>QFCE01002873.1_pt1:0-807500 | contig 1261391 bp, 1073 predicted proteins | sample 5346091 | NCBI WGS metagenome assembly QFCE01 (sample SAMN09062252, study PRJNA434731) | Human gut metagenome, whole genome shotgun sequencing project. | isolation source: stool timepoint A chromium assembly | host: Homo sapiens | collected 2015 | reverse complement strand
GAAGAATGAACCAACGAGTTATCTGCACTAGCGAGGTTAAGTGGAAGACACGGAGCCGCAGCGAAAGCGAGTCTTAAGAGGGCGCTAGTTAGTGTAGGTAGACCCGAAACCGCAGTGATCTACCCATGTCCAGGTTGAAGCGCAGGTAAAATTGCGTGGAGGACCGAACCGGTGAGCGTTGAAAAGCTTTCGGATGAGATGTGGGTAGGGGTGAAATTCCAATCGAACGCGGAGATAGCTGGTTCTCCCCGAAATAGCTTTAGGGCTAGCCTGAGGTAGTAAGTATAGGCGGTAGAGCACTGATCGGGCTAGGGGCCGTAAAGGTTACCGAACCCTGTCAAACTCCGAATGGATATACTGTAGAGCCTTGGAGTCAGACTACGAGTGATAAGATCCGTGGTCAAAAGGGAAACAGCCCAGACCACCAGCTAAGGTCCCCAATGTCGTACTAAGTGGAAAAGGATGTGGGGTTTCATAAACAACCAGGATGTTGGCTCAGAAGCAGCCACCATTTAAAGAGTGCGTAATAGCTCACTGGTCGAGAGACCCTGCGCCGAAGATTCCCGGGGCTAAAGTACGAAACCGAAGCTGTGGCTGTATACGTAAAGTATACGGGGTAGGGGAGCGTTCCCATAGGGTAGAAGTCGAACTGGAAGGTTCGGTGGACTTGTGGGAAGTGAGAATGTTGGTATGAGTAGCGAAAAGAAAGGTGAGAATCCTTTCCACCGAAAGCATAAGGATTCCTGAGCAACGATCGTCGTCTCAGGGTAAGTCGGGACCTAATCCGAGGCAGAGAGCGTAGGAGATGGACAACTGGTTGATATTCCAGTACCGGTAGTAATTGTTTGAGCAATGGAGTGACACAGAAGGGCAGGCAAGCATGCGAATGGAAGAGCATGTGTAAGCGTGTAGGGTGGTGCATAGGCAAATCCGTGCACTGAAAGCCTGAGGCGTGATGCGGAGTGAGCAGAGATGCGAGCGAAGTTGTTGACCCCACACTGTCGAGAAAAGCTTCTAGTGAGAGAGCTACCGCCCGTACCGTAAACCGACACAGGTATGCGGGGAGAGAATCCTAAGGTGCGCGGGAGAACCCTCGTTAAGGAACTCGGCAAAATGTACCCGTAACTTCGGGATAAGGGTAGCCACTGTTGTGAAGTCCCATGCGGATGGAGCATAGAGTGGTCGCAGAGAAGAGGCCCAAGCGACTGTTTACCATAAACACAGGTGCCTGCTAAAGCGAAAGCTGACGTATAGGTGCTGACACCTGCCCAGTGCCGGAAGGTTAAGGAAGGATGTTCGGATTAGTCCAAAGCATTCGACTGAAGCCCCGGTGAACGGCGGCCGTAACTATAACGGTCCTAAGGTAGCGAAATTCCTTGTCGGGTAAGTTCCGACCCGCACGAAAGGTGTAACGATTTGGGCACTGTCTCAACGAGGGACCCGGTGAAATTGAAATACCTGTGAAGATGCAGGTTACCCGCGACTGGACAGAAAGACCCCATGGAGCTTTACTGTAACCTGACATTGGGTTTTGATACATTACGTACAGGATAGGTGGGAGGCATGGAAAGCTGGACGCTAGTCTGGCTGGAGCCGACGTTGGGATACCACCCTTGATGTATTGAAATTCTAACCGCGAGAGTAACGAAATCCGGGACAGTGTCAGGCGGGCAGTTTGACTGGGGCGGTCGCCTCCGAAAGAGTAACGGAGGCGCCCAAAGGTTCCCTCAGCGCGGCCGGAAATCGCGCGAAGAGTGTAAAGGCAGAAGGGAGCTTGACTGCGAGTCAAACACGACGAGCAGGTACGAAAGTAGGGCTTAGTGATCCGGTGGTACCGAGTGGAAGGGCCATCGCTCAACGGATAAAAGCTACCCTGGGGATAACAGGCTAATCTCTCCCAAGAGTCCATATCGACGGGGAGGTTTGGCACCTCGATGTCGGCTCATCACATCCTGGGGCTGAAGTCGGTCCCAAGGGTTGGGCTGTTCGCCCATTAAAGTGGTACGTGAGCTGGGTTCAGAACGTCGTGAGACAGTTCGGTCCCTATCCATCGCGGGCGCAAGAGATTTGAAGGGGGCTGCTCCTAGTACGAGAGGACCGGAGTGGACGAACCGCTGGTGTACCAATTATCCCGCCAGGGGTACAGTTGGGTAGCTACGTTCGGAAAGGATAAACGCTGAAAGCATCTAAGCGTGAAACCAGCCTTAAGATGAGATCTCTCATAGAGCAATCTAGTAAGACACCTTAAAGAAGATGAGGTTGATAGGTCGGGAGTGTAAGTACAGCAATGTATTGAGCGGACCGATACTAATATGTCGAGGGCTTGACTTAAGTGACGCCCTGACAGAGGCAAGCGCAAGCGAAGCCAATGGCAGGAAAGGTTGAACTTATATCGAAAAAGCGACCTGAGGGGAGCGTTTTCGATGAAAGTGAATCGCCGAAAAGAAGTAAAAACACACAGCGAACTCAAAAGTTTGTACTCTTCTATATAGTTTTGAAGGCTTAAAGAAAACCTTCAAGGATATCGTAAAATTTCTTCCCTGTTCAGTCAGGAATTTTGCGTTAGCCTGCGGCACTATTGTTAGCGTCGCAAAAGCTGCTCCTAAACAATAGGCGCAAGCGTCAATCCGGTGGCGATAGCTAAGGGGATCCACCTGTTCTCATCCCGAACACAGTAGTTAAGCCCTTAAACGTCGAAAGTACTTGGCTGGAAGCGGCCTGGGAGGATAGAAAGCTGCCGGTTAGTAAAAGGACCTATACCTTATGGTATAGGTCCTTTTGTCATGTTATAAATACTGAAATTGAATAAACGGAATATTTATTTTTATGGAGAAACTTTATTGTTTAACCCTTACTTATACTTTAAAAACTTATTGTTATCGATAAGTTTTTAAATGACATATTAATTTAACTATGGTCGTTTGTACATTTTATCAGGATATGTTATCTTAATCTTAGCAAGAGGATCCCTTCGCTGTAGTAAAAGATCTTTGAAAGAAATAAAAATATTAATAAGACCGTTAAGGAGTGATTTATATGTCATTTAAATACAAAAGATTAGATAAAAATGATGCTGCTGTTTTGCTCATTGATCATCAGACCGGATTGTTTAATCTGGTTCGGGATTTTGAACCGATTCAATTTAAGAATAATGTTTTAGCGCTTGCGGACAGTGCTAAATTCTTTAATCTTCCTACTATTCTCACTACTAGTTTTGATAATGGCCCTAATGGTCCATTACTTCCTGAAATTATAGAAATGTTTCCTGAAGCTCCACTTATCAGACGTCCGGGACAGATTAATGCCTGGGACAATGAAGAGTTTGTTGCGGCAGTCAAAAAGACTGGTAAAAAACAATTGATTATAGCGGGTATCGTAACTGATGTCTGTGTGGCCTTTGCAGCTTTATCAGCTGTTGAAGCAGGTTATGAAGTTTTTGTAGTAACAGATGCTTCCGGTACCTTTAATGCAGAAGTACGTGATGCTGCGTGGAGACGTATGGAAGCTGCGGGCGTACAGCTGGTAAACTTCTTTAGCGTCGCCTGTGAGTTACATCGCGATTGGCGTAACGATATGGAAGGGCTGGCTGCTTTACTTGGAAAATACATTCCAGCCTATCAAAATATTATGACAAGCTTTAGTGCAAAATAATAAGCAGATAGTGGAATATAATAAATGAAAGATCCCTGAATTCTATTGCTGAATTCAGGGATTTCTTTGTGTCTAAGACTTTCAGAACTGGTATGTATAGGTAATTTAGGTGTTTTTTTGACAAACTTGTGATATAATTGCTCTAGTTATATGAATGTCGGAAATAAGGGTGAATTTATATGCGTATAGTAATAGTCGGAGCTGGCAAACTGGGGTACAGTATTGCTCAGTTACTGGCCGAAGATCAGTATGATGTGGTAGTCGTTGAAATCGATGAAAAACGTCGCGAGGTAGTAAAAAATTCCTTGGATGTATTGACTATTGGCGGCAATGGATGCAGTCCTAATACATTGGACGATCCGGATATCAGAGACGCCGATGTGCTGATCGCATCTACGGATAGTGATGAAGTCAATATGGTTACCTGTATGATGGCTAAAAACTATGGCGTCAAGCACACCGTTGCCCGTATCAGAAATACGGAGTATGCTTTGACTGCGAAGGATTTACTTAATCAGGGAATGAATATTGATTTGATCTTAAATCCGGAACGCATTACTGCTACTGAAATAAATCATATTTTAATGACTCCTTCTGCTTTGGATGTAGATGATTTTGCCGAGGGCAAGGTAAGGATGTTTGAGGCGCGGATGAGCGACGCTTCTCCGTATGTAGGTGTACCTCTGAAAGATTTGGAAATTCCCAAGCAGATACTGATTGCTATGCTGTTTCGCCGGCATAAGATGATTATTCCTCATGGCGATGATATGCTGGAGCCTGGTGATAATGTTTATTTTGTTGGACAGCAAAGTGCTATTAAGGAATTTGAGGAAACTTTCGTTAATACTTATGAAAAAATAGAACGGGTTATGATCATAGGTGCTGGACGCACCGGCAGATTTTTGGCTCCTATGCTGGAAGAGCAGGGACTGTTCGTTAAAGTTATTGAGAAGAATAAAGACCGCTGTCAGCTGATTGCGCAAAAGCTGGAAAATGGTATCGTTTTGTGTGGTGATGGCACAGATATTGATTTATTGACAGAAGAAGGCATTGCCGAGGCTGATGTCGTTATCTGCATTACTGAAGATGATAAGCTGAATTTACTGTTGGCACTGATGGCAAAGCACCTGGGTGCAAAAAAAACTATCGTCCGTGTTGCCCGTAACGAATATGTGGAGCTGATGGAGAAGGTCGGTGTCGATATCGTACTTTCGTCACGTTTGCTGAGTTCCGGCGAAGTGCTGCGTTTTGTGCGCAAAGGCGGTATTGTTTCTGTTTCACTGCTGGAAGGTGCAAAAGCAGAAGCGTTGGAAATTATTCTACCTGATGACTGTGAGGTCATAGGTAAAAGTTTGAAGGATATCAAGCTGCCGCGGGCTTGTCTGGTCTGTGCAGTAGTTCACGATAATGAAGCTGTAGTTCCTAATGGTAATACGGTATTATATGCCGGCGATAGAATTATTATTTTCGTCAAGAGTGAATTTGTAAAACGCGTTATGCCGTTTTTTGAAAGTAGAGGATAATCAATGAATATCAGGCTTGTGATGTATCTGCTGGGTAAGCTGAGCATCGCTTGTGCCGTAGCAATGGTCGTGCCGATGATAACGGCTCTGTTGTTAGGGGAATACATGTTCCTGGGCTTTATCTTTTCTTTTATGATCTGTGCATTTATTGGTGGTGCGCTGATAGGTAATGGTGAAAAGAACAAACGTGCTCATCTTAATTTGCGCGAGGCTTTGGCAACAGTGGGCTGCGGCTGGCTGCTGGTCTGTTTTTTAGGGGCTATTCCTTATTATCTGTCTGGACTTGTCAGCCCTGTAGGTGCAATTTTTGAAAGCACTTCAGGATTTACGACTACTGGTGTAACTACTTTGTCATCGTTGAGCAACTTTCCTGACAGCCTGCTGGTATGGCGCAGTATGACACATTGGACTGGCGGTATCGGTGTTATTATGTTATTTATTACGATTATGCCTCAGGTAGGCAGCGGCGCTAATTATTTATTTAACGCTGAAATTCCCGGTCCGGCTGCAGAACGTACACTTCCGAAAATCAAGGAATCGGCTTTCGTTATTTTTACTGTTTATATATTTTTTACTATTATTACAACAGTAGCCTTAAAGGTAGCAGGTATGAGCTGGTTTATGGCAATGAATTTGGCGCTGGCATCTGTAGCTACAGGAGGATTTTCATATCAGTACGAAAGTCTGATGGAATTTGAAACTGTTTATGTCGAAATGATCGTTATTATTGCTATGGTCGCCGCTAGTTTGAATTTTGCTCTTTATTATAAGATATATCAGCACAATTTTAAGGTTTTTTGGATTGATACAGAACGTAAGGCATACTTTTGGATTATTGGTATCGCCACATTTTTGATAACCTGGAATTTGTATTATACCGGTTATTTTGATGCCGCTACCAGTTTCAGACATGCGTTATTTCAAACCGTATCAATAGCCAGTACAACTGGTTTTGCTTCCAGTGATTTTAATTTATGGCCTGATTTCAGCCGTTATGTACTGTTACTTTTAATGTTTGTCGGAGGCTGCTCCGGTTCTACTGCAGGTGGTATGAAAGTTTCCCGCTTTGTGATTTTGCTGAAGGTAACATGGGCAGAACTACGCAGGACGATCCATCCACGACTGGTTTACAGTATAAAAATGGGTGGACGCAATGTTCCGCCTGTGGTTGTAGGCAATGTTACAAGATTTTTTTATTTGTATATGATAGTTTTTTCGACATTGACACTGCTGATTTCGTTGACTGGAATTTCGATGCTTGATTCTATGGGTATTATTGCTGCCTGTATGAGCAGTGTAGGCCCGGCTTTTGGTATCGTTGGCCCTACAGCTACTTATGCAGATGTATCTACTTTTGGCAGATTAGTAGTTATTGCAGCAATGATTTTAGGGCGTTTAGAGATTTTTACATTACTCATTATTATGAGACCTGATTTCTGGCGTGTAAAACGCAACTGGTAAAGGCAGGTCCTTGGAGGCTGTATTTTTTATGAATTTCAGTCTGATAGCTTTTTTATTGGGCAGGCTCAGCTTGGCGCTGAGTGCTATATTGTTGCTTCCTGTGGGACTGGCGATTTTTTATGAAGACGGTTCTTTTGTGGAATTTGCTATTACTTCTTTTACAGCTTTTTTTGTAGGGTTGGGCTTTGTCCAATATGGAAAGTTTGATGAAAAAGAAAATATATCACTGCGTGAAGGTTTTGCGACAGTTGTTTTTTCCTGGATTCTGACTTGTATTATCTGTGCTCTGCCATATGCGTTTTTGCAGATCCTGGACCCTATCTCAGCTGTTTTTGAAAGTATGTCTGGTCTCACTACTACTGGAGCTACAGCTATTACTAATCTGGCAGCCGTACCAAAAACAGTTTTATTTTGGCGCAGTTTTACGCATTGGTTGGGTGGTATTGGTATCATTGTACTGTTTATTGCTTTACTGCCTCAGGTAGCAGGCGGATCTGTACATCTTTTTAATGCAGAGGTAAGCGGCTTTGGGCAGGAACGGCTGCTGCCGCGTATCAGAACAACAGCGGGAGCATTATTTTTTATTTATTGTTTATTTACCGTTATTGGTACTGGCTTTTTGGTTATTTGCGGAATGACTAATTTTGACGCGATCAATCATTCGATGTCGGCAATAGCCACAGGTGGATTTTCTACTTATGATAACAGTGCCATGCATTACAATAGTGTGTCGATTGAAGTAGTATTAGCGATGATCATGTTTTTAGGCGGCGGTAACTTTGCTCTGTATTATGCTGTTACACAGAGAGGGATTAAAACACTGTGGCGTGACAGTGAATTTAAGTCTTATATGATGATCATCGCTGTTTTAACACTTTTGATTACTCTGAATCTGTTTTTCAGCGGTGGGCTGCAGTTTTTTGAAGGTTTGCGCTGCGCATTTTTCCAGGTAGTTTCATTTGCGACTACAACAGGTTATGTGTCTTATGATTATGATACCTGGCCAACTTTTTCTAAGCTGCTGCTGTGTCTGTTGTATCTGGTCGGAGCCTGTGCAGGGTCTACGGCAGGTGGTATTAAAGTAGGACGCTTTGTAGTAATGAGCCGGGCCATTGCGGCAGAATTGCGCAGAGCTATTCACCCGCAGATGCTTTTAACAGTCAATTTTAACGGCAGAGTGATGCCGATTGCAGTAGTCGCAGCAATCAGCAGATTCTTCTTTGTATATATAATGACGATAGCCGTTATGTCGCTTCTGGTGGTTTCAACTGGACTTGGAATCGAAGAATCAATTTTTGCCGTCGCATCCTGCCTGAGCAGTGTTGGCCCTGCTTTTGGAACAGTAGGGGCAACCGGTAATTATGCTGATATTAACTGGTTTGGTAAACTTGTGCTTTGTGTAACGATGCTGCTTGGACGGTTGGAATTATTTACAATGCTGGCATTGCTGCGATCGGAGTTTTGGAGCAGCAATAGAAACTGGTAAAAGGCGGATGTTTTGTAAACATCTGTCTTTTATTTTTACTTAAATAGGAGTATAATAAATTTACTAGTGTAAAAATAGAGGAGGAAAATTGAAGTGAAGAAATATCAACTCCCTTATGGAAATGGATTTCAAGAAGTTACATTACCTGAAGAAAAAGTACTGTATGATATACATGGCAACAAGGCAGATGTACAGGAGGATATCGCTGCTGCAACTTTGGCCGCTGTGCGCTGTCCAATTGCCAGCCAGCCGTTGCAAAAAGTTGTCCGGAAAGGTGATAAGGTTGCTGTCATCGTCAGTGATGTTACAAGACTTGTTCGCACAGCTGAGTTTTTGCCTGTAATTATCAGCGAAATTAATGCTGCGGGTGTCCCGGACGAAGATATTACTATTATTGTTGCCACTGGTACTCATCGTGCACATACACATGATGAAGATATCGCTGTTTGCGGTAAAGATATCGTAAAAAGGATCAAAATCCATCAGCATGACAGCAGGAACAACGAAGAGTTGACAGATTTGGGGGTGACCAGCTTTGGCACACCGATCCTGATCGATTCTTATGTGGCTGAAGCAGATAAGGTAATTATTACAGGTGCAGTTTCACTGCACCCTATGGCAGGCTTTGGCGGCGGCCGTAAGGCTGTTATGCCAGGTGTTTCCGGGCATGCTACTATTATGCACAATCATGCTATTGCGCTGGCTCCTAAAGTTGGCGATGGTTGTAATCCTCTTTGTGAGACAGGTATATTGGAGGGTAATCCTTTACATGAAGATATGGTAGAGGTAACGAAAAAATTAGACCCTGCATTTTTAGTGAATATGGTTTTCACACCTGAAGGCAAGCTGCATGAAGTAGTTGCAGGACACTGGTATAAGGCATGGGAAAAAGGCTGTAAGGATCTTGTTGCTATGGCTGGCGTACCTATTAAGGAGCTGGCCGATGTTGTCTTTGCTTCGGCAGGTGGCAGTCCTAAGGATATGAATTTATACCAGAGCTGCAAAGCTCATATGAATGCTGTTTTTGCTGTAAAAAAGGGCGGTATCATGATACTGACACTGGAATGCCCTGACATTAAAGAACCGGCTATTTTCACAGATTGGTTTTCAAAATCAGATGTGTTGCAGTTTGAAAAAGATGTACGGGCAGATTTTTCTATACCTGCTTTTGTTGCTTTTAAAACACGCTGTATCGTAAATTCATTAACTACATATTTAGTTACCAAACCGGAAAATTTTGAGTTCGTAAGGCAAACCGGTCAAATACCTGTTGCCAGCCTGGAAGAAGCGTGGCTGCTTGCTCAACAGGAACTTGCCAAACAGGGTAAGGATGATTATAAAATTACGATTATGGGACATGCTTCGGCGACAATGCCTGTATTGGAAGCGTAACCGTTTTTGAGGGAGAGCATATATGGCTTTAAAAAGATACGATTTAAACATCGGTAAGCGTATGGAAAGCATTGAATTGCCGGAAGAGCATGTAGTGCAGGTCATTGACGGCGGCAGCGTTTCTAAGATTACCGATATCAAACATGCTACGCTGGAGGCAGTGCGCAATCCTATCGGGACACAGGCATTAAGCAAACTTGTGCATGAGGGAGATAAGGTAGCGCTTATCGTCAGTGATATTACGCGCACCTGGTCGCGTACTAAAGATTATCTGCCGGCCGTTGTAGAAGAGCTAAATAACAGTGGTATTCCTGATGCAGATATTTTTGTAATTATTGCCACTGGCACACACAGGGACAACGACGATGAAGAGAAACGTTTAATTTTAGGTGATGCTTTATTTGCAAGGCTACAGGTTTTTGACCATGATGCGTATGGCTCTGAGGCAAACGTTTTTTTAGGAACTACAAGCAGAGGCACGCCGGTGTATATCGATAAGAGAGCTGTGGAAGCAGACAAGGTTATTTTAACAGGTGGTATTACAACGCATCTGTTTGCAGGCTTTGGCGGCGGGCGCAAGAGTGTTATGCCGGGGCTTGCCGGTGTGGAAACTATCAAACATAATCATTTGCTGGCTTTGACGGATGAAGTTGGCGGCGGTGTGAATCAGGAAACCTATCTGACTAAAATAGAAGGAAATCGTGTCAGTGAAGATATGTGTGAGGTCTGCGCTTTCTTAAACCCCTGTTTTTTGGTAAATTCGATTATGGATGCTGAAGGAGATTTTGTCCGTATCGTTGCCGGCCACTGGTATGATGCCTGGTATGCCGGTACTCAGGAAGTGATGAAATTGCAGGGAGTGGAAGCAAAAGCCAAAGCTGATGTCGTTATTGGTTCTTCTGGCGGTTATCCTATGGATATCAACCTGTATCAGGGAATGAAATCTTATGCACCGGCACAAATGGCAATGCAGCCAAATGGTATTTTTATCGCTCTTTTGGATTGTCCTGATATTTATGAACCGCCTTCTTTTTTTGATTGCTTTCGGTTTAATGATGAATTAAGTATGGAAAAAGAACTGCGGGCTGGTTTTACGATACCATTTTATATTGCTTTCTATATGTATTGTATGTCGAAGCAGTTTACTGTTATTATGGTTACCAGGCCAGAAAACTTTGACGCAGTGCGCAGAACAGGTCAGATTCCTGCGGCAACTTTGGCGGAAGCATGGACGCTGGCACAGAAAAAATTAATGGCACAGGGCAAGGCAGAAACTTATACAGTCAACATTATGCCGTACGGAGTAAATACCGTGCCAATGTTCAAATAAAAACAAGTGAGGGAAAAGAAATGGCATTGAAAACATTTAAATTTGGTATCGGTGAGGGTTATCAGGAAATTTCCTTGCCGGAAGAACATATTTTGCAGGTAATTGAAGGGAATGAAGTTCCTAAACTGGATGATGTTCAGGCAGCAACTATTGAAGCACTGCGTAATCCGATCAACAGCAAGCCTTTGCAGGAGGTTGTCAGCAAAGGCGAAAAAGTCGCTGTCATTGTCAGTGATATTACACGCGGCTGGATTCGTACTCCTGAATTTTTAAAATATGTAATAGACGAAATTAATTTAGGCGGCGTGCCTGATGAAGATATTTGCATCGTTATCGCACAAGGTACACATCGTGCTCAAACCAGAGAAGAGGATATTGCAGTCTGCGGGAAGGAAGTTGCAGACCGTATCAAAATATATCAGCACGACTGTCTGGCGGAGGATCTGGTGCATGTAGGTGATACGAGCCGTGGTACACCAGTGTGGATAGATAAACATGTTGCTGATGCAGATAAAGTAATTATTACCGGTGGTATCACTGTACATCTGATGGCAGGTTTTGGCGGTGGACGAAAGAGTATACTTCCTGGAGTTGCTGGTGATGAAACAATACAGAAAAATCATGCTTTGGCGTTGGCTGATGAGGTAGGTTCCGGTATCAGTCAGGAAACAAGGACGACTTTAATCGATCATAATCGGTTGAACGATGATATGTGCGAAGCAGCAGCTTTGGTAAATCCTTGTTTTCTTGTGAATTCTGTAATGGATACGAATGGTGATTTCGCTCGTATTGTTGCCGGTCATTGGTATGATGCTTGGCTGGAAGGCACGAAAGAGGTTATGAAGATCCAGGGAGTTAAGGTTAAGGGACAGGCTGATGTAGTTATTGCTTCTCCAGGAGGATTTCCGAAGGATATCAATCTTTATCAGGGCTCTAAAACCTATGATACGGCAGAAATGGCACTTAAACCTGGCGGTATCGTTATTTCCCTTTTGGAAGCTCGTGAAATCAATGATCCGCCTGAATATATGCAGAGCTTTCATTTCAATGATGTAATTGAGATGGAAAAAGCTGTAAGGAATAAATTTACGATTCCCTTTTTTATTGCATATCGTTTGTTCCTGTTATGTCAAAACAGCACGGTTTATATCGTAACGAGAAAGGAAAACTTTGATACAGTGAAAAAGACTGGTCAGATACCGGTAGAAACTTTAGAAGAAGCCTGGTCACTGGCCCAAAAACAACTGGCTGAACGCGGACTCAAGGATTATACAGTCAATATTATGCAGCATGCTGCAAATACTGTTCCAATGATCGATTAACAATAGATAAAATCCCGCTCTAAAAAAGAGCGGGATTTTGTTTTACTAAAAAAGAAACCCCTGCAGATTTTCTGCAGGGGTAGATAACGGCTATATTTACAGTCTGTTAGAACTGTTGAGAACATCACGCATCTTGTGAGCTACCATTTGTTTGATTGCTTCGCGTGCTGGTTTTAAATATTGACGCGGATCGAAATCAGCTGGATTAGTAGCAAGATGTTTGCGAATAGAGGCAGTCATAGCCAAACGCAAATCGGTATCAATATTGATCTTGCAGACACCAAAGGTACCGGCTTTCAAGAGCATATCTTCAGGAACACCTTGTGCACCGTCAAGTTTACCGCCGTATTTATTGCACTCTTCAACAAAGGAGGGGATAACGGTAGAGGCGCCATGCAGAACCAGAGGGAAGCCTGGCAGTAATTTAGTGATTTTTTCCAACCGGGCAAAATCAAGTTCAGGATTACCTTTAAATTTATAGGCACCGTGGCTGGTTCCTATTGCTATTGCTAAAGAGTCAACGCCAGTACGTTCAACAAATTCTACAGCTTGATCGGGATCTGTATATGTAGCGTCCTTTGTGTTTACTTTAACCGCATCTTCGACGCCTGCTAAGCGTCCCAGCTCGGCTTCAACGACAACGCCTTTATTATGAGCATACTCTACAACGCGTTTAGTAAGTTCAATATTTTCTTCAAATGGATGTTTGGAACCATCGATCATAACAGAGGTAAAACCTCCGTCTACGCATGCTTTGCAGATTTCAAAATCTTCACCATGGTCAAGATGCAGGCAAATGGGCAAACCAGTATCTTCGATAGCGGCTTCAACCAGTTTCATAAGATAAATGTGGTTAGCATATTTGCGGGCACCGGCCGAAACCTGTAAAATCAAAGGTGATTTTTCTTCACGTGCAGCTTCGACGATACCTTGAATTATTTCCATGTTGTTGACGTTGAAAGCACCTACAGCATAATGGCCTTCATAAGCTTTTTTGAACATTTCAGCAGATGTTACTAGTGGCATAGGACAGCCTCCTTTTTGTCTTTTGTTGTAATTAATTATAGCATACTCTATACTTTAATAGTATATAATTTTGAAAAGATCGTTGGGTAAGGCGCAGGATATTTCTAAAAAAATACCGGTTGCAGGATGGTTAAAGCCCAGGTAATAAGCATGCAGAGCGTGGCGGCTTTGCGGTCCTGGTGTTCCGTAAAGGTTATCATTATAAAGCGGGCAGCCGATATGTGCCATATGTACGCGTATCTGGTGGGTACGGCCAGTGTGCAGCTGCAGTTCCAGCAAACTGAGATGTTCCCGGCGGCTAATAAGTTTATAATCAGTACGGGCATATTTTCCGTTTGGAGAAACACAGCGCTCAATAATGCTGCCTTCCTTTCTGGCAATTGGAGCTTCTATTATGCCACTGTCAGCTGGTAATGTTCCTGTAACGATTCCTAAATATTTTTTTATGACCTCCTGCTGGGAAAGCAGAAACTGGATTCGTGGTTCTTTTGCAAAAATGACAAGACCTGAAGTATTGCGGTCTAAACGTGAGACAGGATGGATATTGTGTAATAATCCCTGTTGTTTATAGTAATGTGCAACATAGTTATACAGAGTACTGCCATCTTCCTTTACTGTCGGATGGACCAGCATTCCGGCTGGTTTATTGACGATCAGCAGATATTCGTCTTCGTAAAAAACAGTATATGAAAAATTAAACTCCATATCAGTGCTGTGACGGCAGTTCATCGACTATTTCTATTTTATCGAGCTGTTGCTTGACCTGTCCGCGGATAAAGCCTAAATATTCTTTATATAATGCTTTTTGTTCGCACTGTTCTTCTTCTGTCAAACCCTCACTGCGTTTTTTCCGGGCTAAAATGTTAATGCGGGCAATCATCTCATTAATTTCCATTACTTAAAATACCTCCGTTTCCTCTATGCATTATAGCAAAGTTAGAGGCCCAGAACAAGCGAACTTCCTTGACGCTGGTAGGAATCTATGCTATTATGAAACGGTAATCAATAAGACGTTACGAGTGCCTCTGACGATAACTGACGTTGGGAGGCTTTCTTAATTTTGCAGGGAGAGAGCAATAATGAAAATTTTTAGGGCAGTGCTTGCTGCTGCATTGTGTCTGACTGTTTTTAGCGGTTGTGGTCCAAACGCTGAAAATACTAAACCTGCCAGTGATGATAAAGCATTTTTAACTATTACTGACGATACAGGGCGTACTGTAGTACTGCCTGAAAAACCTGAACGAGTTGTAAGCTTGGCAACTTCATACCTGAATATGATTGATGCTGTAGGCGGTAAGATCGTTGGACGTGCGTCGTCAAAAATAGGAGAAATGCCGGAAGCTATGAAAAATGTACCTGAGGTCGGTTTTGTTTATAATATTAATATGGAGAGTCTTATCGGCTTAAAGCCTGATCTGGTTATTGCTAATAAAAATCAACATGAGAAATTTCTTCCGCTTTTGGAGTCTAATAAAATACCTGTTATTGCAATCAATCCAAAAACATATGATGAGGTAAAAGATAAACTTATTTTAATGGGAAAAATCTATGGTGTACCAGAAAAAGGTGAAGCTGCTGCTGCGAAACTGGATCAGCAGGTTAAAGCTGTGACGGAAAAGTTACCGAAGGATGGAAAACGTATTGTTATTATGCATGCAACTCCTTCTAATGTGACAGTTGAGCTGGAAAACAGCATTGCCGGCTGCGTTGCCAAAATGCTGGGATTTCAAAATGTTGCTGTAGGGGCAACGCCTATTAAAGGAAAACCGGAGAAGACTCCGTATAGTATGGAAGCTTTAGTAGAAAAGAATCCGGAAATTATTTTTATTACTTTTATGGGCGACAGTGAAGAGATAGAAAACAGGCTGCGTGCTGATGTGAAAAGTAATCCGGCCTGGGCATCTTTAGAAGCAGTACGGAATAACAAAGTATATTTACTGCCTGAAAGATTATTTTTGCTCAATCCTGGTTTGCACTATCCGGATGCTGTAAAATACATGGCTAAAACTGTATATCCAGAGGTTTTTAAGGATGACAAATAATCAGGCGGATACTTTGGAAAGAATTGAAAGATTTGGCATTTCGCGTACAGCCTGGCGGCTTAGCGTCATGGCTGCTTTTGCCATGCTGGCATTTTTAGGTGCTTTTTTAAGCTTAACAAAAGGTTCGGCCGATATTAGTTTAGCGCAGATCATTAATATTTTATCTAATCCAACATTAGAACCGCAAAGTCAGATTATCTGGAATATCAGGATGCCGCGTACAATAGTTGGTGCGTTAGTGGGTGTAAATCTTGCAATTGCAGGTGCCGTATTGCAGGCGGTAATGCGAAATCCTCTGGCTGATCCGCATATTATTGGTATTTCCAGTGGTGCTGGTTTGGCTGGTGTTACGATTATGATTTTATTTCCTACCCTGGAATACCTGATTACACCGGCTGCATTTATTGGTGCAATGCTTGCGGCGGTCTGTATTTATATTTTGGCCTGGAAAAATGGTATCAAGCCTGTACGGATTATTTTAGCTGGTGTTGCCGTATCTGCGTTTTTAAGCGCTGGTATTTCTGGACTGATGATTTTTTATAGTGACCGTGTACATGGAGCTTTAATGTGGATGGTTGGCGGATTGGCTGCCCGCAGCTGGCCGCATGTCAGTATTATTTTACCTTATGCTATTGTAGGTGTTCTGCTGGCTTTTATCGGTGCCGCTTATCTCAATATTCTGCAGCTTGGTGACGAAATGGCGCGTGGGCTAGGTGTTAATGTTGAGGTTACGCGTATTGCAATGACTGCCGTTGCGGCGTTATTGGCGGCAAGCGCTGTCAGTGTCGTTGGCCTCTTAGGGTTTGTGGGGTTGATTGTTCCGCACGCAGCCAGGCTGATAATAGGGTCAGATTACCGCTATTTGATGCCGGCTTCAGGGCTTTTAGGTATTGCTGTGGTAACGCTTAGTGATACTTTTGCACGTGTGGTTTTTGCACCTGTTGAATTACCGGTAGGTATAATTATGGCGTTTATTGGTGCTCCCTTCTTTTTATTTCTGCTAAGGAGGGAAATCTGATGAGTATTTTGCAGGCAAACGAGATTACGATTCGTATTATTGATAAGACAATCATTCATGGTTTGAGTTTATCAGTACCGGAAGGTAAGGTAACATCCATCATCGGACCTAACGGCTGCGGAAAAAGCACTACATTAAAAGCTTTAGCACGTATATGGCCCTGTTATAAAGGCAATGTAACCTTTAATGGTGAAGATATTAAAAAGTTCAGTCACAGGGAATTTGCTCAAAAACTGGCAATTTTGACTCAGGCTCCGCAGTCTCCGGCAGATTTGACAGTCAAAGATTTAGTAGAGATGGGCCGCTTTCCACACCGAAACTGGTTTGGCCGCAAAAGTATGGAAGATGATGCACATGTAGAGTGGGCGTTAGGGCAAACTAATATGCTGGGGATGCAGCATCGTCTGCTAAGCACACTTTCTGGAGGGGAAAGACAAAGGGCATGGATTGCGATGGCTTTGGCGCAGCGTCCGCAAGTGCTTTTACTTGATGAACCTACCACTTATTTGGATATTTGTCATCAGCTGGAGGTAATGCAGCTTTTAGAAAAGCTTAATCGTGAATTACAGTTAACGGTAGTTATGGTTATCCATGACATTAATCATGCTGTGCAGTACTCCGATCATATTGCTGTTATAAAAGAAGGCTATCTTGTAACTGAAGGCAAGCCGCAGGAAATAGTTACAGCACAACTTCTGAAAGATGTTTTTAAAGTTGAGGCTGATGAATTTATCTGCAGTAATGGTATGCCGGCATTGCTTCCGGTAGACCTGGTAAAATAAAACTTTATATTGTTGGATCTGGTGCGCTTTCTGCGCATAATAGAGAAATCGGTGTAACTCCGATACGATCCCGTCGCTGTAATGATGAGCGGACCTTAAAAACCACTGGGTTGAAACCTGGGAAGGGAAGGCGAGCAATGAATCAGAGTCAGAAGAACTGCCAGATCTTTGTACGTTCCCCACGAGAGATGGGAAGGCGTCGGTAAAGTATTTGGCATTTGTACCAATATTTTTAAGAACAGCTTTCCCTTAGGGGATAGTCTGTTCTTTTTTATTTTTAACTTTACGGAGGTAATTGATGATGAAAAAAATTGCATTCTATGGTAAAGGTGGTATTGGAAAATCTACTACAGCAGCTAATGTTTCTGCCGCATTCAGTAAAATGGGAAAAAAAGTATGTCAGATAGGCTGCGATCCTAAAAATGATTCTACCAGATTGCTATTAGGACAAATTTGTCGTCAGACAGTGCTGGATCTGGTACGCGATGCTGAAGATGATATTCAAGCTGAACAGATTGTGCATACAGGTTTTAACGGAATCAAATGTGTTGAAGCAGGAGGACCGGAACCTGGAGTAGGTTGTGCGGGACGTGGCATCATCGTTGCCTTGGAAAAATTGAAAGAACTGGAGGTTTTAAACGATGAGGATCTAGTGTTATATGATGTTCTGGGCGATGTCGTCTGTGGTGGGTTTGCCGTACCTATTAGAGAAGGCTATGCTACTGATATTTATATAGTTTCTTCTGGTGAACTGATGGCGTTGTATGCAGCAAACAACATTGCTAAAGGCGTTAAAAGATTTGCCGCAAGAGGTGAAGTAAGGCTTGGCGGTATTATTGGCAATAGCCGAAATACTCCCAATGAACATGCGTTATTGATAGAATTTGCCAGAAGACTGAATACTAAATTGATCGCCTTTATTCCCCGCAATGTGATTGTAAACAAAGCTGAAAATAATAGACAGACTGTTATAGAATATGCACCAGACTCTGAGCAGGCACAGGTCTATAGAAACTTAGCCGATGATATATTGAAAAATACAGAACTGTCTATACCTACACCTCTGAAATTTGAGGAACTGGAGGATTTAGTAGCAAGCTATGGCAATCAAGACTAAAAGAATGCTCTCTAAAACAAAAAGCTGTAGCTGTAGTATGCCCGGAGTTTGGCGGGCTGCTGCTTACTGCAGTGGTGCGGCTGTTATTTTTCATAGTCCCAGAGCATGTGCTCATGTTGCGCGCAGTATGGATATCAGCGCACAATATCGAGCTTTGGCTAATGGAGCTGCTGAAAATTTGAAGCCTATACCAGTGGTATCAAGTATGCTGCAGGAAAAACATTCTATTTTTGGTGGTGCAGATCGTTTGCGTGCCTGCATTGAAGATGTAGTAAATACTTATAGGCCGAAGTGCCTGATAATTGCCAATTCTTGTGTGGCCGGAGTTATTGGTGATGATGTCGAAGCAGTAGGAAAGGAAAGCGAAGTTAAATATGGTATTCCTGTTCTTACTGTTCCGTGTTATGGTTTTTTGGATGGAGAATATTATCAAGGATATTTTGCGGTAGCAGAACAACTTGCTGAAAGATTTTTCCATAAACAGACAAAATTGGAGAATACGGCGTTGCTTATTGGTGACAATGGAGGCCCTTGGGGACATTATGCCAAAGAGGTAAAACGTTTACTGGCATATTTTTCGATTAAGGTTATTGGACAGTTTCCGGGATATATTCCTATAAATGAATTACCTCAGATTACAGCTGCGTCTTTTAGTATTATTCTCGGTGGACGCGGACAGACTTATAACGGATTGACTAAAATAGCCAGGCTGTTAGAAATGAATTATGAGGTTCCTTATTTACAGGATGGATATCCTGTAGGATGGGATAATACAGTCGACTGGCTGAGAAATTTGGGAGTTTTTTTGCATCAGGAAGATTTGGCAGAAAAGGCTGTAGTACAGGAAAAGGATAAATTATTTGCTTTTGCCGATAAAGTAAAAAAAATAACTCAGGGAAAGCGTTGTGTCGTTTGTATTGGCAGGATGCTGATGTATTTCCATCCGGCTGGGATTCTGGAAACATTACGCAGATTAGAGATGCAGGTGGAAGCGATTATTTTGTTTGACAATTATAACACGAAAGAAAGAAAATTAATGGTCGAAGCTGTTTCAGCACAATGTCAGGCCCCAATCATTGATCAGACAGCAGGTCAACAACTATTGGAAACAGTTGATTTAGTTCTTACAACTCATGAAATAACTAATAACCAGGATATTAAACAGATATTTTTACCGATGCTCCCACTTGTAGGTACAAGTGGAGAGATTGAGTTTATGGACTGTATTTATAAAACCTTATGTCGCTGTGGTGAAAAAGGAGGTATAGTCTATGTTTGAAACAGCCGAGTGGGGCAATGTGTGCAGTCGAGTCGACACCTGTGCTTTAACTGGTGCAGCAGCTTTTTTTACTGGTATTAAAGGTGCGGAGGTGTTGGTTAACGGGCCGCTATGGTGCTATTTTTATGCCCTGCGCCACCTTGAAAAATCTAACAGCAGGTTGGGAGAACGCTTTCATGGCTCGCAGCCGGATAATAATGCGGTCGTTTATGGAACAGAAGAATGTTTAACAGATGCTTTGGATTATATTAGGGAAAATAGGGCACCTTCAATTCTTTTGATTGAAAACAGCTGCAGCGTCAGTTTGATTGGTGATGATATTGAGGGCATTGCCGCTAAAGCAAAGCTGCCTTTTTCTGTAATAGGAATGGACAGCGGCGGTCTACGCGGCGGTTTTGCTGAAGGATACAGCAAAGCCAGCATCAGGCTTTGGCAATATTTGGATTTACCTGATATCAAAATAAAATGTCGTTTAGGCGTTAATTTATTAGGAGCGACTACTGCTTATTTTAACGGCAGAAACGATCTTGAAGAAATTAAAAGGATTTTAGAAACTGCAAATTATAGAGTTATTGCGGTGCCTGGAGCCGGGAGTGAACTTGAGACATTGCAAAAAATTCCTGCTGCTCAGTTGAACATCGTTATCAATGAGGAGTTAGGTCTAGAGACGGCTAAATATCTTAAAGAACGATATGGCACTCCTTATGTTGTAGCAGGGATACCTTATGGATTAAAAGGTACACTGCGTTGGCTGGAAAAAATTGCAGAAGTATTACCCAGTGATTTGGAAAGTGTCCGAGAAGAATGCGTAAAAACTCAGGAAGAATTACTGGCTGCAGTTAATGAAGCCAGATGCACCTGGGGCGAATTATGGTTTGATAAAATTATTGTTGCCGCTCCTGGAACAACTGCTTTTTGTATTGCACAAACATTGCGCGAAGAATGGGCGGATACAGAAAAATTGACTGTTATCTGCCAAAACACTCTTAAAGATTTATGGGAACCTGTGGAAGCAGATGAAATTCTACTGGCAGAAAAAGACAGTAAAAAAATTGAAAAGATCTTGCAGCAGGCTGATAATACGCTTATTCTTGGAAGCAGCAGTGAAAGTTCTGTTTTATTGCGTGAAGGGAAAAATTTTTGGTGTTGTAATATTGCGTATCCCGTACAAGATGAGGTGCTGCTGGCGACAGCTCCGTTTGCAGGTATTCGTGGCGCCGGGCATATGCTGCAGCGGCTGTGGAATTTAAAAATAAAAGCACAGCTGCCCTATTAGGAGTGAAGGTTAATGAAAAAGATACTGTTGGTTTTATTTGCTGTTTTATTGCTTATAACCAGTGGCTGCGGTCAAAATACAGATATTCCTAAAGCAAATTCTGCCGCTGCTTATGTTGTTACAGATGATAAAGGTCGGCATATAAAAATTGCAGGTAAACCGGTACGAATAGTATCTGCAACTTATGGGACTGATGAAATTTTAGCTGAGATCGTAACCCTCGATAGGGTTAAGGCTTTTAGTAAATGGGCTGGTGATCCTGAAATAACATTTATAACTAAGGAACAGGCAGACCGTGTCGGTAATAAGGTTGGTGAAAATACTGAAGCAATCGTAGCATTAAATCCTGATTTGGTTTTTGTTTCTACGGCTACTCCAGATTCTTTGGTGAAAAATCTGGAAGATATGAAAATTCCTGTATATGTTGCCGGAAGTCCTAAAACAATAGAAGCTATGCGCAAAAAGGTTTTGGGCGTAGCTGCTGCTGCTGGTGAAAAGTCTAAGGGTGAAGCACTTGTAAATACTATGGATAACAAACTGGCTGAACTTGAAAGCAAGCTGAAAGTAATTCCTAAAGATAAGGAAAAGGTTGTAATGGCATTTTCATTTATCGGCGCTATTGGGCGTAAAGATAATTTGCTTGATGATATTTTTTCATATGCTCATGTTCGTAATGGTGCGGCGGAAGCTGGACTTGATCAGGGCAGCAATGCATTATCCAAGGAACGTATCATTGAGATTGATCCTGATGTATTTTTATTGCCAACATGGAATTTTGATTCCAATAATGATGTAAAAGAATATGCGCGTCAGATTGCAGATGATCCGGCATTTAAAAATATTAAGGCAATAAAAAACAATCGGTTGGAATTTGTTTCTGATCGGTATCGCTACGTTGCATCTCAACATGTAGCAGATAGTGCAGAAGCGGTTGCAAAAGCTGTTTATCCTGAATTGTTTGCCAAGGGGGAATAAGTTTGTTTAATCGAAAATCCGGCAAAAAGTTTATCTTCTTATTATTTATAGGTCTGCTGATTGTAGCGGCGATATCTTTGACCTGCGGGCAGATAAAAATACCGTTGCATAATACTTTATCAGCCATTGGCTATCAGCTTGGTTTGCCTTTTTTTGATAAAAACGATTTTACACAGGAGCAGATGGCGGTTGTTTGGTATATAAGGATGCCCCGTATGGTCGTGGGACTTTTGGTAGGTGCCGCTTTAGGTATATCGGGAGCCGTTATGCAGGGGATTTTCAGTAATCCATTGGCAGATCCTGGTATTATAGGCGTTTCAAGTGGCGCTGCGACAGGGGCAGTACTTTCGATAGCATTGGGCTGGGCGACGGAAAGTATGTTTGTGATGCCTGCTTTTGCTTTTTGCGGTTCTGTTTGTGCTGTTGCCTTAACAGTATTTTTAGCAATGCGTAATGGGAAAATACCTGTTATGACTTTGCTGCTTGCCGGCGTCGCTGTGGGGATGCTGCTTGGTGCGGTGACATCTGGATTGTTGACATTTATGAATGAACAAAAACTGCAGCAATATCTTTTCTGGATGGTTGGCGGACTTGACTACAGACGCTGGGAACATGTTTATATGGCAATTGGCCCTGTAAGTATTGGTGTGATAATAATGCTTGCTTTATCAAGACATCTAAATATTCTGGTACTTGGAGAAACAGAAGCCAGAGCAGTTGGTATGCCTGTTTTACCATTTAGAATGGGTTTACTGTTTGTTGCAGCTATGACAACTGCCGCTTCTGTTTGTGTCAGTGGAAATATAGGTTTTGTAGGATTAGTTGTTCCACATATGATGCGTATGCTGGTTGGACCTGATCACCGCGTGCTGTTACCTGCCAGTGCTTTGGCGGGAGCTGCATTTTTGGTTGTTTGTGATTCTTTAGGGCGTATCATTATTCCACCTGCAGAAGTCAGGGTAGGCATTATGACTGCCCTTTTAGGAACGCCTTATTTCCTTTATTTGCTGCGTAGAATGCAGAAACAGGTATTTTAAAGTGAGAAATATGGAGGAAGAAAATGAGCAAAGTAGTATTTTTAAGTAATGTCGACAGACGTTTTGCAATGATGAAGGTTGCTTTGCAGCAGCTGCAGCAGGAAAATTTATTGAGTAATGATTCTGTTTGCGTTAAGCTTTCCGATAATACTGTCTGGAATGACGAATGGCAGAAGCTTTTAGAAGATGCAGATATTCTATTGCTTAAATGGATGGGAGCAGCACTTGACACCCATTTTTTCAAAAAACTGCTGCCATTTATTAAAAAACATCAACTGCGATATTATATTGACGCTGCCGGTACTGAAGAGGAAGAACTGGTGAGCGGAATAGAAAAAAAAGATTTAGAAAAATTAAAAGCGTATGCTTTGTACAGCGGTATGAAAAATTATCGTAATTTGTTTTTATATGCTAATGGTATTTTGACCGGTAAAACGGATATCGAACTGCCAGATCTTATGTATTGGAGCGCGATTTATCATCCGAAAGCTAAAACTGTTTATACAGATCTGGCAGCATATAAAAAAGATTTTTGCGATGCTGCAAAACCGACTATTGGTATTTTATTTTATCGTGACGAATGGGTATGGGATGACCTTGTCTATCAAACGGCATTGATTGAAGAAATAGAACGTCAAGGAATGAATGCTGTTTGCGTATTTAGTAACGGTATGCCTGTTTTAGAATTAGGAATGCCAAGCCTGATCAAAATTTTTGAAGATTATTTTTGCGAAAATGGCGTGCCGTCAATAGATGTTTTTATCAATACAATGAAATTTTCGTTGACAGGTGCACGATCAATGACGCTAGATTTTCTGAAGAAATTTAATGTACCTGTTTTACAGGCTTATACTTTATTGACACCCTACGAAAACTGGCGTGATGATTTTGAAGGCATGAATGCTATGGAAGTTTCTATCAGCGTAACGATGCCGGAATTTGACGGCGCGATCCATGGTGTGCCTATAGCTAATAAAAAACTACTGGAAAATGGCGATGTACGTTATCTGCCTATCAACGAGCGCATTGTGCGTATGGTAAATAAAGCACGGAAATGGGCTGTTTTGCGGCGAAAAAAGAATGCTGATAAAAAAGTTGCGATCATTTTTCACAATTACCCACCGCGTAATTCTAATATTGGCAGTGCTGTCGGGTTAGATACTATAGAAAGTATCAGACTTGTCTTGCAGGCGCTGAGAGAACGTGGCTATAAAGTTGATACTATACCTGAAGACGGGAAAGAATTTATCAATGAATTGACGGCAAATGCTACTAATGATAGAGCTTTGCTTACGGAAAAGCAGCTGGCAGCTGCCAATAAGTTAAGTGGTGCTGATTATAGAAAATTCTTTGAATTGCAGGAGGAGGGCGTAAAAGCACAGCTGGTAAAAGATTGGGGCGAAGCTCCGGGTGAAGTTATGAACTATGATGGCGATTTACTTATTCCCGGAACAATGAACGGAAATATATTTGTTACAGTGCAGCCTCCGCGTGGTTTTGGTGAAGATCCAAGCAAAATTTATCACTCTCCTTTCTGCGCTCCCACGCATCATTATTTGGGTTTCTATCACTGGCTGCGCGATATCTGGCAGGCTGATGCGGTAGTGCATGTTGGTACTCATGGATCCCTTGAATGGCTGCCTGGTAAAAATGCCGGACTCAATAATACCTGTTATCCGGATATTTCTTTGGGCGATCTGCCTAATATCTATCCTTATCTTATCACGATTACCGGTGAGGGTATTCAGGCCAAAAGACGTGGTGCTGCCGGTCTGATAGAACATTTGCCGCCGCCTATGACTGATGCCGGTGTTTACGACGAATTAGAAGAGCTTGAAAAACTGATGGATGAATATTGTCATTTTGAGACTACTCAGCCGGAAAATTTAGAAAAACTTCAAAGCTTGATTTTAGAAAAAGTAGTGCAGGCAAATTTGCAGGATGAAGTTTTTTTTGATGAAGAAAAGCCTTTTAATGATTACGTCATGGGTCTGCATAACTATATTACTGATTTGAAAAATATGCAGGTTAGGATAGGCTTACATATTTTGGGACAACCGCCTCAGGACGAAAATCTGCGTGAGTATCTAATGCTGTTGACGCGGCTGGAAAATGGTGATATTCCGTCTTTGATGCAGGTATTGGCAAAACAGTATGGTTTTGACTATTATGACCTGTTGGAAAACAGCGGCTTAATTTACGAACCTTTAAATATTACTTATGGCGCTTTAATAGATAAATTACGTGCCCGTAGCCGTAATATCATAGCACTTTTGATTGAGCACGGTTTTGATGAAGAAAAACTGTATAATTTAGAAAATCTTGAGTGGGTATGTGATGGAAGCAGCGAATTTAAGTTAGCGCTCAAACAAATCTGCTGCTATATTTGTAATAATATTTATCCCAATCTGATGCTTACTTCACAGGAAAGAGAAAACCTGTTAAGAGGATTGGAAGGGCAATATATCGAACCGGGACCGTCAGGAGCTCCAAGTAGCGGCGGTGCTGATCTTTTACCTACCGGACGAAATTTTTATGGTATTGACCCGAGAAATCTGCCAACTCCTGCTGCATGGGAAATAGGAAAAACTTTGGGTGATCAGGTAATCGAAAGGTATATCAGCGAAGAAGGACGATACCCTGAAAGTGTTGGTATAGTTTTATGGTCAGGTGCCAATATGCGCAGTCACGGTCAGTGCGTAGCAGAATTTTTATATCTTTTGGGCGTCCGGCCGCAATGGCAGCATGGCAGTCAAAGAGTAATCGGTCTTGAAGTCATACCGCTAATGGAATTGAAACGTCCCCGTATTGACGTCACTGCCAGGATCAGTGGCTTGTTTAGAGATACTATGCCCAGTGTAATGAATTTGCTGGACAAAGCTGTTTTACTGGTAGGGGAACTTGAAGAAGATGAAGAGCAAAATTACGTGCGTAAGCATTTACTTGCTGATAGTCTGGAACTAGAAGCGGAGGGTTTAACAAAAGAAGATGCTTGGCGGCAGGCTGCTTTTCGTATTTTTGGAGATGAGCAGGGTGTTTATGGCGCTGGCATAGCAGCGCTTTTAGAGGCCAAAAATTGGGAAAGTATTGATGATATTGCCGAGGTGTATGTTCGTTGGGGCGCGCATGCTTATGGCGGCAAGGTCAAGGGTAAGTTTTTACCACAGCAGTTCCGTAAAAGAATGGGAAGCTTGGACGTAACAATTAAAAACGAGGATAATCATGAAACTAATATGCTCAGTTCAGATGATTATAACGCGTATCATGGTGGTATGATCGCTGCAGTACGCAGTATCAAAGGTTCTGCCCCGCGTTCGTACTGCGGCGACAGTACTGATAAAAGCAAGGTCGTCATGCACAGTGTACAGGAAGAGGCTAAACGTATTTTCCGCAGTGAAGCTATTAATCCTAAATTTATCGAGGGTATGATGAAGCATGGATATAAAGGTGCTGCCGATATGGCTAACTATATTGCACACAGTTTCCAGTGGGATGCTACAAGCGCTGTGATGGAAGATTGGATGTATGAAAAATATGCCGAAAAATATACATTCGACCCCAAAGTACAGGAATGGTTGCGTGATGTTAATCCATGGGCTTTGCAGCGCATGGCGGAGATTTTACTGGAAGCGGATCAGCGTGGTTTGTGGCAGGCGAAACCTGAAACCAAAGCAGAATTGCAAAAGATCTATTTATCAGTAGAAGGTGAGTTAGAGGAACGCAGTGATGAACACTCCTAAAATCAAGATGCTTGTTCTCAGCTTGACCGGTCAGTGCAATTTTGCCTGTAAGTACTGTTATGCAGCAGAACATGACGGCAGTATGCTTAAAGTTGATGATGCCATTAAAGCTGTGAATTTGGCGGCAGGCAGCGGAGAAAAATTTGTTATTCAGTTCAGCGGAGGTGAGCCGCTGCTGAACTTTAAATGTTTGAAAGCTGTTGTTAAATATGTTCAGGATAATAACCTGCCTGCTGTTTTACAGATACAAACAAATGGGTCATTGATGACGGATGAAATAGCACAATATTTATTCAAAAATAAAGTTGCAATTGGTGTCAGTTTAGACGGCAGACCGAATATCAATGATAAGCTGCGCCTGACTAAAGCCGGAGATGGAGCAACAAGTTCAATTTTATATGGTTTAGAAGTTTTAAAGCGTAATAATATAGCAGTTGGTATTACCTGCGTAGTTACAGACGAAAATGTCAGCGAATTGGCCGGTATAGTAGAATTTGCTTATTTTATAGGGAATATACGCAGGATAGGCTTTGACCTGTTGAGAGGGCAGGGAAGAGGAGCTGTCCTCAAACCGCCTTCCGAAACAGCTATGCGTAAGGCAATGGAACAGGTTTACGAAAAAGCACGTCAGCTAGCATATTTAACAGGCTATAAAATTCATTTTGCCCAACAGGAACGAGTTAAAATACTTTGTGCTGATTCTTCCCATGAATTTGGCCACTGTTATGCGATGAATGGAGAAGCAGCTTTTATTGATGCCAAAGGCGATATTTATGCCTGTTCCTCTCTTGTCGGTAATAAAGATTTTTATATTGGTAATGTAAAAAATGGGCTGGACACTATATTGGTAAAGAAAGTCCAGGAGCAAATCAGAACTTCAATGTTTTTTTGTAAGCAGTGTGAAGATTTTAAATTGTGTGGTGGCGGCTGTTTTGCCCGCTGGTATGGCAGTGGAGTTAAAGAAGCATATCTCAGTGAATGTGTATTAAAACAGGTATCTATTAAACAAATAAAAATATAGAAAATGCTTGACCATATGACAGGTATATAGTCTAAAATGATAATGAAAGAAAATAAGAATATTTTAAGAGGTGATTAAAATGACTTGTAAAGAACATCCTAAATATGAATTGCCGAATACTCCGCATGCCAAACATCGTTATGAAAGCGCTATGAAGCATGTAGAGGCTGCTAAAGCTGCTGGCAAATCTTCTGAAGAAATTCATGCTATTTTCAAAAAAGTAATGGAATTTGACATCAAAGATGTTGAAAAATTACCTGCTGATGGACCGCATGCCAAATATAGGAGTGCCGTTATCCATGCTCAAAAAGCAATTGCTGCTGGTAAAAGTAGCGAAGAAGCGCATGAATTATACAGAAAAATCATGGCTGGTGAAGCAACCGGCGGTTGCGGTCATCATTAAAATTTCATAATCTGGTTGTTAGAAGTGCGTTAAGCCGCAATCCCGTCGCTGGGTATTTATTTAATCCCTGGAAACAGCCATTTTCGATCTCTGGATAACCTACGAGCGATAGGATTGAGATTAATGACCGATATGATCGGAATAAAAAACATTAGTGTCTTCCTGCCTGGGCAGGAGGACACTTTTTTTACGGGAGTTGTTAGAATGAAATTATATACAGTGTCTACAGGCGATACAGCTTATCGTTATGAAAAAAGTATCGTAGTGTTTTTTAAGGGTGCGCGTAAAGTACTTAGCACTTCGGTTTTTAATGGCGGTTATCATGAAAATTATAAAGCTGTATTTAACCACGATGGTAAGGTTGGTTCAGGGATGCCATGTGAGATGTTAGCTGATACTTATACCGAACATATGCGGATATTAGCTAAGCGTATAGGCTTAGAGCCAGAGCTTGTAACTGGAATGGGAACTGCTGCTGATATGGAAAATGTGGCTATAGAATCCTTGAATTATAAAGAACTTACTGTTACTGCTATAGTAACAGGCGGGATTGAAACAAATGGAGGACGTGTCGGTGATCCTGCCGATTATTATAAACCTGCGGAAAAACCAGATAAATTGGGTACTATTAACATTATTTTGATACTAGACGCAGATATGCCTCCTGGAACGCTGGCCAGAGCATTGGTTACATGTACTGAAGCAAAGACGGCTGCAATTCAGGAACTGCTGGCTGGCAGTAACTATTCTACAGGACTTGCGACAGGATCAGGGACGGACCAAACAATAATTGTTGCTAATTCGGATTCTGAGCTGTATTTTGAAGGAGCCGGAAAACATTCTAAAATGGGTGAGCTTATTGGAAAAACCGTTACTAAAGCAGTTAAAGCGGCATTATCAAAACAGTCTGGACTCAATCCTAGAACACAGCACAATGTGTTTAGACGCCTAAAACGTTTTCAAGTAACAACGCAAAGTATCTGGCTTTTATTCCAGCAGCAGTTAGCTGTCTTAAAGCCTGATTTCTTAGAAGCGGCAGAAAAGCTTGCACAAGAACCTGTAATGCTGACATATACTTCTTTATATATACATTTGTTGGACCAGTTTTTATGGGGATTACTTGATAAAGATGAGGTCATGAATGCAGCAGAAAAGCTATTGAGTGACATTGCGGGAGAATATGATACAGAAAGTATCGCGCTGAATGAGGTTTCGGTAGAAGCTATGATGAAAGCCTGGAGTGAGTTGTTTGTGAATATTATTGCAGATAATATTCACAGGAACTAAAGATAATGAGAAAGATGGCTTCGAAAACTTTTTTGGCAGTGATGCTGCTTATAGTAGTTTTTTTTATTTCTGGCTGTGGAAGCTCTAATGGTGGCAATGTAAAAAAAGCCGCTTACGAAATAATTGATGATCAGGGGGCCATGATCCAATTAGAGCATAAACCGGAAAGAATACTGACGTTGGCAATGGGAACAGACAGTATTGTGTTAGGGATACTCCCTGAAGAGAAATTGATTGCAATTAATTCTTTGGCTGATGATCCTGTAAGCTCCAATATCGTAGATAAGGCGAATGGAATTACTAGAAAAATAAAAAATCCTTCTGCTGAAGAAATTTTATCTTTAAAGCCGGATGTTGTATTTATTTATAATTGGGGCAAAGCCGAAATGGTTGATAATTTACGGGAACTGGGAATTAAAGTAGTTGTTGTAAAGGGACCTAAAAGTATTGCTGATGTTAAAGAGAATGTGAAATTGATAGCAAAAACTTTAGGCGAGGAAGATAAAGGTAATCTTATGATTGCAAAAATGGATGATAAATTAGCAGAAATCAAAGAAAAGGTGGATAATATTAAGCCTGAACGAAGGAAGAAGCTCGTTTTGATATCATTGATGACATCTTATGGCGGTAAGGGGTGTACTTTTGATGATATTTGTAAGTATGCAGGTGTTATAAATGGCGTTTCTGATGCCGGATTGCATAATGGACAGCTTTTAACAAAAGAGATGTTGGTTGATATTAATCCTGATCTTCTGATTATGCCTGTCTACAATGATCACAAAACTTTTGATATTGAAAAATATAACAAAGAATTTTTAGAGGATCCTGCATTGCAAACATTAAATGCAGTAAAAGAAAAGCGGTTTTTCTATCCGCGGGAGGGTTATATTTATAATTCTTCGCAGGATATAGTATTTGGTGTACAGGAAGTAGCTCGTGTTGCGTATGGCAGTTTATTTGATCAGCCTGAAAACTGTCATATTTCAGTTGTTGCAGAAGTTGAAAAATAAAAGAGACCTTGTATTTTACAAGGTCTCTTGATTTATATATGTTACTTGTAATGAAATTTTATTTATGTATTCATCTGGATCTGATGTTAACCAATGATTTTTTAAGGGCATAACATAAATATTGCTTAATGGCTGCAATTCATTACTATTGAGAAATGAGGCAATTTTTTTTGAAATAGATTTTGAATTTTTGTGATAAGTACCTTTAAAAAATATATTTAAATAGAGTCCTTCGGGTAATATCATATGGTTTTTATTAATATTTTGATGATGACCAACAGTTGTAAAAAATGCTAGTGAATAACTTTTTTCTCCCATTAAAAATTTTTTTTGATCAACGATCCAACCTACAGCTTTTTCTTTAAAATGTTGCTTATTAAAAGCTTTCTGGTTGTGTTTTGCCATTATTTCGAGACGTTTCTTACCAACGGCGACAGAAGACAAATCACTTATAAAAATTATCTGTTCAGATTGATGCTCTAGCGTTATCTGATTTAAAGCTAAGTTTTCAATATTGCTTAAAAGCTTATCAACGAATGCCAGACTATGTTTAATTTTAATATGCTTATTGATTATTTCATCACATTCACAAGATTTTTTATGTATCAATTCGTTAAATTTATCTGAACTTTTATGGTTAAGATAATCTTTTATCTGTGAAATAGGAATATCTAATTTTCTTAAATTTACTATGATTTCTAAAATTAAATATTGTGTTAAAGAATAGTGGCGATAGCCATTTTCCGCTATGAATTCAGGACTTAAAAGCCCTATTCTGTCATAGTAAAGCAGTGTTTGTTTAGGAATATTAAAAAGAGTCGCTAATTCTCCGGCTGTAAAAAAATCTTCTATTGATTTACTCATAAATTACTCCTTTATTTATTGACAATATACTTACTATATAGTTTACCATAGAATTATATAAGATATTATATCATATAAAATTATAGATAAGTAGAATTTAATTTTAATAATTTAATAAAAACAGGTGCGTAAGCTTAATAGAGAAATCGGTATAAGCCGATGCGGTCCCGCCGCTGTAAAGATGAGCCTGCTGCAAATGCCACTGAGATTGATCTTGGTAAGGCGCAGCACGAGCGTTGAATCCTGAGCCAGAAGAACTGCCTGTTTGAATAAAGTGATATTCCTGCGAGCGACAGGAAGGTTACACTTGAGTTTTTACCAAGTGCTTTTATGCCTTTCTCTTTTTGCAGAGAAAGGCATTTTTGTTAGAGGTATTATTTGCGTGGCCATGAAAGACTGGACGCAGATGATTGCTTCTATAAAAATAATAAAAAATTTGGGAGAGGAAGTTGAGCATGTTGAACAAGAGTTTGGGTAAAAGTGTACTGATGACAGCACTCATAACTGGGAGTGTCATCTGGGGGGGCACGGTAGTACACGCGGAGGAACCGCAGCAGTTTTTATTGGATGAGTATGTTGTAACGGCTACAAGAATGGAAAATAAATTAGTTGATACTCCTGCCAATATGTCGGTCATAACATCAGAGGAGTTTGAAAAAAGAAACTATCAAAGCGTAAGTGAAGCTTTAGAAAATGTTCCTGGTGTTATTGTAAAACGCAGTGGATTTTTAGGTGGAGATCAACATATTTATTTAAATGGTGATGATAGAGTATTAATTATGGTTGATGGGCGAAGACTTAACCAGGATAAGGGAACTTCTGGACGTTCTGGTTTTGATATAACTAATTTGCCATCTCCTGATTTTATTGAAAAAATAGAGATTTTGAAAGGTGCAGGATCATCATTATATGGTTCAGATGCAGTAGGTGGTGTTATAAATATTATTACCAAAAGTGCCAATAAGAACTATGCAAAAATAAATATAAATACCGGCTCATGGGGTTCGCAAAATTACAGTGCTTTAGTAAGTGTGAAAAAAGGTAAAACTGGCGTAATCACAACGATAAACAAACAAAAGCAAAATTATGTAAAATACAAAGAAGCTGATTCCGGGGATAATGTTAAGTGGCCTAATTCTTCTAATAATATTATAGGCGCGACAATTAAAGTTGATCAGGAGTTTGACGGTGATAAATTAGCAACGTTATATTTTGAGCACTCATTTAAAGATGGTGGCAAACCTTATTATGCTCCGGGTTTAGGTGGGTGGAATACTATTAAACCAGGAGCATCTGGTACTGATTTGAACAATAATATTTCAGGAAAATTTGAATGGGGACGTGGAGAAAAAAATACTGGGTTTATACAAATATATAGAAATTATTATAGTGGCAATTTTTATGATAATAATAGTGACAGCAATTATTATGAAACTAAAGATGGTGTAGAAATTCAACAAACTTGGGAATTATCAAAAAATAATAAAGTAGTTGTTGGTGCTGATTGGCGAGAATCTGAGGTAAATAATCCTGGTACATATGGCGGTAAAATTGCTAAAATCAACAATAAGGCTATTTATGTACAGGATAGCTGGGATTTTGCCGATTCTTGGCTTTTAAATGCGGGGCTTCGGTATGATAAACATAATTTTTTTGGAAATAAAACTACGGCAAGTGTAGCAGTAAATAAAAAATTTAGTGAAGACAGTCATGCATATCTTTCTTGGGGGCAAATTTTTAATGCGCCACAGGCTAATGATTTATTCTATTATTCGCCATCAATCCCTGGGGTGTCAGGCGCGATGATAGGTAATGCCAAATTAAAACCTGAAACTGGTGAAGTTTGGACTATTGGCTATGATACAAAACTTAACGATAAAATACAATTGGGGATCAATGCATTTTACAGTGAACTTGATGATGCAATAAACTGGGCAGCTTTAGATCCAAATAATTTTTTAAGTGATTGGACAGTTGCTAATGTTGCTAAACAGAAAAAACGTGGTATGGAGTTTAATGTCAAACATAAGTTAACGGATGAGTTTTCAATAAATGGCAGTTATACCTATGTAAAAGTTGAGGAAGATAATAAGGATGGAAATGGATTTAAACGCAATACTAATGTATCACCTAATCAGTATAAAATAGGCATAAGCTTTAATAAAGATAAATGGGATGCAGAATTATATGGACGTGGAGCTAGTGGTGCTGATAAAAGTAAATATGTAGATTCTAAGTATTTGACTTTAGATTTTTCTTTGCAATATAAAGTTCAAAAAGATTATAAAATTTATGCCAAAGCATATAATTTAACTAATGCTTCTTATGCTGAAACAGGTGGTGCTTCTAATGGCAAGTATTCTTTTCCTATGCCAGGACGCTCTTTCCTTATCGGTATGGAATACGCATTTTAAATAATGAAACGCAAATATATGGACTGGAGCATAAGCTTCGGTTCATATATAATTTGAAGGAGTTTTTATGAAAGTAGCATTATGTCATTTAGAACTTAGCAATGGTCCTGAGCAGAAAAATATAGAACTATTGGAAAAAGCAGTTCGAATTGCTGCTGAAAAAGGAGCTAATTGGGTAATTACTCCGGAAACAGCAGTGCAGGGGTATTACTTTTATAAATTAGAGCCAGAAACAAAAGTAGATAAACAACCGTCTTCTAAATTAAGTTTCTTATTATCATTAGTTAAAGACTATGGTTTATTTTTGTTTTTGGGGTGTGGTGAATACGATAGCGAATTGAACTGTAATTTTAATTCTTGTATTGTATTTGAACCAAGTGGAGAAATATGCGGCAGACATAGAAAAATTATTTCTCATGGTATCGGTGCTGAGTCTTGGGCGAGAACTGCAGATGTACTAAAACCTATCGATTGTTTGAATATTAAAGTTGGAGTGCTTGTATGTGCAGATGCATGGTACAGTGAACATGCTAAAAAGATGCAGAAAAAAGGCGCACAGATAATTATTGATATAGCAGCGTGGCCTCCAACGGAAGTTTGTGGCAATCCATTAGGAGCATGGGAAAAATGTTCCTCTGTTACAGGATTACCAGTGCTGGTTTGCAATCAAACCGGAAAAACTGAATGGATGGATATGACTATTGGGCAAAGCGTCGTTATAGAGCATGGCAAAGTAAAATTTAGTTATAATGGGAAACAGGCAGTTTTATTATTCGAGTGGGATGAAGTTACAGGAATAGTTATATCAAAAAAATTTGAAGTTATTTTTATTTAAAATTTGACTATATACTTGGTATATAGTTTAATATGATATAGTAATTTAATTGTAATGAAATTCTTATGGATATTTCTTACTATTATTGTGCTTTTAGGAGGAGTTATAGTGAAAAGAATGTCAGTATACCCATTTACAGCTATTGTAGGACAGGATGATATGAAAATGTCCTTAATATTAAATGTAATAAACCCGTCATTAGGCGGTGTTTTAATAAAAGGTGAAAAAGGTACTGCCAAGTCAACAGCAGTACGTGCTTTGGCCGAATTACTGCCGGCTATGGAAGCAGTACATGGATGTAAATTTCATTGTGATCCGGCAGATCCCAATCTGTTATGCGAAGATTGTGCATCTAAATATACTGAGGATAATAAATTAGTTGCCGATACCGTAAAAATGCGTGTGGTCGAGTTGCCTGTAAGCGCGACTGAAGATCGCGTTGTTGGTACTTTGGATATTGAACATGCGATTAAGCATGGCGAGAAAAAATTTGAGGCAGGTATTTTAGCTCAAGCCAATCGTAATATTTTGTATGTGGATGAAATAAATTTGCTTGATGACCATGTTGTAGATGTATTGTTGGATGCTGCAGCAATGGGAATCAATACAGTTGAGCGTGAAGGCGTTTCATATTCTCATCCGGCTCGTTTTGTTTTGGTTGGTACAATGAATCCTGAAGAGGGTGATATCCGCCCGCAGCTTTTGGATCGTTTTGGCTTGTCAGTAGTTGTTACAGGTGAGCATGATCCCGCGCAGCGTGTTGAGGTAATTAAACGTCGTTTGGCTTATGAGCAGGATGCCGATACTTTTATTGCCGGTTATCAGCATGATCAGGAAGAGCTGGCTGCAAAAATTACACAAGCCAGCAGTTTGTTACCTCAGGTAGATATCAACGAGGAACTTTTGGAAACTGTTGCTAAATTAGCTGTAGAACTTGGTGTTGACGGGCATCGCGCCGATATTACTGTAATTAAAACAGCTTTGACACTGGCGGCTTTTAATGGACGCAAAGAAGTGGAACTGGAAGACGTAAAAAATGCTGCCAAATTAGTATTGCCGCATCGTATGCGTCGTCGTCCTTTTGAAGAAGGACAATTGGATTGGGATAAGGTTGAAAGTATTTTGTCCTCTGGGGCTAAAGGAGCGTTATAAATGCTGACTAATGCTATTTATCCTTTTGTGGCAGTAGTTGGGCAGGAGCAGTTAAAAAAAGCTCTGCAGATCGCTTTAGTAAATCAAAAGGCAGGTGGCCTTTTGATTGGCGGTGAAAAAGGGACTGCTAAATCCACCTTGGTACGCGCTGCTAAAGAGATTATTGGCACACAGAAGATAGTGGATTTGCCGCTTAATGCTACGGAAGATATGCTTTTTGGTAGTATCGATATTGAATATGCTGTTAGTAAAGGCGAACGCAGATTTTTGCCTGGGATATTAAGCAGAGCTACAGGTAATATTTTGTATATTGATGAAGCAAATTTATTGCGGCAGGAATTGCTGACTGCAGTTTTGGATGCTAACGCTTCTGGTATCAATCAGGTTGAGCGTGATGGCATTTCTTTTACTCATTCTGTATCGTATACTGTTATTGGAACAATGAACCCCGAAGAAGGAGTTCTGCCAGGTCATATATTAGATAGGTTTGGTATGTATGTTGATGCCCAAAGTGAGAAAGATGTGGTAATACGTACAGAAATAATTAGACGTTCTCTTGCCTGTGGCTTTGATATACAAAGCTTCAGAAACAGTTATTTTAATGAAACAGAAAAATTAGCGGCAAAGATTGCTTTGGCAAGGAGCATTGTAGAAGAAATTGAAGTATCAGAAGCAATGATGCAGCTGGCGGCACAAATGTGCGCACAGGCTTTTTGTGCCGGTCATAGAGCGGAAATTTATCTTTTGGAAGCCGCTAAAGCTATAGCTGCTTTAGCGGAAAGAAATTATGTTTTACCTAAGGATGTGGAAGAAGCTGCCATGTTTGTGCTGCCGCATCGTATGCGGAAGCCACCAGAACAACAACAGGAAAATCCGGAGCAGCAGGAAGAAGAACAGCCTGATGAGAATGAACAGCAGAATCAAGATGAAAACGAGGATAATGATGAAGACTCAAAGGAGTCACCGTTGGCGCCACCACCGCTTGATGATAATGAAGACGATGGTGATGAGGAAGATAACAGTGACGATGATGAGAATCAGGATGACGACAAAGAAAAAGAAGAGCAGAGTCCTGACAATGACAAAAATCAGTTAGCACCGGAAGAACAGATTGCAGATATTGATAAAAATTTTAAGCTTCCTAAAATGGTTCTGGATTTAGGCAAAGATCGCAATGTCCGGCGTGGCAGTGGCAAACGCAGCACGACTAAAACAGATCTTAAACAAGGGCGTTATGTTAGGGCTGAAATGCCGAAAATAAAAGTGGAAGATTTGGCTTTTGATGCTACAATCAGGGCTGCGGCGCCGTTTCAGCGTCTGCGTGAAGATAACGGTTGCGCCCTGAATATTAAGAGTGAAGATTTACGGCAAAAATTACGCGAAAAACGTATTGGCAATACATTTTTATTTGCAGTTGATGCCAGTGGGTCAATGGGAGCTCGTGAACGGATGCGGGCCGTAAAAGGCGCTATTTTCTATATGCTGCAGGAAGCATATCAGAAACGTGATCGTGTTGGTATGGTTGCTTTTCGCAGGCAAAAGGCTGAATTATTGCTGCCTATAACACGCAGCGTTGATCTTGCACAAAAGTGTTTGGCAGAAATGCCTACTGGCGGCAAAACTCCTTTAGCAGACGGTTTATCAACTGCGTTGGTAACTTTGGGAATGTTGAATAAAAAAGACAGCGAGTTAGAACCGATTCTGATTTTAGTAACTGATGGCAGAGCTAATGCCATAGAAGAAAACAGTGGTGATCCGGTAGAGAGTGCCTTAAAAATGGCTGAAAAAATTCGGAAGGCTAAAATTACCTCCGTTGTTATCGATACTGAAACAGATTTTATTAAACTGGGTGTGGCCAAAGCTGTTGCCAAAGCAATGGGAGCAACTTATTATAGCCTTCGCAGTTTATCTCAGGAACAGATTTTAAGAATAGTACGTAATTTAGATGTTTAAACAGGAGGTAAGAGGTAATATGATGAAAAAGTTAATAATGCTGCTGACAATTTGCATGATGTGCTTATTGGCGGTTTCAGCCAGTGCTGCAGAAAAGAATGATGAAGCACCACCTATCAATTGGGAAATTAGCATGATGCCCAAGCCTACGGCTGAGGAAATAGAAGCAGCACGTTGGTCAATTGTTTTAGAAAACACTATGGGCGTTTATGCATATGACATGGATTCACTGTATTTCCCAGAAGAAAAAAACGGGGTTGTAAACAAAGATTTAGTTAATGTTGTTGTGAAAACTGTTTTTACAGACAAAGAATTACTAAAAAAAATGAATAAAACCTATGCAGAAAAACTGGCGAAAAAAGAAAAAGTTCAGTATTGTGAAATGCTGATGCAATTTAATGCGGCAGATAAAACCTATGGTGTAAAACAAATGGACGTTTATGGCAGCAAAGGAACGAAGCTTGAAACTAAAATAAATAACGGAGAACTTATCCCTGTGCCAGAGAAAACGTTTGCAGAGGCGATGCTGGAAATTTGTTTGCAAGCAGTGAATAATACATCCGAAAATTAAAATATAAATCCTATTAATGATATAAAATATCAAAAAACTAAATATGAAATTAATAAGAAAAATAATTGGTATATTAACTTGAAATAATACTTAATCTCATATATAATCTAGTATCATAACTAAATACTTATTGTCAGGTGACGTATGTCTTAATAGATAAGTTGGGTGTAATTCCTACACGATCCCGTCGCTGTAAAAGTGAGCGAATCCAAACTAATGCCACTGGAAATATCTGGGAAGGCTTGGATAAGCTATGAACTTAAGTCAGAAGAACTGCCTGATGATTACTTTACTACTGCGTGAGACAGTTAGGTAATGTGTCGGCTTCTTTTGTTTTTATAATTAAGTCGTTTAATACCTTTTGCCTTAGGTGAGAGGTATTTTTTATTTGTTTATTGCAATTAAAGGCCAAGTACTGTGCGGCCATAAAGAAAGGGTACAGGAAACGTCTTTATTTCAATAATATAAAAAAGTTGTGAAGGGAAGTTGAGTATGTTGAAAAAGAGTATGAAGAAAAGTGTTCTAATGGTAGCACTTATAAGTGGTAATGTCATCTGGGGGGGCACTGTAGTACATGCTGAAGAACCAAGTCAAGCATTTACGTTAGATCCTATGGTTGTAACGGCTACGAGATATGAAAAAAGGGATGTTGACGTACCTGCAAGTACAACTGTTTTAACAGGACAAGAACTTAAGGATACAGGTGCTAATAATTTAGGAGTAGCTTTATCAAAAGTACCTGGTATTGCGTATAAGCAATTTGGTCCATCTGGCGCGTCTATGGGAACAATGATTAATGAAGTCAATATTCGTGGTATTAGTAATGGTACATTGGTTATGGTAAATGGTAATCCGGTATCATGGCGTGGAAAATATAATCTGGATTCTATAGCTGTTGATAATATTGAACGAGTAGAAATAGTTAAAAGCGGTGGCTCTGTTCTTTATGGTAGTGAGGCTATGGGCGGCGTCGTTAATATAATTTTAAAGAAAAAAGGATCTAATACAATTGGTGTTGGTTTTGGTAACAGAGGCCAGCAAAATTATAATGCATCCGTAGGGAATGAAAAATTTACAATAGGATATAACCTTGAAAAATTTGGTAAAGTAACTGGTATATCTGAAAGTGATATAGATTATAATGATTTTGAAGGTTCAACAAGAACAGATGCCGATAATGTAGAAAAAAACAATGTTTCACTTGGCTACAATATCACAGATAATCTTAATTTCTCCTATAATTATTTTGAAACAAAAGTAGATTATAATAGATTTGTGGATTCTGTTAAAGCTACGTCGTCAGGGATTGTAGTTGGCGATCAGTTCAATGGAAGAACTTATACTTCCAAACAGCATACATCGCAATTAAACTATAATGACAATAATATAAAAGCGAGTATGTATTTTAACCAAGCTGATATTTCTGCTAATGGCCCTACTTATATTACCTCTAAAGGAAAAAAGAGTTTTTCACAATATAATACCAAAGAAAGAAATCGTACTTACGGAACCGATGTGCAAAAAAATTGGACTATAGGAGAGAAATCAAAAGCAATTTTCGGCATGACTTATCAAAGAGAGTTTTATGATAAATCAGTTTTTACTAATGGTGATGATTATGCACGTAATAATTGGGCTGTTTATGGGCAGTGGGAACAAGCACTTGATGATAAAAACACTGTTATTGTAGGAGCTCGTGAAACATGGACAACAGGAGCGCCTGGAGGACAGAATTACAATAATTTCAGTGCTGCAGGGCAATACATACATAAACTGAATCAAAATCAAAGTTTATATGCCGCAGTGACACAATCATTTATTATGCCTACCTATGCACAAATGTATGGTGCTAGTGATAGTGCTATTCCTAATCCTAATTTGAAGCCGCAGACAGGGACAAATTATGAAATTGGTTGGAAAAAGGTTTCGGATAATCATAGTTGGAAAGCTGCATTTTATCATATAGATATTACTGATAATATTTCGGCCACATGGGAAAAGAACAAATCTGAATACACTTATGCTAATGAAGATTTTAAGAACACAGGAGTTGAATTAACCTGTGATATTGTTGGTAAAGATGGTCTTTCTTACAATTGGGGTATAAATTATGGTGATCCTAAAGTAAAAGGTACGAAGAAACCTTATTGGGACAGAAAATTTGGCAGAGTACAATTAAATGGTGGTATTACCTATAGTAAGGATAAATGGAGAAGTAGTTTAACTGCCAGCTATTTAGCTGATCGCGTTGGTACACCTAGTTCATCTCACTCTGAAAAAATTAAACCGTACTTGCTTACCTCTTTAAGTACAACATATCAAATGGATAAACACAGTGATATTACTTTAACAATGGATAACATATTGAACCGTAAAGATAATTTAAGTCATTCTGGTGGATCGGCATATTATGCAACTCCTTTTAATTTCTTATTAAGTTATAATTATAAATTTTAAAACATTATAGGCGGCATTCAAAGCCGCCTATATGATTATTTTGATAGTAATATATGTTTTTAAAAGAATTGGGAAATCAAAGAAAGTTACTTTTGATATAAATACATGAATAGTCATATAAATTTAGGAGGACACTATGTCAGAAACAATTATCGAACTGAAAAATTTATCTATTGGCTACGGTAATAAAAAAGTTTTGCAAAATGTGAACACAAAGATAAACATAGGTGAGATAGTTGGTATTATAGGGTGTAATGGAGCTGGCAAAAGTACACTTCTTAAAACTATACGCGGTTTGTTGCCTAAACAAAGTGGTGAGGTTTTGTATTTTGGTCGTAATCTGGAAAGCTTTGCTGAAAAAGAACTGGCTCGTGAGGTTGCTTACTTGCAGCAAAGTGTAGAAGTTGGGTTTGGCTATACTGGTAAAGATATAGTGCTTGCAGGACGTTATCCTTATATGAAGTGGTGGAAAGGCGAAAGTATCGCCGATGAAGAATTAGCACTAAAATGTATGGAATATACCGGTACTAGAGAATTAGCAGAGAGGCCAGTAAATGAAGTCTCCGGCGGGCAAAAACAGCGGATTTTGCTGGCTAAGGTTTTGGCGCAGCAAACGCCGATTTTATTTTTAGATGAACCTACAACAGGATTAGATATGGTCTATCAGGAAGAGATTTTTCGCTTTAGTAAATCATTAACTGAAATGGGAAAAACTATCTTAATGGTAGTTCATGAATTGAATTTGGCTGCTAAATACTGCAGTAGAATAATTTTATTGGGAGACGGTACTGTTATTGCTGACGGAAAGCCTGACGATGTATTTACGGAGACTGTTTTGAGTAAAGCTTATCATGCTCCAGTTAGAGTTATTCGTAGCCACAACACAAATGAGATAATTGAAATAAGTACAAAAGAGGACAGCAGCAGATACCAGCGCGATAGAGAATTGCTGGAACTTATTTGCTGCAAGGGAAATGTATGCTAAAAAGGAATTTTTGTTGGATTGTGATAGCTGTTTTTATGCTTTCGCAGACTGCGTTTGCAGAAGGTATAAATTTAGAAACCGTTTATCCTTATAGTTTGGAACATAAAAATATTTATAAAACTGTTGGGAGTGCAACTAATCCATTCTATATAAATATTGAAAGCTATGATGCACCTGAACCTCAGGATGTCAATGTAGAAATTCTATTGCCGGAAGGTTTGACTTTTAATGAAGACGATGACTGGCAGGAAGTGAAAACAGGTAAAGGGCTGATTATTAAAAGAAGTTGGACTTTACCAGCTAATTATGGACAGAATTTTGATTTACTTTATTTAAGGGCTAATGAAAAACTTGCCGAAGGAAAACATGACATTGTTGTTAAAGTTAGCGGCAAGAGTTGGCAAAAGAATAATAATATTACCTTTACTCATGAATTTGGAGAAAAAAACGCAGATGCTATAAACCTACAAGAAAAACAGTTGGACAGTTCCAAATTTAACTGGTATATCCAATCTGTTACTTTGCCTGTAGATAATTTGGGAAATAAAGATGATCGTATCCAAGAGAGAACTATTTATATTAAAGACACTGCCTTAGAATCTTTTCGTAATAGAATGACTGGGGATGGTGCTACTAATTGGGCGGCTGTTTTTAATCATCCGGCAGCACATCTGCTGTTAGAGATGCGTAATCCGCAGCAGGATACAAGAATCTTGAAATTTAGAGCTGAGTTGATAGATAAGTCTACTGGAGAAACAGCTGTTGGATTATGTACTGCCAGTCAGAGTGATAATGAAACTGAGCATGGGTGGTCTGGGAAATCAGGAATAGAAGATGCGTCTACGGCGATGATATCATTAGACGGCAAGAAAAGTCAGGCTTTTATTATCCCCTTATATGTAGATTATTTCAGAGTTGTGGAAGGTGAATATAATTTACGTGTGACTGTATTCGGTAATGGGCAGGAAAAAATACAGGAGGTACCCATAACTATTGCTAAAAAACGTAGTATGGGTTTATTTGCTGTAGCTTTTTCATTTGGTTGTTTTATTTTAGTCTGTTTAACAATTGGTCAATTAAAAAAATGTATTTTTGATATTGGCGCTAAAGGCGCTATTACTATTGCGTTGTTTGCGGCTGTGGCTTTTGGCAGCATTGTTGTGCCGACGACTTTATTTGGTGATTTGCTGCATGTGTTTTTAGGGCCTTTTTCCGGATTGCTTACAGGAGTATTGAACGGGGTTTTGTTATACCTTTTAGTTATGTCTTTACTGGTTATTTACAGAAAGCCGGGTATAGTGGCACTCATGTTTTTATTGAAGTGGATGTTAGCAGGACTTATGTTTGGCCGCTTTACTCCTCTTGGTATACTAAGTTATATGGTATATATAGTTGTGTTGGAAAGCATTTTGTATATCAGTGGATTTTATAGAAAACAAGAATTGACCTCGGGATATGTTTTTATAGTTGCTATATTGATTGGTACTGCGGATGCATTTATAACGATGATTAATTTAGAACAAATGATGTTTTTTTACAGATTATATTATGCTGATTGGTATATCGGTCTTTATATGCTTATCAACGGTTTACTCTACAGCAGTATTGGTTCGTGGCTTGGCTATAAGGTTGGAATAAAATTGCAGCAGGTTATGGGAGAATGATATGCTGAGAATAAGTGACGTTTCATACCGATATAAAACACGCAAAATTCCTACATTAAAACATTTGTCTCTGCATGTAACAGAAGGCGAAATGCTGCTTTTGGCCGGTTGCAGCGGTTGCGGCAAGTCTACGCTCATTAAAGCTGTCAGCGGTCTTTTAAATACTGCCGGCGCCGGTGAACTTGATGGGAAAATTTATCTGAATAATAAAGATACAGCGGAGATGACGCCTGAAGATATTGGAATATTGGTTGGTACTGTTTATCAATCGCCGGATGATCAGCTTTTTGCGATGACTGTTTCTGACGAAGTAGGTTTTGCGCTTGAAAATCAGGGGCTTGATGAGAATATAATTTCAGTTGAAGTACAAAAAGTATTAGAGCGAGTTGGACTTGCCGGTTTTGAACAAAATAGTATTCATACTTTATCAGGAGGACAAAGGCAGCGATTGGCTCTGGCTTCAGTACTCATCACGAAACCTAAGCTTTTGGTTTTAGACGAACCGGTAAGTCAGATGAATCCACAGGGTGTTGAGGATTTTTTGCAATTATTAGTATCTTTAAATCGTATAGACGGTATAACTATCATTGTAGTTGAACATCGTGTCAATGAACTTGCAAAATATTTTCCGCGTCTGGCAGTGATGTTTGAAGGTGAAGTTATTTATGATGGTCCAATAGAACTAGCCTGGCAAAAAATTGGTTCTGCAGAGAAATATGGTTTGAGAGAGCCGCAAAAAGTTAAATTGTGCCGGTTTCTGCATTTGTCTAAACTGATAGACGAAACGAGTAAAGTTGTTGATTTGATCAAAAGCGAATGTAAAATAGAAAAAACAGCACTGACCGTAAGATCAAAAAAAGCTTGTAGTGAAGCAATCGTAACTGGCAAGGCCATAAGGTATCGTTATCCTGGTTCTACAAGCGATACGTTGCAAGGTATAGATTTTGAGCTTTATAAAGGTGAAACTGTAGCGCTGATGGGGTTTAACGGTGCAGGAAAAAGCACATTGATCAATTTGTTGGGTGGATTAGCAGAACTGTCGTCAGGCGAACTGGATTTGTTGGGTGGAACGGTTGGAGAACGAGCATATGAAATAGGCTATTTACGTCAGGAACCTGACTTAATGTTGTTGGCTGACAGTGTTTGGGAAGAATTAACATGGAAAAATAAAAAAGTTAGGAAAGAGGTTGTATGGGAGCTTCTTGAAAAACTAAAACTGGAAAATAATACGAATGATTTTCCGCTCGCATTAAGTAAAGGGCAGCGTTTAAGGGTAGTTTTGGGAGCCTTGCTGGCAAGAAATCCCAAACTACTGCTTTTGGATGAACCAACAACGGGTCAAGATCAACAAAGTCTTGAAGAAATAAAAAAACTCATAGCATATTTTTCTCAAATGGGCGGCTGCGTTCTTTTTTGTACGCATGATATAGAGTTGGCATCAGAAATTGCAGATAGAGTGATTATTATGGCAAACGGTAAACTTATTGCAAATGGAGCGCCGGAAGTTATTCTATCTGATAGATGGATACTGTCAGCCGGCGGTTTAACTGTTCCGCCATTATTAGAAGTTTCCGAGGCGTTGTTATTACCCAAATGTATTACGGTAGAGGGGGTTGGACGTTATGTCAGTACGGCAGTTATGGGAAGGTTGTGATGCTGCAGTATGGGCACGGAAATTGGATGGAAGAACTAAATTGCTTATTTTGTTTTTAGTTGCGGTACTGGCTATAGTTGTTGATAACCCCAGAACATTGTTTTTACTTTTTACTGCGACGTTATTACTGCATTTGTCAGCTCGTACATCTATTTATAAGTGGCAGGTTTTAGCAATTTTATTATTACTGGGTTTATGGGGGTCTATGTTTAGCCAGGCGCTGTTTTTTGCGCAAACACCAAGGACTCCTTTATTTGTTATAATTGAACCAACTATGCCTGTTTTAGGACAAATAACAGGAGGTTTGTATATTTACCGCGAAGGGGTTATTTACGGAGCTGTACAGGGGTTAAGGTCAGCTATGATGTTGTCCTTAGGGTTATTTGTCTGTTGGACTTCCGATCCACGTCAATTGCTGAAAGCTCTTATCACCTGGAGACTATCTCCGCAGATAGCGTTTATGCTTGTGACGGCGATACGATTTTTGCCAGTGCTGGCTGCTGAAGCAGGGGAGGTTATTATCGCTTTACGTTTACGTTCTGATACAAGAGTTGGCCGCAAAAGTATTATCAGGCATTTACCTTATATTGCCAAACCATTATTGGCTCGCTGTCTTAGAAGAGCTCAGACTTTGGCACTTTCTGTTGTCAGCAGAGGGTTCTTTCTGGCTACAGCGCGGAAAGATGAGTTTTGGCACACCAAAGAAAAATTTGTCTGTTGCTTACTGATTATTTTTACTATTGGTATAACTTTTAGTAAAATCGTATATTTACTTTCTGAACAAGGTCTGTATTTTGGTAATTTAAGAATAGTGTATGATTGGACGAAATTATATTTATGAGCAAAATAAAAAGTATTATTGCAATTGTCATTTTAATAATTTCCTGGTGTCTGATGTTTTGGATAACAGGCAACCGAACACCATGGCAAGCTTTTTCTTCTACAGACAAGGGCGATGGAGTAAGTGTTTTTTTAGGTGATATTCCAAGTGAAAATTATGATCGAATGGGTTTTACTAAAGGGTTAATTGAATATATTGTTTCTAAAAATGCATGGTTAGTTGGAACCGATAGAGGTGAATTATTTTTATTTGATAATAGTGGCAAGCAGATATGGAAACGTTCTTTGGGGATTGGCAAACTGGTATCACTGTGTGTATCTCATGATGAAAAAATTACTTTTGTAGGTGAGCAAAGTCCGGCTGGTAACTTATATGCAATCGATCTTGATGGCGGTGATATATTGTGGAAATTTGCTGCTGAAAAGGTTGTTGGCGTTGAACCTGACAAACGTTCTTATCCAAGCATCGTACATATTTGTATTGATAAAGATGATAATGTTTACGCAAATGCTTATCGATTTGTTACAGCGAAAGATGGAGGGCGCGGCTATAATGGTAAAGCTGTTGCTTTTAATAAAAACGGTGAGCAGCTTTGGCAATTCCCAGAGAGTGAAAATATTGATAGTTGGATCAATTGGTGTGATGTTAATGATAATAACGATAAAGTCGTATTATCAACTTCTGCTTATGAAATCAGACCTGATATGAAATACCGTGATACAATGTATTTGATAGATAAAAAAACAGGTCAACTGATTAATTCTATTGAAGTACCGCCTGTTGCTCCGTTCGAGAACACTGTTATGCGTGGCAGCCCTAATTTTTCTGAAGATGGAGAGTTTTTGGCTGCAGCCTGCAGTGACGGCCGAGGAATGCTTTTTGATGCTGCTGGAAAAGCTTTATGGCAGCGTGAGTTATCTAAACCTGCTCAAATAGATAATGTTTGGATTAATGCATCTGGTCGAGATGGGTTTGCTGCAGAGGCTGGCGTTATTTTTACAACGATCAATACATTTAATAGAGAAAACTGGCAGTTACCGACTCCGGTTGAACATCCAAGTAATAATAGTATGTTCGTATTTAATTATGATGGAACATTTAAATATAAATATAGAGCCTTGGGGACAATGGAGCAGATAGATTTTTCTAATAATATGGCGGCGTGTGCTGTTGGACGCAATGTTAGAACTCATAATTACGCTGCTCATGGAGCGGTAGTGCTTGATTTAAACGATGGGACAGAATTGAATTTCTTTCATACTGAAGGACCATTACAAGCAGTTGCAATAAGTAGTAATGGAAAAAAAATAGCTGGAATAGAGGCTCCTGCTGTAACTCCTGAAGGTAAGATCATTGGGGCCTATAGACTGCATATCTGGCAACGTTGAAAACAAAGGGGTATTTCATGATTCATAATTTTTTACATTATTATAAACCGTACAAGAGCATACTTTATGGTGTGGTAATTGGTTCCCTTGTTGCTGCATTACTGGATTTGGTCTTTCCTATGTTGGTGCGGCAAATATTGAATGAAGTCTTACCACAAAAAAACACTGATAGATTATTACATGATACAGGTATACTGTTTATTTTATATTTGGGCAATTACGGTTTGCTCTATCTTGTTAATTACTATGGACATTTGATGAGTGCAAAGATAGAGAATGATATGCGCCGCGATTTGTTTGAGCATTTGCAGCAAATGTCGTTTAAGTATTTTGACAATGCCAAGACGGGGCAGCTGTTGTCAAGATTGACCAGTGATATAGCTGAAATAGGAGAATTGTCATTCAGAGGACCCAATGACATCATTGTTTGCTGTATTACTATGATTGGTACAATTGGCATCCTTTTTTGGATGAATGTTTACTTGGGGATTTTGATTGCTGTTTTATTAATTGCTAAAACGCTGCATACTGTGTATGTAAATAAAAAAATGAAAGCAGCTTTTAGAGAGAATAGGATAAAAAGCGGTGAAATAACAGCCAGGGCGGAAGAAAGTTTAGGTGGAATACGGTTAGTAAAAGCGTTTGCTCAAGAGGAATATGAACTGGCGAGATTTATGGAAAAAAGTTTGGATTTTTTGGAAACAAGACGAAGATCTTATAAAATTTTGGCTTATTTTTCTGGCAGCGTAAATTTTTTTACAAATATTACCAACTTACTTATTTTGGCTTGTGGAGGGTTGTTAATAGCCAAGGATAAGCTGTCGTTGAGTGATTTTGTTGCTTTTTTGTTATATGTCAATTTATTTATGAAACCGCTTTTACGTCTAACGGTTTTTACTGAAATGTACCAACGTGGAATGGCTGGATTCCAGAGATTTTATGAAATTATGGAAATGAAACCTGAAATTATCAATCAGAAAGATACGGTTGTTTGTAAAAAAATACGTGGAGAAATAGAATTTGATAATTTAGTATTTGGTTATTCTGATCAGAAAAAGGTAATTAAAGGATTTAATTTAAAAATAGCTCCGGGCCAAACTGTAGCATTTGTTGGAGAAACAGGTGCGGGTAAGACAACGATTGCAAGCCTATTATTAAGATTTTATGATCCGCTTAGCGGCAGGATTTTAGTTGATGGAATCGATATACGTCAGTATAAACAACAGGAACTGCGTCGTAATATAGGAATAGTGCAGCAGGATGTTTTTTTATTTTCAGATTCTGTGACGCATAATATTGCATATGCAAAACCTGAAGCTGAGCAAAGTGAAGTAGAAAACGCTGCCAGGCTGGCCGCGGCAGACAAATTTATTGAGGAGCTCCCCAATAAGTATGCTACTGAAATTGGTGAACGTGGCGTGAAACTATCCGGGGGACAAAAACAGCGTCTTGCTATTGCCAGAGTATTTTTGAAAAATCCGCCTATTGTAATTCTAGACGAAGCGACTTCTTCTTTAGACAATTATACAGAAAAATTAATACAGGAGTCGTTGGACAAGTTGGCGGAAAATAGAACAACTCTTATTATTGCTCATCGAATGTCGACAATAAAAAATGCAGATAAAATAATCGTTTTGAATAATGGTGAAGTTGCAGAAATTGGAACACATTCTACCTTGATGTCAGGGGGTGGTCTGTATTATAATCTATATAATGCTCAGAAACAGACTGATGACAAATAGGTGATTTGATGATTAAAATAGAAAATTTAACTAAACGTTTTGGCGAGCGTATTGCAGTAGCAGGAATAGATTTAGAAATTAAAAGTGGTGAGATATTTGGCCTTTTAGGACCTAATGGAGCTGGGAAGACTACTACAGTCAGGATATTAACCTTACTTTCCAAGAAAAAATCCGGTTCTGTAAAAATATGCGGATACGATATTGAAAAAGACAGCGAGAGAATTAAGGAACTAATTGGCGTTGTACCGCAGCATATGAGTTTGGATCAGGATCTTACGGGAAGGGAAAACTTAGTTTTGCAGGCAAGGCTGCATCATTTGAAGAATAAAGCTGCTATGGAACAGCGAATCAATGAAATTTTAGAATTTGTGGAACTTACAGATAGGGCTGATGACAAATCCAGAAGGTACTCAGGAGGAATGAAGCGGCGCTTGATGATTGGCATGGCACTTTTGCATAAACCTAAAATGTTATTTTTAGATGAACCAACTGTTGGATTAGACCCACAAGTACGGCGTAAGATGTGGGATTTGATCCGTAAAATGAATGAAGCTGGAATGACAGTGCTTTTAACTACTCATTATATAGAAGAAGCAGATCAGTTATGCAGGCGTGTTGCAATTATGAATAGAGGTCGTATTATAGCTGTTGATACACCGCAGAAGCTGAAAGAAAAAGTTGGCAGGGTTGTTGTTGAACATATGGAAGCAGACGGCATGATTAATAATTTTTTTGATAATCGTGAGCAGGCTGCATCTTATGTGGCAGGATTAAACTCTAATGCAACTGTGCGCGAAGCAAATTTAGAAGATGTTTTTATTGAATTAACGGGGAGGCGAGTAAATGATTAGTAATTTTTGCTATGACGTCTATACCGTTTTTTGGCGTGATTGGGTGGTTTTTAAAAAAATATTTTTTAAATTCTTATGTTCGCGCATGATTACGCCTTTTTTGTATATTTTTGCATTTGGGATCGGGTTGGGGAGAAATGTTTCTGTTGATGGTGGGAGTTATTTGAGTTTTCTCATTCCGGGTATGATCGCGCTTAATTCGATGAATATTTCTTTTAATACTATTGCTGCTCCTCTTAATATGTCACGTATTTATCATCATACTCTGGAAACATATTTGATTTCGCCAATTTCAGGAGCTGCATTCGTTTTTGGTAAGGTTTTATCAGGTACAGTGCGTGGACTGATTTCTTCTGTAATTATAGTGCTTATTGCGGAATTATTAGGGGTACATTTATATTTGGGAGGCTGGTTTATTCCAGTGCTGGTCCTTAACTGTTTTGTGTTTGCAGCACTGGCAGTAGTGGCGGCAATGACTATTGACAGCCATGAAGAGATGAGTAGTTTTAGTACGTATGTTTTAGTGCCGATGTCTTTTTTGTGTGGGACATTTTTCAAAGCTGACAGTTTTCCTGAAATAATAAAGTGGTCTTTAAGTATTTTACCGTTGACTCCTGCTAGTAGTGCATTAAGAGCAGCGGCAAATAAAATGCCTGTAGAATGGCATTGGCCGGTTATTATGGCGATATATTTTCTAATATTTTTTAGTTATGCCTGTCATTTGCTGAAAATGAAAAAAGAGGAATAGAGTGATATTTTTTAAATATTTAGTGTTGAATATATTATAGTTTTTATTGCAAATATTAATCTAACGTGATATAATTCCAATCAGTAATAAAACTTAATAAGCGGAAATCTAGGTGTGAATACTTAATAGAAAAATTGGTTGGAAGCCAATACGGTCACGCCGCTGTAATGTCGAGCAAACCTCAATGATTGCCACTGGGAAACTGGGAAGGCGGGGTAAGCAATGAAGCAGAGTCAGAAGAACTGCCTAGATTTTTCTACTGTAATCCAGCGAGTGACAGGAACAGGTAGTATGAAGTAGGTATAACCTTTCTGTTTTGCGGAAAGGTTTTTATTTTTTAATAAAATGTAAAATTTTAATTCGTTTAGTAAGTTAGCATTGGCAAACTCAATCGAATTTGGTATTATTAATAATATAAAAATTTTAGGAGGCATTTTTGATGGAATCAATTAAGGAAGCTGTTGAGTATTTTCATAAAGGCGGGCTGGTAATGTGGCCACTGTTATTGTGTTCAATAATAGTTGTTACGATAGCTATAGAGCGGTATTTGTATTATAAAACTGCTGATTCTGGTTCGTTATTTACGCAGGAATTTTGTACTTTAATCAGTAAAGGTGATGTAGTAGGTGCTGAACAATTGGCGTCAGCGTCTGCTGGTGAGTGCGCACGTATTATTCGTGAGACTATGGTTTTGTCTGGCGACTGTACAAGGCACTCTGCCTATATGGAATCTCAAGCTGGGCTTGTTATAGCTAAATTGCGTAACCGCCTGCATTATCTTGGTGTTATCGTTACAATGTCTCCTTTACTTGGATTATTAGGTACTATTATTGGTATGATTGGTTCTTTCAGTATTTTTAATCTGCAGGAAGGACAACCAATGGCAATTACGGGTGGCATTGGTGAAGCCTTAATTGCAACTGCCAGCGGTTTATGTGTGGCCATTTTAGCATTATGCGCGCATTCTTATTTTGCGCAGCGTCTGGATACTTCCATAACTAATATGGAACAATGCTTTTCGGCTTTGCTGGAGGCTGAAAGCAGAGGTGACATCTAATGAAACTGCGTGATAGCAGAAGCCTTAAACAACCTGAGCTAATGATAATACCAATGATCGATATTATGTTTTTTCTGCTGGTGTTTTTTATGCTTAGTACGATGTATATGGTTGATTTAAAAACAATTCCTATAAAGTTGCCTAAAGCGGAATTTTCGGCAGTTGACACTCAGACAACCTTTGCCGTTTCTGTAAAAAAGGACGGTAGCATTTGGCTTGGTGATAAACAGACTGACATTGCCAGTTTAACTATGCAGGCAAAAATGGAACAGAAAAACAATCCGCGTTTTTCAATCGTTATTAGGGCAGACAAAGATGCAGATTATGGTAAAGTCATAACTTTGCTGGATAGATTAAAAGGTGCAGGAGTTCAAAGGTTTGGTTTAGCAACGGATGTAGGAGCTGGTGAATGATGGATGACTCTAAAAAGAGGTTCCAAATAGGTTTTATTGGCTCATTAGGATTTCATTTATTTGTATTTTTTGTTTTGGCGTTTGCCGGTCTATTCGCTGCTAATCATGTTGATGATAAGATCGTCGAAATAGCAGTTTTTGGCGGTGGCGGAGGAGGCGGCGGAGGAGGCGGCAGCGGTATGAAGCCAGCCGATGCTACAGAAGCAGATTTGGCAGCAGCGAAAGCGAATGCATTGCAAAATAAACAGCATAGTGCTTCGCAGCCACAACAGCAGATAAAAAAATCCGGCCAAATAAATACTGACGATATAATTGAAAAAACTACTCGTCAGGAGCAAGTGTATCAACAACAGCAGAATAATCAAGTCAATGAAAATGTATCTGAGAAATTACAGACCCAAAGTAAAAATATTGCCGGTGCTGATGTGAAAGAAAATACTGGCAGTGGTGGTGGTTATGGTACTGGCCAAGGCAGTGGATATGGAAGTGGCAGTGGTTCTGGCAGTGGAACTGGAACAGGCGGCGGACATGGTGCTGGAATGGGTACTGGTATAGGTGACGGAACAGGTTCTGGAATGGGTACTGGAGAGGGTGGCGGCTATGCTGGCGGTGATCCTTCGGCAAACCCTGCTATTCCTCCGCGTTTGTTAAAAAGTCGTCAACCTAGCTATCCAAGCAGCGCCAGAAGTGCCAGCATTGAAGGAACGACGACAGTGCGCATTTTGGTAGGCTACGATGGTGAAGTTGAATCTGTCATTGTCGCAGAATCTTCTGGTAATGCTGCTTTAGATGCTGCTGCTGTTGATGCATGCTATGGCTGGCGTTTTAGCGGTGCTAAAAATGGTGTTGGACAAAAAATACGTTGCTATACATATGTTCCTATTACTTTTAGGCTAAGATCAATTTAAAACTTAATAAGAATCTCCATTGGTTTTTTCTGAATTTTATGCTATAATGATACGGTAATTTGATATTATTAGGTGCCCGTGAGGGCGTAAATGGCAAGATCGGTGTAAATCCGACACGGTCCCGCCACTGTAATAACGCTGAGGCGTTTAAGTCAGGTGCCTGCCTATGTGTGAAAGCTGTATCCACGAGTGATGGAGATGGCAAGAGAGCTGTATCTTTTAAGGATAAGTATGCGCTTGTATCTTTGTGACTTCTGTCGGAAACGGCAGGAGTCTTTTCTAATTATTAGTAAAAAATACTAGGTGGCAGAATGTCTTTAGCAAGATGTTTGTTCAGGAAGAGGTTGACGCATGGAAGAATATCAGATTTCTCAAGGGAAACGTTTGCGTTGTGGTTATACAACTGGAAGTTGTGCGACTGCAGCCTCCAAGGCTGCTGCAATGATGCTTCTGACAGGTAAACGTGTTGATTTTGTTCAGATAGATACCCCAAAAGGTATTATACTTAATTTGGAACCAGAAGATGCTGTTATTACTGAAATGAGCGTAACATGCGCTATTCGTAAGGACAGTGGCGATGATCCTGATGATACGAATGGGATATTGATTTATGCTACTGTAGAAAAAACAGCAGAAAAGGGGATAAATTTATTAGGCGGTATTGGCATTGGCTATGTAACTAAACCAGGATTGGCCTGTAATGTTGATGGACCTGCCATTAATCCGACACCTCGGAAAATGATTGTTTACGAACTTGAAAAAGTAATGAAGTCTGCAGGATATGAACAAGGGTTAAAAGTTACTATTTCAGCTCCTGAAGGCGTTGAAATTGCCAAGAAAACTTTCAATCCACGTTTAGGTATTTTAGGTGGCATTTCTATTTTAGGAACCAGTGGAATTGTTGAACCAATGAGTGAAAAAGCTTTGATAGAAACAATGTATGTGGAAATTGATACACAGGCAGCGTCTGGAAATAAAAATTTGCTGGTGTTTTTTGGCAATTATGGAGAAGACTTTACTCGTGATGTACTGGGACTTAATATTGATGATGCCGTGACCTGCAGTAATTTTGTTGGGGAACTTTTAGATTATGCGGTTTATAAGGGTTTTGAGACCTTGCTGTTAATAGGCCATTCAGGAAAGCTGGTAAAACTAGGGCAAGGTGTGATGAATACCCATTCAAAATATGCTGATTGCCGCACAGAGTTAATGGCTCTTTTGGCACTGCTTACCGGTGCTAAAGTGGAAGTTGGTAAAGAAATTATCGATTGTCCGACTACAGATGAAGTAGTGAAGATTTTGCAGCGTGAAGGTATTTTTGAAGAAGTAATAAGTGGTGTTACTGAACGTATTGATTTTTACATGCAGCATCGCGTGCATGGTAAAATAAAAACGGCAGCACTGATGTTTTCTAACGTATATGGTATTTTAGGAAAAACAGCAGCTGCTGACGAACTAATTAAATTACATTTAAAGGACAAACAGGAAGGATGAAAAACATGAGAGGTAAATTGTACAGTGTAGGTATCGGACCGGGGGACCCGGAATTATTGACTTTAAAAGCAGTGCGTCTGCTCAAAGAATGTGACGTTGTTGCTTTGCCTAAAGGTGATACCGATGTCATGACTGCTAAAAATATTGTCAATCAGGTAGTTGATCTTGATAAAAAAGAACAGCTTATTATTTATATGCCGATGACAAAAGATATGGCAGTAATGGATAAAGCTCATCAGGAGGGCGCCGATGCTGTAATAAAATTGCTTGATGAAGGCAAAAATGTTGTTTTCATTACTCTTGGTTGTCCTACAGTATACGCAACCTGCATTTATGTGCATAAGCTTGTTTTAAAAGCTGGCTATGATGCCGAATTGGTTGCAGGTGTAACTTCTATTTGTGCTGTCGCGGCAAAGCTGAATGTGTCTTTATGTGAAAGGGCAGAACCGCTTATTGTGCTGCCTGGCAGTTATAAAGAAGCATCTAAATTTCTTGATGGACCTGGTAATAAGGTATTAATGAAATCTGCCAGTGAAATTGCAAGAGTACGTGACGAATTAAAAGAACGCGGGTTGATTAAGAATGCAGCCATGGTTGAACGCTGTGGTTTACCGGGAGAAAAAGTGTACCGTGATCTTAATGAGATTGATCCTAACAGCAGCTATTTTTCTGTAATCTTGGTTAAAGAAAAGGAGTTTGACAAATAATGATTTATTTTATTGGTGCAGGGCCTGGTGCCGCTGATTTAATTACTGTTAAAGGTAAAGAACTTTTGGAAAAGGCTGATCTTATTATTTATGCTGGTTCATTGGTTAATCCGGAGCTTTTGAACTATGCAAAACCGGAATGCATTATTATGGACAGTGCTAAAATGACTTTGGAAGAGGTCATTGCAGCTATGGTTCCGGCAGCACAGGCCGGTAAATTGGTTGTGCGTTTGCATACTGGTGACCCGAGTGTTTATGGTGCTCATCGTGAACAGATAGATCTTTTGCGCAGTTATAATCTTGATTTTGAAATTGTTCCGGGTGTAAGTTCTTTCTGTGCGGCTGCTGCCTGTTTAGATGCAGAGTATACTTTGCCTAATGTTAGTCAATCTGTTATTATTACCCGTATGGAAGGACGTACACCGGTACCTAATAAGCAAAAAATCGCTGATTATGCAGCTCATAAAGCAACAATGGTTATTTTTCTTTCCAGCGGTATGTTAGAAAAATTGCAGAAGGAATTGATTGCAGGCGGCTACACTGCTGATACTCCGGCTGCTATTGTTTATAAAGCCTCATGGCCTGATGAGAAAGTATGCCGTTGCACAGTAGGAACTTTGGCAGAAACTGCGAAAGAACATAATATTACTAAAACAGCTTTGATTACAGTAGGAAACTTTTTAGGCAATATTTATGACCGCAGCGAACTCTATAATCCTACTTTTGCACATGGATATCGTGCTGCTGATCCCAGCAAATTGGATTTAAAGCCAGAGGTAAAATAAAATGAAGGCTGTAGTATACTCCTTTACCAGACGTGGAGCAATGCTAAGTATAAATATTGGTGAAGCACTGCAAAAGTTTGATTTTGAAGTGCGATGTTTAACTATGCCAAAATTTGCTGAAGAAAAAATATTTTTGGAAGCGATGGACGATCATAATAAAGCTTGTGAGTATGCGTTTAAGGAGTGCCAGCTGATTGTATTTGTTGGAGCGGTAGGAATTGCAGTGAGGACGATAGCTCCATATATAAAGAATAAATTAGTTGATCCTGCTGTATTGTCTGTAGACGAAGGCGGAAACTTCGTTATACCATTATTATCAGGTCATATTGGCGGTGCTAATGGATTTGCAAAAGCCTTAGCGAAAGTAATAAAAGCCACTCCAGTAGTTACTACAGCTACAGATGTGAATAAGCTTTTTGCTGTAGACGAGTGGGCGGCACGCAATAATATGATTATTAACAGTATGAAAGCAGCGAAAGATTTTGCCGCTGCGTTAGTAGATGGACAGGAAGTTGGACTTTTTACCGATTATCCAATTATTAGTGCCTTACCACGCCAGATTGTTCTTAAAGACAAAGGGGTTACAGGTTTGGCTATTACGAAAAATAGAAATGTGAAGCCTTTTGATTTAACGGTTCAGCTTTGGCCCAGAAATATTTATTTGGGAATCGGCTGTCGTCGCGGAACAACGTTAGAAAGTATAGAAACTTTAGTTTTACCAAAACTGAAAGAACTTGGTATAGACTTACGTACTATCGTTGGTGTGGCATCTGTTGATTTAAAAAAAGATGAGGCTGGCCTGTTGAATTTCGCAGCTAAATATAATTGGGAAATTAGTTTTTTTGCTGCTGAAGAATTACAAAATGCAGCAGGTGAATTCAGTAGTTCTGATTTTGTGAAATCAGTTGTAGGCGTAAGTAATGTTTGCGAGCGTTCAGCAGTATTGGCGGCCAATAACGGCAGTATAATTTCATCAAAATGCAGTTTGAATGGAGTAACCTTAGCTGTTGCTGAAGCCGATATTGTACTTGACTTTGAAAAATTATCTTGAATGTATGTTTGAAGGAGAATTAATATGACGCAAAAAGTTTATGTTGTCGGTCTTGGACCAGGTGGTATCGAACAAATGACCCAAAGAGCTAAAGCTGCTTTGGAAAGTTGTGATGTTATTGCAGGTTATCATGTATATATCGATCTTATTAAAAATGATTTTACAGGCAAGGAATTTTTGACTACTGGTATGCGTAAAGAGGTAGATCGTTGCAAGCTTGCTATAGAAGAAGCGTTAAAAGGCAAAACCGTAGCGATGATTTCCAGTGGTGATGCCGGGGTTTATGGCATGGCAGGGATTATGTATCAAGTAGCAGCAGAACATCCAGAATTGGAAATTGAAGTTGTTCCTGGTATTACAGCTGCTTGTTCAGGCGCTGCTGTTTTAGGAGCTCCGCTTATCAGTGATTTTTGCCTGATTTCTTTAAGCGATCTGCTTACCCCATGGGAAAAAATTGAAAAGCGCTTAGATTGTGCTTCACAGGCAGATTTCTGTATTTGTTTATACAATCCATCCAGTTTTAAACGTCATGATTATCTACAGAAAGCTTGTGATATCATGCTGAAAAATCAACGTCCTGATGTTCCGGCAGGCATTGTACGCAACATTGGGCGTGATGGTGAAAATTATGAAATCACTACTTTACAGGAATTACGTGATAAAGAAGTAGATATGTTTTCTACTGTTATCATCGGCAATTCGCAAACAGAAGTTATTAATGGTAAATTAGTAACTCCTAGAGGTTATAAACTGTAATGAAACCGGTAGTTTGGCTGATTGGCGGAACCAGTGAAAGTCGTAATCTGATTAAGTTTATGGCTGAACTTGATATAATCCTTTATGTTTCTGTGGCAACTGATTATGGTGCAAGTCTGATTGAAGCACAAACTAATCTTCATGTAATGGTAGAGCGTATGGATTTGGCTGCAATGCGGAATTTTATTACAGTAAATAAACCGGATTGTGTGATTGATGCAACTCATCCATATGCTACGATAGTTACGTCAACAGTACAAAAGGCCTGTAAAGAAACTGGCTGTGAATATTTGAGATTGGTAAGACCTGCTGCTGAAGAACATAAAAACTGTATTATAGTCCAAGATTTTAATGAAGCTGTTGAGTTATTGAGCCATACGGAAGGTAATATCTTTCTGACTACAGGCAGTAAAACATTGCAGGAGTTTACTTCTGTTCCTGATTATAAAGAGCGTATTGCGCTAAGAGTTTTGCCTATGCTGGAGTCTTTAAGTAAAGCGTTAGAGCTTGGTTATAAGCCAGCTAATATCATTTGTATGCAGGGGCCTTTTTCTGAATTGCTTAATATAGAGATGATGAAAAGGTATAACAGCAGATATTTAGTTACAAAAGATTCCGGTAGCGTTGGCGGTTTTGAGGAGAAGGCGCAGGCGGCTGCAAAAGCAGGTGCTAAATTAATAGTCATTGCCCGCAATGGCGAAGAGCTTGGAACTGGTTATAGTGAGATAGTAAAATTACTTAAAGACCGATATGGTAGTTGTAAGTAAAAAATATAAAAGGAGATTTAATATGTTACGTGTAAATATCGTCGGCATTGGGCCAGGTAATCCAGAGCTTTTAACAAATCAGGCTCGCCAGGCTATTGAAGAAAGTAATATTTTGATAGGCGATAAAAGGATGCTTGCTGCTTTTGGAGCAGGGAAGCGTCTTTTTGACACCATAAAATCATCAGAAATTACTGAAATATGTCAAAAAGCTGATGCTGAAAAAGATGTTGTAGCAGTGTTAGTCTCTGGTGATGTAGGCTTTTTCAGTTTAGCCAAGACGATTACTGGTAAGCTTGCTGATTGTGAATGCCGCAGATATTGTGGCATCAGCAGCTTGGTTTATTTTTCTCAACAATTAAATATAGCTTGGGATGATGCTAAAATTGTCAGTATGCATGGCAGAAATCAAAATCTAATTGCTGCAGTAGCGCAAAACAGTAAAGTATTTTCACTTACCGGAGGCGAGCATTCTCCTAATCAGCTATGCTTGAAACTTTGTGATCATGGTATGGCAGATGTAAGGGTATATGTTGGTGAAAACCTTTCTTATCCAGAAGAAAAAATCACTTATGGTACGGCGTCGGAAATCAGTAAATTGGAGTTTCCTTCTTTGTCTGTGATGATGATTTTGAATGAACATGCTAATGACTTTAAATACACTGTCCATGGTTTAAATGATGATCTTTTTATTCGCAGTAAAGTTCCAATGACGAAACAAGAGGTGAGGTCTGTTTCAATTTCCAAATTAATGCCAAAAGTAACGGATAATATTTACGATATTGGTGCGGGAACAGGTTCTTGTTCGATAGAATTGGCATTGCAGGCTCAAGCTGGACGTGTATGGGCATTTGAACGCAACCCTTTGGCATTGGAATTACTTGAGAAAAACAAAGCGTTATTTGCTGTTAATAATTTAGATATTGTTGCCGGAGAAGCTTCGGAACAAATTGTTGATATGCCTGCTCCTGACTGCGTATTTATTGGCGGCAGCGGTGGTAATTTATGCAAAATGCTTGATATTATTTATACAAAGAATTCTGACTGCCGGGTTGTTATCAATGCAATTACACTAGAAACACTAATAGAAGTTGTTGAATATTATAAAACCCGTTCTGAGTATGTTTTAGAGATTGTTAATGTTTTTGCCGCCCGTGGTAAAAAACTAGGGGCATATAATTTGATGATGGCCCAAAACCCTGTTTATATAATGACTGCGTTGAAAAAGGGTGAGTAAAATGTCTGAAATGTTTTTGCCTCGTTTCATGATTGCTGCCACAAATAGTGGCAGTGGAAAAACTACTGTAGTATGTGCCTTGCTGAAAGCTTTGCTTGATCAGGAGTACAAAGTAGCCGCCTTTAAATCTGGTCCCGACTATATAGATCCAATGTTTCATTCGCGCGTAATTGGTGCTAAGTCACGTAATTTGGATTTATTTATGTTAGGCAGGGAAACAACAAAGTATTTGCTGGCAAAAAATGCTTGTGATTGTGATATAGCCGTACTTGAAGGCGCTATGGGATTTTATGATGGTATGGGTAAAACAGAGCAGTGCAGTGCTTATGATTTAGCTCATGTAACTAAAACGCCGGTTATTTTAGTCATCAATGGAAAAGGTGCAGCTTTGTCTTTGGCAGCTTTAATAAAAGGTTTTAAAGAATTCAGACCTGACGCGAATGTACGAGGCGCAATACTTAATAATGTCACTGCTATGAGCTATAAGTTTTATAAAGAAGTAATTGAGTTGGAAACAGGTGTTAAATTAGTCGGTTATTTGCCTCATATGGATGATTGCAATTTTGAAAGCAGACATTTGGGATTGGTAACCGCAGAAGAAATTGGTGATTTGCAGGAAATTATCAGCAGATTAGCAGAACAGGCAGCTAAGACTATTGATTTTGATGAATTGCTGGGTATTGCAAACAGTGCTGAGGATCTTGTTTATGAAGAACAGCCTGTTGCAAGTGTAGCTAAAGTAAAAATAGCAATAGCACAGGATAAAGCTTTTTGTTTTTATTATCAGGACGCTCTAGATTTATTGCAGGAGTTTGGTGCCGAACTAATAACGTTTAGTCCTCTTGTTGATAAAGAATTGCCAGAATGTGATGGAATAATTTTAGGAGGAGGTTATCCTGAGCTTTATGCAAAAGAGCTGGCAGAGAATATATCAATGCGTACAAGCATTAAAACTGCTCTAAAAATAGGTAAGCCTTGTTTTGCTGAATGCGGTGGATTCATGTATCTTTTGGAGCGTTTTCAAGCAGCTTCGGGAGAGATTTATGAGTGGACAGGTGCAATAAGCGGAGAAACCTTTATGACGGCAAAGCTTAACCGCTTTGGATATATAACATTGACTGCTGAAAGTGATAATGTTTTTTGCAAAATCGGTGAGAAAATAAATGGACATGAGTTTCATTATTCCGACAGTAATAATAATGGGCATGATTTTTTAGCCTTGAAAGCTTCAGGAATTTCTGAATGGAGTTGTAGTCATGCTAATAAAGTTCTGTATGCTGGCTATCCACACATTCACTTATGGGGAAATATAAATTTTGCACGAAATTTTATTCGTGCCTGTGATGAATTTGCAAAAAAACGGGATTGATCTGCTGATGGTTTTAGCTGTTAGTATTTATTTAAGGGGAATTGGATTATGATGCTTTTATTTGCCATTATAGCGGGCTTTATTTTAGACCTGCTGATTGGCGACCCGCGTTGGCTGCCTCATCCGATTTGTTTAATTGGAAATTTGATAAGCTTTTTAGAAAAGCTGCTACGCAGTATTTTTGGAAAAAGCTCGCGTGGCTTATTGGTAGGAGGCGCTGTATTAGTAATATTAGTGCTTGCTTTTTCGTTTTGTGTTCCATTTTTAGTATTGGCTTTGGCAGAAAAAATCAATCCGTGGTTGGCTTTTGCTGTAGAGAGTTTTATGTGTTATCAAATTTTTGCAACGCGTTGTTTACGTGAAGAAAGTATGAAAGTTTATACTGCGTTAAAAAATAATGATTTAACAGATGCTAGAATGAAACTTTCGTGGATAGTTGGACGGGATACTAAAGAACTTACAAAATCAGAAGTGACTAAAGGGGCAGTTGAAACTGTTGCTGAAAATACTGCAGATGGAATTATTGCTCCAATGCTGTATATGTTTATCGGCGGAGCTCCGCTTGCGTTTCTTTATAAAGGAATAAATACCATGGATTCCATGGTTGGCTATAAAAATGACAAATATTTATATTTTGGGCGTTGTGCGGCAAAATTAGATGATTTTGCTAATTATATTCCAGCGCGTGTTGCTGGAATATGTATGATAGTTGCAGCTTATCTTTTAAGTTTGGATGCAAAAAAAGCCTGGAAGATTTTTAAACGTGACCGTTACAATCATTTAAGTCCTAATTCTGCAATGACGGAATCAGTAACTGCTGGCGCTCTTCATATTCAGTTAGGCGGCGGACATTTTTATTTTGGAAAATGGGTGCCTAAAGATACTATTGGTGATGATATCAGACAAGTTGAACCGGAAGATATCGTCCAGACTAATAATTTGATGTATATGACAGCTGTTTTAAGTATTTTAGTTTTTGCATTAATTTATTTACTGGAGCTTTTTATTAAAAGCTAAAGGGTGGAAAATATGTATAAATCTGTACATGGTGGAGATATTTACAGTGAGCAAAATAACAGTTTAGGGAAAAATATTGTTGATTATTCAGCAAACGTTAATCCATTAGGTTTACCTGTATCTGTAAAAGAGGCTATTAAGAATTCAATCAAAAACTGCGTTAATTATCCAGATCCTTTATGCAGGGAACTAATAGAGAAATTAGCTAAATATTTGAATATAAAAAAAGAATATCTTTTCATAAGCAATGGTGCTGCTGATGTTTTATTTAAACTTGCCTTAACAGTCAAACCTGGCCGTGCTGTATTATTGGCTCCAACTTTTGCTGATTATGAAAAAGCTTTGCGGACAGTTGGTTGTAAATTTACTTATTACGAATTGCAGGAAGAAAAAAAATTTATTGCAGGATATGATCTGTTGAAAAGAATCAATAGCCGAGTAGACTTGGTCGTAATATGCAATCCTAATAATCCGACTGGAAAATTAATAGATGAAGATTTATTGCTGGAGATATTGGAAAAATGCTGCCGTACAGGTACAAAGCTGCTATTAGACGAATGCTTTATGGATTTTGTGGATGGCGATAAAGCATATTCGCTATGTTCGAAACTAGATAAATATCACAATCTTATTATATTGAAAGCATTTACAAAAACATATGCGATGCCAGGCTTACGTTTAGGGTATTGCATGACGTCTGATGTGTCGTTGATAAAAGGACTGCATGAAAATGGTCAGGACTGGAATGTTTCTATTCCGGCACAAGCAGCTGGTATTGCGGCTTTAGATGAAGAAAATTACTTACTGGCCAGCAAAGAGTTGATTCGTGTTGAACGGCAGTATCTTACTGCACAATTGGAGGGCTTGGGAGCAAAAACATTTGGTTCTGAGGCCAATTATATATTTTTTAAATTGGAGAAACCTGAAAATTTGGCAGAACTTTTACGTAAGCATGGCTTTTTGATTAGAGAGTGTAATAATTACCATAATTTGGGGCCAACGTATTATCGAATTGCAGTAAAAACACGATATACAAATCGGGCTTTAATTAAAGCGATAAAGGAAGTTAGACGTAATGCGCTCATTATTGGTAATTATTGATGGCTTAGGTGATGATCATATTCCTGCTTTGAATGGATTGACACCTTTCCAATATGCTGAACATAAAAATATCGATACTCTTATTAAGCTGGGAACATACAGTGAAGTAAGCATTTGTGAGAATGATTTCATTCCTGAAAGTTTGAGTTGTATTTTGCGCTTGCTTGGTGTACAGCAGCGGGATTTCCCAACAAATAGAGCGTATTTGGAATTGTTGGCGCATGGTAGGGATATTTCGGAATATGAGATGGTATTACGCTGTAACCTGGTTTCAATAGACAAAGATAATACGCTGGTATCTTTTAATGGTCAGGGACTTTCGGCAGAAAGCATGGCAGAAGCAGCTAAAGCATGCGATGAGTTTTGGCAGGGCATAGAATTTATGCATTTGTCTATGTATCGTAATCTGTTGATTTTAGATAAAGACAGAAGGATTTTGGACAATTGTGTTATTTCTCCGCCTCACGAGAGTATGGGAAAGAATGTTGACCTGCTTTTAGGAGAATTAAAACAGCAGTCTTTGCTGTTAAAGCATTTTATTGAATGTACAGCGAAAAGGCTGGAACGGTTTAACCATGATGACATTCGTTATATGCTTTATCCCTGGGGGCCTTCAGAACGTAAAACGTTGCCTGGATTTCAAGCTTTGCATGGGTTGAAAGGTGCAGCAATTTGTGAAGCAGAAATTGTCAGAGGCATTGCAAAAGGATTGCATTTGACGGCTCCTAAAATCGCTGGAGTGACAGCGGATATAGATACTGATATTGCTGCCAAGGCAACAGCGACCTTAAATATGTTGAAAGAACATGATTTTGTCTTAACGCATTTTAACGGTGCAGATGAAGCAGCACACAGATATGATTATCAGAGCAAAGCTGAGTTTATAAGTGCTATTGACGAAGAGTTTTTAGAGAAAATTATAAATAATATACAGGAACCTTTACGCATTGTTATTTGTGGTGATCATGTAACAAGTTCTATTAATGGCAAACATAATAAAAATGCAGTTCCTGTAGTTGCTGCACAAATCAATACTGCTGCTATACCAGTAAAAATAAATAATTATCAGGATATCCTGACATTTTTAATGAGAGCGAGTGATATGCGTGGCTAAAGCTATAATGGTACAAGGAACAATGTCTAATGCCGGTAAAAGTTTGGTGACAGCTGGTTTATGCCGTGTTTTTAATCAAGATGGTTATAAAGTAGCACCTTTTAAATCTCAAAATATGGCATTGAACTCATTTATTACTCGCAATGGTGCAGAAATGGGAAGAGCGCAGGTTGTGCAGGCAGAAGCGGCCAACATTGAACCAAGTGCCTTGATGAACCCTATTTTGCTGAAACCAACCAGTGATTCAGGCTCACAGGTTATTGTTAATGGTGAAGCTATTGGAACTATGACAGCTGCAGAATATTTCAAATTTAAAACAAATTTGATCCCTGATATTATGAAAGCATATGGTCAATTATCCGAAAGTAGTGATGTGATTGTTATCGAAGGTGCTGGGAGCCCAGCCGAAATCAATTTAAAATCACAGGATATAGTTAATATGGGTATGGCAAAGATGGCAAAAGCACCGGTGCTTTTAGTTGCCGATATAGACAGAGGCGGTGTTTTTGCTTCTATTTACGGAACTTTAATGTTGCTTGAGGAAGATGAAAGAGCGATGGTTAAAGGTATCATTGTCAATAAATTTCGCGGTGATGTCGATATACTGCGTCCTGGTTTGAAAATGATAGAAGAGAAAACGGGGGTGCCTGTTGTTGGTGTATTGCCGATGCTGCATGTAGATATTGAAGATGAGGATAGTTTATCAGAACGGTTAACTACACATACAGAAGTACAGGCAGTAGATATTGCTGTTATCCGTATTCCAAGAATGTCTAATTATACTGATTTCAATGTTTTTGAACTTATACCAGGTGTATCGCTGCGTTATGTGCAATCAGTTTCAGAGTTGAAAAATCCGGACATGATTGTTATTCCGGGAACAAAAAATACTATTGGTGATTTAAAATGGATGCGTCAAAATGGATTGGAAGCAGAGATAATGAAACGCGCTCATGCTGGTACAGTGGTTTTTGGTATTTGCGGCGGTTATCAAATGTTGGGGAAGAATCTTTCTGATCCATATGGAGTAGAAGAAGGCGGAGATACTGCAGGATTAGGTCTTTTGGATGTTGAAACCATTTTTGCTGAGAAAAAACGCACTATTCAGGTAGATGGATATTTTGGCAAAGTAAAAGGTATTTTCAGCGCGTTAACCGGCCTCTCTTTTTATGGTTATGAAATACATTCCGGCATAACTAATTTTGATGATGGTAAATCGTTGACATTGATGAAACCTATTCACGAAGCAGGTGAAATAAGTCCAGAAGGATCTCAGAATGTTAGTGATACTATGAACGTATATGGTACATATGTGCATGGAGTATTTGATGGTGAAGGTATTGCTAAATCTGTGGTGGAAGCTTTACTTGCTAAAAAGGGTATGAAGCCAGACGATATTAAAACTATTAATTTTAATGATTATAAAAAGCAGCAATATGATATTTTGGCAAATAGTATACGTGAAAATATTGATATGAAAAAAATTTATGAGATTTTGGAAGCCGGTGTGTAAGATGGAGCATGGGTTAATTCATATCTATTGCGGGGACGGGAAAGGTAAAACTACTGCTTGTCTAGGATTAAGTATACGTTGTGCGGGGCATGGCAATAAAGTATTATTCGTACAATTTTTAAAAAGCCGTCTTACCGGAGAATTGAAATCTTTAGAATTGCTTTCAAATATTGAAGTCTTAAGGGGTAAAGAAACTAAAAAATTTACTTTTCAGATGACTGCGGATGAGAAACAGGAAGTCCTGCGGGAGCATATGCGGTTATTTGCTAGAATTAAGACCAAACTGGAACAGGAAGAAGTACGATTATTGGTTCTTGATGAAGTTATAGGTGCTTGTAATACAGGTGTTTTTGATGAAGGACAATTAATTGATTTTCTGAAAAATAAGCCGCAGAGTTTAGAGGTTGTTTTATCTGGACGTAAACCGTCTTCAGCTTTACTTGATTTAGCAGATTATGTGTCTGAGGTTTGTAAGCGTAAGCATCCTTTTGATAAGGGTATACCGGCAAGAGTAGGAATTGAAAAATAAGTTTAAGAAAGGTGGTAGAAAATATGGAATTACAAAATGTGTTACCGGCTGATATTGAAAAACGCAGTATGGAGATTATTGCTGAAGAATTGGGGGAGATCCAGCTTGATCCAGAGAAAGTTAGTATTGTAAAAAGGGTTATTCATACCTCTGCTGACTTTGATTATGCACGTACGCTGCATTTTTCGAATGGTGTAGTAGAGAAAGCTTTAGAAGCACTGAAAAAGGGCGCTACTATAGTTACTGATACTAATATGGCTTGCGTGGGTATAAATAAACCTGGTTTAAATAAGCTTGGCGGCAAAGCAGTTTGCTTTATGGCAGATGCTGATGTGGCAGAAAGAGCGAAAGAAGCTGGTTCTACACGTGCTGCTGCTTGTATGGAAAAAGCTTGTGAAGTAGAAGGGCCTGTAATTATTGCTGTTGGTAACGCTCCTACGGCTTTAGTACGCTTAGATGAACTTGTAAAAGAGGGCAGGATTAAGCCTGAGCTTGTTATTGGTGTTCCCGTTGGGTTTGTCAATGTTGTGGAATCTAAAGAAATCATTATGAAAACTGGTATTCCTTATATAGTTGCTCGTGGCCGTAAGGGTGGCAGTAATGTAGCTGCAGCTATTTGTAACGCGCTTATTTACAAGCTGACGCGTTAAATAAAAACATTGACAATAATATCGTAGAGTAATATAATATTCTTCGTTGAAAGACTTATTCCCCGATAGCTCAATCGGTAGAGCACTCGGCTGTTAACCGAGTTGTTGTAGGTTCGAGTCCTACTCGGGGAGCCAGTAAATTGAGCCTGCTAAAAAAGCAGGCTTTTTATTTTGTTATCTAAATGTTTGTGATAATAGTTTTGTTGGATAACAGTACTTAGAATATCGCTGGAGATAGATAGCTTTTTTATGATATAATAAAGCTATAATATAGCAAAGGAGAATGATTCATGGCATTTGAGTTAATGAATACTCAAGAAATTCATGAGTTTGGATTACAGGTATTGCTGCAGCATCTTACTGAAAAAGGTTTTGAAATAGAATTCGCTCAACCTAATAAAAGTGAGATTCCACATGTAGTGGCTAAGCAAGGTGAGCAGTTGATTTTTATTTTGGTGGCTACTGATGTTTATCCCAATAAAGGTACTATTGCCGATTCTGATAAGCAGGCATTATTGGAACATGCTCAAACTTTTGCAGCACAGTCTGCTTGTGCTTATTTGGGAATCGCCAATGCTGACGGTGTTGTTAATAAAGATAAAGAATTATGTGCCAAAGCTTTTAAAAATGCACAATTTTATACTGACTTCAGCGGATTGGAATTCATTCATTTCGAAGATTGAGGTGCTAGAAGATGGACTTACTGAAAGTTGATTATGATAAATGTATAAAATGTGGTATTTGTGTAGAGGCGTGTCCATCATGTATTTTATCAATGGGAGAGCTTGGACCTGAATGCAATTTTGATAGAGGTTGCATGAGCTGCGGCCATTGTGTTGCTATTTGCCCAACGGCTGCTATGGATAATAAATATGTACCGCTAGAAGAACAATTACCACTGCCGATGCCTGTTTTAGATGCTGAAACTGCATATAATTTTTTGCGGATGCGTCGATCAGTTCGTATGTTTAAACCGCAGCCACCAACTGAGTCTGATGTACGTAAACTGCTTGAAGTATGTCGCTATGCGCCAACAGCAGGTAATTCACAGGGAATGTATTATATAGTAATCAGTGATAAGGAAAAAATCAGAGCTATTGCTGAGGCTACAGCACAGTGGATGGAACAGGAAATTGCAGAAGGAAGTTCTAACAGCAGATATTTTACTACTGTATTGAGAGCTTATCGCGAGCGTGGTCAGGATATTATTGCCCGCAACGCACCGATGGTGATTTTTGCATTGGCCCGTAGATTAAATACAACTGGTGTTAGTAATGCAGAACAGTCTTGGGCTTATGCGGAGCTTTATGCACCGACTATCGGCATGGGAACGACTATTGCCGGATTTATTCAAACCTGTGGTATAGCCGGATATAAACCATTGCTTAACTTGGTAGAAGTGCCGGCTAAGCAAAAAATAGTAGGCGCTTTAATGGTTGGTTATCCGAAATATAAATTCCAAAGGTTAGTAGAACGACAGCATTTAAAAGTGGAATTTAAATAAAATACGAATAATGTAAAAAGAGCAGTAACCTTTAAGGTTACTGCTCTTTTTTTATGTATAATCACTCTTAAAAAGTAAAATATAAATTTTTTTGAATGTATTTGATTTGAATTCGCACCAAGTTATAGATATTTTGCATTAAAAGTGGTAAAATTAATGATGAAAGATTTTAAAATAAAATATAAATTTAATTTAAAATAAGGAGTTAAGTGTGAGACATTTATTACTGCCTTTATTTTTAGGTTCTTTGGATATTATTTCAGCGATAATTGCTGCTTTAGTTAGCATATATTTGAGGTTTGACGGAAATTTGATACCGCAAAATTATTTATCAATGTTAGTCGGTCAATTACCTTTTTTTGTAATGATAACTATTGTAAGCTTTTTTTTATTTAAATTGTATAGTAGAGTTTGGCGATATGCAGGTAGCAGCGAGCTATTGGCAATAGTTGGTGCTAATTTTGCTGGAGCTATTTGCTGGTTCATTTTTTCAGTTCTTGTTGAAGCTGTTTTACCGAGATCAATTTATATTTTAACGGCTCTGCTGCTCACTTTTTTTGTTGGTGGAACAAGATTATCACTGAGAGTATATAGTTATTTGACTTCTAAACCTCAATATATACAAATGACTCAAAAACTTAATAAAGTGTTGGTAATTGGGGCAGGGGATGCCGGTGCAATGTTGGCTAGAGAAATTGAGAGGTATCATAGCGGGAAAAGAAAAATTATTGGATTCATTGATGATGACAGAGATAAACAAGGGAAAACCATGTTTGGAATCAGAGTTTTAGGATCGCGATATGATATAGAACAAGTTGTTGCAGATACAGATGCTAATGAAATAATAATTGCTATGCCTTCTGTTAAAGGCAAGGAAATAAAAGAAATAATTGACGTTTGCAAAAATACCAATTGTAAGTTAACTATTTTACCAGGTGTTTATGAAATTATAGAAGGGACAGTCAGTGTTAATCAATTAAGACCTGTTGAAGTAGAAGATCTTTTGGGGCGTGATCCAGTAAAGTTAGATACTAAAAATGTGAGTGCATATATTACTGGAAAAGTAGTTCTAATCACTGGGGCAGGAGGCTCTATTGGCAGTGAAATCTGTCGACAAGTAGCAAAAATGCAACCCCAAAAAATGTTACTTTTAGGAAAAGGTGAGAATAGTATTTATGAGATTTCTCAAGAATTAAGTATAGAATATCCGCAGATTAGAAAAGTTCCTATTATTGCAGATGTTAGAGATGAAGAAAGAATAAATGGGATTATGGATCATTTTCATCCCCATGTAGTATTTCATGCTGCAGCTCATAAACATGTACCCTTGATGGAATATCAACCAATGGAAGCGGTAAGAAATAATGTTTTAGGAACTAAAGTTGTGGCAGAAGCTGCTTCTAAGAATGGTGTTGAAACTTTTGTTATGATATCAACTGATAAAGCAGTAAACCCAACCAGTGTAATGGGATGTACAAAGAGAGTGGCAGAGATGTTTGTCCAGAGCATGAACTCTATAAGTGAAACTCGTTTCGCAGCAGTTCGGTTCGGAAATGTTTTAGGTAGTCGAGGCAGTGTTATTCCACTTTTTAAGAAACAGATTGCTAAAGGAGGCCCGGTAACAGTCACGCATCCAGATATGAAACGCTATTTTATGACTATTCCAGAAGCAAGTCAGTTAGTGCTACAGGCTGGAGCAATGGCAGAAGGTGGAGAAGTTTTTGTTCTTGATATGGGAGAACCTGTAAAAATTTATGATTTGGCAAGAGATATGATAACTTTATCAGGCATGATTCCAGAAGTTGATATAGAAATAAAGTTTACAGGATTAAGACCTGGTGAAAAGCTTTTTGAAGAATTGCTTTCGGCTGAAGATGGAACAGAAGCAACGCAGCATAAAAAGATATTTACAGCAATGATAAAATGTGTCGATAAAACAAAACTGGATTTTCAGATAAGAAGATTATTAGAACAAACTACTGGTGATAATGTAGTTGAAGTTTTGAAAGAAACTGTACCTACTTATAGACCTAATAGAATAAATTGCTAAGAGGTGGCTGTAATGAAGACGATTAGTTTTTCTCCTCCTGATATTACTGAAGCGGAGATTAAAGAAGTGGCAGAAGCGCTTAGAAGCGGTTGGATAACAACAGGTCCTAGAACGAAAAAATTAGAAAAAGAGATAGCTAATTATTGTGGAACAAATAAAGTAGTTTGTTTAAATTCTGCTACAGCTTCATTAGAGCTTAATTTACGTGTTCTTGGAATTGGTCCTGGTGATGAAGTTATAACATCTGCTTATACTTATACTGCTTCTGCAAGCGTTATTGATCACATTGGCGCTAAAATTGTGCTGATTGATACTGCTGCAGGCAGTTATGAGATGGATTATGAAAAATTAGAAAGTGTGATTACAGAAAGAACGAAGGCTATCATCCCAGTGGATTTAGCTGGAATTCCATGTAATTATTCAAAAATATATGAAATTATAAATTATAAAAAACATTTGTTTAAACCGAAAAATAAGATCCAGAAGGCAATTGGGCGAGTTGTAGTATGTGCAGATGCAGCACACGCTTTTGGAGCTTGCCAAAATGGAAAGAAGGTCGGAAATATAGCAGATTTTACAAGTTTTTCTTTTCATGCTGTTAAAAATTTTACAACCGCTGAAGGAGGCGCTTCAACATGGAAAGATATTGCTGGTATTGATAATGAGGAGCTATATCATGAGTATCAGTTATTGTCTTTACATGGGCAATCAAAAGATGCTTTAGCCAAAACACAGTTGGGAGCTTGGGAATATGATATCAAAGGTACATATTATAAATGTAATATGACTGATATTATGGCAGCAATAGGAATTGTTCAATTCAAGCGTTATCCGGAACTGCTGAAGAGAAGAAAAGCTATCATAACAAAGTACGATGAAGGATTAGCCGAATGCAATGTAGATGTTTTAAAACACTACACAAAAGAGTACGTTAGCAGCGGACATCTTTATTTGGTGAGACTGCTAGAGAAAGATAGTGCATATAGAAATGCATTTATTACAAAGATGGCAGAACGTGGAATAGCGACTAATGTGCATTACAAACCACTGCCGATGCATAGTGCATATATGCAATTAGGCTTTAATATTGGAGATTATCCTAATGCTTATAAGCAATTTGAAAATGAAATTACACTACCATTACATACGCTATTGTCAGATGAAGATGTAGAATATATTATTGAAAATTTTAGAGCAGTACAAAAGGATTTAGATTAATGTTTTTAAAAAAATGGGAAGATTTGCCACTTGTTATGCAAAATGAACATGTACGCCCATATTATGATAGCTTACAAAAGAAAAAAAATAGTTTAATACTCAAATTTGTTTTTGATAGAGTTGTTGCATTAGTGATGTTGCTTGGTTTAGTGCCGGTATTTCTTGTATTGGCCATCTTGATCAAAATAGATTCACAAGGTGAGGTGTTTTTTAGACAGGAACGCGTAACTCAATATGGTAAAAAGTTTAAAATATATAAATTTAGGACTATGGTCAAAAATGCTGAATGTTTGGGGACACAGGTAACCATAACAGATGATATACGTATAACAAGGCTTGGTAAAAAAATGCGTGCCTGCAGGCTTGATGAGATTCCTCAGCTTATAAACATCCTTAAAGGAGAAATGAGCTTTGTCGGAACACGGCCGGAAGTTTCTAAATACGTTAAAGCCTACACAGATGAAATGTTGGCGACCTTATTATTGCCTGCCGGGGTCACCAGTGAGGCGAGCATAGAATACAGAGGCGAGGAAAAACTTTTAAACTGTGCTGGCAATATTGACGAAATATATATCAAAGAGATTTTACCGCATAAGATGCGATGGAATTTGCAGGCTTTAAAAAAAGTTTCATTTTGGGAAGATTGTAAAATAATGTTAAAAACGGTTAATGCTGTTTTATAAAAATAGGAGGCTTTGTTGTTGATGAAGCAAAGGTTGATAGAAAAAATTCAGAATAAAGAAATAAAGGTAGGAGTTGTTGGTCTTGGTTACGTTGGCTTGCCATTGGCAGTAGAGAAAGCCAAAGCTGGCTATCAAACTATTGGATTTGATATACAAAAAGAAAAAGTAGATATGGTTAATGCTGGGAATAATTATATTGGTGATGTTGTAAATGAAGATTTAGAAAAAATTGTGCAGAGCGGTAAATTGTCTGCGACAACTGATTTCAGCTTTATTAAAGATGTAGATTTTATTGCAATTTGTGTTCCTACGCCTTTAGATGAACATCAACAGCCAGATATCAGCTATGTTAGAGAAAGTACAAAAGCCGTTGCTAAATATTTGAAAAAAGAAAGTATGGTAGTTTTAGAATCTACAACTTATCCTGGAACTACAGAGGAGCTTATAAAACCGATTTTAGAAGACGGTTCAGGCTTAAAATGCGGCGAAGATTTTTATCTTGGTTTTTCTCCAGAACGAGTTGATCCGGGTAATTTAATTTATAAAACCAAAAATACGCCCAAAGTAGTTGGCGCAATTGGTCAAGATGCGACAGAAGTAATTGCTGAAATGTATCGTCAAGTGTTGGAAGGTGATGTTTATGAAGTTTCTTCACCGGCAGTTGCTGAAATGGAAAAAATTTTAGAAAATACTTATCGCAATATAAATATTGGTTTAGTCAATGAATTAGCGATTTTATGTCATAAAATGGGAATCAGCATGTGGGAAGTTGTGGACGCTGCTAAAACAAAACCATATGGATTCCAGGCTTTTTATCCCGGACCTGGCTTAGGTGGGCACTGTATCCCTCTTGATCCATATTATTTGTCATGGAAGGCGCGTGAATATGGATTTCATACTTCGATGATAGAAGCATCTGGGATGATCAATGACAGAATGCCAGAATATACGGTTGAGCGTTGCGCCGGAGCTTTAAACGAAAGATTTGGTAAAGCATTAAAAAATGCTAAAGTATTGATTTTGGGAGTAGCGTATAAGCAAGATATTGACGATTATCGTGAGAGTCCTGCTTTAAGCGTAATTCAAAATTTTGAATTACGTGGCTCTCAAATTGAATATTTTGATCCCTGGGTTAAAATATGTCGGTTTCATGATGGTAGAGAAATGTTAAGTATTGATAAATTAGAAGCAGATAAAATTAAAAATGCTGATATTGTTGTTATAACAGCAGCTCATACCAATGTTGACTATGAGTTAGTGTCTAAAAATGCTAAGTTGGTTTTTGATGCGAAGAATGCAATGAAAAATATTTTAAATCGCGCAAACATAGAAGTATTGTGAGGTAGGTAAAATGAAATATGCATTGATTGGGTGCGGACGTATTGCTGTAAATCACATTAGCGCAGCTGTTAATAATAAATTAAATATTATAGCTGTATGTGATGTTATCGAAAGCAAAATGGAAGCATTGCTGACAAAAAGCAAACTTAATAAGGATATTTCTATAAAGAAATATACAGATTATAAACAAATGTTATCGGAAAATAATGATATAGAACTTATTAGTATTGCCACAGAAAGCGGGTTACATGCCGAGATAGCGTTGTATTGCATTGAACAGAATATCAATGTGATTATTGAAAAACCAATGGCGATGAGTATAGCAGATGCCGATAGAATTATTGCTGCTGCAGAAAAACATAATGTTAAAGTTGCAGCCTGTCATCAGAATAGATTTAATATAGCTATACAAAAAATGCGTCAGGCACTGGAAGCAGGACGGTTGGGCAAGATATCTCATGGTTCGATACATGTACGTTGGAATCGTGATAAAAGCTATTATGATCAAGCATCTTGGCGCGGAACATGGGCACAGGATGGAGGAGCTTTAATGAATCAATGCATTCATGGTATTGATTTATTACGATGGATGATGAATGATGAAATAGTTGAGGTATATGGTAAAACCAAACAGCAATTTCATCATTATTTAGAAGCTGAAGATTTGGGTATGGCTGTTATAACATTTAAAAATGGTGCTATTGGTACTATTGAAGGAACAACTAATGTTTACCCTAAAAATTTAGAGGAGACGTTGTATTTATTTGGGGCAAAAGGAACTGTCAAAATAGGCGGTACATCAACTAATAATATCGACGTATGGGATTTTGCTGATGAAAATGATGCTGATAGCGAAAATAAAGGACTTCAAGAAGCCACAAGCAATGTTTATGGTAATGGACACACAAGTTTATTTGCCGACATGATAGAAGCAATAAAAAAAGACAGAAAACCATATGTAGATGAATTAGCTGGTAAAAATGCATTGGAACTTGTTTTAGCTATTTACAAGTCAGCGGCAGAAGGAAAGCCTGTACAATTACCACTAAAAAAATGTAGCACATTAGATTTTTCAGGGAGATTTGATAATGAGTAATAAAGGCTATTTTGTACATGAAAGCAGTTATATTGATGATAATGTTTCAATTGGTGAGGAAACGAAAATCTGGCATTTTTGCCATGTACAATCCGGAGCACAAATCGGCCAAAAATGTTCTTTTGGTCAGAATGTAAATGTTAGTAATAACGTAATTATCGGGAACGGGGTTAAAGTACAAAATAATGTTTCCATATATGAAGGTGTAGAGCTTGAAGATGATGTGTTTTGCGGACCTTCTATGGTGTTTACCAATGATATGAACCCCCGTGCAAAATATCCAAAAGGTTCTGCTGGATATAAGAAAACACTTATTAAAAAAGGTGCAACTATTGGCGCTAATGCTACTATAGTCTGTGGACATACAGTTGGTAAATGGGCGTTTATTGCCGCCGGAAGCGTAGTAACAAACGATATTAAAGATTATGCCATGGTGATAGGGGTGCCTGCACGCCAAGTTGGTTGGATATGTGAATGTGGAGAAAAATTGCCAAAAGACTTGGTTTGTAAGCAATGTAGAAGAAAGTATAATGAGCATAAAATAGGCTTAGTAGAAATAAAATAAAAGGAGATACAACTATGGAGTTTATTGATTTACATGCTCAATATTTACAATTAAAAGATGAAATCAATGCTAACATCCAAAAAGTTCTGGATCATGGCAAATATATTATGGGGCCAGAAGTTTTTGAATTGGAAGACCAATTAGCCGATTATGTTGGCGTTCAACACTGTATTACTTGTGCCAATGGTACAGATGCCTTGCAAATGGTACTAATGGCATGGAACATTAAAGCAGGTGACGCAGTTTTTGTGCCTTCTTTTACCTTTATGTCTACTGCAGAAGTGGTTAGCTTGCAAGGTGCAACACCAGTGTTTACAGATATTGATATTAAAACATTTAATATGAGCGCAGAAATCTTAGAAAAGCAGATAAAAAAAGTGCTGGCAGAAGGAAAACTAACTCCAAAAGCAATTATACCTGTCGATCTTTTTGGTCAGCCTGCAGATTATGATAAAATCATGAAGATTGCTAAAAAATATAATTTGCTAGTGTTAGAAGACGCAGCTCAAGGATTTGGCGGCAGTATCGAAGGCATGAAGGCATGTAGTTTTGGAGATGCTGCAACAACATCGTTTTTTCCTGCGAAGCCATTAGGCTGTTATGGTGATGGCGGAGCTATTTTTACCAATAATGACGAATTAGCAGAGCTATTAAAATCTATTCGTATTCATGGCAAAGGCACAGAAAAGTATGACAATATACGTATTGGTTTAAATAGTCGTTTGGATACCATTCAAGCAGCAATACTGCTTCCAAAATTAAAAGTATTCAAGGAGTATGAACTGCAAAAACGTAATGAAATTGCTTGCAGATATACAGACTCACTGAAAGGCAAGTATACTACTCCTTTTGTACCTAATAACATAAAAAGCAGCTGGGCACAGTACACATTATTATTGAATAACGAAGAAGAACGTAATGCTTTGCAGTCTAAATTAAAAGAGCACAATATACCCAGTATGATCTATTATCCAAAACCGTTACATCTGCAAACGTGCTATATTATGCACGGTTATGTTGAAGGCGATTTTCCTCATTCTGAAAAAGCAAGTGAATGTGTATTGAGTTTGCCAATGAGCCCCTGGGTTACAAAACAAGATATAGATAAAGTTATTTGGGGCTTAATTAAAATAAAGGCGGAATTAAAATGATAAAAAATAAAAGAATTTTTATAACTGGTGGGGCTGGATTTATTGGTTCAACCTTAATTGGTAAATTAGTAGATGATAATGAAATTATTGTATATGATAATATGGATAGAGATTCCTTAAGTCATCAAAAATTTGCTAATAATAAAAATCTGAAATTGATAAAAGGGAATATTTTAGATTTTAATATACTTAAAGAAGCAATGAATAATGCTGAAATCGTCATTCATGCAGCTGCAATTGCCGGCATTGTTAATACTGTACAAAATCCTGTTAGAACAATGAGAGTAAATATGTTAGGGACTGCTAATGTTTTAGAAGCTGCTAAAGAAAATAAAAACTTAGAAAGATTTATGGATTTTTCTACGTCAGAAGTATTTGGATCACATGCATTTAAAGTTAATGAAGTTGCTGAAACGGTCACTGGTGCAGTTGGAGAGGCAAGATGGACTTATGCAGTAAGTAAACTTGCTGGAGAACATTTAACTCATGCCTATCATCGAGAATATGGTTTGCCTACGGTTACTGTACGTCCGTTTAATATTTATGGTCCTGGACAAATTGGTGAAGGTGCAATTCAAATATTTATTCGTAAAGCATTAAAGAATGAGGATATATATATATTTGGTGATGGAAATCAGATTCGCGCCTGGTGTTATGTAGATGACATGATTGATGGTATCTTATTAGCGTTAACTCATGAAAAGGCTATTGGAGAATCTTTTAATATTGGCAATGCTAGAGCTGTTACTACGATATACGGACTTGCACAAATTGTTTGTAGGATATTAAATTCTAAATCAAAGATAGTATTTAAAGAAGCATTATCTGCAGATATTGAATTGCGTGTTCCTGATGTTTTTAAAGCAAAAAAGTTAATTGGTTATCAAGCAAAAGTTGATTTAGATGGAGGAATAGAAAAAACTGCTGACTGGTATATAAAAAACATGAAAGATATTCCTGAATTACCAGAAATATTTAAAAAAATATGATTGCTGTAACTGGGTGTAATGGATTAGTTGGTGGATATATTTACAATTTTTTAAGACAACAAATGGTTAATGAAACTGTATTGGGATTATCTACCACTTCTAAAATGAATTTTATAAAGTTAGTAGATGGTACTCCGAATATAGATACACAAGATATAAAAACCATTATTCATTGTGGCGGTACAGTTGGGAATTCTTTTAGTAAAGAAGAACATGAATATGCTAATATACAATGTACGAATAATTTGTTAAAGTGGGCTGAAAAAAAACATGTTAAACATTTTATATATTTTTCAACAGGTGGAGTATATGGACAAAATAAAAATTGGGTAGATGAGAATCAAACTTTGAATCCAGAAAATTTTTATTCTGAAAGTAAGATTATTGCTGAAAAATTAATTTTAGAATCTTATATTGAGAAAAAAACCATTATCAGACTATATTTTCCTATTGGAAATACTAAAAATAACTTATTTTATAAGTTAAAAGAGAAAGTTCTTAACTCTGAAGTTATAGAACTCAATATAAATGGACAGCCTTTTATTTCGCCTATTTCTTGTAGGGATATTGCTAATGTGGTTTATAAAATAATAAATCGTGAAATTGAAGGAGTATATAATTTATCATCTAATCAAAAAATAAATATTAAGGAAATTGTATTGCATATTGCAACATCACTTAATCTAGAACCAATACTCAATTATAATAAATGTAACCTAGATAATTATTTAGGTAACACTAATAAAATTTTGAAAATTTTAGATGTAGAGAAATTTACTGATTTACAAAAAGATATTTATGATTTTTCTAGAGATTATAATAGGGGAATTTTAAAATGAAAAAGTGGGTATCAGAAGGAACCGGCCTGGATTTTTATAATAAGTTTGGTAGTTGTGGCAAAAATGTTATTATAGAAGATGGCGTTAGAATATTTCATCCAGAGAATATATATATTGGTAATAATGTATATATTGGACATGATACGATTCTTAAAGGTTATTACAAAGGTAAGTTAATAATTGGCGACAATGTATGGATTGGACAACAATGCTTTATTCATGTAGGTGGTGGAATTACTATTGGTAGTAATGTAGGCGTTGGGCCACAGGTAAAAATGCACGCTGCAAGGCATAAAACAGTAGATATGGAAAAAGAGATATTGTTGTTTTCTGAAATTGAATTACGGCCGATATGTATCGAGGATAATGTAAATATAGGTATAGGTGCTACTATTATGGGTGGCGTCAGCGTAGCATATGGAACTAAAGTAGGGGCTGGAGCAGTTGTAACTAAGAGTTTTTCAAAATGTAAAACGTTGCTAGGGGTGCCAGCAAATGAAGTTTGATAAAATAAGTTTGAAATATATTTTAGTAATCTCTATTATAATAAATATATTTTTAATTATCAGTATTATCAATTGCTCTGCCCCCCCCCGATGGAAAAATGTTTTTTATAATAAACAGTATACTGCCCTTAAACCAGATAATTATTATAAAAATAGAGTAGATACATATAGAATACTGAATAGTAACTATAAAAAGAAAATAATGTTTATAGGTGATAGTATTATTGATGGTTGTGAGTGGCATGAACTATTTGCAAATGATGAAGTAAATATTGTTAACCGCGGTATTAACGGTGATCGTCTTGAAGGATTGTTGGAAAGAATAGATATGCTTTTACAAGAAGAACCATTAAAAATAGTTTTGATGATTGGTATTAATAATTTACAACACGGTGATACAACTGATTCTATTTTATCAAAATATAAAAAGGTTTTTTCAAAAATACATAGAGTATTACCACAAACAGAAGTAATAGTTGTAAGTATTTTGCCAGTTTCTAAAAACATAGCTCAAATTACAGCAATTAATTCTAATAATAAAATTAGCAATTTAAACCAAAAAGTCAAAGATCTTACAAATAGATATCGTTATGAGTATATAGATGTTTATAATGAATTTTTAAAAGAGGGATATTTAAACGATGAGTATTCATATGATGGTTTGCATCCCAATGGAAATGGTTATATTATTCTTAAATCCAGTATTAATAAATTTTTAAATATATAATAGTGTTATATCAATATAATTAAAAAGCAGGAATAAAAGTGTGGAAAATTCTTTAACTAAATTATTTTTAAAACATAGTTTTTTTTATACAATCAGTAATGTTTTTATACGTGGAATTAATTTTTTTTTATTGCCCTTATATACACGATTATTAACTCCGCGTGATTACGGCATTGTAGATTTAATTACAATAAGTTCTAATTTAGTTAATTACCTTGTTACTTTAGAGATAACACAAGCTGTGGCAAGATTCTTCCCTGAAATTAATGAAGATGAAAAAAAGACATATTCATTTACATCTGTTATTTTTGTTATTAGTACATATAGTGTATTTGTTTTTTTTGCGCTTGCATTTAAAAATGATATTAAAAATATATTTTTTGATAGTAGTATTACGGATGATTTATATTATTTATCCATATCGTATTTTTCAGTGAATGGTATATTTATTTTATTGCAAAGTCAATTACGCTGGGGATTACAAGTTAAAGAGTGCAATTTTGTAAATAGTATTGTTGCCGCCATTACTATTTTTTTTACATGTTTATTCGTAATATATTTAAAAATGGGTCCGAATGGAGTAATTTTAGGATTTATTTTAGGGAATTTTGTTGGAATAATTCTTAGTTTTTATTTTTTAAGAAATGTTTTAAAAGTAGATTATAGTATATATATATTAAAAAAAATGTTGTATTTTTCATTACCTTTAGTACCAAGCAGTATAGGGGCATTTCTATCAATATATGTTGATAGAATATTCATTAAAGAAATATTGTCTATTCATGAGTTAGGAATATATGGTATCGCATACAGATTTGCTGCTATTGCCAACATAATTATGATTGGCTTACAATCTGCTGTGACTCCATTAATTTATAATAATTATAAAAAAAAGGAAGCTGCGAAAGAAATAGCAAAATCATTTTATTATATATGTTTTGTATTATTAATAATTTTTCAGATGATGTTCATTTGGATAAAAGAAATATTGCTCGTTTTTACAACTGCAACTTATTACGATGCGTGGACAAGTGTTTTGATACTTACACCTGCATTGGGAATAAGCGGACTATATGTTTTTGCACCAGGATTAGGTATTGCTAAAAAAACTAAATTTATAGCAACAATTAGTATTTTTTCTTGTGCTATTAATATAATTTTGAATTATTTTTTAATACCTATATACAGTATTAATGGAGCTGCTATAGCAACATTAATTAGTATGTTATTTTCTACCGGAGCATTCTTTTATTTAGGTAATAAATTTTATTACATTCCGTATGATTGGAAACCTATATTTTACTCAATTACTATGGTTGTTTTAAGTGGATTAATCTGTAATTTGACTAATCCGGGTATAATATTTAAAATCTTAGAAACAATAGTCTGTGTGTGTATTATTATCAAAATTATGATGGGTAAGTTTAGTAGTCGTATTCTTAATGTGTATAGGAGATAAATTATTTATGCGGATTTTTTTAGGTGTAACTAATGTTTGTAATATATTGAGTTATCTTGAAGATGGGTTTAACGAATTAGGCATAGAATGTACTACTTTATATGTAAATGAGCATATTTTTAAATATGAAAGTGAAAAACGTAAATTTGTTAAAGTTTTACAATATATTACTAAAAAAGCAAACAGTTGTAAAAATTCTTTGAGTATATTTTATATAATATTAAAAGATATTTATATGTTTTTTTTATTATTATATTTTTTGTTTAAATATGATGTTTTTATTTTTACTTATGGTACTACATTTATAAGAAGAAAATTAGATCTGCCGTTGCTAAAATTTTTTAGAAAAAAAGTTATAATGCTATATTTGGGCTCTGATTGCAGACCACCATATTTAGCAGGTAACAGAAGAGATCTATCAGTTGATGATATAAGAGTATTAACAAAAAAAATGAGTGATGCAATGAAAGTTTCAGAAAAATATGCAGATTACATAATTAATTATCCACCACAAGCATTATTTCAAAAGAAAAAATTTATACTAGGTCTTGCAGTTTCTTTACCAATGGCGACTAATCAAATTAATAAAGAAAAAAATAACAGTATATGTTTGAACCGTGAGAATATTATAATATTGCATTCTCCATCAAGTCCATTAGATAAAGGAACTAACATTGTACGTAGGATTATAAAATCACTTCAGAAAAAAAAATATAAGATCAAATATATTGAAATTATAAATAAAACACATGCAGAAGTATTAGAAAATATACAGAATTGCGATTTTGTAATTGATCAGGTATATTCAGATACTCCTATGGCTGTTTTTGCGACAGAAGCAGCTTCATATGGTAAACCAGCTGTTGTAGGTGGATACTATAGTGAATATATTTATAGTGAGATTAATAAAAAATTCATACCGCCAAGCGAATATGTTTTGCCGGAATGTATGGAAGCAGCTGTAGTTAAGTTAATTGAAAATAAAAAGTATAGACTAAAGCTAGGAAAACAGGCTCAAGATTATGTGAGATTATATTGTAATCCCAAAAAAGTTGCTGAACGATATATAGATATAATTAATAATGATATACCTGAAGATTGGTGGTTTAATCCAGATAATATAGAATATTTTTATGGATATGGCTATAATAAAGATGATGTGAGGAAAAGAATTATAGATTTAATTCATGATAACAAATTTGATGATTTATGTTTATCCAACCATTTACAGAGAAAGCTATTATCTACTTTAAATAAATAAAATATGAAAAACAATAAATTTATAGGTGATAATATGAAAAAAAAAGTATTATTTTTATCTCAAGAAATATGGGATTTAGGTTATAATTCAGGAATGACATCATTTAATAGAATTTTAGAAAAAGCTAATGAAATATTTAATACTATTATATTTAAAACTGATGAATACTATGTTGACGCTGGTTGTGTGAAAAATTTTAAAAAAGTAACTAATGATTTTAAAAATAGATATGTTAATTATTTAGTGAATATATTGTCTTATATAAAAATAAATATTTTGTATTTTATTTATGGTGTATTACTTAAAGAAAAACCAGATGTAATTTATGTCAGTTCCAGTTTTCCTGCTATTTCCGGATATTTATTGAGCAAATATTATAGTGTTCCATATATTCAAAGACAATATGGAACGTTTTTATTTCGAAAATTGGATAGCTTGTTTGAATTAGTTAAGTATCACGCAGAAGTTATTTCATATTTATTACCTGCTGATAAATTTATTATTACCGATGATGGAACATATGGCGATAAAGTTGCTGATTTTTTTAAAATATCCCCTAACAAAATATTATTTTTAAAAAATGGTATTGAAAAACATACAAGATTTAATAAAGAAGAATGTAGAAAGGCTATTTTAGAAGAATTAAATTTACCAGTTGATTCGTTTTTAATTATTTCTGTATCGAGATTGGTTGGGTGGAAACGCGTTGACAGAGCAATTAATGCAGTTAATATGATTAACGATAAAAATATCTTCTTTTTGGTTATAGGGGATGGTGAAAAACGATCGTATTACGAAAACATAAAGAAAAATGATAACATAATTTTTCTAGGTGCTTTACCAAATATTACAGTTCAAAAATATATGGCAGGATGTGATGTATTTTTGTCATTATATGATATATCAAATTTAGGGAATCCTTTGTTTGAAGCAATGAATGCTGGTTTAGCGATTATTACGTTAGATAATGGTGATACTAAATCGATTTATGATAATAATATGATATTGTTAGATTGTTCATCAGAAGAAGAAATAGTAAAAAATGTTTATGAAAAAATTTTTTACTTAAAAAGCAATGCAAAGATACGTAAGCGCATTGGTGTGGAAGCAGAAGCCTATATAAATGGGAAAGTACTTTCTTGGGAAGAGCGAATAAGCATTGAGATAAAAGAAATTTTGTATTGGAGTAATATAAAATGAAACGTTATTTGATTTTGTCAGATGGTCAAAGTGTACATACATTAAAATGGGCGAAAGAGTTAATAAAATATTTTAATATATATTTGATTTCATTTAATGGATTTTCGAAAGAATTAAATGAAATTATTCCTAAAGAAAATTTATTTGATTTAAAAGTAGATGTATCAGCAGTTGGAAATAATATCAGTGTTTTAAAGAACGTTATTTCAGTCAAGTACATTATCAATAAAATGATGCCTGATTATATAAATGCTCATTATATTACGAGTTATGGAACAGTAGCTATTTTAGCATCTTTGATGAGCAGTGTTAAAAGCAAAATGATTCTTTCTGCTTGGGGTAGTGATATTTTAGTGACACCCTTTAAAAATAAGTTGTATTTTTTACTCACTAAATTCTGTCTATCAAAATCAGATGTTATAACATCTGATTCTTCATATATGTGTGAAGTAATAAAAAAAATCAAATTTGCTAATAACATAATAACATTTCCTTTTGGCGTTGGTGTTTTACCGCAAATAGTAGAGCAGGAAAAGAATTATGATTATTTTTTTTCAAATCGTGCTTTAGAGGAGAACTATAACATTGATCTTGTTATAAATATTTTTGCAGGGATTTATGAAAAAAATAAAGAGGCCAAACTCTTTATTGCTAATAAGGGAAGTAAAGATAATAAATTAAAAAAATTAGCGGAGAAACTAAAAGTAAAAGATAATATAGAATTTTTAGGCTTTTTAAGTGAACAAAAACAGCAATATTATTATAGAAAATGTGGATACTATATTTCTGTTCCTAAATCAGATTCAACATCTGTTTCATTGTTAGAAGCTATGAGTTATGGATGTATACCAATAGTATCTAATATTCCAGCAAATACAGAGTGGATCGAAGATAAAATAAATGGTCTATATTATGAAAGAAGTAAAATCCCCGAATTTTTATGTAATGCATTTAGAATAAATCGAGAAATAATTCGTGAAAGAGCGATTTGGTCAAATAATATAAAAAAATTTGTAAAAATCATTTTAGGGGAATGATATTATGAAAATCATAACTATCGTTGGTGCTCGACCGCAGTTTGTCAAGGCAGCTGTTGTTTCGCGTGCTATTGAAGAACATAATAAAATAGCGACTAGTGAACATATTGAAGAAAAAATTATTCATACGAATCAGCATTATGATGATAATATGTCGGATATATTTTTTGAAGAAATGTGCATTCCTAAACCTCATTATAATTTGCATTTAGGGGGAGGGACGCAAGGTGCTATGACAGGTCGTATGCTTGAAAAGATAGAGCATATACTTATTGATGAAGTGCCAGACTACGTATTGATTTATGGTGATACTAATTCTACTTTGGCCGGCGCTTTAGCGGCTGTTAAATTACATATTCCTGTCGTGCATGTTGAAGCTGGACTACGTTCGTTTAATATGAAAATGCCAGAAGAAGTAAATAGAATTTTATCGGATAGAATTTCTACATTGCTATTATGTCCAACAGGAACTGCTGTAGAAAATTTGCGTGCAGAGAACATTACTGATGGAGTTCATAATATTGGTGATGTAATGTTTGATGCTGTAAAGTTTTATGGTAAAATTGCTAATCCATCAGAATATATTAAAACTTTGGTGAAAAGCGGCTATTATTTAGTAACAGTGCATAGAGCGGAAAACACAGATAATATTGAACGATTGACAAATATTATGTGTGCATTGGATGAATTGGCAAAATTTAAAAATGTTATTTTACCGTTGCATCCTCGTACTCGTAAAATTATGACTGAAAATAAAATTGTTTTACATAATGTGACTGTTATTGATCCTGTTGGTTACTTTGATATTTTGTATCTTTTAAAAAATTCGGATACTGTTTTAACAGATAGTGGCGGTATGCAAAAAGAATCGTATTTTTTTGCTAAACCGTGTTTTACTTTACGCGATGAAACTGAATGGGTTGAATTAGTAAAAAATGGTGCTAATATATTAGTTGGAGCTGATTATAAAAAAATTATTGAGGTTGCAAATGATAGTAAATTTACACCTGATATTTTTACTGAACAGTTTTATGGTGATGGAAATAGTGGAAAGAAAATTGTTGAATTATTATTAAAAGGTAGATAATAAAATGCAGATAATGTTGATAAACCATTACGCAGGATCAGTCTATCATGGCATGGAATTTCGTCCCTACTATATGGCTAAAGAGTGGGTTAAAGAGGGACATGATGTCACTGTTATTACGGCAGCATTTTCGCATTTACGGCAAAAAAATATAGAGATAAAAGAGCGAAAAGAAGAATTTATTGATGGAATTAGATATATTTGGTTACCAACAGATAAATATGTTGGTAACACACTTTGTAGATTTAAAAATATGCTGCAGTTTGTGAGACAGCTTTATTCAAATATGTCATATTTTAAAAGTCTTGCTCCCGATGTTGTAATTGCATCATCTACTTATCCTTTAGATGTTTATCCAGCATTTAAACTTACTAAAAAAACAGGTGCTAAGTTTGTTTTTGAACTGCACGATCTTTGGCCACTTTCACCAATGGAATTAGGGCAAATGAGTAAATATCATCCTTTTATTATGCTGATACAGTATACGGAGAACTTTTGGTGTAGACATGTTGATAAGGTTGTTTCTATTCTTCCTAATACAGAGGACTATTTGAAGAGGCATGGTTTAGCAGATAATAAATTTATATGTGTTCCTAATGGGATAGTTGTAGAAGACTATGATATAGTGGAACCGTTAAGTGTAGAATATCAAGAATTATGTGACAAATTGCATAAACAAGGATTCTTTTTATTGGGATATACTGGAGCTCATGGAATAGCCAATGCACTTCATACACTACTTTATGCGGCGAGTAAGTGCCAAATAGCTAATTTGCCTATAAGATTTTTATTGGTAGGACATGGTCAGGAAAAAGAAAAGTTAATATTACTTCAACGAAAGCTTAAATTAAGTAATGTAGTTTTTCTTGACAGTATTCCTAAGAAACAGGTTCATACTTTTTGTAAGGAAATGGATTGTCTGTATATTGGTTGGCAGAGAAAACAATTGTATCAATATGGAATAAGTCCTAACAAATTAATGGATTATATGATGTCTGGGAAGCCTGTAATTCATGCTGTCACAGCTGGTAACAATTTAGTGCGGGATGCGAACTGTGGCATTTCTGTACCAGCGGAAGATGCAGGAGCAGTATTTGAAGCTATTAATAAAATGCTGGCGCTGACGCAAGAGGAGCGTCAAAAGTTAGGTAATAATGGCAGAGAATATGTAATAAAAAATCATGATTATAAATTTTTGGCAAAAAAAATTATAGAGTTTATAAAGTGATAATTAACACCGCACTTTTCCAGTGCGGTGTTTTGCTATATAATAGAGCGGTAGTAAATATAAAAAATAAAGAGGTACTTATGCGTTTATTGATTACCGGCGGTGTCGGTTTTATTGGTAGCAATTATATAAATTGGCATTTACAGCAGTATCCGGGTGATGAAATTGTATGTTTGGACAAGCTGACCTATGCTGCTAATATGGCGGCGCTGGCAGATGTCGTTAAATTAAATAATTTCACTTTCATCCAAGGCGATATTTGTGATGAGCAATTTGTTGAAAGTTGTTTTGCGCAGTATAAGTTCGACGCAGTGATAAATTTTGCGGCAGAGAGCCATGTCGATACCTCTATCAAGTCTCCGTCTATTTTTACTAAAACTAATGTCGAAGGTACAGGTGTGTTGTTAGATGCCTGTGTTAAATTTGCAGTAGAAAGATTCCATCAGATATCGACAGATGAAGTATATGGGGATAAACCGCTTGATTATGACTGGCGTGGGTTTACAGAAGAGTCTCCATTACAGCCTTCCAGTCCTTATGCAGCCTCAAAGGCATCAGCAGATTTGTTATGCTTGGCTTATGCCAGAACGTATAATTTAAATGTTACTGTTAGTCGCAGTAGTAATAATTACGGCAAGTGGCAACACACAGAAAAACTTTTGCCTAAAATCATATCTTTAGCAGAGCATGGTCAAAAGGTACCTGTTTATGGTTCGGGACTAAATAAACGTGACTGGTTATATGTGCTGGATCATTGTGTTGCTGTTGATAAAATCATCAGACATGGAAAAGCAGGTCATATTTATAATGTTGCGGCCGGTACTGAGATGTCTAATCTGACCTTTATAAAATTAGTACTGAAAATTTTAGCCAAAGATGAAAATGCAATTGAATTTACAGAAGATAGAGCAGGGCATGATTTAAGATATCCTATGGATTGTGAAAAAATAAAAAATGAATTGGACTGGACTCCGCAATATGCTTTTAAAGAAGCGTTGGATGAAACTGTGGCCTGGTATAGAAGTAGAATGAAGTAGAATGTTGTAAAGCAGAGCATATGCTCTGCTTTTTTTGTTAAAATTTTAATAGTTAAAATTTGCCACTGCTAACCTAAAAAGGTATAATAATATAATATAGATAATTTTGAGAAGCTGCCCATATGCAGTTTCAATTTTAATATGAGGTGTATTCAGTGACTGCAAAAACTTATGCAATTTTAAATTATGGCTGCCAGATGAACGAAAGTGACGCTGAGCATTATGCTGGGCAGTTGCAGGAGCTTGGCTATAAAGCTGCTGAGGATTTTCATGCTGCAGATGTTGTGGTAGTAAATACCTGTTGTGTGCGTGAGAGTGCGGAAAAGCGTATTTTAGGGAAAATTGGTGAATTGAAAGGGGTCAAAGCTAATCATCCGGGGCAGATAGTTTGTGTTGTCGGGTGTATGGCACAAAAAGATGGTGAGAAGCTTATAAAAAAACATCCGCAAATCGATTTGCTGATCGGCACAGCTCATGTCAACGGGTTTAAAGAAATACTTTCTGAGTATTTGTCTGAAAAGGGCGAACGTGTTTATAACAGTTTGGAAGTAAAAGAAAGCGAATTTGAGGGTGAGCGTATTCGTCAAAGCGGTTTTTCAGCCTGGATTCCTATTATGTATGGCTGCAATAATTTTTGTACGTATTGCATTGTTCCTTATGTACGTGGGCGTGAACGCAGCCGCAGTATAGAAAATATTGTAGATGAGGTTAGACAGGCTGTTGTTAAGGGGTATAAAGAATTTACGCTGTTAGGGCAAAATGTAAATTCTTATGGGAAAGATTTTGGTGTGAAAGACCAGTTTGCTAAATTACTGCGCCGTGTAAATGAAATCCCTGGAGTGGAACGGATTCGCTATATGACGAGTCATCCGCGTGATATGCACGAAGATGTTATCAAAGCAGTTGCCGAATGTGAGCATATTTGCGAAAACTTTCATATCCCGTTTCAATCTGGCAGCAATAAAATTTTGAAAGCAATGAACCGCGGTTATACACGAGAAAAATATTTAGAGCTTGTAGCCATGATCAGACGTTATGTGCCTGAAGCTGCTATTACAACGGATATCATTGTCGGTTTTCCGGGTGAAACAGAAGCTGATTTTAATGATACGTTGAATTTAGTAAAAGAAGTTGGTTTTGATGCTGCGTTCACCTTTATTTATTCCAAGCGTTCTGGAACACCGGCTGCGGCGATGGAAGAACAGGTTCCGTTAGAGATAAAAAAAGCTAGGCTGAATTTATTGATGGAAGCCCAGAATATTTCAAGCTTGCAGCGTAATGAAGTCCTGGTTGGCAAAACACTGGAAGTTTTAGCTGAAGGCCCAAGTAATAATAATAATAAAGTATGGAGCGGAAGAACGCGTACAAATAAGCTGGTTTTATGGCCAGTCGAAGGTTGTGATTTTGAGCTGGGGGATAAAGTGCAGGTGCAAATTGAAACTGCGCAGACCTGGCTTTTGAAAGGGAAGGCGGTAGAATGACAACTGCTTATACGCCGATGGTGCAGCAGTACCTTGAAGTAAAGCGTCAGCATGAGGATGAATTGCTGTTTTTCCGTTTAGGCGATTTTTATGAAATGTTTTTTGAGGATGCGCTGACTGCCTCCAGAGAATTAAATATTACTTTGACTGGGCGTGCCGGCGGTATGGAAGAAAAGATACCGATGTGTGGTGTGCCTTACCATTCTGTCGATAATTATATTGCCAAACTGATCAAAAAAGGTTACCGCATCGCAATTTGTGAGCAGGTGGAAGACCCTAAAGCGGCTAAAGGGATAGTTGAACGCAAGGTTGTTAAGATCATTACACCGGGCACTGTCTTGAGTGAACAGCTTTTAGATGATAAGCACAACAGATATTTAGTCTTTCTGCAGGAGGATGGCAGTGAATTATGTCTTGCTGCTGCCGATATTTCTACCGGTGAATGCCAATGGTTCAGTGCTGCTGGTGAAGAGCGTTTAATGGCGATACAGGAACAATTGTTTCGCATTCAACCGGCAGAGTTAGTTGCGTATAGCGGTATTGTAAACTGGGAAAATTTAGCAGCTTGGATCAAAAGTAAAGTTCCAGAGTGTGCTGTTTCTGTATATCAGGAAGAAGAAGGTGCACCGCAGTATTTTGCGCAGCATTTTGGCAGTGATGATGTTGCCGATACTTTAGTACATGATACAGTAGAACATTTACTGCGTTATCTGCATGTGACCGTTAAAGCTGATTTGTCGCATATTAACAGCTTATCGCGCATAGCTAAAGAGCAGTTTATGAATTTGGATGCAACAGCTGTTAGAAATTTAGAACTTATAAAGAATATGCGTGATGGTTCTAAACGAGGTACATTATTAGATGTGCTTGATTTTACCTCTACTTCCATGGGTGCCCGTAAACTCAGGAATTGGATAGAATGTCCTTTGCTTGATTTATCACAGATAAGGTCAAGGCAGGAAGCGGTAGGAGAATTGCTGACAAATGTACAGATGCGCGGTAATCTGCAGGATAAATTAAAAGCAATTTTTGATTTGGAACGAATAGTTTCACGTATCGAAGTTGGCAGTGCTAATGCACGTGATCTGGTTTCATTGCGTTCTTCGCTGGCGGTGCTTCCAGAAATAAAAAGCTTACTAAGATATTGTAACAGTAAACTTTTACAGCAGTTATGCGAAGATGTACATTTGCATCAGGAGCTGTTTACTACTTTGCTGGCAGCAATTGTTGATGAGCCGCCCTTTTCCGTACGTGAAGGGGGCATGATCCGCAGCGGCTTTGATTTAGAGTTAGATGAACTGCATTCAATTGCCAGTGATAACAAAACATGGATGCAGAATTTTGAACTTAAGATTAAAGAAGAAACTGGTATCAAAACCTTAAAGGTTGGTTATAATAAAGTTTTTGGTTATTATATCGAGGTATCTAAAGGTCAAAGTGCAAATGTACCGGATTATTTTGTACGTAAGCAAACACTTGTAAATGCTGAACGGTATATTGTCCCGGAATTAAAAGATTTTGAGAATAAAATTTTAAGCGCTAAAGAAAAAATCGAACAGCTTGAATATTATATTTTTACACAGCTGCGCGAAAAAATAAGGGCTCAGATTGTTCAAATGCAGGAAACTGCTCGTGCTTTGGCCAATATTGATGTTTTAGTATCGTTGGCAGAAGTAGCATTTAAATACAACTATGTGTGTCCGGAATTGAATAATCGCAGTGAAATAAAGATTTATGACGGTCGTCATCCTGTTGTAGAGCGTTTATTGGAACGTGAGATTTTCGTTCCTAATAATACAACCCTCAATAATAATGATGAGCGTATGATTATTATTACAGGACCGAATATGGCAGGTAAATCGACCTATATGCGCCAAGTTGCTCTGCTGGTCTTGATGACACAGATGGGCAGCTTTATTCCCGCACGTCAGGCAACTATTTGCCCGGTAGATAAGATTTTTACTCGTGTAGGTGCCAGTGACGATTTGGCGACTGGTCAAAGTACATTTATGGTAGAAATGAATGAAGTTGCACAGATTCTCAGATACGCAACTAAAGACAGTTTGATTATTTTGGATGAGGTTGGACGTGGTACAAGTACTTTTGACGGTATGAGTATTGCACGTGCTGTCATGGAGTTTATTCATGAGAAAATAAAAGCAAAAACATTATTTGCTACACATTATCATCAGTTGATCGCGTTGGAAGACGTAATGAACGGAGTAAAAAACTATTCTGTGGCAGTTAAAGAACGTGGTAATGATATTGTCTTTTTGCGCAGAATCGTGCCTGGAGGTACTGACCGCAGTTATGGCGTACATGTGGCAAGGCTGGCAGGACTGCCTAAAAAGGTCATTGACAGGGCCCAGGATATTCTGGAAGAATATGATAATTGTGAAACTGCCTGCAGCGTTCAGATAACACCCAGGGCAGAAAAAGAAACAGCACCTATGGGATCATTGTTTGCCAGCAGTCTGCAGCAGCAGATTTTAAAAATGGATGTTATGGCGATGACGCCAATCGAAGCCTTGAATGCTTTGTATAAATTGCAGGATGAAGCAAAAAGGGAAGGCGGTGAATTATGAACGAACAAAAAGTGCAGTTATTAGATCAAAATACAGCGAATCAGATCGCTGCCGGTGAAGTTGTTGAAAAACCTGCTTCTGTAGTAAAGGAGCTTGTAGAAAACTCTTTGGATGCAGGTGCAGATAACATCGAGGTCACTATTTTTGGCGGTGGTACAGAATATATTCGTGTTGTCGATAATGGCAGCGGTATGTCGGAAGAAAATGCAAAATTAGCAGTTTTAAGGCACGCTACAAGCAAAATCAGAGTTGCTGAAGACCTGCTGCATTTGAACACTTTAGGATTTCGCGGTGAAGCGTTGCCGAGTATTGCTTCTGTTAGTAACTTCCAGCTGCTGACACGTCCTGTTACCGAGGAGTTTGCTACTTCAATAAAAATTGAAGGCGGCGATCAGGCAGAATGTATTGCTACTGGCGGGCACACGGGTACGACGATCATTGTTGAGAATTTATTTTTTAATGTTCCGGCCAGGCGTAAATTTTTACGTACTGTACAGACTGAAAGCCGTTATATCAGTGAATTGATCACAAAATTGGCTTTATCACGCCCTGATGTGCGGTTTAAGCTTGTCAGCAATGATAAAGAGGTTTTGAGTACGCCGGGTAACGGAGATTTAGTTGATACTGTTAAGGCACTATATGGTAAAAATGTTAGTGAGGAGCTTTTGACCGTTGATTTTGCTGACAGCGAAGTTAAGGTAAGAGGTTTTATTGGTAAACCTACTTTACTAAAAGGCACGCGTCAATGGCAGACGTTGCTGGTAAACGGACGTATCATTACTAACAGAATGATCGCCAAGGCGATTGATCATGCCTATCAGTCTCAGATTCCGAAAAGCGGTTTCCCTTTTGCTGTTTTGAATATTACCGTCGATACTGAAAGTATTGATGTTAACGTACATCCTCAGAAGAGTGAAATTAAGTTCAGCGATGACAGTACTGTTTATAAAGCGATGTATAAAGCTTTGACTGATGCACTGACAAGACCTATGAGCGCTAAACCTCAGGACCTGACATTATTGGATGATTCTGAACTGCAGGTATTCAAGTCTGCTGAAGCAGTTGTGGCAGCAACAGAACCATCGATAGTTGTTGAAACACCAGCCGCTGAAACTAAAGTGCCTGAGACAGAGTTGCCGGCCTTAAAAACAACTGAGACAAATATCAGTACAGCAAAGGCTGAGGTTTACTCGGCTTACAAGTCACAACAGCAAAGCGTTTGGAAAGAACCTGAATACACATACAGGCCTCCAAAAACGGAGCCTGTTTATACGATCAGTGAAACTCGTGATGTTTTTGACAAGCAGGATAACATTGCTTCTAATATTATCGACTTCACTGATACCGATAGTGGTGTTGATACGATTTGGCCATTAGGACAGATTGACAGAACTTTTATTGTTGCCCAATCTGATGATTCTTTGTTTTTGGTTGACCAGCATGCCGCGCATGAGCGCATTTTATACGATAAGCTTGTTGCGTCCCATAATGATATTCCGGCCCAGCAGATGTTGATTCCTTTATATATCGATGTTACTGCCCAGGATGTAAATTTGATAGAGGAACATCGGGAAGAATTTCTGCGTTTGGGTGTCGATATTGAGGCTGCAGGCGAATCTATGCTGCGCGTTTCAAGCTTGCCTTCAGATATTAAGGCTGATGATGCCGAGGACTTTGTGCGTGAAATTACTCAAATGCTGAGTGAATTAAGAACGATTAATCCCAGTGATTTGCGTCAGAATATTTTACATATGACTGCTTGCAAAGCAGCAATTAAAGCCGGTGAGGTGCTGAATATGCGGCAAATGCGACAGCTGATTATTGATCTTTGCAATACAGAGCATCCTTTTACTTGTCCTCACGGCAGACCGTGTATGGTTGAAATAAATTCTGCCGAGTTATACAAGATGTTTAAGCGAACTTAAACATGCAGAAAACGTTTAAATTTGCAGTAACAGTTGGACGCAGTGAAAATGTTGCCTTAGAAAAACTTGCGCAAACATGGGCAGTAAAATTTGGTGTAAAATATGTAGAACGTGGCAGTAGGGGGTCTTTGGCTTTTTTACTAGATCAAGAACAGGTAGAAGCACTTTTAGTAGCAACAAATAAAGGCCCGCAGGTATATACTGCTTATGGAACTTTCTTTTTTCATCCAAGTATGGCCGTTTTGCGGGTACAGCGTTTAAAAAAGCACGAGTCCGATCACTTTAGTGCTGCATTGGCTCTTAAACCGGGAATGAGGGTACTGGATTGTACGATGGGGCTGGCAAGTGATGCTGTTGTTGCCAGTTTTATTACAGGCCGGACAGGAACTGTTTGTGCTGTTGAGGCTTCGCCGTTGTTACATTTTGTAGTCAGCGAAGGCCTGCAGAATTATCAGGCTGAAGATGTTGATTTAAACAACGCCATGCGCAGAATAGAAACGGTATATGCGGAAGCAGATGAGTATTTGTACACTTTGCCAGCCGACAGCTTTGATGTTGTTTATTTTGACCCAATGTTTCGAATACCGATAAATGCTTCTTCAAATATGGAGCCATTGAGGCCTATTTCCTGTGAGAAACCGTTAACAGAAGCGACTGTTAAGGCGGCACTTAGAGTAGCTCCTTGTGTAGTGGTTAAAGAACGCGGACAAAAATTATTGGAAGCTTTAGGGTGTACGGAAATTCTGGGCGGCCGTTATAGCCGTGTAAAATATGGTATTCGAAGGAGGTAACGGCATGAAACCGAGAGTTGCAGTCATTTTAGGTCCTACTGCAACAGGCAAAAGCCATTGCGGGATAGCCTTAGCCAAACGTCTGAATGGCGAGATAATTTCCGGTGATTCCATGCTTGTATATCAAAGAATGGATATTGGTACAGCTAAACCTTCTGCTGAAGAACTGGCGGCAGTACCGCACCATTTAATCGATATTTTGCCGCCGGATGCTGTTTTCAGCGTTGTTGATTTTAAAGAAAAAGCGGAAAAAATAATTGCTGATATCAATAGTCGCGGTAAATTACCTGTAATTGTTGGCGGTACTGGTCTTTATATCAAGGCCCTGCTTGAAAATTATGAATTTAATACTGTTGAAGAATGCAGTGAACTACGCAGTGAATTGGAAGCATTTGCTGAAGAACACGGCAACAGCGCCTTGTATGAAAAACTGCAGGCACTTGACCTGGAGGCCGCTTCAAGATTACATACAAATGATCGCAGAAGAATTATCAGAGCTATTGAAGCAGCACAGAGTGGTGAAAAAATAGCTCATAGGAAGTCGGAGGAATGGCCTTATGAAACTGTTGTTTTTGGTCTGCGAATGGAACGAGAAAGTTTATATGCTCGGATCAATGCCAGAGTTGATAAAATGATGGCAGAGGGTTTGGTAGAGGAAACTAAATCTTTACTCGACAGTGGGCTATCATTGGATGCTCAGTCAATGCGCAGCATTGGTTACAGACAAATAGTCTGGTATCTACAAGGCCAGATGGATAAATTGGCAGCAGTTGAGAAATTGAAACAGGCGACACGTAATTTTGCTAAACGCCAATTTACCTGGTATCGTCAGATGCCGTATATTAAATGGTTTGATTTGGAAAAAGAGCCTGTGTATGAAAAGATTATTGACGAGATGCAGCAAACGCTTGTGGAAAAGTTTAAACTGCGGTAAAATTATAACAATAGATAGAAATTATTTTGGAGGGGAAAGCTATGAATAATAGTGGATCAAAGCCGGCAATGAATTTACAGGACAGTTTTTTAAATCATGTGCGTAAGGAAAACCTTGGCGTCATTATTTACCTGATTAATGGTTTCCAAATCAGAGGTCTGGTAAGAGGTTTTGATAACTTTACTGTTATTATTGAAAATGAAGGCAAACAACAGCTTGTTTATAAGCACGCTATATCGACTATTTCGCCGGCTGCTAATATTACAATTATGCAGCCAGAGAAGCGCGAACAATAATGTTTTGAAAAACAGCGCTTGAGCGTTGTTTTTCTTTTTTGAGGATGAAATATGAACGATAAATTAAATTTGTTTTTTGAATATCTGACAGTTGAATTAGGCTTAGCGTCAAATACAAGATTAGTTTATGAGCGTGATTTACGTTTGTTTAAAGAAGCTTTAGGATTAAAGGATAATGACGCCTTGGCAACTGTATCGCGTGAGCAGGTTATTCGCTATATGACAGGTTTGAAAAATAAAGGTTTAGCCGCAGCAACGATTGCCAGAAAACTTGCTGCTATAAAATCTTTTTATCGTTTTATGACAGCAGAAGGGTATTTGGAGCTTGATCCTGCGGAAGTTGTGGAAGCTGGAACAAAAGGTATCAAGCTGCCAAAAGTTTTAAATCAGGAAGAGGTTTTGAAGCTTTTGGAACAGCCTGATTTGAGAACGGATGAAGGCTATCGTGACAGAACGATGCTGGAAGTGCTTTATGCAACGGGAATGCGTGTTTCTGAATTATTGGGTTTACCTGTCAGCGGCGTTAATCTGCAAATGAAGTATATCATCGCTTTCGGTAAAGGATCTAAAGAGCGGTTAATACCCATTGGCGGCATAGCAGTTGAATATTTGGATAAATATCTGAATGTGGTAAGGCCCAAACTGCTTCATACTAAAAATCCTAATATAAAGAATTTATTTTTAAGTATGAGCGGAAATGAAATGACAAGGCAGAGGTTTTGGCAAATCATTCGCGGTTATGGGCATCAGGCAGGATTAAATAAGGAGCTTACACCACATATGCTGAGGCATTCCTTTGCAACACATTTACTTGACAATGGTGCTGATCTGCGGTCTGTCCAGGAGCTTTTAGGCCATTCGGATATTTCTACGACACAGATATATACGCATTTGACAAATAAACGCCTGCGCGATATTTATGAAAAAGCGCATCCGCGGGCATAGAGGAGGCTACTATGGCAAGAAGGACTAATAGAAAAAAGGGGTCAGGAGGAGGTTTTGTACTGACTTTGATTTTAGTATTATTAGCTATAGCTGTTGCTGGAGGCATTTATTATGCGGCGAGCAGAGACGGAGAAAAAGATGTGCTTGATAAAGGCTTGACTGGTTCTTCTTCGGTTGATTTGCGGGAAGAGTCCAAAGAAGCGCATAGGGCAGTCGATGATATTTTATTATCGAAGGATAACTGGCAGTTAACTGATAATGGTCGTGAAGATCAGCACGAACGTATGAAAGAAACAGGTGGAGAAGTTGTCTGGAATAAGCGGCAGCTGGCTATTGGAGTTCCGCCAAGTACTGGATTAGAAGGTGCGGCAGCCTGGCTTGGCGAAAAGATTTCCGGTACGAAAATGATTGTTCTCAATCAACGTGAGGCTACTTATAATGGTTGGGAAGCCGTACGTATGGAAATTGCTATTTCAGCTAAAGCAGGAACTGGTAAAATGAATTTTATCACCGATACGGTTTACTTTTATCATAACTTAAATCTGACTAAAGAAGATAAAGATATCAAAGAAGACGAAAGTACGAAGAAAGATGACAAAAAAACTGCTCAGAAATATCATGGAAAATTGGCTGTCATTATTGACGATTGTGGTTACGATCTGGCACCGGTGAGAAAGCTGGTCAATTTGAATGCGCCTTTCAGTTACGCTATTCTTCCCTATAAAGATTTCAGCAGTGACGCTTTGCATGTTATAAAAGGCGGCGGTCAGACTGCGATGTTGCATTTGCCTATGGAACCTATGGACAGAACAGCTATGTCTGAGGGTAAGATTACAATCTTGACTGATATGACTGCTGAACAGGTGCAGCAATTAACTCGGAAAGCGGTAGATAGTTTACCAGGTATCGAAGGTGTCAATAATCATCAGGGTTCTAAAGCAACAAGTAATGAAGCAACGATGAAAGCTGTACTGAAAGTTTTAAAACAACAAGGCTTGTTTTTTGTAGACAGCAGTACATACTCCAAATCTATAGGTGATCAGGTCGCACGCAGTATGGGTGTTCCTACTGCCCGTAACAATATATTTTTGGACAACAGTTCCGACGAAGATGACATTATTGCTAAAATATGGCAGGCTGTAGAAATGGCGGACAGAAATGGAAGTGCTATTGCCATTTGTCATGCCAGACCGCATACTGCCGCAGCGTGGAGCAAAGTTATCGACGAGGTAAATGCATCTGGTATTCAATTAGTTCCTGTAAGTAGTTTATTGAAGTAGTCGGAGGATTATACATATGTATGTTGAAGAAACGATCAGTAAATATGAAAAATATATTAACCCTGCTCAGGCAAAATTATTTCGGTTTATGGGATTGGCAAGCGTTGAAGGATATGCAGAGGGGTGGACTATAACTGACAGCGAGGGCAAACAATTCATTGATTGTCTTGGCGGTTACGGAATGTTTGCGTTAGGACATCGAAATCCTGATGTCGTAGCTGCTGTAGAAGCAGAACTGCATAAAATGCCAATGAGCGGTAAAGTGCTTTTTAACAGACCTATGGCAGACCTGGCTGAAAAACTGGCTTTAATTACTCCCGGTGCTTTGCAATACAGTTTTTTCGTTAACAGCGGGACAGAAGCTGTTGAGGGATGCCTGAAGGTTGCGCGACTGGCTACAAAAAGGAAAAAGTTTATTGCGGCAAGGAATGCGTTTCACGGAAAAACTTTTGGTTCGTTGACAGCTACTGGCAGAGATTTGTTTAGAGATCCGTTTAAACCGCTGCTGGATAATTTTACACATGTAGAATATGGGGATATAGATGATCTTGCTGAAACTATTGATGAAGAAACAGCTGCCGTTATTTTAGAGCCGATTCAAGGGGAAGGCGGCATCATCGTTCCGCCGGCAGGTTATTTTAAAGCAGTAAGAGAGTTATGTGACCAATACGGTACTTTACTGATTGCGGACGAAGTACAGACTGGTATTGGCAGAACCGGGACCTGGTTTGGGGTTGAACATGAGCAGATAACTCCGGATATCATGGCTATGGCTAAAGCGTTAGGTGGAGGGGTGATGCCGATTGGAGCTATAACTGCTACGGCTGATGCCTGGGCTGGATTAATAGAAGCACCTTTTTTACACACTTCAACTTTTGGCGGTAATCAATTAGCGTGTGCTGCTGCCAATGCTGCTCTGAATTACATTGAAAAAAATGATGTGCTGGATCGCAGTGCTGCGGCGGGGGCATACTTAAAAAAAGGGTTGGAATCAATTCAAAAAGACTATCCTTCGGTCATCGCAGAGGTCCGCGGCCGCGGAATGATGATTGGAATTGAGCTTACAAAAGAAGGTGCCGGTGGAATGCTGATGTCTCTGATGATCGATAAACGAGTTATTATTGCTTATACTCTAAATAATCCTAAAGTTATTCGTATTGAACCGCCTCTGATCATGCCTACAGATGTTATTGATCAGGTTTTGACTATCTTTAGAGAAGCTGTCAGCAGTACGGCTGAAGTGATTGAAGATTTATAAAAGGAGCAGAATTATGCCTTGCGTAGAAACAAAGATTGTGATCAACGGCGATAGTAAGCCTATTTTTGAAATCATAAAAAATATGGAAGCTTACCCCTCTTTTATGCATGATCTGGTGAGTGTAGAAATTTTAGAACGCGGAGAAAATACTACTGTTTCACATTGGGTATCTAATGTTGATGGTCGTAAAATCGTCTGGACTGAACGCGATACCTTTTATCCGGAAGAAATGCGTATCACTTATTGTCAGACCGAGGGTGATTTGAAAAAAATGGAAGGGGAATGGAGACTTGTACCTGTGAGTGAAGGGACAGAAGTTTCCCTGCTGGTAGATTTTGAATTTGGTATTCCGATGATTGCCGGGCTGTTAAATCCTATTTTAAAGAAAAAAGTTCGTGAAAACAGTGAAAATATGTTGACAGCTGTTAAAGCGCAAATTGAAAAATAGTGCAGTAATTGGTATAATATGCTATAAGACTTACGCAGGTCTTATAGATAATGTTCGATAGTTTTTATTTTGAGGAGGAACAAAAAAGTATGAGAACAGCTTTTTTAATGACGGCTCTTACTGTGTTATTGGTACTGGTCGGAGATTATTTCGGCGGTGCCCGCGGTATGATGATGATGCTTATCATCTCCCTCGCCATGAATCTATTTTCGTACTGGAACAGCGATAAACTGGTTTTGGCACAGTATAATGCCAAACAGGTTGATGAAAAAAGTGCGCCTGCTTTATATAAAATGGTGCAGCGTTTGGCGGAAAGAGGCAATTTGCCGATGCCTAAAGTATATATTATTGACAGCCCTGTGCCAAATGCATTTGCAACCGGCCGTAACCCTGAACATGCTGCGGTTGCAGTAACTACCGCTTTGGCCAATGCCTTAGATAAAGATGAGATTGAAGGCGTTTTGGCACATGAATTGAGTCATGTCAAACATGGTGATATTTTAATCGGTACAATAGCTGCATCTATGGCAGGTATTATTACGACGCTATCTCACTGGGGGATGTTCTTTGGTGGTGGCGACAGAGACCGCAATAGCAGCAGCAGTGCTATTGTTGGGTTGGCTATGATGATACTGGCGCCTTTGGCTGCAGGTATTATTCAGATGGCTGTTTCGCGTTCGAGGGAATATATGGCTGATAAATCCGGCGGTGAGTTAAGCGGTAATCCGGATGCTTTGGCTGACGCTTTGCTGAAAATAGAATCGTATGCAAAAAACAGAACGATGCCGGGAGCTACTGAAAATACTGCTCATATGTTTATCATTTGCCCCTTTAGCGCAAAAGATATGCAGCAGTTATTCAGTACACATCCCAGCACCGCAGACCGTGTGGCGCGGTTACGCGCGCAGGCCAAAGCTATGCGCAGCAGTGGAGGTGCGAAATAATTGGATAAAAAATTAACTTGGTTAAAACAGCTTTCTGAAACCTGCGGTGTTTCAGGATTTGAAACACCAATTAAAAATTTGCTTCAAAAGCGGCTGCAGGGCAAAGCCAAAGTATCTTATGATAAATTAGGCAGCGCTGTTTTTACTAATGAAGGTCAAGGCAGGGACTTGCCAAAAATTATGCTTGCCAGCCATATGGATGAAATTGGTTTTATGGTTAAGCATATAACAAAAGAAGGTTTTTTAAAATTTACTTGTTTAGGTGGCTGGTGGGAGCAGGTTATGCTGAGCCAGCGCGTTACTGTACACGGCAGCAAGGGTGATCTTGTTGGCGTTATCGGCAGTAAACCTCCACATATACTGACACCGGAAGAACGAACAAAAGTGGTTGCCAAGCGCGATATGTATATTGATATTGGAGCTGCCGACGAAGACATGGCTCGCAATTTAGGAGTTTTCGAAGGCTGCCCAGTGACGCCATATGCTGAATTTGCAGTTATGGGCGATGGTAAAACTCTGCTTGGTAAAGCCTGGGATAATCGCATCGGCTGTGCAGTCATGGCAGACGTTATGGAAAATATCGGCACAAAGCATCCTAATACTGTATATGGTGTAGCAACAGTACAGGAAGAGGTCGGGTTACGTGGTGCTCAAACAAGCGTTAATCTGCTGAGCCCTGACGTTGCTTTCGTTATTGATACATGTGTGGCTGGTGGTACGCCAGGTGTAAGTGATGATGTAGCTCCTGCGAAATTGGGAAAGGGTATTGCTATAACAATTTTTGATGCTGGTATGATTCCCAATACAGCATTGCGTGATTTTGCAAAAGAAGTTGCTGAAGAATTGAAGCTGCCAACACAGATCAGTATTTCAGAGGGCGGTGCTACTGATGGCGGTCGTATACATTTACACGATGCCGGTGTTTTGACATTAACATTCAGTATCCCTACCCGTTATATACATAGTCATCAATCCATTATTCATATGGATGATTATCAAGGTGCTGTTCAGCTGATCACAGCAATGATCGAGAAACTGGACAAGAAAAAGTATCAGCAGCTTTTAAAAGGCTAAAATCGTTTTGCGATTTAGTATAAATTAAAATAGTCTAGATAGGAGAGATTCCAATGCAACAAACACTCGTACTCGTAAAACCCGATGGTGTCAAAAAAAATCTGATTGGTGAAATCATCGCTCGTTTTGAACGCCGCGGCTTGAAAGTTTCGGCTTTAAAATTAGTAAAAATCACTGAAGAACAAGCTAAATATCATTATGCTGAACATGAAGGCAAACCTTTCTTTGGTGAATTGGTTGAATTTATTACTTCCGGCCCTGTTGCAGCAATGGTTATTTCCGGTGAGAATGCAATTAAAGCGGTTCGTGGCCAGATGGGTGCTACTAATCCGTTAGATTCTGTTCCTGGTTCTATCCGTGGCGATTACGCGCTGACTATCGGCGAAAATATCGTTCATGGCAGCGACAGTGAAGAATCCGCTGCACGCGAAATCAAAAATTTCTTTAAAGCTGAAGAAATTTATTAATTTAAAATTTTCCGGAAGGATGGTGACAAAATGAAAGCAGCAGTATATACCAGAACTGGTGACAAAGGCACTACCGGACTTTATACAGGCGAACGTGTACCAAAACAAAGCATGAGAGTTGAAGCTTACGGTACAGTTGATGAGATCAGTTCGGCGCTTGGCCTGGCAAGAGCTACAGTCAGACGCGAAGATGTCAGGGAAACGATTTACAAAGTTCAGCAGCTTCTGATGTCACTGATGGCTGATATAGCAAGCTTGAATTTGCCTGAGCCTTATATCAAAGAAGAGCATGTGAAAATGTTTGAAGAAACTATCGATAAATTCGATAATATGCTCCAGCCTTTGAGTCATTTTATCATCCCCGGAGGCACCCCCGGATCAGCTGCTTTGGACATCGCGCGTACAACTACTCGTCGTGCCGAGCGCTGTCTGCTCCGCTTATCTGAAACAGAAGAAGTCAATCAGCAGGTTCTTATCTGTTTGAACAGACTTTCTGATTTATGTTTCATTTTATCAAGAGTTGAAGTAGAAGTAGAAGCTTAAAACAAAATGACCATAGGTTCGGTAAGAACTGTATGGTCATTTTCTTTTGGGTTAAATTACTTTAAAAATGTTTTGAAGTAGTTAAAAATGTAGTATTTTTTATACGAAAGATATATACTTACTATAATTATATTGAAAGATAATGGGAGATTACTATGAATTTTTACATGTTGTCGATAATTGCTTTTGGTGTGTTTGTAGCAATTCTCTACCTTAAGTCTTCTGAACATCAAAGAATGTTGTATTCGCAGAAATATGTACGTGATAAAGTAAGCGGTACACTGGGATTTGATAAGTTTAAAGAAAAAGCGGATGAAATGCTGCAGCGCAAAAAAGAGCTTTTGGCGCTAATACATTTAGATATTGACCCTTACCATGATATCGTTGATATTTATGGGCGTGAGACAGCAGATAATGTTTTACGCATTTTGGGAACAGAGCTTAACCGACGTGTTGTGAAGGGATATCTTACAACAAGACAGGCCGGAGATAAGTTCTTTTGCCTTGTTCCTTTTACAGATGAAGAAACGCATAATAATTGGTTTGACGGATTATCTGATATGGTAGAAAGCGAAGTCAAGCGTATTTGCAATGTCAGCATCAAACTGCGCGGAGATCTTTATGTATGTCGAGTCGAAGACTCGCTGGAAGATGCAATGGTAAAAACTGTTGCTCAACTCAACAAAAAAGTTTTTCACAAATGCTGCCGCAGTTTCTTTATAATCAATGATTTTGAATTCACAACTGGTTATAATTCTCTTTCTGAAGAAGTTTGCAGTGCTCTTAATAATAAAGAGTTCACTGTTTATTTTCAGCCGCAATACAATATCTATACTAATGAGATTGTTGGTGCGGAAGCTTTACTGCGCTGGGAGCATCCTACGCGCGGGATAATTCTTCCAGAAGTTTTGATTCCTATCCTTGAAGATAATAACCAGTTATCTAAATTTGAAAATTTTGTTTTTGAAGAAGTCTGCCATTTCTTAGCATTACGCCTTGCCTTGGGGTTACAGGTTTTTCCAATCTCCTGTAATTTTTCATTTGAACATTTTAAAGATGAAAATTTTATTGATTCTTTAAAAGAAGCTGCCGATAAGCATAATGTTCCGCACAAGCTTTTGGTAGTTGAGCTTGCTGAAAGATTATTGGCTGATGATGTGAATTTTGCTGGGATGCAGGTTGACGAGCTGAAAAATCAGGGATTTAAGATTGCTGTTGATAATTTTGGCGCCGGGTATTTGTCTCTGCGTATTTTAAGTGATATCAGCGTTGATATTTTAAAAATAGATAAAAGAATGCTTGCCGCCTGTGATAATGATAAAGATATCAAAATCATTAAAGGGATGGCAGCTATTGCAAAAGAATTGGATATCACGATGATTTGTGAAGGTGTTGAAACTGAGGCACAGGTTGCGATAATGAAAAGTGTTTCCTGCAATATAGCTCAGGGATTCTATTATTGCCAGCCGTTGAGAAGGCCGCAGTTTGAAAATCTGCTTAATTTAAGTAAGATTGAAATAGTTAATGCTGAACGTCGCAGCATCAACGGTTACGGACGTACTGTAAAATTACCATCATACAGAGATTTGGGCGATTTATTCCCGCAGATGTATGATTTTGCAATTGAATTGAATCTAAAAGATGGACGCTATTCAAGAATGGCTTTTAATCCTACAGGGAATGTTTTTATTCCGTATACAGGTGATTATAAAAATGATTACAAGCATATCGTTCAGGAATTGCTTTATCCTGAAGATATTGAAAAATTTACGGCTCAGCTTGATTTTGACGTTTTATCTGCAAATTACAATAATACTCCTGATTATTCTGGCTGCGAATGTCGTTTCGTCGGAGCGGATGGTGTAGCTCAATGGTATGAAATCAGGGTGTATTACTGGTTTGGACGCAGCCGTGTATTGATTACCGTAAGGAATGTTAATGACGCCCATGATTATTTAGATGAAGAATATGAAAAAATGCTTTGCAGGTCAGCAGGACTTTGCAAAAGAATGTAGAATATATAGTATTGGAAAAAATCAACAGGTGTGCCGATTGCGGTCGGCGCTTAATAGGGAAGACCGGTGTAAATCCGGCGCAGTCCCGCTACTGTAAAGGGAAGTTCACTGCAATATGCCACTGGGAAACTGGGAAGGCGCAGCTGAATGTTGAACCTGAGCCAGGAGACCTGCCTGTTACGGGTATCTTACACCTACGGGAGATAGGTGGATACTTGCATAGGTTGTTTATTTATGCCCTCTCTCGAGAGGGTATTTTTATTTTGAAGGGAGGCTTAAGGATGTATAAAGAAATGATTTTAGTAACTGGCGGTGCACGAAGCGGCAAAAGTGAATTCGCAGAGCGTTTTGTTTTGCATTATGGGTCTAAATGCGCTTATATAGCTACGGCTGAAATCTTTGACGACGAGATGGCTGAACGTGTTCGGCTACATCAGAAACGTCGTTCTCCCCAAAGATGGAATAATTATGAAGCACCTTATGCTGCCGAACAGGTGATGGTTGAGGCAGGTAAGGAAGCGGATGCAATTTTGTTTGACTGTCTTACTTTGTATATGAGTAATTTGATGTATGGCAAGGTTGCAATTGCAGGAACTTTTGAAGAAAAGGTAACATTTGTCAAAGGTGAAATTGTAAAATTGCTGGAAGCCGCCAGAAAAACAGAAAAACTGGTAGTATTTGTTACTAATGAAGTTGGCGGTGGTATCGTACCGGATAATGTTATGGCACGTGAGTACAGAGATCTTGCCGGATGGATAAACCAGCAGGTTGCCGATGTATGTGACAGGGTCTTTTATTGTGTCGCCGGTCAAGCTGTTGATCTAAAGAAAATGGCATTTAGTTTTGATGATGAAGGAGCAGAGCAATGGAAAAAATAATGATCCCACCGTTGGATAGCAACGCTGCGGAAGTAATAAAAAATAACTGGGCTAAAATGGATAAGCCGCTGCATAGTTTAGGTAAGCTGGAGGAAATGGTTGAAAAATATGCTGCCATGACTGGGACGGCATTGCCTGATAAAATCAAAAGTGCAATGCTGTTAATGTGCGGCGATCATGGAATTGCCAAATATGGCGTAAGCGCATATCCGCAGGAAGTAACTATGCAGATGATAAACGGTTACATGAGGGAAACTGCCGGCGCTAACGTTATGGCACGTCATGCCGGTGCCGATGTTTTTGTGATCGATGCAGGTACGGCTTTTGACTTGAGTGCAATGCCTAAAGTTCATCAGGAGAAGGTTGCCTGGGGTACAGAAGATTTTACACAGGGACCGGCCATGACAGTGGAGCAGGCCGAAAAAGCATTGAAAGTTGGTATGAAGGTCGCAGATGAATGTATTGATAAAGGTTATAACTTATTAGTAACAGCAGAAATGGGAATCGGGAATACTACATCGACCGCAGCAATCGTTTCTGCATTTCTGGGGTTGCCGCCCGAGCTTACAGTAGGAAGGGGAACTGGTATCAACGATGAACGCATGGCGATAAAAAGAAAGGTCGTCGCTGATGGTCTGGCTAAAAATCAACCACGTTTGGGCGATGCCATGGATATCCTCTGTAAGGTTGGCGGTTATGACCATGCCGGGTTGACGGGGATGATTTTAGCTGGCGCCAGACGCCGTATTCCTACAATGGTAGACGGTGTAAATGCGACTGCCGCTGCTTTGCTTGCGTACGGACTTGAACCAGCCTGTGCTGATTATATGCTTTGTTCACATCTTTCTGCTGAAATATCACATGCAAAGATGCTGGAGGTTTTGCGACTTACGCCAATAGTTGACGCGGGTATGCGTCTTGGCGAAGGTACAGGAGCGTCTTTGGCGATTGTTATTTTACAGATGGCGATCAATACCTATAAAGAACTGTATAAGCGTGGTGGCATGCATGCGTGATTTTATCACTTGCCTGGAATTTTTGACGCGAGTGCGTTTTTCAAAACGGACAGATTGGCGTGACGAAGATTTTTCGCGCAGTGTGCCGTATTTTCCCCTGGTAGGTTTGGTTATCGGATCACTTTTGGCAGCCGTAAACTATAGCCTGTTTTATATCGAAACGCCGCTTTTTTTACGGGTAACGCTTTTGCTGCTGGCCGAGATCATTATTACCGGCGGGTTGATGTACGATGGTTTTATGGATACTGCTGACGGCGTTTTTTCTGCCCGCAGCCGCGAGAGAATGCTGGAAATAATGAAAGACAGCCATGTTGGTTCTAATGCTGTATTGGCAATAATTATTTTGCTGCTGCTCAAAATAGCTGCCTATCTTGAACTTAGCGGTGAAACACTGACCTGGGTTTTACTGACGATGTCCGTTGCGACACGAACTTTTATGGTAGTTTTTATTGTCAATTTTCCCTATGCGCGTAAAGAAGGAATAGGGCATATGTTTACCAAATATGCCAAACCATTTTATACGTATATTGCTTTTGCAGTATGCGCAGGTATTATTGCGGCCTGTGGTTTACAATATCTGGCGGTGGCAGGAATATGTTTTACTGTCACTTTGATAATAGCGCAATATTTAAAAACACAGTTAGGCGGACTTACCGGTGATACATATGGTGCACTGACTGAATGCGGCAATGTGATTTACTTACTGACAGCAGTATTCTTACTAAGATAAGGAAGGTTTAAAGATGGATATAAATAATATTATTGAACAAATAAAACCAATCGATCGTCAAAAAGTAGAGGAAGCACAAAACAGATTTGACAATCTTATCAAACCGGTCGGTTCACTTGCAAAACTGGAAGCTATGGTTTCGCGTTACGCCGGTATTATCGGCAGTGCTGATAAAAAATCTGTTCAATATCCCAAAAAAGCTTTGTTTTTGTGGAGTGCTGACACAGATTCTGTTGCTAAAGCGATGCAGGAGGAGCTGCCTGTTGTTTTGCTGGCACGAGAAGCTAAAGCAGAGGTTTACCCATTGCTGGTCACATCTTGTAATCTTGAGGAAGCGCTTGAAGAAGGCGCTATTCTGACAAAAGAATATATTGTCAGTGATAAACTGCAAATGCTGGCCTTGGGAAGTCTGGAAAAATATACTCTTACAGAACAAACAGAAGCATTTTTACAGCTGGAAGGAATTGAATTTCTGCAAAAGCTTAACGATCCGGTAATAACCGCTATGACTGGTGCTGTTTTACAGGCTGCTGCCTGCAAGGTACCTGTAATGCTGGATGGTATCGCTACATGCCTGGCTGCTGTCGGAGCCTGCAAATTAGCTCCGGTAGTTCTTGAATATTGTATGGCAGGGCATGTGTCGGCAGAACCGGGTATGGAAAAATTATTGAATCGGCTGGAGCTATCGGCACCGCTAAAGTTGGATATTAACAGTGGGGCGGGAGAAGGCGCAGTTTTAGCTTTTACCTTGTTTGATGCAGGCATTAAGGCGTATAATGAAATGGAAACATTTGCTGAAGCAGGAGTACATGCTGAAGTGGAAGAATTTGCGCATTCAGTACAGGTAAAAGGTAAATAATAAGGAGGCAATATGGGCAAGATATATCTTATAAGGCACGGAGAAACAGAAGCTAATAAAACATTTCAATTTCAAGGGCACATAGATAATCCTCTTAACAGCAAGGGTCTGTGTCAGGCTGCAGCATTGGGACAGCATTATGAAAATATTGTATTGGACGAAATTTATTCAAGCTCCATGCAGCGAGCCAGACAGACTGCAGCACCTTTGGCTGAAGCTCATGGACTTACTGTTCAGCCTTTAGATGAACTGAAGGAAGTTTGTTTTGGCGAATGGGAAGGTTTGAGCTATGATGAGATCAAAGAAAAATGGAGTGATCAGTTAGAGCTGTTTTTTAAACAGCCGGCACAGTGCAGAATGCCAGGCGGGGAATCATTCGACGATGTTGCATTGCGGGTTCGTTCTGTCTGTGAAGACCTTTTTAAAAATAACAGCGATAAAAATATAGCAATTGTTTCTCATGGCGGCGTTATAAGAGTACAGCTTTGCCTTTTACTGGGGCTTGATATCAATAAACTGTGGATGTTTGGCGTACATAATGCCAGCACAACCTGTATTGGTAAATGGCAGGACCGCTTTACAATTGAGTATGTAAATGATACACATTATTTAAATGATAATGTAAACTCCGACGGAATAAAATATCCTAAATAATTATAAATTTTAAAATGTACATTTCTTGTTGACTTTTATCTTTTTTTTAGATATACTGCTTATAGTATATCTCAGTGGTCCGGGTAGGGTTCCGAACTTCTTCCATGCTACATACGCAACATGAGGAAGCAGTGGTAACATCTATAAGTCCTTATGGGGTATGTTTAATGTAAGGAGTGATTAACCAATGAAAGAAGACAAAACCTTAGTATGCCGTGAATGCGGCACCGAATTCGTATTCTCTGCTTCCGAGCAGGAATTCTACGAAGAAAAAGGCTTCACAAATGAACCCGGCCGTTGCCCTGGTTGCCGTCAAGCTCGCAAACAACGTATGGGCATCAACAACGAGCGCCCGGCTCGCGAAATGTTCCATGCTACTTGCGCAGAATGCGGTCAAGACACCGAAGTACCGTTCCGTCCTTCCATGGATCGTCCGGTATACTGCCGCGAATGCTTCAATGCTCGCAAAGGCTAATAATTAATGAAGTTAAAAAACCAATTGCTTAGGCAATTGGTTTTTTCTTTAGTAAATAGACAGTTTTATGGTATAATATCAGAATAGGAAAGTTGTGTATCTTAAGGAGGTCCTTTTTATTTTAGAACTAAAAAAAATAACATTGGCTGACAGGCCTTTGTTCGAAAGTTATTTATCACGTCCTGACCAACGGGGTTCTGAATGTGCGTTTACAAATTTATTTGTATGGCAGGACTGTTATGGCATTTACTGGACAGTAGTACATGACTTTCTGGTGATCAAGGTGAAACGCAACGAAGTGGATTTCTTTTTGCAGCCTTTTGGCGGTAAAGATGAAGATCTGCCTAAATTGTTTGCAGAAATTAAAGAATATCATGAAGGCAAGCCTTTTGAGATCCATGGTATTTATGACGATGGCAAAGAGCGGCTGGCAAAAGCTTTTCCAGAGATGGAATTTATTGAAGATCGTGATAATTGGGATTATGTTTATTTGCGTGAAAAACTGGCTAGTTTGTCTGGGCGTAAATATCATGGTAAAAAAAATCATTACAATGCGTTTAAAAAAGAATATCCCGATTATGTTTACGAACCGATCGGACCAGAGAATTACGAAGAGTGCAAGGCTTTTGGTGATGAATGGTGCGAAAAACGTGTTGGCGAAGACGAGAGCCTGCGCTGTGAGCAATGTGCTATCCATGAAGCGATCGATAATTTTGAAGCACTTGGTTTGCGCGGCGGCGCTATCCGTGTCAACGGAAAAATTGAAGCATTCAGCTTCGGTAAAAAAATCAATGACGATACTGCCGTTCTGCATGTAGAAAAAGCAAATCCTGATATCCGCGGTATTTATGCGGCAATCAATAAAGAATTTGCCGAACATGCATGGGGGGATGTAGTTTATTTAAACAGAGAAGAAGATATGGGGCATGAAGGGCTGCGTACTGCTAAGGAATCATATCATCCTGAATTTATGATCAAAAAATATTCGTCTGTTTTTAAATAGGTGTAAATATGGATTTTCGTATTATTAATGACGAAACTTTACCTAAAATAATGGAATTATGGGATTATTGCTTTGAAAAAAACGATACTCCTTTTTTTAAGTGGTATTTTAATGAATACTGCTTAAAAGAAAATATGGTGCTTGGCGGCTTTGATGAAAAATCCGGCAAATTGATGAATATGCTGCATTTGAACCCTTATACTATCAATTTGCGTGGAAGGTATTTGAAATTGCCTTATATTGTCGGCGTTGCAACAGCGCCGGAATACAGGGGCAGACATTTATTTGCTCCGCTTCTGGAAACTGCTTTTTCAGTTTTACGGGCTCAGGGTCAGGCATTTGTTTTATTAATGCCGATCAGTGCCGGTATTTACCGTCCATATCAGTTTGATTACTGTTATTACAGGCATCGTTACGAGATGCCTTTGGCCGCATTGCCCAAAGGCAATAAAGTTTCTGATATGACACTGCACCGAACCGGACTGGAGAAGGCCGAAGTTTTCCAAAAGGTCTATGATACCGTGACTGCAGCTTATCACGGCGTAGTAAAACGTGATTTAAAAAACTGGCTGCATTTACTGGCAGTTCATCAGGGTGAACAGATTAAAGCGGTGCTTGTTAAACGCGGCGAAAAAGTTGCTGGCTATATGTTTTACAGCATTGATGATAAAACATTTGCTGTGCAGGAACTTATGGCAGAAGAAACAGCGGCGCGTGATTCTCTGCTGCAGTTTGCCAGACAGCATGTTACTGAAGCTGAAAATTTCAGCTGGCTGGCAGAAGTCTGGGATAAAACGTATCTGCATTTACAGTATCAGAAGTATGCTGGCAGTTTGCAGCCGTTTATGATGGCACGCTGCATTAATGTGCGTCAGGCACTTTTACAGCTGACTGACATAGCTGCAGATGTACAGGGAACATTGTCTTTGCTGATAAATGATAAAACCCTGCCTCTTAATAACGGGTTATTGAAACTGGAAATAAATGCCAGCCAGATCAATATTAAGAGTACAGTGGATATGCAGGATATTGAAATGGATGTAGCAGCCTTTACACAGTTATATTTTGGTCAGTTTTCCGTACAGGAACTGGCTGCTGAAAACAGGCTGAAGATACATAATCAGGAAGCGGCTTCATTGCTAGACAGGCTGTTTCCCAAGTGTCATAATTATATTAACGAGTATTTTTAACCGCATCTTATTTTGGAGGCTGAGTTTATGAGTACAATCAGACGTATTTTTGTGGAAAAGAAAGATGCTTTTGCTGTTGAAGCACATGGATTATTATCCGATCTGCGCAATAACTTAGGCATGAAAAATCTGACAGGCATCAGAATCTTAAATCGTTATGACGTGATGGGCGTCAGTGATGAAGAATTTGCTGCTGCAAGAAAAATAGTGTTGTCGGAACCTCCGGTAGATACTGTTACTGACGAAATTTTTGAAGTGCCTGCAGGCTGCTGTGCTTTTGCTGTGGAATATCTTCCCGGACAATATGACCAAAGGGAGGATTTTGCCGAACAGGCTATTCAGCTGATTACGCAAAAAGAACGTCCGATGGTAGCTTCTGCTAAAATTTATATTTTAGAAGGAAATTTGACCGAAGCAGAACTCGCTAAAATCAAAAGCTACTGTATAAATCCTGTTGAAGCAAGAGAAGCAGAGTGGGAGAAACCTGCCACTTTGATCGCAACCTGTGAAGAACCTGCCAGGATCAAGTCGGTTGCCGGTTTTTTGACCAAGAACAGCGATGAAATGGAAGCGCTGCGCCAGGAAATGGGTCTGGCAATGAGCTTGGAAGATATGATGTGGTGTCAGAAATATTTTAATGAAGAACACCGTGAACCTACTATTACCGAAATAAAAGTACTTGATACTTATTGGTCCGATCACTGCCGTCATACGACTTTTATGACGCAGATAGAAGATGTTGAAATTGAAGCCGGCGAGTATAATAAACCTATTCAAGCGGCTTTCGATAAGTATATGGCTACCCGTGACGCTGTTTACGGAGAGGATACCGAGCGCCCGGTAACATTGATGGATATCGCTGTTATCGGTATGAAAAAACTGCGTTCGGAAGGTAAACTTGACGATTTGGACGTTTCTGAAGAGATCAATGCCTGCTCGATCGTTGTTCCGGTAGAAATAGACGGTAAAACAGAAGAATGGCTGGTTATGTTTAAAAATGAAACGCATAATCATCCTACGGAAATTGAGCCATTTGGCGGCGCAGCTACCTGTTTGGGAGGTGCGATCCGCGATCCGCTTTCAGGACGTTCCTATGTTTATCAGGCTATGCGCGTTACCGGTTCTGCTGATCCGCGCGTACCGATCGAAGCAACTCTGCCAGGTAAATTACCTCAAAGAAAAATAACTGTCGGTGCTGCTGCCGGTTACAGTTCTTATGGTAATCAGATAGGTCTGGCAACCGGTCATGTACAGGAATATTATCATGATAAGTTTGTTGCTAAACGAATGGAAATCGGCGCTGTTATTGGCGCTGCTCCGCGTGATACTGTACGTCGTGAACGTCCGTCTGCAGGCGATCTGATCGTATTACTGGGCGGCCGTACCGGACGTGATGGCTGTGGCGGCGCAACCGGTTCGTCTAAAGAACATACTGTAGATTCGCTGCTTTCCTGTGGTGCTGAGGTCCAGAAAGGTAATCCTCCTACAGAACGTAAAATCCAGCGTTTGTTCCGCAACCATGCTGTTACGGCGATGATTAAGCGCTGTAATGACTTCGGTGCAGGCGGCGTTTCCGTTGCTATTGGTGAACTGACTGACGGTCTGGTCGTAAATCTTGATAAAGTTCCTAAAAAATATGAAGGGCTTGACGGTACGGAACTGGCGATTTCTGAATCGCAGGAACGTATGGCCGTCGTAATTGAAGCCAAAGATCTTGATGATTTTATTAAACATGCTGATAAAGAAAACCTGGAAGCCACAGTTGTAGCTGAGGTTTCTGATAACCCACGTCTGGTTATGTACTGGCGCGGAGAAAAAATCGTTGATTTGGCACGGGCATTCCTCGATACCAATGGTGTAGCGCAGCATACTAATATCACAGTTAAAGCTGCTGAAGGCGAAAATGCTTTTGATAAAGTACCTGAATGTGTTAATAAAGCTGCTTCTCTGGAACAAGCCTGGCTGGGAAATTTAAACCGTTTAAATGTCTGCAGTCAGAAAGGACTTTCCGAACGTTTTGACAGCACTATTGGCCGCGGCACGGTATTGATGCCATTCGGCGGAAAAACACAATTTACGCCGAGCGAAGGTATGGTTTGCCGATTGCCGGTGCTCAATGGCACGACTACTGCCGCTTCGGTCATGGCCTGCGGCTATCATCCTGATGTTGCGTGCTGGAGCCCGTTCCACGGCGCAATGTATGCAGTAGTTGAGTCTGTTGTGCGTGCAGTATGCCTGGGTGCTGACCCTGATAAACTGCGTCTGACTTTGCAGGAATATTTCCCCAAGCTTAATAATACTGAAGTTTGGGGACAGCCGTTCAGCGCTCTTTTAGGTGCTTTTACAGCTTTAGACGCGCTTGATTTGCCGGCTATTGGCGGTAAAGACAGTATGTCTGGTACTTTTATGGATAAAACAGTGCCGCCGACACTTGTTTCTTTTGCTGTTGATGTTATCGATGGAGAAAAAGCTGTTTCTGCAGAATTTAAAGCAGCTGGTCATAAAGTGGTATTCCTGTCCTGTCCGCGCGATAATGCTGAAGTTTTGGATTTTGCAGCGTTGCGTAAAAATATGCGTGCTGTACATAAAGCGGTTCTGGCAGGTAAGGTGCTTGCCGCTGCTGCTGTAAAAGAAGGCGGTATTGCCGCTGCCGTTACTACTATGTGCCTTGGCAATCAGCTGGGTTTTGAATTCATTAAACCGTTCCAGGATACTGAGCGTTTATTTACGCTGCAGCCTGGTGGTATGGTGCTGGAACTGGCAGACGGAACCAGTATCGAAGAATTGTTTGACGGTCTGGACTGTATGCTTCTGGGTCATCTGACAGCAGAACAGTTTATCTCCATCAACGATACCGCTATCAGGCTTGACGCGGCTCAGGAAGCATATCTGGAACCGCTGCAGGAAATTTTCCCCTATAAAATCGAAGAAAAAGCTCAAGGTGAATTAAATCAGCCGTTATATAGAGCTGATTTGCCGCTGACAGCTCCTGTGACCTTAGCAAAACCGCGGGTCTTTATTCCGGTATTCCCGGGACAAAACTGCGAATATGACAGTGCCAGAGCTTTTGAAGAAGCCGGTGCGGTTGCAGACGTATTTATCATTCGCAATCTTACTGCCCAGGCTATTGATGAGTCAGTAGAAAAGATGGTCAGCATGATCAAAAATTCTCAGATCGTTATGCTGCCGGGCGGGTTCAGTGCCGGTGACGAGCCGGACGGCAGCGGTAAGTTTATCGCTACCATGTTCCGTAATCCCAGGATCAAAGAAGCGGTAACTGAATTTCTGAATGAACGTGACGGCTTAATGCTTGGCATCTGCAATGGTTTCCAGGCACTGGTAAAATTAGGTTTGCTGCCTTATGGTGAAATCAGAGATCTGGAAACAGAATCTCCGACACTGACCTTTAATAATATTGGCCGTCATGTATCGCAGATCGTCGACACCCGTATCGTTTCCAATAAATCTCCATGGCTGAGCGAAGTAGAACCCGGTGATATCCATGCGGTAGCAGTATCTCATGGTGAAGGCCGTTTCTATGCGCCTGAATCTGTTATCAAAGAGCTGTTCAAAAACGGACAGGTCGCAACGCAGTATGTAGACCCACAGGGAGTTCCTACTATGGAAATGCCCTATAACCCCAATGGTTCGCTGTATGCAATCGAAGGCATTACCAGTCCCGACGGACGCGTTTTCGGTAAAATGTGCCACAGTGAACGCTTTGTAGATGGTCTGTATCGCAATATTACCGGCAATAAAGATCAGAAAATCTTTGTTTCCGGTGTCAACTACTTTAAATAATAAAATGAAAACGCGCACCTGCAATGCAGATGCGCGTTTTAGTTTGTGGACTTACAGTTTAAAAAGCATATCCATCGGGCGGTCTTTAACAGGCTCGATTTTAGCTTTTTTTTCAGGGTGGTCGATCAGATCCAGTTCTTCAGTACGTATTTTACCGCATTTATTTTCAAAATCGTCGATGATCCACTTCAAGATCTGTTCAATCTCTTTGTTGACAGAACGGCCGTTGTGATCAGCAATTACTTTTAATTTTTTCATAATCAGGGGATGAATACGCAGAGTAAAACGAGTTTGGTCCATAATTGCTCCTCCTAAAAAATATGACGTCAAAGAAACGTCAATCTAACGTCGCTAAGTTTATTATAAAGAAAATATTTTATTTTGACAAGTTGTCACAAAGATTTTTTATTTGGTGTGGACGATTTGTGATAAAATAATGACAAATGTTAAATATTCGGAGGCAAAAATGAAATTAGACGTAAATAAACAATACAGCGGCTTTGTGATCAGCCAGGCTGCTTATATCGACGAGATCCAGTCAGAAGCATATGTGATGGAGCACACTTACAGCGGTGCCAGACTTTTATATTTAGGTAACAATGATGATAATAAGGTTTTTTCGATCAGCTTCAGGACGCCACCGTATGATGATACAGGTGTGGCGCATATTTTAGAGCATTCAGTGTTGTGCGGTTCGCGCAAGTATCGCTTAAAAGAGCCATTTGTAGAACTGGTTAAAGGTTCAATGAATACTTTTCTGAACGCAATGACTTATCCTGATAAGACTATGTATCCGGTTGCCAGCCGCAACGCCAAAGATTTTCAAAATCTGATGGATGTTTATCTGGACGCTGTTTTTTATCCGCTGATTTATGAAAATCCCTATACCCTGCGCCAGGAGGGCTGGCATTATAATATTGAGGCACCGACGGACGCTTTGAGCTATAACGGGGTCGTCTATAATGAAATGAAGGGCGTATTTTCTTCTGCTGATGCTTTGCTTGACTATGAGGCAATGAAGGCATTGTTCCCCGACACGCCGTACAGCTTTGAATCCGGTGGCCATCCGGATGCTATCCCAGAATTGACTCAGGAAGCTTTCGAGCATTTCCATACCACTTATTACAGCCCTGAAAATTCATTTATTTATCTGTATGGCGATATGGATATCGAAACGACACTGCAGTATCTGAACGACGAATATTTGAGCGGCTTTAAACGCACCGGAGCAGTGAACTCGGAAATACCTCTGCAGAATGCTTTTGCCAGAACGCAGGAAGTTCTTGGCACTTATCCGGTTGGAGCTGACGAAGCTACCGAAGATAAAACTTATCACGAACTGCATATAGTTACCGGTGATGCACGTGATGTTAAAACCTCGATGGCATTAAGAGTATTGGAAAGTGTTCTGCTGGAAGGCAATTCGGCGCCGCTGCGTCTGGCGTTGCTGCAATCCGGTGTTGCCAAAGACATTAGCGGCTCTTATGCCGGAAGCTACCGCCAGCCGATCTTTTCGATTAAAGCCGCCGGTTCCAAACCGGAACAGCGCGATAAATTTATCAGTATTATTTATCACACGCTGCAGCAGCTGACGATCAACGGCATCGATAAAGAGCTGTTAGAGGCACATCTCAATTATTTGGAATTTAAGCTGCGGGAAGCTGATTTCGGCGCTTATCCCAAAGGCTTGATTTATGGTATCAGCGTAATGGATTCCTGGCTGTATGACGGAGATCCTTTAGCAGGTCTGCGCTATACTGAGGCTTTACAGCAGCTGCGCGAAGGTATCAAAACACGTTATTATGAGCAGCTGATTGAAAATTATCTGCTGGACAATACCCATAAGGTTATAGTGACTCTGAATCCTGAGCAGGGGAAAGAGGAACGGGAGCAGGAAGTACTGGCAGAAAAAATGGCTGCGCTCAAAGCGTCGATGGATACTGAAACTATCGCCCAAAATATCGAACTGTGCAGCGAACTGCACAAACGCCAGGCTGCAGCTGATACTGCCGAGGCGCTGGAAACGATCCCGCTGTTGGAACGCAGCGATATCAGACGTGAAGTAGAAGTTACAGAAACTGTTTTGAAACAGCTGGGAACAAACGATATCTTATATGTACCGGCTTTTACCAATAAAATAGCTTATCTGAACTGGTATTTTGATCTGACAGGTATTGATAAAGACCTGTTGCCTTACTGTTATCTGCTCAGTGATGTGCTTGGAAAATTTAATACCGACAAGTATACCTATCAGGAGCTGGCCACGGCCTCTAACAAATATACCGGCGGTGTTTCTTTCCAGATGCATGCTTACTCAGCTGCCGACGACGCTAACGATTATACGATCAAGTTCACCGTTCAGGCTAAAGCGCTGACGGCTAATCTGGATAAATTGTTCGACATTCTGCAGGCAGTTGCGCTTGGCAGTAAAATAGACGACGCCAAACGACTGCAGGAAATTTTAGACGAAGTAAAAACAGATTGGGACAGCAGCTTCTTTTCTCGGGGGCAGACTGTAGCCTGTACCCGTCTGGCTTCATATTTTTCAACGGCAGCCCGAGTCAATGAACAGGATCAATTCAGCTATTACGAATTTTTAAAAGAGCTGTCAGCCGACTTTGCTGGCAGGGCAGAGGATACCTTAGCAAAATTAAGGCAGCTGTTGGGTATTTTCTTTGAAAGCAGCAAATATCTTCTGGCTTATTCCTGTGAAGAAAGCGAACGGATGCTGGTTTTAGAGCAGGCTCTGAATTTTGCAGCTTTACTGCCGCAGTCAGCTGTTGCCGGTAAAACACCGCAGTTTTTAGAGGCGCCGGGAGAAAATGAAGGGATCATGACACCCGGCAAGGTACAATATGTTGCTGCCGGCGGTGATTTTCACAAATTTGGCTATCAGTTCCACGGCGCAATGAAGGTACTGGAAACTATCCTGCGTTACGAATATCTGTGGACTAAAATCAGGGTACAGGGCGGCGCTTACGGTGCGACGGCGCGTTTTGACCGTAACGGGACCATGTTTTTTGCTTCCTACCGTGATCCGAAGCTGAAAGAATCGCTGCAGGCATATTATGATATGCCGTCCTGGCTCGAAAAACTGGAGCTCTCGGAACGTGAGTTGACAAAATACATCATCGGCACGATCAGCGGTCTGGATACGCCTCTGACCAACTCCATGCGTTTGGAGCAGGCTGGAGTTTATCATCTAAAACAGGTAGATACGGCAATGCGGCAGCAAATGCGCAGTGAGATCATAGACTTGACGAATGCCGACCTGCAGAAGCTGGCGCCGCTGATCAGGGATACACTAAGCGAGAAGTATTTGTGTGTTGTGGGCAGCAGCCAAAGTATCGAAGCTAATAAAAATATTTTTACTAAAACTCAGCATATCTAAAGCTGGTTCAAAAGTGAAGTCGAACATAGAGCTGCGGCGCTTTGTTCGACTTTTATTTATTTCTATGCTATATTTGTAGTAGAAATCGAGTGAGAAATGGGGCGTTACGATGACTGAAGTTAGCTTGGGTAAAACAGGGATCACTGTCAATAAAAACGGTTTTGGCGCACTGCCGATCCAGAGGATCCCGCAGGACGACGCAGTAAAATTGGTGCGCAGGGCGTTTGAACGAGGTATAAATTTTTTTGATACGGCCCGTAGTTATACGGACAGTGAAGCAAAGCTTGGAGTCGCGCTAAAGGGTATCCGCGAGCAGGTATTTATTGCGACTAAAACACCGTCTGTTACAGCAGCAGGATTCTGGAATGACCTGGAAACCAGTCTGCGCCTGCTGCAAACTGATTATATAGATATTTATCAATTTCATAATCCTGCCTTTTGCCCTAAACCGGGTGACGGCAGCGGCTTGTATGAAGCGATGCAGCAGGCCAGGGAACAGGGGAAGATCCGTTTCATCGGCATTACTAACCATCGTTTGGCAGTAGCCGGCGAGGCCATAGAATCTGACTTGTATGCAACGCTGCAGTTTCCTTTCAGTTATCTGACGACTGAGAAGGAACTGGAGCTTGTCCGTGCATGTGCTGCTCACGGCATGGGCTTTATTGCCATGAAGGCACTGGCGGGAGGGCTGATAAATAATTCTGCAGCCGCTTATGCTTATTTGGCGCAATTTGATCATGTACTGCCTATTTGGGGTGTGCAGCGTGAAAATGAACTGGATGAATTTTTGAACTATATCGACTGCCCACCGCTTCTGACAGCAGAGCTGCAGACAGTAATCAATAAAGACCGGCAGGAGCTGATCGGCAGTTTCTGCCGTGGCTGCGGCTATTGTATGCCTTGTCCGGTGGGAATAGAGATCAATTCCTGTGCCAGAATGTCGCTGATGATCAGGAGAGCACCGCAGGCAGCGCAGCTTACTGACAAGGCCCAGGCTATGATGAAAAAGATCGAAGACTGCCTGCACTGCGGTAAATGTGAGGCAAAATGCCCTTATGGCCTGGATACTCCCAGACTGCTGGAAGAAAACTATCAGGATTATCGAGAAATATTAGCGGGAAAGATGATCTGAAGCAAACTGCTTAAAAGCGCAGGCTTAGTGCCTGTGCTTTTTTATATAGTTTTGTCTACAGAAAAAGCAGGGAGTTATAGTAAAGATTTTTTAAGAAAATTTAAAAAAGTAAAAGGAGAAACGCAATTTATGGCGAATACAATCAGGTAACCTAAATTGTGAAAACTTAGAGGAGGCAGAAGAATGCATACTTACAGTATGGAGCTTGGTGGCAGAACGCTTACCATGGAAATCGGTAAGATCGCTAAGCAGGCAAATGGAGCCGTATTGGTTCGTTATGGCGATACCGCAGTAGTTGTTGCGGTAACTGGTACAAAAACACCCAGGGAAGGAGTAGACTTCTTTCCGTTGACTGTAGATTTTGAAGAAAAAATGTACGCTGTCGGTAAAATCCCCGGCGGCTTTATCAAACGTGAAGGTCGTCCCGGCGAGCAGGCCATTTTGACCAGCCGTCTGATCGACCGTCCGATCCGTCCGATGTTCCCTGACGGGTATCATAATGATGTGCAGATAGTAGCTACTGCTGTATCTGTTGACCCTGATAATGCTCCGGATATGCCGGCAATGATCGGCGCTTCCTGCGCTTTATCTATTTCCGATATCCCCTTCGAAGGCCCGATCGCAGGTGTACGCGTTGGTCTTGTCGATGGTGAATTTGTTATCAATCCTACTGTGGAACAGGCTAAGGTCAGCCTGCTGAACCTGGCTGTTGCCGGTACTAAAGACGCTATTTTGATGGTTGAGGCCGGTGCGAAAGAAGTTTCTGAAGAAACAATGCTTGACGCTATCTGGTTTGCCCACGGCGTTATTAAAGAGCTGGTAGCCTTCCAGGAAAAAATCATGGCTGAAGTCGGTAAACCTAAAATGGAAGTTCCTGTTTATGAACCTCCTGCTGAAATCGCTACCGAGATCGAAGCCTATGGCGCAGATAAACTGAAAGAAGCTTTGATGGATGCTAATAAATTAGAGCGTGAAGAAAACGTTGCTAAGGTAAAAGCTGAAATCGCAGAAGTTTTCATTGAAAAATATCCTGATAATGCAAAAGACGTAGCTTACATCACGCAAAAGCTGGTGAAAAAGATCGTTCGCCGTACTATTTCCGTTGATAAGATCCGTCCTGACGGACGTCAGCTGGATGAAGTACGTCCTGTTACCTGCGAAGTAGGCCTGCTTGCACGTCCGCATGGCAGTGCGCTCTTTACCCGCGGCCAAACTCAGATCCTCAACGTTCTGGCACTCGCTCCGCTGCGTGAAGCACAGATCCTTGACGGTTTGGGAGTAGAAGATACTAAACGTTATATCCATCATTATAATTTCCCTCCGTACAGCGTTGGTGAAACCAAACCCATGCGCAGTCCCGGACGTCGTGAGATCGGTCACGGCGCTTTGGCAGAACGTGCTTTACTGCCGGTCATTCCTTCCGAAGACGAATTCCCGTATGCTATCCGTCTGGTTTCCGAAACTCTGGAATCTAACGGTTCTTCCTCTATGGGCAGCGTCTGCGCCAGCACCCTGTCTTTGATGGATGCAGGCGTACCTATCAAAGCACCTGTAGCAGGCGTAGCCATGGGTCTGGTCAAGGACGGCGAATATTTCACTATCCTCACCGATATCCAGGGTCTGGAAGATGCCTTGGGCGATATGGATTTTAAAGTTGCCGGTACTGATAAAGGTATCACTGCAATCCAGATGGATATCAAAATCGACGGTATCAATAAAGATATCTTCACCCAGGCTTTGGCACAGGCTAAACGCGGCCGCGATCATATCATGGGTATCATGATGGAATGTATTTCCGAACCGCGCAAAGAGCTGTCTCAATATGCTCCGAAAATCACTACGATCAGCGTAGATCCTGAAAAAATCAGCAAAGTAATCGGCCCCGGCGGCAAAATGATCAAAAAGATCGTTGAAGAAACCGGTGCTAAAATCGATATCGACGACAGCGGTAAGGTTTTCATCGCTGCAGTAAACAGCGAGTCTGCTGCTAAAGCTATTGATATGATCCACGGTATCGTTGCTGATGCTGAAGTTGGCAAGGTTTATACCGGTAAAGTTACCCGCCTTATGAATTTCGGCGCTTTTGTCGAGATCCTGCCGGGCAAAGAGGGTCTGGTCCATATTTCCCAACTGTCTACCGAACGTGTAGGCAAGGTTGAAGATGTGGTTTCTGTTGGCGACGAAATCGTTGTCAAAGTAACCGAGATCGACCAAAAAGGCCGCATCAACCTTTCCCGCAAAGCTGTTTTGGCTAACGGTTTGGAAAAATAAGCAAGAAATTTAAGATCCCGCTGATTCCTTCGGCGGGATTTTTTATAAGCGAGGTGTACTATGAAAGTAAGAGGCTTTGAAAAAATCACTAAATATGCTGCGGTCGAGTTTCCGATGCCGGAGCGTAAAACACAGAAATCTGCAGGCTATGATATCTGTCTGCCGGAAGATATAGAACTGCTGCCAGGAAAATTGCAGCTGGTACCGACTGGTATCAAGGCCTATATGCAGGATGACGAATATTTAGGCGTGCATATCCGTTCCAGCATCGCCGTAAAAAAGCATATTTCTCTTGTTAATAATCAGGGGATCATTGATGCCGACTATTATAATAATGCAGATAACGAGGGCCATATCATGCTGGCGTTGCTTAATATAGGGACTGAACCTGTAGCGCTTGCCAAAAATGAGCGTGTGGCCCAAGGCATCTTTTATAAATATCTTGTAGCAGACGGAGATGCCGATATTGACAAAGCTGTTCGCGGCGGCGGTTTTGGAAGTACTACCAAAGCCTAAACGGGTAAAGTAGGACAGCTATAGTTTAATTTAACTTTAGAAAAAACACAGACCAAATGGTCTGTGTTTTTTTGTGTTTAAGATAACCTTCACTTCATCTAAAAGAACAGGAAAAACACATTTTTATGCTATGTTTAGAAAAATAAAAACAAAAAAAGTTGCTTTTGTAAAACAAAACATCATCAAAGCAGGGGGAAGCCATACTTTAGGGGCGACAGTTGCTTAGTGATAAAGGTTATTTATGCTACCCAACTGCTTGTGGGGAGATAATAAGAACTCTTATGATATGCCTGCAGATATACTTGGAACAGAAAAATTTGTACAATTTATGGATTTGGTAATAATTGCTTAGGGAAAGTTTTGGCAGGTTATAATGAAAACTTAACCTTTTCGTAAAAAAATACCACGCATTTGAAGTAATTTTCATTTGCGTGGTATTTTTTATGCCATTTTTAAGCCGCTAAAGGTACTGCTACAGCTGCCTTTGGCGGCTGGCAAAACGTGAGGGCAATAACGAAACCAAGCTGCGGCCTTAAAGAAATTTCCGTATGTCTTGCGGGGGGGTACAAACATGCTATAATAACAATAAATATTGTTATAACAAATTATTTATATGAAAAATATGGAAATCTTAAAGTATTAAAAAAGCACGGGTTGGATGACAGAGCTGAAACAGGTGCTAAATACATCGGCTTGAACTTCAATAACAGATATGAAGTAAGACGTATCAGGAAGCAGTATTTTAACAGCAAGGGGAGGCAGAAGAAAATTTATGGGAAAGAAAATGGGAAGGCAAAAAGAATTGAAGCTGGCAATGGTAGTAGGCTGTATTCTTACCAGCAGTAATGCCTGGGCTGCCGATATCACAGGCAATAGCAGCAGCGGCAGCGCAAGTTTGAGCAATCAGACGCAAAACAGCGGCGGTGTTTACGGCTGGAAGTATGATGATACCAGCGCGGCCACAGGCGGCAGCGTGACGCTTACAAATGCTGATGTCAGTTACAGCCCCGGCGGTACTGCACCTAAAGGCGTCTTTGGTGGCTATGCGGCAAATGCCGCAGCGCAAAATAATACTGTCAGTATCACAGGTACTGTTGCAGGCGCAGGCTATGCTTTTGCCAACTGCAGCATTTATGGCGGCTATGCCGGGGCCAGCACGGCTGCCGGCAATACTGTAACGCTTACAAATGCTAAAGACACCAGTAGTTACGGCGGCTGGGCAGTTGCCGGCGATGCGGCAAATAACAGGATAACTATCAGCGGCGGTACAGGTACTTCTGCTACCGGTGGGCATAGTAATGCTGGTGCCGCCTCCGGGAACAATGTAAAAGTTACGGACAGTGAGATCACATACAGGGTCGTCGGCGGTGAAATCTTCACTGACGGTGCTGTTGCCACCGGTTCAGCCTCAGAAAACAGTATAGAGCTCGTTAATTCAGTTACTAACACTGTTCACGGAGGGCGCGTCGGCGGTGTTTTTTATATAGCTACCGATGATACCAACGCGTTAGCCAAGGGCGACGCCGCAAATAATACGGTCACGATCGAGAGCTTAAAAACAAGTACTGGTTCTGTCAAACTGGAATACGTATATGGCGGGACAGTAGTTGGCCAAGGCAGCGCGAACGGCAACAAAGTCATACTGGGTAAAACCGGCGCTGGGACAGTGAGCATGACAGATGTTAAGCAACTGTATGGCGGCGGTGTAAAGAGCGGTAGTGGCGGGTTGAAAGGCGGCGACGCCAATAACAACACCATCGAAATAAAAGGCAATGTAACGCTGGGACTTTCTAACACTAGCAGTGGCGGCACAAAAATTTTAGGCGGCTCTGCCTCTGCGGGAGAGGCCAGCGACAATAAGATCACAGTCGATCAGGGCGCGACCGTCAAAGCGTATTATATTTACGGCGGCTATTCTGATAAAAATGCTGTGAACGGATTATCGCTGACTAAAAACAATCAGGTCATCATCAGCGGCGATGTTACCGTGGGCAACAGCATTGCCGGAGGGTTTGCTACCGGGAAATCCGGCGTGGCCGGCAGTGTGGCGCAGGGGAATAAAGTCGAAGTAACGGTCGGTGGCAAAGTCACCGGCGCGATCCGCGGCGGGATCAGTGCATATGGCAGCGCTAACGAAAATACAGTGAATGTTGCGGGCACGGTAACAGGCGCGTTGGTTGGTGGGTGGTCCAATAATTTAGGCAGCGGCGTGGGTACTGCCAATAGTAATACGGTCACTGTCAGCGGCACTGCTGGCGATAATGTCATGGGCGGCTATTCTCTTAAAGGCGGTGCTGATAGCAATAGGCTTGAAATAACAGGTAGTGTCACCGGCTATACTTATGGCGGCTATGCAGGTGGCAGTCGCACTACAGACAATGCCAGCCAGAATACGGTCAGCATCGGCAACGGCGGCACTGTAGGCGATAATGTCATCGGCGGCGTTTCAGTTAAAGGCAATGCTGATAACAATACAGTGCAAATCCAAGGCAGCGGCAACCTTGGAGGGTCAGTGTACGGAGGCCAGACAATAGCCGCTGCCGGCTCGGCAAATGGTAATACAGTAGAGCTGAGCACAGGCAGAACTGTAGGCGGCGTTGTTTATGGCGGTTATGCCAAAGGTGACGGCAGTACTTCCGGCAGTGCCAGCGGTAATAAAGTAATAGTCAGCGGGACAGTAAACAGCACTGCCACCCAATATACCGGGACGGTATTCGGTGGTTATGCACTTACAGGCACCGCCGATAGCAATGAAGTAACTATCAGCGGCGGTACTATAGCATCCCAGGTCATGGGAGGATATTCCTCAACAGGAAACTTTAGTTCAGGTTCAGCCAGCAGCAACACAGTAAAGATCATTAACGGCAGCACTGTCAGCAGCGATATCTACGGCGGCTATACTGGTATGGGCAACGCCAACAGTAACAGCATACTTATTGAAAGCGGAACGATCGGCGGCGATATCTACGGCGGCTATACTGGTATGGGCAACGCCAATAACAACAGCATCACGATCAGAGGCGCAGTAAATCTGTCTGGCAGAACCATCTATGGCGGCGACTCCAGCAGTGGCAATGCGAAAACAGGCAATACGCTTCGCTTTGAAAATACAGGCGGCAATATTAAAGCCATCAAAAACATCGATGTTTTAGGAGTATCGGCACTGGCCGATAACAGCAAAGCCCTGACCATTACTAACGGAGCGGCAGACGATCTGGCAAATACGACCGTCAGGCTTATTGCCGCTGACGACGGACTGCAGGTAGGGAAGCAGATAACTTTGCTTACAGCTAATGCTGGCGTAATAACGAACAGCACAGCATTAGATCAAAGTTCACTGAAAAAAAGCAGTAATAAATTTATCAGCTATGACTTTGAAGAAGTTAAGGGACAGAGTGATAAAATCGTTGTTACAGTAACAGGAAAAGAAGCAGATACAGCTAATGCCCGCGCTTTGGCTGAAAGCCGCGCCGCCGGTGTGGCACTGCTCAATCAAAGCAGCGACCTGCTGATAGACCAGGGCTTTGGGGCGGTTAAATTCAATGGCGAAGGCGTTGCAAAAGACACCTATGGCTTTGCCATTATGGGTGGCAGCAGTATTCGTTACAATACAGGCTCCTTTGTTAAAGCCAATGGTTTTAGCCTTATTGCCGGACTGGCGCAAAAGACAACAGTGGATAATGGCGTGTGGCACTGGGGAGCATTCTTTGAAAACGGCCATTCCAACTACAGCACCCATAATGACGGAGTTGACGGAGCTGTACGTGGTGACGGTGACGCTACTTACAACGGCGGCGGCATATTAGCACGTTTTGATTCGGCCGGCGGTATGTATGGTGAAGCCAGTATGCGTGCAGGCAGCATCAAGAATAAATTCGGCGGTTTTGCTTATAACGGAGGAATTGGCAGTTACGAGGACCGCAGCACTTATTACGGAGCATATTTAGGCTTGGGGCAGCAGCGGCAGCTTAGCAAAAATACAAGCCTGGATATTTATGGAAAATACTTTTATACACATCAGCAGGGTTCGGATTTTGAAGTTTTGGGCGAACAGGTGACTACGGCAGCTGTTAAAAGCAGCAGGATGCAGATTGGCGGCAGGCTGACAAAACAGGTAACTGCAGATGTGAGTTATTACGGCGGCGTTGCCTGGGAGTATGAGTTTGATGGCGCGGCGGATATGGCGGTGGCAGGAGCTGATTTAGCGGCGCCGTCACTTAAGGGCAGCAGTGGGATAGTAGAAATGGGTATACGCCTGAAGCCTTCTAAAACTGATAAGATAACGCTGGATTTAGGAGCGCAGGGCCATTTTGGCAAACGGAGAGGGTTTAGCGGCGGCCTGCAGATAAACTATAGTTTTTAAAGAGTTTTACTCAAACAAGCCGCAGTGGCTTACGGGGTGTCACAAACGTACTATAACGATAGTCGATATTGCTTATGTAAAAAATTTTGCTTCTATTTTCAAAAAATAATAAAGTTTTATTTCAAAACCATTGGATAAAGTCGATATTATTCTTAAAAGTCAGGAAGTGAAAAAGTGTACGATGAAAAAAGCTTACAGGGCATCGGCAATAAAATCAAGCTTCTGCGCACGCTGCATAAGATCAGTCAGCAGGAACTGTCTCAGCAGCTTGGTGTCAGCCAGACACATTTATGCAATATCGAAAACGGGCGGGTAGTTGTAAACCTGCGGCTGCTGATGCGGGCAGCCAATTTGTTTAAGTGTAAGCTGGATGACATCATCAGCGGTACTTTTCCAAACGAAGAGGAAAGGGCTGCAGAAGCTGCTGCAGGAAGCTACAGTTCCGAAGAAGTACGCCTGCTTTTAAAAATGCTGCAGGTAAGTAAAAGCAAATAACCAAGTATATACTGGCAGTTACTGCGGCAATGATGGTGACGCTGCACGTTGCTTTACCTTACGAGCTGCGCAGGCAGGTAACTCTGAAATGATATGCAAAGCGGCGTTGTTATTTTGACCGCTAAGGAAACAGAATATAGTAACTGCAATAATAAAACAAGCCATGCCTTTACAGGCAGGGCTTGTTTTAGCTAAACGCTGTTGTTATGGAGTTACTTTTTTAAAGTAGCTGTTGACGAACATCAGATAAAAGACTATCGAAATCGTCATTGTTGCCAGTTCTGCGAAAGGTACAGAGAGCCAGATACCGTTGATGCCTATCAGTGAAGGCAGGGTAAATAAGGCTGCCAGTACAAATATCAGCGAACGCAGAAGCGAGATGATGCCTGCGATCAGTCCGTTACCTATAGCGGTATAGAAGCCAGCGATAAAGATATTGAAGCCCAGGAAGATAAAGCAGTAGGAGAACATCCTGAAACCGTGTACTGCTAAATCAATGACCTGCTGGTTATCGCCGATGTACCAGGAGATGATGTTGGCGCCGTAAAAACGGGCTAAGGTGAAGACCGCCAGGGAGCCAAAAAGAATGGCTTTTTTACAGTGATCGATGATCTCGCCCAGGCGTTTTTTGTTTTGCGCGCCGTAGGCATAGCTGATAACCGGCTGTGCGCCTGTTGCTATACCAAGATAGATGCTGATGAGGAAGTAGAAGATGTTGATGTTGACGGCCATAGCCGCAACGCCATCCTCGCCGGCAAATTTGATAATGGCGATATTAAAGAAAATCGTTACGATACCCGAGGAAAGCTCGGTGAGCATTTCGCCGGCGCCGTTGAAGCTGGACTTGATAAAGTACCATTTGTTCCAGTGGAATTTGGTAAATTTCAGGTTTGTTTCGTAGAGTTTAAAATAAACCAGACCCATCAGCGTGGAGATGGCAATCGAGGTGATCGTAGAGATCGAGGCGCCGAAAACACCCCAGCCTAAAACAACGATCGTATAATAGTCTAAGACGATGTTGAGGATAAAGCCTGTTAAGGACATTACCAGAGAATAGGCAGGTCTGCCGTCCAGACGGATATAATATTCGAGGAACAGCTTGACCGCCAGGATCGGCGTACCTAAAATCATATATTTAAGGTAAGTTTTACAATCTTCAAACAGCAGCGCTGTAGAACCCAGAGAATAAATAATACGGTCCATATTAAAGTAAGCGACGATTGCAAAAATTGCCGTAAATCCCGTCAGGAACCAGAACATTGAGGTGAAGTAGGTATTGGCTAAGCTGCGTTTGCCTTCGCCCAGCTTAATGCCGACCAGGGCACAGGAGCCGCAGGTAAACATGACGGCCAGACCCCAGATAAGGTTTGAGTAAGGCAAGACGATATTGATAGCGGCCATGGCGTTAGTTGATACGTATTGTGCCAGGAACCAGCTGTCGATCGCTGAATAGAACGATACCAGGACCATTGTAACTACGGACGGGAAAATATATAAGATGAAGTCCGAGAAACTTTGTTTTACATTTATTTTGCTGTACATTTGGGACACCCTTTCCGAAACTTGCGCAAGTTCCTGTATCTATATCCTACCTTAGCGGTAATATTAAAGCAAATGAGGAATATTGAGGAGATTGAAGGAGATTGGAGGAGCTTTGAGGAGTTTGGGAAAAAATTTGTTTCCCGGATTTTAAATCGTGATAGAGGCCTTAAATCGCCTTTAGTTACAAAAAAAGTAAAAAATGTTATATTTTAAAGAAATTTAACGTTTTTGTTTGACAAGTGTATAGCGCAGAGATATAATAAATCCAATAGAATATTATTAGATAGAGGAGCGGAAAGCAAGAGTACTTCGCGGAGAGGGATCGCTGAAACGAAGGAAAGGGTAACCGCCGAAGTATAACGGCAGCCATGCGGTTATGCTGGGCCGTCGGTAAAAAACCGCCGGACTGTCGCCTTACAGGCGGAGGGCTATCTCAACTATGCAGATTATATTTGTATGTAACAATGCTGTTGACCGTTGAGTATTGCTCTCAACGGTTTTTGATTTTTATAAGGAGTGTGAAATTAATGATTAAGGTTTTAGTTAATGGCGCTTTGGGACGTATGGGCAGCGAGGTCGTGAAAACTGTTCTTGAACAGGAGGATATGGAGCTTGTTGCCGCAGTCGATGCTTTCGGCGCCGATAAAATGATTCCGGTTAAAAACGGTAATCAGATGGCAGTAGCTACTGATCTTAAAGCCAAACTGATGGTAGTAAAGCCTGATGTAGTTGTTGATTTTACCCGTCCTGATGTAGTAATGGCATCACTGCGCACAGTGCTGTCGGCAGGAGTTCGTGCGGTTGTTGGTACAACAGGCTTCAGCGAGGCTGATCTGGCAGAGCTGGATGAGTTGGCTAAAGCTAATAATACAGGTATTCTGATCGCTCCTAATTTTGCTTTGGGGGCAATATTGATGATCAAGCTGGCCTGCGAGGCAGCAAAATATTTTCCTAATGTTGAGATCATTGAACGTCACCATGATAAAAAGCTTGACGCTCCTTCAGGGACTGCGGTTATTACAGCCCAGCAAATCGCCGAGGTGCGTCAGGAAATGCACCAGGGACATCCGGAAGAAAAAGAGTTGCTGGCAGGTGCCCGCGGCGCTGATTATAAAGGTATGAAGATCCACAGCGTGCGTTTACCCGGATATGTTGCTTCTCAGGAGGTCATTTTCGGAAGTCAGGGCGAAACTCTCCGCATCAGCAACGAACCGGTCAACCGTGAATGTTATATGCCCGGTGTGATGCTTGGCTGCCGCAAGATGATGGATAAAGTTGGTTTGACTTATGGCTTGGATAAGCTGTTATAATAAAATTTATGGAGGGGAAGCAGATGAAAAAATATAATGTGGCTATTTTAGGCGCTACCGGAGCGGTAGGAGCCGAGTTTTTGAAACTTATCGAGGAAAGAAACTTTCCGTTTTCCGAATTACGCCTGCTGGCTTCTAAACGCAGCGCCGGTAAAGAAATAGCTTTTATGGGTAAAACCTACACTGTTGAAGAAGCTACTTTCGATTCCTTTAAAGGTATAGATATCGCTTTGTTTGCAGGCGGTTCCATTTCTAAAGATTTCGCTCCGCATGCGGTGAAAGCCGGCGCGGTGGTCATTGATAATTCCAGTGCTTTTCGTATGGACCCTGAGGTACCGTTGGTAGTGCCGGAGGTCAATCCGCAGGCTATTTTGAAGCATAAAGGTATTATCGCCAACCCAAACTGTTCTACTATTATTATGGTTATGGCTTTAAAACCTATTTATGACCTGGCAAAAATAAAGCGTGTCATCGTGTCTACTTATCAGGCTGTTTCCGGTGCCGGCAAAGAAGGTATCGACGAGCTTGACGCTCAGGTGCGGGATCATAGTGAGGGCAGGGAAATGACTGCGAATATCCTTCCTTCCGCCAGCGCTGAGAAGCATTATCCTATTGCTTTTAATCTGATTCCTCAAATAGATGTTTTCTGCGATAATCTTTATACTAAGGAAGAAATGAAGATGGTCAATGAAACGAAAAAAATTATGGAGGATTATGAAATGCGGATCACTGCTACTACGATCCGCGTACCTGTTTACCGCAGTCATTCCGAGTCTGTAAATATCGAGCTGGAAAAAGAAGTCGATCTGGGGGCTATGCGCGAAGCGCTGGCAAAATTCCCGGGAGTTACTGTTCAGGATGATCCTTCTAAGCAGGAATATCCGATGCCGTTATATACTTCCGAAAAAGACGATGTTTATGTAGGACGTCTGCGCAGGGACGAATCCTGTGAGAAGTCTTATAATATGTGGGTCGTCGGCGATCAGATCCGTAAAGGCGCTGCGCTGAATACTTTACAGATCGCCGAAACGATGATCAAAAACGGCTGGATCTAAGATAGGAGAGCGACACAGTTCATGAAAATTTTAGTGCAAAAGTTCGGCGGTACTTCCGTTGCTTCACAGGAAGCGCGCATCGCTGTTAAGGATAAGGTGCAGAAAGCCGTACGCAGCGGTTTTGCCCCGGTTGTAGTTGTTTCTGCGATGGGACGCAAAGGAGAACCTTACGCTACCGATACCCTGATCAAGGTACTGAAGGAAACGAATCTTTCAGTCAACGTGCGCGAACTGGATATGATGATGTGCTGCGGCGAGATCATGGCAGCCTGCGTTATGGCAGCAACGCTGCAGAAATTCGGGATCAATGCTATGGCGCTTACGGGCGGTCAGGCCGGGATTATTACGGATTCTCAGTTTGGTGCGGCACGGATCAAAAATATCAATGTCAGCAATTTGCATCATTTATTGGAATCAGGCGTTATTCCTATTGTCTGCGGGTTTCAGGGCATGACGGAAAATAACGGCAAGTTTACTACTTTGGGCCGCGGGGGCAGTGATACTACGGCTGCTGCAATAGGCGCCGCTTTGCATGCTGAATGTGTCGAGATTTATACTGATGTCGAAGGCATTATGACAGCGGATCCGCGTTTGGTCAAAGAGGCTTCGATACTGAAGCAGATCTCCTATGGCGAAGTTTGTCAAATGGCGCATCAGGGCGCAAAGGTTATCCATCCGCGCGCAGTAGAGATCGCAATGAAGAAAAATATACCGCTGATCGTAAAATCTACGTTCAGCGATGCTCCCGGCACACTCATTACAAATGATTGTGCAGAAACGGAAGAGGATACTTCTATCAATGAGCGCAGGCTGGCCAGCGGTGTAACTCATCTGACCGATCTGGCTCAGTTCCGGGTCGCGCTTAATCCTGAGGATATCGCCAGCGGCCGCAAGCTGTTTGAGGATCTGGCAGATGCCGGTATCAGCGTCGGCTGTTTGAATTTATCCGAGAGCAATGCTATGTTTGCGGTTTTTGCCGATGATGTGGAACATACAAATAAAGTTTTAAACGGTACAGATTTTGAATATACTTTAACCGAGGATTGTGCCAAGGTTTCGGTTGTCGGTTCGGCGATGCGCGGCGTCCCCGGTGTTATGGCTAATTTTGTTGCAGCGCTTACCGGCTGCAAAATAAGCATCCTGCAGACTGTGGATTCTGATACGACTATCTCCGCGATAATCAAACAGGAACATCTGATCGATGCTGTGACGGCGCTTCATAAAGCGTTTAAATTATAAGCGAGGTGTAAGTAATGAAAAATCCTTATTTTGGCAGACTTTTGACCGCTATGGTCACTCCTTTTAATGCTGATGGCAGCGTCAATTATGAAAAGGCGGCTGATCTGGCTGAATGGCTTATCAATAATGGCTCTGACGGCTTGGTCGTAGCAGGCTCTACCGGCGAGGCTGCTACTATGAGTGCGGAGGAAAAACTGGAATTGTTCCGCGTAGTTGTTAATCGTATCAATAAACGCGTGCCTGTTATTGCTGGTACAGGTTCTAATAACACTGCTGATTCTGTCAAAATGACGAAAATGGCCGAGGCAATGGGTGTCGATGGCGCTTTGATAGTTGGTCCGTATTACAACAAGCCGACACAGGAAGGGTTTTACCAGCATTTTGCAGCTGTAGCGCAAAGTACAGGATTGCCTATCATTGTTTATAATGTTCCGGGACGTACAGCTTCCAATATCTCTCCGGCAATAGTAGCACGTCTGGCTGCTGATTTTGAGAATATTGTTGCGATCAAAGAAGCTGCAGGCAATGTTGCTCAGGTTGCCGAGCTTTATTCGGTTCTGCCGGAAGAGTTTACGATCTACAGCGGTGACGACGGACTGATTATTCCGTTTATGTCTGTCGGCGCGACCGGGCTTATTTCTGTGCTCAGCAATATTGGCGGCGGTATCTTGCAGGACGTTATGCAGGCTTATGAAGACGGCCGCGTACGCGAAGCTGCAAAATTGAATGCCAGAATGGTGCCGTTGGCAAACGCTATGTTTATCGAAACCAATCCTATCCCGGTAAAAGCTGCGGTAACGCTCGTTACTGGCATTGATGCAGGTCAGCCGCGTCTGCCGCTGACCCCGATGGAACCGGCAAATAAAGCAAAAATGGTCGCCGTTCTCCAAGAATACGGACTTGTAAAATAATGGCGAAATTAGTAGTGATAATTCAGTGTGACATCGTGCAGAAAAAATGCGTTGGTTATGCCTGCATGAAATCGTTTTATGAGCGCAGCGGCAGATTTACCGGTTATGATGCCGATACCAAATATATGACGATTACCTGCGGCGGCTGCTGTGGTGCTGGTGTAGCCGGAAAAATCGAAGATTTGAACCGTAAACTTAAACGCTGGGGTGATGATCGCAGGGATGTTGTGGTACATTTAGCATCGTGCGTCGTATCAGACAATTATCACCGTCCGCCTTGTCCACATAGAGACTACATTAAGACGATTGTAGAACGTAAAGGTTACCCTGTTATTTTTGGTTCGTATATTTCCAAAACTGCAGAGAAAAAACGTCAGGACGGCATTTACGAAGCTTTTTAATGCTTGCTGCTACCGTAGTTTTATTATAAAACTACGGTAGTTTTTCTGTGTTTGGGGCAGGATTTTTACCCTCGGTACAGAATTTAATAATTATCGAATTAAATAAGACACTTAAAGCCGTCAGCTTCAGCAAACAGGCTGAGGCCGCGGAGAATGCCGGCAAATATACCGGTCTTGTCGGCAATAATATTTGTGAAGATTGGTTTAGGAGGTAGTTTTTTGTGATTAAAAAAATTTTATTTTTGTGTATGACGCTGATGATATTGCTGATGCCTAAAGGACCTGTGGAGGCAGCAGGTATTACTGCTTATGAAAAATTTATCAGCCCGGCCTACTGGACGGAACATAATGCCGACGGTGATAAAGTAGTGCTAAATGCGGCGGGCGTTGAGGCTTTCAATAAAAAGATCATTGCCGCATCGCCGACAGTTTATGATATGGCCGCTTATCCTAAAACCCTGAGCGGTAAAACGGTAGCAGCTTATGTCAATACGCATACAGATTTGAGTGATGAACTGTACCGGGAAGGTAAGCTCGTCAGTGATAATTATAAAAATATTCTGCGTTCGCAAACTAATGCGGCGGAAATACCGGCTGATGTCACTGTGCGTTATGGCGTTACTGTAAGACGTGCTAATCTGCGTAATCTGCCGACAGGTGAAGGTTTGTTTTTTTATGCCAGTGACCGTAATTTTGATGCTTTGCAGGAAACCGCTTTGGATCCGGGCGAGGCTGTCGCTATTTTGCATACCAGTACTAACGGTTATTTTTATTATGTGCAGGCGTATAATTACCGTGGCTGGCTGTCTAAATTTGATGTTGCCGAAACTGACCGCAGTACCTGGTTGCGTTATGCGGAGCCTAAGAATTTTCTGACCGTAGTTGCTAAGGATTACACATTAAAGGCGGACGGAGCTCAGGTTTTATTTCAGCAGGGCGCTCGTTTGCAGTTGGCTGATAAAAAAGCATCTGCTTATACGGTGAAGGTTCCTGTCAGGACTAAAGAGGGCAAGCTGCAGGAAGAGAAGGTAGTTTTGGCTGCCAATGCTTCGCTGCACGAAGGTTATCTGCCTTATACGACTAATAATATTATCCGCAGCGCTTTTAAATTTTACGATTCTGTATACGGTTGGGGCGGACTGCAGCAAAGCGTCGATTGTTCCAGTTTTATCAGTAATGCTTACCGTACAGTAGGTATTTTTCTGCCGCGCAATGCAGATGAGCAGGAAACAAGCGCTGGTATTCATAAAAAAATGGGCAATATGAGCAGTGCTCAGCGGGCTAATGTCATAAAAGGTTTAACTCCTGGTTCTACACTGCATATGAACGGACACGTGATGTTATATCTCGGTTCCTCCAACGAGATTCCCTATGCTATTCATTCTCTGGGCAGCCATTATACGGGCGGTACGCGTCATAGTGTAATGAAGGTCGTTGTCAGTGATTTGAATCTGCAGAAATCAAATGGCAACACCTATTTGGATGAGTTGACTACCTGTGTAACTTTCAGATAAAAATAAAAAAGTATAAAGGAGCAGTATTATGGATTTAGATCAGGAAACAGCAAAAGAGTTAGTAAAATCAGTGATAGATGGTTTTGAAGAAGAAAGTATAGTCAATGCGGAGTCTGTTACCTTGTTTTTGTGCAGGGAATGTCTGCCGTACTTAACAAAAATGAATATTCCAGCTAATATAGTGCAGGCTGTCAATGGGCTGGCTGAAAAAAATGAAGATTTGACAGCAGCAGGAAGCTTGACTGATCTTGTTATAGCGCAGGATGGAAGGTTGCAGAGAGTTATTGTTGCCGGCTTTGGCAAAGGTGACGAATGCAAGCCGAACAATCTACGTAAAGCTGCCGGCAGTGCTGCCAGGGCTCTAATTGCTGCCAAAATAAAGCATACTGCTGTTGTGGCACCGATTCTTTCTAATCCGGCAAGGGCCCATTACTTAGCTGCTTTGGCAGAGGGGCTGGTTTTGGGAGGGTATCAATTTACGGAATGTAAGGGCAAACCTGAAGCTAAACCGGAACTTGATTTTTCTATTATTTCAGGTATTCCTGATGCTGAACGGGTGCTTGCAGAAGCTGAGGTTGTGGCAGATGCGGTTTGTTATACACGCGATCTGGTCAACCGGCCCGGCAATTTAGTGACTCCAAGCGTTATGGCTGAAGAAGCAGAAGCATTGGCTCTGGAATATGATATGGAATTTGAAATTTTAGACGTAACAATGATGGAAGCGATGGGCATGCATGCTTTACTGGCTGTAGGGCAGGGCTCTATCCATCCTCCGTGTCTGGTTACAATCAAATATAATGGAGCAGGTGCTGCGCCTTATACTGCTTATGTCGGTAAGGGTATTACTTTTGACAGCGGAGGTATTTCGATCAAGCCCAGTGACAATATGGGTGAGATGAAAGACGATATGGCTGGTGCTGGTGCAGTTTTAGGCGCGTTAAGGGCTATTGCCGCACTGAAAATACCCTGCAATGTGATGGGGATCATTGCCTGTGCTGAAAATATGCCTTCCGGCAGCGCTCAGCGTCCCGGAGATGTTGTAAAAGCAGCTAACGGTAAAACGATCGAGGTTATTTCAACAGATGCCGAAGGACGTATGGTCTTGGCGGATGCGGTCTGGTACGCCTGCAAGCAGGGCGCAGCCAAGGTAGTTGATATAGCAACGCTGACTGGCGGCGTTATTGTTGCTTTGGGGACAGAAACAGCTGGTGTTGTCGGCAACGATGATGTTTTGATCAGACAGCTTATCGAAGCTGGTAAAAAAGCAGGCGAAAGCTACTGGCAGCTGCCTGCGCTGCCGGAATGCAAGGAAGCGTTGAAAAGTGATGTTGCCGACCTGCTCAACAGTGCCGGACGTGAAGCCAGCTGTATCAGCGGCGGATTGTTTATCGGTGAATTTGTCGAAGCAGGGATACCCTGGGCCCATATTGATATCGGCGGTACTTCTACCGCTGCTAAAACTGCGGGTTTTAAAGTTAAGGGTGGTACCGGATTTGGCGTCAGCACTTTGATTAAGCTGGCGCAGGAAATGTAAAATGTTAGTAGATCTGCATACTCATAGCACAAGTTCAGATGGAACTTATACTCCGGCAAAGCTGGTAGAAGCGGCAGCTGCTGCTAAAATAGGCGTACTGGCTTTGACTGATCATGATTCTGTAAATGGCATTGTTCAGGCAGAAGCCGCTGCTGTAAATATAAAAAACGCTCCCCGCATCATCAGAGGCGTAGAGCTTGGTACTCAGGCCGGTGAAGCCAGCGTACATATTTTAGGATATCATATTGATATCAGTAATGAGCGTTTGCTGACGAAAATGCATGAAATGCGCCATGCGCGCGAACTCAGGCTGCAGAAGATTCTTCAGAAAATAGCTGCTCTGGGCTATTGTGTCGAGGTGGCCGAATGTGATCCTGACAACAGAGCAGTCGGACGTCCCCATGTGGCTAAAGCTTTAGTCGCCAAAGGGTATTTTGCTACGGTGCAGGAAGCCTTTGACGTGCTTTTAAAGAGAGGCAGGCCCGGTTATGAACCGCAGCCTAAATTATCGCCGGATGAGGCCGTAGAGCTGCTGCACCAGGCAGGAGGCCTGGCGGTGCTCGCGCATCCAAGTGAGTTGGAGGATAAGCCGCTGGTAAACTGTTTGATGAAGAATGTAAAATTTGACGGTATCGAAGTCTATCATCCCTCCGCAGATATAAATGAGCAGAAATACTGGCTGGAGCTGGCGAAGAATTTTGATTTGCTGGTTTCTGGCGGTTCAGATTTTCACGGAGTGAGCGGGCGTTTTCCTGAGCAATTAGGAATTTTTGAAGTTTTATATACAAATGTCAAAAATGTGATAGAATATAAACAATAAATTTAAGTCGGATTTGCGGAGGCCTTTATGAAAGTAGTAGCTTTTGTAGGTCCCAGCGGTACTGGTAAAAGTCATCGAGCAATAGGTATTGCCCATAAAAATAATTGTGATGCTATTATTGATGACGGATTACTTATCAAAGGAACCAAAATATTAGCCGGAACTTCTGCTAAAAATGAAACGAATAGAATACAGGCGGTCAAGCGCGCTATTTTTACTGAAGAAGATCATGCAGAAGCAGTGCGTCAGGCTTTGGCAGGTAATGACGTCCGGCGGCTTCTGATTTTGGCAACTTCCGACAATATGATAGAGAAAATAGTTAAGCGTTTGGAGTTACCTGAGCCTGAAAAGACCGTTTATATTCAGCAGATTGCGTCCAAGCAGGAGATCAAAAAGGCGAAACAGGCCCGGCTGCGCGACGGCAAGCATATTGTTCCGGTACCGACTGTCGAGTTGAAGCCGCATTTTACAGGTTATTTTGCTGATTTACCATATAATTTATTTTCCAAGCAAAGGAAGAAAAGCGGGGAAGACCGTTCGATCGTCAGACCGGCGTTCAGCTACTATGGCAAGCTGTTGATTTCCGATTACGCTATTTATGACATTATCAATCTCATTGCCGAAAAAATGATGGGCATTGATAAAGTAACAGGCATCAAAGTGCGCAGGCGTGCCGAAACGAAAGGCATCAGCATTTATGTCGATGTCGTATTGTATTACGGCGTTAAGATTTTTGAAGTAACAAAATTGTTCCAACACAAAATAAAAGAAAAAGTAGAATATATGACGGCAATGCAGGTCAAAACAATCAATGTTTCCGTCCGCAGCTTGTCGGTAAAAAAACAGGAGGATTTTTATGTTAAACGAACAAAGTAATGAAAGAGTACTTTTTTCGGGGTATGCAAAATTACCGGTAGGAATTACAGCTGCGGAAATGTATAAGGTAATAGGCGTGATTGTGGTTGTAGATATGAAGAGCGGACTTATCGTAAAGGCCGACTGCACACTGGCGACTGAACTGGCACGGCAATATATTGCGCAGTGCCTTATTGGTTACAACCTTTCCAATGGGCACGAAGAGCTGCAGAATATTTTAGAACGTCAATATCAGGGCAGTGCTAAAAAAGCCGTTGCAACGGCTATGCGGATAATTTATGACAAATACCGCAGTTTTAAAAACGGGGAAAGCGCCGAAGGCAGTGACAAATTTATCTGAAGATAATAAAATAACAAAAATGTATAAAAAAATCCCTTCAACAAAAATGTTGAAGGGATTTTTTCACATAACAGGATTAGTAAGTGCATCTGCCTGTTCAAAAATGAAAGCAGGTGAAGGATAATAGAATTGGCAATGCTGGAAACTGATTGCTTCTGTTGAAAAACGTTTTAGTAAAGCATAACTGGCGCGTTCTTCAAAATCGATCAGATTATCCTTGTTGATATCGGCGTCATCGACAATGACCAAAAGATAAGCCGGAACGCTGGGCGCGTCTTCCGGGACCAGGCTGCGGTCAAGCGGGACACCTGGAACGATACGAAGATGGCCGATGACCTGCTGATTTTCGTCAAGCAGCTGGGCACGGAAAGTATCGTTGTAAAGCGTACGTGAAAGTTTGAGAGTATAAGCTCCGGAACTCATAAAACACACATCCTTTTCTCTTATTGGCAAGGGAATTTATTGCCCTCTGAATATTTGATAACGATATATATGATACCATATTCTTTTAATTTTAGCAAAGCGGCAAAAATTTAAGAAAAACAGATAAAGTATATTGTATACAATATAGAGCTTCTTCTAACTTGCAGGATTTTATAGAAATTTATCGAATTAAACTAAGTAAGTAAAGTGGCATAGTCATTTGAAAAATGAGCTTTTATTTTTCATGATACAACTGTGTACACTCAAAAATGAGGAGGGGATCCTATGAAAAAACTTTTAGCTTTTCTGATGGCGATCATGGTCTTTGCTACTATGGCAGCCGGCTGCGGCGGTGGTTCTGACAAAAAGGACGAGAAAAAACCGGCTGCGCAAAAATTCATTAATATTGCTACCGGCGGTACGGCTGGTACATATTTCCCGCTGGGAGGCGCTATCGCTGACATTTTGAATAAAAATGTTCCCGGTGCTAATGCTTCAGCTCAATCCACCGGTGCGTCTGTAGCAAATATCAACTTGTTGCAGCAGGATAAAGTCGATATTGCTTTTGTACAAAACGATATCGCTTATTATGCTGTTAACGGCTCAGAAATGTTTAAAGATAAAAAAGTACCCAGCATCCAAGGGTTGGCGACTTTGTATCCTGAAACCGTACAAATCGTGACTTTGGATAAAACTGGCGTTAAATCTCTGAACGATGTTAAAGGCAAACGCGTTGCAGTAGGTGCCGCAGGTTCCGGTACTGAAGCTAATGCCCGTCAGATCCTCGAAGCTTATGGTATCACTTATGACGATATCAAAGTCCAATACCTCTCTTTCGCAGAAGCTTCCAATGCATTAAAAGACGGCAATGTTGACGTTGCATTCGTAACTGCAGGCCATCCGACCGCAGCTATTCAGGATATCGCGACTCAAAACCATGTAGTTTTACTGCCGGTTGACAGCGATAAAGCTGACGCTTTGATTGCAAAATATCCTTTCTATACCAAACTTACTATTGCAGCCAAAACTTACCCGAATCAAGAAGCCGACGTTCAGGCAATCGCAGTTCGTGCTATGTTGGCAGTAACTGATAAAATGGATGCTGATACCGGCTATGCTATCACCAAAGCTATTTTCAGCAATCTCGATCGTTTGAAAGCAGCTCATTCTGTAGCTAATGCAGTTTCTAAAGCAACCGCATTGGACGGTATGTCCGTTCCTGTTAATCCGGGCGCAGAAAAATACTTGAAAGAAAAATAAGAGTTAAATATTTTATATGATGAACCTGAGAGACCGGTTGCCGGGAACTTCCGGTAATCGGTCTTTTTCTAAAAAAATGATTCTGATATCAGTTACTGTATTAGTTGGTTTGGGAATATTGTTTTGGTATGCCAACCAATTAGTAGTTTCTATTAATCCCGAAGATGGATTGCCAAAACAATGTTTTACTGCAAAAAGAGGAGAAGAATGGAATATTGAATTTACCCATTCGGTCCAGTTGACAACGGTGGAAGAATTTTTTAGAGTTGACGGTGCAGATGATATGGTTATGACACATACTCGGTATCAATCACTGGGAGTAGGACTGCCATATTCACCTGCAGAAGGAATTTTGACTAATACTCCTGACGGTAAGTTTATCTTAAAAATGGATCGGCCTTATAAGACTGTAAAATTAAGGACTGCCGTACAAGCAAAGCCTCGTATTATACATAAAAATAAAGTCTATGATCTTTGCGATCTATATGGACAAGGAACCTTGGTCGAAATCAAGGCAGAAAAACGTTATCAATATTGGTTAAATTAAATTTTGTAAAAGGGGAGGAGAGGGCAGAATGAGTGAACAAGATAAAACAACTATGTCAGCAGAAGAAGTCCTGCAAAAGTTTGACAAAGAGTCTGACAAACGTAATTTAACAGGAATGTGGGACAAATTAATTTCTTTTATCTGTATTGCCTTCGCCGTTTTTCAATTGTATACCGCAACTTTCGGTGTACTTGATGCACACTTACAGAGAGCAATCCATTTGGCATTTGGATTTTCTTTGATTTATCTGCTGTATCCCGGCAGGAAAAACTGGTCCAGATCTGTAATGCATCCGCTTGATGTTATTTTCGCTGTTCTAAGTGTTGCCAGTGCACTTTATATCGTAATTTTTTACGACGAACTTGTTTTAAGAGCCGGTATGAATACTGAATTTGATTTCAGCATCGCTTTTATCGGTACATTGCTTCTGTTTGAAGCAGCTCGCCGTGTTGTCGGCTGGCCGATGCTTACAGTTGCACTGTTTTTTATGTTTTATGCTTTTGCCGGCCCGTATATGCCGGGGATTCTGGCACATCGCGGAGTTGGTGTGCAGGAGATGTTCGATCATCTTTTCTTTACCACAGAAGGTATTTTTGGTACTCCGCTTGGCGTATCTTCAACATTTATTTATCTCTTTATCTTATTTGGTTCCTATTTGGAAGCTACGGGTTTGGGCAAGTTGTTTATCGACCTGGCTAACGCTGTTGCCGGCTGGGCCGCAGGCGGACCTGCCAAGGTTGCCGTATTATCATCTGGTTTGATGGGCACAGTATCAGGCAGCTCTGTTGCTAACGTAGCCGGTACAGGCGCCTTTACGATTCCTATGATGAAGAAATTAGGTTATCGTCCTGCTTTTGCAGGCGCGGTAGAAGCTGCTGCTTCTACTGGCGGACAGCTGATGCCTCCCGTTATGGGTGCGGCTGCATTCTTGATGGCTGAATTTGTCGGTGTCCCTTATATCGAAGTTGTTAAAGCTGCCGTCATTCCGGCGCTGTTATATTATATTGGTGTTTGGATAGGCGTACATTATGAAGCTAAAAAGTTTGGGCTTAAAGGGACGCCGCGTGATCAATTACCTAAGTTTGGTAAACTGTTTATGGAAAAAGGCCATTTGATTTTACCGCTGGCGATCATCGTTTACTTGTTGGTATCCGGTTATACACCGATGCGTGCTGCTTTGTGGGCGATTGGTCTTACTCTGATCTGTTCCTGCCTCAGAAAATCTACACGTATCAGCTTTAGTGATGTAGTCAAAGGCTTGATCGAAGGTTCTAAAGGTGTTCTCGGTGTTTTGATTGCCTGTGCTACAGCCGGAGTCATTATCGGTGTTGTAACCAAAACAGGCGTTGGCCTTAAATTGGCTACGGCACTGCTGGATCTTGCAGGTGGACACTTGTTGCCGGCAATGTTCTTTACAATGATTACGTCTTTGATCCTTGGTATGGGCGTTCCGACTACTGCTAACTATGTTATTACATCTACGATTGCTGCTCCTGCTTTGGTGCAGATGGATGTTCCTGTTTTGGCAGCGCATATGTTTGCCTTCTACTTTGGTATTGTTGCGGACGTAACTCCTCCGGTTGCTTTGGCTGCTTATGCTGGTGCCGGTATCTCCGGTGCCGATCCAATGAAGACAGGTTTTGCAGCAGCAAAATTGGCAATAGCGGCTTTTATCGTTCCGTATATTTTTGTTCTGGCACCTGAACTGCTTATGATTGATGCAACTCCATTTACGATCACTTTTGCCTGTGCAACGGCGATTATCGGCATGTGGGGCGTATCTGTCGCCATGATTGGGTTCTGTCAGTCCAAGCTCAGCTTTTTGCAAAGACTGCTGTTCTTTGTTGGCGGCTTAAATATGATTATTCCTGGCGCTGTTACTGATGCTATTGGCGTAGCAATTCTTGCAGTTGCTTTCTTCTGGCAGCGCATGAATAAAAATAAAGGTCCTATCGAAAACCATGGTGAGGATCTGTAAGAGCTTCAAACAAGCATACCTTAAAAGGTATGCTTGTTTTTTTATGTTCAGTTCACTGAATCTTTACAATAAAAATTTATTGATAATTGATTAAACATTTGTTTTTCTGCATTATTTAATGTATAATATACCGTAGAGTAGGTGTGCGGTTAATAGATTTTATTACTAGAGGTCTAAATACTTGTACGGAAATAAATTAAAAAAATTTTGGAGGTGTATTTTTTTTGAGTAAAATACAAAGTAAATTAAATATTATTCCCTTGGGCGGATTGGGGGAGATCGGTAAGAACATGACGGTATTCCGTTATGGCGACGATATAATTCTCGTTGATGCCGGCTTGATGTTCCCTGAAGATGATATGCTGGGAATCGATCTTGTTATTCCTGATATTACTTATTTAGTGGAGAACAAAGACAAGGTTAAAGCTATCTTCCTGACTCATGGGCACGAAGATCATATAGGCGCTTTGCCGTATGTTATGAAACAGATCGGCGCTCCTGTTTACGGAACTGCTTTGACTTTAGGTATTCTTCAGGGAAGATTGAAAGAAAACGGGGTCAGCTCTGAAGCATGCAAAATTATCAAACCTGGAGATAAAATTCACGCAGGAAATTTCAAAGTGGAATTTATACGTGTCAACCATAGTATTCCAGATGCAGTTGCATTGGCGATCCATACTCCTATTGGTATTATCATTCATACCGGTGATTTCAAATTTGACCAGACTCCTGTAGATGGACAGGTAACTGAATTTAATAAATTTGCAGAGTTCGGTGATCAGGGTGTACTGGCTTTAATGGCTGACAGTACCAATGCCGAACGCCCCGGTTATACACAAAGTGAAAAAATAGTCGGGCAGACTTTTGATGATGAATTCCGTTATGCCAAAAACCGTATTATTGTCGCTACCTTCTCGTCAAACGTACATCGCATCCAGCAGGTAGTTGACAGCGCTGTTCGTTATAAACGTAAAGTAGCAGTTATCGGGCGCAGCATGGTAAATGTAGTAAATATTTCCATGGAATTAGGGTATTTAAAAATACCTGAAGGCGTACTGATCGACATTGATGAGAGCAACAACTATACTCCTGATAAAATAGTTATCATTACTACCGGCAGCCAGGGAGAGCCTATGTCTGCTTTAACAAGAATGGCTATGTCCGATCATAAAAAAGTTGATATTGTTCCCGGAGACACTGTTATTATTTCCGCAACACCTATTCCAGGCAATGAAAAGCTGGTTTCCAGAACAATAGACCACTTGTATAAACTTGGTGCCGATGTTATTTATGAAAAAAGCAATGGCGTACACGTTTCAGGTCATGCCAGTCAGGAAGAAATCAAAATGATGCACAATCTGGTGCGTCCTAAATTTTTCATTCCTGTGCATGGCGAATACAGGCATTTGATCAAGCATGCACAGCTTGCAGGCAGTCTGGGTATGCCGCGCGAGAATATCGTCGTAGGCGAAAACGGTTCGATCATTGAATTGACACGCAATAGTATTGGTATCAATGGCCGCGTCCCTTCCGGTAAAGTACTTGTAGACGGACTCGGCGTAGGTGATGTTGGCAATATCGTTCTGCGTGACCGCAGACAACTGTCCCAGGATGGTATCATGATAGTTGTCGTTACTATCGATAAGGATACCTGCACTGTAGTTTCCGGTCCGGATATAGTTTCTCGCGGCTTTGTTTATGTGCGTGAAGCAGAGGGCTTGATGGAAACTGCTAAAGAGAAAGTTCAGCAGGCTCTTGATAAATGCGAACAGAGCAATGTTTCTGAATGGTCTGTTATAAAATCTGCTGTCCGCGATTCACTTGGCAGATTTTTATACGAAAAAACACGCAGAAGACCGATGATTTTGCCTATTATAATGGAGATCTAATGTTGTAAATGAGGTGCCTAATTTGAGAAGAACCAAAGCAGAACGTACGGAACAACAGAATAACAGTCGTTTGGAAATAAGCGGCGTTCTTTTGCTTGCGTTAGGATGTTTTGCAGCAGCAGCTTATTTTGGGCTTCCTACAGGAACAATAGGTGCTTTTATAGATAAAGTTATGAACTATACTTTAGGTAAAGGGGCATTTTTGTTTCCGCTCGCCTGCATAGTTCTTGGTATTAGATTTTCTTTTTCCCACAAGGGAATTGGTTTTTCAAAAAAAGGATTAGCCCTAACATTATTGATGCTGTGCCTTTTAGGCACAGCTCATCATGTTTTTGTACCTGTAGGGGAAGAGCTGGTTCCTGAACAGCTTAAAGAAGGTGGCGGTCTATTGGGCGGAGCTTTTCTTTTAGCATTAAGACGTCTGTCAGGAACAGCTGGAGCATTGATAATTTTGATTGCAGGTATCATCTGCAGCGTTTTATTAACGGGGAAATTGTCTTTAAAGGCTTCGGCAGAAACAGCTGGTAGAAAAGCTAAAAATATTGTAACTTATCAAAATTCAGATAATGAAACTACTGCTGAAACTTCTGATTTCAAGAATATGGAAGTTTTGAACACTGTTAATCCTTACAACAGTGATGATTTTGCAGGCTTTACTTCAGGAATCAAAAAAGAAAGCCAGTTTAAACAGATCATTCGAAAAGCTGTTGGCAAAAATGAAAGTAAAGCTGAAGCTGAAGAAGCGTTTTTTGATGATGAACAGCCATTTATCGAAGAATTTCCTGTTGCTGAGAAAAATGAGCCTCATATTATTACAAGGCCGATTATAGATTTTAATAAACCAAAGGAAACAGCAGTACAAATGCCAGAGCATGATTTTCTTAATCCTTACAAAAATCAGAATCCTGGCGATATAAAGATCATTGATACTGCTGATAAAAATATTTCTGCTGCCAGCCCGGCTCCTAAAAAGGCTGTCAGTGAAAAAGTAAAAACAGAAACTCTGCCGGCAGCAGAAGCAAGTACATACTTGTTTCCACCTTTGGAGTTACTTAATCCTCCGTATGTTTCCAAAGATAAGCATACCGAAGAGGATATCAGAGAACAATGTGCTATTTTAGAACAGACACTTGAAGATTTCCGTGTTCGCGCCAGCGTCGTCGCTGTTACACGCGGTCCTTCCGTCACCAGATTTGAACTGGAACCTGCTCCTGGCGTTAAAGTAAGTTCAGTAGTAAACTTAGCAGACGATATAGCGCTCAAACTTGCCGCCTCAGGTGTTCGCATTGAGGCGCCTATACCAGGCAAAGCTGCCATCGGTATTGAAGTCCCGAACCGAAAAAATGATCCGGTATTTTTCAGGGAGGTAGTCGACTGCGATTTAGTTCGTAAAACAGAGTCAAAACTTTGTGTAGGCCTTGGCAAGGATATCAGTGGTAATATTATTACGGTAGACCTTTCTAAAATGCCTCATATGCTTGTTGCCGGTTCTACCGGTTCCGGTAAATCTGTATGTATCAACACGATCATTGCCGGTATTTTATACAAAGCCCGTCCTGAAGAAGTCAAAATGATTTTAGTTGACCCTAAGGTTGTTGAACTTTCTAATTATAATGGTATTCCGCATTTACTGACTCCTGTTGTTACTGATTCCAAAAAAGCTGCTTCAGCTTTACATTGGGCTGTTGCCGAGATGGAACGCCGTTACAAGGCTTTTGCTGATAATCATGTGCGGGAAATCAATAGCTATAATGCACAGGCCGCGGAAAAAATGCCCTTTATCGTAATTATTATTGACGAATTAGCAGATTTGATGATGGTGGCTAAAGTAGATGTAGAAGATGCTATTCTGCGTTTGGCTCAAAAAGCCCGCGCAGCTGGTATCCATCTTATTTTGGCAACTCAGCGTCCGTCTGTTGATGTTATCACAGGAATTGTAAAAGCAAACATTCCTTCACGTATTGCTTTTGCTGTTTCTTCACAGACCGATTCCCGTACTATTTTGGATATGGGCGGTGCTGAAAAGCTATTGGGCAAAGGCGATATGCTTTTTTATCCTATCGGTACAAATAAACCTGTACGTGTACAAGGTGCTTTTGTGAGTGATGGAGAATTAAATAAGATTGTTGATTTTATCAAGAAGCAATCCATACCAGTCGAATATTCAGAAGAAGTTACTCAGCAGGTGTTAGAAAGTGATACTAAAGGTTCTAACGCAGCATCTGAAAATGGCAACGATCTGATGAGTGACGAACTTTTTGAAGATGCAGTCCGTTTAGTCATGGATACTGGTCAGGCATCTTCTTCAATGCTGCAGCGTAAATTTAGAATTGGTTATACGCGTGCTGCACGCTTAGTTGATTGTATGGAAGAACTTGGTATCGTAGGTCAGTCTGTTGGCAGCAAACCCCGCGAATTAATTATGTCGCGTCATGAAATAGAAGAACGTTTTTTTACAGCGCAATAAAGTATGATAGAGGAGGGTAAGCTTATGGATAATATAGGAGAAATTCTAAAAAATACCAGACTTGATAAAGGACTTTCTTTAGAGCAGGTAGAAGAAGCTACCAGTATCCGAAAAATCTATCTAGCGGCTATTGAAACAGGTGACTACGCTAAAATTCCAGGTGATGTTTTTACTAAAGGAATAATACGCACCTATGGTAATTATCTGGGGCTCAACGGTCCAGAATTAGTTACGCTTTACAAAGCTGCTTGTGCAGGTGTTGATCCAGAAGAAATAAAACCTGCTGAAATCCGTACAACTTCTAAAATAAGCGTTGCTCCTCATCTAAAACCGCAAAAAAATTCTTCGAATATTTTTACTTATCTGCTGTCATTTGTGTTGTTAGTTATAATTGCTGCTGCCGGTTATATTTTCTTATTCAGCAGCAGTGATCAGCCGGAAAATATTGTGACACCAAAACAATCAGCTTTAAGTGATGATACTGCCAAAAGCAATGAAATACCTGAGCAGGAAAAAGCAAAAATAGAAGCAGATGCAAAAAAAGCCAAAGAACGCGCTGAACAAGCGGCTGCTGCTAAAACACAGAAAGCGCCTGCTGACAATAAGCAAGTACAGCAGAAGCAAGCTGTTCCTGATAAAAACAATCTAAATCTCTATATGTTTTGTAATGACAGATGCTGGGTAGAAGTTACTGTAGATGGAGAAAAAGTTTTTGAAGGAACTTTAGTAAGCAATCAGGAAAAAAATTTCTCTGCTGACAAAAAAATTATTGTAAAATATGGCAACATCAAGGCAATGCAGATTGCTGTTAACGGAAAGCCTGCTCCAGCTGAAAAAGTTGATGGAGTTGTCATTAAAGAATATAAGAAATAATATCGGAGGCCATAAATCCTAATGAAAGAATTTTTGCCGATTTCCCAGGAAGATATCAATGCCCGTGGTTGGGAACAAATAGATTTTTTGTTTATCAGCGGCGATGCCTATGTTGATCATCCTTCTTTTGGACCGGCTGTTATTTGTCGTGTATTAGAAGCGCAGGGTTATAAAGTCGCACTGTTGTGTCAGCCAGATTGGCGCAAGCTGAAAAATTTTGAGGTGCTGGGCAAGCCTCGTCTGGCAGTGCTTATTTCAGGTGGAAATCTTGATTCGATGCTTTGCCACTATACTGCGGCTAAAAAACCAAGAAAAAAAGATGCATATACACCTGGTGGCGAGATGGGGAAGCGCCCTGATCATGCTACTGTAGTTTACGCGCAGCAAATAAAACGCTTATGGCCGGAAATGCCGGTTATTATCGGAGGCATTGAAGCCAGTTTGCGCAGATTTGCGCATTTTGATTATTGGGAAAATAAAATTTTGCCTTCCATCTTAGTCGAAAGCAATGCCGACCTTTTGATATATGGTATGGGTGAAAAGCAGATCGTTGAAATTGCTGACTATTTAGCTGGCGGAGCTATTATCGAAGATATCCATTATGTGCGGGGTACAGCTTATTTAGCAGATGATTTGCAAGCGTTAGATGAATTTATTGAATTACCTTCATTAGAAGATATATTAAAAGACAGGGAAGCGTTTGCTAAAGCTTATAATCTGCAAAGTAAAGAACAGGATCCCTTTTCTGGGAAGATTGTTGTCCAAAAGAACGGCAAAAAATTTGTTGTTCAAAATCAAGTACCATTTCCTTTGTCACAGGAAGAAATGGATGCTATTTATGATTTGGATTATATGCGTACTTATCATCCTGCTTATGAAAAATACGGAGGAGTGCCTGCAATAGAGGAGGTACAGTTTAGTGTTATCAGCTGCCGTGGTTGCTTTGGGAGTTGCTCTTTCTGTGCTATTCATTCCCATCAGGGAAGAATCATTCAGACACGCAGCCATGAATCTATCGTTCGGGAAGCAAAAAAAATCACTGAATTGCCAAATTTTAAGGGGTATATACATGATGTTGGCGGTCCGACTGCCAATTTCAGACATCCTTCCTGTGCCAAGCAATTAAAAGTAGGAGTTTGTCGCGACAGGCAGTGTCTGTTTCCCAAACCCTGTCCTAATCTTGATGCTGACCACAGCGATTATATAGCACTGCTGCAAAAAGTTCGTGCGCTTTCTGGAATAAAGAAAGTATTCGTTCGTTCCGGTATCCGTTACGATTATTTGTTAGCAGACAAAAATGATCGTTTCTTAGATGAATTATGTCGTTACCATGTCAGCGGGCAATTAAAAGTTGCTCCAGAGCATGTAGCAGAACATGCCTTATCTAATATGGGCAAGCCTGGTAAATCTGTTTATCTAAAGTTTATGCGTGCTTTTAATAAGAAAAATCAAGAAATAGGCCTCAAACAGTTTTTAGTACCTTACTTTATCTCCAGTCATCCCGGCTGTACTCTGCGTGATGCAGTTGAGTTAAGTGAATTTTTGAGGGATATCGGACATCAGCCTGAACAGGTGCAGGATTTTATTCCAACTCCAGGAAGCGCATCGACAGCAATGTATTATTCCGGTATCAATCCTGAAACTGGCAAAAAGGTTTTTGTTGCCCGTAATCCTCATGATAAAGCGATGCAGCGTGCTCTGATGCAATATAAAAATCCTAAAAACCGTCAGTTGGTTAAAGAAGCTTTACAGCAGACTAATCGTGGTGACCTTATTGGTGATGATGAGAAATGTTTACTGAAAATATCTTCTTCCCATAATCCCAAAGCACGACACAGCAAAATTGCATTTAACCATAAAATGAACAAACGGCGATAAAACAGGAGGTTAAAGATGCCTCAAAAAAAAATACTGTTAATCATTGCTCTGATGTTTGCATGTATAGCCTGGTTTATTTTTGATTCTGACAAAAATGAAACAAGTATAGCGGTGCATGGAAAAACTGAATTGTTATTATATTCTAATTTAGATAACAGTTTTCTACAGGCTTTAATCAGCGAGTATAATAATGACCCTGATCGGAATGCTGTGATAAAACTATTACTGCCGGAAGAAAGAGAACAGGGAAAATTACCTGATTTGTATCTCTTAGAGCATAATGAGCTGCAGCTTTTAAGTAAACAGCAGCGTTTGTATGCCATTTTAAGTGAGGCTGGAGATTTATTACCGTCTGTTTTTAAAGATGAACAAAGTCAATGGTTCGGTGTCTTTTATGACCCTGTAGTTTTTTTGGTTAATCAAAGTTATGCCAGAAAATACGGTCAGGAAAATATTTTGAGTTGGCAGGATATCATTAAGCTTCAAAATGTGCGTGTGGCTATGGAAAATCTTTCCGATTCGGCAAATACGCGTAACTTTTTAGCTGCTTTTGCAAGTGTTCGAGGCGAGGAAAAAAGCCTGGCATATTTCAGAGGTCTTAACAGACAAATTCCTCAATATTCCCGCTTTCCTTTCACACCAATTCGCCTGACCACTGTTGGTGATGCAGACTTGGCTATTACTCGGCGCAGCTACGTATTCAAATATTTGGAAAATGATTTTCCTGCATATATCGTCTTTCCCAGTGAAGGGACTCCTGTAAGCTTATATGGGGTAGCCGTTGATGCTGCTTCTAAAAAATATGAGGATGCACAAATGTTCAGAGACTGGCTTTTAATGTCATCGGCACCGCAGAAAGTTGCGTTGGAGCAAAATACAGGTTATATGTTTTTACTATCCAATGGTTTAAATGGTAATCATATTGAGCAGCCTGAAAAATTATGGCTAAATACTGCTTATAATACTCTGGTACAACAGGAGATTTTAACAAATAAATGGCTGCAGTCGGCTAGATTTGCAGTAAAATAGATGGAGGAACAAACGTGAAAATAGGCTTAGTAAGTCTCGGCTGTCCTAAGAATCTCGTTGATTCTGAAACAATGTTGGGATTGATTCATGAACAGCAGATAACAATTACTAACGATCCTGCAGAAGCAGATTTGATTATTATAAATACCTGTGGTTTTATAGAATCTGCCAAAGAAGAATCTATTAATACTATTTTACAAATGGGGGAGTATAAAACAACAGGGACCTGTAAATATTTGATTATTACCGGCTGCTTAGGGCAGCGTTATGCAGAAGAACTTTTAGAAAATATTCCTGAAGCAGATGCCGTTATAGGTACTGAATGCTATGAAGATATTGCTTATGTTATCCAAAGGGTCACTCATGGAGAGCGGTTCATTATGCTGGAGTCTCTGAAAAAAGCAGAACTGGCGCCAATCCCGGCACCGCGTATTTTAACAACTCCTGATTATATGGCATATTTAAAAATTGCCGAAGGCTGTGATAATTGCTGCTCTTACTGTATCATCCCCAAATTACGTGGACCTTATGTCAGCAAACCGTTTGAACAAGTGCTTGGCGAAGCCAAAGCATTAGTTGATAAGGGTGTTAAAGAGCTGATAGTTGTTGCACAGGATACAACCAGATACGGTGAAGATCTTTACGGTAAACTGCGCCTGCCGGAGCTCTTGTCTGAACTTAATAAACTGGAAGGCCTTAAATGGATCCGGGTCATGTATTGTTATCCAAATAATTTTACTGACGATTTGATTGAAGCTTTCGCCAGCTTGGATAAGGTTTGCAAATATGTGGATCTTCCGCTTCAGCATGCCAGCGATAGATTGCTCAGCAGCATGAATCGCTATGATACTAAATCAGAAGTTGAGGCATTGCTAAACAAATTACGGCAGCGTATACCAGGCATTACTATCAGAACTACATTTATTGTCGGTTTTCCTGGAGAAACAGAAGCTGATTTCCAAGAATTAAAAGCTTTTGTTGAAGCACAGCGTTTCGACAATGCCGGTGTGTTCTCTTATTCCCAAGAAGAAGGAACTGTAGCAGCTGATTTGCCAGAACAGATAGATACGCAAATCAAGGAAGAACGTTTTCATGAATTAATGTCTTTACAGGCACAGATATCAGAAGATATGCATCATAATATGGAAGATATGATTTTAGAAGTACTTGTTGAAGGTTGCGATGAGGAAAACCCTGATCTTGTTTTTGGTCGTTCATATAAAGAAGCTCCTAATATTGATGGCAGTATTTTTGTCGAAAACGCAGGAAATGTTCAAGCAGGTGAGTTTATTAAAGTAAAAATTTTACAGGGTTTCACCTACGAAATGGTAGGAGAGAGAATTTAATTTGCCAGCAAGGGGGCAAAACAAATGATCGTTGAAGTTGTAAATACAGGTACTGAGCTGCTGTTGGGAGAAATACTTAATACTAATTTTCAGTACTTATCACGACAATTAAATAAACTAGGCTATGATGTGCTTTATCAGACGACTGTTGGCGATAATGAGACCAGGTTGAGAAGCGTTTTAGAAATTGCTTTAGAGAGAGCGGATATCGTTATTACTACAGGTGGTCTTGGCCCTACAAGAGGCGATATCACTAAAGAAGTTATTGCTGATATGCTGGGACTGGAAATGTATCTGGATTTAGATACATGGGATAGGATTAATAGTTTTTTTGTTAAAAAAGGTCTTTGTATGTCATCTAATAATGATAAACAGGCAATGGTTCCTTTAGGTGCAGAAATTTTAATCAACGAAGTTGGAACTGCGCCGGGTTTGGTATTAGAACATAATGGCAAGCTGATTGTTTTGCTGCCTGGACCTCCGTCAGAATTAAATTACGTATGTGAACAGCGCTTTTTACCGTTACTTATGCAGCGTTATGCTCAACAAGGTATAATCTATTCGCGTATTTTAAAAATGCGTGGCATTGGAGAATCATCTGTTGCAGCGCAGCTTGATGATATTATCACTTCACAAAGTAATCCTACCATTGCCATTTATGCTCGCCGCGGTGAAATTATTGTTCGTATTACAGCTAAAGCGTCCGATGTTGAAGAAGCCAAAGCCTTGATTTCCGGTACAGAAGCACAAATCTATGAACGGTTAAGTAAATTTATTTATGGCGTTGATGATGCTTCTTTAGCAGAATATCTTGGTCAGGAACTATTAAAAAGCGGTAGTACGATTGCCTTTGCGGAATCCTGTACAGGAGGTTTAGCCAGCAGCATGATCACTGATATTCCTGGCAGCAGTGAATATCTTTTGGGCAGTGTTGTGACTTACAGCAATATGGCCAAACAAAAACTGGTCAACGTATCTGCGGAAAATTTAGAAAAATACGGCGCTGTCAGCGAACAGGTTGCCTGTGAGATGGCGTCCGGAGTGAGAGACCTTTTTGGAACAACTTATGGTGTAGGTATCACTGGTATTGCAGGTCCTGGTGGTGCCACAGAAGAAAAACCTGTAGGCTTAGTTTATATGGCTGTAGCTGATGGCAATGACGTACATTGTGTGAAACATCTTTTCGGCGGAACCAGAACTGAAAATAAACTGCGTAGTGCGTTAACGGCTATTTCTATGGTGATAGATAAAATAAAAGCAAGAAGAAATGAGGAAATTTAAACAATGACAACTAATGTACAAGAAATGTTCGGCAGCTTACTGCTGGATAAAAAAATCGTAGCATCTTTAACAGCTATGGGTTTTGAAGAACCGTCTCCGATCCAGGAGCAAACTATTCCTTTAGTACTAGAGGGTAGCGATGTTATAGGTCAGGCACAAACTGGTACTGGTAAAACAGCCGCCTTTGGTATTCCGGTCGTACAAAGTATTACCGATCATCGCCATATTCAAGCTCTGATTATGACTCCAACCCGTGAACTGGCAATCCAGGTTGCAGAAGAGATCGGTAAAATTGGACGTACTTCTAAAATTAAAGCATTACCTGTTTATGGCGGACAGCCTATCGACCGTCAGATCAGAGCTTTACGCAGCGGCGTGCAAATAGTTATTGGTACTCCAGGCCGTTTGATTGATCATATAAACCGTAAAACTATCAAACTTGATCATATTAAATTTTTAGTCCTGGATGAAGCTGATGAAATGTTGGATATGGGCTTTGTAGACGATATGGAAGAAATTATGAAAAATCTTCCTGCAGAACGTCAAACCTTGTTGTTTTCAGCAACTATGCCAAGACCGATCCTAAGCCTCACAAAAAAATATATGAAGGCTCCTAAAAATGTTACGATCAGCAAAGAGGAACTCACAGTTCCGCTTATCGATCAATATTATTTTGAAACTAAGGATAAGATCGAAGGTTTATGTCGTTTGCTTGATGCAGAAATAGATGGTAAGCTGATTATTTTCTGCCGCACTAAAAAAGGTGTTGATGATCTGGCTATTGCATTGGGAAGCCGCGGTTATATGGCTGAAGGTTTACATGGCGATTTAAGCCAAACTCAACGTGATCGTGTTATGAAGAAATTCCGTGACGGAACAGCTGATATTCTTATCGCTACGGACGTCGCTGCCCGCGGCATAGATATTGATAATATTACTCATGTTATCAATTTTGATATTCCTCAGGATCCGGAAAGCTATGTTCATCGTATTGGACGTACCGGCCGTGCAGGTAATACTGGTGTTGCTATGACCTTTATTACGCCGCGTGAATTCCGTCAGTTGAAACTTATCGAACGCACTACTAAAACCAAAATAACACGTCGTCAATTACCGACTACAGCCAATGTTATTGAGCGTCAGCGTGAAATGATCGTTTCCAAAATGCAGAGTGTGCTGGATCAGTCTAACTATCATGATTATATGCCTATTGCAGCAAGCTTATTAAAAGAATATGATGCTGAAGATGTGGTTGCTGCTGCGTTAAAACTGATGCAGGAAGGTAATAAAGCTTTAGAAGCTTCGCCTGAAGATATTCTGGCGAAAGATTTAAGTAATACTGGTGGTCGTCCTGGCATGGTTCGTCTTTTCATGAATATTGGACGCAGCCAAAAAGTTACTGTTCAGGATATAGTTCGAACTATTGCTATTGAAGCTGATATTCCTGCCAAAGAAGTAGGTTTGATCAATATTTATGACAAGTTTACCTTTGTAGAAGTCCCAGAAGATATGGCCGAAAAAGTTTTGGGTGTAATGCACAAAAACACGATTAAAGGCTATAAAATAAATGTCGAGCCGGCACGCGTTCGTCAGTAATTGTAAGAAAAGGAAGAGCAGATATGGTAAAATACCATGTCTGCTCTTTAAGGTGTAAATCATGCGTGAAATTTTAGGTAACAAAAAAGGAATACGGGATTCTGTTTTGAATGAATTAATTGCTTTGTACGATGTACAAGTGCCTTTAGGGCAGCTCATTTCTGCGGAATTAGCTTTAAAATTAGCTGATATTACAGAATTTATAAACAGAGAAATCTCTCTTTATATTTCTAGAAGCGGGCAAATAACTAATATTGTAATCGGTGGTAATGACAGTGTAGAACTGCCAGCAGTAGAAGGTCGCAGAGGTATTGGCAGATTAAGTGGAATCCGTTGTGTCCACACTCATCCAAATGGTAATCCAGTGTTGAGTGGAGTTGATTTTTCAGCGTTAAAAAATAATAAATTCGATGCCATGGTTACAATAGGTGTTACCGCACCTGATTACACGCAGTCCATAATTTCTTTTGGCATGATAGTTGGGCTTGACAAAGAAGAACAGTTTATCTGCGATGAATATGGACCTTTTTCTCTGGAAGAAGCAGAAGCTATTAATTTTCTTAATGTAATCAATACAATAGAGCGGATTTTAGACAAGCAAACAAGTAGTTCCAGTTTAGCAGTAGCAGCAGAGAAAACCATTTTAGTTGGTATGGACTGGGGACAGATAAAAGGCGGTTGGACTGCTGAAGATTCGCTTGAAGAGTTAAAGCAGCTTGCGGATACAGCAGGTGCTGTAGTAGTGAACCGTTTTATTCAACGTCGTGCTAAACCGGATCCGGCATTTTTTATAGGAAAAGGAAAAGTACAGGAGCTGGCCTTGTATGCACAACAGGAAAATATTGATCTGTGCATTTTTGATGATGAACTGACACCGGCGCAGCAACGAAATATAGAACAGGTAATGGGTGTTCGTATTCTTGATAGAACAGCTTTAATTTTGGATATTTTTGCCCAGCGGGCTCGTACTAATGAAGGAAAATTACAAGTAGAATTAGCACAGCTGCAATATAATCTACCGCGAATTATGGGTAAAGGACTTATTTTATCACGTTTAGGCGGCGGTATTGGTACCCGCGGTCCTGGCGAAACAAAATTAGAAGTTGATAGACGGCGTATTCGCGATCGTATAGCTTTTATCAAAGACTCCATAGAAAAAGTTCGCGCTGTCCGGACTTTACATAGGATTAAGCGCGCCAAAAACCAAGTTCCTTCAATAAGTCTTGTTGGTTATACTAATGCAGGTAAATCTACATTACTAAATTTATTAACACAGTCTGATATTTATGCGAAAGATCAATTGTTTGCAACTCTTGATCCTACTACACGTCAGTTAATATTACCAGACAAGCACGAAGCAATACTTACTGATACTGTTGGTTTTATACAACGTTTGCCTCATCAATTAGTTGCAGCATTCAGATCTACTTTAGAAGAAGTTGCTGAGGCAGATTTATTGCTGCATGTCATTGACGTGAGCCATGAATTATATCAGGAACAAAGTGATGCTGTTTATAAGGTTTTAGAACAAATAGGTGCACAAAATAAAACAATACTCACCGTTTACAATAAAATAGATAAACTTCCCTCTGAAAATGCTTTGGCACAGCGTTTAGCACAGCAAGAAAATAGTGTTTGTATATCGGCTAAGAGTGGTATTGGTATCGAAGAACTCCTTGCTCTGATTTCAGAAAATCTGAAATTAAAATCTATAGAAGTCACTCTGCTTATTCCATATACAGAATCTGAAAAAGCTGCTAAACTACATACTATAGGTACTGTTTTAGAACAAGAATATAAAGAAAACGGTACTTTTATGAAGGTACGTCTGGCATCAGAACAGTTAGAGGATTTCGAAAAATTTATAATATGAGGACTATACGTAAATGACTGATTTTAAAAAAATAGAAGAGGAAGCATTATTAGAAGTATTACATGCTGCTGAAAGCTATGAAGAAGCAGCTTTGTATAATACAGAAAAGGTTATGCAAGCTTTTAGAAAGCATATGGTATCAGATTTTTATTTAAAACCAACTACTGGATATGCCTATTCCGATGTTGGCAGAGAAAAATTAGATGAAATATATGCTGATATTTTTAAAACGGAAGCGGCATTGGTACGATCTCAGTTTGTTTCAGGGACTCATGCATTAGCCGTTGCGTTACTCGGAGTTTTGAAAGCAGGCGATGAAGTAATCGCTGCTACAGGAGCTCCATATGACACAATGCAGACTATCATAGGCGTACCTGTAAAAACCCCTGGCTCTCTTACTGACTTAGGCGTAGTCTATAAAGAAATTCCCATGATTGGTTCACAAATTGATCTTGAAAAAATCACAGCTGCAATTACGGATAAAACAAAAATGATACATATTCAACGTTCATGCGGTTACAGTAGTGTGCGTAAAACGTTAAGAATTGAAGAAATAGGAACGATCTGTAAAGCAGTAAAAGCAATAAAGCCTGATATTATTTGTTTTGTTGACAACTGTTATGGTGAATTTATTGAAAAACAAGAACCAACAGAAGTTGGAGCTGATCTAATGGCCGGTTCTCTTATCAAAAACCTTGGAGGCGGTCTTGCACCTACTGGTGGTTATATTGTTGGCCGAAAGGATTTAGTAGAACTTGCGTCATATAGATTAACCGCTCCAGGATTAGGCGGAGAAATGGGGGCTACACTTGGAGATACGGCCAGAGAATTATACCAGGGCTTATTCTTAGCTCCGCATATAGTTTTGCAAGCTGTTAAAACAGCAATTTTTGCTTCTGCAGTATTTTCACGCCTGGGTTATCAGGTTACTCCTTCTGCAAATGATAGACGCAGTGATATAATTCAGACTATTCGTTTGGAAACTAAAGAGCGTTTATGTAATTTTTGTATAGCCATACAAAAAAATTCACCAGTTGATGCACATGTTGTTCCAGTTCCTGCAATAATTCCTGGCTATCAAGATGAAATAATTATGGCAGCGGGGACTTTTGTACAAGGCGCATCAATAGAATTAAGTGCTGATGGCCCTTGCCGTGAACCTTATAATGTATATTTTCAAGGAGGACTTACTTTTGAGCACGGGCGTATTGCAATTATGTCAGCTGCAAAAATGGTAGGGGAGAAATAAAAACTCAAATTTTATATCAATAGAAAAGCAGATAAGAGGATTTTTATTGTTCCTCTTATCTGCTTTTTAATTATCTCAGAAAATAAAGACAGCTATATGACATCATATAGCTGTCTTTATGATATTTATTTGGTGTATTATAGACATTACAGCATTCTGAATACTGCTATTACCTTACCAAGAACCTGAATATTATCAGTACCTGTTATGGGAGTATAGGCATCATTTTCTGGTTGTAGACGAATTGAACGTAATTCACGAAAATAACGCTTAACTGTTGTTTCTTCACCATCAATAAGAGCAACAACTATATCTCCGTTATTAGCAAAATTTTGCTTTCTGGCAACAATGTAATCATGATCAAGTATACCAGCTTTGATCATACTATCTCCAGAAACAGATAACATAAAAACATCTTCTTGACAGCCAAGCAAATCTAGTGGAATGGGATAGGTCTCCTCAACATTTTCAACTGCCAGAATAGGTTGCCCTGCAGTGACTTTGCCAACCAAAGGAACAGGAACGACCGTTTTCTGCCGCCAGCTGCTGTCTTGGGTCAATTCTATAGCGCGTGGTTTGGCTGGATCTCTTTGCAAAAAACCATATTCTTCTAATTTATGCAGATGAGTGTGTACGCTGGCACTTGAAGATAAACCCACTGCCTTACCAATTTCACGTACTGCAGGAGGATATCCCTTAGCATAAACGTGCTCACGAATGAAATCTAAAATAGCTCTTTGCCGATCGGAAAGCATTTCCTCTGTAATAATTCCATCAAAATCGCTGAAACGTGCTCTTCTTGCCATAAAACCAGCCTCCAATTCCAATCATCATATACTCAAAAATTTCTAAAGATAGTAAGTTCATTTATTTCTATTCTAATTGTTTCTATTATATCAGGAACAGGTAAGAATGTCAAAACATCTGTTTGCAATTGTTCGTTTAATGAAATTATTCTTCAACAACTATCTACAACGAAATTTACCAATCTTCACTTTACGTCCGATAATATATATTATGTAAAATGAATTTCTGATAATCATTGTGGTGACTATATACAAGCAAATTCCCATAATAATTATTTTGACGTAAGGGAGTGATATTTTGAAATCAGTAATGTCTCATAATTTTAGCCGTGTTCCTCGTGCTGAAATACAGCGGTCTAGTTTTAACCGTTCACATGGTCACAAGACTACTTTTGACGCTGGTTATTTAGTTCCTTTCTTTGTTGATGAAGTGCTTCCCGGCGATACGTTTAATTGTCGAGCTACTTTATTTGCACGTTTGGCAACTCCTATAGTTCCCTTCATGGATAATCTGTTCATGGATACATTCTTTTTCTTTGTTCCATGTCGCTTACTCTGGGAAAACTGGGAACGCTTTAACGGTGCACAAGATAACCCCGGAGATAGTACCGATTATTTAATCCCTACATTAGCCGATAATACGACTTTTGATGTTGGTACTTTAGGCGATTACTTTGGTATTCCTACAGGTGTTTCATTATCTAATATCAACTCTATGCCTTTCCGAGCTTATAATCTTATCTGGAACGAATGGTTCAGAGACGAAAATTTGCAGGATTCCGTAGATGTTCCTAAAGACGATGGCACTGATGATGTTATGGACTATCAGCTGCTTAGACGTGGTAAGCGTCATGACTATTTCACTTCCTGCTTACCTTGGCCGCAAAAAGGCCCCGGCGTTGAACTACCTGTAGGTGGTTTAGCAGATGTTAAATTTGCAGATGATTATGATGTTAATGCGCCTATTCCGTTAACTTTTAATATTAATAATCAAGGTTACCCTGCTACTTATTGGGATTCAGACCAGCAAGGTCATGGTTATGTCCCCCGTCTTCCCCCTACTGGTGGATTAGGAAGTTTAGAAGATTCTCCAGTTAACATTTATAATCCTCTTGCCGCATTGCCTGCAGGAGGTTTGGTTGCTGATCTTTCTACTGCGACCGCCGTAACAATTAATTCTTTCCGTATGGCTTTCCAAGTACAAAGGTTGTATGAGCGTGACGCTCGTGGTGGTACCCGCTACACGGAAATGCTTACTGCTCACTTTGGTGTTGTCTCTCCTGATGCTCGCTTACAGCGTCCCGAATATCTCGGCGGTTCCTCCTCTCCTGTCGTTGTAAACCCTGTACAGCAAACGTCCTCGACAGATAACACCACTCCCCAGGGCAATCTTGCCGCTTATGGTCTCGTTGGTAGCCGTGTTCATGGTTTTACGAAATCATTCGTTGAACATGGTTATATTATCGGTTTAGTTAATGTTCGTGCCGATCTTACCTATCAGCAAGGTTTAAACAGAATGTGGAGCAGACAAACCCGCTTTGACTTCTATTGGCCTGCCCTTGCACATCTTGGAGAACAAGCTGTGCTTAATAAAGAGTTATACGCAGATGGCACTTCTGCAGATGATGATGTATTTGGCTATCAGGAACGCTTTGCAGAATATCGTTATTTTCCCTCTAAAATTACAGGGAAATTCCGTTCTACCTTTGCTCAGCCCTTGGACGCTTGGCACCTTAGCCAAAAATTTGAAACACGTCCCGTCTTAAATGCTGAATTTATCGTAGACGAACCCCCTATTGACCGAGTTGTTGCTGTTCCGTCTGAACCTCATTTCTTGTTTGATAGTTACATTGAGCTTAACTGTGTGCGTCCTATGCCTGTGTATAGTGTACCTGGCTTAATTGACCACTTCTAATTCTTTCGTTTCCTGGTTACAAGAAATATATTTATGTAGTTTAAGTGAGGTGATTATATGAGCTTTGGAAGTGATTTAGGCTTACAAGCCGCAGGTTCTTTATTTTCCTTCGGTATGAATAGTTCTTCAGCAAAAGCCGCTTATAACAGACAAAAAGAGTTCTACCAAAACCAACATCAATGGGAAGTTGCAGACCTTAAGAAAGCTGGTCTAAATCCTATTCTAAGTGCTACTCATGGTGCTATTGGTGCTCCCTCTGTTGCCGCTCCTACTGCTGAAAATCCTGCCGCTGGTTTAGCTACATCAAGCTATCAGTATAAACGTCTTAAAGAGCTTGAACTTAAAGATATGGAGAATAGAGTAAATGTTGGCGATTCTACTGTACGAACGAATAATGCAACAGTCTCCCGGCTCAACACTCAAAATGCTGTTGATACTGCTAATTCTGCTGCTAATGTTTTGTATTTGGGAGCTCAAGAACGAAAGTTATCTCAAGATATCGAAAATAGTAAAATACTTACCGCTGCTCAAGCTGGGTATTATAATTCTGCTGGTTCTGCTGCTCTATCTAATGCTGGCGCCGCTTGGCATAATGCTATGACGAATGCAGGTTTTAGTGCTAAGCAAATAGCTAAGCTTGATAAGGAAATGGAAAATCTTAGTTATAAAAATATTCGTGATAAAGCTGGTACTCAGAGCTATGACAAGTCTAAACGTCCTCTGTCAGGTACTCTTTTAGATCTAACGTCCTTTCTTGGCGAAGTTGGAAACACCGCAGGACGTATATTTAAGTAAGGAGGTGATTGTTATAGACAAGTTTGTTAAGTATGCTACCTTTGTATCTGCATTGTTAGCCGCTATCGTTTCCAGTATTACCCAATTTAAATTTTAAGGAGTGATGATTGTGCGAAGACATAAAATGTCCCGCAGACGTTCCAGAAAACTATTTAGTAAAACTGCTTCTCGTACTCGTTCCAAAAATCTCCGTTCCCGTCCAATGCGTGGCGGTTACAGAATTTAGGTGAATTAAAATGCCTTGTTATCATCCTTTGTTAGCATGGCGTGATTCCTCTAAGCTTAATCCTAAGACTGGCAAGTCTTCTTTGGTGTTCACTGCTCCCGCTAATTGGCGGGAGTGTGAGCCATTGAAAATACCATGTGGCCAGTGTGTAGGTTGTCGCCTTGAACGTTCCCGAGTATGGGCTGTCCGTTGCGTTCATGAGGCTTCGCTCCATGAACGTAATTGTTTTATTACTCTTACTTACAATGATGAAAATTTACCCTCTGACCGATCGCTTAAGATGAAACACTATCAAGATTTCATGAAGCGTCTTAGAAAGCGTTACGGAGAAGGTATTAGGTTCTTTCACTGTGGAGAGTATGGCTCTTTAAATCAACGTCCTCACTATCATGCTATATTGTTTAATCATGATTTTGAGGATAAAAAGTTATGGAAGGTGAATAATGGCTTTAAATTATATGTATCAGATAGTCTCTCACGTCTTTGGCCTTTTGGCTATGCTTCTATTGGTGATGTTTCTTTTGAATCTGCTGCATATGTGGCTAGATACGTCCTTAAAAAGGTTACAGGAGATGCTCAAGAAGCCCACTACAAAGGGCGACAACCAGAATACGTTACCATGAGTCGGCGTCCTGGTATCGCGCACGAATGGTTCTTACGCTATAAAAATGATATATTTCCTAATGATAAATGCGTTATTAGAGATGGATTAGTAGTTAGACCCCCACGATACTATGACAAAATATTTGATGAAATAGACCCTATTGCCTTTAAAGATGTATTAACAGTCCGTAAATTAAAAGCTCTTAAATCTGACCAAACTGTTGACTATATCCGTTTAGGTGTTAAAGAAAAATGTAAAAATAAGCAACTTAAGTCGTTAATTCGACCAATTGAAATGTGAGGTAATTATTATGAAAAAAGTTTATGCTATTTATGACCGTAAAGCTATGTTCTTTGGTTCTATTATTGCTGTTCCTGCTCAAATTGATGCCGTCAGAGCCTTTGCTGGAGCTGTTACAAGTCCCGATTCTATGATCTATAAATATCCTAATGATTTCGCCTTATTTTCTCTTGGTGAATATGATGAACATACTGGTAGCCTTGCTTCTTACCCTACCCCTATTTTAGTACATGAAGCTATTGAGTTTCATCCTCATGAAAAGCCGCTGGCGCAAGGTGCAGAAATTAGCGTAGCGTCTGCACCTGTAGACAGTGGAATCGCCGTAGGCGAAAAGTCCCCCATTGGTGAATGATATGGAATTCAGAAAAAACTATGAAAAGGAATTAGTTCCCGGAAAAACATTCTATGCACCTTCATTTACTCAACAGCAGTTTAAAAATGAATGTGATGTTAATTTAATCCTAAAACGTTACGAAACTACAGGTGTAATAGACCACCTAACAGCCAAAAAGCCCCTTTATGGCGATTTTAACAACGTCCCAGACTACCAGACTGCCCAACATATATTAATCGACGCTCAGGAGAAATTTGACGCTCTCCCAGCGTCTATAAGAAAACGCTTTGACAACAATCCGTTAAACATGGTAGAATTTTGTAAAGATCCTAAAAACCATGAGGAAGGTGTTAAGCTTGGATTGTTTGTGGAAGTTAACGAAGAGCCTGTTATGCCTAGTAGTGAGCCTTTGGTGCCTGATGGTCCTGTCAGCAGTAGCAATATTCCTGTATGAGCACTTCTTAAGGTAAAAACCTCGTTAGCACGAGGTCGGCACAGTTACCCACTTGATGTAACTGTGCCGACTGACACCAAATTCTAAAACTACCCCCTACGAATCTTTTTGTGTGTCAGTTTCTTATAATGAATTAGTCTATAGTTTATGTCCTTTGTATATATATTATGTAAAACTATACAAATTAGATTATAAACCGCAACACGGCCGTCGGCAAGTATTAACGATATTTTTGATACAGTTAAACTCTATAACGTAAATATTTAACATAAATCCATATATATGCGTAAATTTCTCTTTTAAGCTGTTTTAATCGATTGTATTATACTTCTATTCAATTTGTTTTTCACTTGCCTTAAAAACGATTTATGACGATGTATTTTTAGATAAAAACACCTGGATAATATTTTAAGACTTATTATCCAGGTGTTAGAAAGTATTTTTTAATATTTTTCTTTTAACAAAGAACTTTTGAATAAATTATAGCTGTCGTATTCTTTTTGGATCAAATTTGATTTCATCGTTTTATCTTGTGTAAAATAACATAACAGATTAATTCGATTATCTGCATCAAAGTAAACTTTCTTTTGCCCATGTATAGATAAATCTGTCAAATCGGTTTCTTGAAAAATGTCATAACCAGGTCGGTTGATTTTAGATAAAGTTTGTGGCAAATGTAAATCTACATCATAAGTAAATTGAAGCAGGCAGTTTTCTTTATTGATATCAATATCATGTGTAAAATTTTTAATCTGAACAAACTTTTCTAGTTTTGCTTTTTCACGTGGATTCAAAAACGGTTTGTTCATAAATTCTTCGAACATAATTTTAGTAAAAACAGGATTTTCTAAAAACTGCTTTGGGCCTTGGTCATGAGGACGAGCTGGCTTATATTCTGCCGAAATACCTATAACACCTTCGGAATAAGCTTTTAAAATTTTGCTAAAATCAAAGTCATCAATATTATTAGATTCCACATTCATACCTATTTTGGTAGTTTCAATATTAAATAATTTAGAATCTATATACTCCTTCCCCATCTTTTCCAAGCTGCTGACAGGTAATGCAGCGAAGAAACTGACAGGCATATTTTCCACTTTTTGATTGCTTTGAATGTACAGCCAGTTATGTGGGACTTTGAACTCATTGTTAAAAATACCATCTTTAATAATAAGTTCAGAATTAGATAATTGTGGTTTAAAGAAATTCAGTTTTTTTGTAAACGCTTTAGAGAATTTCTTATATGCACGTTTATCAACTTTATTGTCTGTAAACTTTTGAATAAATTTATCAGCTTTATTTTCTGCAACCACTGTTTCACTTTGTTCTATTGCAGGAAACTCAACATATCCACTGCTTATGTTATATAATTGATTATTTTGTGACAAAATATAAATTTTAGAAATTAAATTGTACTGAGCTGTCATCTGTTTACCATCAGCACTGAATTTAACATAAGGATTATATTTTTGTATATTCTGCTGTTCTTTCCGAGTATAAGCAATTGGCAATTTTATTTCATAATTCAACAGCATATCATTGTTGATTTCTAATGCTGGTATTTTGTTAATCTTTGTTATTTTATAGTTTTTATTACCAGGTAAAGATTGTGGATTATCCTGCATAAGTTTCTGCATATATACTTGTAACTCATTTTGCGGTACAGTAAGATAAGCATAAGAAGGATCAGCTAAGATATCTTTTCCAGCTTTAATATCTTCAGCTAGCTTCTTTAAATCACTTTCAAATTTATTGGTAGCAAAAGCTGTTTTCGTATATTTTTCAATAGATTGCTGACTTATAGCTGCTATACCATGCATGCCAGACTTATTGCTGCCTGCCGCAAACAGATCTTTACTGACAATAATAGTGTTATCATCTGGAATATCGACACTGAAACCAGCTTCTTCACTGCGATAGTCGAAAGCATAGCAGCTGGAAAGACTGACCAAGATACCGAATGTCATGATTCCTGAACAGATTGTTTTTCTCATATTTATGTCTCCTTTGCATTCATACTGCTAAGTAAAGGGGCATCAAAATCACTGTAAATCAAGCATCTTAATATTCTCTATGAGTTCTTTAGAAGCTGGTTGTTCTGTATTTCTAAGAGTGGATGTATAAACTACAAGACCACCTTTTTTCTTTGTAAAGAAAATTCTGCCGGTATTGTCGAAATCTTTTTTATCTTTTAAATTAAATGATAGATCGAAATTTATATATCCTATTTTAGGTGTAATATTGACATCAAAATCAAACTTACTGTTTTTATAGTAGCGGCTGCTTTCAATATAGTTTTTTAGCTCTGAAAACAACAACTGCATCTCTGCTTTAGTAGCTTCTGGATTTTCTAAATAAGCAGCTGTCTCAAATTCTTTTGTTTCACAGGAAACTGACCATACACTTTCTGTTAGTAAATCCATCCATGACGCTATATTTTCTTCGGAAACATTATCAGCTATTTTCTCTTTATCTAAGTCATTCGCTTCCAAATTTTGAGTTTTTTCCTTAATTTTTTCCAAGGTTTCCAACGGTAAGGCAAAAGTCAAACAAGCTTTCGGATTATCAGAAAAGTAACTTTGAACATAATACCAATTTTCAGGAAGATCAAATCTAAATTTTCCTATTTTATCAGTGTAAATTAATGTATTAGTATTTGCAGAAGGTTTTGTTATTAACACACCTTTTCGATACTCGTTACGTACTGATTCAGCTGATACTTCAGACTCTTTTTGGCTGTTTAAGACTTTGGTACTGATTACGTATAATCTGTTATTTGCAGAAAGCAAATCGATTGAACATAAATATGAATTTTTATCCTTAATTTCGTTTTCCATATTTTCAGTAAACTGCATATTTAAACTTTTTCTGCCATGGATTTTTTGAGTTTGAATATTAAAAGCAACATCATTGGGCAGCTGTTTAATAAAAGGTTTATCTGAAGGCCAGTAGAGAACAGGATCCAATAATTTAAGACTGGCTTTTTGAGGATCAATACCAGAACGTTCTAATAATTCAATTGCCGTATAATCATCATTAAAAGCATCTGTAGTGAAATTTTCTTCTAATAAATCTGATGCCTGTTTTTGATTTAGGCTATAAACGTAAATAAAATTACCATTAGGCTGCATTCCACCATAAAAATTTTTACTTACAATGTTTATTTCCTGTTGTGGTATGTTTATTTTAAAGCCAGCTTCAGTATTACGATATTCTTTTGCATAACCGATATTTAGTAATGACAATTGAATTAACAGGGATAGAAATATCAAGAATTTTATCACTTTACCACCTCGTTAATTATTTTGTAATAATTTCAACCATCATACCACTGTCTAAATTGCATGCATTAGCTTCGTCAGTATCAATATGTACTTCATCAGCATTCCCTTCACCGGCACGCACTAAAACATTATTCATAATTAAAGCACGTTCTCCATTTGTTTGGATAGAAACGATATCGCCATCTTTTAAACCATATGTTTCTGCTGTTTCAGGATATAAATGGATATGCCGTGCAGCTATAATAACACCTTCTATAATTTCTACTTCACCTTTAGGTCCTACTAATTTTCCTCCAGCAGATTCTTTAATATCTCCAGAATTTCGAATTGGAGGATTCAGACCTACTTTTCTGGCATCAGTAAAAGATAGCTCCAGTTGTGTATATTTACGCAAAGGACCGATGATCCTTAATTTCATCTCACCTTTAGCAGTTACTAAAGTAATCTGCTCTTCCGAAGAATACTGTCCCGGTTGTCCAATATATTTTTTGGGGTGTAATTCAGACCCTTCACCAAATAAAATGTTCATATGCTCGCGGCATAAATGAGCATGACGTGCAGAAACTCCTAATACTAACGGAAATTGCATTTTATTCACCTCGAAGAAAATTTTTTAATATAAAACTTATCTTACTTATTTTAACATATCATAGAAGTTTTTACCATTCTGAAGTTAAGTAAAATAAAAACAAATATGAATAGAAAATTAAAAATATCCGGCAAATTTTTGCCGGATATTTTATACGGTTATTATTATCAGAGAAAGAAATTTTTAATTAATGTTTTGACAAATATTCATCAATTGCCAGAGCTGCTTTTTTACCGGCTCCCATAGCAGAAATTACTGTTGCCGCACCAGTAACTATATCGCCACCAGCAAAAACACCAGGAATAGATGTAGCACCTTCTTCATTAGCAACAATATTGCCGCGTTTATTAGTTTCCAGTTCAGGTGTTGTTTGTTTGAGTAAAGGATTAGGCCCTTGGCCTATCGCCATAACTACCATATCAACATCAAGAACATATTCTGAACCTTTGATTTCTACAGGAGAGCGCCGTCCTGATGCATCAGGTTCACCAAGTTCCATTTTTATACATTCCATACCATTAACCCAGCCCTTATCATTTCCGAGAATACGGGTAGGATTATTGAGCAGTCTCAGTTCAATGCCTTCCTCTTTAGCATGGCCTATCTCTTCTTTGCGAGCCGGCATTTCGTCTTCGCTGCGGCGATAAACTATATATACCTGTTCAGCGCCAAGACGTTTTGCTGTACGCGCGGCATCCATAGCAACGTTTCCAGCACCGACAACGGCAACATTTTTACCTACATATACAGGAGTTGCAACATTAGGAAATTGGTATGCACGCATTAAATTAACTCTAGTAAGAAATTCATTTGCAGAATAGACTCCATTTAAATTTTCGCCATCTATATGCATGAAATGTGGCAATCCAGCACCTGTACCTACATAAACGGCACTGAATCCTTCTTCATCCATTAATTCTTTGATGGTGAAGGTTCTGCCAATGACGGCATTAGGGATTATTTTTACCCCCAAATCTTTTAAGGCGTCAATTTCGTGTTTTACAATTTCTTTCGGCAAGCGAAATTGTGGAATACCATACATTAAAACTCCACCTGGAGCATGAAGAGCCTCATACATAGTAACATCATAGCCCATTTTCGCAAGATCTCCTGCAGCTGTTAAACCTGAAGGACCACTGCCAACAATTGCTATCTTTTTATCTTTTGATGAATCTATATCAGTTTTGGTGATATCAATTCCCTGCTCACGAGCATAATCTGCAACAAAGCGTTCGAGACGTCCGATAGCAACGGATTCTCCTTTGATACCTAAAACGCATTTACTTTCACACTGATTTTCCTGAGGACAAACGCGTCCGCAAACAGCTGGTAAACTATTTTTACGTTTCAGGATAGTTATAGCTTCATTTAATTTACTTTGAGCAATAGCTTGAATAAAAGCTGGTATTTCTACATTAACCGGACAACCTTCAACGCAGCGCGGTTTAGGACAATTTAAGCAACGCTGTGCTTCATCGATAGCAGTTGCCATATCATAACCAAGCGCTACCTCTTCAAAATTTTTATTTCTTATATCAGCCGGTTGTTCCGGCATAGGATTTCTCATTCCTCCACGCATTTGCAATGACCTCCGCAGCTATATTCAAGCATTTCCTGACCTTTATACATTTGCTGACGCTGAACAAGATTAGCAAAATCTACTAAATGTGCGTCAAATTCCGGGCCGTCAACACATGCAAATTTATTTTCATCCCCTACCCTGACACGACACCCACCGCACATTCCGGTTCCGTCAACCATAATAGTATTTAAACTTGCAGTAGTCGGAGTTCCATAGGGTCGGGTAGTTTCTGCAACATTCTTCATCATAATAACAGGTCCAATAGCCAAGACTAAATCAATTTTTTCACCGGCTTCAAGCATTGCTTTCAGAGGATCTGTAACAAAGCCTTTCTGACCAGCACTTCCATCATCAGTAGTAATAATCAATTCATCACTGACAGCTTCCATTTTTTCTTTAAAAATAATCAGATCTTTATTGCGGGCACCGATAATAGAAATGACTTTATTACCCAATTTATGATAAGCACGAGCAATGGGATAAACCGGTGCAACGCCGATACCGCCACCAACGCAAACAACAGTACCGAATTTACCCATATGTGAAGGCATTCCTAATGGGCCAAGAACATCTAAAATTTCATCACCAACAATAAAAGTTCCACAAAGATGTGTTGTAGTATTGCCTACTGTTTGCACAATCAAAGTTATTGTCCCTTTTTCACGATCAAAATCAGCTATAGTCAAAGGGATACGTTCGCTGTTTTCATCTGTACGAATCATAACAAATTGACCGGGTTGGCATTTATGAGCTATCATTGGCGCTTCAATAATAAATTCATAAACAGCAGGTGCTAAATTGTTTTTTACAAGTATTTTTGCCACTCTCGTCACTCCTAAAGTTTTTTGCTTTATCTAGTTAAGCGATGGCCTCGCATATTGGCCTCCGCATAAATTTTTTCTACATCCATTTCCAACAGTTCGCCATTTTTCATTAAAACTTTACCGTTGACAATAACTGTATCAGCATCAGTTGCGCTTGCAGCATAAACCAGTAAAGAAACACGATCATGGCGTGGATACCAATAAGGCTTCTGCATATCGTAAAGAACAATATCAGCTTTCTGACCTACCTCAATCTCTCCTACATCAGTAAATCCCAAAGCCGAAGCACCTTGTTTAGTTGCCAATTTTAAAGCTTCCTGGGCGGGAATAAGCAATGGATCACCGCTTATTCCTTTATGAAGCATAGCTGCCAGACGGCACTCTTCTAAAAGATCCAAATTATTATTGCTGGAAGTTCCATCAGTACCTAAACCGACTATAATACCACGTTTAAGCATTGCCGGCACTGGAGCAATACCGCTGGCCAGCTTTAGATTGCTCTGCGGATTATGTGCTACACGGACTTTTTTATCAGCCATTATATCCAAGTCTGCTTCACTTACATGCACGCAATGTGCAGCTAAAGTTCCGCAATCAAACATATCTAAACTATTCATTAGTTTTATAGGTGTCATATTGTGCTCTTTTACACAATCACTTACTTCTCCTGCCGTTTCACATAAATGCATATGAATTTCCGCATTCAATTCACCGGCTTTAGCTACAACTTTCTTTAAATATGAGACAGGACAAGTATAGGGAGCATGAGGACCAAACATTACTCTAATACGGCCATCAGCTTTTCCATGCCAGTTTTTAAAAAGCATTTCATTATCCTGCAGTTTTTCATCAGCATCTGGTGTAAGTCCAACCAGACCACGGCTTAAAGAAGCACGAATACCAGTTTCATTCACTGCCTGGGCAACTTTATCCATTGCAAAATACATATCTGCAAAACATGTAGTTCCTGTTTTAAGCATTTCTGCGATTGAAAGCATTGTGCCCCAATAGATATCTTCATCATTTAATCCCGCTTCTGCAGGCCAGATTTTATTTTGCAGCCAGTCCATCAATACCATATCGTCTGCGTAACTGCGCAATAAAGTCATAGCAGCATGTGTATGAGTGTTTACCAGACCAGGCACTGCAATCTTATCAGAAGCATTGATTATTTCAGCATTTTCAAAACCTGTTGGCATTTCTTTGCTGATAACACTGATAGTGTCATTATCAATGCCTAAAAAATATTTTTCGTTATCGGGAGCAGAAATTATTTCTACATTTTTTATTAGTAATTTACTCAAGTACTTCATCTCCCTTTTCTATTTGGCGTTTAGAATAATGCTGCTTGTAGAAATCATGCATTATAGCAATGTCTGATTCCGGTAATAATTTAGCACCGCCCATAGTTTCACAAATACAATAAATATGTGCTGCTTTCTCAACTATTTCAGCAGTCATTAAAGCAGTTTCTAAAGAAATTCCCCAGCATACAACTCCATGGTTAGCTAGTAATGCAGCTTTTTTATTTTGTAAAGCTATTAAGGCTTTTTCAGCTAATACTTTTGTTCCCGGTAACGCATATTCGGCAACGTCCACACTACCGCCTATTATTTGCACCAGATCTTCAATTAACGCCGGTATCGATCTATGCAGCGCAGCGCAGGCACTGGCATAAACACTATGTGTATGAACTATGGCTTGTGCTGCAGGTATAGCATTATAGATTGCCAGATGCAGAGGTGTTTCTGATGAAGGAATCAAAGCTCCCTTTATTTTATTACCTTGCATATCCACAACAACAATATCTTCAGTATTTAAGCTGTCATAACTACGTCCAGATGGTGTTATTGCACAACGTGAAGTATCTATTTTTATACTTAGGTTTCCCCAAGATCCTGCAATCATTTTTTGCTCGACCATTTTTATGCCTGCAGTAACTATTTGTCTACGAGCCGCATCAATAATGAGATCATCCTGCAAGATTAACACTTCCTTTAGGCCTGGTGCAGATATGTTTCCTGTTCCTGCGTTAACTTATCAATACCTACACCCATAGCTTGTAATTTAAGCGCAGCAATTTCTGTATTCAACTCTTCTGGTAAAACATAAAGTTTATTTTCAAGTTCATTTTTATGTTCCCACAGATATTTCATTGCTAAAAACTGCATCGCAAAAGAAAGATCCATTACTTCTACAGGGTGTCCATCGCCGCAGGCCAGATTTACAAGACGGCCTTCTCCCAATAAATTTATTTTGCGGCCATTTGACATCGTAAAAGTTCTGATATTTTTTCTAACCTCATACGACGGTTCTACAGTTAATTCTTCAAGATGCTTGATGTTTATTTCAACATCGAAATGACCAGCATTGCTAAGAATGGCTCCATCTTTCATAACAGCAAAATGTTCTTTTGTGATAACATCTTTACAGCCGGTAACGGTGACAAAGAAATCGCCATATTTAGCAGCTTCATGCATAGGCATTACTCTGAACCCATCAAAAACAGCTTCTATCCCTTTAATAGGGTCTATTTCAGTAACTATAACATTAGCGCCTAATCCTTTAGCACGCATTGCTACCCCTTTGCCGCACCAGCCATAACCAGCAACGACTACCGTTTTTCCTGCAACAGAAAGGTTTGTAGTGCGCATAATACCATCCCAAGAAGATTGGCCAGTGCCATAACGATTATCGAAAAGATATTTGCAATAAGCATCATTAACTGCAATCATGGGGAAAGCCAACTTACCGTTATTGGATAAAGCCTTTAAACGATGCACGCCAGTAGTAGTTTCTTCACTGCCGCCAATAAGTTTGGCAACCAAATTTTTGCGTTCACCGTGCAGCATATTGACAAGATCCCCGCCATCATCAATGATAAGATCAGGCTCCACATCTAATGCTTTGCTGAGATACGTATCGTATTCTTTATCAGTACAGTTATGGGTTGCAAAAACAGTAACACCGCTATCAGCTAACGCTGCAGCTACATCATCCTGAGTAGACAGCGGATTGCTGCCGGTTACAACTACATTAGCGCCAGCATTTTTGAGTACTTGGGCCAAATATGCAGTTTTCGCTTCTAAATGAATGGTAACTACCATATTCAAACCATTAAAAATTTGATTTTTACTATATTTTTCATTAAGAATATTGAGCAAAGGCATATGCTCCTTTACCCAAGAGATTTTTTGCTTTCCGGATGGTGCTAAAGCTATATCACGAATCATACTTTCCATAGTTAATATTAGTCCTCCTCTTGCAGTATTTTCTGCAATTTTTTTATATTTTCTATATATGGCGCAGATATAACACCATATTCTGTGATAATGCCGGTAATCAGTTCTCCCGGAGTGACGTCAAAAGCAGGATTAAAAACATTCACCTGCTGTGGTGCTGTTACCACACTATGAAGCAATCGTACTTCGTCAGCAGAACGTTCTTCAATAGGGATCTGTTTGCCAGTTTCTAAAGTAAAATCAAAAGTACTGATCGGTGCAGCAATATAAAATGGTATCTGATGATATTTTGCAGCCAATGCCACTCCATAAGTACCGATTTTATTTGCCGTATCACCATTGGCAGCAATTCTATCTGCGCCGACTATAACAGAGTCTATATGTTGAGTTTGCATAACCCAGGCTGCCATATTGTCGGTAATCAAAGTAACAGGAATATTATCTTCTATTAATTCCCAGGCTGTTAAACGCGCCCCCTGTAATAACGGTCGTGTCTCATCTGCGTATACCATCTCCAGCCGTCCATCTAAAAAAGCTTGTCTGACAACCCCCAAGGCAGTTCCCCATCCACAGGTAGCTAAAGCTCCTGCATTACAATGCGTGAGTATTCTGGCTTGCTGCGGCAATAATGCGGCCCCATAGATACCAATCCTTCTATTGACTTCAATATCCTCCTGATAAATTTTACAGGCTAAATTTCCCAATGAAGTTTCAATAGCTTTTAAAGATTGCTGTGCATTTATCATAGCAACAGCATGTTTATATATTTTTTCAACTGCCCAACCAAGATTAACTGCTGTCGGGCGAGTAGAAAGCAAAAAGTTTTTTATTTTTTTGAACTCTATTAAAAGAGTTTCCTGGCTGAAATCAGCATATCTTGATGCAAGCTCCTGCCATCCTAATACCATTCCAAAGGCCGCAGCCGCACCAATAGCAGGTGCTCCTCGTACTTCCAAACGTTTTATTGCTTCTCCTACTCTACGGTAATCTTTACAAAGAATAGTTATAATTTCTGATGGCAGCTTCGTCTGATCTAATAAAAGCAGGCTCTGTCCCTGCCATTCCATAGTTTTAACCATTTTTACAGGCTCCTTATAAAGTAAAACCACCAAATTCAGTCATACACTGCGGGCATCCACACTCCATACTATCAGCTTCATTAGCAGCAATAAAGGCGCTGATAAGCTGTTCCATATTTTTAATACTTTTATCCATAGCTTCAACTACTTCACTGTGAGAAAGAGGTGTCGGAGAAATTCCGGCAGCCATATTAGTAACTATGGAACAATTTGTATAACACATTTCTGCTTCTCTGGCCAGCAAGGATTCCGGCATATTAGTCATACCAACGAGGTCACCGCCCAACATTGCAAACATTTTTATTTCAGCAGCAGTTTCAAAGCGAGGTCCCTCAGTACATACATAGCAACCTTTTTTATGAAAAATAATATCTGTTTTATATAAACAATTAATTACTTTGTCTCGTAATCTTGGACAGTAAGGATTGGTAAAATCAACATGAGCGACACCACGTTCTGGATTGTCGTAAAAAGTATTGATACGGCTTTTCGTAAAATCTAAAACCTGATCACATACAACGAAATGTCCGGGTTCCATATCAGGATTTAAAGATCCAACTGCAGTAGTCGCAAAAATTTCTTCTGTACCGAGACTTTTCAGTGCCCAGATATTTGCACGATAGTTTACTTTATGCGGAGCTGTTTTATGTCCCACACCATGACGGGTAATGAAAATTACCTGATTGCCGCACATTGTTCCAATATTACATAAAGCTGCTCCATAAGGAGTTTGAATCACCTTTTCCTCAAAACATTGTAACGTTTCCGGACTATAGATTCCTGTTCCACCTATGATTGCTATTTTACGCATATTGTCCTCCTTAGTGTTTATTATTCAAATCATCAATAATCTTTATCAAATCTGGCATTTCTTTCAGAATATACGTTGGATTACCTTCATCAAGCATTTCCTGCCAGTCAAAGCTGGTATAACTAACAGCTACCGTACCATAACAGCCTGCCGCCTGTCCACTTTGTAAATCAAAAGGACTGTCGCCTATACAAAGGCATTCTTCAGCTTTCAGTTTAAGAGCGCTCAAGGCTTTCTCCATTGGTTCTGGATGTGGTTTATGATGTTGGCATATATCACATCCAATAACCGCTTCTATATAGGTTTCCAACCCCATACACTGCAAACCGCGTTTGGCCATTGGTACCTTTTTGGAAGTAACAACAGCCATTTTTATTCCACGCTGCTGCAAAACAGACAATGTTTCTTTAACCCCTGGAAACGGTTTAATAAGCTCATCGTGATATTTTAGATTGAACTCTCTATAAACTGCACATAATGTTTCTACCTGATTTTTATCTACATAATTTTCCATAGCACTGCGTAACGGCAGCCCAAAATATTTCACCAACTCTGCACGTGGCATCTTTTTATTCAAGCAAACTGCAAAGCTGTGTTCAAATGCTTGAATTATCAAATCGATAGTATCGATCAATGTTCCATCTAAATCAAATAAAATACCGCGTATCTTCACAAACTTCTCCTTATATATTTTATATCTTATCATCTTATAATAACATAAAAGCCTTATAAAATAAAGAATTCAAGCATTTTATAAAGAAAAAGACCACTCTTTAGAAGAGCGGTCAAAAGTTATTGTTTTTTAGGAAATACGACTTGTTTCGGGCCAAGTTCAGCATTTTCCGGAATTAAAACTTCGTTAAAGCTTATTCCGCGAGTATGAGCAGTGTGGCTCCATTCATGATCATGCCTGTGAATATACCCCAGTACAGTAATAGGTATCCAGCTGTAAATAAAGAGCGGATACAATAAAAGGTACATCCATGATTTAAAAGAAGCATGAATTTTAAAAAGTACAATCATAGGAAAAATATACTGACCTATACCTATCAGCGTCCAAACTTCTAACGGTAGAATAGCATATAAGACATTTGTATAGAAAGGATAAAATTGATAGATATAACTGCAAATGACAAAAAAAGTAGAAATAAGTAAGAAATACGGTTGGAATAAATTGATTATTCCATCAAGAACAACGATATTTCTTTCCTTAATGCCTTTTACAAACAATTTACCGATATAACGGTTTGCTACATCAAAATGCCCTTGAGCCCAACGTTTACGTTGATTCCAGGATTGCATAAAAGTAAGAGGCTTTTCATCATAGACGATGGCATCATGTGCCCAAGTAGTAGGTATACCTTCCAACAAAGCTTTCATTGTAAATTCCATATCTTCTGTAAGGCATGTAGCACCCCAGCCATGTCTGCGCAATATATCTGTAGAAATACACATACCAGTGCCGCCAAGACAGCTCGATAAACCGATATTATATTTAGCTAAATGCCATACATGGTTTACGACCCAGAAAGAAATAGAAAATACTCCTGAAATCCAGGTATCATTAGGATTTTTAGAGTCCAAATATCCCTGAATTAATCGTTCACCTTTACATAAACGGCTGTTCATTTCTCTTAAAAAGTTAGGATGAACTAAATTATCTGCATCAAAGACACAAACAGCATCATATTGACGTTCCATTTCAAAAAGCCTTTGGAACATCCAATCCATTGCAAATCCTTTGCCTTTTTCATTATCATTAAAGCGTTCATAAACGATTGCTCCTGCTTGACGGGCAATTTGCGCTGTATTGTCTTTACAGTTATCTGCAACTACAAAAATATCATATAAATGATCAGAATAATTGAGCAGATGCAGATTCTCGACCAATTGACCGATAACTTGCTCTTCATTGTGTGCACAAACGATCATAGCAAAAGTTTTTTGCTCATCATAAATTTTTTCTTCTGGTCTGCGGCCAAAAAGGCCAAAGAAAGAAAGCGTAAAATAATAGATCGTGAAGAATACAATTAAAAGCTGCAACGGAATCATGATCAAGTCAAAATAGGTACTCATCAAAAATCTCCTTGCTTTCTAAAAATATTTACTGCTTGTTTAGCATTTTTGCATAAACACAGTTAATAATCCCAGCTAACGAATAGGTAAACATGGCCGCAAAAGGCCATGCTGAAAGGTTTACATAAAGTAAATATATGCCAACAGCAACAGCAACAATTACCGGAGGTAAAAACATTGGATTTCCTTTACCTTTAAAATCCGGAAATTTTACATTACTATACATAATACAACCAATTACAAAAGTTAGAATTGCAACAAAATAAGTGGAAAAGGAATAATCAGAAAGAACATACGTTGCTAAAACACAGGCTCCCGCAGGAATCGGCATGCCTTGAAAATATCCCTTTACCTCACCAACATTTACATTAAATCTTGCTAAACGCATAGCACCACAAATTGTAAAAATGGAAGCAATGAGTTTTCCAAGTAAACCTAAATCTGTCATACCATATTGATAAATAAGAATAGCAGGAGCGACACCAAAAGAACCTAAATCACATAAAGAATCCAGTTCTTTACCAAATTCCCCGCCTCCTACTCCTAAAAAGCGAGCAGCTCTTCCATCCATAGAATCTGCAATAACAGCCAATATTATAAATATAGCTGCTCTGGAAAAATTGCCTTCAAATGTATCAAAAATAGATAACACGCCAAATGTTAAACTTAATGCACTAATGCTGTTAGGTATGATACGACGATAATTCATCTTTTAATGAACCCTCCCGATCAGAGAAACTCCTCCAACTACTGAATCACCTTTTTTTACAAGAATTTCAACATTTTTTGGTAAAACGAGTTCAGTACTTGATCCAAATTTAATCATACCATAACATTCGCCTTGTTTCAAATTATGACCTAAAGTCACCCACGATACAATACGACGCGCCAGTAATCCTGCAACCTGAATAACCAAAACTCTCATCTTATCGTTTTGAACTCCAATAGCATGACGTTCATTTTCAAAAGAGGCAGATTTTTTATATGCCGGCACAAACTGCCCACATGTATAACGCTGGTATTTTATTTCACCATTAACAGGGCTGCGATTGACATGCACATTAAAAACGGAAAGGAAAATAGTAACCTTTATAGCATCTTCATTTAAATATTCTTCATCATAAAAGTCTTCTATTGCCATTACTGTTCCATCTGCAGGAGAATAAATAATAGAGTCATCTGATTGTGTAGGACGATTGGGATTACGGAAAAAATAAATAAAAAATAGCATTAACACTGCAGGAATTACGGCCCATATTAAACTACCCCAATAACCTACAGCAAAAGTAATAATAGCAAAAGCAAATATGAACGGATGACCGTCTTTGACTATATTCATAGAGAGTCCCTCTCTTTCGGCAAGTTTAAGAAAAGAAAACAATAATGTGATGAACCTTTAGTTCATCACATTATTATAATACAGCCATATCTTTTTGTCCATTTTTATTTCATTTGGAACAAATTACTTTAATAACAAATTTAGGTAAAGCAAGCATTCTTGTAAAACGGCTCGGTTGTTTGTAGAGCCTAAAAAGCCATTCCAAAGAATATTTTTGCATCCATAACGGTGCACGTTCCATTTTTCCGGCCAACACATCAAAACTACCGCCTATTCCCATAGTAATATAAGGTTTTAGCTCTTGAAGATGTGTCTGAAGCCATTTTTCCTGTTTAGGGGCTCCCAACGCAATAAATAAAATCTGTGCGCCGCTATTATTAATGGCATCTATTATAGACTTGTTATCACTGTCTTTAAAATAACCATCCCTGCATCCAACTACAGTTACACCAGGATATAAACTTTCTGCTTTTTTCTTTGCAGCTTCAGCTATACCAGGCGACGCGCCAAAGAAAAAAACTCTATAACCTTTCTCAGCAGCCAGATTAAGTAAACGATTAAATAAGTCAAACCCTGCAACTCTCTCCGGCACAGCATATCCTAACTGTCTGCCTGCCCAAACGGTACCGGCGCCATCAGGCAGGACTAAATCGGCAACATTAGTTAAGATATTTTTATATTCTGCATCGTCTTGACACATCATAATAATTTCTGCGTTAGCAGTAACTACAAATGAGTGCTTTTGTTCTTGTATCTTATCATCAAGATATTGAACAGCCGCATCCATACTATATGGGTGCACAGGTACATCCAAAACCTGAATAGCAGTAATTTTTTCCATCAGCAACAACCTTTATTGAATATATAGATCAATAATATTTGCATTTTTATCAATGCATTTGTATTTGTAAACAGGACGACCTACACTGCCTCGATGAAGATCAAGGCTCAATAGTTTCAAGGATTTAAGAAATTCCAAATATTTACGGATTGAAACACGTGAAATACCAACTTTAGCCGAAATTTCTTCTGTAGTAAACATTCCGTCGATTTTAATAATTTCAGACCAAACAGTATTTAAAGTATTCTTGTCCAAACCTTTCGGTAAAGTAACTTCTACATCTGTATCCTGATGAATGATAGTTTTGTCAAGTTCATCCTGTTTAAGGATGGACTGTTCTTCAACCAAGTTATAGCGGCTCTTATAATTATTTAACGCCAGATTAAATCTTTCAAATTCAAAAGGTTTTATAATGTAGTCAAATGCTCCTAACCGCAGTGCTGCTTTAATCTTATCTTTATCATTGGCAGCGGATACAATAATGACATCGACATCATATTCCTGTTCTCTGATTTTTGCCAGCAGCTGCAGACCATCCATTCCTGGCATAAAAATATCAAGAATGACAAGATTGTACTCTTTAGTCTGCATAATTTTCAAAGCTTCATCACTGTTGCGAACGATATCACATAGTTGAAAACCTTTGATTTGGGTCAAATAATGTTCGTGAAGCTTCCCTACCATCGGGTCGTCTTCTACTACTAAAACTTTGATCATGATGTTTTCACCGTCCTTACGATTGGTAATCTTATGGTAAACGTGGTACCTTCGCCTACGGTTGATTCAACCTCGATAGTACCTTTTAAATGGGTAACTGTCTGTTTTATTAAAAAAAGTCCGATACCGCGTCTGGGCCCCTTACTAGAATAACCTTTTTCAAAGATAGTTTCAAGTTTATTTTCAGGAATACCAGGTCCGGAGTCTTCAACCATGACCATTATTTCATTATCAAAGGTTAAAATACTCAGATTTACAATTCTTTCACTGGGATGATCACGCAGAACATCAAAAGCATTTTCAATCAAGTTGCCAATAATAAGAATCAGCTCCTGTACTGTAGGACGAATAAATTCGGTTGTAAGTTCGCTTTCATCTGTTAAAGAAAACTCGATATCTAATTCTCTTGCCCTGCTGATTTTCCCTAAAATAAAACCTGCTAATGTAATATCTTTTAATCTGGTGACTACATAAGCAGCTTCAGCCTGCCGGTTATTGGCAATTTCCATCGTAAACTGTTTTAACTCGTCATAAGCTTTCATATCAATCAAACCCATGATAACATGCATTTTATTCATAAATTCATGTGTCTGAGCTCTTAGTGCATCAGCATAATTACGTACACCAGTCAACTGATTAGCCAATTCTTCTAATTCCGTTTTTTTACGAAATGTTATAATGGCACCACCGATATGTCCATTGTCAAATAACGGAACAAGAGTTGCGATAAATAGAACAGAACCTACCTGTACCGGCATATCCAATGTTGCTCTTCCCTCTTTTAAAACAGTATCCAGCGTTAATCCGTTCATAACTGTTTCAAGCGGTTTGCCTAGAAGTGTGTGTGGATTAGGTATTCCTGCCTGAGCAAACAAAAACTCTGATTCAGTATTAATCAAAGTTATTTCAGCATCTTTATTGATTGCAACAACACCCTCTTTTACAGAATTAAGCAATGCATTGCGTTCTTGTAACAATGTGGCAATATCTTCAGGCTCTAATCCAAATAAAGTAGCTTTTACATGACGTGCTAAAAAAACAGCACCGCCTATACCTACAAACAAACCAAATAAACTTGCCAGAAAAATCAGCAGAACTGATTCTACTGTCAAATCCTGAATCATTTTAGGTGATACTCCAGCTACAATATAGCCAACAACAGTATTACGGTCATCGCGAATGACCCCTACTGCCTTTTCATTAAAAACTGAAGTATCATACCAGTTTAGATTAGTACTCAGTCCCTGTTCAGCCACTATCTGACGCGCTTCATCTTCAAATCCGTCTATCGAAGTAGGATTGTGAAATACCCGTATATTTTTATTGCGGTCTAAAATAATAATACTGGCTTTACATGACTTGGCCGCCATGTTAACGACATTATTCAGAGTTTCATTGGTATTATTGATATCAGTTTCATATGTCAGCGAACGGATTACAGCTGGCGAATGAGAGAGTAAAGTAGTAATACTGACAGCATTTACACTTATACGTTCATCAACGACACCGGAAACTCTATGAGCTATAAGCAAACTGGCAGGCAATAATGATGCAACTATAACAAACGTTATCAGAAGAACTATTTTTTGTGATAAGGTGAATTTATTTGTTCCGTTTTTATATGTCATACTTTTCACCTCACCAAAAATTCTTTTGCCACTGTTTATAGCATAAACTACTTTTTAAAGTTTTTACAATTAACTTTACTTAAATTATTACATAATTTATATTTTAATATCTAAATTTTAGCAACATCTGAAGGAACTGTCAAAAATTGAATGCCAGGATTTCGTTCTAAAATCCAGTTCAATGACCATTCGTTATTAACAAGAATAACAGGTCTGTCTTTTTGGTCATATACAAGCATACCGCTATCCAGTCCTTTAATATTATCAATAAGCTTTTTATCTTCCGCATAAACCCAACGGGCAACGGTATAAGCAAGCTGATTCATCAAAAGCTGGGCACTGTATTCATTGATAAGCCGATATTCCAATACTTCCAGCTGAAGAACACCAACAACACCAACAATAAAGCTTTCGATGCCGATATCCTTTTGTTCAAAGACCTGAATAGCGCCTTCCTGTGCCAATTGAGTAATTCCTTTGACAAATTGTTTCCGCTTCAGAGAATCCTTTGGCTGCACTCTGGCAAAAATTTCCGGCGGAAAAACAGGGAAATCCTCAAATTGGACTTTCATTTTTTCATCGCTTAAGGAATCACCGATTCCAAAGATACCTGGATCAAAAACGCCTATAATATCACCGGGATAAGCTTTTTCTACGATAGTTCTTTCCTGAGCCAAAAACTGCTGTGGCTGTGAAAGTTTAACCACTTTTCCTCCCTGTTTGTGATAAACAGACATCCCTTTTTCAAAGACGCCGGAACAAATACGCATAAAAGCGATTCTGTCACGATGAGCTGGGTTCATATTAGCCTGAATTTTAAAAACAAATGCAGAAAATTCTTCTGTAGAAGGATCTAAAATTTCACCATTCTGCAAAATTCTTGGCTGTGGCTGTGGAGAAAGCTCTAAAAATTTCTCTAAAAAGCTGCGAACACCAAAATTAGTCATAGCACTGCCAAAAAACAACGGTGTCAGTTCGCCATTATTTACACGCGTCATATCAAATTCATCGCCTGCCAGATCAAGAAGTTCAATATCATTGCACAAATTATCATATAACTCTTGCCCTAATGCCTCAATAATCTGAGGGTCATCAAGAGAACCGGTAGTAGATTTTAAAATTTTAGAACCATGGCTATTATCATCCTCAAAAAGTTCGATCTGCTTTTTGATACGGTCATAAACGCCCTTATAATTACCATCAATGCCAATAGGCCAATTAATTGGGTAAGCATGAATACCAAGAACCTGTTCTAGCTCTGCCATCAAATCAAACGGATTTCTTCCATAACGGTCCAATTTATTAACGAATGTAAAAATTGGCAGTTTCCTGCGATGGCAAACCCAAAACAGCTTTTTAGTCTGCGGTTCAACACCTTTAGCAGCATCAATAAGCATTACAGCACTGTCTGCGGCCATCAGGGTTCTATAAGTATCTTCTGAGAAGTCCTGATGGCCAGGAGTATCAAGAATATTTACGCGGTGCCCAGCATAATCAAACTGTAAAACAGAAGATGTTACGGAAATACCACGCTGTTTTTCAATTTCCATCCAGTCAGAGACTGCATGTTTATTACTTTTTCGCGCTTTTACTGAGCCGGCTAGATGGATAGCCCCTCCATATAGCAACAATTTTTCAGTTAAGGTTGTTTTACCAGCATCAGGATGAGAAATAATGGCAAAAGTGCGCCTTTTCTCAATTTTCTCCAACAATTCCTGCATATTATCCCCCTAATTATTCTTTATTCTGCATCTCATATAAACGATATGCATCTATTATTTGTTTCAAAACATATTCAGGTACCGGTGTTTCTGTTTCTATTTGTCCTTTCATATTGAAACGGAAGGCAATATCGTTAAACTTTTCGCAGCCATAGGTTTCGCAGCTAAAAGTTGTACGCATAAACTCATCTTTAAAAGTACAATCTTTCAAGGAATTCTTTTTGCGTTCGGAATCCCATTCAGTATAAATGCTGAATAATCTCCGCTGTGCTTCTTCTGGGATTTCTTCACTTGTAACAACAGTTTCTTCTAACGGAGTACAGTCAAGATTTTTATATATTGTGCCATCTTCCAAAGTAATACTCACTGTCATCACATAATCTTTTTCATAAAAAACTGCTGTTTTAATGCGCCATTTGTCTTTCCATCTTTTTATACAATCAGGGCAGATAAAATGCACATCTCTAATACTGTTACTCATAAAATTGTCACGATAATATAATTCTTCAGCAGGAACGAATTTATTATCACAATTACTGCAAACCAAAGGCAGCGTACGAATCATAGGTGTGAACCTCCTTACCCACAGACAAAAAAATAAGCCTTTACGGGGGTTACCCGTAAAGGCTGGCGATCCGAAATGGTCGGAGCGGCGGGATTCGAACCCACGACCTCTTCCACCCCAAGGAAGCGCTCTACCAAGCTGAGCCACGCCCCGAATCACAATGAGTATTATACCCATCCTGCATATAAAAGTCAAGCAATATTTTAATTTCAGCTATGTTCTTTTTCCCGGGCACCATTAAAATCTAACTTAAGAATATGAGCAGTACTACGCTGTCCATATTTTTCAAAAGCGTCGGTCATTGCTGCAGCAATTATATCACAATCTTTTTCTGGATCAGCATAGGCCATCAAAGTAGATCCAGCTCCACTAATAATAGCTCCATAAGCACCGTTCGCTTTGGCTGCCTCAAAAACTGCCTCTGTACCTGTAATTAAGGGAATTCTATAAGGCTGATGCAGACGATCTTCTAAAGCAGCATTAAGATATTGATAATTGCCGCTCATCAACGCGCCAACATAAAGTGCAGTACGACTGGCGTTGAAAACAGCATCCTGATGAGGAATGTGCTGTGGTATTGCCTGACGTGCCTTATGCGTGGAAAGAGGCTGGTCAGGTACAACGGCTATAAAACGCAGCTCTTTTTGCGGCAGAAAACGCAGTGAATGTGCCCCTGATCTATCCATATAACTGATTGTAATACCGCCTAAAAGTGCCGGGGCCACATTATCAGGATGTCCTTCGATTTCTGTAGCATAATTTAAAAGCCGCTCTTTAGGTAAAGTTGATCCAGTAAGCAGATTAGCCGCTACAAGTCCGGCAACTATGGCAGTAGAACTGCTGCCCAAACCTCGTGATAAGGGGATTCGGTTCTGCATCGTTACTTTAAGGCCAATTCTAGTACCTCTAACTTCATTCCAAACCTTCAAAAATGACAGAAATGCTAAATTTCTGCCACCGGCCCGCAATCGATCTTCGCCTTCGCCAATAACCTCTAAAGCAAACCCAGGAGTATCTAAAATTTCAAAAGTAAAATCGTTATACAAGTTGCAGGCTAAACCCAGGGAATCATATCCCGGTCCGCAATTAGCTGATGTAGCAGGAACAATAACAGTTATTTTATTTTTCATATCAAAATTACTCCAGGTCGTGATCTTCAACACGAATAACACTGCAAACCTTTTCAACGATCGGCAGAGCTTTCAATGTTTGTACCGCCATTTGTAAATTTAATTCAGAGACATCATAAGTAATAACGACTAATTCCGCAACACCCTTGACTTTACTCTTTTGTACAACATTCTTTAAGCTTACATTCTGCGCTCCAAAAGCAGCAGCAATAGCAGCTAAAACACCTGGCTTATCCTGTACATGTAACCGTATATAACAGGGAGACATCATATTCTCCAAACTGCAGAGATGTTTTTCATCAAAGCAGGTACAATTAATACGTCCGTTCGATTTATGAATAATATTACGTGCAACATCAATTATATCGCCGCAGACCGCACTTGCTGTAGGCATTTTACCAGCTCCACGGCCCATGAACATCGCATCTCCGATAGCATCACCTGTAACAAAAATGGCATTGAATACATCATTTACACCAGCTAAAGGATGAGATACCGGCAGCATCGTCGGACGCACACAAACGCTAATACCATGTTCAGCATTATTTTTAGCAATAGCTAAAAGCTTAATTGCATAACCGAGCTCTTTACCATGTTCAATATCGCATAGATCCAGCCCGTCAATACCTTCTACTAAAACGTCACTTAAATCAATACGCGTATTAAATGCTATTGACGCAAGAATAACAAGTTTTCTGGCTGCATCCAAGCCACCAACATCTGCGGTAGGATCAGATTCTGCATACCCCTTTTCCTGCGCTTCACGCAGAACATCAGCATAATCCATATTTTCCTGCGACATTTTTGTCAGCATATAATTGGTAGTGCCATTAACAATACCCATTACAGAAGTAACTTTATTAGCGGCCAAACAGGATTTTAAGGGTCTGATAATAGGAATACCGCCGCCTACACTTGCTTCAAACATAAAATCCACTTTATTTTCTTCTGCTAATGGAAATAATTCCTTACCGTATTTTGCTAAAACATCTTTATTAGCCGTTACAACATTCTTTTTATGTTCTAAAGCAGCGGCAATGTATTCCTTCGCCGGATGCTCACGGCCTATAAGCTCAACTACGATATCAATTTCAGGATCTTCAACAATATCTTCGATTTTGTCTGTTAACTGATATTTTTCTGATAATTCTTTAGCTTTTTTCATATCACGGACTAAAATTTTAGATACATGGATTGGAACACCGACTTTTTTTTCTATCTCAGCAGTATTTTCTTCTAAAACAGTCAATACACCGCTGCCCACTGTTCCTGCACCTAAAAGCCCGACTTTAATGCACTCTTTCACAATATCCCCTCCAAGGTTAAAAGCGCATCAACGGATATAACTTAAACTTGGCCTAAAACTTCCAAACGTTTCACTCCGTCGATCATACGCAATTTATCTAATAAGGCTTCCAAATCAATTGTAAGGTCTTTTGTTTCAATAGAAATAGTGGTATTTGCAACCCCCTGCAAAGGGATACCCTGGTTAATAGTCATAATGCTGCCGGAATCACTGGCAACAGTGTTTAAAACTCTGGAAAGGACACCAGCTTTATGTTCAAGCAACAAGGATAAGGTAATAATTTTCTCTTTGCTGGCTTCATAAAATGGGAATACATAATCTTTATATTTGTAATAAGCACTGCGGCTTAAGCCCATTCTTTCAACAGCTTCATTAATAGTTTTGATTTCACCGCGTTTTAAAATTTCTTTTACTTTAATAGTTTTTTTGATTGCTTCCGGTAAAATTTCTTCACGCACTAAGTAAAAAGTAGATTTGTCAGACATTGATATCGTCCTCCCTTTTATTAAATGTCCATATGGTTTTTACATGTGTTTTATTATATCATTGTTTCGTGGTAAAAGCCATATGTTTTAAGATTTTCTTATAAAAATAGAAAAACAGCCGTTTTTAGTACATAAATACGGCTGTAATCAATATTATTATTTTTTTTGTAGATCTTTTGCATTACCTTGTTTTATTTTACTTTCTGTACCATTCAAAAGTCTTTTAATATTTTCTGCATGACGTATAACAACAAATCCTCCTGCTACGACAGCAAAAATTACTAACGGCTGAGAGTAACCAAAATAATAAGCAAAAATCGGTGTACAAATGGCAGCTACAACAGACCCCAGCGAAACATAGCGCGTAAGTAAAACCAAAATCAACCAGACTCCAAAGCTGGCAATGCAAACTTTAGGCATAAAATAAAGAATCAGTCCCAAACCGGTAGCAACACCGCGTCCACCCTTAAATCCTAAAAAGATAGAATAATTATGTCCGAGCAAAGCTCCGATACCGGCAGCAACCATTCCTCCCATTGCGTTATTGGTAAAATAAGCCACTAACGCTACAGCAAGAATCCCCTTCATCATATCGCATAAGAGTACAAAAAAAGCTGTTTTCCCACCTACAGTACGAAAAACGTTAGTTGTTCCTATATTTTTACTGCCATATTCTCTGATATCAATACCATGAGCAGCTTTTACTAACCATAACCCGCATGGTATCGAACCAAATACGTGACCTACAATGAAGCAAACAAGCCATACTAAGCCTTCTGCCATTTCTCCCCCACCTTATTCTTCTTCGTTTTTACCGCGAATGATCATTTGCAGCGGTGTTCCTTCAAAACCAAAAGCTTCGCGTAATTTATTTTCTAAATAACGTTGATACGAAAAATGCATGATTTCCGGCTCATTAACAAAAATAACAAATGTCGGCGGTTTGATTTTAACCTGTGTGGCATACAATATTTTTAATCGCTGACCTTTCTCGGTAGGCGGCGGATTGATTGCAATAGCGTCTTCAACAACCTGGTTAAGCACGCTGGTAGAAATACGCATAGCATTCTGCTCCGCTACATAATGAATAACCTCCGGCAGTCTGTGTATACGCTGTTTAGTCATTGCTGAAACAAAGACTACAGGAGCATACTGCATAAATACCAATTCCCTGCGCAGATTTTCTGTATAACGTAAGGTAGACGTATTATCTTTATCGTACAAATCCCATTTATTTACTACTAAAACAATCCCTTTACCAGCCTCATGTGCATATCCGGCAATTTTTTTGTCCTGTTCCGTAACACCGTCGATAGCATCTATAACCATTAAAACGACATCTGAGCGGTCTACAGCCCTTAATGAACGAATTATACTGTATTTCTCAATAGGCTCGTCTATACGTGCTTTACGGCGCATACCTGCCGTATCAATAAAAAGGAATTTCTGACCTTCTCTAATTACGGGAGTATCAATAGCATCGCGTGTGGTTCCAGCAACGTCACTTACGATAGAACGTTCTTCGCCTACTAAAGTATTAAAAATTGAAGATTTGCCAACGTTAGGACGACCAATCAAAGCCACTTTGATTTCATCCTCATTGCCGTCTTCACCATAAGCTGAGGTTTCAGGAAATTTTTCCACAACTGCATCCAGTAAATCACCCAGTCCAAGATGATTTGCAGCTGAAACTGGAATCGGTTCACCTATACCAAGATTATAAAACTCAAAAATTTCCATTTCCTGTTTCGGAGAATCAGCTTTATTGATAGCAAGAACTATTGGTTTCTTCGATTGACGCAGCATTTTAGCTACTTCTGCGTCTTCATGAGTAATACCAGCACGCGCATCACAAACAAACAAAATGACATCTGCTTCAGCAATTGCTATCTGTGCCTGCTGACGAATAGAAACAGCTATTTTATCAGTATTCATAATTTCGATACCGCCGGTATCTACCATCATGAATTCATTATCAAGCCATTCAGTATCCGCATACAATCGGTCACGAGTTACACCAGGAGTGTCTTCAACTATTGAAATCCTGCTGTTAGCAAAAATATTAAATAATGTCGACTTACCTACATTTGGCCGACCTACGATAGCGACTATCGGTTTTCCCATAACATTCTCATCCTCACTCTCTAATGGTCGATTCCGTCACGGGAGCTGACGCCCTTATGGAAATAATGTTTTATTTCCTGCATATCCGTAACCAAATCGGCTATATCAATCAATTCTTCAGGCGCACCACGTCCTGTTGTAATGATCTCTGTCTTACCTTTATATTTTTTCAAAAAATCAATAACTTCCTCTAATGGCAGCATTCCTGTTGCCAAAACAATATTCAGTTCATCTAAAATCAGTAAATCTGCAGTATCTTCAATAAGAATTTTTTTTGCTTCTTCCCATCCTTTACGAACCATTTTAAGGTCAATAGGATCTGGATTATGAAAATTTACGAAAGCATCGCGTCCAACCTGCCTCAGTAAAAAATGTGGAAGGTATTGTGCTGCCATAGCTTCACCATAATCAGGATCATCTTTGAGAAATGACAGCATGACCGTTTTGGCTCCCCTGCCAGCAGCACGCAAAGCCACACCCAATGCCGCAGTAGTTTTTCCTTTCCCTGATCCTGTATAAACCTGCAGTAAACCATAATCTTTCATAATCGGCCTCCTACCTGCTAAGCAGCATAACCAACTCGCGTGCATTAACGGCGCGCTCTACTTTGCCGTCAAAAGCTTTTTTAAAGTCATCAAAGGACATATCATCTAAGAACAAATTATCCTGATTCAAAACAACAGCAGGCAAAATAATTCTCTTCATGCCTTGGGCAGCATTTAAAATATCTTTACCAACTAATAATCCGGTAACATTGATAGTTTCACCGAAAAATTCGTTATTTACCGGGATAAAACTGTGTTTTGAACCAGTTTTATTATTAAAATTATCCAGCAGTGGCTGCAAAATTTTATAAGCACTGGTACCAACCGGTATCACTGCATCAACACTATGATTGCAAACATCAGTTTTGGCAGCGATCTGCTGCCATTCGTCAATAAAACTACGACTCAGACCAATGCCATTTTCGATTTGTGGAAATCCATCATACCATGATGCATCAGGGAGTTGTTTTTCTGCTAATAAATAAAACTCATCTCCCAGATAAACGAAGGATTTTCCAAATTTTTCGCGGCATTCCTGCTGCCATACAGTAACTTTATCAACTATAGCGGCAGCTTCAGGTTTAGAAAATAAGCGCATCGGTGTCAAATGTTCTCTATGCTTTGTAATACCAACCGGAACTACAGCCATTGTTTCCACCATAGGCGCTAAGGCTTCCAAATCACGATAGGTTTGTTCCAACACTTCTCCATCATTATAACCAGGACAGCAAACAATTTGTGTATGGATGGAAATTCCAGCTTCCACCAGTCTATTGATTTTTGACATCAATTCACCTGCAAAACGGTTATTCATCATTTGGCAGCGTACTTCTGGTCTTGTTGCATGTACGGAAATATAGAGCGGTGACATATGCGTCTTTATGATCTGTTCAAAATCTTCTTCCTTCATATTTGTAAGAGTAATAAAGTTACCATATAAGAAAGATAAACGATAATCGTCATCACGTACATATAATGATTCTCTCATACCAGGAATCATCTGATCTACAAAGCAGAATACACAGTTGTTATAACAAGTAGTAACACCGTCAAAAACAGCCGCTTCAAATTCCAGTCCCAATTCTTCATCAGTATATTTTTCAATAACTATCTGGCGCTGTCGGCATTCCGAATCTTCAATCGTCAATACAATCTGTTCGTCTGCAACTAAATAGCTTAATTCTATAATATCGTGTACTGACACACCATTAACAGCACACAGTTTTTCACCGGCTTTGATTCCGGCATTTTCGGCTAAACTGTTACGGCGTACGGCACTAATGATTCCCTGCATAGTTTTCCTTTCTAAAAGCACAGTTTGGTATCTTAATATTATACATTATAATTTCAAATTTGACAAAACACACAAAAATCCCGTTCTTATTTGAAGAACGGGATAAACATACTATCTTTTTCTGACGGCACTTATTTTTGAAATATCATAATTACGGCCAAGTAAAAATTCACGTAATTCACCTGTAAAATATATTGGGGCGTTACGCAAAGCTTTCAGATCACTGGAACCTGTAAGCAGCATTACCATTTTTAAATCATTGATGATATCTGTTAATGCCCTTTGAGCTTCTTCAATGTCTTTTTCTATAATATAACGCAGAATATTCCCTGACATCCCCACAACATCAGCACTTAAAGCAAACGCTTTCGCAGCCGTCAGTCCATCCCTTATTCCTCCACTAGCTATAATAATATCATTGCGGCCGCAAACAGAAAAAGCCTCAGTAAGAGTTTTAGCGGTGTTTATACCCCACTCAGCTAAAACAGACTTTTGTGAAGTAAACCGTTTTGCTTCTATTGCAGGGAAATTCGTGCCTCCCGCTCCACCGATATCAAACCAGGTAAAGCCAAAAACAAGCATCTGTTTGATTTGTTCTGCTGCCATACCGCAACCGGTTTCCTTGACAATAACAGGGACTTCGCTATGTTCTAAAATGCGACGCATATTATCCAAAAGACCTTTAAAATTTCTGTCTCCTTCCGGCATCACAAGCTCCTGGGCAGGATTCAAATGAACCTGCAAAGCATCAGCATCAAGCATTTTAACAGCTTCAGCTGCTTCGTCCGGTGTTGCCAGAGCGCTGACGTTAGCAAAAACGACTCCATTAGGATAAACTTCGCGTACTACTTTAAAACTCTGATAGCTGCTTTTACTTTTTACAGCTCCATATTGTGAACCGACCGCTATAGCTGCTCCAACTGACTTTGCTGTTTGCGCAAGCTTGCGGTTGATATCGATAACATTATCCGTACCGCCGGTTATCGCATTTATCAAAAAGGGAACGCTGAGCTTAATACCGCCCAGCGTCGTTGTAATATCAATATCAGCAGGAGCAAGCTCAGGCAAGCAATTATGCAGAAAATGCATATCGGTAAAACCGTTAGGAAGCGGTCCATCTCCAAGTTCCAATGCATATCTGATATGATCCAATTTTCTTTGCTCTCGCGACATATCTACCATCCGTTTAATTAATTGTTCAAACCTTCTAGCTGTTCTTTTAAATCAAGAGTCAGCTCCGGTTTGTCATTGATAAAAGAGCTGTATTCTGCTTTTTCTGCTTCTTTAACAGCTTTAACGATACTTAAGCCGATCTTCTTATGTTTCAAATCAACTTTGATAACTTTTACTTTTACATTTTGACCGATTTCCAAAATATCTTCCGGTTTTTCAACACGGGTTTCAGCAATTTCAGAAACATGGACCAATCCTTCAACTTTATCGGCAAGTTTTACGATAGCGCCAAACGGCAGGAACCTCTCTACAGTACCTTCTATAACCATACCTTCTTTAAAAGCAGATGCTTCAGTCAGCCACGGGTCTTCCTGAGTAGCTTTTATACTGAGAGCTACGCGTCTGTTTTCACGGTCAATTTTTTTCACAAGTACAGTTACTTCATCATCAACTTTAGCAGCATCTTCTGCTTTTACATTACGATCCCAGGATAACTCGGTATTATGAACTAAACCGACCAACCCCTGTCCAACTTCAACAAACAAGCCAAAATCAGCAATTCTTACAACTTTGCCTGTAACTGTCTGTCCTTCTTCAACAGAAGCATAAGCGGCTTCTTCTGCGGCAGTACGAGCTTCTTTAGCAGCTTGTATCCTGGCTTCTTTGGCATCACGCCAAGCCTGGGCTTTTGCTTCTTTTTCACTTCTAAGCAAATCACGACGTGAAACAACTAAACGTTTTTTTGCCGTATCAACTTCAATAACTTCCGCTTCCAATTCTTTACCAATATAATCAGAAAAATCTTCTACGCGACGTAATTCCACATGAGAAGCAGGCATAAAACCTTCAACGCCTTCGACTGCAACAGCTAAGCCGACAATATTTTTCATTTTGTTTTTAATAATCCGCAGAACTTTTACAGTAGCACGACGTTTTTCACCTTCTGCCAAATCTGCTACATAATTCCATGCAGCATCCTGTTCAGCTTTGATTTTCGAAAGACGGATAAAATCGTCTTTCGAAGTACCGGGAATAACTTTGGCCTCCACTTCATCACCAATTTTAATAGTTTGAGCCAAAATTTCCGGAGCTTCATTAGACCATTGTGAAAAAGCAATAGCGCCTTCTTTCATATAGCCGAAGTCAACATATACCTCATCTTTGCCTATTTGGATGACTGTAGCTTTAACAATCTTACCAGGGTAGACATGTGCGTCCTCCAGGCTTTGTTCCAGCATACTTTCAAAAGATTCCATGTTTTCCATTACACGTATAGCCTCCTTAATTATACGGTCCGGCGTTGATGCGCCTGCCGTTATTCCTATATTTTGACAGTTTTTAAACATCTCCTCGTTTAATTCCGAGGCTGTTTCGATATGGTAAGCACGCTTACAGTGTTCTGCAACAAGCTCATACAAGTGTCTTGTGTTGGCACTGTTTCTGCCGCCTATTACAACAAAGGCGTCTACTTCATCAGCTAACTTCAGAGCAGCCTTTTGTCGTTGAGACGTTGCCAGGCAAATAGTTTTTTCTATTTTATATTCACCGGAACGTTCCTTCTGAAGTGCTGCCAGAATTTCTTCAAACTTTGCCAATTCAAAGGTAGTTTGAATCAAAACGCCATATTTATCTGCTAAAGGTACATTACCTATATCTTTTATACATTCTATAACTATAGCATGTTTTCCTGCCCATTGTACAATACTTTTTACTTCAGGATGATTTTTTTCACCAATAATTACAGGTAAATAACCAGCCTCAGCCAAAGCTTGTCCTTTTTTCTGTGCAGCTTTAACATTTGGACAGGTTGCATCAAGAATAGTCAGATTTTTTGCATGAGCAGCTTCGTAAACGTCAGGGCCAACTCCATGCGAGCGAAAAACGACAGTTTCTCCAGCTTGAAATTCGTCCAGGCTTTCACGGCAAGGCACTCCTTTGGTATTTAAATCTTCGATAAGCTGCGGATTATGTATCAAAGGGCCTAATGTTCCAGATGCTTCATTTGCTTCAGCCAATTTATATGCCATATCTACAGCACGTTTGACGCCGTAACAAAAACCGCAATATTCAGCAATTCTGATTTTCATACTATCACTCCGCTTCTTGTAAGCGTTTTATTTCCAGCATCAAAGCTTCTGTAAGTTCATGCAGCAGTTCTTTGCTGATCGGTACATCCTGAGGGAAAAAAATAGGTTTTCCAAATTTGACGTTTACTTGCGGCCATAATTTCCCCTGCCGTTTGATATCGGTACCTTTTACGCATGTTGGAACAATGACTGCTTTAGCTTTTCCTGCCATCATCAAAGCACCTGGCTCAGCCTTACCTAACGCCCCTGTTTTACTGCGAGTCCCTTCAGGGAAAATAGCTAACACACCACCATCCAGCATCAAGTCAATACCATGTTTTATTGCTGTTCTATCGGCCCCACCACGTTTTACAGGAAATGCGCCCAAAAGTTTATAAATATCACCCAAAACAGGTACAAACAACTCCTGTTTTGCCATAAAGTGCACTTTTCTTGTAGATGCTACACCGATTACAGGCGGATCCAGCAAACTTAAATGATTGCTGGCAATTACCAAAGGACCTGTCGCTGGAATATTTTCTGCACCTTTTACTTCCAGCCGCAAAAATATTTTGAATAAAATTCTTAAAATAATCTTTAAGACTGAATAAAACATAGCTTAATGCTCCTGCACCAAAGTTAAAATTTGAGAAGCAACTTCCTGAATAGACATATTAGAACTATCCAAAAAAATCGCATCTTCTGCACAGCAAAGCGGCGCAATTTTACGTTCACAGTCCTGCTTATCACGAGCCTCAATATCAGACTGCAGCTGCTTCAGATCAACCTGCATTCCTTTGGCAAGCATTTCTTTGTATCGCCGCGATGCCCGCTCCTCAGCAGAAGCCGTCAAAAAAATCTTTAAATCAGCATGCGGAAATACCACTGTTCCGATGTCACGCCCGTCCATCACTACTCCACCTGCTTCTCCCATGCGGCGCTGCTGAGCTACCATAGCTTCGCGTACAGCTCCTACAGCAGATACTTTAGAAACAATTTCTGTTACTTCCGGAGTTCTGATTTCATCTGTTACTTCCAGTCCATCAACAAAAACACGATTCAATTTTGCTTCCTGTTTAAAAGTAATAGTCATTTCAGCAGCAAGTTTACTTACTAATTCAGGTGAAAAATCCTGCTTACTTTGTAAAAACTTCCAAGCTACAGAACGATACATTGCACCTGTATCAATATAAATATAGTCCAATTCTTCAGCCGCCAGTTTAGCAATGGTACTTTTTCCTGCTCCTGCCGGACCGTCGATGGCAACTACTAATTTCTTCTCCATCATTTACCACCCTGCCTATTTATTGATATGCAGCCGCTGTCCCTGCAGCATATCCTGTTGAAAATGCCGCCTGTAAATTATAGCCGCCAGTATAACCGTCTATATCAATGACTTCTCCTGCAAAATACAATCCTTGCCACAACTTGGAACGCAATGTTTTAGGCTCTATTTCTTTTATGGATACGCCCCCAGCTGTTACAATAGCCTCTGCTAAAGGCCTCGTTCCCGTAATCGAAACTGATAACCCTTTTAACACTTCTACTAAACGCTTACGTTCTTCTTTTGATATCTGATTGACAGGCTTTTCTTCATCAAGATAAGCCTGATCTAAAACTACGGGGATCAGACGCTGCGGTAGAAGGTCTTTCATCCCATTCAGCAGCTGCTTCCGGCTGTATTGCTCAAAATCACGCTGAACTCTTGCTTCAAGCTTTTCAAAAGTCAAAGCAGGTTTTAAATCTATCAGCAAATCGATATTAGTTTTATTAGCTTTTAAAAGTGCTGCAACTGTTTTACTGAGTGATAAAATAATTGGACCTGATACACCAAAATGCGTAAATAACATTTCTCCAAATTCCGAAGCAGCCTTACTTCCTGAAGAATAAACAGTAGCCTGTACATTACGCAGGGACAACCCCTGCAAATCAGGAATATAAGGTGAATCACTAGTTAGTGGTACCAGCGAAGGTTTAAGTGGTATTATCGCATGTCCCAATTTTTCGGCAAGTTTAAATCCACTCCCGTCAGATCCGGTTCCTGGATAAGACGCCCCGCCTGCTGCAACAATAACTGCATCTGCTTTAAATACTTTACCGCTTTTAGTTTTGACGCCGATAACTTTTTCAGTATCAGTTAAAACTTCAGTCACACAAATATCAGTAACCAATTCTACACCTAAATCATGCAGAATTTTTAACAATGTATCTACTACATCTTTGGCCTGATCACTTACGGGGAAAACCCGACCACCACGTTCAACCTTAGTTTCCAAACCATTATCATTTAAAAGTTTTACAACATCTTCATTAGTAAACTGACGTAGAGCACTGTTTAAAAAGCGTCCGTTTCCAGGAATATTTTTGATTATTTCCTGCAAGTCACAATCGTTGGTGATATTACAACGACCTTTACCTGTAATTAAAAGTTTCTTTCCAGGTTTAAACATCTTTTCCAAAACTGTTACTTGTGCCCCATGTTCAGCAGCAGCTGCTGCTGCCAATAAACCCGCTGCACCTCCGCCTACGACGATAACTTTATTCATTGATCGCAGCCGCCTTGATTAAAGCATTAATTTCGTCTTCATTCAAAATTCTATAACCGCCGCGTTTTAATCCCTGCAGTGTCAGATTACCTAACTTTATACGTTTTAATTGTCTTACAGGAAACCCAATAAAATCACACATTCTGCGCACTTGACGGTTACGGCCTTCATGAATAACGATATCAAAAGTTGTATTACTTTTTTCGTTATCATACCCAATCAGAGTAACAATAGCAGGCGCTGTCATTCCATCCTCTAATTTTACACCGATCCTCAGCAGATCAAGCTTGTCCTGCGGAACCAGTCCCGGAACAGTCACTCTATATGTTTTATTTACTTCATGTTTTGGATGAGTGAGTTTTTGGGCCAGATCGCCATCATTAGTCAGAAGCAGCAGACCTTCTGTATTATAGTCCAACCGGCCTACCGGAAAAACCCGTTCCGGCAAATCTTTGGCAAAATCAGCAACAGTTCTGCGCCCCTGCGGATCCGTCATAGTAGTAACAACTCCGCGAGGTTTATAAAATAAATAATAGGCTTTCTTCTCACGTTTAATCGGTTTACCATCAACTAAAATAAAAGCTTTTTCTCCTACTTTAGTTCCTAATTCTTTAACAATCTTACCATTTACCTTTACACGCCCGGCTAAAATATATTTTTCAGCTTCGCGTCTGGAGGCTACCCCAGCAGAAGCTAAAACTTTCTGCAAACGTTCTTCCATAGATTATAAATCCTCTGTTTCTTCTGTTTTATTAAGCTCTTCATTAAATTCAGCCATTAGTGACATTTGTTCCGGTTCGTTTTCATGCTCTGACAAAATATCAGGAAACTCCGGTAAGTCTTTTAAAGAATTCAGACCAAAAGTAATCAAAAATTTATCTGTAGTTCCATACAAAATAGGATGACCAATAGAATCCTTACGTCCGGTCTCACTAATCAATCCATATTCTAAAAGCGTATTAACGACACCGTCGACCTTAACACCGCGAATAGCTTCCATTTCACTTCTGGTAACAGGCTGTTTAAAAGCAATAATAGCCAATGTTTCCATAGCGGCATTAGATAATTTCATTTCCTGAGAACGCGCCAGCTGTTTTATCAATTCATAATGCTGTTCTTTTGTACATAATTGATAACCTTCTGCCACTTTTCTTAAATACAGGCCGCGCTTTTCATCTTCATAATCCCGCTCTAAAAGCGATAAGAGTTCCCATACCTGAGGTTTATCAAGCTGCATTATTTCAGCTAGCTTGGCAACAGATAACGGTTCACCGGCAGCAAACAACAAAGCTTCTAAAGAACCCCTTAAGTAATCGTGAAACATTTATCGTTCCCCCTGTCGCAGGAATATATAGATTGGAGCAAAAGCCACTGTCTGGTTGATAGTTACAACACCAAGCTTTAAAAGTTCCAAAACAGCTAAAAAAGACGCGACTTTCTCACTGCGGGAACCAGTACGTGAAAATACTTTGGCAAATTCTACACCGTTGAGATGTTGAGAAAGCATATGAACAATCTCATTCATTTTATCCTGTACATTAAATTCCTGGCGCTCAATATAAGCCGTATTCTCAGTTTTCACTGAAAGCAGGGTCAGCATAGCACTAATCAACTCTTCTGCCTCATATTGTTTCAAGCTGCGTTCAACAAAACCAGACAAAAGCGGCAGTCGGTAACGGCAACGTTCTGCCTGAAGCTTTAGTTCAGCTAGATTTGAGGCACAGACCTTAATACGTCTGTATTCTACCAGCATTTCCACCAGCAGTTGACGAGGGTCAGTTTCATCTTCCTCGCCTTCAGCAGTTTGTTTTGGCAAAAGCATACGCGATTTGATTTGCAGCAGCGTGGCAGCCATCAGCAAAAATTCACTGGCAATCTCAATATCAAACTCCGTCATTGCCTGTAAATATTCAATATATTGCTCAGTCACTGCCACAATAGGAATATCATAAATATCAATTTTTTCTTTTTCTATTAAATGTATCAACAGATCCAGTGGACCTTCAAAATCCTGAACCTTGATTGACAGGTTAGCCATATATTACAGCACATTCATGGCGGTCTTAACTTCAGCCATAGTTTTTTCAGCTTCCTTGCGGGCACGCTGTGCTCCATAATCAAGTACTTCTTTAATATATTCAGGTTTCTTTGATAATTCTTCCCGTTTAGTATGGATATCTGCCAGCAACGCATTCATCTTTTCTGCCAAACGTTTTTTACATTCTACACAGCCAATCTCGCCGGCACGGCATCTTGCCCCAATCTCTTCATATTCCTCAGGATTGAATACCTTATGAAAAGCGTAGACAATACAAACTTCCGGATGTCCCGGGTCAGTCTTTTTTATACGCTGCGGGTCAGTAGTCATCATACGTATACGTTCCCACATTTCTTCCGGTCCAGCGCCGAAAGGAATGGTATTGCCATAGGATTTTGACATTTTACGGCCGTCAATACCCGGTAAAACCTTAGCTTTGGAAAATACTGCCTGTGGCTCGGGGAACACTTCTCTATTATAAAGATAGTTAAAACGGCGTACTATTTCCCGAGTCAGCTCCAAATGAGCAGACTGGTCTTCACCTACAGGAACACAGGTTGCTTTATAAAGCATGATATCCGCTGCCATAAGCACAGGATATCCCAAAAAACCATAGGTATTATTATCCTTGCCCTGAGCAGACCAATTCTGCAGTTTATCCTTATAGGTTGGCACACGTTCCAGCCACGACAACGGAGTGCTCATACCTAAAAGCAGCGCTAATTCAGCGTGCTCTTTAACATGAGATTGTACAAAAATGACATTTTTTTCAGGGTCAAGACCAGCACTGAGCCAGTCAATCGCCATTTCCATAACATTTTCCTGTAATTTTGAAGTATCGCTATAAGACGAAGTCAGCGCATGCAGATCAACAATGGAGAAAAAACATTCATATTCGTGCTGCAAACGAACCCAATTCTCCAGCGCTCCCATATAATTACCCAAGTGAAAACGTCCAGATGGCTGCATTCCACTGAAAATTCTACCTTTAGTCATCAACATCAAGTCCCTTCATTAATCATAATTCAACAAGCCGTTTTAATTAAAATACTATCCCCAAAATACTGTTTACCAAAGACATATACGTGCTTGCCAAAGGCCTTATGATCATACCAACAATACCGGTAAAGACCAAAGCCAGCAAGATATAAAAGCCATATTGGCCAACCATATTTTCATACTGATAAGCAGTCCGCGGCGGCAGCAGTTCTCCTAAAATCTTTGAACCGTCCAGAGGCGGGATTGGGATAAGATTAAAAAAAGCAAACCAAACATTATAAAGCTGTGTCCAAAGTAAAAACGAATAAACGCCTTTGGTCATAACACCAAATTTGGTCATTAAAGCAACAATCAATGCTGCAAGAAAGCATAAAAACAAATTTGCCGCAGGGCCTGCAAAAGAAACTTTTAAAATACCTTCGCGGCGATTTCTGAAATTATTGGGATTGATACCTACAGGCTTAGCCCAGCCGAAACCGGCCACAATAAGCATCAAGGCACCAATAGGGTCAAGATGTGCTAAAGGATTAAAAGTTAAACGTCCCATGAACCGCGGTGTAGGATCGCCCATGGCTTCCGCAGTCTGCGCGTGTGCATACTCGTGGATAGTGATAGCTATCAAAAGCGCCGGAATCCTATATAACATTGATGAAAAATCAAAATCTAACATACAAACCTCCATAATCGTCAATAGTAATATTATACAGTATTTTACGTGAAAAGAAAACGGAACCGCTGACAGCGATTCCGTCTTTTTTGTGAATTCTTATTTACCTGTAAATTTAGGAGTACGTTTTTCTTTAAAGGCAGTTATTCCTTCTGCACTATCGTCCGTGCCCATACATAAAGGCTGGGCAACTGCTTCCATTTCCAGCACTTCGTCTAAAGTCATCGCAGTATTATTCAGATATTTTTTGATGAGCCCTATCGCTAAAGGTGCTGAAGCTGCAAGTCGTTCAGCCATTTGCATAACCGCGTCCTCAAGCTCTGCTGCAGGGAAGATATGATTTACCAACGCCATTTTTTCAGCAGTTGCTGCATCAATCAAATCAGCTGTAAACATCAGCTCTTTAGCTTTATGAACGCCGACAGCTTTCGGCAGGAAATATAAACCACCACAATCAGGTATCAACCCTACTTTCGCAAAGCTTTGAGCAAATTTAGCTGTATCTACTGCATAAATAAGGTCACAGGCCAGCATCAGATTAACACCGGCACCAGCGGTAACACCATTGACCATGGCAATAATTGGCTTCTCGATTGTAGTAATACGTTTTGCAACTTGCCCTACTTTGGTAATGAAAGCCTTTTTTACAGCAGTATCTGCAAGAGTCTCCAAAAACGGCAGATCTCCGCCGGCACAAAAAGCTTTTCCATTACCTGTCAGCACAGCACATTTTATTGCCGGGTCTTTTTCTACCTTTGTCAGAGCTTCATGCAACCCGTCAATCAATGCTTCATTCATTGAATTCAAGCTATGCGGTCTGTTCATAGTAATTATAGCAACCTGACCTTTAAGTGAAAATAAAACTGCATCTTCCATACTCGAAAAACCTCCTCTAAATTTTATTACAGGCTGTAGTTAGGAGCTTCTTTCGTAATGATGACATCATGCGGATGGCTTTCTTTCAAACCGGCGCCAGTCATACGAATAAATTGAGTTTTTGTAATCATTTCTTCGATATCCTTAGCACCGCAGTAGCCCATACCTGCACGCAAACCACCAACCAACTGGAAGATTGTTTCTGCAGCCAGGCCTTTGAAAGGTACGCGTCCTTCAATTCCTTCTGGTACCAATTTATCGGCGTTCTCCTGGAAATAACGGTCTTTAGAACCGCGTTCCATAGCACCTAAAGAGCCCATCCCACGATATACTTTATAAGAACGGCCTTGATAAATAATAGTTTCGCCAGGGGACTCTTCAGTTCCTGCTAACAAACCGCCAATCATAACAACATTGGCACCTGCGGCGATAGCTTTAGCAATATCACCGGAATATTTGATACCGCCATCGGCAATAATAGGAATACCATATTGACGTGCAACTAATGCGCAATCATTGATAGCAGTAATCTGCGGGACGCCGATACCGGCTACAACACGGGTCGTACAAATAGATCCTGGCCCGATGCCAACTTTAACGGCATCAACGCCACATTTGATTAATGCTTCAGTTGCAGCGCCTGTTGCTACATTTCCGGCAATAATATTCAATTCCGGGAAAGCTTCGCGCAATTGACGCACTGAATTCAGGACTCCGTGCGAATGTCCATGAGCAGTATCAATAACTATAACATCTACCTTAGCATTAACTAAAGCGGAAGCTCGTTCCATCATATCAGCACCAACGCCTACAGCAGCGGCTACACGCAGACGCCCATCACTGTCTTTGCAGGCATTAGGATACATTTTAGCTTTTTCAATATCACTGATTGTGATCAGCCCTTTAAGATAACCTTCGCTATCGACCAACGGCAATTTCTCAATACGGTGTTCGCGCAGTAATTTTTTAGCTTCTTCAAGACTCGTACCAACAGGAGCAGTTACCAAACCTTCACCAATCATACATTCTTTAATCTGTTTATTAAGATTAGTTTCAAAACGCAGGTCACGATTAGTAATAATTCCCTGCAGCTTACCATCAGGATCACAAATAGGAACACCGGAAATATGATAATGCTCCATCATTTTTACGGCATCTGCAAGAATATTATCAGGAGCCAGAAATAAAGGATCAACGATAATACCATGCTCGCTGCGCTTTACTTTGGCAACCTCTCCTGCCTGTTCTTCAATCGTTAAATTTTTGTGGATAACACCTAAACCGCCTTCACGGGCAATGGCAATCGCCATTTTTGATTCTGTAACAGTATCCATACCAGAACTGATCAGAGGAATATTCAATTTAATGTTTTTAGTCAAATAAGTGGAAACATCTACATCACGCGGCAAAACATCAGATTCTGCCGGAACCAAAAGCACATCATCAAAAGTTAAACCTTCTTTTGCAAATTTGTCTGTACGCATTATAAAACTCCCTTCTTCTTTGAAATATTTTTACTATACTAGCACAGTGATTACACAAAATCAAGTAGTTTCTGTAATTTTTTTTTACAATATCTTGTTTAGGAACCTTAAAAGATACTAAAAATGACCGATTTACTGCAACATTACAGCAATCCGGTCATTTTTTATTTAAGAATTATTTTTACGCAGTTCTTCCAGCAGGAACTCATTTTTAATCCGTATATATGTTCCCTTCATCCCAAGCGATTTCGTTTCGATTAAACCGGCACTTTCGAATTTACGCAGAGCATTAACGATTACAGAACGTGTAATCCCGACACGATCAGCAATTTTAGAAGCTACAAGCAAGCCTTCCATGCCTTTCAGTTCGCCGAGAATATTGACAATAGCTTCCAGTTCGGAATAAGAAAGCGTTGAAAAAGCAATCTGAACCATTGCTTTCTTACGCACTTCTTCTTCTACTTTAGCTGCGCGCTCGTGCAGAATCTCAACGCCGATAACAGTCGCAGCATATTCTGCCAGCAGCAGGTCTTCATCGTCGAAGGGTTTATCATATTTAGCTACGATCAAAGTACCAATACGTTCGCCGTTACCGTAAATAGGCACGATAGTAGTTTTTTTCTGATCAAAAAAGCATTTTGTACCTTTAACAAAGGAACATTCCTGATTTTTATGTTCAATATTTGAAACTGTTTCTTTCGCGTCCATAATAAAATCCAGATATTTTTGCGGGAAGTTTTTGACATTCAAAACCTGTTCGCGCATGATATCACATTCGAAATCATCCTGAAGAGCGCTGCCTTTAACGCCGCCCTTACGCCCAACGATATAAATGTTAGCGCCAATAACATCACGCAGCAGACGTGCGATAGCGTTATATTCTACTTTTTCCCCTCTTTGCAGCAATTTGTTGATTTTTCTTGTTTTCTCCAAAAGTTCCATGATGATTCCTCCCTCAAATTTTAAGCACGCGGATGATTTTTCTGATATACAGAAGTAATACGTTCAGTCGTAATGTGAGTATAAATCTGCGTTGTGGACAGATTAGCATGTCCAAGCAATTCCTGAACAGCCCTTAAATCAGCACCGTGATCTAAAAGATGTGTGGCAAAAGTATGCCTGATCGTGTGAGGACTGACTTTTTTCTGCATAGCCAGTTGGGTTATATATTTATCTAAGATCCTACGGACACTGCGATCCGTCAGCGGACCTCCCCTGCTATTAACAAAAACCTTGTCATGCGCCTCTGTTTTATTCTTTTCCATCAAAGCTCCGCGTGTAACTTGCAAATACTGCCGTACAGCCTGGCAGCAGGTATGCCCTATCGGTACGATACGTTCTTTATTGCCTTTGCCCAGCAGCAAAACATATTGGCTGCCAAGATCTATATTAGTCACCGTAAGTCCCACCAATTCGGAAACACGGCAACCTGTGGCATAGAGTAATTCTAATATCGCCTGATCTCTTAATCCCAGCGTATCTTTATCCGGTAAGGTTAATATCTCATTGATTTCCAGTTCTTCCAAAAATACAGGTAATCTTTTTTCCAGCTTTGGCGTTCTTACCTTAACAAAAGGATTTTGCTCCACATAATTTTCTCGCATTAAAAACTTATAAAAAGAACGCAGCGAAGAAATCCGCCTGGCAATCGTCGTACGCGCATACTTTTCTTTATTGAGCAGCGCTAAATAGGCACGAATATCCAAAACTCCGATCTTCTGCCATTGAAAATCTTTCCCCAGCCGTTCTGCTAAAAAATTACTGAATAAACTTATATCAGCGGCATAATTTTTAACAGTCAGCGGCGACGTGTTTTTTTCAACCTGCAGATACCTGAGAAACTTATCAACCATAGGATATTGCGATATTGACTCTGCCATAATAAATCCCTTCTTCTTATGTAGACTTATAGTATCACAAACCAGGAAGCTATTTCAATAACCAAGTACTAAATTTTTTGAATTTTTTATTGAATACACAAAAATGTGTAAAAATCTGAATATAAACAAAAATAGCGGCCAATTTAATGTGCCGCTACTCTTAATATTTTAATTTTTTATGCCTAAAGTCTGCCAGATGCCTTCGTGCTGAACTGATTTTGCATCAAAGTGCAGCCAATTAAAAGTCAACTGCAAAATAGTACTGATGCCAAACGCAGCTATTATAGTACCTAAACCAACCTTCGCTCCCAGCAGCCAGCCAGCCAGCAAAACACTGCCTTCTATAAGGCCTCTGATCATACCAATCGGAACTTTCGGCAGCCGACGTTTTAACCCGATCATCAAAGAATCGCGCGGACCAGAGCCAAGTCCGGCACTGATATAAAAATAAGTTCCCAGACTGATGGAAAACTGCCCTAAAAACATTACGATGATTCCCAGCCAATAATTTTCTATTAAAGGTACAGCATGATAGTACTGAAGAACATCAACACCAAAACCGATCAATACAGCATTAAGAATCGTACCTAATCCAAACCGCTCACCCATAGCAACTGTCACTACTAAAATCAAAAGCCCACTCAAAACATTGATCGTCCCATAGGTCAATCCTGTAACATAGGAAACACCGATACCAAAGGCTTCCCATGGCGCCAAGCCGATATTAGCCTGGATGCCAAGGGTCAAACCAATGGAATACAGTGCCAGACCAAAGTGCAGCCGCAGCAGTTTAAAAAACAAGTTATGTTTGTCTTTCCAGCTCATCACAGCTTACTTGATTATTTGCAGTACATCCTGCAAAGCATTCAATGAGCGCTCTGCAATCAGAGCGTTTTTCTCTTTTTTATTACGTATCTTTTTACCTAAAGACGGCAGCAGTCCAAAATTAACATTCATCGGCTGAAAATCCCTGATTTCAGGATTGCTTATATAATGTGCCAATGCACCGTGAGCTGTTTCTTTAGGGAAGGTAATATCGGGAAGCTCTAAATAAGCCCGAGCGGTATGAATACCAGCCATCAAACCAGAAGCAGCCGATTCCACATAGCCTTCTACACCTGTCATTTGCCCGGCAAAGTAAAATCTCGGCATCGCTTTAAAATTAAACTTATCATTCAATAATTTAGGCGAATTGATATAAGAGTTTTTGTGCATTACACCATACCGGACAAATTCTGCATTTTCCAGCCCCGGAATCATACCAAAAACACGTTTTTGCTCAGGCCATTTTAAATGAGTCTGAAATCCGACCAGATTATACAGCGAAGCAGCAGCATTATCCTGACGCAGCTGGACCACGGCGTAGGCCTGTTTACCAGTTCTCTGATCTACCAGTCCAACAGGCTTTAGTGGACCGAAGCGCATGGTATCTTCACCGCGGCGAGCCATTTCTTCAATAGGCATACAGGCTTCAAAAAAAACTTCTTTTTCAAATTCTTTGACCGGAGCCAGCTCTGCTGTTCGTAAAGCTTCCCAAAACGCCAGATATTCTTCTTTGGTTTCAAACGGGCAATTCAAATAATCTGCATCACCTTTATCATAACGTGAGGCACGATATACTTTTTCATAATTCAAGGACTCTGCGGTCACAATAGGCGCAGCGGCATCAAAAAAATGAAAATAATCTGCTTCTACCAGCTTTTTGATATTTTCAGCCAATACTGCTGACGTCAAAGGCCCGCTGGCAACTACAACATAACCTTCCAACTGCTGCAAATCTGTTACTTCTTCATAAACCACAGTAATTAAAGGGTGATTTTTAATAATTTCCGTAATTCCCTGAGCAAAACCTTCCCTGTCGACAGCTAAGGCTCCGCCGGCTGGAATCTGATGTTTATCAGCCTGCTGCATGATCAGAGAATCAAGGCGGCGCATCTCTTCTTTAAGAAGACCGACAGCATTTTCCAAATTATTGGCACGCAGAGAATTGCTGCAAACAAGTTCCGCAAAGTCTGCAGTTTTATGCGCTTCGTCAGACTTTACCGGACGCATTTCATGCAAAATTACAGGAATGCCATATCTAATTATTTGATATGCTGCTTCACAGCCGGCTAAACCTGCGCCGATAACATGAATCGGTTTATTTGCTTTTAGCACTTTTGCGTCCTGCCTTTCCTTTTTTTATATGCAAGCCATTTTCACAGGTTTCATTAGAACAGTACAGTTTCTTATTGCCGTTCTTTTCAATTCGTTCCAGCATCACTTTACCGCATTTCGGACATTTTTCTTCTGTTGGCCTGTCCCATGATGTAAATTTACATTCCGGATAATTGGCACAGCCATAAAAAATACGGCGCGTTTTTGTCTTGCGCTCGATAACTTCACCGCCGCATTCAGGGCACTTAACACCGATCTTATGCAGAATCGGCTTCGTGTTGCGGCATTCCGGAAAACCGGGACATGCCAGGAACTTACCAAAACGCCCCTGCTTTATTACCATCATACGTCCGCATTTTTCGCATTTCACATCACTGACTTCTACAGGAGCTTCTACTGCCTCAATTTCTTTGTCGGCTTTTTCCATCAATTTTGAAAACGGCACATAGAATTTTTCCAGTATTTTAGTCTTATCAGCTTTATGCTCAGCAATCTCATCAAGCTCTGTTTCTAATTCAGCAGAAAAAGGAATATCAATAATATCTTTGAAATAATTAGTCAGCATATCGACGATCATGAGCCCCAGCTCGGTAATCATCAGTTTTTTGCCTTCCTTAGCAATATAACCGCGGTCCAGAATAGTCTGGATAGTAGGCGAATAAGTACTCGGCCGTCCAATACCTTTGTCTTCCAGCTCTTTTACCAGGGTCGCCTCAGTAAAGTGCGCCGGTGGTTCGGTGAAGTGCTGTTCAGCCGGTAAAAGTTTATATAATTCTACAGGCGTTTTAGCCTCCAGATAAGGAACGGTTTTATCCTTATCCTCGAGCAGGTCTTTTTTATCGCTTAGCTTTAAAAATCCTTCAAACTTCAAAACAGAGCCCGTTGCACGCAATTGGTAATCGCCGGCGCCGATCAGCAAAGTAGTAACATCAAAAACAGCCGATGCCATCTGACTTGCAACAGCACGGTTCCAAATCAAAGAATAGAGCTTAAGCTGATCTTTATTCAGATGTTTTGCCATTTCCAGCGGTGTACGATGTACACTTGTGGGGCGGATCGCCTCATGTGCGTCCTGGGCATTTTTTTTACTTGAATAGCTGTTTGCATGTGAAGGCCTGAATTCTTTGCCAAACTCACTTTCAATATAACTGCGGATATCAGCAGCAGCAACATCAGCAATACGTACTGAGTCGGTTCTCATATAAGTAATCAAACCGACAGAACCTTCTTTGCCCACAGCAACACCTTCGTACAGCTGTTGAGCTACCATCATCGTCTTTTTGGTAGTAAAATTCAGACGTTTAACAGCCTCCTGCTGCAGGCTGCTGGTAGTAAACGGAGGCAGCGGATTACGTTTACGCTCTTTTTTTGTTGCTTCTTCAATGATATAAGCAGCTTTAGCCAAAGCTTTTTCTACAATAGCCGCTTCCTCAGCAGTATGTATTTCCAGTTTTTTGCCCAGATGTTTGATAACCTCTGCTTCAAAAATAGGAGCTTTAGCTTTTTCACGCAGTTTAGCATTCAAAGTCCAATATTCTTTAGGAATGAAATCAGCGATTTCTTTTTCACGGTCAGCAATGATTTTTACTGCTACCGATTGTACACGTCCGGCACTCAAGCCTTTTCTTATTTTACGCCATAACAAAGGACTAAGCTGATAGCCTACGATACGATCAATAATACGACGTGCCTGTTGAGCATCAACTTTATCCAAATCAATCGGGCGCGGATTCTTCAAAGCATCTTTTATGGCACCAGAAGTGATTTCATGAAACTCAATCCGACAGTTTGCTTCCGGATCAACACCAAGGATATGCGCTAAATGCCAGCCAATAGCTTCGCCTTCGCGATCAGGGTCAGTTGCCAGATAAATTTTATCAGCTTTTTTGGCCAAAGTTTTCAATTCTTTAATCAATTCGCCTTTACCGCGAATATTAATATATTTAGGCTCAAAATCATGTTCGATATCAACGCCAAACAAACTTTTTGGCAAATCGCGCAAATGTCCCATTGAAGCGCGGACAGTATAATTGCGCCCTAAAAATTTTTCAATAGTTTTTGACTTAGTAGGTGATTCCACGATTACTAAATTTTTCGTCATAATAATAAGTCCTCCTAAATTCGGTAATACCTGCGCCCATCTGCCAGGCCAAGTTTACCTTGCATTTGCAGATCCAGCAGTTCCCCGCTGATCTCTGCCAGAGAGCGACCGCTTAATTCTACCAGTTCCTCTAACGTAACCGGTTCCTGTGTCATTATATCCATCAATTGTTTAGCCAGTTCTGAAACGGCCTCTGCTCCTTCACTGGCAAACAACGATAAATTCTCTATTTTCTGCTTACTGCCGAAGTTCAATTCCAGATCATTCAAAATATCTTCCGGCCTATCTACAAGCTGTGCTCCAGATTTTATCAGACTATGGCAGCCAATACTGTTAGGCAGATAAATACTTCCTGGAATACAATATACCTCATGCCCTTCATCTGCGGCAAATTCAGCCGTTATCATAGCACCGCTCTTTTTAGCCGCCTCAACTACCAGTATACCTTTCGTCATTCCGTTGATGATTCTGTTGCGCGACGGGAAGTTAGCAGCAAGAGGTTCTGTTCCAGGTGCAAATTCTGTTACCAGCGCCCCATTTGAACATATCTGCTCGAAAAGCGCCGTATTTTCACGCGGATAAACAACATCTATACCGCAGCCAAGTACGGCAATCGTGCTTCCCCCAGCCTGTAAAGCACCTTTGTGAGCAGCACTATCAATACCCTTAGCTCCACCGCTTACAATAACCAGCCCCGCTGAAGCAAGATCAGCAGCAAAGTCACCCGCCGCCTTTAACCCATAAGTAGAAGCTCGACGTGAACCGACGATACCGATACTGCAATCAAGCCTGGGCAAATTACCCTTGATATATAAAACCTTCGGCGGTAATGCGATATGCCTTAATGAGACCGGATAGTCCGCATCACTGCTTATCATCAGCCGCACCTGCTGCCGCTCGCAAAAATTCTGCAGCTGTTCAGGTAACGCAAGATTTCTAAATTTTAGGAACTTATCAATGGCCGCCTCTTTATAAACGCGGGCAGCCAAAAGATCTTGTCTATCAGCAAGATACGCACTACGCGCACTGCCAAACACCGCAACTAAAGCTTCAAGCTTACTGTTGCCCAATCCGACAGCAGCGCTTAAAGCACCCCAATAATAACGCTCCACAGCAATGCCTCCGATAAATTGCAGGCATCCACACGAAAACCGGGTGTCGCAAAATATTATTTTTCCCAAATCCATTTCATTATAGAGTTGATTTAGTCAACGGTCAAGCTTTTACTTATTTTTCAAGTTTTTTTAAAATATAATTGCTTATTTCTTCTGCAGCTTCAGGTTTACCATATTTCAAGCTGCGCTGCTGCCTCTGAAGCAAGCGTACTTGGGAGTCGACATCCGCATATCGGCAGACCATCGTTTTTACTTCCTGAGGCGAACCGGCTACCTGTGCACCGCAATACTGCTCTAAATAAACAGCATTACCGGTTTCCTGACCAGGCAGCGGCTTATAAATAATATAATTGCAGCCCGCAATCAATGTTTCAGCCGCTGTTAAACCACCGGCTTTAGTTACGACAATATCAGCAGCCAGCAATAACTCCGGTACATCATCCGTAAATCCATAAACAGTCAGTGGTATTTCTTTAAAAATTTCCAGGCGGTGCTGCAAAATTTCATTATGTCCTGCGACCGCAATTATTTTCAAACGCTGTGGCAAATAACCGTGGAAAGCTTTAACTATGCTCTCCATCGGTAACAAGCCTTCGCCGCCGCCCATTAACAGACATACTATATCCTGCTCAGACCAATTAAATTTACGACGCAGCTCCTGACGATCATATGCCTGGTAAAATTGCCGCCGAACCGGTATTCCCGTCGGTAAAACCTCAGCATCAGTCCCATCAAACTGTGCACGCAGATTTTCTGATGCTGCAAAATACACATCAACGCCTTCGCAAAGCCACCATTTATGTACAGTATAATCAGTAACCACCGCTCCCAACAGCAAATCCGGCTTGAATTTTTTCTTATAGATAGCCATGATACCTGCCGGTGTAGCATGTGTGGCAATTACAGCATCGGGGTTGGTCCTGACGATAAAATCCTGTGCCAAACTTGCTAAGGTACCATTAATAAAGTTACGCAGCCATAGCGACCCGCTCTGACGGTTTCCCCATTTATAAGCCAGCTCATACAGCCAGGGACAATATGAGAGTACCCATAAATAAAAACGTAAAAAAGCATTGCCGATACTGCCCGGAAAAAAGTCAAAAATACTTCCGTGCACTACCTGCACATTGTCTGCCAGTGCAAAAGACTGTTCCAGAGCCTGAGCGGCCAGCTTATGCCCTGAACCTATCGGAGCCGACAATAATAATATTGTATATTTTTTTTCACAAGATGCCATTTATAAACTCCATTTAAGAAAAATTTATCAAAAAACTTGAACCTGTAGCGCTATTATTGTATCATAAAATGTAATTAGCACAATATCAAGAGCTAATTTATTCTATATAATGATGGAGGTTATCATGAAAAATCGTTTACCAGTTGAACATTTTCATTTTCCGGTAGAAAAAATCAAAGCCGGTTATTACACCGACGCTTATTTTCTGCGTACCGAGGAGATACTGAATGGCGATAATCACCATCCTAGAGTAATGATGCAGCTTTTTACCCGTGAACCGGTAGTTGTTTGCGGCATCGATGAAACTATCGCCCTGATCAAAACCTGCGCACATAATCCTGAAAATATTACGATCCATGCTTTACATGACGGAGATGAGGTTGCCCCCTGGGAAACACTAATGACGATCGAAGGTGATCTGGCAGACTTTGCCCATCTGGAAACTATCTATCTTGGTTTTCTGGCGCGGCAAAGCCGTATAGCTACTAATGTACGCCGTGTTGTCAAAGCAGCAAACGGCAAACCGGTCCTCTTTTTCCCTGCCCGGTATGATACCTATCAAACCCAGGAATCTGACGGCTATGCTGCTATGATTGGCGGTATCAAAGGTTTCTCTACTGATGCCAACGCCTTAGCCAGCAATGGCAAAGGTCTGGGAACTATTCCCCACGCACTGATCGCAGCATACAACGGCGACACGCTGGCAGCAACCAGCGCCTTTGATAAATATGTAGCGCCTGATATTGCGCGTATTGCCCTGGTCGACTTTGATAATGACTGTGTTGGTACGACTTTACAGGTAGCACGCAAACTTGGCCGCAAATTAGCAGGAGTCCGCTTGGATACCTCCGGCACTATGGTAGATAAAAGCCTGCTCAGCCAAATGGGTATGTTCAAACCGACAGGCGTCTGCAAGGAACTAGTACATAATGTACGCACAGCACTTGATGCAGAAGGTTTCGATTATGTAAAAATTATCGTTTCCGGCGGATTTGACGCCGAACGTATCAAAGAGTTTGAAGCATTAAAGGTTCCTGTAGATACTTATGCAGTAGGATCCAGCCTTTTTGACGGTAATATCAACTTTACAGCGGATATCGTTATGGTAGACGGCAAAGTATGCGCTAAAGCAGGACGAGTACATCTTCCCAACCCACGGCTGGAACTTGTTAAGTAATTTTGAAAAAAGTAAAAGCACTGTGAGAATCTCACAGTGCTTTTTTATCAAACAAGATTATTTTTTCCAGATACCAAGCGGAGCTCCTACAGGCCAGAACTGACGACCATAGAAATTATTAAGGAACCCGGCTCCGGCGCCATATAAGGAAATAAGCGCTACTGCCATTTCAGCATAAGCAGCCATGGTGTGCGGGAAATGACCGCCGATACCAAGTCCGTCTAAAGCTAAACCTAAAAGTAAGATATCAATGAAAACCATATCTACGAATAAGAACAGACTTGCAGAGGACGCAGCAATGGTACCAATGCAGGCAAATATAAAATAGGCCAAAAATGCAAAACCAATAGCTTTAGGATCCACACCGGCAGCAAGACCAGGACCAAAGGTTCCTGCTTTAATCATCCAGCTCATACCTACTGCAGACCAGAAAAAGCCGAAAGCACTGAAAATTGTTGCGCCAAAAATATTGCGATGGCAATAGTCAAAATAACCAGCCAACAGCTGGGCGAAGGATCCGCAGAAAAGAGCCCACGGCAAAACCCAGGATACTCCTTCAACGATACCTAATTTTTGTGCAGAAGCCACCATTGTTACGACGGCCAGACCAAATAGTCCCAAGGGTGTAGGGTCGGCTACTGCGATTTGAACATGCTGCGTTGAATCATTATTAGTACTCATTCATACGCCTCCTTTATTTTGGTTTGGTTGTGAATTATTCCACACGCATATATAATATACTTTAAAACTAACAACATCGTCAATAACTGTTACATAAATTTAGCACTTTTGTATACAAGTGTGATATTGTATATTTTTCAGAAAACTTATCTGTACTATAATCGCACTATTTTAGTATATAATTTATATAGAAGGAAGTGATTTTATGAGTTTAAATGCTACCCCATCTTCTGAACGCGTTCACATCGGTATCTTCGGTAAACGTAACGCCGGCAAATCAAGCCTTATCAACGCGATCACCGGGCAAAATTTAGCAATCGTTTCTGAAGCCAAAGGTACAACCACAGATCCTGTTTATAAAGCTATGGAACTGCTGCCGCTGGGACCAGTAATGATCATTGATACTCCGGGTATCGACGATGAAGGCGTTTTGGGCAGCCTGCGTATTCAAAAAGCATATCAGGTACTCAACAAAACTGATATCGCGCTTGTAATTATTGACGCTGCAGTTGGCCCTTCTGCTGAAGATCTGCGTTTGATAAAACGAATCAATGCCAAAAAAATCCCCCTGCTCATCGTTATCAACAAATGTGAAACCATAAATGAAGATAAAAAAACTGCTTATCAAGCTCTGCTGCCAAACGGGAAACTTTTATTTGTCAGTGCTGAACAGCAGCTCAATATTTTTGAGCTTAAAGAAGCAATCGCCCAAACCGTACCTGCAGATGAAAATAAAGCACAGATAGTTGCTGATCTGCTGTTGCCTTCGGACTTCGTTGTCTTAGTAGTGCCCATCGATTCTGCCGCCCCTAAAGGAAGACTGATCCTGCCGCAGCAGCAAACGATCCGCGATATTTTGGAAGCAGATGCTGCCGCTATTGTAGTTAAAGAAAACGAACTGACCAACACACTGCAAAATTTAGGTAAACGACCCAAACTGGTTATCACCGACAGTCAGGTCTTTAAAAAAGTTGCTGCTGAAACGCCGGCAGATATTCTTCTGACCTCTTTTTCGATCCTGTTTGCACGCTATAAAGGTAATCTGCAGACTGCCGTTCAAGGCGTTACCGCACTTGAAAACCTTGAGGACGGAGATAAAATTCTTGTCGGCGAAGGCTGCACACATCACCGCCAATGCGATGATATCGGCACCGTTAAGCTGCCACGCTGGATCAAAGAATATACCGGTAAAAATCCAGAATTTATTTTTACCAGCGGCACGGAATTTCCCCTGGACTTATCGCCGTATAAAATGATTATCCACTGCGGCGCCTGTATGCTGAACGAACGTGAAATGCAGTACCGCATCAAATGTGCTGCGGACCAAAACATACCTTTCACCAATTACGGTATCACAATCGCCTATATCAACGGTATTTTAAAACGCACCGTTGAACCCTTCCCACAGATTTATAAATTACTGGATAAATAATAAAAAGCTGAAACCTTTTGGTTTCAGCTTTTTATTTAGACTTTAGCGCACTTCTTCAAACATTTCCGCACCCACACCGCAGGTAGGACAGATATAATCTTCGGGCAGGCTTGCACCTTCATAAATATAGCCGCAAACCTTGCAGCGAAATTGTTTTAAACCTGCTGCAGACTGAACTTCTGTCGGAGCGATATAAACTCCTCCTAAATCAGCACTTCTGTCAAAATACACCGTATGCAGCATCTGTTCTGCCAGCTCACTTAAGGGTTCACCGTAAAATTCTTCGTATAATTTAATGATTTCAGGATTTTCGTGGCTTAACCGCAGCTGCATCGAATCGTCACGTTTATAAAGGCCTTCGATACGCTTGGCACGCAGCGCATCACCTTTATATTCCCTGTCTTTAGGCTGACCGCCCCCACCGATGCATCCGCCCGGACAAGTCATTACTTCGACAAAATGATAGCTTTTTTCGCCGCTTTTGATTTTTTCGATCAATTTACGGACATTAGCAGTACCATAGACGATAGCAACCTTTACTTTCAAGCCGTCAATGTCTACGGAAGCTTCTTTGATACCTTCCAGGCCGCGTACGGGCTTCAGATCATATAGTGCTGCCGGAGCAGTTTTTTTCGTTACAAAAGTGTAAGCACTGCGTACTGCAGCTTCCATAACGCCACCGGTATTACCGAAAATCACGCCGGCACCTGACCCCAATCCCATAAAGTCATCATATGCCTTGTCTTCCAATGCTGTGAAATCAATATTTTCATCTTTGGCCAGCATAGCCAGTTCACGCGTAGTAATAACATAATCCATATCACGCATACCGTTAATACCTAAATGCCTTGCAGCAGCATTCATTTCATCACGGCGGATTTCATATTTTTTAGCTGTACAGGGAGTAACAGCCACATTAACTATTTTTCGGGGATCAAGTCCCATTTTTTTTGCAAAATAAGTTTTGATTGTTGGCCCCTGCATTCCTATCGGGCTTTTAGCACTGGAAATATGCGGAAGCATTTCCGGATAATAGGTTTCAGCAAATTTGACCCAGGCCGGACAGCAACTGGTAAACTGTGGCAGCGGTTTTTCGCCTTTTGTGATACGTTCCACCAACTCACTGGCTTCTTCCATGATCGTAAGGTCAGCAGCAAAATTAGTATCCAACACATAATCTGCCCCCAGTTTTTTCAGCAGCGCTACCATTTTTCCTTCAACAAAGCTACCGTCTGCCATAGCAAATTCTTCACCTAAAGCAATGCGCACAGAAGGAGAAGTGCTGAAAATAACGATCTTTTCAGGATCGCGCATTGCTGCTGCTACTTCATAAGCCTCAACCTTTTCAGTAATACTGTCTGCCGGGCACACATTAGCGCACTGCCCGCAGTTTATACAGATAGGCACATCTCCGGTCGCCTTGAGATCGTAGGTACCGCAGACACCGATATAATCGGTGCAGACTGCTTTACAGGAACCGCATTTGATGCATTTGAATTCCAACCTTTGTACAGCAGGATTAGCCGGTTCAATAGCAACACGGATATCCGTAAATTGATGTTTACTCATATAAAAGACCCTCCTCTTTTATCACTGCCTTTATTATAACTGCTCTCAATTATTCTTGCAATAGATACTAAAAGAAAATTATTATCCTAATTGCAGATAAAAAAATAACTGCCGTAACGCAGTTATTTTATCTGTCCATATAAATTTATTCAAAAGTATAAAACTCATCGCCACTGCCGCATTAGATATGAGTAAATAAAGCACACTGCTATTTTTTATAACGTTTATAAGCAAAAAACACGATGCCCGTAACAATAACCAACACTGTCAAACGCATACTGTTTTGCTTAAAATTTACAATATCATGCCCAATAACAACTTCTAATGCCGTCGAAGGAAATTTACCGATCAGGTTGGCAATAATATAATCTCTGACGCTGATTTTGCTCAAAGCCCCGATGGCAGTTAAAATTCCCGAAGGAAAATAAGGCAGCGCTCTGGCAAATGCCATCCACTGCAAACCGTTCTTACCGCTGGCTTCGTCGATATTTTTCAGGCTGTTACTTGTAGCAATGATCTTTTCAGCAGTACCTCTGAATAAATAACGCATCAGCAGAAAGCTGATCACAACACCGACAGTTTCCGCCAGCCAGGAAATCAGTATTCCCAGTGGCAGACCGAAAATCAAACCATTAGCCGTCGAAAGAAAAATTGAAGGAAAAATACTGGCCGCATTGATGAACACATCCAGTAAAAAACTGATTACAATTGCCCAGGGCCCAAAAGACCGTAGATATTCAGCCAAATCATTGACGTTACCGCTGATAGCCAGTTTAAGAGTTTTATCAAAAAAATCCTGAGCAAAAAAATGTATATAGCATCCCAGCAGCACCAAAAAAGCCACTGCAATGATTTTAGTTATGACATCAGGGTCACGATACCATTTAGTTTTATTCTCCATTAAATCTCCTTTAATATTACGAAAAAAAAATACGCTGGAACCGTTCGTCAAATTGACTGCTAAGAGCATCTTCGATCTCTCGCAGCATCTGCGGGTTCTTGAACGCTTTTTTCGCTAATTCACGTGCTTCTATCAAAACGCCTATGTCTTGCAGTATATCAGCAATATATAAATCAGGCAAGCCGTGCTGACGCAAACCGAATAATTGCCCGGCACCGCGCAGCTCCAGATCTTTTTCTGCCAGAAAGAACCCGTTATCACTGTCGCGCAATACCTGCAGTCGTTCCAGTGTTTCCTTATTGTCATTATCCGTAAGCAGCACACAGTACGACTGATCCTTGCCGCGCCCTACCCTGCCGCGCAGCTGATGCATCTGGGCCAACCCGAATCTGTCAGCATTTTCGATGATCATCAGCGTTGCATTGGGAACATTGACACCAACTTCAATAACTGTCGTCGTAATCAGCACTTTGATTTCTCCTGCGACAAAGAGGCTCATAATTTCTTCTTTTTCCTGGTTTTTCAAACGTCCGTGCAGCAGAGCGCAGGGAATATTTTTTAAATACGTTGCCTGCAGTTCCGTATAAACTTCTGTTGCCGAGCGCGCTTCTACACCTTCAGATTCATCGATCAGAGCGCAGACAACATAAGCCTGATGTCCAGCCTGTACCTGACGCACCAGTCCAGCATATACGGCATTACGCTTCTCACCGGTATAGCACAAAGTCTCAATCGGTTTACGTCCAACAGGTTTTCCCTGCATCATGGAAGTATCAAGATCACCATAAATAGTTAAAGCTAAGGTTCGCGGGATCGGAGTAGCAGTCATAACTAAAATATCTGGGGCAAACTGTGATTTATTGGATAATTTCGCCCTCTGATCTACACCAAAACGATGCTGTTCATCAGTAACCACCAGCGCTAATCTGGCAAAAACAACATCGTCCTGGATCAGGGCATGCGTGCCAACCAGTACATCAATCTCTCCCAGCTCCAGATTTTCTAAAATTTCCCGGCGTTTAGCTTTTTTGACACTGCTTGTCAAAAGCTCGACTCTTAACCCCTGTTTGCCCAAATATTCTGTCAGGGTTTCAAAATGCTGCTGTGCCAAAATTTCTGTCGGCACCATAATACAGCCCTGATATCCGTTTTCAGCCGTTTTAGCCAGCGCCAGAGCCGAAACAACAGTCTTGCCAGATCCTACATCACCCTGCAGCAACCTGTGCATCGGCTTGTTATCCTGCATATCAAGTGATATTTCCTGCCAGGCCTTCTGCTGCGCTTCAGTAAGTTCAAACGGCAGTGAATTTTTCACCGCTGTAACAAGCTTGCCGTCCACGCCGTGCTTGATGCCCTGCCTCACCTCTTTAATGCGATCGCGATAATAGAGCAGCCCGCATTGCAGTAGAAACAGTTCTTCAAAAATAAATCTTTTTTTAGCTTCTGCCAGTTTAGCAAAACTGCCAGGAAAATGAATATTCTTCAATGCAGTATAACGATCCGGCAGCTGCCTTTCCGTTATAATACTTGCCGGCAATGTTTCCGGCAAATATTGTTCTGCCTTTGCCAGTGCCTGTTTGACTGCTGTGCGTACCGCTACCTGTGTCAAAGAGCCTGTCAGACTATAAACAGGTAAAATTCCTAAAGCATTGATACTTTCATTACTGTCGGCAATTTGAATAAACGCTTCGGAAACAAATTTTGCCGTTGTACCGCGGCGTACTTTACCAATAACAATCAGACGCATACCTGGTTTGTATTTACGGGCCTGATACCGCTGCGCTGCAAACAGAAAAATATCGGCGTAACTGCCATCGTCCTGAACTGTGATCACAGTATAGCGTTTCCCTCTGCCTGAATATTTATCTGCAACTCGAAACACTTCCCCTGTAAAAAGCTGTTTTTCGTTATCAGTAGTCAGCTCTCCGATACGTTTCACTTTAGAATAATCAAGATAACTGTCCATTCTCGGGAACCGGTTGAGTAGATCACCGACCGTTTCTATATTCAATTTCTGAAATTCTAAAGCTTTTTTTATCCCTATACCTTTTAAACTGGTAACAGGCTCACGCCACCACATAAAATCACTGCCAATCTATAAAATTTACTTGCTTTTACCTACATTCTATGGTATGATACTTTTGTTAAATTTGTAACTAATGCTCGTAATACGTTAAGGAGGTGGGACTCATGGCATCCATTTGCGAAGTCTGCGGCAAAGGTACTCTCGCTGGCAATAACGTCAGCCATTCCAATAGACATACTAAACGTGCTTGGAAACCGAACATTCAACAAGTAAGGGCTATTGTTAACGAATCTGTAAAACGCGTTAATGTTTGCACTCGTTGCTTGCGTTCCGGTAAAGTTACCCGCGCTATCTAATTTATGATTATTAAAAATAAACCAAATACCTAACGGTATTTGGTTTATTTTTATTTTACCGGTACACCGCATTCCGGACAAAATTTTACAAGCGAACTGATTTTGGCCTTACAGCTGGGACAAAGGATAAAGGCCCGGTATTCACGCAGCTTGTTTTCAAATAAGTCGTAAAAAAGATTGACTTCTTTATCCTGTGGCTTCCAGTTATAAACCTGAATCCTCTTACCATGAACATCAGCAAAAACCTGAGTAGTTTCTTCGTCCATCGCCTGTGCCGAAAAACGCATAACCTTTTTATCATTATGGCATTCAAGAATGCCATTTTCATCATCACGGGAATCAACCGTCACACCCATTTCATTGACTGTAAGCAATAACAGATTCCAAGCGCTTTTATTGTTTATTTCGTAAATACGGTTATCAAAACAACCGCCGGCACCATCAATTCTCATTAGCTGACCTCCAGAAAATTTTAGATAATAAATTAATACTCATATTATAACATAAAATAAACGCCAATCGCAGTGCTTTAAACGAATAAATCGTAACAATTATGTAAAAAATCCCCAAACCTGACGGCTTGGGGATTTATTTTCAACCTTATTATTTTGCGTAGTCAACAGCGCGTGTTTCACGAATGATGACGACTTTGATCTGACCGGGATATTCCATCTCGGCTTCAATCTTTTTAGCAATATCGCGCGCTAACAAAATAGATGTAGCATCATCGATCTGGTCAGGTTTTACCATTATGCGAATTTCGCGTCCTGCTTGGACAGCAAAGCATTTTTCAACGCCTTCAAAAGATTCAGAAATCTCTTCCAATCGAGTTAACCGTTTCAAATAGCTTTCCAATGTTTCGCGTCTCGCGCCAGGTCTTGCGGCAGAAACAGCATCAGCTGCAGCTACCAGAACTGCTTCAACACTCTTAGGCTCTACATCGCCATGATGGGCCATGATAGCATTGAGTACCAATTCAGATTCACGATATTTCTTAGCAATTTCCATGCCGATCTCAACGTGGGAACCTTCCATCTCGTGATCGATAGCTTTACCAATATCATGCAGTAAACCAGCACGTTTGGCTAAAACTACGTCAACGCCCAATTCTGAGGCCATCAAGCCTGCTAGATGAGCAACCTCAACAGAATGATTCAGGACATTTTGACCATAGCTGGTACGATATTTCAAGCGGCCCAGTAATTTTATCAGTTCAGGATGCAAACCATGCACACCTACCGCAAAAGTAGCCTGCTCGCCTGCTTCTTTGATCTTTTGTTCGACCTCTTTTTGTGCTTTTTCAACCATTTCCTCGATACGGGACGGATGGATACGACCGTCGTTGATCAGTTTTTCCAGAGCAACGCGGGCAACCTCACGACGTACGGGGTCAAACCCGGAAATAATTACCGCCTCCGGCGTATCGTCAATGATCAGGTCAATACCGGTCAAAGTTTCCAGTGTCCGGATATTTCTGCCCTCACGGCCAATGATACGGCCTTTCATTTCATCATTAGGCAGGGCTACTACAGAAACAGTAGTTTCTGCTACGTGGTCGGCCGCACAACGCTGAATCGCCAGAGAAATGATCTCTCTGGCCTTCTTGTCTGCTTCCTCTTTCGCCTGCTGCTCCAAATCTTTAATGAGCATTGCGGTTTCGTGTTTCACTTCTTCTTCAACAGATTGAAGAAGTTCTTTTTTAGCATCTTCGGTAGATAAACCGGACAAACGTTCCAGTTCACCCAATTGTTTTTGATATAATGCATCGACTTTAGCCTGACTGTCACTGAGGAAAGTCTCTCTAACAGCTAAGTGTTCCTCTTTTTTCTCAAAAGACTCTATCTTACGGTCAAGATTTTCTTCTTTTTGCAAAAGACGTCTTTCCTGACGTTGGATATCACTGCGACGCTCTTTATTTTCTCGTTCCATCTCACTGCGCATGCGGTGGATTTCTTCTTTAGCTTCTACTAACGCTTCTTTGCGTTTAGCTTCACCGGTCTGTTCCGCCTCCTGAATGATACGAATAGCGGTTTCTTCAGCAGTAGCAATTTTGTTTTCAGCAACATTTTTACGTACTAAATAACCGATCGCACCACCAACGGCGCCAGCACCGATAGTAATACCGATAAGTTCTAAAATGATTTTCACCTCCTTATTAATTTTTAAAAAAAATGAGGCAACAAACTATTGTCGCCTCGTGGATAACATTCATTCATTAATTATTAACACGATTGGATACTATAATTTTAAATGGATTTTATATAAAAGTCAAGTTAGCAGTCATCCATTAATATCACAGAACCATGTATATTATTAATGCTTTTTTGAATATATTTACTTGCAAAGCCACGCGCATACAGGTACCTGCCAATAGCGGCCCGGCCTTCCTGCGTAGCAGGATCATATTTTTTAGGATTACGTTTTAAACAAGACTGCAGAGCCTTTTCCGCCCGTTCCTGTTCCTCAGCTTCAGAAAACTGCGCTAAAATATCGTTTATATAACGTTCGGCCACATTTTTTTTCTGCAACTCCAGCCGCAGGTGACATCTGCCATAGTATTTTTTAGAAAGCCAGGCTTCAAAAACCCTCTGTCCATAACGTTTTTCATCTAAGAAACCATATTCCAGTAGTTTTTGGATAGTACTCTTGATGATGACAGCATCTGCACCTTTACGTTTTAGCTTCAGTTCCATATCCTTACGGCTGTAATCACGATAGCTCAGAATATCTAAAGCATAATCATACGCTTCCTGCTCAGTCGTTAAGTTCTTGGACGACCGGTTCAGCATCGCTTACACCGCTTTCTGCGCTTACTAATTTGGCAATAGTATGCTCGCGGATCTTGGCTTCGATCTCAGCAGCCATTTCCGGATTTTCTTTGAGAAAATCTTTGACCTTTTCTTTGCCCTGTCCCAAACGAACCTCGCCGTATGAATACCAGGCACCGCTTTTATTAATGATGTCAAACTCTGCACCCAGATCTACGATGCAGCCTTCATGGGAAATGCCTTCACCGTACATAATATCAAATTCTGCCTGTTTGAAAGGCGGAGCGATTTTATTTTTAACGATTTTCACGCGGGTACGGTTGCCTATCATATCGTTGCCGTTTTTCAGAGTTTCAATCCGCCGTACATCCATGCGGACAGTGGAATAAAATTTCAACGCTCTGCCGCCGGTAGTTGTTTCTGGATTTCCGAACATAACTCCGACTTTTTCGCGGATCTGATTGATGAAAACAGTAGCACATTTAGACTTGGAAATGATACCGGTCAGCTTACGCAGAGCCTGACTCATCAACCTGGCCTGCAGGCCAACGTGAGAATCACCCATCTCGCCTTCAATCTCTGCACGCGGTACCAAAGCCGCTACGGAGTCGATAACGATGATATCGATAGCGCCGCTGCGTACTAAAGCATCAGCGATCTCCAATGCCTGTTCGCCGTTATCAGGCTGCGAAATCAGCAGATTGTCGACATCGACGCCCAGCTTACGTGCGTATTCAGGGTCCAAAGCATGCTCAGCGTCGATAAACGCCGCATAACCACCGATTTTCTGTGTTTCAGCGATCATATGCAGGGCAACTGTAGTTTTACCGGAAGATTCCGGACCATAGATCTCGATGACCCTGCCGCGTGGAATGCCGCCTACTCCCAAAGCTATATCTAAAGACAAAGCGCCTGTAGGAATAACCTCTATGTTCATTTTAGCGCTGGCTTCGCCCAATTTCATGATCGAACCTTTACCGAAATCTTTTTCGATTTGGCGCATTGCATTTTCCAACGCTTTTGTTTTTTCAGCGTTCAGTTTTTCCGTACTCATTTGATCAAGCCTCCTGTTTCGTTGCTGTCAATTACTATCTACAAATAGTATACAAACAACTGTTCGAGGTGTCAAGATTTATTTATTTTTTCAGCAACCGGGCAATTTCTTCCCCGCTGAATTTATAGGTTTCGTTGCAGAACTGGCAATGCACCTCTGTTTCCTCATCCTGACTCATGGCCGAGATATCTTCCTGCCCTAAAGTCGCCAATGCTCCCAATATCTTTTCTCTACTGCAGCGGCATTTATAACTCAGCTCTATGCTCTCCTGAATCGTTACATCTAGACCGCGGGCAATAGTTTCGATCATCTTTTCTGGAGTATACCCCAGCTCCAGCAGCTGCGTAACATAAGGAGTTAAACTGATGTTTTCCTCTAGCTGCGCCAGCGTTTCCTCTGCGCAGCCTGGCATTGCCTGAATAAAGTACCCGCCTGAAGCTATGACCTGCCCCTCTTTATTGACCAATACGCCTAACGCCACAGAAGACGGTGTCTGTTCAGACGTGTATAGATAATTAGTAAGGTCACTGGCGATCTCGCCGTCAACCAGTTCGGCATAGCCGGTAAAAGGTTCAGCGTTCTGCAGATAACGGGTCACAATAATATTGCCGGCTCCAATAGCGCCGCCAACATCCAGCTTGCCGTTTTTCAGCGGCAAAAATACATCCGGATCACCTACATAACCACGCACATGCGTGCCTTCTGCATCGGCAACGACTTCGCCGATCGGCCCGTCACCCTTTAAACGCAGGGCAATGCGTTCATTATCTTTCATAGTAGCTGCTAAAAGCAGGGCTCCGTTCATCGCCCTGCCCAAAGCGGCACTAGCCAAATGGGAAGTATGATGCCTGGTAGCAGCCTCCTGTACCAGATTAGTAGTACACAGCGCATAAATTCGCACACCTTCAGCCGTGCCTTTAGTCAAAATATCTTTCATTATATATACCTCTTAGAATCTACGATTAACGTACGTTTAAAAATCAGATGTTTTTCAACAGATTGACCATTTCGATAGCAGTCATTGCAGCATCAACACCTTTGTTGCCAGCTTTAGTACCGGCACGTTCAACAGCCTGCTCAATATTTTCGGTAGTCAGAACGCCGAAAGCTACCGGAACACCTGTTTCCAGACCAACATGCGCCACGCCTTTAGAAGCTTCGGCACAAACATAGTCAAAATGAGGAGTAGAACCGCGGATAACCGCACCCAAACAGATAACAGCATCATATTTGCCACTCACTGCAAGCTTCTGCGCTGCCAAAGGGATCTCGAATGCTCCTGGGACCCAAACTGCAGTAATATCTTCATTGTCCATCCCATGACGTTCCAGGCAGTCGATAGCACCGCTCAAAAGCTTGCTGGTGATAAATTCATTAAAACGGGCTACAACAATAGCCACTTTCATACCTTGTGCTGTTAATTGACCTTCTAAAGTTTTCATATTCATTGCCTCCATTTTAAGTTAATTTGATTTTTATATCAGCTGCAGCAGTTGCAGTGTTTATGCTCATGACCTTCGTGCAGCTCATGCCCCATTTTTTCCTCTTTGACTTCCAGATAGAACTCGTTAAAAGGGTTAGCGTCGATAACGATAGGCACTCTTTCGCTTACGGTGATGCCATAGCCGGAAAGCCCCACACGTTTGGCAGGATTATTAGTGATCAGACGAATGCTGGTCAAGCCCAGGTCGGAAAGGATCTGAGCTCCGATACCATAATCACGCAGATCCGGAGCAAAGCCCAGCTTAACATTGGCTTCAACGGTATCATAACCCTGATCCTGCAGCGCATAAGCCCTGATTTTATTCGCCAGACCGATACCACGTCCTTCCTGACGCATATACAGTACTACACCGCACCCTTCTTTTTCTATCATTCGCAGCGCTGTTGCCAGCTGATCGCCGCAATCACAGCGCAGGGAACCGAAAGCGTCGCCGGTCAGACATTCTGAATGTACGCGTACCAAGACATCTTTTTTACCGGACACCTCACCTTTAACGATGGCAACATGGCAAAGATCATCCAGATCATTTTCGTAAGCTACAGCGCGGAAATTGCCGTATTTACTCGGCAGCGCGGCTTCAGCCGCACGATGCACCATTTTTTCGTGCGCCTTGCGGTAAGCGACCAAAGCAGCAACGGTAATAAAAACCAACCCGTGTTCTTTAGCAAATTCTTTCAATTCAGGAGTACGAGCCATATTGCCGTCTTCGCTCATGATCTCGCAGCAGATACCGACTGGCTTCAATCCAGCCAGCTTACACAGATCTACAGTCGCCTCTGTGTGCCCTGTGCGGCGCAGTACGCCGCCTTCACGTGCACGCAGCGGAAAAACATGTCCCGGACGACGGAAATCATCAGGCTGCGCGTTATCATCAGCACATTTTTTCATCGTATATGCGCGTTCGTGCGCCGAAATACCCGTAGTAGTATCGACGTGATCGATAGATACGGAGAACGCAGTTTCGTGATTATCAGTATTTTTAGCTACCATCGCGCCAAATTGCAGCTTATCCATGATCTCCGGAGCTGCCGGCATACAGATCAGACCGCGTGCGTATTTTGCCATAAAGTTTACTGCCTCAGGCGTACACAGCTCGGCAGCCATAATCAGATCACCTTCGTTTTCCCTATCCTCGTCATCAGTTACCAAAACCATTTTACCGGCTTTGATCGCTGCTATCGCTTCTTCAACTGTATTAAATTTGAACTCTTCCATTTTCATAACCTCCTTATTTACATAAAACCGTTTTCGAATAAAGTAGCTTTACTCAAAACGCTGGTTTCATCCTTTTTCTCTGCTTTATTGCCAAACTTCAACATCTGTTCAACATATTTACCGATAATGTCTGTCTCCAGATTGACCTCGTCGCCAACGGTCTTAAAGCCTAAAGTAGTTTCCTTCGAGGTATGCGGGATCAGCGATACTGAAAAAGTATCCTCGGTGACATCCGTTACCGTCAGACTGATACCATCGATAGCAATAGAACCCTTATGCAGGATGTAACGCATCAACTCCGGCGGCGTTTTTACCGTTACCACATTAGCTATGCCGTCCTGCCGGCATTTCGCGATCACACCGATCCCCTCCACATGACCACTGACGATATGTCCGTCCAGGCCATCCATCAACCGCAGCGTCCTTTCCAGATTGACCCGGTCGCCGCTGCGCAGATCACGCAGATTGCTCAAACGCACAGTTTCCGGCATCACGTCAGCCGTAAACTCACCGCTGCCCAAAACAACTACTGTCAGGCAAACGCCGTTCACTGCAACGCTGTCGCCTATTTTTAAATTATCCAGCACTTTTCTAGCGGCTACAGTCAGATGATAACTGTTCTGCACTCTCTTCAACCCTCGCACAGTGCCAAGCTCTGCAACTAATCCAGTAAACATATCAGCATTTATTCCTTTCCACTCTGCCAGTCAGCAAAATATCTGCTCCTAAAGGCAGTGTTTCTGTCTCCTTCAAAACATAACAATCCTCCATCAGTGCAAAACCTTTGCCGCCGACCGGAGTCAACGCCTCTTTGCCGCCGATCAGTTTCGGTGCGATAAACGCATAAATACGATCCACCAAGCCGGCTTCTAAAAAGTCACCGTGCACTGTACTGCCTCCTTCAACCAAAATACTGGTCAGATTACGCCCAGCCAGCTCCTGCAGCAGCAACGCTACAGGCAGCTTGCCATTGACCGCAGGCAGCTGAAGCACTTCTACCTTCGGCAGCGCCTGCAGCGCTTCTGCTTTGGCCTGCTTGGCGCCCGGTAAACAAGTGCCTGTGACCAGCAATGTTTCAGCCTCGCCGTCAAAAATCTTCGCAGTCATGGGTATTTCACAGTTACTGTCCAACACTATCCGCAGCGGGTTTCGCCCCTCTACCAACCTGGTAGTAAGCTCCGGATCATCTGCCAGCACCGTATTCTTACCGACCAGGATACAATCGTGAGCCTTGCGCAAATAGTGCCCATAAGCTCTGGCGTCCTCGCCGGTGATCCATTTCGAATCGCCGGTCCTTGTAGCTATCTTACCGTCTAAAGTCATTGCATATTTCATCGAAACAAAGGGTCTGCCGGTTACGATCCAGTGGAAAAACTTCTCGTTAAGCAGACGTGCCTCTTCTGCGCACACGCCCACAGTAACCTCGATCCCCGCATCACGTAAACGCTTAAAACCGTTGCCGGCAACCTTGGGGTTCGGGTCTTCGACCGCCGCAACCACACGTTTCAGTCCGGCAGCAATAATCGCCTCGCAACAGGGTCCGGTACGTCCAAAATGCGAACAGGGCTCCAGTGTTACATATATCGTTCCGCCACGGGCCAGCTTTTTTGCTTCCTTCAACGCATTGATCTCGGCATGAGGCTGCCCTGCCTTATGATGATAGCCTTCGCCTACAACTTCTCCATCAGCACTGACGATAACTGCACCTACCATAGGATTGGGGCTGGTATCACCTTCAGCCAGACAGGCTAAAGCCAGCGCCTGCCGCATATATAATTCATCGTCCATCAAGTCACCTTCTTCAAGTAAGCTTACGATATGCCCTGAAATTAGAAAAACCACAGGCAAAACCTTTTGGGGTTTTGTCTATGGCTCAGTAAACAAACTCATAGCCGCCTTTTCTCATCCAGACTATACTGTCGGTACCGGAATCACACCGGATCATGCTCACAAAGAAGCTCGCGGACTATAACCGCCGGTAGGGAATCACACCCTGCCCCAAAGGCTACCGTATTTAATTACTTTCTAAATATAGCACAAAATATTCAAAGCGTCAATTTCTTAAAAGCGAACTTCCTGTGAACAAACAGTATGCCTTCTGGCACCAACTATTTTTTTGGAAGCAGGCGGACTTGCTCTTCCCGCCCGCTTCCAAAGATGGAGGAATGAGTGTAAACTCGTCTTATTGTCAGGCAGCAGCCCAAAGGCAAATCTGCCGTAACAGCTCTTGAAAATTAGCTTCCAGCATCGCTATCGCCTCAGCCGACGCATCATCGATATGCAGGCCTACGGTCACTGTAACAGTATGTCCAAGCATCCTGGCCAGTTCTAAGGCGGCTTTGCGTGCCAGCAGGTCTTCCTTATGCCCTGTCAGGCACAGTACCGATGCCGAAGAAGAAACTATATTTTTATCTTTTAAGCTGGGGCGCGGTACGCCTACGGCGACAGCACCGATATGCTGCTTTTCACCGCCGCCGATAACGACCGTCAGATCATCACCACAGCGTACTGCCACAGCTTCCAGCAAATATTCCTGCGCTCCCAAGGAAAAAGACTTTGCCTGCATTTTACTCCTCCCCTTTCCAGGCCACAAAATGCTTATAATCAATACCAAACTGCATCAGGACCTTACCGATGATATGCTGCATTTGCTTTTCCACCGAATTTGACCCATTGTAAAAAGTCAGCATCGGCGGCACAACGACGCAGCCGTAATCAGCAGCTTCCTTGATATTACGCAGATGCAGCCTGCTCAAAGGCATTTCGCGCGGTACGATAACTACCTTCCTGCCCTCCTTTAGACAAACGTCAGCGGAACGCAGCAGCAGATTATCTGTATAACCGGCTGCTATCCCGGCGACTGTTTTCATACTGCAGGGTATTACGATCATTCCATCAGTTTTAAACGAGCCGCTGGAAATACTGGCAGCCATATTTTTATTGCTGTGCACAACATCGGCCAGAGCGCATACATCCTGTACGGTAAGATCCGTTTCGCACTCAAAATTTTTAACTGCACCTTCAGTTACAACTAAGTGAACTTCACAATCTGGGAGCAATTTTAAAGCTTTCAACATCTCATAGCCCAAAATGACCCCGCTGGCTCCGGAAATACCAACGATCAGACGCATCTCCAGCCCTCCTTCAGCAGATTATTTATCAAACAAGCCTAACATCGACCAGTACGGAACTTCAATCAGTACAGTCATAACATAGATAACGATAATGAACGGAATACCCAAACGGATCGTTTCCTTCTGTGAATACATACCGTTATCTTCACCCAAACCGACCAGCATGTTCAAATGCTGGAAAGGCAGCACATAGTGAGAAGCAACTGCCGAATAAGCGAGCAGCGCCGGAACAAGCGGCGTAATACCCATCTGGCTGGTAAAGGTGATCATAGCTGGGATAATGATACCCATAACTGCGATAACGCTGCCCAAAAGCATATGTATAATAATTGAAATAGTTGCGATAAACGCTGCCAGGATATATGGATCAGACGGAACTGTACCAGGCAATACTGTCTGGGCTATCCATGCATTCATACCGGTAGCGCCGCCAACACGTCCGATAGCAACAGCAGCAGTCAAAAAAATCAGTACATGCAGAGGAACACCGCTCCAGCTTGCCGGCGTCAGAATTTCGCCAACCAAAGGCAGGCTCATTGCCATTGCGATAAACAAGGTTACCCAACCGATATCGACGCCATGCAGAGTATCAGTCATCCAAAGAATGATCGCTAAAGTTACCCAAAAGGCAGTCCGAAGCTCTTTCCCACTCATTGGACCCATAGCTGCTAATTTAGCACGCATTTCCTCTTTGTTGACCTGTACTTCCTGAGTTGGCTTAAATAGGAACAAAATCATAAAGCAGGTAATAATACTTACGATAATACTGGGTGGTCCCATCAATTTAAACCAGCCAAGCCAACCTAGAGAAACACCGGATGATTGTACTGCCAGCGGACTGATAGTAGCATCGCCAGTCAAAAAGATCAGGGAAACCGGAACAGAAGCGGCAAAAACAGTAAAGCCTATTTTAACTGCATCCACACGAGGAATATTCGCACTTTTAATAACGACCGCCATAACTGACATAATCAGGAAAGCACGCGGCCAGGGATGCGGAATCAAAAGACTGAGGATAAAAGTCAGAATAAAAATCGCCACGATAATACTCTTAAATGAAGTTACATAAGAAATGATAAATTTATAAGCGATACGTTCGCCAAGTCCAGATTCTTTAACTGCACCGGCAATCAAATAAGCGCCTACAATCAAAAACATCATTGGACCAGTCCAGGTCGAAAAAATGAGAGCAGGTTTTTCAACCCCAAAAACTGCGAGGAGTAATAGATAAAGACCGGAAGTATAACCCGGCTGAGTGATTTGAAAGCCCCAGAAAATTACGGTCATAAAAGAAAGCGCCATACATATCTGACCATTTCTTGCAAGTCCTGGGATATCGGCCGTGCCGATCAACAGTGCTACGATAATGCCTAAAATAAACCCTATTCTCGCTTTATTCATTCCCACAAATAAAACCTCCTATCTCTTACAACTTTTGAACATCCACAACCAATAAAATATCTATTTTAACAATTAAGTTTATGTGCAGCAAATTTAATTATTGTAATTTATTAAGTTATGGAGTATCCTTATGCTAATGAGCAAGAGCTTTTTGACAGCTCCTAAAAATCTTTTCCCCTCCTTCCATTTCGTCTCCAGCAATTCTCTTTCTTGCTTTTCATCATAGAACCAGCCCGTCTAAAAGGCAATTCAGTTAAATAAACACGTCATTCTTGTTAGGAATTTCCAAAGGTGAAAGCTTGTATTCCATTCTCGAATATGTGTATATAGCAAAATCGAATATAATTTAAATGAAGAAGGTAAAGATTTTAAAACAAATCTCATTTTTTTACTATTTGCTATCGTGTTTTAATTTGCACAGAAGGGCGGATTGAATTTATGAATCTTAATCAATTGAAATACTTTCTGGCCATTGTCAAAACAGGTAGCTTTTCAAATGCTGCCGATGATATGTATATCTCCCAATCGTCAATGTCCAAACAGATAAAAGCCCTGGAAACAGAACTGGGTGTCGATCTCTTCAAACGCGAACATTCCAAGGTCTATCTGACTGAAATAGGTGCGGAATTTGCCAAATATGCTGAAATGACCATCAAACAACACAACGATATGCTGCTTTATTTAGATGAATTTGCTACCAAGAAGTCCAATACTATTCGTTTTGGGTCAATACCTGTAGTATCCTCCTATGGTATCAGCGCTCAGATAGCCCAATTTACAACCAACTATAAACCCGATGTTAACGTAGTTATCGATATGCACGAGACCAACCAGCAGGAAGTTATGAAAGAGCTGTTTGACGGAGCCATCGACATTGCGCTGATACGTACTGATTATCTTGATGAAGTAGATGTCTTTGACTGTATTCCGTATAAGAAAGATATTTTTGTTCTGGTCTGCAATCAAAATCATCCTTTAAGTACAAAAGAAGCTGTTTCCCTGAATGACCTGATAAAATACCCACTTTCACTTTTAGATACCTCATCGGTCATTTATACGATCGTTATGAAAGCATTTGAACGCCACGGCATCGAGAAAAAAACAAAATGTCTGACAACAAGGCACAAGATCCTTATGGAGATCCTGCAGACGGCGCCAAATATTTCGCTGCTGCCGCTCAGTCTCGTTGACCTGACACTTTTCCCTCATCTCTGTACCGTTCCTCTAGTTGAAGAACTCACAAGCGATGTGGCGCTGATAAAACTCAAAAAACGTCGCCTCAATAAAATTACCAAGGATTTTTGGATCTATTGGCAAAAATATTTTCAAATGAAATAAATAAAAAACCACTGCTGAGCAGTGGTTTTTTATTGCTGATATTCCTGATATTTACCGCAAAGGAACTTCCAAAATTTTTCTGTCGTCGCATTCAAAGTTTTTTCCTTACGTTTAACGATGTAAACATTACTGTAGATCGGCATCGTCAGAGGGACATATTTCAGCCCTTCAATGCTGTGTCCTTCCTCCAGCATCCGTTTTGTAAAAAAGGTAATACCAACATTATTGGCCACCATCGAAAACACATTCCTATGACGCGTCATCGTTGCCGCCACATTACATTCCTTGTTCACTTTCCGCAGCTTTTCCATTAAAATCCGGTAAATTTCAGATTTAGGAGAAATCAGAATGATTTTTTCATCCCGCAGCATCGAAAAATCAAATTCCTGCAGCTGTGCCAGCTCACTTTCCTGCGAACAAATCAGACCGATCTCGTCTGTCATAAACAGCCGATGCTCATATTCGGGCAGCTGGTCAAAACCATCGCGCACAAAAGCAAAATCCACCTTATCGTTTTTTAAAAGCATCAGTACGTCTTTCTGTTCTTCTTCCAGAATATTATAATTAACGACCTGCCTGCGATTTTTATTGACCTTCTGAAACTCAGAAAGCAGCGTTGATATCTTATAGGAACTGACGATTGGAATCGAAGCGAATTTCACTTCTTCGATCGGCGTATCTTCAAAAGCCATCAGCTCCTGGTGCATTTCGTTTTTTGTCTCCAGCAGCTGCAGCGCATAATCATAAAAACACTGGCCAGCTTCCGTCAGAGTGATCTTATTACCGGTCCTGTTAAACAACACTACCCCAAGCTCGGTTTCCAAAGCTTTGATCTGCTTGGACAGCGAAGACTGAGAAATGTATTCTTCCAGTGCTGCCGACCAAAAACTGCCATGCTTGACAATAGCGACAAAATATCTCAACTGATTAAAATTCATTTCTCTCACCTGCTTTCACTCTACCCAGCCTGAAGCTGCTTATCTACTACGATTATACGGTAAAAGCAGGCTTTTTCGTATTCCAATAGAGCATAACGTCTTGCCTTTATAGAATTAAAAGTTTATTAATGCAAACTATTGGTTATATCTTTCCAATATGTCAAAACAGCTTCGCTATTTAGAATAGCCTTCAAACTCCCACTCGTATTATGATGTTCCTAAGAGGAAATGCTGCTTGAACACCGGTGTCAGTTGGTGCAGCTCTGAAACCGGTCAGCTGAAAACTGTTAGATATTGCAAAAAACAGTCTCCGCAAAAATGATTCAACTTTCTTGCAGGCAGCAGCTTCCCATTCACAGTACAGTATATTTAAGGAGGCTTTATTATGACTACTAAAATCAATGATTTACGTTCCGCACTCGACTATCTGCGTACCATCCCCGGACAGTTGGTGGAAACCAACGTCGAGGCCGATCCACGTGCCGAGATCTCCGGTATTTACCGCTATGTTGGTGCCAAAGGCACCGTTAAACGCCCGACTCGCTTAGGACCTGCCATGATCTTCAATAATGTTAAAGGCCATCCCGGCGCTAAAGTCGCTATCGGCGTACTTTCAAGCCGTGCCCGTGTCGGGCACCTGCTGGGATGTGAACCCGAAAAGCTGGGCTTTCTTTTAAAAGACTCCGTATCCACCCCGATCGCTCCGGTAGTTGTAAGTGCTGACCAGGCACCCTGTCAGGAAGTAGTGCATCTGGCAACAGAAGAGGGCTTTGATATCCGCAAGCTGATCCCAGCCCCTACCAATACTGAAGAAGACGCCGGCCCATATGTAACCATGGGGCTTTGCTACGGCACCGATCCTGAAACTGGCGATACCGATATTACTATCCACCGCCTCTGCCTGCAGGGCAAAGACGAAATATCCATGTATTTCGTTCCAGGCCGTCACTTAGACGTATTCCGTCAAAAATACGAAAAAGCCGGCAAACCGATGCCGATCTCCATCAGTATCGGCGTTGACCCGGCCATCGAGATCGCCGCCTGCTTCGAACCACCTACAACTCCACTCGGCTTCAATGAATTGAGCATAGCCGGCAGTATACGGGGCGAAGGCGTGCAAATGGTACAGTGCAAAACTATCAACGAAAAGGCTATCGCCCGTGCAGAATATGTTATCGAAGGCGAACTGCTGCCTGATGTCCGCGTCCGCGAAGACCAAAACAGCAATACCGGTAAAGCAATGCCGGAATTTCCGGGCTATACCGGCGCTATGAAACCAGCAATCCCGCTGATCAAAGTCAAAGCAGTTACCCACCGCCGCGACCCGATCATGCAATCCTGCATCGGTCCTTCCGAAGAACACGTCAATATGGCAGGTATACCGACTGAAGCATCTATCCTCGGCATGACGGAAAAAGCACTGCCAGGCAATGTCAAAAACGTGTATGCCCACTGCTCCGGCGGCGGCAAATATATGGCCGTTATCCAATTCGTCAAAAAAGCTCCGCCTGATGAAGGCCGTCAAAGACAGGCTGCTCTGCTAGCCTTCTCTGCTTTCTCGGAACTGAAACACGTTATCCTGGTCGACGACGATGTTGATCTGTTTGATACCGACGACGTACTGTGGGCTTTGAATACCCGTTTCCAGGGCGATGTCGACGTTATCACTATCCCAGGCGTTCGCTGCCATCCGCTCGATCCTTCCCAATCCCCCGAATTTTCGCCTTCGATCCGCGATGTAGGTATATCCTGCAAAACTATTTTTGACTGCACCGTACCTTTCGGGCTTAAAGAGCACTTCCAGCGCAGCAAATTTAAAGAAGTCGATCCAGCCAAATGGGTTCCTGAATTATTCAAAAAATAATAGTAAAACAAAAATACCTGAAGCATTTATGCTTCAGGTATTTTTCTTTTGTATACCTAATGCCAGTAGCTTCACTGCCTGCCACTGTTTGTGTCTCTCCGGACTTACTTCCCTGTCCCAAAATTCATACTTCAACTGGAAGAAATACTCCTCATAAAAACAGCTGACAGCCGATTGCCGCGAATAGTCTATTTTTAACGCTGCTAAAACGTCCAACAAACCGGCGCCAAAATATGGCAGCAACTCTTTTACTTTCCGTTTATACGTCCTGGTCTCCTCCTGAAAGCGAGCATAACACAAAGCAAACAGCGCCAGCTCCAGCAGCTCCTTAAAAGTAATATCGTCGCCGCTTACGGCAGCCGTCAGTACTGTTTCATAAATCAAACTCCGTACCGCTGCACTGGCGTGAAAAAACAAAAGAAATTCGTTCAGCGCTGTGCCGGCCTGCGGCGGTACATATCCCTCAGCAAGTTCACCACCACGCACATATGGTGCTAAAGCTGTGAAATTACCGCTGCTCACAAAAGTCTGACCCATTTCCAGCAAAATTTCCTCCGGCGTCAGCTGTAACCCATTCAGCAACCCACACGCCTCACCGTCCTGCAGATGTCGATAGATTTTCAACCCCTGCCGCTCCTCGCAGCCTGTAACCAGGCCATGCGGGCACTTCAACAAACCTTCCATATCAGTATGTCGCCCCCTTTTCGATAATCCTGCAGGCAAGAAACCTGTGCAGATTTATGATTGTCGTATGCTCATAGCCATATTTATCCTCTTCGTCAAAAGTTATCTTCACCATCTCAATCTGATTCCTGCGGCAATAATCGTTCAACTCCCTTTCGGCCTGCTCACGGTCGTTGATCTCTCCATCCGATAATAGAAACAACAATCTCCGCTTCCCCTTCAGCACCTGTTCCTGCAGCAACCGCACCGCCGGCAGCAGATTAGTCCCCCCTCCAGACAACGGTACGATCGAAGTCTGCTCGGCTTTATCAATAAAACTTTTACGTACTTTGGCCCCGCCCTCAAAATCTATTACCAGTGTTCTGATACCGTCAAAATTATTAACTGCCGCCAAAATCTCGATCAGCGCTTCTGCATATTCACGTTCAAATCGGTACGTACTGCCCGAAACATCGCGTATGATCATAATATCTACCGATACCTTACGCCGCAAGTAATACTGATAAACCCTGCTTTCCTCCGCTGTTTTAGAGGCCAGATACGCTTCCTGCTGCTTTTTCAGGTTAACGTCGCCGTCATAAGCACCAATGATCTTCATCGACGTAAAGCTCTGCTTAAAAATATATTCCAGCTCGCCGATCTCGCGCCTGTATTTCCGTACTGTATCCAAAAAGAACTGTGAAGTGTCGCCCGACCTGCTTACCATACGCCTTACGCCTGCCAGCTTACCTGTCTGTGATGCGGCATTCTTCATTTTTACTTTCAGTTCACGGATATGCTCTTTCCGTACAATCTCGCATAATTCTTCTTCGCTGAACACCTTCAGCATCGACATAGAACCGGCAGTTCCTGCCGCAGCAGCTTTCTGCTCCCACACAGGTGTGATTTCTGACGTCATCCGCAATCCCTGCAGCCATTCTGTCAGCAAATCCGTCACCACGATCAAATTCTGCAGCTCCGTCCGTACCGCAGTCAAGGCCAGAGGTACCATAAAATCATAAAAACTACTGTCCCCCTGCGGCTCGATGATACCGTACTTCAAAAACACCTGTAAAGCTTCCAGCTGACCACGCTGCGGCAAATACTTCACAAGCTGCTCCAACTCCACATCCTGTGTCGTCATATTCAGCAGTGTCAGCAGCTTGCCAAACTCAGGCAGCTCACGCGCCAGCTTATACTCACAGAACGTCCTAAACAGACTTCTATAGATGCATCGGTATAAAATATCCTTCTTAAGTCGCTCCAAGTGCCTGTACCCCTCCACCCCCGTAAACAACGCCGTCTTTTCATACCGCAAAACACTCAGTTCACTTACAACAAACGCATCAGTAAAACTCTCTGACGACAGTATCCCATGCAAAGCTGAATGCTGCCATGCCTCCAGCAAACATTCGCAGTTGACAGCCAGCACATACCCGTCCTCACGACTTCCAGTACAGCAGCACAGCTGTCCGCATTCTGTGCCAACAGAGTCTTGATATGCAGCTGCATCAGCATAATATTCTATTTTAAAAGCCAGTTCCGGGCATAATACCGCAAAATTTTCCATAACAGCCACCTTAAATAATTGAAGACTCAAGCTTCTCCTTCACCATCTGCAAATCATAAAAACCCAGGTCTACATCCAGATAATACATAAAGCTCTGCAAAATGATCTCTTTAAAAGTTCCGATTCCAATCGCGCTCAAGGCCTGCTCCAGCTCCATGATCCGCCTGTCTGTCAAATCAGTAACGCTTGCCGCCTCACAGCCCAACACCCTTTTTGCCAGATACCTCTTGATGCTTTCAACATTCCGATTATCATAAAAATAAGAATCTATCATCGTCTGCCGCCACTCTGGGCGCCGCAAAAGCTCCAAATTGCACAGAACTACGGCAATAGCCGCATTGCGTACCGACAGTGGATAAGTATTGCTGCGTACCTCGCGCATCAACTCAATAATATAACGCTTTAGGCTTACCGGTACAACATCGTTGGCACGGCACTCCTCCGCTACTATCTGTTCAACTATCAAAAGCTCATCTTCCGCCGTCGGATAATCGAAATAAAATGAAACCAGACGCTGAGCAAAGCTCTGCGGCAGCTTAACGTTGCCGGAATATCTGCTGTCATTCGAGCAGAACACGATCCGAAAATCCTCGTGTGCATAAATCATCTTATCGCCGATCGCCGTTACCGAAGTCCGGTCCAGTATACTGTTGAACATCAGCAAAATCTCCTGTACCGAATGTGTCGCCTCATCGACGATGATAATGCCGCCACGCTCCATACAATCTGCCACAACTCCGTTCTTAACTGCCAGACTGCCGTTTTCCAGCCTCAGTCCCAAAATCAGGCTTGTTTTCGTCTGTTCTGGACTCAGCTGCACATAATAGGCTGGCACATTTTTAGCCAGCGCATACTGCCTGGCCAGGTTCATCGCGATAATACTTTTGCCGCTGCCCGAAGGTCCCACGATATAAAGCGGCCACCTGGTATGCTCAAGCACCGCGTAGCAGCGTGCCAAAAGCTGCGTCCCATCCTCGCCTACTATTTTTGGTATCTGCTGCAGATCAAGCTGTGTTTTCAGCTCTGCCATAATTTTTCACCCCGCAATTATATAAAAAAAAGCGGGGGAGCTAACTCCCCCGCCAATCAAGGACTTGTCCAAGCCCCAAGCAGCCATTTATTTCTTTAAAGGTGGAACCGGCGGAATTTGCTGTAAATTAGGAATATCTTCCGGTTTTAGTTTAAATACATCATGTACATGGATTTCTTCGGTAGAACGCCAGGAATAACTGCAGGTATCGCAGACATAAACTTCCCAAACATCGCCAACCGGGGATTTAGTCATAACTCTTACTGTATCAGCATCACAACGCGGACATTTCATAAAAATCTGCCTCCTTTATACCTCAAATTATCATTGATTTTTTTGTGCAGCCATAAAGTCTCTGAAAATAGCTTCCCATTTCGGGGTAGCCGGAGACGGTTTCAACAATTCAACAGAACGCGGATTCGGTTCCGGAGCGACCGGAGTAGTTGCATCGATGATCAGCTTGTCATGCATACCTGCCGGTACCGAAGACGGATCAAGCGGCATACCTGCACAATTCGGGATGATCGCAACATCCTTACTGGGTTTGACGCGGGTAGTAAGCGCCCACATAACCTGCTCCAGATTAAACGGATCGACAAACTCATCGACAACGATAATGACCTTGGAATAAGGCATACCATGTGGAGTAGACAGCAGACGGAAAGCAACACCCTTACCGAAGCCGCCGTAACGGACCTTCGTAGAAATGATAACGCCGATACCATGAGTATACATAGCATTGACTGCCTGCACTTCAGGCATAGTAGCTTTCAGCTGTTTGTACAGAGGAACACTGGTATTAAGAGCCATCAGGTAATCGATCTCAGTCCAGGGCATACCAAGATACAAGTTTTCAAATATCGGATTGGTACGATGTGTGATATGAGTTATCTTGATCTCGCACTGATTCCTGGCGCCGGAATAAGAGCCAGGGAACTCGCCGAACGGGCCTTCGCAGGTACGAACGCGCGGCATAATGTAGCCTTCCAGAATAACTTCAGCATGAGCAGGAACATACAAATGCTCAGCAGTATCAGCTTTAGTAATTTCAGTAGGAACACCATCCTGCAAGGCGCCGACGAATTCATATTCATTCTGGTCGTAATTAACAGGAGTGCTTGCCATAAAGCTTACAAGCGGAGTATTGCCCAGAGCGATAGCTACCGGTAAAGGCTCGTTGACTTCTTCTGCCTTAGCAAGCTGGATGGCGATATCATGAAAAGGCAAAGCCTGGATGCCGATACGGTCGATATCTTTGACCTGGATACGGTAAATACCGACATTCTGCTTATCCAGATTATCAGGTTCAGCCGGATCACCGGTAACAACGGCTGCTTTAGACAGGAAGAAACCACCGTCCTGATCATTGATTCTGTAAAGAGGCAAAACATCAAATAAATTGATATTTTCGCTGATGGTATTTTCCTTACACATTGCTTTTTCACGTGGAAGAATTACTGGCGGTACCGGGAATTTGTCCCAGCGGCGGTTCAATTCATGGAATTGTTCCTTTACAGGAGTGTCTTTAGGCATTCCCATCATCAAAGCATGATTAGCCCAGGAACCGTGAACGTTGGTTACAACAGAATATTTATAACCTTTCACCTTCTCAAACAAAACAGCCGGTTTTTTATCCATATTAGCGCAGGCACGTCCGGCAGCGCCAATATCAGGTTCCGGATCGACCTCATCTTTAACGCGGATCAGCTGCCCCTCTTCTTCTAATGTTTTTAAAAACTCTCTCAAATCTTTGTAAACTTTTGCCATGTTTTTGACCTCCTTTGTCATCGTTTCACTTGGTAAGGTTTACCCCTTGTCTATATACTAGAACTGACTGCTCCTAATAGCAATTCAGTTAGTTCGCAAGGATATGCGTTTTCGGAATTTCCAAAAAACCATCGCTGTCATTCAGTTTAGGAATAGGCAACAAGCAGCTGTTCATGCCGCTTTTTACCCGTGCCAGCCCTGCAAGCCAATGTAGACAGCAGGCACGTTCACATCTTTATTTTGAATGATATAACCCAGCTCCAACATACCGCTGCTGCCTTTGATACTGAGTGCCGGCGTGCTCAGACCTTTGACCGTTGTTTTTGCTTCGCCTCCAAATTCGTATTCATACGCCAAGCCTGCAATAAGTACATGGGTATGGCTCCCTGTAAGGTTTGTCGTCCTTAAAATATGTTATAGGCAACAGCTAATACCCTTAAAGTAAGGTTTCTAACCTGCTTTAGGGGTATTTTATTTTACAGAAACAGTTTTTCCTGCTTTAAAGGAAGAAAAACTTTACTAAAAACAAAAACACTGCAAAATTTGCAGTGTTTTTGTTCTTAGCTTTTTAATTATGCTTTTAAACTGGCAATCGCCGCTTTGGTATCAGCAGCGCCATAAACATACGAACCTGCAACCAGTACAGTCGCACCTGCTTCACGTACCAGTTTGGAGGTTTTATCGTTGATGCCGCCGTCTACCTGTATTTCTATGTTTAGTCCTGCATCGTTGATCATCTTCCGCAGCCGGGCGATTTTTGGTACTGTGGTTTCAATGAAGCTTTGACCGCCAAAACCGGGGTTGACGCTCATCAAAAGCACCATATCCACATCCGGTAGAATCTCTTCCACCAGGCATAGTGGCGAAGCCGGATTCAAAGCCACGCCGGCCTGCATACCTTTGTTTTTGATGTATTGCACACAGCGGTGCAGATGTTTGGTAGCTTCGGCGTGTACTACTACCATATCCGCGCCGGCATCGGCAAAATCGTCGATATATTGCTCGGGATTGTTGACCATCAGGTGACAGTCAAAAAAGAGATCAGTGACCTTACGGATATTTTTAACGACCGGCGCGCCAAAGGTCAGGTTCGGTACAAAGGCACCGTCCATCACGTCGATATGCACCCAGTCGGCTCCGGCAGTTTCGATTTTTTTGATTTCGTCTGCCAGATAAGCAAAATCGGCAGATAAGATTGAAGGCGCTACTTTGATCATTTTCTTCCGTCCTTTTCCTTTTTGGATTTTATTTCTTCTAAAATAGTCAGGTACGATTCGTAACGCGACTGCGCTATCTCTCCGGCTGCCAGCGCATCTTTGACGCCGCATATCGGTTCGTGCGTATGTGTGCAGGGCGTAAATTTACATCCATCTTCAAAGCCTGCAAATTCGCGGAAACATGCAGCCAGTTTTTTATCGTCCAGTTCTTCTAAATTCAAATTGCCAAAACCGGGAGTGTCTGCCAGATAACCGCCGGCAAAAGGCAGCAGGTGTGCAAAGCGCGTGGTGTGTTTGCCCCGCCCTATTTTTTCGCTGACACTGCCTGTCACCAGCTGCATACCGGGTTCGATAGCGTTGAGAGTCGATGACTTGCCCACGCCGGAAGGTCCGGCAAATACAGTTATTTTACCGTACAGCCGATCTTTCAGCTTGCCAACATTGATTCCCTGCTGCGCAGAGATCGCATAGACCTCGTAGCCCGCCCGTTTATAAACAGCTTCGATCTCGGCCACCAGCCCCGCCGGTGCCAAGTCGATTTTATTAAGGCAGATAACGGCCGGGATACCAGCCTGCTCTGCCAGTACCAGCAGCTTATCGGCCAGCAGGTAGCTGAAATCGGGGTTGATACAGGCAAATGCGACGATGATCAGATCGACGTTGGCGATAGTCGGCCGCAGCATAAAATTGCGCCGCGGCAGAATCCTGGTAATCATACTTTCGCCGTTATGATTGGTTTCAAATTCAACTATGTCGCCAGTGCAGAGTGAAAACCTGATCTGCTTAAGCTTGCCTTTGACCTTGCATGTGACAAGCTCGTCGATACCGCTGTCGACATAGTAATAACCATTATAGGTTTTGATGATTCTTCCCTGGCCGATACTCACAGATTTTTCTCCTCGACCATTTTATTGTTACAGAAGAACTGCACTTTGCCGCTGCCGGTAACTTCCACTTTTTGGCGTATACGTACGCCGGCTTTCTGCGCGCCCTGATAAACAGTTCGCTGTCCGTTGGCATCGATCAGGATGATCTGCACATCCTGGGTACCGCTGCCCTGGGGCACGACGAATTCGGCATATTTATTGACGCTTTGCGGATGACTGCCGGATGATACCTGCAATACAACTTTACCGTCGGCGGCAAACTTAGAGCCTGCAGGCGGTTCCATACCTACTATGCTGCCCTCACTGCTGCCGCTTTCAACATAACGTACGGTAATATCCATGATACCTAACTCGGTCAGGGCTTTTTTAGCATCATTCAAGCTGCTGCCCATTACGTCCGGCATCGACAGGTCTTTGGGATCGCGGCATACAACCAGATCTACCTTCGATCCCTTCGGTGTCTTGTTTTTAGCCTTTGGGGCCTGTTCCAAAACAGAATCGGCCGGTTTGCCTGCCACAAATTTATAAGTTACAACACCAGTTTCGTAACCCAGGTCACTTAAAAACTTTTTGGCATTGTCCAGCTTTCTTCCAATCAAATCAGGCATTTCCAGCATTTCCAGGCCTTTGCTTACTACCAAAGTGATCTCGCTGCCTTCCTTACGCTTACTGATGCCTTCCGGTTCTTGTTTGATAACGTAGCCCGGAGTCACCTTCTCGTCATATTCTTCGTCCAGTTTTACAGTAAAGCCCGATTTTTCCAGGGTTTTCTGCGCTTCCACTACCGATTTACCAACTACGTTAGGCACATCAACTGTTTTGCGGCTGAACACGTTACCGACCATTAAAAAGACAGCGGATAAGATAGCGACCAGTGCAAACAGCTTGATGTATTTGTTCCGGCGTTCCCGCCTGTTGATAGCGGCAGCTTCCTGCACTATCTCGTCAGTACTTTTGTTGAAGGCCGGCTTCATGATAATGGTTTCTTCAGGAGCGCCTTCCTCATTATCATTGGCCCAGTCGTAAATTTTTCCGGTAGGCTCGGCCAGCTCGTTTTTCGAGATCGCCGTAATACCCAGCATTTCGGCATAATCTTCTTCAACGCTTTCCTGCAGCATTTTAGTTTTGATATTATAAAGGTCTTGCCACATTTCTTCGGCGGTCGCATAGCGGTCGGCCGGGTCTTTGGCAAGCGCTTTGTCAATTACTTCCTGCAGCGAATCAGGCAGGTCTGGATCATAGCTTTTCAGCGGCGGCGGCGTTTTTTCGAGGTGCATCATCGCCACAGCAACGGCAGTTTTGCCGTCAAAAGGCACGTGTCCCGTCAGCATTTCATACAAAACGATGCCCAGTGAATAGATGTCGGACTGAGCCGTTACGGGACAGCCTCCAGCCTGTTCTGGCGACAGATAATGCACCGAACCTATCACAGACGATGTATAGACCATCGTCTGACTGGTGACCATACGCGCGATACCGAAATCGGCGATTTTAGGTGTCATGCTTTTATTGATAAGGACATTATGCGGTTTGATGTCGCAGTGAATAATATTGCGGTTATGGGCATGCTGCAAAGCGGCAGCCAGCTCACAGGCAATATGCACAGCCCAGAAAGGTTTGAGCGGGCCCTGCTCCTCTAAAATACTTTTCAATGTTCTACCATCTACGTATTCCATAACGATAAAATACAAACTGTTTTCTTCGCAAACGTCAAAAATATTGACAATTGAAGGGTGGATCAGCCTTGCGGCGGACTGAGCCTCGCGGCGGAACTGTTCGAGCAGGCTTTTATCGTTATTGAACTGAGCGCGCAGTATTTTTACGGCGACTTCCCGGTCCAGCAGCATATCCTGTGCCAGGTAAACCTCCGCCATACCACCGACGCCGACAGGACGCAGGATCTTATAACGGTTATGTAAAATTTTTCCTACCATATCTGTCATGATCTGTTATCCTCCTCGGTCGGGGTCAAGTCTATCAGGATCAGCGAAATATTATCTCTGCCACCGTTGTCTAAGGCAGCTTCCAGCAGCACTTCAGCAGCTTCGGCCGTCTGATGTGCCTGCAGAATCTCGCTGATCTGTCTGTCATCCACCATATCACTTAAACCGTCACTGCATAAAAGCAGCTTGGTATCTGCTGTCAGCTCCAGAGTAAAGCAATCTACTTCCAGCTCGTCTTCGGCTCCAACAGCGCGCAGAATGATATTTTTCTGTGGATGCTTAAAAGCCTCCTGTGCAGTGATTTCGCCGTTGGCCAATAACTCTGCGACGTAAGAATGATCGCGGGTGACCTGCTGTAAAGTGCCGGCACTCCATGTATAAAGTCTGCTGTCACCTACGTTGACCGCATAAGCTTTACCGTCTGCCGCCAGATATACTGCCACGAGCGTCGTGCCCATATCATGATACTGTACTTCACTTTGAGCCATCTGCCTGATATGCTTATTAGCCTGCTGCACTGTTTCACGCATGGCGGTGCATAACTCGGTGCCAGTAAGCTCCTTAAATTTTTCCGCTTCCTGCTGCAAAACCTGTAAGGCTTCCCTGCTGGCGGTTTCTCCGGCTGCATAGCCGCCCATACCGTCAGCCAGCGCAAAAAGCTCAGGTCCTGTTGTCAACAAAGCGTCTTCGTTGACAGTTCTTACCATGCCCACATGGGTTTTACTGATAACGAACATTGACGAACCTCCTAACTTTATAGCTTATGTCTGTTTTTGTCACTGATAACGCCGCTGCTTTCAGTCCTGCTGCTCTTGGGCAAACCTGGCGCGCAGCTGTCCACAGGCGGCATCGATGTCTTTGCCCATTTCCCTGCGGACGGTGGCATTGATTTTATGTTTCTGCAGTACCTTTAAAAATGCTTCAACCACTTTTTTTGATGGGCGTTCAAAGCCTTTTTCTGGCACTGGATTGGCCGGAATCAAATTGACGCTGGCATGTTTGAACCGCAAATGATTAGCCAGCAGCTCGGCTGCTACAGGGCTGTCATTTTTGCCGGCAATCAGAATATATTCATAAGTCACCTGCCTGCCGGTATAACCGACATAAGCTTCGGCAGCCTGGATGACGTCCTGAAAAGGAAAACCTTTGTTGACCGGCATCAGCTCGGTTCTGAGCTCAGGCTCGGCTGCGTGCAGCGAAATTGCCAGATTGATCGGCAGTCCCAGCTGCGCCAGCTTTTCGATACCTGGGATAATACCGCAGGTAGAAATCGTCATGTTCCGGTAACTCATATACAGCGTATTTTCCCGATGCAGGAACTGCAGTGCGCCGATAACGGCGTCAAAATTAAGCATCGGTTCGCCGCTGCCCATAACGACAATACGACTGACCTGCTTACCTTCTCCGACCAGCATACTGTTAAAAATATAAACCTGTGCTAAAATTTCAGCGGCGGTCAGATTACGAATGCAGCCGCTGAGGCCGCTGGCACAGAAAGCACACCCCATATCGCAGCCGACCTGGCTGGATACGCAGACGCTGTAACCATAATCATGGCGCATCAGTACGGTCTCGACCGAATTGCCGTCCGGAAATTCGAGCAGCACCTTGCGAGTCAGATCGTCCTGCGATACCTGCTCGCGCAGGATTTTAAGCTGCTGCGGCAGGAGCGTAAAGTTTGCTTCTAAGATCGCGATATCCGCTTTGGAAAGATTGCGCATCTGATCAAAAGCAGTTACGGATTTTTGGTATAACCATTGATAAACCTGAGCCGCGCGGAATTTCTTCAATCCGGCAGCCACCAAAAGTTCCTGTAATTCAATTAAAGATAAGCCAAAAAGCTCTTTTTTCACAGCCTACTCCTTACGCACCAAAGCACAGATATAGAAACCATCGGTACCATCACGCTGCGGCAGCAGCTGCAATTCGTCCACTGTTTCACCTGTCAGCGGGTGCTGAAAACCGGCATACTGCCAGTTGGGATTATTTTCTAAAAATTCAGCGGGAATGTAATGATTTTCGGCCTGCTCTAAAGTGCAGGTACTATAGACCAGCCTGCCGCCAGGTTTGACATAACGGGCAGCATTGCGCAGAATATCGCGCTGCAGCGGCGGGAAAGTTTTCAGATCAATCTTATTTTTCTTCCAGCGTGCTTCGGCACGACGGCGCAGTACGCCCAGCCCCGAACATGGAGCATCTACCAGCACGCAGTCTGCCATTGACTCCCACTCAGGCTTAAACTCTGCCGCATCCTGCAGCGACGGCTCAATGATCGTAATACCCAGCCGCCTGCTGTTTTCTTCGATCAGCTTGATTTTATGCTCGTGGATATCAGTAGCGTAGATAACGCCTTTGTTTTGCATCAGCTGCGCTAAATGGGTCGTTTTACCGCCCGGCGCACTGCAAACGTCGATAACTGTCTGCCCGGGCTGAGGTGCTAAAACCGGCGCTACCAGCATCGAGCTTTCGTCCTGCACATAAAACATATCGTTGTATTTACTGAACAAAACACTGAGCGCCGGGATCTTGGTACAGACGATACCATCTTCGCACCATTTGGAAGGTTCGGCCTCAAAGCCATCCTCCTGCAGACTCGCCAGAAGTGTTTTGCGGTCAATCACCAAAGTGTTTACACGCAGTGTCAGAGGCGGTGGCTCGTTATCAAAGCGGCACAAAGCCTGCGCCCCTTCAAAACCGAATTGTTTGAGCCAACGTTTTACCAGCCAGTACGGATGGAATTCTTTAAGTGCTAAATACTGCCTGGGATCTTTTTCTGCATCCGGATAAACGATACTTTCCTTACTGCGCACCGCTCCGCGCAGCACGCCGTTCACAAATTTTACGATGCCTTCATGCCCGAACTTCTTAGCCAGATTAACGGACTCGTTACAAGCAGCAGAGGCCGGTATGCGTTCCAAAAAATAAATTTGGAAAACACCCAGCCGTAATATATTTAAAATCATCGGTTCAATTTTGCCAAGAGGACGTGATACCAGCTGCTGCAGCAGCCAGTCTATAGTGCCTTTGGCCTTCACCGTGCCGTAAACCAGCTCGGTAACGAACCTTCTGTCCTGTTCGCTATGATTTTGTTTGCTCAGCGCCTTGCCGAGCGCTATATTGGCGTAAGCCCCATCGCTGAAAACGCTGTTGATCACCTGAGCCGCTGTTAAGCGGGCATTTGACAGCATGTTCACAGCAGCGGCTTGTTCTTTAATGTTCGCCATGCTTTTCCTCAACTTCTAAAAAGTCTAATACTGCGGCCTCCACACGTTTGATATCGACGCGGGTATTGAAGCAGGGCCCGAAGGGGCGTTCATTGAGCACGCCGACTACCGGCAGCGGGAACACGTCCTGGATACCGCTGGTCAGATCACGTTCACAGGCCACAGCCACAATAGCTTTCGGTCTGATCTGTTTGACCATTTGCCGGGCCAAAGTTCCGCCTGTGGCTACTGCCATGTGGATACCGTATTTATGGGCCAGCCCCAGCATATCGCCAACGCTGCAGCCACCGCATTGACGGCAGTTTTCGATATTACGGGTGATCTTATGTACGCAGGTATCCAGCTGGATACAGTGCGGGGTCAGGATCATAATGCGGTCGGCAGGAACTTTGACGCGATGCTGCTTGACCAAATGATTACTGACTTCGATAAAAGACTGCTCTATCTTACTGCGCGGGATATCAAAAATTCTGCCTAAAACAACGGCGAAGGGGAATAAGATATTCACAGCCTTCCAGGCCCAGAAGTAAAAGATCTTCATGATGGGCACACCTAAGATAGCCAGTACGATACCGGCAACACCGGCCAGCAATGCTAAAGCAATAGCGATACCGATGCCGCCGAACACCACAGGCAGCTTGGCGTTGATTTGTTCCAAACCAGGCAGAGCTACGCGCCAGGCCATATAAATGACCATCGCGCCAATAACGGCGCTGGCCAGAGTCAGTGAAACAAAGACCCTCTTTTTAGGCTTAAAAACATTTTCAAGTTCAATCATTATTTACCCCTCGATATTACCTAATACAGTGCCGGGCTCTACACCGCGGCCATTGCAGAAAACTTTGGCTTCCATACGTTTTTTCGATTCCGGCTGCACTTCCAGCACTTCCAAGGCACCGCTGCCGCAGGCAACTATAAAACCTTTTTTCGTTACAGCCGTAACTGTCCCTGCTGGTGCCGTCTGCCCCTCTGCCGGAACTGTTTTCCATATTTTCAGGTTTTTGCCGTCCGGCAATCTGGTAAATGCGCCGGGAGCCGGATTAAAGCCCCGCACCAAATCGTGTATTTTAGCGGCCGGATTATTCCAGTCAATTTTTTCCATTGCCCGGTCCAGCAGCTTGGCATAGGTTGCTTCAGTCTCATTTTGTTTTTCAGGCTTTGCCGCACCTGAGGCAAGCTCGTCTAACGTTCGCACCAGAAGCTCAGCCCCTTTGACCTTCAATTCGTCATGCAGCTCTCCCATCGTCATTTCACTGCCTATAGGAACGATAACTTTACTGAGCATATCGCCAGTATCCATGCCGATATCCATCTGCATAATCGTTACGCCGGATTCTTTTTCACCCTGCAAAATCGCATAATGGATCGGTGCCGCACCGCGATATTTCGGCAGCAGCGAAGCGTGTACATTGACGCATCCTAAAGGCGGCAGTGCCAAAAGCTCCTGATTGAGCAGCTGCCCAAAAGCGGCAACGACGATGATCTCTGGCCACAACTCACGCAGCTGGGCAATAACCTCAGGTGTTTTGACCTTCGCCGGCTGATACACAGGTAACCCCTGCGATAAAGCGTATTCTTTAACAGGCGTCATCAGCATTTTCTGCCCGCGCCCTTTAGGACGGTCGGGCTGCGTAACAACGGCAGCGATTTCGTGCTTACCTGATTCCACCAAAGCCTGTAAAGTTCCTACGGCAAAATCTGGTGTACCCATAAATATAATTCTCATTTTGATCTCCTTTAGCTTGCCGCCTATTCTATGCCGACAGGCACTGTTTCTTTAGGTGTCAGTACGGTAGCTTTATCAATAAACAGGATACCGTCCAAATGATCCAGCTCGTGCTGTACAGCGATCGCCAGAATGCCGTCGCTGGCAAGCTTCATACGTTTGCCTTTACGGTCAAAAAACTCACATTCGATATATTCGGCGCGTTCTACTTCGCCTTCAAAATTAGGCACCGACAGACAGCCTTCGCCGCCGACAACGGAACCTTCCCTTTTGGTGATAACCGGATTGATAAGCTCGATCAGGCCTTCGCCAACGTCGATAACTACTATTCGTCTGGAAACACCTACCTGAGGCGCTGCCAGGCCTACGCCGTCTGCCGCGTACATGGTTTCCGCCATATCGTTCAGCAAACGGACTGTTTTTTTATCTATACGTTCTACTTCTTTTGCCTTTAACCGCAGCACTGGGTTACCGGCAACAATGATATCTAATTTAGCCACGGTCGGACCTCCTTAATTTTTCGTACCTTATATTATACCATAAAATTCAAACTGCAGGCAATTTCTAAACTACGCTGACAGGGTCGACGTCAAAAAAGACATTGCGGCATTCTTTAAATTCAGAATTCCACAAAGCACGCTTGACCAGCTCCATCTGCGGACATTTTACAAGAATGTTCATGCGGTACAGGTCACGTACCTTGGCAACAATAGCAGGGAACGGCCCCAATACCAACAGTTCCTGTTCAGGATGTTCCAGCTGCAGCGTCTGCAGAAAATTAACGATCCGCTGGGCCAGACTGCTGCCACGCACTTCTTCCTTATCCAATACCGTAATTTTCAAAATTTCGGTATAAGGCGGATATCCCAGCTCCTGCCTGATTTCCAGTTCGCTGGCGGCAAAAGCGTCGTAATCCTGCGTCGCCGCCAGCTTGATAACTGGATTATCCGGGTCATAAGTCTGCAGGACCACATGGCCGGCCCTGTCACCGCGCCCGGCTCTGCCTGCAGCCTGTGTCAGCAGAGCAAAGGTTCGTTCCGAAGCTCTGAAATCGGGCAGATTCAGCGTCGAATCTGCCGAAAGGATACCCACCAGTGTTACGTTAGGTATATCATGTCCTTTTGCTACCATCTGCGTACCTAAAAGCACATTATATTCACCGCTGCTGAAAGATTTAAGAATATCCTCATGCGCGAATTTTTTGACAGTCGAATCCTGATCCATCCGCAAAATCCTGATTTCCGGCAGTTCGGCAATTTCTGCTTCTGCTTTCTGGGTGCCAGTACCAAAAAATCTGATTCTGCGACTATGACAGTTAGGACATTCGTCCGGGATCGGGGCGGTATTCCCGCAGTAATGGCAGCGCATTGATTCACCGGCACTATGATAAACCAGCGCAACAGCACAATGCGGGCATACAATACTTTCACCGCAGTCACGACACATCACAAAGGTTGAAAAACCACGCCTGTTCAGCAGTACTATAGCCTGCTCTCCCTGTACCGCCGTCTGCAGCAATGCATCGTTCAGCGCCGCCGAGAGCACAGATTTATTCCCCCGCTGCAATTCCAGCCTCATATCGGCAATTTCAACATGCGGCAGCATACTGCCGTTGGCACGCTGCAGCAAACGCAGATGTGTATATGTTCCCTGGCGCGCTTTATAAAAACTTTCCAAATCAGGTGTCGCACTTCCCAAAACTACCGGAATACCGCTCAGCTGCGCCCTTTTCAGGGCTACTGTCCGCGCATGATAATTGGGCCGCTCGTCCTGCTTGTAACTGCTCTCATGTTCTTCATCAATAATTATCAGGCCCAGATCGCTGAAGGGAGCAAAAACAGCTGAGCGTACGCCGATCAGCAGCTTGGCACTGTTAGTACGCATTTTATACCACACATCGGCACGTTCATTCTGTGACAGTTTGCTGTGGGCAACCGCAACTTCATCGCCGAACCAGGCCTGAAAACGTTTAACGATCTGTGCCGTCAATGCTATCTCTGGTACCAGCAGCAGAACCTGCTTGCCTGCTTCCATTGCCTGAGCTGCCGCCCGCAGATAAACCTCTGTCTTACCGCTGCCGGTTATGCCCTGCAACAAAAAAGTTTCCTGATGCGGCTCTGTAATAGCACTGCCGATAGCCTCAACAGCCTGACGCTGCTCGTCTGTCAAATGCAGACTTTCCTTCAGCTCCGTCCTGTTGGCATAGCTGTTGCGCAAAACACGTTGCTCACTACGTTCGCTCCAGCCTTTCTCACATAAGATACGCAGTGTCGCAGCACTCACCTGCACTGACGCCAGTTCCTCCCCGCTTAGAGGGCGTTCGGCTTCTGCCAGCACTTCCAAGGCATGCATCTGTGCACGCAGACGTTTATTATATGCTACCAGAGCCTCACGTCCTGCCTTAGTCACAACAAAGCAGATACGGGTCTTGATTTTCAGTTTATTTTCGTAATCATAAGCGATCAGCTTACCTTCATCGTTATAAACAGCCTGCCGCTTGATGCTGGTTTTACCTGGAATAAACAGCCGCATCGCCTCAGCCGGCGAACACAGATAATATTCGGACAGCCAATTTGCCGTTGCCAGCATTTCCGCATCAAACCAGGGGCGCGTATCCAGTGTCGCCAAAATTTCTTTACATTCGTATTCTGCCGGAGCAGCCGCGGTCAACGATGTCACAAACCCCTCCACTGTCTGATACCCAAACGGCACCACAACACGCCAGCCCACATCAACGTGGTCCAGCTGTGGCGGTACGGCATAGGTAAATTGTTTGAACAAGTTTTTTACAGGCAGGTTGATTGCCACATTTATATATTTCATGTAATGCTCCATTACTGTAAACTTTAACTTATTATACTTCTACTATTTAAATGAAAATTCCTTTATTTTTCCTACGGACAACAGTTTTTATACTAAGATAAAGAAAGTCACAGCTCCCGCAGAAGCTGTGACTTTACCAACATTTTAAATTACAAGCCTGCCTGTTCTTTCAAGGAAGCGGCTTTATCCGTACGCTCCCACGGCAGATCAATATCAGTACGTCCCATATGGCCGTAAGCAGCCGTTTGTTTATAGATCGGACGGCGCAGGTCCAAAGCTTTGATGATCGCAGCCGGACTCAGCGAGAAGTTTTTGCGCACCAGGTCAGCGATCTTATCATCGTCGATCTTACCGGTACCAAAGGTATCTACCAAAACAGATACAGGCTGTGCCACGCCGATAGCATAAGCCAGCTGAATCTCACATTTATCAGCCAGTCCGGCGGCAACGATATTTTTAGCAACGTAACGTGCGGCGTAAGCAGCGCTGCGGTCTACCTTTGTGGGGTCTTTACCAGAGAAAGCTCCGCCGCCATGACGTGCCATACCGCCGTAGGTATCGACAATGATCTTACGTCCGGTCAGACCGGAGTCACCCTGCGGGCCGCCGATAACAAAACGGCCGGTAGGATTGATATAGTATTTGGTATCATCGTCCAGCATTTCTGCAGGTACGATCGGTTTAATAACATGCTCCATAATATCAGCGCGGATCTGCTCCATCGGAATTTCAGGCGCATGCTGAGAAGAAACGACTATAGCGTCGATACGTACGGGCTTACCGTCGTCGTATTCAACTGTAACCTGAGTTTTGCCATCAGGACGCAGATACGGTAAGGTACCGTTTTTACGAACTTCCGACAACCGACGGGCCAGCTTATGAGCCAGACAGATAGGCAGCGGCATATATTCTTCGGTTTCGTTAGTAGCGTAACCAAACATCATCCCCTGGTCGCCGGCGCCTACCTCAGTTTCCTCTGCTTTGCCTTCTTTAGCTTCCAGCGCTTTATCAACACCTAAAGCGATATCGGCAGACTGCTCGTCGATAGAGATCAGCACGCCGCAGGTATTACCGTCAAAACCATATTTAGCACGGTCATAGCCAATATTGACTACAGTTTCACGGGCGATTTTCGGAATATCCACATAACAGTTTGTGGAAATCTCACCGACAACATGGATCTGACCGGTTGCCACCAAAGTTTCACACGCAACACGTCCCATCGGGTCCTGTTCTAAGATAGCGTCTAAAACCGCATCAGAAATCTGATCGGCGATCTTATCCGGATGTCCTTCTGTTACAGACTCAGAAGTAAATAATTTTCTCATAATTAGCCTCCTTTAGATAAAGTACACATCATCAATCTGCCTGCTTACTAAAAAAGCGCTCTCATAATGAGAGCGCTGCGTATTATTGTTCAGCATTCTCATCTCACGAATTATCGCAGGACTTAGCACCGTTTTGCAAGACTTTCACCTTACAATGGTTGCTGCGGTTTCACAGGGCCATTCCCTCCACCAGCTCTTGATGAGTAATATTCAATTACAATGCTTATTATAGCGGAACAACTTTCAAATTGCAACAGATTTTACAAAAATCTTTCATTTTTACATCCCGAGGCCTACAAAAGCTTATTTCTACGCCCTTTGAACGAGTTATACTATTTACGATTTGCGCAAACGCAGAACAGTATTCAAAAGCTCTTCTGCAACTTCTGCTTTGGTCATTTGCTCCAGCTCGCGCACTTCGCCGTCCGGAAACAGGAATTTAACGATATTGGTATCAGAGTTAAATCCTGCCCCCTGCAAAGTAACATCGTTAGCAACGATCATATCCAAATTCTTTTTGCAGATTTTTTCTTTTGCATTAGCAATCAGATTTTGAGTTTCGGCGGCAAAGCCTACCAAAAACTGTTTTTCTTTACGTTCGCCCAGAGCTTTTAGAATATCAGGGTTTTTATCCATTACGACAGTTAAAGCGTCGTCAGTTTTCTTTTTGATTTTCTGTTCGGCAACATCATGGGGTCTGTAATCAGCCACAGCAGCAGCTTTGATCACTATATCCATGTCGTTGTAAGCTGCCAGACAGGCGTCCATCATCTGCTGCGTAGTTTCAACCTGCACCGTTTTGACATTAGCAGGCGGATTCAGCACCGACGGCCCCGAAACCAGCGTCACCTCGGCACCGCGGTCAGCAGCGGCCTGAGCGATAGCATAACCCATCTTACCGCTGGAGCGGTTGCCGACATACCGTACCGGGTCGATCGGCTCGCGGGTACCGGCAGCAGTTACCAAAACACGCAGATTTTTCATATCGCCACAACTTCTGGCAAAGAAAGCTTTGACAAATTCCACGATCTCACAAGGCTCAGGCAGGCGTCCCGCACCAGAAGTACCACAGGCCAAAAAGCCTGTCGCCGGGGCCATCACAGTTACGCCATGCTCTTTCAGGCAGGTAATATTTTCCTGCGTCAAAGCATTTTCATACATACCTGTATTCATCGCCGGACAGACGATGATCGGTGCCTGAGCGGCCAGTAAAGTTGTAGAAAGCAGATCGTCGGCAAGACCGTGCGCCATTTTCGCAATGATATTGGCAGTAGCCGGAGCTACTACAAAAACATCAGCCCAGTTTGCCAGAGCGATATGCTCAACATTAAATTCCTGGTTACTGTTCCACATAGAAGTCGCAACAGCGTTGCCGCTGATTTCCTTAAATGTCAGCGGCGTAACAAACTGTCGGGCATGCTCTGTCATAACGACACGCACCTCGGCCCCCTGCTTGCGCAGACGGCTTACCAGATCGACAGCTTTATAAACGGCGATACCGCCAGTAACGCCTAAAACGATTTTCTTTCCTTTTAGCAACAAGGCACTAAGCCCCCTTATCTCAGCGTACTTTACGCTCGTAAGTAATAACGTCGTCAGCGATCTCGCGTAAAGCGGTGCTTACTTCTTTCTGAGGCATATTCTGATTGCCTACCGTCAGTTCACGGGCACGTTTGGCAGCTAAAATCACCAGGGTGTATTTACTGTCAACTTTCTCTGCTAAATAATCGATAGAAGGGTCAACCATACTCATATTTCTCTCTCCTTATGTGCCGCATGGCAAATTTCATTGATAATAAAATAAGTTCTGGCAGCACGGTAACGTTCTGCTTCCATGATCGTCAAAACTTTGCTGGTAGCTTTCTGCGCCACATCATTGACGACTATATAATCATATTCGTTGGCATAAGCCAGTTCACCTGTTGCCGAAGCTAAACGGCGTTTAATAACGTCTTCGCTGTCCGTGCCGCGTTTATAAATGCGCGAGCATAATTCATCAAGTGACGGTGGTACGATAAACACAAATACTCCATCAGGAAAGCGTTTTTTGATCTGCATCGCGCCCTGGATATCAATCTCCAAAATAACATCCTTACCCTGATTCAGCAGTTCCATAACATAAGAACGGGGCGTACCGTAATAATTTCCATAAACCTCGGCATATTCCAGCAGTTCTCCCTCTGCGATCATCTGCTTTACTTCTTCCACAGATTTAAAAAAGTAATTCACGCCGTCAACTTCGCCGTTACGCGCCTGTCTGGTAGTAACTGAAACGGAATAAGCCAAGTCGGGAAGCTTTTCCCTAAGCATCTGACAAATCGTTCCCTTGCCGGCTCCTGAAGGCCCGGACAAAACTAATAATAACCCCTGCGGCTTCACGATTAGCCCACCTTCCGTTTTATTTATTCTTCGTCTTCGTCGTCAGTCTGCACTAAACGGTTGGCGACTGTTTCCGGCTGCACAGCCGATAAAATAATATGACCGCTGTCAGTCACGATAACCGCTCTGGTTCTGCGGCCATAAGTGGCATCAATCAGCATACCTCTGTCGCGCGCTTCCTGAATAATCCTTTTGATAGGAGCAGATTCAGGACTGATGATAGAAATGATCCTGTTGGCAGCTACAATATTGCCAAAGCCAATATTGATCAATTTGATATCCATACTTTCACCCTTTCCCCATTACTCGATATTCTGGATCTGTTCCCTGATTTTTTCTATCTCAGCTTTGATCTCCACAACAACTTGCGCCAAAGTATAATCGTTGGCTTTGGAAGCAATGGTATTTGCCTCGCGGTTGAATTCCTGGATAAGAAAATCGAGCTTGCGACCGACAGGCTGATCTGCATCAATGATCAGCTTGAATTGTTTAATATGGCTTTTCAGTCTGACGATCTCCTCAGTAATACTGGTACGGTCAGCAAAAATAGCGACTTCCTGCAGCAATCGTTCCGGTTCAATGACCTGGTTATGTTTCGCAAGCAGTTCGTTGATCCTGTCGCTCAGGCGAATCTGGTATTCTTCAACTACCTGCGGCGAACGTTCTTCGATTACTGCCAGTTTTTCGGCAATCAGATCGGCACGTTTAATGAAATCACCATAGATATTACTGCCCTCGGTCTCACGCATAGCGACAAGATTACTGATAGCCTGACGCAAAGCCTGTTCCAGCTTCGGCCAAACACTCTCAACGTCAAAAAAACCTTCTTGTGCATTGATCACATCCGGGCAGCGTGACAAATATAAAATTTCCGACTGCTCGTTAAGCTTATAGTCTTCACAGCCGATAGCGGAACCAACATCACGCAAAGCGTTATGATACGCCAGTACCAAAGCTTTATCTACTTTAATCGAAACGTTTTCTGTATTGGCATAAGAAGCATTGATAAAAACATCGATGCGTCCACGATTAACAGATTTTAAAATAGTCTTACGGATTCTGTCTTCTACCGGATTCAAAAAACGCGGTAAGCGAATAGCTACCTCGTTATAACGGTGATTGACCGTTTTCATTTCAATCGTTACTGAAAACTGCTCGTCTTCATATTCACCCCGGCCGAAGCCAGTCATACTTTTCAGCAAGCTAAAACCTCCTAAATTTTATGATGATTCATTTTATTTTAATAACGCAGGATCCACGGCAAATTCTCGTCCGCCGCAATAAGCGTCCTTAATGACCAGTAAATAAGGTTTGTCAACATTGAATTCTGCCTGATCAAAATAAAAATTATACTGCAGCTGGCAGATCTTCTGCTTTACTTCCACAGACTCAGATTTGACATCCGATTTCGTTTTCTGCTCCAGATCGATGTCTGCAGGCTTGATTTTATTTTCCTTCAAGGCATCCAGCTGTTTTTGCAGTGCTGCCGCTTTTTCCTGGATCGTTTCCATCCGATCCAGCTTTTTCTGTACCTCCACATCAACGATAGGCTTATTGACCGCCTTGTCAAGATATCTGCCGTCTAAATAGTCGCTGTGGTATGGTGTGACAAAATTCCCATTTTGCACAAGCTGCACTTCCAAATCTTTTTCATTCAGAATTATCGGTGCGTTGATCACCGCACGTATAACTAGCACGCCATCGTAACGCGCTACCAGTTCTTTAGCATTCTCCACACTTATACCGGCAGCCTCCTGCGTTTTTCCTGCGGTATCCAGAGCCGTCAGCAGATAAGGAGTATAAACTATGATCCTTTCCTCATCACGATAAGGATTGGTTTCAAAACTTTCAGCAATTACCCACGGCTGCAGCATAACTGCGTCATTTTTTTCACCCTGATAGCTTTTACCATAGGCAATAGCCGCTTCTAAATTCTGATCAGTAGCTGGAAGCGCCGCTTCTGCCTGCAGGCAAAAGACAACCAGGCACAGCACCAAAAGCAGATTTTTCATAATCGTATCCCCTTCCGATTATTTGCTAATCGCGAAATCTGTTGTATACTTATTCTTGAACTATTATTATATCTTATTCTGCTTTCACGTGCAAATCAAAATCACTAAAAAACGAAGTAAAAAGGAGCAAATCAATGAATTTAGAAGGTTTGACCTTGCATATTTTAACAAATAAACTAAAAGAAGAGCTTTTAGGCAGTAAGATCTACAAGGTTTTTATGCCCTCATACGAGTCGCTGCTGCTGCTTGTAAAACGCGAACGCGATACTGCGGCATTGCTTGCTGATTTCAGCTGCGGTTCACCGATGCTGTACCTGCCGAATAATTTACCCGAACGTCCCGAAAGTCCTCCGGCTTTTTGTATGCTGCTGCGCAAGCATCTGGAAGAAGGCCGTATAACCAGAATCGAGCAAAGCGGTCTGGATCGTATCATTACCATAGATATTGATACAATCGGTACCGCTAGACAAATAGTTACTAAACAACTGATTTTTGAACTGACCGGCAAAAACAGCAATATCATTTTTGCCGAAAACGGTCTGATTTTCGACAGCTTGAAGCATGTTAATAAAGCAATGAGTTCTTTCCGGCAGATCATGCCTAATCTGCCTTATCTTGCGCCGCCTCAGCAGACCGGACTTTCTATTTTAACAGCTCCAGCTAATGTAATCATTGAGGCAATGCACGAATTTAAAACTAAAAACAGCTTAGCTGCTTTGATCGCTGCCACTACAGGCATTGGCAAAATAACCGCATCCGAGCTTTTAGCTGCGGCTGGTATAGATAGCAACACAACTGCTTTGACTGCAGAGGAAGAACAACGTCTTGCCAATGCAATCTATTCATTACAGCAATCAGCTAATCAGCAAACATCAGCGCCGGTATATGCTGTCATCAGCCGTACTAATCAGGTCAAGACTATTCTGCCTTTTGCGCCCACGATTTTGGAACCAGGCTGTAATACTAAACAACTGCCAGATATCAACAGCGCACTTAATTATGCAGTCACCCTGACGCCAATTCAATTACCTGAACAGGAAACACTGCAAAAATTAGTCATCGGCGAAAGCCAGCGTCTGGAAAAGAAGCTGCCGGTTTTGGAAAAAGATCTGCTTACCGCTGATAAAGCTGAAGCACAGCGGATGATCGCCGATACCATCATGGCTAATATTTATCAGATCAGCAAGGGACAAAGTTCCTGCCAACTGCTTAATATTTATGACAACGAGCCGCTTGAAATCCAATTATCCCCCTTACTTTCACCTACTGAAAACGCACAGGCTTATTATAAACGGTACAATAAATATAAACGTGCACAAAGCGAAGTCCAAAACCAAATTGAAACGACCAGGGAGATGCTCAATTACCTGGCTTCCATTGACGCTTCACTGACTACGGCAACAACCAAGAACGAAATTGCTGAAATAAAACAGGAACTTATCACCGCAGGACTGCTGCAGAATCAGGGCAAAAAACATAAAGGTCAGGAGCCAAAATCGGAGCCGCTGCTCATAAAGCTTTCCAAAGAAACGACCTTATATATCGGTAAAAATAATAAACAAAACGACTACGTGACTTTTACATTAGCACGCGGTAAGGATCTGTGGTTCCATACTAAAAACATTCCCGGATCACATGTCATATTAAAAACAACGCTACCCCAGGCAACGGCAAGTGATATTGCAGCAGCAGTTCTACTGGCCGCTTATTTCAGCAAAAGCCGCAGTGGCAGCAAAGTACCTGTAGACTGTACCGAGCGGCGTTTTGTCAAGAAACCCAATGGCGCTAAACCTGGGTTTGTGATCTATACCGATCAAACAACCTACTATGCTACGCCTGATGAAGCAGCGGCTCAAAAACTTTTAAGCAAATAATAAAAACACCTGGTTTACCGACCAGGTGTTTTTATTTTACCATGATTATTTTTACAATATCTTTAAAGCCAGCAGCCCTAAATATTCCTTTAACGCCATTGCAGAAAGCTCCAGCGCAAACCCCTGCGGCATAAAGCTAAAAATACTTAGCTGCATTTTTCCGCTCAGCTGATAATCACAGGGAAAAGGCACTATGTCCAAACCTTTATCCGCAAAATTCAGTACACTGCGCGGCATATGAAAAGCAGAGGTCACCAATACGATTTTCTGCCACTGCTGTTCACGGCACAACGCAGCAACATTAACAGCATTTTCAGTTGTATTTCTTGCTTCGGTATCAGTAAAAATCTGTTGTGGCGGTACACTCAGCTCTAGCAGCACTTTTTCTGCCACTGTAGCTTCTGTACCACTGTCGGCAAAAACCTGCCCACCGCTGATAATGATCGGGATATCTAATCGTTTCTGCAAACGCACCCCGGTGATCAGTCTATTCATAGAGACCGCCGACAAGGCCTCTCTACCACTGATATCAGGCACATCCCTGACAGCTCCGCCACCAAGAACAACTACAACATCAGTTTTACCGATTATTTTTTCCAACGCCGGAGGAACATACTGCTTTTCCAGTCCCTGCATCAGCATTCCGGCAACAGGCAGAATCGAAAACAGATATAAAGTGACCGTTACTGCTGTTAAAGGATAACGAAGTCTGCTACGTTTCTTAAAACAATAACCGCACAGTAAAAACAGCATTACAATAATACCGCCGGGCGGCAGCAGCCAGCCCGCAATAAACTTATGTACATACAGCATATTACTTACATTCCTTCACCAGCATCTCATACATCTGTCTGAAAATCTCCGGCTGTAAATTGATCTTATTTAAAATCGTATAACGCTTACGGACTTCTTTGGCAAACATCCAGGCTTTGATAAATTCTTCTTCAGTAATATTCAAAGTTTTTGGGTTAACGGAAATATCGTAAGCTTCCAGAAAATCCAGCAGAATATGATGGTCACGTCCCTGAAGAAGGCAGGCTACGACACTGCCAAGAGCTACCAAAATACCATGTGGGATATTATGCTCAAACAGCTCATCCATAGCGTGACAGAATAAATGTTCCGACCCGCTGCAAGGACGCGAATTACCAGCTATCTGCATCGCCAGCCCGCTCAAGACCAGTGACTGAGCCAGCATTTGAATCCCGGAAACTGTCGTCAGTGATTTAGCTTCAGAATATAAAAGCGAAGTAAACGCCGTTTCAGAAAGCATATAGGCAAAATCGTTAGGACGATCGCTGTTTTCTTCACAACCCAGCTTCCAATCATACAGTGCCGTATAATTACTGATCGTATCACCGACACCGGCTTTCATCAAAAGCCTCGGCGCGTCAAAAACAATATCAGTATCGATCAATAATCCGTCAGGAATTTTAGAAGTAAAAGAATGTTTGCGCCCGTTTTCTGCAAACAATACGGAAACAGGAGAAGCAACGCCGTCATTACTAAGTGTAGTCGGTATCGCTATATAAGCTACGTTGGCGACAAAAGCAGCATACTTGGCCGTATCAAGTGCTGTACCGCCGCCCAAACCAATGATCAGGCTGATATTGTTCATTGCTACCTTTTTAGCAACATCAACAGCAAAATCAAAGGAACTATCCTGAACGGTAATGATTTCAAAATCCAGTAACTGTTTCAATAGAACAACGACTTTTTTCTCTAAAGTCTGTAAAAGTCCGTCTGTCGTTAAAATCAAAGTTTTGGTATGAATAAGTTTAGGCATATATAAACTTAGATTTTTATTGAGGTCCTGAACTGCGTTTTCTTTGACCTGCATAAACAACGGCAAGGAATAATTACTCATCATTTAACCTCCCGGCGTAGTTTTATTAGCATATTATCTATTCCCTATTATATAGCAAAATCATTGTTACTAACAGCATTATTACTAAAACAAAACAATATTTTACAAAACTCTGTCACCTTAACAGGAAAATAAAAAAGCCTGCCGAAAAGGCAGGCTCTGATACTCAAAATTATTTACGGATACCAAGTTTAGCAATGATAGCGCGATAACGTTCGATATCTTTAGCCATCAGATAGTTCAGCAGACCACGACGTTGACCAACCATTTTCAGCAGGCCGCGACGGGAATGATGATCTTTCTTGTGTTCTTTCAGATGCTCGGTCAAATATTTGATGCGTTCGCTCAAAACAGCGATTTGTACTTCCGGAGATCCGGTGTCGCCTTCATGACGTGCATTTTCAAGAATGAGTTGTTGTTTTCTTTCAGCTGTTAACATTGTAATTCCTCCATTTTTTTATAATCCCCAAAGCATAGAGGTCGTTGGAGAAGCGAGCATCCAAGCCTTGGTTAAAGTACTTATGTAGTATACCACACTTGACTTTTAAAGACAACTATTTTTTGTAACATTGGAAATAGTTTTTAATATTTTCGCGGTCTTCAGTAATACGTGCTTTCAGCTCATCGATACTGGCAAACTTTTCTTCACCACGTATATATTTATAAAAGTAAACAGTGATCTCCCTGCCATACAGATCGCCTTTAAAATCAAACAGATTTACCTCCAGACGTGCATGCTCCACATCGCCAAAAGTAGGGTTATTGCCGATATTGGCCATACCAAAATACAGCTTATCGCCTACCTTGACCTTGACCGCATAACCACCAGTTGCCGGCACAGCAGTTTCACTGCGCTGCAGTTCGATATTCGCAGTTGGAAAACCAATTGTCCTGCCGCGCTGCGCCCCATGCGTAACTATACCGGTGAGCGCATAAGCACGCCCCAGCATCTGATTAGCATGCTCCACATGCCCTGCCTGGATCAGACTTCTGATGCCAGTACTGCTGATAACGTTTTTACCGCATTTGACCAGTTGCCTGATAATCACGGTAAAGTGATCGTGCAATCCGGTACGCTGCAAAGTATCTGTTTTACCGCTGCCTAAAAAACCATAGCTGAAATTTTCACCTACTACTAAGCATCGATAATTAAATACAGCCAGTTTTTTCAAAAACTCATCCGGCGATAATCCGGCTAAATCATGATCAAAAGGTACGTTCGCCAAAATATCAACGCCTAATTTTCCCAGGTATTTTATTTTTTGCTGCTGCGTAATAATTCGCACTGGCACTAAATCAGGCTTGATCAGGGATAAGGGATGATTGCTGAATGTAAAAACAATCAGCTTCAAACCATGCTTTTGGGCATAATCACGTGCTGTTTTTATAATATCCTGATGACCTAAATGCAGCCCATCAAAAGTTCCCAAAGCAATAACACTGGGACTATATTCAGTTTTCACAGCTTCTAATGAAGTAATGATTTCCATATCTGCCTCAATCTAAATCATTTCCGCATCTGCTTGAAATTGTTTCAATATTTTTTCAGCTTTAACGAGCTCGGACTCTGCACTGCCAATGCCAAGAAAATCACCTGTAATCGTTTTCAAGCGGTATGTACCGTTTGAAATGCCTCGCACAGTGGTCTTTACCCCCTGAGTAATCCGCAGCGCCTGCTTATCTGTCAAAACCAGTTCCTGTAAATCCTGCACTGCTGCTTCGGCAGGAAGCAGATAAGCATACGGTGCAGCGGCAATTTCTTCCAGAGTTTTGGCCTCTGACAGGTAAAAATCTCCTACCTGTTTGCGTAATAAAAAGCTCATTGTGCCGCACATACCAAGTTCTGCCGCAATATCTTCCAGCAAAGTCCTTACATAAGTTCCTTTTGAACATACAATATCAAGTGTTAAAGAAGTACCAGTTTTATGAAGCAGCTCTAAAGCATCAATAGTAATGCTCCGTGCTTCCCGTTCAACTTCAATCCCCTGCCGTGCCAGCTGATAAAGCTTCTGACCATCTTTTTTTATAGCAGAGTACATGGGCGGAATCTGTTTTTGTTCACCGATAAATTTTTGCAGAGTTTCTTGAATTTCGGCTTCAGTAACAACACGAACCTCTGAACTGGCAATGATCGTACCACTGTCGTCTCCTGTGTCTGTCTTGATACCGAATTTCAGTTCAGCCCGGTAATTTTTACGGCCTTCGACTGCATATTCCAACAGCCTTGTTGCCGTACCGATAAAAACAGGCAGTACTCCCGCGGCATCAGGATCAAGTGTGCCGCCGTGTCCGATTTTCTTAGTTTGCAAAGTCCTGCGCAAAAAGCCGACCACATCGTGAGACGTCATTCCACAGGGCTTGAGTACATTCAAAATGCCTGATGTCATACTAATTTTTCCTTTAAGGCTTTCAAAAGCTGCTGCTGCGCTTCAGGTAAAGAGGCTTCGATAGTACAGCCTGCCGCGCGCAGATGACCGCCGCCGTCGAAGGTAATAGCGATTTCAGAAACATCAAGGTTACGAGACCGCATACTGACACGGGTAACAGCTTTTTCCACAGCTTTAAACATAATAGCAACTTCGACGCCTTCAATATACCTTGGATAAGAAATGAAGGTATCTGTATCAACATCTTTGTCATACATTTCGTTATTAATAGAAATATATGCAATTTTACCATCAGCATCAAAGGTCAATGTTTCCAGAACCTTTGTCAGCATCTCGATATTAGAGCGCGGCTTAATCTCCATACTGTCAGAAATTTCATTGGGTTTTACCCCTATTTCCAATAAAGCTGCTGCTATCCGCATCGTTTTCGGCATCGTATTAGAATATTTGAAAGAACCGCAGTCCGTATACAGCGCCGTATAGATACACGTTGCCATCTCCAGATCCACTTCAACTCCTAATGTATCAATCAACTCATACATAATTTCACCGGTAGCAGCCGCAGCTGTATCAAGATACAAATAATCGGCATATTCGGTATTAGAAATATGATGGTCGATATTGAGTGTTTTAGGAGCACTGACACACTGTGACACGTTACCGGCTCTATCTAAAGAACTGGCGTCGATCACGACTAACAGATCCGCAGCTATCCGCTCATCATTTGGAAAACGGACAAAGCTTTCGATACCGGGTAAAAATTTATAGACCTTTGAGATTTCATCATCAACAGTCACAATGACATCTTTCCCAAGCTTCTGCAAAGCTTTCATCAAACTTAAAGCAGAGCCCAGCGTATCACCGTCTGGGCTCACATGAGAACATAATACTATTTTATTGGCAGCCTGCAGTAAAGCGGCTGTTTCCTGCAGGGAACAATGCTTACTCATGCGAGGGACCTTCCTCTTCTTTGATTTTCTTCAGCAATCCCTCGATATGTGCACTATACTCCATCGAAGTATCTTTTACTAAAATCAAATTAGGAGCAAAGCGGAGGCGAATCCGCTTTGCTATTTCCGTACGCATAAAGCCAAGTGCTTTATTCAATCCCTGCCAGGCGGCTTCATGATCCTTTTCCGGACCATAAAGGCTGACATATACTTTAGCAATGCTCATATCGTCAGTAAGCTCAACACCGGTAATGGTAACAAACTGGATCCGTGGATCTTTTATATCCATCAGCAGCATTTTACTAAGCTCCTGTTTGATTGCTTCCTGTACTTTTTCTACTCTTAATCTAGCCATAGTTCACCTATTCGACGGCGACTTCTTCCATAGTGAAGACTTCGAACACGTCGCCTTCTTTCAAATCGCGGAATTTTTCCAAAGTAACACCGCATTCATAGCCTGCAGCGACTTCCTTCACATCGTCTTTGAAACGTCGTAAAGTGTCGATTTCGTCTTCGTTGATGACGATACCGTCTCTGACTACGCGCACTTTAGAAGTATTGGTGATCTTACCTTCCAGCACATAGCAGCCAGCAATCAGCATTTTCGAAATAGTGATCATCTGACGAACCTCTACACGGCCCTGGATAGTCTCCTGGAATTTCGGTGCCAGCATACCTTTAATAGCAGCTTCAACGTCATTCAAAGCGTCATAAATAACGCGGTAAGTACGAACATCTACCTTCTCTGCTTCCGCTGCTTTACGGGCGTTAGCATCAGGACGAACATTAAAGCCGATAATGAGGGCATTGGCGGCCGAGGCCAGCATAACATCGGACTCGGTAATAGCACCTACACCAGCATGTACAACAACGACTTTAACTTCGTCATTTTTTATATTCTGCAAAGAAGAACGCAAAGCTTCGATAGTACCTTGAACATCGGCTTTAACGACGATATTCAGGTCTTTAATCTCGCCCTCTTGAATACGTTGGAACAAATCATCCAGCGAAACTTTGGAATTCTGCTGAATTTCTTCAATACGTTTTTTCGCAACACGCTTTTCAGCAACACTGCGGGCAATCTTTTCATCAGTAGAATCAAGAATATCACCGGCAAGCGGCACATCGTTCAAGCCTAAAACCTCTACAGGCGTAGAAGGCAGTGCTTTTTTGACTTTTTCACCACGGTCATTGACCATTGCACGCACCTTACCATAAGCAGTACCGGCAATAATAGTATCACCGATCTGCAAAGTGCCACGCTGAACTAAAACAGTAGCGACAGGGCCGCGGCCTTTATCAAGCTGCGCTTCAATAATCGTACCATGAGCAGGCAGACTTGGATTAGCTTTCAGATCCTGCATTTCTGCAACCAGCAGAATCATTTCCAACAGTTCGGAAATACCTGTTTTCTGATGTGCGGAAACCGGAACCATGATAGTATCGCCGCCCCAGTCTTCCGGGATCAGCTCATGCTCAGCAAGCTGCTGTTTTACATGATCCGGATTAGCTCCGGGACGATCCATTTTATTAATGGCAACGATAATAGGTACCTTTGCTGCTTTTGCATGGTTAATAGCTTCGAGCGTCTGCGGCATAACACCGTCATCTGCAGCAACTACTAAAATAGCAACATCTGTTACCTGTGCTCCACGCGCACGCATAGCTGTAAAAGCTTCGTGACCGGGAGTATCAAGGAAAACAATCTTTTTGCCCTGATAATTAACCTGATAAGCACCGATATGCTGCGTAATACCGCCAGCTTCTCTTGCTGTAACATTAGCCTTGCGAATAGCGTCAAGCAGAGAAGTTTTACCATGGTCAACGTGACCCATAACAGTGATTACCGGCGGCCTCGGCAAACGTTTAGCCGGATCATCTTCCACTTCCGGAATTTCAGTCGGATCCTCTTCAGGCGGTAACGCGGCAACTTCGACATCAAATTCACTGCCGACCAACAATGCCGTATCAAAGTCGATATCCTGATTGATAGTAACAATCACGCCCAACATGAACAAAGATTTGATAACTTCGCTGACTTCACGTTTCAGCAGGTTGGCAAAATCTTTGACATTGATAGTTTCGCCGATCTCTACATAAGTAGGTTTCTGAACCTCTACTACAGGCTGCTGCACGCGCGGAACATTATTATTGCCGCCCTGGCGTTTATTACTGCGTCCCATATGATTATTACTGCGGTTAGGACGGCTGTCTTTAGTTGCATAAGAACCTTTGATCTGCGGTTTATCTTTACGGGCATTTTTATTAAAAGGTTTATTATTGGCACCAGCAGGACGAGCAGTATTGGCCTGCGGACGCTGTGCACCGGTACCGCCTTGCTGCGGACGTGCATTATTATTGTTATTCATATTTCCCTGTTGCGGGCGCGCATTACCCTGCTGCTGCGGGCGCGCTACGTTAGCATTATGCTGACCAGGCTGCTGCCCACGCGGGCCTATATAAATGCCCCCCTGAGGACGCTGCTGCGGTCTGTTTCCCTGCTGCGGGCGTTGTCCCTGTTGATTATTGGGACGATTTTGCGTATTAACGCCCTGGTTAGGACGGTTTTGATTAAACCTCTGACCTTGATTTTGGGTATTAGGACGTTGCCCCTGCTGTTGCTGTGGGCGCTGACCTTGTTGGTTGTTAGGACGATTCTGCTGGCTTATGCCCTGATTAGGACGGTTTTGACCTGCGTTCTGCCCCTGCTGATGATTAACGGCAGCAGGACGCGGACCCTGATTAATAGGACGTTGCCCCTGATTGTTGGGACGCTGACCCTGTTGTTGCTGCGGACGCTGTGTATTTGCAGCGGAATTCGGTTGAGTTTGCACCTGCTTCGGAGCAGCTTCAGCCTGCTTAACCGGCTCTTTTTTCACTATATGTTGCGGTGCAGGAGCAGCCTTCTTCTCCTGTACAGGCTTCCTGGCCGAGTTTTTCACTACCAAATCTCTAACCGTATCGTCTACAGTGCTTAACGTACTTTTTACCTGAATGTTATTTTTAGCTAAAATATCGATTACTTCCTGGTTTGTTTTACCAAGTTCTTTTGCTATCTCATATACTCTATGCTTACCCATTCATCCACCTCCAAGCGTATTTATGTCATATATTTTTATTTATCATATTCGCAAAGCTGTTATCCAAAACAACTACTGCGGTTCTTTTAGCCTTGCCAATCGCCCAGCCCAGTTCATCTCTGGTCAGGCATTCAACCACGGGTGTATCAGACATCTCTGCCATAAAATATATATCTTTTTTAGAATTTTCAGCAGCATCTGCGGCCACAAGCAATAGCTTAGCTTTACCGTTTTTCAGAGCAGATCTTACAGCATAGTCGCCTGATGCCAGTTTACCTGCTTTCTGTGCCAATCCTAAGGCAAAAGTCACACCATTATTCGCCATCAGGCAAATCCTCCAGCAATTTGGCATAAACTTCTTCGCTGACCGGCTTTTCCAAGGCCCGTTCCAAACGTTTTTCCTTCACTGCTTTTGTGATACATTCTTTAGATTGGCAAACATAAGCTCCACGACCTGCCTTTTTCCCAGTCAAATCAAGGCTTATCTCACCTTCCGGAGAACGTACTATTCTCAGCAGAGCTTTTTTCTCTTTCATTTCATTACAGCCCACACATTTACGTTGAGGGATCTTTTTAATCTTCGTCTGCTTCATAGGCTACACCAACTTCTTGTGCTCCCTGTTCTGCTTCTTCGGCAGCCTGAGATTCACTTTTGATATCTATCTTCCAGCCTGTCAGCTTCGCTGCCAGACGTGCGTTTTGTCCTTCTTTACCAATTGCCAGAGACAACTGATAGTCAGGCACTATAACGCGGCAGATTTTTTCTTCTTCCAGAACTTCAGTACTAACAACCTTAGCTGGCGATAAGGCATTAGCCACATATTGGTCAGGCTCGGAACTGTATTTGACGATATCGATTTTTTCACCGCGCAGCTCATTAACAATAGTCTGAACACGCATACCTTTATGTCCAACACAGGCGCCGACCGGATCAATATTCTCATCCTTAGTATAAACGGATATCTTAGAACGCATACCAGGTTCACGAGCTACTGACTTGATCTCGACCAATCCGTCGTGAATTTCAGGAACTTCCAGCTCGAACAGTCTTTTCAGCAATCCCGGATGTGTTCGGGAAACCATGATCTGTGGGCCTTTGCTGGTCTTTTTTACTTCCACGATATAGGTTTTCATCCTATCATGATATTGATAAATTTCTCCTGGGATCTGCTCGTTAGGAGTCAAAATAGCCTCGGCCTTACCTAAATCAATATAAACATTTTTATTTTCCATACGTTGAATGATACCGGTTACGATATCATTCTCTCTGCTGGAAAATTTCTCGAAAACCATGCCGCGTTCTGCTTCACGGATACGCTGTACAACAACCTGTTTGGCATTTTGTGCTGCAATACGACCAAAGTTACGTGGAGTCACCTCAGTTTCTACAATATCATCGACTTCATAGCGAGGATCTATTTTACGGGCTTCCTCCAGAGAAATCTCATTAGGATCGTCGCCTACCTCTGCCACAATATGACGCTGTGCATATATGTGAAGTTCACCTGTTACTTTGTTCATATCAACACGGACATTCTGGTTAGAACCAAAATTCTTTTTATAAGCTGTTACAAGAGCTTCTTCGACCGCCTGGAACAGGAGTTCCGGATCAATCCCCTTCTCTTTTCCCAATTCCCCTATTGCCAGAATAAAATCTGCGTTCACGTTTCTTAATCCTCCTATACTTTATAATCTTTAAAAATCAATATGCGGTCTGATCATTGCGATAAGTTTTCGGTCAATGCTGACCGGATTTTTGGCTTCTTTTCCCTTGATAATCGTTTTTATTTCTATTGTCTCATCGCTGTGACTTATTAAAATTCCAACCAGGTCTTTTAAGCCTTCCCACGGAGCAAAAAAGGAAATATCAACTTTACTTCCATAAGCTGCTGTAAAATCTTTATCTTTTTTCAACGGGCGGTCAATGCCGGGTGATGAAACTTCCAGGTAATATTTCTCTTTAATCGGGTCTTTTTCATCTAAAACTGTAGTCAGTTTTTCACTTACTAATTGGCAATCGTCGATTTCAACTCCACCCGGTTTATCAATGTAGATACGCAGATACCAATCTTTTTCACGCACATATTCTACATCTACCAAAGTCAGATCGGTACCATCTAAGAGCGGCGTTACCAAATCAGCAATCAAAGCTTCCAGAGCTTCCTTCTGCACAATACTCACCTCCGGTCTGTAATTTATCTTAAATAAGCGGAAAGAGCGGGTATAGCACCCACTCTCTCAAAAGAAGTCATAAATTTTCTGCTTATATTATACCACCCTGTAAGATTAATTACAAGTTTTTTGTTAACTTCTCTACAATATATATGGCAAAATTCAAACTTTTATCAAGCCCAGTCACAAATTTCAGTTTTTCAGAAAAACAAATTCCTTTGCGGTGGATTGCTCCTTCTGATATTTATATCCTAAACAGTCAAATTTTTTTGTGTCTTCAATGTATGAAATATTATGCTCGGCACACCAGCGCACCATTTCACCACGGGCCATCTTCGCTTCAGTAGCTTTAACCTTTACTTTACCGTCCTGCCAAATGCCAAAAATACAGCTGACATATTCCACTTCCGGCGTCAAATATTTTTCTATAACTTTACTGTATTCTTTTGATGCCAGGTTAAGAATGCTTTTATCGTTTTGCGTCAGCTCAAAATAAAGCCTGCTTCCCCAAAAGTCATACAGATTTTTACACCCGGCAGCCGGCAGCTTTGCCTGCATCTCCAAACGATAAGGAACAACACCGTCCATTGCTTTTAAAATACCATAAAACCCTGATAAAATATTTAAATGTTCTGCCACATAATCAAGCTGTGCATTTTCAAAAACACGCGGTGCCATATATTGATACTGGATACCGTCATAAGCCAATACTGCCGGGGTAAGATTAGCACGCAGACGCATAGTCTGTAAACGCTTATAGTTTAATGCCGCAATCTCATCGTTACATTGCCACAACTTTTTTAGATCATCATACTGCATCTTTCTCAGCTCTGCCAGTAAAATTTCTGTATCTTTTAAAAAGCGCGGTTCTGCCGCAGAAACAAGGTCATCATTATCAATACGCATTTTTTTTGCTGGGGAAATAATTATCTGCATCGTATCCTCCTGCAAGTATTTATCAAAAAGCGCGTTCCTTATACAAGAACGCGCTTTTGATTCTTAACCTTTCAAATAGGCTAAAATTTCTTCAGCATTAGTATCAGGATTAGCATTGGGATATGCTTTTTCGATCATACCTTTTTCATCAACGATATAAGTCGTTCTCACTACTCCCATTGATACCTTGCCATACAATTTCTTTTCCTGCCATACATCATAAGCTTCGATGGCCTGACGTTCAGGATCAGCTAAAAGAATAAAAGGCAGCTCCTGTTTCGCGGCAAAATTAGCATGAGATTTTACGCTGTCTTTACTGATGCCGATAACCTCAATGCCCATTTTTTTATACTCACCGTAATTATTGCGAAAAGAACAGGCCTGACGTGTACACCCCGGTGTAGAATCCTTAGGATAAAAATAGACAACTACTTTTTTCCCTAAAAAATCCTTCAGGCTCACAATATTACCATCTTTGTCCTGCAACGAAAATTCCGGTGCTTTTACTCCTGCTTCTAACATACTAATCGCCTCCTAATGTCAGAATAAATCTATCTGATCTGTTTCAGGCAAATCCCCTAAGGCTCCGTGTTCTGCCAATTTTTCAACTACAGCTTTACCAACCTTGGCTCTTACCCGCAGATCTTCCTGGGAAATAAAAGGATGACCGATTTCTCTGGCTTCGCTGATACTTTGAGCGGCAGTAACACCAATTCCTCCCAAAGCAGCAAGCGGCGGCCTCAATCCCTTTTCAGTGACGGTAAAACGCGTCGGATGGGATTTATACAAATCGATACGTTCCATTTCAAAACCACGAGCCAGCATTTCAATCACCAACTCCAGATACGTCACCGTATCTTTATCTCTGTTACTTGCTTTATAGCCCTGTGCATAAACATCTTTAATATAGCGTTTCATATAATCAACGCCTTTGACAACATGATCCATATCAAAGTCCGGTGCACGCACAGTAAAGTATGCCGCATAGAATTCACGTGGATAATGCACTTTACAGTATGCTATACGATAAGCCATCATAACATATGCCACTGCATGCGCCTTCGGAAAAAGATACTGGACCTTATTACAGGATTCAATATACCATTCCGGCACCTTTGCGGCACGCATCGCTTCAAGCATGGGTGCTTCCAGACCGCCTTTAGCCGCCTTGCCTTTACGAACATATTCCATAATTTTAAAGGACATACTGGGATCTACGCCTTTCGCAATCAGATTAGTCATAATATCATCACGCGTCGAAATCGTTTCCTCACTGGGTTTACCCTCGCGAATCAGATCCTGCGCATTGTTCAGCCATACATCAGTACCATGCGAATAGCCTGATACCCTGACAACCTGACTGAAATTTTTAGGCTGAACATCCTGAATCATCTGCCGTACAAACTGTGTACCACATTCAGGAATACCATAAGTGCCAACGGCACTGCCGATCTGCTCAGGTGTTACGCCGAAAGCCTCAGTCGAACGGAAGATAGACATAGTTTTTTCATCGCCGACGGGTATCTGCTGCGGTGGAATATTTGTCAATTCCTCAAGCATTTTGATAACCGTCGGATCGTCGTGACCAAGTATATCAAGCTTAACCAGACGGTCGTTGATTGAGTGATAATCAAAGTGAGTAGTTACTGTTTCCGAATCTTTTTCATCGGCCGGTCTGTTCATCGGCGAAATATAATGAATATCCATATTGCGCGGTACAACCATGATACCGCCTGGATGCTGGCCAGTAGTTCGTTTAATACCGGCAAAGCCTTCTACAAGACCTGCAATATGTGCCGAATGCACATGCAGATTTTTCGACTCATAATATTTTTTGACATAACCAAAAGCCGTTTTGATAGCAATCGTTGAAATCGTACCGGCACGGCAAACATTATCGCGTCCGAAAAGTTCTTCTGTATATTTATGTGCTGTCGGCTGATAATCTCCGGAAAAGTTCAAATCAATATCCGGTACTTTATCACCATGGAAACCCATAAACACGGCAAACGGAATATCGTGCCCATCACGGATCATCTCTGTACCGCACTCAGGACATGCTTTAGCAGGCAAGTCAAAACCTGACGCAACTTCTTCTTTCATGAAGAACTCGCTGTGTTTACATTGTGGACAGCGGTAATGCGGTTTCAGCGGATTGACCTCTGTAATATCGATCATAGTCGCTACAAAAGAAGAACCGACAGAACCACGGGACCCAACCAGATAACCATCGTCCAAAGATTTTCTTACGAGCTTATGTGCAATATAATACAGAACTGAGAACCCATGATTGATAATGGAATCGAGCTCCATTTTCAGTCTGTCGCTGACTACCTGAGGCAGATTTTCACCATACCATTCGTGCGCACGCTGATAAGACATTTCCTTGATAGCTTTTTCTGCCCCAGGTATAAATGGTGAATACAGCTGATCACGATCAGGAACAGGTTTGATTTTTTCTACCATCTCCGCAATCTTATTCGGATTGGTTACACACAACTCATAAGCAATTTCTTTACCAAAATACTCAAATTCCTTGAGCATTTCTTCTGTTGTCCTGAAATAAAGAGGCGCTTGCTGATCAGCATCAGAATAATTTTGCCCAGCCTGCAGGATAGCCCGCAGCTGCGCGTCCTCCGGATGCAAAAAATGCACGTCACAGGTAGCGACAGTCAGCTTACCCAGCTTTTTACCAAGTTCATAAATTTTCCTATTATGCTCTTGCAGCTGTTTGACTGTGCAGCGCTCCTGTCTGACTAAAAACATATTATTTCCGGTTGGCTGAATTTCCAGATAATCATAAAAAGAAGCTATTTTCTCTAATTCTTCATCGGGACGACCTGCCAAAATAGCCCTGTACAGTTCACCAGCTTCACAGGCAGAACCCAGAATCAAACCCTCGCGATATTCTTCGATAACCTCACGCGGCAGCATCGGCCGTTTATGCAGATAACGCAAATGACTGATTGTTACCAGTTTATACAGATTACGCAGACCTGTTTCGTTCTTTGCTAAAATGATAATGTGGTTATTTTTGACCTTCTTGATACGGCTTTTCTTGATCGTATCCGTCGGCTCCAGATCGATATCATGGCCGTCGTCGTTCATCAAATAACCTTCCATACCGAAAATCAGCTTGATATCCGCTTTTTCAGCTACATCAAAGCAGAACGGAAAAGCCTGTACAACGCCATGATCTGTGATGGCAAGAGCTTTATGCCCCCATTTTATCGCTGTCTCCACCAATTCTTCCATTGGTGTTACGCCATCCATCTTACTCATTTTTGTATGACAATGCAGCTCGACACGTTTAACTTCAGCGTTATCCATACGTTCTTTTTTAGGAACAGCTATAATACCCTGAGGACTGATGACCATTTCATCAAACAAAAATCTGTCAGGAGCAACATTACCCATAATACGCAGCTGCATCCCCGGTTTGATCTTCTTTTTAAACTGCAGACATTCTTCCAGATTTTCAAAACGCATTCTAACATAAAGTCCACTGGTTTCATCACTCAAATTAAAAGTGAGCATCACATTGCCGGTACGCAGGACTCGCTCAATAAAAGCAGTCAGCTTACCGTCCTTATCAATGCTTTTTACAAAAGCACCTTCTACTACGACTCGATTTTCTTCTTCGATAACGTCGATCATCGGCCTGGGCTTACCTTTAAATGCTTTACCAAAAATAAGGCCGTCTGCTTTTTTATTCCCTCCATAGAGAAGGTTATAAGCCTTTTCATAAGCATCGTCTTTACGCTCTGCCTCACACGAAGGTACTGCTTCAAATGCGGCAGCTTCTCCTATTTCAACTGCTTCAGGTTCTTCCGGCGGCAAAGGAATTTCTTCACGCTCCGGCTCTACCTGCACAGACTTATTTTCTGTTTCAAGCTTATTTTCTGTTTTAACCGATTCAGCCACAACGGAAGTTTCCAGCAGATTTGTCTGCTGCAGCTCCACTTTTTTTAAATTAAAAGCAGCGGTAAGCTTATTTGCCACCGCTGCAAGTAAAGTTTCTGTCACGGGAGCAACTGCTTTATACTCTATCTGCCACACGGCAGCCTCGATATCCATAAAGATTTTCTCCGGCTGGATTAAACGAGCACGCAATAATTCTGCTTCCGTTAAGGACTGCTCGGCTAAAAAAGCAAAAAATTTATTTTTATCAGGAACAATACAATATTTCGCCTTCATGCTTGCGTCCTTTCTTACCAATCAACCAACGTTCTCTAAAGTAATGATACCTTCAATACTTTGTAAACCGCGAATAATATCAATATCATCTCTATCTTTACTTATTTTGAGATACAGCTCTAAAACTACCTCATTTTTTCTGGAGTTGTTTTTTACGTTTAAAGTGCGTACCTTCACGCCATTTTCAGTCAAATACGCAGTAATATTCGTTATAATACCGGGTTCATTTTCGGCAACAATCCGAATAAAGCGGCGGGCATTTCTGCTGCTGCCGGCAAAACGTTTTTCCCAGCTGTGAAAAGTTACCAAAGTAACCATCATTACCGCCGTAGAACCAATACTTAAAACATACATCCCAGCACCGGCAGCCAACCCAATGGCCGAAATCATCCACAAGCTGGCAGCTGTTGTTAAACCACGTACGGTAACTCCCTCATGCATTATCGTACCGGCACCAAGAAAACCAATACCGCTGACTACCTGTGCAGCAATACGGGAAGAATCACGATTGCGCGGGAATTCTTCCCCATGCATAGGGTAATCATCATAACCGTACATAGAAACCAGCATAAATAACGCCGCACCGGCACAAACTAAAATATGTGTTCTAAAGCCAGCCGGTCTATCGCCGCTGCCGCGTTCGATGCCGACTATTCCGCCTAAAAAAGCGGCCAATAATAGACGAATAAGCATCTCCCAATCATGAGAACTCATTATCGGCACCTCCTTACTGTCAGTTTAATCTTTTATTTTGAAAAAGCAAGTTCTGCGATAATATTTTTGATATCTTGTACGTAATCGCCATCTAAAGGCAAATATCTGATCTCGCCTGTTTTACGAATTTTAACTTCCAGCTTACCTTCAGTCAATGTTTTCGGCCCAACTACAACGCGCAGCGGATAGCCGATCAGATCAGCATCTTTAAATTTAACACCAGGGCGTTCGTTGCGATCATCGATAACTGTTTCCAGACCTACTTTTTTCAACTGCATATAAATTTCTTCAGCTTTCGCTGCAGATGCTTCATCTTTTGTATTAACAGGCACAACCAGCACATGATAGGGTGCTATTTCGATTGGCCAGATGATACCATTGTCATCATAATTCTGCTCAATAGCAGCCGCCATCGTTCTGCTGACACCGACACCGTAGCACCCCATTACCATAGGCTGCTCTTTGCCGTTTTCATCAAGATAGGTAGCTTTTAAAGCAGAGCTGTATTTAGTAAACAGCTTAAAGACCTGCCCTACCTCGATGCCGCGGGCTTTGCTCACTTCGCCGCCGCAATGCGGGCACGGATCCCCTTCCTGAATAAGACGGATATCTGCTACATATGTTGGTGTAAAATCACGACCCGGGTTAACATTGATGAAATGGTACCCTTCTTTATTAGCGCCGCAGCAAACATTATGCATTTTCATAACAGTAGCGTCAATAACTACTATGACTTTTTTATTATCGATGCCAACAGGGCCCATATAACCGCCGATAGTACCAGCAGCAGCTAATTGTTCCTCTGTCGCCATTTCCAGGTCAATAACGTCGCAGGTATTAATAACTTTGATTTCATTGACTTCGTGATCGCCACGTACAAAACAAAGAATCAAACCTTTTTCACTGTTATAAGCAACAGCTTTAACAGAATGGTCAACAGGAAGTTTTAAATAAGCGCACACATCAGCAATAGTTTTACAGTCTGGTGTTACTACCTCTTCTTTAGTCAGCATTGCTTCTTCTTGAGCTTCCAAAGGAAATAGCTCTGCTTTTTCGACATTGGCCGCATAATTGCAGCTAGTGCAGAAAACAATCTCTGCTTCACCACTGTCGGCAATTACCATAAATTCATGGGAACCACTGCCGCCGATAGCCCCGGAATCAGCTTCAACAGGGCGGAAGTTCAGGCCGCAGCGCGTAAAGATATTGGTGTAAGCATCGTACATATCCTGATAAGATTTATCAAGACCAGCTTCGTCACGATCAAAGGAATACGCATCTTTCATAATGAATTCACGGCCGCGCATCAAACCGAAACGCGGGCGACGTTCATCACGATATTTATTTTGGATTTGATAAACACTAAGCGGCAGCTGGCGATAAGAACGAACATCACCGCGGATCAAAGTCGTTACCATTTCTTCATGTGTAGGCCCAAGGCAGAAACAGCGATTATGACGATCCTGCAACCTGAACATTTCCGCACCATATACATCCCAACGTCCGCTTTCCTGCCAAATCTCAGCCGGCTGTACAATAGGCATCAAAAGCTCCTGTGAACCTTTGGCATCCATTTCCTCACGTACTATTCTTTCTATTTTTTTCAATACACGCCAGGCAAGCGGCAGATAAGTATAAATACCACCGGCAGCTTTACGCATAAATCCGGCACGCAGCATTAATTGGTGACTAACAACCTCCGCCTCTGCAGGTACCTCACGCAAAGTAGGAGCATACAGTTTGGAAACTCGCATTATTTCATCTTCCTCTCAACCAAAATTTTCTTAATTTCATCAAACAGCTCGTCAACTATTTTATCTTCGCTGACTTTTTTTATGATCTCGCCTTTGCGGAACAGCAGGCCCTCGCCAATACCGCCGGCAATGCCTATATCGGCCTCCCTGGCTTCACCAGGTCCATTAACTACGCAGCCCATAACTGCAACCGTAATTGGTTCTGCTATTTCGTCTAAACGGCGTTCGACCTCTAAAGCAAGCTTTTCCAGATTGATTCTGGTCCTGCCGCAGGTTGGACAGGAAATCAAAGTCGGCCCATATTCTCTAAGCCCCAAAGCTTTCAAAATATTATAAGCAACCTTTACTTCATTAACCGGATCCCCGGTAAGCGAAACACGAATCGTATCGCCAATACCTTCCGCCAATAACGTACCTATACCAACTGCCGATTTTATAATCCCGGAATTAACGGTACCAGCTTCAGTAATCCCCACATGCAGCGGATAATCACATTGAGCAGCTAAAAGCCTGTAAGCCGCAATCGTTAATGGTACGTCATGTGCTTTCAAAGAAATTTTGATATTGCGATAATCAAGTTCTTCTAAAATATGAATATGACGCCAAGCAGCTTCTACTAATGCTTCTGCTGTCGGATGCCCATATTTTTCCAATAAATCCTTCGGCAGTGAACCGGCATTAACACCGATACGAATAGGTATATTTTTTATTCTGGCCGCTGCAACTACCGCTTCTACCTTTTCACGTCCGCCAATATTTCCAGGATTTAACCGAAGTCCGTTGACACCGGCATCTATAGCCGCCAAAGCAAGCTTGTAATCAAAATGAATATCAGCTATTACAGGAATCTGGCTCTGCGCAACTATTTCCCGTAAGGCCTGCGCTGCAGGCATATCAGGTACAGCACAACGAATGACATCGCAGCCAACTGCCGCCAGTTCCTTAATTTGTTTCAAAGTCGCTGCAGCATCGTCGGTCCTCGTATTAGTCATCGACTGTACTGAAACAGGAGCATCACCGCCAATAAATACAGATCCCAACTGTAATTGTCTGGTTATTCTGCGCTTCATAAAGACACCTCTTTATTTTATCGGCTGATGTCGTTAAACACCGCCAAAACAGTAATACTTAGAATGATTGCTACGCCAACCATTTGAATAGCATTGGTCGCACGCGCTCCTAAAGGCTTGCCACGTACAGCTTCCAAAACTAACAGAACAAAATGCCCGCCGTCCAAAGCCGGCAATGGCAATAAATTGATAACGCCTAAATTAATACTGAGAAAAGCAATAAAGTTCAGTAGCGGAAGCATGCCCTGATTTGCCATCTCCCCTGCCATTTTAGCTACGCCGATAGGACCTGAAACATCTGCCGGCGCCGCCCCGGTAATTATTTTCTGCAGACCGTCAATCATCGCAAATATAATATACTTAGTATAGCCAGCGCCCATGGTAGCCGCTTCAACAACGCCTGGCTGATATTGTTCATATGTAGGAGAAATACCTATCAAGGGCCTGCCGTACTGCGCATCATAGGCTGGCGTCATTTGATAATTTTTTACTGCGCCCTGATGCTCTGCCGTAACAGTAATCTCCTTATCAGGATACTTCTGCAAGGTAACTACCAAATCATTCCATGTGGCAATCTTTTCACCATTAATGGCAAGGATACGATCGCCTACCTGCAAGCCTGCCTGCGCGGCCGCCTTATCTTCCATAATCGTGCCCAAAATAGGCTGATCGACTGGCTTTTGAATACCATTGATCATAAAAATACTGAAAAACAAAATTATCGGCAGCAGAAAGTTCATTAACGAACCTGCTAAAATAACCAACATTCTGGCAGGAATAGATTTTGACTTAAAAGAATCATCGCTGTCAGGCTCTTCCGGATCCATACCGGCTATTTTATTATACCCGCCTAAAGGAATAATTCTTAAGCTATATAGGGTCTCACCAACTTTTTTCTGAAAAATGTTGGGTCCGAAACCAATGGCAAACTCGTCCACGCGCATGCCTGTCATTTTTGCCGTAATAAAGTGGCCGAATTCATGTACGGTGATCAAAACACCAAAAACAAAAATAGCCGCTAAAATAGTTGTCATGTCCGAGTTCCCCCTCTCATTACAAGTTTTTTAAAATTTCTCTGGTCAGCCTGCGAGTTTCAGCATCTGTCTGCTCTATATCCTCAATAACAGGCTGCAATATATTCTGATGTCTGACAATAATCTTTTCTATAGTCATCGGAATATCAAGGTATTTAATCTTATTGTCCAAAAATGCGTAAACAGATTCTTCATTAGCCGCATTAAATGCACAAGGTAAGGTACCTCCTGCTTTACCACATTCGACAGCAAGTTTCAGTGCCGGAAATGCTTCCAAATCAGGAGCTTCAAACGTCAATTGACCTGCTTTTACTAAATCCAGCTGTCCGAAAGCATTATCAAATCGCTCTGGATATGAAAAAGCGTACTGTATCGGCAAACGCATATCGGGCAGTCCCAACTGAGCCAAAACAGAACCATCCTGATATTCAACCAAAGAATGAATTACGCTCTGCGGATGTACAACTACATCGATTTTTTCATAAGGCATGTCAAAAAGCCAATGCGCCTCAATAACTTCCAACCCTTTATTAGCCAAAGTAGAAGAATCAACAGTTATTTTTCTGCCCATACTCCAATTTGGATGCTTCAAACACTGTTCTAAAGTCACATTTTCAAGCTCAGCTTTACTTTTACCACGAAAAGGACCGCCAGAAGCAGTTATCAGCAACCGCTTAACCTCCTGATGTTTGCCACCTGCCAAAGCTTGAAAAATGGCACTGTGTTCACTGTCGACCGGCAATAAAGTAACATTGTGCTCTGCTACCGCACTCATAACAATACTTCCTGCAGCAACCAGCGTTTCTTTATTAGCCAAAGCGATGTCTTTACCATGCTCAATCGCAGCCAGAGTAGGTCTCAGACCGGCATAACCGACCATTGAAGCTAAAACTGTGTCAACTTCGCTGAACGTAGCCACTTCCAAAAGACCCGCTTCTCCTGCAAGGATTTTCGTCTTGCCGGTATAACGTTTTTTCAACCGCTCTGCAGCGGCCTCATCAGAAAGCGCCGCAATATCAGGCTGAAAAATATTAATCTGTTCTTCCAATAAAACGTCACTGGTATGTGCCGCCAACGCTCTGATTTTTATCTTATCAGGATTAGCTGCAGCAACCTCTAATGTCTGTTTACCAATGGACCCGGTACTGCCAAGCACGGAAACATTTTTCATTTTGAAGCCTCCGAATAATATAATCAGTGTGTTTTAGTCAACAAAACCGAAAACACTAAAACATAATAGCCAAGCGGTATGGCAAACAACAAGCTGTCACAACGATCTAAAACTCCACCATGGCCTGGAAAAATCTTACCAGAGTCTTTAACGCCAAAGGAACGTTTCAAAATCGACTCTACCAAATCTCCCAGCGGCGCAAAAACAGCTACGCATAAACCTAATGCAGCTGCCTGTGCTATCTCCATATCTAACACCTTTACTCCCAAATAAACCATTACAGCCAGACAGCCGATAAATCCGGCTGCAGCTCCTTCTACAGATTTATTAGGACTGACATTTGGACACAACTTGCGTTTGCCGATCGCACAACCGACAAAATAAGCAAAAGTATCACTGGCCCATGTTCCAAGCATAATCAGCCAGAAAAAACATTCGCCGCCTTCTAAAACAAATGAACCAATAACCACCGGTTCAAATGGTAACTGCCTTAAAAGACCAAAGTGAAAAAACAGAATGCCGATATATAAAACCGCCATAACCGACAAACCAACATTCTCAACCAAATGACCTTTACAGTGCTTATGCAGGCCTTCCAGTAAAATAGCAATAATAGTTACGACCAGAAAAAGCGGCAGTGAATATAATGTATAAATAGAATCATCCAAATACATCAAACTTCCTACCAGCACCAAGGTCATAATACCGGACGAAAAATAAAAAACATTATAGCCTTTATTTTTGGCCATATTATAAAATTCCAGCCAGCCGATAGCTGCCAGTACAAATATTGCAGCATTAAAAAGCATACCGCCGCTATGAAGCAGCCATACTACTATCGGAACGCCTACCAAACCTGTCAAAATACGAGTCAACATATCTTTTACACCTGCTTAATTTATTTTGTCACTAACCCGCCAAAGCGTCGTTCGCGTCCCTGATATTCTTTGATTGCCTGCAAGAACATTTCAGGGGTAAAAGCAGGCCAATATGCATCTGTAGTCCAAATTTCCGCATATGCGATTTGCCACAGCATAAAATTACTGATACGATTATCTCCTCCTGGTCTGATCAAAAGATCAGGCGCAGGCAAGCCAGCCGTATAAAGATAATTTTCAAAAGTTTCTGCCTGTATATCTTCTACTTTCAGCAAGCCTTTTTCGGTATCTGCCGCAATACGCTGTATTGCCTGTAAAATTTCGGCCTGCCCACCGTAGTTTATTGCCAAGTTTAAAATAATACCGGTATTGTTTTTAGTTGCTTCCACAGCGTGGTCCATTTTCTTTTTTACAACTTCCGGCAAACCTTCACGTGAGCCCATAAAACGAACCTGAACATTATTTCGATTAAATTCTTCAATCTCACTGGTCAGATAACGGCTTAAAAGCTCCATAATAAAACTGACCTCAGTAACAGGCCGTTTCCAATTTTCTGTTGAAAAAGCATACGCGCTGATAACTTTAACACCAATTTTATCAGCAATTTTAACAATAGTTTTTAAAGTTTCAGCTCCGGCCTGATGCCCAAATGTTCGCACTTTTCCCTGCGCTTTAGCCCAACGGCCATTACCGTCCATAATAATTGCTATATGCTGCGGCACATTAGCCAAATTAATACCATCGATATCGATATTTACGTCGGGGTTTGTATTCTTCTTGATTTTGAACAAGCTGTTAAACACAAGCACACCAACCCTTCCCTGGAATAAATAAAACTGACAGACCCCCTCTAAGAGGGGGCCTTGCAGTCCTAAAAACTTAAAATCAAGGTTGTTTAATAGCACCTACAGGGCAAACACCAGCGCAAGCGCCGCATTCAACACATTCATCACCGATTTCATATTTACCGTCAGCTTCTTTAATAGCACCTACGGGGCAGGTAGAAGCGCAGGAACCGCAACCGATACATTCGTCTTTATTGATTACTAATGCCATTCTCCAGCACCTCCTTTCTATATTTTTTTACTGTTACAAGAGCTACTTTATTGTCAGACAGCAAACTCTGCCTAACCACATATTCAACAGCTATCTTCTCCGCCACAACTTCGTTTTGCCGGCGCGGCGGCTGCGTAGCAGCAACCGTATATCCGATCTCGGCAGCTTCCAGTCTGGCAATAGCTTCTGCCAAAGGCAGTGCCAACACATCAGGCATCAGCATCAGATCTCCATAACTTCCTTTTCTTTATTAGCCATGATATTATCGATTTCCTTGATAATTTTATCAGTCATTTTCTGAATATCATCAGTACCCTTTTTAGCTTCATCTTCAGTGATTTCTTTAGCCTTCTCTGCTTTCTTAACAGCATCGTTCGCGTCACGGCGCAGATTACGCACAATCACACGTGCATCTTCAGATTTTTTATGAACAGTTTTTACAATCTCTTTACGGCGTTCTTCTGTCAGCTGCGGCAGATTCAACCGAATTACAGCACCATCACTGTTAGGGTTTAATCCCAAATCAGATTTCATAATAGCTCTTTCAATATCCTTCAGAAGATTCTTCTCCCAAGGCTGGATAATGATCATTCTCGGTTCAGGTACAGTAACGCTTGCTACCTGGTTAACAGGTGTCGGTGTGCCGTAATAATCTACCATAACCTTTTCCAGCAGAGCCGGAGTAGCACGTCCTGCACGAACAGAAGCAAGATCTACGCGCAGTACGTCAGTAGTTTTGTGCATTTTACTTTCTGCTAATTCAATGATTTCTTTTACTGTTGCCATGATTATTTTCCTCCCACCAGGGTACCGATCTCTTCGCCTAAGGCAGCACGCAAAATGTTACCCGGTTTATCAATATTAAATACTACGATAGGAATTTTATTATCCATGCAAAGACTGATTGCCGTAGAATCCATTACACTCAATTTTCTTTGAATAACTTCGATATAATCAAGTTTTTCAAACATTACCGCATCTTTATTTTTAGCCGGATCGCAATCATAAACACCGTCAACACCCTTTTTAGCCATCAAAATCGCATCGGCTTCTACCTCGGCCGCCCTTAAAGCAGCAGTGGTATCTGTTGAAAAGTAAGGATTACCAGTACCAGCGGCAAAAATAACTACACGCTCTTTTTCCATATGACGTATGGCACGTCTGCGAATATACGTTTCTGCAATCTGACGCATTTCGATCGCTGTTTGCACACGTGTTGGGACTCCCAAAGTCTCCAAAGCATCCTGCAGCGCCAGAGAATTGATAACTGTGGCAAGCATTCCCATATAATCTGCAGTAGCGCGGTCCATACCTTTCGAACTTCCCGATAAACCACGCCAGATGTTGCCACCGCCGTTGACAATAGCGACTTCTAAACCACATTCCGTAACATCTTTGATTTGTGAAGCTATGGACTCAACCGTTTCCGGGTCAATACCGAACCCTTTATCACCTGCTAAAGCTTCACCGCTCAATTTTAAAATGACACGCTTATACTTCGATTTCTCCGCCACTTCCACGACCTCCTATTTTCTGCAACTCTATATCCTATTTCATATTCTACATTTTACCAATATTTCCTCTTTTTTACCTTGAGTTTTTTGTGAACTACAGCCATTCGGGCAAAAAATAAGAGAACACCGAAGTGTTCTCTTATGCGGTTTCTCATTATTTTACGAAAGACATAACTTCTTCTGCAAAGTTTTCTTCTTTTTTCTCAATGCCTTCGCCCAGTTGATAACGGGTGAAACGGCGAATAGAAATATTCTCACCGATTTTAGCAATTGATTCGGTAATCAAATCAGAAATAGTTTTGTCGGGATCTTTAACGAAAGGTTGTTCCATCAAGCATACTTCTTTATAGTATTTCTCGATACGTCCTGCAACCATTTTTTCAATGATTTTTTCAGGTTTGCCTTCGTTGCGAGCCTGTTCAGCCAAAACAGCTTGTTCATGCTCAAGTTCAGCAGTAGGAACTTCTTCGCGTTTGAGGTAAGACGGATTCGTTGCAGCAATATGCATAGCAATGTCTTTTACCAATTCTTTGAAAGCATCAGTTTTAGCAACAAAGTCAGTCTCGCAGTTAACTTCTACCAAAACGCCGATACGTCCGCCGCCATGGATATAAGCTTCAACTAAACCTTCAGCAGCTACACGGCCAGCTTTTTTAGCAGCAGCAGCCAAACCTTTTTCACGCAGGAAGTCGATTGCTTTTTCAAGATCGCCATCGGTTGCGCTCAAAGCTTTTTTGCAGTCCATCATACCTGCGCCAGTACGTTCACGCAGTTCTTTTACTAATGCAGCAGTAATTTCAGCCATTTATTCGTCCTCCAGTATTTGATTATTATTCAGCGTCTTCAGCTGCAACTTCTTCAGCTTCAGCAGCTTCTTCCATTTGCATACCTTGACGACCTTCCAAAACAGCGTCAGCCATTTTTGCAGTTAAAAGTTTTACTGCACGAATAGCGTCGTCGTTAGCGGGAATCACATGATCGATAACGTCAGGATCGCAGTTAGTGTCAACAGTAGCAACAATAGGAATATTCAGTTTGCGTGCTTCAAGCACAGCAATATTTTCTTTGCGGGGATCAACAATGAAGAGAGCACCCGGCAATTTTTTCATATCTTTGATACCGCCAAGATATTTAGTAAGTTTTTCCATCTCAAGACGAAGACCGATAACTTCTTTTTTCGGCAGTACGTCAAAAGTTCCGTCAGCTTCCATAGCTTCCAGCTTACGTAAACGGTTGATACGGGTTTGGATAGTTTTGAAGTTAGTCAGCATACCACCCAACCAACGTTCGTTTACATAGAACATGTTGCAGCGTAAAGCTTCTTCGCGCATAGCTTCTTGAGCTTGTTTTTTAGTACCAACGAACAAAATATTTTCGCCGCGGGCAGCAACATCGCGCAGGAAGTTGTAACATTCTTCAACTTTTTTAACGGTTTTCTGCAGATCGATGATGTAGATGCCGTTTCTTTCAGTGAAGATGTACGGAGCCATCTTAGGGTTCCAGCGACGGGTTTGGTGACCGAAATGAACACCAGCTTCAAGTAATTGTTTCATGGAAATAATAGCCATTTTTATTTGCCTCCTGTTTTTTCCTCCGCAGAAATCGTCTCTAACCCTTACCGCAAGCGGACAGCGGGTGATCATTCTGCGTGTGTATTTTTACACCGTGTGATATTATACCATAGTTACGGCCTCTACACAAGCTTTTATTCATAATGATCAGCAAAATTTGTTTAATACTTTACACTTAACATGTATACAAAATATTTTAATAATTAAACTTGCCAGCTATATACAGATGTGTTAGATTTGATTTGTTTATTGTTTCTATATTTATTATGAAAGGTGGAATGACTTCCATGAGCTTCAACATCGATAAAATGATCTCTCCCTTTATTAAAGCCCTTCCGCCCTCCGGATTGGCAAAATTTTTAGAAATAACAGCCAACAATCCTAACATTGTACCACTCAGCGTAGGTGAACCTGATTTTGATATTCCAGCAAAAGTACGTGCAGCCTGTATCGACAGTCTGAATGCAGGGAAAAGCAATTATACCTCTACACTGGGAATGCTGGAACTGCGCGAAGCAATAGCTACTGATACTTACAAAAACTATGGCGTGCAATACGACCCCAAAACTGAAATTATGGTTACTGTAGGTGTCAGCGAAGCATTAGACGTCGTTATCCGCACCATTATGGTCCCTGATGGCGAAATCATTATTCCCGAGCCCTGTTATGTTGCTAATAAAGCCTGCATCATTTTAGCAGGCGGAAAGCCGGTACCGGTAGAAACCAAACTGGAAAACGGCTTTATTCCCACGGTCACAGATCTGGAAAAAGCAGTGACTGATAAAACTCGCGCTATCCTCCTTGGTTATCCCAACAATCCTACAGGTGCTATTATGAGCAAAGAGCAAATCAAGGCTATTGGCGACTGGGCTGTTAAACATGATATTATGATTATTTCTGATGAACTTTATGCTCACCTGACTTATGGCGGCAAAAAACATACTATGTTCACAGCTTTCCCTGAGTTCAAAGACCGCACAGTAGTTTTAAACGGATTTTCAAAAGCTTATGCCATGACCGGCCTGCGGTTAGGTTATTTTACCGCTCCTGCAGCATTCGTCCAGGCGGCAAACCTGCTCCATCAAAATGTAGTACTCTGTGCCAATATCACAGCTCAATACGGTGCTATAGCTGCTTTAAAATATTGTGAAAACGACATGCTGGCAATGGTTGCCGAATATGAAAAGCGCCGTCAGATCATGATCGACGGCTTTAAGAAAATCGGGCTGCCCCTTTATGAACCAGAAGGTGCCTTTTATGTATTCCCCTGTATTAAACAAACAGGGCTCACGAGTATGGAATTTGTTGAAAAACTGCTTACAGAAGAAGAAGTGCTGGTTATCCCCGGCAGCAGCTTCGGAGCCAGCGGTGAAGGCTTTATCCGCTGTTCTTATGCTTACAGCGAAGATAATCTGCGGGAAGCATTAACACGTCTTGACAGATTTATCCGAAAATATACAAAATAAACATTTATTATAAAAAAACAGACTGCCGTTAAATGGCAGTCTGTTTTTTTATAATAAGCCCACAGGTATATACCAGTTCTTAGCATCAACAGGCAATAAATCGTTTGCCAGGCAAACAACGCCGCCAGAGCCAATTCTCAAGGCTTTTTCACCTTCTGCAATCGGTTTCAAAATTTCAAACTTCTTAATTTCTTTTACTGGCTGTGCACTTTTACGAATTGCTAAAGGATATACACATCCATCTGTCTCAATCAAAAGTTCGACTTCTTTGGTATTGAAATCACGAAAATAACTAAGAGGCGGGATCTGACCGCAGTTAATAAAGCTTTTATAAATCTCATTAACAACCCATGTTTCAAAAAAATTAGACGCCATTGCCCCTGCTTCCAACGTTGCTGCACTGCTCCAACGCAGCAAATATGCAGCAAGTCCAGTATCAGTAAAATAAAGCTTTGGTGCTTTGACTGCATATTTTAAGTTAGGATGCGCAAACGGTTCCAAAAAATATACCAGACCCGCTGCTGCCAAAACCTTTAGCCACTGTTTAGCTGTCGGTGGAGTTATCTCTACCTCTTTAGCCAAAGCTGCGTAATTAAGCATACTGCCGGTATAGCTGGCGGCAGCACATAAGAACCTGTAAAATTGCAATTCATCATTCACCTGTGCCAATTCTTTTACATCACGCTGTAGAAAAGTCTGTACATAAGATGAATAATAGCAGTTCCAATCCTGTTCAGAAGCACTATTCAACGCTGGCATACTGCCTTGCCAAATCTGATCAAATAGATCACTCATCGGTAACAAAGGCGACTCCTTCACACGGCGCAGCAAAAATTCATTTTCCGGCACAAAAGGCCCGGCAGGACGATCGATCAATTCACCATGACTCAACCCCAATAAATTAACGATACCGATCCTGCCGGTCAAACTCTCACTGACACCATGCATCAACTCAAAAGCCTGTGACCCGGTCAGCCAGAAATCACCGTTTTGCCCCTGTTCGTCCACATACATTTTAAGATACGGCAACAGCTTAGGAGCCAGCTGAATCTCATCAATCAAAAGCGGCGGTTTGTAACGCTGCAGAAATAACGCCGGCTCAGTCATTGCCAGGCTGCGTACACTGATATCGTCCATCGTCACATAGGTACGATCGACCGCAGCAAGCCTGCGCAATAAAGTAGTTTTACCCACCTGTCGCGGCCCCGTAACAAGCAGCACCTTAAAACAACTGTTCAGCTTTTCTATTGTCGTTTCTAAATGACGTTTGATATACATCGTATTTTACTTCCTTTAAAACTCAAGTTACCTAAAGTTTTATCTTGAATGTTTGTAATAACCTATTTAGATTGTTTTAACATATCGATACTTGATTTTTCCGGTATAAATAGCAAACAACTTTGCAAAAGTTATCTTGGTGGAAATATTATTTGCTTCCGCCCAATCATACTGATTTTTTGAAGAAATTGCCCACCGGATTTGCGATGCAAAATACATACGTAAGTAAACGCTCAAATTTTGACCGCGATAATTTTTTCCGACGACTATCCTGCTTGCTTTTTCAGTGAAGTAATATACCGCAATCAAATTATCGGCAACATAAATGCCTACAACATTATTATTCCTGATTTGTTCCTGCCAGTCCTCGTCTTCTATGGATAATTTGTTGTATTTACCCATATAGTCAACTATCAATTGTTCCACTTCACTTTTGTCATTTAAACTTACTGTACCAATACGCATATTATTTTCGTAAAGTTTCCACTTATTCTCTTCTAAATATTTAAAAGATATCGTATGCAAATTTCCGTAAGATAGTCGCACTTGCTCATACTTTTGTTTACATTCATAATTATTTTCGATAAACAACTGGTGCAAAACATTTACAGTGAAATTATTATTTTGTTGTTCATATATATCACAGCAAATTTCTTTATCGGCGTCGGGCAAACTTTTTGTTTTGGCGGTAAGCCTCCAAAAATACATTTTATAATAATTGCCCTGATCAGCAAACAAGAATAAAGTTCCATCAACAACAGCATATTTTATTTTTTCTTCATTAATATAAACAGATATATTCTTTTTACTAATAAAGTAATTGAGATATCCCCTCACATGTCCTTCCGTTACATACTCATTATAAAGTTGTTCGTATTCCGATAAAGATTTGATCGTTTTCAGCACTTATTTTTCCTTCTTATTGATATAGCCGTAATATTCATGTAAAGAAAAAGACTCGCCATGACCTGGATACACCACTAGCTCCGGCGGCAGAGTATTGATATATGGAAGCGCGACATCTGTAAATTCTTTGGGACTGCCACCGGGAAATTTAGCCGCAGGCACACTTTCATCTAAAAGTATATCGCCTGAAAAAAGTATGTTTTCGTTTAAGAAAATGAAATTACCGCCTTCGCTGTGCCCGGGAACCATCTTGATAAACACAGTATTATGCTGCCATCTAAAGGTAATGCTGTCATTAAAAAGCTCATCTGCGCTGCATGAATAATTGCTGTCAAAAGCAAAATCCGGCTTTTGCAGGTCGGCCTGAAATTCATAATAGGCCTCAAAATATTTGGAGAAATTTTTGGCAGGCCTTTGCAGATTATTATCGCATTTTGAGTTTGACAACAGTTTGCAGCCATACAGCTCTTTAAATTTGTTTACGCCGCTGATGTGGTCGTAATGTTCATGGGTAACAAGCAACAGATCAACGATCTTGCCTTCTAATAATACTGCTGTTTTTTCATCATAATATGGATCAATCACTATACAATGCTTTCCCTCTTCTACGATATACATATTTTGTTCTAAAAGAGGGGTAGTACAGGTTATTATTTTCATTTTTGCATCTCGTCCCCATAAATTTTTTGCAGCATTTTTTTATCTATCTTGCCGTTAGCATTATGCGGCATATTTTCCAAGAAAAAAATTTTATTGGGCAGCATATATTTGGGCAACCTATCCCTAACTCCTAAAAGGATATCTTTTGACGTAAGATTTTGACCCGAGCAATAAATGATGATCAGCTTCCTTTCTAAATCGTAGATGCAGGCACATTCATATACTCCCGAAACTGCGCTTACCGCTGTTTCGATCTCGCCCAATTCGATCCTGTAGCCCTGATGTTTGATTTGAAAATCTTTTCTGGTGATATATACCAGTTCGCCTCTGTCGTTGTATTTGACCATGTCGCCGGTTTTATAGATCATATCCCGATAATGGGTATTTAGCGGATTCTGTACAAAGACTTCGCCGGTTTTTTCGGGATTATCGTAGTAACCGGATGCCAAAAAAGACCCCCGCACGCACAGTTCGCCTTCTTCATCAGCGCCGGCTAAGGTATCGTCCTCTTTTAGAACAAACACGTCGCAATTTCTGCATGCATGGCCAATGGGGATAGGTTCATCATCTCTAAAGTCCCTGTCGATGATGTAATAGGCCGCTATATCGGTAGTTTCAGTAGGGCCAAATAAATTGGCATACAAAGTATCAGCAGACAGATGCCGACGCCAGTAATTAAGCTGTTTGGTAGGCATTGCTTCTCCGGCAAAAAGGACGGTTTTCAAGAACAGCAGACGGTGCTCATCCAAAGCTTTAAAATTGGCGATCATATTCATAGCCGAAGGTACCCAGTAGATGGTATTGATCCTAGCTTCATTCATAAACTCTATCAGTTTGACAGGGAAAGAAAAAAGCTGTTTGGGAATCACTACAAGTTTAGCTCCCGTATAAATCGTTGAAAACATAGTGGATACAGACATGCTAAAGTAAAACGGCGTCTGGCTGCCGAAAACAGTATTTTCATCAATATGAAAAGTTTCTGCATACCACTGTGTATATTTCATAACGCTTAAATGGGTAAGTATCGTTCCCTTGGGCACGCCGGTAGAGCCGGACGTGAACAACGCGTATACGGGATCAGCATCGATCATTTTTTCGCGCACAGCCTGCAATTTATCTGCATCCGGGCTTGTTTGAACGATTTGTTCATAATCATAAACGTCTTGACCCATCCCCAGCTTTGCCGCCTGCTTTTGGCACTTTTCATCAACTATAACGGCTACGGGCCTCAGGGTAGTAAAGATATTTTTTATGCGTTCGATGGGCATCAGCGCATCAATAACCACGTAAAAATTGCCGCTGTACACTACCCCCAGCATGGCTTCCCAAGCTTCTACAGAGTTATCCATAAAGACAGCCACAGGTTGGCGCATTTTTTCGTATTTACACAAGAAACTGCCTATAGCCCGGGCATTTTTTACAAAATCGGTATAGGTTATTTGTTTTTTCGCATCTGAGCAGATGATATTAGCCGCAAATTTTGCAGCTGTGCTTTCCAAACAATCTAAAACTGTAATCATTTTCTCCCCCCGGTTGCTTTAAGTTTGCTTATAAAAATTACATGGTTGTTCTAATAATAAATTGATTCATAGATTTTGCAGCAGCTTTAATACCGACCATTTTATATACCCTCCAAGATGGTATATTATCAACTGCAATCCAACCACCAATACCCTTACTTTGCATATACTCTTTTTCTTTCACAGGATTATTTGGCATATTATCATAAAAATCCTTAAATAAATATAATACTAATATAGGTGCATAAATATTATTTTGGCAATCACTTCTAGAACCATAAGCACCACCATGGACACAAGCCTTTATTGCAATAGCATAGATCGAAGCGCTTTCATCAGTTATACAATAAAGATAGCCAGCGTCTGCCTGTGCTTTGCGTTCTTTTCGTGTATATTTTTTTTGAACAAACTTATCTATAATACTTCTATAAACCTTTTCAAACTCATCAAGCTGCTTATAAGAAGGTATCGCTATTTTCTTACCTTCTAAAGCAAGAGTTTTTTCTAACACTTCTAATTTCTTAAAAAATTTGTCTGGCGAAAGAGATGGCCTATCTTCTATAGAACGATATGTATTCAAAAATTCGCACCCTGAATCCAATAAAAAACTTTCAAAGATTTCCTGTTTTTTATTTTTACGTCCTTCATAATATACATTTTCTATCAAAATATCTTTTTCTAAAGAAGGAAATGTGAAAGATACCGACATATTTACATATAAAAATAGATAATAATAATCACCTTCATCATCAGCAAAAGCCAATCCTTGTTCTGTTTTGACCTGATAAAACTTTTTGAGGTGAATCAATCTTTTGATTTCTGCAGGCAGCATATAACAATTACTAAAAACTTTATTTTTAGAATTATCCTTTGCTTCTTTGACCAGAGCTGCATATTGATCATAAGATGTAATGGGTATTAAAACACTTTGTTTTATCAGCTTCTGATGTTTATACCATTGTTTTATTTTATGAATAAAACTAAACATAATGTTACTTTTTAACTCCATTTACAAGATTCATAATCGCAGCAGCACTTTCAAAATTTTCCGCAACCATACTGTCTACCGGAATTTCTACAGCGAACTCATCTTCTATACTTGCAATAATACTTACAATATCAAATGAATCAATAAAACCATCAGTAACTAAAGTCGTAATATTACGAAAATCCACATCTGGTCTAATTTCTTCTAAAAGTGTATATAGTTTTTCCATTGTTAACTTCTCCCTAATTCATATAAGCTAAAATATCATTTACACTTTCCAGCGCTTTGATCTGCGCTCCGCTTACTGTTTTTTCAAATTTTTCATCCAGCATAACTATCAATGATAACGCTGCTATAGAATCCCATTCATCTACTTCTGCCAGCAATGTTTCCGGTGTTAAACTGTCTTCTGCTACATCCAATACTTCTTCAATCAGTGTTAATTTTTCTTGTAAATTCATTTTCTTTTCGCCTCATCTTTTTTATATTTTTAATTTTATATTATTAATCCATGTAATCTAAAATATCATTTACGCTTGCCAGTGCTTTGATCTGCACTCCGCTTACTGTTTTTTCAAATTTTTCATCCAGCATAACTATCAACGATAACGCTGCTATAGAATCCCATTCACCTACTTCTGCCAGCAATGTTTCCGGTGTTAAACTGCCTGTCTCTACATCCAGTACTTCTTCAATCAATGCCAGTTTTTCTTGTAAGTTCATTTTCTTTTCTCCTTATTATCTATAATATGTGACCATCTATACTTCCACCATCATTACCGGCTGATAGCCATATAGATTGGCCTGTAATCTTTTTGCTCATATCGCTTAATAAAAATATGATAGTATCAGCTACATCTTCTGCCTCTAACATACCAAGAGGATAGATCTTCTGCATGGCTTCTTGAGTAGTATTGTCTTTAAAACCGGCGCCCATTTCCGTATCGACGGCTTCGGGGCAAACTGCATTAAACCTGATTAACCTGTTAGATATTTCCTTTGCAGCTGCAACAGTATACGAATTTATTGCTGCTTTGGAAGCCCCATAAACGCCCTGCGATTTATCAGGTAAATGCGCAGCTCTTGATGAAACGCTTACAAAAGAAGCCCCATTATTACTGATGCGCTTCGATGAAAAAGCTTTAGCTATCGCCATCATCGACACTATATTAGTGGCAAATATTTTATTTATTTTTTCTTCTGTGACTGCGCCCAAAGGCAGCATAGCATAAATACCGGCAGAAAATACACACCCATCCAGCTTGATATTATCCATGCTGACCGCAGTTTTAACTGCATTTTGTGCTGCTGAAAAATCGGAAACATCACAAATTAATATATTATGCCCATCACCGTCAAGCATCTCCAGAGTTTCCTGAAGTTTTTCTTCATTCCTGCCAACTAATACCAATCTTGCTCCAAGCTGGCTTAACTGAAACGCTACCTGTTTGCCAATACCAGAAGAAGCACCAAAAATCAGATACTTTTTCCCATTAAAGTTTAAATACTCCATTTTAGTCCTCCCATGTTTTGGCCTCGTCTACGTCGATCGCTACACCTGAAATATATTGCATGGAATCGCTGAGCAGGGCCACTACAATAGAAGCTATCTTATCCGGCAGCATCAAATAATCGGGCAGCTCGTTAATAGCATCGCCTTCTATGGCTTTTACGGCCTGATTAGCCAGCATTTCTGTTTTTATACCGCAAGGGCAAATAGTATTGACCCTGATTTTCCTTGGCCGCAGCTCTTTGGCAGCGCTTTTCATAAAAGCATCCATAGCTCCTTTAGACGCGCCATAGACAGCGTTTGCCGCCTGCCCATAAACGCCTACGCAGGAGGATATGCCAACGACAGCGCCGCCATCATTGAACAGCCTTTTCTGCGCCACGCATTTTAATAAAGCCATGAAAGAATAAGTATTGCTACTGAAGATCTGCGAGATATTAGCTAGTGACATACTTCTTAACGGTATCGGTACGGCTAAGCCTGCGCAATGAGCAATATAGTCTAATTTTTCGCCGTCTTTAGCGATTATATCTTTGAAGGTCTCAACGATTCCGTCAAAATCTGTCAAGTCCAGCACTCGATAACTATGACCACTGCCTTCCATTAAGGAGAGCGTTTTCTGCAATTCGGTTTCCCTTCTGGCAACAATAACTACTTTAGCACCCATAGCGCTGAGTAGGATGGCCACTTCTCGGCCTACGCCGGAGGAGGCACCCGTAACTAAAACTTTTTTACCATTAAAATCAAATTTATCCATTGCTATCCTCACTTATAGTCTTCAAAACTCAGGCCGTCGTCGTATCTTTCTTTTACTCTAAACACAGGGAAACAATTCTGCGGCTCAACTGTAATACCAACAATACCTAAAGATAAACCAATGCCAAATCCACAAGTTAAAATTTTCCCGCTATCTTGACTAGTATTTTTATTAGAATAATGCTCGCATATAGCCAAAGGTATGGAAGCACAACCAGTATTACCATAATCAACTATAGATAGTGGTATTTTAGAAAGCGGGAATTTAATTTTTCTGGCCAAGTTGCTGATAATAAGTTTATTAGCCTGATGACAGGCCAATATTTCATATTCATCATAATCACAGACAAAACGCTCTTTAAAATCATTGATCATGGTAACTACTTCTTTTAAAGAAAAACGCATTACGTCCATGCCTTCCATATGAAATAAATCTCTGTAGGCACACGCCTTTTCATAGCCAAACTTTTGCACCATAGGCCAAAAAGCATGTCTTTGAGCACTAAAAGGTGAAACCAGCATCTTAAAATCACGACCAATGGATCGTAATAATCCGTATGTTGGTTCTGCATTTTCATCATATTCCAATAAAGTAGCAGACCCACCATTACCAAAAAGCATGGGGATTTCCGAAGGTACATAGCCGTCTGGCAACTGTTCGCCTGTAGACCCTGACAATAATAATACGCTGCGGCAGCCTGAATTGATGTGCATAGCAGCCAAATGTAAACCATACACATAGGCCGAACACCCAAGCGGAATATCATAACACATGCAATCATCAGATAACCCTAATCTATCCTGCAAAATTGTTGCGGTGACAGGTTCCAAATAATCACGGCTGGATGATGCAAAAATCAACGCATCAACCTTATTTCTGTCATAGTTTAATTCCGTTAATATTTTTTCAGCAGTGGCACAACACAAATCTGACGCAGTAACGCCCAATCTGTGTGATGTGAAGCGCCGTTGAACACCGGTAGAGATGATAAATTTCCTGACATGTTCTTCCCCAAAAAGGTCGTTGTAATCAGTGGTATACTCAACATCATCCGGGACACTGGCAGCTACTGCTTTGATTTTTGCGTTTTGCAAATTAAAATATGTCATCTAACTTCTGCCTCCTATTTAAAATATGTCTCGCTGTCGATACCGTCATCATAAACTTCACTTGTTTTAATAATTGGTAAACATACAGACATATCAATAGTAAAAGAAGCTACTGTCACATTAAGCCCAATACCAAATGCCAGCGCCAATATTTTCTTATTCCCCTCATATATATTATTATTCTCAGCATAATCACATATATTTACTGCCGTACTTGCCCCTCTTGTGTTCCCAAATCTTTCAATAGAATTTATAACCTTTTCCTGAGGTGCTTTTATTCTCTTAGCAACATTATCTATAATCATTTTATTCGCCTGATGAATAGAAACAAAATCAAAATCACTTATATCATTACCCAAATTTGCTAAAAATGTTTTTGTCGTCCGAGGAGCATCCTTAATACTAAAAGTAAATACATCAGTACCTGACATATATGTTGCATTATTATAATAAGCAGCAAATTCAAAACCTCTTGTTTGTGCAACAACGGGTAATGGGTGTCTTTCCATCCCATAAGGAGTAATCAACGACTTATATCCGGAACCTATAGTTTCAATAGCAATATTAATAGGTGAAATATCTTCGTCTGTTTTCTCCACTATTATGGCCACACCTGCATCGCCAAAAAGCAGCCCATCCTTATTACTTGTTTCACCTCTATTAGGATTGGCATCTCCCACTAAAAGCAATATTCTTTTACATCCAGCCATAATATTAGCACATGCCATTTGCAGGCCGAAGGGGAAGGCCGTACAACCGATATTGGAATCATAAACCAGGCCGCAGTTATCCAGCCCCAAACGATGCTGCACGATACAGGAAGTTGGTGGCACAAAATAATCTGGCGTCTGAGTAATCATGATCAGACCGTCTATTGTATCTTTATTAATATTTAATTTTTCAAAAAGCTTATTGGCCGCTGCGACGCACAGGTCCGAAGTAGTAGTTCCTACGCCATAGGCATTATACTTTTCGTAAATGCCTGTTGCTGCGCAAAATTTTTCTACTTCTCCTTCTGCAAACAGGTAATCATAATCCGACATTTTCTGGTGACGGTCTGGAACAGCAGTTGCCATACCGGCAATTTTTATACCCTTAAATTCAAAAAAATTCATCATTTCCTCCTAATTTTCTTCTTCAAAATTCCATTTCTCGAGCAGGGTTGCCAAAAGCCCGCTTTCCAGCCTTTACTTTGCGCAAAACAACACTGCCGACACCGACATAGGCATCATCTTCAATAACCGCGTTTGGTGCGGCGGAACAATTTCCGCCCATAAATACGCGGTTACCTATTTTTACATGACCCATGATGTTGCACCAGGAAGAGATAGTAGAAAAGTCTCCTACTTCCACATCGTGCCCCAGTCCACAGGCAAGTAAAGTACAAAAATCGCCTATCTTAACATTTACCGTCATGCCGAAACCAGAATAGATAACGGCTCCTTCACCGATGGTATTGAATCGGCCCAAGGCCACATAGGGATGAATGATACTTTGAAAAACCGCTCCTTTTGCTTTCAGCATCGCAACTATTTTTTCTTTGACTTGTGGGCTAGCGATCCCCAGCGCCAAAACATCATTTGCCTGCGGAAGATAATCTTTGATGGTACCGACGACTTGATAGTCACAATCGATGCTATCCAATGCCTGCAAGTCGTCATCTAAAAATCCTACTATATTCCACTGGACACCTCGTATGGCGTGAATGTCTTTGATAATATTCAGCACTTCCCGCCCGCAGCCACTTGCACCGACGATATACAAGTTTTTCATTTACTCACCTGCCGAAATAAGATTTAAACAATATCCCCATTTGATTTATCCTGGTTTATCATAAAGCTGCAATGCCTCGTCTACATTACCCACAAAGCGCAAATTGCTTTTGTCTATCCAGACTGCTTTTTGGCAGATCCTTTTGATATCCGCCGCAGAATGCGATACCAAAAGCACAGTAGTGCCGCTATTCATCATATCTTCCAACCTCTTATGGCACTTGTCCTGAAAAGCCTGGTCGCCTACGGCTAATATCTCGTCAACTACCAATATTTCAGGCTTGACTATGGTAGCGATAGAAAAACCCAAACGGGCAATCATGCCGCTGGAATAGTTTTTTACGGGGACATCTATAAAATCACGTAGTTCACTGAAGTCTATTATTTCATCATATTTTTCCAGCATCAGCTTTTTGCTGTAACCAAGGATCGCGCCATTTAAGAAAATATTTTCACGGCCTGTCAATTCGTAATCAAAGCCTGCCCCTAATTCGATCAACGGCGCGATAGAACCATTTACTTCGACGCTGCCTTTGGTTGGAGTCAAAATACCGCTGATGATTTTGAGCATGGTGCTTTTGCCGCTGCCATTAGCGCCAATCAAAGCACAGGATTCGCCTTTATCCACAGAAAAGCTGATGTTATTCAAGGCCCAAAATTCATCAAAGCTGCAACTTTGAAACTTTATTTTTTTTATAAGTAAATCTTTTAAACTATCCACACGTTCAGACGCCAAATTGAAACACATGGAAACATTATCTGCAACAATAGTTTTTTGCACTTTTACCACCTATATATATAAAATAAAATCATTCTGTTTGCGCTTGAACACATATAAGCCTATGACGAGCATACAGAAAGTGAAGGCCAGACAGATCAAGTGCTCTGTCATGGTTGGCCACTGACCATAAATAGTTATCTTGCGGAAAAATTTTATATAATTATAAAGCGGATTAAAGACCAGCAGTTCTCTGAGCCACTCGGGCAATAAACTTTCCGGGTAAAAAATAGGCGTCAGATAGTTAAAAGCCGTTAAAAAAATACTGTACAAATACTGGACATCTCTAAAAAACACTACCAATACAGATAATAAAAGCCCCATGCCTATGCAGAAGACTAAAACCTGCACTAATATAAATGGCAGCAGTATTATAGTTATTGAAAAGGTGACATCGGTAGCAATGATCACTATAAAAAGGGCAATCATAGAAAGCAGCATGCTTGTAAAACTTGATATCACTCTGGACAGGGGAAAGATGTATTTAGGCAGATACACTTTTTTTATAAGGGCCGCGCCGCCTAAAATAGAACCCATCGCCATGCTGGTAGCTTCGGAATAAAAGCCGAAAATAAGCTGTCCTGCCAACAGATATACAGGGTACTGGGGTATATCGAAGCGAAACATATTGGAAAAAACGATCGTTAAAATAATCATCATCAGAAGCGGATTTAAAACACTCCATAAATATCCTAAGAAGCTGCGCCGATACCTGATTTTTAGATCACGCTCGACTAATACCTGTAATAACCAACTATATTTAACTAATCTTTTAGCACTGTCTACTATATGCACAATAAAAAATTCTCCTATGACTGATATCACCTAAATACCTGCAAACTGGTTAGGTCAAATTCAAGGCTTCTGCTCAGACCAGAAATATTGTTCCTGCAGCTTCACCAGTTTTTTGTCATAAATCGAGTACCCTTGCCTCAGCCAAGGGTAAGCTTTGGTCTTTTCCATAAATTTTTTCTCATAATCATCAAAAGAACCTATCACTTTTGCAGGAACGCCGCCCACAATGGAATTTGCAGGAACATCTTTAGTAACACAGCTACCAGCAGCGATGATAACATTATCGCCAATAGTGACATCGTACATGATCATGCTGTTACTGCCAATCAAGACATTGTTGCCGATAGTTATTTTACCTACTCGCCTGATATGCTGATCCATGTTATTTTTGTACAAGATAACATCGCCAAAAATATCGTGGGTAATAAATCTTACGCCGGAAGCTACTTTTATATTGCTGCCGAAAGAGAGCAAATGCGGTTCTACACCGAAATTGTAGATTTGAAAATAACATCCTTCGCCCTGAGCATGAAAATAACCTGTTTTTTTACAATATGCCGCACGCTTGCCCCCATCCCTCAGAAGGAACAACCTTAATAACTGTAAATATCTTCTAAACATTACTTATTCCCCTTAAATTCTTCCATAGTGACCGAGGTTGTCGATGATATGCCTTCCCTGCCGAAAACTTTCATTACCGTCTGGAAGATGATCTTGCAGTCGCCATAAAAGGTGATGTTTTTTACATATTCCAAGTCGTAGTGAAATTTTTCTTCCCAGGTGATACCGTTACGGCCATTGACTTGTGCCAGGCCAGTTAATCCCGGTTTTACATCATGGCGATGCTTCTGCTCCTCGTTATACCGCTCCAGATATTGCACTAATAAGGGTCTTGGCCCCACTATAGACATATCGCCATTTAAAATATTCAACAGTTCAGGAAGCTCGTCAATAGACGTAGAACGTAAGAATTGGCCGAATCTGGTCAGCCTGATCTCGTCAGGCAATAGATTTCCATTTTCATCTTTTGCATCCGTCATGGTGCGGAATTTTAAAATACCAAAGATCTTCTCATTTTTTCCCGGCCGCAGCTGTTTAAAAAATACCGGTTCCCCCAGTTTTATGCGTATCAAAAAAGCTGTTAAAATCAGCAATGGCGATAAGATGACCAAAGCCAGAAACGATAAAATGATATCTAATATTCTTTTTATAAAATTTTTATACATGGCTTCCTCTTCATTCAAAACAGCTTTTTATGATCTCAATAATCCTGTCCTGCTCCTGCGTCGTCATTTTGATATCACTGGGCAGGCACACGCCCCGCTCAAAAATATCCATGGCCACATCGGCAGGATTTCCGTTTGGAACTGCTTCGGCGCCATTAATACAGTACGTAGCTTTTGCCCTATCGCTGCCTGCCCGGGTAACAAAAGCATTCATTCGATATAGGGGTTGCATGTGCATCGGTTTCCAGATAGGACGCCCTTCAGCGTTCATCGCCGCTAAAGCTTCCAAAATTTCTGTAGGACAGGTTTTTCCTTTTTCGCTTAGATAAAATGTTTCCTTTTCACTACATACTTGTTTGCACATGGCTTCGGAGTCAATAAGCAGACAGCTTAACCAATAGTTTGGCTGGCTGTTGACAACATCAAATGGATTCATTTTGACAGGCAAATTTTTAAAGCCCTTTTTATAACGCATGTAGATTGCCTTTTTTTGGGAAATATGTTCTTCTAAATAAGGCAGCTGACCCCGTACGACGCCTGCGATAACGTTGCTCATGCGATAGTTATAACCAAGTTCTTCATGCTGGTACCATGGTACATTTTCACGGGCTTGAGTCGACCACTTGCGCACTTTATCGGCTGCTGTTGCGTCATCTGTTAAAAACATTCCACCAGACGAACCGGTGATAATTTTGTTGCCGTTAAAAGAAATAGCGTTATAGTTACCAAAATTTCCCGTCTGCACACCTTTATAAGTCGCGCCCAGTGATTCGGCAGCGTCTTCGATGATAACTGCGCCATGTTTATCACAAACGGCTTTGAGTTCATCCATCTTTCCGGGACTACCGTAAAGATGGGCCAAAACGACAACCTTTACCCCTGGATAAAGTTCAAAAGCCTTTGACAATGCTGCAGGGTCTATATTCCATGTAGCATATTCGGCATCTATAAAAACAGGTACTCCGCCTTCATACACGACAGGGTTAACTGTGGCCGCAAAAGTCATATCGGAGCAAAAAACCTTGTCACCGTTTTGCACCCCGGCCAATTTGACTGCCATATGCAAAGCCGCAGTACCAGAGGCAAGAGCAACGGCATATTTGCAGCCAATTTTTTCGCATAGCAGCTGTTCCACTGCGTTGATATTTTCACCAACAGTAGACATCCAGTTGGTTTCATAAGCTTCTTGCATATATTTAAGTTCTTCTCCGTGCATGGTAGGCGAACTGAGCCATACTTTCTTTATCAGCGGAGAAAACTTCTTTAGAACATTTTCTTTCAACAAAAAGCACCTTCTAATCTGTTTGTAATCTGCCCTTACTTTTTTAACGCATCTCTGTTAGGCGTATAAGTAGGCACTATCTCCTGCAATTTTCTTACAACTGCATCACCTTCGGTGATCTGTAAAATATCGACTATCTGCCTTTGTAATTCTGCTTTATCAACGTCTTTTATCTTGGCTATAAATATTTTACTGTGCGTGGTTTTTTCGGTACCATCTTCGGCACTCAAAAGTTCTTCAAACAGCTTTTCACCGGGTCTTAATCCGGTTATTTTTATTTCTATATCTTTATCGGGTATAAAACCCGATAATTTTATCAAATCTTTGGCAAGATCATAAATTCTTACAGGTTTTCCCATATCAAGCACGAATACCTCTCCACCTTTCGCCATTGCTCCGGCTTGAAGTACCAATTGACTTGCTTCAGGAATAGTCATAAAATAACGTTTCATCTCTGCATCTGTAACAGTTACTGGTCCTCCTTTGGCTATTTGTTTTTTAAACAGTGGTATTACACTGCCCCTGCTGCCAAGTACATTACCAAAACGTACTGCTACAAATCTTGTACTGCTTTCTTTATTCATACTTTGCACAAACATTTCAGCAATTCTTTTGGTACAACCCATAACACTAGTTGGATTCACTGCTTTATCTGTAGATATCATTACAAATGTTTCAACTTTATGTTTGGCAGCTGTTTCTGCTATTACTTTAGTTCCTAAAATATTGTTTCGCACTGCTTCAGCTGGTTGGTATTCCATTAAAGGCACATGTTTGTGGGCTGCGGCGTGAAACACTACTTGAGGTTTAAAATAGTCCATTATAGCGTTAATTCGTTCTTCATCTCTAACATCTGCTATAATGGGCACTTTTTTTAGTTGGGGATATTCTAAATTCATATCCTGCATTATTTCATAAATACTGTTTTCTCCTTTACCAACGAGAAGCAATTTATTAGGATACATTTTAGCAACTTGACGCACAATCTCGCTACCAATGCTGCCACCAGCACCAGTAATAAGCACTGTTTTCCCTGACAAGTACTTCGCAACGGCTACGTTATCCAGTTCCACCGGATCTCTGCCTAGTAAGTCTTCAACATCAACAGGGCGTAACTGACTTACGCTCACACTGCCTTCTATAATTTCATATACCCCAGGTAAAATAGTTAATTTGCAGCTTGTTTTTTTACAAATGTTGATAATTTCTTTGATATTTTTTCCTTTTACTGAAGGCATGGCAATAATAATTTCATCAATTTCATAGTTATCGGCAAGCGCTGCTATATCGTCTCTACTTCCTAATACTTTTGTACCAACCATATATTTTCCTATTTTGGTTTTATCGTCATCAATAAAACCAATAACTTGTCTTTTTCCTATATGGTACTGATTTAATTCCCTGAGAAGCAGTGCACCGGCATCACCTGCGCCAACTATCAATACTTTGTCTTTTTTACTTGATATAAATTTATGTTTGGATTTATTAATAAAACAACTGTAGATTCTAAAGAACAATCTACTGCCGCCAACAAATAAAACAAGAATAGAAGCAGTAAAAATATATAAAGAGCGTGGTAACGCCAAATCTATATAAATAGAAATCCCATACCAAGACAAAGCTGCAACAATATTTGCAGCAACGATGGCAACAAGTTCTATGCTACCAGCATAACGCCATACTCTACCGTATAGTTTAAAAACAAAATATACTACCAAATGCACAGCCACTACTATAGGTAATTGTGAGATAAGCATTTCAAGATATTTTTGAGCGATTGCAGTATCTTCAAAGCGTATATAAATACTAAAAAATGCAGCACTTATAATACAGATGGTATCTAAAATTACAACCAAAAGTGGCAATAACAAATATCGCAAATTTTCTCATCCCCATATCACTTACATTAAACTTACCGGTATATAGTAATCTTACACACTTCTAATCAGAAATATTTTTTTCATCAAACAAATTCCATTATCTTCACCTAAAACAGAAGTGCAGACAAAAAATAATTTGTATATTTACCGTATTTAGGTATTTTAAATTTCATTTATTTCATTTTTGCATTTTATCCTTAAATTGTTTTTTTATTTCAAATAATTTCAGCTAAAATTATACCACACGAGTCCCCCCCGCAAGACATTTACAAATAAATGAATCAAACTTATTCTGGTCTTGCTATTACTTTTGCATCGCTCTCTACGCGATCGCGATGCTTAGCTAACGCGATACATGTTTATAAAAACCCGCAGGACATAAAAAAACAACGTCGCTTTCAGCGACGTTGTTTTAATCTACATTTTTCTAACTAATCCATATATTCTTTTAATATTTTTCCAGCAAATAAATGTCACCGATTTCTTTGATTTCATTTAGATTTTGGAGTTTATCCTTATCTTTTAAACGGCGCAGTTCCAATCCTCGTACCAAAACATATTTTTGACCAGGATCATTTAAAACTCTGGCTAAATCACCACTTTTAGGTTTTACTTCCTCACCCGGTACACCAGTATAATACATAAACCCAGGCCTCAAAAATTTATCAACATAAACAGGTTTCTGCTGATCACATTTCGTATGATAAACTCTGACGATTTCTTTAACACTGAAACGATTGGCAACCATTGGCAACAAAAAGGAAAATGCAATTACCATTGTCAAAACACCGGTAACCACATGCAGCCAAGCTGAAAAATTAATATCGCGATAACGCCACAACGCCCAAACTATACTTACGCCCAAAATAAAAGTTACGCTGCCCAGCACAATTCCTCCGAAAGCAACTTCAGGCAATTGCTGCCCGCCAATAACCCATCCGGCTGTAAGCAATAAAAACATTATTCCGCTGCCAAAAATCCAGGACCAACGGATACCATAATTTTCTTTTTGCATTCTGGCAATATTCCAGCCAATCACAATCGCCAGCGCTGGAAACATAGGTAAGATATAAGAAACGAGCTTCGTTTGAGAGATAGTAAAAAATATCAGTACGAAAAGCCACCAGATATTCACGAAAAGCATTTTTTCCAGATCATCAGATCTGCTGTCTGTAATTGATGCTTTAATAGATTGCAGTAACAGCCCTGTCCAGGGAAACAAACCCAGGATTATAACAGGAAAATAATACCACCACAAAACCCGGGTCGGATGCTCAGGCGTTGTAAAGCGGGTAAGATTATGAAACCCTAAAAATGTATTAATAAATTCCATTCCATGCACTTGATACATCAAATAATACCACGGTGCCGCAATAAAAAAATACAGCAGTAATCCGCGTAAACAGTGCATTTTAAAAAGCTTCTGCCACTGCCCGGTACAAAGAATATGCAGAAATATTATCGCGCCTGGAAAAATGATCCCGATCGGCCCTTTTGTTACCGTGGCCAGCGCCATACACACATACATCAGCCAATACTGCTTATGCAAGTAGCACAATAAAGACCCGGTCAGGAAAAACAACAGCGTCGTATCTGTTACCGCCGCCTTGCCAAGATAAAAGAACTGTACAGATGTCGCTAAAACGAGCGCCGACCAAAAACCAGCTCTTTCGTTAAACAGCCTGGTAATGGAACAATAAAGCATTATTACAGTCAAAAAGGCCATTAATGCTGCAGGAAAACGCGCTGCAAACTCTCCATCCCCAAACACATGTATTGCACCAGCTACAAGCCAGTAATACATTGGCGGTTTGTCAAACCAATATTCATTATAAATACGCGGTGAAAGATAATCATTAAACTGGATCATCTCACGCGCAGTTTCAGCATATACCGGCTCATCCGGGTCAAGCAGCGGTATACTGCCTAATCCAAAAAAGATATTGAAGGCAACTATAATTGCTAAAACGAGCAAGCTTCCCTTCTCGATCCTATTCATTATTTTCCTACTTTCCCCGTTTTACATAATCATGGTAAGTTTTTTGGATACCTTCTTTTAACTGCATCTGCGGAGTTACAGCAAGTATTTCCTTTAAACGTGCATTAGACAGCGCAGAACGAAAGATATCACCCTGTCGCGGTTCCGCATAACGAACTTCAAGTTTATCAGCAGCAACTTCGGCAAAGGCGCCCAAAAGTTGATTTACCGAAGTTTCATGCTCTGTAGATACATTGATAGTCTGGTATCCCCTGGCTGCCAATCCCGCTTTAATAGCTGCTGCAACATCGCCTGCATAGACAAAGTCACGCGTTTGTTCCCCATTACCATAAACGGTCACAGCTTTTCCTGCTGCCAAAAGTTTACAGAAAATACTGACGACACCACCTTCGCCGCCTTCCCCCTGACGTTCGCCGTAAACATTCGCAAAACGAAAAACAACTGTATTAATACCATAAAGCTCGTGGTAAACACGTAAATAATGCTCTGATGTCATTTTTGTAATACCATAAAACGACATTGGCATCAATGCAAGGTCTTCATTTAAAGGAACATTTTCATTATTGCCATATACTGCCGCACTGGAGGCAAATAAAACTGTTTTCACCTTATACTTGCGGCAATTTTCCAACACATTGATCAAGCCTGCTAAATTGATTTCGCAATCTTCACCAGGATGTTCGATTGAATAAGGTACCATTGTCTGGGCAGCTAAATGCACAACTGCATCAAAATTTTCTTTTTGAAATAACGCTTCTATTTCCTGCGAACGTATATCCGCTACGACAAGTCTCATTCCTTGAGGTACATTTTCTCTGAACCCGCTTGAAAGGTTATCTAAAACTACAACTTCATAATTTTTATCACTATTTAACAGCTCTAATAAATGCGAACCGATAAATCCAGCACCGCCGGTAACTAAAAGCTTCATTGTTGATCTTCGCCCTGCCTGAGATTTTTCATAGATAAAACATTAGAGCCAAAGGCGCGTATTGAAACTACTGCCCCTAATAAAAACGGCAGGTATTCAGCTGTAAACCGCCATAAAACTGCCATAATACCAACAAGACCACCAGGCAGCAGCTCAGAAAATAATACAACAAAGCCCGCCTCTGCGACACCTGAACCGCCAGGAGTTGGTGAAAAATACAGCACCAGGTTCAGCAAAACCATTCGCCCCATAACCTGCAGCCAGTCAAATTTGATATTCATACCCAGAAAAAACATTGGTACAGTAGCATAAATACATAACAGACTGAGCCCCGATTCAATAAAGGCCCGCATTACTTTCAAAGGATTTTTGCCCATGATAAAAGATGCCTGTTTAAATTCTTTATACCAAATAAAACAATTCCTCCTGAAATCGCGCGAGAAATTATTCGTTAACCCAATGATCCAAAACTCCGGATATCTGGTCCTCATAAGCAGCACTGCCGCAATCGGCAGCGAAACAAATAAAACAGATACGATAGTAATGACACTGGTCGGCATCCAGTCAACCAAAGCATGATCACTATGCAGAACAAACGGCACCAGCAAAATCAAAAAAGTGATCGACATAATCGTACGCACAAAAACAACGACCGTGGCCTTTGCTACCGGCACGCCCGCCTTGCGCATGAACATGATCTGAGCTACAGCACCGCCGCTGGCTCCGGGGGTAACAAGCGCCAAAAAATAATTGCTTAGAACAACGTTCACCACTTGTCTGGTAGTTAGCTTTTCATCAGTCACAGCAGCCAAAGTCATCAGCCGCAAACCATCAAAAACCAATCCCAATCCCAAAATGCCAAAGGCCGCAGCAATACACCACGGTTCAAACATCGTCAGATATTCTAACGCTCTTATATCAAATGTAAAATAAATAACTGCCGCAGAAATAGCAATAACAAAAACAAACATCCATAGCAACCTGCGGATCAATTTTCTGTGCATATCAAAGCCCACCAAAGTTTATCAAAGTTACTTTCTTCTGCTCCAATAAACATTTATTTTTTTCAGAAAGAAAAGCCTGAAGCTCATCTTCCCAATGATACTGCCAGGAAAAAGTTTTTTCCAAAGACTCTGCATCCATCCCCGGATGAGTCATGATCTCACTTACGCCATCAGGCAGATTCCTAATGATTTCACCTACTAAGAATTCGTTTAAATTACCTCCGGCCAGCATTCCAAAAAAATGCTGTGGATAGACAAAATGGGCCTGTCTGGCTTTCATTTTCGCCAAAGCACTGCAAAAGCTTAAGCCTTCACGGCCGATCAGGCGGCCAGCAGTGCTGTTAAATCCACCGCGCCAAAACCAGCCTTCCTGCGGCATCCTAATTTTTTTAATACCAAATGCACTGCACAAATCCAATACGATGTCGGCGATTCCCGGCAGTACATGCAGATGCTGATGGCTGTCGACATGAGTTATTTCCAAACCACAGCTTAAGCCGCGTTCCAGTTGTGCTTGCAGTTCGCTGACGACTTCTGCTTTTTTTATTCTGCCAGCATACCACCGTTTGGCAAAAACTGTATAATCAGCAGGCAAAAGCCCATCTTCATCAACAAGTGTTCGCAGCTGCCGTGCTTGTAAAAGCGGTTTACCACCTCCTACTAAAGTAAGATGGATACCTACTCCTAAAGCAGGTGTTGCTTTCGCCTGAAGTACTGCGTCATCAAAAGCAGCGCCGCTGCACATTAAAGACGTACTGGTAATAAAACCGTCCCTGCAGCCTTTTATAATACCAGCATTGATTGCCGGATGCAGTCCGAAATCATCAGCATTAACAATTAATTTTTTCATATATTTCAGCCTCCTGAAAGGCTCTAGATTTTTTTATAATTTGCAAAATGGACTTTTACAAGCCGTTCCAGGGCACCGCGTCCCAATTCTTTCAGCAGCTCGCGTGCACAGTTTGTCGCAGCGTCACTGCCGCCTTTAGGCAATTCATTTCGCCCAACCTGCTCGGCCAGCTCCTGCATTATTTCCAAAAATTTAGCCCGCGCCAATACTGAAGCAGCCGCCACAGCAATATCTGCCTCGGCCCTGTGCTGCTGTACTATATTAACATCAGGAAATTCCTGCTGTAAGCTGGCGCGGATGTCGTTAGACGCTGTAAATTGATCAACCAGCGCATAATTACATTGCGGGCATTGCCGCAGAACATTTCGCAGTACAGCTATGTGACCATTGCTTAACAAATGGTTGAGATTTTTTCCATCTGCACGCATTTGCTGATAACGAAAATTATACATTTCCGGCTTCAAAGCTAAAACCGTGTTGATCGGAGCAGCTTCGACAATCAGCTCTGCCAGCCGCAGAACTTCTTTATCATTGATCAGTTTGCAATCCCTGACTCCCAAACGGACTAGTTTTTCAGCCGTAGTAATATCTACTAATACTGCTGCAACGACTAAGGGTCCGAAAAAATCTCCTTTACCTGATTCGTCACTGCCTGCCCAAATACCTTTAAAATCGGCACAATTTCGTAAAAGTGTATAGTCATTTCCAATAGCTGGTACGATAGCCACTTTATCGGCAGTATCTTTTCCTGTCAAAACTGCTTCCAGCTGGGACCTCAATTCTGAAGCCGTACCGCCCCAAACAAACTTAATCCCCTTTTTACCATTATATACTGATAATACTACTTTACTATCACTGTTTGTTACTGTCAACTGTATACCATACTGCAGCTTTTTTTCAGTAATTGTAAGATTGGCGTCAAAACTTTTGATCTGCTTTTTTAAATTGTCGAGATAAGCAGCAAAATCACTGTTCAAGTTGTGCCTCCGCAGCAGCAGCTGCTGCCTGCATAATAGTTTTCAGGCTGTGTCCGCTTTTTAAAGCCAAAACTTTACAATCCTCAAATTCAGGAGCAATATTCACAATTTTCCCATCCATCTGTGCATATTTAATTCTCACTTCACCTTCAGGCAACGACACAATAGTAACCTTCCTGTAATTGATATGGCGATGCACCTCATAATAACGTACTCCCAGCGACGTTGTTTCGGTCAGCAAAATATCAGTCAGCTGATCCAGGTTCTGAGGATCGAGCAGCACCGATAAAGTTTGAGCAGGCCGTCCTTTTTTCATAACGATCGGAGTCAGCCAGCAATCCAAAGCACCCGCCTGCAGTAAGCGTTCCTGCACATAAGGGTACAATTCGCCATTCATATCGTCAATATTACATTCAGCAACAAGTAATTCACCACCGGCTTCAGCTTCCAATTCGCCGATATTAATACGCAGGACATTGGGTATTTCCAGATCCCATGTCCCGGCGCCATAAGCAATTTTACTGCCGCTAAAGCCCTGTGGAATATCATTTGTACTGACTGCTAAAACCTTCATCAGTGCAGCACCAGTCGGTGTAGTAAGCTCTTTTTCGATCTTTCCGTGGCTGTGCTGCAGCCCTTGTAACAGCTCTGCCGTCGCAGGAGCCGGCACTGGCATCAGTCCGTGTGCACAATTTACAAAGCCGTTGCCTGTATGGATATTGGAAACAAAAATCTTTTCGATTCCCAAATATTCCAAAGCCAAAACGCAGCCCGCAATATCAATAATCGTGTCGATTGCTCCGACTTCGTGAAAATGCACTTCATCAACAGTTTTTCCGTGAACCTTAGCTTCAGCTTCTGCTAAAGCTGTAAACACCTGTAAAGACTGCATTTTGATTTTATCATGCAAGTCAGAATGTGTAATAATATGGGCTATATCATGCAGATTGCGATGTTCATGGTGGTGATGCACAGGTTCTTCAGACACATTCACCTGATGGCAATGCTGAGCGCAATCGGAATGATGTTCATGGTTATGCCCTGTATCGCCATGTTCGTGATGATGGTTACCAGCGTGAGTATGTTCATGCCGATGTCCAATTGTGACATCATGTTGACGTTTATCTGGCAGCAAGACATTAAAATAGTTCGCATCAATCCCACATTTATTAACACGTTCGTTGATCAGTTCATACTCTCCCAAGGGCAGCTTTTTCATCTCAGACGCCAGATGATCAAACGGTACACCTGCATCGATCAAAGCTCCCAGCAGCATATTGCCGCTGATACCCGCAAATGCTTCTATATAGATTGCTTTCATTACATCACCTCATATGATTGATAATACTTGCCATACGCCCCGCTCCAAAACCGTTATCGATATTAACAACAGCCACACCGGCTGAACAGCTGTTGAGCATGCCCAAAAGTGCCGATATCCCCTGAAAGTTAGCGCCATAACCGACACTGGTAGGCACCGCTATTACAGGTCGTTCGACCAAGCCGCCGACAACGCTTGCCAAAGCGCCTTCCATTCCGGCAACGACAATAACCACATTAGCATTTCTGATCAAATCAAGTTTATCAAACAGTCGATGAATACCAGCCACGCCTACGTCGTAAACCCTCTCTACCTGATTGCCCATGATCTCAGCAGTCAATGCCGCCTCCTCTGAAATAGGCAGATCGCTTGTACCAGCCGTCACAACGGCGATATAACGCTTATCATCTTTTGGAAGAGGTTTACGCTCTACAAAAATCAAGCGCGAATTTTTATGATAAACCGCATCGGGCAGCACCTTCTGCACCGCTGCAAATTTATCGGCATCAGCACGTGTTCCCAAAATATTATTGTGTACCTGTGCCAGCTTTTCCATGATCGCAGCAACCTGCTCTACTGTTTTACCCTCGCAGTAAACAACCTCGGGAAAGCCCTGACGCAGACTGCGGTTATGATCCAGTTTCGCAAAACCAAGGTCAGTATAATCCGCAGCATGCAGCTTTTCCAAAGCTGTTTTAGCGTCGATAGTGCCTGCTTTATAACTTTCCAAAAGCGCCAGCAAATTTTCTTCGTAAGTCATATTATAATACTTCCTTAACTATGATTTATGCAAATGTTTCTCTTTCCATTCCTCGCTCAGCAAATATAACAGCGGCACTACAACCAGAGTCAGCAAAGTCGACGTCGTCAGACCGCCAACTAAAACCACGCCCATAGACTGGCGCAGCTCAGCACCGGCACCAAGACCCAAAGCAATTGGCAGCATACCTAAAATAGTCGAAAGCGTTGTCATAAATATCGGACGAATACGCAAAGCGCAGGCTTCACGCAAGGCCTCGCGCAAAGGCATACCCTTAGCCCGTGCCTGATTGGCATAGTCGACCAGCAGGATCGCATTTTTTGTAACCAGACCCAGCAGCATCGTAAAACCGATCAGCGACATCATATTTGCAGTCTGCCCTGCTACCATCAAGCCTAAAACAGCACCGATAATCGCAAACGGCAGTGACATCATAATTACCAAAGGCTGCATAAAGCTTTCAAACTCTGCTGCCAGAACCATATAGATCATAATAATAGCTAAAATAACCGCCTTCGCGATCTCACTAAAGGCTTTTGCCATTGTATCAGCCTGACCGATCATTTTATAACGGTAACCGACCTGCATATTCATATCCGGGATCATCTCCGTCTGGATCTTCTGGATCAAATCGCCCGGAGTAATACCGACTGTATTAGCATAAACAACGATCTGGCGCTGTCTGTCCTCACGGTCAATACGTGTAGGACCGGACGAGAAATACACGTCAGCTACATCGCCCAACCGGACAAACTTCCCTTCCGTATTAGAAACACGCAGATTGGCAACGTCATTGATATCACGACGATGCGCAGCATCCAACTGTACAATTATATCATAGTCGTTATCACCAATAGTAAAACTATTGCTTGTGCTTTTGCCTAAAAAGGCCATTTCCACAACTTTACCAACGGAAGTTGAATCAAGCCCCATTGCGCTCGCACGCAGCGGATCGACCTTAACGATGATCTCCGGTTCTTCTTCCGATGAAGAAATATCAACATCAGTAGAACCTGGAACCTGTCTGATCCTTTCCGCCAGATCCTGAGCATAAGTTGTCAGCAGCTCAAGATCACTGCCGCGCAGACCTACCTGCACCGGTCTGCTGTCGCCGCGTCCGCCTCCCTGGTTACTGACGACTGCTACTTTCAATTCTTCGACATTACCAAATTTACGGCGCAGCTCATCCATAATATCGATCATACTGCGATCTCTGTCAGACGAAGGAATAAGCTTGATATCGATATTGCCTTCGTTAACAGGCACGCGCGAACCGCCTAAGCGCATCGCTGCAATCCTCACCTCCGGCATTTGCAGGATTTCTTCTTCCAACGGCAATGTCAGCTCCTTCATTCGCTCGATACTTGTACCGGCAGGAGCTTTAACACTGACGGAAAATTCTCCGGAATCGTATGTCGGCTGGTATTCTGTACCAATAAAAGGTAACAGAAAAAGATTAAAAATAAGTGAAGCAACAGAAATCAGAACTATTTTCCACGGATGCTGGAACGCAAATACCATTAATTCATCATACATCCGGCAAACAACCTGAAACCCGGCTTCAAATTTATCCAGACAAATCTGTACAACTTTGGGACGCGGATGTTTATAAGGTTTGGCATGTTCTTCACGATAATCCTTCAGCCAATAAGCCGAAATCATTGGTGTAAGCGTGTAAGCAGCCATCGTCGAAAATGCCAGTGCAAAAGCAACAGTTAAACCGAACTGTTTGAAAAATTGTCCAACGACCTCACCCATGGAACCGATCGGTACAAAAACCGCCATCAAAGAAAGCGAAGTAGCAAGAATAGCCAGAGATAACTCTTCCGTAGCATCCTGAGCAGCCTGAATCGGCGACTTACCCATTTCCATATGCCGGAAAATATTTTCAATCAAAACGATAGCATCGTCGATAAGGATGCCGACTGCCAGGCTCAAAGCCATCAGCGACATATTATTCAGCGTAAAGTCCATCGACTTCATCAAAAAGAACGTGGCAATAACGGAGGTCGGTATAGAAAGACCGCCGATGATCGTAGCCCGAAAATCGCGCAGGAACATATAAGTTATCAAAAGCGCCAGAAAGCCGCCGAAAAGAATAGCATTCCAGACATCGGCAACATTCTCGCGGATATAAGCAGACTGATCGCGTACGACATCGACCTTGATATCCTTAGGCAAATCATTTTCCATCATTTGTTCCATAGAAGCGTTGACACCGTCAACAACATCTACAGTATTGGTCTTAGACTGCTTCCTTACCAAGACCATAACGCTGGGTACTTTATTAGAACGGGAATAGGTGTCTTCGTCTTCCCAGCTGTCAACAACCTTCACAACATCTGAAAGCTGGATCGGGCGACCATCCTGATTGGCAATAACGATGTTTTTAATATCGTCGATATTTTTATATTTGCCTAACGTACGGACTGTTATTTCCATATCGTTATAACGGGCCTTACCGCCAGGAGTATTGATATTTTCACTGTTGACCTTATCTAAGATAGTCTGAAAGGAAATATTATAACTGTTCAGCTTCTCAGGATCGGCGATCAGTTTGATCGCACGCAGGCTGGCGCCGACAACAGATACTTCGGACACGCCTTCGACACGCTGCAGCTCTTCTTTAACAACGTCTTCAACTATCTTACGGGTTTCTTCACGGCTGCGCGAATCAGAAGCAAAAGTAAATGCCGCTATCGACTGTGACGAAATATCAAAACGCTGTACAACCGGCTCGTCGATGTCATCAGGCAAACGCCGGCGTACCGACGCAACCTTTTCACGCACCTCACTGGCCATCTCGCGCGGGTCAACACCCAGCTCAAATTCCAGCGTCGTCTGCGAATAACCTTCGCGTACAGTTGACGACAGGGTTTTAATACCTGCAACCTGGCTGACGCGATCTTCAATAGGTCTGGTGATCAGAGTTTCCATTTCCTCAGGTGAAGCGCCTGTATAGGTAACAGTAACACTTACCAGAGGCAGTTCAACGTCAGGATACAAATCGACACCCAAATTAGGATACGACTTAATGCCGAATACTACTAAAAGCAGTACAAACATCGTCGTAAAAACAGGTCTGCGTATAAATGTGCCTATCATTTTATTTAGCACCCTGTCCTTCTAATTTGATCTTACTGCCTTCACGCAATTTATTCTGACCGCCGGTAACGATCCGGTCGCCATCACTCAAACCATCTAAAACTTCTACCATATTATCATTGACAAAACCTATTGTTAAAACTCTGCGGCTGACGACACCATCATCATCAACAACAAAAACCGTACGCTGATCTTCACGCATTACAATAGCGCTCATAGGAATAACTAATGCATTCTCTTTCGGCTCGGCTGTAATGACAACATTGGCATAAACACCGCCGCGTAATTTACCGGCACTGTTGTCCACTGTCACCTCAGCAGCAAAGGTCCTTGCCGGCATATCTGCTACCGGCGAGATACGTGTGATCATACCGCTGAATTTATCATCAGGATATGCGGGCACAGTAATATCAGCCAATCCGCCAACAGCAATATTGCTGATCTGACCTTCCGGGATATTTATTTTAGCAGTCAATTCAGAAATATCGGCAATATTAAACAGCGCTGTGCCAACTTTAGCATAATAACCTTCCTGATAATAACGTTTAGAAATAATACCGTCCTGCGGCGCAGTTACACTGGCTCCGCTCAGCTTGTCCTGCATATTGTCCCACACGCCCTGAGCTTCCGAAAGCTTGCCCTGCGCATTGTTTCTGGCAAAACGGTAATTATCTACTGTCTGCTCCGAAACAGCGCCCTTTTCATATAATGCCTGATAGCGCTGCAGCTCGCGTTCAGCTCTTTCCAAAGTCGTTTGGGCATCCATCAAAGAACCCTTCGCCGATAACAAATTAGCCGTCTGTTCTGTCTGCTCTAAATGAGCCAGCACAGTGCCAGCTGTGACCTTGTCACCTTCATTAACATAAACCTTCTCTACCCTGCCATCTATTTTAGCTGCCACGTCGGCCTGCCAAACAGGATCAAGGCTGCCTGCAAAACGCATAACAGGAGTAATACTCTGACGCTGCGGGAAAGATGTGGCCACCGCAATATTCTGCCCTTGCGAAACACGGTTCGCACGCTCGTTGTTAGCCTGGATATTACCATAAATACGATAAGCAATAATTGCTAAAAGAACCAGGGATGCGATAATTGCAATACGAACTTTTGTATTCTGCCAAATCATTTTTTTACTCCTCAATTTATCGAAATAAAGGTATTTTTATTTATAATAACAGATATTTTAATTATACAACTTTTCCATATAGAATAGCAAGAAAATTGCAGGCTGAAGCAGCGCTTTCACAGTCTTTTCAACGGTTATGCCATGCAGCATAAAAAGACCCCTGCTGCAGAAAAACAACAAGGGTCTAATAATATAACGTTTACTCTATTTTTTTGCTTCGTCTATTGCCGCCATATTAGCTGCGTCACGTTCTTTTACGCGATCCAGGCCGGTCTTTTCACCAGCGGCGCCAGTATTCATTTTCCCTAAGGCGTCCTTCAGCGAATAAACGGTAAATTCAGCCGTCATATCCAGATTTCCCGAAGCATCATTTTCTTTAACGGTATTAACACTGGTTTTGTTCAATTTTGCAAACCTCGTACCGTTTTCTACCTTCTGCAAAAACTCGACCATTTTATAATAGTTGCCGCTGATAGAAATATTGAGCGGTACTTCGTAAGCTCCATTTACCTGTTTTAAATTGCCACTCGGAGGCTTAACACTTTTGAACTGAATTCCGCATTCCTTTGAAAGGTTAGAATATTCCTGTACTAATTCAGGCACAGTTACTATATCAGGCAACAGCTTCTTAGCTTCAGCAAGGTAGCCTTCCTGCTTCGCTGCAAAAGCATTATAATCCTTATTCTGTTCAGCAAATGTCTGATAACTGGCTAAACGCTGCTGCGCCTGTGTCAATTCCTGCTCATTTTTCTGAATGTCTTCACGCAGCGGCTGCAGGATATACAGAACTACAAAAACAAGCAGCAGTACCGAACCTAACAATAACAACGAATATTTACTGTTTTCTGACATATTGCTGTCAGGCATTTCTAATTTCACTTCTTCACCCCACTTCTCTGAACTTCCAAAGTAAAATCAATAACGCCAGCAGTACTGCTGTTATTATTGTTGCTTTCATCGGCAGAAATCAGCTGCACATTGGCAATATCAGGCCGCGCCTGTAAAAGACTGATGAATTTAACAATATCGTCCATTTTCATGGCTTTACCGGCAATGCTCATCTGATCTGGCTTATTGCCCTGTTTAACACTTGTCAGCCAGCAGCCGTAAGGTGTAACATTTCCCAGTTCAGCAAGGGAACGGCTCCAGACGATGCGGTCTTTAGAAAGATTGCGTACGATAGTATTGCGTTTATTTACTTCCGCATTCTGCTGCTGAGCTTTATCAAAACGCTCCTGCCAGACTTTCATTGAAACGATACCTTCATTCACATCGCTGAGCTTACTTTCAGTATACTTGAACATTGCCAAATGGTAACCCCACAGTAAAATGCTCAGTCCTAAAAATACATAAGCTATAATACGATAAAGTTTCCATGTAGGAAACTCACTTTTGCGCCTGTACTCAGGTAAAAGATTGATTCTAATCATCTGCTTCCCCTCCGTACAAAGCAGCGCCTATTGCAACAGTCAGCGCTCCCAGATATTTTTTCAGTTCTCTCTGATCAAGTTTATCTGCAAAAGTAACTGCTTGACGCAGATCGTTAACGACAACCTTCATTTCCATACCTTCGCTCAAAAATTCGGACAATCCGGCCATATTTGCACCGCCGCCTGCCAAAACCAGATGCGTAAATCTTGCATCCTTTTTATTGATCAAATAATATTCACAGGTTCTGCGTACTTCACGTCCCAGATTTTCAACCTCGTTGAAAAATTCTGCAAATTTGGTTTTATCTGTTTCCAGGCTGCTCAAAAGCAGCTCATCTTCCAGTTTGATCTTTTCAGCAGCCGTCAGGTCAACGCCAGCACCATTAGCAATAGCGGCATTAAACATCTGCCCTCCCTGGGGAATACTGCGCTGCGCAACAGGAGCACCGTTCTGAAAAATAGTCAGCATCGAATATGAACGTCCTATATCAAGCAAAACGAAGTTTTCCAACTGCCTGGGCAAGGTTCTATAAGCAGACAAAACTTCGATATCAATACCAATAGTATGCCAGGCCAGCGCATCACTGATTTCCAGCAGTGAATCAATAACATCCTTAGGTGAAGCAACCAAAAGCACAGGCTGCAGACCTTCATTAGTATATGCCCCAAATTTAGCCGAATCCACATAATAAGTATCAGCTTCATAAGGAACATACTGACTGGAATCCCAAGCTACAGACTGTTTCATTTCTTCGTCAGGCATTTCCGGCATATCGATCTCACGTACAAAAGCATTACGGCCGCCTACAGTAAAAACCGCATGCCTGGCATTAAAATCATATTTTGCCACCAAGCCTTTAATAAAGCTTATCATCGCATCACTGTTACGGACAAATCCGTTATTGATAAGCTCCAGTGGCAGCTCTGCTACAGCAAAACAACTAACTACAGGCTTACTGCCTGTTTCTATCTGCACCATTTTTATACTTCCGGTGCCGATATCGACGCCAACTATTTTTGACGGCTTTGTGTGAAACATTCTTTTTACGATGGCTTGCACATTCACTTGCGCAGACCTCCTTGATTCGTATAAATAAAATCAGTTTTAATACTATATTTTATAAATTATATCATAAATTCATAAACTCATACAAACAAATTCCAGTAAAAATAAATTAAATATGGAGAAAACAAAAGCGCAATATAAGCTCCGATACATAAAAACGGTCCAAACGGAATCGGATCTTTACGCTGCTTGATACCGGAAGCCAGCAGCAGCACCCCGATTATCCCCCCAAAAACAAAAGCCAGCATCAGACAAACGATACTCGCCTTAAACCCAAGCCAAACGCCTAAAACAAAACTGAGCTTAACATCGCCAGCACCCATTCCACCGCGACTCAGCAAAAATATCAGCAGCATCAGCCCACCGGCAAATAAAGCTCCATATAAAGAATCCCACATGTCCGGAAAAGCATAATAGGCATAAATGATACCTGTCGGCAGCATCAGCATCAAAATTTCATCCAGCAGAATTTGATGATCCAGATCAATAAAAGCCTGCACGATCAGGCAAGCTACAAAAAAGAAAACCAGTATTATTTTTAAGCCAGGCAAATAATACAAGCCGCACAAGGCAAATAAAATACCTGTCAAAAGCTCTACCAGCATATAACGGGCGCTATAAGCAGCATTACAGTAGCGGCACCTGCCGCGCAGCAAAAAATAACTTAGAACAGGTATCATATCCTGAGCCCCTAACCTGTGTCCGCAGCTGCCGCAGGCTGACGGAGGGCTGATAACAGATTTCCCCAGCGGCAGCCTGTAAATACAGACATTCAAAAAACTGCCGATAACTATGCCGATGACAAAATATAAACCAAATAACAAATACACAAAACCACGCTCCAACATAAAATATACTGTAAATTATAGTACTTTCAGTTAATTTCAGCACAAAAAGAACTGTCAAAATATATTACATAAAAGACAAAACCAGACACCATTGCTGTCTCTTGATGCCTAAATCATAGTTTTCAAAGAGTCATTTAAACACCGATTTTTGAATAACAACGATGCTTTTCTCGATATACCACCTTGAATATACCGACAGAAAGTTTAACAATAGTAATAAACAAAACCCTCATATTCAATTACATTGATTAATATTTATTGTATCACACAAACAGGATGATATTTATTAATTTAAGAAAACATACCTTTAAAAATATATGCTCAGAATAGTGATTACCAGGATAGATAAAGTATTTACCTTTACAATCACTTACTGCTTAAACTGGTAAACAAAAGCAGCAGTATTATCAACTACTGCTGCTTGGCATTTATCAACATAATTCCAGATTCATTCTATAAAAGCAGATTTAATTATTTCCATAAACCTGCTCTTTTGTATAATAACCGTTTTCGATCAATATCTTGTCAATATTTTCTTTTGTTACCATTTCACCAGTAATCAAATAAGCCTTAATTTTTTCTCCCTTCTCATTGGCGATTTCTGAATTGGCAGTTACTTTTTCGCCTTTAGCAAGTGCAACAGCCTGATCAACCGCAGCTGACGCCATATTTTTCAAGTCCATATACACTGTTGCATCCTGCGTTCCTGCAACAAGTCTTTTAACCGCCGCCAGTTCTGCATCCATACCGACAATGATAACATGATTTTTTAATCCCAGCTCCTGTACTGCAGCAGCGGCACCACCAGCCAAACCATCATTCGGACACAAAACTGCATCTAATTTCATGTCATTCGCTATAACAGCTTTTTTTACCATTTCCTTGGCCGTATCAGCAGACCACCCCGGTACATAATCATTCAATATTACATTGACGCCCGTTCCGACCATTGGTTCAATGTATTTATTGGCCCCATTGTATAAAAAGTGAGTATTAAAATCACCTTTATCACCCTTCAAAACAATAAAATTACCCTTATAAACACGCTCTGATAAATGCTTGCCCAGGTTCTGCCCAATTTTGTAAGTATCATAACCAATAAAAAGATCCGTCTGAGGATTTAAAATAGCCCTACTATATGAGACAACCTTAACGTTTTTCTTTTTTGCATAATCTACTATATCGTCAACCTGACGTAAATCTCTGGGAATCATAATCAATACATTGATACCGCTGTCAATAAGTTCAAAACAGTCTTCACGCCATGTCTTAGGTGTATCAGTAGTATTAAAACGAACAGTTATATCTGCTCCGAGTTCTTTAGCACGATCTTCCATAAACTGTTTTTCTTTCACCCATCTTGTAGCACCACCAACACCAAAAGAAACTCCCAGCTTGGGTTTCTGACGCTCGCTGCTGCAGCCCACAGCCAGTATAAAAATTGCCACAGCCCCCATAATACATACGATTTTTTTCAGCATAACTTACCCTCCCTGAAAAGCTCGGCAAATTTACTTTCTTCCATTGGTCTGGCAAAATAATAACCTTGAGCAATATTACATCCGCATTCACGCATCAGACTGACATTCTCCCCTGTTTCAACGCCTTCTACCACCAGACTGATATTCAGCTTGCGAGCCATTTCTACAACTGAAACAAAAATAATATTACGTTTTTCGTTATCAGCAGCTTCCTCTAAAAAAGCTCTATCTACTTTTAAAGTATCTATCGACAAGTCTTTCAACATATTCAAAGAAGAATAACCGGAACCAAAATCATCCATTGCCACAGCGACGCCATATTCACGAACTTTCTCTGTAAAATCATAAATAATACTGAAATTATCAAAAATAGCGCTTTCCGTTAGCTCCAATTCAATCAAATGCGCTGGTACCTGATATTTTTCCATTTTCTGTAAAAGTGTCGGTAAAAATTTTTCATTTGAAAAATGCAAACGTGAGAAATTTACAGAAATCGGCACACATTCAACACCGGCATCCAATGAACTTCGCAAGAAAGCTAATACTTTTTCAAAAACAATCATATCCAAATCTGTAACTAAACCAGTTTTTTCGCTTAAGGGTATAAAATCGCCCGGCGCAATCAGTTTATTATCTCTGGTCCGCCAACGGATCAATGCTTCTGCACCAACCAGCTTCCCACTGTTGATGTCAACTTTAGGCTGGTAGAAAGCTACAAACTCATCATTTTTAATTGCAAGTTTTAAATCCCGTTTCAGTTCTTCATTATGAGCAGTCATATCATCAAATTTCTTGGAATAATAGACCACGTGCTGATTCAGCACACCTTTAATCGTCTGCGCCGCAACGCTGGCCTTGTCGACCATAAGATTAATATTTTCATCGTAGTCTTTGATAACATAAACGCCAGCCGAAAAATGCAGTATCAGATTTTCTTCTGTGATATTTCTGATCGCTGAAAATAACGCTTCGATTCTTTCTTCATCTGCATCCAGTAAGAAACATACAAAACGGTCACCGGAAATACGTGCCGCAGTTTCGCCTGGCTGCATCCAGACGCTGACTGAACTGTATATTTGCCGCAAAATCTTATCGCCGCAGGCAAACCCGTAAAAATTGTTGATATATTTAAAGTTATCTACATCAAAACTCAGGATATAAAATTGCTTGTTTATTTTGTTGCTTAACGTCTCCTGTACATCAACAAGAAATTTATTATAGGTATTGCCCCCTGTCACATTATCTACAAAAGCAATTTTTTCCAAAACCCGTTTCTGTCGACGCTTGTTCCAGGCAAAATAACAGATACTTACCAAAAAGATAAGTACAAGCGAAACCATAACCATGTAAAAAATCTTCATAACTATATTTCCGTTTTCGGCAATGACATCAGTAGGAACGCTCGTTACCAGATACCAGTCATGTACCTGTTCAATAGGAGTATAAGCAGAGAAGTTTTTTTCACCATTGACCGCATTTTCCATAAAACCGCTTTTATTGGCTTTAATGTCATCTTTCATTTTACGAACAGCTTCAACGTTTCCGTATTCGTAAACATCACGAAAATAATTATCCGATTTTAAAGCACAATTAATGTGTTTGGTATGCAGGATAATATAACCTTCACTATTGATAACATACATATACCCTTTAGACGAAAATAACGAAGCCGCAAACAGCTCATTCATCTGTTTATCCGTATAGATTTTCTGAATCGTGCCGATGATATTATTATCGTAATACAACGGCACGCTGCCGACAAAAATATATTCGCCGTTGATTCTTGAAATAGTCCGTTCAGAAATATTAGAAATACCATCAATAGCTAATTTAAAATATCGGCGTCCTGAAATATCTATATGCGTGTCGCCATCTACATAAGCAAGCCCATTTTTATTTGCTAAGAATAAACTATCATCAATGCTGTTTTTAGAATAATCCTCTAAAAATTTATTGATATCTGCTTCTTTGGTGATATTCTTATTTTTCAGTCCGTCAGATATTTTATTACTGATAATATCCAGACGATTAAGATCCAAAAGCAGTTTACTGGTAATAACGTTCTTATTTTGCGAAACTATTTCTTCAAGGTTATTTCTGGAATCACTGTCAAGTAAATTTTGAACATATCCCAACAAAAAAACAATAACACCAAATAAAATGATGTTAAATACAAAAACAGATATCAAAAAAGGTTTTTGTAAAATTTTATCAAAATTCATGACAGATCCCATCCGGCTTCGTTAGAAGTATAAAAAAATTAAATATCACTTTTTTTCACTATGGCATTACATTGAACAATTACTTATCAATAAATTTCAATATCTTTATTTCTTTTTATTTAGCAACTAAATATTATTTTCATAAATATATTTTTAAGTTTTATTTTAAATATTTTATCACTTTATTTATCTTTTATCAACTTAAAATAATAACCCCGTTCCCTTTTTGGGAACGGGGTTATTATAAAAATAGTTTGATTTATAAATTTGATTTATAAAATAGAAGCTTCATTTACTTCTTCAATATCATTTTTTTCAGCATAGCCTGTCAGGGCCAAAGTCAAAGCACCGTCACCAGTTACATTGCAGGCAGTACCAAAGCTGTCCTGCAGTGCAAAAATCGTCAACATCAAAGCCGTACCAGTAGCATCAAAACCCAGTACACTGATGATAAGGCCTAAAGAAGCCATAACTGTACCACCTGGAACACCGGGGGCACCAATAGCAAAAATACCCAGCAACAGACAGAATAAAATCATCGTACCTAATTCTGGCAAAGCACCATATAAAATCTGCGAAACAGTCATAACAAAAAATACTTCAGTCAAAACACTGCCACATAAATGAATATTGGCAAACAGTGGAATGCCAAAATTTACCAAGTCTTTGCGCAGCACTTTTGATTTACGTGCACATTCCAACGCCACTGCTAAAGTAGCTGCCGATGACATTGTACCTACGGCAGTAATATAAGCCGGCCAGTAATGCTTAAGCACTTCCATTGGATTAGCGCCGGCATAAAGACCTGCCAAACCGTACAACAATGCCAGCCAGATATAATGTCCCACCATTACTATCAGCACTACAATCAGGAACACAGGCAGCTGTTTGGTAATCGTACCTTCGTACGACAACGCGCAAAAAGTGCAGGCGATAAAAATCGGCAGCAGAGGAATAACAATATTAGTAACGATAGCCAGAACAATTTTTTGAAATTCTTCCAAAAATTTAGTAATCACAGCAGCCTTAGTCCAGGCAGCTGCCACACCAATCAAAACAGAAAAGACCAAGGCGCTCATTACACTCATGATCGGGTCGATCTTTAGATCAAACAACAACTTTGGCAGTTCTTTTAAACCATCTACAGAAGAAACAATATTCAGATGGGGAATAATACCATACCCTGAAAACATTGCAAAAAATGCTGCTCCAACCGAAGAAACATAAGCTAAAGTAATAGCAACACGCAGCATTGTCGACGCATGCTGGCCCAAACGCGTGATAGACGGGGCAATGAACCCGATAATAATCAGCGGTACACAGAAAATAATCAATGAACCAAGTAAATTTTTGATGGTTAATATAACCTGCATCAAAGCTTCATTGGCATATAAGCCTACCAGAATACCTGCAATAACACCCAGTAAAAGTCGGGCAGGCAAACTTCCCAGTATGTTTTTCATTAGCGTCACTCTTTTCTTGGATAAAATATTTTACTATATACTAAAATAGCATATACTAATCAATTCCTCAACTGTTTTTCACTTTTTCTCTCAAAATATTATTATTTTCTTAAATAAAAGTACTGAAAATAGTATTTTAGACTTTTTTACTACCGTGGAGCCCACATCATCAGACCCACACCACTGCCATACAAGATAACCGCCGCCGATCTCAGCCAGACCTGCCAAAATAAAAATCATAATCGAACTAAACATAACATTTTCCTTTCCAAATACGCAATCCATCTAATATTATAGCCATAAAATAAAAAATTAAAAGTCTGGCTAACTAAAATCCAGACTTTTATCATTTTCACATTTAATATAAATTATTTTTGCTAATATAAAAATCTAAATCTGCCAGCCGCTGTTTAGAATCAGTTCCAATTTTCTGACCAATCAAGATTGCTAACGACTCTGCAACACATAATGGAACTACATAAGAATTTGTAAAACCAACTCCGTCTATTTTTACCGTTAACAAATAATCAGCATATGGCACTAATGGTGACGTTACTCTGTCTGTAATGAGAATGATTTTACTACCACGCTTTTTAGCCAGCTCTAAAATAGAATAATTAATCTCAGAGTAGCGCGGGAACGAAAACATCACCAAACAATCTTCTTCATTAAGATCAATCAATTTTTCTATAACACTGCTTTCTGCCATATTGCACAAAATCAAATGCGGCACAAAAAACACTGCTTTACGTGTAAAATAATCAGCACAACAAGATGTTCCTCTAAAACCAATAATATATTTATTCCGACTTTTTATAATACACTCAGCGATACTATTCACTAATTTGTCATCTAAATTAAGCATCGTCGAAGATAAATTATCAATAGCCTTATAAAAAACATCGTTTACTACGTTATCACTATTTATTTTATCTTTGGTATTAGTAAATTTCTGGCTTGGCGATAAATTCAAATTATAATGTTCAAGCATCCGTTCTTTCATAGTATTTTTAAAATCAGCAAACCCAGCAAATCCAAGTAATCTAATAAACCTAATAATAGAAGTATCACTTACACCTAACTTTAACGATATATCAGTCACTGTACTAAGACCAATGTTATTAATATTATCAAGAATATAATCTGCTATAACTTTTTCTGTTTTAGTTAAATTCATAGACTGGATCTTACTAATCAAATTATCCATAACAACATTCCTTTAAATATTAAGTATTATGTTAATATTATACACCATAAAATAAAAAGAAGCAGGGATAAATTTCCCTGCTTCTTTTTATTTTATTCAAGTTCTCTTACAAAAGACTGTATTCTATCCATTGCTTCCTTTAAATTCTCCATAGAATTAGAATAAGACAATCTTACTTTACCCTTAATATTAAATGCTTCCCCTGGAACCAATGCCACCAGAACAGCTTCTAATAGAATATTAGCAAAATCAACGGCATCTTTTATTTCACGGCCACGATATTTTTTGCCAAAATAACAACTGAAATCCGGCAATAGATAAAAAGCTCCTCTAGGTTTCGCACAGCTTACCCCCGGCATTTCGGCCAAACGCTGCAATAAATAAATTCTTCGTTTATCGAACTCTGCAACCATTACTTCCAAATCATGCTGCGGTCCACTCAAAGCAGCAACAGCAGCCTTCTGAGATATAGCACTGGTAGCTGAAGTTGTTTGACTTTGAATTTTCTTTATTGCATCTATAATAGTTTTATTGGCAGCTACATATCCAATACGCCAGCCAGTCATTGCATAAGCCTTAGAAAAGCCATTTACAGTTAAAGTCCTGTTCCAAACATCTTTAGAAATAGAAGCTATTGAAAAGTGCTTTGCATCGTCATAAATAAGCTTTTCATAAATTTCATCTGTAATAATATAAAAATCATATTTACAAGCTAAATCAGCTAATTTACGCAAAGTACCTTCGCTATAAACAGCTCCAGTTGGATTATTAGGAGTACAAATAACAATAGCTTTTGTCTTCGTAGTTACAGCCTTCTCTAAAGCCTCAATATCCAAATCAAAAGTTTCTGCTTCTACATCTACAAAAACTGGTTTCGCTCCTGCAAACTTAATCATCTCAGTATAACTAACCCAGCAAGGAACTGGCAAAAGCACTTCATCTCCAGGATCTACTAAAGCCATGATCGAATTAAAAATTGCCTGCTTAGCTCCTACAGTCGCGCAAATTTCATCTGTGGTATATTCTAAATTATTATCTTCATGTAATTTTTTAGAAATCAAACGGCGTAATTCTATAATACCGTTACCAGCAGTATACTTACTGAAGTTATCAACTATTGCCTTGATAGCTCCGCATTTAATATAATCAGGAGTCCCAAAATCAGGTTCACCCACATTTAAAGAAATAATATCTTTTCCCTCTGCTCTCAACTCAGCTACTTTCGCAATCAATGCAGAAGTTGGCGAACCTGAAAAAGTATTCATTCTTTCTGCTAACATTATAATTCCTCCTATCCTAAACTAAAGTTTTATTAAAATCTTCACCAGTCCAAATATTTTCATTTTTGGCAACCAGCATCGTTCCTAAAACATCACCCGATACATTTACTGTAGTATGTGACATATCAATAAGTCTGTACATTCCAGCAATAGGCCCCATTAAATCCATTGGCAAACCTAAAAGATTTAAAAAAATCGCACCTGTTACAATACCACCACCGGGGATACCTGGTGCCGCGATAGACATAATAGTCGAAATAATAATAACCATTAAAATCTGATCAATAGTGAGCTGCAAACCATAGATCTCAGCTACAAAAAACGCCAGTATCGTTTTATATAAAGCGGCTCCAGTCAAATTTATCGTGGCTCCCAAAGGTATAGAAAATGAAGCAATAGACATCGGTACCTTTAACCTTTCTGTAGTAACATTTAGAGTTATAGGTATCGTACCTGCGCTGGAATTAGTAGCAATAGTATTTACCCAGATCGGTATCATTGATTTACACATTTCCAGATAATTTACTTTAGTATATAACCAGACGATACCACTAAAGAAAAACCAAATCAAAAGACAACCAACCCAATCTGTAAAAACAAACTTAGCCAGAACCCCAAAAAGCTTAGGTCCAAATACAGCCGTAGTATTCGCCATCAGTGCCAATACACCAATAGGAGAATATAACATAACTATATCCAGCATTTTATAAATAATACTTGCGCATTGATCAAAAATTTTAGTAACCCCAGCTACCTTCTCACCTAAAGACACCAGTGCCACACCTACAAGAACAGTAAAAAAAATCATTTGCATAATCTGATTTTTAGCCATACTGTCAACAATATTAACTGGTACCATATCAAACAAAAAATTTACAAATGATGGGGTTTTCACTTTTGAAGTATCAAATGCCTGCATATTATCAAGTGTAAATCCCACACCTGGATGAGTTATATTAACCATAACAATACCAACAATACAAGCAATAACTGTCATAAGGAAATAGACAATGACTACTTTACTGCCAATTCTTTTCAACCGCTGCACATCACCAATAGCAGCAATGCCGCTTGTAACGCTAAAAAAGATAACCGGAACAATTAACATTTTAATCATATTCATAAATAAATCTCCGGCAGGTTTTACCCAAATAGAAAAATCATGGAAAAACAGTCCGGCTATAATACCTATGATAAAACAAACGCCTACTCTATGCGGCAAATATTTTTTATTTAACAAAAACGTACTCATACTATCCCCTCGTTTCCCAAACAACTTGCTTTATTAATAGTAATCGTCAATTATTTCAATCTTTTTTGTCTCGATAGCTTTAGCTACCCACTCACGCTTAGCAGTTCCATTCCCAGCGGCAACCACTTTAGCTTCATCAGTTTCTTGCAGTTTTTGCGCTGCTGCAAGTACCGCAGAAGCATCCTTCAATGGAATAATTATTACACCATCATCATCCATAACAACTATATCTCCTGGGTTTACGCTAATACCACCACAAGAAATTGGTACATTTATTTCTCCCGGTCCTTCTTTATAAGGACCACCTGGTGTAGAACCTGTCGCATAAATAGGTAATGGTATTTCCTTTGCGGATTTTACATCCCTTATCGGGCCATCTAATACTAAACCATTAAGTTTTTTATAAGCAGCATATGTAAACATAATCTCTCCCATCAACGACCTGTTATCTACACCGCCCTCATTAGAAACAACAATCACATCACCTTCTCTAGCCATATCCAAAGCTGCGTGTATAAGAAGGTTATCTCCCCCACGAGATTTGACAGTAAGGGCAATTCCTGCCCATACCGTTCCATGCGGACTGGAAAACAACTTAATTCTTGGATGCATAGCACAAGAACGTCCCATCGTATCAGCAATATTAGCTGTAGGTATCTTGGCAAACGCTTTAACTAATTCCAATCCACTGTTGTCCTTTTTTAAATAAATTCTTCCGCCAACTGTCATTTGCTACACCTCACTTGATATTATATTAGTCACTTTCTTGTTTATTTAACAACATTTTAACTTCAAAAAGAATATTATTCAACATATTTCTGTAAACATTTAATAATATTTTATTTTTCTACCTAAAAAGTAAAATTTGTAACAAATTTCTAGCCATTTCATTTATTATTTCTATAAATTCAGTGTTCTCAAATAAACTATAAATATTACAGATGTAATTATCGAAAAGCCTTTCATTATAACAAAAACAAAAAACCATTTCTGAAAATATCAGAAATGGTTTTAATTCATCTTATTTTGTTGGTGATCTGGGAGGGATTCGAACCCCCGACCCACGGCTTAGAAGGCCGTTGCTCTATCCTACTGAGCTACCAGACCAAAAATTGGAGCGGGCGATGGGAATCGAACCCACAACATCAGCTTGGAAGGCTGAGGTTTTACCACTAAACTACACCCGCAATTTACTAAGCAATGCTCTATGTATTTGGTCGGAGCGGCAGGATTCGAACCTGCGACCCCCTGCTCCCAAGGCAGGTGCTCTACCAAGCTGAGCCACGCCCCGAATACAAAGGATATTATATAGATTTTTGATCCTAAAGTCAAGTCTTTTCGTATTTTACCTGACAGATTCTTCAAATAAAGTTTTCTGCAATCAAAAAGGCAGTCATAAAAACTGCCTTTTGGGGTCTAACAATTTACTAAAACTTAAGCTTCTTCAGCCACTTCTTCAGCAATAGAGGCCTTTTCTTTTTGCTTTGCCAGATGCGCGGTATAACGTTTTGTTTCGGCTACGATAACTCCAGTCAGGCCCAGAAGTGCGATCAAATTAGGAATAGCCATCAAACCGTTAACTATATCTGCCAAAACCCAGATTGCTTCCAGTTTCAAGAATGCACCGCAGGCAATCAGGCAAATAAAAATAATACGGTACGGTAAAATTGCTTTAACACCCAGCAAATATTCGATGCAGCGTTCACCATAGTAATTCCAGCCTAAGATCGTAGTAAAGGCAAACAGTACCAGGCCAACCATCAACAGATATTTGCCCCACACCGGGAAACCCATCGTAAAGGCAGCCTGAGTCAAAGCTGCACCATTCAAATCACCAGTCCAGACATTAGTAACAACCAACGTCAACCCAGTCAGTGTACAAATAATGATCGTATCAATAAAAGTACCGGTCATAGAAATCAGCCCCTGTTCGGCGGGCCATTTTGTTTTAGCAGCAGCAGCAACGATCGGGGCACTGCCAAGACCGGATTCGTTAGAGAAAACACCACGGGCAATACCATTACGCATTGCCATCATAACAGTTGCGCCCAAAAAGCCGCCAGCGGCAGCCGTAGGACTAAAAGCATTAGTAAGCACTGTGGAAATAGCTGCAGGAACCTGATCTGCAAATATAAGTAAAATACCTACGGTAGTAACGACATATAACAAGGCCATAAAAGGAACGATTTTACCTGCTACGCTGGCGATAGATTTAAGACCGCCAATAGTAACGACAGCAACCAGCACAGTCAGCGCAATCGCAGTATAAATAACAGGAATGCCAACAGACAACTGCGTGATCTCAACTATAGCGTTGACCTGAGCAAAAGTACCGATACCAAAATAAGCGCACAACACACCGGACACGGCAAAGAAAACAGCCAGCGGTTTATAAGATTTACCTAAACCGTTTTCAATATAATACATAGGTCCGCCGGCAATATTGCCATTAGCGTCAACTGTACGGTATTTTACCGCTAAAAGACCTTCGGCATATTTGGTAGCCATACCAAAAAATGCCGCCAGCCACATCCAGAACAAGGCACCGGGACCACCTGCTTTGATAGCAGTAGCAACACCGACTATATTACCTGTACCGACAGTAGCTGCCAAAGCTGTACACAATGCTTTAAAGCTGTTGACGTCGCCGTCACCATCATTTTTAGCCGAAAAAATCAATTTTAAAGCCATTGGCAGTTTAAGCACCTGCATTAAATTCAAACGCAGGGTCAACCAGATACCGGTACCAACCAATAATACCAATAACGGCGGTCCCCACACAAAACTGTCGATCTCATTCAAAAGCTCCAACATAAAATTCTCCCTCTTCCCCTTATGTGAAATGAAAAACTAAAAGCCCACCGGAATAATGACAACTCCGGTGGGCAAAAAAACGATATAAGTACTCCCCTGCCTAAAAGGCAGCGGAACTACTGCTATTGCTCTGTCCATTGGCCTGAGAGATAAGAACATCAACGATATTCGTGCACCTTCGGCGCCCATTCAAGGGACTCTCCAGAGTTGTGTCCGCATACGGTTCCGCCTGATTTCCAGGCACCTGAGAGTTTAGCTCCTTCGGTAGACGCATCGTCTTCTCCCATATGTTTCATCCACGCATTATTCACTTGTGATGTTAGTTATTATAGCAGATAGTTTAAAAAAAGCAAGTACTTTTGTATTGTATACATGTATTCAATTGACCAAAGTATCGAAATAGCCTGCCTCTATCAGCTTAGCCAAAGCCAGCTCGCCGCCCTGCGGTTTAAAATCAGCTGATAAAACAGGTGCCGCCAGGCCCTCTGCACCAAGCGACATGCCGACAGCACGGGTATTATAGCCTCCGGCGACTGCTTCCACAAAATGGGGCAGACAGAACCCGCCCAAAACGCCCGCGATCAGCAGAACTACGAATACTTTGAGACAACGATCACTCAATTTACCGTATGTCATACTGTATCACCGTCCTTTACTATCTTCATTATACAAAAATATTCACTTCTGTGAACATTTTGAAAACTACAATACTGCTTTCATTATCTACAAAATTATTTTTTCTGTGGTTTACTTGTGTCTTACAGTTTTAAAGCTAAAATAATCTGCTAAGATAAATAAAAAGGAGGTATACTATGAAAAATCCTAACGGTTACGGCGGCGTAAGCAAACTGCCCGGCAACCGCCGCAAACCCTATCGTGTACGACTGACAGCAGGCTGGCAGTATCAAACAGATGGCAAACCACTGCAAAAATATCACACACTTGGTTACTATACCAGCAGACGCGCCGCCCTAATCGCACTTGCCGACTATAACAAACGCCCTTACGACTTAAATCTGCAGCATATCACTTTAGGCGAGCTTTACAACCAGTGGTATGACAAACATACCGTCCGCCTTTCACGTTCCTCACGCTGCAGTTTTACGGCAGCCTGGAAAAAATGTACTGATATTGCCAACGAACCAATCAAAAAAGTAAAAAAAGCACAAATGCAGGCAGTCCTGGATAATAATCAGCACCTTTCACCCAGTGTGCAAACACGCTTAAAAACTATTTTCAACGGTATTTTTCGTCTCGCACTTGAAAATGATCTTATCAACGTAGACTATTCGCGTTATCTGGAAAAGAACGCTACTGCCAAACAAACATCCCGCAGTATTTTTACTCACAGTGAAATCAAATGTTTATGGAAAAATCTTGAACTGACATTGCCGCTTGCTGACGGCAGCCGCCATCATTACAATGACGTCAGGCTGGTCGATACGGTACTGATCATGCTTTACAGCGGTATACGCATCGGCGAGCTGCTGGAAATACAAACGGCACATATCGACCTCAAAAAGCAGATTATTGACCTGCACGGTACTAAAACAAAAGCAGCACACCGTATCCTGCCACTGCATAAAGATATCGTGCCGCTTGTCGCCGCCCGTATGCACGGTAAATATCTGATCGAAACAGAAAATGGCCAGCCAATAATCTACGATACCTACAAAAAACGTTTTTTTGACCTTTTAATGTCAACATTAAAAATGCAGCATAAACCCCATGACTGTCGTCATACCTTTATCAGCGGTATGGACACCTGCGGGATCAGCGCCGGCAGCGTTATTTTAAAACGCATAGTTGGTCACGCCAATGCCGATGTCACTGAAAGCTACACTCACAAAAATATCCGGCAGCTTCTAACTGCAATCAACAAACTAAAATATTGATTTGTGTCTTACCAGAGTCTTACAAAACGTTATAAATTTAATAAATAACCCCTGCGTTTAATAACTGCTCAGACTGCTGATACTAACTTAATGGAAATTATTAATCCTCTTGAATTTTACTAAAAACCAAAAAGGTTTCACTTTGGTGGAACTGGTAGTAGTAATCGCCATTATCGGTATACTTGCCGGTATCGCAGTTCCGCGTTTTCTTGATGCTACTGCATCTGCCCGCGGCGCAAAAATCGTAGCTGACATGCGTACCATCCAATCGGCAGAAATGATTTATTATGCCAAAAATGCTAAATACCCAACTGCACAAAATGATTTTGCTGATTTAGTCCAAGGTAACTGGCCTGGTGTTCCAACTGGTAAATTTATTATCGCCCAAGTATTAAAAAAAGGTGGCGGTACTACAGAAGGTGTTGCTGGTGATGGTGCGGCATATACTTATACTGCAGGAAAAGATGGTGCTTCGGGAACAATTACATTAACCGGTGCTACTGGTCTTACAGGTGTTGACGGCTCAAGTTATACGTTAACGGTTCTTTTAGGTGGAGATCAACAGGTTACTACACCTGAAAGTTAATAATAATTTTCAATGTTTAAAAACGACTGACATTTGTCAGTCGTTTTTTTGACCAATTTTATAAAATTTCAGGTATTTTTAAAATGTTATTTTTCACTTAAATAAAGATCACACTAAACAGCTTCTCTATTAATTAGCAAATTATAAGTTGTGCATTAAATTAAACTACAAGGTAAAAGATCCCTAATGACGCTAATACATAAGTATTTTTATTATAAATATATTTACTCCTGAACAAACTAACTGATTACTAAAAACAGAAAAGGTTTCACTTTGGTGGAATTGGTAGTAGTAATCGCCATTTTAGGTATCCTGGCAGGTATCGCAATTCCACGTTTTATGAGTGCTACTGAAACGGCACGTGGCGCTAAAACAGTTGCTGACTTGCGGACTTTAGAAAGTGCTGCTGTAATGTACTATGCTAAAACTGGTTTAGTTCCAACTAAAGATGACTTAGAAAAAGGTAATACTACGCTTGGTACTGCAGCATTAGTTGCTTCTTGGCCTGTTCCTACATCTGGAAAAGCTATTATAAAAAATAATGACAATAAAGAAATTACTTGGACGATTAGTTCTGGAGCTGCATATTCAATCAATGCAGAAGGCCGACCTACTATTGGTGATCTAACTATTGATCAAATTTTAAAAGCTTCAACTGGTAGTGAGTTGAAGAAGTAATTTTAATAGTATTAAATAATAAAGGCGGATGATAATTATCATCTGCCTTTATTATTTAAAGCATTAGTTTGTGTTTTACCTACACCAATATTACCGTTAGTTACTTGGTAAACTTTAGCTTGTATAAAACCGGGTTTGGTCAGTTTTGGATAGACATATAGAGTATAATTTCCAGTATTTGTTCCTCTAATTGACCAGCCGTATTTATCCAAATCAAAGCCATTTTTTTCAGGTATGCGTTTATTTTAGCGGTTCGCGTACCTTCATCTTTAACTTCAGAATCAATGTTTCCCCTTCCAAAATCTTTAATATTACCAGAGTTTATTGCATCTAGGATGCCCTGGCTTACATTTTTGGCAAGTCCATCAACCACATCAATATTTATGCCATTATTGGAACCCACAGAAATAGGCCCTCCGCCGTTATTGCCTTTTTGACCTATTAAAAATTCATAAATAGATTTGCCATCACAGGTAGCAAATGGAAAATCCACACCATCCCTTTTATGGCTATTATAGCCATAATAATATTGACGATCAGATAAATTATAACGATAGGTATTGCCGTCACTGCCTTGAAAAGAAATTATTCCCTGCGGCGGTAAAGGATAACCACCAGAGAAATAATCATTAAATTTTTCAGAACCAGACTCGAATTTAAAACCGGAGTTTGTAGTGCTAACCTTAGGATATTGACCACCGTGATCTGCAGCAAAAACTAAAGCTATGCTTTCTATAGTACACGTATCACCCAATAATTTAGCTCCCTGGGCAACTTCTATAGCATCTGTAAAGCGAGGGAGAGCAATATCGGCTAAAATGCCAAGTGTTGCTATAATAATTTTTATTAATATAAAACCATAGCTTGATCTTTTCATAATATTCGCATCAAAAAATAATGATATTTCTTATGTTGTAGCATATTTTATTTATTGAAAAAATAAATCATGAATCATATATTTGTTTAATAAATTATAAACGATACCAAATTATCACAAAAAAACATGGTATAGTTTAAAATTTACCTATTTCCTGAAATATATTGTTCAATAAACATTGAGTATGGAACGCCGTTAGTGCCAGTGCCGAATCCATTAATAAAAGATACTGTTATTTTTCTATTATTTTCACTGCTGCCTACACCACTGCTTGCTTTCTCTATACCGTATGAACAATTATTTAGTGCTATTCTATTACCGCTAACTGCATAGTAATAATCGCCTTGAGGAGGTGTTGGCACTGCATATAAAAAACCTTTAGCAACAATATCTTGAAAAACTTTTGCACCGTTAGCTTTTTGATCATCCGTAAGGCCATCAATGGTATTACCTGCCGCCATATATTGTTCAACAGCGCTTTGCAAAGTACGCATGTCGGCCGCCGCTCTGGCGGTTCTGGTTTTAGCCTGCGAATCAAGGAAATGAGGAATCGCAAGTCCTGCCAATATCCCAATAACAGCAATGACTATCACAAGTTCAACTAAAGTGAAACCTTTATTATATTTGCACATAACTTCTCCTTCTAGTATTAAAACAAATAGGCAGATAGGCTGTAATTTCCTATCTGCCTATTTAAAATTAGTTATTTTTTCTTGGTCATTAAAGTTTTTAAATCTATGTTTTCGCCAGCGTTGATGGTAACAGTTTTAGGAGTAGTATCATTACTAGGTGTTACGGTATAAGATTTTACAGTATCTTCGATTTCACCAGCTTGATTAGTTTCAGCTACTTTAAAAGCACCAATCGGTGGAATCGGCTCAACTGCTAAATATCCGTTATCCACTAATCCTTTCATATCAGTAAATTGACCTTTTTCTGCATAATACATAGATTCTGCACTTTCGATAGTTCGCAAATCAGCAACTAATCTTGAACCACGAGCATTAGTTGTAGCATCCATAAACCGTGGAATCGCCAACCCTGCTAAAATACCTAAAATAGCAATTACTACTACCAATTCCACCAAAGTGAAACCTTTTCTGTTTTTAATAAAATTTTTCATTGGATTTCATCCCTTCTTAATATAGCGTTGCTACCATTATTTGCATAATAATATAGCCGCTATTTTATTTATATTTTAATAATAACTCTTTTTTAAACTTTTATCAAGCATTTTTGTCATAAAACTTTTATTTTATTTATAAGCTTCCTACTTTTGTAACTATTTCAAACATCGGCAGTAAAAGAGCTACTGCCAGCGTACCGATAATGACGCCTAAAATAACTATCAGGATCGGGTCCATGATAGTCTGCAGCCTTCCGATAGTATCATCCACCTCGGCGCCATAGAAGTCGGCGACCTTATCAAGCATGGTATCCAAGGCGCCGGTTTCTTCGCCAATATTTACTAAGCTGATAACGATTGGCGGAAACATACCGCTGGCTTCCATAGGATCTGCCAAAGTACGGCCTCGCCTTAAGCTGCCGCGGGCTTGATTAAGTACCCTTTCAGCCTGCAGACTTCCTGTAGCCTTGCTGACAATGGTCATAGCGTTTAAGATCGGCACGCCGCTGCGTGACAAGCTGGCAAAAGTACGGGCAAAACGGGTAATGATGATTTTGTTATATAAGTCTCCGAAAATAGGTACTTTCAAATAAACACCATCACGCCACAGGCGAAAACTTTCTTTAGTACCGGCCCATTTATAAAGCAGAAACAGGCCGATCAGTGCGGCAATAACCAAATACCAGTAATGGCCAAGGAAATTGCTGATGCCGATAACGACACGGGTGACAAATGGAAGTTCGATTTTAAGCTGTTCAAACAAGCCGACAAAAACCGGCATAACGAACATCATAATAATAGCAACCACAATAGCAGCTACCGATAAAACTATTGCCGGATAAATCATAGCTGATTTAAATTTGGCATTCATTCGATAATCTTTTTCAAACTGTGCTGCCAAACGATCCATAACGATTTCTAAAATACCGCCGGCCTCGCCTGCTGCTACCATGTTAGTCATCAGCTCGGGAAAGACTTTAGGGAACTCGGCCATAGCTGCCGACAATGCTTTACCTTCACGGACACTGGTAGTTATCTGCCCTAAAACAGTACGCAGACGCTCTTTGGCAGATTGCTGAGTTAGTATCTCCAGTCCTGTTAAAAGCGGCACACCGGCTCCCAGCAGAGTTGCAAACTGGCGGGCAAAAATCGAGATGTCATAAAGATTGATACTTTCCTCAAAAAGTACTCCCGAAAACAGCCCTTTCTTTTTAGAAGCTTCAATGCCAGCCACATACATGTCCTGTTTACGGATAAAGGCGGCTACGGCAGCTTCGTTAGGGGCGTTGACAGTGCCATAAACTACGGCACCATCACGTTTACGTGCTTTATATTTAAATTGCTCCAAACTGCGGTTCCTCCTTTAGCTTTATAGTCCATGCATATAGCGTTCTAATGATAATGGATCATAACAGCGTTCTTCCGCTATACTGCGGTCGATCTTATTTTGACGTACCAGCTGCGCCAGATAGGCATCCATACAAATCATCCCGAATTTGGAACCGGTCTGGATATATGACGGTATCTGATGTGTTTTGCCTTCGCGGATCAAGTTCCGCAGCGCCGGTGTGGCAACTAATATTTCAAAAGCAGCCAGACGTCCGGTTTGTTCGCGATTCATCAGCAGCTGCTGGGCAACGATGCCCTGCAGGTTGCCAGCCAGCTGAATGCGAATCTGCTGCTGCTGGTGTTCGGGAAAGACGTCGATGATACGATTCACTGTCGATGCCGCATCCTGAGTATGCAGAGTTGCCAAAACAAGATGTCCGGTTTCGGCAGCAGTGATAGCGGTGGCGATAGTTTCAGTATCACGCATCTCGCCTACCAGAATAACGTCAGGATCTTCACGTAATGCTGCCCTAAGGCCATTGGCAAAGCTTTTGGTATCACTGCCGACTTCGCGCTGGTTGATAATGCTGTTGATATGGTTATGCTTATATTCGATCGGATCTTCCAGAGTGATGACATGATCTTTACGGTGTTTGTTGATTTTATTGATAACAGCCGCCAGTGTCGTTGATTTACCGCTGCCGGTAGGCCCTGTCACCAATACCAGACCACGCGGCAGCATGGCAAGGTCGCTGATAACGTCAGGCAGGCGCAGGTCCTCAAAGCTTGGTATATTATTGGAAATCAAACGCAGCGCTGCTGCCACACAGTTACTCTGCTTAAAAACATTGACACGGAAACGGCATACATTTTCAATTTCATAAGAAAAATCAGCTTCGCCGTTATCAAGAAACTGCGTGCGGCGCCGATCGTCCATCAGCTCCATGGCCATATTATAGGTATCCTCACGGCGCAGAGGTTCTTCACCCGCCTGCCGCAGCACGCCATTGACACGGAACATTGGCGGCAAGCCTACCGTTAAATGGATATCCGAAGCGTTGACATCAAAAGCGTCACGCATTAACTCTTTGATCACTTTGTCATCTCCTTACGCATACGCTACGCGCAGCAATTCTGAAGCGGTTGTCTCTCCATCCAATACTTTGCGGATACCGTCTTCTTTCATAGAAGTAACGCCATAAGAACGTCCGGCAGCAAAAATTTCCGTATCGGGAGCATTTTTCAAAATCAGTTCCTTCATTTCAGGAATGATAGGCAGAACTTCATGGATCGCCATACGTCCGGCATAACCGGTAAAATTACATTTACCGCAGCCGGCACCTTTATAGAGTTTTACTTCTTCATCAAGTGCAATACCCATATAGGCCCTTTCTGCCGCGTCAGGAGCATAGGTTTCTTTGCAATGCGGACAGATACGGCGCACCAGCCGTTGAGCTACGACACCTCGCAAAGCGGAAGCTACAAGGAAAGGTTCTACACCCATATCGATCAGTCGCGTGATCGCGCCTGCAGCATCGTTGGTATGCAGGGTACTGAAAACCAAATGGCCTGTCAATGCGGCGTGAATGCTGATGCGAGCCGTTTCAACGTCACGAATCTCACCGACCATGATTATATTCGGGTCTTGACGCAAAATACTGCGCAGTCCGTTGGCAAAGGTAAGGCCCGCTTTATTATTGACTGCTACCTGATTGACGCCTTCAATACGATATTCGACCGGATCTTCAACAGTAATGATGTTTTTATTAGGATTGTTGATATTGGTGAGCGTAGAGTACAGAGTTGTCGATTTGCCGCTGCCGGTAGGACCTGTGACAAGTACGATGCCATAAGAAGAGTTGAACAGACTGCTATACAGCTCCATATTCTTCGCTGTAAAAGCCAGATCATTGATATCAATAGAAGCCGCCGTTTTATCAAGAATACGCATAACGACCTTTTCACCTAGAATAGTCGGCAAGGTCGAAATACGCAGATCAATATCACGTCCACCCTGTTCAATATTGATGCGACCATCCTGCGGCAGGCGTTTTTCGGCAATATCCATTTCCGCCATGATCTTGATACGCGAAATAATAGCGCTGTGACTGTTTTTCGGCAGTGTTACCGCATTACGTAAAACGCCGTCGACACGAAAACGCACCCTCGTATCATCCTCCTGGGGTTCGATATGGATATCACTGGCCTTATCTCGGACAGCCTGCTCAATGACGGAGTTGACGATTTTTATTATCGGCGCGTCCTCACTGCTGTCTTCAACTCTGCGAATGACAGGAGCAAAAGAATCTTCTTTCAATTTGTTGAGGCTGCCGCCTACGCGGCCGCTGACACCATAAAAATTATTAATGGCGTTAATGATATCCTGCTGTTCGGACAACACGATAGAAATGTCACAGCCACTGACCATGCGCACATCATCAATCGCATAGAAATTTGTCGGATCGTTCATCGCTATCGTCAGACGGTTGCCATCTTTTTTCAGCGGTACTAAAGTGTAGCGCTCTGCCAGAAAGATTGGTACTGCCGCAACAGCTTCCGGCATAATTTCGATATCACTCAAAAACATATATGGTATGGAAAGCTGTTTTTCTAAAGTTTTAAGCATTTTACGCTCAGTCAAAAAATTCAGACTGATCAGAGTCTCACCAAGTCTTTTGCCATTTGTTTTTTGTTCAGCCAAGGCTTGATCCAGCTGGGACTGCGTTATTTCTCCCGAGGTAACAAGAATCTCGCCCAAGCGTCTTTTCTGAGTTGCCACGTTGTTCTCCTCCATTTTAAATATTGCCAATAACACGGTTATCTTAGTTTTTTTATTGCTTTTAAAACAAATAATATACCTATATTATTTTATATTTAATTATACTACGCTATGTATTCTAAAACAAACTTATTTTAATAAAAAGAATAAGAATATTTATTTGCTTTTTTTCATCTTGTGGTATAATAAGTATATTAAGATTTTATAATTATCAGTTTAATTTATATTGGAGGAATTATTATGCGAAAACAGCAAGAGAAAACTGATCGTTTGTCACTTATCATTCTGGCAGCCTTCCTGGTTTTGAGCACCTCGCATTTCATGTGCCGCTTTGATGCCAGCGGTTATATAGAAGGCCTGTTCGAAAAAGCATGGGCCGGACAAGTACAGGCAGAAGCTCAGGTTCAGCCTGCTGCAGCAGTTGTACCTGCCGCAGATGCTTTAGCTGCGGCACCAAAAGTACAAACTATAGTCCGTAATCCTTTTATGGCTCCGGCAGCAATGCTCAACAAGCCAACTGTGCATCCCGGTGCAGTTATCGGCGGCGGTGCACCTGTTTATGCAGCTCAGCCTGTTTTACGCGGCATCATCAATAACGGCGTCAAACAGCTGGCCATTATCGAATTTAACAATACCAGTAATTATTACAAAGATGGTCAAAGCTTCGGCGATTATACTGTTGCCGCTATCGGCATCGATTCTGTTGACCTGAGCCATCCGCAAAATCCGCTTCATTTGACCCTAGGGAGGAATAACTAATGCATTCTTGGAAAAAATCGCTGCGAAGCACTACTCTCGCCGCACTTTTGGCCTTCAGCAGCACTACTGTTGCTTTGGCCGCACCTAACGTTACCCTAAATGTGCACGACGGCGAAGTTCGCGACGTTTTGACTGCTATTTCCGCTCTTTCGGATGCCAGTATCGTTACTGACGAATCTGTTAAAGGTAAAATTACTATTGCCTTAGATAATGTGCCGTTCAACACTGCTATCAAGCTTATCACCAGTGCCAAAGGACTGGCATATCGCATGGTCGACGGCGTTATTTTGGTTTCCACCCAGGAAAATCTGAACAAGTTCAACGGCAGCGTCAATGTTTTTAAGCTGAATTATGCCAAAGCAGAAGATGTTAAAAATGCTTTGAATGATATTCTGGAAAGTGAAAAGAAAATCAGTATCGACCCTATCACCAATTCTATTCTGTTCAGCGGCAGCAGCACAGATGAAGAGCGTGTACGCTCGGCAATCAAAGCGATGGACGTTGCTACCAAACAGATCACTTTGGAAGCCAAGATCATTTCTATCAACAAAGAAGACAGTAAAAACCTGGGCATCAACTGGAATTGGGATAAGATACCACAGAACAGTGAGGACAACAATAACAGCAGCAATAACGATGATGATGAAGATTTCGGCGGCGTAGTTCACTTTGGCGCCAGCTATGAATTCCGTTTTAACGCGACACTCAACGCACTGTTTGCTAATGGCAAGGCCAAAATTTTAGCGACTCCGCGCATTATCACCGTTCCCGGTAAAGAAGCAAGTATCTTTATCGGTGACCATATTCCTGTTTTGACTGAGAAAATCGAAAACGGTATTACCGTCAACACTACCGAATATGTAGATGCCGGTATCAAGCTCACCTATACTCCGCTCGTCAGCGAAGACGATATGATCACCTCAGCCGTACATACCGAAGTCAGCACGCCGACACTGGTTTCTGAAATCAAAAATTATAAGATCACCAGCCGTACTGCCGATACTTATGTAAGAATGCGCAATGGTGAAACACTGATCATCGGCGGCCTGATCAATGAAGAAGAGCAGAAAAATATTCAGAAGATCCCCTTCCTATCCAATATTCCTATTTTAGGTGAACTGTTCAAAAACCGCAGCACAACTAAAAATAAAACTGAGGTTATGATGATCCTGACGCCGCATATTACAGAAGCAGGCGCGTCCCCGGCTATTTATGATACTCAGTCCCTGGAAAATGAATTTAAGGATTTCGATGATAACAGATTCCTGAAAGATATCAAAAAATCCGAGCGTTCTCAGGCTGAAGCTAAAATCAAAGCCCAGCAGAAAGAACTGGCAAAGGAAATGAAGGAACTGCAAAAAGAGTTTGACGACGATAAGACCAAGGCTCCGCAGTCAGGTTCGATGCGTGACCGCGTCAACCAAATCTTAAACGAAGATAAATAAAAAGTAAGAGCTATCGCAGTAACAGCGATAGCTCTTTTTGTCTGTCTTTTTATATATTTTTATACCTGTCAGCTATTGTTTTGAATTTACGTACCTCTGCTTCAATATCATCTGCTGCCAAAATCCCGCTGACGATAGCTGCGCCGTTGACACCGGTTTGCAGTACCTGTTCAAAATTGGTGCTGTTGACGCCTCCGATACCGACAAGAGGTGCCGTAACAGCCTGTCTGATACTTTGCAGTCCGTCAAGCCCTAAATAACCGGCATCATTTTTGGTAGTGGTGCCAAACACCGCACCGCAGCCCAAATAGTCAGCACCATCCGCAAGCGCTTGCCTGGCTTCTTCAGGGTTATGAGCCGATGCGCCAATAACTGCCTGCTCGCCTAACAGCCTGCGCACTACAGTAACCGGCAAATCGCTTTGCCCCACGTGCACACCGTCTGCCTGCACAGCCAACGCGATATCAAGCCTGTCGTTGATCAGCAGAGGTACATGATAAACAGCACACATTTTTTTCAGCAGCAGCGCCCGTTCAAGCAGCACACGACTATCAGCATTTTTATCGCGATATTGCAGCAGGGTCACGCCGCCTTTAAGTGCGGCTTCAATGCAGGCAGCGAAATCACGTCCCTGCAAAAATCCGGTATCTGTTACCAAATATACACTGTAATCTATTTTCAGCTTCATTTTCTCCATCTCACTGCTTCCGTTCCGGGTCCAAATGCAGCACGTTCCATTTTGTCGTAACGTGATAAACACCGTCAAACAGCCTTGTTTTAAACATTCCCGGTCCGTCTTTTGTTTCCATAAACCCTGCGGCCAGTTCTGCCGCCTGCCCCATTACGACTATACCTAAAGCGGCTGCCAGCAATGGGTCTTTTGTTACTGCAGCGCAGCAGGCACATAACGTCGTTGTCATACATCCGGCTCCTGTGATCTGCGTCAGCAGCTCATGTCCGCCAGTCAGAACTAAAGCCTGTTTCCCATTGCTGACATAATCAGTAACGCCTGTAACAGCAAAAACACAGTTATATTTTTCCGCAGCGTCCTTCGCTACCCTTAACCCATCAGTCACATTGCCATTTGAATCTACGCCTCTGCCTTCAGCTTTTTCTTCCAATAATGCCAGACATTCAGCGTAATTACCGCGCACGATAGTTACCAGCCCTTCGTTTAAAAGCTTCAGCGCAAAAACTAAACGCAGCTTGGACGCCATAACTCCTACAGGATCTAAAACTACTGCGATGCCTTTATTTTTAGCTGCTGCAGCCGCTGTTTCCATTGCCTGCATTTTTGCTTTGGCAATAGTTCCCAGATTCAATACCAATGCATCAGCATTAGAAGTTATTTCAACTACTTCCTCCGCTTCATCGGCCATTACCGGCGAAGCACCTGCACACAAAGTGATATTGGCGCAGTCTCCCGCCGTCACATAATTAGTCAAATGATGGATAACAGGCCTTTTTTCACGTACAGCATCAACGATCAAGCCAAATTGCCCTTTGATGACCAAACTCATTTTAACCAGCCTGCCTTTCTGTACAAATCAACAAAATGATGTGTCGGGCCACAGCCGCCGCCGATCGGCAAACTGTATTCTATCGCTTCTGTTACATAAGCCTTCGAAGCCGCAACGGCATCCGCCAGGCTCAGACCCTGGGCAAGGTTTGCCGCCAGCGAGCTGGATAATGTGCAGCCGGTACCATGCGTATTTTTTGTGTCGATGCGATCTCCCATAAACCAGCGTTCTGTACTGCCATCAAACAGCAGGTCATCAGCGCTGCCGTTCAAATGACCGCCTTTGACCAAAACAGCTTTGGCACCCAACTCTAAAATACGTTCGGCAACAGGTCGCATTTCTTCCTTTATCGTCACCTTCATACCGCTGATAACTTCTGCTTCCGGCAAATTAGGTGTTACCAGCGTTGCCAGTGGCAGCAGCTCTTGGACCATTGTCGCACAGGCTTCCGGTGCCAGCAGCGGATAACCGCTTTTAGAAATCATTACCGGGTCCAGCACCACGATCTGCGGTTTATAATAACGTAATCTATCAGCAATCGTTTTGATGATTTCCGGCCTTGATACCATACCTATTTTTACCGCATCGACACGTATATCGTCAAATACCGCATCGATCTGCGCCTCGATCACCCCAGCGTCTATATCCTGCACCATCGTCACACCCTGTGTGTTTTGCGCTGTTACAGCAGTAATAACGCTCATACCAAAGGTGCCATGTGCGGCAAAGGTTTTCAAATCAGCCTGTATTCCGGCTCCGCCGCTGGAATCACTGCCTGCTATCGTTAATAAATGTTTCATTTCTTCTCCTATCTGCAGACTGTCTTACTAAAATCTTCAGATTCAGTACCGCAAGCAAAACGGGCACGGGCCTAAGAGTAAGCACCATGCCCGTTTAAATTATAAAATTAAAGAACGCTTTTTACTTTAGCAACCAGATTCTCAACAGTGAAACCATATTTTTCCATCATTACATCGCCAGGTGCCGACGCGCCAAAACGATTGATACCCAAAACATTGTCTTCACTGCCAGTATAACGGCTCCAGCCTAAAGTAACGCCGGCTTCAACAGCAATCTTCGGCAAACCTTCAGGCAAAACGGAAGCTTTATAATCTGCGCTCTGCATTTCAAAAGTATCCCAGCTTGGCATCGAAACTACACTGACTGCGGTTCCTTCCTTAGCTAAAACAGCCTGCGCCTCCAAAGCCAAATGCACCTCGCTGCCGGTAGCAATAAGCACCGCTTTTGTTTCTCCCTGTCCCGGGTTCAGCACATAAGCGCCTTTATAAGCATTTTCGTGAACGATTGCCGCATATTCGTGTAATACCGGCAATTTCTGACGGCTCAAAAGCAATGCCGTCGGTTTATGTAGATTCATACAAGCCATTTGCCAGGCTGTAGCAGTTTCTAAAGCATCTGCCGGACGGAATACAGACAGTCCCGGAATCATCCGCAAACTCATAGTTTGTTCGATCGGTTGATGAGTTGGGCCATCTTCACCCAAAGCAATACTATCGTGCGTTAAGACAAAAATGGAACGTAATCCCATCAAAGCTGCCATACGGATCGCCGGACGCATAAAGTCGGCAAAAACAAGGAACGTACCACCGAATGGAATAAAACCGCCGTGCAAAGCAATACCATTAAGAACTGTTCCCATAGCATGTTCGCGCACACCGAAATGAATATTACGGCCGCTGCGGTCTGTTTTCGAGAAATAACCGACATTTTTCATCACAGTTTTATTAGAAGGACCCAGGTCGGCACTGCCGCCAACCAGATTCGGCAGCTGCATAACAAGCTTCTGCAGGATATCGCCAGAAGCTTCACGGGTAGCAGTTTTAGCAACATCTTTAAAGATCGCTTCCAAATCGTGCAGATTTACCAGAGCATTGCCGCTGATACGTTCTTCAAGTTCCATTCCCAATTCAGGATAAACAACTTTATAATCAGCCATCAATGCTTCCCAGGCTTTTTGATCGCCTTCGCAATCTTCAATTTTATTTTTGAAATACTGGCTGACAGTCAAAGGCACATAGAACGGTTGACCAACAGGCCAGCCGGCTTTTTCTTTAGTCAGTGCCAAAGCTTCAGCACCCAAAGGCTCGCCATGGCAGGAAGCACTGTCCTGTTTCGGGCTGCCATAACCGATATGAGTACGCACAATGATCAGACTGGGATGCTCGGTATCTGCCTGAGCTTCTTTAACGGCAGCTTCCATAGCTTCAATATCTTCTGAATCAGCTACACGCAGCACCTGCCAGCCATAAGCCTTAAAGCGGGCTTCCACATCTTCAGTGAAAGCGATATCGGTAGAACCTTCAATAGTAATTTTATTATCATCATAAAGGTAAATCAATTTACCCAGACCCAAAGTTCCTGCCAAAGAAGCAGCTTCGCTGGCAACGCCTTCCATCAGGTCGCCGTCGGAAGTGAGTCCATAGGTATAGTGATCAATAACAGTAAATTCAGGCTTATTATATTTTGCTGCCAGCATAGCTTCGGCAACAGCAAAACCTACACCCATTGCAAAACCATGTCCCAACGGACCTGTAGACGCATCAACACCTGCTGTATGACCATATTCAGGATGCCCCGGAGTTTTGCTGCCCCATTGACGGAAGTTTTTCAATTCCTCCATCGAAACATCGTAGCCGGCCAGATGCAGCATTGCATACAACAAAGCGCTGCCATGTCCTGGCGACAAAACAAAACGGTCACGATTGAACCAGTTAGGATCTTTTGGATTGTAGTGCATAAAACGGTCCCACAAAGTATACATCAACGGCGCCGTGCCCAAAGGGAAACCAGGATGTCCCGATTTAGCCTTTTCTACCTGGTCAGCCGCCAAAAAGCGTAAAGTATTAACAGATGCATGATCAATAGCCTGCATTTACTGAACCCTCCCAATAACTCATAGTAATATATTAATTATAGCATAAGTTGAAGAAATAAACATCGTGTATTTTCCTGTGTTTTTTATCTTTAGCGGCTTTTATAAGCTTATTCCTTATTTTATTCTGCCGCTTCACTATAATTATAAAACTCACTTTATCTTTATAAGCGTGATTTTCAGTTAAAATAAAATTTTTTTAGGGCTAGCAATAAACACCATAATAGTGTATACTAATACCCGTATTACAGCCACTATTATCATACACTTTATTTATATAGTGTCACTATTGCTTTGTACCTTTGCAGCTTAATCACAGTTATCCTGTAACAGGACATCTCCGACTGCGGTATATCATTTAAATCTGTATACCTTGACGTCGTTAGATATATTTTTAATTATTATTTTATTTCTCGGAGGTGTCTTGATGTTAATGTTTTTAGGTTTTATCGTTTTGATAGCCTGCCTGGTGATCGGCGTTCGCCGCGGCGGTATCGGTCTGGCCACTATTTCTGGTATCGGCCTTGTTTTCTTTATTTTTGTTATGGGCCTGAAACCCGGTAAACCGCCGGTAGACGTTATGCTGACAATTATGGCGGTGGTTACCTGTTCAGCATTTTTACAGGCTTCCAAAGGGCTTGATGTAATGCTGAAATATGCTGAAAAATTCTTGCGCAGCAACCCCAAATATATTACTATCCTTGCTCCGCTCACAACCTGGCTGCTTGCCGTTTTATGCGGCACCGGACATGTAGTTTACGCTATGTTCCCTATTATTTACGATATCGCTATCAAACAAAATATCCGCCCGGAACGGCCGATGTCTGTTGCTTCCATTGCTTCACAAATGGGTGTCTGCGCTTCGCCTGCTTCGGTAGCTGTTGTTTCGGTAGTTGCCATCCTCGGCGCTACAGATCACCCTTTCGGAGTTATGCAGATTCTTTCTATTTCCATTCCTGCTACCTTCATCGGTGTTGTGATAGCCGGCCTTTGGAGCATCAACCGCGGCAAAGATCTTGATAAAGACAGTGAATTCCAGGAAAAAATCGCTGATCCTGAACAAAAAGAGTTTATTTACGGCGGCCTGCAGGAACAAAGCCTTTTAAATATTATCCTGCCTAAAAGTGCCTATCAGGCAGCATTAGTTTTTCTTCTGGGTATCGTTGTGATTGCTATCTTTGGCAGCTTCCCACAATTATTGCCGCACTTTCCCAACGCCAAAGGCGTTTTGAAGCCGTTTTCCATGACACCGACAATCCAGCTGATGATGCTTTCTATTGCCGCTGTCATTATGATCCTGTGCAATGTTAAAACTTCGGAAGTCGCTTCCGGTTCTGTTTTTAAATCAGGTATGACCGCCATTGTTTCAGTTTACGGCGTAGCCTGGATGGCCGATACCTATTTCGGTGCCTATCTGCCCGTAATGAAAAAATCCTTAAGTGACATCGTACTCACTTATCCCTGGATGTATGCGATCGTTCTGTTTTTGGTTTCCAAGCTGATCAATTCACAGGCAGCGGCCGTGACCGTCATCGTACCGATGGCATTAAGCGTTGGCGTCGATCCCTTAGTAATAGTAGGTTTTATGCCGGCAGCTTACGGTTATTTTGTTCTGCCGACTTATCCTTCCGATCTGGCCTGCATCGGCTTTGACCGTTCGGGAACAACACATATCGGTAAATTTATCATCAATCACAGCTTCCTGGTGCCGGGGCTTATTGGCGTAGGCAGTGCCTGCTTTGCCGGGTATATGCTCGTACATATGGTATACTGATCTAATAAGCTTTTGACCCAATCTGTAACAACAAAAGAGTTTATCTCAATAATTGAGATAAACTCTTTTTATTTACTCACACCAACAGCAACGCACAAGCATAAAAAAGCGGTTTGCCATTTTAGCAAACCGCTTTCAGCTTAGTTTTGCAGAAACTACATAAATTATTGAGCTTCCTTAGCTTCGGCAATGATCTTTTCGGCCATTTTCATCGGTACGTCCTCATAATGGTCAAACTTCATTTCAAAAGTACCCAAGCCCTGAGTCAGAGCACGCAGGTCAACCGCATATTCGGAAATCTCGGCATAAGGAACCTGCGCTTTTACGCAGCCCATACCGTCTTCCAAACTCTGCATACCCAAAATACGTCCGCGTTTAGAGTTCAAATCGCCAATAACATCGCCCATCATTGATTCGGCGCAATAAACATCCAAATTATAAACAGGCTCCATTAAAACAGGTTTCGCCTGTTCCATAGCTTTTTTGAACGCCATATTGGAAGCGATCTTAAACGCCATTTCTGAAGAATCGACAGTATGATAAGAACCGTCAAGCAGCGTAATGCGAACATCGACTACCGGATACCCGGCCAAGATGCCGTGTTCCATGGACTCACGCATACCTTTTTCAACAGCCGGAATATATTGCCGCGGTACAGCACCGCCGAAAATCTTGTCAACAAACTCAAAGCCTTCTCCTGGCGGCAAGGGTTCCATCTTGATCACAACGTGACCATACTGGCCATGTCCACCGGATTGTTTCTTATGCTTGCCTTCAACCTCCGCCGTTCCGCGGATAGTTTCTCTGTATTCAACGATAGGCGCACGCAAATCGGCTTCCACACCGAATTTACGTTTCATACGCTCCATAATGATCTCGATATGCTGATCGCCCATGCCACTGACCAGAGTTTCCTTCGTCACACTGTTCTTAGTAACAATGATAGTCGGGTCCTCGTCCATCAAACGGTTCAAAGCAGTGGCGATCTTCTCTTCCTCGCCTTTCTTTTTAGCGTAAATGGCACGAGTATACATCGGCAGCGGGAATGCGATCGGCGCAAACAAAACAGGTGAGTTCTTGTCGCTGAGCGTATCGCCGGTAGACGTAAACTGCAATTTAGTAGTAACGCCAATATCACCGGCAACAACTTCCTTCATCGGGATCTGAGTTTTACCACGCATCGTAAAAATACCGCCAATACGTTCTTCTTTTTCACGGCTGGCATTATAAACCATGCTGTCACTCTTGATCGTGCCCGAGAATACTCTAAAGAAGCTCAAACGGCCAACAAAAGGATCAGACGTAGTTTTGAAAACCAAAGCTGCCATAGGTGCGTTGGCATCGCGAATCTCTTCTTCTTCAGTTTCCGGATTCGTAACAACAAAGTCATTCAGAATAGCCGGATAGGTAAAATCGATAATCGCGTTCATAACGCGTCCCAAGCCAATATCTTTATATGCGCTTCCGCAAAGGACAGGGAAAATAATCGCTTGACGAATGCCTTTGATCAGGCAATCCATAATTTCCTCATCGCTGATAGTTTCGCCTTCCAGATAACGCATCATGCAGTCATCATCAGCCTCAACAGCAGCTTCGACCATTTTTTCATGCGCTTCTTTGGCATACTCCAGCATATCTTCAGGAATGTCCATTTCGATGGAATCGTTGCCGTTAGCTTTATAAGCCTTCATTTTGTAGAGGTCGATAACGCCGCAGAAATCGGCTTCCTTACCGAGAGGTAATTGCAGCGGCAATACACGTTTACCGATCTTAGCACGCAGGTTGTCAAGGATACTATCAAAATCAGCATTTTCACGATCCATCTTATTAACGAAAATGATACGCGGCAAATGTGCTTCTTCTGCCAGCTTCCAGCACTGCTCAGTGCCAACCTGCACGCCCGAAGTAGCGCATACAACGATCAAAGCGCTGTCAACGGCACGGAAAGCGCCTTTGACCTCGGCTACAAAGTCGGCAAAGCCTGGTGTATCAATAAAATTGATTTTGGTATCACGCCATTCAACAGGCGCCAAAGTTGCATTGACAGATACGCCGCGTTTTATTTCTTCCGGCTCATAGTCAGTGGTGGTAGCCCCGTCTTCTACCTTGCACATTCTGGAAATTGCTCCCGAACGATACAGTAAGGCTTCGGTAACAGACGTCGTTCCAGCCCCACCGTGACCCACAATGGCCACGTTTCTGATCCTATCTCCAGTATACTCTTTCATGATTACTCCCCCTTGTCCTACAAAATTTGATGTTATTACAATTCGCTGGTTGCAAGGGCTTTTCCTGCATTTTAGCTGAAATTTAAGAATTTACCGTTTTTAAAACAACAAAGTGTAACGCAAGTAACAATAACCGCAGCTTCTCTGTTATAAACCATCTATAGAACTTTTCCAACTACCAAAATACAAAAAACGCAGACTGTCAGAAACAGTCTGCGTTCAAATCACTTATTAAGTTTTATTTCAGCATTTCCAATACACATAAAGCGCTTAGAGTTTTAGAATCGAAGATATCGCCTTCCAGCACCATTTCCCTGACCTGCTGCGGCGTTAATTTTACGACATCGATAAACTCATCTTCATCAGTATGCTGGTTGTGTTTTTCCAAACCGCGCGCCGCATACAGGTGAATAACTTCATCAGTGAAGCCCGGTGTAGTAACGATAGAAGTCAGCCTTTGCCATTTCTTCGCACTATAACCGGTTTCTTCCGACAGTTCCCGCTCAGCACATACGTCCGGTTCTTCACCCGGGTCAAGTTTCCCTGCCGGGATCTCATACATTACTGTTTCCACAGGATAACGGTATTGTTTTACAAAAATAATACTGCCATCGTCTAAAATAGGAACAATAGCTACAGCCCCCGGATGATGGATCAGTTCACGTGTCGTTTCTCTTCCGTTCGGCAAGATTACCGAATCAATATTCACCTGCAGCAGGCGTCCTGAAAATCCTACTTTACTGCAGATAAAGGTTTCATCTAAATTTGCCTGATGAAATTTTTTCATAGCTCTCACCTTGCCTGTTTATTTTTAGCAGCCGCTGCTAAAAGCTCTTTAGCATTAGCGTAGGCTACTTCGCTGACATTATCGCCGACTGTCATCCTCATCAGTTCCTGGATACGGCCTTCTTCATCCAGTACAGTCAACCCTGTTGAAGTTCGTCCGCCTGTACTTTCCTTGCGGATCAGAAGATGCCTGTCAGCAAAAGAAGCTATCTGTGGCAAATGCGTGATACACAGTACCTGTCCTACCTTGGCAATAACAGCGATCTTTTCGGCCATTTTCTGTGCGGTAACGCCGCCGACGCCTGTATCGATCTCGTCAAAAACCATTGTCGGTACACCGCTGGCATTTAGAAGCACCGTTTTAATAGCCAGCGCCACACGTGACAGCTCGCCGCCGGAAGCGACTTTTAACAAGGGTCTGATCGGTTCTCCCAGGTTAGCTGTAAACAGGAAGGTCAATTCATCCTTACCTGTTTTAGTCAGGGTGTCTTTAGCAGTTACCTCGATCTCAAACCTGCCTTCCGGCATCGCCAGATCATGGATATGTACCGTAACTTTAGATGCCAGCCGCCCGGCATATTTAGCGCGCAGCTGCGATAAGCTTTGCGCCTGCTGTTCCAATTCACCTTTTTGCTGCGCCAGCAGCTGTTTTGTTTTAGCAATGTTGCTTTCCAGCTGCGCCAATTCATCGGCCTGCTGCTGTGCCTGCCCTAAGTATGCAGTGATCGCTTCATAGCTGTCGCCGTATTTTTTCTGCAGACGATACCACAGATCCAAGCGTTCCTCTACATAAGCTGCTCTTGCAGCATCATATTCCTCTCTGCTTAGATAATCGCTCAGCTCACGCCGGCATTCATCCAATGCGATCCAGCTGCCTTCCAGGCTTTCACACGCATTATGCAGCCGTTCATCATAACGCACAACTGCCGCCAGCTGATCTTTAGCTGCCGCCAAATTATCAAGAATACCTCTTTCGCTGTCAAGATATTCATGAGCACTGTTGACTGCTGTCATGATCTTGCCGCTGTTCTGCAGACGTTTTACCTCTTCCTGTAAGGCTTCAAGTTCGCCTGCTTCCAATGCGGCCTCAGTAATTTCTTTGATTTCCCATTCCAGACGGTCTAAAATGCGTTCCCGCTCACTGCCGGTTTGCTCCAGCTGTGTCAGCTTCGCCTGCGTAGCCAGATAAGCTGTATACAGCTCCCGATACGTTTTACGCACAGGAGCAATCTCTTCCCGTCCATACAAATCGACCAATGCCAACGGTGCATCAGACTTTAAAAGTGCCTGGTTTTCATGCTGGCCATGAATATCGACCAAAAGTTCGCTGAAGCTTTTGAGTACTGCCAATGGTACCTGCACGCCGTTAACTGTAGCCTGGCTTTTGCCGTTGGCTAAAATACGCCGCCTCAAAAACAGTTCGTCCTCTTCGTCTATCCCCTGCTCTGCCAGCAAAGACTTAACTGCTTCTATCCCGCTGATATCGAATACCGCCTGCACCCAAAAGGAATCAGCTCCGCTGCGGATATAGTCCGCCGAAGCCCGATTACCCAGCACGACGCCAAAAGCATCGATCAAAATAGACTTACCTGCACCGGTCTCACCTGTAAAAATATTGAAACCGGGGGCAAAATCTATTTTCGCATCTTCAATTAAAGCAAAATTATGCACATGCAAAGATTGCAGCATCGTTAAACGACCTCGTCCTATCAGCGATTATTAAAGCGTTCCATAAAGGTTACAGTGTTATCTTTTGAATCGACAGCAACAAAAATAGTATCATCACCGGCGACAGTCCCCAAAACCTCCGGCCATTTCATATAATCAATAGCATAAGCTACCGATTGTGCAGTACCGGGAAGACTGCGGACAACTACCAGATTTTCAGAGGCACGCATGCCTATGATAGAATCCTGGAAAGTACGTTCCAGACGTCCGGGAGTCAGCAGCATATTATGTTCTTTAGGAAAAGCATAATGATAATTGCCTTCGGCATCCGGAACTTTAATGAGCATCAGCTCTTTGATGTCGCGGGAAACAGTAGCCTGAGTTACCTCGATACCGTCGTGGCGTAAAGCAGCCGCCAAATCTTCCTGAGTTTCGATTTTGCTGTGTTCGATGATTTCTTTGATCTTGCCGTGTCTGATACCTTTCACGTCTCTCACCTCATATCTGTATTTGTAAGCGGTTGGGTATTTTAAAGCATTTCCGTATTACGGATCAGCTTTTCCTGCCAGGTTTCATAATAACTGCGGCCATTGAGCCTGATAAAAGTTACTTTGTCAGGGCTTTTGGCAATTCTTACCGTATCATTTTCCGCTATCGATGCTACTATTTCTCCATCCGCCGAAAGCAACAGTTCTTCATAGGGCGGAATAGCATTCAGTTCTATGACCCTGTCCATCGGAATCAAAAGCGGTCTTGTATAAAGCGCATGAGCGCAGATAGGCGTAATAATAGTAACATCGAGGCTGGGATGTACAAGCGGCCCCCCTGCCGATAACGAATACGCAGTAGAGCCTGTAGCCGTTGCCATGATGATACCGTCAGCGGCATAATTGCCCGAACGTTTGCCATTGACCTTCAGACTGAGATGCGCCAGCTTTGAAAAATGCCCCTTGGCCACTACCATATCGTTTAAGGCGTGAGCGTCAATCAAAACCTTACCGTCACGCCAAACACAGGCCTGCAGCTGACTGCGCTCTTCCAGCACATATTCTCCGGCCGTCAGCTTGGATAAGGCTTCCGGCAGTTCTTTAAGTTCTATTTCTGCTAAAAAGCCTAATTTCCCAAAATTGACACCAAATACAGGGATTTTCAGCGGCGCCAAAAATCTCGTCATCTGCAGCAGCGTACCATCGCCGCCTAAAGATACCGCCATATGCATCTGCTTCAGGCTTGCCCTGTCGCAAACGTCGTAGCTGGGCCTGTCCTGATAATCCAAACGCTGCGGCAGTACAGCCTCGATCTCAGCCTTATCGCACAAATCCAACACTTTCGGCAAACTGTTTTTGACATTTTCTTTTTTCATATTGGGGAATATCCCCAACCGTAATTTATTCATAAAAGCCTCGCTGTTTCTACTCCTGGGTCTGTGGTTTATCCAAATCACCATGTGATTTGGATACAAGCTCGTCAATCATAGTTTCACTTACCGCATTGTCATCACCCAGTGTCAGATGCAGTAAGTACTCAATATTGCCTTCAGGCCCTTTGATAGGAGAAAAATCCAGTCCGGCAATACCAAAACCTTCTTCTTTAGCAAAAGCTACTACTTTTTTGATAACGTCGGCATGTACCTTAGGGTCGCGTACGACACCTTTTTTTCCGACGTTTTCTTTGCCGGCCTCAAACTGCGGCTTAACAAGCGCAATAACAAATCCAGTTGGCTTAAGCAGTTTATGTACCGCCGGCAGCACCTTATCCAAAGAAATAAATGCCACGTCGATAGTTGCTGCGTCTACCAGTTCTCCCAAGCTTTCAGCTTCAAGATAGCGCACGTTAGTGCGTTCCATATTTACGACACGCTCATCACTGCGCAGCTTCCAGGCCAGCTGACCATAGCCTACATCAACGGCGTACACTTTAACAGCGCCATTCTGCAGGGCACAGTCGGAAAATCCGCCTGTGGAAGCGCCGATATCCGCAACTGTTTTACCTTCTACGCTGATGGGGAATATCTGCAATGCCTTTTCCAATTTCAGCCCACCGCGGCTCACATATTTAAGTTTTTCGCCCAGCAGGCGTATCGCTGCCTCTTCGGGAACCTGTGTCCCCGGTTTATCTATTTTCTGTTCATTGACCAGCACCTGACCTGCCATAATGGCAGCCTGAGCCCTTGCCCGGCTTTCAAAAAGTCCTCTGGCTGTCAGCAGTGCGTCTAATCGTTCTTTTTTCACTTTGCTTCTCCGGCACCTTTCACCAAAGCAGTAATTTTTTCTTTTATACTTTCTGTATCTAAACCCAGATCCCGGAACAAATATTTTTTGTCACCATGCGGTACAAATTCGTCAGGGAGTCCCAAATTTAAGACCTGCACCTTTTGCATCAGACCGGCTTTATTAAGCAGCTCTAAAACTGCAGAGCCAACACCGCCAGCCAGCACGCCTTCTTCCAGGGTGACCAGTTTTCCATATTTTTCGGCCGCCTGAACGATCAATTCTTCATCAAGAGGTTTGGCAAAACGCAGATTGATCACACCAGCCTGAATACCGTTTGCCGCCAAAGCATCAGCAGTCTGCAAAGCTGTTTGCACCATGCTGCCGATCGCCAGCAGGCAAACATCGGTACCTTCCCGCAAAAGCTCACCTTTACCAATAGGAAGTTCTTTCAGTTCGTCTTCACAGTCAACACCAATACCGCTGCCGCGTGGATAACGGATCGCGATCGGTCCGTTGAATTGTAATGCCGTGTTCAGCATCTGACGAAGTTCGTTTTCGTCCTTAGGTGCCATAATCGTCATCCTGGGCATCGAACGCAGATAAGCATAATCAAAAACACCATGATGTGTAAAACCGTCGTCACCGACGATACCGGCACGGTCAAGGCACATCGTTACATGCAGATCCTGCATGCAGATATCGTGCAGCACCGAATCATACGCTCTTTGTAAAAATGTAGAATACACCGCAACAACAGGCTTCATTCCAGCAGCCGCCATACCGGCAGCCGCAGTAACAGCATGCTGCTCAGCGATACCTACGTCCAAAAAGCGCTGCGGATAGCATTCGGCAAATTTATTAAGACCGGTGCCATCAGGCATAGCCGCTGTGATAGCAACAATATCCGCATCTTGTTCAGCTAATTCGACCAAAGTTTTACCAAACATTTCCGTGTAAGCGATCGGAGCCTGCGGATCGGTGATTTTTTTACCTGTCGCAATCTCAAACGGACCCGTACCATGAAATTTATTCGGACTTTTTTCTGCAGGTTCATAGCCTTTACCTTTTTTAGTGATCACATGCACTAAAACAGGACCATCGACATGCTTTGCCGCTTCCAAAACCTCCAGCAGCTTATTCAAATCATGGCCGTCAATCGGGCCAAGATATTTAAAGCCCAACTCTTCAAAAACAGAGCTTGGTACCATCAGGTACTTTACACTGCCTTTAACACGTTCGATAGCATTTAAAACATCAGTGCCGAAGTCCAGGCTTTTCAGCCAGCCTTCAACATCGTGTTTGATTTTGTTATAGGTTTCACCTGTGCGCAGATCGCACAAATACTGTGACATCGCGCCGACATTTTTAGAAATAGACATTTCGTTGTCGTTTAAAATAACGATCATTTTTTTATGCAGATCGCCGGCATTATTCAAAGCTTCAAAAGACATACCGCCAGTCATCGAACCATCACCGATAACGGCAATAACATTATTATCTTCACCTTTAAGATCACGTGCTACAGCCATCCCCAAAGCAGCTGAGATGGATGTGCTGGAATGTCCTGTACCAAAAGCATCGTGCTCGCTTTCTTTACGCTTCGGGAATCCTGACAGGCCTTTATATTGCCGCAGCGTCGGAAACTGGTCCTTACGCCCCGTCAGTATTTTATGGATGTATGACTGATGGCCTACGTCCCAGATAATTTTATCCTTCGGTGTCGTAAATACTTTATGCAAAGCCAAAGTCAGTTCTACCACACCTAAATTAGGAGCTAAATGGCCGCCGTTTTTAGAAACGACATCAATGATCAGCTGCCTGATCTCGCCTGCTAAAAGCTTCATTTCATCCAGAGTCAGCATTTTCAGATCTGCGGGAGAATTTATTTTTTGCAATAATTGCTCATTTTGCATTCAGCAATCCGCCTTTCTTCTCAATAACAAATAACTTAGCTTTTACGCCCGCACATCATTTTTGTAATCTCACGCAGAGCTTCGGCATTTTCTCCAAACATTTCCAGACAGCCCAGCGCCTCGTCAACAGTTTTCTGAGCCAGTGCTTTGGCGCCTTCCAAAGTATATAAGGTCACATAAGTGGACTTATGCTTTTTCTCATCACTATGCGCTGCCTTGCCCATCTGAGCAGCATCACCCTCGACATCAAGGATATCGTCTGTGATCTGGAAAGCAAGCCCCAGAAGATCGGCAAATTTTGTCAAAGCCAGCAGCTCATCACTGGCAGCACCAGACAATCGCGCACCACTGCGAACTGCCGCAATGAAAAGTGCTCCTGTTTTGCCTGCATGCAGCTTACGCAGTTCTTCTTCACTGATCTGCCTGCCTTCGGAATCAAGATCAATGACCTGACCGCCGACCATACCGAAATTTCCGGCACACATTGCTACTTCGCGCACAGTTTCGATCAAAGCTTCCGCTGGTACGTTTTTTTGTTCCAGCATCACTTCAAAGGCAAGGGTCAGTAAAGCGTCACCAGCCAAAAGCGCCAGTGCTTCCCCAAAAACCTTGTGGTTGGTCAAACGGCCGCGACGATATTCATCATCATCCATACAAGGCAGATCATCATGGATCAGCGAATAGGTGTGGATCATTTCTAAACCGCAGGCTACCGGCAGAAAATTATAACCACTGACACCCAAAACATCGGCTGTTGCCATTAAAATTATGGGACGGATACGCTTGCCACCTGCCAGCAGGCTGTAAGCCATTGCTTCATCGACACGCGAGATGCCCTTTTTTTCCAAACGTTTTTCCAGAAAAGTATTGACCAGCTTCTGCCTGTCTTCGTAATACTTATTAAAATCCATGTCAATCCTCCAGCTCTGCGAATGTTTCCAGTTCATATTCGTTATCGTCGTCAGTAGCAACGACGATTTTTTCTACTTCCTGCTGCACCGTATTGAGTTTAGTCATGCATACCTTACTCAAAGCAACGCCCTGCTGAAACGCTGCCAGCGCTTCTTCCAGCGGCAGTTCTCCACTTTCCAGCAGCTGTACCTGCTGTTCCAGCTCGGCCAACGCTTCTTCAAACTTTATGTTTTTGGCGATTTTTTTCATCGTCATTGTTTTTCACGCCTTTCTACATGCTGCACAACCGATATCACGTCACCGTCAGCAACCTGAGTCCTGAGTTCTTCTCCCCAGCGCACATCTGCGATACTGCGCAAAGCCCTGCCTGAGTCTGTCTTGGTTATCGAATAACCTCTGGCAAGTACCGTCAGCGGTGATAAAGCATCAAGCCGCGCTGCCAGCAGTCCAAACTTGTGCTGCCGTTTCTGCAGAATACTTTCCATCCTGCCCTGCAGCTGCCGCATCGCCATATCCGTACGCTGCTGCAATGGCTCCAGCCAGCGTTCCGGCTTGGCTAAAGCCCATGATCCATGCAGACGCTGCAGCTTATGCTGCGCCTGTTCTAGTTGATGCACAAGCACCCGCTCGCCGCGTGCTGTCAGTTCCTCAACATAGCGCAGATACGAATCAGCATCTGCAACAACCAGCTCTGCAGCCTGTGAAGGCGTAGCTGCCCTGCGGTCAGCAGCAAAATCTGACAATGTAAAATCAGTTTCGTGCCCTACTGCTGAAACTACTGGTATTTCAGACGCAGCAATAGCACGCACAACAGGCTCTTCATTAAAAGCCCGCAATTCTTCTATGGAACCGCCGCCGCGTCCCACGATCAGGACGTCAGCCAAACGGTGTTTATTCATAAACCGGATCGCCCTGACAATTTCAGCAGCAGAACCATCTCCCTGCACCTTGACAGGAAACAGCAACAGCTTGATGCCGCGATTGCGCCGCCGCGCGACAGTAATCATATCACGTACAGCCGCACCGGAAGGCGATGTTATCATTCCAACTGTTTTAGGGTTCAGCGGCAGTTCACGTTTACGTTCACTGTCAAATAACCCCTCCTCAGTAAGTTTTTTCTTTAATTCTTCATAAGCCAGCATCAGATCTCCAGCACCTAACGGCAGCAGCAGGTCTGTATAAAGCTGATAAACGCCATCGCGCTCGTACACTCCGACACGCCCGATAGCAACAACAGTATCACCGTTTTGCGGTTCAAATCGCAGACTGCGCGCCTGATTGCGAAACATAACTGCTTTCAGTACGCCGCCGGCATCTTTCAAGGTAAAATAACAATGCCCTGAAGAATAACGTTTAAAATTAGAGATTTCACCCTGGATCTGGATATTAGTAAAAGTACGATCGCCCTCCAGCAGGCTTTTGATCATCAAATTCAATTCACTTACGGAATAAATTACTTCATTCATAACTGCTTTCTCCCTGCCTGAACGCATAAGCAGCGCAGCCGGCAGCATTATCGGGGCTAAACCGGCTTTCGGGTATCCAGACCCTGATCCTGCGTTTAGCAAGCTTTTCTATCATATGACGGCGGATATAAGCATTAGAAACCACACCGCCTACCAGCAAAACATCAAAAATTTCTTTCTGCGCTGCCACGTTACGGATCATCCTGACAAAGGTTTCTGCCAGGGCATATTGCACACCTGCCGCCAAAGCTGCAGGATCAGCGCCAGCCTCGATTTTACGCAAAGCAGCAGTAGCAGGCCCGGATAAACTGACGTCACCCTGACGTACTGCTACCGGCAATTCGATGCAATCGGCCGCAGTTGCCGCCAGTTGTTCTAAAGCGGCTCCTGCCGGAAACTGCAGCCCCAACGCAACACCTACTCTGTCAACAAACTGACCGGCATGCAGATCTTTGCTGCCGCCTGCCTGTGTCAGTGCATAAGTGCTGTCAGTTTGTTTTTCCGCTAATAATAAGTCAGTAGTACCGCCGGAAGCATGTAAAAGCAGAAAACGGTCGGCATCAGGCCCCTGCGCTGACCACAATCCGGCTTCCAAATGATTTTCCTGATGGCTGATCTGCCATAACGGAATTTCGTTTACAGCCGCTAAAGAGCGCGCCAGGCCCAACCCAACCAAAAATGCTGGCATATACGAATCTTCCAAGGGCCGCGGGCGGGCAGAAACACCGATACCGATGACTTTCAGCGGCTTTTTTAAAACCTCTTCCAGCAAAATCGGCAGGTTACGCGTATGCTGAAACACCATCTCCGACTGCTGCAGACCTCTGCAGCCCGGTTTCACTTGTAAAATCCTGCGGGCCTCACCTACCAGTCCGCCTTCTCTGCCGATCAGTGCGACCGACGTTGTATAGCAGCTGGTATCAATGCCCAGATAGACCTCATTTTTAGACATCACTGCGAACCATTTTACCTAGAACTCCGTTGATAAACCGCGGAGTATCATCTGTTCCATAAATTTTCGCTATTTCCACAGCTTCGTTGATTGCCACATTAGGCACCAGCTTTTCTGCTGCAAAAAACATTTCATAAACGGCGACCCGCAAAATATTACGGTCGACAGCCGGCATACGCTCCAAGGTCCAATCAATAGCATACTCACTGATCCTGGCATCTATCGCTTCACTATTAGCCAAAACACCATTTAAAACATCTTGTGCATACTCTTTGGCTTTTTCAGCACTTTTATCAGACCGTTCTTCAACAGCAGCATTCAACGCTGCCTCACAGTCGACCTGAGCAAAATCTATCTGAAACAAACTTTGTAAAACCAATTCCCTTGCAATCCTGCGAATCATATTAGCCCTCTCTTGTCTGAAATTTATTTATGATAGCCTGGCGGCAGCAGTCTGTCCAGCCATTCCATCAGGTCTTCTTTTTTGTCCAGCTTATTGCCGAGGAAGAACCCGGCAGTAATACATATGAGCAGAAAAATCGTCTGCAGAAAGCCTAAGATCAAAAACATTACGCCGATAAACAGACCAAATATAGACCCCAGCAGCCGGCCACGGTAATTCTTCCAAAGATCACTGAAAATTTCGTTAAGCATGCCGTCTACCTCCTCAGCCTTTCGCTTTGATCTGCTTGAAGAACAGATCTATGTCCTTGATCTCCATACCCAAGACCTTTTTGATCGTATCACGTACATTATATTTAATTTCATCTGTAGTTTCAGGAATATTTATACCAGGCTCTATCGACGCATTGATGCGAATACTGATATGTTCTTCGCCCATTTTTGCCTCGACCTTAACGCCATAAACACCATAAACCTCTTTAGCGATCTCCGCTACATAATCTTCAATAGCGCTTTTACCGACAGATACTTTACCGGAATCGGCACTGCTGATCGTCAGCGAAGTCATTCCAGTCGCGCCAATACCTGCAATAAGCAGGCGGATACTTACCAGCAGAATGATGATCCCGCCCACCGCATACTCCCAGTTGCCGGGAATAGTAGCAAAGAAAGCAGTGATAGCAGTCTGGCCGATAACGCCCAAGCTGCAAAGCACTACCAAAACGGCCACTACTGCCATCAAAAAAGTGTATAAAGTTAAAATTATTCTATCAGGTATTCCCAAAATAACTCACTCCTCACCAAAGAAATTTTCATGGGCGGCGTCCATTTTTTCCAGGCTCTCTTCCAATTCGCTCTTGGGTCGGCGCGCCACGCCCTGTATATGCACATCGACGAATTTGACTTCATAACCGGTCATGTTCTCGATTGCTTCTTTAACCTTTTCCTGTATTTCCAAAGCTATTTCAGGGATACATGAACCATATTCAACATTAACATAAACTGCGGCTGTCACAACATGCCCATCGACGGTGATCCGTACACCCTTGGCAAAACTTTTCTTACCTAAAAATTCATTCAGGCCTTCGGCAAAACTGCCGCTCATACCAATAACACCGTTGACTTCCTGCGCAGCCAGTCCTGCAACGATACTGATTACTTCGTCGGCAACTTTCACATCACCGATTTCGTCAGGCAGCTGTTCTTCTGCCTCAGCTGCATCGTCTGCATTCACAAACTCCCCTGTACCGGTTTCCAATTCTTTATCTTCAGAATCTGATTTCAACTACCATGCCACCTCCTGTCTGTGCGGCAACAGAATATACTTACCCTATTTTGCTTTTAATTATACCATAACTACTGCGTGAATACTATGTATAAATGCATAAAAAAACAGCGGCGAAAGTAAATTCACCGCTGTTTAAACAGTCGCTTTTAATTATGCACGTTCGATATATTCGCCGGTTCTGGTATCGATACGAAGAACATCGCCTTCGTTGATGAACAGAGGAACTTTTACAACATAACCGGTATCCATTTTAGCCGGTTTGCTGCCGCCGGTAGCGGTATCGCCGCGGATGCCGGGATCGGTTTCAACTACGGTCAGTTCAACAGTATTCGGCAGGTCAACACCGAGAATACGACCTTCGTAAACCATGATTTTAACATCCATATTTTCTTTCAGGAAGTTCAAAGCATTACCCAACTGCTCTTTTGTCAATTCGGTCTGCTCATAGTTTTCGTTATCCATAAAAACATATTGTCCGTCAGATTCATATAAATATTGCATTTCACGACGGTCAACACGTGCTTTCGGCAGACGTTCGCCTGCATTAAAGGTACGTTCAACAACAGAACCAGTACACATGTTACGCATTTTAGCGCGGACAAAAGCTGCACCCTTACCAGGCTTTACATGCTGGAACTCAACGACTTGCCAGGCATCGCCGTCAATAGTAACAGTCACATTAGTTTTAAATTCGTTAGTAGAAATCATAAATAGTCCTCCTATATAAAAAATTAAACAATTTCCATCAGCTGTTTTTTAACCCCGGTCAGCACTTTTGCGCCTTCGTCGGTCAACACAACCGTGTCTTCTATACGTACACCGCCCTTGCCGGGGATGTAAATACCAGGTTCAACAGTAAATGTCATACCGGGCTGCAAAATTACATTCTGACCGCGTTTGTTGATATTCGGCATTTCATGGATCTCAAGACCGATACCATGTCCCAGCCCATGCACATAGTTTTCGCCATACCCCCGGGAAGTTATATAATCCCTGACAACAGCGTCCAGCTCTGCACCGGTAATACCGGGTTTAGCATTTTTCAAACCGCGCCACTGGGCTTCTTCAACAATGGTATAAATTTCTTTATGCCATGAGTTGGCCATCCCCAAGACAACGGTACGGGTCATATCAGAATGATAGCCGTCATAAACTGCACCGAAATCAAAAGTAATAAAGTCGCCGATCTCCACTTCTTTATCGGAAGCGATACCATGCGGCAGCGCAGAACGTTCACCCGAAGCTACGATAGTTTCAAAAGCGAGTTTTTCTGCTCCCAGGCTGCGCATATAGTATTCCAGGCGGCCAGCCAGAGTTTTTTCAGTCATGCCGGGCTGTAATTCATCCAGCAACCGCAAATACGCCTCGTCGGCAATTTTTACAGCGCGCCACATCAATTCCAGCTCGCGTTTATCTTTGACCATACGGATATATTTCAGGTCAATGACCTTCAGTTCTTTGCCGCATAGAAGCTCCTGCAAAGTATTGAAGTCATTATAAGTGAAATAATCGCCGTCAAAACCAACTGTTTTAGCATCCTGCGCCAATTCGGCAACTGTATGCCAGATGTTTTCCGCATATTCGACGATATGGCAGCATTTGGCTTCTGCCCTTGCTTGATACAAGTATCTGCCATCAGTGACAAGGACAGCCCGACGGTCATCGGCATAAAGAATGCTCGAATCACCTCTGAAGCCGGTCAAATAGCGAATTGTATTAACGTCTTTAATAACGACGCAATCCAAATGTTCTTTTTCCAGAAAATCAAAGATTTTACCGATACGCGGCATAAATCCTTACCTCACTTTTTTTATAAAATAATACGATACCCAAATATTTTATCACACTTTTGACAATTTGCCTACAAAGCTTCATTAAAACTTTCAAGAATTTCTACTGAAAACGGCATATTTTCAACAATTTCTAAAACATCATTATAGGTATCAGGCGTACCACGCAAAAGAATGATGCCTTCCTGATGATCAATCGTGCTGACTAAGGCCAGATGCTCATAGCCCTCCATGATCCAGTTTACGTCTGCTATACGCTCAGGCGCCACCTTCGCGTAGATGGTACTTCGGTCTTCTAACATATTACCTTCCTCCGCAGCAGCGAATCAGGCATCAAAGCCCTGTCGCTGACGATAGAAAATTTTTGTTGAGCATGCGGTGCACAGTCGATACTTTCTCCGTCTGCATTACGCATATCCTCTAAAGTTAGCGGGAACAGTTCCCCGTCCGGCATCAGCAGTTCCAATACCTCGCCGTTTTTCACATTGTTGCGCTGTTCGATATAAGCGCGTTTAGCGTCAGCATCATATGCAAGCACGATACCGACAAAATCATGTGTCTGTTCATAACTGGAGGTCGTATAGACTTGTCCGTCACTGCCTGGTTTGCCAAAAGCAAACCCTTTCGTATACGGCCGGTGAGAAACTTTTTCCAACTCCTGACGCCATTCATCCGGGACCTGATATTTTTTTGGATCGTTCCAGTAAGCGTCGATTGCTTTACGGTATACGCTGACCACAGTCGCTACATAATGGATACTTTTCATACGCCCTTCGATTTTCAGGCTGCAAATGCCCGCCTCGATCAAATCAGGAATATGATCGATCAGACACAGATCTTTTGAATTCATTACATAAGTACCGCGTTCATCCTCTTCAATATCAAAGCCTTCATCAGGACGGTTCTTTTCGATAAGGCTGTATTCCCAGCGGCAGGCCTGCGCACAGGCACCACGGTTGCCGTCGCGTCCAGTCAGATAACTGCTGAGCAGACAGCGGCCGGAATATGAGATACACATTGCTCCATGCACAAAGGCTTCCAGCTCAACATCAGTCCTTGCACCGATTTCCCGGATTTCCTCCAGTGACAGCTCGCGTGCCAGTACGACACGTTCAGCTCCCAGTGCCTTCCATGCCTGCACTGCTGCCCAGTTACTTGTATTAGCCTGCGTACTTACATGCAGCGGCATTTCCGGTACAGTCTGACGTGCCACGTTCCAAACACCCAGATCAGAAATAAGCAAAGCGTCAACTCCGGCCTGCTGCAATTCCAGCAGATAGTCCGGCAGTCTGGCCAAATCTTCGTTATGGGCAAAAATATTAACCGTCACATAGACCTTTTTGCCAAATCCGTGCGCGTAAGCAGCCGCTTCTGCAATTTCTTCAATACTGAAATTATTGGCAAAAGCCCGCAGCCCAAACATCTTACCGCCCAAATAAACGGCATCAGCGCCATAACGCAAAGCTATTTTACATTTTTCCATATTTCCTGCCGGCGCCAAAAGCTCCGGCTTATTTTTCATTCTCGTCATATTACTTCCTTATTGTGGTCCATGAATATCTTCGATTGCCTTCAAATGCTCGGCATAAGTTTTCGTAAAACGGTGATGTCCGTCTTTTTCAGCAACAAAGTATAAATACTCCGTTTTTTCAGGATTTAAAACAGCCTTGATCGCACTCATCCCAGGACTGGAAATCGGTCCCGGCGGCAAACCTGGATTTTGATAAGTGTTATAAGGGTTTTGGATCCTGGTATCTGCAATTGTAATTTCTTCTTTTTGAGTCCCCAAAATATACTGAATAGTAGTATCTGACTGAATCGGCATATAAATCTCTAAGCGACGCAGAAAAACTCCGGCAATGCGCGGCTGTTCTTCTTTAAAAACAGCTTCCATCTCTACCAGGGCTGCCATATTTACCAGATCTCTGATCGACATTTTCTGTTTTTCTGCTTCTTCCGGAATATTTTCTTTGTTCATCTGCGTATTGAATTCCTTGACCATCATGGCCAGCATATCTTTTTCATTCATACCGATGTCAAACATATAGGTAGAGGGAAAAATAAATCCTTCCGCCTTATAAATAACATTAGGATCACTGGTTTCCATATAGGGATATGGAGTATAATTACGCGCGGCTTCGATGAACTTTTCAGCAGAACCAAGACCTTCAGCCTCAATTTTTTTCGCAGTTTTAACTACGGTAAAGCCTTCTGGAACCGTAAACCTCACCCGCTGCACCTGTCCCTTTGACAGAACTTCAACGATCTCACTGTTAGACATCCCGGCTGTTATTTCATAACGCCCGGCCTGCAGATCGCGTTCCAATCCACGGAATTTGGCTTCCAGTCGAAACGCTTCCGGAGTTTTCACCAATTTCTGCTTATGCAGAAGATTTGCGATATCCGCAGTAGTCATCCCCGGCTCAACCGTAATCAGATACGGGCTTCCAGTCGCCAGATCTTTATTGCTGCCAGTGTAGTTCAATACCCACCAGTAAGCACCTACTACAACTACCAGAAAGATGCCTAAAAAAAATGGCAGTACCTTCCTCATTTTTCCATTCCCTTCACACCAGAGATAATAAAGCTCAAAAAGTGCCGGACAGTATGTCCGGCACTAGCAGTTGTTATTCTTCGTCCCAGTCTTCCATGAGTTTTTCGTAAGCAGCTTTTACTTCATCAAACTCTTCGTCTGTAGGAGCTAAATAAACTTCTTCGCCGTTTTCATCAAACTCAATACGGGCGATAATCACATTTTCTTCTTCGTCTTCCTCATGTTCATGGCAGTGACAATCTTCATCTTCACATTCGCAGTCTTCCAAATTGATCTGCGCTAAAATAGCGAAATTTTTCTTGCCTACAGGTACTACCATTTCTTCACGAAAATATAATTCGTTGCCTTCATCGTCAGTAATAACTACGATTTGTTCTTCTTCCATAGCTTCCATATTTTCTTTATTTTCTGTTTGGTCCATTACGACACCTCGTTTCTAAATTATATACATTTTATATCATTTACAGTAATGCTGTCAATTTATCATTTTTCACCAAGCTGTGCAGCTAAAAAACCTTTATCCAGATCAAATCCAAGCTTACCGTTATCTTTAACTATGATATTAGTATCAAAGCTACCGACAGCGGTAGCGATCTTGATATTGGAAAAAGCAAATTTTCCCTGCTGTCTGGTGATCGAACCTTTGATGGAATGGAACGGCAGCATCATGTACTTGCCTTCCTCGATGCGGAAGCTGCCCGCACCTGTGGCACTGCCTGCATCAGCAGTTCCTATCGCCAGCATTTTAAATGACAGCGGACCGTCGACCTGCGTTTCCGTAACTACGGAGCTGTCGAGGTCTATACCCTGTACTTCCAGTTTGAAGTCTTTGGTTTTAGTATCAATCTGACCATTGACATTGACCTGACCAGCATAAACATTACCGATAGCATCACCGATATTAAGCTTTCCGTCTTTATACAGAAACTTGCCGCTGAGCGCGGTAATATAAAGCGGATCGTAGGCCAGCTTATCAAGTCCGAAGGTGCCTTCAGCCTCAGGTTTGTCGATAGTACCCTTGACCTTGCCCAAAGCGGTAACAGCATCCTTCAAGCCCAGGCCCGGGCTCAAAGCTTCTATCACAAAGCTCGGCGCATTAACAGTCAAAGCATATGTCTGTTTTGCCTCCGGCTTTTCATCATAATAAACATTGCCGTCTATGATCACCGTCTGTCCGGCTACCTCCAGATTCAGTCCGGCAAACTTCAAAGCCTCGGTATCAGCCGAAAACTTGCCGCTGCCTTTCGTTACAGGATAATTGATCAAAGAGCCTTTCAAACCGTCGATCGTACCGTCGATATTAAAAGTCCATTTATCATCGGCTTTATCAGCCCTGATTTTTACGTCAGGCAGATTGCCTTCAGTGATCACCACATCAGCAGCCTGCGGCAAAACATTCAGGATATTCTGCAGCGGCATTTTCTTTACCTCTGCCACAACTGCCGTCGTGCCTGAATCATTTTGGATGTCAGCGATAATATCGCTTTTACCGTCTTTAACACGCAGACCGTATTTGATTTTTGGATATTGTTTAAAATTTCCCTGGAACTGTACTTTATCAAAATCCAGCGGCTTGTTCTCCAGCAGCAGATTCACCTTCGCGTCCTTGATTTCCATCAAACCGCGGAACTGCGTTGCTGAAGCCGCCTTTTTTACAGTCAGCAGCTCATTGTTCTTCTGCTCTTCTTCAACCTGAAAATTGATATAATTGACAATGTTCAAACCGTCTTTTTTATTATAAGACACAAAAAAACTGGGCTTATCGATCACCACATCACCAACAGAAGCTCCGGTACCGCCTTTCAGCAAAGCGTCAAATAAATTGACAGATACCGTAGCCAGGGGTATTTCGGCAATCGTTTTGCCATCCGGCCCTACCCAGACGACATTTTTGAAAATAACATCACCCGACCAGTTAGCCTGAATCTCTTCGGCTTTTAAAGTCCCATGCAGCGCAGTCTGCTCTGCCAGAAGCTTTTTAGTGAGCTCTTCGGCAGCACGGCCTCCGAACTGGAACAGCAGCACGAAAGCAACCAGAACCAGCGCAACAAAGCCGATAAATATTTTTTTCGCCATACTTTCATTCCGTCCTTTTACTTTGTGGACTATCCAGATAATTTTGCAGAATCACCACAGCCGCCATCATGTCGATAACTTTTTTGCGTTTGCTGCGGCGCAGGTCGGCATCTATCAAAACTTTTTCAGCGGCAACTGTCGAAAGACGCTCGTCCCATAAGACGATTTTAAGCTGCGGGAACCTTTCGCCGATCACTCTGGCAAAATCCTCGCAGCTCTGCGCACGTTCGCCTACACTGCCGTTCATATTCTTAGGATAACCTACCACCATCGTATCTACTTCATATTCAGCGATAAGCTCGCCGATACGCTGCAGATCACATTCTTCACTGGTACGACGGATTGTTTCCACCCCGTTGGCGATCATCCCCATCAGATCACTGGCGGCTACGCCGATAGTCCGCGTGCCGACATCCAGAGACATACTTCTCATGTAAGCAGCTCTCCCCGTCTTATTTTGTGTTTTTTTCCAAATATTTTACTACCAGTTCTTCAATAAGCTCATAACGTTCAAAACGACGCAGCTTCGTGCGTGCGTCATCATGACTGGTAATATATGTAGGATCGCCGCTGAGCAGATAACCTACGAGCTGGTCAATAGGATTATAGCCTTTTTCTTCCAGCGCTTTGCACACCTCGCTGATTGTTTGCGAGACGTCTTTATTTTCATTGTTGCGCTTGAACATCATTGTTTCCTGCGATACCTGAGTCATCGTTGATCCCTCCTTGATACAAAATTCCCTTGTTGAACAACCGTTTGATATAGATACACTACTATTGTAGCATACCTTGAGACAAAAAAATATAAAATAACTGTGAACTTGTATAAATAAAGGCCGAGAATACTCTCGGCCTTTAAGTTTTTTTACACAATTTATTATTTTACCTGTGTTTCGATAACGCCCCAGGCTGTTTCCAACGCTTCACCTAATTTAGAAGCATCTTTACCGCCTGCCTGTGCCATATCAGGACGTCCGCCGCCGCCGCCGCCGCAGATCCTGGCAACCTCTTTGACAATGTTGCCGGCATGGATACCTTTAGCGACAGCATCTTTCGTAGCCATAGTCAGAATACTGATCTTGCCGTCGGCAAATACTGAAGCCAGCACAACGACGCCGCCGACCTTATCACGCATCTGGTCACCCAGATTACGCAGTGCTTCGATATCATCGACACTGACCTGCTGCACTAAAGCTTTGATACCTTTGATGTCGCGAATCTGACTGTCAACGTCACTGACCTGAGCTTTAGCGATCTTATCGGCCAGCTCGGCAGCTTTTTGCTCAACAGCTTTCAGTTCGCCCTGCAGAGCTGTCAAACGTGCAGGAACATCAGTTACACGGCATTTCAAGCTTGCAGCCAGGCCTTTTACCATAGCTTCCATTTCGTTGACATGAGCCACAGCACCATGCCCTGTCACAGCTTCGATACGGCGAACGCCAGCACCGGTGCTGGACTCGGAAATTATTTTAAACATACCGATCTGCGCGGTATTATTCACATGAACGCCGCCGCAGAATTCCATAGAGAAACCCGGTACAGTAACGACACGCACGATATCGCCATATTTTTCGCCAAACAGCGCCATCGCACCACGTTTTTTAGCTTCTTCAATCGGCAGTTCTTCAATGGTCACACCCTTGGCTGCCAAAATCTCTTCATTAACAATAGCTTCGACGCGGCTCAGTTCTTCTTCTGTTACCGGCGAGAAATGCGAAAAGTCGAAACGCAGACGGTCCGGACCTACATAACTGCCTGCCTGATTGACATGACCGCCTAAGACAGATTTCAAAGCTGCGTGCAGCAAATGCGTTGCCGTATGATTACGGGCAATATCGCTTTTGCGGCAGCTGTTTACTTCGTAAGTTACCGCATCGCCCACATTGACTGTACCTTCAACTACACGCCCAATCTGGATCGTAGCGCCGTCCGGCAGTTTTTTGGTATTTTCAACTTCAATCACACCTGTAGGAGCAGTGATACGGCCCAAATCACCTAACTGGCCGCCGCCTTCAGCATGAAAGGCAGTAACGTCAAGAATAACGGCAACGTCTTTACCATCTTCTGCATTTTCGATCGGCTGTGCATCATGTGCAGGGTACAGCATAACGATTTTACCTGTATCTGCAGCTTCATCAACCTTTAAGGAAGCAATATCAATACCGCGGGTATTATAAATAACCGGACGGCCTGCTTTATCATCACGGGCTTCACGCGCCATTTTACGCTGAACCTCCAGCGCCGCGTCAAAACCAGCTTTATCCATCGTCATTCCGTTTTCTTCCAAGATTTCAGCAGTCAGTTCCCACGGAAAACCAAAGGTATCGTTCAGTTTAAAAGCTGTAGCTCCATCCAGTACCGTAGCGCCTGCCGCCTCTAATTTAGCTATCTCGTCGCTCAGCAGTTCACTGCCCTGACGCAGAGTACGCAGGAAGCTTGTTTCTTCCATTTCGATAACTTTTTGGATATATTCGCGTTTTTCGACCAGGTTTGGATAAACATGACCGTACATTTCAATAACCACATCCACAGCACCGTCCAAAAACATTTTGTCGATGCCGATCAAACGTCCGTGACGTACAGCACGGCGCAGAATGCGACGTAAAACATAACCGCGGCCTTCATTGGAAGGCAGGATACCGTCGGCGATCATAAAAGTCATACTGCGGGCATGGTCGGCAATTACCTTCAAAGAAATATCGGTTTTTCTTTCTCTGCCATATTCTACAGCCGCTACTTCAGATGCATATTCAATGATCGGGAAAATCAGATCCGTTTCAAAATTAGACGGTTTGCCCTGCAGCACGGAAGCCAAACGTTCGAGACCGGCACCGGTATCAATATTTTTGTTAGCCAGCGGCGTATAAGTACCATCTTCATTTTGATTATATTGAGTGAATACCAGATTCCAGATTTCCAGGAAACGGTCACAATCGCAGCCTACAGCACAAGTCGATTTGCCGCAGCCGCGTTCTTCACCCAGATCGACATGAATCTCGGAGCAGGGACCGCAGGGGCCGCTGCCGATCTCCCAAAAATTCTCTTCCAACCGTACGATGCGTTCTTCAGGCAATCCAACGACATTATGCCAGATATCAAAAGCTTCATCATCTTCGGTATGGATAGTAATCCACAGCTTATCAGCAGGAATCCCCAACTCTTTGGTAACAAATTCCCAGCTCCAAGGAATGATCTCTTTTTTAAAATAATCGCCGAAAGAGAAATTACCAAGCATTTCAAAATAAGTATGGTGGCGGGCAGTACGGCCGACATTCTCAATATCGCCTGTACGCACGCATTTTTGGCAGGTCGCAATACGAGGAGAAGGCGGTTTCATTTTACCTGTAAAAAAAGGTTTGAAAGGAGCCATACCGGCGCCAATCAAAAGCAGCGTCGGATCATCCTGAGGAATGAGTGACGCGCTGGGCAGGATCAAATGTCCTCTATCTTCGAAGAATTTTAAAAATTTCTCACGAATTTCATTACCAGTCATGTACTTCATAATCGTTTTATCGCTCCTTTAAAGTCGAAACATCATAATAAAAAATTATATAAAAATTAACGGCTAAAGTCAATTAAACTGACAAAGTATACACTATTTTCCTGACACTAAACTTTTCTTTATATAAAAAAGCCGTAAGCAAAAACTTACGGCTCCACGCCAAGTATTTCAGGAGGACACCCAAAACTTTCGGCACTATCAATTATAGATATATTTTTACACAAAGTCAATATTCTTTTTCATTTTTCTCGTTCAATGTAATTTTCTGTTTTTGGTTATTGTGAAAATAGCCTGGCTATTTTTCCCCGGTAATTCGGATTATTTCCGTTACCCAGCGAGCGCAGTCGTACAAATCACACTCACGCAGGTACTCTTCTGTAGTATGGACCTTGTTCATACCTGTAGCTAGAAGCACGCAGGGCAAACCATAGCCGCAGAGGAAATTGCCGTCACTGCAGCCACCTGTTTTCGTCAGTTCAAAAGGCAGCTGCAGATTATCGGCTGCCTGCTTAGCCAGCAATACCGCCGCATGGTCTTCCGCTACATGAACAGCAGGGCAGCCTTCTACCGGATCAACCTCTAAAATACCGCCGCCGGCTTCAACCACTTCTCTGATACACCTGATCGTTTCATTCTTCAGCCGCTCCAGCTTATCAGGGTCCATACAGCGCATATCGATCACGAATTTAGCCTGCTCCGCAACGATGTTTGTTGCAGCACCGCCTTCGATCTGTCCTATATTTAATGTAGTTTCTTCATCAAGACGTCCGTAAGCAGGCAGCGCCGTCAAAGCTTTCGCCGCCAGCATAATGGCATTGATACCTTTTTCAGGCTCGATACCTGCATGAGCCGACTTACCTTTGACTGTAAAATAAATATCGAACAGCCGCGGCGCAGAGTTCGTAACGATACCGGGCGCACCACCGATATCCAGGCAATAACCGAGATCAGCCCTGATATCCTTCTGGTCAAGATTGACCACTCCCAAACAACCGATCTCTTCGGCAATCGTAAAACACAGCTGGATATCGCCATGCGGGATATTCTGCTCCTGCACTGCCCGCACTGCTTCCAGCACAGCCGCTATACCAACTTTATCATCACCGCCTAAAGTAGTAGTTCCGTCAGAATAAAGGACTCCGTCCCTGCGCACGACCTTCGTTCCCGTTGTCGGCGGCACTGAATCCATATGTGCTTCAAAAAACAGTCCGGCTGCGCCCCCTACATTGCCCGGTAAAAAGGCCCACACATTGCCTGTTGTCCCGCCGATCTTCCTGCCGGCATCGTCCACTTTTACTTCCAGTCCCATTGCCTGCAGCTTCTGTACCAGCAGATCGGCTTCGGCCTTTTCGTCCTTACTAGGACAGGGCACACTGACCAGTTCTATAAATTCATTTAAAATACGTGTTTCATTAATCATCATTATTACCTCACAATTTACAGGATATTATCTATTATAGCACCGACCTGCTCCGGCAGCTACTTTTATAAATTGCCAAATAAAAAGAGCAGGGAATCTATCCTTGCTCCTGATCAAGATATTTTTTTATGATATCTGCGGCTTCTTCCGGCATAATATCATTACATAAGTCAGTGTCATTCAAAATCGCCTGCAGGCTTCTGCTCTGCTGATAATCAAAATACTGCCATTTTAAACTGCGGCTGCTCCACATTTCCAAACCCTCTTTTAAATCACCATAACGCAGTAGAAAGAACCATTTATGATCACGGGAAGTTACTTTTTTATAAAACATATTCTCCCTCCGTTCCCCTCTGTCCTTATTATAGCACAAGAGTACCCCCCCACAAGACATACAAGAACTTTTTATCTTCGCCTGACGCAACGTTTTTGCTCAAACGTTTTGATAATCGTCCAGTTCCCAAAAATATCTCCTTTATCTGATAAATAGCTTGGCAAATAACAAAAATGTGGTACAATAATAGCGATAAATCCCGCAGACCGGACCGCTCACTCTTTTCATCCTGGCCGATACTGCAGAAGGAGCAAAAAATGAATCGTAAAGAAAAATTCAAACAGGCTAATCGGGAAGCAAATGCCACCTGGTTAGCCCTTCTTATTGTCATCGTCTTTTGGTGCGTCGCAGGCTTTGGTCTTGCTGACGTTAAGGTAGAATTTTTCCAGACGCCCCTGTGGGTCTGGGCAGGCTGCATCGGCACCTGGCTGTTTGCCATCGTCGTTTCTGTAGTTCTTGCCAATTGCATCTTTAAAGATATGGACTTGGACGACAAGGAGGATGAAATCAATGGGTAATTTCTTCCACCTCTGGCCTGTTCTTTTATTCCTTGCCTTTATGCTTGGCGTCAGCTTTTGGGTGCAGCGAGCTTCCCGCGGCGACCGCCAGCAGAACTTTGCTAAAGATTATTTTATCGGCGGCCGCAGTCTGGGCGGTTTTGTCCTGGCTATGACTACCGTTGCGACCTACAGCTCAGTCAGCACCTTTGTCGGTGGTCCCGGTATGGCCTGGGCCATCGGTTATGGCTGGCTTTATATGGCGATCGTACAAGTCGTAGTCATCTTTCTCGTTTTAGGTATTTTCGGCAAAAAGATCGCTATGGTTTCACGCAAAATTGACGCTGTTACAGTAGTCGATGTTATCCGCAGCCGCTATCAATCCGATTTGCTTGCCAATATTTCCGCGCTGGTGATCGTTGCCTTCTTCTGTGCGACGATGGTCGCCCAGTTCGTGGGAGCTGCCAAGCTCTTTGAAGCTGTTACAGGTTTCTCCTATGTCACTGGACTGACATTATTTGGCCTGATCGTTGTCTTTTATACTACTGTTGGCGGCTTCAAAGGCGTTGCCATTACTGACGCTATCTGTGCCGTCGCTATGATCATCGGCCTTTTTATCCTGTTCTTCTCAATGCTGGAAACAGGAGGCGGTTATGAAAAAATCATGACCCATATCCAAACCAATCATCCCGATATGCTAGAACCGCTTTCCCGCGGCAAAATGCCGATCTCGCTCTATATCAGCCAGTGGCTGCTTGTTGGTGTCTGTACACTGGCACTACCGCAATCAGTAGTCCGCGGTATCAGTTACAAAAACACCAAAGCCCTGCATAACGCTATGATTATCGGCACCGTAGTTATCGGCGCCATGACTCTGATCGCTACCTGGATCGGCGTCCTTTCCAAGGGCGTGCTTACCGATACCCTGCAGGCTTACGGCGGCAGCGTCGATAACATCACCCCGCTTACTATCATTGGCACCATGGACCCCTTCTGGGCCGGCATCACCATCATCGGTCCTATCGCAGCAACTATTTCTACCGTGTCTTCCCTGCTGCTGGCCTCCTCGTCCGCTATCATCAAAGACGTATATATGCACGAATGCTCCAAACGCCATAAAACAGTTTCCAATAATACGATACGTCTGTTCAGCATGGGTGCTACCGTTATCCTTGGCCTTGGAGTTTACTTTATTGCCATTGCCCCACCCAGCGTTATCTGGAAAATAAATATGTTCGCTTTCGGAGGCCTAGAAACAGCATTCTTCTGGGTCCTGATCTTCGGGCTGTTCTGGAAAAAAGCCAACCGCACCGGCGCCGTTTTCGCTATGGCTGGCGGCGTACTTGCCTACTGCACTACTATGGCGCTGCAAATCAAATTCTTTGATCTGCACCAGATAGTTATCGGCATCGGTGCTTCGTTGATTTTCTTCCTTATCGGCAACGCCCTTGGCAAAGAACACGACGAACATATTCTGCGTATTTTCTTTCCCGAAAAGTATAGCGATTAAAAATGTTATAAAAAAGCTTCGCAGCATAAAATTACCCGCTGCGAAGCTTTTTTTGTATTTTATTTATGCAGCTCTGCTGCCTCGTCCCAGTAAGCCTCCGGCTTCCAGCCGTCAGCAAGCAATTTTACCAGCAGCTTGCCGGTATTGGCAGCATCGTCATAAGCAGTATGCCACAAACCGCCTGTATCAACGTTTTGTTCTTCTGTTGCCTTCTTCAGCCCGGTCGTATACGTATCGCCTTTCAGCAGCTTATAAGCTGCCGCCAGATCAAGATAGTCTTCAGGTAAAACAGGATTTTCCAATTTATGCCGTCTGCAGCCTTCCGCCACCACCTTATAATCCTCATCACCCCAGGCCACAAAATAAGTCTGCCCCGGTACATATAAAGCTTTGATCTGTTCAAGCATCTCTCCAAATTCTATTGCTGATTCCATATCCTTTTCAGTGATCATACAAAAATCCATTCCCTCTTTAGCCTGCTTCGGATAAAAATGCGGATGGACAAAATTTTGGATCTTACCTGTGACCGCAAGGGAATTTCCATCTATTTTCACCGCTCCGATCTCAATTATTTCTGAAAAAAATCCTCGTGGACGTCCCATTCTTTTGGTATATTGAGTAAACTCAAAATCTGCCACAAAAAAGTCCCTGCTCATCAATCTGCCACCATCTTTTCTAAATATTTACATTAATTATAACACCGTCTGCCATTAATGCACTATCTGCTGAATTTTCCGAATTATAAAATTTTGCCTAATTACTTAAACTTTCCCCAAAATAATGCTAAAATATAAAAGTTCATACTTTTATAAACAACAGGAGTGTTATAGATGCAGCAACATCAATTAAAAGGCAGCCTGATGCTGTTTTTCTGCGCCCTGATCTGGGGACTGGCCTTTGTCGCACAAAGCGTCGGGGCCGACCACGTAGGCGCATTTACCTTCAATGGCCTCCGCTCATTGATCGGCGCGGTTTTTCTGATCCCCTGCGTCGCCTTTTTTGACCGGCTTGCAGGCAGACCTTTTTCTATTTGGGGTACTGATAACAAAACAGAACGGCAGGACCTTATTACCGGCGGCATCGTCTGCGGTATCGTGCTGACTATCGCCAGTACTCTGCAGCAGATCGGTATCGGCCATACCACTGTCGGCAAAGCCGGTTTTATTACTACGCTCTATATCGTTATCGTGCCCCTTTTCGGGCTTATTGTACACAAAACCGTTACCAAACTGCAATGGCTCAGCGTTTTTATTGCCGCTGTCGGTATGTATTTTATCTGTATTACCGAAAATTTCAGCGTCAATTACGGCGATATGATCATTTTGGCCTGCGCCTGCTTTTTCGCACTGCATATCATCACTATCGAACGTTTTTCCGTATTGGTAGACGGTGTGCGGATGTCGCTGCTGCAATTTGCCGTCTGCGGTATTTTAAGTCTGCCTGCCATCTTCTTTTATGAAACGCCGTCCTGGGAAGCGCTTGACCAGGCCTGGCTGCCTATCTTATACGCCGGCATCATGTCCTGCGGCATCGCCTATACCCTGCAGATTCTTGGTCAAAAATACGTCAATGTTATTTTAGCTTCCATCATTTTAAGTATGGAATCCGTCTTTTCGGTTTTCGCAGGCTGGCTGCTGCTGGGCGAACAGCTTTCCCTGCGTGAAATAGGAGGCTGCGTACTGGTCTTTGCCGCGATCCTGCTGGCACAGATGCCTCCCAAACAACAATAAAATAAAAACTTGCAGCATAAACAAAACCCGTTTCTATACAAAATATAGAAGCGGGTTTTTATCTTAACCACTGCAAAATATACGCCTGCTGCTTTAACCAACGCTGCCGCATCTGATAATCAGGTAAAACACTGGCTACACGCTGCCAAAAACGGCGGCTGTGATTCATATTGCCAATATGGCTCAGCTCATGCACCACAACATAATCTAAAACTGCCAGCGGATAAAATACCAGCCGCCACGAAAAATTCAAATTTCCCTTTATACTGCACGAACCCCAGCGTTTCGCCGCTGAAGACAGCTTCACACTCTGATAAACAACACCCATCAACTCCGCATAATGTGCTGTCCGTTCCTGCAAAACTGCTAAAGCCTGCTGCCGCAGCCATTTTTCCAGTGCCTGCTGCGGTTTGGACTGTGGACACAACAGCACTGTACCGTTTACCTGCACCTGCCCAACCTCCGTCAGACGCAGCGTATATCTGTTATCCAATACAGACAACTGCATCCCATCGGTCAATATCAGCTGCCGCTTCTTCTGCACTGCGGCATAATGCTGCTGTTTCTGCTCTATCCACCCGGTCTTTGCCTGCACAAAATGTTCTATATCGCTCAAACGGGCCTGCAACGGTGCCCGCACCCTGCACTTACCCTCGCTGTCGATCACAATAGCAATCGTCCTGCGTTTACTTCGTATCAACTCATAAGCTACTGTCATTCCTGTCTCCATATCTTTATGCTGTTTTTAAAATTCTGCCTAACCGCACACACGCACGATCATTTCCTTATTTTTCAAACCCGCCAGCCATTCGTGCGGAATACTGTCATAACCATAGTACAAACCTGCCAGACTGCCGGCAACGGCAGCAACTGTATCGGCATCCTCACCCAAATTTACAGCCCACAACAGACATTCGCGGTATGAATTCGTATTGGCCAGACACCACAACGCCGCTTCCAGCGTATCTACAACATAACCGCTGCTCTCGATTTCATCTGCCGGCAATTCATACACACTGCGGTCAATAATACGGCTGTAATAATGCAGCTCACGGTTATCATCTGCATCAGCCACCTGCCGCAGATCATCTACAGCCCTGGTAACACCCCGCACAAGTAAAGTTGCCAGCTTAAAACGCTCCCGGTGCTGAATGATCTCACCGGCAACAGCACAATACAAAAAACATCCCAAAGTGCAGCAAATATGCGCATGGGTCAGCGCCGAAACATTACGAATGATTTCATATCGTCCTGCTGCCGGCTGGGCCTGCAAATAAAACTCTACCGGCAAAATCCGCATCAGCGAACCATTACCGCAGTTCCATTCGTTACGCGGTGCGCAGCACTCCAGAGGTACTCCGTTCAAATAATTCAGCAGCGCCTGCTTCGTTGTTGCGCCAATATCAAAGGCCACGCCTTCAGGCGTCAGATAGCCATATTCCAGCCACTTGGCAAAACGCCGCAGCAAATCATGATAATCAAGCCGCCAGTCATTTTCGCGCAGGCTTGCTAAAGTGCACAGAGTCAGACTGGTATCGTCCGACCACAGACCCTGCCTCATCTCAAGTACCGGGCTGAACTTCAGACTTTCGCGTGTTTTTCCCTGCGCCGGCTGCCCCAACGCATCGCCCACAGCCAAGCCTAAAACGCCGTTTAAAATATAATCAGTCATATTCTTCCTCGGTCAGCTCAAAACGATATTGCTGCTCCACCTCGGGATACTTTTCACGATCCACCTCGGAAGCAAACATCGCGTAAGGCCGCACATAATAAGCAAAATCATCATACAAAGCCTGATAAACAACGCACTGCTCACCTGTTTCAGTATACTGTGCCACAACTAACACCTTATAGTCCTTCCCTTTAAAATGCCGATAGACCCTGCCTGCCAAAATCTTACGCATAACAATTACCTCATTCAATATTTAAAATTCATTCTCACAGCTGTTTTTAAAACTCGCGTTCCAGCCCTTCATGCGCCAGCTCCATATTCTCTATCGCATTTTCATTACTTTCGGCGTTAAACCCCGGAACACAATGTTTAACAGGCCAAGCGTTAACAAGCTGCCAGCGTGCCATTACTTTTTGGCAATCGTCCAAAAGCTCGATCGTCACATTTTTCCGCTCAAACTCTCCACGCTCAACACTTTTAAACCAATCCGTTAAATACCGCGAAACAGATGTGCCCCATCTCAGTGTTGCGTTACCATACTTTTTTAAGCCCGGCATTTTCACAGGCGTGCCTGCCTGATGATCACCTGCCCGGTATTCTATGGGCTCGTCAGCCATCTCAGGTGCTGAAACTTCTGAAAAATACCCTACTGCTTTACCATCTATCAAAACATTAAAATTATATTTTTTAAAAGGATAGCCTGTTGCCATTTGCTCTCACTCCTTTATAATTGCCGCCCGATATTCTCATGCAGCCTGTATCTATATTTTACCCTATTTCAGATTCAAGTTACCAGCGAAATAATTATGAACTTCAAATAAAAAACAGCCTGCAGCAGTTATCATAAGCTACAGACTGTCTAAAGTACAGTTCTTTAATATTTTTATCGACTCAGCTACATAAAATCTAAAATCGTTACCGGCAACAACTGCATCCCGAAGGCTGGTAAAATGACCAGCAGAACATCGGCAACCAGTAAAATCACCGTGCTCCAGAACAACAGCTTACTTAGAATATGTTCATCCCGTTCTTCTTCAGTAAGATTGCGCAGAATAACATTTTCGACGAGAAAGCTGGCAGCGCCATAATAAAGACCTATCACCGCCAAGCTCATAACTGCCGTTCCCAGCTCACCGCTTACTTTGATCCTCATAAATTTCATCCCCTATCTTATGTATGTTTTTTACTTTGCCAACCGTTTTTTTACCTGCTGCATTTTAACTTTCAAATCAGTAAAATTAAAACTGCTGAGCTGCGTCCACAAGTCATTTTTACCCTGAATGGAAACAGTCGTATATTTTAGTACCGGAAAAACACCAAATAATCTGTATGTCGTATCTTCGATATCGATACTCTCAATATCCTTATACAAATATATTCCGGCTCTTGTTAATACCCCGCCAAAAATTTCCAGCCCGTTTTCATAAATATCGACTCTGTAGCTGCCGGCCTGCCAAAAAAATACAGCAGCCGTCCCCACTGCGCAAGTTGCTAAAATCAGCGGCATCATACTTATTCCACCGTCAATGACCGCCATAACAGCCATCAGCAGAAGAAATCCTATCACCCCTGTCGACATCAGCCTGTTCGACTTCACCACATCAAGCAGCCCCCGCAGTCCAGTACTGTTTGCATCCATCCAAACACCTCACCTATAGTTTTGCTTAACAATATAGCATATATTATTTGCAAAGTCACTATCCAGATTAAAAGTTAACAATCAGCTAAATCTAAACAGCCCGGCGCCTATCCTTTGAAAAATAATAAAACATTGCCAGCAATGACTATCTGTGTTATAATCTCACTTGATATTGATGAGCCGATATCTTTTGCTCCGCCTGGAGCACAAAGCACCTGCGTTTTCACGCAGGTGCTTTTGACTTTTATGCTTCAGCATATCCGCAACTTTGACAGCAATGCCGTAATAAATAATAAAAAACAAACCCTATAACTTCTGACGAAGTTATAGGGTTACTTTTCAATCTGGTGGAACTAACTGGACTCGAACCAGTGACCCCCTCGATGTCAACGAGGTACTCTAACCAACTGAGCTATAGTTCCGCAACGATGTTATTTTAGCGCAGAATCACCTTTTTGTCAAGCTGTGACAGCGTAAAAATCAATGTCCCCAGGCTGTCCGGCAGTTTATTCCCGTATCGTAACTTTAGTACCGACCTCGACATATGGCAGAAGCTCCAGCAGCTCGCCGTTACGCATCCGCACACAACCTTCAGAAACCATCGTACCAATGGATTCCGGCGCATGTGTACCATGAATACCAATCCCGTCCCAGCCTGTTACCAGAGAAATGAAATTAGGCCCGTAAGCCCCTTTAATCTCACCTTTGCCGTCGCCGAAATCATGCGTCCAGTACGATGCGTCTAAAATCTCGTCCACCTCAAAATTACCTGTCGGCGTAGTCATATCGCCGGCACGCTGCTTTTGACCCTGTTTTGCCCCAACAGCAACGCCCCATTGCTTAATTACTTCGTTATCCTTCAGCACATACAGCTTGTAATCACTTTTATCTATCAATATCGTATAAGCAGGCTTAACAGCTTCCGGCTGCTTTTGCTCCTCTTTAGGAGGCTCTGCAGCAGGAGTTTCCGGCTTGACCTCCTGCCCTGGCTGCTCAGCAGTCTGCGCCGGCTGCTGCTGAGATGTCTGCTGCGGCACCTGCTGTTCTTTACTCAGCCCGTCTAGATACCATATAGCAGCCGAAACCAGCACACCGATCAAAATTATTACAGCGGCGATCTGTTTCTGCTGACGCTGCCGGCGCCTGACACTTTCTTCCTTAAACTGGTCTTTATAAGATTTGCTCACAGTAACATCTCCTTTGTGTTTTTATGGTATAACCGCCGCCAGTTTTTGTCAATCGCTGCAAAAATATTTACTAGCAGGTGCAGCCGTGTTAAAATATAAACAACTATTAACCTTTGATGACGGAGGCCCATATGGAAAACCTGACTGTAAACTTTCAGCTGCCTGCCGCTGCAGTTTTTGTCCCGCTACTGCTGGACGACGGACACGGCGATTATAACCGCAGCTACGAACAATACGAAAACAACGACATAGATTATGCAGATTATTCGACCGACCACCGCGATAACAACTATCGTAACTTTGAAAAGAAAAAACGTAAAAAGACACAAAAAGAAATCGTCGCCGATATTTTAAAACGCTGGGATTAAGCACAACAAAACCACTCAACTATAAAAGCTGAGTGGTTTTTATATTGCCAGCTTAACCTGTTCCCTGCTTTATAATGGCATGCAAAAGCAGTTTGCAATTTCTTCCCGCTGCTTTCACAAGCCTGCATCCCTCACTTATACATTGCTAATATTCCCCTATAACAATGCAAAGTTATCAAAACGTCCATCTGGCACCGATGTTCCACTGCCAGTCTTTAGTAAAATCACTGCCTGAGCTGCGTTCCACATCCAGATAAACATGACTGTTTTTACCTGCGGCAAAAGCGGCGCCAACACCATATTCAAACCAGGTATCGTTAAAGGTATCGCCAACCTTAACTCTATCCCTGCCGTCATACATCGTTACATCATAACCGCCGCCGAACTCATGCAGCAGATTGGCCTTAGCATAAACGACGCCTTTGCTGCCGACCTCTTTGCCGATATTGAATCCGATACGTCCGACAGCGCTTTTGATCCCGCTCTGGCTGACTTCGATACCATTACTGGTAGTATAACTGTCACCTCCCAGATAACCTAAAGTAAACTGGGCCTGCGGCTCGATATACCAGCCGTTGTGCAAGACATTTTTCCGGCCGTATTCAGCACTCAGCGATACGCCGGTATTGTTAAAATCACCGGTGATCTTATTATTTTTCGTATCGTACACCTTAAAATCATTCTCCAGATTACTGACTTTAAACACCACATCCAAATAATGCCCTTTACTGCCGATTTCCGTATTATAGAAACTGATCGCCTTGCTGCTGTTGTCGCCGCTGCCACGATTGTAGCTGCTGTCGCCGTCAACATAGCTTACCGCCGCCCCCTGATAACGTATCTTGTCGTCAGTATTTTTAGTTATGGTATCGTAACCCAGCTCGTAAGAAGTATACTTGTTTTCAAAATCAAATTTTCCGTCACGGCCGATTTTTGTTCCCCGCAGCCGGAACCAGGCCCCCTGGGCTTCTTCGCCATTATGCCGCAGCTCACCCATACGCTGCAGCAGCTTGTCGTTTTCTGTCCGCCACGTGTGATAGTTCAGCGCATTGGCTGCAAGGATCGTATCCGTACTGGTAGTAGGCTGATCAATATTCGTTACCTGCTTCAAATACCAGTCCTTAGTATAATTACCACTCGTATCGGCAGTATCCTGATGATCTAGCTCATAACGCTTCCAGTACAGCGTCCCCTCACCATCTACAGCGGCAAAACTGCCGTTATGGTTATTGACAGTCGCCAGCACCGTACCGACGCCTTCTTCCCCCACAGGCGTATAACCATTGACCTCGTACAAATCAATATACTGCGTCCCGGTCAACGTATCGGTAACATACAGCTTGTCGCTGTTCAACGAATTCTGACTGGCATCGATATCCATTTTGATAACGCCGTTCTCACCGCTGAGATTATCTACCGTCAAAGTGCTGAAAGTATTACTGTCATGAGTCATATCCACTATCGAATTATCGTTATGCAAATGCGTCAGGTTAGAATCACCAGTCACCTTCCAATAGGAAGCCTCCTCCAGCGAAATATTAGTTTCAGCTGTACTGGCAGTGCTTACCCAGCCCTCGATAAACGATCCGCTATTAGCAGTAAGATCAACTATGCCGCCACTGTTATTAAGGATATTGCCGTAAATATTATATTTGCCCGCATTACCCACCACGCTGCCGTTATTATAAGTATAAATAGCATAACTCGCAGTACCGCCCTCAGTCGCACTGATAACAGCTCCATTTAATACAGCCTCGCTGCCAGTGCCTTGCGCCAACACACCTGCTGCCCATTGGCTTCCATCATCCGCACTGACGTTAATAACAAGATCCTTAGCTGCCTCAAACTTCCCTTTATTAAATACAAATACTCCCAACGCCACGCCATCCCTGCTGTTAGCAATGATAGAAGCATTTTCCCCCAAAGTAACCTTAGCGTCGTTAAAACCAACCTCGACTCCTCTGGTATCCTTTCCGCCTGTAACAAATAACCTCAACCCATCACCAACAGAAATAGTAGCTCCGTCATAAGAATCGATACCATAAGTCCAGCCAGTTCCCGCATTGATAACATTCAACTCTAAATTATCGCCAACTTCAATAATACCTGAATCCATTGTCGCATTATCACCGGCATACATACCCTTCATCACATTAGGCTGATTATTGGAATCCAGACCGCTGACATTACCGGAAACAGTGATTTTAGAATCATCACCGATTTTTACAACTCCGGAAGCATATGTCTTAATACCATAAACATCCAGATTATGTACCGTTCCTGAAGTATCAATAAAATCCATCTCGATCTGCTTCAGGTCAATCGTGCTGTTATAGCCAAAAATACCAATAGAATCGTAGCCACTGTTTGTAGAGTTGGCAAAACCATTAATATCCAGCTTGATAGCACCGCTATTATAAATAAAATCATTACCACTGGCATAAATGCCCTTCGTAACATGGCTAATGCTACTGGAGTCGATAGACGCTATTCCCCCAAGCGCCTCCAACTCACTTACTGTCGAAAATGGCTGATCGACACCTTCAGCAGCCCACACCACATTATTTAATGACATTGCTAAAACGCTTGCCAAGACTGCTTTTTTAATTACATCTTTTTTCCTTTTCATAGTTTAACCCTCTCCTTTACAATTGCTCTTGGTTTTTCATTCGCTTATGCAAATCAACTAAAACCATAGATACTTCGCTTATAGTATAATAAATTAACTGCTTTAACAAGTTATTCTCATCAGTTTATCACTTCATTTCTGAATTATCACAGCAATTTTTGTGTGATACAGATGCTTTATCCGTTCTTTACCTTTAATGCTTTTCGTTTTTAACAAAATTATTACCACTAAAAGATTGTAAGTATAACTGTTAAGTTATAATAAGTTACGCATAATAAAATAATTAAAAAAAGCACAGACCAATATAGTCTGTGCTTTTATAATCTTCTCAAATCTAAATACTGCAATAAAGAAACGATATCTTTATCAAAAAAAATCAATCAAAATTCAAACCTTACTCCTGCGTTTACCTGCCATTTCTTTTGGATATCAGCGCCAAAGCTCCGTTCGATATCGCCGTATAAATGACTGCTGTTGCCAAGCTTGATATTACCACCCAAACCAAGCTCAAACCAGGTATCGCCATAATCCTGCGATTCACTCAATGTTTCCCCATTGCCCGCCAGCATCCTGACATCACGGTTACCGCCAAACTCATGCAGCATATTAACTTTAAGATATACATCGTTGCCTGACGCATCTTTTTTGCCTGCTACTACGCCCAAACGTCCAATGCAGCTGTTTACACCGCCCATATAAACATTATTGCCACGATCAGTCGTGTAGCTGCTGCTTCCTAAACGCCCTATGATCACCTGGGCCTGCGGTTCGATAAAAGTCCCCTGTGCTTTATTCAGCTCTATGGTTTTTCCGTATTCCACACTCAGGCTATACGCATGGCTTTTTGCCTTGGCCTTATCCGGATAATCGCCATAAGATCTGATGTCCGTATCAAACTGTCCGAAGCGAGCCACTACATCTGTATAGCTACTGTTATCCCCATGCCAGGTTCCATAAATACTGCCTGCAAAAAGCTTGTCTTTACCGCTGCCATAACTGTAACTCGTATGCCCGCTGCCATTTTCAACTGCAAAGCCATAAATGCTTTTGGCATTGGCTGCCTTATCATAACCAAGCTGATACATATTAAAGCTGCCGTCAAAATTACCGCTGCCAAATTTCCCGCCGATATAACGGCTCCAGATACCGTCACTCTCTACTTTAGTATCTCGATAATTATGCAGATCGCCCAAACGCTTACGTAAAGTATCGCCAGTATTACGCCAAAGCGCATAATTACCATCTCCACTTTCTAACAAAACTTTTGTATCATTGTTGACCTGTTTGGCAAGCTTCGTTAAATACCATTGATCTTTGGTTCCCTGCGAGCCATTTGTCAACGTAACATTTTCACCATTTTCAAGCGTCGGTGTCACATCCCACAAGCCGCCGGCATTAAGGTTTTTGCCTACAAAATTTACATTTTGGTTGGTATCGGTTATTAAAAGTAAATTCTTAGCACCGGTAACCATATGCCCATTGACCAGACTGACATCTTTGACCTGTACATAGGTCGTACCGCCTGCCGAATTAATGATATTCACCTTATCGCCGGTTTCAGCTGCAAGGTCGGTATCCATTATAAAGTTACCGCCGGTACCGCTGTAATCAGTAATAGCTAATTCTGTTGCAGCTGTATCGTCAAAAGTCATATCTACTGTAGCGCCATTGTTTACCATAAGACTAGCAACTGAATTGCCGAAATCAAATTTTGATACTCGCCAAAGCGCACTATTATCCAAGTTCACGACAGCATTGCCACTATTTTTCGAAAAAATAAAACCTTCTAAAACAGAATCTGCTCTATCTAAAGTCAGGTTCAGATTACCATTATCTACAGTAATGCCGCCTTTTATGACCACCTGCTTGCCGCCGGACTGATTGATATTGATCGTACCATTATTTCTAATACCCAGAGCATTATTTTGCCCGTAAGTATCCTTACTGTTATCCTTATTGATAAAAACAGCATTTTTAAAGTCTATACTTGCACCATCGCGCGCAACAACTGCATTACCCGCAGTTCCGGTTGCAAAAGATATATCTGCCACACCTTTTATTTTTGCTGTAGAACCTTCCTTCTGAACCCATAACCCACCTTTGGAATTTGTACCTGACACATTTATTTTCAATGAATCATCCATTTCAATTTTCCCGCCCGTAGAAACCATAATACCGATATTAGACCTGATATCGCCGCTCACTTTGACAGACAAAGCCCCTTCAAACAAGGCACTGCTGTTTTGCTGGATCATTATCCCATTATTCCCAGTCTGCATATTTCCGCCAACTGTTTCTATAGATACTCTATCCTTAGCATGGAACAGACTCTTATTTCCAGTCATATATATTCCAAAAACCTTATTATGAGTTGCGCTGGCATAAACATCCACCGCATGGTCAAAATTCACAACGCCGGCAGCTACACAATATATTGCAGCATGTTTATCATTTGCATCTAAGTCCGTACTCGTACAGGTCAGTTTAGTATAGTCATTTTTAAAATTTATCGTACTGCCAGTAGTATTTCCGTTAGCCAATATCCCGTTTACACAATCCCCATCTGCTGTGGATCCCGAAAAAAATATATTCTTACCGGTAAAATCTAAATTAGCACCGGCATAAACGTAGGTGATATAATAGCCTTCCTTGGTTTTTTTACCATTACCAAGTATATTCAGGTTCCCATCCGCATTGATTGTGATGTTTTCGCCCGGCTGTAAACGAATCCCCGCTCCATCATTCAAGTTCTTATTTATAGTATGGTTATCTGGAAAGTTTAGCTTTGTACCTGAAGCTACATTTTGTCCATCCACCATAACAGCTTCTGCTATCGGGAGCGCGGATGTCCCCCAAGATATACACACGATATTGTCAGCAACGATATCATTACCTTTTTGCTTAAAACTCTCTTATTCATCTTCTTTCACTTCCCTTTCATCTTTTTTCTTTAGGATTAGGCCTTTGTTTATAACAGGAATAACTGCAGTAATACTGCCGTTTTCTTCCTACCAGCGCTGTGTAAACGTGATGAGTTTTATTGCAGCCAAATTCACGGCCGCAGAGCGGACAGGTAACAGTTAATCCTCTAAATACTGTTTTATTATCCTTGTATACCGCATTCTTATAAATCTCGCTATACATCTGAAGCAGCTCCTTTAAAATTACTCGCTGCAGCGTACGAGCTTATATCTTTTGACTTTTTCTTTCTTTTTACCCAACTCATCGTAATTTTCAGGATCAACGAGTTCATCCAGTGTGCAGTCAAAAATCCTTTTTAACTTTAATAATGCCTTTAAACTCAGCATCACTCTGCCATTTTCGGCGTTGCTTAAATGTGTTTGCGATATACCCAGCTGCTCGGCTAACTTCGTCTGATGTATACGCCGCTTGATCCTTCTGATTTTTATTGCTTCACCAATTTTTAATAAATCCAAGCCTTCCATTTTCCACCTCTTCCACTATATATATTTCTTCTTTTGCAAAAGTTATTTTGCTGTTTTCTGCAATTTTTTCAATTATTTAATATTTTCTTTTATTATACAAATATTACCATATTTGTCCCCCCCGCAAGACATTTTTGTTCGCTTTTTTAAAAAATTTGTTCAATGGTCTTGCAACTGGTAATTTTCAGGTGTATAATACAAAAACACCGGATAGACTATCTATCCGGTGTTTTTTATAATTTAATTGATTCCCTTTATTGCAATTTTGCTTTTAATGTCTCGATTTCACGGCTTTGCGCTTCTAATTTCATCAATAACAGCTGGATTTTTTCTTCCTGAGCTTTTAAGGAAGTATCGACTTCACGGCGTGTGTAAATAATATCACGTTTTGGTACTTCGCCTTTTTTAGTGCGGTCTAAAGCAAAGTTTACACCAATATTACCCATTTTTTTACCGCCCTGGGTTATACCCATCCCCAGCGAAAACATTACTTCCTGATTTGGTGCATAAAATCCGCCGACGGCCAAAGCGTTTTTGCCATCATATGACCCCATTGCCATCGCCAGTTCACCTTTGTTACCATCCTGGAAGCGTGGGTGCAGACCTGCCATTGCCGCTGATAATGCGCCAACGCTGTCTATTTCTTCTCCAAAACGGCTGATATCGTTACTGAGTCCCTGGATATCCTGTTTTACCTGATATAACTGGCTGCCGTTTACAGCGTCTGTTGAGGTCGCATCGACACGTCCGGGAGCAACATTACTGATCGTTTTGTTATTGGCATTGATACCGTTGCTGTCGATGTAGGTTTCGTTGCCGACCTTATATTCTTTGGCTTCGATGCTGTTTAAGCTTATATCATCTTTTAAAGATACTTTATAATCGTTGTTGCCCAGTTTATCTATCTGGATATTTTCACCGGCACTTAAATCTACACTGCCAACAGTTCCAAGAGTATCCATGACTGATTTTAACTGTTCTTCAGTTGCAGCACGACCAGTTGTTGCAAAATCAGCGCTGTTCAAAGTCGTATTGGTAAGACCTGTTATTTCACCGATTTTATTGCCGTTATCAGTGCTCCCTTCTATAGTGACATTACCAACTTGTACTTTGTCTTCTAAACTTACTTTGTATTTTACAGGATCACCGTCCTGAGCAATATTTTCGACCTTCACACCGCTGTTGCTGTCGCCTTCAACAGTAACTTTATTGGCTGCGATCTGGTCATTGATATCACCAAATTTGACCTCCAGATTATCAACCCTGTTATTCAGGTTAGTGATAGAGGTATTATTACTGATGTCCAGAGTTTCTCCAAGCTTAGCGTTAGGTGCAATAGTTATTTTAGCTCCTTCTGCAGTAGTTTCAACGCTGACATCGATTTTATCTTTGGCTCCGATAAATTTGATATCTGTTTTGTTTTCGCCGCCAAGTCTGATATCTGTTTTAGTACCAATTTCGTTACTTACAGTAAATCCGCCCTGCAGCTTTGTGATATTTTCGTTGTTAGTTGTCTGGTCTGTATTAAGTTCATCTACCAGATTTTTTACACTTTTAAGCTGCGCTACATTGACTGCGTCAGTATCTTCTGTACCTGCTGCCAAATTGGTGATCTGGCGTGTATTAGCGGCATGGAACTTACCGTTCTCATCTGTATATGCTGCCGAACCTACGCTTATTGCGCCATCACTGCTGCGCCATGCTGAAAGGGCATTATTTTTTTCTTCTAAAGCATTTAAAAAATCCTTATTTTGGCTTAACCATGCATTTTTTTGTTTAGTAGCTTCTAACATACGAGTTGACAGATCAGCTTTTTTGGCCAAGGCAGTCTCATAAGCTTTTTGTTTTTCCGCATCCGTACTGCCTTTTGTATTGCGCAGAATATCGTCGTTCTTTTGCGCTTCATCATAAAGGCTGTAATAGTTTTTCATAACCTCTGTATATTCGTTATTTTTTTCAGACCATTTATTATTGAATTGATTTACAACATCAGCTTTACCAATAGATGCGGCAAGCTCCATCTCTGTTGCAGGCTGACCAGCAGCAGTCGCTACAAAACCAATTTTCCCAGCAGCCGTATCGGCAACTGCATCAGGGCCAAGCGCAACACCGCCGTTTGCCAAAACCGATGCACTATCGCCCAGCGCGCTGCCACGCCATGCTACATAAGTCCTGTCACCCAGGGCAACACCATAAGCTTCTGCAGAAGCGCTGTCCCCCACCGCAACGCCGCCTCTAGCAAACGCATTATTGCCAATAGCTGTGCCGCTGTAGGAAGAAAATAATTCCCCAGGCAGATTTTTGTAAAAATCACCGGCAGTTGCGTTATAGCCTATGGCAACGCCGTTAGTACTTTGCGTATTATTACCAACAGAAGTGCCTTTGTTCGTTGCATATGCATTAACACCGACAGCAGCCGAGTTACTAGTGGCATAACTGGCAGCGCCCAAACTCGTAGAGCTGATAACAGACGTTGCATTATAACCGACCGCAGTACTGTATCCATGCGACGCAAATGCACCCATACCCGCTGCCAAAGCGCCATAATTATTTTTATCTAAGGCGTTAGGCCCTGCGCCTTCTCCATTCTCATTATTATTTTGAGACTTTTGGCTGGCCTTCTTATAATCAATAATTCCTTTTTTGGACAAATCTTCAAGAGTAGGTTCTGTACCTACGCCAAAATAATATCTACTGCCCTGATTAGTTACCCCTGTAGCATCTGCTGCAAAACTATTACTGACATATACAGACTGCATCAAAGCTAAGGCAATGCAAAGGCTCAATTTTTTATTTATTTTTTTCATGAAAAATCAGCTTCCTTCCAACAATGGAAGTATTTATCTTCAGCCTTTCTGTAAAACTTTCATTATTTCTATGGCTTTAGACAAATCTTCCAGTCTAAAGTTATTTTCTTCGACTATAGTTTTTATTTTTTGGCATTCGTTTTTTTCTGCTTCGTTTTCAGAGAGTGTTTTTTCTTCAAAAAAATATTCTATCGGACATTCAAACAATTCTTTTATTTTTATTAAGTGCAACAAAGTCACACCAACTCTGCCATTTTCTATATTGCTTAAATGTGTTTGCGATATACACAGTTTTTTAGCCAGCACCTTTTGTGATATTTTATTTTCAATGCGCAAAAGCTTTATTCTGTGTCCAATTTTTTGAAGCTCTTTTTCCATTATCAAGCACCTCCGAAAACAAATAGTAACAAACATTTTTGCCGGCAAAATTATTTTCTTGGGTTTGGCCGTTTATTAAAACAAGAATAACTGCAATAATATTGCCTTTTTCTGGCAAGAAAAGCCGTATAAACATGATATGTTTTGTTACAGCTGAATTCACGGCCACAAATAGGGCATTTCATCATTAATGATTCAATGCCTGATCTACGTGATGTCATTTCACTGTCATGGCAGAATTTTGAATTCATAGAATCGCATTCCTTCTTTATTTTTATAATTTTTATGAATAAATTTCACTGCAGTAAAAGGAAAGTAGACTTTCTAGGGTTACTTTAACTCCAAAAAAAATATAAATTTAATCATATAATAAATTTTATATATAACAAATTTCTTATATTATGATATCATGTATATATTCTCATCGCAATTTTGTTTATATTACAAATGTTTTATTTTTCTTCAAACTAAATTTTATGTTATAGCTAATTATTCAAAAACAGCTAATATTATGAATTATTTTAAATTTATTAAGCATAATAAAAATGTCGTTTCTCGGAAAATTTTAATAAATATAAAAATCCCGGATAGTAATATGTCCGGGATTTTTATATTTATATTATGCTGTTCGCGATCAAAGGAATTTAGGCGGCAAGGTTTCAAAGCCAACCCTGTCTGCCACTTTATCTATGGATTGCAGGCCAGGCAGAACAAACATTTTTGATGTGCCCTGAACAAGCAGTCTGCCGTTTTCATCTTTTAACGTACCTTCGGCAAGCCCGATCGTCCTCCCCATTCTTATCAGTCTGCCTTCCGCAATTATTTTGCCAGAAGCAGCAGCGGCAAGATTATTCACCTGCAGGTCAAGCGTAGTTATGCCGTCCTCTTCGCCGATGCAGCAGTAAAGAGCCCAAAAGGTAGCCGTGTCAAGAATTGACGAAAAGACGCCGCCATGTACTGAAGCAAAGGGATTATTTAGGCTGTCATTGATCTGCGTTTCGACACGGCAGTAGCCATAGTCAAGCTCACAGATCTTCATGCCCAGCAGTTTAAGATATGGGGCTCTGTTGGCAATCGCCATAATTGCTTTGGCGTATTCAGGATTCACTTTTCGCATTGCATTTCACCTGCTCTTTCAATTTTTGCAGCTATCACTCTTTCAGATTTTATATTACACTAATTTTTCATCTTAATAAAGCTTTTATTCTTCACTGCCTGACAATTATGATAAAGATCCTTTGCTAACGATAAGGCCTGTAGCAAAAAAATACCGGACAGATATCTGTCCGGTATTGCATTTTAATTTTATTATGCAGTTTTACTTATTTCAAAGCTGCCGCACAGCGTGCGCACACAGTCGGATGCTCAGCATCTTTACCTACGGTATCGCTATAGATCCAGCAGCGTTCGCATTTCTCGCCTTCCGCAGCCTGAACAGTTACTTTCAGGTCTTCACGTCCGGTCGCTTCTACGCCGCCGGCCAAACCTTCCACCAGTTTAGCCTGCGATACGATCAGCAGTGTCGCCAGATCACCTTCAACGGATCTGAGTATCGCCAGCGCTTCGCCTGTAGCATGCAGCTCGACTTTAGCGTCCAGAGAATGACCGATAGTTTTAGCGCGGCGGGCACCTTCCAGAACTCTGGTGATCTCGCTGCGGATCTCGATGAAGTTATCCCATTTGCTTTCCAGGGCTTCGTTGATATATTCTTCCTTGCATTCGGGCCACGGCATCATGAATACGGATTCAGGCATGGAAGCAGGTTTTTTCATGAACTGCCATACTTCTTCCATCGTGAAGCTGAGTACGGGCGCGATCATTACGACCAGATCCAGCATGATCTCGTACATTGCAGTCTGAGCGCTGCGGCGTTCAAAGGAATCGGCCTTGTATGCATACAGGCGGTCTTTGAGGATATCCAGATAGTAGCTGCTCATCTCGACGCTGCAGAAATTATGGATAGCATGATAGAGCACATGGAAGTCGTAGCTTTCATAAGCTGCGGAAACCTCTTTTTTCAAGAGCTGCATATGCATCAAAGCCCAACGATCCAGCTCCAGCATATCCTTAAATTCAACTTTATCGGTTTCATAATTGAAATCGTTGGTGTTGCCCAGGATATAGCGAATGGTGTTGCGGATCTTGCGGTAAACCTCAGAGAGCTGTTTCAGTATCTCTTTGGAGATACGAATATCAGCCTTGTAATCGGAGGAAGCTGCCCACAAACGAATGATATCGGCGCCATATTGGGCGATAACTTCCTGCGGGGCAACAGTATTGCCTACAGATTTAGACATTTTGCGGCCTTCGCCGTCAACAACGTAACCATGCGTCAGAACTGCGCGGTAAGGCGCTTTGCCTTCGGTAGCAACGGAAGTGAGCAGTGAAGACTGGAACCAGCCGCGATGCTGATCGCTGCCTTCCAGATACATATCTGCAGGCCATGCCAGTTCGGGACGGGTTTTGCAGACTGCTGCATGGGAAGAACCGCTGTCGAACCAGACATCCATGATATCAGATTCTTTGCGGAAATGAGTGCCGCCGCATTTGGGGCATTTGGTGCCCTGCGGCAGGATCTCCTCAGCAGAATGAGCCCACCATGCATCAGAACCTTCTTTAGCAAACAGGTCGGCAACAGCATTGATAGTATCGTCGTTGACCAGGTGTTCGTTGCAGTCTTCACAGTAGAAGATCGGGATCGGTACGCCCCAAACACGCTGACGGGAAATGCACCAGTCGTGACGGTCGGCGACCATATTATGGATACGTGCTTCGCCCCAGGACGGGATCCACTGCACGTCATTGGCAATAGCATTCAGGGCTTCTTCACGGAAGCCGTCAACAGATGCGAACCACTGCTCGGTCGCACGGTAGATGATGGGGTTCTTGCAGCGCCAGCAGTGTGCATACTGATGGCGGATGTTTTCTTTGCCAAACAGGCGGTTCAGCCCGGCCAGATATTTGATGATGGGTACGTTGGCATCAAAAACGAACATGCCTGCAAAATCCGCACCAGCTTCTGCTGTCAGTTTACCTGAGCCGTCAACAGGGCAGATGATCGGCAGATTGTAGCGAACGCCGGTCTCAAAGTCGTCGGCGCCATGTCCGGGAGCGGTATGTACACAGCCTGTGCCGGCTTCCAGCGTAACATAATCAGCCAAAACGACTAAGGATTTGCGGTCAATAGTTTCAAACGGATGTCTGCATTCAGCATATTCCATATCTTTACCTTTACAGGTGCCGATGATATTGCTGAGGTCTTTTTTGCAGACCTTGCCAACGGCTTCCAGCATCTCTTTGGCCATAAACAGGATTTCGCCTTCGCATTCTACCCAGGCATATTCAAAGTCCGGATGCAGCGCGATCGCTACGTTGGCAGGCATGGTCCACGGAGTAGTGGTCCAGATAACGATATAGGCCGGTTTGCCCTGAGCTGCTTCTGGCAGCATGCCGTTGTCTTTGACGAGCGGCATTTTTACGAAGATCGCCGGCGACTTTTCTTCACCGTATTCGATTTCAGCTTCTGCCAGAGCGGTTTCGCAGTGCGGACACCAGTAAACAGCTTTTTTACCTTTATAGATATAGCCTTTTTTTGCCATCTCGCCGAAAACATGGATCTGTACAGCTTCATAATCGTGGGTCATGGTGATATAAGGATGATCCCAATCTCCAAGAACGCCCAGACGTTTGAAGTCGGTACGCTGCTCGTCGATCCATTTTAAAGCGTAGTCGTGACATTCTTTACGCAGTACCAGTGTATCAAGCTCATGGCGGTTCAGTCCCAGATTTTTGATAGCGGCGTGCTCGATCGGCATACCATGGGTATCCCAGCCGGGAACATACGGGGTATCAAATCCCTGCGCATATTTATATTTCATAATGATGTCTTTCAAAATCTTGTTTAAAGCCGTACCCATATGGATCTTGCCGTTAGCGTACGGAGGACCGTCGTGCAGGACAAATTTTTTATGGCCCGCATGCAGTTCCTGTTTCTTTTCATAGATTTTGTTTTCTTCCCAGTATTTCAAAAATTCGGGTTCGCGTTCCGGTAAACCGGCACGCATCGGAAATTCAGTTTCCGGTAAATTAAGGGTCTTGCTGTAATCCATGTGTACACCTCCAAAAAAATAAAGCCCCGCTCCCAAAAAGGGACGAGACTATAAACCCGTGGTACCACCCTCATGACAGACTTAAGATGCCTGCCACTCGAAACACCATAACGTGTGTTACCCGTCCGGGCTTACTGTTTTCAGCCCAGAAGCTCTGAAGTGATCTTCCCCTGCCATCTTTCCGATCGGGCTCGCACTGTCCCCGACTCGCTTGACTGTGCCCGGCAGGCTACTGTCTTCGTCATCGCTGCTGCTTTTATTAAAACAAAGTCATTATACACCATTATACAAGTTATAGTCAATGGTATTTGCCATATTTAAACTCAAAGATGCCATAACCGCTGTCAGTATGCAGATGTGAGGTATCGTTGAGCCTGAACACAGCATGTTCGCGCCATTTGTTGATGCCCAGGACCGTCACGCTGGACGGCAGGATATCGACAGAAAAATTTAAAACGTTGACGGCAGCTATATCAAGCCCCAGCCAATGGAAAATGATGTTTTGGATCGTGCCTTTATGGGCTACGATCAGAAGATTTTCCCGCTCCAGATCAGCGCATTTTATCAGGCCCTGCACATTACGGTCATAAAATTCCTGCCGCGTTTCGCCGCCCGGATAGTTGCGGTGATGCAGTTCCTTTAAGGTCGGCGGCTGCTGATACAAAGCTTTGGCAGCCGCTTCAGTCAAGCCTGCCGCCTGTCCGTTATTTTTTTCGCGCAAAAATTCATACGGTTCCAGCTTACTGATCCCCAGCCTGGCGGCGATGATCCGGGCTGATTCTTCCGCCCGCTTCAAATCGCTGGTCAGGATCCGCAGATCACGGCTTTGCCCTGCAAAATCTTTGGCTAATTTGGACGCAACGGCCTGCAGCTGAACCTTTCCCGCAGCCGTAAGCTCCGAATCGGTCCAACCGCCTGTCAAATGCTCTGTATGATGAGTTGCTTCACCGTGGCGTACCAAAATAATCATGCTGCCGACCTCGCTTATTTTTCAGTATCTTCGCTAAAGTTTTTCAAAAGCTCCATTTGACCTTCCAAAATGCTCATCATATGCTGACGATGCACAGCGGCCTTTTTGACCTGATCTTCAAAGATACCTTTTGCGAGAGCAGCTTTATTTTCTGCTTCAAAAATCATTTTTCTTACTTTTTCGTCGGTGTCAGCCAAAAGCGTTCTGGAACGTTCTTCGGCATCGGCAATCATCGTTCTGTAGCGTTCGTCGGCTTCGCTGGTCAGCTTTTGTGCTTCGGCACGTGCCTGTGCCAAAACATCGCTGGCCTCGTCTTTTGCCTGCGACGACATTTTTTTGCACAGATCCTCTGTAGTTACTTTCATTTTAGCGACTTCTACTTCGGCGGCACTGCGCATTTTGTCTACAAAATTCTGAGTCTCATTTTTCATCTGCTTCAGCTCGGCCTCAGCTTCGCCGCGCAGTCTGGCAATTTCCGCCAGCGTGTCATTACGCAATTTTGTAGTTTCACTTTCAGCTTCGCTGCGCAGTTTTTCAGCATAAGCTTCTGCTTCTGTCCTGGCCTGAGTCGCCGCGATTTCAGCGTCCATTTTTGCTTTAGCAGCAGCAGCCTGGCATTCAGAAGTGATCTCTTTGCATTTCATGGCAGTTTCCTGCTCCAGCAGGGCAGCCTTCTGCTCGCTGTTCTTTTTCACTTCGTCGGCAGTTTCCTGTGCGATGACCAAAGTGTTCTGCATGGTGGATTCCATTTGCTGATAGTATTCCAGTTTGGCGCTGACTCGTTCCACAGCATCTTTAAGCTCTACGTTATCCTGATACAGGCGTTCAAAATCCTTGGCAACTTTGGCAAAAAACTCATCGACCTCTTCGGTGTCATATCCGCGGAAGCCTTTGGAAAAGTTCTTATTGTTTAAATCTAACGGTGTCAACATATCGTGATACCCTCCCCATTAAATATATCTTTTCAGCGTGATGCTTAAACGACCTTTTTTGGTAGTGCCCCTGATCTCGGCTACTTCTACCCTGCCGCGGCTGCGGAAAGAAATGATATCGCCTTCGCTGACCGGCTGGGCTGCGTTCTTGGCCTCTTTCCAGTTTACTTTAACATTCTGGCCTTTGATCTCGTCAGCCATACGTGACCGGGATACGCCATATCCTGCAGCAGCAACGGCATCCAGCCTTAAAGCTGCAACTGTAGCGCTGATGACCTTGACCTTTTCTTCCTTCTGCAGCAGGTCAGCTTCTGTGATCTCTGTCAGTGAAACCGGGGCAGAACCTATCTGCGTCAGATTGTTCATAATGTAAGTAGTAAAAGATTTATCGGCTACGAACTGTGCTCCTTCAGGGATAAAAATAATATCGCCCAAAATCTCGCGTTTACAGCCCATCCCCATAAAAGCTCCCAAAATATCGCGGTGACTGAGTTCATAATAGCGTTTGTCCCATTCGACTTTAAAGCAGACCATGCCAAAATCCGGCTGACCAAAAAAGTCTTCGGCAACAAAAGCAACTTTCATACGCTCGGCATTTTTAAAACCGCCGCTGGTTTCCAGCTTCACATTTTCAAAATTGGCCGCAACGATCTCGGCCACATTACAGCCATGCGGATCAAGAAAATCGCTGACGCGGAATTTTCGGCTTCTATGAGCCCCTTCTGCCAGATCAAGCAGCTTGGCTGCCAGTTCTTCATCGCCGCCGGCCCGAAAATATCTTAAAATCTTTTCTCTATCTGCCATTGGTTATTTACCCTTCAATTTCTCACTGCGTTCCAGCACGGCCAGTACAGCATCATACATCGCCGCACGCACTCCGCGGTTTTCCAGAGCATGGATACCGGCAATGGTAGTTCCGCCTGGCGAAGTTACCTGATCGCGCAGCTGCGCCGGATGCAATGCTGTTTCCAGCACCATTTTGCCGCTGCCGGCAAATGTCTGGGCGGCCAGCTTGATTGCCAGCGCCCGCGGCAGGCCTGCATTAACGCCAGCATCTGCCAGAGCGTCGATCAGCATAAAGACATAGCCCGGACCGCAGCCTGATACCGCCGTGATCGCTTCGATAGCACTTTCAGCCACTACTTCGACCTCGCCGCAGGAACCAAAAATAGTTTTAGCGGCGTCGATCATCTCGGAGCTGACCTTGCTGTCAGGCGCAATCGCCGTCATCCCCGCACCTACTGCCAGCGGTGTATTGGGCATCACTCTGATGACCGCATGTCCCGGCACTACCTGATGCAGCTTCGCCAGATCGACACTGCCCATGATCGAAAGCACCGTTGCCTGCGGCGGCATTGCTGCAGCAAGCTCAGCAGTGATCGCCGCATCAACAACCTGCGGTTTTACTGCCAGAATGATCAGCCCTGCATCTTTTACCACAGCTTTATTATCACCAGATGCTTTAATGCCGTAGGTTTTCTGTAAATATTCACAGCGTGCCGCTGACGGCTCGCCGACAAAGATCTCACCCGGGTCAGCCAGTCCGGCTCCCAGAATACCTTTGATGATAGCTTCAGTCATAGCGCCGCCGCCGATAAAAGCCAGCGGGCCGGTTTGAGCTGTTATTTTTTCCACGGTTGACCACCCTTTTCATCATAAATGTTGACGCTGGCGTCGATATCTACGTTTTTCGGGGCACAGACCAGAATATTACGGCCGATTTTTTTCATACTGCCGCCTAAAGCGTAAATAGTCCCGCTGATAAAGTCGGTCATTCTTTTGGTCACCAGGCCTTCAGTACCTTCAAAGTTCACTACTACAGGCTGGTTGTTGCGCAGATAATCGGCAACCTTTTGCGAATCGTCAAAATTAGCCGGTTCCAGCACCACTACCTTGACCTGCTTTTGAGCAAGCGGCATGGAAATGGTTTTGCCTTCAGGCGAATTTTGGACGTTCTTTTTGCTGAAGAAGGATTTTTTCTCAGCCGGCACTTCACTTCTGGCTTCGCTTTTTTCCAAAGCGGCAGACTCGGCGGGAAGTGCTGCCCTGCTGACGGCAGGCGTACTGCGGGGAATCCGTTTAGGAGCTGTTTCAGCCTTTTTTACAGGTTCCTCTTCCTCTAAAAGTTCATCATCTTCCTCTTCATATAAACCTAAGGTTTCAGAGATACGATCAAAAAATTTCATACATTTCACCATACCTTCATGCTCATTTATTTTTACTGTAATCGCGCTTACCAAATAAGGCCGTACCCACACGCACAATGTTGGCGCCTTCTTCAACAGCTACTGTAAAGTCGTGAGTCATACCCATCGACAGCAGCTCGATTCCAGGCCGCTGCGCCCGCAGCTCGCAAAAACAGCGATAACCTTCTTTAAAAACAGGGCGTGTTTCCTCTATATCGCCGCACAGTGGCGCAATAACCATCAAACCGCGTACACACAGATTTTTATAGTCGTCCAGCTGCGGCAATATCGCCAGATAATCTTCAATCAAAAAGCCTGTCTTCTGCTCCTCGCGGGCGATGTTGAGCTGCAGCAAAATATCCTGCTGCTTATGCTGCTGTCCAGCCGCCTTGTCCAGCGCAGCCAAAAGATGCTCGCTGTCAGCTGATTCAATCAGATCGAACAAGGTGACGGCCTGCTTGGCTTTATTGGTCTGTAAATGGCCGATCAGATGCCAGAAGCCGCGGTCAGGCACAATAGTGCGTTTTTCCTTCGCTTCCTGCACCCGGTTTTCGCCGATATTAGTCACACCAAGCGCCAGCGATTCCAGCACCACGTCTACGGGATGATTTTTAGTTACGGCGACCAGTGTTACCTTATCGCCGGTCAGTTTAGTTTCAGTTCGCCGGCTCAAAGCTTCGGCGATCTGGGTCTGTACTTTGTGCAGATTGTCTTTTAACAAAATAAAGACCTCCTAAAAGTTTTATATTCGCCACAAAAACTATTATTCCTTTTTTATCTTCGGCAAATGCTTACGCCCATGCGCCCGGTTTTACCCAACTCGGCACGATAGGAAAAAAACAGTTCCCGATTATCGCAGGTACATGTCGCGGCACAGTGGATATTACCTCGCTCCAGTCCTGCTGCTTCTAATTGTAATCTATTCATCAGCCATAAGTCCAGATGATATTTACCATTTGGTTTAAGCGTAAAACACTCACGGTATTTTGCACCCGCCGTCAGAACTTTATCGTCTACTTCGTAACAGCAGCTGCCAATCGACGGTCCGATCGCCGCCAGCATTTTTTCCGGGTTGCAGCCATAATGACGGCACATCATCTGCACCGTTTTGAGGGCGATCTCCTCCACACTGCCGCGCCAGCCTGCATGCGCCAGTCCCACAGCCCCGGTTTCTGTATCAGCCAGCAAAACCGGTACGCAATCTGCATAAAACAGCAGCAGCGGCACATTTTGCAAATCGGTGATCAAAGCATCAGTGTCGGCAATAGTATCGGCAAAATCCACAGCGCCGCTGCCGATAAGGCCTTCTGTCACACAAACGACCTTACTGCCGTGCACCTGGGCACAGGTAGTAAACCTTGCCGCATCCACACCCAACGCCGCCGCAAACTGCCTGCGGTTGGCGTTTACAAGCTCTGCTTCATCGCCCACATGCAGCGCCAGGTTGAATCCGTCCGGCACAATACTGCTTGCTCCATGCAGACGGCAGCTGCAGCCGTTGCTGAATCCTGCTTCTGTCAGCGCTGTAAATTCACCCAGCCAGATCGGCCCGTTATTTCTTAATCTGAAACTCATACCTGTGCCTCCCCGCAAACACCGCAGCGGCGGCATAAGTCAAAACACATCGGTGTAAATTCTTCCCGCTGCGCCTTCTGCCACTCGCTGATCAAATAAGCTTCGGTAAAGCCCATATCCAAATGCTGCCAGGGCAAAGGCCTGCCGATCTCGTAAGCAGCAGCAGCAAGTTCCTCTATATCCAGTCCCTGCTCCTTCAGCACCTGCTTCAGCGGCATTTCTCTGCGGAAGGCTTCTAATAAAGCGGCGCCGATCCTGCGATCACCCCTTGCCAAAACTGCCTGCAGAACAGTTTCCTTCAAGGATTCTGTCTGCACCTGGATATGTTTCGCTTTTTTAAAAGCGGTTTCCAGCATTTTAAAACGGCGTTTCAAGGTTTTGACATCGCACAGCGGCGACCATTGAAACGGTGTAAACGGCTTGGGGATGAAACCATTCACGGAAATTATCAGATCGCCTTTATTAAGGGCGGCATCCATCTTTTCTCGTACCCGACCGATCATCGCTATCATTTCTTCGATATCACTGTCAGCTTCCCCCGGCAGGCCCAGCATATAATACAGCTTGATATTTTTCATACCTGCTGCCGCTGCCAGTTCTATGGCATTAAAAACATGTTCTTCGGTAATGCCTTTATTGATGATATTACGCATTTTCACGCTGCCTGCTTCCGGAGCCACAGTCATCGTCCTCTGACCGCTGGCAGCCAAAGCCTGCGTCAGCTCTACATCTAAAGTGTCGGCCCGCAGAGAGGCTACCGTAAAAGGTACCTGCTCATCTACCAGTGTCTGTGTCAGTTCTTTGATGTACGGATAATCAGATACCGCGGCCCCCATCAGCCCGACCTTTTTAGTCTGTGGCGGACGGTTGCGTATTTTAGCAAGCAGCAGCTCAAGATCGCGCGCCCGCGGTTTGCGGAAGCAATAACCTGCCATGCAGAAACGACAATGCCGCCCGCAGCCTCGTGCTACTTCGACGATATACATATTTTCAAATTCAGTCGCATCTGTCATAATTGCCGATGTCTGCGGATAATTATCCAGTTCACGTACCCACTGGCGTTTTACGCTGGCAGGCACCTGCGTTGACACCTGCATACCGCAGAACATACCGCCAGCATCGTACTGCGGCTCATAAAACCGCGGCACATAGATGCCGCTCAGCTGCGCCAGCTCCAACAGTGTATCTTCCTTAGACAGGCCTTTGTCCCTGGCTTCATAAACAGCGTCCAGCAGTTTATTGACAGTTTCTTCACCTTCACCGATCACGAAAGCATCGGCAACCCCTGCTAAAGGCTCAGGATTGAAGGTCGCGCAGGGACCGCCGATGATCACCAGCGGTTCTTTGGCGCCGCGTGCTGCCGCTTCAGGCTTCACATTGCTCTGCGCCAGCATAGTCAGTAAATTGGTATAATCCATTTCAAATGACATCATCACGCAGATAACTTCAAAATCTGCCAGCGGCCGCTGTGTTTCCAGTGATAAAAGCGGCGTTTTCGTGCGTTTATGCTCTGCTAAGAGCTTGCTGTCAGGCAGAAAGAAACGTTCGCAGGCTGAATCGCCGCGGCTGTTGATGAGCTGATACAGGATATGCAGTCCCAGATTCGACATCCCCAGATGATAAGTATTGGGGTAAATAAAGGCCACCGGCCTCCGCGCGCCAGGCGCAAATACCTGTGCCCCGCTCTCGCGGGCAACTATTTCTTTCAACGCATTTTTAAGCTCCCATGTCAACTTGTCTACCTCGTTTATACTCTCTCAGTGTGCTGTTAGTCCTTCAACCGTTTTTCAAACATTTCGATCACCGTTTTCAACACCTTCAGGCGGGCATAATATTTATTATTGCCTTCCACTATCGTCCACGGTGCATAATCAGTACTTGTGCGCACCAGCATTTCGTTCACAGCCGCTTCATAGGCATCCCATTTCTCACGGTTGCGCCAGTCTTCGTCAGTGATCTTCCATTCCTTGTTCGGATTTTGCTCCCGCTCCTTAAAGCGTTTATACTGCTCGTCTTTATCTATCTGCAGCCAGAATTTGCCTATCACCGTACCGTATTCCGCCCATTGGGCTTCCATCTCGTTGATCTCGGCATAGGCCCGCCCCCATTCATCCTGCGTTGCAAAGCCTTCGATACGTTCTACCATGACCCTGCCGTACCAGGTACGGTCAAAAATGGCGATCTCTCCCTGTTTGGGAAAGCGTGTCCAAAAACGCCATAGATAGTTAAAAGATTTCTCTACCACGTTGGGAGCCGCTACCGGGTTCACCGAATACCCCAGCGGATCGAGAGCTGCCGTCAGCCGACGGATCGCTCCGCCCTTACCGCCTGCATCCCAGCCTTCAAAGCCAAAGACCGAAGGAATACCCTTTTTATACATTTCATACTGCAAAATACTCAGTTTGGACTGGTATTTATCCAGTTTCTCTTTATATTCCGCTTTTGCGATTTCTTTGGACAGATCGACCTTTGATAAAACGTCGTAGATCTCGGTACGCGGCAACACCAGCTGCTGCCCGGCTTTCTGTCTGCGGGCTTCCGCTTCGGCCAGCGCCAGTTCCAGCCGCTGTACGATCACATCAAATATCGAGACCTCGGCAAAACGCGTATCGTCGCCGGCGATCAGATACCAGTGGGCATTAGGCCGGTCGCTGTCGATAAACATTTTCTCGTAGATTTCCAGATACCGCTGATAATCTACAAAATCATCATCGCTTTCGCTGACCTTGTTCCAGCCTTTACCATAGGTTTTTTCAGCCTTCTGCACATTAGCCTTCAGCTGTTTTTCGGAAACGTGTACAAAAAATTTCAGCAGCACATAATTATCATCAGTCAGCTGCTTTTCAAAAGCATTGATATGCCTGTAGCTCGTATTTATTCTTTTAACTTGATCCGCATCGCGGTCAAAGGTATATTCATTTTTCAGATAGTACCAGCTGCGGTAATACACAGCCATATTGCCTTTTGCCGGCAGCTGCCGCCAGAAAGGCTCAAAAAAAGGTTGGTCCGGTTCTTCATCCGCCATTTTTGAAGCCGAATAAACTCTGAACCCGCGGGCATCCATCTGCTGCATCATATGATTGATGATGACGCTGCGCTGTGACCCACGCCAGCCTTCAAACAAAATTATTACAGGAATACCAGCAGCGCGGCAAGCACGCTGCAGTTCTCCCAGCCTGGTTTCAAAATAACTCATTTTTTCATTATAGGCATCTTTTTTCAGGCTTTGTTTTAAATCGATTTTTTCTAACACCAATATCACCTTGTTCTCTATAGATTATCAGTCAAAAGCAGTTAAAAATTCAGTCATGCAGGCAGCAACACCTTTCTTTACTGCCCTGCTCTGGCTCGCGCCGCCGATCTTCCAAAAAGCTACGGCCGACGATGACCCAACTTCCTCCACGATCCTGTTGAACAGATATTTCTCAGTTTTTACATCCACACATTTCAGCTTCATGGTAATGACTGAACTATAAGTCTGACTGCCGACGATAACCATAAAGCCGGTTTCCTTGTTGCGCGGCGGCTCCATCTCCATGTAGATCACACGGTCGACGCCCAGCTCTTTACCAACGGCAACAAGCTCTGCCAATACCGGCGCGTCAGCGTTTTCAAACGGATGGTTCTGCATCGCCTTAGCAACAGCTTTGGCACTGGCAACGGTATTCACGCCGCCTTTTTTAGCAGGCGGATATTTCTCTTTCAGCGCGTCTTTGATAGCATTAGCCGCTACCTTTCGGCCCTTTTCATCCATGCCCGACTGGTCGATATACGGCAGCACCGCCACCGAATAAGGCACTGTCGAAGCAGTTATTTTTTTCTCTGCCTCTTTGTCAGCCCTGCCTGTATCGGCTACGCCGGCAGTAACGGCATCGATCGAAGAACTTTCCTGTGCCTGCAGCGGAGCGGCCCCAAAAAGCAGCGCTCCAGCCAGCAGTACAGCAGCAAGTTTTTTATTCATTAACTAACAACACTTCTTTCGTTAGAAAAATAATCTTGCCCAATTATCAAAAACTATCATCGTACGGTTTCAGCGACCGAGGTTTATCCAATATCTGCGCCATCACAAAGCCATAGCGTACATCTTCAGCTACTGTCCCGCGGCTGCGAAAGCCTTTAAAGGCAGGCTGGGGCTTCTGTGGCTCAAAACGTTTATACAAGGGTTCCGGAACAGCAGCTTCTGCTGCCGGTGCAGGTTCCTGACAGGTATTTTCCGCCTCAGGCTGCTTTTTGGGCGCCCGGTCTTCAGGAAACTCCACATACCACGGTACAGCTTCTTCGTCCTCACCTTCATAGCCGCGCCCCTGCCTTTCCTCCGGCAGCTGCGTCTGCCAATCAGCAGGCTGCTGCGGTGGCGGCGCAGGACGCTTCTTGCGGTTACGGACATCGAAAAAGATAAAAAACAACAGTACGATGAGAGGATAAAACAGCATTAAATTGTCCATACATTCGCCTCATCTCAATACAATAACCGGCTCATACAGTCGGCTTATTTCGGGTTGCTGCCTTTTTCGCCGCTATTTTCAGGGCTGGAACCGGCAATCATTTTCCGCATATCAGTATCAGCATTGATATTGTTCATGCGGTAGTAATCCATCACGCCTAAACGGCCGTTTTCCAAAGCATCTGCCAACGCAGTCGGTACTTTGGCCTGAGCTTCGACGACCTTCGCCTGCATTTCCTGGGTATAGGCTTTCATTTCCTGTTCTTTAGCAACTGCCATTGCGCGGCGTTCTTCGGCGCGGGCCTGGGCGATTCGTTTATCGGCTTCAGCCTGGTCAGTCATCAAAGCGGCGCCAATGTTACGGCCTACGTCGACATCGGCAATATCAATAGACAGGATCTCAAAAGCAGTACCTGCGTCAAGTCCTTTAGCCAAAACGGTACGCGAAATGAAATCAGGATTTTCCAATACATCGCTGTGTTTAACAGCAGAACCAACATTAGTAACGATACCTTCACCGACACGGGCGATAATAGTCGCTTCACCGGCGCCGCCGACCAGACGGTCAATATTGGCGCGTACGGTAACGCGGGCTTTGACCTTCAGTTCGATGCCGTCTTTAGCAACTGCCGAAACTACCGGCGTTTCAATTACTTCGGGGTTAACGCTCATCTGTACTGCTTCCAGCACATTACGTCCGGCAAGGTCAATAGCGCAGGAACGCTCAAAAGACAGCGGGATCTGAGCTCTGTGAGCAGCGATCAGCGCATCGATGACACGGTCAACGTTACCGCCTGCCAGATAATGCGCTTCCAGCTGATTGACATTGACGTCCAGACCTGCCTTATTGGCTTTGATAAGCGGCAGCACGATCTGGGAAGCCGGCACGCGGCGGAACCGCATACCCACTAAATTGAAAATACCAACGTTGACACCGGCAGCGATAGCCGAGATCCACAGCGCCAGCGGTACAAAATTCAAAAATACGGCGATACCGGCAATGATCAGGATAAACATGAACCCGCCGTTAAACAAAAAATCAAACATCACAACACTTCCTTTACTAGTTAGTTTTTACTTCCTGAACAAACAGTTTATTGCCTTCCACTTTCACGATCTCTACCAATGCGCCCGGCATGATATAATCGCCAAAGCTCACCACGTCGACACGTTCGCCGTCAATGATGACAGTTCCCGCAGGACGCAGCGGTGCTACGACCTCTCCACGTTTACCAAGATACTGCGAGTGATCCTCGGCACCTGTATAACCGTGACGGTTCTCTTGTTTCTCCCATAAAACAAAGGGATTCCACTTGCTTTCGGCGGGCAGATAAACAAACAGCAGGGCAACTACTGCGCCCAGTGCCAGTACAACACCAAGCAAAATATACGCGGCCTCAGCGCCGCCGCCCAGCAGATAATATGAGCCTGCCAGCAGCGAGATCAGACCCGTAACGCCAAAAAAGCCAAACCCCGGCACCACTGCTTCGATTCCCAAAAGCACGATCCCGACGCCCAGTAAAATATATTCGATTGGCATAGGCTTTTACCTCCCTTCGTATCGTTATATTATACCAAAAAACTTACCTAACAAGCAAATTTCACTATTCTTTTACAAAAGTAAAACCCCGCCGGCGGCGGGGTTTGTTCTTGATGCTGCTATTTGATTGTTCATATTCTTTTCCGCAGCAGCCTATTCCAGTTTGATACCGTCGCCTTCAACTGATACCGACGCCTGTTCGATCGTATTGCGGCGGCGTTTATCAAGATTACGGTATTCTTCCTGCTGCATTTTTTCAGCCCTAATATTCGTCAGAGTCCCTGTATATTTACTGTCGGAGGACGGGGCGTAATTATCTGACGAAGGCTCCGGTTCTGGGCTTTTTTCCTTAATGACAAGCTTCCCGGTGACATTCAGCGCATAACCGTCCTGTGCAGAGAAATATTCCCTGACCTCCATCACTGTTTTCGTCAGTTCCGTAAATTCCAGTTGCAGCAAATCATCTAATGTACACTCCAGCGCATTAGCGGCACGCAGTAAAACACGGAAATTAACTGCGACTCTGCAGCACTCAATATTGCTCAGATGCGTTTGACTGATAACCAAAGCCCGGGCCAGTTCACCCTGGCTGATACCGCGGCATGTCCTGAGCAGCTTGATATTAGCGCCGATTATTTTCAAACAGCGTTCATCGTACATATTGCCCGCCTCACATCTCAATGTAATCAGATCATATTTTTAAAAATTATCAGCACTTTATCTGCTATTACTTGAAGAACATTTACCAAACAATATTTTCTATAATTTTAGCACTGTTGTAACCCTCCACAAGACATACAAGAACTTTTTTACGGCGCCGTCCGGTTCCGTTATTGCTCTTACGTTTTAATAATCGCCAAACTTACCTCTGTCAAATAATACTGCTGCCAGTCCACGCAGCACTTTCACAATACAGTACCGACAGATATGGTATAATGAAAGTCATTTAACAACTCTGATATTTTTTATTCGGCATTTTCGCTTGTCCGGACACAGAAAGGTACAGCTATGCATTATGTGCAAGTAAAAGGTATCCTCTCAGCTAAAAATGGTATGAACCTGTATCGCGGCTGCTCGCACGGCTGCATTTACTGTGATTCACGCAGCAGCTGTTATCAAATGCCGCATGCTTTTGAGGATATAGAAGTTAAACAAAACGCTCTTGTACTGCTGGAAGAAGCCCTGCGGCGCAAACGCAAAAAATGTATGATCGGCACCGGGTCGATGACAGATCCTTATATTCCTCTGGAAACCGAACTCGGCAGCGTGCGGCATGCTATGGAGCTTGTTTATAAATATGGCTGCGGTTTTACAGTGCTGACTAAATCGGACCGGATCCTGAGGGATCTTGATCTGCTTCAAAAAATAAACGCGTCTGCAAAATGCGTAGTCCAAATGACTCTGACCACCTACGACGAAGAATTGTGCAAAAAAATAGAGCCGTATGTAAGCACGACCCATGAGCGTTTCGAAGCTTTAAAGCAATTACGTGACGCAGGTATACCGACTGTAGTCTGGCTTGCTCCCATTCTGCCTTTTATCAACGATACCGAAGCTAATCTCCGCGGTATTTTAGATTACTGTATCGAAGCCGGCGTTTACGGCATTATTTGTTTCGGTATGGGTCTGACGCTGCGCGACGGTAACCGCGAATACTTTTACCAGCAGCTGGACAGATACTTCCCCGGACTGAAAAAACGCTATATCGACACCTACGGAAATCAGTACGTTATCGACAGTCCCAACAGTAAACAGCTGATGCAGCTGCTGCGGCAAAAATGCCATCAGCATGGTATCATTCAGGATAATCAGCAGTTATTTGCCTATCTGAGCACTTTTCCAAGCAATCAGGCAGACCTGCAGCAAAGTTTATTTGAATAAACTTTACTGCAGGCTGGTATAAAAACAATTTGAAGAAAGGTTTTGTATTTCTATGAAATCATCTTACTATAAATACTTTGCTGCGCTTTTGTTATTTGGTTCCAACGGCATCGTTGCCAGTAATATCAATCTGCCCAGCTACGAAATCGTTCTGCTGCGTCTATTGCTTGGCAGCCTTTTTCTTATAACTGTTTTTACGGTTTCCAGACAAAGGTTTACTTTTTACCGGAATAAGCACACTTGCCTTTATCTTTTCATTTCGGCGTCAGCTATGGGAGCAAGCTGGATGCTGCTTTACGAAGCCTATCAGCAGGTCGGGATCAGCATAGCATCTTTAGCCTATTACTGCGGTCCGGTAATCGTTATGATTCTTTCACCTTTTCTTTTTCGTGAAACTCTGACCTGGCCTAAAATAGCTGGTTTTTTAACTGTTCTGGCCGGGATGTGCCTAGTGAACTTACAGGCGCTGGACGAAGGTAAAACTATTTGGGGTCTTTTCTGCGGCTTAATGTCTGCGTTTATGTATGCACTGATGGTAACAGCAAATAAAAAAGCCAAACCTGAATCCGGTTTGGAAAATTCTTTGCTGCAACTTGTCATCGGCTCTTTTATCGTCGTCGCATTTGTCAGTATGCAGAAAAACTTTGTTCTGTCACTGACAACGATTGACTGGATACCGGTTTTACTGCTCGGCTTGCTTAATACAGGAATCGGCTGTTATTTATATTTTTCTTCTATTACAGACTTGCCAGTCCAGACCGTTGCCATATGCGGTTATCTGGAACCACTGTCTGCAGTTGTTTTTTCTGTACTCTTTTTACATGAAGTCCTGTTGCCTTTACAAATGCTCGGAGCCGTACTTATACTTGGCGGCGCCATATTTGGAGAATGCTTCAATCCTGAAAAACAGCAGTGGCTGCAGTCAAAATAAAGCTCAAAAGCATAATAAAATGCTTTACTAAACTAAAAATCACTATTTACATCTTATACTTAAAATCGCAGTGAACCATAACGGCTTTCCAGCTTATGCAGGTGTTCGGTAAGAACTCCCGGCTCAATATAAGCATATTCCAATATCTGCAGTGCATTCGGTGCATAATCCCTGATAGAAGCAAAATAAGGTTCCCATTCGATCGTTCCCAGTCCTACAGGCTGATGGCTGTCTCCGCTGCCATCGTTATCATGCACATGTACAGCCAACAGCTTTTTCTGCAGCCGTTTCACGGTTTCAGGAAGATTCCAGCCATTAACGTGGGCATGTCCCGTATCCAAAAGTGCCAGAGCCTGCGGATAACGTTCAAACAGTGCCAGATATTCTTCAAAATCAAAAAGCAGTGATCCACAGGGACGCAGACCCACATTTTCTATAACAACTTGAACGCCGTAGCTTTGTGCCAGGCTGATCACTTCAGCCAAGCGCTGATAGACCAGTTCTTTAACTGCGGCAACCTCACCATGGTAAATTTCATTGGTATGCACAACTACAAATTCTGCTTTGATCTTTTGGGCATAGGTAAAGGTTTGAGCGTAGGCTTTTAAATAATATTCATCACTGCTGTCTGCCAGATTTACAGCAACACAGGGACCATGGATAGAAAATGTTCTTTTTTCCTTATTATTCTGCGCCAGCGGCAGCAATACCGTATCCCAATAATGGTCGGTCCCGAATTCATAAAAAAATTCGATATTATAGGTCAACGGCAAACCGCTGAGATATTTTTTATTGAAACCGCCAAAAGCCAGATCACTAACTGCCCATTGCATCAGTAAAAACCTCCCCTTTTTCTATATAGCCAATATTCCTGCCGCTTGTCACATCAAACAGACTCACATCGTCCCAGCTGAAACAGATCCCGCTGGAATTTTGTACATCCGCATTGCGGTCACTTACTGTAACGCTGATATTCTCACCACTCTCAAGCTGTAATTCAACAGTACGCTGATTACCTGTATTTTCTACATAAGTTATACTTCCCTGCACAGCAGCGTCCTCGCTTAAACGGCAATGCTCAGGCCTGATACCCAGCAGCAGGTCTCTGCGCTGTCCGATCACCTGACGCCACAGCTCCGGTACCGGCAGTACGGCCTTGCCGATACAAATACAATCACGGTTAAAACATGCTTTGAGGATATTCATTGAAGGGGCGCCAATAAAACCGGCAACAAATGTATTAGCCGGGTGACGGTAGATCGTATCCGGAGCGGCTATCTGCTGCAGTTCGCCATCTTTCAACACAACGATACGATCGGCGACAGTCATTGCCTCTACCTGATCATGCGTTACATAAATCATTGTCGGTTTATAGATCTCATGAATACGTACCAGTTCTGTCCTGGCCTGCTGCCGCAGCTGAGCGTCCAAATTGGACAGCGGTTCATCCAGTAAAAAGTAGGGTGATTGCTTTACAAGGGCACGGCATAAGGCCACTCTCTGTTTCTGCCCGCCTGAAAGCTGTTTGGGCTTATAGTTTTCATAGCCTCTTAAATTAAGTATTTCTAAGGCTTCATCGGCTCTTTTTTGATTTCCGCTTCCGGAAGCTTTTGGATATGCAAGCCAAAGGTGATATTATCCCAGACAGAAAGATGCGGAAACAGCGCATAGCTTTGAAAAACCATGGCAATATTACGTTCACCGGGAGCAATATCATTAACTACTCTGCCTCCCATTTTCAGCTGACCGCTGGTAATATCTTCCAAACCAGCGATCATTCGCAGCGTAGTAGTTTTGCCGCAGCCGGAAGGCCCCAGCAAAATCAGGCGCTCGCCTTCTTTTATTTCCAGATTCAAAGACTTGACGATTTTAGCATCGCCGTAAGATTTACAGACGTTTTCAAATACAATACTGTTCATATATTATCCTTTGACCCCCGATTGCATAAAGGTATTGAGTATAAATTTTTGGCAGACGAGATATAATGCCAGCGGCGGCAGACTGGTCAGAGTAGCGACAGCCATAGCTATACCCCACTCACTGCCGCCTTCAGCGCTGATAAACATTTGCAGTGCCAGCGGCAGGGTATAGGTTTCTTTGTCCTGCAGCACCAGCAGCGGCCAAAAGTATTCGTTCCATGAGTTGATAAAAAACAGGATACCGACTGCTATTATCGACGGTTTGATCAGCGGCAGCACAACCTTGTGCAATACCTGCAGCGGGCCGGCATTATCTAAAACAGCGGCTTCCAGCAATGGTTTGGGTATGCCGCGCATCGTCTGACGCATCAGGAACACACCCATACCATCAACAAACTGCGGCAGCATAACACCCCAGGGAGTATTCAGCAGGTCCAGCCTGCTCATCAGCAAATAATTCGGCATGATCAGTACCGTTATCGGAATAAAGAAGGTCAGCAGCATGCTGTTAAAAACTGTTTCTTTATATTTAAAGTCATAATAGATAAAGGCAAAAGCTGCCAAAACACTGGTCAGCACTTTGAATACTGTTACGAACGCAGCAATGAAAAATGTATTATAGATATAAGTAAACAGCGGAAAATTGCCTAATACGGTAAGATAGTTATTCAATGTCGGTGGCAGAGGCAATGGATTGAGTGTTGCCTGAAAAATCTGGTCCATATCTTTGAGCGATGTGGAAACCATAAAAACTATCGGCCACAGCTGAATAAATACTGCCACAAGCAAAGGCAGATGCCAGCAAAGATCTTGATGTGTTTTAGTTTTCATAATAAACTTTTTTCTCCAGATATTTATTTTTCAGATACAGGAACGCCATATAACAGAACATGGTGATAATAGCGAAAGCCGCTGATTTACCGGTTTGGAAGAAAATAAAACCATACTGATAGACGATATATACCAAATTGGAACTGCCCTGATCCGGTCCTCCCTGCGTCAGCATATTGACAGGTACCAGTACATACTGCAGACCGAAAACTACAGTGATCGTGAAAACATAAATTGCAGTAGAAGAAGTCATCGGTATGATAATACGTCTAAAGATCGTCCAGTTCGAAGCGTTCTCCAGCTTGGCTGCTTCGATCATTTCCCTTGGCACGGCAACCATCGCTGCCAGCATCACGATCAGGTTATAACCAAATACTTTCCAGCCAATGATAGTACAGATAGAAAAAATAACGAGCAGATTTTCCTTAAACCAGCGCGGCGATTCCATATCAAACCACGCAAGCACTATACTAAGCGGTCCGGCCAAAGGATTATAGATCCACAGGAACAGAATGCTTGCCACCGCTAGGGATAAAGTTGCCGGCAGAAACAAAACAGAGCGATAAAACATTTTTCCCCGCTGAAGAAGATGCCCGAGAATAAACGAATAAAGATACGGCAAGACAAAGTTGAACAGCAGCATAATAAGCACAAAAATTACCGTATTCCCAATGATTTTGTACACCTCTTTGCTGCCTAAAATATCAATGTAGTTGCTCAGTCCCACATATTTCATCGTCGGGCTGATCATATTCCAGCTGAAGAAGCTAAGATACAGATTCTGCAGCAACGGCCAGTAAAAGAAAATAACAAACAGCAGAGCCGCCGGCAGTAAGAACCAAAACGCAGGCCACTTGGCTTTATTCATAACAACTCTCCTTTGGTAAAAATCAGGATGCCGCAACAAGCAGCATCCTGATTGGTTCAATCGTTTGTATTACAGTAAGTTATTGATCTTTTCTGCAGTTTCGTGCAGCGCTTGGGCGGCAGTTTCTTTGCCGCTCAGTATAATATCGCGTGCGTCAATCAGGAGCTGTTCAGCCTGTAATCCGTTAGCGCCAGGGAAGCTGGCCCATTTTACCAGATTAGGCATCGTAGACAAGGCAACCTGGATATTTTTGTTTTCTTCGATCATTTTTTTGAAACCGTTGGGGTCGTCTGCTACGCCTTTACGCGGAGGTAGATAACCTGTACCGGTGCTCCATTTAGCCAGCGCTTCAGGAGATTCGATATATTTAATGAATTCCCATGCTGCTTTTTGTTTATCGGCATCTTTTGAGAACAGCATCAGGAAGTTACCACCTGCCGGCACTTTCAATTCTTTGCCTTCAAACTGTGGGAAAGGAGCTGCCATAACTTTGAACTTGGCGCTTTTTTCAAAATTGGCACGTTTGCCAATAGTAGTGCAAACCATCCCCAACTTACCGGACAGATAAGCCTGGAACCCTTCTTCATTAGTAGCATGCAGGCCATTGCCGTCTTTGACCATATCAGCCAACAACTGATAAGCTGCTGCTGCTTCGGGAGTATCGAAACCGGCTTTGACTTTGCCGCCTTCATTTTTCAGCATTGAACCGCCGTTAGATTCAATAATGGCCTGCTGAGTCCAGTTATCAGCATATTCCTGCATAAAAAAGCCCATATTACCGGTCTTTTCTTTGATCTGTTTTGCCGCACTCACTACCTCTTTCCAGGTTTTAGGCGGATTATTGGGGTCAAGTCCTGCTGCAGTAAAAATTTCAGGATTATAGAACAGGACAGGCACACTTATAGAATATGGAATACCGATTTGTTTGCCGTCATCAGTCTGAGCCAATGCCAGAACATTAGGCAGATAATTCTCTTTCAAGAAATTTTTGTCTTCAGGAGCCTGCTTTTCGATCATCGGCTGCAGGTCAGTGTATTTAAGATTTTCAGCGGCATAGTTCAAATAAGACCAGCCCATCTGCACAACGTCAGGATTTTTACCGGAAGCGATAGCTGCCTGCAGATTTTGTGTCAACCCTTTATACATATCAGGGTTATATTTTTCGACAACCTGGATATTGGGATGCTTGGCATTAAAATCGGCAACCAGTTCTTTAACCGTTGTACCGCCGAAGCTTTCGGAGGCTACATGCCAATATTCAATCTGCACTTTTTTGTCAACACCGCCTTTAGACTGATTATCACTGCTGCCGCAGCCGGTAAAGACCATCGCACTGGCAGCTGCCAAAAGCAGTGCCGCAAGTTTCTTCTTCATCATCATTTTTACCCTCCACTTTTTAGTTACGAGCTCTGTTATGTATGATAACGAATTTTGATTAAATCTAAACGTTGTTTTTGTTAAAGATTTGTAAAGTTTGTTGCAAAAATATGTTTAGGAAAAATAAAAAAACAGTAAAACTTTATCCAAGTTCCACCGTCCTTTAATTCTTTAAAACTTCAATATATTAAACCCCCGACTGTATAACAGTCGGGGAAATTATATCTTAACTAAAGCATTTCCATGTCAATCAGCCAAATCATCAGTCTAAATACTACTTAGCTCCCGGTCTATTCTTAAAGCAGGAGTACCTGCAATAATAGTAGCGTTTTCTTTTTATCAAAGCCGTGTAAACATGATGAGCTTTATTACAGACGAATTCTTTGCCGCAAACCGGGCAAATCATCACCAGAGAACCGACGATGCTTTTAGCTTTTGTTTCAATTGTGTTCATTGTTTCTTTTTCTTTCATAGCAGATCACCCCAAACTCAGAATATTTTTTGGTCTGAGCTTACTTCAATGGAATTTTCACTTTATCACTCCCTTACAAGGCTTTTGAGCTTTATATTCATCGGGGTACCAATTATTGAGCGCCGTTTTAACGACGTTGTTTTTGCTTATTGCTAAGGACACCCGTCAGTTACACTTTTTTAAAAGTAAACTATCTCTGTCAGATATTTTTTAAACTTCCTCTTATTGCAAAAATTTATAATTTGTAAATTTTAATTCACATTATTGAAAAAAGTTTGTCTTTTTAAATTTTTATTTTTCTTTATAGATATTTTTAGGTATAATAACATATTTGTTTTGAGTATGCAAGATATCTTTATTTACATAATTAATTTCAGATTTAATTTATTGTGATATTTTGCCATTCTTGTTAACTATAGGGAATGTTTGTGATTTATAGATACAAGTGAATAGAATTATTAAAAATACTGTATGTATCGTCATTGTTGCGCTTCTTTAACCTATGAAAATATTAAATTTGAACAACTACAGATAAATAAAAAACACCTGTATTCACAGGTGTTTTTTATTTATTAATTTTCAACTATTTATTCTTGGCCTGCGCAGAAGTAGGCAAACGGACAGTTTTTACAATATTTCGTTTTCACAGTAAATTCACTTTCTCTGCGTTTAGAAAAAATATCCCTGCATAACTCAGCAACTTCCTGCAATCTATCACTGCAATCCTGCAGCTGCCAGCAGGAATTATTTTGTAAAAAGTGCAACTCGGCCAATGTCACCGGACGCTGCCATAATTCTGCAGCTGCTTTTTGATACAGAGCCAACTGATAAATATAACCCGGTGCAGGTTCGCCTGCTTCCGGCGGCACGCCTGTCTTATAGTCAACGATCCTCAGCGTACCGTCACTGTTAAAAACAGTACAGTCAATATAACCGCTGAAAGCAGCAGCAATCCCATATTCCTGCAGCAGCGGTAGTTCAAAGCTAATTTCAGCCTTACGTTCAGCATTCTGCAACTTTTGATAAAGAGGTCCATTAATATACTGCATATATATATCATATGTCCGTGCAGCGCTTCCCTGTACCTTATTTATCTGCAGCGCTGATCTGAAAGCCTGTTCCGGTTCGTAACCGTTCGTCAGTAATTCCAAAGCCTTATGGATCACAGTCCCCTGCAGTGCCGCCGGCAGATAACCGTCTGAATCAGTTACCTTTACAGCTTCATACCCCGGCATCTGCAAAATATATTGATAATAATAACAGCGGGGGCAATCAAGATACGTCTGCAGCGCTGTTGCTGACAAGCTGCGCTGCCACTCCAACCCGTATTCCGGCAGCGGTTTGATCCGCTGCAGCAATTCATCTGTTACAATAACCTTCTCCAACTCTGCTGCTGCGTTAACAGAAATTTCTTTTTTATCAGCTGCATATTCCTTTAACAGGAAATGATCATATTCCTGTAAAATATTGCGCAGGCTGCTGAACCATGTCTCACTTCTGCTTTTGCTGCTGCTGTCATAAGTCCCTGATAGGATCAGCCTGTCCTGCGCCCTTGTCATTGCAACATATAATTGCCTCTGTTTTTCAGCGCTATCCAACTGCTTTTCTATGTCTTTGATTGCCAGCATGACGCTTGTATCCTGCAATTCACCGCCGATATCAACTTTAATGCCTAAACCTGCGTCTGCATTAAATCTCAGCATATCCGTATCGCCTTTGCCCTTGGCATCAAGCGCGGGTACAAAAACTACAGGGAATTCCAAGCCTTTGGATTTATGGATCGTCATAATCGTCACGAAATCGCAGCCAGTCGTATCTGCAGCAGCAGCCTCTCTTGCTCCGGCCTGGCGCAGCTGCTGCAGCCGCAGCAGATATTCTGCCAGCGTCCCATGTTTTTCTATGGTATAGGCCTCAGCCAAAGCAATCATTTTTTTTATATTAGCAAGCTTTTCCAGACCAAATTCCTGCGCTGTCAGAAGCGGTTCCAGTTGCAAGACGTCAACAATAGTATGCAGCAATTCCGGCAATGGCATCGTCTCCGCATATTGCCGCAGCTGCCAAAGTTTCTCCGCAGCAGTCAATAGATGGCAACGCTTCTGATAATCGATCAACGGCCATTCATCCTTCTGCAGCAGCTGCCATAAGGTAACTGTCTGCTCCTTCTGCTTGTTCAGCTCCAGAAAAAGTGCTGTCAAGCTTTCATCATCAACAGCAAAATATGGCGACCTCAGCACACCAGCAAGCTCCAGACTGCGGCTGCTGTCTTCCAAAAATACCAGTAAATTGATCAAATCAATAATTTCCCGTCGTTCATAAAAACCTTTACCATCAACGATAGTATAAGGTATACCCGCCTGCTGCAGAGCAGAGGCAAAACTTTTAGCCGATGTTAATGCACCGAGTAGTATTACCATATCTTTGTAGGATATTTGTTCTTCGGTATGCAGCTGCAGTATCCGTTCTGCTATAACTGCTGCCTCCGCTTCCCTGCGGATGGCTTTGCTTTCTTTATCGTATGCGATTACCAGCATTTCCGGCAAAATATCAGTCGCACGATTGGCATTCAACGCTTCAAAATAAACGTCCTGCTGTCTGTCTTCACCTAATAATGCCGCAAAGGCCAAATTGCATAAATCAAGCACTTTATCAACTGTACGGAAGTTATCATCTAAAACGATATTACTGCCGCCAGCAGCTTCTATATCGCGCCTGACACGGGCAAATACACTTACGTCAGCGCCGCGGAAACGATAAATTGATTGCTTGGCATCACCTACTACGAACAGCTTATGTCCCAGCAGCCTGTCTTTATCACCGCCGCACAGCAAATAAACAAGTTCTCTTTGGCGTTCGTTAGTATCCTGAAATTCGTCGACCATAATATACTGATAGCGGCTGCTGTTTTTACTGCAAACCTGGCGGTTATTTTTTAAAAGCTCCAAGGCCCTGCTTTCCAAGTCGTCGAAGCCCAGCATATTATTAAGCTCCTGCTGTTCACGCAGATAAGCACTGCAATTCACCAGAGCCTGCTGCCAGCAGGGTATCAATTTCAGTGCAGCTGCGTCTGCCGCCAGCAAATGCAGCTGCTGCAGAATTTCTTTAGCCGCTTTGACCACTGCTTTATCACTGCTTGTTGCAGCTAGAGTACCCACATAGCTGTCTAAAAGCGTCATATTTTCAGGCTTGCTGCTGTCTGCTGCCGCCTTTAAAAGTTCCGGAAGGTGTTCGCGCAGCAATTCCAGCTTTTGCCTATGAGCTGAGGCTTTCACCTTCATTTTGTCTTCTGCCAGTTCCAATAGCAGCTCCTGCAGTTGTACCTGTAATACGTTTTTCTCGTTCATCTTTGCCTGATATGGCTGTAACAAATCACCAAAGTTCAAAATCGCATCCATTTTAGGTATGGCAAGCAATAGCTGTTTTACAACATCAGCTGCGGTATATTCATCAGCCAGACGTAAAATATCACTGTCACCGCGGCGCAGTCCCTGTTTTACAAACTGCTGCACAGTGCGCAGTAAAAATTCATCCATTTCTACTTCTTCAGCTACCTGAAAAGCAGGATCAAGACCTGCTTCCACGGGATTTTCTTTCAACAGACTGTTACAAAAACCATGTATAGTATTGATACGCGCCTGTTCCAGCAGTTCCTGCTGCTGCTGCCAGAAAGATGCATGCAAAGCATCCTCCTGCTCCAATTCCGCCAAACGTCTGCGAACCCTTTCTTTCATTTCACCCGCGGCTTTGCGCGTAAAGGTAATAGCCAGAATATCGGCAGCACTTACCTGTTTGCCGCCCTGCCTGAGGCTCTGTCGAAGAATGTTGACAAAACGTTCTACGAGAACACGTGTTTTACCACTGCCGGCGCCGGCAGACACAGATACATTTCTATCCAGCGTCTCTATCGCTTCCTGCTGGGCTTTAGTAAAATCAAACATTTTCTTCACCGCCTTCTGCTGCCAGTTCGCCGTAGGCCCGGCAAATATCCTTTCCAGGACAATACTCAGGGCAGTTTTTACGCGGCGCCGGCGGGAAATTCCCCTGCCGCAAGGTATTGATATATCCTCTGACAGTCGTACGGCAAAAATCTGCAAAAGCCAGCCATTGATCTTCTGCATCACTGAACGGTTTATTATTTGTTGTAAAAGGCGTTTTTCCTAAAGTCTGCATGGCAAAACCGCCTTTGCGTTTCGCTTCCTTTAGTGAATAGTAACCGCCGCCAAGCACTTTACTCTGAGGCTCTAAGGCTGCAAGCGCCATAAGATATACCGGAATCTGCAAATCCAGTCCTTCTGTCAGCTCACTGCCCGACGGAGTTTGGCTGCGTTTATAATCCGTAACAAAAATACCATTACCGTCACTGTCGATACGGTCGATACGTCCGTTCAAATAAATTTTTCCGCCGTTGACCTCCAGCACCAACGGAGCACTGCCGTTACGCCCAAAATCCCATTCTATTTTTACCGGTACAAAAGGTTCCCATTTTTTCTGGTATACAAGCTCCCGCTGCAGCCAGCGGCGCAGCAGCAAATTCAGCTTCCGACGCTGCGAAGGCCAGAAATCTGTAACGGCAATCTTTTTCCCAGTAATATATTCATCACAAACTGACGTCATAATGTCATCAAGCTGACTTATAAGCTCAGTCGGCGGATATTTGGTAAGCTTTTCGTGCAAATGTCCCGCCATAAATCGTGCTAAAACATCATGCAGCAGGCTGCCTTCAACAGCAGGCTCCACCGTTTCTGTAAGTTCTTCATATTGCTGCTGTTTCCAGACATAGCTTAGTAAAAACCTGTATGGGCATTGAGCATAGGTTTCTAAATGCGACGCACTGAATAAACCGCCAACAGCTTCATTAATAGCCCGCTGCAGCTGTACGTCTTCAAAAACTCCCTTATAAACACTATCGCCTTGCTCACGAATTCTTTCGATACTGCTGCGCAGTGTCCAATCTGCTCCCAACCGCTCCAACAACCAATTATGGCAGGTATCTTTTTGGGTAATCCCCAGCAGCAGCTCCTGCTCAGACAAAGCCTCCTGCCAGCCTATACGTCCAGCTCTGCTTCTGGTTATACACCCGGCTGCATATAATCGTTCCACATCTTCAATATATGCGGAAGCGCCAGCTGTATCGTCGCTGTACCAGCTCAAAGTCAGAGTTTCTGTTGCCATTGCTGCCACTGCGGCAAAAAAGAATTTATCCTCAGCATAAGCACACGCAGTATTATCTAATTCCACACCAACACCGCTCAATTCGGCCCGTTCTCTGTCATTGTAGATCCAGTTTTCATTTTTACTGCGCGGAAACTCACCTTCGCGCAGTCCCATAATGTAAACATGCTTGAACAGCAGCCCCTGCAGATTAGCAGCTTCTCCGAATAAAATACCTTCACTGTCGGCCGCTGTTAAAATGATTTGCCGTTCGGAACAGGCAGAAATCAGCAGCTGGCTGTATTCCTCCGCTTTTAAAGGCACACTTTCCAAACCGCCATTCTGATAATCTTCACTCAGTGTATCCAAAACTTCGGATAATTGCCGTACTGTCTCTACTATATTTTTAACCTCAAGCAGATCTGCCCTGCCATTTTTATAATTTTCGCCAGCCTTAACAGGCAGCGCCAAAGCTTCTAATATTGTTTTAAATGTTTCTCCATAAGCAGCCGCCGTATCTCGCCGCTGCACCTTGTCCAGCAGCAACTCAAGTTCGCCTAAATCAGCTGACCACTGCTTATTTTCATTGGCATCAGCCTTATCACGAACTGCCTTACGCAGTTGCCGCAGATCATTATATAAATATTCCTGTTTCAATCTGTTGAGCTGCTCTCCGTCAAAGCTATAGACCAGCTTTACAACGCCGCATTTTAACAGACGCCAGTAAGCAGCGATAGCTTCACTGCCGCCGGCAGCTACGTTCAAAAGTAAACGTAAAAATTCACAGACAGGCTGAGCACTCAGAGAAGCGATCTTAGGTAAAGTAACAGGTATACCATATTCATCACAAACAGCTCTGATACCGCTGTAAGTCTTAAAATCACGTACAGCAACCAAAAAATCATTATAAGCGGCGCCATGCTGCAGCTTAGCTTTTATAGAACGCAGCACTGCCCGCAGTTCACCTTCACTATCTCCTGATTCAATAAAATTTATACTGTCAGCAACAGCCAGCGTCTGGTAGCTTCCAGCACCTAACTTAGCCGTTAAGTGCTGCAGATCAGGCTTTCGTACTGAACCTTCCATATGCAGATCATGCAGCTGAGCAAAACCGCTTAAATAACCGAAACTCCGCTCTACAGCAGCAAATATTTCCGGTCGTTTGGGCTCGTACATCAAACCGATACTGATCTGACAATGCCGTGACAAAGATTTTATAAGCAAACGCTGCAAAGCATCAAAATGATAAAATTCGCTGAAATATAACTGCTGCCAAGGCAGCTTGGCCTGCGGTCTTTCTAAAACCGCTATTGCTAACCGGTATAAACCCTCTACATCATACCAGTTTTTTTGTTTTAGCTTATTGCGATAAAGGTTATAAAGTGCCGCTACTTCAAGGTCCTTCATCACATAGGCAGGATTGCGCTGTTCCCATTCCAGCAGCGCCGTAGTAATTTCTTCCTGTGTCGACCCACTGCGTGAAAGCTGACCCAAAAGCCCGGTAACAGCTTTAACGAAACCTTCTTTATCTGCCAGTTTACTAAAATAGTCCAGGCCCTGCAATTTAGCCAGCTGGTGCAGCAAATCACCCACAAGCAGTTCCTGTGTCCTCCGGGAAATCATTTCTAATTTCACTTCCGGAGGCAAATCCAGCAGCTGCCTGTTTAATGCTACGATACGGTTGGGCAGATATTCAAAATTAACTGCCTGCGCCCTGCCTGACCGGCGGGCATGATTCACAAGCAATCTGCTTGGAAGCACCAGCAACGCTTCATCATAGCTATATTTGTTTTCTGCCTCTGCCGAAAAAAAATCCCTGGCCGTAGCACCTAACGGTACTGTATATAAATCGATCATTTTTCTTCTCCGCTCAATAAAATTATATATTTATTGTACCACAAAACAGCAGTTTCCAGTATTAAGCACAGACAAAAAGCAACAGCTGCCAGAGCCGTTGCTTTTAAACACCTAACTTATTTTCATTTACTGTTTTTCCAGACAGAGGGAGCTTAAATTTATAGTGAAATTTATGCATGCCTTGCCGTTCATAGAAACAATGCGCCTTTTCCCGCAGCATATTACTGCTTAGTTCAAACTGAATACAACCATTGTCCCGGGCCAGCTTCTCCGCATAAGCAAAAAACTGCTGCCCTAAGTTCCTGCCGCGATGGGATCGCTCCACATCAAATTCTAAAATCTCTGCTATTTTAGTGGCATGATGCAGCTGTCCTTCTACGCGCAAATGTAAAAATGCAACGGTTCTGCCCTCAATTTCACCAATCATGAGAAAATGTTCCGGCAGCTTCAATAAACTGCCGAAGATATTTTCAAATTCCAGCAGCGGCAAATCCTGCTCCTCTAATTCACAAATCAGAGCGTACACAGCTCTTACATCCTGTAATTCAGCCTTTCTTATCAGCACCCGCATCACTTCCATCATAAAATTCTTTTTGCAGCAACGCCGCAAAATCTTCAGCCGGCTGCGGTTTACCAAAATAATACCCCTGAATATAATCACAGCCAACACTTTTCAAAAATTCAAACTGCGCTGCAGTCTCTACTCCTTCGGCAGTCACTTCTATTTGCAGAGAATGAGCCAGATAAATGATATTTGAAATGATTTTTTCACTGCGGTCATCCCCAATATCGTCGACAAAGCTTTTGTCCAGCTTCAAAACGTCGATAGCTACATTTTTAAGCATCATCATCGAAGAATAACCGGTTCCAAAATCATCCATCAAGACTTTGATGCCAACTTTATGCAATGCTTCGATAACATTATTCATAATACTGATATTTTCAAAAAAGGCACTTTCCGTCAGCTCCAGCTTTATATAAGCAGCAGACAAACCGCTTCCATTCAAAACACCGATATATTCGTCAACAATATGCGGATCATACAGGCACATCCGCGACATATTGACTGATATTGGCACAGGTATAAGCCCCTGTTTAAGCCAACGCATCTGCTGGCGACAGACGAGTTCGAACATATAACGGTCAACCTTATTGATAAATCCATTACGTTCAAAAAGCGGCACAAATTGATAGGGCGGAACAATAATACCGTCACTTCTGCGCCAGCGTACTAAAGCTTCTGCACCGATAAGTTTCTGCTCTTTGGTACTGTACTTGGGCTGATAGTAAGCAATAAATTCGCCTTCAGCCAAAGCTTTTTCCATCTGACTTTCAATTTCTTTTTCGTGCAACAGCTTATCACGTACGGCTCCGTCATAAAAAGCCCAGGCTGTGTCACCTTTATTTTTTATTGTCTGCCGGGCAATATAAGCTCTGTCTGCCATACTGACGATATCATCAGTTTCACCGTCAACCTCGTATATACCCATAGAAAGGGATAGTTTATAGACCTGTCCGCTTTTTGTAATATAGTTATTCAAATGCAGACATAAATCATTGATACGCCAAAGCAGTTCTTCTCTCGTATCAAATCGCAGCAAAAAAATAAATGTATCGGCAACACCATGCGCTAATATTTCGCCTTCATTCAGGCTTGCTTTTACTTCCTGCCAAATATAACGCAAAAGGTCATTGCCTTCTCCATAGCCAAACATATCGTTGAAATATTTAAAACCGTCGATATCCATACTTACGATTGCTGTCTTTTTATCTGTTTCAGGTAACAACAGTTCTGCTTCTTTAAAAAACTTGGCAAAAGAATAACCACCAGTAACTTCATCAACATAAGCAATATCCATCAGTTCCTTTTGATTGCGGGTATGGATACGCATAATGTGCCAGATAAACAATAAAAAAATCGCAATCAACAAAATACCCAGTAAATAAGTTTTATTCAGCACCATATTGATTTTATCTTCGATAACACTGGCTGGAGTTACCGTCAGCAGCATCCAGTTATTAACACCTATCGGTGAACAGTACATATATTTCTGACTGCCGTTATAAAATTCAATATAACCGCCTTTTTTACTGTTGATCATCTGCCAGAGTTTTTCAGCACTGTCTTTATTATTTACCGGATCTGCCGTCAGCAGGGCCGCATAAACATTTTTAAAGTTTTTAAAGCTTTCTGAATGCTGCGAATCTACTACAACATCACCATTTTCCTGTACCACATAAGAATATCCAGCACCGCCAAAAAACGATACTTCAATAGTTTTTCTAAATGTATCCAGGCTGTAAGTAGCGAACAAAACTCCAATCCTCTTATCGCTTCCATCTTCAAAAATCGGTACCGCATAAACTGCGATCCTGCCGCCATCCGTATAATCATCCAGATTACGTGAAACAGCCGTGTGCCCGAGAATCGCCTTACTAAAATACTCTCGCTCTGAGATATTCAATTCAACACCATCTGTTGTATAAGCACGTCCATCCGTCAATGCTACGCCAATTCGTTTAAAACTGTTGCGCTCCGCGGCTTCCTCCAAATAAGCGGCGGCCGCCTGCGGATCATTTACAAAAATCCGACTGACATCGTGCGAAAGTTCAGCTAAAAGATTTTGTTTATTTTGATTTCATTATGCAGCATCAAAGCTCCCTGATTAGAAAGTTCTTTCAGTGAGTTGATATTTTCTTCTTTGTAACTCTCTTCGATACTTCTGCTATAGGAAAAAACAGCCGTCAGCAAAATTATAATGGCAATCAGACCCAGCAAAAGCGTGCCATAAAGTTTTTTATATTTGCCCATCGCTGCCTTCCTCCGATTTCTGAATCATTTTTTGTCAGATTATTTTAATAGTTTGTCCGTTTTCCGGCTCTTCCAAATATATCTCGCCAATATGCAGCTTGCCGTTCACTATATCAAAAGCATCTGTTTTGATTGTCCCCATCTTGGTTTCAATGACAACATTTTTAAATTCCAGATGTTTATTTTGATTGGAAAACTCGCCGCTGATACTGTCAAAAGGAATAATATAGTACGATCCTTTTCCTGATTTAAAGCTGCCATAGGTCAACGCAGTTTTAGGATCTCCCTTGGATCGAATCTTAAAATCCAGTTCGACCTTGCATTTTATTTTACCGTTACGTGCGGCAATGCTTCCCAACAATTCGTGTCCCAGCGCGTCAATATTGTAATATTTTGTATCCAGATGATAATCTCCGAAAGCTTCAACTGTGCCTCCAAAAACATTTCCTTTTACATTAGTAAATTTCAGCAGAGCATCTTCGTAATGCAAATCGCCTCTGACCTTAGAAAAATGCAGTCCGGGAATATTCAGTTCTTTAAAATCCAAATGACCATCTATAACAGGATTCGGAAGTTCTCCAGTAACTGAAGCGGTAATAGAAACCGTATCTTTGATATCCGCTATTCCCAACGAAGCAGGCAGAATATTATAAAGCTCCAAATGCAGGTCGTAATGAGGAATCTGCTGCGCTAAATTGATGTTTCCTTTTATTTCCACCCCATCGCCAACCATAGTGCCGCCAAATTTTCCAGTCACAAAATCAATCGTAAGCTTTTTCTGCGTATCAATATCAATTATTGCATTAACTTCATTCAGTACAAAATAACGGTTACGATAACCGGCAGTTAAGGTACAGTTATTAAAAACAACACGCATTTTCAGCCGCTTATTTTCTAAATCCAGATTCAATTCATGCCTGTCTCCAGGATGCCTTTCCTTTACTACGATCTTTTCCTGCGCTATATGTTCAAGTTCAGCTGCTGTTTCGTTTCCTGACAAAACAGCTTCCTTTTGTTCAGCCCGGTCAATAACTCTTTTGGCCTGTGCCTGCTCAAAAATATCCAACTGCATCTTTCTGTTGAATCTTACGGCAAACAAAGCGTTGTCCAATTCCAGTTCCTTAATAGTAGATGTACTGATACTTCTGGTAATAATATCCCATGTCCGCACCTTGAAACGTCCCTGCGGCACATGTACGATAGGCTGACCGTCAATATCAAGCCAGACAAGATTCTGAAACTCTACCCGCCCCCAAATGTCGGCATCAATACTGCCAAGCGTCACCGAGCCTTTGAGCACTTTTTGAGCAGACATAGTTTTATTAAAAATAAGCATAGCCTGATCACTGGCTATTTTACACAAAGTAAAATAAGTAACTGTCACAAGCGCCCACAGTCCCAAAGCGATATAAATATATTTCTTTTTTATCTGCATATTATCACTATCCTTTGAGCGGACTGTTTCAGCTACGCTTAAATACTCTGTGTTTTCGTCATAATCTTCAAAATTTCCTGATCAGTAGTAGCCATTCCCTCTTTAGCCAGCTGCCCCACATTTTTTATAGTGTTCTCAACACCTTTGCTGACGATACCATCGCCTCCGTAAAATTGCTGCCCTTCTTTATACATATTATAACCTAATATACCTGCATCGATAGCCGTAGCTATTTTAGCAGCGCACGAAGCTTTAGCGCCGTCGCAGATAATACCGGAAGTTATTGCCAGAGAATTGACGATCGTGTGAGAAACTTCATCAACACCGCCTCCATACAGATACGCAATACCGGCACCACTGGCACAGCCGGCACTGACTGCACCGCAGTAAGCCGACAGCCTGCCGATACCTGACTTCAAATGGATCGTGATCAGATTAGATACCAGCAAGGCCCTATAACGTTTCTCGTCAGAAACACCCAACTCCTTAGCATACTCTATAACTGGTATGGAGGCAGTAATCCCCTGATTACCGCTGCCGGAATTGATCACGACTGGCATCTCGCAGCCGTTCATTCTGGCGTCAGAACCGGCAGCTGCTTTGGCTTTAGCTCTTATTTTTACGTCATCCGTTCCATAAGTCTTTAAAAGGACCTTACCGATATTAGCTCCATAATCGCCAGCCAAGCCTTCCTCTGAAATATTAACATTACATTCGATCTGAAGATCAAGAATATCCTTAACATCTTCTATTCTTGCAGTATCAGCAAATTCAATAATCTCCTGTACATTCATAAATCCACGATCTGTAAAGCCCAAACTGTCTTCGACTGCAATATCTTTCTGCAGCACATATTTATCATCTTCTCTTATTTCCACTATATTTGTATGAAACTCACAGATGCGTACATAAGCAGAATGGCCATTACCATAAACAGTGATCATTATATCAAAGATTTTTTTACTATCAGAAAAATTAACTGTTATTGGTGTGCTTTCTAAAAATTTATGAATTACGGCAACTGCTTCTGTACTCACTTCCGAAATAACTTTAAGCTCCTTCGCGGCATCTCCTGCCACAATACCTGCTGCCGCTGCCACTTCAATACCGCGCAGTCCCCCTGTATTAGGTACAATAACACTTTTTACATTCTTGATGATATTACCGCTGACCTCAATTTCTACACGTTCAGGCAAACAGCCTAAATGCTCTCTGGCAATAGCTCCGGCATAAGCAATAGCAATAGGCTCAGTACACCCCATCGCCGGAATCAATTCCTCTTTCAGCACATTGATATAATCCTGGTATTTTTGCCTTGTTATCATCTGCTTACCCCTCTGTATTTATGATTTATTCTTAATTATTCTATACATCTGACCTGTGACTCTTTATAAAATCATAATAAAAGTCCCCAAAAGTAATAAGGACAGAACCGATAATTGTTTTTACAGTAAATTGTTCATGTAAAAATACCGCTGCCATCACCAAAGTGATGACTATACTGAATTTATCCACCGGAACTACTTTCGAAGCAGCGCCAAGCTACAGCGCTTTAAAATAACATAACTCTAAAAGCAATGTGAAACGATGGTTCTAATCCATTAGTTCAGTCTTCGACCAATCTTTCAATTTCTTTCTCAAGCAATAAAAATGCTTTGGAAACTACATAACCATCAGCAATCGCATGATTCATTCTCACCGTCACAGGCATCAGCAATCTGCCATTTTCACTGTGATATTTTCCCCAGTTTATAATCGGAGGGAAATGCAGATGTCCGTCAGGCAGTTCTACATGTAGTGCTTCATATGACAACCAGGGAATATAGGAAGCATCAAAATAGTTTAATTTACTGCCGTCCAGACCATAACTGCGGGTCTGTTTAGCCTTTTCCATATCAGCGCAGCATCTGTCATAAAAAGCCTGGTAATCTTCGCTGAACTCTGTATAAACTACTGTAAAAGTCTCCGTATCCTCGTGGAAAACATAATGCGCAGTGTTGATTTTATCAAATACGACTAACTTATCTTCCTGATACAAATACCGCATTTTGTAGTCATCTCTGGTATTCAGCGCCTTGGTCAGGACATACAGAAAATTGATATAAAATTTAGTTCCAGTTTGTTTTGAATATGCAACAAGTTCACTAACATCGATCTTGGATGTAATCATAACCGAACATTTACAGTCCATCGTAAAATGCCTGTAAATATCCTTACGATAATACTTTTCCATATCTAAAACTTTATAATCCATAATTACCACCTTTTACACAACACAAATCAACTTTGGCCGTTTAACAAGTTTGCATAAATTAAGTATTCAAATAATTCCAAAGAATCTTTTTTCCAATTTATTGTTGACATCGCAATTGCCAAAACGCCACAGCGCTTGCAGCAGCTACATTAAGTGAGTCCACATTGTACTCCATAGGGATCTTCACAACATAATCGCACGCATCAATCGCAGCCTGAGATAAGCCGTAGCCCTCTGTACCAAAAACCAAAGCCAGCCTGCCCTCTGCCATCAGCGCCTGATCATCTATACTGACAGCATGCTCACACAAAGCCATTGCAGCTGTTTTAAAGCCCCATTCTCCCAGCTCTTTGACATTGTTTTCTATATAAGTCCAAGGTATCTGAAATACCGTTCCCATACTGACACGTACTGCTTTTCTGCATAAAGGATCACAGCAGGAGCGCATCACAAGTACCGCATCAACACCTAACGCCGCTGCCGATCGGAATATTCCTCCTATGTTGGCTGCATCCGTGATATTATCCAATACCGCCACCCGCCTGGCTTGAAAACATATCTGCTGTACTGAAGGCAGCCTGGGCCTACGCATAGCACACAGGATACCGCGGGTCAGCTTATATCCTGTCAGTCCAGCCAGCACATCCCTGTCCCCGGTATAGACTGTAACATCCTCATACCGAGCAAGAATATTTTGGGCCTGTCCCGTGATATGTCTGCGCTCCATCAACAAGGAAATCGGCTCACAGCCAGCAGCAAGCGCCAACTCTATGACTTTGCCGCTTTCAGCGATAAAGATGCCCTTTTCCGGTTCCAGCTTATGGCGCAGCTGCTTTTCAGTCAATTTTGTGAATACTTCCAGTTCAGGAGCAGAAATGTCATTTATTTCTATAATATTTGCCATTATGCCACTCTTTCTTAGAAAAGCATCTCTCCCGGGTTATAGCCGCTTGGCAGCTCTTCTTCAACTAAAAAATGAAATTCTTCATCACGCAGGACCGGCAAAAATACGGCATAGGGGATCTCTAAAAATTCAGACGTATAACTGCTGGCCCCGAACCATTTACCCTCTTTGGTACCTAAATTCAAATCTCTGGCAAACTTGGTATCATTAGAGCAATCATGTACAACCAAATTCCATTTCTCTTTTGCTGCGGCTGCCATAAATCTGAGTGTCAGTTCGCGGCTCCAGATTGGTGATATATATCCATGGCGGGCAATATACATTTTTTCACCCCAATAATTCTCAATATTATTGGGATTCAAATGCAGCTCCGCACAATTAATAAAATCTAATCCCGTGTCCAAAACAGCCTGTTTTTTCAAAAAGAATTTTTCAAAAAACTCATTGGTCATAGGCGTTTCAATGCCGACTTTTTTGATATACTTTTTTGCTATGCCAATATTTTCAATGACCTTATCAGCACAACCGGAAGCTCCTAAATTAAATCTAAGCTCATTCAGGCCAGCCTCCCCCAATGCTTTAAGCGTTGTTTCCGTAGCCAGAGTGCCGTTAGTATATAGATGCTGATAAATACCAGCCTTGTTAAATTTTTGAATAATATTATAATATTTCTCGATTTCCATAAAAGGTTCTAAATATACATAGGCAACCCCTGTAGGTTTTTTATGGATTTCCAACAACAGATCAATGTCATTTTCATAAAACTTGGTCCCGCCAATGACCCAAATCCCCTCTCCTACCGGTTCAATAGCATCCAGCTCGCCATAATTATAGCAAAACCTGCACTGCAGATTGCATTTATTGGTTTTTCTGATAGCTGTCAGCCCGCTGCCCAACAGACATGAACGGCACCCATCAGGAAATTTTTCATCTGGTCCCACAAAAAGTGTTCTGTCCTTTAATGTTTTCAAACCGGGAATTTGTTCCATAAGCTCTTCTTTTCTTTTTATAACAACTGCCTCAATCTGTGCGAATGTGGCATAAACAATTTCCTGCTGTTTAACCAGAAGCTGTTCCCCTGCAGGCAATTGTGCAAAAAATTCAAACCATGACAAAGCATCCTTCTTAGAAATCTTCATATCTGTTACTGCTCCTTGTCTACAATACAATCTACTTAATCAATCCATTGCTCTCCGCTCTGCGTAAATTGCAGTGCCTGGCAACCGGGCTCCATAATTTTATTTTTTTACTATTGTCATCAATACAACAGTCTCTACATGATGCGTCATCGGGAACATATCTACCGGCTGGGCAACTTCAGCCTGATAACCGTTCTGTTCCAGATAAGCCAAATCGCGGGCAAGCGAAGCCGGATTACAGGAAACATAAACTATACGCTGTGGCATGACCTGCGCAATAGCAGCCAGCACTTTTTCTTCGCAGCCAGCACGAGGCGGATCAAGCAGCACAACTTCGGGACGCACACCTTGTTCTACCAGTTCCTGCATTTTAACAGCAGCATCCCCTAAAATAAATTCAGCATTATCACAGCGATTATCTTCAGCATTACGTTTTGCATCTTCAATAGCAGAAGCTATAATCTCAATTCCATAAACTTTTTGGGCATGTTTTGCCAAATACAGAGAAATTGTACCGGTTCCGCAGTAACAGTCAACAACGGTTTCACCACCGCTCAAAGCCGCAAATTCAATCGCTTTGTTATAAAGCTTTTCAGCCTGGGCACTGTTTACCTGAAAAAACGACTGCGCAGAAATATTGAATTTTAAAGTTCCCAAACGGTCTTTGATCGTCGTTTTACCATATAATAAGCGTGTTTTATTACCCATCACGATATTGGTCTGTTTTTTGTTGATATTCTGCACTACACTTTTCAAGCCCGGAACAGCATCACGCAGCATTTTGACCAGCTCTTTGCCATGTGGAATATCGTAACCGGCAGTAATGATAACTGCCATAACCTCACCAGTGTTAACACCAACCCTGCCCATAACATGGCGGACTACGCCCTTACCTGTTTTTTCATCATAAGCAGAGATTTCATACTGCCGCATCCATTGACGGACAACAGCAATAATGTCATTGTTACGCTGCTTCTGGATCAGACAGTTTTCAACGCCGACTACTTTATGTGTAGCCGCAGCATAACATCCGATTTCCAAAATTCCATTTTCAAATGCAACCGGGAACTGCATTTTGTTACGATAATGCCAGGGATCTTCTTCACCGATGATCGGCATAACTTTGACTTCCTGTAAATGCCCGATCCGCAAAAGCGCATCGCGAACCTGCTGTTCTTTAGCCCTTAATTGCCCCGTATAGTTTAAATGCTGCAGCTGACAGCCGCCGCAGGCTTCATAAACAGGACATAATGGTTCTACCCGCTCAGGTGATGCTTCAAGAATGGCAGTTACTTTCCCTGACGCATAATTTTTCTTCACCTGTTCCAGTTCTACTTCTACTGTCTCACCTGCTAAGGCGCCATGTGCAAAGACCGTAAATCCATCTGCCTTGCCCACACCTTCACCGCTGCTTCCTAATCCTGTTACTTTTAAAGTTATTTTATCACGCACTAAAAATTTATTATCAACGCTCATAAATTTCTCCTAAATTAAATTTTCAACAACTAAATTATACCACAAATCTATACAGTTTCTTCATTTTACAGTTTAAATAAAATGGCAGAAAAGCGAACTTTTTCACCTTCTGCCAAAATAATCAGCTGTTATTTAGTTGCCTCTACCCAAATACCTCCAGTTACCTTTTCCAGCATTTCAGCACTGATCGGCAAAGCTGAATGAGGTGTCCCTGCGGCAATAAAAGTAATGTCATACTCTTTCAAACTATTATCCAAATAAACTGAAACCTGTTGACGCAAGGCAAACGGACATACTCCTCCGGGCGCAAAACCTGTGATTTGCATTACAGTTTCCGCATCTGCCATTTTGATTTTTTTCGCTTCGATGGCACGGCCCCATTTTTTTGTGTCTATTTTCTTGTCGCCGCAGGCAACAATCAAAATCGGCTTGCCATCGGCTAAAAAGCATAAGGTTTTGGCTATCTGTCCCGGCGTTGTGCCCAAAGCCTGAGCCGCCAGTTCCGCCGTATGTGTTGATCCCGGCAATATTTTTATTTTCAGTTCCGGATAAGCCTGCAGGCTTTCCTGTACTCTTTTCAAACTTGCTTCATATTCTTCTGCATGCTCTTCCATTTCCATCATCCATCCCTCACACTTCTTTTGCAATTCTGCCACAACTAACTGCTTTATTTTTATACTTTCTGTGCTATAATATATCCATACATGAAGTCATATAGGCATCTGTTGTAATTTTAACACAGACAAGTCTCTCTGACAAATCAAAATACCTGTTAAAGGAGGTTTATCCATGGATATCATTACTAAAGATACCGGCATCATTGATGCTGTTCAACAACATCCTGAAATTTTGGAAGTGTTTGCTAAATATGGTCTGGGCTGTGTTGGCTGCATGGCAGCCCATTACGAAACCATCGGCCAGGGAGCAGGCGCTCACGGCATAGATGTTGAAGCGCTTATTGCCGACATCAACAAAGCTGTTGCTGCTGCAAAATAATATTCTTAATAAAAAACAGTCTGGCGCTTAAACGTCAGACTGTTTTTTATTACCACCTGTACAACGATCTCAGTAAAGCTATCTCAGCTTTATACCCTGGCAATTCATTCGGCGTTTCCAAATAAAAGGGCAAGTCTTTCAGCTGAGGATGATTAGTGACAGCGCTGAGCGCTTCCAATCCAATGTTCCCCTGACCTATTTTTGCATGCCGGTCCTTATGGCTGCCCAAAATATTCAGGCTGTCATTGATATGAACAGCTAAAAGACGTTTCAAACCAATAATTTTATCAAATTCCTCCAAAACATTTTCCAAATCATTAACTATATCATAGCCGCCGTCAAAAACATGACAGGTATCCAGACATACCCCCAGTTTTCCCTGCAGCTCCACTCTGTCGATAATCGAACGCAGTTCCGTAAAGTTTCGCCCAACTTCACTGCCTTTACCAGCCATAGTCTCCAGCAGCACCATTGTCTGCTGCTGAGGACGCAGGATTTCATTCAGCAATTCTGCTATCATGATTATTCCCTGCTCTGCTCCCTGTTTTACATGACTGCCAGGATGGAAATTATATCTTGTACCAGGCAGCAGCTCCAGCAACTGCAAATCCTCAGTCATTACCATACGTGCAAAATCCCTTATTTTAGAATCTGCCGAACAGGCATTGAGTGTATAAGGCGCATGTGCCAGGAGCGGCGCAAAAGAATTCTCCCGCATCAGCGCCAGTAAAGCCCTGATATCCTCTGTATCGATCGCTTTGGCTCTGCCTCCGCGTGGATTACGTGTAAAAAACTGAAAGGTGTTGGCACCAAGAGCCAGTGCTTCCTCTCCCATATGCAAATAGCCTTTTGCCGACGATAAATGACAACCAATATTGAGCATAGACCCTCCTAGATTTACAAAGCTTTTAAAAATACGTTATAATTATAACATATCAAGCCTGCTGAAAGGAAAAGTTTGACCATGCAAGCATTACGAGAACACCTGCTGAGCCTGCAGGACACCAAATATCAGAAATTTCACAGTGCCCTTTGTCCCGGTATCGATAACATCATCGGCATCCGTATCCCTGTATTGAGAAAACTGGCAAATGAAATCCTCCGGGATGGAGATTACCCTACTTATCTGCAGAAAGCCTTATACGAACCTTTTGTCTACAGTGAAGAAGCAACCTTATGCGGTATGATTTTAGGTTTACTGAAAATTGATTTTACTGAGCTGCTGGAAAATCTCAATATTTTTGTTCCCCGCATCGACAATTGGGCTGTTTGTGATGTTACCTGCGGCGGTTTGAAAGGTTTCAAAAAAAATCAGGCTCAGGGCCGCGAATTTCTGCAGCAATATCTTGCTTCTCCCAGAGAATATGAACTGCGGTTTGCTGTTGTAATGCTGATGAATTATTACAATGATGACACATATATCGACAGTACACTGAAAGAACTGAACAATGTACGACACGAAGGTTATTACGTAAAAATGGCCGTAGCCTGGGCTTTATCGCTGTGCTTCGTCAAGCAGCGAGCTAAAACAATGGTACTTTTTCAAAATAATGAACTTGATGACTTTACTTACAACAAAGCCCTTCAGAAATGTCGTGAATCCTTCCGTGTCAGCGATGCAGATAAAGCCCTGCTGCAAAATATGAAGCGTAAATAAATAATAAAACTCCCGTCTTTATTCAAGACGGGAGTTTTATTATTTTACCATGCTCAGCAGCATCGCTACTGCTAAAATACTCATGGGTATCAAAATCGCCAACTGACCGATTTCATTGGAATAGTTGAAGAAAAAGAATACAGAAAGCCGAGGCAACAGCTCCTAATTGCTAAACAACAGACCAAAAATCAAAGGAAATGCATTAACAGGCCTTAATTCCGTTATTGATGGTATAGGTATAATAACAAAACCTTTAAAGAGCAGCGCCGTAACGGCAAATACTGCCGTCAGCAAAGCTGCAACTGTCAGTTTTTCTGTTTTATTTCTCTTCGCCCATCATTCCGCCTACTTTTGCACCAGTTTAACCAGCACTTCCACACATTTTAGCAGGGAAGGCACCGGCAAATATTCAAAACGCCCGTGGAAATTATGCCCGCCGGTAAAGATATTGGGACATGGCAGCCCCATTTCTGAAAGCCTTGCACCGTCAGTACCACCTCGTACAGGTACTAGATGCGGCTCGATTCCAGCTGCACGCATTGCATTTTCAGCCCGTTCAATTATTTCATAAACAGGCATAATATATTCCTTCATATTACAATAGACATCTTCCATTTTACAAACAACGCTGCCCGCGCCGTATTCAGCATTCAGACAATCCGCCATATGCAGCAGCAGTTTTTTACGATCTTCCAGCTTCTTCCTGTCATGATCGCGCAAAATCATTTCCAGCTCAACTTTATCCGTACCGCCATTGATACGCAGACTGTGATAAAACCCTTCATACAGCTCAGTATATTCAGGACGCTCGCCGGCAGGCAGCAGCATCTGCCACTTGGCTGCCATCGTCACAGCGTTCCGCATCTTATTTTTAGCAGAACCAGGATGTACCGAAACTCCATAAAATGTCACCGTGGCATTGCAGGCATTAAAGGTTTCATAATTCAATTCACCAACAGCGCCGCCGTCAACTGTGTAGGCAAAATCAGCACTAAAATCTGTCAGAGGAAAATGCTCCGTTCCCCGTCCTATTTCTTCGTCAGGTGTAAACGCCAAAAGTATCTTGCCATGCTTGATTTCCTGATGTGCAAGTAAATACTCACAGGCTGAAACAATAGCGCATACTCCAGCCTTGTCGTCGGCTCCCAGCAAAGTCGTACCGTCCGAGGTTATAATTTCCTGTCCCAGATAATTTTTTAATTCTGGAAAGTCCTTCGGGCTCAATTTAACCCCTTTGCCAAGGTCCAGCTCACTGCCGTCATAGGCAGAATGCACCTGCATTTTGATATTCGCTCCCGATGCTTCATTACTGGTATCCATATGAGCAAGCAACCCGATAACAGGCAGTTTTTCATTCGTATTAGCCGGCAATGCAGCCAGTACGTAACCATATTCTGTAAGTACTACGTCCTCCAAACCCAAACCTGAAAGTTCAGACTTCAGTAGTTTTGCCAGCTTTAACTGCTTTGCCGTACTGGGCGAAGTTTCTGATTTATCATCAGAAGCCGTATCCAAAGCGACGTAGCTTCGAAAACGTTCAATAATCTTATCTTTACTGAGTTCAATCATTTTTATATACTCCTAAGATCTGCCGTGCAGATAGTCTAACAACTGTCGCGCAATCCTGCCGTTGCGCCCGGTGTGACTCATTTCCCACTTTACCGCAGCAGCACGCAGCTCTTCTTTTGGAATATCCAGCCCTTCGGCTTCAGCTTTATTTTCCAACAAACGGAAATACTGCTCCTGATCCATCGAATCAAAAAATAATTTTATACCGAAACGGTCAGCCAGAGAAATTTTTTCGTTAATACTGTCGCGGCTATGCAGCTCGCTCATATTCTGATCCTGCCACACTTCCTTGATAATATTACGGCGATTGGAAGTAGCATAGAACAACACATTATCAGGTTTTACTTCAAGCCCACCATCTAAAATGGATTTTAACGCTTTGTATTCCACTTCAAATTCTTCAAAAGACAAATCATCTAAAACAACGATAAATTTTTTGCCCCAACGGCTCAATTCCTGCATCACCTTTGGCAATCCGGCAAAGTCATGGCGTTTTACTTCAACCATCCGCAGACCTTTTTCAAAAAATGCATTGCCGAGAGCTTTGATAGATGATGATTTGCCAGTACCACGATCGCCAAAAAGCAATACATTATTAGCAGGCTTTCCTTCTAAAAAAGCTTCCGTATTGCGTATCAATTCTTCTTTCTGATAATCATAACCATACAGCTTATCAAAAGTCATATCAGAATAGTTTTTAGTACCAGACAGGCATTCCAGTTCGCCATTCCAGGCAAAGGCACCGTTGTCCAGCATTGCGCCATAACCATAGTCATTATAATAACTGCATAAAATTTCTACAGCTTGCCGCCCGTTTGCATCACCTTCAGCATGCAGTAAAATTTTTTCCAGCTTACTGCGTCCCGGCAAAGGCCTGAACACTGTCGGCGTATAATTCCCCAGCAGTGGATGGTTTTTATAACGAGTAAAAACATCATCGACGAACTCGCGCATAATTACAATATCATGCGCTGCAGCTCTTGCCAGTCCTTCACCAATTTTACCGTCATTTTTTTCGGCAACAGCAGAAAACACATTCTGCTCATGCACGATTGCCGACAGCAAATACTCCAAAGGAATAATCCCTGTCAGGCCTTTTTCTTCAGCAGCAACCAGCAGCAAACCTTCCAGTTCCGGCGCAAAAAATTCTTTAGGCCTGCGCAGAGCATTTACGATCGGGTCGGATAACAGAGCTCGGTAGATCACCAGGTTACTTAAATTAGCGCAGCAATTCATCTCATTCATCTCCGTCTGTCAAAGATTTTAGAAGGTTCTGAATACTTTTTTTATAAACAGGGTGTATTTTATCTGCAGCAATTTCTGACAGCGGCTGCAGTACAAAAAGTCTGTTTTGCATATCAGGATGCGGCAGTACCAGTTTTTCACTATAATAGATCAGATCATCATACAAAAGTAAATCTAAATCTATATTTCTTTCACCCCAATGCCGTAATCGCACCCGACCCATTTCCAGTTCAGTATCCAAAAGCAGCTTCAGCAACTTTTCTGGTGCTAAATCAGTTTTCACACAAGCAACAGCGTTAATAAATTCAGGTTGGTCTGTAACACCATAAGGTTCAGTTTTAAAAAAGCTTGATACAGACCTTATTTGCAGTCCTTTTACCAACAGCATTTTTAAAGCCTGTCTGAGATTAGCTTCCTTATCACCTAAATTACTGCCTAAAGCTATATATGCGATGGACATAAAATTGCCTCCAGCATCCTTATAGCCCGCAGATTTTCCTGTACATCATGCACTCGTACCATTTGAGCTCCTGCATACACAGCCTGACAACTGGCAGCAATCGTACCTTCCAGGCGTTCTTCTGCTGGAATTCCGCCGAGCACACTTCCAATAGTACTTTTGCGTGAAGCAGCAAGCAATACAGGATAGCCTAAACCTGTCAGTGATTTCAGCCCCTGCATCAATTGCAGATTTTGTTCAATATTTTTAGCAAAACCAATGCCGGGATCAAAAATTATTTTTTCTTTTGCCACGCCACGGTTTTCCAGGACTTTAGCCCGTTGCAGCAAATAAGCTGCAACCTCTGTTACTACATTTTTATACTCGCAGTTTTGCTGCATATTTTTAGGCGTGCCTCGCATGTGCATTAAAATAATCGGTACTTTACTGCCGACAACTAAGTCAGACATAGCAGCATCACCTTCCATCGCAGTAACATCGTTAATGATATCTGCGCCGGCTGCTAAAGCCGCCTCTGCCGTCGAGGCACGATAAGTATCGATAGAAATAACACAAGCCGGATAACGCTCTTTCAATGCCTTGATAACAGGAACAACACGCTTTTGTTCCTCGTCTGCAGTTACGGCATCACTGCCAGGGCGAGTAGATTCCCCGCCAATGTCTAAAACAGCCGCCCCTTGTCTAAGCATTTCGCCTGCCTTTTCCACTACCTGTTCCAACTGCGGCACACGCGAACCTGCGTAAAACGAGTCTGGTGTAATATTTAAAATACCCATCACCAACATTTTATCATAATTCAGTGTCCTGCCGTCAGCTAAAATAGTTTGAGGAATCGGCGCATCTAATATAGCCATCAATTCACTTTTTATTCCTGCCATACCAAAATAAGGCATCTGCGTTAATTTTTCCAGCAGCCTGGCATAATGTTTATATGTTCCCAGAAGAATTACATCTACCCGTTCTTCAGCACAAACTACACAGCCGGCTGGAATTGCACAATCTCCACCACAAGCCAGCATTTCCTGTTTGATAATATTGGCAGCAGGAGTACGGATATCCAAAATTTTTAAGGGAACAATTTCACTTTTATGCAAAAAAATCGCTTCACTGGCAGGATGAATACCCAATTGACTGAATTCATTGGCCAATGTTTGCGGTTCCAGCTTCAGAATCATATCTCCACGTCCTTCCAACCCTTTTCGACACAAGCAAAAGCGTTATGATTATGGATACTTTCAATGCTTTCCACAGTTGCTTTATACCATATTATGCGTTTATCGGCTTCCAGACGCAAAGCAATTTCGCGGACCGCGTCTTCAACAAAACGCGGATTATCATAGGCCTGCTCAGTTACAAACTTTTCATCAGGACGTTTCAAAAGACCGTAAACAGGCGCGCTTGCTCCTGCATCAGCAATAGCAGCCAGTTCTTCCAGCCAAACCATTTCAGCAGATCTAATTTCCAATTTAGCCAAAGCTCTTTGGTTATGAGCGCCATAAGCGCTGATCTCTTTCGAGCATGGGCACAAGGTTTGAATAGGAATCTCCGCAGAAATGCGCAATGAAAACTGCTCATCCTTTTCAGCCGTATAAACACAATCGATATCCAGCGGTGCTCTCTGCCCGCTGACAGGAGCCGTTTTATAAATAAAATATGGAAAATTTAATTGCAGAAAAGCCTTTTCTGCCTGCAGCCGGTCCTTCAAATGGTCAAGAATATTTTCTAAAGAACCTAATGTCACTGGTCCTAGCGTTTGCAGGCACTCTACAAAACGACTCATATGCGTTCCGCGCAGATCATGAGGAAGATCAACCGCCAGACTTACTGTAGCAACCGTGTTCTGCGTTCCCTTTTCTTTATCTTTCAATGCTATCGGCCAGCGCAGATCTTTGATACCAACATGCTTCAACGGTATATTACGACGATCTAATTCACCCTGTACATCCTTCATTATAGATCACCTCGGTAAATACAGCCGCTGGTTTTAGTTTCCCAGACCTCGACTTCATAAAGCTTATAGTTGGGTCCCTGCAGCATTTTTTGTAAACGTTGCCACACCCAAACAGAAATATTTTCTGCTGAAGGCTGCTTTAAAATATCATTAAGACAGGCATGATCCAATTTACTTAAAACCTCTTCCTTGACAATATTCTTAAGACGGATAAAGTCGATTACCATGCCTTCCTTATCAGGAGTTCCCTCTACTTTCACGACTAATTTATAAGTATGCCCATGCAGTCTTTCGCATTTACCATTATATTCTGGTAAATAATGAGCCGCATCAAATTCAAACTCTTTTAAAACAAACATAGCCCACCTCCAAAATAATTAAACTGTCAAGCCGGCAAAATCATCCTGCTGCCGCAAAGCTTCATAAGCAACGATAGCAACTGAATTTGATAAGTTAAGCGATCTTGCTTCAGCAATCATCGGGATACGCACACAGCAGTCTTCGTATTCCATACGCAGTTTCTCAGGTAATCCTGCCGTTTCCTTACCAAAAATCAACAGGCTATCCTTTTCGTAGCATACTTCAGTATACCGCTTATGTGCTTTTGTTGTCAGCAAAAACTTAGCATTATCCTTATACTTTTCCAGCACTTCATAAACGCTGTCATAGTAGTGCACATCTACCAGGTCCCAATAATCCAATCCAGCACGTTTTAAATATTTATCTTCGACCGAAAATCCTAACGGCCGCACTAAATGCAAATGACAACCTGTCGCTGCACATAAACGTGCAATATTTCCCGTATTACCCGGAATTTCTGGTTCTACTAAAACGATATGCATAAAATGTTCACCTCTTCAAATTTTAGAAACGCAAAATGCACAGTCACCTGACTGTGCACTTACATTATTTATTTTTCTTCAACAGTTCATCAACAAGTTCACGCATTTTATGCTGATCTTCTGTCGTATTTACTTCCTCTTTCACCTTGTTATCTTTTTTATCATGCTCATTTTTATATTTTTCAGATTTTGTTTCTACAGCTTCTATTCCCAGCATTCTCTGCCATACTCCCATAATTTTTTCACTATAATTAGGGCTCATGGCCCAGGTACCGTTCAACTTATACCAGGTATCACACAATCCACGCTCTAATCTGATAGCATGAGCCAAATCATAACGCGGATCAACGATCTTCGTCGAAGGATGCTTCTGCGTAGTATAGGCTAATAAATGCTGAATATGTGCACGTACACCAATTTCAGGAGTCTTAAAATGTGCCCCTTTTACCCCGCCGCCTGTAGTACCAAGTCCACAGAAATTATTCTGTTCCGGCTTCACATCGCCGCCAAAACGGAAAAAACCTGTTTCTACAAGAGCCTGGGCAAAAGCAAGATCTTGGCGCACTCCTTCGCGACTGGCTTCCTGCCAGTATAAATCAACAATTTCTTCTGCACTGCAGGTCAATTTTAAATCCGGATTATTTTGTTTTAGCAAAGCCACAGCCTGAGATTTACTGGCGACCGCTTCTCCAAAAATACCAATTTCCTGATAACCGACCGGCAAGGCAGGACTTACAACCGTCTTAGGCAAAGTTCCTTGAGCGGTGGCAGAACTGCCTGCTTTATCATTATTTCTGTTGATTATTGGAGTCTCGTTTTTTTGCTGCTTAGTTTTATTTTTTTCTTTAGACTTCTTTTTCGCTTCTTTTTCTTTCTCTTTAGCCGCCTTTTTAGCTTCTTTCGCAGTCAACTGCGGCGCTGCCGCAATAGTACGCACCTGTACCTTAGATTGATTAGGCGTTGTAATACGCCGCGATTCGGTCGGGGTATTCTGTATCAATACCTGCTTCTGACTGCGTGGTTGCGGTACAGATGATACTACAGGCTGAGTTTCATTGGTTTTATTCTCTTTCTTCCTCGCTTCTGCCTGAAGCGGCATCACCGCAGCACAGCAAAAAGCCAAAGAAATAGCTATTAATTGTTGTTTTTTTAAGTTCACGTCACTTCTCCTGCTTATTATATATTGATAGTTAAATTTTACCCCATTTCTACTGATACTGTAAAGTTTTATTCAGCTTCTTCACAAAAAATACGCATCTTCTATGTTATAATATAAATAAAGAATTTTTTAAGGAGTTGATAAATTATGCCCACTACTTTTAAGTTCATCAATCACGCTTGTTTCACTATGACACATGAAGGACATACTATTATTTTTGATCCTTATCTCGATGGCAGCACCCAGGATATCAATGATCTTAAAGTTGAATATATTTTTGTTTCTCATGGCCATTTCGACCATCTTGGCAGTGCAATAGAGCTTGCTAAAGCGTGCAATGCAACAATTATTTCCACGGCTGAGGTTTGCGGAGTTGTTAGTGAAGCCGGCGTGGAAAACCATGCTATGCATTTGGGTGGGACGCACGAATTTCCTTTTGGTAAAGTGCGCCTTACTTTAGCATTCCATGGCAGCGGCATTCCTGGTGGACATGCCTGCGGTTTTATTGTCGATTTCTATGGTACTAAACTTTATTTTGCCGGCGATACCGCTTTATTTGGCGATATGCAGCTTTTACAACGATTGGATGCCTTTAATTATGCAGTTCTCCCCATTGGTGATAATTTCACAATGGGACCAAAAGACGCAGCTATTGCAGCCGAATTCTTACAAGCTGAATATGTAATTCCAATCCATTATAATACATGGCCTTTGATTGCTCAGGATCCAGTTAAATTTAAAGAAGCTGTCGAAAAAAGCACGAAATCTAAAGTTTTAATTGTAGCACCAGGTGAAAGTATTGAATTAAAATAATTTAGATATAATTAAATATAAAAATAACCTTGCCATAGGCAAGGTTATTTTTATATTCATTCTAAATACATCGCTGCAAAATAAGGTTCCAAAACATCCTCACGACGCTGCAGTGAAAAATTAACACCAATAGTTATTTCACCTCCAGCTGCTACAATCCCTTTTATTCTGCAATTAGTACCAATCCTTAAATTATTTTTCACTATCAGTAACGCCCGCTCCATTTGCACATTATCACCAATAATCAGATTATCACCAACTACTATCGTTACTCTTCCCAACAAATGTAAATTGTTTTCTATAGTAATATTCTTTTCGGAAATCAGGAAAGCATCCCCCTTTAATGCTTCCACTATACAAGGTAACCTTGCCCCATATAAATCATCACTATAATAAATTCCCTTACCAAACCCCAACTGGCGATATTCGTCATCGGTCAAAAAACTATAGTGGCTCCATTTTTTATAAGCGCCTATGTCCAATGTCTCTAAAATATCACCTGCTTCACCAACACAGATTAAATCATTATGGTTATTGAAATCACCATTTATCTTACGACCAGCAGTTAAAGTATTTTCGTAAAACTCCTGTCCGCGTCCTAACGGCGGCTGTAAACAAACCTCTGCCAATCTTATTTGCATATCATCTGCTATTGAAATAACACTCACTTTACGCCCTGGCAGACTTTCAGCTCTTTCTAAAACAACTTCTGTCTGCATTACTTTTTGACCAGGATATAACATTTGCTCTTCAAGCCTAAAGCTTTCTGTCAGATTACTACTCTGCTCTTTTCTCAGCACACAACTCATAACATCACCAGTTGCAGCCTGCAGCTGATTATGTAAAACAATTTTGCTTTCAGCCTCAATTTCTTCGCGCAACGAATAATATAATGCCTGAACAGCTCCGCTCAACACAACACATGCCAACAATACAACAATGCTTACACTGCCTCTGCTATATCTGTTTATTTTCATCCTTCAATGACTCCATTACCTAAAAGCAGTACCTTACTGCTGGTTATCCTTCTTCCGCTTTTAGTATCCTGGATTTTTATGGTCAGCATCAATTCTCTGTAATTCAAACGTTCTGCCCGAAACTCTTCGATCTTTACAGATGCTAAAGACAAAACATTAACGCCTTTCAAAGAATTACTTTTAGTTTGACGATATAAAATATTACCACTCAGATAAAATGTTATCTGACGACTGCCAAAAACATCCTGACAAATTATTTTACTGCTGCCTTTATACCCTGTATTACTGATTGTTACTGTTGCTGCATGTAAAAACAATTCTCTCTCAGGTAATGAGAAACTGTAATTTGCAGCCCGCCGCAGCATAATGTCAGACTGTATACGCTGCCAGCCCTGCAGCAGCTGTCGCACCCCGCCTGCAAACAGCAGGCTCGTCGTTATAATAAATATTAAAGCCAAATTTAATTCGACTAATAAAAATCCTTTATTCCGACAATGCATAACGCACCTTATTAACAAGCACCTTTTGATTTCTGCATTCTCTGACTGTAATTATTTCCTGTTTAATTTGCAAGTTATCAATAAATTCCTTACGTTCAATAAACAGCCCCTGCTCTGCCGCTAAAGCATCTGCCGCCTCCACGTTCCTTACTTCCAACAATTCAAATGCCAGTTCCAGCCGATTATATTGCTGCATTGCTAAAACGCAAGCCTTATAACCTGTCAATAATGAACAGCAGGTAATACTGACAAGCAGTAAAACCAGCATCACCTCAATCAACATAAATCCCTGCTTATTTAATTTCACTTACAACGACCCTTCCAGTTACAGGCTGTACTTCAAACTTTTTTACCAGCTGTGGCTGCCGTCTATTTTTTATTAAAACCGAAAAATAAACCTGCGGTGCACCTTCTGCAGAAAAGCGTATTATTGAAGTATTAGGACTGTAAAAATACAGACTTCCCTGCCCGATTTCCTGAAGCCTTACTTTTTTTACAATTTTACCTTCGCGATAAACATAATAACACTGTTGGTCTAAATCAACAGTCAACTTATTCTGTAAGCCCGCTCCCCAAAGAGCTGCCTGCTGCAACGCAGTTACTTCCGCCGCCAGTCGCTGACAAAACCCTTCCATCTCCAAACGGTTGTCTACTTTAATAATACCCTCTGCACAAGGAATCAATAATGCCATAACTAAGCCATAAAAGCTGATATAAAGCAGTATTTCAACAAGTGTAAATCCAGAATTATTACGACTGCTTACTGCCATCTGAAACAACTTCTTTTCCTTCGGCATCATTACCTTTAAGGATGTAATTCAGTCCATTATCAGCAATGGCATAAGAAAAAACAGTATTAGTAGCATCTTGAAAACCTTTATTTCTGGCAATGTATTCACTCACCAAATCTTCTAATTTTTCTGGGCATTTACCCTTTTCCATTTTATATAACTGAATCGCACTGTCCACTGTTAAAAGATCATTTTTCAGTTTGGCATTTTTAGCTTTTTTATTAGCTGAATCAATAGACGGCAGAAGCATTCCAGCCAACACACCCAACATAGCCGTTACAGCCACCAGTTCAATCAAAGTGAAACCTTTTCTTCCACATAAATTTTTATAAAAATTCATCATAACACTTCCATCATTCGTATTCAGGTATTTCCGTTAAAAAAGTCAGTAAAGGTGATGCTACTGTAAAAATCATAGCACCAATCACTAACGATATAATAATTAAAAGTACAGGTTCCAGTAAAACTTTAAAATTTTTTAAACTTGCGGTAAAATCCTGCTCCAGTAATAATGCTGCTTCCTTAAGCATCGTTGCTAAAGCCCCTGAACTTTCTCCGACGATTAAAAATTCTATGGTCAGTGAACTAAAAAGCGGAGAAGCTAATGCTGCTGCCTTGGTAATATCGCTGCCGCGAACGATCGCTTCTGAAAAAAGCATTGCTTTTGCAGTCATTTTTTTATCAGCACTTCCAGCAGCAGCAGTTTTTATCGACACCGGCAACGAAATTCCACTATTAAGAAGCAACGACAGTATTTTGCAAAATCGTATTTCCAAAAACGTCTGTCGATAACCTGCGATAAGAGGCAGGCAGAAGCACCATTTCAGCAGACTATACCTTCGCTGCCATAAATAATATAAAATAAATAAACTTAAAGACGCTGCTGCCTGCCAATATTTAACAGCAATTTCACGTACAAACATCATTACCTGTAAAGGCAACGTTGGAACAAGGTCAAAAGACTGATATAAGTCGGCAAACAATGGTAGTAATTTAACTACAAATAAGCAACCAGTTACTATAGCTAATGATAATACCAAACATGGATATAAGCAGATATTCTTTAAAAATCTGTTTATTTCTTCCTTCTGCCCAAAATAAACAGCCAGTTCAGACAACATCTCCTGTAAGATGCCCCCTTGTTCTCCTGCCTCAATTACTGACACAGTAACAGGTCTAAAAATATGTACGTGTTTTTTCATCGCAGCAGACAACGCTTTTCCAGCTTGTAAATCAGCAATCAATAAACAGCAGACATTTGTTAAAGAAACCGGGCAGCGTGTTTTTAAAAGTTCCAATGCTCTGCACAACGGAATACCGCTGCCAATCATGGCTGCCAATTGCTGAAAAAAACGGCTGCGTTCTTTGTCATTAACTTTACCACTATTAAACAAACGGCTTATTTTAACAGTGAAACTTTGTACTTCTTCTATCCCAGTAATATAATCATAATTTTCGTGTAAAAATGCTGCTACTTCCTGTTTACTGTCAGCTAAATAACTTCCCTGGTAAAGTTTTCCTGCCATACTGCGTGCTCGCCAGCGGTACAACTGCATTGTTACACCTCCATTATTTTCAGGTATTCTTTATTCTTGCACTATACTCCCTCTCATTCTAATGATATTTGTGAAAAAATAGTGAACGAGAAAATAAAAAAGACGTCTTTCCAAGGAAAAACGTCTTTTTTATTAACTATTATTTTTACCAATTCAGATATTTAAGCTATCTTACTTTCTCCAACAGCTCCAGATATTTTCCCTTTACCAAATCTGGTTCAAAGACATATAGTAAATGTTTAAGCTGTTCTCTGCTTGTACGCGGCTGCTGAGAAGCCCAATAGCCCACTGTTAACTGTACCAGTCTGCGTACTCTGATCTTATTTTTTTCACTTTTAGCAGCAGATAAACCAAACTGCAGCCACTCTCCGTATACAGTCATTTCTTCCTGCATAGTCAGTCTCGCCACAGCAGTTATCAAATCCCGCTGAGTACGCAGCACCAAACTGCCTATTTGTTCACGTTGCTGCTGACTGCGCCTGCTGGAAACAGCCTGATCAAGTAAAACCAGCATAAAATTCTGCCACGGAGCATATAATTTAAACGCGTTAGCAAAACCATCCCAGCCTGCATACATTTGAAAATGTAAGGCAATATTCATCAGCGTACTACGCGTTAAGACAAAATCTTTTTCACGCACCAGAAAAACAAATAATCCGTCCATTAACTGCCTGGTCTCATTTTCCCATTTTCTCCGGGCAATCTGTGCAATCAGCTGTGTCCATTCACGCACAAAATACTGTAATTCTCCTGCAGTTAATGATTTATTATTGGTCAATAACAAACTCATCCAACGCAACATTGGTAATGCATTAACATAACGTCTGTCCGAAGCCGTAAAAAATAGCGTCAGCAAAAATTCTACCATTTTAGAACCGGCATAGACAGTACTCTCTGCACTGTAACGTACAACAGCTTTGGATACAATAGCAGAAAATCTGGCTTCATCACGCATTCTAGCAGCCATAACTGCCATATCCTGCAGCATCTGCAGCAATTCCTGTTCCAAATCAGCATCTGTTTCTGTTAATTCATTGCTTACAATAACCACTATATTCGCACACTGTATCGTTACCTCCGGCAGTCCATCTTTCATTGCCAGGCAGCCAAGCATACCCAATTTACGTATGCCTTCTGCACGCAGATGCGAATTTGTCACTAAAACAGGCTGAAAAACAGCTACTATCTCTTTTGCTAAAATTTCATGTTTAGCACGCATGAAATAGATGCAGGAATTCTTTAATTTCTCCAAACAGGCTTCGCAGGCTATTCCCTGTTCTGCCAAAAGCTTAAAACGGCGTACTATTCGCTCAATCGTCAATGACATCTGTTCCTTGACGCTTTGCGACATAACCGCCTCAGACTGCATATCTAACGCATCCAGAAGACAACTGAGCAGATCCTGTGCCAGAACACTTTTCTCATCTGAGGACAGGTCTTTTTTCTGTGTCTGTTTTTCCAGCTTAGTTACATTATCTAAAAGATTTTTAAACGTAGGACCATGAACTATCCTGGTTGATTCTTCAGCCATCTCTACCTCTATCCTCTATTAAATATTGATAGCACCTTCATAAACGATACCGCTTACAGTATCCACAGTTACTTCCATATCGTCTTTAAGCAGGTTAAGCGCATTTTCAGCGCCAACAACTACAGGAATACTACAATTAATTGCTATGATGGCCACTGAAGATGTCAGTCCACCCTCTTCTGCAATAATAGCAGCTGCTTTAGACGCATAAGCTGCCGCTTCATCCGGCAATACTCCAACTACTAAAACATCACCAGGTTTAAACTTTTCTTTAAAATCTGTCAATGTAACAGCAGTGCATATTTTACCTGTAACCGAACGTTTACCTATACCAACACCGCTTACTAATTTATTTCCCACATTAACCACCTTAATCAAATTCGTTGAACCTGGTTTACCGACAGGAACTCCAGCTGTAATGACAACCGAGTCACCGTCTTTGACATAACCGTGTTCACGTGCACATTTCAATGATATCTCAATCATTTCATCAGTATTATCACTGGAAGGCCCCAAAAGCGGCCTTACTCCCCAGTAAAACTGCATCGCCCTTACCCTTGCAGGTATCCGTGAAACGCCTACAACATAACACTTAGGCCTGTATTTAGCAATCATTCGAGCCGTAAAACCAGATTCAGTAACCGTAACAATAGCGTCTGCATCCAGTTCCTGTGCAATCTGCACTGTAGCATGACTTATAGCCTCAGTAGAATGTATTTTATCACTAATACCTTTTCCTTTAAAAATAGCTGCATAATCCAATGCCTCTTCTGTTCGCAATGCTATCTTGGCCATCGTCTGAACTGCTTCCAGCGGATACGAACCTGAAGCAGTTTCACCGCTCAGCATAATAACATCAGTTCCATCAAAAATAGCATTAGCGATGTCACTGGCCTCTGCACGGGTTGCACGATAACTGTTGACCATGCTTTCCAGCATCTGCGTAGCTGTAATCACAGGCTTACCAGCCTTATTACAGCGCCTGATAATTTCTTTCTGCACCAAAGGAACATATTCAGCGGGAATCTCTACTCCCAAATCACCACGCGCAACCATCACGCCATCAGAAACTTCTATGATTTCATCAATATGCGTAAAACCTGCCTGATTCTCAATTTTGGAAATAATCCCCATCCCCGATCCTGCGGCTTCTAAAACCTTACGAATCGCAAGAACATCCTCTGCCTTTTGTACAAAAGACGCTGCAATATAATCCATATCATGTTCTATTGCAAAAGTAATATCTTTTATATCCTGCTCAGACAAAAAAGGTAGTTTTAATTCCACACCCGGACAGGCGACTCTTTTACGTGAGCCCAGCTGTCCACCATGCACTACTTTCGTATAGATTTCAGTTCCGTTGATGCGTTCTACCTCTAAAGAAAGTAATCCATCAGCCAATAAAATAGCATCGCCTACTTTTAATTCATCAGGTAAACCTGAATAATTAACTGAAGAAATCTGTTCATTACCGATCTGCTCCTTCGTTGTCAGACAAAAAGACTCGCCCTCCTGCAACGTAATTTTATCATGTTCAAAAATACCCAGGCGCATCTCAGGCCCCCGGGTATCGGCAATCATAGCGATCGGTTTATTGACTTGTTCAGCCGCCCCTCTGACAAGCCCCAATCTTTGGGCATGTTCAGAATGGCTTCCATGTGAAAAATTAAAGCGGGCCATATCCATTCCCGCTTTCAGCATAGAAACTAAAAGAGGGATATTATCAGTACTGGGACCAACGGTGCAAATGATTTTTGTTTTCTTCATTGCCCGGCCTCCTTAGAATTACAACTGAAACTTGTTTTCGCAAATGACCTCATACGCATCTTCAGCTTCGGAAAGCGGCACACTGATTTCATATACGCCACCGTGCTTGGAATTCGTAGTTTTAGTCTGCGTCAAAAAACCGTTCGCGGCTAATACTTCTTTGATCCTGGCAGCCGCTTCAGCGGTCTGCGCAATGTATACTACCTTCCACACAGGTTTTTCCTCCAAGTTTAAAGCTTAAGCCTCTTTAACAGCTTTGATTTTAGCGATCAGCTTGGGCAAAATTTCACGTGCATCGCCTACGATACCATATTGAGCAACCTTGAAAATTGGTGCATTGGCATCTTTATTAATAGCAATAACAATATCAGAAGCAGACATACCAGCTAAATGCTGTATAGCACCGGAAATACCAAACGCAAAATAAATTTTAGGCGTTACAGTTTTGCCAGATTGACCAACCTGATGTGCATGATCTACCCAACCTTCATCGACAACAGCGCGAGACCCACCAACACTGCCATGTTCAAATAAAGCAGCCAATTCTTCGAGCATTTTGAAATTATCACAGTTGCCTAATCCACGACCGCCTGAACAAATAATCTCCGCATCTTCTATTTTAATAGCGCCACTGGCTCCCAAAATCTCTTTGCGAACCAACTCTACCTTAGATGTAACAGCATTTTTTACAGTATAATTTACAATTTCGCCGCTTCTAGATGCATCGACATCCTTTGCCTTAAAGACCTTAGGACGTACAGTGCCCATCTGCGGACGATGCTCATCACAGATTATCGTAGCCAGAATATTACCGCCCAAAGCAGGACGTGTCCATTCTACCAGTTCTCCATTGATATCCAATGCCGTACAATCAGCACAAAGACCTGTACCTAAACGTGCGGCGATACGAGGAGCAAGGTCTCGGCCATCTACAGTAGCTCCGCATAAAACAGCATTTGGTTTATAGGTTTCAACCAATTCACAAAAAGCATTAGTATAAATATCAGTATTATACTCTGCATACTCAGGTCCGCTGACAACATAAACAATATCAGCACCGGCTGCAAATAGTTTCTGCGGCAAGCTGCCAGCTTCTTTACAAATCAAAACAGCGCAGCATTTCTGATCTGCTTTAGCCGCCAATTCGGCGCCGACACCAAGCAATTCATAAACAACACCAACAGGCTCTCCGTCTTCTAATTCAACATTGACCCATAAATCTTTACCTTCTTTATTCTTTACCTCACGGACAATCTCTTCACGTTCAATTGCCTCAACAGGGCATTCCCCTATGCAGGCACCACAGGCGATACAGGTGTCCTGATCGATATTAGCCTTACCGTCAACCATATTGAGCGCGCCAACCGGGCATACTGCTATACAGGATTCACAGCCGATACATTTTTCTCTATCTACACAAATAGCCATCTTCATTCACCTCAATGAGTAATAATTTTCGCTTGTACCAATTTTTCGATCAGCATATCAACAGCTTTGTCTGTATCTTCTTCATTGATTATTTCGCTTTCGATCTGTGGTACGGACGGGGTGAAGATTTTCAAAACTTTAGTCGGAGAACCTGATAACCCTATCACTTTCGGATCAATCTCCAACTCAGCCGCACCCATTACGGGAATCTCTGCTTTTCTTGCTTTCATTTTTCCTTTGATACTGGCAAAACGAGGTTCTTTTTCAGATTTAGTAACAGTAACTACAGCCGGCAATGTAACAGCCAAAGTCTGGCAGCTGCTTTCATTCTCTCGTTCAACAAGCAGTCTTCCATCTGCTCCCAACGCTACTTTTAAAGCCCCGGTAACCTGTGGAATGCCAAGATGTTCGGCCATTTCAGGTCCAACTTGAGCAGTATCACCATCAATTGCCTGTTTACCGCATAAAACCAAATCGCACTCTCCTACCTTACGTACAGCAGCTGCTAAAGCAACACTTGTAGCCAGAGTATCAGAACCAGCCAAAGCCCTGTCACTGATTAAAACAGCGTCGTCAGCGCCCATCGCAATGGCCTCTTTCAAAATATCCGTCGCCTGCGGCGGTCCCATCGAAACGACGGTAACCTTCGCTCCGCTGGTGTCCTTAAGGATCAAGGCAGTTTCCAATGCCTGACGGTCAAAAGGATTCATAATATTTTCAACACCATCGCGAATAAGTGTGTTGGTTTCAGGATTAATTTTTACCTCTGCCGTATCAGGAACTTGTTTGATACATACTACGATATTCATGTGAGCCCTCCTCTATATTTATGCCAAAGGTTTTAACTACATATTTATTATTGTAACATTCTTTACTTGACTGTGGCAAGCAAAACCCTATTTTTCAACAAGGTTTCACCCCTTTAAATACCAATTTTCTCCCAGTAAATCATCTAAAGCCTGGTAAACACCGGCATTCTTCCCATCCACCCAAAAGCAGCGCTCCACTTTGATCATCTTTCCTGAATCTATCAGATGCAGATAGACAGGTGTATCGCCCGAAAAACTTTCAAAAATCTGTTTTAAGCCTTTTTGGACAATACCATTTTCATCCTTTTTCATGATCTTTATATGTAAATCAGGAGGCACTTCCTGCAGAGGTTTAATCTTTAACGCCTGAATTTTTCGTTCACGTTCATCGATACTGAGTTTTCCTTCCACGCTGATTGCATTCTCCTGATAAAGCAGCCTGGCAGCGTCACGGTAAACTTTTGGGAAAACCACAATCTCCATCTTTCCGTTAAAATCTTCTAATGTTAAAATCGCCATACTGTCACCCTGACGCGTATTTCTTATCCGGCAATCCGAAATTATGCCGGCAACACTGAAATATTTACCGTCAAGCACTTCACTGGCATCTGATATTTTACGCAATGGAGTGTAATAATACAAGGAACCGACATAAGCGTCTAAAGGATTACCGGTTACATAAAAACCGATCAGTTCCTTCTCATATTGCAAAATCGTGCGTTTGGGGATTTCTTCCAATTCAGGTATTCTTAGCTCATTAACATCAGCAAAACTGTCATCACCAAATAGCCCCATCTGTCCGCTCTGATAATCTTTTTGATAATTACTGCCCATGTCCATAGCCTGTTCTGCAACGGCTAACAACTCGGAACGTTTATAACCAAAGGAATCCATCGCGCCACATTTTATTAAATTTTCCAACATTCGTTTATTAACAGCTCTATTATCCACCCGTTTACAGAAATCCATCAAAGATTTAAAAGGTCCCTCTTTACGTGCCTGTAAAATGCTGCCGATCGCATTTTCACCTACATTTTTCACACCTGCTAAACCAAAACGGATAACCCTGTCTTTATTTACAGAAAAGCTTCGGCCACTTTCATTAACATCCGGCGGTAAAATCTTCAGCCCCATACTGCGGCACACACTTATATACCAGCTCAGCTTTTCGCTGTCACTGATGACACTGGTCAAAAAAGCTGCCATAAATTCTGCAGGCCAGTGTGCTTTAAGATAAGCAGTCTGATAAGCAACTAATGCGTACGCGGCAGAGTGCGATTTATTGAACCCATAACCGGCAAAATGCTGTAGGAGAGCAAAAATTTCACTGCTCAGCTGCGGGCTGATACCATGTTTTTTTTGAGCTCCATCAATAAAGGCTTCACGCATAGAATCCAGTTCCTTAGCCTTTTTCTTGCCCATAGCCCGCCGCAGAATATCTGCCTGCCCGAGGCTGAAGCCTGCCAGAACGGAAGTGATCTGCATAACCTGTTCCTGATAAAGAATAACGCCAAAAGTATCTTTTAAAACCGGTTCCAATAAAGGATGCAGCATCTCTGCAGTTTTTTCACCATGACGTCCTGCAATAAAATCTTCTACCATTCCCGTTCCTAATGGTCCAGGACGATACAATGCAACTAAAGGAATAAGATCTTCAAAACTTTCCGGTCCCAAATCCATAACCAGTTTCGTCATTCCGCCTGATTCAAGCTGAAATACCCCTTGAGTATCGCCCTTTCTCAGCATGCTGCACGTTGCTTCATCATCAAGAGGAATTTTATCAATATCAAGTTTATCACCAGTAGTTTCATAAATAAACTTGATTGCATCACCAATTACTGTCAAAGTACGCAGCCCTAAAAGATCCATCTTTAAAAGTCCGAGACTTTCAATCTTATCTTTATCATATTCAGTTGTAATAAAATTTTCATTCGACAACTGCAGCGGCACATACTTTTTCAAATCATCCGGGGCAATAACAACTCCCGCCGCATGAGTACCTGAATTACGCGGCATGCCTTCCACGATTTGAGCAAGATCAATCAGGCGTTTGATGTTCGCATCGTTTTCATATAAACTTCTCAGCTCATTACTGGCCTCCAGCGCTCTCTCTAATGTAATACCCAAATCACGCGGAATAAGTTTTGCTACATTATCCACCATGCTGTAAGGCATTTCCAACGCTCTGCCAACATCACGAACCGCCGCGCGAGCCTGTAAGGTACCAAAAGTTATGATCTGGGCAACCTTCTCCTGTCCATAACGATTAATAATGTAATCCAGAACCTGCTGCCTTTTTTCATAACAGAAATCTGTATCTATATCAGGCATACTTACACGTTCAGGATTTAAGAAACGTTCAAACAGCAAATCATATTTCAGCGGATCAATATTAGTAATCCCTAAAAGATAAGCGACAATACTGCCTGCCGCACTTCCGCGGCCAGGTCCTACAGGTATATCATTTCTGCGGCTGTAACTTATAAAATCCCAAACAATCAGAAAGTAACAGTCATAGCCCATTTTATTGATAATACCTAATTCATATTCCAGCCTATCTAAAACCTGCTGCGTCGGCTCAGGATACCTCCCCGGCATCCCATCTAAACACAGCTTACGCAAATATTCCTCTGCCGATAATCCATTTGGAATAGGGAATTCCGGCAGCAATAAATGACCAAAACTCAATTCCACGTTGCAGCGCTCTGCTATCTTCGCTGTATTTTCTAAAGCTTCAGGACAATCACCGAACTTTTCGCGCATCTCAGCTTCACTTTTTAAATAAAATTGATCATTAGGAAATTTCATTCTTTTAGGATCATCTACAGTACTTGTTGTCTGAATACACAGCAATACATCCTGTGCATCTGCATCTTCGCGCTTCACATAATGAGAATCATTAGTAGCCACTAAACCAAGATCATATTTTTTTGCCAGGCGTTTCAGTTCAGTATTAACAGTATGTTCTTCTTCAAGGTCATGATCCTGAATTTCCAGAAAAAAATTGTCTTTCCCGAAAATGTCCAGATAATCCTTTAAACTGTTTTCAGCTCCTTCTAAATTGCCTCGCAGTATTTGCACAGGAATCTCACCGGCAATGCATGCGCTCATGCAGATAATACCTTTACTGTATTGTCTTAGAATATCTTTATCAATTCTAGGTTTATAGTAAAACCCTTCTAAATGTCCAAGTGAAACCAGCTTCATCAGATTGTGATAACCTTCGTCATTCTCTGCCAGTAAAATCAAATGGTACATCCCATCACGGTTAGTTTTTTCAAATCGTGATCCATTTGTCAAATATACTTCACAGCCTATAACAGGCTTGATTCCCTGCTTCATTGCCTCCTGATAAAAATCAACGACACCATACATTACACCATGATCTGTTATCGCCAGGCTCTTCATTCCGATTTCTTTAGCATAAGCAACCAGATCACTTATTTTTGCGGCACCGTCAAGCAGGCTGTATTGAGTATGGACATGCAGATGTGTAAAATTTACGCTCACAACAGTCCTCCTTCCGAAAAAGCATCGATTTTTTTATTAATTTTATACCATATATTATACCACAACAGATATAGGCAAACACCAGTTGCTTTAAGGATGCACTGCTACTCAAGCAAAAGCATCACCTGCCAATAGCGGCAAAGTGATGCTGAACATCAAACTCTCCTATCTTTATTTTTATATAAACTCCATAATACTCCCGGTACTAAAAACAACAAATTAAAAGCCAAGCTTGGGAATAAGGCATTTGCCGAATCCGGGAAAATAAACGGCCAAAGGCAGGCTACCATTATACCAGCAATCATTGCGGCAAAGCCAGCCTCTTTTTGCACTAAGCCTTTAAAAAACACAATAAATGTCAATGGTAAAAATATTCCTGCCCCCCGCAATGCCATTGACAAATAATTCCAATGCAAAACCAGTGAATCAAGATAATGAAAAACGAATATTACTGCGCCAAATGTAACTGCCAGCACTGAAAATCTACTAATCCACAATAATCTTTTTACATCGCGAAGACCAAATAAATCATTAAAAATATCTCGTGAAATCATCGTCCCAATTCCTAATGCAAGACCAGAAATAGAACCAAGCGAAGACAGCAGCAATGCTGCAATACCAATGCCCCCCAGCCATTCAGGCAAATATATACATAGATAAAACGGCAGTGCATCAATAGCGTTAATCTCCGGATGCATCGCATGCATATACATACCTATCATCACTGACGGTAACCCGACAGGAATAACAATCAATGCAGCTGTGACACAGCCTGCTGCTGCCGTTGCACTATCCTTGGCCGAAAACAGAGCCTGTACATAGGTCTGTGTAGAAATAACCCCAATCACCATAGAAAATAAACTAAAAAGACTGTCTTCAATGCCCTTACCAAAAAGACTGAGCCATGGAAACGCAGGAAAACTTTCACGAATTCCCGTCAATCCTCCCAAATCATTATAAGAAAGAATGCCTCCTACAAAAACAGTTGCAAAAACCAGTAATATTTTAAAAATACCAGCCATTCCAGAACTGTTGATACCGCCAAAAAAAACCAGTGCCGCAACAATAACAATTATTATTGACGCAGCAGCCACCAGGCTTACATGAAAAAGGCCCACTATTAAATGTATTGACGTAAGCATGCTTGCAACAATACTGAAAAATATACCTGCCGTAGCCGATAAACTCGCTATCGGACCAGCTTTCTTCCCGAAGTTTACAACTAAAAACTCAGAAATCGTCATCAGACCGCTATTACGCAGCGGACGGGCATAAAACAGTCCCATGATGATAAACCCAATGCCAGATCCTAAAGTAAACCACCAAGCGGTTAGTCCCAGCTGAAAGCCTAACTGTGCTGTGCCTATGGTAGCAGCACCGCCAACAATAGTTCCTATAATACTGCCTGCGACCATACCAATCCCGGCACTGCGTCCACCTAAGGCATAGTCATCAGCAGATTTTATTTTACGACCGGCATATATACCTGGCAAAATCGTTAAAACCAGTGTTATAACTATACTCACAAGTTGTACTGTTGTTAACTGCATACCTTCCACACCCTTGTTAAAATATTGCTTTCATCTTTGAATATATATTGTTTTATAAATCTTAATTCGCTGTTAAATATTTAAATCCTGCCGTAAATCTGGTAATTCATTATACTATTCTGATATGGAAACTATACCTTTGTTTACACTTTTCTTCATTTTTTATACTTTATCAAGTTTTTCTTGCTTTTTGCTTTTTTGCAAAGTACAATTATCTCATCGAATAGTATCAAGGTACTTTTATCGTACTGTTTTCCAGTACTGCAGCTTCGAGAAGTCAAAGCTTTTAATTCGACTTTTTCTCTCCAGTACAATACCTTGTTGTTCTTCGTAATTATTAATTTATTTATGAGGGGGATTTATCATGAAATTTACTAAGAAAAAACTGGCTCTGGCCATAGGCGGTGCCCTTATAACCATGTCAGTTTTAGTCAGCGGCTGCGGTACAGGCAGCGACAAGAAAGCAGACACTATTAAAATAGGCGTTGTTGCTGAGCTGACAGGTAATAACGCTACTTACGGAACATCCATTACAAATGGAATCAAACTTGCCGTACAGCAGCTAAATGATACCGGTGGTCTGCTTGGCAAAAAAATTGAACTGGTCGTTGCCGATAATAAATCTGAACCTGCAGAAGCTGCTAATGCAATGAGTAAACTGGTCAATCAGGATAAAGCTCCCGTTGTTATGGGATTATTTGCCAGTTCCAGTGCCATAGCTGCCTCTAACGTAAGTGAAGCCGCTAAGGTTCCTTTTCTTGCAGTTGGAGCCACTAATCCAAAAGTAACCTTAGATGAAAAAACAGGTAAGGTAAAACCAAATACCTTCAGAGTTTGCTTCATCGATCCGTTTCAGGGTACTGTCGGTGCTAATTTTATTTTAAATGAACTGAAGCTCCAAAAAGCTGCTGTTTACATTGATAACAGCAGTGACTATGCCAAAGGTCTGGCTGAATTTTTCAAAAAAGCTTATACAGAAAAAGGCGGTACAGTTGTCATTGAAGAATCATATCTGCAAAAAGATTCGGACTTTAAAGCTGTTTTGACAAAAATAGCTGCGGCAAAGCCTGAAGTAATTTATGTACCTGGTTATTATGAAGAAGTAGGTAAAATATGCAAGCAAGCCCGTGAACTAGGTATTACTGTTCCTATTATCGGCGGTGACGGCTGGGATAGTCCTAAATTAGTCGAAATAGCAGGTGCATCATCTCTTAACAATACCTATTTCACAAACCATTACAGCCCGGATTCTACCAATGAAGCTTCCAAAGCTTTCGTAGATACTTATGCTAAAACTTATAAGCAAAAACCTGACGCGCCCGCAGTGCTTGGCTATGATGGAGCCATGCTTTTAGCCGACAGCATCAAACGCGCAGGTGTCTATGAATCAGCAAAAGTAGCAGAAGCATTAGCTGCTACCAAAGATTTTCAGGCAGTAACAGGCAAAACCTCTTTAGACGCTTCCCACGATGCAGTAAAAAGTGCTGTTATAGTTGGATTTAAAGATGGCAAACAGGTTTACCGCGCAACAGTTAATCCTTAAACATTGTTTTATAACCTCCTAAAAACAGACTCTTACGAGTCTGTTTTTTTATTTGTTCATACTTTCCTTTGCCATCCCTGCAGGCTTAGAGTATAATATATAAATCAATAAATCTACTTTCAAAAGGAGTATCTTATGCCGGAACGCAATCAAATAATTGACGACCTGCGCGGTATCTGTATGCTTGGAGTCATCGGTATCCACGTTGGTTCTTTTGTCCTAGAAGCACCTTATCCCAATAGTTTCTTATATATGCTGCTGGAAATACTTTCACGCTATAGTGTTCCCGCATTCTTTTTTATCTCCGGTTATGGTTTATTCTGCCAATACCGACCAGAAACTACTATAGCTTATCTGCCTTTTTTAAAAAAACGGCTGCAAAGTGTCGGACTTCCCTATGTTATCTGGTCACTGTTTTATCTGCTTTACTTTTCTGCTGTTATGCCAGGATGTATAAACTGGCAGCCAGCAAATATCCTTTTCCTGCTCTTTTATGGTTTAGCCTGCTACCACTTATATTTTATGGTCATACTGCTATGGTTTTATTTTACTTTCCCATTATGGCATAAATTATTTTCTTTTTTCCAAAACAGCAGTCTTAAACTTGGTTTTATGCTGCTGTTCTTACTGCAGATCGTCTTCAACTACTGGACCTGTCATCCCAATCTTAAAAGTACTGACTTACCAGTATTTTTACAAAACCTTTTTAACTATCGTCTAAATTACCTGCCTCTGCATTATTTATTTATTTTTATGTCAGGCGGCCTGGCAGCAGTTTATTATAATACTTTTATAAAATTTATTATCAGACATTTCACAAAAGTAAGTGTCTTCTACATCTTTACGCTCTTGTTTATCGGGGGCAGTTATTACTATTATTATTTTTATCATAATTCCAGTCTGATCATTCTGGTAAACACTCTTCAGCAATTAAGTCTGCAGGGGTTCCTTTACACAATAGGTTCTCTGATTTTTTTCTGTGCAGTCTTTGCCAAAACAAGTCTTTCGAATCCTATCAGAAAGTTTATTCATCTCTTATCAGTAAACTCGCTTATTGTTTATCTTATCCATCCCTTTTGGATGGATATCATCAGCAGGCTTTGTCACGTTGGCGGAATTGTTATGACCAGCAAAAAAATTCTTTTGATCTACTGTCTTCTTGTCACTTTATCTGTACTCTCAAGTATTATCATAACTAAATTAGGAGGTAAACTTCCTTGGTTAGGTTTATTATTAACAGGAAAACGAACTACCTCTACAAAAAAAGCATCTTGAAAATTCAAGATGCTTTTTACTTTCATTTCATTCTAAGTTCACAAACAATTTACAAAAATCAGATTCTTTTGTATAATTGTTTTTACTATAATTATTATTTTATCATATGCTGTGTATGCAGAGTGAAAGGACTTTTATTACTATGGAACGTGAAAATTTCTCATCCCGACTTGGCTTTATCCTTATTTCTGCAGGCTGTGCTATCGGCCTTGGTAACGTATGGCGTTTTCCATTTATTACAGGCATGTACGGAGGCGCCTCTTTCGTACTTATCTATCTATTTTTCCTGCTCATTCTAGGATTGCCTATCATGGTAGCAGAATTTTCAGTAGGCCGTGCCAGCTGCCGTAGCGCTGCACTTTCATTTGATGTTTTAGAACCCAAAGGAACTAAATGGCACCTTTATAAATACGGAGCTATTGCCGGCAACTATATCCTGATGATGTTCTACACAACAGTTGCTGGTTGGATGCTGTATTATTTTTATAAAATGGCTGTTGGTGACTTCGCAGGGCTTGATGCTAAGGGTGTAGGCGCTCTTTTTGGTGGCCTGCTTGGTGATCCGCTGACTATGACTTTCAATATGGTTCTGACAGTCCTGGTTTGTTTTAGTGTTTGTCTTTTAGGTTTACAGGCCGGTGTAGAAAAAATCACAAAAACAATGATGTTATGCCTGCTCATCCTCATGTTAGCCTTAGCTGCAAACTCCATGTTCTTACCAGGAGCGGAAGCTGGTCTTAAATATTACCTCTATCCTGATTTCAATAAAGTCTTTGAAAAAGGTGTTTCCGAAGTTATTTTCGCCGCTATGGGACAGGCTTTCTTTACACTCAGCCTTGGTATAGGTGCTCTGGCTATCTTCGGAAGCTATATTGCCAAAGAACGTTCTCTAACAGGCGAGGCAGTATTTATCACTATTTTGGATACAGCCGTAGCACTTATTTCAGGCTTGATCATTTTTCCAGCCTGCTTTAGTTTTGGTGTTAATCCGGACAGTGGACCTAACCTCCTTTTTGTAACTTTACCTAACGTTTTTAACGCAATGCCATGGGGTCAATTTTGGGGAGCATTATTCTTCCTCTTCATGATATTTGCCTCTTATTCTACTGTTATTGCAGTCTTTGAAAATATAACTGCCTGCATCCGCGATCTTACTGGCTGGAGCCGCAGTAAAACTATTTATATCAATATAGTGCTGATAACAATGCTTTCTATGCCCTGTATACTTGGTTTCAATGTCTGGAGCCATATCCAGCCTTTAGGTCCTGGAAGCTGTATCCTTGATTTAGAAGATTTCTTTATCAGCAACAATCTACTGCCATTAGGCAGCCTCGTTTATCTGCTATTTTGCACACAGCGTTATGGCTGGGGCTGGAACAATTTTATCAAAGAAGCTGATACCGGCAACGGTCTTAAATTTCCTAAATGGATGCGGTTTTATGTCACTTATATTTTGCCTCTGATCGTTCTTGGAATTTTTATCAACGGTTATTTCGCTCTATTTAAATAGCTGCTTCAAAAAACGAAATCTATTTCTGAGTACTATCAAGCATTTTTATGAAAAAAGATCTCATTTTTCTATCAGTACAATACTATTCACAGATAAATGAAAAATCCCCTGTGCAAAGCACAGGGGATTTTATTTACTCATCAAATGCCAATTTTCTTATTTTTCAAGAACATCCACATCGGACCAGCCAGAAAAATCGAAGTATAGGCACCACTGGCAAAACCTACCAGCATAGCGAAAGAAAAATTATGTATAGTCTCTCCGCCAAAAAGGAAGATTGACACTATAGCAAACAATGATGTTGCCACAGTATAAATTGTCCTCGTCATACACTGCCAAATGCTGTTATCGACCATCTCGCCCAGGCTTTCACTGCGTCGATGTATTTTCAGATTTTCACGAATACGGTCAAAAATAACGATCGTACCGTTAACAGAATAACCGACTACCGTCAGCAGTGCTGCAACAAACGAAGAATCCATTTCCATTTGGAACAATGAGAAATAACTCAATACTACCAAAACATCAATAATAAGTGCTATAATTGCCGCTATTGCAAATTTAAACTCAAACCTAAAGGTAATATAAGCAATCATCAATACCCAGGAAAGAACTATTGCCATAGCCGCCTGCTGTACCAGTTCTGAACCGATTGTAGCGCCAACCTGCTCAACACGCTGTATCTGATAATTGCCAAGCTTGCTTTGCAGATCATTCATCGTAGCTCTTAATTCAGTATCCTCCACAACACCAGTACGAATCAATACACTGTTGGCTTCAGTTTTGCCATCACTGTTTTCCAGTTGGATGATACTATTGCCCATATCATGTTCTTTCAGGACATCCCGAACCTGTGCCACATTGACTGGATTTTCAAAAGTCAAATCAACAATACTGCCGCCTGTAAAATCAATTCCAAGATTAAAACCACGGGTAACAATCGACCCAAAGCCGATCAACAGAAAAATAATGGTGATGGAAAAGAAAATTTTATAATTCTTTACGATCGAAAACATTATTTATTCACCTCCTTCGGAGCAGAAACGCCAAAGAAAGCGGGATTTTTAGTGAAATTGCTTGAAATCAAAAAGCGCAGCAAAAATTTAGTCACAGTAATAGCCGAGAACATACTCAAAATAACACCAATAGCCAATGTTACTGCAAAGCCTTTAATCGGTCCAGTACCAAGATAGAAAAGAATAACGGCAGCCATTAAAGTCGTTACGTTAGAGTCAAAAATAGTTACAAACGCACGATTAAATCCTGCATCCATTGCTGAACGTAAAGTTTTACCATTGCGAATTTCTTCTTTAAATCGTTCAAAAATCAAGACATTAGCATCTACTGCCATGCCAATAGACAGGATGATACCAGCTATACCAGGCAGAGTCAGCGTCGCATTCAGATACCGCATCACTAAAAGCAGCATCATTACATAAAGCAGTAATGCAATACAAGCTACAATACCTGATAAACGGTAAAACAGAATCATAAATACAAAAACACCGATAACACCGATTCCAAAAGCTTTAATACTTTTTTCTTTAGAATCCTGACCTAATGTAGGTCCAACAGTCCGATTTTCCATAACCTCAATTTTCACAGGCAAAGAACCGCTACGCAGTAAAATAGCCAAATGCTCAGCCTCTTCCATAGTACGTGATCCTGAGATTTGAGCTCTGCCGCCAGTTATAGCTTCCTGTACTACAGGATTGGTAAGCACTTCACCATCTAACACAATAGCGATCGGTTTACCTATGTTACGTGCGGTAAGATCAGCAAACTTTTTGCCGCCTTCATCACTGAACTCCAAACCGACAACAGACTGGTTGCCCTGAGAAATTTGCGCTTTAGCATCCTTTAAGTCTTTACCTGTCAGAACAGTTTTCCCGCTGACATCTTTAAATTCCAAAAGTGCGGTACGTCCGAGCATCGCAATCGCTTTATCAGGATCTTTAACTCCAGGAAGCTCAACAATAATACGATCCTTACCCTGACGCTGTATAACCGGTTCGGTCAATCCAAGTTCATTAACACGGCGTTCAATAATTTTCACTGAACGATTAACTGCATCATCATCAACCTTTAACTCAGGTGTATCAACAGCCTGAAGCACAACATGTGTACCACCCTGCAGATCAAGCCCCTGTTTAATGGAATTTGACAAAGGCGAAATATAAACACAGAAACCCCCGATTATCGCCAACGAGATAATCAAGAATTTGCCTAATTCATTCCATCTCAAAATTAGCTGCCCCCTTTAGTAAGTTCATCAAAACTTTTATAAACAAGCTACTCACAAAGAGTAACGTTTGTTTCAGTAACCAGATACTGCACCGGTTTATCATAATAATCTACTGGTATTTTACTGCATAACAGGGCATTATAAGTCACACCCATCAGCACAGCTTTATCAACCTGTGCCAAGAAGCGGTCATAATAACCTGCACCCATGCCTATTCGGTTCCCATTTTTAGCAAACCCAACTCCAGGCACCAATACCAAAGCTATTTCATGTGGATTTATCACAACATCTGTACCACTAACACTGCGGATTCCGTAACGATCAAGTGATAACTGGCCAAAACCATCAAACCGCACCGCACAAATCTCTGTTTCTGAAATTATCTGCGGAACACAAACCGTTTTACCAGCGAGTCTAGCCTGCTCTAAAACAATGTCTATATTCGGTTCGTTTCCGAATGCCAGATAACCAAAAATGACGTCAGCCTGACGATATTGTGGCAAAAGCATAATATTTGCACAGATTTCTTTGCTCCAGCGGTCAACCTGATCCCTAGAAAGCTGATTGCGCAAAGATTTTAACTCCTTGCGCAATTGTTGTTTCTTCATTATTTTTCTGCCATTTCCTGCTTAACGGGATCTTGAAAAGCACTGATAGCGGAACGTGCAAAATCAACTTCCACGTCTTCAGCCAGCTTCAAGGTAACCTTTTTTTCACTGATAGCGGTAATCACACCAAACATACCGCCAATAGTCACTACTTTATCGCCTTTTTTCAAAGAATCAAGCATTCTCTGACGTTTTTGTTGTTCTTGTTTCTGAGGACGATACAGCATAAAATAAAAGATACCGCCCATTAAGATAAACGGCCAGATCGCATTGATCATCGCCATAGTATCTCCACCTTGCATGGGAACACCTCCTTCATAATTCTCCCCTATCTGGGATTATATTCGCCATAAAAACGAAAAATCCTGTTTTAGCCTCGATAATTTTCTAAAAATCTTTCGCGCAGCTCAGGGAAAGTATCACTGGCAATAGCAGAACGAATCTGCTTTGTAAAATCAAGCAGAAAATGTAGATTGTGAATCGTAAGCAGCCTCAGAGCAAACAACTCTTCTGCCTTAAACAGATGCCTGATATAGGCCCGTGAAAAATTACGGCAAGTATAACAGCCGCAGCGTTCATCAATAGGACGAAAATCCTCAGCATATGCTGCATTCCGTACAACCAGCCGTCCTTCTGGGATCATTGCTGTACCGTTACGCGCTACCCTTGTTGGAAATACACAGTCAAACATATCGACACCCAGGTTTACTGCCTCTACTATACAGTCTGGGGTTCCAACTCCCATTAGATAACGGGCTTTATTCTTTGGCATATGCTCAGTTGTTTGGTTTAAAATGTCATACATCAGCGGCTTAGGTTCACCAACACTCAGTCCACCGATTCCATAACCAGCAAAATCCATTTCCGTCAGCTGATCAGCACTCATTTTTCGAAGTTCCGGATACATTCCACCCTGAACAATGCCAAACATAGATTGGTCTTCACGGGTATGTATATCTAAACAGCGTTTGGCCCAACGCGTAGTTCTCAGAGTTGATTCTTTTGCATAATCAAAATCAGCCGGATAAGGAATGCATTCATCAAAAGCCATTGCGATATCGGCGCCTAATGCTTCCTGTACTTCTGTGGCTATCTCTGGCGACAGAAATTTTTTTGAACCGTCAATATGCGACCTGAATGTCACACCTTCTTCTTTGATTTTTCTCATGGCTCCCAAACTGAAAACCTGAAATCCACCGCTGTCTGTCAGCATCCCCCGGTCATAACGCATAAAATTATGCAAACCTCCGGCTTTCTTGACCAATTCGTGGCCAGGCCGTAAAAACAAATGATAAGTGTTAGACAAAATAACCTGACTGCCCATAGCATATAATTCTTCTGGCGCTAATGTTTTTACGGTCGCCTGTGTTCCAACAGGCATAAACATCGGCGTATCAAAAGTTCCGTGCGGAGTATGTAATTTACCTAATCGCGCGCCGCTCCGACTGCACTCTTTTATTAATTCATATGTAACTGCGTGCATAAATTCTCCTAAAATTATTTATTCAAATCAGTAATAAACATAGCGTCACCAAAAGAAAAGAAACGATAATGTTCGCGTACAGCTTCAGCATAAGTCGACAGCATAATCTCACGTGTTGACAGAGCTGATACCAACATCAAAAGCGTGCTCTGCGGCAAATGAAAATTAGTTATCAATGAATTTACCAGTCGAAAGCGATATCCAGGATAAATAAAGATATTTGTCCAGTTCCCGCCAGCTTTAATCACACCACTTTCACCCGCAGCTTCTAAAGTACGTACCGCAGTAGTTCCTACAGCAACGATACGCCGACCTTCAGCTTTAGCCTTATTAATAGCTTCAGCCGCTTCAGGTGAAACAGAGTAAAACTCTCTGTGCATCACATGATCTTTGATGTCATCAACACTGACAGGGCGAAAAGTGCCAAGACCAACATGCAGTGTTACAAAAACCTCTTCGCAGCCAATATCCCTAATCTTTTGCAAAAGTTCTTTGGTAAAATGCAATCCGGCAGTTGGTGCTGCAGCACTGCCATTCTCTCTTGAATAGACTGTTTGATAACGTTCCTTATCTTCCAGTGGTGCCGTAATATACGGAGGCAGCGGCGTTTCACCCAAACGATCCAAAATCTCTTCGAATACGCCATTATAATAAAAACGCGCTATTCTTCCGCCAAAATCCGTATCAGCAATAATATCACAGGACAACTCATCACTAAATTTTATTTTTGCCCCAACGCGCAGTTTGCGACCAGGTTTAACCAAAACTTCCCAATCCGTACTGTTTAAACGAGTCAGCAAAAATACCTCAACTCTTGCACCAGTATCCTTCACGCCATGCAGACGTGCCGGAATAACACGTGTATCATTAAAAACCAGTAAATCATCATGCCGCAAATATTCACATAAATCATAAAAATATCTGTGTTCTATTGCTCCCGTATTTTTATCTAAAACAAGCAATCTTGAGTGATCGCGCGGTTCCAACGGATACTGCGCAATCAATTCCTGCGGCAATTCATAAGTAAAATCTTTTACCTGCATCTTAATCTCCGGTTTCAGTAAATTTTTTCAACCCTGGTATCTGTATAATAATGAGTTAAAATTTCTTTATAATAGTCCCTGCTGCGTGGCGGCTCACTATTTGCCATCCCACGTGCTCCCCACTGGGAAAGCCCCAGTCCGGACCCCTGCCCACGGCCTTTAAAAGTTACCATCTCACCTTTTTCACCGCTGACAAAATGCAGATCCTTTAAAATATCTTTAAAACTAATACTACGTTCGCTGACTTTTATCGGGACTTCCTTCCTGCCGATTTCTATTCCATAAGGATTTTCAATAGGAATCTCAATAGAATTTGGTACAGGACGGTTGACTTCCACTTCAAAAAAAGTACTGTTGAGCCCTAATATTTCCTGCACCTGCTGTCCTGTAAAAAGAAATGTCCCGCCGCTGCCGCTGAATAGCATTTCCTGCACCCGTCCGCTGGCAGTGCGATCATTTCCAAACATTTTGCTACTGCCTTCCAGCGGTGATAAACGTATGCTTTCAAGTTTGCCGACAGCATATCCACGCGTCGATAAACGTCGTTCGATCTCACTTGCAGGCAAAGCTTTTTCCCAGTTATACATAGGTGCATCCCAGTCGTAATCCTTCACACTGCGCAGATAAGGTACATATCTGCCCCACACATCGCGGCTGTTTTCCGTCTGCCCGCCACCACTTTGGTGATAAACAGCTTCAATTGGCTGCCCGTTATAAGTGACTACCATTCCCGCTGTGACATCGACCAGTTTATTAATAGCCTGCTTTTCTGTTGTCAGTCCATAATAATCCTGCCCTTCTTCACTGGCTTTCAGATCATAACCTAAACGACTGCGGTTTCCAAGCCTGTTATAAGCCAGCGACCTTGCTGCTACAGCCTGGGCCTTAATTGCCTCATCAGGGAAAATCACAGGTATTTCTTCGCCCACAACACTATATAAATACTGCTCTAACGGCAGTACATTGACCACATCTAAAGTCTTTCCGTCAGCGGAAATACGTACCTCAAAGCTGCCACGGTAAGCTTTTTTATTTACTTCAATGGGCTTGCCATTTTCTTTTACCACAAAACGTAACGTTTTGGCGCCAAACTTCTGCGCACCCAAATTGACAGTACCACCCTCAGCATTTACAAAATACCTATCCGGTTTCAAAATCATTTCCTCTCCGGTATCCGGTACTCTTACCATCAGTTCATCCTCACAGCTAAGCTCAGCTGCAAACTGACCATGTACGACAGCAACAGCAATATCAGGCGATGAAGCCATTACTATGCCACAATTGATACAGAATACCCATGCGACAAGCAGCAGCAGTTTTTTCATGAGGACGCCCCCTTCTCTAAAACTAGTCTAACTTTACCTTAGGCTTCTTCTCATAACGGTCCCTTTCACTGAATACGCAGCCACAGTATGGCTGACGATATAACTCCAGCTCTAGGCTTATATCAACACCACGCTGATAACCTTTGCGAAAATCCTCATAGTAAAACGGGATATCAAATTCCTTCCCAGCTTCTTCAGCCATTTGTATGATCAGTTCATGCTTCTGATACGGACTGACTAATAAAGTCGTTGAGAAAGCATCATAACCATTTTCTTTGGCATACTGAGCTGCATAACGCATACGCACTCTGTAGCAGTAAGCGCAGCGTATTACAGGTTCATCCAGCATCCCTTGCACACAAGTTTCCAGAGGGTAGCTTTTATCTACAATCAGCTTATAACGTTTTTTCTCGCATAACTCTCGTAAAGCATTTAATCGCCGTTTAAATTCCTTATATGGATGGATATTTGGATTAAAATACAAAATATCAAAAGCCTTGCCGTCAACCAACAGCTTCTCTGCAGGATAGCATGCACAAGGTCCGCAGCAGGCGTGCAATAGCAGTTTCATCACATCATCCCTTTTCCGGGAAAGGCACTCCCAAATAACGATACGTTTCACGTGTGGCAATCCGCCCCCGCGGTGTACGCTGAAGCAGCCCCAGTTGCATAAGATATGGCTCAATTACATCCTCAATAGTATCTGTTTCCTCACTTACTGCAGCCGCAATGGTTTCAATACCAACAGGTCCACCGCAAAATGTTTTAACAATCGTTTGAAGAATGCGTCGATCATTGCGGTCAAGGCCATAACGATCAACCTCTAAGCGTGCTAAAGCTTCATCTGCCATTTGTCCAGTAATAACCGCAGCACCTGACACCTGTGCAAAATCGCGCACGCGCTTTAACAAACGATTCGCTACACGCGGAGTTCCGCGACTGCGGCGTGCAATTTCCTCTGCTCCGTCAGCAGCGATCTCAACACCTAAAATCTCAGCAGCACGTGTAATAATAAACTGTAATTCATCAGGCTTATAAAATTCCAACCGGCACTGTACACCAAACCGATCACGTAAAGGAGCCGCAATGGCTCCTAAACGTGTCGTAGCACCAATAAGCGTAAATTTTGGCAAATCTAACCGCACGCTGCGCGCACTCGGGCCTTTACCGATAATGATATCCAAAGCATAATCTTCCATTGCTGAGTACAAGATTTCTTCCACTGTTTTGGATAAGCGGTGAATCTCGTCAATAAAAAGCACGTCATTATCACCTAAATTAGTCAAAATCGCTGCCAGATCACCCTGTCGTTCAATAGCAGGGCCTGACGTAACACGAATATTAACATTCAATTCATTGGCAATAATATTTGCTAATGTGGTTTTCCCCAGACCAGGCGGCCCAAATAAAAGCACATGATCTAGCGCTTCTTTCCTGTCGGCAGCAGCCTTGATGAATACTTCCATATTCTGTTTTACCTGATTCTGCCCGATATATTCGGCCAGGCGGCGAGGACGCAGGCTGTATTGCCATACATCGGCGTCCTGCTCCTGTCCGGTAATAATTCTTTCTTCCGGCTGCATTATTTCCTCCCGGCAAACAATTTGAGAGCCTGCTTAATAATTACCTCACTGCTAAGTTCTGCATAATTCGGAATCTGTTTTAAAGCAGGCATGATTTCCGAATTAGAGTATCCTAAAGCACACAATGCTTCAATAGCTTCATCCACAGCAGCACTACCGCCGCCAAATGCAGTATCGGCAAAACCGCTGTCGCTGTCACCGCCTATACCGCCTACTTTATCTTTTAATTCTAAAAGTAACCGTTCAGCGGTCTTTTTACCAATCCCTGGCAACTTTGTTAAAACCTTAAGGTCACGGCTTTGCACTGCCAGATAAAAATCATCCGGCTTAACGGCAGACAAAATGCCTAATGCAACCTTAGGACCAACACCGCTGACCCCAAGAAGAAGTAAAAATAAATTATAGTATTCCTGATTCAGAAAGCCAAACAGTAAAATAGCATCCTCACGCACAGCCATATAAGTGTGCACTCTAGCTTCCATTCCTACAGCAAGTTGTCCCAAATGAGCCGCAGGCATAAAGACCCTGTAGCCAACACCGCTGTTAGTTTCCAACAAACAATATTCATTTGCCAGATAGGCCACCTTTCCTTTAATTGATCTAATCATTTACTTCAACTCCTGCCATCGTCTTGTCGCTGCCGTATGCAATCCGCAAATCGCCACTGCCAAAGCATCAGCGACATCATCTGGTTTAGGTTTTGTACGAATATTCAAGAGCTTCTGCACCATAAAAGTCACCTGCTCTTTGTTAGCGCCGCCATAACCTACAACAGCCTGCTTGATCTGCATCGGTGTAAATTCCGTGATCTGGATACCGCGGTTAGCTGCTGTCAAAAGTGCCACACCGCGAGCCTGACCAACGCTTATTGCTGTCGTTACATTGCGGTTAAAAAACAATTGTTCCACACTCATCACATCCGGACGATATTCATCCAATAAGACGCTCAGTTCATCGTAGATTTTTTTCAACCTGAGTTCAGGCAGCATATCCTTATCCGTAAACACAGCTCCATAATGGATAGGAGTCAGTTTATTCCCTACCATTTCCACCAGGCCAAAGCCGCAGATAGCAGTACCAGGGTCAATTCCAATTGCCAGCATCTCTTCGTGCTCCCTCCTGATTATGATAGAAAGCAGGCAGGCCTTGGTGAGCCTGCCTGTCGCACAATTTATTCTTCGTCTTCTTCCGGCAGGTCTGCGTTTGTATAAACATCCTGCACATCGTCTAAGTCCTCCAATGCCTCAAGCATTTTCCTGACTTTAACAACGTCTTCGTCAGACAGTTCTGCCATTGTGTCAGGGAGCATTGCGATCTCAGACATCATGACTTCGATATTATTATCAGCAAGAGCTTTTTCAACAGCATCAAAATCCTCAGGCTCGGTAACTATCTCAAAACCTTCTTCCTCAGCTTTAACATCTTCAGCACCTGCCTCTAACGCTATCAACATCAAATCATCTTCCGTATAGCCGACTTCACTGTCGATACTAAAAACGCCTTTGCGTTTGAACATCCAATTTACACAACCAGTCTCGCCCATGTTCCCACCGTATTTAGAAAATACGTGACGAACATCGGCAGCAGTACGGTTACGGTTATCAGTCAAAGTGCTTACCATTACAGCAACACCAGCAGGACCATAACCTTCGTAAGTAATTTCCTCATAATTAGAAGCATCTGCAGCACCCTGCCCTTTTTGGATAGCGCGCTGAATGTTATCTTTAGGAACATTATTGGCCTTAGCTTTTGATAAAGCCAATTTCAATTTCATATTGCCGGTAGGGTCAGGGCCACCCATTCTTACCGCAATCGTAATCTCGCGGCCGATTTTGGTAGTAATCTGACCGCGTGCTGCGTCAGCTTTACCCTTTTTGTGTTTGATGTTTGCCCATTTCGAATGTCCGGACATTGTCATATTCCCCCTAAATCTTTAAACCTTACAAATCGCAAGATATTTTTACCATAATATTATACTATAGAGCCATTATTTATTCAAACTATTTTCGATGCCACTATTTAACATTAAGATATATAAAACGCAGCCGAAGTCATCCCCGGCTGCGTTTTCAATTGACCACTATGCTTACAGCACAATATTTTTCGCATTAGCTAAAGTATCTCTTGCTTCAGCTATCAATCTTTCCATCACTTCAGCACAAGGCAGAATGTCGTTTAAAACGTTCAGACTTTGCCCTACTAAAACAGCTCCGTGGACAATATCGCCTTCCACCGCACCCAAACGGTTCGTTCCCGTAGCAAAATCGTTTAATTCCTGCTGCGGCGCACCGCTGCATTCTTTTTCCAAATATTCTTTGGTAAACTCATTTTTCAGGCAACGCACAGCATTATTGCGCGAAAAACCAGTTACAGCAGAATCAGTATCAGTAGCCTTAATAATGGCTTCTTTAGCTTTAGGATGGGTAGGACATTCGTCCGTCAGAATAAAACGTGATCCCATCTGTACACCGTCAGCCCCCATCATAAGCGCTGCCGCAATTCCACGTCCATCTGAAATACCACCTGCTACCAAAACCGGTACTTTTTTGATTAGCGGCAGTACGTTTGTCATTAAAGCCATAGTAGTTTGCTGACCTATATGCCCGCCACCCTCCATACCTTCGATGACCATGGCATCAACACCTGCTTCTTCAACACGCTTTGCCAATTTGACACTTGGAACTACAGGAATAACTTTAATTTCTGCAGCATGAAATTTTTCGATATGAGGAACAGGATTGCCAGCGCCCAAAGTTACAAAGGCAACTTTTTCTTCACAAACCACATCAATAATCTCTGCAATATTAGGAGCCATCAGCATGATATTGACGCCGAAAGGTTTAGCGGTCAAATCTTTGGCTTTTCGGATTTCATCGCGGGTCCACTCTACAGTGCGGCCACCTGTAGCAATAATACCAGCGCCGCCGGCATTGGAAACAGCAGCTGCCAGATTTGCATCTGAAGTCCAGGCCATGCCACCCTGAATGATAGGATACTTGATTCCTAAAAGCTCAGTGATCTTTGTTTTCATATATCACACCTCTTAACTTAAATTTTATTATGTAAACCTGTTGCTTTTATATTATATAATAATCTTCTGTTCCTTGGCTACCTAAAAAGTCCCTTATCCTGTAAAAAAACGGTGAAATCATGGCTTACACAATTATCTGTTAAATTGACATTTTTCGTAAAATACCGTAAAATTTTTTTAATATCCTTATACTTGGATAGACAGACAGATAAAAGAGACATTTAAGGGAAAGAGGTTATTAAAATTATGCGTAGTGAAGAAGTAAAGCTTGGTTCAACCAGAGCAGCTCACCGCTCTTTATTTTATGCGATGGGTTACACCGAAGAAGACTTAAAAAAACCGCTTATCGGCGTAGTTAACGCCCAAAACGAAATAATCCCCGGACATATGCACCTCGACCAGATTGCCAAAGCTGTTAAACATGGTATTTTAGCTGCTGGCGGAACTCCGATCGAATTCCCTGCAATCGGTATCTGCGATGGCATTGCCATGGGCCATAACGGTATGAAATATCCTCTCGCCAGCCGCGAACTTGTAGCCGACAGTATTGAAGCTGTAGCTAACGGTCACGCGTTCGACGGTCTTGTACTCATTCCTAACTGTGATAAAATCGTGCCGGGTATGCTTATGGCAGCCGCACGTCTTAATATTCCCGCAATCGTTGTCAGCGGCGGGCCTATGCTTCCCGGACGTCTTAACGGAACCGACATCAGTGTTTCCACTGTTTTTGAAGCCGCCGGTCGTTTTGAAGCAGGAAAAATCGACAAAACAGAACTCAGCATCATCGAACATGCCGCATGCCCAGGCTGCGGCAGCTGTTCTGGTCTGTTCACTGCTAACACTATGAACTGCCTTACTGAAGTACTTGGTATGGGCTTACCCGGTAACGGTACTATACCAGCAGCTTACCAGGGTGCCCGTATCGCTCTTGCCAAACGTGCAGGTGCTAAAATCATGGACCTTGTTGCTCAAAACCTGTGTCCGCGTGATATTATGACAATGGACGCTTTCGAAAATGCCATAACTGTTGATATGGCAATCGGAGGTTCTTCCAATACTGCCTTACATTTACCCGCGATTGCCCACGAAGCAGACTTAGAATTACCATTAGAATTATTTGATGAAATAAGCAAAAAAACTCCTTATCTGACTAAACTTAGCCCTGGTGGCAGCCATCATATCATTGACCTTAATGAAGCTGGCGGAATCAATGCCGTGATGCATGAACTCAGTAAACTCGACCTGATTCATAAGGAAGCAAAATCAGTAACAGGTCAGACTATGGGCGAAAATTTTGCTGATGCTGTTATCACCCGTCCTGATGTTATTCACAGCGTTGAGAATCCTTATCGCAAAACAGGCGGCATTGCTGTACTCAAAGGCAATATCGCCCCCGACTGCAGCGTAGTCAAAGAAAGTGCCGTCGCCGAAGAAATGCTTGTACATTCTGGCCCTGCTAAAGTCTACGATTCAGAAGATGAAGCTATTGCGGCAATCTGCGGTAAACAAATAGAAAAGGGAGATGTCGTAGTCATTCGTTATGAGGGACCCAAAGGCGGACCAGGTATGCGCGAAATGCTCAATCCCACATCAGTACTGGCCGGTATGGGACTTGATAAAGATGTGGCACTCCTTACGGATGGGCGTTTTTCCGGTGCGACCCGCGGGGCCTGCATCGGTCATATTTCCCCTGAAGCACGTGAAGGCGGTAATATTGCACTTATACAAAACGGTGATATCATCGAAATCGATATTCCCAACCGCACACTTAATGTTAAAGTTTCTAACGAAGAACTGTCCAGACGTCGTGAAGCGTGGATATGCCCGTCTCCTAAAGTAACCAGCGGTTACTTAGCTCGCTATGCAGCCTTGGTTTCTTCAGCAGCAACAGGCGCTGTACTTAAAGTCCCTGATCAAAAATAAAATTTATATAGTAAAAATATCAATAAACCCCTGTCGTTTTAAAACGACAGGGGTTTATTGATATTTTTTAGTTATTCCTAAACCGACATTTCTTCTTAAAATTATACAGTGCTTTCTTATTACATATGCTCAGTTATTTAATAACTATCTGGCAATTCAAACATTTCATATATCATTAACTCTATTACTTCCACCATCGTAAAATCTCCCTATTCTACAATAATAACAGAAAGAAGATGATAGTTATGGACACTTTAACCTTTAATAGCAACACTTATAGCGGTACCTACACTTCTGGTAATAACGGAGTTCCATGCACATTTACGGTGGTGGTTGGAACACTGGCGCCTACTGTAGGCGACAATTTGACGTTAGCTAGAATAAATAATCGAAATGTTTATATTCAAGATAGCGCAAACAACAACCAGTACATTGTAACCCTTGCCTAAATTCCTCTGTATTATAAAATAAAAAGAATACCATATGGTATTCTTTTTATTTTACTTTTGATTCTCATCCGAATTATTTTTATCACTATAAATTCTAAAGGCACTACGAAATACCAGAAAGAAACATAATAAAAGCGTTACTATATCCCCGCTGTCAGAGATATTGAAATTTAAACGCCGTAACACGAAAATATAAAGAAAAATTACAAAAATTATAGTATAATCCTGCTGCTTCATTATCTTCACCCCAATATATTATACCCCGCTGATTTTATTATACCATCTCCTGATATTAGTGCTGTATTTTATTATTTACAAAATAAAATACAGCACAAAAAAATAATGCAAAACACTGCCAGTCATCACAAATAAATGCCATACTGAATGCATAAATTTATGTTTTTTATCAGCATAGAAAAAAATTCCTATTGTATAAGCTAATCCACCACTTACTAACAACATTAGACCATCTGCAGGTAACATTTTCCACAAATACGGCAAAGCAATAATAACAGACCATCCCATAAGCACATACATCAGCAACGACAGTTTTTCCCACCTGCTGAGACTTATCGCATTGAGAGTGATCCCTACAACTGTCAGCAGTAAATTTATCCCCAATAACTTCCAACCTAACTCAGGCGGTAATAAAACAATACAAATAGGTACATAACTACCTAAAATCAAAAGAAAAATCGAACAATGATCAAGCACCTGAAAAATCTTTTTCGCGGTACTGTTTGTTATAGCATGATATATTGTAGACATCAGATAAAGAAAAATCAGGCAAAAACCATATATCGCCGCACTGACAATACCGCTGACACTGCTGTTATAGGATGCATAAACGATCAAAACAACAGTACCAAGAACAGCCAACAGTGCGCCGATGCCATGTGAAACGGCATTAGCTATTTCCTCACCTAAAGACTGCCTGTTTAAACTGCTCATATAATCAACCTCCAGTCTTACGTAGTAAATTATAGCACTATCCGTTAAAAAAAGTGTGACAATAAAGTTAACCTCTTACTTTATTTTCAAAATATTTTCTAAAAGTAACTATTATCAACATTTTCCAAAATATAATCGAAACAATTAGTAAAAAGCATTTTAGATTCGATATAAGGAGTAATAACGCTTCTAAACAAGCCATTCCCTCTAAAAACAATTATTTTAAACTTTTTTTCAAGTTTTTTAGCATTGCTTAATTCATATTTCTTTAATATGATTAATTCAGAAAGTAAAATTAAACTTCAAGAAAATCATTGGAATTCTTATGAAGCTATTTTTTTACAAGAAAGGACTGATTTTTATGACTACAAGAAAAATAAAAAAATTAACTACAGGACAACGTACAATTGATGGCGCAGGCGTACATCTGGTCCGTGTACTTGGCCACGATACAGTAATGGACTATGACCCGTTTTTAATGCTGGATTCTTTTGACTCACATAATCCTACCGACTACATTAAGGGTTTTCCAATCCATCCTCATAGAGGTATTGAAACTATTTCTTATCTTGTTCAAGGCGAAATGACACACCAGGATAGTTTAGGCAATAAAGGAACAATCCGCAGCGGCGAAAGCCAATGGATGACTGCCGGCAGTGGTATCATGCACCAGGAAATGCCCCAGGCCAGCAAACATATGCTTGGCGTACAGCTTTGGCTGAACCTGCCCCAAAAAGAAAAAATGACTGATCCAACCTATTTTGACATTACCGGAAATATGATAGGCAGTAAAAAAACAGATAATGCTATAATACATGTGCTTGCAGGTGAATATGACTCTATAAAAGGTGTTGAACCACCTCATATCAAGGCAACTATCTATGATGTAGAACTACAGGCGGGCAAGTCAATCACACTGCCAACTAAAACTGAGGATAATGTTTTTATCTTTTTGATTGAAGGCAATGCTATAATAGACGGCACCAATATTCCAGAAAAAACTGCAGTGCTCTTTAGTGAGGGCGATGAAATATCTGTCAGTTCTGAATCAGATAAACAATTACGTTTTATGTTCTGTTCTGCTAAGCCTTTAAAAGAACCTGTATCTTGGGGTGGACCAATTGTGATGAATACGCGCGAAGAGCTAAATGAGGCTTTTAAAGAACTTGACAAAGGAACTTTTATCAAACATAATGCAGCCCATCTTGATTAATCAGTAATACTATCCAAGAGCTGTTAAATATTAAAAAATACACAAAAAAGCCGCAACCTTTGGTTGCGGCTTACTTTTTATTTGGTGGGCCCAGCTGGGTTCGAACCAGCGACCAACCGGTTATGAGCCGGTGGCTCTACCACTGAGCTATAGGCCCATAGTACCATGCGTTGTCTCAATGGTCAACAGTAATATTCTAAACAAATTTGGTCGAGTTGTCAAGCTAAACCGATTATTCCAAGAAGTCTTTTAACCGTTTACTGCGGCTTGGATGACGCAGCTTACGTAAAGCTTTGGCCTCGATTTGACGAATACGTTCTCTGGTTACACCAAAATGCTGCCCTACTTCTTCCAGGGTACGTGAACGCCCGTCTTCCAAACCAAAACGCAGTTCTAAAACCTTCTTTTCACGCACAGTCAGTGTTTCCAAGACTTCTTCCAACTGCTCACGCAATAAAGTGAACGAAGCAGCATCAGCTGGTGCCGGTGCATCATGATCTTCAATAAAATCCCCCAAATGCGAATCTTCTTCTTCACCGATAGGAGTTTCCAATGATACCGGTTCCTGTGCGATTTTCATAATCTCACGAACACGATCAACAGTAGTATCCATTTCCTTTGCAATCTCTTCCGGCATAGGTTCCCGCCCAAGTTCCTGCAGCAGTTGACGTGATACGCGAATCAGTTTATTGATTGTTTCAACCATATGCACAGGTATACGAATGGTGCGGGCCTGGTCAGCAATAGCGCGTGTAATAGCCTGACGAATCCACCAAGTGGCATAAGTACTGAATTTAAAGCCTTTATTATAATCAAATTTTTCTACTGCTTTGATAAGACCAAGGTTACCTTCCTGAATAAGGTCTAAAAAGAGCATTCCCCGGCCAACATAACGTTTTGCAATGCTGACAACCAAACGAAGATTAGCTTCCGATAAACATCGTTTTGCGGCTTCTCCTTCTTCAAAAACTTCTTCCAAAAGTTTTCCGTAATCTTCTTCCAACGTCATATAGCTATCAAAAACAGCAGCATCATTTTCTTCTGGTAAGCGGCGCTTGATCTCGTCAAGTAAAGTCTTGATCTCAAACAGCGCATGTACTTCTTTATCACTGGTCTGACGATCGACTACCATTTTATCACAGTCTGGGATCATCACATTGTGTTCCTGCATCATACGTTGTAAATGCAAACGCTCATCTTTAGTAAACTCAACAATAAGATCCTGATATTCAGACAATGTACAGGGAGTACCCGCTGCAGCCGCCCTCGCAATAATTCCAAGCACTTTTTCAACATTGCGCAGTTCACAGCTTTTATGTTCCTGTTCCAAATGCTTCTTGATTTTTTTGATCAGAGTAGCAGTTTTTTCTTTACCGCTGTAAGCAGGAACCAAAGCTGCAGGCAATGACGAATTCATCAGCCTTTCGGCCTGTTTTCCCTTATCCATACGTTTAGCAAGCTTGATTTCATCTTCGCCGATCAAAAGCGGTACACGGCCGATCTCCTTAAGATACATCCTGACCGGATCATCAATGCTTACCCCTTCAGGCACACTGAGATTAGCCAGCTCTGCTTCATTGATTTCTTCCGTATCATCATCGTTGACCGGCAGTACATCATCATCGCTGTTTTCGTCGACTACGTCGATGCCTTTTTGGGCAATCAACTCATACATACTGTCCATATCGTCCGGAGTCATATCTTCTACGTTTTGCATAGAATCCATAATTTCACGATAAGTGAGAACACCGCCGTGAGATTTGCCTTTAAGTAATAATTCCTCTACCTGGTCGGCAGAAATTTTAGTATTAGCCATGGTGTTCCCTCCTTTCGTTGCTTAATATCTGCTGTTGTTTTTTAATATAATTTTTTGATTTCATCTTTAATTTTCTGGCTTTCCGCAAGTTCCTGCAAAAAGCGGTCATCCCCCAAACGTTCATATTCGTCGGCGCGCAGACGGTGCTCTTCATAGCTTCGTTCCAAAGCGCCCCTGCGCATCTGCCGCAGGCAATCATCTACTAGTTTTTCACCGTTTTCTTCCGCAAGATCTTTTGTCATAATCTGCGCCAGCTCCGTGGCCGCTTCATTTGACAGTTCTGTAAAAAGCTTATCAGCAGCACTCTTACTGCCGGCATCAAGCTGCTTCAGCAATCCTTCATAGATTTCTCCGCGAAATTTTGACATAAAACCGACACTATCAATTTTATCTCTGTAAACAAGCGCCAAATCGGTATTTTTTAAAATAACGTAAAGCAAAAGCTGCTCTGCTAAATCTTCAGCTGAAAGTACGTTGGGCTGTATCTGCCATTTAGACACGGCTTCCCCACGATCATTCTTACGGCTTAGCTTACGATATTCACTCATGATGAGCCCTTCGTCAATTGTCAAACGTTGGGCCAGCGTTTTGATATGCTGTGCAACCTCAATTTCATTTTTGCACTCTAGTAGGAATGGTAGTATATTCGACACAGCTTCAACTTTTCCTGCTAAATTTGAAACATTATTTTGAGAAATGACATACTGCATCTGAAATTCTATACCTGAAACAGCTGTTTCAATCAGCCGTAGATAAGCATCTTTACCGTGCTTACGCACAAATTCATCAGGATCTTTCCCATCAGGCACTATGAGCACTCTGACTTTAAGCCCGGCTTCTTTAGCAATGCTTACTGCCCTTACAGTGGCCCGTTGTCCAGCTGCGTCGCTGTCATACGAAAAAACTACTTCATCAGCGGCACGAGCTAAAAGTTTAGCCTGCTCCTGCGCAAAAGCCGTCCCCATTGAAGCAACAGCCCAATCGATACCAGCAGCATGTAAACTGATTGCATCCATATAACCTTCAACAATCACGGCCTGCCTGCGTTTCTTTATTTCCTTTAAAGCCACATTCATCCCGAACAGAAGAGTTCTTTTGTTAAACCACTCTGTTTCACCAGTATTCATGTATTTTGCCATCTGTTGAGAATTTTGCTCTAAAATACGACCGCCGAAACCAACTACATGACCACGTGGATCCTGAATAGGTATCATCACTCTGCCACGGAACTTATCCATCGGCCCACGGTCATAGTTTACCGCCAGCCCGGCCTGCACCAACAGTCCAGCACTACATCCACGTTTTCCAAGTGCTGAAAGCAATGCGTTATAGTTCGGCAGTGCCACCCCGATTGAAAACCGCTCGATAATCTCAGGTGTAATGCCGCGTCCTGTGAGATACTCCTGTGCTTTAATTCCATAATCAGTCTTCGTCAAACAGGCCTGAAAAAAACGCGTCGCCAGTTCATTAGCGGCAATAACCTGTTTTGCCTGTTTCTCACGTTCCAGTTCAGCTTTAGTCTTTTCCTTTTCAGGAACAGCAATACCCAATTTATTTGCCAGAAGCTTTAAAGCCTCTGGGAACGTGCAATTTTCCATTTTCATCACAAAGGTAAAAACATCACCGCCAACATGACAGCCATAACAATAAAAAAAGTTCTTGTCCGGCGTTACGGAAAAGGACGGTGTTTTTTCTCCGTGGAAAGGGCAGCAGCCCCAAAAACTGCCGCCGCGCTTTTTTAGCGGTACATATTCAGAAATTATCTCGACGATATTAGCTTGGGAGCGAACCTGCTCTTTAAAATCATCAAACATACCACTCATAATTATTGCTCCTGTCACCTCGAATACCATCTGATTTATTATATTCAATATTTAACAAAAAAATCCTCTTTTTAACGGTAGATAATTTTAGCATTACGACAAGTTTATATTATGGGAATGTAATGTTTATTAAATAGCTGCACAGCTCCTGCATCTGTCAGTCCACCCACAAAATCGACTACAGTCTGCTGCAATCCGAAACGATCTGCCAGTTCCCCATATTCTCTTGGCAACAGCTGCGGATACTCCATATATAAATCCATAAGAGTCCTAACAACATGTTCTGCCTTGTTATGTTCAACCGTCAGCTGGGGCGAACAGTAAATATAATCAAACATAAAATTGCGAAATTCTTCAACAGCTTCTTCATAATATTTATCAATAATAATTTGCGGCTGATTCAGTGATAACTCCACAATATTATGAACAAGCACATCCAATATCTGGCTTGGTTCTGTTCCTAAGCGCATAGCGACGATACCTGGCAATTTTTCAGGACCGATGATGCCAACTTTGCATCCATCATCGAAATCATGGCACAGATAAGCGATACGATCACAACGCCGCACCACTTGCCCTTCAAGCGTCTTTGGCATCGTACTGCCTGTATGGTTCACAATAGCATCACGAACTTCACGGGTCAGATTCAGCCCTTTCCCCTTCCGCCCATACAATTCTACGACACGAAGGCTCTGTTCATTATGTTTAAAATGTCCAGTATAAGAATTAATTGCCCGCTCCCCTGCATGTCCAAAAGGAGTGTGCCCAAGATCATGCCCTAAAGCAGCAGCTTCTGTAAGATCCTCGTTTAATCTCAATGCTCTGGCAATAGTCCTGGCAATCTGCGACACTTCCATGCTATGAGTAAGACGCGTACGGTAATGATCACCCGGACATAAATATACCTGTGTTTTATGTTTTAACTTACGAAAAGGAGTACTGTGGATGATCCGGTCCCGATCACGCTGGAAAGCCGTGCGCAGATCATCGGCAGCCTCCTCACTATCACGTACTGCCTGCGAACTTTTAGCCGCCCAGGGTGCCAGTGTTTCCTGTTCTATATTCTCGCTTATTTCTCTAACTGATAACATTATTCTTCACCTTTATTTCACTTTCAAGCATTGTCACCAGGCACATTAAGTAATATAATTACTCATGTGAGGTGAACTGAATGAAAAAAATTTTTATCTTTGTTTTACTGTTGCTCTTAGTTCCTGCAATTTGTCTGGCAGAGCCGCAGGTAACCAGTGATAAACAAACTTTTAACCCTTTTACAGGAGTTTATGATCTGCAGGGCAACGTCCATGTTGAAATTGGTGACAGAATCATCACCGGCGATGCCGCACAGGTAAGTATGTATAAACTTGAGGTACATGGACAAGGTAATATTACCCTGCGCGAAGGAGATATCACCTTCGATTGTGATACAGTCGATGTATACGGTAAAGAAAAAACTGCCTACGTAGCAGGTAATATGAACTTTACTCAAGGTGATATGATCATCAGCGCCGATACCGGCAGCTTTAACTGGAGCACAAAAAATGCTGTTTTTAACGGTAATGTAATCGTCAACGGTGAACCTAAAAATGGCGAAGTCATTTACAATGTCCGTGAAAAAGTTTTTGTAAATTAGTTTTACAGTTTAAATAACCCTCGCTTAGGCGAGGGTTATTTTTATTTAGCGGCGGTCTTTATTTTTCTGCACATACTCTAAGATCATACCTGCTGTTTCTTCGATCGCACGGTTAGATACATTGATAATAGTACAATGCAGACGACGCATAATACCTTTTGCATATTCAAGCTCTTCATTAATCCGTTTAACATCAGCATAAGCGGCACCATCTGTCAGTCCCATAGTTTTCAAACGTTCGCTGCGGATCTCATTAAGTTTAAACGGATCAATAAGCAGGCCAATGATTTTATGCGGAGGAACTTTAAATAATTCTTCAGGAGGCATGATTTCCGGTACCAGCGGTACATTGGCAACTTTTATTTGTTTGTGTGCCAAGTACATGCTGAGCGGAGTTTTAGAAGTTCTTGAAACACCTATGATAACAACATCTGCTTTGGCCAGTCCCAAAGGATTTTTACCATCATCATATTTAACAGCAAATTCTACGGCTTCGACACGTTTAAAGTATTCATGATCTAAAGCATGGATCAATCCGGCCTGGTTTTTAGGCAGCAGTCCGGAAGTTTTTTCAATAGCCTTAAGCATCGGTCCTAAAACATCAACAACCTCTACATCATGCTCCATTGCTTTATGCGCAATATGTTCACGCAATTCAGGTGAAACTACGGTATAACAGATAATACCATTATTTTCCTTAGCCTCTTCAATAACCTTTTCAACCTGCGCCTTATCTTTAACATAAGGAACACGGATCACATCAAATTTTTCCTGTACAAATTGGCTGGTAGTAGCCTTTACAACAGACTCAGCGGTTTCACCAATAGAATCAGAAACTGCATAGATAATCGGTAATTTAGCTATGATAATTGCCTCCTTTGCCCTCTGCCAGATCCACTAACAGACGGGTAAAATTCGTTTTAGTGATACGTCCCACTACTTCGTAACTGCGCTTATCCTCGCCCACACATCTAATAACAGGCAGACAATCAATCTCATTATCAATAATTTTACGTGCTGCCGAAGCTACAGAATCTTCCTGTTTGACTACAATAAGTTTAGACAGTGGTGTCATCACCATTACAACAGGAATTTCACGCAGATCGCTGCCATTATTGATAGCAGCTTTAAGCAAGTCTTTACGCGATACCACCCCTACCAAAAGACCAGCCTCATCAAGAACAAATACTGTCCCTACATCCTCCAGGAACATAGTTACAACAGCTTCATAGGCGCTTTTATCCTGATTGACTGCTACAGGCACAGACTGCAGATCACGTACAAGGATGCCGGAAATTTCTTCCATCAACATTCCCAGCGTATTCTTGCCGGTAAAATAATAACCAACTTTAGGACGCGCATCTAAAATACCGCCCATAACTAAAATCGCCAGATCTGATCGTAAAGCCGCACGAGTTACATTCAGACGTTCAGCAATATGTTCGCCCGTTATCGGCCCATCCTGGCGCACGATCTCGGCAATACGTTTTTGTCTGTTACTTAAAGAAATTGTCCTCACACCCTTCCGAACTTACATTAATTTTTCCTATATTTATATAGTATACGCTATTTTATGCAAAATCCCTGCTTCCGGTCATAAATATTTTTAAAAGTATACAAAAATAACAGGGCCAAAATTTCGGCCCTGTTATTTTCATATATTTTCATAACTGCTCATGTTCCATTCTCTGGATCATAATGCACAGCAGCAAAAAATAACGGTCTGTCATTTTAAAATAATTTTTTTGTGTTATTTCTTTGATTTTCCCCAACCGATAACGTAGAGTATTAATATGTATATGCTGTCTTTCAGCTGCATCCTCTAAACTGTTTTCCCGCAAAGCCGCTGAAAGTGTATCCAAAAGGCTCGATTGATAGCGTCTGTCATATTCCTGCAGTTTATCAAGCACCGTCGTCTTAATAAAATTATACTCCGAAGTATTGCGGCAGTGCATCAGCAAGCTGAACGGCAGCCATTCTTCAGCCTTACGTACTCCTGAAATATGCAATTTATATAAAAGTCTGATAACGTTTACCGACATCTCATAATGCTCTTTAATTCGCTCCAGTTCTGTAAATTCAGGAGATATTACAGCTGCAGCTATTTTATTCTGTTCCTTATTATATTTTTTGAATATATTAATGCTCGTAAGAGCTTCTTTACTGCTGCATAACAAGATATAAAATTTTTCCTCTTCAATTAAAAATCTATCAATCAAATAATTGCTTATATTATGGCTTCCTTTAGAAAATAAAATCAAATTATATGCTTTTTGCTGCACAAATCCCAGATTAGCAAGCTTTTCAGCAATAACTTCTCCACTTTTGATTTCACCATTTTTTATTTCTTTCCAAAAACGTTCCACTGTTTTCTGCAGCGTTTCATAATGGTCCCACAGCTTGATGGCTAAAAAAGAAGCTCCCTGTTGCCCAATCAACCGTTCTTTTTCCGTTAACTGCCCCTCAGCAACAATAATAAACCTCCCAATAAGCTGACTACGGGCATAGCATTCGAAAATATGCAGCTCATTGATAAAAAAGCCCGCATCAGTATATATTCTTTCATTAAAACCAGTTTTAATTTTTTCTGTCCAATCAAGAAAATCCTGTTTACGAGTACCTCGTCTGCTCCAGGAAGCAAGTATCTTCCCTTCATGATTCAGGCAAAAACAATTCTTGTGAAGCTGATTTCCCAAAACATTCACCAGCGAAGCCAGATCATCTGAATTCAGTGAAGTATGAATAAGTTTTTGATAGTTTTTTTCTACTTCAATCAACATATTGGTTTGATAATTCTGGATTTCAGAAGTGATTGTCTGCACCAGTTCTCTAAACTTGACTGCAGTTTTCACTTCAAATACCGGCAGACGGTACTGATCTGCCAACTGCAGTATTTTCAGCGGGATCTTATTGATAAAACGACCTGTTTTGATACCTATCGCTGATATTCGCGGAGCAAGCTTTTTAAAACCATCTTCCTGCAGGTCAGGACTTTTACTGAAGGCATACCAGGTAGTTAAAACAAACTCACCTCCTGTTACCCATTCGTGCAAATCAGGCCCTTCCATAATTGTTACATGTGTTATCTGATTGTTTAAGTTCCCATGCTTATTAACCAATGTCACACGTTCGGCAAAATCTTTGATTTCCAATAATTCATTTAAGGTCACCATTTTCTTGGACATTATCTCACCTTCTTTTCTAATGCCATATATTTCTTTTTCTCCAGAATATCCTGATTACGATTTTACTATTTAGTTATTTTTTTAGCAAATCCAAAGATTTCAAAAACTGTTATACTAAAAAGCTGAACTTTACCCATCGTAAAACCTTCTTGATTTTAAACCAGCGCCTTATTTTTCATTCCGGTAAAAAAATCTTGAGGCAACTATAAAAGCAGCCTCAAGATTATCAAATCTTCCATTAATCATTCACATAAAACTAAGTATTACAAAAGTTCCACTGATGATAACGCCGGAAACAATTGTCCAAATAACGCAATATCCCATAATATCACGCGCCGATAATCCCGCAACTCCTAAAAGCGGCAATGCCCAAAACGGTTGAATCTGATTAGTCCAGCCATCTCCCCAAGCAAAAGCCATAATTGTCTGCGGAATGTTCGCCCCCAATGCCTCAGCAGCCTTCATCATGATTGGTCCCTGGATAGCCCATTGCCCACCTCCGGAAGGAATGAAAATATTTACCAGCCCTGCCGATAAAAATGTATAAAGAGGGAAGGTATGTGCTGTAGAAATTTCTACAAACCACATGGAAATCATATCAACCAGACCAGAAGCAGTCATCATCCCCGACATACCAGCATAAAGCGGAAATTGCAAAATAATACCGCGGCTGGCACCGATTCCCTGTGCCACAGCCTTTAAAAAGCCGTTAGGACTGCTGTGCAGATATAAACCCAATGTTAAAAAAATCAAAATGACCAAATTCAAATTCAGGTCAAAACCAATCTTAGAAAAATTAGCTCCCAGATAAATCAATGGGAACAAACCAAACAAAGCGTTGAGCCAATAAGCATTTTCCAATCTTTCGGCAAATGTCATATCTTTTTTAGCAATTCTTATCTCTGGTTTTTCTTGTTCTTTTTCACTGTATTCCACTATTTCATTAGCAGGAGGTTTCATATTAAAATACACGATAAACAGCATAATTACGATGATAGCCGTCATTACCAGATTCCAGGAAGAATACAGCGTATCACCAACCGGTGTCAGTGGCAGTCCGAGCTTCTCCATAAAATTGCCTGGTGTTGCTGAAACAAGCGGAATCGAAGAAGACGGCCCGCGAATAATCTCACCGCCATAAGCCGCAGCTACCAACAGCGGAAAATGCAGGCCTTTAACCTTTTTGCCTACCTCTTTCGCAAGAACTGCACCTATAACAAGCCCAAATCCCCAGTTTATATAGCAAGACGCAATAGATACTAATGCAGTCAACCCAAGAGCCTGCTGTGGAGTTTTAGGAATACCTGTTACCTTGTTCAAAATCTTTTTAGCCAAAGGTGTCAATGCCAGTACATAACCTGTCAATAAAACTAAAACCATCTGCATCCCAAAAACAAACATCGATGAGTACCCTCTGCCCCAATATTCTATCATTTGCAGAGCACTCTTGTTCATTAAAAACATTCCGCCGCAAAATACAACAAATGTTAAGAGAATAGCCAAAATAAAAGCATCCGGAAGATAATTCTGCACCATCTTCAGACAGAACTTTGTTACAGTCTTCATAAAAATCCGCCTCCTTTTCCCATTTTCTTTTTCATTTACACCAGCTCTAAAACCGTAGCTGATCCTAGCCCTCCAGCAATACATAAAGTAGCCAAGCCATATCTGACCTGTCTTTTCTGCATTTCATGCAATAAAGTTACTAAAATCCTTGCTCCAGAGCAACCAATCGGATGCCCCAGAGCAATTGCACCGCCATTTACATTGACCCTGGTCAGATCAATTTCCAGCTCCTGTATGACCGCTAATGATTGTGCTGCAAATGCTTCATTGATTTCTATAAGTCCAATATCTTCGATCCTTAGCCCTGCCCTTTTCAGGGCCAACCTTGTTGCAGGCACAGGCCCCATTCCCATATATGCCGGCGAAACACCTATTGAAGCCTGGCTGATTATTTTAGCCATAGGCTTTAACCCTGCCTTTGCAGCCGTACTTTCTTCAGCAATCAGCAACATGGCTCCACCGTCATTTCGTCCTGATGCATTGCCTGCCGTTACGCTGCCGTCCTTTTTAAAAGCAGGCTTCAATTCTGCAAGTTTTTCTATCGTTGACAAACGTGGATGCTCATCAGCAGCAAACATCAAAATCTCTTTTTTCTTTTTTACTGGCAAAGGTTCAATCTCATCATCAAAGCGTCCACTTTTTATTGCAGCCTGAGCTTTTTCCTGACTTTCGCAGGCAAAATAATCTTGTGCCGTTCTGCTGATAACATATTTTTCAGCAATATTCTCTGCAGTCATACCCATTGTCAGGACTCCATACTGGTCAGCAGGCTGTGACCGCGGCTGACTTTCGGTATTAGGATCCAGCAAAATCCCGTTACCTACTGCATAACCCCTCCGTGCCTCTCTGAGATAATATTGGGCATTACTCATACTTTCGACACCACCAGCTAAAACGAAGTCAGCATAGCCGCACATAATCTCCTGTGCCGCATTCTGGACAGCCTGCATACCAGAACCACATTGTCTGTGTACTGTATAAGCCTGTACTTCAAGCGGAAATTTTGTTATCAATGCAGCTAATCTTGCAATATTAGGCTGGTCGCTGCTCTGCTTTGCCTGCCCTAAAATTACTGCATCCAGAAGTCTGATATCAAAATGACTACGTTCACATATTTTCTGCAACAAAAAGGCAGCAATTTCCTCCGGCTGTATGTCCTTCATTGCTCCGTTCAGTTTTCCTATAGGCGTCCTGATTCCATCTATGACTACCGGCTGCAGCATATCTATACCTCCCTTATACTAATTTTTTCAGCCAGCTCATAATGAGCAGATGTCATTGCTGCAATTTCTTCCAATGTAACATCAGAAGTATGTTCCAGTAAAAACATCATTCCGTCCTTAAACTTAAATACAGCATATTCTGTGACTAAAGTATTAACTACTTTCCGCCCAGTCAGCGGCACAGTACAATCCTTTACCAGTTTATGCCTGCCATTTTTTGCCGTATGAGATGTCGCAACGATCACCTCTTTTACTCCAACGACCAGATCCATTGCTCCTCCTGGTCCTAAAACACCTTTGCCCGGCAAAGCCCAATTTGCCAGGTCTCCCGCTTCATTTATCTGTATGGCTCCGATAACTGTAGCATCCATACGCCCACTTCTGATCATTGCAAAAGATGTAGCACTATCAAAATAACAGCATCCGGGCGTTTCAGTAACCGGTGTACGACTGGCATTAATGAGATTAGGAATTATTGCCTCCCCGCTAAGTTGTTTAGGCCCAACACCCAGCATTCCATTTTCCGTCTGAATGTAAATATGTTTATCTGCTGGTAAATAATCAACCGCCATTGTGGGAATACCTACACCTAAATTGACAAAACCACCGTCAGGCAGCATTTCCGCAACTCTTTTAGCAATTCTTACTTTTGTTTCCGCTTCTGACATGTTTCTCATTTAACTGCACCCCGATTCTGCGTTACCAAAACATCCACATAAATATAAGGTGTTACAATCTCTTCCGGCGAAAGCATACCGGTTTCTACAATCTCATCAACCTCCACAATCGTCAAAGCGGCTGCTGTTGCCATAAGCGGATTAAAATTTCTTGCTGTTTTTTCATAAACTAAATTCCCCATAGCATCCGCTTTTCTGGCATGTAACAAGGCTACGTCTGCTTTCAAAGGATACGCCAAAACATAGGCTTCGCCGTCAATAACTTTTGTTTCACAATGCGCAGTCAGCTCTGTGCCAGCTCCAACCTTTGTATAAAACCCGCCAATTCCGCAGCCTCCTGCACGGATACTTTCTGCAAATGTGCCCTGTGGCATCATCTCTAAATTTAACTTTCCATCAAAATATAATTCTGCAGCTTCAGTATTATAGGTAAAATAGGTACCTATAGCTTTTTTCAGCATCCTATTCCTTACCCACCTTCCCAAGCCTACATTAGGAGTACCAAGATCATTGGCAATAACAGTCAAATCATGTATGTCTGTATCTGCCAGTAAATCAATCAGCCTCTTTGGATTACCGACATTTCCAAAACCTCCGATCATAACAACATCACCTGACCTGACAAGCTTAACAGCTTCCACAGCTTCTACAATCTTTGCTATGATAATCACCTCCATATTTAGTTCTTTGATTTCAGTATACAAAGCTAAAGACGAGCCTAATATGTAGAAACCTACAAAAATAATCTGATTTTTTTGCATTTTTGCACAAAAATAGCCCTTATAACAGTTAGATAACTGTTATAAGGGCTATAAAAAATAACAGGACCGAATATTCGGTCCTGTTAAGTTAATTATTCATTATTGAAGCAGTTCGCGTACCATTTGATTGATACGTTTACCGTCGGCTCGGCCCTTAGCCTTCGCCATAACAGCAGGCATTACTTTACCAATCGCTTTCGGTCCTTCGGCACCAGTCTCGGAGATAGCTTCAGCAACCATAACACGCAATTCTTCATCGCTAAGCGGTTCAGGCAGATATTTTTTGAGAATCTCAATTTCTGCTTTAGCCTGCTCGGCTAATTCACTGCGTTCGGCTTTTTCGAATTCTACCAAAGAATCCTGCCGCATCTTGACCTCTTTCAGCAAGATAGCCAGAACCTCATCATCATTCAGTTCCTTCTTCTCATTGATTTCGACATTTTTAATATTAGCACGCACCATACGAATAACCGATAAACGCAGCTTACCTGCTTCACGGTCCTTCATGGCCTGTTTCATATCTTCTGTCAATTGGTCTTTAATAGACATACAGCACGCCCCCATTATCTGGTTTTACGTTTTCTGGCTGCTTCGGATTTTTTCTTACGTTGAACGCTCGGTTTTTCATAATGTTCGCGCTTTCTAACTTCAGAAAGAATTCCGGCCTTTTGGGTTGCTCTTTTAAATCTGCGCAGCGCACTGTCCAATGTTTCGTTTTTGCCAACTTTAATTTCTGCCATCTGATCTCCCTCCCTCCACACACTTAGGGAAGTGTATATATGCATTTCATGCGTTTTTTGCACTATTGCTGACTATCGTCAGACCGCAATTACCGCACAATATTACCAGTAAATTATATCTTATGATAGGCCTTTTGTCAAGGTATCAGCAGGGCGGCCACCCCAATGCTTTACCGCCTAAAAGATGGATATGCAAATGCTTAACGGTCTGCCCTCCATCATCACCGGTATTGGCAACGATGCGAAACCCTTTTTCATTAACACCAAGTTTCTCTGCCAGTTCCTTAACTTTCCCAAACATATACAGGAGCAGCTCCGGTTCTGCAGTAATAATATTTTCAGTATGAGCTTTCGGTATCATTAAAACGTGTACCGGAGCAGCAGGAGCCACATCACGGATTACGATCATTTTGTCATCTTCATAAACTCTTTCAGACGGGATCTCTCCGGCAATGATTCGGCAAAAGATACAGTCGTTCATTTCTTTCCCCCCTTAGTGATCCTAATTTTTATAATATTCGTCAGAAAATTTAAAAGTCCTTTTTCTATTTACTCTGTTCACAATTTATTTTCAAAGTGTAACTAACAAAGTAAAAAAATCTTTAATAAAACGCTTGACTTATAGTCAACTCCAGCTATTATACTGAACTTAAAGTATTTTTAATCATTTATCTAAGAAAGGAGAGTTTACAGTGAAAAAATTTTTATCAACATTACTTTATACCGCTGCCGCAACTTTATTATTCAGCGCTTGTGGAATGACTGCCAATACAGTTTCTTCTCCTGTTGAACCAACTGTTAAAAGTAATGAAAAAACAGCAGTAAATAATAAAGCTCTTGTTTATTTCAGCCAGGATATCAGCCCTGTAAGTCTGATCAAACTATATGATAAAATCAACCAGGATATACATGGTAAAGTAGCTATCAAAATCCATACAGGAGAAAAGAACGGTCCCAATATACTCCCACGGGAAATGGTGATGGCTTTGCAGCAGCATGTACCTGACAGTAATTTAGTCGAAACCAACACTTTCTATAAAGGTGACCGCTATACCACCGCCGGCCACCGCGAAACATTAAAAGTTAACGGCTGGGATTTTTGTACTGTAGACATTATGGACGAGGAAGGAGCAGTAATGCTGCCAGTAAAAGGAGGCAAACATTTTCAGGAAATGTCGATCGCTAAAAATATGCTTAATTATGATTCCATGATCGTTTTGACGCATTTTAAAGGACACACTATGGGAGGATTTGGCGGTTCAATGAAAAATATAGCAATTGGCAACGCAGACGGCAGGATCGGCAAAGCCATGCTGCATACCTCTGACCCATCCAACCCCTGGGAATATAGCCAAGAGCGTTTTATGGAAAATATGGTTGAATCAGCAAAGGCTACAACAGATTTTTTTGGTAAACAAATCATTTATATCAATGTATTGCGCAATATGTCTGTTGACTGCGACTGTGCCGGGCTTGCTGCGGCACCGCCAACAACCCCTGATATCGGCATCCTTGCTTCTACAGATATTCTTGCCGTCGATCAGGCTTCTATCGACCTTGTTTTTGCTTTACCAGATGCTGCTAAGCATGATCTGCAGGAACGGATCGAATCACGTCGTGGTCTGCGGCAGCTCAGTTACATGAAAGAACTTTCCATGGGTAATGATCAATATGAATTAATTACCATTGAATAAAAGAAAAGCTGCCTTTTAAGGCAGCTTTTCTTTTATTCTTATTTCAGCAATTCTCCGATTAAAAAACTCGTCTCAGCCTTCAATAATCTCACTTTTCTTATCTTACCACATAGTTCAGCTTCCGACCGAACATAGACCCGTAAATAATTACTGGTCAAACCTTCTATATAGCCATCCTCAGCAGTCTGTTCAAACAATACCTCCACAGCACTGCCAACAAAACGTTCTAAAAATTTCTGCTGCTGCTTATGATCAAGCTCAGCAAGTTGTGCACAACGTCTTTGCTTAACAGTTTCAGGAATTTGATTGGGCATTTTTTCGGCCGGAGTTCCCTTCCGTTTGGAATAAGGGAAAATATGCATTTTACTGAACCCGCAGTTTTCTGCAAAAACCAGTGTAGATGCAAACTCCTCTTCCGTCTCACCCGGGAATCCGGCAATAATATCAGTAGTAATGGCAATATCAGGAATACGTTTACGGATATCGGCCAAAAGTTCGGTAAAACGTCGGGTATCATACGGCCTGTGCATTCTGGCTAAAGTTGTATCACAGCCTGCCTGCAAAGGTAAATGCAGCTGTCGGCACAACCGTTTATCTTTTTCCATAAGATTAAGCAGCCTCGCTTCGACCTCCACTGATTCCAATGACCCCAACCGCAGTCTCTGCAGACCCTCTACACTTAAAGCTGCCTCAACAGCATCAAATAAAGTCAGTTTTCCATCATGTTCTTTACCATAGCAGCCAAGGTGAATACCGATAAGCACTATTTCTTTATAACCAGAAGCTACAAGCTTTTTAACTTCTTCCCTGATGCTTGTCAGACTACGCGAACGCAACGGTCCGCGGGCAAAAGGAATAATACAATAAGTACAGAATTGATTGCAGCCTTCCTGTATTTTTAAAAAAGCTCTGGTCTTATCACTAACATCACCTGCACTCAGTTCTTCAAACTCAGTGTTGGCACTCAGCTTACGCACGCTGTCTATTGTATCAACAGACTGAAAAGCAGCAGCTTCTTCTACCAACCGTACGATATCTGCTCTATCCTGATTCCCGATAATAAGATCAACACCAGGAATTGTCTTCACTTCTTCTGCCGCCGTCTGTGGATAACAGCCAGTCACAACCACGAAAGCAGTTGGGTTTCTGCGCACAGCACGATTGATCATCTGCCGCGATTTACGCTGCCCCGTATTGGTAACAACACAAGTATTGATCACATAAATATCAGCTTCGCAATTAAAACCAACTACAGTATAACCATGACTGCGAAATATCGCTTCCATGCTGGCAGTATCGGCCTGATTGACTTTACAGCCTAAAGTGTAAAATGCTATTCTTTTCATCAATCAGCCTCCTAAATCACCAGTTTCATAAAATATTGCGGCCGCAGCTACTAATGCAGCTGTTTCTGCACGTAATATGCGCTTGCCTAAACTTACTACCAATGCCCCAGCTGTCCGGGCCTGCTGTAATTCCGTCTCGGAAATACCGCCCTCCGGGCCTATGATCAGCAGCAGCTCCTTCAAAGCCTGCTCCTTTTGCAGCGCAGCCTTCAAACCAAGCTTATCCTCACATTCATAAGCTATCAGTTTACAGTCACAGGGATTATCAGCAAGCATCTGTTCCATCGTCTGTACTGGCTGCACCATTGGTATAATATCACGCTTACTCTGTTTCGCAGCCGCTTCAGCAATTTTCTGCCAGCGCTCAGCTTTCTTAACAGCTTTATCACCTTCCAGGCGTACGACCGAATGCTCCATAGCTACTGGTATAATCTCACTGACTCCCAGTTCTACAGCCTTCTGGATAATAAAATCCATTTTTTCACCTTTAGCCAACCCTTGTGCCAGTACGATTCGCACTGAAGGCTCATGACTTTCCGCCAGTACCTCCAGACATTTGACTGTCACAACACTTTCATTAGCATCAGCAATTTCAGCAAGAGCCGTGACACCATCATCACTTACAATCTGTACTCTGGACCCGCATTGCATCCGCAGTACAGTATAAATATGCCTGGCATCAACACCCATTATTGTCATCGTATCACTGTATGGCTGCGGTATAAAAAATCTATGCACCGTCAGTCCTCCTTACGCATCTGCATAACAACCCAGCCGCCTTTGGCATCAACAGCTTCGACACACAAACCGACTTTGGAGGCAGCTGCTGATACATCATTCTGCCGTTCTTCAATAATACCGCTGGCAAGGAATATTCCTCCGGATTTTAACTTACCGGGAATATCCTGCAGAAGCATAATAATAATATCGGCAATAATATTAGCAATGATAATATCAGCCTTACCTTCTGTACCATGCAGCAAATCACCCTGTTGCACACTGATTTTTTCTGTCAGTTCATTGCCGGCAATATTTTCAATAGCTACTCGTACTGCAGTAGCATCAATATCCACCGCTTTAACTGTTTTAGCACCAAGTTTAGCAGCAGCAATAGCCAGAATTCCAGAGCCAGTACCAACATCAAATACTTCCATATCAGTACGCAGAACTTTTTCCAAACGTTCCATACATATACAGGTCGTATGATGTGTTCCTGTACCAAACGCCATACCTGGATCGATTTCAATAATATGTTCACCAGCTTTAGATGTATATTTTTCCCAGGTAGGCTTAATCACCAATGTTCTGCCAATATGCGTAACATGGAAATACTGTTTCCATTCGTTAGCCCAATCCTGCTCGGAAACAGTACGAAAACGCGTATTACCAAAGCGACATTTACCAATACGCGTTTCCAAATTTGTTAAGTCCTCATCAATCTGTGTAAGACGTGGCTGCAGCTCTTCATCCTCCGGATAATAAGCAGTTATCGTAACCACTTCTGTGTTTTCCTGCTCAGGAATATCGCATAATTCCCAAGTGCCTGAATTACGCAAAGTGTTTATCAAAACCGGGTCCTCAATAACAACACCATTGTTTGCACCTGCAGCACGCATAATTTCGGCAACCAGATCAGCTGCCTCATGTGTAGTTTGTATACTTACCTCTATCCATTGTGACAAAGCGCTCACTCCTTAAATAACTATCATATATATTAAACACAAAGCTTATTCTAAAATATTTTACCATATGAAAGTGTTTTTCTACCAGTTTGAGAAGATATTTCAATGCCAAGTGCTCACATTATATCATATTTTTTGGCATAAAAAAATAAACTGCGGTGTTCAAACCGCAGTTTATACAAGTCATTATTTAAATAAATCTTTAATCTTATTCAAAAAGCCTTTTTCTTCAGGATTAATGTTATCTTTACTGATCTCGGCAAATTTACGCAAAGCATCTTTCTGTTTTTCATTCAGCTTCTGCGGCACAACAACTTTGATCCTGACTAACTGGTCGCCGCGTGTACTGTTACGCAAACTGGGAATGCCTTTGCCCTTCAAACGCAGTACCTTTCCAGGCTGAGTTCCTTCCGGAACCTTCATCACAACCTGTCCATCCAGCGTAGGAACCTTAATCTCATCACCCAAAGTTGCCTGTACAATATTGATCGGCACTTCGCAGTAAACAGTAGTACCATCGCGCTCAAAAAACTTATGCGGTTTAACATACAAATATACATACAAATCACCGCTCGGTCCGCCTTTAACCCCTGCTTCGCCTTCTCCGGCTACCCGCAGGCGGGAACCGTTGTCAACACCTGCAGGGATCTTGACTTTAAGTTTTTTATTCTTTTTAACAGTGCCCTGTCCGCGACATTCCTTACATGGTTCGCTGATGATCTTGCCTTCACCATGACATTTAGGACATGGCCGTACATTGGTCATCTGTCCGAACATAGTGTTTTGAGTAAAACGGATCTCGCCACTTCCGTGACATTCAGGGCAAGTTTCAACTTTAGAACCAGGTTCCGCACCATTCCCATGACAATGCGGACATTGTTCGTCACGATATAAACTGATCTCACGTTCTAAACCAAACGCAGCTTCTTCAAAAGTGATTTCCAGGTCAAAGCGTAAATCAGCACCGCGCTGAGGACCGGCATTAGAACCACGCGAGCCGCGGCCCTGCCCGCCGAAGAACATATCAAAAATATCTTCCATGCCTCCGCCGCCAAAACCGCCGAAACCTTCAAAGCCCCCAAATCCACCAGCACCGCCGGCACCGCCGTTTTCAAAAGCAGCATGTCCAAACTGGTCATATTGGGCACGTTTCTGCTCATCACTGAGTACACTGTAAGCCTCGGACGCTTCTTTAAATTTCTCAGCCGCTTCCGGATTATCTTTATTCACATCAGGATGATACTGACGTGCCAGTTTGCGGTATGCTTTTTTTATTTCATCTGCTGTAGCGGTTTTAGACACGCCTAGCACGTCATAATAATCTTTTTTACTCAAAGTTTACACCATCCTAAGCCGATTATTTTTTGTCTTCGTCAACCACTTCGGCGTCAACAACATCGTCATCAGCTTTTTTTGCGCCCTCGGCTGTTTCAGTACCTTCAGCACCTTTAGCAGCTTCAGTTTGTTTGTACAGCTCTGCGGAAAGTTCATAAAGAGGTTTGGTCAAAGCTTCAGTATCTGCTTTGATTTTTTCCATATCTTCGCCTTTCAGAGTCTCTTTTAAAGTATCAAGCGCTGCCTGTACTTTTCCAATCAATTCTTCAGAGCCTTTGCCTTCCATATCTTTAATGGTCTTTTCGGCTTGATAGCACAGGGAGTCAGCATTATTACGTACTTCAACGCCTTCTTTACGTTTTTTATCAGCTTCAGCATTAGCCTCTGCTTCTTTTACCAGACGGTCGATTTCGTCTTTTTCCAAAGTACCTGAAGACGTAATAGTGATTTTTTGTTCTTTACCGGTACCAAGATCCTTAGCGCTTACATTTACGATACCATTAGCATCGATATCGAAAGCAACTTCGATCTTCGGTACTCCACGAGGAGCAGCCGGGATGCCGGAAAGCTCAAAACGTCCCAGAGTTTTATTATCGGCAGCCATTTCACGTTCACCCTGCAGTACATGGATATCAACTGAAGGCTGATTATCAGCAGCAGTAGAGAAGACCTGCTTACGGGAAGTCGGGATGGTAGTATTACGTTCAATGATTTTTGTGAACACACCGCCCAAAGTTTCTATACCCAAAGACAACGGAGTTACGTCAAGTAAAAGCACGTCTTTTACTTCACCTGCCAAAACGCCGGCCTGAATGGCAGCACCAACTGCAACACATTCGTCAGGGTTTACACCACGGTAAGGCTCTTTACCGATAAATTTTTTCAAAGCTTCCTGTACAGCAGGAATACGGGAAGAACCGCCTACCAAGATAACTTTATTGATATCAGAAGCAGACAGGCCGGCGTCAGCCATAGCCTTGCGGGTCGGCTCCATTGTGCGTTCAACGAGATCAGCAGTCAATTCGTCAAATTTTGCACGAGTCAGATCCATATCCAAATGCTTCGGACCTTCAGCACCGGCAGTAATAAACGGCAGGTTGATATTAGTAGTCAAAACACCGGATAACTCGATTTTTGCTTTTTCAGCGGCTTCACGCAAACGCTGCATAGCCATACGGTCATTACTCAGATCAATGCCTTCATTTTTCTTAAATTCAGCAACCATCCAGTCAACGATTTTCTGGTCAAAATCATCGCCGCCTAAATGAGTATCACCGTTAGTAGCTTTTACTTCAAAAACACCGTCACCTACATCAAGGATAGATACGTCGAAAGTACCGCCGCCAAGGTCATAAACCATAACGGTATGGTCGTCGCTTTTATCAATACCATACGCCAAAGATGCAGCAGTAGGCTCGTTGATGATACGGAGAACTTCCAAGCCTGCGATACGGCCGGCATCTTTAGTTGCCTGACGTTGACTGTCAGAGAAGTAAGCAGGAACAGTAATAACTGCCTGAGTTACTTTTTCACCCAAATATTTTTCAGCATCTTCTTTCAACTTTTGCAGAATCATCGCGGAAATTTCTTCCGGAGAATATTTTTTATCGTCGATTTCTACTTTATAGTCAGTACCCATATGACGTTTAATAGAACTAATAGTTCTGTCAGTGTTGGATACTGCCTGACGTTTTGCCAGCTGACCAACTAAACGTTCGCCGTTTTTGGAAAAACCAACTACGGACGGAGTTAAACGGCTGCCTTCCTGATTAGTGATAACGGTAGGTTCGCCGCCTTCCATTACTGCTACTACAGAGTTAGTAGTACCTAAGTCAATACCAATTACTTTAGACATGATTTATTCCTCCTCGGGTTTATATGTTAATTTTAATTTATATGGCAACTATTCGTTGCTGATAACTTTAACTTTGCTGTGCCGGATAACTTTATCACGTAATTTATAGCCCTTTTCCAGAACCATCTCTACAGTGTCATCATCCATATCGGGGTTTTGCCCCCTCATCACAGCCTCATGCATCTCAGGATCGAATTTTTCGCCCTGTGCTTTTATTTCTTCTACGCCCAAATCTTTAAAAGTCTGCTCGAACTGACGCCTAATCATTTCAATACCTGAATAAATTCCGGCGGCATCATCAGATTTTCTGGCGGCGTCTTCAGCACGTTCAAAATTATCCAACACCTTTAAAAATTTTCCGACAACATCAGCGGTAACAAAAGTTGCCAGCTGTTCACGTTCGGACGTATTGCGTCGGCGGAAATTATCAAAATCTGCCTGCAGCCTTAAAATACGGTTCTGCAGTTCTTCGATCTTAACATCCTTTTCATCCTGTTCAGGAGTTTTTTCTTCAGCAGCTCCCTCACTCTTTTTCCCGGCAGTCTCATCGACTCCATTAGCAGCATCGGCTGTATTCGTTTGAGCTTCCTGCTGAGGTGTTTCTTCGGCAGTTGTTTGCTTTGATCTTTCCTTCAAATCTTCTGTTTGCAAAACACTTCCTCCTTATAGTCTTTTTACTTATCTAAAATTGTTTTCAGATATTTATGCAGGTAATCCATTACAGAAATGACCTTACCGTATTCCATACGGGTTGGACCTAATACTGCCATCGTACCTACGATCTGACCATTCAGACGATAAGTAGCCTGAACCATACTGCAATCCTGAATACCGGTAAATTTATTTTCAGAACCTATCGTTACCTTAAGGCCTGAATCTTCACCACCCTGCAAAAGATCCTTCAGGACCTTTTCTTCTTCTAATATACCAAGCAGGTTTCTGACTCTTTCCACATCACGGAATTCCGGTTGATTAAGCAGTTGCTTTGTTCCGCCTAAAAATACCTTCTGTTCCTGCCTGCGCCCTGTCATTTTACGTACAGCCTGCAGTAATGATGAAAAAATGAGTTTATCCTCGACCACATCTGTATGGACATTCTGCAAAATCTCCACAGAAATATCGCTAAGATTGCGATCTTCCAGCAATTTGCTCATTTTACCAGCCAGATAATCCATCTCTTCAGAAGACATACCTAAAGGAATATCAACAACATTCGTATCTATACTGCCATCATCGGCAACGATACATAAAATAGCATGCTGACTGTCAAGCGGCAAAAATTTTAAATAACAGAAATTTGCAATCGTCTGCTGGTTAGTCAAAACCATGGAAACATTCTGTGTCATACGTGACAAGATCTTGGCTGTCGACTGGAAAATATCATCAATGTTACGACGACGTTCATTATACCAGCCATCTATTAATGCCATATCATTATCTGTCAATGTCCCCGGTTCAATCAGGGCATCTACATAAAAACGATAAGCCTGAGCAGATGGAATACGTCCCGCTGAAGTATGCGGCTGTTCCAAATAACCCAGAAGCTCAAGGTCTGACATCTCATTACGGATCGTTGCCGGGCTGAGCCCTAAGTCATACTTGCGGGCAATAGTACGTGAACCAACCGGCTCAGCTGATGAAATGTAGTCTTCTATGATAATCTGCAGGATCTTTTTCTTTCTTTCGTTTAACACGATCCCACCTCCAACTCGATTGTTAGCACTCATCTCATTAGAGTGCTAACATCTTGGTATTAGAATAGCACTGACCTTAACAGTTGTCAACCAATTTTTCTTACTTCACAAAGATTTCAAAAATTTCATTGCTAAAGCGCATCCCTTGCTCCGTCAGCCTCATCCGCCTATGCTCAATATCACAGAATACTAAATTTCCTCTAATAAATTTTTCTAATTCAACCCCAAATTCTAACATTACATCACAGCCAAAACGTTGTTCAGTTTCTATCAAATCTATCCCTACCGTCGTCCGTAAACCCATAAATAAATATTCTGACAGCTGCATTTCTTTTGTCAGATCTTCAAAGCCTCCACAACTTTTGCCACTTTGAATACTTTCAATATAATCAGTTACAGAATCTGTTGCTGTAAAACGTTGACTGCCATTAAAGCTGCAGGCGGAACTGCCAAAAGACAAATACGGCAGATAATGCCAGTAAACAAGGTTATGCCTTGACTCCTGACCTGACACTGCATAATTTGAAATCTCATATCTATGCAGTCCCTGTGCTTCCAGATACTCCTGTACCAATTCATACATTGCCAGCTGACAATCTTCGTCCGGCAACTCAACTTTTCCTTTGTCCAGCATACCTGCCAAAGGCGTATTTTTTTCAATCGTCAAACCATATACCGACAAATGCTGCAACCCTGCCGCTGTTAAATTCTGCAGACTGGTCTTCAGCGTTTGAAGGGACTGCTCCGGCAAGCCATAAATAAGGTCAGCACTGACTCGTGTAAAACCAGCCTTCTCTGCCATTGTAATAGCGTCTAAAGCCTCGTTGGCCGTATGTATCCTGCCAACAGCCCGAAGTTCGGCATCGTTAAGACTTTGAACACCAAAGCTTATACGATCAAATCCCAAATCTTTAAAAAAACGCAGCTTATCCAAATCGGCAGTACCGGGATTAACTTCAATCGTTGCCTCTGCCGGCTGCAGCCAGCATCCATTTTTTTGCAAAGCTTCTACCAGTTTCGCCAAAAGCTTTTCCGAAAGCAACGAGGGAGTCCCGCCGCCAAAATACAGCGTGGCCTGATCTGCAATAGTCACTTCATTGCTGCGCATCATTATTTCACTGCAGACAGCATCAACATACTTTTCCATAGTTTCTGTATCAGCACCTGCATATGAAGCAAAGTCACAATATAAACATTTTTGCAAGCAAAAAGGGGTATGTATATATACCCCCTGGATTTGTTCCCATTTTTGCATTTTAATCCATCTTCAAAATCGCCACAAAAGCTTCTTGCGGCAGCTCTACACTGCCGACCTGCTTCATGCGTTTCTTACCTTCTTTTTGTTTTTCCAACAATTTGCGCTTGCGGCTGATATCACCGCCATAACACTTAGCCAATACGTCTTTGCGCATCGCTCTTACATTTTCGCGGGCAATAACTTTATTACCTATGGCAGCCTGTACAGGTATCTCAAACATCTGACGCGGAATAAGACTGCGCAGTTTTTCTACCAGCTGACGTCCCCTGGAAACAGCTTTTTCACGGTGTACTATAGCTGACAGGGCATCCACCGGTTCTCCATTCAGCAAAATATCTACCTTTACCAAGCTGGAAGCACGATAACCGGCCAGCTCATAGTCCAAAGAAGCATAACCTCTGGTTACTGACTTCAACCGATCAAAATAATCATAAATTATCTCACTAAGTGGAAGTGCATAGTGAATCATAACACGTGTTTCATCTAAATAGGTCATATTTTCATACTCACCGCGTTTTTCCTGAGAAAGCTCCATTACTGCACCAACATAGTCTTTAGGTACAATAATTGTAGCGTTAACGTAAGGTTCTTCTACATGGTCGATCACTGTTGGATCAGGGAAATTAGACGGATTATCAACCAATTCCACATCACCATTGGTGCGAAATACCTGGTAAATAACGTTTGGAGCCGTTGTAATCAGCGTTAGATTATATTCACGCTCCAGACGTTCCTTGATAACATCCATATGCAGCAGACCTAAAAAGCCACAGCGAAAACCAAATCCAAGCGCTACTGATGTTTCCGGTTCAAAAACCAGTGAGGCATCGTTGAGCTGTAGTTTTTCAAGCGCATCCCGTAAATTATCATAATCTGAGTTTTCTACCGGATACAGACCACAGAAAACCATCGGCGTAGCTTTACGATAACCAGGCAGTGCTTCGGCTGCCGGATTATTGGCATCAGTAACTGTATCCCCGACACGTGCGTCTTTAACATTTTTGATTGCCGCAGCAAAAAATCCAACCTGCCCAACCTCCAATGAATCAACATTAACAAGATTAGGTTTAAAAACACCAACCTCTGTTACTTCAAATTCAGCATTGGTAGCCATCATTTTAATTTTCATACCAGGTTTTATACGTCCGTCAATAACACGCACATATAAAACGACACCCTTATACGCATCAAATTTAGAATCAAATACCAAAGCTTTTAAAGGGCTGTCACTTATACCGGAAGGTGCCGGTACCTTAGCAACAATAGCTTCAAGTACATCTTCAATACCCAAACCTGTCTTCGCACTCGTCAAAACGGCCTCTGATGCATCGATCCCGATAACCTCTTCTATCTCATGCTTGACTCGGTCAGGATCAGCACTGGGAAGATCGACTTTATTAATAACCGGGATAATTTCCAAATCATTATCTAAAGCCAAATAGACATTAGCCAAAGTCTGAGCTTCAATCCCCTGCGTAGCATCAATAACAAGCAAAGCACCTTCGCATGCAGCTAAAGCTCTCGATACCTCATATGTAAAATCAACATGCCCTGGAGTATCAATGAAATTAAGCATGTACTCTTCGCCATTCTTAGCCTTATAGCTGCTGCGCACGGCCTGCGCTTTGATTGTAATACCGCGTTCACGTTCAAGGTCCATTGAATCGAGGATCTGTGCTTCCATCTCGCGTTTAGTTAAAGTACCGGTATATTCTATCAATCTGTCTGCCAAAGTAGATTTACCGTGATCGATATGGGCAATTATAGAAAAATTACGGATCTTATTCTGGTCCATCATATTCTCCTTCATATATAATCTTGCTAAAGCGGAACATCCGCCGTAAATTCACTGCAAAATATTATATCATTTTTGCCGGTAATTAAGCAAATACTAACTCTTATTAGTAAAGCACTTATAAATAAAAGCTGCTGTAACAAAAAATATTTATGTTAAAGATTATGAAAGTATATATAATGGTATTTTTAGTCACTTCACAAATAATTTACAGCAAATCAAAGCATCAACCTGTTACAATATAAGTAATAATAAAAGAATTATTACAAGAAAGGAAGTTATATTATGGATACCTTAACCGCTATTGCAACCCGCCGCTCTACCAGAGTCTACAAACCAGAACAAATAAGCGATTCCCAGCTGCAAACAGTTTTAGCCGCCGGCTGGGCTTCTCCTGTTGGTCATGGAGCATATGACGAACTATATATTTCTGTTGTGCAAAATCCCAAAATTCTCGAAAACTTTGCAGAATACTGCGGTCAAGCTTTCGGAAACCCCAAATACAATCCGTTTTACGGCGCCCCTACTTTAATCGTCATTTCAGCTAAGCCTAAAGATGACGGCCAGATGGTTTACATAGCTGATGTTGGCTGTATTCTTGAAAATATGCAATTGGCTGCTACTGATATCGGCCTTGGTTCAGTTTATCTTTGGGCTCTTTTAAATCGTATTCCGCAAAGTCCTCAATTTGTAGCCAGCCTTGAACTGCCGGAAGGCTTCAAACCTGTTTCAGCTTTGGCCTTGGGTTATCCGGCCAAACCGCTTGAAAAACGTTCTTTTGCCGACATTAAACCCGAGCGTATCGCTACCAAAATTATCAAATAAAGTCTTTTGTGGAATAATTTGCAGAAATCCCTTGCAGAATTAACTCCTTCGTGGTAGAATACTTTAGTAAACGTATTTAATTGTAGGAGGTGAATTCGTTGCCGAACATTAAATCTTCCATTCGTAGTGTAAAAACCGACGCAGAACGTCGTGCAAAAAATGCTCCGATCAAGGCTGCTATCCGCAATGCAGCTCGTAAAGTAGTTGCTGTAACCGAGACCGGCTCTCCAGAAGAAGCAAAAGCAACTTTTGCAACTGCAACCGGTTTGATTGATAAAGCTTCTCGTAAAGGTATTATCCATAAGAATGCTGCAAACCGCAAAAAATCAAGACTTGCTAAAAAAGTCAATGCTATGGACTAATCTCTACAGCGATTAAAGCCTGCTCTTTTGAGCAGGCTTTTTATTTTCTCCAAAACACGCTTTATCTCATCTTAATTAAAGCTTTCGTTATTTTATTTTTGCTTTAGTTTATATATTTCATTCATATCTTAAAAGTGCTATAATATTATAAATATACCCTAACAGACAGGAATGATACATATGGCTGACTATAGCACTGATAATTTAAAACAATCTCAACAATTCTTACAGGCATATGATAAGTTATATTCTTTTAAAAATACTTTTTATGATCTTCTTGCCAGTTTAGAAAAAACACTTGGTCTCACAGAATATTTATCTCATATTTCTGTGATTCAACTGCGCAACGAAAAACATTTTCAGGCTGCTTTTCACTATCCAAATGAAGCCCTTTCCCAACAGCAGTCTTTGTTAAGCCATAAAGCTCACCTTATCGCAAAAAAGTTAAAGCTCAAGACTGAAATCAACTGCAAAGATTTCAGTCACATATTAACAGAATGCGGTTACAACGATAATATAAGACCAACCACAGTTTATCCGCTGCGATTTGACGATTATCTCTATGGTTTTGCAGCTTTAGAATTAAACGAAAAAGCAATCAATTTTCAGCAATTCAGCACTGACAGTTTAACTGCTGTTGTAAATATATTATGCGCATATTTTGTAAAAAAGCATGCCTTTGAACAAACTGCATTACAGCAGAAAGTCTATACTTCAATTATCAATGGCATGAATAACCTCATCTACGTAACTGATATCCACACTAATAAAATTCTCTTCATGAACCAAACGATGAAAGACCGTTTTGCCTTAAAAGCACCTGAAGGTAAAATATGCTGGCAGGTATTGCAGCAGAACATGTCCCAACGCTGTAACTTCTGCCCTGTTTCCAAATTACTGCGTGATCCGTCTTCTAATAAGACTATTCACTGGGAAGAAGTCAATTCTAAAACCGGACGTATTTACGAAAACCATGACAGCCTTATTAATTGGTTTGATGGCTCAATCGTACATCTGCAGCAATCTATAGATATAACAGATTCAAAAAAAGCTTTCCATGATGCCTGTTTTGATGAACTGACCAATACACTGACCAGACGTGCAGGCAAAGAGCTTCTGGAAAAATTGATTAAAGCAGCTCATCAGAATTGCCACGGTTTTATAACCTGTATGTTTGATATAAACTCACTCAAACAGGTCAATGACAATTATGGACACAGTGAAGGCGATAAGCTTATTATCACTATATGCCAGACTGTAAAAAAATACCTGGGCAGCGGCGATATATTTTTCCGGCTCAGCGGCGATGAATTTATTGTCGTTTTTACAGAACATTCGCTGCAAAATGTTAAGGAAATACTGCAAAAAGTCCTAATTGAACTAAAAAATTCAGCACAAAAAAATGCTCTGCCCTATGAACCATCTTTCACCTATGGGCTTTTAGAAATTCAGTCTACAAGCAATTACTCTCTTACTGATATTTTAAACCGTGTCGACGAAAAAATGTATGAGCAGAAACGTTCTTACCATATACTTAAACGCCAGCAGGACGCTGGCCTGCAAAAACAGTCTGACCCGTCTGAAAAAAACAGTTTTTCTTATCAGGCACAATATCTCTACGATGCTTTAGTTAACAGCACCGACGATTATCTCTACGTCTGTGACGTCCAAAGTGATGTTTTCCATTATCCCAAAACCATGGTTGAAGAATTTGCTCTGCCTGGCGAATACATCAAAAATGCTGCCGCCATCTGGGGTGCCAAGGTTCATCCAGATGATCAAAGCGCTTTTTTAGCATCCAACCAGGAAATTTTAGACGGACGCGCCAACATTCACTATGTTGAATATCGTGCTCAAAACAAAGAAGGTAAATGGATTTGGGTGCGCTGCCGCGGACAGATGCAATATAACGAGCAGGGTGAAGCAATTCTCTTTGCCGGTTTTATCAAAAAGCTTGGCGAAAATTATAAACAGCAGCTGCCTTAACGTAAAAAAAGCTCATTCCAAAAAGGAATGAGCTTTTAATATTTTATAGATGAGTGCGTGCTATCTGCCTAACCAAGAACGAGTACTTTTTTTAACAGCTTCCTTATCAACTTCCACATGATTTGGAGCGTACATCAGCAAATTTTCGCTGACCTTAGAAACAGTTGCGCCAATAATGTAACTTACACCGTTCAAATAGTCAAAAATACGGTTTTTCATTGCAGAATCAACAGCATCGAAAGATACCATCAGTGTCGCACCGCTCATTAAAGAATCAGCATACTCGCGTACGTCGCTGAATTGACGCGGAGAGCGCACCAAAATATCCATATGACCGCCTTTAACTAAGTACGGACCGCTATAAACTTGATCTTCTTCTACATCGCTATGCCAAAGCTTACGTGCAGCATTTTTTAAATCCATCTTTTACGCCTCCAAACGTCCTTGTTGTCAGATATGCTAACTGCCTACTTCTACATAAATTCTCAAAATCCTTCTTTTTTTAGAAAAATTTTTATTTTTGTATTATTATGCTTTGTTACGGGAACGCTGACGACCACGCTCAACACGATCAAGAATCTTTTTACGCATCCGAATATTCTTCGGAGTAACTTCAACCAGTTCATCATCGTTGATATGCTCCAAAGCCTGCTCTAAAGAGAAAGTCTTAGGCGGAATCAGACGAATAGTATCATCGCTGCCGCTGGCACGCATATTGCTGACATGTTTCTTTTTACAGGGATTGACATCCATATCATCATCACGGCTGTTTTCACCAATGATCTGCCCTTCATAGACCTGTTCGCCAGGAATGATGAACATATTCCCGCGTTCCTGCGCGTTGCCTATACCGTAGGATGTAGTTTCGCCGTTTTCAAAAGCAACCAGGCTGCCTCTTGTACGTCCGGGGATCTCACCTTTATAATCAGCATAACCTGCGAACACATGATTCATAACACCGTTACCTTTAGTATCTGTCAGGAACTGGTTACGGAAACCAATAAGTCCGCGGGCGGGGATCACAAATTCCATACGCAGGTAGCCGGCCATCTCTGTCATGTTAGTCAGTTCAGCCTTACGCAGTCCCAGCCCTTCCATAACAGCTCCCATAAATTCCTGCGGAACGTCAATTGTTAAAGCTTCCATAGGCTCCTGTAAAGTACCGGTTTCATCATGATGCATGATTACTTTAGGTTTGCCGACCTGCAGCTCATAACCTTCACGGCGCATAGTTTCGATCAATACAGACAAATGCAGCTCACCACGTCCGGAAACAATAAATGCATCTGGACTTTCGGTTTCTTCTAAACGCATCGAAACATTAGTTTTGATTTCTTTAAACAAACGGTCACGAAGATGACGACTGGTAACATATTCACCTTCACGACCTGCAAAAGGACTGTTATTAACAGAGAATACCATCGACAGCGTAGGCTCATCAATACTGATGCCTTTTAATTTTTCAGGACTTTCTGCATCAGCGATAGTATCGCCGATATTGGCATCTGCCAAACCGATCAAAGCAACGATGTCGCCTGCTCCAACTTCCTGCGTCTCAGCACGTTTCAAGCCTTCATAGGTATACAGACGGCCGATCTTCGCTTTACGCTCGCCCTCTTCATCCATCAAAGTAATAGTTTCACCGTTATGGATAGTACCGCGGATCACACGACCGACAACGATACGTCCTACATAATCATCATAATCCAAGGTATTGACCAGCATTTGCAAAGGTGCGTCTACTTCAACATCCGGAGCGGGAATATTTTCCAAAATCACTTTGAACAAAGCTTCTAAATTGTCGCTTTCTTCTTCCATAGTTAATTTAGCAATACCATTACGGGCAGAAGTCAATACTACCGGGAATTCCAGTTGATCATCATCAGCACCAAGCTCAATGAAAAGGTCTAAAACTTCATCAATAACCTCTTCAACACGTTGGTCAGGACGGTCAATTTTATTGATAACTACAATTGGTTTCAGATGCTGTTCAAGCGCTTTGCGCAAAACATACTTAGTCTGCGGCATAGGCCCTTCATAAGCATCAACCAGCAATAATACGCCATCGACCATAGTAAGCACGCGTTCAACTTCACCGCCGAAATCAGCATGGCCGGGGGTATCAAGAATATTGATTTTAGTATCTTTGTGCATAACAGCTGTATTTTTAGCTAAAATAGTAATACCGCGTTCACGTTCCAAAGCGTTGGAATCCATTACACGTTCTTCGACATGCTCGTTAGCACGGAAAATACCGCTTTGTTTGAGCATTGCGTCTACGAGGGTAGTCTTGCCATGGTCAACGTGGGCAATAATGGCAATATTGCGTAAATCATTTCTTAACATAAATCCTATCTTCCTCTCTTTTGAGCAGACGGCATACCGCCTGTAAATCCAAACCGAGCTATGCCATATACAACAAAAGCCTGCGGTCAAATAAAACTACTCTAAAATTAATGAAGGATGCTTGTCAATAAGCATCCTTCACTATGACTAATTAATTATATTCTTTTTAACTTACTATGTCAACAAAAACCGCTATTTTACTATACCGGGGAGCCATGTAGCTATCTCCGGGAAGAAACACAGCAGCAAAATTTCCAGCGCCATAATAATGCCAAAAGGAATAACACCTTTGATGATCTGTGTCATTTTACTATCTGGGCTGATGCCCTGCAAAACAAACAGATTCATTCCAACCGGCGGCGTGATAAGAGCCAGCTCCAGATTGATCAACATCACAACATTGAACCAGATCGGATCGAAGCCCAATTTCATGATAATAGGATACAAAATCGGCAAAGTGATAAAAATAATGGAGATAGATTCCAAAATACATCCCAAAACCAACAGCAGAATATTAATTGCGATAAAGACTATCCACCGGCTGGTTTCCATTTCGGCAACCAGGCTCGTCAAAGCCTGCGGAACCTGCAGAATAGTTAAAACGAAACCAAATAAAGTTGCGCCGATCATAATCGCGAAAATCATCGAAGTCGTTTTGACTGTATCCAGCAAAATTTCCGGCATATCCTTCAGACCAAGCGTACGGTAAATAACAAAAGTAATAAACAAACTGTAAACCGTACCTATAGCAGCAGCTTCAGTAGGAGTAAACGCTCCCGTATAAATACCGCCAACGACAAGCACCGGCAGCAGCAGTCCCCAAAAAGAACTTCTTAGCGCCTGAAAACGTTCCTCCCAGCTGGCCGCTTCCTGCAAAGGCAGCTTTCTTGAGCTGTAAACAACCACAGCAATAAACAGCAGTGTCAAAATAACCCCCGGTACAACGCCGGACATAAACAACTGACCTACCGATTCACCAGTAATAGCGCCATACAAAATCATTGGTATCGATGGCGGGATCAGAATGCCTAAGGTACCACCTGCTGCAACAGCTCCTAGAACTAACGTTCTTTCATAACCACGAGACAGCATCTCAGGAATGGCAATAGCACCAATAGTAACGGCGCAGGCAACAGACGAGCCTGTAATCGCAGCAAAAATTGCACAGGCAAAAACTGTAGCTACACCTAACCCCCCAGGCAAATGACGCAGCCATTTATTGCCCAGCTCAAATAAATCGTTGCCTACTTTGCCTGTTAAAAGAATCTGGCTCATTAAAATATATAACGGGACAGCCGTTAACACGAAATCATCCAAAGATTTGTAAGCCAAAATCGGTATCTGGGCCAAAGAAGATCCTCCGCCCATAAAAGCAAACATACCGAAAAGTCCCGCCGTTCCCAGTGAGAAGGCTACCGGCAGTCCCAAAACCAAAAGTCCCAGTAAGATAACGGTAAAAATAACAAGCATCTTATTCCGCCTCCTTACTGAATTCATCGCTGCTGATTTTTTGAATATCTATAAGCAGGGTACGTACAAACTGTAGTAGCAACAGCCCCATACCGATCGGCAGCGACATCTGAGGAATCCACATAGGAGTTCGCAGAGTACTTGGTGAAGTATTATCCATCTCATATGAAAGCAATGCCATATCCAAAGACTGCATTACAAATACGGCACAGAAAAAAATACCAACAATAGTTGTAAAAAGTTCGATATAACAACGGGTACGTGCTGATAAATGGCTTAAAACAATATCGACATGGATGTGCTTGCCAGCAGCATAAGTAACGGACATCCCTAAAAAACCTGCTACTAAAACACAATATACAGAAAGTTCTATTGACCATTCTGTCGGCGCATTGAACAAACCTCGCATCACAACTTCATAAAAGACCATCAACGCCGGCAGCAGCAATAGAATGCCGGCAATGACGCCAACTGCTTTAGTAATAGCGTTCAAAAATTTTTCATAGACCTCGAGCGCGCTTTTCAAGTCTTTTTCCTCTCATTCTTTTCCAAAATAAAAACCGCTGCCGCTTATGGCAGCGGTCAATTAAGAATTTATCTATTGTTTACTGCATATTTCGATCAATTCCTTACCAAGATCCCCAGTATGTTTAACAAAAATATCCCAAACTGGTTTAGTAGCAGACTGCCATGCCGGCAGCTCAGCCTCAGGAACAACGTAAACCTGCATACCTTTTTCTTTTAATTTCTCTAAAGCAGCCATATCCTCTGCTTTAGCATTTTTACGCAGTTCGTCACGCACTTCATTTGCAGCGTCGGTTACTATTTTTTGCTGTTCCGGAGTCAGTTTTTGAAAAGATTTTTCATTCATCGCCAGAATAAACTCAGGATAAGCATGATTAGTAATAGTCAGATATTTGGTAACTTCAAACATTTTACGGTCATACATAGCTGTAGTTCCAGAAGTTTGTCCATCAACAACACCGCGCTGAATGGCCATATAAACTTCACCTGATCCCATAGTTACAGGAGAAGCACCAAGTGCTTTAATCGTTTCTGAAGGCAGCTCACCATAACCACGCAGCTTCAGTCCTGCAAAATCCTCAGGTTTAGTAATTTCCTTTTTGCTGTTAGCGAACTGCACAAAGCCATAATCAGCCCAGATCACAGGACGCACACCCTTCTTCTTCAATTCACCTGCTAATTTATCACCCAAGCCTCCATCGATGGCATGATCGACTTTTTCATAACTTGGGAACAGAAACGGTACGTCAAAAACTTCCATTGCCGGAATAACAGTTGACCACATTGCTGTGGAATTAAGCCCCATATCAATGCCACCAGACATAATTGCGTCATTCATACTTTTATCGTTGAACAGCTGTCCGGAAGGATAGATGTTCAGTGTAATAGTGCCGTTGGATTTTTCAGTAAGCTTTTTATTAAAAGCCTCCATTCCCTGGGCCAGCGGATGTGCCGTTGGCAAATTGTGAGCCAGTTTCAAAGTCACCTTTTCGCTGCCGGCAGATTTTTTATCTCCGCCCCCACCGCAGCCGGCCGTTACTGCCAATGCCATAATCATAGCGGCAGCCAAAGTAGTTTTAAACATTTGGGACATTTTCATTACTCTCACCTCATAATTTTTTATTTATAGAGTTTCTCCAGCTTCATATAATCATCAAGACCGATGAACCTGTTAAAATCAGTAAAATGCATCATTTTATCTTCATAGGCCTTAGTCGTCCCCGTTTGATGCAGCACTGTCATTGCTTCTTTAAAAGCCTGCGTAATGACGTATAAGGCACTGCAGGGCCAGAACACTATTTTAAATCCTATATTTTCCAAATCTTTTGCAGTCAGGTTCGGTGTCCTGCCGCCTTCGATCATATTAGCTATCAGTATGGTATCTGGAAAAGCTTTCGTAACAGCTTCTAATTCTCTTATATCCTGCGGCGCTTCTATAAACAAAGCTTCAGCTCCGTTATCTAAATACAATTTGCCGCGTTCAACAGCATCCTCCAGTCCATTCACAGCCCTCGCATCAGTTCTGGCAATCAGTAAAAAATCCTCGTCAGTTCTGGCATCAGCAGCCGCCCGCAGTTTTTTCGCATGCTCAGATGCATCTATGACCTGCTTACCGACCATATGTCCACAACGTTTAGGCCATACCTGATCTTCAAAAAGCACTGCAGCTGCTCCGGCTTTTTCATATTCCTGCATCGTCCTCCGTACGCTTAACGCATTTCCGTAACCAGTATCACCATCGGCAAATACCGGTAATTCTGTGGCATCCACAATACATTTCACAGCCTGCACCATTTCAGTCATCGAAAGGTAACCTACATCCGGCTGCCCTAATCTGGAGGCAGCGATACTATAACCTCCCATAACCAGTGCATCAAACCCTACTTCTGCCGCAATTTTTGCCGTCAAAGCATCATAAACACCCGGCAAAACCAAAATCTCTGACCTCAGCAGACGTTCACGCAACATTTTACGCTGCTTGTTCATAAATTCCCCTCCCTTGCTGCCCAACAAATTCAACAAAAAAGCCCCTACCGGCATAGCCGATAGGGGCGTTAAGTACGCGGTACCACCCTAAATTATACTCTGAGGCCTTTAACGCAGCCCTGCGCTTTTCCCTACATTCGCCCTCAGAAAAAGAGTTCCTGGGTGAGAGGACTTATTTCCACGCTTACCGGCTCGCATCTACCGCCGGCTTTCTGAAAGCCTTCCACTGTCCATTCCCAGTCATAACCTGTAACCTGATGATTTGTCGAAACATTGAAATAAGTATAACAACACCTTAACACTATGTCAATATATTTTTAAAATTATTTTATCTTTCTGTTTTTTCTTGTACAAATGTATTGTTTTTATACTACTTTGGCATAATACAAAAAAATACAGCCGCTTTCAAAAAGCGGCTGTATTTTTTATTGATCATTCTAAATAAAAACTACCATCTCAATCAATGATCCTTCTGGCCCCATAAAAACGTTCATCCCAATAAGGACCAAACGCTTCACCTTCAATTACGCCATTTTTAGTACCGGCATAAATGAATTTACCATCTCCGCTGTAAATACCGCAGAAGGTCGCTCCTGGGCCATCAGTGCTATAAAATACCAGATCTCCCGGAAGCAGATCATCTTTTCCGATTCTCCTGCCTACGTCATATTGCTCATCAACAGTTCGCGGCAACGCGATACCACTTTCACCAAAAACATACTGCACATAACCGGAACCATCAAATCCTTCTGACGGAAAACTGCCGCCCATTTTAAAAGGGGTTCCAACTAAAAGATACGCATTTTCAATAATATTTCCACGCAGGCTGCTGTATTCTTCAGCATAAGCCAACTGAGGCTGCATTGTATTCCAAACTGCTCCAACCGGCAAGGATAACGCTATACCTAAAGCAGTACAAACAGCCAATCTTCTACACAAACTAACATAATTCATATTTTTCAAAAACTCCTTTACTGAAAACCCTACAGCGATGACAGCATGTCATCCACATATTTTCTGATTTTTTCCATCTTTTTGCGTATACCAGCTGCTTTATCACCGTCACGAGCAACGATCTGCTCAATTTTAGTACGATACTGCAAATAAGAACTCTCAAACTGACGCAAATACTCTCTAAGTGCCGCCACTTCCGGAACTGTCGTCACGATATTCGAAGTCGTAACATTCCATTCAGTACCATTTATCGTGACACTATCCCCATATTGCGGGATATAAGCAGCTGTACCCAAACGGCGCTGCAGCTCGTCAGCGAAATTGCTGGCAGCATCAAACTCACCATGTGTAACGAAAAATGCTTTCGGCGGCTGTTTCATCTTACCGTACCATTCAAGCAGCTGTTCCTTGTCCGCATGTGCCGAAAACCCTTTCATATTGTAGATTTTGGCATTTACCTTAATATCTTCACCCATAATCTTAACCTGCTTGGAACCTTCTATCAACCGACGTCCCATTGTTCCCTCAGCCTGATAGCCGGCAATAATGACAGAGCAGTTTTCCTGCCAGAGATTATGCTTCAAATGATGCAGTATACGTCCTGCGTCTGCCATACCACTGGCAGAAACGATAATTTTAGGCCCTGGCATCTCATTAATCATCCGTGATTCCTGCGCAGTTGCCGTGAAACGCAGATTTGGAATCGCTAAAAGCCTGTTACCGTGCATTTCATACAAAGCCCGCGCTTCTTCGTCATATTCCTGAGGATTAGTAAGCGTGATAGCAGTAGCTTTGCTCGCCATCGGACTGTCGATAATGATTGGTACCTGAGGGATACGACCTTCCTGCAGAAGCTTCTGGAAATAATAAAGAAGTACCTGTGTACGTCCTACAGCAAAGGCAGGAATAACTACATTACCACCTTTAGCCACAGTGTCATTAATGATCTCAGACAGCTCCGCTTCTTTGTCATAGGCTTTATGCACACGATTGCCATAAGTAGATTCGGTGATTATAAAGTCTGCTCCGGAAATTTCTTCCGGATCCTCGATAATCGGCTGATTAGGCTGTCCAATATCTCCGGTAAAAACGAGCTTAGTTGTTTTGCCATCTTCATTAACAAAAACTTCAACAATCGCCGAACCTAAAATATGCCCGGCAACCTTAAATTTAACCTGCACCCCCGGAAGAACCTCAAGCATTTCACCAAACTCGTGCGTATGAAAATGCTGCAAAGCTTTATACGCATCATCAACAGTATACAAAGGTTCTACTACAGATTTACCTGCACGCAAACCTTTCCGGTTGGCAAACTCTGCATCAGATTCCTGAATATGAGCACTGTCAGGCAACAGAATCGTGCACAGCTCTAAAGTAGTTTTCGTACAATGTACAGGACCCTTATATCCTTGTTTTATCAGCTTTGGTATCAACCCGCTGTGGTCGATATGAGCATGGGTCAGCACAACTGTGTCAATAGCATTAGGCGCAAAAACAAAATCCTTTTCATTAAAAGCAGTAATCATTTTAGAACCTTGAAACATACCGCAGTCCAACAGCATTTTTTTACTGCCTATTTCAAGTAAATAACAAGAGCCTGTAACCATTCTTGTGGCACCTAAAAAGGTGATTTTCATAACGGTCCCTCCCTGCTTAAATTCTTAATTAATATATTCTGCATTCAAAAAATATTCCCTGCCCATTAACGAATAAGTTCACTGCCTTGTCACAAAGCACCTTCAATTACTGCCGCTGCAATTACTGCAATTCCCACATCTGTCATTTGTTTCCTGTCCAAAATATGTCAGCAGATATTTACGCAGGCAACCTCTGGTAAAACAATAGCTTTCTATATCACGCAGCCTTTGGTAAGCATTTGTCAGCCACAGCTTTTTGTCTTCCGCACTGCTTTCTCTCTGCTCACAGCTATATTCCAGCAGCTGCCGCTGCTGCATTATGTCACGCCGTTCAAAAAGCAGTACGCATTTTGCCGGCAAGCCGTCACGTCCAGCCCTTCCTGCTTCCTGATAATAGCCTTCTACATCAAGCGGCAAAGTATAATGCAAGACAAACCTTACATCAGGTTTATCTATACCCATCCCAAACGCATTAGTCGCCACCATCACCTGCAATTCATTTTTAATGAAAGCGTTCTGGTTCCGCTGCCGTTCTTCCATTGTTAAACCAGCATGATAACGTCCTGCGGGATAGCCCCAGGCATTGAGGTCATTACATACTTCTTCCGTCTGCTTCTGCGTTGCACAATAAATAATACCGCAGCCGTTTTGCTCCGGCAGCCAGCTACGCAAAAAACGTCTTTTCACCATTGGTTTTTCCACAATAAATGTAAGATTGCTTCTGTCAAAACCGGTCACCAGTTCTAACGGCTGCTCTAATCCCAGACATTTACTTATCTCACGTCTTACAACCGGCGTGGCAGTAGCTGTAAAAGCCGCAACAACAGGAGCCTTCGGCAGGCCGTCTAAAAACGGCTTTATTGCCAGATAAGCCGGTCGGAAGGATTCACCCCATCGTACTACGCAGTGTGCTTCATCAACAACGACCAACGCTATTTGCAGCTCACTTGCAAAAGCCTTAAACTGCTCATTCTGCAGGCGTTCAGGTGAAACGTACAGCAATTTACATTTATTATTACGGGCAGCATAAACGGCGGCACCGTACTCCTGCTTACTCATCCCGCTGCTCAAATAAGCCGCTTCTACACCATGTTCCGCTAAACTGCGTACCTGATCCTTCATCAAGGAAATCAACGGTGAAACAACCAGTGTCAAGCCCTCCAACATCAACGCCGGTAACTGATAACATAAGCTTTTTCCAGCTCCGGTCGGCATAACAGCTACAACAGGACGTCCGTTCAAAATTTGCTCTATCAGCTCTGACTGCCTGCTTCTGAACTCACTGTAACCAAAATATTTTTGCAAAATCATTTCTTTTGTCTGCACGGCTGCTCCTTAAACACAACAAGCCTGTGTGCCAGTCGCACTACAGGCTTGTCTGCAATTTTATTTTATAAATTCTTTTCCTTATATGGACACAATTCTACCAATACGCATTCACTGCATAAAGGTTTCCTTGCCTTACAAATCTTACGGCCATGCCAGATCAACCAATGATGAGCATCGCTCCACTTATTCTTCGGAATGGCTTTCTGCAGCTCTTTCTCCACTGCCAGCGGATCATCGCCCTTAGCTAAACCCAACCGGTGCGAAACTCTGAAAACATGGGTATCAACCGCAATCGCCGGAACCTTATAAACAATACTGGCGACAACATTAGCCGTTTTTTTACCCACACCCGGCAGCTTCATCAGCTCCTCGACAGTGTCAGGAATAACGCTGTTATATTCTTCCGTCAGCATTTTACAGGTTGCCAGCAGATTTTTAGCCTTCGATCGGAACAGTCCACAGTCACGAATCTCTTCTTCCAGCTGTTCCTGAGAAAGTGCGCCCATTTTTTCAGGAGTATTATATTTCGGGAAAATACGTGCTGTAATCTTATTGACACGTTCGTCCGTACATTGCGCTGACATAATTACCGCTACTAACAATTCAAAAGGCGTCGAATAGTTCAGCGCTGTTTCCGTACCCATATAAGTTTCTTCCAGCAGCGCTAAAATTGCCTCACGTTGTTGTTTACGCATTAGTTGGTCAGACTCCTTACCGGTGCAGGAATACGACCACCGCGGGCAATAAAGGCATCGGCCTTAAATTTGCTCACGGCAATGATGGGAGCATATCCCAGCAAACCGCCAAATTCTACCTGTTCTCCGACAGTTTTACCCGGAACCGGTATCAGACGTACAGCAGTAGTTTTATTGTTGATCATTCCAATTGCCGCTTCATCAGCAATGATTGCTGAAATAGTTTCAGCAGTCACATCACCTGGAATAGCTATCATATCAAGCCCTACGGAACAAACACAGGTCATGGCCTCTAATTTCTCCAAAGTCAGGCTGCCGCGTTCAACAGCCGCGATCATTCCCGCGTCTTCACTGACAGGAATAAAGGCACCGCTCAAACCGCCGACATAACTTGAAGCCATCAATCCACCCTTTTTAACGACGTCATTAAGCATAGCTAAAGTAGCAGTAGTACCAGGGCAGCCACAGCTCTCCAAGCCTATTTCTTCCAGAATATGAGCAACGCTGTCGCCGATTGCCGGTGTCGGAGCCAGCGACAAATCAATAATACCAAACTGCGTATCCAGACGACGGGCGGCTTCCTGTGCAACCAACTGGCCGACACGAGTAATTTTGAACGCAGTTTTCTTGATCGTTTCTGCTACAGCGCCAATGTCCTGTCCGCGCACTGCCTCCAACGCATGTTTTACCACACCGGGTCCGCTGACACCTACATTTATGACAGTTTCAGGCTCTGTAACACCATGGAAAGCGCCGGCCATAAAAGGATTATCAGGCACTGCATTACAGAAAACAACCAATTTTGCACAGCCAATAGCATCACGGTCTGCAGTACGTTCTGCTGCCATTTTGATTACACGGCCCATTTCCGCAACTGCATCCATATTAATCCCGCATTTAGTAGAACCGACACTGACAGAGGAACAGACAATATCAGTTACTGCCAAAGCTTCGGGAATAGAACAAATAAGATTTCTATCACCTTTGGTATAACCTTTATCAACCAAGGCAGAAAAACCGCCGATAAAATTAACGCCTACTGCTTTGCCTGCCTCATCAAGCGCTTTAGCCAGCGGAACATAATCATTGCTGTCGCAGCTTTCACCAACCATCGAAACAGGAGTTACAGAAATACGTTTATTAATGATCGGAACACCGAGCTCCATTTCCAGTTCCTCGCCGACCTGAACAAGCTTTTCAGCTTTCCTGGTGATCTTATCATATACCTTCTGCGCCGTTACTTTTATATCGGGATGACCGCAGTCGCGCAAACTGATTCCCATAGTGATCGTACGCACATCCAGATTGTTCTGCGTGATCATCTGGTTAGTTTCCAAGATATCTTTAATCGTGAACATAGACAGCCTCCTAGATACGGTGCATCGCCGTGAATATTTCTTCGCTTTGTACTCTGATCTCAACGCCGATATCTCTGCCTAAAGCAGTAAAGATATCCTTAAGATCCTGTAATTTTACAGCAGCACCCGTCATATCAGCAATCAAAACCATATTGAAGAAACCCTCCATAATATTTTGATTGATATTGAGGATATTTACGCCATGCTCAGCGAGAATATTACTTACTTTAGCAATAATGCCGACCTTGTCTTTGCCAACGATAGTTAATACGATACGCATACTGTTGTCATCCTTTCCCATAAAACAAATAATAACTACCATGTCTAACACAGTAGTTATTATTGTACCATATTTTCAGCAAAGTTGTGTGTATACATTGCAAATTATAATTCAAAAAAATCTTTACATTGTAATTTTACAGCGCCGTCACCGGTTCTTACTTTTTTTAGTCTCCTGCATCGCTTTTATCATAGGTTTGATCCCGCCGCTCTGCAGAATGTTCATAATATAAGGTGACATCGGAACAGCTGCAGCTGTTGCTCCCGTAGTCAGGTTTTTGATTATTCCAGCCTCAATATCAACCTCTACTTCATCACCCTCTGCAATAATTTTCGTGATCTCGCTGCAGGTAATAACAGGTACGCCTAAATTAATAGCATTACGAAAAAATATCCTGCCAAAAGATTCTGCCAGTACAGCTCCAGCACCAACTGCTTTCAATGTTATTGCCGCATGTTCACGCGATGAACCGCAGCCAAAATTAGTTCCGGCCACAATGATATCTCCCGGATCGAAGTTTTTTACAAAGCTCTCATCAGCGCCGTACATCGCATATTTTTTTATATCTTCTACATCCGTATATTCTACAAAACGACCTGGATAAATCTGATCTGTATCAATATTTTTCCCAAAAACAAATGCTTTGCCCCTGACTTTCGTTTTCATTACCATCACCGTCCATTCCCGCAGTCGCCGGTTTTCAAATATACAGCCGGATCAGTAATTTTCCCCTCTAATGCCGAAGCTGCCACAGCAGCAGGAGAGGCCAGAAATATCCTGCCATCTACATGTCCCATTCTCCCGGGGAAATTACGGTTAGTAGAACTTATGCAAACCTCTCCTCCTGCAAGCATCCCCTGGTGTACTCCCAAACAGGCGGCACAGCCCGGAGCCGTTATCGTGGCTCCTGCCTGCATCAAAGTTTGGATATACCCAAGCTCCATTGCATCTTCCATTACCTTTTTAGAAGCAGGCACGACTATCATCCTCGTTGTTTTAGGAATATGCCTGCCTTGTAAGATCTGTGCTGCTACAGCCAGATCCTGCAGACGACCGCCAGTACACGAACCCAAATAAGCTTCGTCAACAGGAGTGCCGGCATATTTGTCCAATTCAAAAACATTATCAACACTTGATGGTGCCGCTACCTGAGCCCTGATTTTACTTACGTCATACGTAAGCTCCGCAGCATATTGAAAATCAGTATCTGTTTCATAAATTTTATAAGGTCTTGCCACACAGTTGTGCAAATATTCCATAGTGACAGCATCAGGCTGGATATAGCTGGTTTTACAACCCATCTCCGTTGACATATTACACATACACATTCTTTCGGAAATACTCAACCCATTTACAACAGGTCCTGCAAATTCTACCGCTTTATAAACACCGTAATCTGCACCCAGATCACCTATGATATGCAGAATGATATCCTTGGCAAAAACACCCGGCTGCAGCTTACCAACCAGATTGATCCTGAAAATCTCCGGTACCATGAACCACAGCTTGCCAGTAATCATAATCGTCGCCAGATCAGTAGCGCCAACACCGGTCCCAAAAGCGCCAAAAGCTCCGTGAGTCGTCGTATGCGAATCAGTGACAACTACTATCTCTCCAGGATGTACCCAACCTTTATCGGCCAAAACCTGATGGCAGACACCCTGATCTATATCCATCAATTTTTCGATACCCTGTTCAAAACAGAACTTTCTGAACTGTTTATGATTTTCAGCCTGTGTTATCGTAGCACAGGGAGCGTAATGATCAAAAAACATCACGATCTTATCAGCGTCAAAAACCTTTTCACCGCCCATTTCATAAAAGGAACGTACAGTCTGCAAATATAAATCATTGATTCCTGCAATATCCACGTCGCAATTAACTATCTCGCCTGTTGCGACCTGATGTTTCCCAGCTTTTTCTGCCAATAATTTTTCAATAGCATGCATAAGCTACACTTCTTTCTTTTCTTTTATTAGCGCCGCAACAAATTCAAGCCGGATATTTGGCTAAAAATTGCAGCATCGCCTCTAAAACTACCTCCGGCTGTTCTTCCGGTACAAAATGCCCGCACTCATTTACAGCAAACCCTTCTACATTAGCCGCCCTTTCCTGCCAGCCGCTCATAACATCCCACAGCTTACCGACAACACCGTCCTTACCCCACAAAGCCAAAACAGGAACCTGAATGATCTGTTCACGATCTGCTTTATCCATCTCCATATCTATAGTAGCACTGGCACGGTAATCTTCGCAAATACCATGGAAAGTCATCGGATCGCGCAGACAGCGTACATATTCGTCTAAAATTTCCTTAGGGAACCTGCTTTTAGCGGCCGGCCCGATCTTCAAATTCAAATTATAATTAACAAAATACTCAGAATCTGCCGCCAGCACTCTTTCAGGGAACCCTTTGCCCTGAATATAAAAGAACCAGTGCCAATATTTAGTCGCAAACTCCTGACTGGTATCACGGTACATATCATAAGTCGGCAAAATATCCATCATCGTACAAGACAGCAGCCGTTCCGGATGATCCATCACCATCCTGTGCAGTACTCTTGCCCCGCGATCATGACCGACACCATGGAATTTTTCAAAACCCAGCTTGCTCATAACTGTAAACTGATCGTCTCCCATAGCCCGCTTGGAATAATTAGCATGATCCGGAAGTCCTTCAGGCTTGCTGCTGTCGCCATATCCACGCAGATCTGTAATAACTACCGTATAACGCCCGGTTAGACCCGGCGTCAAAAACCGCCAGATCAAATGTGTCTCAGGATGCCCGTGCAGCAGTAAAATAGCTTCACTGCCCTTGCCGCTAACTAAAGTGTTGATCTTAATACCGTCACCTACATCGATAAGTTGCTGTTTGAATTCCGGAAAATACTTTTGGTCAATATTCATCTGCCCCACCTCCGTAAATTTTCACACCACATTTAGCATTCTATTTCTCTGCTTTCATTATCCGCTACGATAACAATAAAGTAAAATACAAATTTTAAATATAAATATAGTTTTTAACTATTAAACAATGCTATAATAAAACGAATTATAAGCTACAATAAGGAGTACTAACTATGACACTGACACAGATGCGTTATTTTTATGAAGTCTGTAAATGGCGCAGTATCACTAAAGCTGCCGCCAGTCTGCATATCTCTCAGCCAACTGTTTCCATCGCCATGGCCGATCTGGAAAAAGAAAGCGGGCTGAACCTTTTTCGGCGCGAAGGCAAAAAACTTTCGCTTACAGAAGACGGCAGCCTGCTGTTAAGTAAAATCACTCCTATTTTGGCTAACCTACAGCAGCTTGACCGCGATATCAAAGATATGGCACAGAATAAAAACCTCATCCGCCTGGCAGTACCTTTACAAATCGGCGTACAGCTGCTGCCAACTCTTTTCCGCGATTTCAAAAATCTGTACCCTGAAATAGAGCTGGAAGTAGTAGAAGCAGGCGGCATAGATTCACTGCGTATGATAGAAAATGAAGAACTTGATCTAGCCGTCACCAATTATGACGACAGCTTTTCACCCAATCTGCATTACCGTAAGCTTTTTAAAAGCGAAGCCTGCTTCTGCACCTATCCTGACCATCCGCTGGCGCAGAAAAAATATGTCGATACCAAAGATATTGCCAACGAACCTCTGGTACTGCTTAACGGTGGTTTTTTCGTCAATCGCCTCATCTATCAAAATTTTCAGCAGGCTTTAACAGCGCCTAAGGTAATTCTGCATTCATCGCAGCTTCATACGGTCAAAAACCTCATTTCCAGCCAAATAGCCTCCTCTTTTCTAATGCGTCAAGCCATTACGGCCTCTGACAATATCATTCCACTTTCACTTAAAAAGCCGCTTTTTATAAATTCCGGCATCGTCACCAAACGCGGCCGGCAAATCTACGGCGACGAACAAAAACTCATTGAATTTATCTGCGATAATCAGCCGTTAGGCTAAATTTTTCTCTTCTCTGTAAAATCCACCATAGTAGTAATAATATCAAGTATCATATGGTTAAAGTAAGTGTGCACATATACTTGATATCAAAAAAGAAAAGAGGAATAAAAATGTATATTGATTATCAAATTTTATCTGTAGTAGAAGACATGTCAGCTAATCCCCAAAGTAAATTCGACGGAATGAATTGCACCCCAATCGCTCTTGGCCGGTATGATGATTCCAGTAAAATCTTATGTCTTTCTGCTACGCAAACTAACTTCCCCCATTTATCCAACGACAAAAAATACAACATTATTGCCAGAAACAAAGAAAATCAAAAGACTGAAAGTTTCTCCGGAACATATAATAACGACTGGAGCTTCAGCATCTTCCAGTATAACGGTACCGCAGTATAAAAAACGCTCAAAGAAGCAGGCATGAGATAACTTTTATCTCATGCCTGCTTCTCATTATTTCTAAAAACATCTTTTGTTTTTTTATGAATTTAAACTTGTCCGCAGCTGTACCGCCTCTGCCAGATGGGCGGCCGTTATGATATCACTGCCGTCCAGATCGGCTATCGTACGCGCTACTTTAATGATCCGATCGTGGCTGCGGGCGCTGAGCCCCAACGCCGTAAAAAACTTCGCCAGCAGCTTTTCTGCAGCAGCTTCCATCTGGCAGTGCTTATTCAGCTCACGCCGCCCCATCTGCGCATTGCAATACAAATTAGTACCCTGTAAACGCAGCAGCTGCAGCTGACGCGCTTTGATCACCCTTTCACGAATCACGGCCGAGCTTTCACCGGCTTCCCTGCTTTGCAGATCAGCGTATTCCAGCCGCGGCACATACACCTGTAAATCAATACGGTCTAATAAAGGCCCCGACAGTTTACGGTGATAACGCTCGATCTCAAACTGCTTACACGAACATTCCCGCTTTTTATCACCCAGATAGCCACAGGGACACGGATTCTGCGCTGTGCACATAATAAAATTAGCAGGAAAAGTCAGCGATGCCTGTACGCGGCTGATTGTCACATAACCATCTTCCAGCGGCTGACGCAGCACCTCCAAAGCAGTACGCGAAAATTCAGGAAACTCATCTAAAAATAAAACACCATGATGGCTCAATGTCACTTCTCCAGGCCGCGGCACACTGCCGCCACCTATAAGCGCGCTTGAAGAAATCGTATGATGCGGACTGCGAAATGGACGTTCCAGCATCACCCGTTCCTGCCGCTGCAGCAAACCTGCAATACTGTAGATTTTTGTTACCTCCAGCGCCTCAGCCTCTGTCAGCGGCGGTAAAATAGTTGGCAGCCGACGTGCCAGCATAGTTTTACCGCTGCCGGGAGATCCTACCATCAAAATATTATGTCCACCTGCCGCTGCAATTTCCAGTGCTCTTTTTACTACCTGCTGCCCGCGCACTTCCGCAAAATCCACATCATAGACACTGGTTGCTGCCGCGCAGATAGCTTCCTTATCCAGTACATCCAGAACCTTTTCACCCCGCAGATGCTCTACCAATTCAAGCAGCGATGCAGGTATCAGCACATCAATACCGTCAACAAGCCGTCCTTCAGCGCAGTTGCCTGCAGGGATTACAATGTTTTTCCTGCCAATGTCACGTGCATGCAGAATCATTGGCAATACGCCTGCAATCTGCCTGATTGTCCCATCCAGTGCCAGTTCGCCCACAAAAATAGTATCATCAACCTGCTCCTGCTGTAAAACACCGCTGCTGACTAAAATACCAACAGCAATAGGAAGATCAAGACCGGAACCATCCTTTTTCAAATCAGCCGGAGCCAGATTTACAGTAATCCTGGTCATCGGAAAGATCAGACCCGAATTTTTCAGTGCAGCCCGTACCCGTTCCCGAGATTCTTTGACTGACGTATCAGGCAAACCCACAATATCAAAGCTCGGCAGCCCGTTAGAAATATCCACTTCGACAATGATCTGTTCACCATTGATACCGCAGGTTGTTTCTCCATAAACTTTAGCGTACATAAAAACGCCTCCTATTATTTTAAAAACAGTGCGGTAAATGGTGTAATCTTGCCACATTGCCCTCAACTAAAATTTCGATCACATCAAAACTGAGCATTTGCTGATGCCTGTTTTCCTGCTGCAAATAAAAAAGCGCCGCACTCCTGATTTTCTGCTGCTTGGCGTATGTAACCGCCAGACGGGGCAGCCCAAAATTCAGGTTGCGGCGTGTTTTTACTTCTACAAAACTAAGCTCGCCGCCTTTAGCGGCAATAATATCGATCTCACCATAACGGCAGCGGTAATTACGACGACAGATAACGTAACCTTTACGTTCTAAATAAGCGCAGGCAGCGTCCTCACCTTTTTTCCCCAGCCTTTGCCGCGCTTCCGTCACTTCTCTGACACCGGCGAAAACAGCCTGTTACCTTCATGTTCAGCAGGAGGCAGATGCATACTTTTAATGGGCTCATAACTGCGGCGATGCCACTTAGTAGCTCCAAACTCAGCAATTGCCTGCATATGCTCCCTGCTGCCATAACCCTTGTTACCGGCAAAACCATACTGAGGATATTGTTCAGCCAGTTCTATCATCATCCGGTCACGAGTGACCTTGGCAATAATAGAAGCAGCAGCTATCGAAGCACTCAGCGCGTCACCGTGAATCAAGGAAACTGTTTCAATGCCGGCCGATACGATCGGCATTGCATCTACCAGCGCCACCTGCGGCTTAATCGCAAGATGTTCCAGAACCTCAGTCATTCCCTGCTTCGTAGCCTGATAAATATTCAGCTCGTCTATATTGCTGATACTGACTACATTTACAGAAACAGACAGTGCTTTGGCAAGTACTTCGTCATAAAGCTGCTCGCGCTTTACTGCCGAAAGCTGCTTGGAATCATTAAGTCCGCTGATAAATACCTCCTGCGGTAAAATAACAGCCGCTATCACCAACGGCCCTGCCAAAGGTCCCCGTCCTGCTTCGTCGATCCCGGCAATATACTGTGCCCCCTGAGTGTAATATTTACGTTCATAGGCCAGCATCTCCGTAAAACGCTGCTGCTCTAAGCGCAGCTTTTCCTGCCTTTTATGATAAGCAGCAACCAGCTTCTGCACACCGCTGCGCTCATCGGCAGCAAGTTCTGCCACCTGATCCGGGTCAGGCTCTCCCGCCAAAATCTCCTTTACCTCGCTGATCTTCATTATTCCCACCCCTAATTAAAAAGGCCGCGTTGCAGCGGCCTTAATTATTTTCACTCGGTTCATCTAAAGTAAAACGCCCTAAGCGTCCTGTACGAAAATCACGCAATACCAGCTGGATAACCTTATCAATGTCAAGCACACCGCCGGCCTTCAGGCAGCCGCGCGCGACGGCTATTTTAGCCATTACCTCACGCACAGGCTCAGCTTCTGAAAAATCAATAGCGTACTTTACACGCAGATCCTCCGGATAGATATGCATCAAACGTTCAAGCAACAGCTCTACTGCTGTTTCCCTGTCATAAACATCCTCTTTGATCGCTCCCGTTACTGCCAGACAAAAGCCTACTTCCGGATCTTCAAATTTCGGCCACAAAACACCTGGGGTATCCAAAAGCTCCAGACCTTTGGCGATAGTCACCCATTGCTGACCTCGAGTCACACCAGGTCTGTCCGCTGCCACAACTTTATTTTTACCGACCAAACGATTGATCAAAGTAGACTTACCTACATTCGGCACACCCACGATCATAACACGGATCGAACGATTGCGTACACCTTTTCTCAGCCACTTATCCGTGACAGGCCTGGCCACCTGCTGGATCGCAGCCACCATCTGTTTTACGCCCTTACCGGTGCTGCAATCTACCTTACAGACAGGCAAACCGCTGTTTTTAAAAGTCTGCAGCCATTTTTCAGTCTTTTCCGGATCAGCCATATCGATCTTATTCAAAGCAACGACCTTGGGTTTATCCCCCAGCATCTGGATCAGCATCGGATTGCTGCTGGAACGTGGGATCCGCGCATCCAGCATTTCAACCACAACATCAACCAGCTTTAACTGCTGTTCCATCATCCGTTTCGCCTTCGTCATATGACCGGGAAACCATTGTATCTTAAAATCCATAATTATCTCCTCGACCGCCTATCAAGGCAGCATACGCCATCTTTCAACAGGCCAGAAAGCAACAACTGCTTCGCCTTTTACAAGCTTCAGCGGCACAAAATCAACATCGGCAAAACGGCTGTCTTCAGAATTATTACGGTTATCTCCTAAAACGAAGATATGCCCCTGAGGCACAACAGATTTTCTGTAATTAGACTTATTCGGGCCCTTCGGATCATCCTTGTAAATATAATTTTCTTCGATCACACTGCCGTTGACCAGAACCTTACCGTCACGCATCTCAATAGTATCACCGCCGGTCGCGATAACGCGTTTAATAAAATCGCGGCTTTCATCCTTCGGATAACGGAAAACAACGATCTCACCCTTTTTCGGCTCGGTAAAGAAATATTTATACTTGCTGACGATCAGGCGCTCGTGGCTTTCCAGCGTCGGATACATCGACGTACCCTCGACCATATAAGGCTCTACCACAAAAGTACGGATACAAAAAGCCAGCGCTACGGCTACAATGATCGAAACCAGCCAGTCGCTGATAGTATCCTGCCAAGATGTTCCTGATTTTTTAGTACTCATATATACTCCCTCTTATTCCAACGCATCAACTGAATCGGTGCGGTCTCTTTTATTTTTGCAAACGTACTCACAACGTTCGCAACACCGTTTCTACGTTAACAAACATTAGTGGATTTGTCAATCGCCAAAGGCAAATTGTCGAAAAAATTTTACATTAATATAGTGTTTTTTCTTGCCCAAAACAGTCGCTTGCGGTAAAATACATAAGTATTAGCTTTTCCAAAATCATCATTAAATAGGCAGGATATAACCCGCCTGTGTAGAATATTATAATGTTACTATTATAGCAAAATTACAAGTTTCCAAGATGTAAGGAGAGATCACCATGGTCAAAATCGCTGTTATCGGCAGCTGTTCCATCGACCTCACAGTAGAAGCAGGCAAACGGCCTGCAGCCGGCGAAACAATAATCGGCAGCAGGCTCATAGTTTCACCAGGAGGCAAAGGCGCTAATCAGGCCGTTGCCGCCGCACGTTTAGGAGCCCAGGTACACATGATAGGCTGCGTAGGCGACGATGCTTACGGCACCATGATCATCAACAACCTGAAAACCAACAACGTCGATACCGGTTATGTCAGCGTCCTGCCCGGACAGAACAGCGGTACTGCCCATATCACCCTTGCCGAAGGCGACAATAGTATTATCGTCATCAAAGGCGCCAATGATCTGGTCATGCCCAAACATATCGATACTGCCTGGAACATCATTGCCGCCGCAGACCTGGTCATGCTCCAGCACGAAATACCGCTGCCCACTATAGATTACATCATCGGCAAATGTGCAGCAGCAGGAATCAGCGTACTTTTAAATCCGGCTCCCGTGCAGCCCGTTCCTTCTGAATGGCTGGATAAAGTCACCTATGTGACCCCCAATGAACACGAAGCCGAAGCCCTTTATCCCGGTAAGACCAGCGAAGAAATCCTGCTGATGCAGGAAGAACGCTTCTTTATGACACTTGGCAAAGCAGGCGTTGCTTATGCAAAAAACGGCAAAGTACACACTGTTCCCGCATTCGTCGTTAATGCCCAGGATACCACAGGCGCAGGCGATACCTTCAACAGTGCTTTTGCCGTCGCAAGATGCGAAGGACGCAGCCTAGACGACAGTATCCGGTTTGCCAACGCCGCAGCGGCCCTCTCTGTTCAGAAGCTGGGCGCACAAGGCGGTATGCCCTATCTTAAAGATGTAGAAAGGATGCTTGGAGAATGCAAAAAATAGGAATCCTCAACAGCGACATCGCCAAAATCCTGGCTGACTTAGGCCATACTGACACTATCGTTATCGGCGACTGCGGCCTTCCGGTTCCGGCCGGTGTCCCCAAAATCGATCTGGCTCTGAAACCAGGTACTCCTTCCTTTTTAGATGTCCTTACAGAAGTGCTGAAATATATGGAAGTCGAAAAAATACATATCGCTTCCGAAATGGAAAGTAAAAATCCTGCTACATGGCAGAAAATGCAGGAGCTTTTTGAAGGTAAGGAACAGATCCTTAGCGACCACGAAGCCTTCAAAGCCGCTGCCAAAACTGCTAAAGCAGTGATCCGCACCGGCGAGATCACCCCCTACGCCAACATTATCCTGCACGCAGGCGTTATTTTCTAAAATCGATTTTACAGCAAAGGAGTTTTGCGACTAATGGAAATCACCATGAAGGGTATTTCAAAAGCCTTCGGCTCCAACGAAGTACTCAAAGGCGTCGACCTGACCTTAAAATCAGGAGAGATCCACGCTCTGATGGGTGAAAACGGCGCCGGTAAATCCACCCTTATGAACATCCTTACGGGTATCCATAAAGCCGACAGCGGCACGATCTGCGTAGACGGACGGGAAATAAGCTTCAAAAACGCACTCGAAGCCGAAAAATGCGGCATCGCTTTCATCCATCAGGAACTTAATATCTGGCCCAATCTCTCTATTCTCGAAAATCTGTTTTTGATGCAGAACGTAACCAACAGTTTCGGAATGCTTGACTTCAAAAAAATGCGCAGGCTGGCCGAAGAAAAATGCAGTCAAATGGGTATTACACTGCCTTTTGACGCAGAAGCAGGCGAATGCAGCGTGGGTCAGCAGCAAATGACAGAAATCATGCGTAACCTGATGCTTGATGCCAAAGTCGTCATCATGGATGAACCTACGGCCGCCCTGACAGAACGTGAAACAGAAAAACTGTTTGCCGTAATGCACGCGCTTAAAGACAAAGGCGTTGCCATCGTCTACATCTCGCATCGAATGGAAGAAGTATTCGCCCACTGCGATACCATCACCGTAATGCGCGACGGCTACGCTATCAGCAGCAAACCCACCCGCGAAACCAATATGGAACAGGTAGTCCGCGACATGGTCGGCCGTTCTATTACCGAATATTACCCCGGACGCACAAACGAACCCGGCGAAATAGTCCTGGAAGTCAAAAACTTCTGTCAAGAAGGACTGTTCAACAATATCTCCTTCAAACTGCGTAAAGGCGAGATCCTCGGCGTAGCAGGGCTGATGGGAGCAGGCAGGACCGAAATCATGCGGGCCCTGTTCGGCGTCGATTCCTGCAAGCACGGTGAAGTTTACCTGCATGGGAAAAAAGTCTGTATCAAAAAACCGGAAGACGCCATCAAAGCAGGCATCGGCTTCATCACCGAAAACCGTAAAAGTGAGGGCCTGATCCTCGACTTCTCCATCTCCAGAAATATTGCGCTGCCCAGTGTCGATACCTTTGCTAAACGCAGCGTGATCAACGCCAAAAACGAAACAGCCTTCTCCGAAGCGCTTTCTAAAAAACTGGGTGTCAAAACCGCATCTATAGACCTGGAAGCAGGCGCACTATCAGGCGGCAACCAGCAAAAGGTCGTCATTGCCAAATGGATCGGTATGAATCCATCAATCATTATTATGGATGAACCGACACGCGGTATCGATGTCGGCGCCAAGCGCGACATCTACGATCTAATGAACGAACTGACCTCTCAGGGCGTCGCCATCATCATGGTCTCCTCCGAACTGCCGGAAGTTATCGGCATGAGCGACCGCATCCTCGTTATCCACGAAGGTAAGATCGCTGGAGAGCTGGACCACGAAAAAGCGACACAAGAAAAAATAATCACCCTTGCCACAGGAGGACAGTAAATAATGAATATTAAAGAACGTATCCGTAAAATGGGCCCCTTTATTGCCCTTGTCGTAACCTTTATCGTCATAGCCGCCTTAAACGACAGTTTTGTCGATCCCAATAACCTGAAAAACCTGCTGCGTCAGGTTTCCATCAACGCCCTTATTTCTTTCGGTATGACCTTTGTCATCCTGACAGGCGGCATCGACCTGTCTGTCGGCAGCCTGCTGGCACTTTCAAGCGCCCTGATGGGCAGCCTGATCGTCAGCGGCATGAACCCGATGCTGGCGATCCTTGCTGCCTGCTTCATAGGCATGGGCCTTGGCGCTGTCAACGGCTTAGTCATTGCTTACGGCAAAGTAGCACCCTTTATCGCTACGCTCGCCACCATGACCATTTATCGCGGTCTGACACTGGTATATACCAATGGTAACCCTATCAGCGGTCTCAGTGACGACACTATGTTCCACGACTTCGGTCAGGGCTTTTTCATGGGATTGCCAGTACCTGCAATCATCATGCTGCTGGCATTTGCCGTTTCCTGGTTCATCCTTAGGAAAACTCCTTTGGGCCGTAAAATCTACGCAGTCGGCGGCAACGAAAAAGTTTCCTTCATCGCCGGCATCAAAATAGAACGTGTCAAAATCTTTGTTTATGCAATCACCGGTTTCTTCTGCGCTCTGGCAGGCGCAGTCCTCACCTCACGTCTCAATTCGGCCCAGCCGACTGCCGGCACCGGTTATGAACTTGACGCCATCGCCGCCGTAGTTTTAGGCGGAACCAGTCTTTCCGGCGGCAAAGGTTATATCACAGGTACACTGGTCGGCGTGCTTATCATCGGCACACTCAACAACGGCCTCAATATTCTCGACGTATCCAGCTTCTATCAACAAGTTGTCAAAGGTATTGTAATTTTACTGGCGGTACTTATGGACCGCAAAAAAGCTTAGGAGGCACTCACCAATGAAAAAAATCTGGACTCTTTTAGTAGCTGCCATCACAGTACTGGCAGTGCTCACTTCCGGCTGCAGCAGCAGTGACAAAGCTGCAAAACCCGCTGACGGCAAAAAAACAACTACCATCGGCTTCTCCATCTCCACACTCAACAACCCCTTCTTCGTATCCGTACGTAAAGGCGTTGAAGAAGAAGCAAAAAAACTCGGAGTCAATGTTAAAATCGTCGATGCGCAAAACGATCCCGCAAAACAGGCCAATGATATTTCTGACCTGATCCAGCAAAAAGTAGACGTACTGCTCATCAACCCGGTCGACTCCGCAGCAGTATCAACTTCTGTGGCAGCTGCCAACAAAGCCAGCATCCCCGTTCTGGCGCTCGACCGCAGCGCCGATAAAGGCACAGTAGCCTCCTTCATCGCTTCTGACAACGTCAAAGGCGGCGAAATGGCAGCCGAATACATCATCCAAAAACTTGGTGAAAAAGTAAAAGTAGCCGAGCTCGAAGGCATCCCCGGCGCATCTGCGACCCGCGAACGCGGCGAAGGCTTCCATAAAGTAGCCGACCAAAAACTTACAGTTGTTGCCAAACAATCTGCTGATTTTGACCGCAGCAAAGGCCTGACTGTCGCTGAAAATATGCTGCAGGCCAACCCTGATATCCAAGCTATTTTCGCTCAAAATGACGAAATGGCACTGGGCGCTATCGAAGCAGCCAAAAGTGCTAACAAAAAAATCTTTATCGTTGGCTTTGACGGCACCCAAGACGGCCTGAAAGCAGTAGAAGCAGGCACTATGGCCGCAACTATTGCTCAACAGCCCGAACTGATGGGCCAGCAGGGTCTGGATGCTGCTGTAAAAGTAGCCAAAGGCGAAAAAGTTGAAGCTAAAATAGGCGTACCGCTCAAACTTGTAGACAAAAAATAATTACTGCCCTTTGACAATTTGGACAAACATAAAAACCCCGGCGCAATGCGCCGGGGTTTTGTTTTATCCTGCACAGGCTTCTGAAATAAACGCCTTCCTTTTAAAAGCTATACTTCAAATCAACGAACCATTTATTACTTTGAGCATCGCTGCCTTTTTGATAACTATAGCTTACACCATACGTCATATGCCCTTTTTCTGCTTCCAGGCCCACTTTACCAATGAACGAGCCTTTATCCATTACCGTATAACCAAGTCTGTCTGCCGCAGTAGTCCCAGGTAAACCAACCGTCATACTGCTGTCAGTATCACCCATAGCCCACATATACGACAAATCGACATTCGGACGAATCTTCCAGCCGTTATCCGCAATATTTTCATAAGTCAGCGACACACCTACAGGCAGCAGCCAGACATTCTGACGTTCAGGAACATAATTAAAAGCTGCCAGACCGCCAATATCAGAACTGTAGGAACCTGTATCAATGCTTAAATATCTTAAACCAACATAAGGCATTACCTGCAGATTATCATATTGATATAGTTTTTCACCTTTGATCCCCAAAGTGATCGTATCAGTTTTCGGATTTGCCGTTAACAGGCTGCCGAAATTATTTTGTTCCACATCACTGTCACTGCGGCTATAACCGATATCAGCAATCAAATTGGTATCAGAATTTCTCATGCTGCCATATAAGCTTACTCCCCAGAAATCAAAATCATTGCGACTGTAAGCAGCACCGCCGACACTGGTAGTATCACCACTGCCATAAGTAAAAGCAATACCGCTTTGGAATTTGCCGATCTTAGCAAAATCGGTTCCCAAAACAAAACCATTATATTTGCTGTCATAAGAAGCAGAACCACCAGACATAGCCATATCGCGCACTTTATCTTTACCGTGTACATATTGTGCCCAAATCCCGGCACCGCTGTTATCTTCATACAAGCTGCGGCCTTTACCGCCAACCTCTGCAACCGGAGCAGCGTTCAACGACATTCTTCCTGTAACAGTACCTGTAACATTGCTGGCAACTGAAACCGCATTTGCACTGGTGCCTGAAGTTTCACCCATCTGTACTGCGGCATTGATATGCGCAGCAGCCTGAGCTGATGTAATATCGGCGCTACCGGTTACAGCAGCAACAAACGCTTTGGCACCCGGAGCAGATTTAGCAACAGCATCACTGTCTGTTACGATGCTCCCAATAACAGAAGTTGCTGCCAGCGACGTTCCGCCTGCAGCTGCAACGATCTGTTCTTTAGCAGCTTCTTTTTCATCAACACTCAAATCTTTCAATTCCTTATAAACAACGTCATAATCTCTGTTATTCTGTTTGACCTCTGCAAACATCGAAGTCCTGTCATAAGCAAGATTTTCTTCTTTCCAGAAGTTAGCTGTGCTGTTTGCGTCCACACTGACTATTTTATAAGTACCGGCAGTTTTCAAATCATTGATACCCAGTTTGCCGTTTTCATTTACTGCAAGCGTACCGCCGTTTGTCACTTTGATCACAGCCTCATCAGCATTTGCTGTAACACCCGTCAACGTAAGATTATTTACTTTGGAAATATCTAAAGTGCCTTTATTGACAGCGGCGCTGCCTTCCCAATTCATAGTATCTGCGCTGATCGCGATATTGCCACGTTCGTAAATATTGATATCGCCTGTCAGTTCTGCAGTATCTATAACATTGACTGCTATATTAGTCATACGATCATGCTTACTGTATCCGTCACCCATACTACCGGCATTGATATCGCCAGCCATTACTAAATTTCCGGCAGTAATATGCAAATCAAAAGCAGTATCAGCATGTTGGCTACCAGTCAAAGTTCCATAAGTGCCGCAAATATTGCCATCAATACTCAATTCATTGGCAGTTACATTCAGCGTACCCCAGCTGCCAGAGCCAAAAACGCCGCCGGCAACATTTGTCGAACCATCAAAAGCAGCTTTATCTGCATTAAAGTTTATAGTGCCGCCTTCATTTACCTGTAATATTGAAACACCATAATCATCTTTGCCCCAAGTAGTTTTGGCATAAAAATCACCAACAGTAATATTAGCTACATTTGCAGCTCCTTTACGTACATGAACAAACTCATCCCCAGTATAAGATACTATTTTATCAGCAGTAATATTTAATGTATTATTATTCCCGGTCAATCTAAAACCACGGTCACCGCCTTGTGCTTTTGAACCAACATAAATTTCTTTGGCATTGAGCTCCAAAGTGCCGCCATCAGTAACAACTGCAGCGTTGTAAGCAGTACCAGGAGTATTCGAGGGACTATTTGTTGTAGTATTAGCACTGTTAAAGACAATTTTATCTACAACATTCGTTTTACCATATTCTTGGGTTCTGCCCTTCACAAAAACTCCAGCATAACGATATTCATCACCGCCATTATAATCAGTACTGGGACTTGCAATATTTACAATATTCGGCTCACTCTCAGCAGCCCATGCGTCCCCCCCAGATATACAAACGTTAATTACACCTGCTGCTAACAATGAACACATAACTTTCTTAGTCAACTGTTTCTGCCTGACCGACATCGACATACTCATCAACCTCTTTCCTTATTTATTCATCTAGTTTTAATAAGCGAATATATTCTTTTGTTTTTCTTCTTATTTTTAATTTAAAGAACATATTCTATCACCTCATAATTATAGCACGCTTGTACCCCCCCACAAGACATAACATCTGTTTTTCTAAAATTTTCTTTGCATTTTTGCCCTTCATTATGAAAAAGCTTATCTGCACAGGCAAAAAAATTAAAAAGAAGACTGATAAAAATCAGCCTTCTTTTTAATTATCAAGTATCATTACTCTTTCCCCTTAGACTCAGTGTCTGCTCCTATCAGCAGTTCATCAATCGTACAGCCAAGCAGCTTACGCAAACTCAAAAGCAGCCGTAAGCTTGGCGACAGACGACCATTTTCCACATTACATAAATGCGACTGCGATACACCTATCTGTTTTGCCAAATCAGACTGGCTGATATCAGCACGCAGCCTGCGAATCTTGATTTCCATCCCCATTTTTCTGTAATCTATTTTTTCCATATTCTTCCTCCGCTCTCAGCAGCTATAAGCAGTATTGTCAGCATCAAATTATTTTTCTGCTGCAATACTGCCTGCCAACTACTCAACTTACTGCCTTAGAAGCTGTAACGGAAGCCTACGTTGGCTCCCCAGTTTTTAGTTACGTCACCGCCAAAACTGCGTTCCACATCACCGTACAACTCACAGTTTTTACCTAAAGTGATATTACCGCCGATGCCTACTTCGAGCCAGGTATCGCCGTAATCTTTGTCTGCGCTGTAACTTTCACCATTAGCAGCCAGCATGGCGACACTGCTGTTGCCGCTGAACTCGTGCAGCAACGAAGCCTTGACATACACGTCACCTCTGCTGAAGGCTTTACCGGCCACAATACCTAAACGACCTATCAGACTGTTGATATCATCATACGCGACTCTTATACCTTTAGCGCTTACATAATCATAGCCGTCGATACGACCAAAAGTCAGCTGAGCCTGCGGCTCAAAATAAACATTATTACAGCCGTCAAAACGTTTAGTATACTCAACCCCTATCGAAGTTGCATCGGTCGAATAATCGCCCTGATCGCTGTATTTACCGTAAACATCAACATCACCGTAAATACGGCCGCGTTTAACTACAATGTCCAAAATGCTGTTATCCTTGCCCTGTAACGTTCCATACAGACTTACAGCTCCAATTTTGTTCTCACCGCTGCCGCTGGTATAATTCAGGCTGCCGTCGCTGTATTCGTAGGCAGCGCCCACACGCCAGTCACCAGCCTGAGCGTCATAACCCAGCTGATAAGTTTTATATTTATTAGTAAATTCATCGCCGCCAAGCTTACCGCCAAACATTCTTGCCCAAACACCGTTATCGGCGCCGCTCTGCAGCTCGCCTAAACGCTGGCGCAGCGTGCCGTTGCCGTCTATCCATGCAGTATAAGCAACCTGATTCGCGCTAACCATTGTATTAACGCTGTCAACAGTATTCTTTTCCAAAGAATCAATAAACCAGTCATATTTACCGTTATTTTCCTTATCTGCCAGCGTAAGATCAAATTCGTACAAGCCATTGGCATAAACAGAATCTGAAACGGCAAACTTGGTATCAGCCGCTGCTCCCTTTACCAAAACCGTATGGTTTCTTGCCGCATCCTCCAACCCGCCGGTCGAAACGATTTTGATAGTATTCGTACCGGCCGCAGAATTTTTATCAATAGTCAGCTTGTCGCTGTAACTGCCGCCACCGTCAACAGCACCTGCGTTCATTACAAAGGTTCCGTCAGCAGCAGTCAGATTATCCACCTGCAGGCTGCCATAACGCCCGCTGTCGGCAGTCATATTGACTACTGAGCCTTTGCCTACCGTAAGGCCGGTGAGCGAAGAATTGCCTTTCATATCCCAATAAGCGCCATTGGTAAATTGCAAATCATTAATACTGCCCTCTGTCTTATAGCTTCTGCCTGCAAAATAGGACTGCGCCGTATCAAAATTGATTTTTACCGTTCCGTATGTTAACTCATGGGCACTGTTATACATCGCACTGGAACCAACAGTGCCTTCCAGCTTGACGTCATTACCACCGGCCATGTTGACTTCCACCTTGCCGCCTTCAGCAATCATGGCCGCGCCAAGATTACCGTTTTTAACAGTCAGGCCTTTGGCAAAAGCAACCTCCGCATCGGTACGGCTGTGAATGCCATACATCTTGGCATTGCTGTCTCCTGCATGCGTGGTCGTTGTAATCCTCGCATCGTCGGCAAAAGCTACTTTACTGTGTTCCTGGGCATAAACTCCGTACATAATGGCGCCGTCATTCTCACCGCCTACAGAGATATCCGCCTTGCCTGCAATACTCACTTCGCCCAAAGAATTGGCCTCTATGCCTTTAACATACCTTCCGTTGCCCCGGGCATCAATTTTTAAATCGCCCTGGATGTTTATCGTACCCTTATCGTCATGACCATTTAATTCAATACTGGTAATGTCAGCTCCTACGGACCTGGCCGCAATCGTTAAATCCCCATACTCTGTTGCAGATCCCCATTGTCTCACACCAAGAATGTCAGTGTTGTTTGCCGTGTTAGAGGTAATGGTAAGTTCAGTATCGCCAAAGCTGCCCGTAACACCGGTGCTGTCTATGTTGATGCCATAAGCATTATATTCGCCCAGTATTTCTATCTTGGTACTGTCACTCACGGTAACCGCACTCTTATTACTCATTAAATAGAGCCCTGACGCAGAACCGTCCGTCGCCTTGCCATAAATATTCAAAGTTTTGGCTTGTAAGCTGTTCACACAGTCGCCATATTCATAAAAATCTTGAGTGCGAATGCCGTCAACACCCTCAGTAGCTTCTGCATGAATGTTCAATGCACCGGTCATTTCCATTTTCGAGCCGTTATATAAGGTGATACCGGCAGCGTAATCCATTTGCTGATCCGCGTTGTCCTTATTGATGTTGATCGTCAAATCGCCGCCTTTGATGCTGGTTTCATATCCTTCACTCGCGCCGGTTCCATTGCAGTAAACGCCATTGGCATAGCTGTCGTCCAGATTACTGTTAATCGTGATGATTGAGGCTACGACCGTACCCAAATCTACTTTCCCCTGCGTCTCGACACGCAGACCGTTGCGCCAGGCCTGATTGTCGTTGCCGGCCTGATTATTCGTGCCAAGGCCGTTAATCGTCAGCTCGATGCCCTTTTGGGCGTCCAATTTTGATACGCCGTCCACAAAGATACCGTTATAACCATAGGTGTCCCCAGTATCAGACATTGTAACCGTCACCCGTTCAGTAGCCGTTGTCGTATTATATCTGCCATAAGTATAAATACCGGCGCAGTTTTTTCCCGGATCATCCATGGTAATCGTGATTTTACCGTAGTCCGCGCCATAAGTGCTTGTACTTAAAGTATCAGTGCCCGTATAATCTGCCGCCCAGACGGAGTTGTCCCCCCCGAATGTGCAAGCGTACGCGGTACCTGCAATAATCAACGACTTCAATACTTTCCTTTGTAACTCCCCGCCTTGCTTTTTTTTATAGCCTTTCACCAAACTCATCTCCTAAATTTTTATAAAATACGAAATGCCATAAAGAAATCCCCCACTTGGATGATGAGGGATATTCTTTATAGATTTTTCAAGCTGCCATCCTGATTTTAGAAGCTGTAACGGAAGCCGACATTGACGCCCCAGTTTTTAGTTACGTCACCGCCGCTGATACGTTCTACATCCAGATACATACTGGAATCCTTATTAAATTTGTGGTTGACGCCGATACCATATTCGATGGCGGTACCGCCGATGCTGTCACTGTAGCTGGCGCTTCTGCCGTCAGCGCTGACATGTGTATTGATGTCGCCGTCGAAGTCGTGCAGTACTGCCGCTTTCAGATAAACGCTGCTGTCTGCCGCAAAGGTTTTGCCCAGCAGGAAGCCGCCGCGCAGAACAATGCTGTTCATGCTGTCGTTAGTAACGCTCATAGTATTGTCGCGAGTGGTTACGGTATAATCATCGCCGCCCAGATGTACGTAGCTTGCACGCACCATAGGTTCAACGAACCAGCCGTCATTCAAATCCTGCCGATAGCCGTATTCAACAGCAAAGCTTATAGCTGTACTGCCAAAATCACCGTCCAGTTTTTGGGCAATAGTGCCGCCGTAAGCGCTGGTTTCACTGTCAACTTTACCAACTTTGGCAATGATGTCTACATGATGACCTTTATCGCCAGTCCATGTGCCATATAAAGCGCCTGCCGCGGTTTTGATTTCACCGTCGCCATTAGTCAGGCTGGTATCGCCTTTAGCATATTGTCCTGCCAGGCCGATACGCCAGTTACTGCCGATCTCACGGTCATAACCTGCCGCAAAGCCGTTATATTGATAATCGTTATCTCCCTGCAGTCCATCTACTTTGATTTTGCCGCCGACATATTTAGCCCAAACGCTGTCGTTATCGTCTGCAGAATTACGGACGTCGCCCAGACGTTCCATCAAAGTTTCATCAGCGCCGAACAGAGTCACTGCCGCTCCGGCTGCGATCTTGTTGGCATCCTGAGCCGCCATTTGGGCAGAGGATTGAGCTGCGGCTTTAGTGGTGACCTGTGTCAGGTTCAAGCCGTTGTTGACAATTTCTGCCTTGCCCTCATATTCATAGGCCCAGACGCCGTTATCATATTTCATTTCTTTGATTTCGTAAGTAGCGCCATCCTGCCCGGTAGCCTGCGCTTTGTTAATCAGTACAACGTCAGCGTTCAAATGGCCTTTATCTGCTGCGCCGGCGGCATTGTTATAGCCGTTGCGCATTCCCTGGTCAAATACGGTGATATTATAGGTACCTTTGCCGGTAGCAGTATTAGTGGAAATAATTTTATCGTTGCCTGCCGACTGACCGTAAACGCCGTTGGCATTGGTACGCATAAAGAGCTCGTTAGTACCGGAAGCATCCAGATCATTAGTAGTGATAGTACGGTAATCAGCAGTATTGTATTTGTCTGCCTGATTATTTTCGTCATAGAAGTAGACCGTACTGCCTTTCAGCGTGGTCTTGTCTGCCACCGTCAGGGTTTTCAGATTGTCAGTCAGGTTCATGGTCGTACCGCTGATATTCAAAGAACCTATACTATCAGTTCCTGCATTAACTTCAGTATTTGATTTTAAAGTCAGAGTACTATCTGCTGTGCCGTGCTTTACAACCTCTACATCGCCGTTAAATATAATATTTGCAGCTTTGGCATCAAAGGTAACATTACTGTCGTAAGTCCAGACAGAATATTCGTGAGTCAGGTTATCTGCATTACCATTACCGCCAGTAGCGGTCACTGTAATGCCGCCAGCATCACTGACGAACTCCAGGTCATTGTTATTGCCTTCTATGCCCTGAGCACCCTGCCAAGTACCAGCTGCAGCGGTCGCTGTAATATTAATAGCGTCTGTCGTGTGTACTCTGACAGCAGTATTGTCAAACGCCATACCCTGAGCAAAATTCTTTGCTTCACCTTTATCGGCAGTTGCTACAACTATCAATTTACCAGCAACATCAACAAGCATGGAACCGCCATTTACAGTAAATGCTGTTGCCGTAGATGTAGTTGCCGTAGCATCAGCCTTGTAATCAAACGCCGGCTCTGAACCTGAAGCAGGTGTTTGTAAATCAACATCACCTGTTGCTGCAGCATTCACTGTAAAGTCGCCTGTAACAGCATAAATATTATTGGAATCTGTAGCTTCAACAGCGACAGCGTTATTGGTAACCGCTGCACCTTTTGCTTCTGCGCTGATAGCCAGGCCAGCGTCAGAAACCACGTTCAAAGTGCCGTTTGTAGTAACAAGGCCAGCTGCAATTGCTTTCTCGCCGTTGCCTGTTTGCGCAATCGTTCCCGTCGGCGTGATGCCGCTGCCACCTGCGCCGCCGTTAGTAGTTGCATTGGCAGCGCCATTTTGTCCAACAGCAGTTGTTCCTGCGCTACCCGCTGTACCGGTGTTATTTACATTAGCTGTGCCGCCTGCTGCCTCATAAGCTTTACTGCTCTCGAAACTGCCTACGCCTTTACCGGCTATAGCAGTAGCTTTAATAGCAGTCGTTTGCAGATTGACCTGCGATTGCGTAAAGGTCAAAGCTGTGGAAGTTGCACTGCCGCCAACTTGACTTATACCAGCATTACCTGCGTTGCCACCAGTACCACCGGTGCCGCCCTGGCCTGCATTGCCGCCTGTGCCTACAGTACCGTTAGCAGCAGCGGCACCTTCACCGCCCTGAACACCTTGCGAACCCTGAACAGCAATGTTTCCATTTAATAAAATACCGCCCTGGCCGCCAGCACCACCAGCGCCGCCATGTCCACCTTTACCAGCGTCGCCATAGTCGCCGCCGTCACCGCCAACGCCTCCGTTGCCACCAAAACCGCCAATGCCACCTGCGCCGCCGATACCTGCTTTAGCACCGTCGCCACCGGTTGCAGTAACTGCAATGCCATTGCCTGCTACAGCAAGATTGATAATACTGTCAGTCCCGGCAAACCCCAGCGCAGTTGCATTACCGCCAACACCGCCATTACCACCGTGGCCACCAGTTCCACCAACGCCGCCAACGCCGCCAACACCGCCAACACCGCCAACACCGCCGATACCGCCATTGCCGCCTGCTCCGGCCGCACCACCCTGGCCGCCGTTACCACCGTTACCACCGGCAGTACCTTCTACATCATTATCGACAGCACCTGTACTATGATGGGCATTACTGCCACCAGCACCCTGAGCACCTTGACCGCCCTGAGCACCGTCGCCGCCATCACCGCCAGCGCCACCGTTACCGCCGATACCACCGGTTCCGCCTACGCCGCCGATACCACCGGCGCCACCTGCACCACCAGCTCCGCCATTACCAGCTGCAGCTTCAACAACAAGCCCGCCTAAGCTGATCGTAGTCGCCGTGCCGCTGCCCGCAATTTTCAGTCCTGTCGCTTCAGCGTTACTACCGCTGCCGCCATTACTACCGTTACCACCAATGCCGCCTGTAAGGCCAACAGCTCCCACAGTGCCAGCAGTACCGTCAGCACCAGCCAGGCCATCACCGCCAGCACCGCCTATAGTGCCATTAGCTCCGGCAGTACTAGGAGTTGTGCCCGAAGTAGTATTGTCAGCTCCATTAATGCCCTGTACGCCGTCACCTGCTTTAGCGGGAACAGTTGTTATTGCTGCCGCAGTACCGCCTACGCCGCCGTAACCGCCGTGGCCGCCGTCACTGCCTGTAGCAGTCACAGTCAAAACGCCGCCGGTAACAGTATTATTGCTGCCTGTAATGTCAACACCGGTAGCTATGGCAAGTCCGCCGTTGCCGCCATTAGCACCGGCGCCGCCATTTAAGTTTTTATCACTTGCCCCATCGACACCCGCTTTACCTTCATGGGTATATTTGCCGGAAGTGATTTCCTGGGAATAAGTATTGCCGCCAATGGCTTTAATTGCAATATCACCAAAGGTAATATTGGCGTTTAAGATATTAGTAGAATAAATACCTACAGCAGAACCGATACCGCCATTTTTGCCTGCGGTACTTTCTTCAACTGGCAATCCAGCCGCAGCGCCTTTGCCGTCAGCACCGATAATACCTTCTACAGTCATACTTTTAAGAGTTATAGTTTTACCGCCCATATCGTCCTTGGCACGAAAGGCCAGATCAGCAAAATTCTCATGGTATTGGGCGGCGTACATATCTTCACCGGTTTTTTGCTCTCTCGCAATCGCAATAGCACGATCACTATCAGCTGTATAGCTGGAATATTGTCTCGGATGATCCTGGCTGCCGCCATCGGCTGCCCACACCTGTCCTGGCACAGCCACCCACGCCGTCCCCATTACAGCCAGCGTTACTGCTGCTGCCAGCTGTTTTTTATTACTTGTTTTTAAATACACTAAAATCAACTCCTCAAAATTTGTTGAACAATATATTTCTTCGGCTGACGCCGCAGGAACCAAAGCTTTTACCTGACTTCAAGAGGCTGTTTTAAAATAAATATTTTAAAACAAAAATCGTATTTAACTTGTTTTAGATTGTATTTTTTAACTATTTTATATAATTCTTTAGTTATTTTATCACAGATGTCCCCCCCGACAAGACACAAGAAGGTTATTTTTAAATTTTTTTCTGCGCCGCGTTATTACGCTCCGCGGCACTTGCGCTGCGGCGCAAGTGCGTGTGCGTACTTCACCCGCAGCCAGGCGAAAACATCGAAAAAAAATAGCCTGCCAAAGCAGACTATTTTTTGATCATTATGGACACTTCAAATTCCAGCACCTGCTGCAAACGTGTCAGTACGGCTACAGTGGTGCTGACCTCGCCGCGTTCGATACAGCCATAGTGCTTGGCCGATAAACCTACTGCTTCAGCGATCTGTTCCTGGGTCAGCTTTTTATTTAGCCGCGCTGTTTTCAGCTGCCGGCCTATATATTTTTGCATGCTATCCCTCCCGCCATTATTTTAAGCAGTAAAGGCATAAAATTAACACCTGATTGTACAGGGTGTTAATTTTCGTCGAAAAAGTTTAGACTGTTTGTTGTTGCGCGCGACGTTTTACAGTATAGCCGGGTATCATAAAATTATAGAGAGAACTGATCGTTATAAAAAATTTACCTGAACAGGCAGAGAGATTGAAAACATTGATAACCGCCGCCCAGGCTGGTGATAAAGCAGCACTGCTGCAGTTATGCACGGATTTTAAGCCGCTTTTAAAAAGCGAGGCCCGCCGTGAGATGTTTTACAGGTCGCTGGGAAAAGACGCAGAAGGTATCGCCGTTCTGGCCTTTATCGAGCTGGTTTTGCAGTATAAGGGCGCTGATTTTGAAAACTGGCCCGGGCTGGCACGCTGTAAGGTGCATTTTGCTGTTTTTGACGCGATGCAGAAGCAGGGCAGAATTTGGGAAAATGAAGCCCAGACAGATACGGACAGCGAAGCCGGAATCGCCCTGCTGGAGACAGGCTGTGCAGCAGGTGAGCGTCTGGACGAGCTGGCACGTTTTTTACTTTCACTGGAACTGCAGGAAGCGCTGCGGCAGTTAAGTGCAGAACAGAGGAAAATACTGACGCTGCTGTTTTTAGATGACCTGAAGCCGGCCGAGGTGGCAGGACGTCTGGGCTGCACTGTACGCAACGTCACTAAGCACCGGCTAAAAGCACTTGATAAAATGCGGCAGCTTTTGGCACATTAAGGATCAGGCAAATAAAAAAACAGACATTCACGAAACGTGAATGTCTGTTTTTTTATTTAGACAACTGCAAATTGCTCAATTATTACGGCAATGCTATTGATATTTCAGCCGCTACTTTTCAATAACTATTAAGTAAGATGCGCATTTTTACTTACCTATATGGTAATGCTGTTTTTATCCATTATGGTAGAATTTATCTTGATTAAAATACAAAAAGACCCTTTCAGCTGAACTGAAAGGGCCTCTTGATTTACGATCTGTAATTTGATACCGATTATCTGCGTTCGCGAATACGAGCAGCTTTACCGGTAAGGCTGCGCAGATAGTAGAGTTTTGCTCTGCGAACGATACCACGACGGGAAACTTCGATTTTCTCCAAACGTGGGCTGTGGATCGGGAATGTTCTTTCAACGCCTACGCCGTAAGAAATACGACGAACGGTGAACATTTCACGAACGCCGGCGCCGCTGCGTGCAATTACTACACCTTCGTACATCTGTACGCGTTCACGAGTACCTTCGACTACTTTTACATAAACTTTTACGGTGTCGCCTGCACGGAAGTCAGGGATGTCGGAACGAAGCTGTTCTTGTTCCAATACTTCAATAATATTCATAATTTCCTCCTCGAATCATAGACGTTCATGTGCGAACACACCACAGCGGACCGTCCGTTTTACACAAATGACATTATATCATACTGTTCAATTAGTTGCAATTATTTTTTAAGCATTTTGACAGTTATTTTTCCCACCAGGCCTCACCGGCCAGCCGGTCTAAAATAATCGCAGCCGCAGAGCGCACACACAGGTGATTATAGTCGCAGGGACCATAAACAGGTTCAAGTACATAATCAAAACTGTTCATTGTTTCCTGTTCCATACCAAAGCCGGTGCCAAAAAGCAGCAGCAGAGGTTTATCACCGCTGTGCAGCAACTTTCGTACAAAGCCATAGGTCACTGTATTAGGATAGGTGCGGGCATCGGTAGTAATCGTAACCGGCGCCTGCCCCTCTATTTCAGTAACCGCGGCAATAGCCGACTCAATGCTGGACGTATAGGTTACACGTTCCAGCGCGTTGCTGCGGTCAGGATTATAGGTTTTGCCGTAACCATGCTGCCAATAGTCAGTTATCCTTTTGATGATTTCAGCCTGTACCTCCAGCGGATGGATCAAAAAATATCTTTTGACATCATAGGTGCGAGCGGTACGCGAAATATCGTGGATATCGAAGTTAGTGACGGCAGTAGCAATGACCTGCATATTTTTATTGTAAATAGGATAATGCACCAGCCCCAGATAAAGGTTAGCCATTATTATCACCTGCGAGTTCCTGTTTGATTTCGTTAAGCAGCAACACATCCTCTTTGCCAAGCTCTGCAAGCAGATCAGGCCTGTGCAGATAAGTCGCTTTAAGGGCTTCTTTACGGCGCCAGCGATTGATCAGAGCGTGATTGCCGTTACGCAGCACTTCCGGTACTTCCAGTCCTTCAAATTCCACCGGCCGGGTGTACTGAGGATATTCCAGCAGTCCCGTACTGAAAGAGTCTTCAACGGCACTGGCCATTTTTCCAAGCACGCCCGGTATAAAGCGCGCTACAGCGTCCATAACTATCAGTGCCGGCAGTTCGCCGCCGGTAAGTACATAGTCGCCAATGGAAAGTTTTTCATCGACCCAGTTGAAGATCCGTTCATCGAAGCCTTCATAATGACCGCAGACCAGAATGAGATCCTGGCCGCTGCGGGCATATTCTTCAACAATATCCTGCTTTAATGTGCGCCCGCCCGGGCACATGGCAATAACCCTCGCTGCAGGCAGCTGCTGTTTGGCCATGCGGATAGCCGCTACCATCGGCTCTGGCTTCAAAACCATGCCGGCACCGCCGCCAAAGGGCGTATCGTCCACTGTACGGTGCCTGTCAGTTGCAAAATCGCGCGGATTGATGCAGCTGACTTCTACAAGTCCCGCATCGACGGCGCGTTTGATAATGCTGTGACCGGCCGCTTGTTCAATTTGTTCAGGAAATAAGGTAATAAAGAGAAATCTCACGGTGCATCTGTCCATTCAGGTAATTCGACCACGATCTTACGGTCTGTAATATTGATTTCCTTAACGTGCTTTTTGAGGGCCGGGACGAGGATATCCTTGCCTTCCGGTACAGCAATAACGTAAACGTCGTTGCTGCCGGTGCTGAGCACGTCTTTCAATGTGCCGAACTGTGTTCCTGCCGTATCGAATACGGGCAGTCCGATCAGGTCGGCTACATAATATTCGCCTTCTCCAAGCTGAGGCAGATCTTCACTGTTGATTAAAACCTTTTTGCCGCGCAGCAGTTCGGCATCGTTCATTGTTTCCACACCCCTGCATTTCATCAGTACCATACGTTTATGGAACCGGGCAGAGGCGATCTGAAGCGAACGGCCGTCTTCGAGCAGCAAAGAGGAAAGCTCTAAAAATTGTTCAGGATGATCTGTCTGCGGCAGAATACGAATATCGCCCCGCACACCGTGCGGAGCGATAATAGTGCCAATAACTACTTGTTTTTCCATATCATTCGCGGAAAGCAATGATCTTGCCATCCTCAGTGAGGATCTCGGCGCCCATCAGAGCGTCGATATCAGTGCCTATGGTGATCTCGACAGTACGTTCAAGTGTACCGTGACCGATCTCCGCACCGATCTCCAAAGCTTCAGCGCGTTTAAGTTTATCTTCGGCTTCTGCTTTAGCGGCATTGATCTTGTTTCTTTCCATTTCAATCTGCTCACGCAGTGAAGGAAGTACGCTCAGGTCGCTGGCGGCCTGAGAAAGAGCTTTTTTGGCTTGGAATTCGAAGTGCTCGATATCCAGATTAATCGTTTTTATGGTGTTTTGGACATCTCCAATAATTTTCAACTTGAGATCTTCTGTTACTTTTGCTTTTATTGCAACCGGAACACGTACAAACATTTTATCCATATCGTTTACCATCCTTATACGTCTTAGACAATCTCTACGACAACTTTTACATTCTCACGGGTTGCAACAGCTTTCATGACAGTTCTGATTGCTTTAGCAATGCGGCCCTGTTTTCCAATAACTTTACCCATATCTTCAGGAGCAACATGGAGGCGAAGCACCGTTGATGTTCCGGTGGTTTCCTCCTCCACGACTACTGCAGACGGATTACTCACTAGAGACTTGGCCATGACTTCTACCAATTCTTTCATGCAAATCACGCCTCATTTCTTATTTTGCTTTAGATTCAGCATATTTTTTCATGATGCCGTCTTTGCTGAAAAGGTTTTTAACGGTATCAGTAGGTTGTGCACCTTTAGCCATCCAGGAAAGAGCTTTCTCTTCGTCGATCTTTACGGTAGCGGGTTGTACAGTGGAATCATAGAAACCGATGCTTTCGATGATGCGGCCGTCACGCGGAGAGCGGGAGTCAGCAACAACGATACGGTAAAAAGGAGCTTTTTTAGAGCCCATACGTTTTAAACGGATTTTAACTGCCATGTCTATTTCACCTCCTTAAACCAGATGTTGATTTAAATTTATTTGTTCATAAAAGGCATTTTGAAACCGCCTTTTGAAGCAAACTTGGCCATACCCTGCATCTTTTTCATCATCTTTTTGCTTTCTTCAAAGTTTTTGAGAAGCTTGTTGACATCCTGCACGCGCATACCGCAGCCTGCTGCGATACGTTTACGGCGGCTGCCGTTGATGATATCGGGATGACGGCGTTCTTTCGGGGTCATGGAACGGATGATGGCTTCAACGCGGTCGAATTCTTTTTCGTCAACGTTGGCTTCTTTCAGCTTTTGGCTGATGCCGCTCATACCGGGGATAAGCCCCAAAATAGTTTCCAGCGAGCCCATTTTTTTGACCTGCTGCATTTGTTCCAGGAACTGCTCGAGCGTGAATTCGTCTTTGCGCAGTTTCTTTTCCATTTCCAAAGCTTTGGCAAGGTCGGTCGTGGACTGGATCTTTTCGATCAGAGACAGGATATCGCCCATGCCCAGGATACGGGATGCCATACGGTCGGGATGGAAAGGTTCCAAAGCGTCAAGCTTTTCACCCATACCGACAAATTTGACCGGGCGTCCGGTAACTGCTTTTACTGACAATACAGCACCGCCTCTGGCGTCGCCGTCGAGCTTGGTAACGATAAGTCCGTCTATGCCCAGCTCGCCGTTGAAGCTTTCGGCTACAGTGACTGCGTCCTGGCCTGTCATCGCATCGACAACCAGCAATATTTCATGCGGATTGACGGCAGCTTTGATATTGCGCAGTTCGTCCATCAGTTCTTCGTTGATATGTAAGCGGCCCGCGGTATCGATGATTACCGTGTCGCAAGCCAGTGAGAATGCTTTATCCATTGCCTTGCGCGCTATCTCGACCGGAGATACCTGATCGCCAAGAGCAAAGACAGGCAGTGAGAGCTGTTCGCCCAGAACCTGTAATTGTTTGATAGCCGCAGGACGGTAAACGTCGCCCGCTACAAGCAACGGCTTTTTGCCTTTTTTCCGCAGCAGGCTGCCAAGCTTGCCGGCGGTAGTAGTTTTACCAGCGCCCTGCAGACCTACCAGCATAATGACTGTAGGCGGTTTGTCCGCTACGGTGAGCTTACTTTGTGTGCCGCCCAAAAGCTGGGTCAGTTCGTCGTTGACGATCTTGATGATCTGCTGACCGGGAGTCAGGCTTTGCTGAACTGTTTCGCCCAGCGCGCGTTCTTTGATATTGGCAACAAAATCTTTAACGACTTTAAAGTTGACGTCGGCTTCAAGCAGAGCCATCCGCACTTCGCGCAGAGGCGCTTTAAGATCGTCTTCTGTTATTTTGCCGCTGCCGCGGAACATTTTTATCGCATTTTGCAGTCTTTCAGATAAATTTTCAAAAGCCATTTTTACCTACTTTCGCCGCTCAATTCGTCTAAAATGCGGCGTACTTGTTGAAGTTCTGCCGAGCCACCGCTTTGGGCAAGGTGGTCAGCCAGCAGCCGGCTCATTTCTTCCAGCAGCTTTTTATCGTGATCATCGCGGGCCAGCAGCGCCAGTTTGCTTTCATAGCGTTCCAGAGTATGCTCTACCCGTTTGATAAGGTCATGTATCGCTTGTCTTGATACTTCAAGTTCATCGGCTATCTCAGCCAGCGAAAGGTCGTCGCAGAAATACAGCTCCAGACATTTTTGCTGTTTTTCGGTGAGCAGGCAGCCGTAGGCATCGAACAAACGTCCTAACCGTACTCTTTGCTCCAAACTGTTTTCCTGCATTTCAATCACCAAAATCTTTACATATTTTATCCGACTTTGGTATTATATCGAAAATCGTAGAGGCTGTCAAGCATTTTTACTTGTCACCATCAAACAAGGCGTCGACAAATTTATCGGCTTCAAAGGGCCGGAAATCCATAATGCCTTCGCCGACACCGATCCACTTAACAGGCAAGCCAAGTTCTTCTTTGATAGCAATAACGACACCGCCTTTAGCCGTACCGTCGAGCTTGGTCAGCACAACACCGGTGACGTTGGCGGTTTCCATAAAGACTTTGGCCTGATTGATAGCGTTCTGCCCTGTCGTTGCATCCAGCACGAGAAAGGTTTCATGCGGAGCTTTTGGTATCTCGCGTTTGATGATGCGGTGTACTTTCTCCAGTTCGTTCATCAGATTGGTTTTATTATGCAGCCGTCCGGCAGTGTCAATAAAAAGTACGTCGACATTGCGGGCAATAGCAGCTTTGACAGCGTCAAAAACCACGGCAGCCGGATCAGTGCCTTCTTCGTGACGGATAACTTCGCAGCCGGCACGCTCCCCCCAAATCTGCAGCTGTTCGGCAGCGGCGGCACGGAAGGTATCGCCGGCAGCCAGCATGACTTTGTATTTGAACAGATGAAAATAGTTGGCCAGCTTGCCGATAGTAGTGGTTTTACCAACACCATTGACGCCCACGACAAGAATAACCGTAGGTTTGGCACCGATACGGGTACGCTGTCCTTCGTCCTGCAGCATTTCGGCAATATATTTTTTGAGGAACGGCATAACCTGCTCCGTCCCCTCGATTTCTTTCTTTTTAGCAGCCTGACGAACAGCATCGATAAGCTTTTCTGTGGTTTTGACACCAACATCACCACTCAGAAGGATCATTTCCAGTTCTTCTAGAAAGTCTTCATCGACTTTAGCCGACATACCTACAAGTTCTTCGATGCGGTCAGTAAAGTTGCGGCGGGTCTTGCTGAGTCCGTCTTTCAGTCGTTCTAAAAATCCCATGTTCTCACTCCTTTTCGCTCAATTTGACAGATAGTAATTTAGAAACACCGGATTCTTCCATGGTAACGCCGTGCAGAACATGCGCGGCTTCCATAGTGCCTTTGCGGTGTGTGATAACAATAAACTGCGTGCTTTCGGCATAGGCTGCCAAGAATTTCGCAAAGCGGTCAACGTTAGCTTCGTCAAGCGCCGCATCTATTTCGTCAAGGATACAGAAGGGCGAAGGCTGATAGCTGAGCAGAGCGAACAGCAGGGCGATAACCGTCAGGGCCCGCTCGCCGCCTGATAGCAGGAAGAGGCTCTGCAGTTTTTTACCGGGAGGCTGCACTTCGATATCGATGCCGCTGCCTAAAACATCATTAGGGTCAGTAAGTTTTAAAGCAGCAGTACCGCCGCCGAATAAACGCACATAACAGTCGGAAAAATATTCGTTTATTTTTCCGAAGGCCTCTTTGAAGCGTTTGGCCATACCGGAATTGATTTCGCTGATAACTGCTTCCAGATTGGCTTTGGCCTCTGAAAGATCGCTGTATTGACGCTGTAAAAATTCGTAGCGTTCGCTGACAGCTTCATATTGTTCGATTGCCGCAGGATTTACCGGGCCTAAGGTTTCAATTTCACGCTCCAGACGCAGTTCACGCCGACGTAAAGCCGCATCGCTTTCATCCAGCAGATCACCGCTGGCACGTGCTTCGTCCAGAGTAATACGGTATTCAGTCGCCAGCTGTTCCAGAGCATGGTCATAGTCGCTGTTTTGACGTACCATTTCCATCGCTGCCTGATTGCGCCTGGTTTCAGCAACAGTCAGTTCTTTTTTCAAAGAATCCAGCCTCTCGCCTGCCACTGCCTGCTTTTCAGTAATGGCAATACGTTTGGCCCCGAATTCATCTTTACCGCCGACAACGGTCTGTAATTCGGCCAGTAATGCGGTACTGCTGGCAGCCAGCTGTTCAGTGCTGGTTTTGCTGGCCGTTATCACGTCAAGCAAATGCTTTTGCTCGTCTTCATTAGCAGCGAGTTCCTGCTGCATACGCCCCATATCGGCATCAAGCTGCTGCATCCGCTCGGCCATCATCGTAGTCCGTGCGGCAGTCGATTCCAGTTCGACCCTGGCATCCTGCAGACGATTGCGGATAGATGCCAGCGCGCTGTGGTCTGCGGCCGTTTGTTTCTGCAGATCATCCAGCAGCTGTTTGCCCTGTGCGTCTTCGGCTTCCAGAGCCGTTAGTTGCGGGCGCAGGTCGGTAAGCTGCTGGCGAGCTGCCATATATTCCTGAGAAACCTGATTACGGTCATCCAGCAGAAGCTCCAGCCGTTCCGCAGCCTGACGCTGCTCTGCGCTTAAACGCTCCAGAGCTACGCCCAGTTCAGCTTTGCGGATTTCCTTCTGTTGCAGGTCCTGGCGCAGTTCCACCAGTTTGTTGTTATAAACTTTTAAGGTGCCTTCGTGTTCTTCAAGCAGCTCCTGATATCCCAACAGCTCACGGCGCAAGACACCCGCCTTTTGTTCCTGTTCGTCGATCTCTTTGCCGCGCGACAGAAAGCCGGCTTCCTTCTGCTGCCTGCTGCCGCCGGTCAGCGAACCGCCGGCATTGACGACATCTCCCGCCAAAGTAACGACTCTGGTACGAAAGCTGCTTTTTTTGGCGGCTGCCAAAGCGGCATCCATATTGTCCGCTACCAGCACCCGACCCAGCAAAAATTTAAAGATCGGCGCCAGTTTTATATCATAGCCGATCAGATCGGCAGCAAATCCCCGAATACCCGGCAGTTTTGCCAGTGCCTCTTCTTCACTGCGGCGTTCATAATATTTGATAGTATCAAGCGGCAGGAAGGTCGCTCGCCCGGCCTGACGCTGTTTAAGATAGGAGATAGCCTTTTTGGCGGCTTCCGAACTGCCCATAACAAGGTTCTGCGCCGCTCCTCCTAATGCAGTTTCTATTGCAACTACATATTCAGGCTGCACTTCGATCAGTTCGGCGGCAACACCGATAACGTCACTGCGCCATGGTTCCTGCGACTGCAGCACTGTTTTGATCCCATAGCCAAAGCCTTCATAGCTTTTCTGCATATTCTGCAGCAGGTTCAAACGGCTTTCCAGCGCTGTGATCCTGTTTTGACAGTCTTTATGCTGCGACAGAACTTTATTCAGCGCTTCGGTTTCTTCGGCAGATTTAGCGCTCACTTCCCTGCCATCGCGTTTAATAAGCTCCAAAGAGTTTTCTACATTGCTCTGCTCATCGTTCATATTACGGTAACGGGTCTGCAGTTCTTCGCCTGCGGTTTCTGCTTCGGCGATGCTCTTTTTAAGGGCGTCACGCTTACGCATCCGCTGTTCCTGCTCCTGCTCCAGTCTACGGATCTCATTCCGCAGATTGACCATTGTACGCATATTATCGAAAGCAGCTGTTTTCATATCTTCCATTGCCGCTTCAGCTTCGCTGATACGTGTTTCTTTTTCTGCCTGTTCTCCGGTCAGCCTGCTTACCAAAAGCTGTGCGGCAGCCTGCTGCGCTTCTAAACGGTCATAATCCACGACCATCGTTTTGAGCTGAGTATCCAAAGCTGCGATCTGTTCCTGCAGCTTTTTGCCCTGCTCTTCCAAACGCAGTCCTGATTTTTCGCTTTGCCGAACACGCTCTGCCAACACAGCTTCCTGACCACGCAGTTTTTCCAGAGCTGTTTCTTTTTCTTTGATATCGTCCTGAATACGGTTATAGGCTTCACTGAGCTTATCCAGCTCCATTTGTAAGGCACTGCATTCAGCTTCCTGTGTGCTGACGGCAGTAGCGCGTTCCAGTACTTTATTTTCAAGTTCGGCATCCTGTGTGTTCAGCTTCTGCCGAATATTTTCAATATTTTCTATCTTGTGCACAAATTGGGTCAGTTTGCAGGCACGCAGTTCTTTATCCAGCAGATTGAATTTGCGTGTTTGTTCTGCAGCAAGGCGCAGAGGCTCGACCTGACCTTCGACTTCGGCTTTGATGTCGTTGATGCGGGTCAGGTTGGCAGCGGTATCGTCCAGACGCCGCATAGCTTCTTTTTTACGCATCCTGAACTTGGCAATACCAGCGGCTTCTTCAAACAAAGCGCGGCGTTCTTCAGGACGGCTGTTCAGTATTTCATCGATCTTATTCTGACCGATAATGGACATAGAACCACGTCCCAGACCAGTATCTGCCAAAAGGTCAAGAATGTCTTTTAAACGGCAGTTCTTTTTATTGATGGAGTATTCGCTGTCACCGCTGCGAAAAACGCGGCGAGTAATGCTTACTTCATCAAAATCAAGGCTGAGGCGATGGTCGCTGTTGTCAAAAACCAGCGCCACTTCGGCAACACCCAAAGGCCTGCGCTTGCCGCTGCCGGAAAAAATAACATCTTCCATTTTGCTGCCGCGCAGATATTTGGCGCTTTGCTCGCCCAGTACCCAGCGGATCGCATCAGAAATGTTGCTCTTGCCGCTGCCGTTGGGTCCAACGATTGCCGTAATGCCCGAACCGAAGCTTAATTCAATTTTATCTGCAAAGGATTTGAATCCATAAGTCGAAAATGACTTTAAATGCACAAAATCACCCAATCTGCAATATTCTATCAGTATATTTTACCATAGATGAAGGTTTCATACAATTATATGACTCAACGCACTTTTTTAATCAAATGCTGCCGTTATGCTTGAGAAGCAAAAAGTATTTTTTGAAACACTTTTGCTGTATTTCAGGCCGTTTTGTAAAATATTTTTACATTTTTTATCCTGATGCTAAAAATAACGATTTAATTATGATATAATATGAACACTTGGCAAGACAGCAGAAATGCTGCCAAGTGCCAGAATAACCCCGGGTACTGGCGCCCGGACAAAATTTATCAGCAGTGAGGGGATTTTACATGAAACTTTCAGCACGTATCCAAAGTTTGACTTCTTCACCTATCAGAAAGCTGTCGCCGTATGCAGATGCAGCTAAAGCGAAGGGTAAAAAAATCTACCATCTGAATATCGGACAGCCCGATATCAAAACTCCTGACCAGTTTATGGAAAGCATCCGCACTTATGACGAGCAGGTAATTGCTTATGGCAATTCCAAAGGCGAAGGTTTTCTGATCGAAGCGATACGCAAATACTATGCCGAAAAAGGTATGGATTTTGCTGCCGATGATATTTTTATTACCAACGGCGGCAGCGAAGCTTTGATTTTTGCTGTCATGGCCTTATGTGATCCAGGAGACGAGATCATGGTATTCGAGCCGTTTTATGCTAACTATACTACTTTTGCCAGAGAGTTCGGCGCTAAAATCAACGCTGTACAGACAAATGTCACTGACGGTTACCATCTGCCTGACGCTGCTGCTATCGAAGCGCAGATCACGCCCAGAACAAAAGCTGTTTTACTGACTAATCCCGGTAATCCGACCGGTGTTGTTTATACACAGGAAGAAATGGATATGATTTCAGCAATCGTCCGCAAATATGACCTGGCTTTGATCGCTGACGAGGTATACCGTGAATTTGTTTATGACGGCGCTTACCGCAGCTTTGGCACAATGCCCGAGCTTGCCGACAACCTGATCATCATTGATTCGGTTTCTAAACGCTACAGTGCCTGCGGCGCCCGTATTGGCTGCATAATCAGCAAAAACAAAGAGCTTGCCAAGCAGATTATCAAATGCTGCCAGGGCCGTCTGTGCAGCCCGATTCTAGAACAGGTCGGCGCAGCCGCTTTATATACTACTCCCGTCAGCTATCTGGAGGAAGTGAATCAAGAGTACAAAAAACGCCGCGATACGATCGTTGCCGCCCTTAAAGAGCTGCCTGGCGTAGTTGCTTCCGATCCGAAGGGAGCCTTTTATATTATGGTGCAGCTGCCCGTAGACGATGCTGAAAAGTTTGCTATCTGGACTTTGGAAAATTTTGCTATTGATAACGAAACTGTTATGTTCGCTCCCGGCAACGGTTTCTACAGCGACCCTGAGTTGGGGGTTAATGAGGCCAGGCTGGCCTATGTTCTCAATTGTGATGATTTGAAAAAGGCAATTTATATCCTTGGTGAAGCACTGAAGGCATATCCAGGAAAAACTAACTGATAACTAAAGTAAAAGCCTTGAATACAAAAAGTATTCAAGGCTTTTTTATTTTTTAACAGCCGGTATTGATAACCTGCCACGCTTCCAAAAGCTTAGTCAGGCTCCAGCGGGCATTGGCCGGGCTGGTAGAAGGCAGGAAATGCACAGTAATCCTCTGCAGATCGAGCTGTCTGGTATATTTTTTAAAGTCGGCGGCAGCTTTGCCTCCATTACAGCAGATAGTATGTATCTGCGGATGATTCTGCAAAAATCCGGCCAGATCGTTAGGCTGCTCGCAGGTAATATCTGAATCAAGACTGCCTTCACGTTCGCAGTAACCCAGTACGTCCCAAAGAGCTATACGGTTATCTAAAAGCATCTGCTTTTTATCCGCATAATCCAAAGGAACCTCAGCATAGCCTAAAAGCATCGTCACCAACGGCCAAAAACGATTCTGCGGATGTCCGTAATACTGCTGCATCTGCAAGGAACGAACACCGGGCATGGAACCGAGAATGAGCAGCCTGCTGTCTGTGTCAGCGACCGGGTCAAAGCTCTGACATTCACTCATCGTCCAACCTCCAGCTTATCATAATACGTTCTGCATCAGGCCTGGCCTTGATATTTACAGGAACCGGTCCTGCAAGCTGCTGCCAGCGCCGCAGATTATTGTTTTTCAGCCCGCGCAGCTTTGATTCCAGCTTGCTCGGGCAGGTTATTACTATGTTTCCCGCGCCTTGGCAAAGCAGCCTCTGCAGCTGCGGAGTCAGTTCGGCATAGAGCAAAAAACTTTGCACAAGTTCACCAAAAGATGGGTGGAACGGTCCAGCAACAATATTACCTTCACCGCACAACTCTTCATCGGCCTGCAAGCCAACACGAATGACTTTGATACCCGCCAGGGTTAATTTGCTGTATACATAAGCACTTTGCTCAACTGCTGCTTCCAGTGTCAGAGGCTCAAATTCACCACGTTCGTAAATATGCTCAAGCGGCGTGCCTTTTATTACCAGCAAGGGATAAATACGGGCAAAAGAAGGACCGAGCCTGAGCACCTGCTCAACCGTAGCTTTGACGCTGTCAAAGCTTTGACAAGGCATACCTACCATTAACTGCAGACCGATCTCAAAGCCATACTGTTTCAGCAAAGAAACAGCCTTATAAACATCGGTGGCCTGATGCCCCCGCTCTGCCGCTGCCAGAACATTATCGTCCAGCGACTGCACACCCAGTTCTACCGTTTTTACGCCGTGTGCCTGCAGCAGCTCTAACCGGGCGGCATCAATATAATCTGGTCGGGTAGATAAGCGAACACTGCCAATAACGCCTTCCGCCAAAAGTTTATCTACAGGTCGGAAAAGTTCTGTCTGCAAGTCGGCCGGCAAACCTGTAAACGAGCCGCCGTAAAAAGCCGCTTCGTTGGAAGGGCCCGGTTTGATCCATTGCAGATAGCGTTCGAGCTGCTGCTCTACGTCTCTCGACGACGCAGTCTGCTGACCGCTGATAGTTTTTTGATTACAGAACACGCACTGGTGCGGACAGCCCGCATGCGGTATAAACACAGGTATGATTGCCACTGCCCTGCCTCCTTGCATTAAACGTTTATTATAATGCGGCTTATTAGTGCGCCTGCATTTTTATCAACATGCTTGATAATTGCATTATACCCGTATCACCGCTCCCGGTCAATGCCCGCCATCCGCCCTGGTGTCATTCACAAAATTTTACTTGCCTTTTTTAGAAAATGTTGTTATAATTCAATTAGTCCGATTTCGGACTTTATTAAAAAGGAGGGCGCTTATGCATAAAGAGCTGCAACGGATACGCCACGGCTACTACGACCTTTGGTTCGGCACAAACGCCGTCTATGAACGCTGGGCCAAATCACACGGACTCAATAACAATTTACTGCTGACCCTGTATTTGCTGAAGGAATTTCCAAATGACTGTACCCAGCATCTGATCTGCGAAAAACTGATGCTGCCCAAACAGACGGTCAACAGTATTCTGTCCGGATTGGAAGACAAAGGCTTCGTCGAAAAAATAATCAGCCCTACTGATAAACGCGTCAAGCTGTTGGTTTTTACCAGTCAGGGAGCTGCTTATGCCGACGGGCTTTTACAAAAAATGGATGATTTTGAAGAACGGGCGCTGCGTAATATGACTGACGCCCAGCGCAACGCACTGCTGGAAGGCGGCTTTGCCTGGATGAAGGCTTTACGTGACGCCATAGATGATTAGGAGGATATCATGGGATTTGTATATTTAGGTTTAGCTATGGATGATTTTGAAGAACGGGCGCTGCGTAATATGACTGACGCCCAGCGCAACGCACTGCTGGAAGGCGGCTTTGCCTGGATGAAGGCTTTACGTGACGCCATAGATGATTAGGAGGATATCATGGGATTTGTATATTTAGGTTTAGCTATTGTTTTGGAATTACTGGGCACAACATTTTTGAAATACACACTGGGCTTTACTAAGCTGTCACCTTCGCTGGTAGTAGTTGCAGCTTACACAGGCGCTTTTTATTTTCTGTCCCGTTCACTGCAGTTTATTGATTTGAACATTGCGTATGCAACCTGGGCAGGCATCGGTGTCGTTGCCGCAGCCATCATTTCAATGCTGGTCTTTCACGAAAGCATCAACGCCATCGGCGCCGTCGGTATGGCTTTGGTCGTCAGCGGCGTAGTTCTGCTGAACCTGTATGGACCTTCACACTGAGCTGAACAGCAGACAAAGAAAACCCTTGCCGGTAAACCGGCAAGGGTTTATTTTATTTAGGAAAGCCTGTCAAAGGCGCGCCCATTTTTTCAAGAGCGCTTTTAGCAGCCTGCTGTTCCGCTTCCTTTTTCGTCCTGCCTTCGCCTGAACCGATATGTTTGCCGTTAACGGAAACAATGGTGGCAAAATGTTTGTTGTGTTCAGGACCTTTGGAACCGATCAGCTCATAGACGATATCAACATCGCCATCCTGCTGCGCAACTTCCTGCAGCCTTGTTTTAAAATCACTGCAAATGCCGTGCGTACAGATAAAATCCAGCTCGGCTTTCATTAACCCCAGTAAAAATACACGGGCTGCTTCCATACCCTGGTCTAAATAATAAGCCCCAAGTACAGATTCAAAAGCGTCGGCCAGGATAGAAGCGCGTTCGCGTCCTCCCGACAAACCTTCTCCCTTTCCTAAAAGCAGGTAATCACCAAGATTTATTTTACGGGCATATTCAGCCAGCGATGCTTCGCAGACGATATGGGCCCTGAGCTTGGTAAGTTCTCCTTCGTTAAGGTTGGGGAAAGTGCAGTACATATATGTACTGACGATAACGCTGAGCACGGAGTCGCCTAAAAATTCTACGCGTTCGTTATGTTCCGGACGCGGTAATTCTTTAGATTCGTGAGCGTATGATGTATGCGTCAGAGCGCTGTTTAGAAGTTCCAGCTTGTGCATTTCGATGCCAAGGCTTTGACAGAACTTCAGCAGCTGCTCTTTGCGCGTGTCTTGCATTTAAATCACTCTATTCTCAATTAAGCTTGATATTTTTTGAAGAGAATGGTGGCATTATGGCCGCCAAAGCCGAAGTTATTGGACAGAGCCGCTCTTACTTCTGCTTTACGGGCTACGTTAGGAACATAGTCGAGGTCCAGACCTTCTTCTAAATCAGGGTCTTCATAGTTGATCGTCGGAGGGATAATACCATTCTCAATGGTCATGACGGTAGCAATTGCTTCTACGCCGCCTGCAGCGCCCAGCAAATGTCCTGTCATGGATTTGTTGGAGCTGATAGTCATTTTATAAGCATGATCGCCAAAAACCTTTTTAGCAGCTAAAGTCTCATTCAAATCATTACGATGGGTAGAAGTACCATGAGCGTTGATGTAATCAACGTCTTCCGGTTTCATACCAGCATCGTCGATAGCCTGCTGCATGCACAGGGCAGGCATTTCACCGCTCGGATCAGGAGCAGTGATGTGATAAGCGTCGGCATTCATGCCAAAGCCTACTACTTCAGCATAGATATGAGCTCCACGTGCCAAAGCATGTTCCAGCTCTTCCATAACTACTACGCCGGCACCTTCACCCATAACAAAACCGTCGCGTTTTTTATCGAACGGACAGGAAGCCTTTTCAGGATGTTCGTTGTTGGTGGAAAGAGCTTTCATGTTACCGAAGCCTGCTATAGCAACAGGAGAAACAGCAGCTTCTGTGCCGCCTGCGATCATAATATCGGCATCGCCATATTGAATAGTGCGCAGAGCGTCGCCGATACAGTTAGTGCCGGTAGCACAAGCTGTGATGATAGCGGTATTAGGGCCTTTAAAGCCTAAAGCAATAGAAATCTGGCCGGAAGGCATATTCGGGATCTCCATCGGAATGAAGAACGGACTGATTTTGCCTGGACCTTTTTCGCCATATTTTAAAGACTGCTCGAGGAAGGTATGGATGCCGCCAATGCCGCTGCCAACGCAAACGCCGGCACGAACGGGATCAATTTTTTCCAGATCGAGTTCAGCATCTTCCACTGCCAGTTTAGCAGCCGCTACAGCAAACTGGGTCACACGATCCATACGTTTGCCTTCTTTTTTATCGCCATAGTTAGCGAAATCAAAATCTTTAACTTCGCCTGCAATTTTAGTGGTGAAGCCAGGATCAGAAGCATCAAACTGGGTAATGAGACCGATACCGGATTTACCAGCGATCAGATTGCCCCAAAATTCATCTTTGCCGATGCCGATTGGAGTAATCGGGCCAACACCGGTAATAACGACTCGTCTTTTCAAAATAAATCACCTCAAATTAAATTTTTGCTATTTCTTCTTTCAGTCTTCTGAAAATTTCTTTCACGGGTAAAATTTCTTTGATCTTCCACATATTGGCACCTGTAAAAACAAGGCCGGTTTCAACATCGCCCTGCTGAGCTCTGGTGAGCGCGCGGATGATGCAGAAGCTGCGGGAGCACTGTTTAAGGCAGTTATCACAGGTGCGGGGACGCGGCTGCGTACCTTCCAGAACCTGTTTGGCAAAAGGATTAAGGATCGCCCTGCCTTTATAGCCAACGGGACTGTCGATCTGTACAACGTCCTCTTTGGTCATTTTGAGATATAATTCTTTCAGCGCCGGAGCACCGTTGGATTCTTCGCTGGCGGCAAAACGACTGCCCATCTGCACACCGCTGGCCCCTAATTTAAGAAGCTCCGCTACAGCTGCACCGTCAGTAGCTCCGCCGGCGGCGATAACCGGAATATTGACCGCCTTGACAATGTCAGGCAGAATATCTTTGATGGACTGTTGAGTCCCAAGATGTCCTCCCGCCTCTGTTCCTTCCACTACAATAGCGGCTGCACCGAGCTTTTCAGATATTTTAGCTAGTTTGACAGAGGAAACGATGGGCACTACGGCTACGTTATGTTCACGCCCCACGGCGAAAATATCTCTTGAAAAACCGGCACCGGCAACGATCAGGTCAATTTTTTCTTCGGCAGCAGTGGTAATTAGCCCAAGAAATTCGCGGGCCGCAACCATGGCATTAATGCCGATGATGCCTTTCCCGCCGGTAAGCTTTCTGGCCAGCCGGATCTCTTTACGCAGCTCGTCAAACGCCATGCCGGACGCTGCGATGAGTCCTATTCCGCCTTCCTGCGCAACGGCTGCCGCCAAACGCGCGGTAGACAGTCTGATAGCCATTCCGCCTTGTATGATCGGTACTTCGGCTGTCAAATCACCTATTTTAAGTACTGGTAGTTTCAACAAATATCCCCCATTTCAGGACTACTGCAACTGTCAGGGAAAGCTCCTAAGAGCTTTCCCTTGAGCTGCTAAAAGATTATTTTTCTTCATCCAACATTTTGACTGCATCAGCCACGGTGCGGATTTTTTCAGCTTTTTCGTCAGGGATTTCAACTTCAAATTCCTCTTCGAAAGCCATGATTAATTCAACGATGTCGAGGGAGTCAGCGCCCAGATCATCGATGAAGGATGATTCCATCTTTACTTCATCAGCGTCAACGCTCAATTGCTCGACAGTAATGTCTCTTACTTTTTCGAAAGTGCTCATTTACGATTCACCTCCTTCCAAAGGTCTTTTTTTAAGAATTGCATAATTACATTACCATACCACCGTCAACATGTAAAGTCTGACCGGTTATGTAAGCAGCATCGTCACTTACAAGGAACAATACTGCCTTGGCAATATCTTCAGGTTCGCCAAGACGCGCCAGCGGGATACCGGCTTCCATATCGGCTACTACTTTTTCTGGTAAAACGCTGGTCATATCAGTTTTGATAAAACCAGGTGCAACACCGTTAACAGTGATGCCACGGGCTGCAACTTCTTTAGCTACAGATTTGGTGAAACCGATGCAGCCTGCTTTTGCTGCAGCATAGTTGGCCTGACCGGCATTGCCCATTACACCTACGACAGAGGTGATGTTGACGATACGGCCCGCTCTTTGTTTCATCATGTATTTGACAGCTGCTTTAGTGCAGTTGAAAACACCTTTGAGGTTAGTGTTCAGCACTGCGTCCCAATCTTCTTCCTTCATACGCATCAGTAGATTGTCACGAGTGATGCCTGCATTATTGACTAAAATGTCGATACGGCCGAATTCTTTGATAACGGCATCGATCATTTCAGTGCAGACTTCAAGCTGAGCAACGTCACCCTGGAGCAGCAGAACTTTGCGTCCCATAGCTTCGATTTCAGCAGCCACTGCTTCAGCAGCAGCTTTGTTACCGGCATAATTGACAGCCACATCAGCTCCTGCAGCAGCCAGCGCCACTGCGATAGCTTTACCGATACCGCGGGAAGCACCTGTAACCAGTGCGATTTTACCTTCTAACTGCATTTTAACGAACCTCCTTAAAATAAGCAAGTGTTTTTTCAAGGCTTGCTTCATCTTCGACGTTCAAAGCAGCCATACCCTTGGCAATTTTTTTAGTAAAACCGGACAGAACCTTGCCTGGGCCGACTTCGACAAAAGTATCGACGCCGCCTGCGATCATATGGTTGACAGAGGTTTCCCAAAGTACAGGCATAGCAGCCTGACGGATCAAAGATTCTTTGATTTCTTCTCCTTTGGTAACTTCAGTTGCAGTTACATTAGCTACGACAGGAATCTTAGCGTCGTGGAAGGTAATAGTTTCAAAAACTTCAGCTAGACGTTTGGAAGCCGGCTGCATAAGAGTGCTGTGGAAAGGTGCGCTTACGGGAAGAAGAACAGCGCGTTTGGCGCCGGCTTCTTTCAACGCCGCCAAAGCTTTATCCACTGCGCCTACAGAGCCTGCAATAACGACCTGGCCAGGGCAGTTGAAGTTTACTGCCTGTACAGCTTCACCGCATTCAGCTTCAACAGTACGGCAGATATCAATGATTTTATCGCTTTCAAGACCTAAGACAGCGGCCATGCTGCCTTCGCCAACAGGAACAGCTTCCTGCATGAACTGGCCACGTTTACGAACGATACGGACAGCATCAGCAAAGTCCAAAGCACCTGCCAAAACCAAAGCAGAATATTCACCCAGGCTATGGCCAGCAGCAACTTCGCAGCTCAGTCCGTTTTCTTTCAGCACCTCAGCACAGGCTACGCTGGCAGTCAGGATAGCCGGTTGAGTATTAAAGGTCAGACGCAGCTGATCTTCCGGACCATTAAAACACATATCGCTGATGGAGAAACCCAAAGCTTCGTCAGCAGCTTCAAAAACCTTGCGAGCGCAAGTATAGTTATCATAAAAATCTTTACACATACCTACAGTTTGGGAACCTTGTCCCGGGAATACAAATGCAATTTTGCTCATTGGGAAAACCTCTCTTTCGTCTTTTGCTCAATTGTTCTTGCAGGTTTATTTACTCCATTTAAGCACAATGGAAGACCATGTGAGGCCAGCACCGAAACCAACCAACAGTACTGTACCGCCTTTTTTAAGTACGCCCTGCTCCTGCGCCTCGCACAGGGCAATGGGAATGGAAGCAGCGGAAGTATTGCCGTATTTATCGACATTTACCCAAACTTTTTCCATTGGCATTTTCAAACGTTTAGCAGCACTGTTAATAATGCGGATATTAGCCTGATGCGGAACCAGAAGATCGACATCAGCCGGTTCAAGACCTGCTTTAGCTAAAGCTCGTTTAGCCGTTTTGCCCATGATCTGGATTGCAAATTTAAATACTTCATTGCCGTTCATATGGATAAAATGCTCTCTTGCATCTACTGTTTCGTGAGAAGCCGGTCTGCGGCTGCCTCCAGCCGGCTGGAACAGATATTTACCGCCGCTGCCGTCGCTGCCGAGATCGATACCCAAAACACCAAGACCATCCTCGACTTCACCAATGACCGCCGCTCCTGCACCGTCACCAAAAAGAACGCAGGTATTGCGGTCTTCCCAGTTCATAATGCGGCTTAAAGTTTCAGCACCGATGATGAGCGCTTTTTTGTACAAACCGGATTTTACCATCTGGCTTGCTACGCCCAGACTGTAAACAAAGCCGGAGCAGCCTGCGGACAGATCGAATGCGGCTGCGTTTTTAGCGCCGATACGGTCCTGTACCAGACAAGCAGTAGAGGGAAAAGCATGGTCAGCAGAAGCAGTTGCCACGATGACCAGTTCGATTTCTTCAGGGCTTACGCCTGCGTCAGCCAAAGCACGTTCTGCCGCAATAACGGACATATCGGATGTAGCTTCGCCTTCAGCGGCAATATGCCTGTTTTTAATGCCTGTACGTTCAACGATCCACTCGTCGCTGGTTTCTACTATTTTTTCAAGATCATGGTTGGTCAGCACCTTTTCAGGCACATAGCAGCCCAGACCTAAAATACCAACTGCTTTTTCCATTTATATTTCCTCGTTTCCTTTTCTTGATTTCACGATATTGCCGGCAATATGTTCAACTACATCACGCTCAGCAAAATCTATAGCCACGCCGATTGCATTTTTGATAGCCTTTGCTTTACTGCTGCCATGGCAGATAATAAAAGGTGCCTTGACACCCAAAAGCAGCGCACCGCCGTATTCAGCCGGATCAAGCCGCTTGGCAAGCCCCTTCATAGCCGGTTTGATCAAAAGTCCGCCCAGCTTGGCCAGAAAACCGCCATTCAAAATAGCTTCTTTCATTAACTTCATTATAGCACTTGCAAGACCTTCTGCAAACTTCAGGACTACATTGCCGACAAACCCGTCGCAGACGACTACGTCAACAGTGCCTTTGTTAATGTCACGGCCTTCTACATTACCGACAAAGTTGATATGTTCTTCAGCCTTGAGCAGAGGATAAGTAGCAAGAGCCTGCTCGTTACCTTTTGTTTCTTCTTCACCGATATTCAAAAGCCCGACGCGCGGATTTTTTATTTTCAGCATCAACTCAGCATAAACGCTGCCCATGATAGCACTTTGCACCATATGTTCGGGTTTGGCGTCGACTTTAGCACCGCTGTCTAAAACTACTGTCGTCCCGGTAAGACTTGGGATAGGAGTCGCGATAGCCGGACGTTCGATGCCCCTGATGCGTCCCAGTCCAAACAATGCTGCGGCTACTGCCGCCCCTGTGCTTCCGGACGATACCAGCGCATCACACTCTTTATCACGCAGCAGCTTCGTAGCAACGACGATAGACGCATCTTTTTTAGTTTTTACTGCTATACCTGGATGTTCATCCATATTAATAACTTCGCTGGAATGATGTACTGTGATTTTTCGTTCATCAGCAGCATTATATTCCACCAGCAGTTTTTTTATAATTTCGGAGTCGCCTACGAGAACGACTTCGCAGTCATACGCTCTGACAGCCTGGACAGCTCCCAAAACCAGTTCTTGAGGTCCATAGTCAGTTCCCATCACATCAACCGCAATTTTCACTATTTCTCGATCCTTTCGTTGGGCAGTGATACAATAATGAATTTAGCACGAAACACTTCTTCGTTATTGTTGCGAACTTTGACCCAGATAACATATTTATCATGCTCACGGCGGATCACCTCCGCCTTAGCGACTAAGGTTGCACCGGCATAGACCGGTACTTTATACTTAACATTACCTACCCCTGTCAAGGCCGCATCTGCATCGACTACAGCCAGAGCCAGGGTATTGGCCATCGCAAACATATAGTAACCGCGTGCGACGCCTGTTTTTTCCAGCACCATTTCCGGCGTTATTTTCAGCATCGAAATACCGATCTTATTCAATTCCAGATCAATAAGATCGCCGACAATATCTTTTTTGTCGATGGCTTTCAACTTTGTCTGCGCAGTTTCAGCCATCTGACGTGTACGTTCACGTACTTCCGGAATATTCATTCGCAGGCGATCCAAACGGATTGTCTGGATACTGACTTCAAGTGCTTTAGCAAGCTGCTCGTCTGTCAAAAATGGATTGCGTTCCAACATCTTGGACAGATGTTCCTGCCGTATTATTTTTTTGGAAGAATTCATTTTATCACCCGACTTTAGTACCAACTATTAATATCTAGAGGTATTATAAAAGCTCACAATAAAAAAAGCAAGTAAAAATTTTAATTCCATGCTTAATTTTCCTAATAATTCACAAGTTAGTCACAATCAAATGCCCGACGGTTTTCAAACAGCTTTTTTACTCTGGCTGTATCACTTTAGTACCAGCCAATAAAAAGCAAAAATCCCCGTACCGTTAAGGTACGGGGATTTAAAGCTGCAAGATTATTGTTCTTTAACGATAACTTGTTTGCCGTTGTAATAACCACATTCGGGACAAACGCGATGCGGCATTTTCATCTCATGACATTGCGGACATTCGACTAAGCCAGGAACTGTAAGTTTCCAGTTCGCACGACGGGAATCGCGGCGAGCTTTGGACATTTTTCTCTTTGGTACTGCCATCTTTGATACACCTCCTCAAGCTAATGAATGTGAATTTAATTTTTGATGAATTGCTTTAATGCCGCCAACCTGGGATCGACTGTGGTAGTATCACAGCCGCAGTCGCCTTTATTTCTATCGGCGCCGCAGACCGGACACAAGCCCTGACAATCGATCCTGCACAAAGCTTGAAGGGGCTCTGCCAGCAGGAGACTTTCACGAATCGGTTCCGTCAGATCGACGATATCAGATTCATAAATAAAAGCATCATTTTCGATATTCTCAGCACTTGCCGGATAGAATTTTTCCAATACTTCAGCCGTACTCTTACCTGTAAAGGCTTTAAGGCAGCGTCCGCAGGCCCTGTTGACCATGGCTTCAACCATAGCTTCCAAAAGCAAAACATCACCGGCATTGGATATCGTGCCTTTTACGGTCACCGTTCCTGTCAGCGGAAGATCCGCTTCGGTAATGTTCAATTCTGCTGGTTTCAGTTCATAGGAAAAGTCTTTTTTACCGACCAGTCTTTTCTTGATTTCTGCGACATTTATCTTTATCATATTTCACCAATCGTATCAATTATAGCTATGCTCTAAATCTTTGTCAAGAAAAAAGCGTAACTTTTATTATAATTTAATGATGCGGCGGCAGATATTCAGTGTATCACGGGCAATGACCAGTTCTTCATTCGTGGGAATCACAAAGATCTTGACCCGCGCCCTTTTGATACTGATTTCCATCTGTTTACCGCGCAGCTTGTTAAGTTCCGGATCAATACGCGTACCAAGATATTCCAGACCATTACAGATCTTATCACGCATAAACGGAGAGTTTTCACCCAGACCTGCTGTAAAGATGATGGCATCAACGCCACCCATGGCAGCAACATAACCGCCAATATATTTTTTGACCTTATAGGCAAAAATGTCTATAGCAAGCTGACTGCGTTCATCACCGCGGTTAGCGGCACTTTCCAGATCACGGAAATCACTGGATAGCCCTGAGATACCTAAAATACCGCTGCGACGGTTCAGATAATCGTCGATCTGCTGTGCATTCATATTTTCTTTTTCCATCAAAAAAGGAATGATAGCAGGGTCGATCTCGCCGGAACGTGTACCCATGACAAGTCCTTCCAACGGTGTGTACCCCATGCTGGTATCAATGGATTTACCATATTTGATCGCAGCAATGCTGGCGCCATTACCCAAATGACAGGTAATAAAACGCAGGTCGCTCATATGCTCGCCCATCATTTCGGCCGCCTGCTGGGCTACATATTTATGGGAAGTTCCATGGAAGCCATAGCGGCGCAGTCCGTATTTGACATACATTTCGTAAGGCAGGCCATACAAATAGGCAACTTTTGGCATAGTCTGATGGAACGCCGTATCAAAAACAGCTACCTGAGGAGTATTATACATCAGGCGCATACAGGCTTTGATACCATACAGGTTCGGCGGATTGTGCAGCGGCGCAATCTCAGCGCAGGCCTCGATCCCGTTCAAAACATCATCGCTGATCAGTACCGAATCGGTAAAGCGTTCGCCGCCATGTACTACACGGTGGCCAACAGCATCGATTTCATCCATACTGTCAATAACGCCATATTCTTCATTAGTCAGAGCATCCAGCGCCATCTGGATGCCAACAGAATGGTCAGGTATCTCGGCACTGATATCTACTGTGTATTTGCCCGTAGGCGTGTGTTTGAGAACAGAACCTTCCATACCGATCCGTTCGATCAGACCTTTGGCCAGCACCTGCTCGCCGTTCATATTAAGAAGCTGATATTTAATTGAGGAGCTACCGCAGTTGACAACGAAAATAATCACAGTTTTCCTCCATTTGTGCAAAATTTAGCTTGCGCTCATAGCACGTTTTATTATATCATATAGTATACACTATTTAAATGATAATCGCTAGTATAAACATTATAAATGAGGGAGAATATGAATGAGCAAAGCAATAGGAATCGTAGCAGAATATAATCCTTTCCACAACGGCCACGCCCATCATCTGCGCGAAGCAAAGCGGATAGCCGGCAACAGGCCTGTCATTGCCGCTATGAGCGGCAGCCTTGTACAGCGCGGCTTGCCTGCCCTGACTGACAAATGGACCCGTGCCAGAATGGCCGTTTTAGGCGGCGTTGACCTTGTTTTAGAGCTGCCGACAGTTTTCACCTGCCGCAGTGCGGAATTTTTTGCTGCAGGAGCTGTAAAATTACTGGCTGCTACCGGGATAGTATCGCATCTTGCTTTTGGTGCGGAAGCAGCCAATTCGCAGCAGCTGATGCTCACCGCAGAATTTTTGAACGAGCCTGTTTTTCAGGACGCACTGCATCATTATCTGGATGAAGGGCACAGTTATGCCAAGTCTTTAGAGCTTACGCTGGCGGAAGACCCTTCCATGCTGACGATTGCTGAACATCCTAACAATATCCTGGCTTTAGAATATTGCCGCCAGCTTCTGCACGGCGGTTACGAGATCGAACCTGTCGTCGTTAAACGCCGCGGCAGCGGCTATAAAGATAAAACCATCAACGGGCCTATTGCCGGCGCAACAGCCATTCGTGAGCATTATCGCGGCTATGGCATCGATGAAGCGCTGCTCAGCACAGTTCCGGCAACTACAGCCCAGCTGCTGCGTGAGGCAGATCTTCAGCACCGAATGGATATCAGTGATAAAATTCTGAACCATCTGCTTTTATACAAGCTGCGTTCTTTGACACCGGCCCAAATAGCCGCAGCCTGCCAATGCAGCGAAGGATTGGAAAACCGTCTGGCAGAAGCTGCTTCCTGCACTACATTCCAAGACGTAGTCAGCGCCACAGTTACCAAACGTTATCCCGCTTCACGTGTCAGAAGACTTCTGATGCAGCTTTTACTGCAGCAGTATCGCGCTATGTTCGATAATGCCAAAGACCCAGCTTACATCCGTGTTCTGGCCTTTAACGACCGCGGCCGCGAACTGTTGAAAGAAATGCAGGATTCTGCTCAGCTGCCTGTAATTATCAAACTGGGCCGCAACGTCTTGGAAAAATACGGAGAGAAAGTCGAGCAGCAGCTTTCCGTTGATATTGCGGCAACTAATCTGCTGACACTTTTGCAAAAGAACCACCAACCACAATATAACAACGATTATACTGTCTCTCCGATCTATATTCAAAAATAATAAAGCAACAAAACAAAAAGCCTTCCGCTTGAGCGGAAGGCTTACTTTTTTCAAAAGCTTATTCTTCGTCTTCTTCCTCTTCCATCGCCAGAAGTTCCATATCACGCTGAGGGCGTGAAGACATAACGCTTTCACGTTCAGCATTAACGGAAGCGCGGTTATCGTTTACAGCCTGTAAAGCGGACTGCAGACTACCGCTCAAATAGCCAAGCATATCATCGGCATATTGCAGCACATCGTGTTTTACACGCTCAACATAAGCATCAGCTTCGTCTTTCATTTCCTGCTGATTACGCAAAGCAGTACTCTTTACATCTTCAGCAAAGGCTTCTGCCTGTTTGGAAATTTCTTCCTGACGCATTAGTCTTTCAGATTCGGATTTTGCCAATTCTAAAATACGGTCAGCTTCGGTTTTAGCCTGCAAAACAATATTGTCAGCTTCTTCATGAGCTTTGGTGACGATTGCTTTTTGTTCTTCAAGCAGTCTGGTAGCGCTTTTGACTTCTTTGGGAATCGCTTCCTTCAAATCATCCAGGATACCCGCCAAATCGCTCTCTTCGATAATGATCTTATCAGTAAGAGGTATACGGTTAGCCTCAGAAATAAGGTTATACATTTCATCAAAAATTCTGTCCAAAGTCGCACTTGTACTTCTATCAATCATCATCAAACTCAACCTCTTTCTAATATTATTCTTTGCTTATAACAAGGCTTTTGATCCGATCTTCCACACATTCAGGAACAAGACCATGGATACAACCGCCAAAGGTTGCCAATTCTCTTATTCCAGAGGAACTTAGGAAAGAGTAATTAGCATTAGTCATAATAAAGACTGTTTCTAAGTTATTGTCTATTTTTTTTATGAGCAGAGCGCGCTGAAATTCATATTCAAAATCAGAAAACGCACGTAAGCCCCTTACAATAAAAGGAGCTTTTTCCTGCCTGCAGAATTCATTTAAAAGACCGGAAAAACAGGTTACTCTGGCATTAGGGATATGTTTTGTCGCATCCCTGAGCATTTCTACCCTTTCCTCCATGGTGAACATTGCTTTATCTTTACCCGGATTATGAAAAACGCTGATAATGATCTCATCAAACATTTGGCTCGCCCGTTCAAAAATATCGAGGTGGCCATTAGTAACCGGGTCAAAACTACCCGGACAGATCGCTCTACGCACTGTTTAACCTCCTAGAAGCTGCAACGCAGTCTGGTCATAAATTCAATTATCTTGTTCCTTATTCGACGTACGTTTCTGTATTCCTGCTATTTTTTTACAAATTTATTTTATTATTTTACAACATTTTATTATACTTTGGCAAATCTTATAAACGAAAGTAAAGTTTCACCATAGTGTTCCTGACGCACAAGCTCAAAGCACGCTGCCAGTACGCCTATTTCATCGTGCTTCGAATGTTCGATGATCAGATAGCCTCCGTCTTCAAGTACTTGAAAGTGTTCCATTTTCTGCAGAACTTTCTGAACCCAGCCTTTATTATAGGGAGGATCGCAGAATGCAAAATCAAATTTTAATCCCTGATGATGCAGATGTTCGATAATATTTACCGCGCTGCCTTTGAGAACCTGAACATCAGCCTCCGCCCGGCATTTAACGATGTTGCTTTGTACCAGGCGCAGCGATTCCCGGCTTTCATCGACAAAAGTAACCGCAGCAGCGCCGCGGCTCCACGACTCCAACCCCAGATTACCTGTTCCGGCAAACATATCCAACACACGTGCGCCAATAATTTTAGTGCCAATAATATTAAATAGAGATTCTTTGACCCTGTCAGCCGTGGGACGTACGTCCATATTCTTTGGCACAGTCAATTTCAGCCCCCGTGCCTTTCCCGTAATTATCCGCATTCAAAAAACTCCGTATCTGTAATATAATAAATATAACAAGAACGGCAAAGGAGACAGCCTATGAACAAGAAAAAGTTTATTCTGCTCGCATTACTGCTGCTCTGCGCCTATTTTTATGAACTATTCGGCGGTATGCCTGCAACTGTCCCATTTGCGCCTCAGCCTGTAAAAGCCGATACTTCGCTGCTGCTGGCTCCGTTAGACAGCCGCCCTCCCTGCAGCGCTATGGTCAGAAAACTGGGAGCACTGGCTTCTATCAACGTGATTACACCGCCGCAAGAACTTCTTGACAATTATAACACACCTGCTGATAAAGAAAAACTGTTTGCCTGGCTGAAAAATGAAATGCCGCAGCATCCAGCCGCAATTTTATCAGCCGATCTTTTAGTACACGGCAGTCTGCTGGGCTCACGCGTACCTTTGGGAACAATTAACGATGAAGAAAAGTTTTTGACTTTCGTAAACAAACAGCATGCTCTCAATCCACAAATCGATATGGCGTTTTTTTCCGTCATTCCAAGATTGCTGGTCAGCGATCAGCTTATACCGGACAGCTGGTATCAATGGCATCTGATGCGTTATGCAACATTAAAGGATATGGCAGAAACATTCGGCGATCCTTACTTTACCAGGCAGCTGCTGGCGATCGATGCACGCATACCGGATGATATTAAAACGAAGTACAGCAGTCTGTATGCCGATAACGACAGTTTTAACAAAAAACTGGTCCAGCTGGCACGCGCAGACGGTCTGACTTTGGCTATAGGGCAGGACGACGCCCAGCCATTCGGTCTTCCTAATCGTAATGCTAATCATGCGCTGGCATATATGAAACATGCAGCTTTAGGTTCCAGCGGGCTTATTACAAGCGGAGCTGATGAAATATCAGTTTTACTGCTGACCAGATATTATAATAAACTGTATAATTACAAACCGCGCATTTTTGTAGAGTATTCCTCGCCTAAAGTCGCAGCTAAAATCATGCCCTATATGCCCTGTTCTGTTGACGCAAGCATCCGGGACAAAATAGATTTTATCGGCGGTCAGCTTACAGATGATGCTGCTGTCGCCGACTTTATTTTATTCGTACACTGCGGCGACGATGACAATCAGCCTAATAAAGCTATGCTGCAAAAACTTAAAACCCTGCTTATATCAGACCGTCACATTGCGCTGGTTGATCTTACGGCCAACTATACTGAAAACGAACTTTTAATACCTAAGCTTTTAGAGGCTAAAGTACCGCTCAGCAGGCTGGCAGCTTTTTCAGGCTGGAATACTTTAAGTAATTCACTGGGAACCGCGCTTAGTCAAGCAACATTATTTACCGGCCAGCTGCACCGATTACCGCAATCAGAACATCCGTCACTGTATGCCCAAAATCTGAACTTCACAGTTGAACGTTTACTTGATGATTATGCCTATCAGAAATTAATGCATGCACAGTTAACTACATTACTGAAACTGAAAGGCTATAAGCCAACTGATTTGGGAGACAACAAGTTTTTTGCAGAAACACTTATTCGTGGCTTTTTACAGCGTCAAAAGATTCAGCTTCTATATGGAGACCTTGGCCGTACACCTTTTTATCGCAATAACGACAGCAATTATTATTTAACAGGTATCGACATCAATGTAAACCTGCCCTGGGCACGTATTTTCGAAATCAATCTTGATACAAACTGCAGTTTTGGGGAAAACCACAGACAGTGAAACAGCTTTGCCAACATTTAGTAAATAAATAAAAGCAGAATGTCGGCTTTTTTCTTTGACAAGAGCATGATATCATAATTGATAAACAAGAAGTCACCATTAATAGCTACAACAATATAGCTTAACTTTTGAAATAAAGAAGGGTTTATTTTATGATTTCTCTTTCAAGACTGATCATTTATGTTTTTATATTATGGTTTTGCTATATGGCGTATCTGGTAAAATTCAGATAGCTATTTGAAAAGAAACACTATGGGAAATTTTTTTCACTGCTCCAGCAAAAATTACTTTAAATACTTCCTTTAAAACAAAATAAAAAAGCCGCAGATACGCTCTGCGGCTAACTTTTTAAGTGGTCGGGGCGGCGAGATTCGAACTCACGGCCTCTTGTACCCGAAACAAGCGCGCTACCAAACTGCGCCACGCCCCGACTTAAGTTACATCACTTACTGCAACGTAAATATTATATAAAATAACAAATAGTTTGTCAATGATATTTTTTATATTTTTAAAATAAAAAGCTTCCCTGCTGCCAGAGAAGCTTTTCAGACATCAGCCTTGTGTAACTACACGAATATTAGTAACGTTGAATGCTTCTGCGATAGCAGGCAGGCATTCGCGTTCGATATTAGTACGGTGCAGCTCATTATCGGCGACCAGCATGATCCTCGGTCCGCTCAAATTGATATTATGCACATTACTGATCAAGCGTTTGAAACTGTCTTCTCCCAAGCTCTCTTTCAATTTGGCAAGGCCTTCCATCAGATACGGCTTTTCTTTAGCCATACGCTGTTCCAGCGGAGTAAACGGCACTGTAACTACACGCGCATCTTTAGCCAGTACAAAATTTTCCTCATGCTCGCCTGGTACTACTAAGTCATCTCTCATGGTTTTCCCTCCTTCACTGCCTAATTGTTACAGAATTATTATAAATTATTGACGATTTGCAGTCAAGCCGGCAGGATTATTATAACTTAAAGCGAATATATATAAAATATTTTGAATTTATGATGGGAGTTGTTAATATGTCTTTTTTTGAAGAGTTTAAAAAATTTGCTATGCGCGGAAATGTTATCGATCTGGCAGTCGGCGTTGTTATCGGCGGTGCCTTCGGCAAAATAACATCGTCTTTAGTAGATAATATTATTATGCCCCCTTTGAGTCTCTTATTTGGCAAAGTAGATTTTTCCGGACTATTCATCAGCCTGAACGGACAGCATTACGATACTTTAAAGGCTGCTCAGGATGCACATGCCCCTATTTTAGCCTACGGTCTTTTTATAAATACTATCGTTAATTTCCTGATCATTGCTTTTGCTATTTTTGTACTGATCAAACAAATCAACAGGCTTACGCCTCCGCCGGCTCCGGCTCCAGAACCGCGTTTATGCCCCTTCTGCAAAACTGCAATCGCTGACGATGCGACCCGTTGCCCGCACTGTACTTCGCAATTATAAAAACAATTCATTTTTGTGCATCAAAGGCGCTTCTTTCAGTAAGCGTCTTTTCTTATTTGCGAAACCAGCCCATTCGTTGTATAATGTTTAGAAGATTTGCTTCTTCACTTTATCACGAGGAAGTTTCCAGTAATATTAGGAGGTTATTTCATGTCCGTTTATGACGTATTAAAGGAACGTGGTTTTTTAAAGCAACTCTCCCACGAAGATGAGATCAAAGAGCTGCTGGAAAAGGAAAAAATCACTTTTTATATTGGTTTCGACCCCACAGCCGACAGCCTGCATGTAGGTCATTTTATTGCTTTGATGGTTATGAGCCATATGCAGCGTGCCGGACATCGTCCAATCTGTCTTTTAGGAGGCGGGACCGGTATGGTTGGCGACCCCAGCGGCAAAGACGATATGCGTAAAATGCTGACTCCTGAATTTATCTCTCATAACATAGCCTGCTTTAAAAAACAGATGGCACGCTTTATCGATTTTTCTGAAGGCCAGGCTATTATGGTCAACAACGCCGACTGGCTGCTTGAACTGAATTATATCGAACTGCTGCGCGATGTCGGTGTACATTTCTCAGTAAACCGTATGCTGACAGCGGAATGCTTTAAAAAACGTTTGGAAAAAGGCCTGTCTTTCTTCGAATTCAACTATATGATCATGCAGTCTTATGACTTCCTGCAGCTGTTTAAAAAACACGGCTGTATCATGCAGCTCGGCGGTGATGACCAATGGTCCAATATGCTGGCCGGCGTTGAACTGATTCGCCGCAAAGAACAGAAACCAGCATACTGCATGACCTGTAAATTACTTACTACCAGCGATGGACGCAAAATGGGCAAAACAGAAAAAGGAGCCCTGTGGCTCGATCCAGAAAAGACTTCACCATATGATTTCTACCAATACTGGCGTAATATCGACGACAGCGACGTTGAAAACTGCCTGTCACTCCTTACCTTCCTGCCTATGGAAGAAGTACGCCGCTTAAGCTCCCTGCAGGATGCTGAGATCAACGAAGCAAAAAAAGTTCTGGCTTATGAGGTAACAAAGCTGGTACACGGAGAAGCTGAAGCTGAAAAAGCACAACAGGCTGCTGAAGCACTGTTTGGAGGAGGCGGCGCACTTACCGATGTCCCGACTATTGAAATCACTGCTGCTGACGCCGAAGGTAAAATAATTGATGTTTTGACCGCAGGTAAAATATTCAGCAGTAAACGTGAAGCCCGGCAAATGATCCAGCAAGGCGGACTTTATATTGGCGAAAATACAGTGTCCGATCCTGAGGCAAGCTTTGCGCCTTCAATGTTTGATGTAGAAAAAAGCCTGCTTATCCGTAAGGGTAAAAAGAAGTATTTCCGCCTCATCATCCAGTAATTTAAAGGCTGCCTGAGGGCAGCCTTTACTTAATAGTAGAATTATCAGAATTTTATATCTATTCACGATGGGAGACTTTTTATGAAACAGAACCTGACGTTTTGGGAAATCTTACCAGTAGGGTTAATGCTCTTTTCGTCCTTTTTCGGTGCCGGCAATCTAATCTTTCCACCGGCATTAGGCCAAGCCGCAGGCGACCATTTCTGGTCAGCTGCGATTGGCTTCTGCGTTACCGGCGTAGGTATGCCGCTTTTGGGTATTATTGCTATGGCACTAACTAAAAACGATAACCCCAATGCCCTGGCAGATCCTGTTCATCCGAACTTTGCCAAAATCATAGTTATGCTGGCAGTACTGACGATCGGCCCGTTGTTTGCGATTCCTCGTACAGGTGCGGTGTCTTATGACGTCGGTATCAGACCTTTTGTCCCTGAAGACTACTATACCGCAGGTTTGGCTATTTATTCGCTTTTCTTTTTCATCGTAACCTATGTCTTATCTATAAATCCATCTAAACTGGTAGACTGGCTTGGAAAAGTTTTAACGCCAATGCTGCTATTAAGTCTGGCTGTACTTATCATCAACGTTCTGCTTGCTCCAATGGGTCCTATGCAGCCGGCAACAGGCAGTTATATAAACCTTCCTTTTCTCAGCGGCTTTCAGGATGGTTATAACACAATGGATCTTCTGGCGACGCTTCTCTTCGGCGCAACCGTCATCAATGCCATTAAACTCAAGGGTATCACCGATGACCGTCTGCTGACAAAAATCTGTGTCTACTCCGGTTTGATCGCAGCATTTTTCCTAGCTCTTATTTATGTAGCATTGGCTTATACCGGCGCTACCAGCGTCAGCATTCTTGGAATTTCTCCTAACGGCGGTGTAGCTTTAGCTGATATCGCCAACTATTATCTTGGTGCGGCCGGCAATGTTGTTTTATGTCTAATGATCTTTTTTGCCTGTCTGACCACAAGTATTGGCCTGACAGCTTCTGCAGCCTCTTATTTTACCAAAGTAACACACGAACAGGTCCAATACCAGAGGTTTGTAGTGGCGATCTGTGTTTTCAGCTTTGCTGTTTCCAACGTTGGTCTGACTAATATCATCTCTTTTTCGATACCTATTCTCTGCGCCCTTTATCCGATTATTATTGCTTTAGTTCTGCTGGGAGTAACCTCTAAGCTTTTCCATGGCGATAAGCGAGTTTATCGCTGCTGCCTGTTCTTTACAACTATTTTTGCCTTGCTGGATGGACTAAAGGCAGCAGGTATCAAACTTTCAGCCTTAGAAACCATACTTGGCAACACAATCCCCCTTTATGCCGACGGCTTCGGCTGGATCGTACCTTCAGTCTGTGGCGCTTTATTAGGATTGCTTTGGAAACTTCTGGTTCCAGCACAAACTAAATAATCCATTTTCAAATTTATGCGCAGTTTTTTTAACTGCGCATTTTTATTTCACAAATAAAACAGCATCTATCAAGCAGGAAAAGAGTTATAATAAAGAAAAGGAGTGTGATATTATGACACAGACGAACGGCTTTTTTACTACCTCAGACCAGGCGCATCTTTATTATGAAGTTCATGGTAAAGGTCAGCCACTTTTTCTTGTACATGGCTGGCAGTGTTCTTCCAGATTTTGGCAGCACAATATTCCAGAACTTTCCAAGCACTTTCAGGTAATAGTTATGGATAACCGCGGGCACGGCAAATCCTCCAAAGGTCTGCAGGGCCAAATCGTTGCCCGTTACGCACAGGATATCCGCGAACTTTCTGAATTTCTGGGTCTGAAAAATTTTATCCTCATGGGCTGGTCTTTAGGCGGACCTACAGTGCTTTCCTATTGGCAGCAATATAAAACCGACAGCAATCTGATCGGTCTGGGGCTGATAGATATGACGCCATTCCCTTTCAGTCCTGAAGAATGGAACAGTCAGGGTTTGCGCAACTACAATATGGAAGGGTTCAATGCACAGGTCAACCGATTGGTCAACGAACGGGAAGAATATTTTAAATTTTTTGCAAACGCAATTTTTAAAGACGGCAAACGACCAGCCGGCACAGACTGGGTAATTGAAGAATTCCGCAAGCTGCCGCCCTGGCTCTCAGCAGCCATCTACAGCGACTATATTGCAACAGATTTCACTAACGTTCTGCCAACAATAACTGTTCCCACGCTGGTCGTCAACGCCGACGGACCTGTTTTTGCCTGGGGAATCAAGCAGGGCACTTACCTGACGTCTCTAATCCCCAATGGTAAATTTGTAGCTTTTACAGAAAGCGGTCATATGCTCTTTTATGAAGAAGCAGAAAAATTCAATCAAACAGTCAGTGATTTTATCAAAGACTGTCTGCCCCAGAATGTTTAACTAAAAAAACAAAAGGCTCCCGAAAATTCGGGAGCCTTTAACTTTTTAAAATCGGCGCAAGTGCTTCAGCAATGCTGCGCATCCCGCTTTGATCTCCGCATACGTAATTTCAAAATCACCAGTATACCAGGGATCAGCAATGTCACGCGGCAACTCGGTAAAATCCAGCAGACGATGCACCTTTTCCTGCGGGTCACTGCCTATGATCCGCAGAATATTACTGATATTGGCACGATCCATACCCAAAATAAGATCATATTTTTCATAATCTTCTTTGGTAAGCTGCACAGCATATTTATCCGCCGCACTGATATGATCCTGCGCCAGTTTTTTACGTGTTCCCTGATGCACAGGATTACCTATTTCTTCCCTGCTTGTACCTGCCGATGCAATCACAAACCTGTCCGCAAGCCCTTCTTTTTTGATCATGTCCTTCAGCAAAAATTCTGCCATTGGCGAACGACAGATATTACCGTGACAAACAAACATGATACGATGAGTTCGTTCCATAAAACCTCCTCAAGTTCTGCAAAACAATGTAATAAGAACAATATTTTAACGCTGTCATATCAATAGTTTTTGATATGCAAAATTAATGATTATCTGCTTAGTAATCTGGCTGCTTTTATTATACTAAAGGCTGATAAAATTAGAAAGAAAAAACTTTATGTTTTATTTATTCTCTCCCCCATGCTCCGTCCCAAACGATACGACGATAATTTTCTTTATCAGTATCGCCTTCGGTATTGAAGCACAACACCACCGAATTTTCGTCCAGCTGCAAGGCCTGTTTCAGATCACTTAAGCGCTCGTCGCGCATGGCTTCTGCCACCAGTCCCACGGTCGCCGCACCGCTTTCACCTGCACTGACTTTCGTATCACCCGCCAGCGGATTTCCCAAAATACGCATTCCCTGAGCAGCGGTATAATCAGGACAGCTGATAAAACCATCGCTCAAATTTCCAAGTATTTCCCAAGCAATACTGTTTGGCTCTCCACAGGCCAGTCCAGCCATAATCGTCTCAAGACGGCCTGTTACACTATGCAAGCTGCCATCATTTGCCGCGGCTGTCTGATAAAGGCAATCGGCCCCTTTGGGTTCAACTATAAAAGTCAGCGGGCAGGAACTGCCATAAATATCAGCAAAAAATCCCTGTACAGAACCTGCCAAAGAGCCAACCCCGGCCTGCAAAAAGATATGCGTAGGCTTGACCGGCAGCTGCTCATACGCTTCCAAAGCCATTGTCATATAGCCCTGCATGATCCACAGAGGTATCCTTGTATACCCATCCCAAGCTGTATCCTGTACAATGATCCAGCCGTTTTTCTGTGCCAGCTCACTGGTATATCGTACTGTATCATCATAGTTCATATCTGTGATTTCGGTCTGCGCACCTTCGGCACGAATATTGGCCAGACGTTCTGCCGCAGAGCCCTGAGGCATATAAACTATCGCCTGCTGCTTCAATCTGTTGGCTGTCCAGGCAACACCACGCCCATGATTACCGTCAGTAGTTGTAATAAATGTTTTGCTCCCCAACAAACTGCGCACCTCATCTGAGACCAGACGCATATAAGGTAAATCATCTATATCTTCACCTAATTCATTAGCGATATAACTACCAATAGCAAAACTGCCGCCCAGAACTTTAAAAGCATTGAGTCCAAAGCGATAGGATTCATCTTTGACAAAAAGGTTTTTGATACCCAAATGCTGCGCCAGACTGGTAAGTTCTATCAGCGGTGTTGGACTATACTCTTTGAAACTGCTGTGAAAACTCCGCACTCGACGTGCCTGCTGCTCAGTAAAAGCTTCCGTTTTCGCTGCAATTTTCCGGTTGCGCTCACGCAGCACCCACTTAAACCTTGCTTTTTCCATAGTTTCCTCCCTGCACATCAGTTAATATTATAAAAAATGCCGCGACAGAAGTTACCATCACGACATTCTCATCATTTAACCAATATCAAATTCTGCCGCTCCGGCAGCCTATAATATGCAAACACAAATAGCGGTATTTATTCACCGAGAAGCCTTTATAATTATGTCGACTTCCTCCGTAAAATTCTGCATTCCTGTTCACCGCAGCACCTTCAGCTTACAGCAAACGATACCTGATCTAGAACATTATGTCGCCGGGTTCATAATCAACGGTCGTTTTGACAAAGGCCAATTCGTTGCAATACGGATATTGTGGGCAATATACACATTCTTTCCAAACCTTCTGCGGGAGCTTTTCTTTCGCCGTTTCGATATAATCACATTTTGCAAAAAATCCCGGCTGATAAGTAAGGGTAAAGAACATCTTCACTCCGCGTTCAATGCCTTCAGCTTCCAGCAGTTCAACCATTTTTCGTCCAATTCCCTGTGTTTTACGTTCAGGATCAACAGCTAAAGAACGAATCTCAGCCAGACGATCCCAAACAAAGTGCAGTGCGCCGCAGCCAATCACATGATTGTTCTCAACGGCCACCACGTAATCGCGCAGATTTTCATAGATGGAATTACGCGAACGCGGCAGCATCAGGCCTTCGGCAGCATAATCATTGAGCAGTTTATGAAGCTTCTCTACATCATCAAAAGTAGCAGAGCGATAAATAACCATGGGCGCACTCCTTTCATTTTGTATTTTCTCAATATTACCATTATTGAGCCGTAAACACAATATATTTTTATAAGCGTTTTTTTAGCAAGTCGGCAGCCGCTGTCAAAGCAATAAGCATAGCCGACGGTCTTGGCGGACAGCCTGGCACAGCTATGTCTACCGGCAATACTTTATCCAATGCACCGACAATAGCATAGGTAGACCCATACGTTCCTCCGCTGGCAGCACAGGCACCACAGGCCATTACCAGCTTCGGTTCTTCCATTGCTTCATAAGTCATTTGCACTGCCTGCGCCAAATTACGTGTTACCACGCCTGTAACCATTATCATATCAGCATGTCGCGGTGAAGCCACAAAAGCAATACCAAAGCGATGCAGATCATACAGCGGATTACTCAAAGCACCCATTTCAAAATCGCAGGCATTACAGCTGCCGGCATCCAAATGCCGTACATGCAGTGAACGCCCCAGCTTGGCCCTGATCTCTCGTTCTATGATCATCTGTACATCTGTCAATATCTCCGGCAAAGTATCAATATCAGTATGCAGCAGCGCACCTGCAGCACACGCTTCTACACATTTACCACAAAAAAGGCAGCGTTTATAATCCAATACTGGTTTACCATCACACAGCGCAACAGCACCAGTCGGGCAAACAGCCGCACATTTTGCACAGCCATTACAGTCAGTTCCACAAGTCAGTTGTCCCCGCATTCTTGGAGCACCGCTGGTCGTTACATCTTCTGTTGTTATCTTATTGGCCAAAATCCCCTGTAACAATTTAAGCATTATTGTTCCTCCCTAACGATCCAGACAGGCATAGCATAATTCAAAGCTTTTATTGATCAGCGGAAAATCCGGAATAATATCTCCCTGCACAGCTATGGTAAGCGCCGGCCAGTTAGGATAGGAAGCTGAACGGATAAACAATCTTTCGATACATCCGTCTGCATCCAGCATCAGCCAATGCAGATTACTGCCACGTGCTGATTCGCTGATCCCCCAGCTGCCAGTCAGAGTTTTATACGCCAATTCGCCGTAATGCAGCTGCGAATCGTCTTGCTGCAACAGCTTCAATGCTTTTCTAATCAAAGTGATCGATTCGGCAACCTCACCCATCCGTACCTGCAGCCTGGCATAGACATCGCCGTCGGTTTTCGTAATTACATTAAAAGGCAATTCGGCATATAAACCATATGGCAGATCCCTGCGGCAATCACAGTCCACACCCGAAGCTCTGGCTCCAACTCCGACCAGCGCTAGGTCAAGCGCTACATTTTTACTGATAATACCAGTAGTTTTAGCACGATTCAAAAATCCGTCCTGCTCGGCAATGATCTGCACAATATCGTTGTATTCATTTTCAACTTTAGTTAAAGCAACTGTTAGTTCAGTGCATAAAGACTCAGTTAAATCATATTTTACACCGCCCGGAACTATCAGGCCACGCAGAAAACGATTGCCGGCTATCGCCTCATTACAGCGCAGCAGTATTTCCTTCAAGCGGCTGCCCATACTGATAACAGGCGCAAATCCGACTCCGGCACACATATTACCTGTATCGCCGATGTGATTATAAAGACGTTCCAACTCTGCAGCTATTGTACGGATAAGCCAGGCTCGTCTGGGTACATTCTGACCGGACAGCTTTTCCAGTGCCTGACAATACGACAAGGTATTGGCCACAGAACAGGCACCGCAAATCCGTTCTACAATCAGCAGTGCTTCCTCTGGAGTTTTACCTTCTACTGCTTTTTCGATTCCCCGATGAGTAAAAAACAACTTGGCATCTAACTGCAGAATAGCTTCACCGGCCTGGCTGAATCGAAAATGCCCCGGTTCAATGATACCTGCATGAATAGGACCGACAGGTACTTCGAACAGCCCATCTCCGTGCGAAACAGCCATTTCATACTTTCGCTCTCCACGCACATCAGCATCAATATCAACACATTTGCGCAGCGGATGAAAATCTTCAGGATAAGTTTCATGCAAAACCAACGGCCGCAGATCCGGATGATCATCCGGTATAAACCCGAACATATCATGCAGTTCACGTTCATACCAGGCAGCAGCCGGTAAAACAGGTGTTAATGCTGGATAATGAAGATCACTGCCTGCATCAAATTCAGCCTTTAAGATATCTATATCATGCTTTTCTTTATTTTCAAACAGACAGTAAACAGCATACCCGCCGCCGAAGCTGGTTTCATCGGCCCCGAACATTGCTGTCAGCGGATGCCTGCCACCGCGTGAATAAATATTAGCAGCCCCCCGCAGACCTTCTGGTTTAACCTTCATCAAAATTGACCGCCTCCTACTATCCGTACCGCCTGAGCCAGCAGTTTTTCCAAATAAGGTATTTCACCGATTCCGGCACCTATGATGACGCTGCCTAAAAGCAGCGCTGCCAGAAACGGCGTATCCGCATGCTCAAGCAAGTCTCCGACAGGCTTTCGTTTAGCTTTATCACACAGCATTCGTAAGGCATGGTACAAAATACCGATCAGTATCCCGGCAAGCAGAACAATGATCACTATACCCAACAGATAGCGCCCGCTTAAAAACAAACTGTATAAAATATAAAATTTACTAAAAAACAAACCCAACGGCGGCATACCTAAAATTCCAATAATACCCAGAAGCCAAAACGTCGCAGTATGAGGTACATCACCGATCATTCCATGAATACGCATCATATTTTTAGTCTGATATTCCTGCACTATAGTACCAGCTATATAGAACAATACAAATTTGATCAGTGCATGATTAAACATATGCACTAAGGTCGCGCCAATAGAAAGCTGGCTGAAAACACCGATACCCGCTATCATCAGACCTATATTTTCCATTGAGGAATAAGCCAGCATACGCTTGATGTCGCGCTGCACTACTACAAACGGTACAGCTACAGCAATGGTCAGTGCCGCAAATGCCAGGCACAGCGTACTGATAAATTCTACACCTACAGTCGGTATCACAACTACTATGTTACGCAGCAATACATAAATAGCGCAGGTACATAAAGCTCCGGATAAAAGGCCGCTGGTCAGAGACGGAGCTTCTGAATAAGCATCAGGCAGCCATGTATGCATCGGAGCCATACCGATTTTAGTACCATAACCAATAAAAATAAATAAAAAAGCCAGCTTTGTCAGCGACGGGTTAAGAAGTTCTGCATGTTCGGTCAGCCACAGCCAGCTCAAAGCCTTTTCAGCCCCAAGTGCCGAAATCTGCGCATAATACAGGATCATTGTTCCCAAAAGTGCCAGACAAATACCAACAGTACAAACCATCACATATTTCCAGGTCGCTTCCAGAGCACTGCGGGTAAATTTAAATGATACCAGAAAAGCAGACACCAACGTTGTCGCCTCGATAGCGACCCACATCAATCCCAGATTTTTTACCATCAGTACCAGAAACATAGTCCAAACAAACATCTGGAACAAAGCATAATAACGGCCAATCAAACCAGGCGTACGGCTAAGATAGCCACGGCTGTGCTCGCGCAGCAGATATGACTTGGAAACCCATGCTGCCGCTACATATAAAGCTGTAATGATCAGTATTACCCAGACATTAAGCGCGTCCAGATAAACATATTCACTGTTAAAAGGCTGTGTTGGCGTAAAACTCTGTGCTAAAAGAATAACTGCAACGCCTACAGCAGCAGCAGTCAATCGATTAAGCCAGTGCAGCAAACTGCCGCTGCCTAAAACGCCGCTGATAGCTAAAGCCGCACAAACCACCGGCAAAGCAAAAATTATATAAATCAGCTCCAGCATCCCGTCACCCCTTCAGCTTTCTCAACACATTGGTATCTGTCGTCATAAACGACAAACGCAGACGGTTAGTCAGTATTACCAGTACCATGACAGCAATCAGCACGTCCAAAAAGATACCCATTTCTATAACCAGAGGCAGACCTTCCGTCATCGCCATCCCTAAAAGGTAAATGCCATTTTCCATTGTTATCAAGCCTACCATCTGCATAATAGCTCGGCTGCGCATAACGATCAACGTCAGACCAGTCAAAATCATTACGATGGAAAGCGCCAGAATATCGCGACCTTCCACTCCGGGCAGCATTTTATCAACAATAAGATAACTCAGAACCAGAAAAACTGCACTTGCGGCAGTTGAATAATTAACATTGATCTCTGAAATGAGCTCACGCTCATCAGCCAGCTTACTGACAAGCCGCAGCATTGCATAAGGCACTAAAAGGACTTTTACGATAATTGTCAGCAGTCCCGGAGCATAAATATGAATCCCCTCGCCATGCGCAATACCGGAAATAAAGCAGGCAAGAGCAATAACAGCCGATTGAACACTAAGGCAGATGATTGCCCGGCGCAGGTCCATAATACGGGTCTGCAAAAAGACAACGAACAATAAGACGATTACCAAAAAATTCATCATACCCCTCCTTACTGCGCTACAATTGCCAGCAGCAGTAAAATACCGGCTGCGGCCAGATATACGCGAACTTTGAACAGACGCATTTTATTCTTCAGAGTTTCCATAACACTTACCGCTGTCGCTGCCAAGAGCACTTTCACTGCCAGCGGCAGTGAAAGCGGCAGATACAACAACGAAAACAAGACCAAAAATACTAATGTTTTCAGCATGCTTGCCCAATGGATCACTGCCAGCAACCGTCCGGAATATTCAAGGAGCATACACTCGTGAATCATTGTCAGTTCCAAATGCGTATCAGGATTATCGACAGGAATTCTTCCATTCTCAGCCAGCAGCAGGCAAAAGAAAGCAATACATGTCAGCACGCTGGCTACGCTTAAATAAACCGCCTGAAAATCAAGCGCCATTCCCGCTAAAGTTGTGCTGCCACTGCGCAGCGCATTCACCAGTACAGCCAGCAAAATTACAGGTTCTGCTAAAACAGAAATATAAATTTCACGGGATCCGCCCATGCCGCCAAACGCCGTAGCCGTATCCAGAGACGATAAAGTCATAAAAAAGCGCCCCAGCGTTAGAACACCAATAAAAACAAAGACATCTCCAAAACTGAATTGAGTTCCAAAAAAGTTAGGCAGCATCGCCGCTGCCACTACTACACTGGCAAAATATACCAGCGGCGCAATAATAAAAACCAGACTGGTATAAGGCGTAAGTATTGTAGGCTTCTGCCACCATTTATAAAGATCGAAATATTCCTGGAAAATACTGGAACCGATACGATTCTGCAGCAAGGCTTTCACTTTTTTTATGATACCGGCAACTAAAGGAGCGCTGCACAAAAGCAGCAACACTTGTGCCAGCATCCAGCCCAAATCATAAATATGCATAGCCATTTACATCGCCCCCCAAATCAAAACCAAAAGCATAGCCACCATTACATAACTGATATACAGACGTACGCTGCCCTGCTGAATACGACGCAGAAAAGAAGCAGACCAGACCATATAGTGCTGAATCGGTACATATAGCTTTTCTGTAAACTGATCCGGGATCGATAATTTATATTCCATCTGCCGCCCAAAATACGGATTACCCTTTTTCAGATAGGTTGCCGTTCGCTTTGGCTTCAGCAAAAAATCAAAAGCCCGGCGGAGCGGCTTTGAAAAACCAGTAGCTGAATATTGCTGGCGCGCTGTAGGATAAGTACCGCAGTTCCAAGTAACTTCACGATGAACAAAGCTTTTATCGCCGCAGGTCATAAGGGCCACAGCCAGTAAAACAACCGACAATACTGTCAATAGCAGTAACGGTGCATAAACTGCATAACTTCCGCTGCCAAACCACCAAACCTTCTGCATATCTGCAAAACTGCGCCAAAGAGTTTGCTGGTTCTGCACTGCCGTTTGCAGCACAGCGACTACCGGCCCCGGGACAATACCAAGCAGCAATACCAATATTGCCGCCAACCCCATTCCCAAACGCATCGACCAATCGCTTTCGTGAGCACGTTCTACGAGCCTGCTTCTATTCCGGCCCAAAAAAACTACTCCATAAAGACGCACAAAGCAACCAACTGCTAAAGCACTTGCTAAACCGAACAGAACAAAAGCCAGTGCTCCTAAAAGCCGCAGCCCCTGTCCTTCACTGCTGCCGGCCAAAGTAACAAAACTCTGCAGTGCGAGCCACTCCCCCACAAAACCACCTGTCAGAGGCAGGGCAGACAAGCCCATCGAACCTACCAGTGTAAAAACCGCAGTCCATGGCATCAATTTACCCAAGCCACCCATTTTTTCAATATCCTTACTATCGGTAGCATGCATTACAGCCCCTGCCGACATAAACAACAGTGATTTCATCACCGAGTGGTTCAAGGAATGTACAACAGCGGCCAAAAAACCAATTAATGCATAGTCATGCCGTGGCGTTGTCATAAGTACCATCCCACAACCAAAAGCTCCGAAAATAATCCCCATATTTTCTACAGATGAATATGCTAAGATCCTTTTGATGTCTTTTTCCATCTGTGCATATAAAGCACCCAAAACTGCTGATAGCAGACCTACCACCAGCACAAAAGCCCCCCACCAGAATTCCATCGGGCCAAGAAACTGAAAAATAAAACGTCCGAAACCATATAAGGCTATTTTCAGCATAACGCCGCTCATCAGCGCCGAAACATGACTTGGTGCAGCAGGATGCGCATTAGGCAGCCACACATGCAGCGGCAATAACCCCGCTTTTAATGCAAAACCGGCAAAAGCAGTGATAAACGCCGCATTACGAACATTATCACTCAACACTCCCTGACCGAGCACAGCAAAATCTAAAGACCCTGCCTGACTGCCTATCATCAAAAAAGCAATCATGATTGCCGCTGTTCCGATATGGGTCATAACCAAATATTGATACGCTGCATTATGTGCAGCTTTTTTTTCAGCTTCGTGGTTGACCAGCAGAAAGCTTACTACGGCCATCAGCTCCCAAGCCAGTAAAAAACTGAAAACATCAGCAGCCAGTAAAACCAGCACCATAGAAAGCAAAAATGCATTCCAGAGTCCTCCCAAAAGTCTCAGCCTTTTACCCAGATAGCTTTTCGCATAACCCCAAGCATAAATGCTCGTCACTGTTCCTGCCAAGCCCGTAATCAATAAAAAAACTGCGCTCCACCGATCAGCATTGAAAGTAAAAAATGCCCAGCTGCCGCTCAGCAGGCTCCCACTTTCCTGCATCAGATAAGCCGCAGACTGATACAGCAGAGCTCCGCTGCCAAATACTGCTGCCAAAACCGCACAGTAATGTGCTGCCATCTCCATTTTTTTAGGAAACAGTGCCGTAGCGGCACCCATACCATACACAGCAAGCGTTATATATATAAGTTCCATTCCCATCTACCTCACATTCAAAACTCAAAAAAGCTCATAAAAAAACGTATATATTATACCACATTCTTCATAATTTAGCACTCATAAATATTAACAAACCCTTGTAAAATCTACGTTAATACAAAAAAATCCTATTTGCATACGCAAATAGGATTTTTGTAGATTTTATAAAATTTTCTGTATACGACTATAAACCCGCAAAGCATTGCTGTAAAAAAATGCTTCCTGATGTTCTTCCGGGATTAGTTGACGCATTATCGCTATATAATCAGGAATATTGATTAACGGCCAATCACTGCCATACATCAATTTGTCCCAGCGGTTCATATAACGCAGCCACATACCCAAATAATCAAAATAACCCTGATTCTGCCTATAAAAATGCGGCCCCGGTATTCCTTCCAGTAAACCGGACAGATCTACAGCTACATTATCATTTTTCGTAGCCACCTCAGTTGCGTCAAGCAGCCATGGATTTCCGCAGTGACAGATAACAAACTGCACGTCCGGGAAATCAGCAGCTACCTCATCCACTGTCAACGGGTGGGCATAACGCAGTTTAGCAGCAGGCGTTGCTGTATCGCCTGTATGCACTGCCACAGGCACATTATAATGCCGGGCCAATTCAAACAGCGGATAATGACGTTCATCATAAATAAATACAGGCCGGTAACCTGGATAAAACTTTATGCCCAGACAATGAGGATCACTCAGATAGTGCTCAAATTCCTGAGCTGTTTTTTCAGCATTTGCCAGTGTAATATCTTCACTTTTGACGCCTAAACAATACCCCATTGAAAGAGGCTGGTTATAATTTTTCTCATCAAAAGGACCACTTAGATTAATCAGTCTCGGTGTACTGCCGCCGTAACGACTGGGCGCATCTTCAGAATTACCCATCGCCACAGCAAAAACAATATTATTCTCTTGGCATATCTGCTGCCAACAAGCCGCAGTATTTTCATGTCCTGCATTTTCTGCGACCTCATAAAACTTGTCTATATCATAATAATGCATATGCGCGTCAATGATTTTCATAAAATGCACCTTCTTTCATACAATTCCATTATAACACCTTTGACGATAGCCGATGCAGTTTTATTATTTACGAAAAAACAGCCCTTATTTATAAAGGGCTGTTAAAAAATCATTTATCAGGCTCTTAATTTAGCTTTATATTCTTCTCCTACTTTATCAACTACATTTTTAATTACCGTATCTATCTCCGTATCAGTCAAGGTACGATCACCGGCCTGGAAAGTAAGATTAAAGGCCATGGATTTACAGCCGTCTGCTACCTGCTTACCGGTATACACATCAAACACCTTTACATCAGCCAAAAGCTCGCCTGCATTAGCGCGAATCACGCCTTCAAGCTCGCGCATACTTACTTCCAACGGTACAACGACAGCTATATCACGCGAAGTACCGGGGAATTTAGGCAGATGTTTATATTTAGGCACCTTAACAGCAGCAGCGACCAAAGGTTCGATTGCCAGCTCCAGAACATATGTTTCACTGCTCAGTTCAAAGTTAGCAGCAACCGTGGGATGCACTTCACCGAAATAACCAATCAGCTCTCCCTGATATTCGATTGCGCAGCTCTTTCCCGGATGCAGATATGGCTGTGTTGCCAGTATCAGCTTGTAATCAGTGACCTGTAATTTGCTCAAAAGCCCTTCTACGACACCTTTCATATCATAAAAGTCTACATTATCTTTTCCCTCAGTCCAGTTTAACACATTACGTTTACCGCTCATTGCAGCGCACAATACACGCTTTTCAACCGGGAACTCTGTCAAAGGCAGCGCTTTCGGCAGATAAGTGCGCCCGACTTCAAAAATTTTGACACTTTCACTTTGACGTGCCAAATTATAAGCAACTGTACTTAAAATACTTGGTACTAAAGTAGTGCGCATAACTTTGAATTCATCGCTGATCGGATTCATTACTTCAATAAACCGACGGCGTTCATCATCTGCAGGTAATTCCAGCTTGTCAAAAGAACATGGATGGATAAAACTGTAAGTCATAACCTCACTCAGTCCGACCGAAGCCAAATAATCCTCCACACTGTCGCGTACGTCCTCAATCACATCCTGACGCCCCTGTACCAAAGGCAGAGCAGGCATATGTGAGGCAATCTTGTCATACGAATGCATACGCGCGACCTCTTCACTGATATCAGCATCACAGGTCACATCATAACGCCAGCTGGGCGCTGTAACGATCAGATCTTCTCCTTCCTCATGTACTTCGAACTGAAGCTTCTGCAGAATAGAAATCATTTCCCCTGTCTCTATCTCTACACCAATGCGGGTATTGATAGCAGACGGATTAACTTTAACAACAGCCGGCTGCGCCTCAGTCGGATAAGCTTCTACGATACCGCAGACAGTCTCGCAGGCACCCATCTGTTCCAGCAAATGTGCTGCACGATTAAGCGCATTATGAGTCAGCACGGTATCAACACCGCGCTCGAAGCGCCCTGACGCTTCGCTGCGTAATCCCAATGCTTTCGAAGTACGGCGAATCGAAGGTCCGTTAAAAGTAGCGGCCTCTAACATAACATTTACGGTATCGGCAGTAACTTCTGTTTCCAAACCACCCATAACACCGCCCAGGCCTACCGCATGTTCAGTATCAGCAATAGTGATCATGCTGGAATCAAGACTCCGCTCCTGATTATCCAGCGTCACCAGCTTCTCACCTTCAGCAGCACGCCGAACGATCAGCGTATGTCCACTGACCCTGTCATAATCATAGGCATGCATCGGCTGCCCTAATTCAAGCATTACATAGTTAGTCACGTCGACAACATTACTGATGGGGCGCATACCGCAGGCACGCAGATGTTTCTGCATCCACTCCGGCGACTGACCGATTTTAATATTTTTCAATATCCGCACAGCAAAACGACTGCACAGATCTGCCGCCTGCACATCTACTTTCGCCATTTCGGCAGCATTGCCGCCGGCAGTTTCCTGTACGCTCATATCTGGCATTCTGAATTCCGTACCCAAAACAGCAGAAGCTTCACGTGCCAGACCAATGATATTTGTACAATCACCGCGGTTGGCTGTCAGGTCAATATCCAACACCACGTCATCCAGTCCCAAAATCTTTTTTATATCCACGCCAATCGGTGTATCCGGCGGCAGGATGAAAATACCATTGCGCTGTTCCGGCAGCAAAAGCTTAGCATCAATGCCCAGCTCTTCAGCGCTGCACAACATTCCAAAAGAATCAAGTCCGCGCATTTTTGCTTTTTTAAGCTTCATCCCACTGGGAAGCTGCGACCCAACAACTGCAACCGGTACGATATCGTTTTGATGGACATTTTGCGCACCAGTCAGAATCTGTACGATCTCACCGCTGCCGTAATCCATCATACAAATCCACAAATGATCAGAATTAGGATGCCGCTCAATCTGTGTTACTTTGCCGGTAACAACGCCTTCCAACCCCGCTCCCAGATAGTTCACACTTTCAACTTCCAAACCTACGCGTGTCAGTTTTTCAGCCAACTCTTCAGGAGTGACATTAATATCAACATATTTTTTTAACCAGTCAATAGATGCTAACATAATCTTCCTCCTTATTTGAACTGGCGGATAAACCGCAAATCATTTTCAAAGAATAAGCGCAGATCGTCAATGCCGTATTTAAGCATAGCGATGCGTTCAACACCCATTCCAAAAGCATAACCATTAATTTTATCCGGATCGTAACCGCTCATCCGCAGCACATTGGGATGAACCATACCTGAACCCAAAATCTCGAGCCAGCCTGAATTCTTGCAGACGCGGCAGCCTTTGCCGCCACAGATAACGCAGGAAATATCTACTTCGGCACTTGGTTCCGTAAAGGGGAAATAACTGGGACGCAAGCGTATCTCCACACTGCCGCCGAACATCTCTTTACAAAAGGTTTCCAGCGTACCCTTTAAATCAGCAAGGCTGATATTTTCACCAAGTACCAAACCTTCTACCTGATGAAACATCGGAGAATGAGTAGCATCATAATCGTTGCGGTAAACTGTTCCAGGGGCGATCATCCTGATCGGTGTGTCAGGCTCACAGGCCTGCATTGTACGAGCCTGCACAGGTGAAGTCTGGGTACGCAGCAAAAATTTTTCAGTAATATAAAATGTATCCTGCATATCCCGTGCCGGATGATCCTGCGGCAGGTTCAAAGCTTCAAAGTTATAATAATCGCTTTCTATCTCAGGGCCTTCCATAACATCAAACCCCATCCGCATAAAAATCTTTTTGATCTCGCGCAGTGTCAGTGTCACCGGATGCAGATGCCCGCAGTTTTGTGTGCGTCCAGGCAAAGTAATGTCCACTTTTTCATTTGCCAGCCTTGCTTTTAAGGACTCTGCTTCTAAAACCTCGGTTTTGGCATTGATAGCCGTTTCCAAGGCGCTTTTTACTTCGTTGACGATTTGTCCGATTTTCGGTCTTTCCTCTGCCGGCAGTGCGCCCATACCGCGCAGAATTTCTGTCATCGGGCCTTTTTTACCCAAATATTTGATGCGCAAATCTTTGAGTTCGTCTGGAGTCGTTACTGCTCCCAGCTCTGCCAGCGCTTGTTCCTTAAGTGCCTGCAATTCTTCTCTCATATTCTTCCTCCTATAAAAAAATAAAACTCCCGCCCCTGGTAAGGGGCGAAAGTTATGCTTCCGCGGTACCACCCTAATTTGTACTCTGCTGTCTTAACGCGACTGACGTTGCGCCTACAAACCAAAGCCTTCAGCGCAAACACTCACGAGTGAACTTCCGCTTTAGTGTATCGCAAGGCTTGCAGCCGTGGCCTCGCTCTCTGTGTCGCACGTCTGGCGTACTCTCTCGGTCATAGTGTCGAAAAAATGGGGCGTATTCAATTAACGTTACTTATTTTATCACAACTTGCCTTTACCTGCAAGCCGTTGCCGCAGACATTCAAACATAACGATTCCAGCTGCCACAGCAGCATTCAACGATTCGGCCTGCCCTTCCATCGGGATAAAAACTTTTTTTACGGCTGCTTCCAGCAAGCCGTCTGAAACACCCTCTGCTTCGCTGCCGACAACAACTGCTACCGGGCCCTGTAAATCTGTTTGATATAAACTGTCTGCATTTTCCAGGCAAGTTACCGTTATTTCATAACCGTTCTTACGTGCCCAGCTGATAAAGTCTGCTTCGCATATACCTTCAGCTACCGGTATATGCAGCAGTGATCCCATTGTAGAACGTACTGCTTTCGGTGCAAAAATATCAGTACAGCCAGCCAGTAGTACTACGCCGCTGATACCTGCCGCATCAGCAGTACGAATCATCGTTCCCAGATTACCAGGATCGCCGATGCGGTCTAATACGAGCACAATACCACCGGCTGCAGCCAGTTCCTCTAAGGCCGCACTTTGTCTGGCAACAACGGCAGTCAGAGCCTGCGGCGTTTCTGTGTCGGCAATTTTTTTCATTACAGGTTCGGTAACCTCATACAATTCAACTCCTTCTGCCGCAGCCGCTGCTATAATAGCGGCCTGCCTTGCCGAAGCAGTTTTAGTTCCTTTAAGCACAAAAAGCTGTTTCACTATACCACAGTTTACAGCTTCCTCCACCGATCGCATTCCCTCCACTAAAAAAGCCTGCTGTTCTGTCCGATATTTTTTTTGTTTCAGCTCTGCGGCAGCTTTAACGATCGGATTACTTACGCTGCTCAGTTCTTTCATCAGACCACTTCCTCCAGTGCTTTAATATTACTATGCTCACCGATAATGATCATTTCATCGCCGAGGTTAAGTACCATTTTGGGATCGGGATTGACCAGAGTTTCACTGCCGTGCTTAATCGCCACGATATTGACATTATAGCGGCTGCGCAGATTGGATTCGATCAGGTTTTTCCCTGCCAGACTTGGCGGCACAGTGATACTCATCAAGCTGATGGTATCAGACAGTTCGATATAATCGACGATACTGTTGGAAATAAGGTTATGCGCTACACGCTGTCCCATATCACGTTCCGAATAAACGATCTTATCAGCGCCGATTTTTTTGAGCATTTTTCCATGAACCTGATTGATAGCTTTAACGACAACCACAGGAACACCAATTTCCTTAAGCAGTAAGGTCGTCAGCATATTCGCTTCCAAATCCCCGATCGCCACGACTGCCACATCAAAATTCTGAGCGCCCAAAGAACGCAGCGTACGTTCATCAGAAGAATCTGCCGTTACAACATGAGTCAGCTCATGTGCCAGACGCTGAACATTATCTTCATCAGTATCAACACCCATGACCTGATAACCAAGTTCGTTAAGTGTCAATGCTACACTCGTACCAAAACGCCCTAACCCGAAAACAGCATATTGTTTTTCACGTTGTTTTTTAATCATTATCGTTACCGCCTTTAACCAATCATAATATTTTCCGAAGGATATCTGATCTTATCATCTTTAGAATGAAGGAAGGATAAAACAAAGGTCAGAACGCCGATACGTCCGGCATACATAGTCAAAACCAGAATCAGTTTGCCCCAGTCGTTCCAGTCTGGCGTAATCCCAACTCCCAGACCAACAGTCGCAAATGCAGAAACCACTTCAAATAAAACGTAATCCGCCCGATGCAGCCCACCATCGCAGATCAGGAGCAGAAAATACGCTCCAAGCATCCACAACAAGCAAACTGTAAAAACATTATAAGCTTTATCGACTGTTTCCGAAGCTATCCTCCTGTCAAACAGCACCGTATCACGCTTGCCATGCAGAAGTCCCCACGTCGATACCAGCAGAACGAGCACAGTTGTCGTTTTCATACCACCGCCAGTAGACGTCGGCGAAGCACCGATACCCATTAAAAGAACCATAAAAAACAGAGAACTGGCCCGCATATCAGTCAAATCGATCGTATTAAACCCGGCAGTGCGGCAGGTAACCGCCTGAAAAGCAGCCGCCATCCATTTGTCCAATTCGTTGGGCATGCCGCCAAGAGTAGCCGGATTCGTATATTCCAAAGCCAAGATCACCAGAGTACCGCCAAAAGTCAGGATCGCGCTGGCCGTCAGCACTATTTTACTGTGCAAACGCAGCTTCTTCCATTTCCGGTTACGACGCAGATCATCCAAAACCGTAAAACCAATACCACCGATGGTTATCAGCGCCATAATACACAAATTCAGAGTTATATCGTTATAATGCCCTGTCAGACTGGCATAATCTCCAAACAAGTCAAACCCGGCATTGCAAAAAGCCGATATAGCATGCCAGTAACCCCAGGCAATACCTGTAAGCCCCATGTCCAAAGCAGAATAAAAATGCCAGGCCAGAATAGTCCCAAAAATAAATTCGATCGTCAAAGCGTATTTAACAACATTTAACGACAACCGTACTACCCCGGAAGGTTCATTCAGATTAAGCGATTCCTGAATAAACAGCCTTTCTCTCAGATTGATCCTTTTACCAACCGCCACGCTCAGTAAGGTGGTCAGAGTCATAATGCCCAATCCACCGATCTGGATGAGAACGATCATCACTAATTTTCCAAACCAGGAAAAATAATGCCCTGTATCTACAACAACAAGTCCTGTTACGCATGAAGTAGAGGTCGCTGTAAACAAAGCGTCGATAAAACGCATACTGCTGCCGTCAGCACTGGCCATTGGCAGCATCAACAGCAGTGAACCGCATAAGATAAGCATGGCAAAAGTAAACGCCACCATCTGGCTGCCATTCAAACTGCGATTAAGCAGCTTTAACCATTTGTGCAATAAATTGATCAAAAACAACAAATTTTTCACCATCCTGACAAAAGCCGCTAAATATTACTTATTGAATATAAATCAAGTTTACTCTCATTACTTTATGCTTGTCAATTTTACTTGCTTACTAAAAGACCGCTTTATTTAATTACAAATCAAATGTGCAGAAATGTAAAAAACAGCGTCATCAAAATAATACTGAGCACAATAGTTATGGAATTAGCAAAACCGGCCAGTTCCACATTACCGCCCATTCTGGCAATAAAGATCGGGCCGATAGCCGTAGAAGGCGCCAAAAAAACCAGCGTCAGTACTTCCTTGACCTCTGCACTCAGCGGCACATGATAAAAACACAGCCATGCCAGGGCAATTCCAAAAACATAACGGTACAGCACTACCTCTCTCACTTGCTTCAGCTTATCTAAATCCAACGTCATTTCAAACATCATTCCGATCATCAGCATCGATAAAAAAGTATTGGCACCGCCGATAAGACCAGTAAGAGTATAAACAGGCTGAGGTAAATGCAGCTGTAGTACCGCACAGACCAACATCAGCATATAAACAACAAAAGGCACAGATCCAAGAAGTTTAGCAGATATACTGCGCAGATTCACAGGCTCGTATTTTTCACCTGTATGCACCAGCCCACTGGTCAGAGCATAAGTTCCGCCAGTACACATAATCGAATTACCCACATCAAACATACAAGTAGCTACTACAGCGAAAGGGCCCAAAAAGCTTTGTGCAAACGGTAAAGTAAAACAGCCGATATTATAACCGGCCAGATTAAATACGTAAAAAATCTTTGCCGCATTCGTCTGATAACGCGTCAATATAAATCCCCAGGCAATCATCAGCAAATTTCCACAAAAACCGATCAGAGTCAATATAAACAGCGTATAATCCATTTTAAAAGCTGCAAAGCTGGTAATAACGGCACATGGCAGCGTAATATTTAAGACTATTTTGGCAATAAGTTCATAGTCATGCGGTTTAAAAAAGCCGCGCTTCTTTAAGAAATAACCTAAGGCAATAACGGCTACAAACGCCAGTGCCTTAGTTAAAACCTGTTCCATATGGTTCCCTCATTTTCATCAAAAGAAATCTTGTCTTTATCTACTGCTTCATAAAAAACTCGCCTTAAATTATACTGCTGACGTAAAAATTAAGCAAAATTCTTTTTATCTTAAAAATATTCCTTAAACAAAACTTTGCTTTTACCATTTTGTTTGCTATAATAGTTCACAGAATATACACAAAGGGGGATATCAATGTTTAAAAAATCTAAAATAATAGTAGGTGCGGCTCTTTTAGCCGTATCAGTACTGAGCTTTACTCTGCCACAGCAGGCTGAAGCCATCAACCTTGGCAGTATTGCCGGCAAAGCCGTAGGCGCCGCCAAGGAACAGCAGGAAATCAACAAGGCACTGAATTATTATGATAACGAAGGCCGCCATGAGCTGTTCGAAGCCCTGAAACAGGAAGACGGCGTCAACAGCGATTATAATGCCAATGCCATGCTTGGCCGCATTATGCAGCGTATGACCCCGGCCATCGCCAAAAGCGACGCAACCATCAATAGTAAACCATATAATTATTTCGTTAATAATCAGGAATTTTTCAATGCTTACTGTGCATTAGGGCACAATATGTCCGTAAATATCGGCGCTTTCTGGTTCCTGGACTACAATGAAGATAAACTGGCGGCCGTTATCGCCCATGAGCTTGTACACGGTCAGAAAGAACATCCAATCAAAGGCGCAAAGAAAAAGATGTCCGTTGACTTCGTGATGAAAACTGTAGGCTCTGAAATCGGCGGTGCTAACGGTCTGGCAGCACAAGTAGTAGCAGTCCATGCCAAAAACACCGGCGTTACCAAACCCAACGAATGGGAAGCTGACAATATCGCCTTCACTTATATGGCTGATGCCGGTTATAATGTAGGCGCTCCTGCAGCTGTTTGGCAGGCAGTTATCGAAAGCTCCAGCGACAGCTCTAAAAAAGATGTTCTCAGCGACATACTCAACCCGTCTACTCATCCGAAAGACAGCGACCGCCGCAATAATTATTCCAAAAAGCTTACCGAATACAGTAACGGCAAAGTTACTGTTGACGCTAACAGCGGCGAAGTGAAAATTAACGGAAAGACCTTTATGACACCGGCTGCTGCAGGCAATATGAGCGGTATGCAGCGTTCTTACTTCGTAGCAGGCAATCTTGCAGCGATCTATCATGCAGGTCAGAATACTCAAAATGCCTATGCTGAGGGCGGCACTGTAAAAATCGCAGGCAAAGGTATTATTACTCCTGTTGCCGGTGATATCAGCGCTGGTGAATTAGTTACTATCCTTAATAACATTAAATAACAACTTAAAATAAAACAGTGTAAGTCCTAAGACTTACACTGTTTTTTATTGCCGCAGCAGCAGCAATTCAATTCATTTGTACTGTAAGCAGTAATTCTTACAGAGCAGCTTTAGCAGCTTCTACCAGTTTGGTGAAAGCAGCTGCATCATAAATAGCCATATCAGCCAAAACTTTACGGTTCATTTCGATACCAGCTTTAGCCAGACCATTCATGAAACGGCTGTAGCTCATGCCGTTAGCACGGGTAGCAGCGTTGATACGAGCGATCCACAAACGACGGAATTCGCGTTTTTTAGCACGACGGTCACGACGAGCATAGCTCAAAGCTTTCATAACAGTTTCATTAGCTTTTTTGAACAGCAAATGTTTAGAACCGCGATAGCCTTTAGCCAGTTTTAAGATTTTTTTATGACGACGATGAGCAGTAACGCCCACTTTAATTCTTGCCATTATAGTCAGCCTCCCTTATCTATTATGCGTACGGCAGCATTTTTGCTACGCGTTCATGATCAGTTTTGTGAACAAGTGCAGCCTTACGCAAGTTTCTCTTGCGGGAAGGAGATTTATGTTCAAGAATATGGCTTTTAAAAGCTTTAGCACGTTTGAATTCACCGGTACCAGTCTTTTTAAAACGTTTAGCAGCAGCTCTGCGGGTTTTCATTTTAGGCATTGTTAAGTCCTCCTTATTTGGTAGCTTTAGGCGCAACAATCATAATCATGTTTCTGCCTTCTAATTTAGGTGCACGCTCAATGACAGCCATGTCTTTGAGCTGTTCAGCCATTTTTTTGAGCAACACTTCGCCAAGCTCAGGATGCGATAATTCGCGGCCACGGAACATGATGGTGACTTTTACTTTGTCGCCGTCTTCCAGGAATCGCACTGCATTTTTGAATTTGACGCCGAAGTCATGATCCTCAATACCGGGGCGCAATTTGACTTCTTTGATATCAAAGGTCTTTTGCTTTTTACGAGCTTCTTTATCTCGTTTTTGCTGCTCGTAACGATACTTGCCGTAATCCATAATCCGGCACACCGGAGGTTTCGCTGTAGGAGCGATCTCCACTAAATCAAGATGTCTTTCCTGCGCCAGCTGCAAAGCATCACGACCGGACATAATACCCAGCTGTTCGCCTTCACCGGCAATAACGCGCACTTCCCGTGCCCGAATTTCTTCATTGATACGCAAGCTTTCTTTGCTAATAACCGTTCACCTCCAAAATTAAATAAAAAAACGCGAGCAGATAATACTGCCCGCGCTGAAAATCATATCCGACCCTGTCGAGCTTTTGCTGCAAGGTGAGAAGCGAGCGGCTTCTGCTTTGTTACTTGGATATAATATCATAATGTTAACTTTGTGTCAACATATTTATTAATCTTTTCTTGCTCCCAGCTGTCCGTCAAGATAAAACAATCCGGAAATATTATCGCCGATCATTTCCAGCTTTTCAACAATCTCAGAAGCATTGGCTTCTTCTTCCACCTGCTCATCGATAAACCATTTAAGACAACTTTGAGCCGCGTAATCTTTTTCTTTCAAAGCTACTTCATACATATCATAAATACGGGAAGTAACATATTTTTCATGCTCTAAAACTTTTTTGAACAAATTCAGAGGGGTACCGTAATCAGCCGCCGGCATATCAATCTGCAGAAGCTGAGGCTGCACACCGCAGTCCTGCATAAATTTTACGAAGCGCAAAGCGTGTTCACGTTCTTCTTCATATTGCAGATAAAGCCATTTAGCCATACCTTTATAATTTTTAGCTTCCATATCCAGGCTCATCGCAAGATACATATATGCAGAATACAATTCAGCCTGGACTTGTTCATTAAAAACCTTATAAACTTTTTTATTCATGATAACATCCTCCTTAACAGCTTAAAATGCCGTTTTTACTGGGTATATTATAACACTTTTTATTCGTTTTTTCAATAATTATTATCTATTTCCGTTACCACTTATCTAGCACGACATTCATATCTGATTATTTTTTATCGGCAATTTCTTCTTGCAGCATAGCAATAAAATCTTCCTGCTTCATAGCTCCGATATCTCCTTCGCCGCGGCGGCGCACAGCAACTGTACCGTCTTCAACTTCTTTATCACCGATAACAAGCATATACGGAACTTTCTGCAGCTGTGCTTCACGAATCTTATAACCGATTTTTTCGTTACGATCGTCAAGATAAACGCGCAGCCCCAATTTAAACATTTCATCACTCAATTTTTTAGCATACTCATAATGCTTGTCGGTAATCGGCATTACACGCACCTGGCAGGGAGCAAGCCAGGCAGGAAAAGCACCGGCATAGTTCTCAATCAGGATACCGATAAAACGCTCTATAGAACCATAAACCACACGATGGATCATAACCGGACGATGCTTCAAACCATCTTCGCCGGTATAGGTCAAATCAAATTTTTCTGGCAGCAGCATATCCAGCTGAATAGTGCCGCACTGCCATGTACGACCGATAGAATCTGTCAGATGAAAGTCGATCTTAGGGCCATAGAAAGCTCCGTCGCCTTCATTGATCACATATTCAAGTCCAAAATCTTCCATTGCGCTCTTCAAAGCATTAGTTGTAGTTTCCCAGGTTTCGGCATCACCCATTGAATCTTCCGGGCGGGTCGAAAGCTCGGCATGATATTTCAGCCCAAAGGTTGCATAAACCTCGTCAAATAAACGAATAACATTTTGGATCTCGTCTTTGATCTGGCTCGGCATCATAAAAATATGAGCATCATCCTGCGTAAAGCAGCGCACACGGAACAAGCCATGCAAAGCACCGGACAATTCATGACGATGTACCAGTCCAAGCTCGCCGGCACGGATCGGTAATTCCCTGTAGCTATGCGGATGAGTTTTATAGACCAGCATACCACCGGGGCAATTCATGGGTTTGATAGCGTAATCTTCGTTGTCGATCTCAGTAACATACATATTTTCACGGTAATGGTCCCAGTGTCCAGAAGTCTCCCATAACTTACGGGACAAGATCATCGGAGTTTTGATTTCCTGATAACCATAACGTCTGTGCACTTCACGCCAATAATTGATCAGCTCGTTGCGGATTACCATGCCATTGGGATGGAAAAACGGGAATCCAGGGCCTTCTTCCATGATACTGAACAGATCCAGCTCTTTGCCAAGTTTTCGATGATCACGTCTGGCAGCTTCTTCAAGCATATGCAGATAAGCGTCCAGTTCTTCCTTACTAGGAAAAGCGGTGCCGTAGATACGCTGCAGCATTTTATTTTTTTCATCACCACGCCAGTAAGCGCCGGCAATACTTTGCAGTTTAAAAGCTTTTACCCTGCCGGTCGACGGACAATGCGGCCCTGCGCATAAGTCTGTGAAATCCCCCTGCGTATAAGTGCTGATAACTGCATCTTCAGGCAGATCATTGATCAGTTCGACCTTATATTTTTCATCTTTGTCCGCAAACATTTTCAACGCTTCACTGCGCGGCAATTCACTGCGTACAAGCGGAAGATTGGCCTTAACGATCTTAGCCATTTCTTTTTCAATAGCAATCAGATCTTCCGGGACAAAAACATGCTCGCTGTCTAAATCATAATAAAAACCATTAGCAATAGCAGGTCCGATAGCAAATTTAGTATCGGGGAACAAGTGCTGAATTGCCTGGGCCATGATATGTGCCGCCGTATGGCGAATCGCATGCAGTCCTTCAGAGCTTTCAGGAACAACAAATTCAACTGACGCATCATGCTCCAATTTATCTGTCAAATCTTTATTCACACCGTCTACCACAGCCAAAAGCGCCTGTTTGCCAAGTTTCTGCGACAAACCTTTTGCTACTTCCAGCAATGTCGTTCCGGCAGCAACTTCTTTTACACTGCCATCTTTTAAGGTTACTTTAACATTTGCCATTTTACTAGCCTCCTAAAAATAAATAAACTCCGTTCCCTGGAAAGGGACGGAGTTGACCGCGGTTCCACCCTAATTGACCTGCCGCTGGCAAGTCCACTCGGTACCGTTAACGCCGGCATACGACACTGCATACTAACTGCCAGAGCAGAGGTTCCGCAATGTGGTTTGAAGGTGGTAAGGTCTATCATTTTTCCAAAGCGCTTACAGCCAGGGCGCCTCTCTCTGCAGGAAAGATATGTTAGCCTCTTCCTTCGCATAACCGATTGATTATGTGACTATGTTTAATTATAAACTTAACAATAATTATTGTCAATAATTTTGATTTGTAAAATTCTTGTAGCCAAATTTATATCGTTACCTTATAATTATATTAAGATTAGTAATAGTTTTAGGAGATGCCCCGATGAAGATCTGGAATAATCCATTCAGAAAAATACTGCTGTTTTCCCTGCTGCTTCTATCTTTTAGTTCGGCTCAGGCAGAGGAAAACCAAAAAGAAACTCTGTTGTTTTTACCTTTGGATAACCGTCCTGTCTGTTCCTCTTATGTTGCCAAAACAATGGAAGCAGCGGGCTACAAAGTGCTGCTTCCGCCTGATAAATATCTGGCTTCATATAATCGAAACGGCAGTCCTGATGAATTATGGAAATGGCTCGTCAGCCGTGCGCCTCAGGCAGACGCTGCCGTCATTTCCACAGACAGTCTGATCTACGGCGGTCTGGTTGCATCACGTACTCATCACGAACCGCAGGCAGTTTTAGAGCAGCGTCTGCAGCGACTCGAAACACTGCGTGATCAGTTCCCAGTACGGCTTTATGCTTTCTCTACCTTGATGAGAACTCCGCGCGCCAGTTTTGGCGCTGTTGAGCCTCCATATTATTCGAAAATCGGTCCGGCTATTTTTCGTTATTCCGAGCTTTGTGACTCCGAAGATTTGATTGGACTCAGCCTCAAAGATGCTTTAACGAAAAAAACTTTGTCTACCAACCTGCCTAAAGCAGATTTGCAGGACTGGCTGGAACGCCGCCAAAAAAATCTCAATATCAACAGCAAGCTGACGGAAATGACCCGCAGCAACCGTTTTCACTTTCTCGCAATCGGCAAGGACGATAATGCTCCGTTATCGCATACCCATATGGAAGCACGCAAGCTCACTCAGGAAACCTATGATCTTACGCAGCGAACTTTTCAGATAATCCCCGGTGTCGACCAGCTCGGGCTGCTGCTGCTGACCAGAGCCGGAAACGAACTGAAGCGTTATCAGCCACGTGTTTACGCCTATTATGCAGATGGCTGGGGACCGCGAACGCTGCCGCAATATTCTGATATGACCTTGGGTCAATCAGTGCCACAGCAGATTTTAGCAGTAGACGGACGTACTGCTACCAGTGCCGCTAACGCAGACGTTGTTTTGGCACTAAATACGCCCTTTGACGGCATAATGATGGATTCTACCGCTCCTTCCAATCAGTTTTTCTCTTCACCGCAAAACCGTACCTATATCAAACAGCTCAAGCAGCTTATGGATAACGGCTACCGGGTATCTTTGGCCGACGTAGCTTATTCTAACGGAGCTGATAATGGCTTTATGAACGAACTGGCCAAACAGGGGCAATTGGAACGGCTGACAGCCTATAATGGCTGGAATACTGCGGACAATACCGTTGGATTTGCCATTTGTCAGGGTATACTGACTCCGCAGATGTCAAAACCGGATGCTGAAAAACTGATGCGTATCAGAGTTATAGACGACTGGTATTATCAGGCCAATGCCCGACGCAGTGCTACTGCATTTTTGGAAAGCAAAAATCAAAAAAATGCAGTTTACCTTCTCGGCCCTTATCAGAAACCAGTTCACGATCTGGCTTTAGGCGTTTGCCGAGATTTATCAGGACGTTATAAATTTACAGAAAAAAGTAATTTTGATATTTCTTTCCCCTGGAACAGACTTTTTGAAATTGATGTAGAACTGAAAAAAGATAAAAATAAATAACTGTCTTAAAATACCGTTGAACAACTTAGTCCAACGGTATTTTTTTATATTATCTGCCTATTTACTTAAATATTTATCGTTTTTCAATAAATTATTTACTTTTAATAAAGAATTGCTATATTATTTACTTAAGGAGGTTTTTATGGACAATATTGATACTGCAATTCTAGACTGTTTAAAGGAAAATGGGCGCGTCACCGCTTCTGAGATAAGTAAAAAAGTAAAACTATCAATTCCTGCTGTTGCCGAAAGAATACGTAAACTCGAACAAAATTCGATTATTCAAAAGTATACAATCAAGCTCGACCGCCGGCAGACCGGGCAAAAACTTTTAGCTTTTATTTTTGTAAATATTGATAAAACCGAGCATATCAATGCTTTCCGCAGTCAGATAACCGTTCTTCCGGATGTACTTGAATGTCATCATCTTGCCGGAGCTTACGACTATTTGCTTAAAGTAAGCGTCAGCGATACCGATGCTCTGGAAAGCTTTCTTACTAATAAGCTAAAAAAAATCACCGGCGTCAGCAGTTCTAATACCTTTATTACTCTGGCAACGCTAAAGGAAGAGTTAAATTGCTGAACTCTTTTATACGCGGTCTGCGCCTTGGTATAATTTTACAGCTGTCAATCGGTCCGGTTTGTCTTTTTATTCTGCAAACAGCTATTGCCCGGGGAATAACCGAAGCGTTGAAAGCCGTACTGGCAGTAGTTTTGGTTGACGCTTTCTATATCCTGCTGGCATTATATGGTTTAGGAACCTGCCTGAAAAATTATCCGGGCATACAAAAAAAACTACGTTATTGCGGTGCTGCCGTGCTTCTCTACTTTGCAGTTACTGCTTTAGCTGATGTTTTTCATCCACAGATTTCAACTGCCACTATTATGCTGCCACAAATCAGCAGTTTTTACGCTGCAGGACTGCTTACGCTCAGCAATCCCCTGACGATTATTTTCTGGTTAGGTATGCTTTCAGCACAAGTTTCCCAGTACCGGCTCAACAGACAGCAACTTCTTTCTTTCACCTGTGGCTGTATAAGTGCAACGTTCTTATTTCTCTGTCTGCTTGCTTTTTTAGGTAACAGCAGCGCACCTCTATTGTCACCTTCACTACAGCAATTAATCAACATCTGCATCGGATGTCTTCTGATTTTTTTTGCATACCGATCAGCAACTTGTAGATAAACATTTAATAAATTTAATCTAAACATCTCTCTTTCTTTAACTTTGAGCTGAACACCAGAATTCCACAATACAGAAAATCCATCTGCAAATACACAGATGGCTTTTGCTGTTTTCCTGAAGCATTAAAAACTGTAGTTTATACCAATTTGATAGTTACGCCCAGGTTCGGCATACCACTCATCAAATCCAAGAAATCCGCCGCTCTCATTGTCCCAATTGGAATAAAACTGATTAAAAATATTATTGACCTTCACATAAAGCCTGGTATTTTTCTGCAGTTTATAGTTCAATGAAGCATTCCATACCCAGTAATTATTATTGGCAAAACGATTTTCACCACGGCCGTTAGCCTGATCAAAAACTCCGCGCCCCTGCAGCAGCACACTATACTTATCATATTCGTACATCAAATCAAGCAACAGTTCACCGTGAGGTATCATCGTACTTACAGGGCTTGAATTTTTACGTTCTGTATCCACTTTCGTCTGTGTATAAGCCACCAGAGAACGCCACTTTTCTGAAAACCGTTTCGATGCGGAAACAGTAAATCCTGTTGCTTTCTCATGCGCAATATTGGCATATCGACGAAGATATTTTGGTAAACTTATATCTACTGCAATGACATCAGTTGCATCACGATGAAAAAAATTAATTTTTAATGACGAAGACTCATCCGGTATATAAGTTAATCCCGCTTCATAAACCCTACCTTCTTCTGGCTTCAGCGCCTCGTCACCATAATCAGGAGAAAATATCTGCAGCTGCTTGGGCGGCGCAAAATATTCTGTATAGGCCAAAGTATATAATACCTTTTCAGAGGGCTGATATTCCAACGACAAAGCAGGAGAAAGCTTGCTCCCTGCATAAGAATTCCAATCCTGACGCAGACTGCCGACAGCTTTGACGCTGTCAGCCAGCTGCCAGACATCCTGCAGATAAACAGCTTTACTGATCACAGTTCCGTCACTATATTTTGCTGCCAGATCCTGATAATCAAGGACCTTATCCTTGTAATATTCCACACCGCCGGTCAAAGTATGTTTTGGGTGCCACTGTTTACTGTAACGGTCAAAAAAACCTTCCGTCCGTAAATCAAGCAGCCATGGTCGTTCAACATTTAAACTTCTATCATAGGCGGCATTGCTGCTGCGTCTGTAAATACCCACAATATTATTTTCTGTATCCGAAAATTTACGCTCATATTCCAGAGTTAGGTTATCTTCTGTCTTGCGGGCATCGGTCATAAAAATATTTTTAACTAACTTTGGCGGCTTAGTTTCATCAGGTTCCGTATTCTTATAATTGAAGATCTTTGATTTATACCTGCCGCTGAAAACGCTGTAGCTTAAAGTCAGATCAGCAGTTTCACCCCAGGCTTTGGTCAATTTGATACCAGCATTTTCAACATTTTCGTATGAAGGTATACTCTGCCTTGCACTACTGTAATCGCCCATAATACTTTTTCGGGCATAAACCGACCAGCTCCATTCACCGCTTTTGCCTAAATGTAAAATATTCTCTTGCTCACGTCCATAACTGCCCGTTTCCAGATTGATACTGGTTTTAACACCTTCAACAGCTTTTTTTGTAGTTATCCTGATCACACCGCCTTTAGCAGCATTACCGTAAACGCTTCCGGCTGCTGACGGCAAAACCTCTACACTTTCCAGCATTCCCGCCGGCAGTACACCGAAATCAAAATCATTATAACTGCTGCCGTTCCAGTTAGAACGCACACCGTCAATAATTACCAAATAACGATCAGAACCATTCAGCAAAATCTTACTATAGGCATTCATACCACCGCTGGCGCCCCTTGCCATCAAAGTAACACCCGGAAGTTGCTGAATCACATCCAAAGCATTATCATAATTGCCGTTTTCCAGCTTCTTTTCATCAACTTTATAGTAACCTGGTTTACCTGCACTGTTGTCATAACGCGCGGCCGTAACTATCATCGGCTCTAAATAAAATTTCGCTTCACCCGCTGCAGCCGCGGTTTTCATTGAGAAAAGCACCAGGTAAAATATAGCCAAGAAACACAAATATTTTTGCTGCAAAGCAACCTCTCCTTGATAAAAGTTTCTTTTGTTATGACTTCAGCAAATACTATCAGCTAATGCAGAAACTTTTCAATACTTTTATACAATTGTTCCACATCGAACGGCTTGGGAATAAAAGCATTCATTCCCGCAGCCAGCGCTTTCTCACGATCTTCCTGCAGCGTATTGGCGGTCATAGCGATAACTGGTATTTCCTGTGCGTCGTCCCTGCTCAAAGACCTGATCTCTGCAGCAGCTTCAAGCCCGCCCTTTACCGGCATCTGCAGATCCATTAAAATCAGGTCATAAGTGCCTGGCAAAGTTTCCTGAAACCTGTCTACAGCCTGCTGTCCGTTTACAACGCGTTCAACATGTACCCCCTGCATTTCCAACATCGTTACGGCAATCTCGGCATTAAGATCATTATCTTCTGCCAACAAAATATTTTTACCCGCTAAATAACTATGTATTCTGACTTCGTTATTATTCTCCAGGATTTCATCAAACTGTTTTTCGTAAACAGGCAGCTTGATAGTAAAGAAAAATTCAGAACCTTTTTCAACCTCACTGCGTACACTTAAAATACCGCCCATCAATTCTACCAAATTGCGGCTGATAGCCAGCCCCAACCCAGTTCCCTGCTGATTGCTGCGGCTTTTTCGGAAGACCTGCTCAAACGATCCAAAAATACGTTCCAGATCTGTTTCAGGAATACCAATGCCTGTATCACAAACACTGAAACGCAGCTCAGAAACCCCTTCTTCATCAGCACTTTCCAGAACCGTTACCGTTATCTCGCCATTGTTTTCTGTAAATTTATGGGCATTGGAGAGCAAATTAATAAGAACCTGCTTTAAACGCAGCTCATCTCCAACAAAATTTTTATGTGTAAAACAGCATTTAAACTGTAATTTGATTTTCCTCTCTTCCGCCATCACCAGAAAAATATTGCTCAGCTGCCGCAGCAGATTATCCATAGAAAAAGGCCTGCTTTCGATCTGGATCTTGCCGCTTTCTATTTTTGACATATCAAGGATATCATTGACGATCGATAATAAAAATTTAGCAGAAGAATCAATTTTGGAAATATTTTTCTGCGTCACAGGATCCCCTTCACCGGAAAGCCGCATCAGATTAGCCAATCCGATGATTGCATTCAAAGGAGTTCTTATTTCATGTGACATCCTGGAAAGGAACTCTGAACGCACCTTGCTGATGTTTTCTACTTTTTTCATTTTAAAATAAATGACCTGATTTTTCATTTTAAACCAAAAATACATAAAAACAATCGTTACCACAAGTAAAATAAACCCAATTATGATCAGAGAAAATATGACCGGATTAGAATAAACCAAAGCCTTGAAAGACATTTCTTTCTTGCCAGACATCAAGGTATTATTGGATAAAACCTGCGCAGTCTGCTCATTGGTCAGGTTGACCAGACTTTTATTCAAAATAGAATACAGCTGTATATCATTACTGCTGCTGACCCCCAAAGACAAATATATCTCAGGACTCTCTATAACAGGAATGATATTAGTATAATAATCACTCATATACAGATCTTCCAAAACAACGACAGGTATTCTGCTATAAGAAGCTTCTCCCGAATCTACTGCATTCAGACATTCTTCATATGTATCAAAATGCGCAACGTCTGTATGTTTGATATTACGCGATGCACAGCTGCCGTTTATGACTGCAGCAATATTTTTATCATTTGGGAAAGGTGTATACTTATTACGCATGATGATAGAATTAAGCATCATATAATTTTTGGTGATATTTAAACCATCAGGATTAAAGGCGTCATTTTCATTGATATAATAACCAAGGATATCTGCCTGACCGCTTTTGACCAATTCCAAAGTCTGCCAATAGGAAGCAGCCGTTATATACTCAAACTCCGCTCCGATCTGAGCAGCAATCAATGCAAAAATTTCAGGAACGATACCTTTAGGTTCACCATCCTTAATATAATAAAAAGGATAATTGTTTTTTACTACAGCTACCTTAAATGGACCATTTTTATGTATAAACGTACTTTCCTGTTCTGAGAATACAGCAGTGTTACTGTAATTAACAGGAAAATATTTTTGAAATAGGGCTTCGCCAAAATTCGGATTGACTGCATAAATCTTTTTTATAGCTTCATTCAGCTGCGCACTTGTTTCCGGATCGTCCTTCCTGGCAACGATATAACAAGGTTCAGAATTAAAACGCAATGCGACATTATAATCAGCCAGCTTGTTAAAAAGATCGCTTACTAAAAGCAGATCCACTTCACCATTATCCAAAGAACTTTCAAATTCATCAGAAGTACCGTAATATTTGATATCACTTTTTATATCATTGAACTCTAAAACATTATTTAAGCGCTTTATTTTATCAGTAGCCTTGGCAAAAACACCAATCGTTTTCCCTTCCAGACTTTTAATATCAAATCCCTTGATATTCTGGTCATTTTTGTTATAAATCAGCAAACTGTAGCTATAACCCATCAGATGTTCAGGATAATACAGGTTTTCACCAAATCCCGGTGATTTTAACACAGCACCCATAAGATCATATTTATTATGTTCCATATTTTTTATTGACTGGGTAATGGAATCTCCAATAAACTCATATTCCCAACCTGTATATTTAGCGATTTCAACTAACCATTCATAGACAACACCGCCACGGGTGCCATCTGCGTATGTCTCACATATACCGCGTGTTTCAGGGAATGCCACCTTTAAAACTTTTTTAGCCTGTGTTTCTGCAGCATTTGCAGTCACACAGGCACAAATAGACATTATTATCGCTAACCAAACAAAAGTACTTTTAAGAAGCTTCATATGAAAATTGTTACCTTATCTTTCCTGTCAATCAAGCTTGTTTATTATATTTTAATATTTATATTTATTTTAACAAAATTACGTCTTTTCAGCAATGAAATATAAATTTATATTATAAACTTTGCGACAAAAACAAAACACCCTCCATCAATAATTATTGGTGGAGGGTGTTTTAATTATTTCCGCGGCAAAAAGATTTTTATAGTAGTCCCTTTGTCCAGTTCACTTTCCAGCTCAATGCGACCTTTATGGAACATCACCCCATGCTTGACTATGGAAAGTCCCAAACCTGTACCGCCGGTTTCTTTAAAGTGACTTTTATCAACTCTGTAAAAGCGTTCAAAAACCCGCTCTTTATCAGCACTGCCTATACCGCAGCCGGTATCCTTAAATGTCAGTACTGCTTCACCGGGAATTACGGCTACTGTAATCTCAACGCTGCCGTTTTCACGATTATACTTGATCCCGTTGTCAATAAGGTTATAAATAACCTCGCTCAAAACTGCAGGTACTCCTTCTACCTCAGCTTCACAGCCACTGACGCTTATTGCGACATTTTTTCCGGCAGCCTGTTCCTGCAGACGCTGAACTGTACCTTCAGCCAGCTTTTTCAATTCGATAATTTCCAGGTTGTTCATATTATTCGCTGACTCGTCTAAACGCGACAGTTTCATAATATTATCGATAAGCACAATCAGATGCCCGGCCTCACTGTAGATTTTTTCCAGGAAGCGCTGCTTATCGCCTTCCTGAACTAACCCGTTTTTCATAATTTCAGCATAACCCAAAATCGACTGCAGCGGTGTTTTCAGTTCATGCGAAACATTTGCAGAAAACTCACGCCGCAGTGTTTCTGCTGCACGCTTTTCAGTAACATCAAAAATCAGCAATACGCTGCCTTTACCACCAACACTGCTGCCGCATAGCTGATAAAAGCGCCCGTCCTTCTGATACAGACTTTCACCGCTGCCGCCCACAGCTACTTTCTGCAGCAGCTCCTGCACTTCCTGGCCTCGCTCCAAAGTCAGAATATTTTTACCAACGACTTCATGATCCTGCAAACCAAATAATTTGGCGGCACTGTCGTTGATCGATAAAATATTCTGCCGGTCATTCAAAAGGATCAGACCCTCATTCATACTCTGAGTAATAGCCGCCAGTTCATTCTGCTTCTGCCGCAGCTGCTTTAAGCCTTCTGAAACCTGCCTCTGCTGCTGGGCGATCCGTGTTAAAAACGGTGCCAGTTCATCATAAGTATCATTTTCCAGTGGGTTTTCCAGGTCCACCTGATCCAGCGGTAAAACCATTTTATCAGTAATCCGCCGTGCCAGAAGCATAGCCACCAAAGCCACCACCAGCACTACCGCGATCATATAGGGAATACTGCCGGCCACCGTCGCAAAAACAGAGTCTGTCGTTCTTGCAACACGCAGTATATCACCATTATCCAGCCGCAGCGCAAAATAAAAAGTTTTTTCTGACAGAGTATCGCTCATACGCTCGGCCAAACCAATTCCACTTGCTAACGCTTCCTGTACTTCCTCACGATCTTTATGATTGAGCATTTTTTCGGCTGCCACATGATTGTCATAGATGACCCTGCCGTCAGGAGCAATCAAAGTAACACGAGTCAGCTTACCGCTTTCCATGGTCAATGCCTGCAGATAGCTTTTCCCGCTCTGTTCCAGACCCATTTTTATAAAAGTTGCTTCCTGTCTCAAATCACGCTGCATTGTGGTCATCGACCCCTGGTACATAATAACCGCAATCAGCACGGAAGCAATGATAACAGCCGCCGTTGACAAAAACAGCAGACCGCTGAAAATTTTATTTCTCATAGCCAGCTCCTATACGATAACCGACGCCGCGTACAGTTTCTACCAATGCTCCTGCTTCGCCCAGTTTCAGCCGCAGCGTACGCACATGAACATCGACAGTACGTGTCTCGCCGGCAAAATCATAACCCCAGATATCAGTTAAAAGCTGTTCGCGCGTAAAAACCTGTCCCGGCCGCTCTAACAGCTTATGTAAAAGCTCAAATTCCTTAAATGTCAGAACTACCTCCTGACCACCGGCCATCACGCGGTGTTTATCGATCTCCATTACCAACTCGCCGGCAGTAAGCCTGCTCTGCTTATCCTCCTGCTTATAACGCCGCAGTACGGCTTTGACCCGCGACACCATTTCCATCATGCCGAAAGGTTTGGCTATATAATCATCAGCCCCATTATCAAGACCATGAACTTTGTCGAATTCTGAGCCTTTGGCTGTTGCCATGATCACCGGCACCTGTGCGGTCCGTTTATCGCTGCGCAGCCGCTTCAGCAGACTAAGGCCATCTTCACCCGGGAGCATGATGTCCAGCAGAATCAGAGTCGGCTTGCCGCATTCCAGCGCTTTGAACAACTCATCACCGCTGCCTACTCCCAGAGCTTTAAAACCAACTGACTGCAATGTATAAACTTCTAATTCACGAATATTAGGATCGTCCTCCACGCAAAAGATCATGCACAGTATCCTCCTCATGTGCTCCTGTAATCATAAACAGCACCCATTGGGAAATGTTTACCGCATGGTCGCCGATTTTTTCAAAATACTTGGCGATCATCAGGTAATCAATAGCCTGCTCTCCGCTATCCTGCGTACTGCGTATGACCTGGATCAATTCTTTTTTTGCCCTGCTGAACAATTCGTCAACGACATCGTCGTCACGCTCTACCTGCTGAGCCAGGCGCAGATCGCCCTTCACAAAAGCGTCCAGACTGGTACTGACCATCTTTTTCGCCGCTGTCGCCATTTGCTGCAAAAGCGTTGTATCGTAATCCCTGCCAAATTCAGCCTTGCCTAAAATCTCAGCAATATTGCCCGCCTGTTCGCCGATACGGCTCAAATCCGTAATCATTTTCAGCGCCGCTGAAATCTGACGCAAATCAGAAGCGACAGGCTGCTGCTTCAAAAGCAGATTTATACAAATATTCTCTACTTCCCGCTCTTTTTCCTCTGTGCGTTTGCCTAAAATAATAATTTCTCTGTTCAAAGCATCATTATCTTCCTGCAAAGCCTGTATCACATGCTCCAAAGCATTCTCGCACAAAGTGCCCATTACGATCAGTTCTGTGTTCAAAAGCTCCATCTGAGCCGCAAATCTGCTCCTTACCATCAGCCAAACCTCCCTGTAATATAATCTTCAGTCTTTTTCTCCTGCGGGTTCGAGAACAAAGTATCAGTATCGTTGAACTCTACCACTTCACCCAAAAGAAAAAAGGCTGTTTTATCAGAAATACGCACCGCCTGCTGCATATTATGCGTTACAATCACGATAGTATAATTTTGCTTCAATTCCAATGCCAAATCTTCTATTTTCAGGGTCGAAATCGGGTCCAGTGCCGAAGTAGGCTCGTCCATTAACAAAACCTCCGGCTGTACCGCCAGCGCGCGGGCAATGCAGAGCCGCTGCTGCTGACCACCAGAAAAACTCAAAGCGCTTTTATCAAGCCTGTCCTTGACTTCATCCCAGATTGCCGCCTTACGCAAAGCCTCCTCCACCATATCATCCAGCTTAGCTTTGCCTTTGACGCCATGTGTTCGCGGTCCGAAAGCAATATTATCATACACACTCATCGGAAAAGGATTCGGCTTTTGAAAAACCATGCCCACACGTTTACGCAGCAAATTAACATCGTCATTGGCATAAATGTCATCATTGTCCAGCAAAACCCTGCCTGTAATACGGCAGCCTTCGATAAGATCGTTCATTCTATTCAAAGATTTCAGCAGTGTTGATTTGCCACAGCCAGAAGGACCTATAAATGCAGTAATCTCTTTTTCCGGTATCCGCATATTGATATTTTTTAGCGCATGGAATTCACTGTAATATAAATCCAAAGTTTCAATAGCTATTTTCGTATCCATATTATTTTCCCTTCATCAATTGTTTTGCCAGTCTGCTCGACAGAGCGTTGATAGCAATAACGATCACAACTAAAATTACAGCCGTCGCATAAGCCTGTTTCATGTACAAGCCCTCGCTGGCCAGCACATACATATGTACTGCCAGAGTTCGTCCTGACGACAGCACCCCATCAGGAAGTGCCGCCACCGTACCGGCTGTATAAATAAGCGCTGCCGTTTCGCCTACGATCCTGCCAATGGAAAGAATAACGCCCGCCAGAATACCGGGAACCGCTGAAGGCAGAACTACGGCAAAAACGGTCCGCAGCTTGCCTGCCCCTAAGCCATAACTGCCTTCACGGTAGCTGTCAGGGATCGCTTTTAATGCTTCTTCTGTCGTGCGCATGATAAGAGGTAAAATCATGATTGCAACAGTACAGGCGCCGGCAAGTAAGGAATAGCCCCATTTCAAATAAGTAACGAAGAACAGCATACCAAACAAACCATATACAATCGAAGGGATACCGGCAAGAGTATCAGCAGTTACACGCACCAAGCTTACCAGCCTGTTGCCGCGGCTGGCATATTCGACCAGATAGACCGCCGCAAATATACCAAGCGGAGTCGCAATAGCCAGCGCCATTATTACCATCAGCACTGTATCAACCAAAGCAGGAAACAAAGAAACATTTTCTGAATTATACTGCAAAGCAAACAAACCTGTTTCTATATTTGGCAGCCCCTGCCACAAAATATACCCCAGTAAAAAACTCAACACCATGAAAGTAATCAGCGCTGCAGCAATCACACAGCCCAGTAAAAACAACGACAGCGGATCGCGTCCGCATTCATGCAGCTTACGGTTAAGCTGCGCTTTTAAACCCGTCATTGCTGCACCACCTTACCTTTCAAGTACGAAAAAGTCAAATTAATAATCAGGATAAATACAAACAGAACAACAGCCGTTGCAATCAACGCATCACGGTGCAGATCCGCAGCATATCCCATTTCAATGACAATATTTGTTGTCATCGTGCGCACGCCCTCTAAAATACCTATAGGCATTCTGGCCTGATTGCCTGCGACCATAATTACAGCCATCGTCTCGCCGACGGCCCGTCCCATTCCCAGAATGATCGCCGCCATAATCCCCGACTTGGCAGCCGGCACGACTGTAAAAAATACACTGCGGACATGCCCTGCTCCTAAAGCCAGAGCCCCTTCATAATAACTGTCAGGCACCGCACGCAACGCGGCTTCAGCGACGCTGATCAGTGTCGGCAAAATCATCATGCCTAAAAGCAGTGAAGCCGTAAGCATACTGCTGCCGGTACCGCCGATATGTTCACGGATAAACGGGACCATCACTACCAGTCCGAAAAAACCATAGACAACTGAAGGAATACCAGCCAGCAATTCTACAGAAGGCTTCAGCACATTGTATATTTTCTCAGGACAGAAACGCGCCATAAAGACAGCCGTCAAAATCCCGACCGGAACTCCAACGACGATCGCTCCCAGCGTAACGTACAAGCTGCCCAGGATCATCGGCAGAATGCCGTAGACATCGTTGGCAGGACGCCATCTTTCTCCTAAGAAAAAATCTGCAGCGCCGATCTTACTGATAGTTGGCAGCCCGTTGGCAAACAAAAACAGACAAATCATAGCTACTGTAGCGATAGAGGCACACGCCGCCAGCAGAAAAACAAACTTCATTATTTCTTCTTTACGCTTCTCCATACTCCCTCACATTATACAGGCGGCTGCCCCTAGAGGCAGCCGTTAGTTTACAGTGTTCAGTTTTATCTGCTTACAGTTTATTCCATTCAGTAATCTTGCCGGTAAAAATCGCTTCGACCTGTTCTTTTTTCAGATCGCCGACTTTATTATTTTTATTTACGATTACCGCAATACCGTCAGTAGCGATAACAGTTGCTTTTAAGCCCTGTTCCAGCTCGCTCTTCTTCAAGTCGCGTGAAGCCATACCAATGTCACATATACCGCTGACAGCAGATTTAACGCCGGTAGTGGAATCACTGCTCTGGATCTCGATATTAGCAGCCGAATTGATTTTCATATACGCTTCTTTCAGTTTCTCCATTGCCGGAGTTATGGAAGACGAACCTGCTACAACTACTTTACCTGCCGGTTTGGTTCCTTTATAAGGCGCAGCTTTGTCATCGCCGATGCAGCCGGCCTTAGCTACTACCTCCTGGCCTTCTTTTGACATAATGAAAGCAACGAAATCCTGGGCAACTTCGCTCAAACCATCTTTCGTACAGATATTGAACGGACGGGCGATTTTATAAGCACCGCTTTTTACATTGGCTGCACTTGCTTCTGCACCATCGATTTTCAGCGCTTTTACTGTATCGTTTAAAGAGCCCAGAGAAATGTAGCCGATAGCGTCTTTATTACCGGCTACAGTAGTCATCATGACCGAAGTATTATTGGTAATGGCAGCATTATCAGTAGTATGGTCGATTTTTTTGCCGTCAGCATCCTTCTTCTCAATACCGAACAATTCTATAAAGGCACCGCGTGTACCGCTTCCATCCTCACGGGAGATAACAACGATCTTACTGCCTGCTGCCGCATTATCAGCCTTCTTTTCCGATTCACTGCTGCCGCAGCCGGTAAAAATCATCGTACTCATTGCTGCTAATAAAATACCTGCTGCTTTTTTGTTCATTTTCATCACTATAGCCTCCAAAATTTTTATGATTTATTTTTAGTTTTCTGACTATGGCTATAGCATATCCCAGCAAAGTAAAATCCGTTAGCGCAGTTTTGTAAAATCAATGTAAAGTTTGTAAAACGAACTGTTTTACAAAAAACATCCTCCAACAAGTAATAAAATTTGTTGGAGGATGTTAAAGATTATTTTTAAAGCGGAAGCTTGACTGAAATCGCTTCGCCAGCTCTGAACAGTATGGCATCTAACGCCTTCTGTGCAACTGATCCGCTGCCGATAAAGAAATAGTCAGTAGAATCTTCAGCTTTCATCACATATTTTTTATTATAAAGTTCTTTATCATTCTTTAAATCCACGATCCGCAAAACCAGCCCGGTTTCCACATTTTTATCAAAATATATAAAATTAAAATGTGTTTCTTTTGTAATGGGCTGCAGCTCGGTATAAACAAAATAATCTGCCCCGCAGCCATCAACCTGCGCTGTCAATTCTGCAAATGAAGCTTTTTCAAATGACTTTTCTTTGAAGTTTTCACCATAAGGTTCAGCATCGATTTCAAGATAAATTCCTTCGATTTTCTTCTGCAGCTTTTCCAATGCTATTTGGGTAAGCTTTTCATCATAACGTGTTCCGGCGATATTGTTAAACACCAAAAGCACGCTGCTTTTCTGTCGCAAGCTTTTAGCCGCTTCAGCTTCGCAGGCCGCAGTAAAAAATACAAATATCATTAAAAAGACCCCCATAAGCCTTTTATCAAAATATTTTTTCATTATAGAACCTATTTTTTATCAGCAGCTACCGCAACAGGTTTTTCTTCCGGCAATCTGACAGTTAAAACAGAAGTGATCTGTTCGTTGATCTTATTCAGTGCTTTCATGGCAACCGATTTATTACCTATGCCGCCGATCATTGTGCTGTCGGAAGCTTTCTCAGTAAACTTGCCATTATACAAATATTTACCATTTACCAAATCAATGATTTTCAATGGTACAGTAGTCGTTATATCTTTACCAACTGTAAAGAACGTCACTTTGTCTCTTGCTATAAACGGCTGCACTTCAATAAAAACGACATAATCAACATCTTCACCTTCAAAAGCATCAACTATATCGGCTCTTTCAGCCGTAGTAATATCAACAATACCAACTTTGTTTAACTTTTCGATATATGGTTCACCATTGATATAAATATATTTATCATCATTGATGCATTTTTCCAAATTGCCTAAAACCACTCCATCTACTTCGTCATTATAAGTAGTTTCGGCATTATTTACATAAAGCACAGCTACTTTAGGCATATTTTCCATTCTTTTGGCTTTTTCTGCCTGATATACCGGGTCGCTCTCCACCCTGATTTTTTCCATTCTTTCACGCATAGACACAGGAGCGTCAGCAGGTTCTGCAGCAAGTGCCGTAGCTGTGCTGAGTGCAAAGATCATAGTTAATAAATACAAAATTACTTTCTTCACCATTATCCCACCATTCTTATTTTTATGGACTTCCATAAATTCTTTACTGTATCTGATAATTTATCACCTCTTAATTCTACAGGTAAAACTTCACCCAATTATTATTCTTACAGCAAAAATACTATGCAAATACACTTTAAAGTTTTGCTTGTATTTTTATAAATAAATCATAACACACATACATATATCCAGCAATACTGTTAAAATAAAATTACAAAAAATAATCTTATCACACATTTTTCAAACAAAGCCATCTATGTTATAAAATCACAAAGCGGCAACACAATAAATATGTTGCCGCTTTTGCAGACAAACCTGAATACCTTGTTACGAATCATTAATCTTCTTTTTGAAGTTCTTCCTGTACATAATTAGGCAGAGCAAAAGCACCGAGATGTACCCCGGGATTATAATAACGATTTTGCAGCCCAAATTCAGACCAGCGTTTAAAGTCAGCATCTTTCACTGGATCAAGACCTTTCGAAGCAAACCCGAACAACCAGTGTCCAGAAGAATAGGTAGGCATATAAAATTGATAAACTGTTGCTATGGGAAATACCGAAGCAAGTTTTTTATGCGCCCGACGCATTTCATACGCATATTCTTTATAGTAAGGTGATTCGTGCTGATTGATCAAGATACCCTTATCATTCAGCGCCCGGTAGCAATTGCGGTAAAACTCGGTCGTAAAAAGACCTTCGCCAGGTCCAAGCGGATCTGTAGAATCGACGAGTATCAAATCATATGCACCCTCAGGTGCGTCTTGTACGAATTTTAACCCGTCGCCAAAAATCAGATTGATCCGCGGATCATTATCCAGCGCACAAGCAGTCTGCGGAAAATATTTCTGGCACAGACGTACGACACGTTCATCGATTTCGACCATATCTACCTGCTCTACTGTTTTAAAGCGGCAGACCTCACGTGCAGTACCACCGTCACCGCCGCCAATGATCAAGACCTTTTTGATGTCCGGATTAACTGCCATCGGCACATTACTGATCATTTCATGATAAATAAATTCGTCCTTTTCGGTAATCATAATCAGCCCGTCTAAAGTAAAAAATTTACCAAAGGTTTCCGAATCAAAAAAGTCTATTTTCTGAAAGGGAGTCTGCTCGCTATATAATTGCTCTTTGACCAAAATCGAAAGTTTGGCGTCGGGAGCGTGAAATTCAGAAAACCATAAATCCAGCATACTTACTCCTCCTTAAAGATTGATGCGGTCCATATTTTTGCCGTAGAAGATCTCGTCCATTTCATGACGCAGCTTGGCCTCAATCCGTTTTACTTCGCCTGAATGCAGCTGTTCTTTGCTAAGCCCGAACAGATAGTTATCAAGGTCGAAATCTTTGAGCTTACACTTGGTATGGAAAATATTTTCCTGATACACGTTCACGTCTATCATCTGGTAATGTTCCTTTACCAGCTCAGGGATATAATCTTGAATTGAAGTGATATTGTGATCTATAAACAGTTTATGTCCTGTAATATCACGCGTAAAACCACGCACACGGTAATCGATAGTCATAATGTCGGTATCGAAACTGTGGATCAGATAATTAAGCGCTTTCAGCGGTGAGATCTCACCGCAGGTAGATACGTCGATATCGGCCCGAAAGGTACTGATACCACCGATAGGGTTATATTCGGGATAGGTATGCACCGTGATATGGCTTTTATCTAGATGGGCTAAAACTGTTTCCGGTAAAGGGCCCGGAGCGGAACTGTTATCTTCAGCACCAACGCTGTGCAGACAGCCTTCGGCAATGAGGATAGTGACACTGGCGCCCTGCGGCTCATAATCCTGCTTGGCGATGTTCAGAATGTTTGCTCCGATAATGTTGGAAACATTTGTTAAAATTTCCGTAAGACGGTCGGCATTATACTGCTCATCGATATACTGCAGGTAAGCCTCCCTGTCTGCTACCGTCTTAGTGTAGCAAATGTCGTACATATTAAAGCTCAGGCTTTTCGTCAGATTATTGAAACCATGTAGCTTTAATCTCTTTACCTCTTTCTCCAATTCAACAAATCAGCTCCTTGTCACCAAATTTATTGCAAGTTTGCAATATGGATTATATTTATTATATAGGCAAACTCTGGCAAAAACAATAAAATAAAAAAATACTTCCCACGTTACGTAGGAAGTATCAAAATCCAGTTTAGCGCATATTGATGAATTGTAAATCTACGCCGAAGTCGCCTGTTTTCAGCATTTGGATAACAGCCTGCAGATCGTCTTTTTTAGCTCCGCTGACGCGTACCTGATCGTCCTGCATCTGAGCATTGACTTTCAATTTAGTCGCTTTGATCGCGGCTACGATCGCTTTGGCTTTTTCCTTCGGTATACCCTGCAGGATAGTAAGTGTCTGGCGAACTGTGCCTTTGGATGCCGGCTCTATCTTACCCAGCTCCAGGCAGCGCAGCGGGATATCGCGTTTAGCCATACGGGCACGCAGCATATCGATGATAGCGCTCAGCTTATATTCGTCTTCAGCTGCCAATTTGATACATTTTTCTTCTAATTCGATGCTGGCATCACTGCCTCGGAAATCATAACGCTGGGCGATCTCCTTTTTCGTTTGATTGACCGCATTGTCCATTTCCTGCATATCGACCTGCGATACAACGTCAAAAGAACTGTCTTTAGCCATGATGTCACTCCATTCATTGATTTGTTAATAATAACATTATATCAAAAAATCGAGAGCTTGTCATTTCGTCAGCGTCACCGTATCGATCAGCTTGCCGTCCTGCTTCAGGCTGGTCACTGTCAGCTTGCCGTCATTAACAGTCAGCTTCATATAATTAGGCTGGTCAAGCACGCCGTCAAAAGCGACCTCCTGCGGCTTGGCACGCGAACCGGCCCATGTTTTATCACCACTGCGGCCCGAAGAAATATAGATCGTTCCCTGTGATGCCACATTACCGTTTTTAAACGGAGCAGAACGGCCGTAGGTATGATTATGAGCAGAAAAAACTACATCGACATTGCCACGGTCAATAACCGGAAAAAGTGCCGAGCCCAGTTCATTGGGTCTGCCGTCCTGATAGCGGAACAGATTACGGTGCACCAACACGATTTTCCATTTCTTATCACTGGCGGCCAGATCGCGCTCCAGCCAGCTCACCTGACTTGCGATCAGTTCAGGCTGCCACTCGTTTAATTCCTCCTGCTGCGTATCGATTACAGAAAAATGCACATCGCCGTAATCATAGCTGTAAGCCTGCTTCTGCAAACCCTCCGGCCCATTCAGGGGCAGATCGAACAAATTAAGATATAAATCGCCGCGGTAAGGTTTCCATTGCAGCGAATAATTTTCATGGTTGCCACTGATAGGAGCAACCGGAATCTGCGGCAACAGCCCGGACGCTCCACGGAACCAACTGCGCCACTGGCTGTATTGCTCGCCGTTATCTACAAGATCGCCCATATTGATGAAAAAGGCGGCTTCCGGATCGTGACTGTAAGCATAAGCGGCAGTCTTGCGCCAGACATTATAATCAAGGCTTTGCGAATCGCCGAATATCAAAGCCGTAAAAGCGCCTCCGGTATCTGTTTTCAACGTTTGCCAGACAGAAAATTCTTTGCCGCCGCCAGCCCTGTATTCATAAACAGTTCCCGGCTCCAAAGCTGTCAGCGTCACACTTTGCTGATAAACCGTCCCTGAATCTGTTGCAAATTCTTTACCCTGCGCCCGCACCCTGTGAAGCTCATTTTCGCCCTGCAGCTTATATTCCACCCAGGCATCGCTTTCCGGCGCCTGCGTCTGCCACATAATAGTCCGCGAGGTTTTACTGTCGGCAGTAATCACCTGCCGCAGCTGCTGCGGCTCGTAACGCGCAGGCTGTTCGGCGCCGCAATATTGACGTTCATAAAAAAAGATACCGATCCCGACCACGGCAAGCATCAATGCCAGCAGGCCAGTTTTTGAAAAAGCTTTACTCCATCTCATTTTTTCCCCTCTCTCCCGCTACCATACTGTTTTATGCCAAGCTATACCGCTCCCAAAAGACCGTAATTACCTGCCGCATAAAAAGCAGTTCCGTAAAAAATGTTGATATCATTGCGGAAAAGGACGACAACAGCGCCCTCTTCTTTTTCCTTGTTTAAATTATATAGGTCTGGTCTGCGCTCCAGTCAAGAAAACATTTTGTGAAAAATAATAGGATCCGCCGATAATATTTTACGGCGGATCCAAAACGTATATGCTTTATCAGTCGATGATATTTTGCTTGTAATCGTGATAACAGCTTCTCAGCTTCTCCATTGTTTTTACCATTTCCAGCTTTAACTTGGAGGCGGCATCAAAATCGCCGCGGCTAAAAGCATCGCGGATCATAGTAAAGATACACGGAGCCTCGACAGAATCTTTAGCTAACATAACACGCAGCGCTGCGATCTTCTCCCACAGCTCATCGTCACATTTATTATAAAAGCCAGTGTCATGCAGACATTTCATTGCCACGATCTCAGCATGGAATTCGGGGATGATCCTGTTTAAGAGCTCGGTCTGCCAGCGAACCAAGGCACCTTTGGCAAAAGAATCGATAAATTCTGCGCGCAGGATATTGCCGCTGGTAAGAGCAGCTTTCTTTTCGGGATATTTATTAAAGCCGCACATATTTTCCCACACAGTTGCAGGCGGTTTACCAAACAGACGGCTGCGTTCTTCCTCGCTGAAGTCTTCAAAAACATCATCTTCGCTGCGGTATTCGCGGTCTTTTTCCAGATAGAAGCCTTCAACGCCGGCCTTTTTGGACAATTCGGCTTCCAGTTCCTTCAAATTTTTGCCTGATTCCACACAAGCCTTGATTCCATCCCACATTGCCAGATAGAAAGCAGCGATAGCAATATAGGTATTAGTATAAGGATTAGGCGAACGCATTTCTATACGGGTCGCCATCGGACTGTCGATATCGCGGATCAAACCTGCCAGAATCGTACGGTTACGGGAAGGGACCTGCGGACTGATACCCAAAGAGGTAACGATACAGACAGGGGCTTCAAAACCTGGCTTCAAGCGGTTCAATGAATCGATCGTAGCTGAAATAAAAGGATTGATGACCTCATAGTTCTTCAAAAGGCCCATCATTGAACCGTAACCGATAGCAGACAGAAAATCCGCTTTCATATCGCCGGGCGCAAACAGATTGACCATTTTACCATTTTTGAGTTTTGCGGCAATACCGACATGGGTATGTTCGCCGCTTCCTGCAACGCCGGGGATCGGTTTAGCCTGGAAGGAAACTTCCAGACCGTTCATCCGAAAAACCTCTTTAACTATAATGCGGGCCAGCAGTTCGTTATCAGCAGTTTGCAGACCGACGTTAAATTTCCAGTCTACTTCCAGCTGTTCCATAACATGCGTCATATGACCTGCGCCGTCGATCTGTCCACGTACGCCGCCGCATTCTTTATGGCCCATTTCCGGTTCCAGACCATAAGCTTCCATCATTTCTATAGTCTGTTCTAAAGCGGTACGCACGTTACCGCGGGTACGCTGCCAGTATTGCTCCTGCATCATCTGCGAAGAAGAAAGGGCTTCGATCGGTGCGTCTTCACGCGGAGATTTGACCCAGAATTCCAGCTCGGTAGCACAGGTAAAGACCAGTTTTTCGATCTGAGACAGGTCAACATGTTCAAGACCTGCTATCTGCGGATGTTTTTTGAACATTTCCAGCATTTGTGCTTCCACATAATCCAGGCTGTTTTGCAGGATCGAACGGGAATCAACAAAGATTTCGTTGTGGATCAGGAAACAGGGTATGCGCAGGGTTCCGACCATTTTACCTGTCTGAGCATCAAAATGCTCGTAATTATAATCAATATACCAGTTGACACTTTTGTCGACCTTCATATCGACGCGGGCGTTATTTAAAGTAGCAATGCCCGGCAAAACAACGGAAGAACCGTCAGTCTGAGCAGCCATACCTTCCAGGAAGCTGTTGATATCTTCGATAAATAAATTGATGGGCACTTTTTCGTCGGTATCGTTACCGGCAAAGTCCACACCCATAAAAGAAACAAATTTGATTTCCGGGTGCATTTCCAGCAAAGCCTTCAGTTCCTCCGGGGTTTGCTGTTCAGGGTTAATGTAATACAACATTTCTTTGTTCATCATAGCAATCACTTGCGGCACTGTGCCGCGCTCCTTTCCCAATGCTGAAGCTGAAATACAAATATAAAAAGGACCTTCCTATTTTTAAGCAATAAAATAGAAAGATCCCCATTGATCTATCGCCATCATTATAACAAACAACAGTCAGGCTTGTCCAGTGTTTAAAACAAACTTTAAACACTTTTTTTAACCAAACACCAAATATCACTTGCTCAAAAGCCGGATTAATATTTCTTCCAGCTTTTCAAACTGCCGGCCGCCATAGCGGATTTCGATATTGAGCTGTGATAGTTCCAAAAGTGCCCGTTCCAGTTCACCCAAGCCAAAGCGGCGGCTCTGCTCCGCCATTTTTTTTACAGCAAAAGGCGCGGCTTTTAACTCTGAAGCGATCTCGGCCTGCGAGGCCCTTCCTTCCAGAAGTTCTTTGACACGTCCAAGACGTCGCAATTGGAACGAAACCAGGCCGCATAGCGCCAGCACAGTATTACCGTGCTTACGTTCTTCACCCAAAAGCTCCAAAGTCTGCCCCAGCTTCTTTTCGGCAATGGCGTTCAGCAGCGCAAAGCGCGAAACTTCAGGCAACGCAGCGAAAGTCTGCTCGATATCATCTTTCGTCCAAATCTTACGTTCACCGGCGTAAACCGATAGTTTTTCGATTTCCTGTTCCAGCAGCAGCAGCGGCGCATTGTCAGTTACCGACAGATATTCCATGATCGTTTGTGACGCTTCATAATCAAAACGGCAGCCGCGCAGCGCAGCCTGTTCGTCCAGCCAGGGCTTCAGCTGATAGGATTTGAGAGACTTGCATTCCACCATCGCAGCAGTTTTAAGCAGGCTTTTATAAAGTTTACCGCGTTTATCGATTTTTTCGCCTAACAGCAGTACCTGACAATGTTCAGGCACATCCGCCAGCAGTTCTGCCAGCTCTTCCTGCTGCTGTTTGCGTTTTTCGCCGCCATCCTTACCTCCCCACAGCTTTTCATCTTTAATGATAACCAGACTGCGTCCTGAGAAAAAAGGGTAGGTATTGACAGCAGCAGATACTTCCTTTATATCCGTATCACGCTCAAAAACAGTTATTTCCCTGTCTTCCAGCGCGGCGTCGCCAAAAACAGCCCGCGGTAAAGCAGCGGCTATTTTATCTTTATAATAGCCTTCTTCGCCGAACACTGCGATTACACCAGCTACCTGTGTGCCGGCACTTAATTGCTGCATAATTTTTTCTGCAGTGATTTCCATGTTTGTACTCCTTCAAGCCACTAAAAAAATTCCTTCTGATACCGATAACTATAACATTTTACCTGGCTGCCGTCAAAAGTGATTTTAAGCGCTCCGTCCTGATCTGTACGCCGCACCTGAGCCCCGCAGGTTGCCAGACGCTGCAGCGTTTCACTGCCAGGATGGCCGTAGCTGTTGGCCGCACCGACTGAGATAACCGCCAGCTGCGGACTGACTGCCGCTAAAAACGGCATTGAAGAAGAAGCATTACTGCCATGGTGACTGACCTTCAATACCTGACCGGGCTGAATCTGCCCCGCTGCCAGCAGTTCCTCCGTTTCTGTTGCATCACCTGTAAAAACAATGCTGCCGTCAGCAGATACAACCCTCACGATCAGCGAGCTTTCATTTGCATCGCTGTCAGCTCTGCCGACAGGCGCGCTGATGATCTGTATTGCAGTATTGCCCAGGGAATAATTTGTGCCGCTCTCGGCATATATAAGCTGCGCTTTGGTATTCTTCAGCAGTGCCTGTATATCTGCTGAAGGCTGTTCCTGAGGCAGAATGAGCCTGCGTATAGGTATATTTTTAGCTACTGCGGCCGCTCCTCCTGCATGGTCGTGGTGTCCGTGGCTTAAAAGCAGCATATCCAGACTGCGAATCCCCAGGTAACGCAGATAGGGCAGAACGATACGGCTGCCCGTATCATAGTCACCACGCAGACCACCGGTATCAATCAGCAGCGTCTGACGCTGCGGTGTTACGACCAGTGCCGCATCCCCCTGTCCCACGTCGATAAAATGTACGGTCAGAGGCTGCGGCCTGAATTTATCATAAAGCCCGATCCCCACCAGCATACAGCAGCATAAACCGATCAGCAACCGTCTTTCGCAAGCAGTAAAATCATCCCAGTCGCTGCTGCCGAAAAGCAGCAACAACAGTAAATAATAGACAGCGCCGCATAAAAGAGGCCAGCTGCCAACAGTGACAGTTGCCCAGCCGCCGGATGCCAGCCAGTGAATGATATTCAGCAAGGGGTGCAGTAAAAGCCCTGCCAGTAAAAACAGCAGCTTTCCCAACCCAAATACCGGCAGGAGGGCATATCCCGCCAGTGTCAGCAGTAGTGCCAGTTCCAGCAGCGGTACTAGAAGCAGATTAGCTGCCAGCCCACTCAGTGAAAGCTGATGAAAATAATGGATCAAAAACGGCAAAGCCGCCAGCTGTGCTGTTAAAGATACTGTCAGGATCTCGGCAATCCCCACAGGTAAGTAACGGGTACACAGGCCGCTCAGTACCGGGTAGAAATACAGCAGCCCCGCTGTTGTGGTAAATGATAACTGAAAACCTGCGTCCCAAAGCCAGCGCGGTTCATAGCAGAGCAACAGTATGACCACAGCACAGAAAATATTACTGCGCTGCGGCAGCCTGCCGCTAACGCCGGCTCCAAATAGTGCCAGTGACATAAGCAAAGCCCTCAGTACAGGCGGTTTGAACCCGCACAAAGCCGCATAAAAAAATAAAATCCCTGCCAGCAGCGCCATAGTACAGTGGTTACGGCGCCGCAGCAGTACAAGCAGAAAGCCTGTCACCACTGCTATATGTGTACCAGATACAGCCAGCAGATGCGCCAATCCCACAGCAGCAAAATCTTCCCGCGTCTGCGCGCTGATACCGTCGTAACCACCTAAAGTCATACCGGCTAAAACAGCCCCGGCCTGTCCCGGTACAGTATGCTGCAGATTTGAACGCAGCCCTGCAGCCAGTCCGCCGATATACTGCCTGATACTTTGTCCGTCCCCGGACAAATACAGCTCACTGCCTTTTATAGACATTCGCCCTTGTAAATCCTGCAATTCGCTCCACAGCCCGCCATCCCAACCACCCGGATTGGCAAAATCAGTCAATGGTTTAAGCGTTCCCTGTACAATAACGCCACTGGTTATTTTCTCGCTAAGATCCTGCCCTTGGACGAGCACACGTACTTTACCCGATACTGCGATTGCTGTATCGGATAAAGAGCTGCCAAGTTCCGCACTGTTTGTCTGCACCGCTTGCTGCAGCGTATGACAGGCAAGCACCAGACTGGTTCCCTGCGGCGTTACTTTGACACTGCCAGCTTCCACTCTGCCGAAAAGCCGTACTTCCTGACCGGTAAAAGTCTGCAAAGGCAGCTGCGGCTGACGCATGGCCCCGCTGCCGCTGGCAGCGCCACAACAAAAACACAAACCAATACCTGCCGCGGCCAACAACTTTACTCCAGCCTTTTGGCGGCAGCCCCAGGCAAGCAGCAGCAGAAAAAATGCCGCCAGTATCAATGCTGGTATCAACGGCAACAGCTTACTGAGCCCTGCGTGGCAGCCAAGCAGAAATGCCAGTGTGGCGGCGACAATGATCTGTTCCAGCTGACGCTGCATCACAGCTCCAGATAAGGCTGCATTTTGCTAAACTTGGCCTTACCGATCCCTTTGACCTTCATAACATCCTCGATACTGGTAAACCCATGCGCCGCCCGATACTCAAGTATACGCTGCGCGGTAATATCACCGACCCCAGGCAACGCTGTCAGTTCGGCAGCCGTAGCCGTATTCAAATGTACCTTGCCGCCGGCTTTTGCTGTGCCCCTGCCACTCTCAGCAGCAGTCTTTACCGAGACCAAAGTATTTGCGCCTGCTGCCTCAGCAGCTGCACCTGCATTTACCGGCGCAGTCTGCTCACGCAATTGCCTGGCACTTAACCGCGGCACATTTACCTGCATACCATCTTTCAGCAGCTTTGCCAAATTAACTTTATCGGGATTAGCTTCCAGTGTCATTCCTCCGGCAGCGGCGATAGCCGCAGTAGCTCTGCTCCCTGCGGGGATTTCATATAACCCCGGCTTTGCTACCGCACCGCTTACATATACCTTGACTCCCCGAGTCTGTACCGCACTGATACCAGCTGCCGGTACAGGCACAACAGCAGCAGTATCCTGCGGGCTGCTTCCCAGCAGACTGCCGCCGGCACATAAAACTACGGCAGCCCCCAAAGCTGCTACTTTTCCTCTCAGCCCTCGTTCCATCATCGCTATCCAGCCCCTTTAAAACGCAAAAAAGCAGAGTTCCTGAGGTCAACAATAAATTCGTTATACCTTAGGAACTCTGCCATAGCGTCTTTATGATTTGATCTTACTGATCCAGCTATTTAATTTTTTTCTGCGATTTAAGGTCTGGCAACAATATTGACCAAACGTCCGGGTACGCAGACGATCTTCACGATCTTGCCGACATCGACCATAGCAGCGATATGTTCATCCGCCAAAGCCAGTTTTTCCAGTTCTTCCCTGCCGGCTTCCGCAGGTACAACCAAACGGCCTTTGACCTTACCGTTGACTTGCAGCACGATCTCGACATTATCGACCTTCATGGCCTCTGCCTCGGCTTTAGGCCAGCTTTGTGCATGCACGCTGCTGTCAGCGTCGATGACGCCATGCCACAATTCTTCGGTTACGTGCGGTACGAAAGGAGCAAGCAACCGCAGCAAAGCGGAAACGGTTTCATAAACCAGACCGGCATTGTAATTTTTCTGAGCTTCCTTATAAACATATAAAGCATTGACCAACTCCATCATCGCACTGATTGCAGTATTGAAATTAAACCGCTGCTCGATATCGTCGGTAACTTTTTTGATCGTATTATGCAGCACGCGGCGCAGCTCTTTATCAGCTTCATCCAGTTTTGAAGTATCATAGCCGGTGACCTTTTGGGCCAGCTCACCCTGGAAGTGGCTGACGATACGCCAGACACGGTTGATAAAACGGAAGGAACCCTCCACGCCCTGATCGCTCCATTCCAACTCTCTTTCAGGCGGAGCAGCAAACATAATAAACAGACGAGCAGTATCGGCACCGTATTTGGAAATGATCTCTTCCGGAGAAACGACATTACCTAAAGATTTACTCATTTTCGCACCGTCTTTAATGACCATGCCCTGAGTCAGCAGGTTGGTAAATGGTTCGTCGTATTTTACAAGGCCTGCGTCACGCAATACCTTCATAAAGAAACGTGAATACAGCAAATGCAGGATCGCATGCTCGATACCCCCGATGTACTGATCGACCGGAGCCCAGTAATCAACAGCTTCTTTACTGAATGGAGCAGTATCGTTTTTCGGATCGGTATACCGCAGATAATACCAGGAAGAACACAGGAAAGTGTCCATAGTATCGGTCTCGCGGCGGGCCGGCTTACCGCATTTGGGGCAGGTGCAGTTAACAAAGCTTTCACTGGTTGCCAGCGGTGAAACGCTGCCCGCATCAAACTTGACGTCTTCCGGTAAACGTACCGGCAGCTCTGCTTCCGGCACAAGAACTTCGCCGCAGTCAGGACAGTAAATAATCGGGATCGGAGCCCCCCAATAACGCTGACGGCTGATGAGCCAGTCGCGCAGACGGTAGTTGACATGACGGGAACCAAAGCCTTGTTCTTCCGCATAATCCATAATAGCTTTGATTGCAGCATGCATCTCCATGCCGCTGAACTTGCCGGAATTTACCAGCACGCCCTCTTTTTCTTCATAGGCGGCAGTCATATCTTCAACTTTTAATTCCTGGTCTTTAGGAGTAACGACAACGATCTTATCCAGACCGTATTTATCGGCAAACATCCAGTCGCGCTGATCACCTGTAGGTACACCCATAACAGCTCCGGTGCCATAATCGTACAGGACATAGTTGGTGACCCAGATTTCTACCTGGCGGCCATTGAAAGGATTGACAGCATATTTCCCGGTAAAGATACCTTCTTTTTCCGACTCGCTGGAAGTACGTTCAATATCGGACTGGTTGCGCACACGGGCGCAGAAAGCCCTGATCTCGTCTGCCTTCGGATTATCCCGGCACAACTGCTCTACCATTGGATGCTCGGCAGCCAGGACCACGAAGGTAACGCCAAATGCCGTATCCGGACGGGTAGTGTAAACAGGTAGCTTAGCATTGATGCAGGGCACGTCAAAGCTGAATTCCAGACCTTCACTGCGCCCGATCCAGTTTTTCTGCATCGTCTTAACGCGTTCCGGCCAGCCGTTCAAAAGTTTCAGATCATCCAAAAGTTCTTCCGCATAATCGGTAATTTTGAAGAACCATTGTTCCAGATCTTTTTTGACGACCTCATGGTCACAGCGCCAGCAGCGTCCGTCGATAACCTGCTCATTAGCCAAAACAGTGTTGCATTCACCACACCAGTTGACAGCAGATTTTTTCTTGACGGCCAAACCGCGCTTATAAAACAGCTCAAAGAACCACTGGGTCCATTTATAGTAATCTTCCTTACAGGTGGCAACTTCGCGGTCCCAATCATAGGACAGTCCCAGTTCCTTCTGCTGACGGGTCATGTTGGCGATATTTTCCATCGTCCATTTAGCAGGGTGGATACCATGTTTGATCGCGGCATTCTCAGCCGGCATACCAAAAGAATCCCAGCCCATCGGATGCAGCACGTTAAAACCGTTCATACTGCGGAAGCGGGCAACTACGTCGCCGATGGAATAATTGCGTACGTGCCCCATATGCAGGTTGCCCGAAGGATACGGGAACATTTCCAGCACATAAGACTTGGGTTTGCCTGCATCAATATCAGTTTTAAATGCCTTGTTATCTTCCCAATATTTCTGCCATTTGCTTTCTATGGCATGGGGAGTATACTTTTCTTCGATCATTCTTCTCATAACCTCCTAAAATTTGCTTACCACCGCAGCGCGGCAAATAAAAAAGTCCCCGGCTGTTAGGCCAGGGACGAAATAGCTTTCGCGGTACCACCCTGATTGCCGAAAAAAATCTCGGCCACTCAAAACCTGTAACGCCGGTTATGCGTCCGCGCTTTTGACGCGGCTCCTCCGCGGCGAGTTCACCTTGCTCCCGTATTGACTCGCAGCTGCCGTCAACTTTCTGCAACAGGGATCTGTGGTTACTACTCCGCTTCACCGAATTTGTTCATTCTGCAAATACTTTAACCATTATATCACAAATCCGCGGAGTTTCAAGTCTTTTCTTCCCCATCTGCCTAGTACGCACTGCAGGCGGCTTTTAATGCTCTGCGCTCATCTGGAGCCTGCTTACTCTCCCTCCAGCTTAATAGTATGACGCTGCTGCACCAACAGCCAAAATGCCAGTGTGATCACCAGTACGATGATACCTGACAATGCAAACATATTGGCATAGCCCAATATCTCGGTAATAAACCCCAGACCCATAGCGCCGACGACGATGCCGACTTCAATAAAAGCAGTAAAAAAACCCAGTGCCGGTCCACGTTCTTCCGGCCGAGTAACATCAACGACCAGTGCAGTAAGCGCCGGCACTAAAGCGCCATATCCCAGTCCGAATAATATTGCGATCAGCCCAAGCGTCCAAACGTTATCCATAATAAAGAAACACATAGCCGCCAGTGCAACCAAAAGTGAAAACGGCAAAATTACCAGACGCCTATCGACATGATCGGACAGCTTACCGGCAAAGACCCTGCTGCCCATCGTCGCCAAAGCATAGACTACGAAAAAAATACCATAATCACTTATATGCCGCTGCGGCGCATAAATCGGTAAAAAAGTAAGAATCGCGCCATAGACCAGTGACGCACCCAAAAGGCACAGCGAAGACATAAAAATTACCCGCCGCCTGAAAATCGGCAGCAGATCCAGTTTTTGTTCCTGGTCATAAACAGGATTCGTTTCCTTGAGCGGCAGTAACACGAAAAAGCATACTAATGCCGTAACAAAAGTCACGTTGAACAAAAAAGGATAACTTTGTGTATGCTGAAGGATCCAAATGCCTGCTGCTGGAAAAACAGCCATAGAAACCACACTGCAGGTCTGATAAATCCCCAGCACCTCGCCGCGCCTGTCTACCGGCGCATAATCGGCTATATAGGCAGCCGATGCCGCCAGATACATCGCCAGACAAACACCATGCGCAAGCCTGAGTACGACCAGCGGCACCACGCCGGTAACTCTGCCGAACAGCAGAAACAACAGTGCAAAAGAAATCGTACCCAGAAGCATCATACGCTTACGACCCCATTCGTTGGCCAGTTTACCCAAATACGGCCGTATAATAAAGGACGACAGGCCGAAAGCGCCACCAACCAGCCCGATATCGGCAGGTGTACCGCCCAACATCTCCACATACTGCGGCAATACCGGAATATACAAATAAAAAGCTCCATAATACAAAAAATTAGCTAGGCAAAACAAAATAAAATTCATTGACCACATACTGAAATCCTGCTGCTTTGTCATAGTTGCCCCTCCCCTGCGTTTTGATACTTTCATTGTATAAAAATGCTGAAAGCGGCAACAGCAACCAGAGATAGAAAGGAAAAAGATTCTCGCATCCTAATTCAGCCTTCATATCTATATTAAACGGATTAATCAGACTTTAGTAGTAAACACAGGCATTTATTCTCGCGCTGAGGTCAACCCTGTCAGCAATTCCTTGCATTCCTTCTTAAAATAAGCTAACATTAAGTTAACATTAAGCAGCAAAAATGGAGCATAATTCATGAAAATTTACGCTATCGGCGACCTGCACCTTTCCGGAAAGCCTCCGTCCAAGCCTATGGAAATCTTCGGCGAACACTGGGCAGACCACGCCGCCAAGGTTGCAACCAACTGGCATCAACTTATCCGGAGCGACGATACCGTCATCATCTGCGGCGACACCTCATGGGCCATGGACCTGCAAGACGCGCTGACCGACCTGAACTGGATCGCCGCCCTGCCCGGGCGCAAAATCATTCTGCGCGGCAACCATGACTACTGGTGGTCATCTTTAAAAAAGATGCAGACTGCGACAGAAAATAATTTCAGCTTTCTGCAAAACAACTTTTTTACCTGCGGCACGACTGCCATCTGCGGCAGTCGTGGCTGGCTCCTGCCTTCATCTGACAATTTTAACGCGGACGATGCCGCTATCTACCGCCGTGAAGGACTGCGCCTGAAGGCTTCACTGAAAGCTGCCAGACAAGCCGGCTACAGCGATATCATAGCCGCACTGCATTATCCGCCTCTTTATGACGCTGCAAATGAATCTGTTTTTGCCGAACTGCTGGAACGTTACGGCGTCAGGCACTGCGTTTTCGGCCATATCCACGGCAGCGATGCAAGCATGGTTTTTGAAGGTATCCGCAACGGCATCACCTATAAGCTTGTCAGCTGTGACACGCAGGGTTTTACACCGCAGCTGGTAAAATAAACAGCGAAGAAGGCGTTCCTATGCCCAAAAATATTTCCGCAGCAACACTGATGGTTTTATCCGCCTGCATCATTTGGGGCGCACAGCCGATGTTCGTCACTTTTGGCGTCAGCGAGGCAATAATAGTAAGGTTGGCTACGGTCGAGTATTGCAGGCCTGTAAATTGTGCAACATTGTTGCCGCCAACGCTGAGGACGCCCATCAAAAACTGCTGCCACCACGCAAGGCCTGGCTGCCGCTGTTTTTGATGGGCGTCCTCAGCGTTGGCGGCAACAATGTTGCACAATTTACAGGCCTGCAATACTCGACCGTAGCCAACCTTACTATTATTGCCTCGCTGACGCCTGCCGTGACCGCACTCTTAAGTCTGGTGCTGCTGCATGAACGGCTGCACAAGCTGCAATGGCTCGGCATCGCCGCCAGTATCATCGGCGCCGTTTACCTGATCAGCAAAGGTTCGCTTTCAACGATTATCAACCTGAACTTTAATTTCGGTGATATCCTGTTCTGCGTCAGTATGGTCGCCTGGGCTTTTTATACCATTCTTGTCGCGCAGGTCAGTAAATATGTATCTGCCTACAGCGCTGTAGCCTGGGCCGGACTGCTTGGCTCGCTGACTACGGCTGCTTACAGTATCCTGACCGGGCAGTTTGCACTGCCCTATGACCTTTCCGCTTTAGCCTGGGGGTCCTATTTTTACGTCATTTTTATCGGCAGCCTGGTCGGTATGCTGTTCTGGAACAAAGGCATCCGCGTTATCGGCCCCAGTCAGGCCGCCGTGTTTATGAATCTGATGCCGTTAGTAGGCATCATCTGCGGCATCGCCTTTCTCGACGAAAGCTTCTATACTTCCGAAGCAGTTGGCGGCGCTCTTATCATCGCCGGTGTGTATCTGACTACGCAGTACCGCCTGCTGGCCTATAAACTGGCCAGATATCTGGTCAAACGCCGGCGGCAGAAATCATTGAACGACTGTTAAGCTTTTAAGGTACGGGCAGATGCCCGGCACTTTATAAATCATCATCGAAAGGTCTGTCAGCACTGCAATGCAAACGAACAAGCTTACCGCCTCGGCACTTTTGATTTGTACTTGTGTCATCTGGGGCATTCAACCGATGTTCGCCAAATTCGTCGTCAGGGAAATGTCGCCCATACCTATGGTCAGCATTCGCTACACTATTGTAGCCCTGACGCTGTTTGCTATGCTTGCCTGGCGCGGCGAAAAGCTGCTGCCGCCACGCAGGACCTGGCCGGCCTTATTTACCATGGGCATCCTCGGCGTCTGCATCAATAACGTTACCCAATTTACCGGGCTGCAATATTCGACAGTCACCAACTTTACCATTATCGCCACACTCACGCCCATCGTGACGGCTCTGCTCAGCTTTGTGCTGATCCATGAACGTCTGCACCGCCTGCAATGGCTCGGCATCTGCAGCAGCCTGTGCGGCGCGCTGTACCTGCTCAGCAACGGTTCGCTTGCGGCCATATTGACGCTGAGCTTTAATATCGGCGACGTACTCTTTTTTACCAGTCAGGTCGCCTGGGCACTGTATTCTATCATCGTCGTGCGCATCATCGACGATGTTTCCCCCTTTGCCATCGTCGCCTGGTCGGGTCTGTTAGGTTCGCTTACCACGGCAGCCGGCGCTGCTTATCTTGGCCATTTCGAACTGCCCTCGCTGCTTTCACCGCTGGCTCTTGGCTCATATCTATTCGTCATTTTTGCCGGCGGGCTGATCGCCATGATCTTTTGGAACAAAGGTACCGGCATCGTCGGACCCAGTCAGGCAGCCGTATTTATGAACATCATGCCGCTGGTCGGCATCGTCTGCGGGGTGCTGTTTCTTGACGAACAACTTCTCATCTCCCAGGCTATTGGCGGCGTACTTATCCTCGGTGGCGTCTATCTGACCACACAATACCGTACCGTCGCCTATCGACTGGCAAAATATTTTACGCATCGCCAGCGTAAACGACAGCCGCTGCGCTGACATATCGATGATGGGCGACCTAAGCACAAACAGATCAAAATATCTCTCACAGTCAAGCTTCTTCTGCTCGCGTCTGCAACGGCGGCGAGCCTTTTTATTGCCCACACCACCGGCTCCAATACTTCAACCGAAGCGTTTTATTGACACCGGTCACGAACAGTGCTATGCTAAAAATGTTTACGGCATATGTCGCAAACTCATAACAATCACAGTAAGGGAGCGGTATAACAATGAAAATCGCAGTTACTTATCAGGACGGCGACATCTTTCAACACTTCGGACACACCGAATTCTTTAAAATTTACGACATCGAAAACACTGACATCGTCAAAACAGAAATCGTCAACACCAACGGCAGCGGCCATGGCGCGCTGGCACAATTTCTGCACGAACACAGCGTCGATACTCTGATCTGCGGCGGTATCGGCGGCGGCGCCCAAATGGCATTGTCACAAGCAGGCATCAAGCTTTATGGCGGCGTTACCGGCAAGGCCGATGCTGCAGTAAATGCTTTGCTCAATAATAAACTGAACTATGACCCGGCAGTAAAATGCGACCACCACGAACAGGAACACGGCGGTGCAGGCCATACCTGCGGCGCACACGGCTGCGGTAGCCATAGTCACCACGGACATTAAGTACCTTGCCCTGCATGATTTACCTGAACAGCAAAATTCAGTACACTACTTACTCACTGCATAAGCAGTGAGTTTTTCTTTTTCCGGACAGACTAAAAAGGAAAGCCATCTGCACCACTTATTAAAACGCTGTTTTGTAATCACTTCCCTGCTTTGAGGCAAAAGAAAACTGCTCCTATTATATCAATGGCAGTTTAAAAATATTTTAAAATTTTGTTTCATGTACTACTGCTTACGTACGTTAGCAAGTAATACCTGTCTTTATATTCTGCTTACTGTGTTAGTATTGAGATAAATAGTATATTAAAACTCTAAATTGAATTTACTTTGTAGATAGTACGTTAGCAGAATATACCACGATGCTGTAACGTAAATACAAAACATTTATTTTTTTATCTTGTATCTTTTCTTGTTTATTTCTTTATTCTTTTATGAACAGGCGAAACAGTGACGATTTTAGCGGGGATAGAAACTAAAAAACTTATCAAAAAGAATAAAATTAGACAAGATTTTTTTGATAAAATAAATCGCCCACTTAACTTACATTTATTGTTTCTTTTTTCTTTTATATTATATTTATAGTATAATAAACATATAACTTATATTTTATGAGGTATCTGTCCATGAATAAAATTATACAAAATTTAATTGCTTTTCGAGAAGAACGTAACTGGAAACAATTTCATACCCCTGAAAATCTTGCAAAAAGTATTTCTATTGAAGCAGGAGAACTTCTTGAATGTTATCAATGGTCTTATGAAAATATTGATTGAAATAAAGTAAAAGAAGAACTTGCTGATGTTATGATTTATTGTTTATATCTGGCAGAATATTACAAATTTGACATCCAAGAAATTATTTCTGAAAAAATAACCAAAAATGAAGAAAAATATACTATTTCTGACTCCAAAAATAACTGTAAAAAATACACTGATTTTTGAGGTACATTTATGATAATTTATAATTCAAATAAAAACACTTTTATGAAATATGTAGAAAAAGGCATCATTAGTAATATTGTCTATGATGCATTTAGAAAAAAACTTGGTGAAGTAAGTATATCCGAACAATTATCCTGGAGAAATTCTTTACGTCATATGTATAATGTCTTAAACACACCTACTATACCAGATGATTCTGGAATTGCCATAGAATATAGGCTTCCATATACTTCTAAACGAGTTGACTTTATAATATCCGGTAAAAATACTGATAACAGCGAACACGCTATGATTGTTGAGTTAAAACAATGGCAGGAAGCTAAAACTGTCAAAGGTAAAAACTCCATTGTAAAAACTTATGTTGGGAATGCGGAACGAGAAGTAACTCATCCATCATATCAAGCATGGTCCTACTCCAAAACATTACAAGAATATAATAAAATCGTCCAGGAGGAAAATATAACACTGCACCCCTGCGCCTTTTTGCATAATTATCTTATAGTAGGGAAAGATCCCATTATAGACGAGGAATTCTTCGAGATCATCAGAGAAGCGCCAATTTTCACACAGGCAGATGCCAAAAAATTACGGTCTTTTATTGCAAAATATATAAAAAAGAGTGATGATAATTCTATTATTTTTCGCATAGACGGCGGCAAAATAAAACCTTCAAAATCTTTGCAGGACTCCTTAGCCAGTATGCTTAGCGGTAATCAAGAATTTATCATGATCGAATCACAAAAAATAATTTATGAAGATATTATGTATACAGTAAATCACCTTAAAAATGATACTCAAGGGAAAAAAGTATTTATTATAAAAGGAGGACCCGGCACTGGAAAAAGTGTTTTAGCCATAAATCTTCTATCTGATATTATCAGTGAGGGTAAACTTGCTGTTTATGTAACTAAAAATAGCGCTCCTCGAAATGTTTATTTTGAAAAATTACGCCAGGGTAATTATCGTAAAAATTATGTTCATGAATTATTTAAGGGATCCGGCAGTTTTACTGATTCTGAAACAAATGATTTTGAAGTGTTGCTAGTTGATGAAGCCCACAGATTAAATGAAAAATCTGGCTTATATTCAAATATTGGAGAAAACCAGATCAAAGAAATAATTAACGCCGCACGGCTTTCTGTTTTCTTCATCGACGAAGATCAAAGAGTCACATCAAAGGATATCGGAACAATTGAACAAATAAAATACTTTGCAAAACAGCAACATGCCAAAATTATAGAAGCAGAACTCGATTCACAATTCAGATGCAACGGATCAGACGGTTATATAGCTTGGCTTAGTGATGTTTTGGAAATTCGCCGTACAGCTAATGATATTTTTAATAACGATGACTATACTTTTAAAATTTTTGACGATCCAAATGAAATGCGGGATGCTATAATCAAGGAAAACAAGTACCACAACAAGGCACGCCTATTAGCAGGATATTGTTGGAATTGGGAATCAAAAAACCATCCATCAAAATATGATATCATTTTTCCTGAACATCACTTCAAAGCTCAATGGAATTTTAGTAATACTACAACTTGGGCTATTGACACAGATTCAGTAGAACAAATCGGCTGTATACATACTTCACAAGGTTTAGAATTTGATTATATAGGTGTTATTATAGGCGATGACTTACGATTTGAAAATGGTCACATTATCACAGATTTTTCAAAACGTGCTCGCACAGATCAGTCATTGAAAGGCTTTGTAACAAAATGTAGAAAAGGTGATAAAGTTGCCTTGAAATTTGCTGATACAATTATCCGAAACACCTATAAAACTTTACTCAGCCGTGGCATGAAAGGTTGTTTTGTATATTGTACAGATCAAGCCTTATCAAATTACTTTAAAGAACGGTTGAAGCGTAATAACGATATTTACAATGAAATAACTTATACTGTACAGGAAGCCGCTGAAACAGCAGAAAATTTACTCATTTATAAAACAAAAAAATAATAATGTCAATAGAATAAGTAAATAAAGGCCAGTGCCATTTAGACACTGGCCTTTATTCTCTATAACTATAAAATACTATAATCAATCTTATAATATTCTTACAATTTTAGTACTCTTTGTTTTCTTAAAAATATCATTATTAATTTTTTCTATCCCTTCATCCATGTTATAATACCTTTAACTAACCACAAACGAGGTGAACTTTATGGCAAAATTCATTCCATTCGTCAAGCTGTCGAAAAAGACGCAGCAGGAGATCAACAAAAGCCGTCGCAAAAACTGGGGCAACATTGACCCGGTAACCAAACGTCCCGCAAATTCCAAAGCGTACAACCGCAAAAAAGCTCGGGCCTGGAAAGATACTTTTCCAACGTCTGAGCTTTTTTATTATCTTGTTAAGTTTTAAAACAAAATTTATTTATATTGTTGACTAAAAAAGTTGCATCCTTTCAAAGTCGTAGTATAATAGGCATTATAATAAATTTAAAGTTTTTGAGGGGATGCACTTATGCAAACAAAAAAATTAAAATACCTGCTGCTGTTTGCCGTTATCGCAATAGCCGCCGCAGTGGCATGGTACTTTGCCTACTGGGTCAAAACGCCGCAGTATTCGCTGGGCCTTATTGGCAGCGCAGTACAAAAGCACGATTTTGCGGCTTTTGAAAAGCACGTCGATATGGAAACACTTTACAGCAGTGCTTATGACGATGTCGTTGTTGCCTCTTTTGGTAACGAACGCCTGTCAAGCCCGATTCTGGCTGCGTTAGTACAGAATATCAAAGGTGTTGCCGTCCCGATCCTGATCGACCAGACCAGACAATACGTCAACGGCGGTACTATGGAAGAAGCAGATCCAAGTGATGCTGACTCGCCGATGCTGCAAAACAACGGCACTGATATTGTCAATAATCTGAAAAACAAGACAGGCGTCAATTCTATGCAGTATCAGGGTGTGGAAAAGATTCAGAAAAATGGCAGTGTCGCTGTCGTAACCATCAAAGTTTTCGACAGCGAATTAGACAAACATTTTTTAGTAGAACTTGCTATGCAGCAGCTTACTGACGATACCTGGCAGATAACCAAGATCAACAATCTGAAAACTTTGATCAATGAACGTGATCAGGCCTTACAAAACAAACTGGCTGAACTTAACGCTCCTGTACAAAAGCAGATCGGCGACGCTGTTGCCGTTTCTCCGCAAAAAATCTTTATAACTTCGGCTCCTTATTCCGGCGTTATACGCCTGTTAGAAGCAGATATTCAGCTGACTAACAACGCGATGAGGGAGTTGCAGTATTTTACCGGTGTTCTGGAGCTTTACAACGCTGATAATGAATTATTTTACAGTGGTAATTTTGCCAGCAGCAAAGACCTTGCCGCCAAACAGACCGCAGTTTATAAATTCAACTGGGAGCTGAACCCTTTTCTGACTGATGATGCCAAGGTTATGAACAGCGATTTCAGCAAAGTGACTTGGAAGGCTTCTCTAAGCAGTCTGTCCTTTGCCGACGGCTCTACAATCGAACTTTTAACGCAGCTGCCTGTTAAAGCAGCAACTAAATAAAAACCTGAAAGCCGTAACGCCGATCCAACAGCGTTACGGCTTTTTTATTACCACTGACAGCAGGCTTTCGCTTTGCTGCGGATCAAAGCACCGCCATCTTGCAAAGTTCCGTCGGCAGATGCCAGCTTCCACAGATCCCATCTTTCAAAAGTCGTTGCCGGCCCATAATCATCAAGGTCAGCCGCTTCTGCATGAGTCATAACATAATTATCGTCGATCGGCAAATCCAGTCCCCGGCACAAAACCGCTACTACCCGCGCCAAGGTTTCTAACTGTTGCCGTGTAGGCGGCACGCTGCCAAAGTCCACACCGCCATCGGCATAAGCCACCGCGTCGGCGCAGCAGCAGATGCTTACCGCAACTGCGCCGCTGTTACGATGCCAGGTATGCTCTTTATATTCTGTCAGTTTCCCGCAGCTGCTCCACACTGTACCATCACCTGTGATATTCAAGTGATAGTCGTCATAAGTATTGTTATAATGCCCCGCCGTCCAGTGCAAATAAATCCTTCTGATCTCACCCTTTGCGTTTTCAGCCAGCGCCGCCAATTCCTGCAATGTTATTTCACGCATTTTCTATCCCTCCGTCTCAGGCTGCCTGCGCCTGCTGCTCATCATAAAACTTCTCAACAGTTATATCACAGGTTTTGCCATTGCTTTTTATAATAATATCGCCGCATAAAGCCGTATTGAAAACATCGGCCTGTAAATTGTACAGTCTTTGTACCACTTCCGGGCTGGGATGCTTATATTTATTACCTTCGCCGCTGCTGATGACCGCTATTTTCGGTTTGACAGCAGCTAAAAATTCATTGATCGATGATGTTTTACTGCCGTGATGCGCCACTTTTAAAACCTGCGCCTGCAGTGCCTCAGGGTCAGTTTGCAGCAGATCACGTTCTACTTCGGCCTGAATATCCCCGGTCAGCAGCATTGCAAAATCTTTATACTCCAACCGCAGCACCAGACTGTTGTTATTGGTGTCAGAAGGAGTCCCCTTATACAGCGTCTGCGGACTCAGGACCTTCAGCTTCACCATTTCATTGACCGGAACTTCCTGACCGCCGCGCAGTACTTCAAAAGGAATCTGTTCCTTTTCTATCTGCAAACGAAAGTCGTTATACATTTTAGTTTTATAATTCTGACCGCTGTCATAAACATGTTTTACCGGAAACCTGTTCAGCACCGCTTTCATACCGCCGATATGGTCGGCATGCGGATGTGTAGCGATCAGCATATCGATCTGCTCGACATGATTTTCTTCCAGCTTGGTCAGCAGCCTGGCAGCTTCGCTGCGGTCGCCGCTGTCGATCAGGATATTTTTCCCCTGCATTTGTACCAGGATACTGTCTCCCTGTCCAATATCCAAAGCTGTAACGGCAAGGATATCGTCAGCAGTTTTCACAGCTTCCTGTGTTTTTGCCTCCGCTTTTGGCGGCATTTCTTCGGGTACTGCAGTATCCATCGTCTGTAACTGCTCCAGCAAAACCGGCACATAACTTTTTATCAGCTCGCTGTCTTTAGTAACAACGCCGGCTGCAAGCACCAGCGCAGCCAAAAGTATCGCTAAAAATGAAGTCTTCTTCATATGTTCCGCTCCTTAATTTAAATGCAGATCGTGATGCAGCGGCTTAAAAATACTCATTTTACCACCGCGCTCCAGCACTGCTGTTGCAAAACCTGCGTCATAATCCGGCAGCTCCGGCATTTTGCTTTGCTGCAGCTGTTCATTGCCGGGCAGCAGCAATCTTAAAGCATAATCTATTTTTACCGCTCCCAGCCACATCAGATACTCTATCTCGACATCGTGGAAGCCGTCCATATCGGTCCTCAGTGCAGCACACAGCTGTTCCACCTGCAATAGCTGTTCCATATTCATTCCCCTGGTTCCACGCTCGCGCCAATATTCTATAATCTTTCCTAGCCCACGACCTAAAATAAGCTGCTGATGCTGTTTCACCTCAAAAAGCAGCCGGCGGCGCAGATACACGACCTGATCCAGCCCTACTGCCAAAGTACGGTTGGCAAGCTCCAACTTGCTCATGTGTGAATTATCCCACAAAGGTTGGCTTGCACCGGATGCATCCAGCATCAGTAATGGAACAGGCGATTTCAACATACTTTCACTGCCCAGATTATCATAAACGCCGCCATCAGTCAGATAGAGCTTGGCCGGATTTTCCGGTTTCTGCGTTCCCGTACCGTAAAGATCCCTGAATTCTCTTGCCTCTACATCCAGTTCCAAAGGTGCGAAGCCTACCGGATAAGCAGCCGAAGCCGCAACGGCAAAAGCAATGGGGATATCGTCGATATCACTGCTGCGCCCCAGCAGATAACCGTAAATATCACTACTTTTAAACCTGAATCTTTTTAAGGTATTGATACAGGTAGCATTGCAGCTCCATTCTGTCGCTGCCTCTGCCTGCTTCATTTTTCTGCCTTCAAACAGTTCTTCGTCTAACACCTGTGGAAAAGCTTTACTCATCTTCGGCCTTAAAGCAGCCGCCAGAGCCAACTGCTGCAGCTTGGGCAGATATGGCAGCAGATAAGCGAGCCAGGATGCTTTTGTCATGATACGCCTGCGGAAATTGCACTGCCCCAGATTGATCAGTTTCGTTGTCACCCGCCTGTCAAAATCAAGCAAACTGCTGAAATCACCTTCTGCCAAAGCGCTGATGACAGCACCTGCAGTAATACTGCCGCCGGATACAGAGGTTATTTCGTTGACATGTTTTTCAAGTCCCAGCTCTACTAATCTGCGGTAAGCCCCAAGACAGTAAAACGTAGCTCTGAAACCGCCGCCGCTGAAACCCAGATTGATCTTATTATCTATTTCCACTTCATTTTCCCTCCTTTGAAAAAAGCCGCCCATAACAGGCGGCTTTCTTAATCTTCCAGCCATACCGGCCTTCTGGCAAAACCAACATGGTAAACTATGTACTGCATCACCACCTGATGCTCACCGATATTCAGCAAATAGAAATTCTTCTCCTGTCCGATGATCCGTCCGCGCGGAGAATCTGACAGACAGCGGTTTAGCAGCTGACGCTGCTTTTCAATGTCTTCCTCATTTACTGTTTTTTCTGGATCGGTATTGCCGATAACAACACGTTTTACATAGCCCACCGCACTTACATCAAATGGTTTCGTCATCATAGTTACCTGCCTTTACACCTCATCAGGCAACGTCATTATCAGCTGTATAATGTTCTTGCCCCTGTGCTCCTGCTGCCGCAGTTTTCTGGATACTTGTTGGGTTGATCGCCGTATTGAGGATATCCAAAACACGGGACAGACCTTCCGGCATCTCGCCCTGAGTAGCGCGGACCTGCACATGATATTTTGCGGAATTATCACTCTTACGGGTATTTTCCTTATGGCTGGAGATAGATCCCTTAACTTTGGCTTTCATACTGAAAGGACCGATCTGCAAACCCATCTCTGCTTCCAGCTCGCCTTTTTTATCGTCGATTTCCGACTGAGTTTCCGAAGATTTTACTTCCATATCGAAGGTAATATCTACCAGATCGATCGACAGAGACGGAACTTTGACCATCGCCAAAAGCGGGATATTCATTTCCACTTTTTCAGAAGCGGGACCATTGCCGTCATCGCCGTTAGCGCTGCGTGTAAAGCTGAACCCTACGGTACGTACGACCTGTTTATCGCCTTCCTTAACCAGGCCGACCTCTTCAATAAAGCGAGCCGTTGCGCCGGCCAGCATCGTCTGTGCGTCACAGGCAGCCTGCAGCGGACCGCCGATCAAAGACTCCATTGGCAAACCGCCGAATTCTTCCGCCATTTTTACTAATGCCATAATTAACTACATCCTTTCTGTTTGTACTTTATCAGGGCAGTATTTTCACCATCTGATCATTGATTTTCATAACTGCTTCAGGAGGATCGTTAGACTCAAACAGCAATTCTACATCGACAAAATTATCGGTATCCGTTTTGTTGGAAGACAAAATATTTGCCAGCAGACCGCTGTCATTGCTTTTACCATCATCCCAGCTGCTCAGCTTTACCTTAAACTTCAGCTTCATCTCCTTCAGCTTCAGAGAATTCATCGGTACCAGCGCAATTTTCGGCACCTGCACCAGTACATATTCCAGTTCGCCTGTGTCAGGATTGATACGAGGATATTGGATATCAAAAGTCAGCGGTTTCTGCGACTCGTCAAAATAACGTTTCATAACATTCAAGTGCTGATTTTCGATCATACTGTGCGCTTTTAAAATTGATTCCTGCATCGCTCCCAACAAATTCTCAAAGTATTGCTTTTTCGCCATCACGGATCCTCCTCATAATCAAAATTTACGGCTGCAAAGATCGGTCACCTTAACCTGCAGCGCTCTTGCCAAAGCGTCAAGAACCGGAACAGTCGGATGCCGTTCGCCTAATTCGATCGCACTGATCATACTTGTACTGATACCTGATAATTTAGATAAATGCTTTTGCGTCATACGTTTCTCAGTGCGGACCTGGAAACAGATAATAACAAATCATAAGCCAGCCCCCCTTTCTAGGGGCCTTTTTCTTTAGCTCCTCCCCGCAGCTTCAAAAAGTTTTCCATACCGGCTTTGGCAAAATAACCGCTGATGATAACAGAAAACGGACCGTCAACATAATCTATCAGCCTGTCCGGTATTTCTCTGTATATTAACCAAGTGCCGGCCGAAAACATTATGATGCCGACAAATAACCAGGTCACCGTTCCGACAACCTTTTTGGAGAAGCTCAGTTTTTCATCATCAAGTTCCATAGCTTTCACCTCCCTGGCTTTACATTACTATTATCTTTATCCACAATGGTGGAATATTATAAGAAATACTTTATTATTTTAATGTTTTACGAATTTTTAAATTGTGAAACATTTTTATTTTTGCTTTTTATCCTTTCATAAGTCCTCGCAGCTGTATCCTAGTACTTAGAAAGGACAAATAAAAAAGCCCCGCTTACAAAAATGTAAACGGGGCTTTCGCCTTTTTCTGTATTTTTACAGGCCGCAGCATGCAAAAATACCTGTATCAATATTCACTTTATTACTTCAAATTTATTTAGATTACTTAAAGCGTTTTAAACGCAGGGCATTGCTTACTACCGAAACCGAGCTCAGCGACATTGCCGCCGCAGCGATCATCGGGTCAAGCAGAGGTCCGCCGAAAATGTGCAGCACTCCTGCGGCTACAGGTATACCAATAATATTGTAGCCAAAAGCCCAGAACAGATTTTCTTTAACGTTGCGGATCGTAGCCTTACTTAAACGCAGGGTAGTACTGATATTACGAATATCTCCGTTGACCAGCACGACCTGCGCCGATTCTATCGCCACATCAGTCCCGCCGCCAACGGCAATGCCCAGATCAGCCTGCGCCAAAGCCGGTGCGTCGTTGATACCGTCGCCAACCATGGCGACGATCTCCCCACCCTGCTGGAAGCTTTTGATCAGCTCGGCCTTATGACCAGGCATCAGCTCAGCAACTACTTCGTCCACGCCTGCCTGCTGTGCAATATAAGCAGCAGCACGTTTATTATCGCCGGTCAGGATAACGGTACGGATATTCAGCTCGTGCAGCTTCTGCATTGCTTCCTGGGTTTCTTCCTTCAGCGTATCAGCGATAGCAAAAATACCGCATAAATTACGGCCGATCGTCAGATAAACGATCGTTTTACCAACTGACGCTAATTTTTCGCCAAGTTCTATGGCATTCGGAGGAATCATTGCCACAGGCTGTACAAAGGACAAATTTCCCAACCGTACGTTGGTATTTTCACAACGGGCAGCGATACCGCCGCCTACCGTAGTTCTAAAATCTGTACAGGTCGGCAGTTCCATCCCTGCGGCCCGTTCTTTGACAGCTACTGCCAGCGGATGAGCTGAACCTTGTTCAATTGCCGCCGCCAGCCTTGTTATCGCTTCTTCTTTGGCTCCGTTCCAGCCGATAACGTCTGTTACTATCGGTTTGCCCTTCGTAATCGTACCGGTTTTATCAAAAACCGCCATTGTTACATTATGGGATGTTTCTAAAGCTTCTGCATTTTTGAACAGCACGCCTTTTTCAGCACCCTTACCTACAGCGACCATGATTGCCGCCGGTGTCGCCAGTCCCAAAGCACATGGGCATGCAATAACAAGTACGGCAACAAAGACCTGAATGGCAAACTTACTGCCAGAGCCGGCAAACCACCAGCTCAAGCCGGCGACTAAAGCTATCACCAGCACTATCGGCACAAAAACCGCCGCAATTTTATCAGCTGTTTTGGCAATCGGCGCTTTCGATCCCTGAGCCGCTTCTACCATCTGCATGATCTGCGACAGCATCGTATCCTTACCGACTTTTTCAGCTTTAAAACGCAGATACCCGTCGGTAACTACTGTAGCCGCAAAAACATTTTCGCCGACACTTTTACCTACAGGCATACTTTCACCGGTCAGCATCGATTCATCAATACTGGCATGTCCATCTGTGATCACCCCGTCGACCGGTATCTGATTGCCTGGGTGGACGATAACTATATCACCAGTCAGTATCGCTTCACGCGGAATCTCTACTTCTCCGCCGTCCTTCCAGATAAAGCCTGTCTTCGGCGCCAGGTTAAGCAGGCTGCTGATAGCGTGTCCAGCTTCACCTTTCGCACGCAGTTCTAAAAACTTACCACATAAAACAAAGGTCAAAATAGCACCGGCAGACTCAAAATAAAGACTATGCACAGCATGCGGATTTATTCTTGCCAGAACTTCGTAGGTTGAATAGCTGCTGTAAATAAACGCAGCCCCCGTACCTAAAGCAACCAGTGTATCCATCGACGGAACACCATTTTTCAAGCTGATGATACCATTTTTGAAAAACGGACCGCCGGCATACAATATCGGCAGCGTTAACAACAACTGCACAAAAGCATAGACATCGCTCATCTGATCCGGATCTATCGGTACAGGCAAAAATTTACCCGGCACCATCGGCGCCATCGCCAAATATAACAGCGGCACAAAAAAGAAAGCCGCCACTTTCAAACGTTTCTTTAAATCAAGGGCATCCTGTTCCGCCCTCTGTTCAGCTGTCGATTCTTCGCCCGGCGCATCATGGACGACACCAAAGCTCATTCTGGTCACAGCTGCTTCCAGCTGCTCTATCGTCGCCTGATTTTCATCATAACGCACCAACGCCGACTGAGTCGCCAGATTGACTTCCGCTCTGTCGACACCTGGAACCTTCTTTAAAGAACGTTCCACGCCATTAGAACAGGCAGCACAATGCATTCCTGAAATTTTAATAGTTACTGTTTTCATAAGCTTTATTTTTCAACAGTGAAACCAGCTTCTTTTACTGCCATTTCCAACTGCTCCACTGTAGCCGGGGCTTCATATTCTACAACTGCCATGCACTGCTCCAGGTCTACTGCTGCGTGTTTTACGCCCGGTACATCCTCCAATGCCATTTTTACACCGGCAACACAACCTGCGCACGACATACCAAAAATATACATACTCGCTTTTTCCATAATTTATGCCTCCATTTCGGAATTTGATCCAGTGCTGCCAGTAAAATCGACAGCTTAAATTTTAAGGTTAGCAAAAACTGCCCCTCTACATCTTATAACTCAATCTTAACAACCTGTACAGGCTTTGTCAAATAATAACTCTGCCTTACAGAAGCTTGAAATTATACGCAGCAGGCAGCAATTCATTCCTTAAATCTATTATAACATATGAGTCGTTATTCATATATATTTTTCTGCAAAACCTTTGTGAATTATTTTTCTGCCTGCCGCAGTATTACCACATTTACCTGATTTTTCTAACTGTCCTGCTTTATTTTTCAACTTCTGTCCATTTTACACAAACCAGTTTTGTTTTATACTATATTTTGTAGATTTAACTGAAGAGGGTGTTTTTTATGCGTAATGACAATATTACAAGGCTGACGCTGGCAGGTATGTTTGCAGCTTTGGCTTTCGTTTGTTTTACTTATCTGCGGATCGAGATCCCCATGGGTGGCGGTATGACCGGCAAAATTTATATCGGTCATGCTTTTATCCTCATGTCTGCTCTGATTCTGGGGGCAAAATACGGAGCGCTTACAGGTGCAATAGGTCTGTCCCTTGCAGACATTTTAGCCGGTTATACCACATCAGCACCGCCGACTTTTTTAGCCAAATTTCTATTGGGACTGGCGGTAGCCTTTATTGCTCATAAAGTTTTTAACCTGGCTGCGGCAGATGACAAAAAAGCGACTAAGATCGTAACTATAGCGGCTGTTTTCGGCTGCCTGGTCAATGTTATCACCGAACCGCTGATTCGCTATGGCTTTAAAGTCTTCGTTTTAGGACTTCCGCACCAGATAGCCTATCTATCTGCAATCAACTGTGCTGTTTCCATGGCGGTAAGCGCTGTGCCATCTGTTATTTTAGCAGTTTTCCTGTATAAAGCAGTGCAGCATAGTATCCTGAAAAGCTATAAATTTGTTTAACCTTACATTCACAATACCCCTAAAAAATGAAGGCCGCTGCTTGTTAAAAGCAGCGGCCTTCATTTTTAATAATCATTGTTTTATTTTAATCTATCATTTACAGCAATAACAGCAGTCCTGCAAGAGAAACTAACGAAATACAGCCTGCGACAACTTTTTTCATGCAGGAAATCTTCTTCTCCCTGCTCTGAGCAGGCTCACATAAAGCTGCTTTTTCTTTAGCTGAAGCATCGATAAACGCTTTAGCATAATATCCATCCAACTCAAGCAGACTGTATTCCCCATTCTCAAATTGAACGGCCAGCTGATACACAGATGCTTTAGGAGGTTTTAACACTGCCCCCATGAGCTCCTGACCATATTCTTCTGTCATCCCTTCAAGTGCACAATCAGACTTTCCTGCAAAAGCATCTTTGATAGCTTCCTCAGTTACAAATTCCCACGTATGAATTGTTTCTTTGCTGATGATAATTCCTTCATCGGGTTCTTTAAAATGCATCTTCGTTACGATCATACAAACTGGATTTAAGAAAACAGCACTGCCAGACAGATGCCCCAGGATCACTTTATTTTTAGCCATAAAATTTTCATCCTTCTTTACGACAGATTTTTACTATCATTACAGACTTGGCAATTTACACTTTTTCCCCTTCTTCCTGTTATTGATCCGTAATTTTCTCTGCTATTGCTGCTGTTTATTTCTAGCTTTGCGGCAAAGCTCCTGCCTGCCTCCTTTCACTTTTACACGAAATTTACGACAAAAGGCACAGTACTTTATCAGTACTGTGCCTTTATCTGCAAGATAACCAAACTACGCCTGTCTTAATATTTTTTATCTGATTTTTACACCGCTCTGATTATTTCTCAGCTCTGTTAATAGCGCAGAGGATACCCAAAAGCGCAGCTACGTTGATATTACTGTCGATACCAACACCAAAGATATGTCCATTACCGGGAATCTTCAGTTCTATGTAACAAATACCCTTCGCGTCAGAACCGCGGGAAATAGCATGTTCGTGATAATTAACAAATTCATAGCCCTCTACGCCGATTCCTGCCAGCGCCTGGAAGAATGAATCTATCGGGCCGTTGCCGACACCGGCAACTTCTTTCATATCACCACAAACATCGATTTTACCTTCAAAACGAGTATGTGTAGTGCCATCCAACTCCCGTTGTTCCAGGAAGCTGTGGGAAGCCAGTTTGTATTTACCATCAAACTCTACATATTCACGGTTAAACAAGTCAACGATCTGTTCTTCCTTCAATTCATCACCAAAAGCATCGGAAGCAGCCTTCACGATATTGCCAAATTCAGGATGCATTTCCTTCGGCAGCCTGTAACCGACAGCATGCTGCAGCACAAAAGCTGCGCCGCCTTTACCGGATTGGCTGTTGATACGGATAACAGGTTCGTATTCACGGCTCAGATCAGCAGGATTGATCGGAAGATACGGTACTTCCCAATAAGGAGTATCGCTTTCCGCCATATATTCGTAACCCTTACGTATAGCATCCTGATGCGAACCGGAGAACGCGGTAAACGCCAATTCACCCGCATAAGGCTGGCGCTCGGGCACCTTCATCTTGGTACAGGCCTCATAAATTTTTTTGACCGCCAGAATATTGGAAAAATCAAGCTCCGGATCAACGCCCTGAGTATACATATTCAAAGCAACTGTCACAATATCAAGATTGCCAGTGCGCTCGCCGTTGCCAAACAATGTTCCTTCGATGCGGTCTGCTCCGCCCAGCAGGGCAAGTTCAGCCGCAGCAACACCTGTCCCGCGGTCATTATGCGGATGAATGCTGATAATAGCAGCTTCCCTGTTTTTCATCTTAGTACAGAAATATTCGATCTGATCCGCATATGTGTTCGGCGTTGACATTTCCACTGTTGAAGGCAGATTCAGAATGATCGGGTTCTCATTCGTTGCCCCCAGGGTTTCCATTACCGACTCGCATATTTCAATAGCAAAATCGATCTCAGTACCGGTAAAGCTTTCAGGAGAATATTCATACCGAATATTCATACCGCTGCTGGCAATTTCTTCCTCAGTCAGCTGACGGATAAGTTTTGCACCCTCCACTGCGATCTTGATAATGCCTGGCATATCTTCTTTAAATACGACCTTCCTCTGTAAGGTAGAGGTAGAGTTATAAAAATGTACGATAACGTTTTTAGCGCCTTTAACTGCTTCAAAAGTTTTTTTGATCAGTTCCGGACGCGCCTGTACCAGTACCTGAATCGTTACATCATCGGGAATATGATGCCCTTCGATCAAAGTGCGCAGGATCTCATATTCGGTTTCAGATGCAGACGGAAAACCAACTTCTATTTCTTTAAAGCCAATATCTACCAGAGTCTTGAACATCAGCAGCTTTTCTTCCAGCTGCATCGGCGTAACCAAAGCCTGATTCCCGTCGCGCAGGTCAACACTGCACCAAATCGGCGCCTTGGTAATAGTTTTATTAGGCCATTGGCGATTCGGCCACTGGAGCGGCTGAAAAGGAATATACTGTTTACTTGCTTGTTTCATAAATATTTGCCTCCAATCTGTTTATGCCGGCGCAGCGGCCCAACTTCGGAAGCGGAAATAAAAAATCCCCGCTCCCTACGATAAATGCATAGGGGCGAGGAACTGTTCTCCACGCGGTACCACCCTAATTCAGCTGCCAAGCAGCCCTCTCAGCCTCAAACAAGGCCCAGGCGTTTAACGTTGCCACACGTTCTGCTCTACATATCAAGCAGACAACTCCGGGATGAGCTATACATAAAACTTTTGCCATCGACTTGCACCAACCGTCGACTCTCTTAGGCCTGCCAGTTTTATCTTGTTCCCTTCACAGTCTTTGAGGTGAAAATTTTTGAATTGTTAAAAGTTATTATACCTACTTGCCTGATACTTGTCAAGAGAAAAAATACGACTCTAAAACGTCATCTTTATTAAAATGATTACATAAACTAAATAAAAAGCATACTTTTACTGCATATTATAACAACAGTATTTATTTTTTTAATCCTGTTTAGTTAATTCAAAGGAGTCTTTTCATATTGACAAAAAGAAAACCCGCACAAATTGTGCGGGTTTTGAACTTCTGTTCCCAATGATTAACGTTTCGAGAACTGGCTTGCTTTACGCGCTTTTTTAAGACCGTATTTACGACGTTCTTTTTCGCGCGGATCGCGAGTCAGGAAGCCAGCTTTTTTCAAAGCCGGACGATATTCAGCGTCAACGTCGAGCAAAGCACGAGCGATACCATGACGGATCGCACCTGCCTGACCGGAAATACCGCCGCCAATAACATTTACGAGTACGTCGTATTTGCCTTTGGTTTCAGTAATTTCAAGCGGTTGGTTAACGATGAGTTCCAATGTTTTCAGACCAAAATAATTGGTCAGCTCACGGCCGTTAATAACGATTTTACCTTCACCCGGAACCAGGCGAACGCGAGCAACTGAAGATTTGCGACGACCAGTCGCACTATAAGTAACTACTGCCATTTACGTTTCCTCCTCCGGATTATCTTACGTTGATTTCTAAAGTTTCAGGTTTTTGAGCTGCATGCGGGTGTTCAGGACCAGCATATACATGCAGTTTAGTGTAGATCTGGCTGCCAAGGCGATTTTTAGGAATCATACCTTTAACTGCGAGTTCTACCATTTTTACCGGGTTCTTAGCGAGCATATCGCCAGCTTTTGTGTAGCTGTCGCCGCCAAGGTAACCGGAATGACGGAAGTAAACTTTTTGAACCAGTTTTTTACCGGTCAAAACTACTTTGTCAGCATTGATTACGATTACATGATCTCCGGTATCCATATGCGGAGTAAAAGTCGGTTTGTGTTTGCCACGAAGGATTTTTGCAACTTCGGCTGCCATGCGGCCAAGAGTTTTATCAGCTGCGTCAACAACGAACCATTTACGTTCGATATTGGACGGATTAGCCATAAAAGATTTCATCCTTATGTCCCTCCCTAAAGTATTTCCTGTTCGATGTAATTTTATCGTTTCTCTCCGGGGCTAGTGGAGATAGGCGTAAAATCACGTATGTATATTGTAACCATCTTGACATTTTTTGTCAAGTAAAATCAGGATTATTTTCTGATTTTTTCAATATCTGCCAGAAAATGCGGTATATAACCAACATAATCTAAATAAAGTCCCTGAGGAGGCGCCGGGGCAACCTTAAAATGACGCTTGCCTGCTGCAAATTCACTTTTAAATGCAGCAATACTTTTAGTGCCTTTGCCGACTTCTACCAGATGCCAGACGATATTACGCACCATATGATATAAAAATCCATTACCTTCAATGCAGAATTCCAGTTCTCCCTGCTCTTTTGGCAGCCATTCAGCGCGGTAAATCGTTTTAACAGGCGAACTTTGCACACTGCCGGCCGAACGGAAAAACGAAAAATCATGTGTTCCCAAAAGCAGCTGTGCTGCCTCCTGCATCACTTCAAGACGCAGATATTCCCGCATTTGCCAGACATAGTTACGCAGGAAAGGGTCCGCATGTTTATTCTGCACTATGCGATAACAATAACGTTTCCAACAAGCGCTGTATCTGGCATGAAAACCTTCGTCAGCTTCCTCAGCCTGCCAAAGCACGATATCCTTCGGCAGAATTCCTGCACAGGCCTTTAAAAGATTCTCCAATGGAATACTACCGCTGGTTGTCAGCGACACTACCTGCCCCCGTGCATGCACACCCGTATCAGTACGTCCAGAACCGGCTGTAACGATTTTTTCTCCGCAGAGCAAGGATAGTTTCTCTTCAAGCACCTGCTGCACTGTAAGAGCATTAGTCTGCTTCTGAAAACCATGGTAATTAGTGCCGTCATAAGCCACTGTTAATTTCAGAGTACGCATAACGCGTTCCCCCAGCGAATAAACGCCATCAGACCAATCAAAACAAACACTGTCGCTAATGCCGCATAGTCACGTCCATAATAAACGAGCTCGTGCATACGGCTGCGTCCTTCTCCACCGCGATAACAACGTGCTTCCATTGCTACCGCCAGATCATCGGCACGTCTGAACGCACTGATAAAAAGAGGTATCAAAAGCGGCAGCATATTTTTGGCTCTCTGCATCAGATTACCGCTGGAAAAATCAGCTCCGCGCGCGGTCTGTGCCTTCATAATCCTGTCTGTTTCCTCAAGCAGCGTAGGTATAAACCGTAAGGCGATCGTCATCATCATTGCCAGCTCATGCGCTGGTACGCCAAAACGTTTAAATGGGCGCAGCAGAGCCTCTATCCCGTCAGTCAAAACTATTGGTGAAGTCGTAAATGTCAGTATCGAAGAAATCAGCAGCAGCAGAATCAGACGCATCGACATTTTCAGGCCCATTTCCAGACCTTCCTGCGTTACTTTAAAAAATTTCCAGGAAAAAATTACATTTTCACCCTGCCCTGTAAACATATGGATTACCATTGTCAGAACAATGATGATCCACAGCGGCTTTATTGATTTTAGAACCAGCATCAGCGGCAGACGTGATAAAAGAATAATCAAAAATACGAAACCCCAAAGTATTCCATAAGATACGGCTCCTGATGCCAGAAAAATAGCGACAATGAAAAATAATGTTATCAGTATCTTCGTCCGCGGGTCCAACTTATGAATCAGAGAATTTCCCGGGTAATATTGTCCAAGCGCAATGTCAGTCAGCATTTATTTCAACCCCTTTGCTGTTTTGATCTGCGCTTCCAGTGCTTCCGCAGTCATGGTATCCGCCTGGATTTCCATCCCGCGTGCACGCAGTTCATCACTGAGTTTAAAAAGCTGCGGTACGTCCATGCTTACCGCCAAAAGTTCATTTTTATGATTTTGATAAATTTCAGCAGGACTTCCGTCTAAAATGACGCGTCCACCGGAAATAACCAGCAGCCGGTTACTGTAACGGGCTGCTTCTTCCATACTGTGTGTAACTAAAATCACAGCCATCCGGCGTTTTTTATACAAAGCCATGATTTCTGCAAAAACAGCATCACGTGAACGCGGATCAAGTCCGGCAGAAGGTTCGTCTAAAATCAGATAATCAGGATCCATTGCTATTACCCCGGCAATCGCCACGCGGCGCATTTGTCCTCCGGAAAGCTGAAACGGAGACCGGCTGGCAAAGGTTTCAAAATCCAAACCCACAAATCTCATCGCGTCTTGGACCTGCTGCTTAACCTCATTCTCCTGCATCCCCTTATTCCGCGGTCCAAATGCAATATCCTCAAAAACAGTTTCAGCAAAAATCTGATGTTCAGGATATTGGAAAACCATACCAACCTGGTGTCTTGCTTTTTTTACGGCTTCACCTTTGCCGCTGATATCCAGTCCATCAATCGTTACTTTACCTGCCGACGGTTTTAAAAGACCATTCAGATGCTGCACTAAAGTCGATTTTCCGCTGCCGGTATGCCCGATCACAGCAACAAACTCCCCTTTGTCCACAGTCAGCGAAACACCTTGCAGCGCTTTGCGTTCGTAGGGTGTTTTGGCCATATATGTAAATTCTACGTTTTCTAATGTTATCGGCATATGCTTTCAGCCAACTCCTCATTTGTAATAATTCCCTGCTGTAAATTCAGACCGCTTTGCCGCAAATCATCGGCAATTTTAGCAGCTAAAGGCGCTTCTAAGCCTAAAGCATATAACTCTCGTACATGACTGAACACCTCTTTCGGCGTCCCCTGCATTTTGAGCTTGCCCTCTCCCATAACAATGATTCGGTCAGCCTGCAGCGCCTCTTCCATATAATGAGTTATATAAACCACGGTAATGCCTTTTTCCCGGTTCAATTTTTTGACAGTAGTTACTATTTCTTTGCGTCCCTGTGGATCGAGCATAGCCGTCGGTTCATCTAAAACAATACACTTGGGTTCCAATGCTAAAACACCTGCGATCGCCACGCGCTGTTTTTGACCGCCGGAAAGCAGATGCGGAGCATGCTTGGCATAATCACTCATACCTACTGCCGCCAGCGCAGCATCCACTCTTGTTCTTATTTCTGCCGTCGGCACCCCTATATTTTCCGGTCCAAAGGCAACGTCTTCCTCGACAATTGCCGCCACGATCTGATTATCAGGATTTTGAAACACCATCCCCACATGCTGGCGAATATCCCAAAGATTTTCTTCTACCGTAGTATCCATACCCTCGATCAGGCACACACCTTCACTTGGCCTCTGCAAAGCGTTAAAATGACGCGCTAAAGTACTTTTACCACTGCCATTGGCACCAATAACAGCAACAAATTCACCTTGTCTTATTTCTAAATTGATCCCATCCAAAGCCTTTATTTCTTTATTTTCACTGTCTGTATAAACATGTGTTAAATTTTTTACTTCAATTATAGTTTGCATGGCAAACCTCCGCTTAATTCAGTACCTTTATATTATATTATTCCAGCCCAGGTACGTCAACCGCTTCCAGCACACTTGGTTAACTTTACAAAAATAAGACCCGGAACAGTCCGGATCTTATTTTCAAACTTTCTTATTCTCGAATTTGCAGCTGCAACATTTGAAACAAGGCTATTTTTACTTTACCGCAGCTTCCATAAATTAATACTGATATCCATATGTATAAAAAGAATTTCTCAGAAGTATCTTTCAATTCTATAGCAAAGCAAATTTTTCGCTTTCAAAAATTGCTTTCATACGGCACAGACAAAAAGGATGCCCTGCAGGATCAAACATCACACGCCATTCTTCAGAAAACTGTTCAGCTGCCATTGTTGCTCCGCAGTTAATCGCATGCTGAACCGCTTCTTCCAAATCATTGACTGCAAAGTCCAAATGCGCCATCTGCTGCTGTACTCCCGGTTCTTCCGGCCACACAGGCGGACAGTACTCTGGATTTCGCTGAAAAAGTATTCCCGGATAAGCTCCCTGGGACATTCCAGGTACTCCTATACAGGCCCAGTTCTCATCATAAAAAGGGATTTCCCAATTTAGCAGCTCTGCATAGAATTTAGCCAACGCATAAGGGTTTATGCAATCCAGTGTGAAAGAATACATTTTGATTTTCAATTCTTTCTCCATTTTTAATCCTTCCAATAAAAGATGATTTTCTTATTATTTATCAGCTTTCATCCAGCTGCGCATCAGCTGTACTTCACGCCAGCCTAAATATGCGGCCAGGACAGCAGCCGCAAAATCCGCTGTCATACCTGCATACATAACGCCGTTAATACCATAAAACAAAGGTAGTATGACAATCAGAGGCAGTAAAAAAATAATCTGCCTGGTCAGGGAAAGAATGATACCTTTAGTTGCTTTACCAATGGACGTAAAAAAAATGGAAGAAATCGGCTGGATACAATCTAAAAAGGTGAAGAACAAATAAATTCTGAAATATTCCTCCGCAAATTGATAATAAGCTTCTGATCCTTCACCGAAGAAACCAATGATCTGCCGCGGGAAAAGCTGAAAACAGGCAAAAGCAATAATGGATACTACCGTTCCTATCAGCAGCGTTAAGCGGTAAGCTTCTATAACACGTCCGTATTTTTTGGCGCCGTAATTAAAACTGACTATTGGCTGCAGCCCCTGTGACAACCCAATAATGATTGAAAAATAAATCATATTTACTTTCGTAATGATCCCTGAACAGGCCAGAGGTATCTCACTGCCGTATATTGAATCTGCGCCATAATGAGTCAAAGTATTGTTTAATGTTATTTGCACTACCATAATCGCAAATTGATTAAAACAGCTGGCAGCGCCAAGTGCCGAGATCAAACGGGAACGTTCCCAGTTTGGCAGCAAATCGTTTTTAGACAACGGCAAAGTCTTGAACTTTCTTAAATATCCAGCGACCATAAGCCCCGACACAACTTGCCCGATAACAGTTGCAGATGCTGAGCCGGCAATACCCCAATCCATTACAAAAACAAACAGCGGATTGAGAATCAGATTGATAAAAGCGCCGGTCAGCATACAAATCATTGAATACTTAGGACTGCCGTCAGCGCGCACTAAAGTGCTGCCCCCCGTCCCCAAAATCAAAAACGGGAAACCCAGACAATTGATTCCCGCAAAAATAAGCGCATATTTTAAAACAATATCTGTTGCGCCAAAAGCGATCATCAAAGGTTTTAAAAATACCAGTACAAATACCGCCAGCACCACACCACTGCCAACAAGCAGCGTTATGGCATTACCAATATATTTAGCCGCTTCCTCGCGTTTACCTGCCCCAAGTTTCAAATTGAAATTAGACGCACCGCCAACGCCAAAAAGCAGCCCTAACGCAGTACATACCGTAGTTAACGGCAAAGCGACATTAGTAGCCGCATTACCGTACATCCCAACGCTGCGCCCGATAAAAAACTGATCAACAATATTATATAAGGCTCCTACCAGCATAGCTATAATACTTGGCAAAGCAAAATCATGTAAAAGTCTGCTTATTTTTTCACTTCCAAGTGGATTTTCTTCATTTACCTTCATAAATTATTCCTCACATATTTCTAACTTTTTCTCATATAATTATTATACATCTTTTTTATCCTGTATTGCTAATGCCACTTGTGAATTAACTGTGTCCCTTCGGGAATTTCCCACTAATAATAATAAAAAAACCAGGAACAAAAGTTCCTGGTTTTCATGCTTATTCTTAAACAAGCTCGATAATTGCCATTTCAGCAGCGTCACCGCGACGAGGACCTACTCTGTAAATACGAGTAAAGCCGCCTTGTCTTTCTGCATATTTCGGAGCGATTTCATCAAAAAGCTTTCTGGTAGCTTCTTCATCGACGAGAACTGCAAGAACTTGACGACGGGCATGCAAGTCGCCTTGTTTTGCCAAAGTAATCAATTTGGCTACATGGCTGCTAACTTCCTTAGCTTTAGTCACAGTAGTTTCAATTCTCTCGTGTTTGATGAAGGAGCTCAAAATGCTGCGAAACAAAGCTTTACGGTTGCTGGAATTACGGCCCAGTTTTCTGTATGCCATTCGTTTCCGACCCCCTTCTTATTCTTCGTCACTATTGCGTAAAGCCAGTCCCAAATCGGCTAATTTTTTCTTAACCTCATCGAGGGATTTACGACCTAAGTTACGTACTTTCATCATGTCTTCTTCGGTCTTTTGAACCAGTTCATCAACAGTATTGATGCCGGCACGTCTCAAGCAGTTGTTGGAACGTACGGACAAATCAAGATCGTCGATGGAAACGGAACCAGGACCTGCTTGGACAGGCTCCTCGACCGGAGCGGTCTCAGAACTGCCAACTACGGTGACCATACTGCTGGAAGCAGCGGTACCGGTTTGGAACAACTTCAGGTAATCAATCATGATACTGGATGCCATGCTGATTGCTTCGTCCGGCTCAACGCTTCCGTCTGTCCAAACTTCCAATGTCAGCTTGTCATAATTGGTAACGTTACCAACACGAGTATCGGTAACACCAAATTTTACTCTCGTAATCGGAGAATAAATGGAATCCACAGGAATCATACCAATCGGTTGATCAGGGCGTTTGTTCTTATCAGCAGGAACATAGCCCAGCCCCTTGTCGATGGCAATCTCCATATTGAGTTTCGCATCTTTGTCCAAGGTAGCAATATGCAGCTCAGGATTCAAAATCTCTACGTCGGCATCAACAAGGATGTCTGCTGCAGTAACTTCTTGCTCACCGCTGCATTCGATACGTAAAGTTTTTGGTTCTTCACTGCTTACTTTAAGGCAAAGAGCCTTGATGTTGAGGATAATATCCGCAACATCTTCTCTTACGCCTGGAATTGTAGAGAATTCGTGCAGCACGCCGTCAATTTTAACAGCTGTAACCGCAGCACCGGGTAAAGAAGAAAGCAATACTCTGCGAAGGCTGTTGCCCAGCGTGATACCGTAGCCTCTTTCCAACGGTTCCCATACAAATTTGCCATAACGGCCGTCATCGCTGATCTCAGCGGTGACCATTTTAGGTTTTTCTATTTCGATCATGCGGAAAGCCTCCTTCTCGTGCGTATTACCACAATACGCCTAATGTTGGGTGGCAGATGTTCAACTAATTATTTAGAGTACAACTCAACGATGAGATGTTCTTCGATAGGAACATCGATTTCCTCACGGGTCGGGAAACGATCAACTTTACCGCTCAAGCTTTGAGCATCGAGAACGAGCCAAGCAGGAGTAGTTTTGGAAGCCAGGGTTTCAGCCATACCTTTGAAGTATTCTTTACCACGGCTGTTTTCCATAACGCTGATAACGTCGCCGGCTTTTACTAAAGCGGAAGCGATATCAAGACGTTTGCCGTTAACAGCGATATGACCATGAGTTACCAATTGACGAGCTTGGCTGCGGCTATCTGCCAGGCCAAGACGGTAAACTACATTGTCCATTCTTCTTTCCAGAAGAACGAGCAGGTTTTCACCTGTAATACCTTTTTGTTTTTCGGCTTTAACGAAGGTATTATGGAATTGACGTTCTAACATACCGTAAATACGGCGTGCTTTTTGTTTTTCACGTAACTGAATACCGTACTCAGATACTTTTTTGCGTGCTTGACCATGCTGACCAGGAGCATAGGAGCGAACAGCAAAAGCGCATTTGTCGCTGTAGCATCTGTCACCTTTAAGAAACAGTTTTGCGCCTTCACGACGGCATTGACGGCATACAGCCTCAGTATATCTTGCCATTTAGCGGGTACACCTCCAATAAATTAAACTCTTCTACGTTTCGGCGGACGGCAGCCGTTGTGAGGAATCGGAGTAACGTCTTTAATGGAGTTAACTTCGAGACCTGCAGCCTGAAGAGCACGAATAGCTGCTTCACGACCAGCGCCGGGGCCTTTAACGAATACTTCAACTTGTTTCAAGCCATGTTCCATTGCAGCTTTAGTTGCTTCTTCAGCAGCCATCTGAGCAGCAAACGGAGTGCTTTTACGGGAACCGCGGAAGCCTAAGCCGCCGGCAGATGCCCAGCTGAGTACATTACCGTTCATATCGGCAATAGTAACGATAGTATTATTGAAAGTGGAACGAATATGAGCTACGCCACTTTCGATATTTTTACTTACTTTCTTTTTGTTGCGAACAACTTTTTTACCAGCCACTCGTTTATCCCTCCCTCACTGATTATTTCTTCTTACCTGCAATAGTACGTTTCGGACCTTTGCGAGTACGAGCATTGTTTTTGGTATTTTGACCACGAACGGGCAAGCCCATACGATGTCTGCGGCCGCGATAGCTACCAATTTCAATCAGGCGTTTTATATTGAGGGATTCCTCACGGCGGAGGTCACCTTCTACTTTATAATCACCATCGATAGTTTCACGAAGTTTTGCAACTTCTTCCTCTGTCAGATCGCGAACGCGGGTATCAGGATTGATACCGGTTTTGCTCAGGATCTCACGAGACAGGGTAAGACCGATGCCATAAATGTACGGCAGTGCGTATTCAATACGTTTGTCTCTAGGTAAATCGACACCAGCAATACGTGCCATTAACGCTGCACCTCCTTCTTAGCCTTGTTTTTGTTTATGTTTCGGGTTTTCGCAAATTACCATTACATGGCCTTTGCGTTTAATGACTTTGCATTTTTCACATATTGGTTTAACAGACGGTCTGACTTTCATATTTTAAACCTCCTCTTGCCTGTCTTTGGTTATTTGAACCGATAAGTAATTCTTCCACGACTTAAATCGTACGGAGTAAGCTCGACAGTAACCCTATCGCCAGGCAAAATTTTGATGAAGTTCATACGTATCTTACCGGATATGTGTGCCAGAATCACATGACCGTTTTCCAATTTAACTTGGAACATGGCGTTCGGTAGGGATTCTAAGATTGTGCCTTCAACTTCAATTACGTCTTGTTTGGACACAGCGTTTTACCTCCTTACTTCAGCGCCCCGAGACTAGCTTTAACATCAGCGTAAACTTTGCCGATTTCCTGCAGGCCATCGATTTCATGATATACGCCTTGTTTTTTGTAGTACTCGATCAACGGTTCCGTTTGCGAATGATATGCATGCAAACGATTTTTTACAGTTTCTTCTTTATCGTCGTCACGTTGATACAACGCACCGCCGCATTTATCGCACATACCTTCCACCTTACTGGGATTGTATTCTACATGATATGTAGCGCCGCAGGCCTTGCAGATACGTCTGCCGGTGACCCTGCCTACAAGCTCAGCGTCAGGAACTACGATATTAACCACACCGGTCAATTTAATGCCCAGATCAGTTAAAATGCCGTCGAGGGCAACAGCCTGCTCTTCGGTTCTTGGAAATCCATCCAAGATAAATCCATTGGCACATTCAGGTTTGGCTAAGCCTTCCCGAACAATACCGATGGTAACGACGTCGGGCACGAGGCCACCGGCGTCCATGTATCTTTTTGCCTCTTTACCTAATTCTGTGCCTTGCTTAACAGCTGCACGGAACATATCACCAGTAGAGATATGCGGAATTTTGTATTCAGCAATGAGTTTTTCTGCTTGAGTGCCTTTACCGGCACCCGGAGGTCCCATCAAAAGAATATACATTCTAATCTTCCTCCTATTTCATAAAGCCCTGGTAATGACGCATCAAAACCAAAGACTCTACTTGTTTCATTGTATCCAATGCAACACCGACTACGATCAAAAGGGCCGTACCACCGAAATAGATACCCTCTATACCGGTGATCCAACCAACAACATTCGGCATCAGAGCAATCAATGCGAGAAAGATTGCGCCGGCCAGAGTGATTCTGGACATGATTTTATCCAAGTAATCAGTTGTCGGTTTGCCAGGACGCAGTCCGGGAATAAAACCGCCATATTTTTTGATATTATCCGACATTTCAGCTATATTCACGCTTACTGCGGTATAGAAGTAAGTGAAGAATAAAATCATCAATACATACAAAGTAGTTTGAAGAGGAGTACCCCATGCAAACCAGCCTGCAACAGTTTTTACCCAAGGAATGTCTACAAACTGGCCAATCGTAACCGGAAACATCAGCACGGAGGATGCAAAGATGATCGGAATTACGCCTGCCTGGTTGACCTTTAAAGGAATGTAGCTGGTGTGACCACCGTACATTTTACGGCCAACAACACGTTTTGCATATTGAACCGGGATTTTGCGAATACCTTGAGAGATCGCTACAACAAAGACAATCATCGCCAAAGCTATCACCGCGAACAAAATCACGTTCAGAATGTTAACCGTGCCGGCTTGCAGATATTGGAAAATAACATGCATTCCATCAGGAAGTCTGGAAACGATACCAGCAAAGATGATCAGCGAGATACCGTTACCAATACCTTTAGACGTAATCTGTTCACCGATCCACATCAAAAATACCGTACCAGCAGTTAAACTGATCGCAATCAACAGAATCGACATGATCCCGGGGTTATTGATTGCTGATCTCAGACCATAAGCCATACCTAAAGCCTGGATAAAACCAAGCAGAACTGTACCGCCGCGAGTCAGCTGAGTAACCTTTTTCTGACCTTCCACACCTTCTTTGGACCATTGTTCTAATGTAGGAACAACGACCTTTAATAATTGAAGGATAATGGACGCATTGATATATGGAGTAATACTCATAGCAAAAATTGAGAATTTGCTCAAGGCGCCGCCGGAGAACATATCAAGCAGGCCAAACAAATTACCGCTTTGGAAAAGCTGCTCGATCATGGCTACGTTAACGCCAGGAACAGGGATATGTGTTCCAGCCCGAAAAACGATGAACATGGCGAGAGTAAATACAACTTTTTGCCTGAGTTCCGTAATTCTGAAAATATTAGCGAGGGCTGCGAACACTTAGATCACCTCTACTTTTCCGCCGGCAGCAATAATTTTTTCTTCAGCAGATTTGCTGAAACCCATAGCTTGAACCGTGAGCTTTTTAGTAAGCTCGCCGTTGCCGAGGATACGAACACCATCACGAATGTTTTTGATCATTCCGTGTTCGATCAGCATTACAGGTTCAACTACTGTGCCGTCTTCAAAGCAATTGAGACTACCAACATTGATTTCGACATAATTCATGCCAAATCTATTATAGAATCCACGTTTAGGCAAACGCAGATACAAAGGTTTTTGACCACCTTCAAAACCAGGACGTTTTACGCCGCCGGAGCGGGATTTTTGTCCTTTTTGACCTTTGCCAGATGTTTTACCAAGTCCGGAACCGAGACCACGGCCAACGCGAACGGAGGCTCTTTTAGATCCCGGAGCGGGAGATAATTCATGCAAATTCATCTGTAGCACACCTCCTTGTTTTAAGCTTCAACTTTTTCAACTTTCACAAGATGTTCAACTTTGTGAATCATACCGCGAATAGTCGGGGTGTCGTTTTTAACAACAGTAGAATTGATTTTTCCTAAGCCCAGAGCCTTTACGGTTGCGCGTTGATCCTGCGGGTAACCGATCAAGCTACGGGTCAGCGTGATTTTAACTTGTTCCATCATGCTACCTCCTTAGCCAAGTAATTCTTGTACGGTTTTTCCGCGCAGAGCTGCAACAGCTTCAGCACTTTTCAGGGATTTTAAACCTTCCAAAGTTGCACGAACAACATTGTTAGGGTTATTAGAACCTTGACATTTGGTCAAGATATCACGTACGCCTGCCAATTCAAGTACGGCACGAACAGGGCCGCCGGCAATAACGCCGGTACCTTCTGCAGCCGGTTTCAAGAACACACGGCCTGCGCCGAACACACCAATGATTTCATGAGGAATGGAAGTGCCAACCATAGGAACAGTAATCAGGTTCTTTTTAGCATCTTCAACGCCTTTGCGGATAGCTTCCGGAACTTCGGCAGCTTTACCAAGGCCCATACCAACATGACCGTTTTCGTCACCAACTACAACGAGTGCGGAGAAGGAGAAACGACGTCCGCCTTTAACAACCTTTGCAACGCGGTTGATGAATACGACTTTCTCTTTTAAGTCGCTTTCTTGTTTTTCGAAATTCGCCACTTTTATTCCTCCTTCTATTAGAATTGCAGTCCAGCTTCACGAGCCGCGTCTGCCAGTGCAGCAACACGACCGGTGTACAGGTAACCGCCACGATCAAATACAACTTCTTTAATTCCTTTAGCCAAAGCTTTTTCAGCAATAGCCTTGCCAACTGCTTTAGCAGCTTCAGTATTGCCGCCGTAGTTAGCTTTCAAGTCTTTCTCAACAGTGCTGGCAGCAACAATCGTTTCGCCTGTTACATCGTTAATCACTTGTGCATAAATATTGGACAAGGAACGATATACATTCAAACGAGGTTTTTCTGCCGTACCGATAATATATTGACGAGAACGGAGATGACGTTTTTGACGTTTCTCATTTTTATCAACTCTGTTAAGCAAGAGTTTCACTCCCTTCTTTTAGAAATTACTTCTTGCCTTTAGCGCCAGCTTTACCCATCTTACGACGAACGTATTCGCCTTCATAACGAATACCTTTGCCTTTATAGGGTTCAGGCGGACGCAGAGTGCGGATTTCAGCTGCAACTGCGCCGACTTTTTCTTTGTCTGCGCCGCTGACAACGATTTTGTTAGGAGCCGGAACTTCAAAAGTAATACCTGCAGGCGGCTCTTTTACTACCGGATGAGAGAACCCGAGAGTAAAGTTGATGTTATTGCCTTGTTTAGCGGCACGATAGCCGACACCGGCAATTTCTAAAGATTTGCTGAAACCGGTGGTTACACCGACAACCATGTTGTTGATCAGAGTACGGGAAAGACCGTGCATGGAACGATGAGTTTTTTCATCACTCGGACGTTCAACAGTCAGTACGCCGTTTTCCAGAGTCAATTTCATATCTTTATTGATTTGGCGAGATAATTCGCCTTTGGGACCTTTAACGGTAACCAAATTATTTTCAATAGTAACTGTAACGTTAGCGGGTACAGTAATTGGTTGTTTACCAATTCTAGACACTTATGAGCACCTCCTATCTTTCAAGTATTACCAGACGTATGCCAGCACTTCTCCACCGAGACCAGCCTTACGGGCAGCTTTATCGGTCATCAGGCCTTGAGAAGTGGAGATCACTGCGATACCGAGGCCACCGAGGACTCTGGGCAGCTGATCTTTTTGAGAGTATACTCTCAAGCCGGGCTTAGAAATACGTTTGATACCGGAAATAACTTTTTCCTTATTAGCACCGTATTTCAGGCTGACGCGGATAACATTTTGTTTGCTATCGGCAATTACTTCAAAATCTTTAATGAAACCTTCAGCTTTCAAAATCTCAGCAATAGCTACTTTGATTTTGGAGCCGGGGATTTCAACTTTATCGTGATGAACCGAGTTTGCGTTACGAATACGGGTAAGCATATCGGCAATCGGGTCAGTCATTACCATACTTAAATACCCTCCTTCCTAATTTGCTGTTTTACCAGCTAGCTTTGGTTACTCCCGGAATAGCGCCTTGGTAGCTGTATTCACGGAAGCAGATACGGCAGAGACCGAATTTACGCATATAGCCATGTGGTCTGCCGCAAACCTTGCAGCGATTATAACGGCGAACTTCAAATTTCGGCTCATTTTTCCATTTTTCAATCAGGGCTTTTTTAGCCAAGGTATTCCCTCCTCACTTATGCGCTGAACGGCATTCCGAGGAGTCTGAGTAATTCTCTGGCTTCCTCGTCAGTCTTAGCGGTAGTAACAATGATGATATCCATTCCACGGACTTTATCGATCTTATCATATTCAATTTCCGGGAAAATCAATTGTTCTTTCATGCCCAATGCGTAGTTGCCACGGCCGTCAAAAGCAGTGGGATTTACGCCGCGAAAATCGCGTACACGCGGAAGAGCAATGTTCATCAACTTATCAAGGAAGTAATACATGCGGTCACCGCGCAGGGTAACTTTGGTACCGATCGGCATCCCTTGACGCAATTTAAAAGCTGCAATGGATTTTTTAGCTTTAGTGATGACTGGTCTTTGACCAGCGATCAAAGTCAGATCTGCAACAGCAGAATCTAATGCCTTGCTGTTAGCTACAGCTTCACCGATACCCATATTGATGACAACTTTTTCGATTTTAGGGATTTCCATAACATTTTTATAGTTGAATTTATCCATCATGCCTTTAACAGCTTCGGACAAATACTTTTCTTGCAATCTTGTTTTTGCCATTCAAAATTTCCTCCTTTCCCGGAATCTTATTTATCAATTACTTCGCCGCATTTTTTGCAGGTTCTTACGAAGCTGCCGGAAACTGCGGTCTTTTTAATACGAGTAGCTTTTTTACAAGCCGGGCATACTAACATTACTTTGGAAGAAGCAATAGCAGCTTCTTTAGTAATGATGCCGCCTTGGGGATTAGCCTGAGACGGTTTTGTATGGCGTTTTACTTTATTTACGCCTTCAACGACTACTTTAGCTTTTTTAGGCAGAGCTTCAATGATCTTTCCTTCTTTGCCTTTATCTTTGCCGGACAAAACCAAAACGGTATCGCCTTTTTTTACATGCATTTTGATTGCTGCAGTCATTTCAGGAACACCTCCTTATGTGCATTATCAGATTTCTTACAGCACTTCCGGTGCCAGAGAAATGATTTTCATGAAATCTTTATCGCGAAGTTCACGAGCAACAGGCCCGAAAATACGGGTGCCGCGCGGGCTCTTATCATCTTTAATTACAACTGCTGCGTTTTCGTCGAAGCGGATATAAGAACCGTCCGGACGACGAACGCCCTTTGCAGAACGAACAACAACTGCTTTTACTACGTCACCTTTTTTTACAACGCCACCGGGTGATGCATCTTTAACAGCGCATACGATAACGTCACCAATGTTAGCATATTTACGGTAAGAACCGCCCAATACGCGAATGCACATAACTTTCTTAGCGCCAGTATTGTCACCAACATTAAGAATGGTTTGTTGTTGTATCATGGTTTTCCCTCCCTTGCCAATTTATCCGATCGGCAATATCTTATTTTGCACGCTCTAAAATTTCAATAACACGCCAGCATTTATCTTTGGAAAGCGGACGAGTTTGCATAATTTGAACTACGTCGCCAATATGCGCTTCGTTATTTTCATCATGAGCTTTGAATTTGATAGTATGTTTTACACCTTTTTTGTAAAGCGGATGTTGAACAAAACGCTCAATAGCAACTACAACAGTTTTCTGCATTTTGTCGCTTACTACTTTACCGATACGGGTAACACGTGCGTTTCTTTCTTCGGTCACGACTGTTTCCTCCTTCTTCATACTTCAAACACACTCAGGCATTTAACTCGCGTTGACGCTGAATGGTCTTGATGCGGGCAATAGACTTTTTGACTTCGCGAATTTTCATCGGATTCTCACATTGTCCGGTTGCCATTTGAAAACGCAGGTTGAAGAGTTCTTCTTTCAAACCAGCCAATTTGCTGTCTAACTCGGAAGCAGACATTTCACGAATTTCTGTTGTTTTCATTAAGCTTCACCACCCTTTTCTTGTGCGGCAGCTTCGGCTTCTTGCTGTGCGCGGGTCACAAATTTACATTTAATAGGCAATTTGTGGCTAGCAAGACGCATAGCTTCTTTAGCGATCTCTTCGCTAACTCCGTTCATTTCGAACATAACACGACCGGGTTTAACTACTGCTACCCAATATTCAGGTGAACCTTTACCACTACCCATACGAGTTTCAGCCGGTTTTGCAGTGATCGGTTTGTCCGGGAAAATTTGAATCCATACTTGACCGCCACGTTTAATATAACGTGTCATTGCGATACGAGCTGCTTCGATTTGACGATTGGTGATCCATGCGGGTTCCAATGCTACCAAGCCATACTCGCCATGAGCGATTTTGTTACCGCGCATTGCACGACCAGTCATACGGCCTCTATGTTGTTTACGATGTTTAACTCTCTTCGGTAATAACATTAGTTTATGCCTCCTTCACCGGAGCAGCTTGCGCTACTTCTTTGCTTTCAGGAAGGACTTCACCTTTGTAAATCCATACCTTTACGCCGATACGGCCATAAGTGGTATGAGCTTCTGCTGTGCCATAATCAATATCAGCACGCAGAGTATGCAGAGGAATGCTGCCTTCACGATAGCTTTCGCTGCGAGCGATTTCAGCACCGCCCAGACGACCGCCAACCTGAACTTTAATACCTTTAGCGCCCATGCGCATGGTACGGCCAACACATTGTTTCATTGCACGGCGGAAAGCGATACGGCGTTCCAATTGAGATGCAATGTTCTCTGCAACCAAAGTTGCGTCCATATCCGGGGTTTTTACCTCAACGATGTTGATATCAATTACGCTGTCGGTCATTTTTTTCAAGTCGTTTTTCAGCAATTCAATGTTGCTGCCCTGACGACCGATTACCATACCAGGTTTAGCAGTATGGATAGAGATGCGGGCTCTATTCGAAGCGCGTTCGATTTCTACTTTAGAGATACCGGACAAGAACAGTTTTTCTTTAATGAATTCACGAATTTTAATATCTTCTAATAAGAATTTCTCATAGTCTTTGTCAGCATACCATTTGGAATCCCAATCTTTGATAATACCTACGCGGAGACCATGCGGATTAACTTTTTGACCCACTATCTTTTCCCTCCTTTTTCCGGGATATTATTTTTCTTTAACAGCAACTGTTACGTGGCTAGAACGTTTTAAGATTTTGAACGCTTGCCCACGGGAACGCGGATGGATTCTTTTCATGGTCGGACCTTGATCTATAAAGCAGGAAGATACGATCAGATTATCCACATTCATATCATAGTTATGTTCAGCGTTTGCAACTGCACTGCGCAGTACTTTTTCGATAACCTCAGAACCAACCTTAGGGGTATGTTTGAGGATCGCGAATGCTTCACCCACAGCTTTGCCGCGGATAAGATCAATCACGATACGCAACTTGCGCGGCGCGATGCGAACATATCTTGCAATAGCTTTTGCTTCCATGTTATTTTGCCCCCTTTCCCCTTATTTTAAAGATGTACTCTTATCGGCATGGCCTTTATAAGTACGCGTAGGAGCAAATTCTCCTAGTTTGTGGCCTACCATATCTTCAGTGATAAATACAGGCACATGTTTACGTCCATCATGAACAGCAATAGTATGGCCCAAGAAATCCGGAAGAATAGTGGAGCTGCGAGACCATGTTTTTACGACTTTTTTATCGTTAGAAGCGTTCAGCGCTTCAATCTTCTTTTGAAGACTTGCATGGACATACGGTCCTTTTTTGATTGATCTGGACACTAGGTTAGCCTCCTTTCTCTATCCTTATAATTATTTCGTTCTACGTTTTACGATTAATTTGCTAGAAGCTTTTTTCTCTTTGCGGGTACGAGTACCAAATGCACATTTACCCCAAGGAGTAACAGGACGTTTACGGCCAACAGGAGAATGACCTTCACCACCACCATGCGGATGGTCATTCGGGTTCATTACAACACCGCGGTTAGCCGGGCGAATACCGAGCCAACGAGAACGGCCTGCTTTACCGATGCAAATATTTTCAGCGTCGATATTGCCAACTTGGCCAATAGTAGCGCGGCAGTTGATATGCACTTTACGGATCTCACCGGAAGGGAGACGAAGCAGAGCATAATCGCCTTCTTTAGCCATCAACTGAGCAGAAGTACCAGCACCGCGGGCAATTTGACCGCCTTTGCCAATTTTAAGCTCAACATTGTGAACCATAGTACCAAGCGGCATATTTTTCAAAGGCAGGCAGTTGCCGATTTTGATATCAGCATCAGGTCCGCTTTCGATAACATCGCCTACTTTAAGGTCTAAAGGAGCGAGGATATAACGTTTTTCGCCATCAGCATAGTTTACTAAAGCGATACGTGCATTACGGTTAGGATCGTATTCGATGGTGGCAACACGAGCCGGAACACCGTCTTTATTGCGTTTAAAATCGATGATACGATATTGTCTTTTATTACCGCCGCCTTGATGACGAACAGTCATTTTGCCGGTGTTATTACGACCTGCATGTTTTTGCAGTTTTTCAACCAGCGGACGGTAAGGCTTATCAGTTGTAATCTCTTCGAAGGTAGACACTGTAATGAAGCGCCTCGAAGGAGAATACGGATTAAAGCTTTTAATAGCCATTTAATTTGCCTCCTTATTACGTCAAATTACATTCCTTCGAAAAGGGGAATCGTATTGCCTTCAGCAAGTTTCACGATTGCTTTCTTATAATCGGAACGTTTGCCAACGTATTTACCCATGCGTTTGGTTTTGCCAAATACGCGTACAGTATTTACGTTTAACACTTTTACTTTGAAAATTTGTTCAACTGCCTGGCGGATTTCCACTTTGTTGGCAGTCAAAGGAACTTGGAAAGTGTATTTGTTGTCTTGAAGCATTACGGAAGTTTTTTCAGTAATGATCGGACGGAGTAAAATATCGCGAGGGTTAGCAGCCATTATGCGAGCACCTCCTCAATTTTAGCTACAGCGTCTTTTGCTAAGAACACTTTATTGTTATGAAGCAGATCAAAGCAGTTCAGGCAACCGTTGGAAAGTGCAGTGACTTTCGAAATGTTGCGTGAAGACAGCTCAACATTTTCATTAGAACCGTCAGTGATGAGTAAAGCCTTTTTATCAGCTGCATCAAAAGCAGACAGCATAGTTACAACATTTTTAGTTTTAGGAGCATCAAAGCTCAAGCCCTCAACAACGATAAGTTCACCGGCAGCAACTTTTGCAGACAATGCACAACGAATTGCCAAACGACGAGCTTTACGGGGCATTTTTTTCGCATAACTGCGAGGTTGGGGACCAAAAGTGGTACCACCACCTACCCAAATCGGAGAACGGGTAGAACCGCTGCGAGCGCGGCCGGTGCCTTTTTGTCTCCATGGTTTACGACCGCCGCCGCGAACCATACCGCGGGTTTTGGTAGCAGAAGTGCCTTGACGTTCAGCAGCCTGTTGCATAACAATTGCTTGATGTACAACAGCTTCATTAAATTCAACGCCAAACACGAGATCATTCAATTCTATTTCTTCACCGGTAGCTTGACCGGAGATGTTATATACTGATAACTTCGGCATTAGAAGCATCCTCCTTTCTTTCGCTTACGCTCTTATTTATTAGGTTTTACTGTTTCTTTGATTACAACAAAAGAACCAGCGGCACCAGGAATGGAGCCTTTGACCAAAATAAGATTACGTTCAACATCAACTTTAGCAACAGTCAAACGTTGAACAGTTACTTGTGCATTACCCATACGGCCAGGCAATTTTTTGCCTTTGATAACTCTACCGCCAGGACCGGAATGCATAGGACCCATGGAACCAGGTTCACGATGGGATTTGGAACCGTGCTTCATAGGACCACGAGCGAAATTGTGGCGCTTAATAGTGCCTGCAAAGCCTTTACCGCGGGAAATACCGGTTGCATCAATCAGTTCTCCAGCAGCAAAAATGTCAGCAGTGATTTGTTGGCCGACTGTATATTCAGAAGGAGCAGACAACCGCAATTCTTTGACAAATTTAACCGGAGTTACGCCGGCTTTGTCAAAATGGCCTTTCATTGGTCTGGTCATATGTTTTTCTTTAACTTCACCAAAGCCAAGTTGAACAGCATTATAACCGTCTGTTTCTTCGGTTTTATTTTGAACAACAACACAAGGTCCTGCTTCTACAACAGTAACAGGGATCAATCTGCCGTCAGCTTCAAAAATTTGGGTCATACCAATTTTCTTGCCTAAGATTCCTTTAGCCATTATTGCACCTCCTCCTTACAGTTTAATCTCGATATCTACGCCGGCAGGAAGGTCAAGACGCATTAAAGCATCAACGGTCTTCGCAGTCGGTTCCAGAATGTCTACAAGTCTTTTGTGGGTACGCATCTCGAATTGTTCACGAGAATCCTTGTTTACATGAGGGGAACGCAGAATCGTATAGATATTTTTTTCAGTAGGAAGCGGAATAGGGCCGGAAACCTGAGCTCCGGTACGTTTCGCAGTTTCTACAATTTTTGCAGCACTTTGATCAAGCGCTTTGTGATCATACGCTTTTAAGCGTATTCTGATTTTCTGTGATTTTGACATTAATTTTTTTCCTCCTAATCGCCCAGTTTCTAAGAACGGACATACTCCGTGAAAATCTCCCTGTCTAGCAGGCAAGCAACCTCTCACATCATCGCAGGGCCATGCAAATAAACATAAGTAAATGAGGGGCTTTTATTAGCCCCTCATTCGGGATCTAATTAAAGATTATTCGTTGATAGCAGCAACAACGCCGGCGCCAACAGTACGGCCGCCTTCGCGAATTGCAAAACGCAGACCAGGCTCGATTGCGATCGGGGTGATCAGCTCTACGTCCATGGTTACGTTATCGCCAGGCATTACCATCTCAATACCTTCCGGTAATTCAGTTACGCCGGTTACGTCTGTTGTTCTGAAATAGAACTGCGGACGATAGCCGTTGAAGAACGGTGTATGACGGCCGCCTTCTTCTTTCGTCAGTACATATACTTCTGCTTTGAATTTTGTGTGCGGATGGATGCTGCCGGGTTTTGCAAGTACTTGACCGCGTTCGATATCTTTACGGTCTACACCACGCAGCAGGCAGCCGATGTTGTCTCCTGCTACTGCTTCGTCCAGTAATTTACGGAACATTTCTACGCCCGTTACTACTGTTGCTTTTTTCTCTTCTGTCATTCCTACGATCTCAATATTGTCGCCTACTTTGATGATACCACGTTCTACACGGCCTGTTGCTACTGTGCCACGGCCGGTAATTGTGAATACGTCTTCTACAGGCATCAGGAACGGTTTGTCAGTTGCGCGTTCCGGAATAGGAATGTATGCGTCTACTGCGTCCATCAGTTCCATGATTTTTGCTTCGTATGCTGCGTCGCCTTCAAGTGCTTTCAGTGCAGACCCTACTACTACAGGAATGTCGTCGCCGGGGAAGTCGTAGCTGGAGAGCAGTTCACGTACTTCCATTTCTACTAATTCGATCAGTTCCGGATCGTCTACCATATCTGCTTTATTCAGGAACACTACCATTGCAGGTACGCCTACTTGACGAGCAAGAAGGATGTGCTCACGAGTTTGCGGCATCGGGCCGTCTGCTGCGGATACTACGAGGATCGCTCCGTCCATTTGTGCTGCGCCGGTGATCATGTTTTTTACATAGTCGGCATGGCCCGGGCAGTCTACGTGTGCATAGTGGCGGGTTGCTGTTTCATATTCTACGTGGGAAGTGTTGATGGTGATTCCGCGTTCTCTTTCTTCAGGTGCTTTATCGATCATGGAGTAATCCATGAATTCTGCGCCGCCTTTAGAAGCCAATACTTTGGTGATTGCTGCGGTCAGGGTTGTTTTACCATGGTCTACGTGACCGATGGTGCCGATATTAGCATGCGGTTTTGTTCTTTCATATTTTTGCTTTGCCATTTATTTTTCCTCCCTTAAATTAGGTTTTACTTTATATTAGGCTTGAGTGCCTTTGTTTTTGGCAATGATAGCCTCGGCAATGTTTCTCGGTACATCTTCGTAATGGTCAACTTCCATAGAGTAGTTGCCTCGGCCTTGAGTTTTAGAACGCAGGTCGGTAGCATAACCAAACATTTCGGAAAGCGGAACAAATGCGTTGATAACTTGAGCGCCATTGCGAGCTTCCATACCTTCGATACGACCACGGCGAGAGTTCAAATCGCCGATAACATCGCCCATGTAGTCCTCAGGAACAGTAACTTCTACTTTCATATAAGGTTCAAGGATAACCGGGTCGGCTTTAGTAGCGCCAGAACGGAAGCCCATAGAACCTGCAATTTTGAAGGCCATTTCAGAAGAATCGACTTCATGGTAAGAACCATCATAAACGGTAACTTTGATATCAACCATTGGGTAACCGGCAACTACGCCGTTTTCCATAGCTTCCTTAACACCGTTTTCGATCGGTCCGATGTATTCTTTCGGAATAGCACCGCCAACAACTTTGTTCTCAAACAAGAAGCCTTCACCTGCTTCACGAGGTGAAATTTCCAACCAGCAGTGACCATATTGGCCTTTACCACCGGACTGACGTACAAATTTACCTTCGGACTTAACAGATTTGCGGATAGTTTCACGATAAGCAACCTGCGGATTACCAACAGTACAGCCTACTTTGAATTCACGCAGCAACCGGTCAACAATAATGTCCAAATGCAACTCGCCCATGCCAGAAATGATGGTTTGTGCTGTTTCCGGATCAGTATGAACACGGAAAGTCGGATCTTCTTCTGCCAGTTTTTGAAGGGCAATGCCCATCTTTTCCTGGTCAGCTTTAGTTTTAGGTTCAACCGCAACGGAGATTACCGGATCAGGGAATACCATGGATTCCAGAATGATCGGAGCTTTTTCGTCGCAGAGAGTATCGCCGGTAGTGGTATCTTTCAAACCTACTGCTGCTGCAATATCACCGGAATAAACCATGTCGATTTCTTCACGATGGTTGGCATGCATTTGCAGGATACGGCCAATACGCTCTCTCTTACCTTTGGTAGAGTTGTAAACGTAAGAACCGGAGCCGAGAGTACCGGAGTACACACGGAAGAAAGCAAGTTTACCAACAAACGGGTCAGTCATAATTTTGAAAGCCAGTGCAGAGAACGGCTCGCTGTCGCACGACGGACGTTCGTCTTCTTCGCCGGTTTCAGGATTTACGCCTTTGATATGAGGAATATCAGTAGGAGCAGGCATGAACGCTACAACAGCATCCAGCAAAGGCTGTACGCCTTTGTTTTTGTAAGAAGAACCGCAGCAGACAGGAGTCATTTTGCAAGCAATAGTTTGTTTGCGGATACCAGCCATAACTTCTTCTTCCGTCAGCTCTTCGCCTTCCAGATATTTCATCATCAGCTCGTCATCGCTTTCAGCTACAGCTTCCATTAAAGCTTGACGGTATTCGTTGGTTTTTTCAACCATATCGGCCGGAATATCAACAAATTCTTCTTCTTTACCCAGAGCGTCGCTGTAAACGATAGCTTTCATTTTGATCAGATCGACCATACCCTGGAAGGTATCTTCGAAACCAATCGGTAATTGGATAGGTACAGCATTGGCATTCAAACGATCTTTCATCATTTGTACTACATTGTAGAAGTCAGCGCCGGTAATATCCATTTTATTTACATACGCCATACGCGGTACGCCATATTTGTCAGCCTGACGCCATACTGTTTCAGACTGAGGTTCAACGCCGCCTTTAGCGCAGAATACTGCAACAGAACCATCAAGTACACGCAGAGAACGTTCAACTTCTACAGTGAAGTCAACGTGACCTGGCGTATCAATGATGTTGATGCGGTGTCCATCCCATTGACAGGTGGTAGCAGCAGAAGTAATAGTAATACCACGTTCCTGCTCTTGAACCATCCAGTCCATGGTAGCGCCGCCATCATGGGTCTCACCGATTTTATGAACCCTACCGGTGTAGAACAGAATACGTTCAGTCGTAGTAGTTTTACCAGCATCAATATGAGCCATGATGCCGATGTTTCTTGTTTTTTCAAGCGGAAATTGTCTGCCCACTTTTTTATCCTCCTCGTTATAGGGATCGGGCCATTACCAGCGGTAATGTGCAAACGCTTTGTTTGCTTCAGCCATCTTGTGGGTATCTTCGCGTTTTTTCACAGCAGCGCCGGTAGCGTTTGCTGCGTCCATGATCTCACCAGCAACACGTTCGCACATGGTTCTTTCACCACGCAAACGGGAGTAGTTGACCAGCCAGCGAATACCAAGGGTGGTCTTACGGTCTGCACGGACTTCAACCGGAACCTGGTAGTTAGCACCACCAACGCGGCGAGCACGTACTTCTAAAAGCGGCATAACGTTTTTCATAGCTGCATCGAATACTTCGAGAGGATCCTTACCAGTTTTAGCACGAACCAGATCGAAAGCATCATATACAATGCGTTCAGCAACGCCTTTTTTACCGTCAAGCATAATCTTATTAATAAATCTTGTCAAAAGTTTTGAACCGTATACAGGATCCGGCAAAACGTCTCTTTTTGTTACAGGGCCTTTTCTCGGCATGTGTTTCCCTCCTTATGGATTATCAATTCGTTGTGTAGACTTGATTACTTTTTAGCTGCTTTAGCACGTTTAGCACCGTATTTAGAACGGGCTTGATTGCGGTTAGCAACGCCTGCAGTGTCAAGTGCACCACGAATGATATGGTAACGCACACCAGGAAGATCTTTAACTCTTCCGCCTCTAATCAGGACAACGCTATGTTCCTGCAGATTGTGGCCGATACCAGGGATGTAAGCAGTAACTTCGATACCGTTAGTCAAACGTACACGAGCTACTTTACGAAGAGCAGAGTTAGGCTTTTTAGGGGTTGTAGTGTAAACCCTAGTGCAAACTCCACGTTTTTGCGGGCATTCTTTCAATGCCGGGGCAGTGGATTTTACAGTCAAAACTTCTCTGCCTTTGCGAACCAATTGATTAATTGTAGGCATATCGGCACCTCCTTCCGAATAAATAGATTTTAATGATTATAAAAATCCTTCAGCAAAGCTTCCAGATCCCTATCAACCTTTGAGTATCGCGGCTGTCGCTGCACCGACATGGATTCCGCAGGCTTTACCAAGTTCTTGCATTGTCGCTACTTTTTCTACATTCACCCGAGCTTCAGCGCAGGCATCAAGCAGTGGCTGCACAACCCGGACATCTGCGTCATCAGCTATATAAACCGTCTTTGCAGTGCCTTTTTGAATCGCTTTAGCGGTTTGCTTGTTCCCGACAACTCGCTTCGTTGCTTGCTTTAACAACTCTACTGTCATCACAAACCCTCCTTAGTAAAAGCGCATAGCTATCCCGAGATACTTACATATTGTAACACTGCCACTTGGCTGTGTCAATACTTTTTCTTGATTTTTTTACAAGCGCAAACCCGCATTAAACCGTGTTTTTTGTATTACACGGACCCTAGCGTTTCTTTTGCGTAACTTTGTAATATGTTTTACATGTTTTCTTTTGTTTTTGTAAACTTTTATTGTAACTATTTACGCTTTCGGCGGATATTTTTCATCTAATATTTCCTGGTTTTTCTAAAATTTTATTACCCACTACCAAAAGAAAACGAAAAACCTCAAATTTTTTCAAATTTGAGGTTAATTTAAGTATTTATTAGCGTTCTATACCACTCACATATACTTCAAATAACTTAAATACACATTAAAACCACGATAGTTATTATCACTGCTAGTACCAGTTACAGCGCCATCCTTCATTCTGAACGTTTCAATATCCAACGACAGTTTCTCTGAGCGCTCTTTAAAATATTGATCAAAACCAATCCCGAAAGTCGTCTTTCTGCGTTGATTAGTTGAAATATTCGTCAACGGATCATAGTTTTCACCGCTGCTATTTAGCCAATCTACCAACAAACGTATCCGTCTGTTATCTGGGATATCCTTTGACCACTGCAATCCATAATTCCTGCCACGTCTAGTTTCGTTCATTCGATCAAAAGTAGCGTAACGCAAAGGATCTTCTTGAGTATGCCAATAGTACGCAGTAAAAAACTGAGTATTATCAGGCGCATAATTGAAGGTCAACTCCGGCTTAAATTGATGGCCAGAAGTATATTCCAAAGTATTTTCTCGGGTTCTTTCATAAGAAGTATGGGAAAGCCCTGCTAAAAATTGAAATTTTTTGTTCAAGTGTTGCCAACGCATTTCCTTAACCCAAGCATTTCCCGGTTCTACCCACATACTGGGCGTGAGGTCGTATCTACCTCCTAAAGTGTAATAAGTTCCGAAAATAAAGGTGTTTTTATCGTCACGATTATAATAATACCAAATAGCCGGTGTAAAATTTAATCCTTCTCCAAAACGTGCTTTCTCAACCAGATCTTCATCCATAACAGGATCAAATTCATGCAACGCATCTTTACCTGTTGGCAGATTTACCGCTAAAGAAAAAACCATTACATCATTCTTTTTAGCTTTTTTATGAAACGCAACATTTAATGTAGTATCAGTCAGACAATTTACCTTACCATTATCATTGCTCCTATTATCAGAGCTGATAAATCCGGTTGCTAACCCATACTCCCAAGGCCCGGCCACAATATTATAATAGAAAGGCTGATAAAATTGATGTCCTTTATTTCCTTTATCATCACGCCAAGAATAATATTTGCTTTCTGTACCAAAACTGCTGCTCTTACGATCAGCTATGTCATAACCACGCTCATACTCTTTTAATAAATTCTGCACATACTCCAAATCATGTTTCAGCACTTCTAATCGGGCCTCTTTATCAGCTTCTTCCAACGCAGGGTCTTCCGCTATATTTTCATTATTCATTTTTAATATTAAAGCGTCTATCGTCTGGTTAAGAGCCACTATCGTAGTATCTAAATCATTAAGCTCACTACTCAGCAGTTCTTCTTTATGGACCAACCCTTCATATATACCGTCATTATAAATTATATCTTGGTAGGCAAAATAACCTTTGCGGCCTTCCCCATAAACTTCAACGATTTTATTCAACTCATAATTTTTGCTTTCGATGTCCGTTTTCCGTTGTTGTATCTCCTGTAACCTGTTCTCTTTTCTATTATGCTCAAAGTTTGCATTGGCCAACTGTTTACGCAAACTATGCAGTTGCTGCCTCAAAGTGTTATTATAAACCTCTACTTCCACGTCAGTATTTTCTAGCGCAGCTATTTCCTGCTCTATTTTTTCAACGCCTGCTTTTGTTTCTGCGGTCGCAAAGGCTTTCTTCTGCTGCTCCTGTGCCGAATACTGAAGCATATCTGCAACATCTCTAACATTACTTGGCAACGTTACACCAGCCCAGCAAACATTAGCCGCAATAAGTCCGCAAAAAGCAGTTGAAGTCGAAACTATTAACTTATTTTTCATTTCGCATCCATCCCCATCTTCTTTTTTACTAATCTGCAAAAAACAGCTTGTTCTGAAGGTAGGTTTTTCCATGTTACACTTGGATAGCGTTCTAAAAACTTATCCCAAATAACCGACTTACCATACTCGTCTAAAACATCATAATAAATCAAAAATATCTGCGCATAAGAATCAGGATAAAAAATTCCCCAATTTGATATTCTACCATCAGCTTCATCACTCCAGCTAAAATCGCCTGTTGATGTATTTAGTAAAACATTGAAAATAGCATTTTTAATATTATCGGCAATGTTTTGATAATATTCATAGTTTATTTTTTTGTCTGCCTTTTGCGCCAAATATAAAAAACTGTTAATCCCGCCATAAGCTTCACAATTATCCATCAAATATTTCACCGGGTAGTCTGGCATAGCAATAGTTAGTCCATCCACTTGCTGCAAATAGGAAATTGTGTATGCCATATCTTCTATTTGTTGCCAGTATTTCTTAATCAAACTTATATCACCAGTCTGCTCACAGTATTTGTTCAACAATACTAAAAACAACCCCGAATAACCATCTATCGAATCATATTGTGGTAAGACTTTCTCCTTATCTCCATACAAAATAACATCATAAATAGTTCCGCTCATACCATTTTTATCATTATTATTAATACGTTTCAGATACCATTCCAAAAAAGCTTTTACATCCTTTCGATGATCAGTATTATCTAAATCATCTAAGGCATATAGGCCAACCTCATAAGGAGTTATAAACACTTCATATGGCATCGTTCTATAACGCGAAGCAATAATTCTGACAGGATGGTTACTGTTATCATATGCAAATGCAACATTTAAACCTGATAGAACAAATACGCTACATACGAGCAAAATGTATTTCCAATTCTTTCTTATCATAATTTTTTACCGTTAGATAATAATAGTTATTATCTTCCTCCAGCTTAAGATAGGGGCTCTTTTCGACACTCAATCCTTTTTTAGGCACCGCTATTGTTATATCTTCCAGTCCATCAGGATTACTCAGGGCAACTGTTAACCCAGTATCATTTTTAAAGGAGTATTTCGTTTTCAGCATCTTTTGCAAAAATCTGGCAGCATCAGTCATCGTCATAACAGCAACCGAACCTTTTTGCTCTTCCTCATCCAGATAATCTAAAAACTCAAAAAAAGTTTCTTCATAGACATCTAAATCATAAGGATGCGAATAAAATAATCGTAAGGTTCTATTATTACGCCCGTAGTCAGGAATAGATTTTAACCATGTTAATACTTTTTCATTATCATAGTGTCCCAACTCATGCATCTCACCCAGTGAGGCATAAAGGCCTGACGGGACAATCGGAAAGGCCAAAACCTTCTCTGATACCATCTCGCCATTATAGAAAGTTCTATTAATACTGCTACCAGAATCTCCTGTATAATAATAAACTTCTACGCCCATACTATCCAAAGCTTTAGTGTTATAAGGCTGAGGAAAAACTCCAATAGGTGCTGAATACTCAGTCACCTTCTTTTTGGTAACGCTCTCTATAGCTTCATTGTTCATACTTATGTATTTATCAATATCAGCATCATGCAAGCGCCCCGCTTCAACGCCATATCCATACCAGTTATGGGCCCAGCCGCCATGTGATCCGATCCGCCCATATGGAATAAGCTGCAATGCTATATCTCTGCCCGGATATTCTGTTACCATAAACCCCATTTCATCCCCAGGATTATCTCTGAAATCACCGGCAGTAATATGAAATGACATCGGAATATTCTTTCTTAGCAACCCCTCTCTGATCATTCTTGGCAAGAAAAACCATTCTACGTTAGAGTCGATATGCCAATTTATAACAATACCACCTTTACCATCCGGAACATTAAGTACATGTGGAACTTTAGCAAAATTAAACAAGACAGTTCTAAGAACAGCTCGCAACGGCAAATCATCAGCATCAATCTTCATAGCCCCCAAAGGTAAATTGACATAAAACAAACTTCCCTTTCCTATATTACGTTTAACTATACCTGGTATTTTGCGGCCATCCTCAACTACTGCCCATGCGTATATATCTTCATCACGAAGCGCATGCTGCACTTCAATATTGCGCATAGAATATGATAACTTTCCATAATGATAACCACTCAAAGTAACTCCATCAACGGTTTTTCCCAAAGGAATTTGAAAAAAATCGCGTTTCTCTTCTGTCAGAAACTCCAGATAACCATGATGGAATGCCTGCCGCCTATCTTCTTTAAAAGTGGAATAATTAAAACCAAGTAGACTGCTAAAAACAGCATTTCCCAAATGCTTTTCTCTTTTATTAAGGCTTCCAGCATCATACACAATTAAGCTGTAACCACCTTGTTCCAAGTAGTCATGCAACCACATTGCAATTTCTTGCGGCAGATTCTCAGCGACTCTGTCTGGAAAAATAACAGCTGGGCTATTTTTTAAAATTTCAGCAGGTTGTAAATGCTGCAAGTTGTACACATCAATTATTCTATAGGCGACGCCTTCTTCCTGCAGCACACTTTCATAGCCTTTTAATACCTTACTATCGGTTTTGACGATATTACTATTTACCGCCAGGATTACTGTTATTTCTTTATCCTGTTCTATATCTTTTTCATTATTATAAGCATAAAAAGAATAAACTGAAATTGCTAAAAATATTATTAGAACAAACACATAAATCTTTTTCATATAGTTTTTCCAACTCCCTCAGTAAGGACAAACCCATGTATCACGATCCCTCTTCCAAACACAATATTTTTTCTTACTATTACAGACTTAATTTTTCCTTTTTCACCCAACACTACATTGTTCCCTACCTTCAGACATCCCTGCACAAAAACCGTGCCAGTTATTCGGCAGCAGTTTCCTATTACAAGATCCCTTTCGCAAAATACGTTACCCCAAATTTTTACATTCTCTTCTAAACACATATTTTTATATGCTTTTACACTTCCAATAATCGTTGCTGAATTGTGGACGACGAATTTTTTATGTGTAACAATATTATTAATAAAAACTGAATTTTCCCTTATTTTTTCTATATCATAATCTACATCATTGTACTCAGGATATTTTTGTAGCTCACTGCTATCATAATCTTTAACAAATTCTTCAGTTCCTCCAATTTCAATGCTTGGGGCAAATAATCGTTTAAAAATACAGTTATTTCCTTTTAACACCAATTTAGTTTCGCTGCTTGCACTTATACCAAGGTCACAATTACTCTCTACTACAAGGCACCCCTTTGTATCAATCCAACGAATAATTTTTACACCTTGATGAAGATAACCATCAGAATCAATCGCAACAGCCCGTAATTCGCACATTTCTCCTGCTTCTAATTTTTTAAATGCATAAATTTCTTTTGAAGATGTCGATTTAGGCGGTAAAATGATATCTTCAGAAAAAATTGTGATCCTATCTTCAACAAAAGCTTGCGGCTTATCTGCTTGTCCTAATATTATCAGTTCTTTTTTAGATAAATCTATTTCTAAAGTCTGCCCTGCTGATAATTCCCTGATCTGTCCTAAAAAAGGTTCCAACAAATTTCTAAAGGACAAACCAAAATAACGCGGATCTTTAACATAATCTTTTTTTATATAAAGATTATCGTTATCCTGTCCTCGTTTCATTTCTTTATATCCAGGCCAGAAAGGATATACTATCATTATTAAAAATAACAAGCAGCAAAAAATTACAAGCATCATGTAAATCCACCCGGTTTTTCTTTTCTAAAACGTTCTGTCTTTTGCCATTTAGCCTCGCGCCTAGTCAAAACATCTACTAACGCATTAAAAAATCCTTTAGTTATAAACCAGAGATAAAAATAAAAATTAAAAGCCAGATAAGGTAGCAATAATATTCTCTCTCTAGATCCGTCAATAACATTTGCAGTCCCGACCTGGTAAAATGGTGCAAAATTTCCAAATGTATTATAAGCGCCTAAAAACAACAATACCCACCATCCCTCTAAAATATCCATCTCATCTAAAAAGAATAGTAAAATAGAGTCAATTAATCCAAAAAATAGAATGACTGGCATCATATAAATGAATAACAAAAACATTCCATCAAGTTTTTGCCAAAAACTTAAATACTTGCTTTTTACCAGTTTCCATACATAGCGAAACATTACTTCATTATGTCCACGCGACCATCTGGCGATCTGACGGGCTCTTATATGCCACGCTTCAGGAGCCTCTTCATAACATTCAGCACTATTAGCATACAATACTTTCCAGCCAGAGCAAAAAAGCCTGTATGTAAGCTCCGTATCCTCTGCTAAGATCTTTGTATTGAAACCGTCAGTACCCATCATTAAATCTTTTCGATAGCCCCCTACAGTTCCTCCATACTGAGGGATAAGATTTAAGTTGTAACGAGCCTGCTGATCAACCTGATAACCGCCGGAACGTTCTAAATCCAGCAATCTGGTTAAAAAATTGGCTTTCGTGTTCACAGGCACAACCCGCCCCATAACGGCACCTACTTCTGGGTCAAGAAAAGCCGTCGATAAATTTTCCAATAAGCCTTTCCCCGGTAAATAATCAGCATCAAAAACAACTATGATCTCCCCCTGTGCCATTTCCATTGCTCGATTTAAGGCTGCAGGTTTTCCTCTTTCTCCACTGTTACGGTGTAAAGGATGAATATTCCCATAACGAACTGCATAATCTTCTAGTATTTCTTTCGTCCCATCCTCCGAAAAATCATTGATTGGGATAACTTCAAATTTCTCTACTGGATAATTACTTTCTAAAAGCGCATCTAAAACACCATGCGCGACTTTTTCTTCATTATGCATTGGTATCAATACTGTTATAAATGGAAGATCAGAATCAATAATATCCTGATAATACAGCTTTTGTTCACAATACATTCTATTAAAGGTAAAAATAAAATGACGGATGGCGAATAAAATCATTACGATGACAGTAAAGATGAAATAAAATTTTAAAAAAGCGATCACATACGGAGTCATTACCATCGCCATACCCCCTTATTACGTTTTAATTTATCTGCGGTACTGCTGGCAAGCAAACTATAAATGCAAACTAAATACAAAAAATCTATAAATGGTCCGAAAGAAAAGAACAGCGACGCCATATACATAAGTGATACTTTAGATAAAATGAACATAAAAGTGATATAACGAACAATGCCAAAGATAAAAGAATAAACAGCACAAAAAGCAATTGTTATCCAAGACTTAACAAAGTTTATCGGCAGCATGCAAACCGCAATACCAATAATAATCGGCACAAAGAAGTAAATTCCTACCTGCTGCTTAATATAAAGGCTCGAATACTCGGTTGCATCATACGGGAAATACTCGGGTATAAACGTAAAAAAGATAGCAGAACAAACATGTACCCACAAACTGATCGACAAAAAAATAGTCAAAGGCCTTGTTTTAACTACTGAAGACAGTAAAAACAAAGAAATCAAGGTTATAAGCAAATTCAGCCAAATAAATACTATCGATGGAAACCGACCAGGCAAGGAAAGATAATATACTGGCCCAAACCACTTTAAAAAATCAGAACTTTCTATTGCTAGTACATTTTCATGGAATATAGGGCTCAGAACTTTCATTGTGAACTGTGATATAAATAAAGTAATTTGAGGATAATAAAATAATACTAATAAACATAGCGGTATTATACTAAGAAAAACACCTAAGAATACATTTATTTTATCCATTTCAATATATCTATATGTTCTGCTATATTGTATTTGTTTTTTCAGTATTTGTTTTTTCAGTATTTCTTTTTTCAGTATTTCTTTTTTCATATTTTATTCCTTTTGTTATTTCCAAATTATTATTTGTATTAATTTAAATTCTTTTATTTTATTATATATCAATACCCCCCCACTACGCAATAGTATTCATGCTGTGCACAATTATTATACTAACGCATAATATGTTTTTTTATGATCAACACAAATAAGCCCTGCAAACAAAATTGGGGAAATCCCCCGAAAACTGACAGTAAAAACACCTCTTGCTGTAGAAAAGAAACTACAGCAAGAGGTGTTGTCATGTCCGGGAAATATACAAAAGTTGAAAATCCTAGTGAAGAAATACTTACTTATATTACCACAGCCAAAGATATGATATATGTGTACGCCGTCGTTGACCTGTGCGGAAAAATAGTATTATTCTATCACATTGGCAATAATATGATGATTTCGCTGATAACATATAGCATCTGGGAAGCAAGCCAAAAAGAAACAGCCGCTAATGGACTTAACCTCCACAGCGACCAGAGGTCGCAATACACCTTACAAGAATAAATTCAATAATACAACATTCATACGTCAATCTCCAGACCTGGATTCCTGTATGACAATGCAGCAATGGAAAATTTTTGGGGACACTGAAAACAGAGTGCCTACATCACATGAAATTTACCTGTCGGATAGAAGTGGAGCAAGTGATGATCGAATATGTCCAGTTTTAGAATTTTGAGCATATAAATATGAAAAACGGCCTCACTCTGTATAAAATCCGGAGCAAGGCCGCATAATTTATCACTGTTATTCTACGACAAGTGGCTTTTTTATTTGTCTGTTAACACGGTAACAGTCTACCAGTTCAGTATTGTCGATGAGTTTTATTATTTATATTATTTTTTGCTTACTTCCACTTCAAACATCCGCTTCCACGGTAAAGTGAAATTATAACTGCTTACTTTAGCGCCCAAAACAGGTTCCGCTATCTCTAAAATATCTTTAGTAATAACGGCTTCGGCCTCTTGCACCTGCTGCGTATTAAGTCCACTATTAGGCCAGTAATTAGGCCAAATTAATTCTACATAAGTTTTATTACGCACATTAGCCTGATAAGCCCAATCATCGAGATATCTTATTTCCAGCAAAGATTGAAGATCAGCCGTATCCATACTTTTTGACAGTAATCCTTGCCCCAAAGCAAATCCCAAAGTATTTCCAGCAGTATTCCAACCACCGTAAGCAGCAAGCTTTTCTGCCACTTCTTCTTCAAACAGTTTTCTGACCAAGGCATTGTCTGCACCGTTTCCATAAGCAATATCAGCAACTGCAACTGCTTTTCCCTGCTTTAAATACCTCTTGACATCAGCAACAAATTTCTCTGTATGTTCCGTTATTGTACCTGTATTTTTCTGGTTAGAAGCTTCTACTGTTACCCCATCAAAAGGAGTATTAACAGCTAATACCAAATCCGCACGTGCTAAATTAGCAGTAGGCCAGCCGCCAGCAGCATGTATATGTTCTGCGGCACTGAATGCTATTTCATCATCTTCATAAGCAGGTATAGTCTCTCCGCCTTTTCCTTCGGCGAAATCTACATAAACCATCGGAATTTCATAACTTACCCTGCTGGCAGCACGGCTTAATAAAAGCAAACCCAGCTGATCAGCCCCAGAGAAAAAACGAATTTTCTCTTTAGGAAGTTCCCTTACAAGAATATCCATTTTACGTGCTTCTTTATGAGCCTGTGAGTATGGCGCAGTATCATCACGCCCAATCAAGAGATAGTCAAAATTGCCACTTTCCACACCATGCAGTAAAAGCTCTGTAGTAGCTATATTCAAACTGCGTCGCCGTGCTCTGTCTTCTTGAACAGCCTGGGGTATTTCTACTTTCAAACCACTCAGTTCTTTACGTTCTTTTCTGCTTATTTCTTTTAAATCCAGTTTATCTTCCAACACACCCATTCTAAAAAGCTTTGGTCCCCATTCGGCATAATAGGCAGGTTCAACAGGAGCACTGCTGGCTTTGGGAGAACGCATTATCGTCGTAAATACATAAACCAAAGGATCTCCGCCCAAAGACTTCAAATTTAATAACCTCTCAGCCCGCGACGTTAAAATATCCTGAGGCAGTTGATGTGTCCTTGAATCAACCAGCCCGCCATAGATCAGAGCATCAGAAGAAATAACGATCGCGTTGGCGGTTGCCGAACGTGCAGCCAGCCATTCATATAACTTATCAGGATTACCGCTATGATCATTGCCGGCGATATACTCCAAAGGCGGCGTTTCCACATTCCATCCAGCTGCTTTCATGGTTTCTACTGCATAGTCCAAACAAACCGGCCTGTTGTCCAGCGGAACAAACAAGAGAGTATTCCTTCCCATACTTGCTTCTGTAACTGAAAATGGTAAAAAGTATATTACCAATAATGTTAAAATAAAATAAATTTTTTTCATACAGATAATCCTTCCCAAACTTTTTCAATAAAAAATCCCTCCCATGTAATTTCTACACAGAAGGGCTTTTTCCTGCTAACAACGTGTTAAACTGAACCGACTCAGGAAATCCTTAGTACGCTGATTCTGAGGTGCAGTAAAAATAACATTTGGGCTGCCGTCTTCAGCAATCACACCCTGATCGATAAAAATAACTCGGCTGGAAACATCGCGGGCAAATGCCATTTCATGTGTAACGATAACCATCGTCAACCCTTCTTCCGCCAGTTCCCGCATAACTGCTAAAACTTCGCCAACCATCTCAGGATCAAGAGCAGAAGTTGGTTCATCCATCAACAATATTTCCGGCTCCAAAGCCAAAGCTCTGGCAATAGCCACACGCTGCTTCTGACCTCCGGAAAGCTGATGCGGCTTTGCATTGATATAGCTTGCCATACCAACATGTTCCAGATATTTCATGGCAATTGCTTTTGCTTCTTCAGACTTTTTCCCCAGTACCTTAACCTGACCTACAACACAATTTTCCAAAACAGTCATATTGTTAAACAAATTAAACTGTTGAAAAACCATGCCTACTTTAGTACGGTATAAGGGAAGATTCTTAAAACATTCCAAAACATTTTCACCGCGGTAGCTGATAACTCCGTCAGTTGGTTGTTCCAAATAATTGACGCAACGGATTAATGTTGATTTACCACTGCCTGAAGGTCCAATAACACAAACTACATCACCTTTGTGCACATCAAAATCAATACCTTTTAATATCTCACGTTCTCCAAAATTCTTTTTCAACCCTTGGACGGATAATAACAATTCTTTACTTTGTTCAGCAGTCATTAATAATTACCGTCCTTTCTCTTTTTACCGGCCACATTAACAGGAAAATGACCACATGGATCCTGCATGGGATCAAAAGACACCAGTTGATAATCCTTAGGTCCATCCATTTTCCCTTCCCACCAGCGCAAAAGTCTTGAAGCGGTAAAAGTCATAATAAAATAAATAACGCAGGTAATGAAAAATATTTCAAAGTACCTGTAATATACGCCTGCTGCCGATTTTGAAGCAAAATACAGCTCTGTGACAGAAATTACATTCAAAACCGATGTATCCTTAATATTGATGATCAGATTATTACCGATCTGAGGCATGATATTACGCAGGGCCTGCGGCAGAATTACACAGCGCATCGTCTGAAAATGATCCATGCCGATAGCCACAGCAGCTTCGCGCTGACCCGGATCGATCGATTCAATACCGCCGCGTACAGTTTCCGCCATATATGCGCCCGTATTGATAGACACAACTAAAAAACCGGCAAACATTGGTGACATATCAATGTTAAACATACTCATAGCACCATAATATACTACCATAGCCTGTACGATCATCGGCGTACCTCGGAAAAGTTCTACATAAGCATTCAAGACCAATTGAGTCACTTTTACAAGAGCCTTTTTGGCAGCACTTGCCTTTGGATCCTCGGGAATAGTCTGGATAATACCTACAACAAGACCGATTACGCAACCGATCAGAGTGCCGACAATAGCCAAAAGTAAGGTCACACAAGCGCCTTTTAACAGAACATCACCATATTGATGCAGTAAAAAAGTCACCCATCCAAAAAATGACTCAGGCATTGTTGTCATAAGTTCCTCCACCTAACATAATTAATTGATAAAACACTGTTATTTATTATAGCACAGATATCCCTTAATTCGCAAAAGAATAATACGGTAAAAAAGGAAAATAAGGGACGGCATAATTGCCGTCCCTTTAGGCATAACCGGTAACTATTATTGAGCTAAAGGTTGTTTTTTAATAGCTTCGTCCATCATTTTATCAAAATCAGCAGCAGTCATTTTTTCCAAAACAGCATCCATTGCCTTAACAAGCTCTGTATTGCCTTTTTTCACAGCGATACCAATTTCAACATCTTCACGAGAAGTTTTGAAGCCTTTTCCTTCTTCAAAGTTCAAGACAGTCAATTCCGGATTAGCAAAAGCGGCAGCTTTTGCAGTAGGGATATCAGTAACGATCAGATTGCATTTTCCGGAAGTCAATGCAACAATCATACCAGGTACCGTATCAATAGCCGGCAATTTTTTTACATCGGGAACTTGATCAATCTGGTCATACCAGATTGTATTAAGCTGAGAAGTTGCTACGGAACCTTTTAAATCAGCGACGCTTTGAGCCTTAGCCTGCTCGGAATCTTTTTTTACCAGAGCAACTACCGTTGCATAATAATATGGTTTTGTAAAATCTACAGTTTCTTTACGTTTAGAAGTAATAGACATGCCTGCAATAGCAGCGTCAATCTTACCGCTGACAACTGCGGGAGCCAGACCATCCCATTCGATTTTATGGATTTCCAGATCAGCACCCATAGAATCAGCCAGCTTCTTAGCCATCATTACGTCATAACCATAAGCATACTCATTGCTGCCTGCAATTTTTACAGCACCGCCGTCAGCTTTGGTCTGAGACCAGTTGTAAGGAGCATAAGCGCATTCCATGCCAACCTTCAATACTTTTTTGTCAGATTTTTTCTCTCCGCCGCAACCAGCAGTAAAAGCAACTGCAGCCATCAGCATAGTACATACAGCAGCTGTAACTAATTTTTTCAAATTCATTCTTCTAACACGCCTTTCCATCAAATAAATTATGTGTTAATTTTACAGTTCTATGCGCAAGAAGTCAATATAAATCAGCATGTATACAATGCACATAACATTTTATCAGCTTTATAGAACTTATTTCACATAGTTGTTCATATTATTATCTTTCAAAATAACGTCATGAGCACCGCCTTCAACCAGCGAAGTTGAAGAAACCAAGGTCATTTTTGCGTTTTTCTTAAGATCGTCCAAGTTAAGAGCGCCGCAGTTACACATAGTAGAACGCACCTTGCTCAAAGTAAGCGTTACATTATCTTTTAACGTACCGGCATAAGGAACATAAGAATCAACACCTTCTTCAAAAGAAAGCTTAGATGCACCGCCCATATCATAACGCTGCCAGTTACGGGCACGATTCGATCCTTCACCCCAGTATTCTTTCATATAATTACCGTTGATATTTACTTTATTCGTCGGGCTCTCATCAAACCGGGCAAAATAACGGCCAAGCATTAAAAAGTCAGCACCCATTGCCAATGCCAGAGTCATATGATAATCATAAACAATACCGCCGTCAGAACAGATAGGAACATAAATTCCCGTTTCTTTATAATATTCGTCACGAGCTTTAGCAACTTCTATCAAAGCCGTTGCCTGACCGCGACCTATACCCTTTTGTTCGCGGGTAATACAGATAGAACCGCCGCCGATACCAACCTTCACAAAATCAGCACCGGCCTCGGCCAAATAGCGGAAGCCTTCTGCATCTACAACGTTGCCAGCGCCCACTTTTACTGTATCTCCATAATGCTCGCGAACCCAATCCAAAGTCAATTTCTGCCATTCAGAATAACCCTCTGAAGAATCAATGCAAAGCACATCGGCACCGGCATTAACCAAAGCCGGTACACGTTCAGCATAGTCGCGGGTATTAATGCCAGCCCCTACTACGTGACGTTTTTTACTGTCCAAAAGCTCTAAAGGATACTCTTTATGAGTAGCATAATCTTTACGGAAAACCATATACAATAAACGGCCTTCATCATCAATAATAGGCAATGTATTCAGTTTATTATCCCAAATGATATCATTTGCTTCCTGCAGCGAAGTCTCTTTGCCGCCAACAATCATTTCATTGATTGGCGTCATAAAAGTGCTGACCTTCGTATTCAAATCCATACGGCTGACACGATAATCACGACTGGTAACAATGCCTTCCAATTTGCCGTTCACAGTGCCGTCAGAAGTAACCGCTACCGTAGAATGACCTGTTTTTTCTTTCAGAGCAACGATATCTGCCAAAGTGCTGTCTGGTCGGATATTAGAATCACTGCTGACAAAACCGGCACGATGTGTTTTTACACGCGCCACCATAGCAGCTTCATTTTCAATAGTCTGGGAACCATAAATAAAGGATATACCACCCTCTTTGGAAAGCGCTATCGCCATTTTATCATCAGAAACAGACTGCATGATAGCAGAAACGAGAGGAATATTCAATGTAATCGCTGATTCTTCACCTTTTTTAAATTTTACTAAAGGAGTACGTAAATCAACGTTCGTCGGTACACATTCTTTTGAGGAATAACCAGGAACAAGCAGGTATTCACTAAAAGTATGAGCGGGTTCATCATAATAAAATGCCATTGTATTCATCTTCCTTTTCTCTAAATTTTATCTGGAGCTTGTAGGCTTTTTAAGCTGATTTAAGTTATACAAAACGTCCCAGTGCCAAAGCATTGGGACGTCATTATTATTTTTTTAATGCGCGCCAGGCAATATCCTTACGATAATGGGCATCAGCAAAGCTGATTTTTCCCGCAGCTTCATAAGCCTTATCTTTCGCCTCACGGATATTTTTCCCAACGGCTGTGACACCAAGCACACGACCGCCAGCAGTAACTATTTGGCCATCAGCACATTTAGTTCCTGCATGGAAAACAACAACGTCTTCCCTTGCAGCAGTCTCTTCCAAGCCACTGATAGGCAAGCCTTGTTTATAGCTTCCAGGGTAACCACCTGAAGCCATAACAACACATACAGCAGCTTTGTCATACCAGCCGATATCAGCCTGAGCTAAAGTACCTGTAGCGCAGCACAGCATTATTTCTGCCAAATCACCATCAAGAAGCGGCATAATAACCTGTGTTTCAGGATCTCCAAAACGGCAGTTAAATTCAACTACTTTAATGTCGTCGCCGTTAATCATCAAACCTGCATATAAACAACCCTGATACGGTCTTCCCTCTGCCTTCATTGCTGCAATAGTCGGCTTTAAAACCTTTTCCACAGCCTTCAGCCGCAGAATATCAGTCATAACAGGAGCAGGAGCATATGTTCCCATACCACCAGTATTTGGCCCTTCATCATTATCGTTTATCCTTTTATGGTCCTGTGCTGCAATCATGGAAACGATAGTATCACCGTCAGTAAACGCCAGTAAGGATGCCTCTTCGCCTTCCATAAACTCTTCTAAAACCACACGTGCGCCGGCACCGCCAAATTTAAGGTCTCCCATCATATCGTCAACAGCAGCAAATGCTTCTGCTTCAGTCATAGCAACAACTACGCCTTTACCTGCTGCCAAACCATCCGCCTTAACAACAATCGGAGCGCCTTTTTCTTTGATATAAGCCTTGGCTGTTTCTATATCCTCGCATACTTTAAAAAAAGCTGTAGGGATCCCGTATTTTTCCATCAGCTGTTTAGAAAAAGCTTTAGAACCTTCCAGCTCTGCAGCCGCCTTACTGGGCCCAAACAATGCCAGACCTCTTGCCTTAAAAACATCGGCAATACCTTCAACAAGACTTGCTTCCGGACCAACAACTGTTAAATCAATACAGTTAGCCTCAGCATAATCAGCAAGTTTTTCTAATTCCTGCAATGGTAAATCAATACATTCACATTTATCAAGCAAAGCGATACCAGGATTTCCCGGTGCCGCATAAATCGTTTCCACCTGAGGGCTTTGCGCCAACTTCCAGGCCAGAGCATGTTCACGTCCGCCGCCGCCGATTAATAATAAACGCATTATTTCATCAACCTTTTCATCTTATTTACCTTCAACCAACTGCTTGGTCAGGTATTCACAGATCATAGCATCATATTCGGAAGTATGGTTAAAGGCTTCTTTGGCCAATGTTTTGCGTGTTTTGATGTCTGCGTCCCCATACTGCTGCAGCATAGCAATCAGGCTGGTATAACGGGCTGGGTTAGTAACAATAATTACATCACGGAAATTTTTAGCAGAGGCACGCACCATTGCCGGACCGCCAATATCAATATTTTCTATCGCTTCTGCCTCTGTAACGTTTGGTTTAGCAATTGTTTCTTTAAAGGGATACAAATTGACAACCACTAGATCTATCGGTTTTATATCATGTTTTTCCAAAGCTGCCATATGCTCGGGATTACTGCGTACAGCCAAAATACCACCGTGGATCTTAGGATTCAAAGTTTTAACACGACCATCCATAATTTCAGGGAAACCAGTCACATCGCTGACATAAGTTACAGGTATTCCGGCTTCTCTGATAGCAGTCATCGTTCCGCCGGTTGAAATAATCTCTACTCCAATGTCATGTAGAAATTGGGCCAACTTCACAATACCGGTTTTATCAGATACACTCAATAACGCTCTTTTGATTCTCATTATTTATCACCTCATCTCAAGGATGCACGATAACGCGCCTTCCCTGTATTTCCAGCTTGCCTAACGCCCACAAACGTAAAGCCTCCGGCATCGCCTTATGTTCTTCAACTAAAATTCGTGCTGCTAAAGATTCCTCTGTATCGTCATTTAAAACAGGCACAGGTTTCTGTAATATAATCGGACCACTATCTGTTCCTTCATCGACAAAATGTACAGTACAGCCAGCAATCTTCACACCGTATTCCAAAGCCTGCCCCTGGGCATCAAGGCCTGGAAAGCTTGGCAAAAGTGCCGGATGGATATTTATGATTTTCTGTGTCCATTTATTAACAAAATTCCCGCTCAATATCCGCATAAAACCGGCTAAAACAACAAGTTCTGCACCATGAGCGCGCAAAGCTGCATCAATCTTGCCTTCAAACTCTTCCTTAGAAACACATTCTTTACGTGGAATTGCTACAGCAGCTATTCCAGCTTTCTCTGCACGTTCCAAAGCATATGCATCAGCCTTATCACTGATAACAACAGCAATTTCCAAAGGTAAATAGCCGTCGGCTATCCTGTCCAATACGGATTGCAGATTGCTGCCGCGACCGCTGACCAAGACGCCAATTTTACGGCTACTCACTGAAAACGCCGCCTTTCATAATTGCTTTTTTATTACCGGCAACAACATTTCCTAATTCATAGAAAGGTTCACCTACAGAAGTAAGATGACTACGCACGGCATCCGCTTCTTCAGGAGCAACTACTAAAACCATACCTACCCCCATATTGAACGTACGGTACATTTCTGCCCAGGGCACATTGCCCCACTCCTGCAATTTTTTGAAAACCACAGGTATTTCCCAAGCTGCGGCATTGATTTCCGCATCACATTTTTCTGGCAGGATACGTGGAATATTATCGTAGAAACCGCCACCAGTAATATGCACCATACCGTGAAGATCAAATTTTTCGATCAGAGGCAGACAGGATTTAGGATAGAGCCGTGTTGGTGTCAGCAGTTTTTCACCTAAACTGCAGCCAAATTCCGGAATCTCAGTACTCATATCATAATTCATCACTTCGAAACAAATTTTACGAACCAAAGAAAAACCATTGGAATGCACGCCACTGGAAGGCAATCCTAAAAGTACATCACCAGGAGCAACTTTATCCCCGGTAATCATTTTACTTTTTTCAACAACACCTACACAAAAACCCGCAATATCATATTCGCCTTGGGAATAAAAACCCGCCATTTCAGCAGTTTCACCGCCAATCAACGCGCAACCCGATTCTTGACAGGCTTTGGCGACACCCTGCACTATATTTGCAACTTTCTCCGCATCAACTTTATCGACAGCAATATAATCAAGGAAAAACAGAGGTTCAGCACCTTGCACTAAAATATCATTAACACACATTGCAACGGCATCTTGACCGATAGTATTATGCTTATCGGCCATAAACGCCAATTTTAACTTAGTGCCAACACCATCAGTCCCGGAAACAAGAATCGGTTCCTGATATTTTCCAGAATTCAGTGCAAACAAACCGCCAAACCCGCCCAAATCTCCGATAACCTCAGGACGATAAGTCGCACGAACACTTTCTTTCATTAATTCAACAGCACGATTACCAGCATCAATATCAACACCCGCATCGGCATAAGTCATTTGTTTTTTGCTTTGCTCGCTCATGGGGACCTCCTAATTATTTGTTCTCAAAAATATATTTCGAACCTTGACGGATAGTTTCTTCCGCATTATCGGGATAACCTGCATTGAAGCAAGCATAACACATACCTTCAGGATCCATACTGCTCAAAGAACGTTTTAATCCTTCCAGCGAAATATAGTGTAGAGAATCAGCGCCGATATACTGGCAGATTTCATCTTCTGTATGCGTAGAAGCAATCAATTCCTTTCGCACAGAAGTATCAATGCCATAATAGCAGGGGTCCGTTACAGGAGGGGAACTGATGCAGACATGCACTTCTTTTGCACCGGCATCCTTAAGTAATTTGACGATCTTACCACTGGTAGTACCGCGAACGATAGAATCATCAACCATAACAACGGACTTGCCTGCAACAACACTCTTTACTGGATTTAATTTTAAGCGAACAGCATTTAAACGCTGCTTTTGCGTTGGCTGAATAAAAGTACGGCCAACATAACGATTTTTCGTTAATCCTTCCATAAAAGGTACACCTGACTCTAAGCTATAACCAACAGCTGCCGCAGTACCGGAGTCAGGTACAGAAATAACAATATCCGGATGGATCTCTTTAGTTTCTTTTGCCAGCTCACGCCCCATATTGATTCGTGCCTGATAAACACATTGTTTATCAATAACGCTGTCCGTACGGGCAAAATAAACATATTCAAAAATACAGTGCGCACATTTAGACGGCATCTCTTTGGACCACATCATACTCTTAGGTTCGGCATAGTCATCTTCAAAAACCAGCATTTCACCCGGTTTGACATCACGAATAAATTCTGCGCCAACCAAATCAAAAGCACATGATTCAGAAGCCACTACCCAACCGCCATCAAGCTTACCCAAACATAATGGCCTGAATCCGTAAGGATCACGCACTGCAATCAATTTATGATCAGTCATGATCAAAATAGCAAAAGCACCTTTGATTTCATTAACTGCTTCAGCAACACGGTCTTCAACTTTCTCTTTCCGCGAGCGGGCAATCAGGCTCAAAACAACCTCTGTGTCAACAGTAGTCTGAAAAACCACACCATCTCTGGTCAAGCGAGACCGCAATTCGGCAGCATTAGTCAAATTACCGTTATGCGATAAAGCCAAGTTACCGCCGTCAAAATAAACGCGCAGCGGTTGAGTATTGTATGCCATACTGGAACCAGTTGTTGAATAGCGTACATGTCCGATAGCTATGTGTCCAGTAAGATCACCGACACCGTCTTTATAAACGTCAGCTACCAGACCCATGCCTTTTTTGACCTGCATATTGCTGCCATCAGTAGTAACAATACCGGTACTTTCCTGCCCACGATGCTGCAATGCATACAATCCCCAATAAGTATTGAGTGCAACATCGTCTTTATGCGAATAAATACCAAAAACACCGCATTCTTCATGTAATTTGTCTAATTCAAAGTCAATACCAGGCACAGTTAATTCTCCTTTTTCAACCATTTCTTACTTACCCTCAGCACGCATTTTTGCGAGCTTCTCACCTTTGGCTTTTACCTCTTCCTGCATCTGCAAACGATTTTCTGCTAATTTAGTAACCAGTTCAGGGTATTTTACAGACAGTATCTGTACTGCAAACAAAGCAGCATTTTTAGCGCCATTAATAGCCATCGTCGCTACAGGAATACCTGCAGGCATTTGCACAAAGCTTAAAAGCGCATCCATACCATTCAAAGGTGTGGCATTGATGGGAATACCGATTACAGGCACTGTAGTGTAAGCAGCAATAACACCGCCTAAATGGGCAGCAGCACCGGCAGCGGCAATAATAGCCTCTACGCCGCGATTGCGTGCGCCAGCAGCAAATTCATGTACCACATCCGGAGTACGGTGTGCCGAAGCAACTATCACCTCTACCTCTACTCCAAATTCTTTCAGAGTTTTTTCTGCCGGCTCAAGAATAGGCCAGTCAGAATTACTTCCCATAATAATAGCAACTTTCATGCTTCTGCCTCCTAAAGTATCTGTGAGAAAAAATAAAACCCAAGTCGAAATCTTTCAACTGCTATATGCGCAACTAAAAATCCTTCTCGGGTCATCTCTACCATCTTATTTATTATTATAATTTTACCAATAGCTTCCCTATGTGTCAATTATAATGTGAACTTTTTAACAAAAAATCATCCTATCGTTCGCTTTTTTCAAAAATTAATGAAATTCTGTTGTTTAATTTGATAAAAACCTCTACTCCTTTATGATAAGGAGTAGAGGTTTTACTTAAAAGTCTGTAATTTTACTGTTGGTCGCTATTAGTAGTGTTATATTTGATTTTGATATCACGATAACGATTCATACCGGTACCAGCCGGAATAAGTTTACCAATGATAACATTTTCTTTAAGTCCTAAAAGCGGATCAACTTTGCCTTTGATTGCGGCATCTGTCAGCACGCGTGTAGTTTCCTGGAAGGATGCAGCAGACAGGAAAGAATCAGTAGCCAGAGATGCTTTGGTAATACCAAGCAGCACCGGACGTCCTTCTGCAGGCTGTAAGCCTTTTTCCAGCATTTCCGCATTCTGTGCTTCAAATTCTGCAACATCGATATATTCACCCGGCAGCATATAAGTATCGCCAGCTTCTTCGATGCGGATTTTACGCATCATTTGGCGAACCATAACTTCGATATGCTTATCGTTAATCTCAACACCCTGAGATTTATAAACTCCCAATACCTGTTGAACCAGATAACGCTGAGTAGCACGCACACCACTAATACGTAAAATATCATGCGGATTGAGTGACCCTTCAGTCAGACGATCGCCGACAGCAATTACCATGCCCTCGGTAACAGCGAGTTTAGACCCATAAGGAATAGTATAAATCTGCTCCCCATCTTCACTGGTAACAGTTACTTCACGGATGCCGTTTTCTTCACCAATGTGTACAGTACCAGCATTTTCAGTAAGTAAACCAGGATGTTTCGGTTTACGGGCTTCAAACAGCTCTTCAACACGGGGTAAGCCCTGAGTGATATCGTCACCTGCTACGCCACCGGTGTGGAACGTACGCATAGTGAGCTGAGTACCAGGTTCACCAATGGATTGAGCAGCAATAGTACCAACAGCTTCGCCAACTTCAACTTTTCTACCTGTAGCCAGATTACGGCCATAACATTTACGGCAAACGCCGACTTTGGCTTTGCAATTGAGTACGGAACGGATTTTTACTTTTTCACGCAACGAAGAAATCTGATCCGCCATATCTTCAGTAACATAATCATTGATATGGTAACAGATATTACCATCATTATCCAAAATATCTTCAGCAAGATAACGTCCTACGATACGGTCGCGCAAAGATTCAATAACAGTTTGTTTATTTTTACCTTCGGTAATCGATTCAATCTCAATACCTTCGATTGCATTATTGCGAACTTTAACATCGCGGACAGTACCATTAGCCAAAATAGCGTCGATAATTGCTTCGTCATAAGTCGCACCGGCTTCGATCAGCACTGTACCATCAGCTGCCACAACATCTTCAGCAACTTCTCGGCCATCAAAATGATGCATCATTGCTTCTTTCAATACAGCATTAGATTGTTCATCGCTGATATTAATCTGAATTGTCTCGGTTTCTTCTCCGCTCATATCGTCAGTAGCATATAAAACTACTTCCATGACCTTTGCTGCAGCTAATTTGTTATACAAATCTTCTGTCACAATCGTATCAGCTTCGACAATTAACTCACCTGTAGCAGGATCAGTAATACCAGCTGCCAAATTACGTCCAATAACAATCTCGCGCAGTTTATTCTGACTGGAACCCAAGGTTGCTTTGCAAAGACGTCCGCGCTCTTTTACAAGATTGATACCAACGATATCACAGTCATCTTCACGTACGATCACATCCTGAGCAACGTCAACCAAACGACGGGTCAGATAACCGGAGTCAGCAGTACGCAATGCTGTATCAGCCAAACCTTTACGAGCACCATGAGTTGAAATAAAGTATTCCAAAACAGTCAGGCCTTCACGGAAATTAGCCTTGATCGGTCGGTCAATGATACGACCGGAAGGATCTGCCATCAAACCACGCATACCAGCCAGCTGACGGATCTGCTGCGTATTACCGCGGGCACCAGAATTAGCCATCATATACACAGAGTTAAACGGATCCATTGTGGACGACATAAGCTTATTGGTTACATCATCAGTAGCCTTGCCCCAAAGTTCGATAACCTTGCGATAACGTTCGTCCTCACTCATCAAACCACGACGGAACATACGCTCAGTTTTATCGATTTCTTTTTCCGTAGCGGCCAAAATCTCTGCCTTTTCAGGCGGAATTTTGATATCGGAAACAGCAATGGAAATACCTGCTTTACAAGCATTGTCATAACCCATTTTCTTAACAACGTCAAGGATTTCAGCCGTACGCAAATTGCCATACAATTTATGTGCCTTAGCAACAAGACGTCCCAATTCTTTTTTATCAAGCAGTTTATTCAAATGCCATACTTTAACTTTTTTACCGGCTTCGTTTACTTCATCTTCTAAATGGAAGTACCGCATTTCAACCGGCAGTTCTTCATTAAGTATCGCATTGCCGACAGTAGTCGTTACCAGACTTACCCCTTCGCTGGAAGGTTCTTCATAAATATCCTTATTCGGGATATAAATCTTAATGCGTGCCTGCAGTTCAACTTCACCATGGAAATAAGCCAGCAAAGCTTCATTAAAGCTGCTGAAACGCATCCCTTCGCCTTTAGCGCCTTCTTTGATGATTGTCAGGTAATATGAACCTAAAACCATATCCTGCGAAGGTACAGCAACAGGTTTTCCGTCTTTCGGGGCCAGAATATTATTAACCGAAAGCATCAGCATCCTGGCCTCGGCCTGTGCTTCAGCAGACAGCGGCAGATGGACTGCCATTTGGTCACCGTCAAAGTCGGCATTGTATGCAGTACATACCAGAGGATGCAGTTTGATTGCACGCCCTTCAGACAAGATCGGCTCAAAAGCCTGGATACCAAGCCTATGCAAAGTCGGTGCACGGTTCAAAAGCACAGGATGTTCTTTGATTACATCTTCCAAAACATCCCAAACAGCAGTAGTAGCACGTTCTACCATGCGTTTTGCACTTTTGATATTAGTAGCCTGACCGCTGTTAACCAAGCGTTTCATGACAAAAGGCTTAAACAATTCCAGCGCCATTTCTTTAGGCAGACCACATTGATGCATTTTCAATTCAGGCCCTACTACAATAACCGAACGACCGGAATAGTCAACACGTTTACCTAACAGGTTCTGACGGAAACGACCTTGTTTACCTTTCAGCATATCAGAAAGAGATTTTAAAGGACGATTACCAGGACCTGTTACTGGGCGGCCACGGCGTCCGTTGTCAATCAAAGCATCAACAGCTTCCTGAAGCATACGTTTTTCATTACGTACGATGATATCAGGAGCATTGAGTTCAAGCAATCTTTTTAACCGATTATTACGGTTGATGACACGACGATATAAATCATTAAGGTCAGAAGTCGCAAAACGCCCACCGTCTAATTGTACCATAGGACGCAGTTCCGGAGGAATTACAGGAACAACATCCAAAATCATCCATTCAGGGCGATTGCCTGATTTAAGGAAAGCTTCACAGACTTCTAAACGGCGTACGGCACGAATTTTTCTTTGTCCGCTTACCTCTTTCAATTCAGCACGCAGTTCCGCAGTTAATGCAGATAAATCGATCTCTTCCAGCAGTGCTTTGATAGCAGTAGCGCCCATACCAACTTTAAAACCGCTGCCATATTTGTCGCGGGCTTCGATATATTCGCCTTCGCTCAACAACTGTTTTTTTACCAAAGGAGTATCACCGGCATCAAGTACGATGTAATTAGCAAAATACAGTACTTTTTCCAGCGATCTGGGCGAAATATCAAGAATCAATCCCATCCGGCTCGGGATACCCTTAAAGTACCAGATATGAGAAACAGGTGCAGCCAGTTCGATATGACCCATACGGTCACGACGAACTTTGGAGCGGGTAACTTCAACGCCGCACTTATCGCAGACGATACCTTTATAACGAATTCTTTTGTATTTACCGCAATGGCATTCCCAGTCTTTGGTAGGTCCAAATATTCTTTCACAGAACAAACCGTCGCGTTCCGGTTTCAAAGTTCTGTAGTTAATAGTTTCCGGTTTCTTTACTTCGCCATAGGACCAAGTTCTGATTTGTTCCGGTGAAGCCAGACCGATACGCATAGACTCAAAATTATTTACATCCAACAAGAATCGATCGCTCCCTTCTATTCAATATCGTCGGAGTTATTTATATCTCCGTCCAACTCATCTTTAGCTTCCATGTTAAAGTTGCCAATATCTGCAACTAAATCAAATTCCGCATCTTCAACGCTATTTTCATCAACAGTATATTCATCTGTTTCAACAGCAGCAACAGCCGGAATCTCGCCGTCGATGTTCAAATCGAGGTCACGTGCAGTTTCAGTGACATCATCATCACTGTCGCGCATGGAAATCTCTTCTTCGTCTTCATTGAGCACCTTAATATCGAGACCGATACTTTGCAGCTCTTTGATAAGAACTTTAAAGGATTCGGGCACACCAGGTTCAGGAACGTTCTCACCCTTAACAATAGCTTCATAAGTTTTTACACGGCCCACAACGTCGTCAGATTTGACTGTGAGAATTTCCTGCAGAGTATATGCAGCACCATAAGCTTCCAGGGCCCAAACCTCCATCTCACCAAAACGTTGCCCGCCAAACTGAGCTTTACCACCAAGAGGCTGTTGGGTAACCAAAGAGTACGGACCGGTAGAACGGGCATGGATCTTGTCGTCAACCAAGTGATGCAACTTAAGCATATATACGCAGCCAACTGTAACCTTGTTATCAAAAGGTTCACCTGTACGACCGTCATACAACCTTGTTTTACCACTCGGATCTACTCCAGCCAAATCAAGAGTAGCATTCATATCTTCTTCATGAGCACCGTCAAAAACAGGTACGGACATCTTCATTGCTTTGATGCTTTCTTCACCGAACTTATCGATTTCTACAGTTTCAGGCATTCCATATTTTTCAACATCATAACCGGCTTTCTCAAAACGATCAGCCAAACCTTCAGCACCGGCTTCAATCTGCATGCCTAGAGCGCGTGCAGCCCAGCCTAAATGAGTTTCCAAAATCTGTCCGATATTCATACGGGAAGGTACGCCCAAAGGATTCAATACGATTTGAACCGGCTCTCCGCTTGGCAGGAACGGCATATCTTCACGCGGCATGATGCGGGAAACTACACCCTTATTACCATGGCGGCCTGCCATCTTATCGCCTTCAGAAATCTTACGTTTTTGCGCGATATGCACACGAACTTGTTCATTTACACCAGGCGGCAGCTCATCGCCGTTTTCACGGGTAAATACTTTAACGCTGACAATTTTACCAGCTTCGCCATGTGGCACACGCAGCGAGCTATCACGAACTTCGCGAGCTTTTTCACCAAAGATGGCTCTCAGCAAACGTTCTTCTGCAGTCAGCTCAGTTTCGCCTTTCGGCGTAACCTTACCAACAAGGATATCGCCAGGACGTACTTCTGCGCCGATACGGATAATCCCGCGTTCATCAAGATCTTTCAATGCTTCTTCGGAAACGTTGGGAATATCACGGGTAATTTCTTCCTGGCCAAGCTTAGTATCACGGGCATCACAATCATATTCTTCAATATGGATAGATGTAAAGATATCCGCTTTGACCAGATCTTCGCTCAGCAAAATAGCATCCTCGTAGTTATAGCCTTCCCACGGCATATAAGCAACAATTACATTGTGTCCAAGCGCCAATTCACCATGATCAGTCGCCGGGCCATCTGCCAGCACCTGCTTCTCAACTACTTTATCGCCTTTATTGACGATAGGACGCTGATTGACACAAGTTCCCTGATTAGAACGCTTAAATTTTAAAAGTTCATAAACATCAACACTGCCATCTTCTGCACGTACACGGATTTCATTGCCAACAACACGCTCAACAATACCCGCACGTTTAGCAAGTACGCATACGCCAGAGTCAACGGCGACCTTATATTCCATACCGGTACCAACAACAGGCGACTGCGTACACAAAAGCGGCACAGCCTGACGCTGCATATTAGCACCCATCAATGCGCGGTTCGCATCGTCGTTTTCCAAGAACGGTATCAGCGCCGTAGCAATAGATACAACCTGTTTCGGAGAAACGTCCATATAGTCAACCTGATTCGGAGGCAAAGACAAAACTTCATTCAGATAACGTGCCGTAACACGTTCACCCAAGAAATAACCGTTTTCATCAAGCGGTTCATTGGCCTGGGCACAAATATATTCGTCCTCTTCATCAGCCGTCAGATAAACGATTTCGTCAGTAACACGTCCCTCTTCTTTATCAACCTTACGATATGGAGTTTCCATAAAACCATATTTATTGATAATAGCAAATGTAGACAAAGAACCTATAAGTCCAATATTAGGACCTTCAGGCGTTTCGATAGGACACATACGACCATAATGAGAATGATGTACGTCACGTACTTCATAACCGGCGCGTTCGCGGCTCAAACCACCAGGACCAAGTGCAGACAGACGCCTTTTATGTGTTAACTCAGCTAACGGGTTATTCTGATCCATAAACTGAGACAACTGACTGCTGCCAAAGAATTCTTTAATTGCCGCAACAACAGGACGAATATTAATCAAAGCCTGCGGTGTGATTACATCTACGTCTTGGATAGTCATGCGCTCTTTAACAACACGTTCCATACGGGCTAAACCGATCCGGAATTGATTTTGTAATAATTCTCCGACACTACGTACACGACGGTTACCCAAATGGTCAATATCGTCGCCTGTACCTAAACCATCCATCAGGTTGAGCAGATAACCAAAAGATGCCAAAACGTCTTCTACGGTTACAGTACGGTGTTTTTCGGGAATATCAGCAGTACAGATTAATTTCAGTACTTGTTCTTTTACGCGGATGAAAACCTCTTTCAATCCTACGCCGCTGAAAATTTCACTTTGCTCGATGATATCGATAGCTTTATCATCAATTCTAGTACCTGCCGGCAGAATAATTTCTCCGGTAGAAGTATCAACAAGCGGTGCGTCAAGAACCTTATCCAGCAAACGACGGCGCCAGCCCAATTTTTTATTGAGTTTATAACGACCTACACTGGCAAGATCATAGCGCTTATTATCAAAAAATGTAGCTTCAATCAACTGCGTAGAATTTTCCAAAGTAGGCGGTTCGCCTGGACGCAGTTTCTTATAAATCTCAATTAAAGCTTCTTCGCGATTGGTAGTTGCATCACGTTCCAAAGTTGCCAAAACGGAAGGATGCTCACCGAACAATGCCAAAATCTCAGCATTGCTGGATAAACCCAAAGCACGCAGTAAAACCGTAGCAGGTAATTTCCTGGTGCGATCTACACGAGCATAAATAACATCATTAACATCTGTTTCAAATTCAATCCAGGCACCACGGTTTGGAATAACAGTAGTACCATACATTTTTTTACCACTGGGATCCATGGATACATTGTAGTATACGCCTGGAGAACGAACCAACTGGCTGACAATAACACGTTCAGCACCGTTGATAATAAAAGTACCGGTTTCAGTCATCAGTGGAAAATCACCCATGAAAACTTTAGATTCTTTGATCTCGCCGGTGTCTTTGTAAAGCAAGCGAACGTTTACGTTTAATGGTGCCGAGTAAGAAGCATCACGCTCTTTACATTCTTCAACGCTATATTTAGGATCCCCTAACGTAAAGCCCTCAAACGAAAGTTCTAAATTACCTGTAAAATCCTTGATCGGAGAAATGTCATGAAAAATTTCGCAAAGACCTTCTCGCATGAACCACTCATACGATTTTCTTTGGATGTCAATCAAATGAGGCATTGGTAATACTTCATTGATTCTGGCATAACTGTACCGAGTCCTATCGCCTACGGGAACCGGTTTAAACATGTAATCCCTCACCCCTTCATATTTTGTCAGGCAGGCCAAACTCAGCCCGTTTCACGAATGACAAAAAAAGCAAGGTTCCAGATTGTCTCAAGGACCTTGCGTATTGTCTTCGATGAACGAACTTCATCTTTACCGTATGAGCAGTACACGATTCCCAACCACTGAGCCATCGTGACCGTTATCAAAATACCTGCAATTCATTTATTTACTGTAGTTTATTATGATATCACAAAGTTTTTCTATTGTCAATAGTAAGTAATAAAATAAAAAAATAAGCTTCCTGCAAAACAGGAAGCTTATTAAAGTTCTAATTGAAATTATTTCAATTCTACGGAAGCGCCAGCTTCTTCAAGTTTAGCTTTCAAAGCGTCAGCGTCAGCTTTGGAGATTTTTTCTTTAACAGCTTTAGGAGCGCCGTCAACGATTTCTTTTGCTTCTTTCAGGCCAAGACCAGTTGCTTCACGAACAACTTTGATAACGTTGATTTTGCCAGCGCCAGCGGAAGTCAAAACTACGTCAAATTCAGTTTTTTCTTCAGCAGCAGCAGCGCCGCCAGCAGCAGGAGCAGCAGCTACAGCTACAGGAGCAGCAGCGGATACGCCGAATTTTTCTTCCAGAGCTTTTACCAATTCGGAAAGTTCGAGTACGGTCATAGATTCAATAGCTTCGATGATTTGTTCTTTGTTCATTATATATACCTCCATAAATTCAAATGTTTTATTTTTTGTTTTAACTTGCTTGGTTAGACACACTGCTTATGCGGACTCTTTTTGCTGACGAACAGCCTCGAGTGCATAAACAACGTTGCGGATAGTACCTTGCAGTACATTGACAAAACCGCTGATTGGAGCATTCATGCTGCCCAGCATTTTTGCAATGAGGACTTCTTTCGGCGGAAGTTCTGCCAAAGCTTTAATTGCAGCTTCGTCGATAACTTGACCGTCGAGTACACCAGCTTTGATAGTCAGAGCTTTGTTTTCTTTTGCGAAATCGCAAATAATTTTTGCTACAGCAACGGGATCTTCAGGAGCAACTGCAATTGCAGTGTTTTTCTCCAATACAGGCTCTAAACCTTCGATGCCGGCTTCATTTGCAGCAATACGCAGCATTGTATTTTTTACAACGCCATATTTGACGCCAGCTTCGCGCATTTTGCGGCGAAATGCTGTATCCTGAGCTACGGTCAAACCGCAAAAATCAACCAGAATAGTGCACTTGGAAGCTGTCAGCAATTCTTTGATCTCAGCAACTTTAGCTGCTTTTTCAGGTCTAATAACTGCCATGCATCACACCTCCTTCTTAAAAAATGATTTTATAAAATCAAAAAGACCTCTCGGCCTAAGCCGGAGGTCGCGAAGGTCTATCTTCATCGTCTCCAGCCTCGGCAGGTGTATTTCTACTTATGCGTTACCGCACCTGCTGTCTATGGCCCGATTATCTTCTGATTTATAAAGTTGTTACTACATCAAAAATCTTATTTGTCGCTGTTAGCTTTCAAAACGTCAATTTTTACGCCAGGGCCCATAGTGGTAGATACAGTTATAGATTTAATATACTGACCTTTTGCACCAGACGGTTTTACTTTGATCAGAGTATCGACCAAAGTGATGTAGTTTTCCAACAGTTGTTGTTCGGTAAAAGAAGCCTTACCAATAGGAGCTTGAACATTACCAGCTTTATCAGTACGATATTCGATTTTACCGGCTTTAATTTCGTTGATAGCACGTGTTACATCCATAGTAACTGTACCAACCTTCGGGTTAGGCATCAAGCCTTTAGGACCGAGGATTTTACCCAAACGGCCTACAACACCCATCATATCAGGAGTTGCAACGCAGACTTCGAAATCAGTCCAGCCGCCTTGGATTTTAGCAACCAATTCTTCGCCGCCTACATAGTCAGCACCAGCTGCTTCTGCTTCCTGAACTTTAGCGCCTTTAGCAAATACTAAAACAGATTTAGATTTGCCAGTGCCATGAGGAAGAACTAGAGCACCACGAACTTGTTGGTCAGCGTATTTAGGATTTACGCCTAATTTGAAAGCAACTTCTACAGTGCTGTCAAATTTAGTAACAGAAGTTTTTTTAACTAATTCTACTGCTTCTTTAGGAGCATAGAATTTGTCGGCTTCGATAAGTTTCAAAGCGTCTTGATATTTTTTACCAAATTTTGCCATTAAACTTTCCTCCTTGTGGTACAAACGGATAATTCCTCCCACATAAATAGTCGACTATAAATCAGTCAACGATGGTTATACCCATGCTGCGCGCAGTACCTTCTACCATTCTCATAGCAGCTTCGATATCAGCAGCATTCAGGTCAGCCATTTTAGCTTCAGCGATTTCGCGAACTTTATCGCGGCTCAATTGAGCAACTTTCTTTTTGTTTGGTTCGCCGGAACCTTTTTCCAGACCAGCAGCTTTTTTCAGCAAAACCGGTGCCGGAGGAGTTTTTGTAATGAAAGTAAAGGAACGATCTTCAAATACGGTAATTTCTACCGGAATGATCAAACCTGCTTGTTGAGCAGTACGTTCATTGAACTCCTTAACAAAAGCCATGATGTTTACACCAGCTTGGCCAAGTGCAGGGCCTACAGGAGGAGCCGGAGTAGCTTTACCAGCCGGTACCTGTAATTTTACCATTTTTACGACTTTTTTCGGCATTTATTACACCTCCTTATTATTCAGCTTCTTCAACCTGAGTAAAATCAATCTCAACAGGTGTTTCGCGTCCGAACATGCTAACCAGAACTTTCAGTTTACCACGTTCTTCATTGATTTCAGCAACGCTGCCGACACAGCCGGCAAACGGACCAGTTTTCAAACGAACCATCTGTTGTAATTGTAAATCAATTTTGGGGCGGCTTTCTTCTACGCCCATGGAGCGCATGATCTGTTTGACTTCTTCATCAGTCAAAGGAATCGGTTTAGTACCGGAACCGACAAAGCCGGTCACACCCGGTGTATTACGCACAGCATACCAAGAGCGATCATTTACAATCATCTCTACAAGCACATAACCAGGAAAAACCTTTCTCTGGACGCTGCGTTTTTTACCGTCTTTTACTTCAACCTCATTTTCCATAGGTATCACAATACGGAAAATTTCATTTTCCATACCCAAGGAATGAACTTTACGTTCCAGATTTGCGCTTACCTTATTCTCATAACCGGAATAAGTGTGGATTACATACCAACGTTTTTCTGATTCCATATTAATGATAGGGAAGCTTCCCTTTCCTCCTTACGCAGCCTTATTGCAAAATCAAGCGAAAAACAACATTGAAGAAGGAATCAATGACCCAAATCAATGCTGCACAAATAACAACCGCAATCAAAACCACTGCAGTATTAGCAATAAGCTCTTGTTTGGTAGGCCAGGTTACTTTTTTCAGTTCTACTTTAGTTTCACGCATAAAGCGTGTAATACCGCCTGCGTTCTTCACACCCGTAGTTTCCGGAACGGCCATTTTTTCACATCCTTGCTTGAATACCTGATACTAAATCACACGTTAACAAAAATTATTTAGTTTCTTTATGTAAAGTGTGTTTTTTGCAGAACTTGCAATATTTATTCAGTTCGATACGATCAGGATCGTTCTTTTTGTTTTTGTTGGTTTGATAGTTGCGTTGTTTGCACTCAGTGCAAGCCATGGTAACTAAACTGCGCATATTTAACACCTCTCTTACTCATAGATTACCAATCACAAAATTTCACTAATATAGAGTACCACAGTTAACACTCTATGTCAACAAACTTTCAAAAATATGCTAAGACCGGTCTATGTCTGACCGGTCTTAGCAGAAAACCAAGTTATCGCTCTCTTACTTATTCGTTGATAGCAGCAACAACGCCGGCGCCAACAGTACGGCCGCCTTCGCGAATTGCAAAACGCAGACCAGGCTCGATTGCGATCGGGGTGATCAGCTCTACGTCCATGGTTACGTTATCGCCAGGCATTACCATCTCAATACCTTCCGGTAATTCAGTTACGCCGGTTACGTCTGTTGTTCTGAAATAGAACTGCGGACGATAGCCGTTGAAGAACGGTGTATGACGGCCGCCTTCTTCTTTCGTCAGTACATATACTTCTGCTTTGAATTTTGTGTGCGGATGGATGCTGCCGGGTTTTGCAAGTACTTGACCGCGTTCGATATCTTTACGGTCTACACCACGCAGCAGGCAGCCGATGTTGTCTCCTGCTACTGCTTCGTCCAGTAATTTACGGAACATTTCTACGCCCGTTACTACTGTTGCTTTTTTCTCTTCTGTCATTCCTACGATCTCAATATTGTCGCCTACTTTGATGATACCACGTTCTACACGGCCTGTTGCTACTGTGCCACGGCCGGTAATTGTGAATACGTCTTCTACAGGCATCAGGAACGGTTTGTCAGTTGCGCGTTCCGGAATAGGAATGTATGCGTCTACTGCGTCCATCAGTTCCATGATTTTTGCTTCGTATGCTGCGTCGCCTTCAAGTGCTTTCAGTGCAGACCCTACTACTACAGGAATGTCGTCGCCGGGGAAGTCGTAGCTGGAGAGCAGTTCACGTACTTCCATTTCTACTAATTCGATCAGTTCCGGATCGTCTACCATATCTGCTTTATTCAGGAACACTACCATTGCAGGTACGCCTACTTGACGAGCAAGAAGGATGTGCTCACGAGTTTGCGGCATCGGGCCGTCTGCTGCGGATACTACGAGGATCGCTCCGTCCATTTGTGCTGCGCCGGTGATCATGTTTTTTACATAGTCGGCATGGCCCGGGCAGTCTACGTGTGCATAGTGGCGGGTTGCTGTTTCATATTCTACGTGGGAAGTGTTGATGGTGATTCCGCGTTCTCTTTCTTCAGGTGCTTTATCGATCATGGAGTAATCCATGAATTCTGCGCCGCCTTTAGAAGCCAATACTTTGGTGATTGCTGCGGTCAGGGTTGTTTTACCATGGTCTACGTGACCGATGGTGCCGATATTAGCATGCGGTTTTGTTCTTTCATATTTTTGCTTTGCCATTCATTTTTCCTCCGAATCTCTTTTGTTTTTTATAAAATAGGCTTTGACGCCATTTTACCATATTCGCTGTCTGCCTGTAAACTCCTGCTTGGTTTTATGACTATAATAAAAAAAACCCCATCACTGAGGTTTTATTTTTTATTGGTGGCGGCGCACGGATTTGAACCGCGGACACTCCGGGTATGAACCGAATGCTCTAGCCAACTGAGCTACGCCGCCATATTTATTTGGAGCTGATGACCAGGATTGAACTGGTGACCTTATCCTTACCAAGGATACGCTCTGCCGACTGAGCTACATCAGCATCGCAACCAAATAATCAAAATGGTTGCGGGGGCTGGACTTGAACCAACGACCTTCGGGTTATGAGCCCGACGAGCTACCAACTGCTCCACCCCGCGATGAAAACTAATTAAGAAAGTGGTGGAGAGGGTTGGATTCGAACCAACGAAGCGAAACGCGGCAGATTTACAGTCTGCTCCCTTTAGCCACTCGGGAACCTCTCCATTTGGAGCTGGCAATAGGACTTGAACCCACAACCTGCTGATTACAAGTCAGCTGCTCTACCAGTTGAGCTATGCCAGCACTTAATTAGTGACAAGGAAGATTATATATTAACATAATCATTTTGTCAACTACTTTTCAATTAATTCAGTAACTTTTTTTACAAAACTCTTTAAAAGTAAAAGTATGTTAAAGCAGCTACAGCAAGTATGATACGATAATATGCAAAAGATGTCAAGCTATATTTATGAAGAAATTTTAAAAACCACAGCACGGACCAGTAAGCAACCACAAAAGCAACCACAAAACCAATCGCCAACATCTGCAGATCATCTACTGTTAAAATACTGATATTTTTTAAAAGATCATAAAGACAGGCTACAAACATCAAAGGTACAGCAATCAAAAAAGTATAATTTGCTGCAGTCTCACGTTTTAAACCTACTAAAAGTCCACCCGCCAAAGTACTTCCCGACCGGGAAAAACCAGGCCACAACGAAAGCAACTGAAACGCCCCAACAAGCGCCGCCTGTTTTAAAGAGATCTTATCTAAATCATCCAATAATTCTGCTTGGTTATCTTTAGTCTTATATTCAGCATACATCATTAATAAAGCACCCAATACCAATCCTATCGCTACTGTAAATGGAGAAAAAAGATATTCTTTAATATATTTATATGCAAAAAAAGCCACGCCCATTACAGGCACAATACCAGCGGCTACATGCCAGACGCTCAGCCCTTTATCAGCCTGCCAGCCTTCTTTTGTAAAAAATCTAGCAAAACGTTCTTTATAAATAAAAATAACTGACAAAATCGCCCCCAGCTGTACGAAAACGTCAAAAATATCTGCCGCCGGACCATCAAAACCCAGCATATGTCCTACTATAATCATATGACCTGTTGATGACACCGGCAAAAACTCCGTTACCCCTTCTACAAAGCCTACTATTACCGCTATAAGATTCTGATCCATTATAATTATCTATCCTTCCATAATTACATTGCCACATAAATTTTACTAACTTCTACATTATACAGGTTATTATCGCTACCGCCAAGTTTAATTATATAAATTTACCTGAAATTTATCTGAATAATAAAGAAAAGGACAGCGGCGTCCATTTCCGCTGTCCTCTGAATGTTGCTGTAAACTAAAGTTCTTTTGTTTTACTTATTGGGTCAGTCACCAAAACATAAGCCCATTTGACGTCCTGTGCGAATTATATCGCTGTCTACTGGTACTAACCGTGGCTCGGAGGCAACCTTCTCAATAGGCTCCGTAACGATCTTATCGTTTTGCAGTGATACCATAACGTTATATTCCTTGCGCATGCAAGCCTCGGCCGCTGCTACACCATAACGCGTAGAAAGAACTCTGTCGAAAGGTGTAGGCGTGCCGCCTCTTTGTAAATAACCTAATACAGTACACCGCGATTCGATACCCGTTTTTTCCTCTATCTCGCGAACCAGTTTTTCTCCTGCTCCGCCAAGACGGATGGGCTCGAAGCTGCCCTTGACCATGCGCGCGATCGACATTTCCCCGCCCACAGGTCGTGCCCCTTCAGCTACAACAATAATACTGAATTGTTTCCCAGCAGCCTGGCGGGCCCTGATTTTTCCGATAACCGAGTTGATACTGTAAGGGATCTCCGGTATCAAAATAACATCTGCTCCGCCGGCTATGCCGGAATGCAATGCGATCCAGCCAGCATAACGTCCCATAACTTCCAGCGCCATAACGCGATGATGGGATTCTGCCGTTGTATGGATCCTATCCAAAGCTTCTGTAGCCATCGCCATTGCTGTGTCAAAACCAAAAGTACGTTCTGTACACGGAAGGTCGTTATCGATCGTTTTAGGTACCCCCACGACCTTTATTCCGCATTCTTTAGCCAGCCTTGCAGCTATATTTAAGCTGCCGTCTCCGCCGATAACCACTAAAGCTTCAATACCATGTTTTTCAAGATTAGCCAATACTTCCGCGCGTTTATCATAATAAACCAATTCCCCGTTTTCTTCTACTGCAAATTTAAAGGGATTGTCGCGGTTAGTTGTTCCAAGAATTGTTCCGCCCCGCGGCAGAATACCTGAAACATCTTTGTAATCCATCAGTCCCATCCGGCCTGTCACGAGGCCGTTAAAACCATTTTCTATGCCAAATATTTCATATCCATTATTAAGAGCTGTTTTCACTACAGCCCTGATGACTGCATTTAACCCGGGACAATCGCCGCCGCCAGTCAAAACTGCCAGCCTTTTCTTTGCTTGGCTCATTGCTTACCTCGCTTTTTAATCAACGTTCCAAACCGTAAAACCTTCCGAACTGATACGGATCGATTCCGTTCCATCAAATTTATCATAACAGAGTTTTCCTTCTTCAAGGTAACCCGGCCAAGCTGTTACAATCACAAATTTCTCACTAAGTTTATGCAGCAAAGCATCGACATCAATATGAAACACCGGTACGAACAGTGTTTGCAGACGATCCAACAAAATAACTTCGCTGTCATATCCTTCCAATATGTCTGCCATCATCTCAGGTGCTTTTGCCTGACGTTCTCCAGGAGGAACCTCCAAAAATTTTTCAGTAATTAAAAGGCGGCAATCGATGTAATCCCACTTTTTCTCTTCAGCAGCTTCACGCAATACTTTACTTTTACCGCTGCCCGGTTTACCTGTTACGATAACTACTTTTACATCGTGATCTTTAACGCCTTCTACAATTTTTACAAATTCTTCTACTTGGCTCATGTCCATTACCTCCCAATTACGCTCAGCGTAAAATTTGCCCTTCACTTTCTAGTTATTGCTATATTCGCTGTTTATTTACGAAATCCTTTAAAAAAATAACATCATTCAGAAAAATCTAAATGATGTTGCTTTTTTGTTTCACATTTATCAATTTATTAATCACGTTTACGATGACTGAACCGTTCGCTGGGATCAATAGCTAAAAGCCCACTATAAACCTCACTCAGATCAGTGTTATCATTACGATTTGTAATGTACTTTTCTAATTTGCGTTTCACTCTCTGCAAAGCATTATCAATTGATTTGATGTGCCTATCCAGTTCAACGGCAATTTCCTGATAAGATTTGCCATCCAGATAACTCATCAAAACCTTCCACTCAAGGTCACTGAGAATATTATTCATCTTATTCTCAATATCAGCAAACTCTTCCCTGCTGATAATCATATCTTCAGGATTAGCAACTTTAACACCGGAAATAATATCCAACAACGTTCTATCAGAATCCTCTTCATAAATAGGCTTATTCAAAGAAACATATGAATTAAGAGGAATATGCTTCTGCCTGGTAGCTGTTTTTATAGCAGTAATAATCTGTCGAGTAACGCACAATTCAGCAAAAGCTCTGAAAGATGACAGTTTATCGCCGCGAAAATCACGGATAGCTTTATAAAGGCCTATCATTCCTTCCTGAATGATATCCTCGCGTTCGGCGCCTATTAAAAAATAGCTTCTGGCTTTAGCCCGCACAAAATTACGGTATTTATGCAAAAGATATTCCTGGGCAAGTGCGTTATCTTCTTGTTTAGCCTTTAAGACGACATCTTCATCCGCCATGTTTTCAAAAGCAGCATAGGGATTATATGGCGTTTCCGTACTCATTGGCACAACCTCCGTTTCCTAGGAATTTCCTGCATCTGTCAGCTTTTTCATTATACTCCATAGTTATGTCAGCGTCAATTTTTAGGTATTGCGCCGCAGCTTTTCAAAATGATCCAGAATATGCTCCTGCAGCCTGCCGCCAAGTTCATTACGTCCCAAACCCCTAGCAAGTCTTTCGCTGCGCTGCGCGATCTGTTTTTTTGTAAGCAGATATTCTTCACGAAATTCACGCGCCGAAATCCTATAGGCCCCACTCCCTAAAACATTCAGCTGTTCTGCATAATCACTGGTCACAACAAAAACACTGCTTCCGCTCTTAACAAGATCATATACGCGTCGTTCAATCCATGAATCAGCGGTTTCACCTTCATTCGTGAAAACAATCTCCAAAGCTCCGTTTTTTTCGAATGATGCAACTCCCTGTACTTCCTGGGCATCAAAAACAACAATTCCTGAATATCCTTTAAAAGCTATATACTCGGCTAATTTTTCTTTTAAAAGTTCACGGGCATGCTCAAGGTTCTCTTCACGGAATTTACGAAAATCCTGCCAACTGTTGATAACATTGTAACCGTCCACTACAAGCCATTCTTTCATACTTTAAACGCCCGCCTGCACCCGGCGCTGACGTACGACCTCGTACAGCAAAACGGCACCTGCCGCCGAAGCATTCAGCGAAGAAACTCCCCCCTGCATCGGCAGACTGACAATGATATCACACTTCTCTTTTACAAGGCGTCCCAGTCCTTTTCCTTCAGCACCAACTACAATGACCATCGGGCCAGTCAAATTACTTTTGTAATAATCCTCACCGTTCATATCCGCACCGGCAATCCAAAAACCAAGTTTTTTCAATTCTTCAATCGTCTGCGGAATATTACCAATTTGAACTACTGGGACATATTCAACAGCACCGGCAGAAATTTTCGCTACCACAGCATTTAGCGGACAGCTGCGACGCTTGGGAAGCAGCACACCATGCACACCAGCAGCATCCGCCGTTCTAATCAGCGCTCCCACATTCTGCGGGTCCTGCAGCTCATCAAGCAGCAGCAAAAAAGGAGTTTCATCTTTCTCTTTTGCCAATGCCAAAACCTCTTCTAAACTGTGAAAGCGAATAGGTGCAGCTAAGGCAACAAACCCCTGATGCCGCAAGCCATCTGCCAGTTTATCCAATCTTTCAGCTTTACAAAATTCCAAAACTACGCCCGCAGTCTTCGCCAGGCCAATAATCTCACTGACACTGCCGCCTTTGATTCCGTCCTGCACCAACAGTTTATTAATAGATCTGCCGCTGCGCAAGGCTTCTGTTACAGAATTGCGTCCGGCAAGAATTTCTTCAGACATAGCTCCTCCTAATTATCACTGTTGTTTTTGTTTTGCCGCTAAAATAGCGTCCAAACGTCCGCAACTCATTGCACCTTCTCTGCATATACCTTCACTTACGCAAGTAGGACCGGCATTTTCAAATAATACCGGTGCGGCTTTTTTACATTCAGCCAGCATTTTTTCTGCAAGCTGCCTGATCTCCCACTGGGCACGATTACAGCAGCGCAGGCTAAAGAAATTCATCAAAGACCTGACATTAAATGTTGCCACAATTTTAGTTTCAGCCGCATTAGGAAGTACATAACGGGCATCCTCTGCCGGGATTCCAAATTCATCAGTAAATTCATTATACCTAGCCTGAATATCAGCCATAAGCTGTTCAAACTTAGCTTTTGCCTCAGGCCTTGAGGAAATAGTAGGAGGCATAATAGTTTCAAAATCATGCTCTTTTACATAACGCTGCGATTGCTGTGAATAAGAAGCGATACGGTGACGCACCAGCTGGTGCGTCAATACTCTGGAAACTCCTTCTATAGCGAAAGTAAATGTAACATGTTCCAATGTCGAAAAATGTCCCATTTCCACAAGTTTACGCACTAATTTTGCTGCCTGTTCATCAGACATTGTTTCTTCAAGCTGGGCTGCACCAACGGGAGAATAGCACAGACGTGCGCTCATAGCAACTGTCTTTTCCGGTTCCGGTGTGTGTCTGAGTAATTTTACTTCCATGTTAATTCACCCTTTCTTCTGCATAGCCTCAGAAATAATTACAAAAGAACGCTCTAATATCTCCTCCAGTCGTTCTTCCCTGTCGCTCAAAAATAACCAGCCCAACAGCGCTTCAAATGCTGTTCCCATACGATATTCATGTACGGAGGCGCTTTTAGGCACTATCGATTTAGTATTACGGCCGCGCCTGGCAATATAGGCTTCTTCTTCCGTCAAATCCGACAGCAATGCCTCCATTGCCTTCGCCTGCATAACCGCCGATACCATTTTTGAACCCAAATCATGTATAACACGAACCTGCCCTGAGGTTGGCAGCAGCCTCAACCTTACATAAAGAGAAAAAACAACATCACCGATATATGCCAAAAGTATCGGATTAAGTTGTTTCGGTTCTCCGTAAGTCAGCCCGGCAGCCGTACAGGCTGCCAAAGCATGGGCTTTTATTTGCTGATATTGTTCAAACTTCACTGTTTTTTCCAACGTACGCCTTGAGGCGTATCCTCCAGAACAATTCCTATCTCGCTTAATTTATTACGTAAAGCATCAGCCTGTGCATAGTCCTTATTGCTCCTGGCTTCCTGGCGCATAGCAATAAGCATTTCCATCAGTGGTTCTTCCAAACCGCAACTTTCAGCTTCAACAGCACCTTGAGTTGATTCCAGTACTCCAATAATAGAACACATTTCAGAGAAAACACTTTGCAATATAGACACAAGCTTTCCATCCGGTTTACTGCCGACGCTGACGATACTTTGATGATAAATATTAATTTCCTTTGCCAAAGCAAACATATGACTGATTGCCAAAGCAGTATTAAAATCATCACGCATGGCTTCCATAAACTCGTTACTCAGTTCCAAAACTTTTCTTCGCAGCTTCAGGCTTTCCTCTGTCGGGCCAGCATTCATCAAAGCCATTAAGGCCTGCAGATTTTCCTGAGCCGTTTTCAACCTGGACAAGCTGCGCTGCGCTTCCGCCAACCTCTCATCACTAAAGTCCAATGGACTACGGTAATGAGTGGAAAGAATAAAAAAGCGCAGTGTTTCCGGCTCATAATGCTCGAGGATATCAATGACCATAAAGAAATTACCTAATGATTTAGACATTTTCTCTTCATTAACAGTGATAAACCCGTTATGCAGCCAGTATTTAACAAAGGGATGGCAACCTGTACAGCCTTCAGATTGTGCAATCTCATTTTCATGATGCGGAAAAATCAAATCACTGCCGCCGCCATGAAAATCAAAGGTTTCTCCCAAATATTTCATACTCATTGTTGAGCATTCGATATGCCAGCCAGGACGTCCTTCACCCCAGGGACTGCTCCAGGAAGGCTCTCCCGGTTTAGCAGCCTTCCACAAGGCAAAATCCATTGGATTATGCTTTTTATCGTTGACATCAACGCGCGCACCTGCCATCATATCTTCCAGATTACGCCCGGAAAGTTCACCGTAATGCTCAAATTTTTCAACGCTATAATAAACATCGCCGTCCATTTCGTAGGCATAACCACGATCAATAAGAGCTTTTACAGTTTCAATAATTTCCTCCATATGCTCAGAAACACGCGGATATACATGTGCACGACGCACATTGAGCTTATCCATTACCTCAAAATAAGCATCTATATAACGTCCGCAGACATCACTCCATAAAACGCCTTCTTTATTGGCAGTGTTGATTATTTTGTCATCGACATCAGTAAAATTCTGTACATGCAGAACATCATAGCCCTCATGCTCCAAAAAACGGCGGATAACATCCCATGTTACAAATGGACGCGCATTACCAATATGCGGATGGTTATAAGGCGTAACACCGCAGACATAAATATTAGCTTTACCCGGATGTACTGGTACAAACTCTTCTTTTTGTTTCGTCAATGTATTGTAAACTCTAATCGTCATTCTAAGCTCTCCTCTACAGAGTAATACCTGCCTTAGCAAGGCTCGCCCTAATTCTGGCTTCTGTACGTTCCAAACCAAGCAACGGCATCATTTCAGCCAGTTCCGGTCCATGCTGATTTCCTGTTAAAGCAACACGGATCGGCATAAATACAGCTTTGCCACCCAGCTTGGTAGCTTTTTGGATAGCTTTGAAAGCAGCTTTTACAGCAGGTCCATCTAAAACTTCCAGCTTAGGCAATTCTTCGAACAGCATATTCATTACTGTTGGTACTGATTCTTCCTGCAGAACTGCAGCAGCCTCTGCATTTTCAAATTCAAATTCATCACTGAAATACATAGCGACACATTCAGGGATCTGCGCAGCAAAAGCAACATGCTCTTTGGCTGTAGCAACTACACGTTTAAGCCATTCCAGCTTTTCGCCACACTCATCACCTGTCATATAGCCGGCAGCAACCATATGCGGCTTAGCTGCGGCAAAAAAAGCTTCATCATCCAACTGCCGCATATAGTGCTGATTGATCCAGTTCAGTTTATCGATTTCAAAAACAGCGGGATTTTTAGCGACATGCTCCATCGAAAAGGCCTGAATCAACTCTTCCATACTGAAAATCTCCTGTTCGCTGTTCGGAGCCCAGCCCAGTAATGCCAGGAAATTATCAATGCCTTCCGGCAGATACCCCAACTGACGATACTGATCAACAGAAGTAGCGCCATGGCGTTTAGACATTTTTGTGCGATCCTTACCTAAAATCAATGAAATATGACCGAATGTAGGCTGTGTAAAGCCCAGCGCATCATAAATAAGGCATTGGCGCGGAGTATTTGACAAATGCTCTTCAGCACGAATAACATGAGAAATTTTCATCAACGCATCGTCGATTACTACAGCATAATTATAAGTAGGAATACCGTCAGATTTTACGATAACAAAATCTCCGATTCCGTTAGAGTCAAAAACGACATCGCCGCGAACCATGTCGCGGACAAGTATCTGCTGATCAGCAGGCACACGAAAACGTACGGTTGGTTTGCGTCCTTCAGCTTTGTACTGTTCTATTTGTTCAGAAGTAAGATTACGGCATTTGCCCATATAACGAGGCATTTGCCCTTTGGCAGACAAAGCCTGACGTTCTGCTTCCAGCTCTTCATCTGTGCAGTAACAATAGTAGGCCTTACCTTCAGCCAGCAGCTGATCAGTATATTTTTTATACAGTTCAAGACGCTCTGTTTGACGATAAGGACCGTATTCCCCACCTACATCAATACCTTCGTCCCAATTCAAGCCTAACCATTTTAAGGCAGCCTTGATATTCTCTTCAGATTCGCGGCTGGAACGCTCAAGGTCAGTATCCTCGATACGCAAAACAAGCTTGCCGCCCATTTTACGGGCAAACAGCCAGTTAAATAAAGCACTGCGAGCGCCGCCGATATGGAACGGTCCAGTCGGACTCGGTGCAAATCTTACTCTGATTTCATTAGACATTAGAATGATCCCTCCAAAAATACTTATCTTGAATATTATAGCACAAGGGCATGTATGAGTGCTAAGTCCGTAAAGACCTCACTAAGTACTCAAACGATACCACAAGGACATATATGAGTACCTCGTTTCAGTAAAGCGAATTTACATCATCCTCTGATAATACTTACAACAGCCTCTGACGCCATCCCTTCGCCCCGTCCAACAAAACCTAATTTCTCTGTTGTCGTTGCTTTTACATTGACAGCACTTCTTTCAATCCGCATTTCCCGGGCAATATTAGCCGCCATCTGTTCAATATAGGGAGCCAGCTTAGGCCGCTGTGCCATAATAGTCACATCGGCATTGTTTATCTGCCAGCCATGCTTTTGCAGTAAACCAACCACCTGCCTCAACAGCAGCATACTATCGGCATCTTTAAATTTCATATCCGTATCCGGAAAATGCCTGCCAATATCACCAAGACCCGCTGCGCCAAGCAGAGCATCCATCAATGCATGAAGGGCCACATCGGCGTCAGAATGTCCTAACAACCCTGATTCATAAGGAATCTCAACTCCGCATAAAATCAATTTACGGTCAGCAGCAAGTTTATGTACATCGTACCCGCAGCCTACACGAAACTGCGGCCAGTTATTATTTTTTTCTATCATCTTACAAGGCCTCTGCTTTTACATAAATTTTCTGCCAGGATCAAATCTTCCGGCGTTGTAATCTTAATATTCTCATAGCTTCCTTCAGCAACAGCAACAGCTATTCCCAAACGTTCTACCAGTGAAGCGTCATCCGTTACATTACCATGCTGTTTCTGCAAAAGCTCGTATGCCTGCTTTAAAATACTGATTTTAAAAATCTGCGGTGTCTGCACAGCACGCAGAGTACTGCGCACAGGCGTATACTGCACAAGATTATTTTCATCCACCACCTTAACCGTATCCTTAACAGGCACAGCAGCAATGGCCGCGCCACTATCGGCAGCAGCTTTCAACACTCTTTTAAAAACCTCTTTGCCGGCAAAAGGACGAGCACCGTCATGCACAGCTATATAACCATCACTCTCCGTAACTGCAGATAGAGCATTAGCAACAGAATCCTGTCGTTCCTTTCCGCCGGCCACAACACAGAAGGTCAATAGCGGATAATACTCCTTACTGTATTCCTCCAGCATCAATTCTGCTTCCTTGACCTCCTGTGGCCGTACAACAGCGATCACTCTGCTCACACAGTCTGTATCAGCCAGCATTCTCATACACTGTACCAGAAGCGGCAATCCGCCCACATCGGCAAAAGCTTTATTTTTACCTAACCCCAAGCGGCTTCCCAACCCTGCAGCTGGAACAATCGCTATGATTTTTTCCATAAACGCCCCCGCTATTTCAGTTTCGCGAAAATCATTCTACCTGCTGAAGTCTGCAGGACAGAAGTTACTACAACAGCAGTATTTTCACCTACCAGTTTTTTACCGCCTTCAACAACGATCATTGTACCATCTTCAAGATAAGCAACGCCCTGATTATTTTCTTTGCCATCTTTAACGACAAAAACATTCATCTCTTCCCCCGGAAGAACCACCGGCTTAATGGCGTTAGCCAGATCATTGATATTAAGCACACTGACACCTTGTATCTCGGCAACTTTATTAAGATTGAAATCATTAGTTATAATAACAGCTTCTGTCTGTTTAGCCAATTTCACCAATTTAGCATCTACTTCATTCAAATCTTCAAAATCAGTATCTTCTACAAGCAATTGTTCTTTATTTTTCTGCTGTATCTCCTGAATAAGATCCAAACCTCGGCGGCCTTTGGCCCGTTTCAGATTATCAGACGAATCTGCCAGCTTCTGCAATTCTTCCAAAACAAAGTTGGGGACGATCAAACGACCTTCCAGAAAACCTGTTTTCAGAATATCAATAATACGACCGTCGATAATGACACTGGTATCCAGTAATTTATTTTTACTGTACAATCTGTCACTCAGCGCCAACGATTTAACTGCAGCCGGTTTTACCGCACCTTTTAAGCTAGGAATACTGCGGTTAAAAAAGCCTACGATATCCTTATGCTTACGTAAAGCAACTTTCGCCCCAATAATAGAAAGCACCAGACTAAAGATCAAAGGAATATAGGGACCAATAATCGGCAAATGCGAAAAAGGCCCACCCAAAAGGTTAGCCAAAATCAAACCAATACCAATACCAAGCGTCATAACAAGAATATCACTGGTCGGCACCTTGGATAAAACGATCGCCATACGTTCCGTATAGCCCATAATATGATAAATAAGTACCGGTGCAACAGCTACACCAAGACCACCAAAAACAAAGATGCCCACAGCACCTGAAACAATAGTTGCCAAAGCTATGCCAAAAAAGCCGTTGTCATAAAGATCGTAACCAAAAAAATCCGAAATATAAGGCAGTAAATATTCAGTAAGTATGAGTCCGGTAAGCGCAAACACAACGACAATGGTCAGCTTCAAAATCCTGTTTAACATCTTTACACCTCCTTTCTTTAAATAATATGGATAATATAATATTTTACTACAATTTTCGTATTAAAAACAGCTAAAAAAATAAAATACGTCGGAAAATCCGACGTATTTCACTAAAAAAACTTATTCAGCCAGTTTTCAATATCCTGCTGTTCAGCATTTTTTACAAGCATCACTTCGCTGATCAAAATCTGTCTGGCTGTACCCAATAATCTACGCTCGCCGGTAGATAATTTTTTTTCATTCTCCTGCACCTGCAATGTTCTTATTACATCGGCAACTTCAAAAACATTACCGCTTTTCATTTTTTCCAAATACATATTAAAGCGTCTGTTCCATGTAATAGCTTTATTGTAATTATCAGGACGTTCTTCCAAAACTTTTTCAACGGCATCGATATCATCATTTTCGATAACATGCCTCAAGCCAACACGTTCCACACTGTCGACCGGAACCATGACCTTCATCTCTCCAAGAAGCATTGCCAGGATCAGATAGTCGACACTTTGACCGTCACGTTCACGCTTTTCTATTGTTTTTACTACTCCGGCGCCGTGCATCGGATATACGACTTTGTCTCCTACTGCAAACATCTTCTGCCCTCCTAAGGAACACGCTATTTTTATATGTATTTATTTTAACACCTCCTGTTATTTTTGTCAAAATTTTATTATTTTATCATAGCTCCATATTTGTGTCAATCATTTTTTATATAAATTTTCTGATTTTATTTTAAAATAAACAAAAAGAGCGGAGAAACCTCCGCTCTTTTAAGCAAAAACCTTATCCAGCGCTTCTTCCAAAGTTTTAACCTGCACAATACCATTGCAGGGTTCATCCAATGACAGCTTGCCCATTGGCAAAACAAATCTTTTAAAGCCAAGATTCATAGCATCCTTGATACGCCTTTCCGGCGAACCTATTCGTCGCACTTCTCCTGTAAGCCCCACTTCACCCATGACTAATACGCCATGCGGAATCGGCCGATTACGATAGCTGGACACCAGCGCAGCAGCCACAGCCAGATCTGCAGCTGGTTCAGTGACTCTCATCCCGCCAACTACATTGACGTAAGCATCGTAAGCGCCAAAATCCATTCCTAAGCGCCGTTCCAAAATCGCCAAAAGCATAGTGACCCGATTATAATCAAATCCAACAGCAGTGCGTCGGGGCATCCCATAAGGTGTTTTGGCAACCAAAGCCTGCACTTCAACTAAAATAGGCCTGTTACCTTCCAGGCAAGCACAAACAACTGAACCGGAAGCATCGTTACTGCGTTCTTCCAGGAATAATCCTGCTGGATTACTTATTTCCTGCAGCCCACTGGCTTCCATAGAAAAAATACCGCTTTCATTTGTAGAGCCAAAACGGTTTTTTAAGGCACGCAGCACCCGAAAAGAATAGGATCTATCCCCTTCAAATTGCAGCACCACGTCGACCATATGTTCAAGCAATCGTGGGCCAGCAATATTACCGTCTTTAGTCACATGACCGATAATAAGCACGGCAATGCCGCTGGTTTTTGCAAAACGCAGCAATTTCGCCGTACACTCGCGCACCTGTCCGACACTGCCGGCTGCAGTAGGCAGCTCGCTGTTGTACATAGTCTGAATAGAATCAATTACCAACAATGCCGGCTGCACTTCCTGTGCCTGCAGTAAAATAATATTCAAATCGGTAGCCGTCATCACCAGCAGGTTTTCACCGCTGCTGCCTAAACGTCTCGCCCGCATTGCTGTTTGCGCTTCTGATTCTTCACCAGAAACATACAAAACTTTTATATTATTCCGGCTAAACTTCATGCCGGCATCCAAAAGCATAGTCGACTTGCCAATGCCCGGGTCTCCGCCCAACAAAACCAGGCTGCCGGGAACAATCCCTCCCCCAAGCACACGATCAAATTCACGGATACCTGTCTGCAGACGGCTGAGGGACTGTTCCGCCACCTGATGCAACGGTTTGGGCTTAGCGGTTTCGCCTACAGGCAGGTAACTCTGTCCAGGACGTTCAGGCACGTCCATTTCTTCGACAAAGCTGTCCCATTGACCACATTCCGGACACTTTCCCAACCATTTAGCCGTTACATAACCACACGACTGACAAACGAAACGTATTTTCGGTTTTGCCATTACTGACGTTCCTCTCCAGCTGCAACCAAGGCTTCTTCCTTGTGCGCTTCTTCTTTATCAAAATAGATTTTACCAGCCTCATCAGTACGGGTCAAAATAGTATCACCGCGTTTTAATTCTGAAGCCAGATACAAATCGGAAACAGGATCCTCAACCAGTTTCCTTAAAGCCCTGCGCAGAGGCCGTGCACCATAACGCGTATCCTTGCCAGCTTTTAAAAGCTCGGCCTTAGCCTCATCAGTAACCTTGATATCAAGGCCATTTTCCTGCAAACGACCTGAAAGTTCTTTGAGCATCTGTTCGACAATTTGCCGCAGTTCTGCTTCACCAAGCGGATCAAAGACCAGAATTTCATCAATTCTATTTAAAAATTCAGGACGGAAGATTCTTTTTACTTCTTCCAATACAGCACTTTTGCGTCCGTCGTTTACCTGTTTCTCACCAGTCGCAAATCCCAACGGCTTGCTGTCCAGTAAAGCTCTGGCACCAGCGTTGCTGGTCATAATGATAACAGCATTTTTAAAATCAACAGTCCGTCCCTGCCCGTCAGTCAAGCGGCCGTCTTCCATAATCTGCAGCAGCAAGTTGAAAACATCAGGATGCGCTTTTTCAATTTCATCCAGCAAAATTACCGAATAGGGCCGCCGGCGCACAACATCTGTCAGCTGACCCCCTTCTTCATAACCAACATAACCAGGAGGAGCACCTACCAACCGAGAAGTAGTATGCTTTTCCATATATTCAGACATATCAAATCTAATCAAAGCACGTTCATCGCCAAAAAGGTTCTCTGCCAGCGCTTTAGCCAGCTCTGTTTTACCTACCCCGGTAGGTCCTAAGAACAGGAACGATCCTACAGGGCGGTTTTTATCCTTAAACCCGGCTCTGGCTCTACGGATAGCTTTTGCAACAGCGTCAACAGCCGCATTTTGACCGACCACACGCTCATGCAGCGCCTCCTCCAAATGAATAAGTCTTTTAGATTCACCTTCGGTAAGCTTACGCAGTGGAATATTTGTCCAGGAAGCAACTACTTCGGCAACATCTTCTTCACTTACCGTCAATTTGCTGCTTGATCCACTGCGCTGCGACTGACGCTCACCATCAAGCTGTTCCTGCAGCTTGCGTTCTGCGTCACGCAATTCAGCAGCACGTTCATACATTTGCTGAGTAATAGCCGATTCTTTTTCAATGCGCACTTTTTCAAGCTGTTGTTCAATTTCCCGCTGCGGCAAGGAAATCTTATAGCTTTGCAGCCGTACCCTCGAACAGGCTTCATCCATTAAATCGATAGCTTTGTCCGGGAGATTACGGTCAGTGATATAACGATCAGACAGACGCACTGCCGCCATAATCGCCTCATCTGTGATTTGAATACGATGAAAGGCTTCATATTTATCGCGCAGTCCCTTCAAAATCTCAATTGAATCATTAACATCAGGAGCACCTACAACGATAGGTTGAAAACGACGTTCCAGTGCCGCATCTTTCTCAATATTTTTCCGGTATTCGTTTAAAGTAGTGGCTCCTATAGCCTGCATTTCACCTCTGGCCAAAGCCGGTTTTATAATATTTGCAGCATCAATAGCGCCCTCTGCGGCACCTGCTCCGATGATAGTATGCAGTTCGTCAATAAAAAGAATAATATTTTTATTTTCTTTTACTGCTTCCAGTAATTCTTTCAAACGTTCCTCAAATTCACCGCGGTATTTTGTTCCCGCCACCAGATACCCGATCTCCAGCGAGAACACAATTTTCTCACGCAGTATCTCCGGAACATTACCGTCAACAATTCGCTGGGCCAGGCCCTCGGCAATAGCCGTTTTACCAACGCCGGACTCTCCAATCAACACCGGATTATTTTTTGTACGCCGACACAGAATCTGAATAATGCGTTCAACCTCTTTTTCGCGGCCAACAACGGGATCAATTTTTCCATCTGAAGCCAGCTGATTGAGATTGCGGCCAAATTCCGACAGCATTTCCAACACATTGCTCTTTGTTTCCACATCGCTGTCGCCAGCATTATAATTGCCATCTGTCAATGGCTGATTATCATAAACAGCCTTAATGACCTTCATGACCTGTTCTGCCGTAACGTTAAAGCGCCGCAATACCTGAGCAGCCACGCCTTCTCCTTCACGCAGCAAGCCCAACAGCAAATGCTCGGACCCTACATAGTGCAGCTTAAAAGCTGCTGCTGCTTCACCAGCAAGCTCTAAGGCCCGTTTGGCACGCGGGGTATAACTGATCATCAGCTCAGTGCTGCCAGCGGGCTCCATCCAGCTTTCCAGCTCTTTTATGACCGCCTGATTATCAATGCCAAGTTTTTCTAGAATCTTCTTGGCAAAACAATTTTCAACATTCAGCAACGCCAGCAAGATATGTTCTGTTCCAACATGATCATGACCCTTATCCAATGCAAAACGCATCGCGTCTTCCAAAATACCTTTGGCACGTTCAGTAAAACGATTCATGATCTGTTCTTCTCTAGCTTTTGGTTTCAACAGCCCATCTAAAAACTCTTTGGCATTGAAAACAGTTCCCGACAAAAAATTAGACGGAGCCAATTCTTCAACACAATCCGAGCACAGCCATTTGTCGATTTGTTTATCGTTGACCACGCATACCACGTGGACCACAGCTTCTTTTAATCCGCATTTCTGACATAACATATCAATTCACCTCACTCACGTTCTGTCATTTTAGTAATAGCCGTCTCCAAAACAGCTCTTTTTTTAGCTTCATCAGCATCCAGAATTTCCATCATATACTGCAACAGTGATTTTTCGCGCCTGCTGATCAAACGGTTAGCAGCCCAGTGCTCAATCAAATCATGCACTGTCGGCTCACAGTTCTCTTCCTGCAATTCATGAGGCATCACCCTTACAATACGGACAAAGCCGCCGCTTCCGCGTCTGGATTCGACCATAAACCCCCGTTCAGGAGTAAAGCGCGTGCTCAGCACATAACTGATCTGCGACGGTGCGCACGACAGTTTATCGGCAAGTTCATTACGCTGTACTAAAACAGCGTCCTCTCTGTCCTCTAAAAGCTGTCTGATGATGAAATTTTCTATTGCATCTGCAAGATTTCTCATCTTAATTACCTTCCTTTTATCGTTTCAGCATTAAAGTCAAACTTTTCTGCCGGCATCTATAATTAGATTAATTCTATTATATTTGACCTTTCGACTTTTGGCAAGTAAATTATTCGTGAACATCTTTTCAGCAGAAAAAAAACAAGCAGACGCATAAAACTCGTCTGCTTGATCAATTTTTTTATTTTTGCAGCTTCCTGGCAAATTCATAACCAAGCTGCCTTGCTGCTTCCAGGTCTTCTGGCTGTGCCTTCCATTTACAGGTAAAACCCGGTTCCAACTCAAAACCAGCCGCTGTCAGCAAAGCTTCCATATCTTTCTGAGCTCCGCCGGCCCAGCCATATGTACCGAAAACAGCTGCTTTTTTACCTGTTGGGTTTAAGCCTTTAAGGTATACAAGCAGACTGCCCATAGTGGGCAGCATCCCGCTGTTCAGTGTTGAAGAGCCGATGATCATACCACCTGCTTCAAATAAATCCGCAACAGCAGTACTATTCGGAGTTTCGTTCATACGCAGCAGCACAGCATCACTACCGGCACTGACAACACCCTCCAGCACAGCACGAGCCATTTGCTCCGTAGCGCCCCACATCGTATCATAGGCAATAACTACACTGCTGCCGCTCACACCTTTGCCCCAGGCAGCATATTTGGCAATAATTTCCTGAATATGACTGCGCCAGATAATACCATGGGCTGTAGCTATCATCTTTAAATCAAGCGCCGCTGCTTTCGCCAGCGCTTTATCAATTAATTTCGCATATGGCCAGAGTATATTGGCAAAATATTTTTTTGCTTCATAAAAAAGTATTCCCAGATCCACTTCATCATCAAAACGTTTAGCAGCCGCATAATGCTGGCCAAAAGCATCATTAGAAAACAAAATCCCATCATCTGCACAATAGGTTGCCATACTGTCAGGCCAGTGCAGCATTGGTAAAGTTACAAAAGTCAATTCACGTTTGCCTAATGATAATTTATCGCCATCCTTCACGACCTGAAAATCATATAAATCACCATAATGACGAATTGCTTCCGCCTTCCCTTGAGCTGTAATAAAAAACTTAGCATTCGGAGCCGCTTTGACCAGCGCCGGCAATGCCCCTGCATGATCCGGTTCCACATGGTTCACTATTACGTAATCAATTTTTCCAGGGTCGACAACACGTTCAATCTTTGCCAATAATTCTTCAGCAAACATCGCTTTCACTGTATCGATCAAACAGATTTTTTCATCCATGATCAAATATGAATTATATGAAGCACCGCGTTCCGTCTTATATCCGTGAAAATCACGCACAGCCCAGTCAACAACACCCACATCATAAATTTTAGGAGCTATTTCCAATGGCATCATTTTTTACACTTCCTTTCTGAAAAACTGCTTCTTTATTTATTATATAAGCAAATCACAGCAAAGTAAAAATTTCTTTTAGCAAAAAACAGTAAATTCTACTTACAAAATTCTATGCCTGACATTATTTTCACAAGGCCCGTTCAATAACACTGTGCTGACCTTTATCAATAAACAACCCTATTTGGTGGAAACTGCTCAAACTACTGCGATGTCCAATACTGACTATGGTAGTATCCGGCATTAAAGTTTCAACAAGCTTATACATCACCGCTTCTGTCTCCTCATCTAAAGCAGAAGTAGCTTCATCTAAAAACAGCCATGACGGTTGATAGATCAGTGCCCTTACAAAAGCCAGCCTCTGCTGTTCACCGCCGCTAAGCACATGTGACCAGTCTGCTTCGACATACAGGTCTTTTGCCAGGTAGCCAATCCGACATTGCTCCAGCAACATCACCAACTCTTCATCTGTTTTATGGCAACTGCCTGGATAAAGCAACGCTTCTTTCAATGTTCCCAATGGTAAATAAGGTTTTTGCGGAATAAACATCAGTTTCTCGGCAGCAGGCAGTTCCAATTTACCATGCACATATGGCCAGATACCAGCCACAGCACGCAGCAATGTACTTTTACCGCTGCCACTTGCGCCTTTGATCAGGATATTTTTATTTCGGCCGGGTACTAAAGTAAAATTGACATTTTTCAACAAGATCCTGTCATCTGGTAATTCAACCTGCAAGGACGCAGCTACGATAGTATCGTTGCGACTTTCCATTCGTTCAAGATCAATCTGCGGTTTTTCCTGTTTTACCTCGTGCATATGTACCCCAAAACCCGTAAGACGCTCTACAACTGCCCGCCATTCAGCCAAAGAAGCATACATATCTACAAAATATGATAATGATTCCTGCACCCTGCCAAAGGCACTGGCAATCTGGATCAGGCCGCCTAATGTTATTTCCTTACTTAAGTAACGCGGCATAGCCACTACGAAAGGGAAAATAATTGCAATCTGTGAATAGCCGGAATTAAGCCAGACCAACTGTTTTTGTTTTTCTACTATCTTCCAGAAATTATCCAGCAGCAGTTTAAAACGCTTCTTAAATACGCCGCCTTCCTGTTTCTCACCGCTGTAAAACGCTACACTTTCAGCATTTTCCCTCATTCGCATCATACTGAAACGAAAATCCGCTTCATAACGTTGCTGAACAAAATTCAGCCCTACCAGTTTTTTACCAATCAAATGAGTAAGCCCTGTACCAACAATGGAATAAACCAAGGCTACCCAAACCAGATAGCCTTCAATATGCCACACTTGCCCCGCCAAAGTAAATTCCAGTGAACCTGACAGTTCATATAAAATAAATACGAAAGACACAAAAGTACAAAAAGCCTTTAAAACACCGATACTGAACTTTAACGTCATCTCAACAAACAAACGCACATCCTCACTAATACGCTGGTCAGGGTTATCAGTATCAGAGCCGAACATCTGCAAACGATAGTAGGTCTTATTTTTCAACCATTCATCAATATACCTGTTAGTCAGCCAACGACGCCAGTTAAGCACCAGTACCTGCTGCAAATAAAAGGCATAAACTGCCAGAATAATGTAGATCACAGCCAGCCAGCCGAAATGTATCAGCTCATCAAAAATAAGTTCGGTCTGGTAATTTTGCAGTGCATTATAAAAGGAATTGTTCCATTTATTCAACAGCACCAGCATATACACTACGCCTAAAGTTAGTGCTATGATTGCCGTCAACAGCAAATAAGCCTTTCCCTTTTCTTCTGACTGCCAATAACTTTTGGTCAGGTACCAGACATCTCTGAGAAATTTACTTTTATTTTTTAATTCATTCATCTGCTTTTACCTCTAAACACTCTTTGTCAGAAATTTTCAGTTACCTTTTTTAAATACCACATAAATAAAAAAAATCCTGCAAAAAAATAATGCCCCGTCTTTAAGACGGGGCATTATATATTTACAAAACACCTAAATTTATTCTTCGCTGTGTTTTTTTCTGTTGAAAATACGTTCAACGACAACGAATAATACCGGGATCATAAAGATACCGATCATCGTAGCAAAGGTCATACCGCCAACAACGGCATTACCCATAGAAACACGGGCACCGGCACCTGGACCTGTTGCAATCGCCAAAGGCACACAGCCAAGAATGAACGCGAAGGATGTCATCAGAATCGGACGCAAACGCAGTCTGGCAGCATCAAGCGCCGCTTTAACTACAGGTTCGCCATTTTCCATGTTCATCTTTGCATATTCTACGATCAGAATCGCATTTTTAGCATTCAGACCAATCAGCATGATCAAACCGATCTGCATATAAACGTCGTTCTGCAAACCGCGCAGATACTGAGCGCCAAAACAGCCAAGGGCAGCAACAGGCACTGACAGCATAACTGCCAACGGGATAGTCCAGCTTTCATACAAAGCTGCCAGACACAAAAATACGAAGATCAGAGAAATAATGAAAATCTGTGTTGATCTGTTTCCTGCTTCCAGTTCGTCGCGGCTCTGATCTACCCATTCATAGGTATAAGTAGTCGGCAAAATTTCTGCAGCAGTTTCTTCCAGTGCAGTCATAGCCTGACCTGTACTATATCCTGTAGCAGGGTTACCAGCTATTTTAATAGCTCGTACACCGTTGAAGCGGGTTACAGTAGCAGAACTTGTTTTACCTTCGTCAGTAACCAAGGTATTAAGAGGCACCATATCGCCGTTATTGCTGCGTACAAAGAAATAACGCATATCATCAACATTCGTACGATATTTTGCATCCGCCTGCATAACTACTTTCCAAGTACGGCCAAAAGCATTGAAGTCATTGATCTCACTGCCGCCGAGGAAAGTCTGTAAAGCTGTAAATACGCTTGCTACAGGTACATTTAGAGACTCTGCTTTTTCACGGTCTACGTTAAACTGATAAACCGGCGTATTAGTATTAAAGGTGGTATAAGCCATACCAATTTCAGGACGTTGATTGGCTTTAGCAAGAAATTCGTTAGCAACTTCCTGCATCCGCTCCATATCGTCACCGCCCAGATTCATCAGGTACATACTCAAACTGCCTGTGCTGGACGCACCCGGTAATGCAGGCGGATCAAACGCCATAACGCTTACCTGCGGCATTTGGGCACCGATGCCATAAATCTGCGGCACTATATCCTGAGCACTGTTATCACGTTTGTCATAATCTTCCATCGCCGCAACGATCAGACCGGCACTGGACTTAGGTGCGCCAGTAAGGATATCAAAGCCAGATACTTCCATAACATATTTAACGCCCGGCAGCGACTTGATCTTATCACCCAGTTCCATCATAGCCTGAATACCACGATTACTTGATGCACCCTCCGGCAAATTAAATGACGTTACAGAATAACCCTGATCTTCACTTGGCACAAATCCGGTAGGAGTAACCTTAGCTACCCAGCCCAATAAAATAACCATAACCAGCAAAACTGCCATTGAGATTTTTGCATGACGGATACATTTTTCAACATTTTTAACATATTTACTTAAAGTATTGGCAAACCAGACATTGAACTTATGGATAAATTTACCAATAGGTCCTTTGACTTCGTCTTTATCATGCGGTTTCAACAGCAATGCACACAACGCTGGAGTCAGAGACAATGCTACGATAGCTGACAGCGCCATAGAAACAGAAATCGTTAAAGCGAACTGTTTATAAAGCTGACCAACAGTACCGCCGGTAAATGCAACCGGGATAAATACTGCTGCCAAAACGAACGCAATCGCCACAACAGGACCGGAAACTTCTTTCATCGCCCGATAAGTAGCTTCTTTTGGAGTCATTCCATTATCCTGGATGTGATGCTCAACTGCCTCAACAACAACGATCGCGTCATCAACAACGAGGCCGATAGCAAGAATCATCGCAAACATTGTTAAAGTATTGATCGAAAATCCCATCAGCACGAACGCACCGAAGGTACCAACCAAAGAAACAGGAATCGCCAGCAACGGAATAAGCGTTGCACGCCAGCTGCCCAGGAAAATAAATACAACAAGAATAACCAGCGCCAAAGCTTCAAAGAAAGTATGAGCTACTTTTTCCAGCGCTTCGCGTACGAACTGGGTATTATCCTGAACAATAGTCAGCTCCATACCTTCCGGAAAACGCGTTTCAGCATCGGCCAATACGGCTTTGATGTTATTGACGGTTTCCAAAGCGTTAGCGTCGCTTGTTAAGTAAACAGGGAAAACAACAGAAGAACCGCCGTTCAGATAACCAGCAACGTTATCACTGCGGGCACCAGCTTCAATTTTCGCAATTTCTTTAAGCTTCAGGTTATTGCCGTTTTGAGAACGGACAATAATATTACCAAACTCTTCCGGAGTAGACAAACGCCCCTGGGCATTAGCAGAATATTGGAATTCCTGCTGCTCCGCTGTAGGACGCGTACCAATAGAACCAACAGGAGCCTGAATGTTCTGACTCTTGATTGCATTGGAAACATCATCTGCGGTCACACCCAACTGAGCCATTTTATCTGGCTGCAGCCATAAGCGCATTGCGTATTCCTGACCAAAAATATCAATACTGGAAACACCCTTAACGCGTTTGCAGGCATCAAGGAAGTTTGTCATCGCATAAGAGGTAAGAAACATCGTATCAAACGTTCCATCAGGTGAGTGCAACGCAAAATACATGATGGTCTCGGCAGATTTCTTGGCTGTCGTAATACCGTAAGCACTTACCTCTGACGGCATGGAGGACGAAGCCTGAGAAACACGGTTCTGTACCTCTACAGAACCGATATCTGCATTTTTATCAAGATTGAAATATACGTCAAGTGTGTATTCGCCTACGCTGGTACTAGTAGAGTTCATGTACAGCATATTTTCTACACCATTAACTTTTTGTTCGATCGCCTGCGCAACAGATTCCTCAACAACCTCCGCACTAGCACCCACATAGTTCGTAGAAACGGCAATGTGCGGCTTGGTGATATCCGGGTATTGAGCAATTGGCAGGCTGAATCCGGCAATAGTACCAAGTAAGGTAATAAGTATTGCCAGCACTATCGCAAAGACCGGACGGTCTATAAAAAAGCGTGCCACAACTAGTTACCTCCTTAGGATTCTTTCAAAGATACAGCAGTATCCAATTCTGCCTCGGTCATCGGTTCAGGTTTTACCTCAGAACCCTGTTTAATTTTGTTGATGCCTTCGACAACAACCGTTTCGTTGCCTTCCAGACCACTTTCAACCAGCCACAAACGACCAATACGTGGCCCTAATGTAACTTCGCGCATGGATACTTTATTATCATCGCCAAGTACATAAACAAATTTCTTATACATAAGCTCGGTTACAGCACGCTGCGGAATCAGCTTAGCGTCATGTACAGTACCGCTGTTGGCCTGCAGATGAGCAAACATGCCAGGCAGCAGGATCTTAGCAGGATTTGGGAATTCAGCTTTCAGCGACAAAGTACCTGTCCCCTGCGTAATGCTGCGGTTGACCTGATCGACACGGCCTTTTTCAGAATAAGTACTGCCATCGCTCAAAACGATCGTCAGATTTTCCAACGACGCTCCACCTGCATCATTATGAGCGCTCAGAAGTTTTAAATATTCGTTTTCTGCCAGACTGAATTCTACAAATACCGGATCTGTATTAGAAATAGTAGCAAGAACAGTCTGACCGGCAGTAACATAGTTGCCTACAGAAAGATCATTGGTATCTATACGTCCGTCAAAAGGCGCAACGACATTAGTTTCTCCCAGATCAATATTGGCATTTTCCAGCAAAGCCTGCTGTGCATCAACAGCAGCCTGCGCCTGTTCGGCCTCAGCGACCCTGTTATCAAGCTCCTGCTTGGAAACAGCGTTCTGCTCATATAGCTTTTTATAACGCTCCAGATCACGGCTGGTACGAATCAAAGTTGCCTGGGCACTGGCAAGTCCGGCCTGTGCATTCAGAACTTTTGCCTGATATGTACGCTGATCAATAGTAAACAAGGTCTGTCCCGCAGTTATTTTTTCACCGCCCAGGAAATACTTTCCTGTGATCTGTCCACTGACCTGCGCCATCAAATTGACTTCTTTCTGCGCCTGCACAAAACCTGTATAGTCATAAACGATCGGCGTATCGCGTTTGATAACTTCCATCGTTTTAACCAACGTTGCCTGTGGTGCCTGCTGCTCTTTGCTGCAGCCAGCCAAAGCCATCACGGTAAATGCCGCTACCGCAACAGCCAAGGCCTTTTTCCTTCGGCCTTTATCAAAAAAACTCAGCATAAATATATCCTCCTCACGTATTCAAAAAAACGGCTGCGCCCTGTAAAAGGGCGCACGGCTCCGCTATTTTCAAGAATACTCTTATTATAGTTTATCGTAATTATAAACGCAACCGCTATTTTAACCGATTAAAGCCTTTTTTCTTAATTTTTCGTATTTTTTCTCTGTTTTTCACTATTTGCTGACTGACCAGTCAGTTCTCTTTAAAATAATTCCGGTTTCAGTAAAAACTTTTTCAGATCGCTTGCAGCCACCGTTGCTTCCAACCACTCGCCGGTTTCACTTCGCTGACAAAACACAAAATTAGTCCCGTTATAATACCAGCTTTCAGGAATACCTTTACTGAAATCCACCTTATCTTTCTTTGTCAGCAACCTTAAAACAGGAAGTAAATCGGCATCACGTAAATTCAAAACATCACCCAGTGCCAATTGTGCTCCAGTTTGTACATCAATATTTAATGGTATCTTAGCAAAAATTTCTTTTTCACCTTCATCCAGTACACCAAAAAACACCATACTGATAAACTTTTCACTGACGAAGGTCAATGTATAATCAAGTTCGCAGCCTCCAGTTGCCAGATTCTGCAAATAAGGACCAGCAATAATCGCAAAATCTCCATTGAGCTTATTTTGCACCTCAGGCGCCGCAATCGCAGTAAAAACAGGATAAGTTACGCTGCTGCTGTCATGCACCGCCTGCCTCGGTAAAATCCGCCAGTTTTTTTCATTATAGCTGCGATGGAATTTGTCGTCTTTATTTTTGCCGCCGCTGTAAAAAGTTTTACTTTTTAATTTCCAGCCACTGCTGCCATCATATGACCACACCCCGGCCAGCTTCCCAAGCAGGTCTTCCCTGTTTAACCCACTGATGTTTTGCAGCGACAACAGTTCCAAAATCCCGTCCTGCTCCATATCTACAGCAACCAGCGAATGTATTTTCCCGACATACGGGCGTCGATACCCCTTTAATAAGGTACCGTCAACGTCATAAAGCCCACGCTGTTCATAAAACTCTTTCTCTTTGGGAAGCAGTTCATAATTAGTGCTGCCGTCTGCAAAAGCAATTTTACTGCGAAAATCCGGCACAAATTCCGCAGTTGCCGCTACACCTGCATTATCGCTGCCAGTAAAAATCTCCTTCACCGCCTTAGGATCAGCAAAGTCAATGATACGATATTCTATACTGCCATCGTCGCCTCCCTGTCCAACAGACAAAATCAGCTGTTCGCCTCTGCCCGTAAACCTTGCTTTTTCTAAACTGCAGTCGTAACCGCCATTAATACTTGGTACATATGCCGTCAGCAATTCAGAGTCACTGCCTTTTAAAAGCAATAAAAAATCATTCCTGTAACTGCTGCCGCGAGTCATCTGACCACCATACAGTTCCACAGTTTCCAGACTGCCGTTACCGTCAACATCCAGCTGCAACAGCGCCAGCGGTTCCTGCTCATCCTGCTGTGCCGAAGCACTGTTCATACTGACCAGCAGTCCAGCTGCAAACATGGCTGCCGACATCATTTTTTTCAAATTTATGATATTTCCCATGCGGGCCTCCGTTCTAAAAAATACTTTCATCTTTATACATTATACCAATTCCTTTACCTTACTGAAAGTTTTTTCTATTTTTGTCTATAGATATTTAAATATTTATTTAAAAATTCTTCTTTTTTTCTGCAAAAAATACTGCAAAAAACTTGGAGATATTGTAAAATTATGAAAGACATTATTTTGTCTGCACTACATTTTTGTACTTAGCGTACAATATAAGGAAGGGAAATAAATGAAAAAAATCTTGATTTTGTTTACAGCAGTTTGTTTTATGTTCTTGATGGCAGGCTGCGGCGGTGAGGACAAAAAAGCCGCTGACCCCAAAGCAAAAACAGCAGTATCTCTGGGTATGCTTCGCCTTACCAGTTCTGCACCGCTTTTTATCGCTTTAGATAAAGGCTACTTTGCCGAAGAAAACCTTGAAATAGATCAACAGTGGTTTGACGCAGCTCATCCTATTGCTGTGGCTACAGCTTCCTCTAAAGTAGACGTCGGCGCTACCGGTATCACTGCCAGTCTCTTCAATATGGCTGCCAGCGGTCAACAACTTGCTATCGTTGCCGATAAAGGCCGTGAACAAAAAGGCTTTTCTTCCTCAGCACTTTTAGTCACCTCCGATAACTACAACAATGGAATTACCAAGCTCGAAGATATCAAAGGCAAACGCATCGGCATTACTCAAAAAGGTTCTACCTTCCATTATATGCTTGGGCGGATGCTGGAAACCAAAGGATTGACTCTTGAAGATGTGGAGATCGTACCTCTTGGCAAATTGAGTGCTGTTATGGCCGCTCTTGAAAGCAAACAAATCGACGGAGCCATACTCAACGAACCCAATATCACCAAAGTGCAGACTGCAGGCTATGGTAAACTTGTCACCCAAGTCGGTGACGTTATCCCCTATCAAACCTCTGCCCTTTTCTTTTCTCCCAAATTCCTGAAAAATGAAGATGCAGCAGTACGTTTCTTAAGAGCATACAAAAAAGCCTGCAATTACTACTATGATGCAGCTATTGACAATAAAGACCCCAAAAAGCTGGACGAAGTCGTAGGCATTATCGCCAAATATGTTAAAGCTCCTGAAGCTGACATCAAGCTCGGCCTGCCTTATATCGATCGTGACGGCAAACTGCTGGACAGCGATATCCAGACTCAGATAGACTGGTATACTTCTCATGGCATGATCGAGGGCAAGCTTGATCCACAAGCCGTCACCAATACCAGCCTGCTCAGCAAGGCTATGCAAAAATAATTTCTCAACAAAGTTTTCCTTATTTTTATACTTTATCAAACAACACCGGAGGCAGTAGTTTAAATGAAATTAGTTATCGACAATGTCAGCAAAAATTTCATCGATCCTCAAGGCAAACAGCTGTCTGTACTTGAAAACGTCAGCCTGACTGTACACAGCGAGGAATTTGTAGCTTTGGTAGGGCCTTCCGGCTGCGGTAAATCGACTCTGCTCAATCTTACAGCAGGGTTGCTGTCACCAAGCGATGGGAGTATTTATTTCACAGATCTGACGGAAGGCCATACTCCTGCTATGGGCATCGTCTTCCAGGAAACAGGCCTGTTTCCCTGGCGCAGCGTTTATGAAAATATTGCCTTTGGACTTGAAGCCACAGGCGTACCAAAGACAGCACAGAAAGAACGGATCCAGCACTATATCAATTTAGTTGGACTCGGCGGTTTTGAAAAAGCCTTTCCGCACCAGTTATCCGGCGGTATGCGGCAAAGAGTCGGTATCGCCAGGGCGCTTGTCATAAATCCTGACCTCCTTTTAATGGATGAACCATTTTCTGCTTTGGACGCACAGACTCGCACGATCATGCAGGAAGAGCTTGTTACTCTTTGGGAAAAGACCAGACTCAGCACCTTATATGTTACTCACAATATTCAGGAAGCGGTAATGCTGGCTGACAGAGTCGTGCTTTTATCAAGACGCCCCGGTAAAGTCAGCAAAATCCTGACCATTGCAATTCCGCGAGCTGACAGGGAAAAAACTGAAAATACCGCTCAGATAGCCGAATTTATCCGCATCATCTGGGAACATATAAGCAGTGATGCCCGTGCGGCTCTGATGGAGGTGGAAGCTAATGGCTGAATATAAAATCCACAACCGTATGACTCACTGGCAGAAAACTTATCCGGCCTGGATATCTTTCGCTGCGATAGCCTTCTTACTGGCAGTATGGGAAATAATCTGCAGTACAGGTCTGATTTCCTCATTGTTTCTACCGGCACCAAGCGCAATCCTTACTGCACTCGGCAAGCTTATTACAAGCGGCGAAATCAGCCGCAGTCTGACAGCCAGTCTTTACCGCATTCTGCTGGGCTTTGCTTTAGGCAGCATCATCGGTTTGCTGGTAGGGCTCGTTACCGGCACCTCTGCGCTGATGGACCGAATAGGAACACCGATCGTCAATGCCCTTTATCCGATCCCAAAAATCGCTTTACTGCCGCTTTTTATTCTCTGGCTTGGAATCGGTGAATTATCTAAAGTCACTATCATTGCTTTGGGCGTTTTCTTTCCCGTTGCGATGAATACCTATTCAGGTGTCAAAAACGTCGACACATTGCTGATCAAGGTAGCTGTCAGCTTTAATGCCAGCTGGTGGCTGACGATGAAAAGCGTAGTTCTGCCGAGCGCATTGCCGGTAATCTTTGCCGGGCTGCGTCTGGCAGCGGGCACTTCACTGCTGCTGCTTGTAGCTGCCGAAATGATCGCGGCACAAGAAGGTATCGGCGCTTTGATCCTGCATTATGGAGATCTGATGATCACCGACCGTTTAATGGCCGGCGTTATCGTTCTTTCACTCCTGGGACTCATTTTCAATTTAGGTCTGCAATGGCTGGAACATAAAATAGTACCCTGGAAGACCCAAAGCAAATAAACATAAACCCCGCTGCGATTAATCGCAGCGGGGTTTATTTATCCAATTACATACATTCTCTGATAGCTTTCGCCATCCGTTTTACACCTTCGATGATTTTCTCTTCAGGCATATTGGAAAAATTGATACGCATATTACGGTCAGTTTTACCATTAGGGTAGAAGGCATCACCGGTAACGCCGGCAACCTTCATCTCGATACATTTGTGGAAAACCTTATCAGCACTGCAGCCCTGCGGGAAAGTCAGCCACAGGAACAACCCGCCTTCAGGATGTGTCCATTCCGTACCTGCCGGAAATTCTTCCGCCATAGTTTTTAAAATCAGATCGCGGCGTTTTTTATAAAGGGCTTTGATCTCTTCAACATGCTTATCCAAATCATAATTTTCCATATAAGCGTCAGCTATCCCCTGGTCAAAATTAGAGGTATGCAGATCGGCGCTTTGTTTGATTTTTACATATTCACTGACAACGTCCTTAGAGGCAGCGACCCAGCCTAAACGCAGTCCCGGACAGAAAATCTTGGAAAAAGTGCCGAGGAACATAACCAGACCTTTGGTATCCATAGATTTTAAGGACGGTAATATCTCCCCTTCATAACGCAGCTCGCCATAAGGGTTGTCTTCCAGCACAGGCAGATTATGTTTGTTGATCACTTCCATAAACTTTTTGCGGCGTTCCAAACTCCAGGTACGACCGGTCGGATTTTGGAAATCGGGGATAACATAAATAAATTTACAACGGTCGGTAGTGCTTAAGATTTTGTCCAATTCTTCCGGAATCAGACCAACATTATCAGTTGGCACTTCTACAAAAGTAGGCTCATAGGCATTAAAGGCATTAAGTGCACCCAAATAAGAAGGACTTTCACATAAAACAACATCACCGGGATCAAGGAACAATTTACCTGCAAAATCGAGACACTGCTGTGAACCGGTAGTGATCAAAATCTCATCCGGATCAACCTCAGTATGATATTTATCTTTCATTCTGGCAGCAATTTTAGCCCTCAGAGTCGGACGCCCTTCGGTCGTGGCATACTGCAGCAGCTGCTGACCTTCTTTTTCCACCAGGTCATGTGATACTTTAGCTATTTCTTTCACCGGAAACAGTTCCGGTGCCGGTAAACCGCCGGCAAACGAAATAATATCCGGCTGTGCCGTCAATTTTAACAGTTCACGGATTTCAGACGATTGCATACGTTCCATACGTTTAGCAAATTTCATAAGTTCTTCCCCTCCAACATTATTAGTTTGTACAATAATAGTAGCTACTTTGTACGTTTATAATTAAAAATTCTATCACTCTTACTGGAGCAAGTCAACGTATAAAATCAAAACGCAACAACTTTCTCGATTATTTGTTTACATTTGTCTTTTTAAAGCGCACCTTTTGCATCAGAGAATAAAAAAGAGCGGCTTTTAGCCGCCCTTTTATTATTCTTAGTACATACCACGATATTTCATAGCTTCTGCCAAATGACCCAAAGCTACAATATAAGCCGCTGTACGCATATTAACTTTATGCTCCTTGGCAGTATCGTAAACTTTCTTGAAAGCATCTATCATCAGACTTTCCTGTTTTTCGATAACTTCTTCTTCAGTCCAGAAATAACGATACAGGTTTTGTACCCATTCGAAATAACTTACAGTTACACCGCCGCCATTAGCGAGGATATCAGGTACAACGAGAATACCTTTTTTGTCAAGAATCTTATCTGCATCAGGAGTTGTCGGTCCGTTAGCACCTTCAACGATTACCTTGGCCTGTACCTTGGCTGCGTTGGCTTTAGTCAGCTGCAGTTCCATTGCACACGGAGCAAGGATCGTAACATCCATAGCCAGCAGTTCTTCATTGCTGATGGGTTTTGAACCTTTATAACCCACAACGCTGCCTGTTTTCTGCAGATGTTTTTCAACATCATAAGGATTCATACCTTTGGGATTATGGATGGCACCGTTGATATCACTTAAAGCAACGATCTTTACACCCATATCATGGATCAGTTTAGCAGTCCAGCTGCCAACATTACCAAATCCCTGCACAGCGCAGGTAGCCTGCTTCGGCTTAATACCCAAAGCTTTGATAGCCTCGCCGGCAGCTACCATAACGCCGCGTCCGGTAGCTGCGTTTCTGCCTAAAGAACCACCCAGACAGATCGGTTTGCCGGTAACGAAACCCGGTTCAAACTGGCCTTTAATCTTGCTGAATTCATCCATCATCCAGCCCATGATTTTAGCATTGGTATTCATATCAGGTGCCGGGATATCCATTTTCTCGCCGATGATCGGAGCGATCCTGTCAATAAAGCCGCGAGTCAAGCCTTCCAGTTCTCTTTCAGAAAGTTTAGAAGGATCAACAACTATGCCGCCTTTGCCGCCGCCGTAAGGTAAACCTGCAACTGCGCATTTGCAGGTCATCCAGAAAGCCAGAGTCTTTACTTCGTCCATGTTGACTCCGGGATGATAACGAACGCCGCCTTTAGCCGGCCCCATAATGGTGCTGTGCTGACTGCGATAACCGGTAAATACTTTTGTAGTTCCATCGTCCATACGAACAGGAATGGAAACCTCCAGAGTACGTTCAGGAGTTGCGATAATGTCCGCAGCACTCGGGTCAAGTTTCATGACCTCAATTGCTTTGTTCAGAGGAATTTTTGCCATTTCAAACAGATTCATAATGATGCCTCCTTTAAATATTTTTTAATTTAAGCATAATTTTATTACATTTCTAGTTATCCCTACATTCCAAAATACATAGTTGAATTTTGTATAATGTATCCCCTCAGCTTTATTATAACTCTAAGCACAAGCGGCAGTCTAGCTATTTTTATACGCACAAAGAAAATTTTTTGAAAATTTTAGCAATTTATACACTTTCTGCAAATTTATGCATTTTTAATATTTTCCACATCACAAACGAGGAAATTCCTCGTAAAGCTTCCCAAAATCCAAACCGCAAACGACCTTATTTTTGTATTGTTCCCGTAAATCTTCCATGCCATTGCGCAAATGCTTCGAACTGATACCATATTCTATTGAAAGATAGGCTTCCACAAAAGCTGCCAGATGGTCGCAGCATTTTAACACAGTACCATCAACGGCCCTATATCCCTTACCGTTCTCATTATATTTTAGCCCAATCTCTTCCGGCCTGCAGGTAATCTTCTCACCGTCAACAACAGCCCGGTTACTGAATTCATCTTCAGTAAAGTACAGGATATCCTCATGCCAGCTATGCGGTAGCAGCGGCAGCAATTTTTCTGCAACCTGACGTTTTTCAATATCCTTGATCAGATCGTCCAGCCCCTGGATTGAGCGTTTGATCGGCGAAATAATGTCGCGGGTCAGCACCTCAGGCAGGTCGTGGAATAATCCACACAGAAAATCATTGACGATACGCTCATCTGAAGCCTGCATTTTTACAGCACAGAAATATGCCAGAGCAGCTACGATCAGCACATGGCCCATTACTGAAGTTTCCGGCACACGCGGAGACTGCGCCCAGCGTTTCTGAAAACGCAGCTGACCTACCAGATCAACAAACTTGCTGGTTTTACCTTTCAGCGACAATTTCTGCACTCCTGCAAGATCATAGTGATCCTCGATCTCACTTTCTATAGCCGCTTTCGTTTCCTCAACACCGTAAATGCCCTGATTGAAATGATAAATAATACCAAATTCCCACTGAGTGGCCAGATAATGTGCAGCACGCAGAAGTTTCTTTTCCATATAATTTTCCTGTGGTTCATCAAAATGTCTCTGCATTTTAGCCATAAAAACAGGATCCAGATCAGGTATCCGCTGCCGCAGTTCCTCATAAACCCAACTATTGAGTTTTTTACCATGCACACGCATCAATTCATGGAACACCGGCGGCTTGATATCAGTCAGCACGATCCGATGCAGAAATTCAAAAATACCGCCTTCGATCAGTACTCGCCAGTTCAGTTTTGCCTGATGATCCTGCTCCTCATACTTTGCAAGCACATACAAAATCATCATTTTATGCGCTTGCTTATCCAGCTCCGTGAAGCCGTTAGGACGGATGTGATCGTTCCAGCGCTGAATGTGCGCCGCTTCATATAAAAATTCTACAAAAACCTTATTCAGCATTTACTTCCAATCCTTTCATTATTTATAAAGCAGATACGGCCGCACCTGCTCAGCAAACTCCTGTGCTTCCCTGTCCCAACGCGGCAGCAGGCGCTCTAATGGCACCCCCACGCGCAAAGCCGTTTCGCCCAGGGCAATATCTATTTTATAGCCTTTACCGCCATAGCGGGCCGGGTAAACAACCTTGTCAGGATACAGTTCTTCAATGCAGCGCAGGATATTCGCCCCGGTAAGCGCGGCACGATATATCTCCGCATCAGTAATATAAATTTCCACACCCTGGCACAGCTCTTTTGCAAACGCTCCGTAAGCTGGAATAAAAGCCGCCGGTCTGAAATACACGCCTGGCAGCTGCAAACTGTTCAATTTATCCGCAACCGCATCTTTTTCAGCAAAGGGAGCACCTACATAATAAAATGGTTTTGTTGTTCCGATACCAACCGAAAGGTTAGTATCCCCCAAAATACCCGTAGTCACGTAATATAAAGCCGTAGCAGCTGTAGGTATCTGCGGCGAAGTGCCTACCCACGGCAGCCCCGTATCCTGCCAGTACATTTTCCGCTGCCAGCCCTTCATCGGAATCACCGTCAAATCAAGGCCAAGCTTCTGCGTATCGTTGATATATCTGGCATATTCCCCGATAGTCAGTCCATGACGCAGAGGCACCGGATAAAGGCCGATAAAGCTTGCCTGTTCTTGACGCAGCAGCGGCCCCTCCATCAATCCCCCAATCGGGTTGGGACGGTCGAAAACAACAAACTTTTTACCGGCTTTAGCACATTCTTCCATAGCATAGGCCATAGTTGAAACATAAGTATAATGCCGGGCACCCACATCCTGAATATCAACAGTCATCACATCGATCGCATCCAGCATTGCCGGCGTTGGCCGTCTTGCCGCTCCATACAGACTGTATACCTTCACACCTTTGTATTCAGCGCCGTCCACATCGTCTCCGGCAGCCACGGCGCCGAACAAACCATGCTCCGGCACAAAAATCCCTGTCAGATCAGTATGCGCCAGTAAAATATCCTCACTGCTGCGCAGCTTACTGTCAACACCGGTCTGATTTGTAATCAGACCCACACGCTTCCCTGCAAACAGCTGCTCATACTCGCCGATGCGTTCGATCCCTAACGTTACCGTCGGTCCATGCACAGATTTTTTATCCTGATCACGCCTGCCGGCATCAGCGCAGCCGGTTATTAAAACAACTACCAACAAAATCAATGCCAGTATCAATCGTTTCATTAATAAAAAGCCTCCAAATTTTGGAATTTTTCCGCAAAAAATCATCAAAAACTGTCATTATTGCGTATGAGTATCAATATTCTCTGTTTTTTAGCAAAATACCTCTAAATTTTACAAAAAATTATTGAATTTTTGGGTCAAATCTGTATATAATAAGTTGTTATCTGCATAAGGATAAAATCTGCATTACGAAAGGTTGTGACAAGCAAAAAATGAAAGAAATGGTCCGTTTACAGGGAATCACAAAAAAATTTGGTAATAACGTCATTATCCCCTCTCTCGATCTGACAATTTACGATGGAGAATTTATTACGTTGCTCGGTCCTTCCGGCTGCGGCAAAACCACTTTGCTGCGCATGATCGCCGGCCTGGAAACTCCTACCGAGGGCAGTATCTATCTGGACGACGAAAACGTCACTGCCTTGCCGCCCTATAAACGTGATGTGAATATGGTATTTCAACATTACGCGTTATTCCCTCACATGACTGTTGAGGAAAACATAAAATTCGGCCTGATGATGAAAAAAGTTCCTGCCGATGAACAAAAGGAACGTGTTGCTCAGGTCCTTTATCTTACCCAGCTCGAAGAGTTCCGCAACCGCCGTCCCCAGCAAATGTCCGGCGGACAGCAGCAGCGTGTCGCAATTGCCCGCGCTTTGGTCAACAATCCCAAGGTCCTCTTACTGGACGAGCCTTTGGGCGCGCTGGATTACCAGCTGCGCAAAAATCTGCAGCTGGAACTAAAAAACCTTCAGCGCGGTCTGGGTCTGACCTTCATCTATGTAACGCACGATCAGGAAGAGGCATTGACGATGTCTGACCGCATCGTCGTAATGAATAAAGGCGTTATCGAACAGGACGACAATCCTGATAATATTTATCATTATCCTTCCACAAAATTTGTTGCCAAATTCATCGGCGAAAGTAATTTCTTCGATACTGAAACTGAAACTTTGGCCCTGCGGCCGGAAAAGCTGAACCTCTGCGAAGAAGCTGAAAGCGAAGACAAAGCCGCAGCGCATCCCGAGCCTGCTTTTTACGGCACCGTCGTCGATGTTGTCTTCTACGGCACTATCGACAAAGTCTTTGTCCGTCTTGACAACTCGAACCAGACCGTAGTCGCATATCAGTACTTTGACGACGTCAAACGCTGGACGCCCGACGAACGCGTCGGCATCTGGTGGTACGAAAGAGACGAGGTGAAAGTACAGCGATGATGAAAAACGGTAAACTGCTGGTAGCGCCGGCCCTGCTCTGGCTCAGCATCTTTTTCGTTATACCGCTGCTGATCGTCGTTGCAGTGTCCTTTGCCGGACGCACACCGTATGGACAGGTCATCTTTTCTTTTACCATTGATAACTACCTGCGGTTTTTGGAACCCTTATACCTTAAAATTTTTGCAGATACCCTGGTCGTAGCTATCGTAACTACGCTTGCCACGATCCTGATGGGTTACCCGCTGGCCTATACCATAGCCCAGCTGCCTAAAAAATGGCAGCAGCCAGGTCTGATACTGGTCATGATCCCTTTCTGGATCAATTTTCTGATCCGTTCCTATGCCTGGGTCATTATCCTGCGTTCACAGGGCGTAGTCAATACGCTGCTGTTGAATCTGGGCCTTATCGACCAGCCGCTGCAGATGCTTTACAATGATATGGCCGTTATGCTTGGTATGGTCTATGCACTGCTGCCCTTTATGGTGCTGCCGATCTATGTATCTATCGAACAGCTGGATACCCGGCTTTTAGAAGCAGCATCCGATCTGGGTGCCAAACCGCTGACAGCCTTTCGTAAAGTTACTCTGCCCCTGACCATGCCCGGTATTGCTGCCGGTACAATTCTGGTCTTCATTTCTTCGCTGGGGATGTTCGTTGTTCCCGACGTTATGGGCGGAGCTAAATCGGCGCTCATCGGCAATCTCATCCAAAACCAGTTCCTGTCAGCCCGTGACTGGCCCTTTGGCTCGGCGCTCTCCATAGTGCTGGCCGTACTGAGTCTGGTGCTAATCATCCTGTACTACAAAGCTCTGCAGGCACAGGAAGGAGGTGACGGCGATGCAAAAGACGTGGCGTAGCCATCTGATGGTAGCCTATTCTTTGGCTATTCTGGCTTTCCTTTATCTGCCGCTGCTGATCCTGGCCATGTATTCTTTCAACGAATCAAGGATCAACGCCGTCTGGACAGGCTTCACCTTCAACTGGTATGAAGCTCTTTTCCAAAACCGCCGCGTTTTAGAGGCACTCACCAACAGCCTTTTTATTGCTGTGATCTCTACAATAGCCTCGACTACGCTGGGCACGATAGCCGCTATCGCGCTCAATCGTTACCAATACAAGTACAAACCTGTCATCAACGGCCTCTTATACCTGCCGATCCTGATCCCGGAAATCGTTATGGGTCTTTCCCTGCTGGTACTATTTGCTCAGGCACAGGTACCGCTTGGTAAAACCACCCTTATCCTTGCACACATCACCTTCTGTGTTTCCTTCGTTGTCATCACTGTCAACGCCAGACTGGAAGGTATGCGGCATGAACTGGAACAGGCAGCAATGGACCTGTATGCGACTCCGTGGAAGACCTTCCGCTACGTCACATTACCGCTGGCACTGCCAGGTATCGTGGCCGGCGCTCTGATCGCCTTTACGCTATCTATCGACGACTTTATTATCAGCTTCTTTGTGGCAGGTCCCAATTCTACTACGCTGCCGCTTTACATCTACGCTATGGTCAAACGCGGCATCTCACCCGAGATCAACGCCCTATCCACACTGCTGATGTTCGCAACGATCACGCTGGTCGTGATCGCTCAGATCCTGCAGCCGCAGCACACATCTGATAAAAACTCCGATTGATATCACAACTAACTGTGATACAATATAAACAACAAATAAAATAATGAAAGGGTGATCCGACAATGAAAAAACTTTTTGTTTTCCTCATCGCTGTTTTAACGTTGGCTCTCATGGGCTGCGGCGGTGACGCTCCCAAAAAGGACGCAGCAGCTCCCGCCGGCGGCGACAAGCAAGTGCTGAACCTGTTCAGCTGGGCCGACAATTTCGATCCGGAGGTCATTGCCGAATTTGAAAAGCAAAACAACTGTAAAGTAAATTACGACGTTTTTGCCAATAATGAAGAACTGCTGGCCAAGATCCAGGCCGGCGGCGCGCAATACGACCTCATCCAGCCCTCCGATTACATGGTAGCAACTATGCTGAAACTGAACCTTCTGGAAGAGCTGGATCTTGATAAAATACCCAATGCCAAAAATATCGTCAGCAGCTTGAAGGCTCCTGTTTACGATCCTACCGGCAAGCATTCCCTTGTTTACACCTGGGGCATTACCGGCATCGTCTACAACAAAAATTTTATCAAAGAAACTCCCACCTCATGGGAAGACCTGTGGAACCCGGATTATAAAGGCCGCGTGATTCTGCTTAACGACAACCGTGAAGTTATCGGTATGGCACTGAAGAAAAACGGCTATTCCAACAATTCCACTGACCAGGCTCAGGTAGAAAAAGCTTTTAATGACCTGAAAACGCTGGCTCCAAACGTACTGGCTTTCGACACCGATACTATCAAGCAGAAATTTATCGCAGAAGAAGCCTGGATCGGTACTATGTGGTCAGGTGATGCTTCCTACACCTACAAAGACAATAAAAACATCGGCTTTGTGATCCCCAAGGAAGGCGCTACCATCTGGGCAGACACCTTTGCTATTCCCAAAGGCGCTAAAAACAAAGCTTTAGCTGAAAAATTCATCAACTTCATTTACGAACCCAAGATCAGCGCTAAAAACTACGAATATATCGGCTATAACGACCCTAACGAAAAAGCAATGGAATTCCACAGTGAAGAATTCCGCAACGATCCCATGCTCAAGGTCGGTATGGATAACATCGACAAAGGCGAATGGCTCATCGATATCGGCGAAGCCCTGCCTATGTATGACCGTTATTGGACTGAACTCAAAACCGCTAAATAAACACGTAGCGACCTCTGTTTATTTAACTCTGCTTTAAGATCAGGCTGTCTCCCATGAGGCAGCCTTTTTTATAACACATTAAAGGGGAAGTGTTTAGCTTTATGAAAAAACTTACATATTTACTGACCGCTCTCTGCTTTGCCGTTCTGCTGGGCGGCTGCGGATCGGACAACTCAGCTAAAGATGCCGGAGCGCCCCAGGTCCTGAACCTTTACGGGTGGGCAGATTATTTTGATCCCGATGTTATATCTGATTTTGAAAAGCAAAACAACTGCAAAATCACCTATGACGTTTTTTCTAACAATGAAGAACTGCTGGCTAAAATGCAGGCAGGCGGAGCCCAGTTTGATATCATCATGCCTTCCGACTATATGGTAACTACCATGCGCAAGCTGGATATGCTGGAAAAACTGGATCTTGCCAAGATCCCCAATGCAAAATATATCAGTGCTGACCTGCGCAAGCTGCCCTTTGACCCGACCGGCGAATATACCCTGCCTTATACCACCGGCATCACCGGTATCATCTATAACAAAAAATATGTCAAAGAAACTCCTGCCAAATGGGACGATCTGTGGAACCCGGAATATAAAGGACATGTACTGCTTTTGAATGACTGCCGCGAAGTTTTCAGTGTAGCCCTGAAAAAACATGGCTGGTCTAATAACAGCACTGACCCGGCTCAGGTAGAAGCAGCCTTCAAAGACTTGAAGCAGCTCAACAGCAGTGTTATTGCCTACGATACCGAAAATCTGAAACAAAAGTTTATTGCTGAAGAAGGCTGGATCGGTATTATGTGGTCAGGCGACGCCGCCTTTACCTACAGAGAAAATAATAATGTCGGTTTTGTTGTCCCAGATCAGGGCTCACTGATCTGGTCAGATAACTTCGCCATACCCAAGGGCTGTAAAAATAAAGAACTGGCCGAGAAATTTATGAACTATATGTACGACCCCAAGGTCAGCGCTAAAAACTGGGAATTTATGAACTGCGCCAATCCTAATGACGAAGCACTCAAATATCATTCCCAAGCCTATCTTGATGACCCCATGCTGAAAATTGGCAAAGAAAGCATCCCCAAAGGCGAATGGCTGACCGATATCGGCGACAGTATCACTATGTACGACCGTTACTGGACTGAGCTGAAAGCTGGTCAATAATAACAAAACAGGTTCACCGCTAAAGCGGTGAACCTGTTTTTATTAACCTGCATCTCAGCCAATCAGCTGCAGCAGTTCATCGATATTCTTTTTACCAAAGCTGATCTTATCATTATAAATCAGACAAGGCACACTCATAATTTTATATTGCTCGCGCAGCTCCGGGAACAAATTGATATCAAATACATCTATTTCGATCCCGTCATTTTCAACTGCCAGCCTGCCGGCTGCCATTACCAGCTCGGGGCACATCGTACAGGACAATGAAATGACCACCTGCAGCTTTTTCCTTCCGCTCAGCGCTTTGACCGCAGCCAACTGCTCCTCACCGATAGCCTGACCCGGCCCGGCCGCATTATACAGTGTCACGATAAATGAATTAAACTCATGACCTCCCGGCACACCGTGAAAACGGAATCCTAAAGACGTTCCGTCCGCACGGCAAACCTCGATATACGGCAGCCCGTTTGCAGCCTCCCCGGCTTCTTCCCAGCGCAGATGAGCGCTTAAGGGTGTCAGCTCGTTTAAAAAGCCGCGTATTTCTGCCGCCGCCCGGCTGTTATCCAATGCGGCCCGCAGTAATAAATCATCTGTAAATTTTGCAAAAACAGGCGTCAGCTGCGTTTTAATAGCTTCCGAAATAAACGCGCCGTCATCGGCAGCAGCTGCTTCCGTCTGCTTAACTGCCGGCTCCGCGATTTGCTTTTTAGTTACTGCAAAACGCGGCAGCTTCAACTTATCGTGCAGCTGTGCAGCATATTTCTCAAGCGAAGTAGCCGCTTTGGCGCCGTCAGACACCGCTGTGACCACCTGCCGCAGATTTTTGATGCATAAGTCACCGGCGCCATAAACGCCGTCCAGATTAGTCTTTTGATCCATATCGGTGACCAGATAACCTTCACAGTCAGTTTCCAGACCGTTCAACAGCGGGCCGCCTACAGGAACATACCCGGCAAAAACAAATACGCCGAAGGTCGCGTCACTGGTCTCATAACGTGTACGTTCACCGGTCTTGCAGTTTTCATAAACAGCATAACGCAGTACGTCTCCTCCGCCGACTTCCAGCATAGCAGTATTATACAGTACTGTTATCTGCTCGTGCCGTTTCACTTCATCGGCGATCGACCCGGCACAGGTAAAATCATCACCGCGCACCAGCACTGTCACATGCCGCGCATAACGGGTCAGAAAAATCGCTTCTTCGGCAGCAGCAAAACCACCGCCCACAACAAATACATCCAGGCCAGTAAAAAATTCGCCGTCACAGGTAGCACAATATGCTACGCCGCGCCCGCGGTATTCCGACTCGCCTGTGAAACCCACCTGCCGTGGCACGGCTCCCATAGCCATGATCACACCCAGCGACTTAAAGGTTCCCTTATCGGTATGCACCTCTTTGATATCGCAGTCCAGCTTACTTTCCAAAGCCTCTGCCAGTAAAAACTCCGCCCCGAAGCTTTCTGCCTGCAGACGCATCTGCTCAGTAAGCTCTTTACCCGTAGTTTTTAAAACGCCCGGATAATTTACCACCTCGGAAGTAATCGTGATCAGACCGCCGATCTTCTCTTTTTCGATAACCAGCGTCTTATACTTGGCCCGAGCCATATAAACGGCAGCGGCAAGGCCCGCAGGCCCGCCGCCGATGATGATGACATCATACATCCGGTCCATGATCAGATAATCCCTACCAGATCAAGGCTGGGTTTCAAAGTGCTTGCGCCAGGCTGCCATTTGGCAGGGCAGACCTGATCGCCATGTTCGGCAACAAACTGCGAAGCCTGCACACGGCGCAGCAGCTCATCAGCATTACGTCCGACATTGCCGGCAATAACTTCATAAGCTACGATCCTGCCTTCCGGATTAACGATAAAGCTGCCTCTTTCGGCCAGGCCGTCAGCTTCGATCATCACATCGAAATCTCTTGCCAAAGCCCCGGTCGGGTCAGCCAACATCGGATACTGTATTTTTTTGATCGTATCCGATGCATCATGCCATGCCTTATGGACAAAATGAGTATCGCAGGATACGGAATAAATCTCGCAGCCGATTTTTTTGAATTCTTCGTATTTATTCGCCAGATCCTCTAACTCAGTCGGGCACACAAAGGTAAAATCAGCCGGATAGAAAAAGAACACCGACCATTTCCCTAAAATATCTTTTTTGGTAACCTCTTTAAAATCGTTGCCTACATAGGCCTGAACCTTAAAATCGTTAACTTCCTTGTTGATCAATGACATAATCACTGCCTCCTTATATAAAAATAAATTCAGTCGTTTTAGTTAGCGTTTGCTAACGCACCTTTAATATAACATATGTCATTTAAAAACGCAAGGGAAATTTATTTGAAATTAATAATTATTATTGCAATCGTTTTATACCCCCATAAACCAAACGCTAATAAATAAAAACTTATACAACTTCCTTCCGTCAAAAAAAATTTACAGCCAGTATCTTCTGCTTACAACGTTAGTATTGAGTTGCTCTGAGAGCTGAAAAATATTATCATTTTAAAAATCAAAGTACAGGAGCTGAAAATATGACAATCATAAAAAATAACAAACCAAATCAGCGATATGAAACCTACTTCATATCGCTGATTTTTATTTTACTGAACTTATTTTAGTACGCTTGTTTAAGACAACTGCAGCAGCTTCAACAACAGACGTATTTCCTCCAGCGAATAAACTTCCTGTTTCGCAGTATTCTTGTCCTCATTCCTCACCGGTTCAGACTTTACCTTACACTGTGCTTCCACTCGTTTCGCTATCGTTACTGCATTCACACCTATAATGCATTCCAACGAGCAGCCCAAAACATTGGCGACCCGCAGCAACAGTTTCAGACTGATCTGCACGTTATTATGCTCGATATTGCATAAATGTGTCTGACTGATGCCAATACGCCTGGCCAGCTCTGCCTGAGTAATCTGGCTGGCATTACGCAGGATCTTGATATTGCTGCCAAGCCGCAGCAGACATTTTTCTTCGTACATAGTCCACCTCAGACTTTTAAAAACTATAGTTTATCTGCAGGCCGCCGCTAAACCCTCTCCGTTTGCCAAAATGGCCCTGCGCTCCTAAATCCAGCGTTATCTTATCAGTTTTAGAAGGCTTCAGGCGTATACCCATTTCTACTATCCCACTGCTGCCCTTAAGTGACGGCGCCGCTAAATCAGCTCCTGCCACCGCCATATCCGCCGCGCCATCAAACTCATACTCCCAGGCAACGCCGCCGTAATAACTCACATCTGCAGTTACCTGTTTTGTCAGCCTGCCGCCAATCTGCATCCTGCTGCTTTTAACAGCTGCCGTAGTCACCTGTTCGCCCAAAACTTCAAAATCCGAACCCTGCTGATGTGTATAAAAGTATTTTCCATAAATATCCAGGCTTGTATTTTTGCTAAGCTGCCGCTGCTGCCCCAAGCCTAAATATGCTCCGTAATAAGTGCTGCGGTCCTCGTAACTGCCAATTCCTCCGTTATAAGCAAAACCGCCGAATTTATTCTTGATGCTGCCTGCACGCATACTGGCTTCACCATACATACCGCCGGCCGAATCAAAACGTGCTAATATGCCGCCGCCGTTGTAAGTAGCGTCACCGTCACCACGTACAGCTCCGTCAACTCCGTCATTATGGGTGCTGTAGTTGGAATGGCCGTTTTCAAAGAATGCTCCCCAGTGCCACACGCCATTATCCACTGTTGTCTTTTGCGCCAGTCCGGCAATAAGGCTAAAACCATTGGCTTTAACAAAGGAGCCTGTATTGTAACGAATGCTGCTGCCACCCGTAATGGCAAAGCCATAGGTGTCTTTTACAACGTCTTCGCCATTGAATTTAACCGCCCCAAAGCCCTGGTCTATCAGCAGGTCGCTGCTTTGATTGAGCAGTGCCACACCGGCGGCGCGGCTTTCAGCCAAAGCGCGGGCATTAGCTGTATCTGCTTCTTTTCCTGTTACTGTAACAACGATTTTATCACTCTGTCCCTTAACTTCTTCAAAGTCATAGCTGATAAATTTATTACTGCTTTTTTTCAGTGAACTTTGATCTAATGCTGTGCTGTTCGTTATTACGCCAGCATTAGCTGTAAGCAAAGTTATCTGCTTCCCTACCTGCAGTCCGTCGTCAGCGGCAATAAGCCTGACGGTCGTATTTGCCAGATCGTCTGCCGCTCCGTTAGTAATGGTCAGGGCTTTGCTGTTATCGGCCAGTGCCGATACTCCTAAAACATCGATGTTTTTGATGGCTTTAATATTGCCGCCTGTATTTTCAAAGCGAAGCGTATTGCCTGTTTTCGCATTGCCACTGTTGGAGGAGCCGCCGTAGATGGTTCTGCCAGACAGATTTACCGCGCCTCTGATCGTGATGCTGTTGTTATTGGCGTTGCCCATACCAGTATAGCCGCCGTAGATATCGCCGCCGATCGTTCCGCTTTCAATAAGTATGCTGTTACTGTTGGCGTTGCCCATACCAGTATAGCCGCCGTAGATATCGCCGCCGATCGTTCCGCTTTCAATAAGTATGCTGTTACTGTTGGCGTTGCCCATACCAGTATAGCCGCCGTAGATATCGCTGCTGACAGTGCTGCCGTTAATGATCTTTACTGTGTTGCTGCTGGCTGAACCTGAACTAAAGTTTCCTGTTGAGGAATATCCTCCCATGACCTGGGATGCTATAGTACCGCCGCTGATAGTTACTTCATTGCTATCGGCGGTGCCTGTAAGTGCATAACCACCGAATACCGTCCCGGTATATTGGGTGGCAGTGCTGTTTACTGTCCCGCTGACTATTACTTTATTACCGCTGGCACTGCCGGAAGTACTGCCGTCACCTTTGGCATAACCGCCATAAACAACGCCGCCTACAGTTCTGCCTGTGCTCAGCTCTACTGTATTACCATTTGCCGAGCCGGCAGCGGCTGTTGTCTGGCCTCCGTACACTGACCCTCCAAGGTTGCCGCTGCCTTGGATCTGCACTGTATTGTTATCAGCACTGCCTTTAGCTGAAACGCCACCGATAATATTGCCGCCTACAGTGCCGCCGTTGCCGATGCTGACCGTATTCTGGCTGGCATTGTCTGTAGTGCGACTGCCACCTGCATAGCCGCCATAAGTATAGCCGGTGACACTACCTGTTATTTCAAGCCTATTGCTATCAGCACCGCCTTTAAGAGAATAGCCGCCCATGACATTATCGCCAGCAGTGCCGCTGACAGTGACCGTATTACTATTGGCAGTACCCACGCCGCTGCCTAAATTATTGGACCACCCACCAACCAACGCGCCTGTTACCGTGCCCGCAACATTCACTGTATTTTCGTTAGCGCTGCCATATGCACTGATCCCGCCGCGGATCGCGCCGGTGACTTTGCCACCGACCGTTACTTCGACTTTATTCCCCTGCGCCACACTGCCGGCCACGCCGGATTTCCCGGTAGCAAACCCTCCGGCAATGCTGTTGCCCACGGTAACATCGCCGCTGATGATGACCTGATTGTTTTTAGTCAGCGATAATCCGTTCACAGCATTTTTATCAGAATAGCCGCCGTAAATATAATACGCTTTGACGGTCGCGCCCTGATCGACTGTGATCTTATTGTCGCTGGCCTCTCCCGCAGAGGCAGAGCCGCCTAAAATTTTTGTGCCGCCACTGCTAGTGTTAGAAAGTCCCAGCGTTACATTGCCTTTTATTTCGATGGTGTTGTTATTGGCGTCGCCGCCTTTCAACCCGCCACTACCGCTCTTTACACCGCCGCCATACAGTTGCTTAACATCTGTCATGCTCACTGTCCCAGCGCCGGTTTTACCCAGTATGACTTTGTTGCCGTTCGCGCTGCCTTGGCCAACTACTGTCCCGCCATAAATTTGTTCTAAATCAATAGCACTGCCGCTTTTAAGGCTTTCGATAGTAAGAGTGTTGCTCGTTGCATCGCCGATACCGTTGGCACTGGTATCACCGGTAGCTATATAAAAAACACCGCCGACACGACCGCCATATGCTATATTAGCGCTGGAATTTATCAATGTAACCTTGTTGTTGGTCGCCGCACCATTGGCATTAGCACTCTCTGTAAAAATTTCACCGCCAACTACTACATAACTTATTTCACTGTTCGTAATTTGCACTTCATTATTACTGGCAGTGCCGACGTTAGTGTGGCCACCGCACACGTTGGAGGAAATAGTGCTGTCGGTTATAGTAACAACACTGTTTTTAACATCGCCTACCTTGCCCCAGCCGCCGCATAAACTGCCGCTGCTTTTACTGTTGCTAAAGGTTATCTTATTACCATCTGCAGCTCCGCTGCCTGCATAGCCGCCATAAATAATGCTGTTGCCAAAAGGAGTGTTATGCTTATAGCCGCTCACAGAAACGCTGTTGCCCGTAGACGCACCACCAGCCGAATAACCGCCATAAACACCCTTGAGCCCGGTCAGGCTGCTGCCAATAAAAATATCGGCATTGTTCAGCGTTACAGACCCACCTGTCGCAGCTGTACCATCATCATACTTCCAGCCGAAAAGACTGGTATCGCTAAGCGTTTGATTTTCTTTTATGATAGCACCGCTAGCACTATTGCCTGTTACTTCGTTGACATTTGCAGCGTCAGCTGCAGACATCCCTCCTGCGTATACCAATGTCATAGCCAGCAACGTATGCGTAACTGCGTTTTCCAATCCACACTTGTCTTTCATCCTTATATACACCTCCATTTTTTTATATGTTTTTATCGTTCAACTACTATTAAATCCGCTTTTTGTTTGTTGTTTTTAAGCTTTAGATTTATTATTTTTGAAATCAAAGTTAATATTTATTCTTATAAGTAATATTTTAATAATTATAGCACGTTTGTACCCCCCCGCAAGACACTGCTTTGAACTTGTGTAAAACGCCTGCGAGTCTTGCCCGGCGCATTCCGCCAGCGGCTTTACAACTGTCGGCGTCTGCGCGTTTTTTACATTGCTTACTGTATATTCTGCCCGATTGCGGCTGCGTAATTAAAATCTACAATAAAAAATGCCTGCACCAGCAGGCAGGGTAAAATAAAAAACGCAGACTATACAGTCTGCGTTTACATTTCATTTGCAATTAATTATATTATGATTTTGTCCCGTCCTGTGTTTTCATATCTATCAGAGGTTCATATCCGACCGGCGGCTCTGCTGCCAGCCACTGCTGCTTACGGTCACCGGCTGCAAACAGATGCGAATCGAACCACATATAGAAGAATTTTTCAGCCGGCACAACAACGTAGCCGTCCTGTAAATGATCGGCCGTATCATAAGGATCAGCCATAATCAGTACGTCACTGCTGGTTATGTCATCCGTGCCCATTGTGTCATAGCCGATAATAACACGCCAATGCCCGCCCCAGTCTACATTTTCCACCATAATAGGTACATTGCGTTTAAGATGCTCGACTACAAATGCTTTGAATTCCTGTGTATTCTGCGGTGTTTTATCTTTATCAGCTGACGAAGTTACCTGCCAGCCTTTTTTCTTAAAATATTTGACCATACCTTTAGTATTAGTCCCGGTATAGGACTTTGTCCCCATAATCTTGCCGATCGCCAGTTCATCTTCCTCGCTGCGTCCCTGAAAATGTTCGACCACCATCAATGCAGCGGCAGGGCCGCAGGTATATTCGGTAGTTTGCTGGTAGGTACGGAACTTCGGCAGCAGCACAAGCGAATCAGTAGGCTGCATATTATAAAAATCGAGCTGCTGAAAATAAGGCGATTTCGGCACATTGGCCAGTCCATTGTAGGACGACGCCCCGGCACTTTTGGTATCATAATTTGACGGATATGGTATCTGATTTTCATTACTCATACCCAGCATCAGCAACGCTGATGCTGCAACAAGCAGTGCGGCAAACAATTTCTTTTGTGGCATTAGCTTCCCTTCTTTCTAGTGACGTTTCTGCCAGCCTCTGACTGCTTCCTCTAAAGCAGACCTTTCGTTAGGCAGATTGGTGCTTTGCACTCTCTGTAATAAATATCGCATAGCGTCCCTGATCTTGCTTTTATCTTCTAACAGCGCAAGCACATCATGGCCGCTGATCGCCAGATCCTTAGTATGAACAGGCATTTTACTGCGGGCCAGTTCCAGCACCGCCGTTCCCAAAGCACGTCCTTCCGCCATCAGTTCGGTATTCTTACCGGCGTGGGTCGCACCCATATCTGCTAAAAATACTGCTACCAGCTGTTCAAAAGCAGCAGTCATTTCATGACTATCTTTAAAATTACCGCCGGCCGCCTCGCTGCGCAGCCAACGCAGCAATGTACGTTCACCCGTTACCAGCATCGGTGCGAAGCGCATATGCCTTGACACCAGCCATACTACTCTTTGCACAAAAGGAGCCGGATAACGCAGCCGACTTAAAATAACTTCTGCCATAACGGCGCTTTCAGCTTCGTGACCATGATCACTGGGCTGACCTTCTTTATTAAGCCTGCGGATACCAGGAAGCCCTTTGGCTACATCGTGCAAAAGCAGGGCCCAGCGTATTGCCAGCTGACGCGGACTGTTATCAACAGCAGCCAGAGTATGCTCCCATACATCGTAGCAGTGAAAACGCTGGTTCTGCGGCAATCCCGCCAAATGCTCCAGCTCCGGCAAAACATCTATTTCTCGATAAGTTCCCTGTTCACGCACACGGCAGCGTCCGGCCGCCAGCCCTGTCGCCATCATCAGCATCAGTCCCTTGCCGGCCCATTTGCCGAGCAGCAGCTTATCCAGCTCTGTCCGCACACGTTCCAATGATAGCCCGGCACTGCGGCTAACAGGAAAGCTGTAGCTCTGCGGCAGGTAATACGGCGTCTGCGGCTGTCCAAATGCCGGGCCGGCGCCCTGCCGCTGTACATAATCAAAGCCCAGCTGACCTACAAAGCGGCAGGCTCTGTACATACGCAAAGCATCTTCCTGATAACGGGCTGGCGCATCACCGACAGTACGCAGTATTTTCTGCTGCAGGTCCTGCCTGCCGCCGTGATAATCGTATACATTACCGGACTGATCCAAAGCCATGGCATTGACGGTAAAATCGCGCCGCGACAAATCAGCCTCCAGGTCGTCACAATACCAGACCTGCTCCGGTTTATGCGCATCCCCGCCGTAGGCTTCGCCACGGAAGGTAGCAATTTCTACCGTTTGGGAGTCCCGATGCACAACAACGACACCGAAGTTCTGCCCCAGTTCGCCAACAACAGTAAACCCGGCCGGTTCTAAAATGCTGATAACAGACTCGGGGCGGGCCGATGTTGCAACGTCAAAATCGCCGGGTGCCTTTCCCAGCAGCAGATCGCGTACGGCACCGCCTACAACATAGGCTGCAAAGCCCTGCTCTGTAAGCAGCGTCAATATTCTGTTGATAATGGGCGGCAATAAAAATCGCCTGTTTTCAGCAGTCATAATCTCACTTTTTTTAGTTAATTTATTTTATCATAAAGTTTCAAATCATAGCAACTTTTTCCAAGCCAAAATTTAATCATTCTGGTCAATACCGCCATTAGGCAGCGGATAATCGACGGCAATACCAAAATACTCCCACAGCACTCCCTTTAAGTCGTATTCAGTATTGATGGTATATCGGTATTTGACACGTCCACCCAGATAAAACTTTAAAAGATTTCCCCGGATCGTGATATTGCAGTCTTCGCGAAAAACAGAGATCGCTTTGCCTTTATTGAGCGGCGAATCCGGATGAAGGTCTGTATAAATGCAGGCGGGAATAAAATCCATATCCAGCTGCTGTTCTTCTGTAAAGCCAAACAGCCTTTTCCATGGTTTACGCCGTTCCTTCTGCCACAGCAGCCAGCCAAAGAACGGATCGCGGCTGAATTTATATTCGCTGATACCGTCATTCTGCACTTTGCCCTCTGCCATTTCGAGCGGACAGCGCGGACTTTCACTGTTGACTCCAACATCAGTCAGATAACGTTTATCTTCCAGTTCGATGCACATTACCCGATGCCGGCGGATCTGGTATTCCTCCAGCCGGTCGATAAAACGGGCAGCATAACTTGTGACTTTATAGCCCAGGGATTCCAGCAGCCAATTATACAGGCCGTTCAGCTCAAAGCAAATGCCGCCGCGGTTTTTCATAATGATTTTGGCAAACATATCATCATGCTCGAGCGAAGTCAGCCTGCCGCTCAAAATATCCAGATTCTCATAGGGCACATATTTTAAATGCGCGTCCTGCAGCAGCTTCAGCGTCGCCAGGTCAGGCGGCGGTACGACCTGCGGCAGATGCAGTTTACGCAGATATTGACATAATTGCCAATGGTTCATCAATGCGGTTTGCTTTTTCATTCCCATCACTCCATCCGCAATTATTCTCTTTCTTTTATTGTACCGCAAAAATATGTGTTCCTGCAGAAAATTTTACAACGCTGCGCCTTAACCTGAAGTTAATAAAATATGGCTAAAAGATCATAAATAGGTTACAATAAAGTTAGAATAAATCTTGTCGGTGAGGCGATAAAATGAGTAGCAAGCGTTATGCGCAAGTTGATAAGGAATATTGTGTATCCTGCGGCACCTGCACTAAGGCCTGTCCGCTTCAGGCGATCAGCGTGCCCGATGGTATCAGCGCAGTTGTAGAACTGGCTCGCTGCATAGGCTGCGGTCTGTGCGCCCGCGAATGTCCGGCATCGGTGATCAAGGTGGTGACTGCTGATGTCTAAACGCAATCACTGGTATGATTATCTTTGGGTCCTGACGGCGCTGTATCTGGCTCTGGGCTTTTTAATATTCTTTTCGCCTGGCTGGGACTGCTGTGCTTTTTCATTCCGCTTATCATGGCTTCTACATTCGGCACTAAATCATATTGCAATAAATACTGCGGCCGCGGGCAGCTGTTCGAGCTGATCGGCAACAGCTGGAAGCTTTCACCAAAACGCGATATCCCCTCCTGGCTGCGCTCACATACCTTCCGTTATGGCTTCTTGCTGTTTTTTACAACGATGTTTGTCAATATGCTGGTTTCTACCTACCTGGTCTTTACCCATGCTATCTATTTTCATAAGACAGTCAGCTTGCTGTGGACTTTTGACGTACCCTGGCACTGGGCTTACAGCGGCGGTGCGCAGCCATGGGTCGCGCAATTTGCTTTTGGATTTTACAGCATCATGCTGACCTCCAGCATTCTCGGTATCATCACGCTGCTGCTGTTCAAGCCGCGTTCCTGGTGCGTTTATTGCCCTATGGGCACGATAACGCAGCTCATCTGCCGCTTGAAACACCGCAAATAAACAACAGCTAAAAAGCAGTACACGTTTTCAAACGTGTACTGCTTTTATTATGCCAATTTACGGGCAATCAGAACATCCATGCAATGCTGATATATTTTCTGTTAATAACATTATTCTCGCCTCTTTCTTTCAGTATAACAAACCTCATGGCGAACTCAATAACTTGTTTTTTGAAAACCAGTCCTTATCCAAACTCCAGTTTAAGTACTGTTTAACATTAAATATTTCTAATATATTTAATTATATAATACCGCTATTGACAAATATTCACTTATAGAATACGATGAAACCATACTGAAAGTTCAGCCTGTAAAATACAGGTATGTCCTGCAGATAAATCTATTAAGAAAAGAGGAATTTTTTATGTTTACATATGGTACATCGGATATTGCGCAGACCGGGAGGTTTGCATAATCTAATATTTTGCCGAACCTCCCAAAAGGCTTTAATATAACCTTTAGGAGGATAAAAAAATTGTCTAAAATAAATTTACAAACATTAGGATTTTCCGCAAAATTCGCTGAAGAAGCAGCCAGTTTTGGCTGTTTCCCTGTCGGACGCGTTTCAGCCCAGTATAAGGATCTTTACCGTGTCATAACCGAAACCGGAGAAGTATTGGCAGAGGTTTCAGGCAAGCTGCGCTTTAATGCCGCCGCACTTTCAGACTTCCCTGCCGTCGGTGATTTTGTTCTGCTTGACCGCACAGATACTGTTGAAGGAAGAGCGATCATCCATCATGTACTGCGCCGCAAAAGCGCGTTTATCCGCAAAGCTGCCGGTACAGGTAACTCTGAGCAGGTAGTCGCCAGCAATATCGATACGGTATTCATCTGTATGTCATTGAACAGCGATTTTAATCTGCGGCGTCTGGAACGGTATTTAGCCATTGCCTGGAGCAGCGGCGCACTGCCGATAGTTACTTTAACCAAAGCTGATTTATGTGATGACGTAGCTGCTAAAACAGCAGCGGCTGAGGCCATTGCCATCGGCGCTGAAGTACTTGTCACTTCTTCACTGGCCGATGCCGGTCACGAGCAAATACTTCCCTACTTGAAGTGCGGCAGTACGGCTGCCTTCATCGGTTCCTCAGGCGTAGGTAAATCAACTCTTATCAACCGTTTGGCCGGCACCGAATTTGCTACCAATGGTTTGCGAAACGATGATAAGGGTCGACATACAACAACCAGACGCGAACTCATCACCCTTACAAACGGGGCTTTAGTCATCGATACTCCGGGAATGCGGGAACTGGGTTTAGAAACGGCTGATTTATCCAAAAGCTTTGCTGATATCGACGAACTGTCCCAGCAATGCCGTTTTCGTGATTGTACTCATACCCACGAAACAGGCTGTGCCGTTCAGCAAGCTATCACAGACGGAATACTTGCCGCGGACAGACTGGCCAGCTATCAAAAGCTGCAGAAAGAAGTACGCTATGAAGGCCTTGATTCCAAACAGATCGAACTGGAAAAATTCAGTACCATGTTCAAAGATATTGGCGGTATGAAAAAAGCCCGCAAATTTCTGCATGACAACGACAAGCGCAGACGCTGAAAACTGTGCCAGTAATACTATCAACCGTAAATGACCGACAATAAAAAGAAACCAGCGTGTACTATAAAGTACACGCTGGTTTTTTATTGTTCTTTAAATTTTACAAAGTCACCGATTCCCAAACCGGGAGTGACCATCGGCTGTACCATATTTTTAGGGTCAAGCGCAACTTCGATGATATAAGGCGCGTCCAGCTGCATAGCTTTTTCAACTGCTGCTGCCAGTGCTTCAGGCGTATCGACATGCTCTCCGGCTACGCCAAAGGCTTCGCCGTATTTGACAAAATCGACATAGCCGGGCATTTCGCAGGAAGTAAACCGTTTATTGAACTGCACCGTCTGCAACTGACGAATCATGCCTAAGCCGCTGTTATTAAAGACTATCGCCGTCACCGGCAATTTATAGCTGGCGATCGTAAACAGCTCCGAGCCGGTCATTTTGAATCCGCCGTCACCACTGATACTGATCACCCTGCTTTTGGGGCGGGCCAGCTGTGCGCCCATAGCCGCCGGCAAGCCAAAGCCCATCGTTCCCAATCCGCCTGAAGAAATCCACTGACGGGCAAACTGGATCCTGATATGCTGAGCAGCCCACATCTGATGCTGCCCGACGTCCGTAGTGATAATATAATCCTTATCTTTGATAACCGGGTTCAGGGCCTTGAAAAACTGCGGAGCAGCTTCGCCGCCGAAGTCCTCGTCCATACTGGGCCAGCTTTCGATCAGCTGCCACCAGGCATCAAGATCATGCTTGACGCTGCCTGCCTCCAGCATTTGCAAAGTTGTGTTCATATGACCGGAAATACCGATACTGGAATAAATATTTTTATCCAGCTCCGCCGGGTCGATATCTAAATGGATAACAGTTTTATTCGCGCTATAACTGCTGCGTTCACCGGTAACACGATCGTTAAACCGGCTGCCAACAGCCAGGATCAGATCGGCTTCCTTAACGGCGTTGTTGGCACGTTCGTGTCCGTGCAGTCCCGTCATCCCTAAAAACAGACTGCGGTAGGCACTGATAGCGCCTAATCCCATCAGGGTGCTGACAACCGGGATACGCAGCTTTTCGCATAAATGCATGGCATCATATTCCGCATCGGCATTGATAACACCGCCGCCTACAAGCATGACCGGGCGCTGCGAAGCATTGATTGCCGCCACTGCGGCAGCGATCTGTTTTTCTTCCGGCAGCTCTTTCGCCAGCGGTTCCAGCTCGCCCGGCTCATAATCAAGCAAAGCTGTCTGCACATCGCGCGGCACATCTACCAGCACCGGGCCGGGACGGCCTGTTTTCGCCAGCTGGAAGGCCAGCCGGATCGTCTGCGCTAAATGTTCAGGACGCTTGACCAGGAAATTATGTTTGGTGATCGGCATGGTGATACCGGTGATATCTACTTCCTGAAATGCGTCGCGTCCGATCATTGCCACCGGCACCTGGCCGGTAATCGCTACGACAGGTATCGAATCTAAAAAAGCATTGGCGAGCCCCGTAACCAGATTGGTCGCTCCGGGGCCGGAAGTCGCTATACAGACGCCGACCTGACCGCCTGCACGGGCATAACCGTCAGCGGCATGGGCAGCACCCTGTTCATGTGCCGTCAGGATATGCCGAATGTCAGCCGCTTCACGCAAAGCGTCATAAAAAGGCAGGATCGCCCCGCCGGGGTAACCAAAAACCGTAGTAACTCCTTGCTCTGCCAAACATTTGACCATTACTTCTGCGCCGGTCATCTGCATAAACTCACTTCCTTCCAATACTTAAAAATACATCAGGCCAGTTCTGCGGCGATCAGCTGCCCCATCTGCGAGGTCGAGACTTTAGTCAGACCTTCACCGCAGAGATCAGGAGTGCGATAACCTTTTTCCAAAACTCTGTCAATTGCCGCTTCGATAGCATCGGCAGCAGCATCCTGATCCAAGGAATAACGCAGCATCATAGCTACGGAATAAATAGTTCCCAAGGGATTAGCGATGCCCTGCCCTGCAATATCAGGAGCACTGCCGTGAATAGGCTCATACATACCGGTGCTGTCACCAAGGCTTGCAGAAGGGAGCATTCCGATACTCCCGGCAATCACTGACGCTTCATCCGAAAGGATATCGCCGAAAATGTTATTGGTAAGCACTACATCGAACTGGCCCGGATTGAGCACCAGCTGCATAGCACAGTTATCTACATAGAAATTATTCAGTTCGATCCCGCTGTAATCCTGCGCCTGCATTTCACCAACTATACGGCGCCACATCCTGGATGAAGCCAATACGTTAGCTTTATCGACGGAAGTTACTTTTCCGCGGCGCTTTTTAGCAGCTTCAAAAGCAAATCTGGCGATGCGTTCTACTTCCGGGCGGGTATAGATTTCAACGTCAGAAGCCGTCTCTACGCCATCAGCATCAGGAGCGGCTTCATTTTTAGCGCCGAAATAAATGCCGCCGGTCAGTTCGCGTACGATCAAAAGATCAGTGCCTCTGACGCGTTCATTTTTAAGCGGCGATAAATGTGCGACAAAACGGGAAACCTTGATCGGACGCAGGTTACAGTACAGACCCAGCGCTTTACGAATTCCGAGCAGCCCCTTTTCAGGACGGATCTCGGGAGCAACATTATCCCATTTAGGTCCGCCCACAGCACCTAGAAGCACGGCATCAGCAGTTTTTGCAGATGCAATAGTAGCTTCCGGCAGCGGTACTCCTGTAGCGTCGATAGCGGCGCCGCCGATCAGCTGTTTATCATATTCTATAGTCATACCGAATTTTTTGGCAGCGGCATCAAGTACTTCCACAGCGGCGTCAACAATCTCGACGCCAATGCCGTCGCCCGGCAGTAAAGTGATCTTCATTCTTGGTGTTCTCCTTTGACATAGTTGATAAGGCCGCCGCAGTCAGCGATCTTTTGAATAAATTCCGGCAATGGTTTGGTTTGGATAGTAATGCCTTTGTTAACGATTTTGATCTCGCCAGCAGCCATATTTACATCCAATTCATCACCGGCTGCAATTTTTTCAACATCCTTGCCAATTTCCAGCACCGGCAGCCCGATGTTGATTGCATTGCGGTAAAAAATACGGGCAAAACTGTCGGCAATAATGCATTTTACGCCTTTGACTTTGATAACGACAGGAGCATGCTCGCGCGAAGAACCACAGCCGAAGTTTTTGCCGGCAACAACATAGTCGCCCGGCTGCACGTTAGAAGCAAAAGTAGTATCGATATCTTCCATAGCGTGCTCGGCCAATTCGTCAAAATCAGCAATATTCAAATAACGGGCGGGTATGATAACGTCGGTATCGACGTGGTCGCCGTAACGCCATACTTTACTCATTTCATTACCTCCTCAGGGCTTGCGATATAGCCTGTGATCGCACTGGCAGCCGCCACATAGGGGCTGGCCAGATAGACCTCGCTGTCGACATGACCCATACGTCCGCGGAAATTACGGTTGGTAGTCGAAACAGCACGTTCGCCAGCAGCCAGAATACCCATATAACCACCCAGGCACGGTCCGCAGGTAGGGGTGGAAACTGCCGCACCGGCATCGATAAAGGTATCAATATAGCCCAAACGCATAGCTTCTTTATAAATTTCCTGAGTAGCAGGAATAATAATAGCGCGGACATGCGGATGCACCTTACGTCCCTGCATCACCTCAGCTGCCTGCTGCAGGTCTTCCAGACGACCGTTAGTGCAGGAACCGACAACGACCTGATCGATCTTGATATGGCCGGACTCTGCCGCCGGATGTGTATTTTCCGGCAGATGCGGATACGAAACGACCGGGACCAGATCATCTAATTTGATAGTGATCACACGGTCATATACTGCGTCAGCATCGGCAGTAACTGCTTTCCACTGACGGCTGACACGACCATTGAGATAGGCAATAGTTTTTTCATCGACCGGGAAAATACCATTTTTGCCGCCGGCTTCGATCGCCATATTGCAGATAGTAAAACGGTCGGACATTTCCAATTCGGCAACGCCGTCGCCGCAGAATTCCAACGATTGATAACGGGCACCATCGACACCGATCATACCGATAAGCGTAAGAATGATATCTTTGCCCTTGACATATTTAGGCAGTTTACCGGTCAGCTCGACTTTGATCGTGGCAGGCACCTTGAACCAGGTAGTGCCGCTGGCCATAGCCGCACCAATATCGGTTTGACCCATGCCGGTGCTGAGCGCGTTCAGAGCGCCATAAGTACAAGTATGAGAATCGGCGCCAATAATGATCTCACCGGGAGCAACAAGACCGCTGTCAGGTAAAAGCGCATGCTCGATACCCATGCGGCCAACTTCAAAATAATTGGTGATTTCATGCTGACGTGCAAAATCGCGCATGCGTTTACACATAGTTGCCGACTTAATATCCTTACACGGAGAAAAATGGTCCGGAACTAACGCGATCTTATCCTTATCAAAAACAGGACGTCCGATTTTTTCAAATTCAGCTATCGCCGGCGGTCCGGTGATGTCGTTAGCTAAAACCAAATCCACCTGGGCAACCAGCAGATCACCTGCCTGGACCGCATCGCGGCCTGCATGTTGGGCCAGGATTTTTTCCGTCATTGTCATACCCATAACTATAACCCTCCTAAGTTTATACGAAGCAGATCGCGGGGCCTCAGCCCCGCTCTGCCTAAGGTGTGTACTGATTATTTTTTCATCCAGCTCATCATGCCGCGCAGATTTTTGCCGACTTCTTCGATCGGATGCTCGGCGCCTTTGCGGCGCATAGCATTGAACGCCGGACGGTTAGCCTGGTTTTCAAGGATCCAGTTCTTAGCAAAGGTACCGTCCTGGATCTCGGCCAGAACCTGTTTCATAGCAGCTTTAGTTTCGTCGGTGATGATACGTTTGCCGGTCACATAGTCGCCGTATTCGGCAGTATCAGAGATGGAGTGGCGCATTTTAGCCATACCGCCTTCATACATCAGGTCAACGATAAGTTTCATTTCATGCATACATTCAAAATATGCGCTTTCAGGTTTATAGCCTGCTTCTACCAGAGTTTCATAGCCTGCAGTGATCAGAGCGGTAACACCGCCGCAAAGCACAGCCTGTTCGCCGAAAAGATCTGTTTCAGTTTCTTCGCGGAAGGTAGTATCGAGCACGCCGGCACGTGTACCGCCAATGCCTTTGGCATAGGCAAGCGCAATGTCGTAAGCTTTGCCGCTGGCATCCTGATGCACAGCTACGAGACAGGGCACGCCTGCGCCTTCAGTAAAGACGCGGCGTACGAGATGACCTGGTCCTTTAGGAGCGACCATGAACACGTCGATGTCAGCAGGAGGTACGATTTGCCCAAAATGGATATTGAAACCATGCGCAAAAGCAAGAGCAGCACCGGCTTTCAGATTAGGCGCGATATCTTTTTTATAAGTGGCAGCCTGTTTTTCGTCAGGAATCAGCATCATGACTACGTCGGCTGCTTTAGCTGCATCAGCCGCAGTCATAACAGTCAGACCTGCCGCTTCTGCCTTGGCCCAGGATTTGGAACCTTCATAAAGACCTACGATAACTTTAGCGCCGCTTTCTTTTAAGTTAAGGGCATGTGCATGGCCTTGAGAACCATAGCCGATAATGGCAATAGTTTTACCATTAAGCATTTCCCAGTTTGCGTCTTTGTCATAATACATTTTTACCATTGTGTCTACATCTCCTTTTTGTTTACCAGATTTATTTAATTTTGAGAACTGACATATTACTAAATAGCTGAAGGTTTACAACTGCTTTCAGGCCAGGAATAACGCGATTTGCTGACATCCATAGCCGCATCGCCCCGTTCCAGCGCCACAAGGCCGGTCTGTACCATTTCCAGGATACCGTAGGGACGCATCACGTCGACAAAAGCATTCAGCTTATCATCGATGCCTGTAGCCAGAAAGATAAGCGACTCCCCGGTTACATCGACAGCGTGGGCCCTGAAAACATCTGCCAGCCGCAGCAGCTCGAGCCGTTTATCACCGGCGTGCACCTTGACCATGACCATACTGCGTTTGGCACTTGCCTTAGGCGGCAGGACTTTCACAGCCTCTACCTCGACCAGCTTGGCCAACTGTTTGCAGACCTGCTTGATAGTTGCATCGTCAGCCTGCATGGTAACAGTCATCCGCGAAAATTCAGGATTCTGCGTAATGCCGACTGCCAGACTGTCGATATTAAAGCCGCGCCGCGAGAACATGCCCGCGACCCGCATCAGAACACCGGGCTGGTTACGCACTACGATAGATAGGATCTGCTCCATTTTGCCACCTCCCATGGAAAATTGGTATAAAAAAACGCCCCCACCTGCTTAGCAGATAGGGGCGACTTTCACCGCGGTACCACCCTAATTTGACCTCATTGTCTCAGAGCCTTCGCTCTAAACGCCTAACGCTGCGCCGGCGTCGTTTCCTACTGCTGGTTCAGAAACGCGGCTCCCGGGTGAGTCTTATCGCTGTACCGCTACGGCTTTCACCAACCGCCGTCTCTCTAAAATCGGTAACATCAGCAACTTTGTTCCCATTCAATGCCTTTATTATCAAGTTGTACAAACAAAAGCTAATTTGTTCGTGCTATGTTTTACATTATGCCAGCATTTTCTATGCTTGTCAAGATTTTTTTGTATCATTCTTTTGTGATTTTTCTGAATTTTGTTTTTCTTTTACAAAAACACTGGACTAAATGTCAATAATATCATATTCTATAATATTATAAGAAAGTAAAAAGTTCGAGGTGCTTGTCCATGAAACTGCTCAAAGAAAAAATCATGTCCGAAGGCTTGGTCTTAAACGACGCTATTTTAAAAGTCGATTCTTTTTTAAATCACCAGATCGACCCTGAATTGATGATGGAGATCGGCAAAGAATTCCACCGCCGTTTTTCAGGCTGCGGCATTACTAAAATCTTTACGATCGAGTCCTCAGGGATCGCCTGCGCCCTGCCTGCCGGTCTGTGTATGCATGTACCGGTAGTATTCGCACGCAAACAGAAATCGGCGCTTATGAGCAGCGAGGCTTACAGCACCAAAGTATACTCCTTCACCAAAAAAGTCACCAGTGATGTGACCGTGCTCAAAAAATTTTTACCGGCCGGCGAAAAAATCCTCATCATCGATGATTTTCTGGCTAACGGCGAAGCGGCCCTTGGTCTGGCTAACATCGTCCAGCAGGCCGGCAGCGAAGTAGTAGGTATCGGCATAGTTATCGAAAAATCATTCCAGCCGGGGCGTCAGCGCCTTATCGACGCCGGCTTCCGTGTAGAATCACTGGCCCGTGTCCAGGCCTTTAAAGACGGCAAAGTGATTTTTGCCGAATAATTTATCGGATATAGATACTAAAACACCCGTTACTCAATGAGTAACGGGTGTTTTTTTAATCGTTACGACGTTTATATTTGATGAACATATGGCAAACAGCAAGTCCCATCACGATATATGCAAGAAGGTTGATATCCTCGTTCAAGTCCTTAAAAGCGACATAACCCATCAAAACGACGATACCAATTTCTCTGTTGAAGCTCGTAATCACAGTTTTACAAGGTTGACCTGCAGGATACCGTCGAGCCCCTGCAGCAGTTTCAGTGTTTCTTTACCTACTTCGCTGTCCACGGTCATAAACATCATGGCGTTACCGTCTTTAAGATTACGGCTGACCTGCATGGTCGCGATATTGACCTTGCTCGCACCTAAAAGCGTGCCGATCTGCCCGATCATACCGGGTTTATCCTGGTTGCGTGCCACCAGCATGAACGGAGCCGGAGTAAGGTCGAACTGGTAACCGTCGATTTCGATGACGCGGATCTCTTTTTCACCAAAGACAGTACCGGCTACGGTAAAGATATTACCTTTAGAATGGATCTTGACCTCTAAAAGATTATGTTTGCCTGCATGTTTGCTCTCTATAACGTCGACTCCGCGGCTTTCTGCAGTCAGCGCGGCATTGACATAATTAACGCGTTCCTTGAGGATGGGTTCAAAAACGCCTTTTAAAACAGCACGCGTCAGCATACCTGTTTCCATTTCTGCAACCTCGCCGGTATAGATGATCTCTACCTTTTCGACAGCTGCTTTTTCCAGCTGATAATAAAGCTTGCCCAGATATTCGCCCAAGGTCAGGTAGCCCTGCATTTCTTTCAGCTCTGTCGGCTGCAAAGTCGGCAGATTGACTGCATTCGGCACCATTTCTCCATGCAAAGCTGCAATGACCTCTTCTGCAATGGCAATACCCACATTATCCTGCGCTTCTGTTGTATCAGCACCAAGATGAGGCGTTAAGACACATTCCGGCAGATCGATCAGCGGCGAGATCGGTTTCGGTTCGTCTACCAGTACGTCGATACCGGCGCTGGCAACGATGCCTTCCTTGATAGCTGCCGCCAGGTCATTTTCATTGATCAGGCCACCGCGGGCGCAGTTTACTACACGCACGCCACGTTTGCATTTTGCAAATTCTTTGGCTGTAATCATATCAAAAGTTTCTTCCGTTTTAGGCGTATGGATACTGATAAAATCAGCTTGTTCCAACAATTCATCCAGTGTTTCACATTTTTCGGCGCTGTATTTACGGAAACGTGCATCGGCAATATACGGATCATAAGCTACGATCTTCATCCCGAAAGCCTGCAGTCTGGTAGCCACCAAACCGCCGATACGGCCAAGGCCGATGATGCCCAGAGTTTTACCAAGCAGCTCGCTGCCTTTTAAACCGGTACGGTCCCAGACCCTGGATTCGATCATTTTATGAGCTTTGACGACATTACGGGCAGAACTCAGCAGCAGACCGATAGTATGCTCGGCAGCCGATACGATATTAGATTCCGGGGTATTGACAACGATAATACCGCGTTTAGTCGCCCCTTCCATCTCAATATTATCAACACCGTTGCCGGCGCGGCCAACCACCTTTAAATTAGTGGCGTGCTTATAAAATTCTTCATTGATCTTAGTAACGCTGCGAACTACGATCGCATCATATTCAGTAATGATCTTCAGCAGTTCTTCCCTTTCGATATCAAAACGCACGTCTACATCAAAATCCGGCACTGCCTGCAGCAAAGCCACACCCTTGTCGGAAATTTTTTCAGTTACAATAATTTTCATTGTCCATCGCTCCATTCACCTGTAAAATAAAAAACTCCCGGCTTGATCAATTACAATCAAGGACGAGAGTTCTACTCACGTGGTGCCACCTTTTTTCGCCGCACAGCGCGGCCTCATTGCCGATATATCGGTCGGACCCGGACAGGTTGCTACCCCTGTCTCCTCCGGAGCGGAATTCAGTTTTTAGACGTTACGGCTTACACTGACCGCCGCTTCTCTTTGCCGCCTGCCAACTTACTTTTCTCCATCGTCGGATAAATGAACTATGTAATTTTCAAGCTTGTATCAATTATAGTCCGACACTTTTGGCTTGTCAAGCAGCACAAAAATGTTTTTGTGTAATACATCTTACAGTTTTTCCAACATTTTTATCAAAGGATAAATACCAACTGTCAAAGCAACAGCCATGCTGACACTGTCAATATCTATTTTGCCAATGTACAGGCTGTTCAGCCCTGCAGCAAAGATCATCGTCAGCCAGAACATAGCGTACAATGCCACAAAAATCTGCACCCACCAGGGCTGCTCCTTATAAAGCGGCTGTTCCTGTTCGTTATTATTCTCGTTCATGCAAACCCTCCTCCTGCCACTCCAAAGTATCTCCTTCGTCTTTCCTGCCGTCAAGACGTTTATTGATTACACGGCTGCGTCTGGCTGCAGCGTCGATATGCCCGCTGGCTTCCTGCAGTTTCTTTTTTGTTTTATCGAGCAATAAGCTGAAAGTCACAAAATCCTGCTTAACGGCAGCGATCGTTCGCCAGACTTCACCAGTACGTTTTTCGATAGCCAAAGTTTTAAAACCCATTTGCAGACTGTTGAGCAGCGCTGCCAAGGTAGTCGGCCCTGCCACGCAAACGCGGTACGTTCTCTGCAGCTCATCCAGCAGTCCCGGCAAATTTACCGCTTCGGCAAACAGCCCCTCGATCGGCAAATACATGATCGCAAAATCAGTCGTCTGCGGCGGACACAAATATTTATTCTGGATATCCCTGGCTTCACTTTTCAACCGCCGTTCAAGCTGCTTGAGTGCAATATCGGCAGCAGCTGTATCAGCCTGCTCGCGCGCCTCCAGTAGGCGCTGAAAATCCTCCTGCGGAAATTTAGCATCAATCGGCAGCCACACCGTTTCATCCTTGCTGCCCGGCAGCTTCAGCGCAAATTCTACCCTTTCCGCACTGCCCTGCTTCACAGCAACATTTTCGGCAAATTGCTCCGGTGCCAGCAAATCACGCAGCAAAACTCCCAGCTGCATTTCGCCCCAGATACCACGGTTCTTTACATTAGAAAGGATGCGTTTCAAATCGCCGACACCGCCGGCCAGGGTCTGCATTTCACCTAACCCTCGATGAACCTGTTCCAACCGCAGGCTGACCTGCTGAAAGGATTCTCCCAACCGCCGTTCCAAAGTCGACTGCAGTTTTTCATCAACAGTCTGGCGGATCTGTTCCAAATTAGCCGCAGTGCTTTCCGTCAGCTTTTCCAGTTTTTTATCCAGCTGCTCTCCCAAACGGTCAGAAGCTGCCTGACTTTCCATTCTGGCCGCACGGGCCAGAGTGTTTTGTTCGCTGCGCAGATCGCGTACATTCTCATAAAAACGTCGTTCCAGGCTTTCCAGCTGACTGTTCACCTCAGCTCCCAGTTCTTGTCCCTGCTGCCGCCGTGTCTGCAGAAGCCGCCACAGCATTATGAAAATCACCGCCTGCATTAAAAGCAGCAGCAATAATAGTATCGTTTCCACTGTCATAGCCAAACTCTCTTTCCTTGATATTTATTAATTTATTATAGCAGATTAGCAAGTATTCTACACTGTCTTTTCTTATTTTTACATATTTACGTTACGATCCAGTTGGTGATATAATTATTAATAATTAATTGTTTAATTAATATTCAAAGGAGTGTTCTATATGAATCCAGTTGAAGCATCTGCCTCTTCAGCAGAAAAAATTCTTTTAGCAGCAACCGATTTATTTGCAGCTAATCACTTTAATGGCGTTTCCATCAAAGAAATCGCAAAAAAATCCGGGGTCAACAGCGCTTTGATCTCTTACTATTTCGGCGGCAAAAAAAATCTTTATCAGGAAGTTCTCAACGAACAGTCAAATTTATTTTTAAATCTGATCGCCCGAGTCAGCAGTAAGGACATAGCTCCTCTGGCTAAGCTGCGCGAATATATCACTGCAATTTCCGAGGTACAGAAGCTGCATCCTCACCGTATCCATCTCATTTACCGCGAGCTTTTGACCCCCACTTTTATGTGTGACAGCTTTATTAAAAACCGCTTATACAAAATCCATAAATTTATGTCCGAGCTGGTTACAGAAGCTATAGCTGACGGCAGTATCCATAATAATATGCAGCCTACACATGTAGCTTTTACTTTGGAAAGCATCATCGTTTTCTTTTTTCTCACACATGATCAGATCCGTGATCTGGGACATTTTGAAAATGGTACTGAAAGCACTTATTTGGAAGAAGCTTTAAACACTTATTTGTCTTCCATTACCAATTAGTTCAGGAGGGCACCGACATGTCGATCAAAGAAATTTTCAGCAAGCTTCCATTTACAAAACGTCATTTGTATATTTTGGCAGCAACAGTGGCTATATTGCTGCTGTACCATATAATCAGCAATGTTTTCGCCAAGCCTGATATCGTAAAAGAAGTTCCTTACGTCCGTACTGTAACTGTCGGTAAAGAAACTGTCGATAATACATCTTCCTATCCCGGCGAGGTACGCGGTCGTTATGAAAGCGATCTGGCCTTTCAGGTTGCCGGTAAAATCATCAGCCGCAGCGTCAATTTAGGCGATACAGTAAAAACCGGCGATATCCTGATGCGAATCGACCCCAAAGACATCGAGCAGAGTTTTGAAGCCAGCCATGCAGCTGTAACAGCCGCCGAAGCCAATTATAAGCTGGCCCGCGACAATGCATCCCGTTACACGGCCTTATACAACAGCGGTGGTGTCAGCAAAGCCATGATGGAGCAATATAATACGCAGCTGGAAGCGGCCGCTTCCAGCCTGCGTCAAGCCCAGGCCCAACTGATCACCAACAGTAACCAATTATCCTATACGCAGCTTATTGCAGACCATGACGGCGTAGTAGCCAATGTAAGCGGCGAAGTGGGTCAAGTAGTAGCTGCCGGAACTCCTGTTGTGACAGTTGTCCAAAGCGGCGAACAGGAAATCCAGATCTATGTCCCTGAAAACCATTTGGATAAAATCTATCCTCAACAGTCAGCCAAGATCAATTTCTGGGCTTTAGAAAACGTTTCGGCAGATGGTTATATCCGCGAAATAGCACCAATGGCTGACAGCGTTACCCGCACCTACAAAGTTCGTGTAGCCGTACCGCAAATGCCTGCAGCAGTCAAACTGGGGATGACTGCCAAAGTACACCTGCAAAACGGTACTGACAGCAGTATTTTGCTGCCGGCCACCGCCATTTATCAAACAGGAGGAAACCCTCAGGTCTGGCTCGTTACCAATAATAAAGTACATACCCATGAAGTTTCTATCGGCGGTTATGAAGGCAATAACGTCAGGATCTCTGACGGTCTGCAGCAGGGAGATATCGTCGTTGTCGGCGGCGTCAACAAACTGGCAGAAGACCAAAACGTCCGTCTGGAAGCTGGTGTCAGCCAATGAAAAACAACTGGGCCGCCTGGTCGATCAAACATAAGCAAATAATTTACTTTTTTATGTTTCTCTGTCTGGTCATGGGCATCTATTCTTATAATTCCTTAGGTCGCAGCGAAGACCCAAGTTTTACTATCAAGCAAATGGTAGTTTCGGCAGCCTGGCCGGGAGCAACCGCTAAAGAGGTAGAAGAACACCTGACAGACAAGATCGAAAAACAATTGCAGACAGTACCTAATATTGACAGGATAACCAGCTATTCACGTCCCGGAACTGCTGTTATCAATGTTTATCTGCAGGATACAGTACCGGTCAAAGAAATCAAACAGCGCTGGCTGGAATTGCGTAATATTGTCAATGATGGCAAAGGTGACTTGCCCGATGGTGCTTTAGGACCGTTTTTCAACGACCGTTTTGACGACGTCTATGGAAATATCTACGCAGTCACCTCTGACAGCTTCTCCTATGAGGAAATGCGCGTAGTAGCCGAAAATATCAAAGATAAATTCTTTCAGATACCTGATGTCAAAAAAGTAGAACTAGTAGGAGTACAGCCTGAAAAAATCTATATCCAGATGTCTAATGCCAAGCTGGCACAGCTGGGCATACCGATCGATACACTGGCTTCTACGATCCAGGCAGAAACAGCTGTCACACCGTCCGGCATGGCTGAAAGTGACAGCACTAATACCTATCTGCGTCTGACCGGTTCCCCTGATACACTGGCCAATATCAGCAATATTCCGATCCAGGCTAATGACCGTACCTTCCGTCTGGGTGATATTGCCGAAATCAAACGCGGCTATGCTGAACCGGCTGAACCGAAAATGTACTTTAATGGTCAGCCAGCCGTAGGTATCGCCATTTCTATGGAAGACGGCGGTAATAATATCAAATTGGGTGCAAATCTTGATCAGGCTGTTCGGCAAATCCAACAGGAACTGCCGCTCGGCTTCGAACTGGGACAAGTCGCCAACCAGCCGCAGGTAGTAAAAAACGCCATTGGTGAATTTACCGACAGCCTGCTTGAAGCCATCCTTATCGTGCTGGCAGTAAGTCTGCTCAGTCTGGGACGGCGCTGCGGCTATGTCATTTCGGTCTGCATACCGCTGGTACTTTTAGGAACTTTTATCGGCATGTATGCCATGAATATCGATCTGCACAAAGTATCTCTGGGAGCGCTGATCATTTCTCTGGGCATGCTGGTAGACGATGCGATCGTTGTCGTCGAGCTGATGGAAGTCAAAATGTCAGAAGGCTGGGAACGCACTAAAGCGGCCAGCTATGCCTTTGAAACCTGTGCCATGCCGCTGCTGACAGGTACACTGATTACCTGCACCGGCTTTATGCCGATATTTTTCGCCAAATCCAGTGCCGCCGAATTTGCTTCTTCACTTTTTCCTGTTATCTCAACAGCACTGCTGCTTTCCTGGGTCATTTCAGCAACCGTAGCGCCTGTTTTGGGACACGCCTGGATCAAGCCTAAACAGCTCATTAACGAAAACGATGTTTACAATACTGCTTTTTATAAAAAGTTTCGCAGCGTCCTTTCCTGGTCGATGCTGCACCAGAAAATAGTTATTCTGAGCACGGTCAGTATCTTTATCGGTTCCCTGTTATTAGTCCCGCTGATCAAGCAGGAATTTTTTCCGGCTTCTGTGCGCCCTGAACTTCTGGTAGAGCTCAATTTACCTGAAGGCAGCAGTATCAAAGCCACGGATGAAGCCGCCCTGAAACTGACCAATATGCTGAAGGATAATCCTGATGTTGAAAGCATCGGTTCTTATGTTGGAAAAAGTGCTCCGCGTTTCGTCCTCGTAATGGACCCTGTCCAACCGCGTAACAATTATGCACAGCTGGTAGTAGTTGCTAAAGATATTGATGCCCGTAAACGTTTAGAACCGCAAATACGCGAGCTTGTAGCAGCTAATCTCCCCAATGTCGTCAGTTATTCACGTTCTATCCCGCTGGGTCCGCCGGCAGCTTATCCTGTGATGCTGCGCGTAACCGGTCCGGATGACAATATTGTTAAAGAATATGCCCAAAAAGTACGCACAGTTATGGCTCAGAATCCAGCCGTGACCATGACGCGTTTCGATTGGATGGAGCAAAACGGAGCTGCTAAACTTACCATCGACAACGATAAACTGCGGCAGATGGGATTGAGCCGTAAAGAAGTCGCCACTGCTTTGCAGGCCGAAATTTCCGGTTATACCGTAGCTCAATATCTGGAAGGAGACCAGGCTATTGACATGGTTTTCCGTCTGCAGCCTGTTGACCGCTCTACCGTCACCGAGCTTGAGACCTTAACTATCCCCACATCTGCAGGTGCGGTGCCGTTGTCACAGGTAGCCCGTCTCAGTTACGAATCAGAAAACGGTATGATCTGGCGCCGTAACCTGCTGCCGACAATCACAGTCTGCGGCGGTATCGGCGAAGGCGTTACCGGCAACGATATCACGCAGCAGGTTTACGATGACCTTGCAGAACTGAGGCAAAATCTTCCGAATGGCGTTACGATCGAAATCGGAGGCAGTTTGGAAGACAGCGCTAAAACTTTAGGTTATCTGTTAGAACCTGTACCTGTAATGCTGCTGCTCATGATGATACTCCTGATGCTGCAGCTGAAAGATATCCGCAAGCTGTTTATCATTCTTTGTACAGCACCGCTTGGCGTAACAGGCGTTATGCTGGGATTGATAATTTTCAACGCACCGCTTGGTTTTATGGCCGAACTTGGTATCCTGGCCCTGACTGGTATCATCATTCGTAATTCCGTCGTGCTGATAGATCAGATAGACCTGCATTTGCAGGCCGGCAAATCTCCCTGGGAATCCGTACTGGAATCAGCCATCGTACGTTTCCGCCCTATTATGCTGGCTGCACTTACAACGATCCTGGGACTGATACCGATGTTTACCAGCCCCTTCTGGAATTCGATGGCCGTAGCTATTGCCTGTGGTCTGTCCGCTGCTACATTGCTGACCTTGATCGTATTGCCGGTCATCTATGCGGCTGTTTTTAAAATCAAACCCGAATAAATAAAATAAAGCAGACTGCGAGCTATAGCTCGCAGTCTGCTTTATTATTGCAACAGCTTTAATCCTTTTTCAAAATAACACGTGCCAGTTTGCAAATAACCTTTAATTCTTCCATATCGGCTCTTTCAAGCACTGTTTTCAACTCATCATTAAAAATAACCTGGCTGTTGCTGACAGTATCACTCAAAAATTCATCAACAGAAGTGTTCAAGGCATTAGCTATGGCAACCAGTGTCTCCAGTCCAATTTTAGTATGAGCAGTTTCAATATTGCTCATATGCGGTTTGGAAATACCGATTTTCTCTGCCAGATCTTTCTGCAGAACACCTTGCTTGATCCTCGTCAATTTGATTCTTTTGCCGATGGAACAGTAATCAATCATCATGAATAAGCCTCCCCATATATTTTCCTAATATTCATATTAGCATATAAATTTCACTATCAGGTATGCAAAATTTGCTATGCATAAATTATATAACATAAAATTTAATTTTGTAAAGTTCTTGAACCCTATTTATTGTTTATTTTTGATGTTTATATACTAGAGTATATTGAAATTAACAAAAATTAAAGCACAACCCAGTTGTGCTTTACATCTTTTACTTCTTTTTCAGTTTTTATAAGCTTAACCCTTTTCCGCCAGCGCTCTGAGCGCTAAAGCATAACCCTGGAAACCCAACCCGCATATCTGCCCCAGGCAGGCAGCAGCCGTTACTGATCTATGCCGAAATTCTTCCCTGGCATGGATATTGCTCAAATGCACTTCTATCGTCGGCAAAGCCACTGCTTTTATAGCATCCAGCAAAGCTACACTGTAATGCGTCAATGCCGCAGGATTGATAACGATACCGTCAAATTTTCCATAAGCCTGCTGGATCAGCGTGACTAATTCACCTTCAAAATTACTTTGCCTTACTTCTACTTCCACATTTAATGCCGCAGCTTCCTGCCCGATATATTCACACAAGGCTGCATAATCCTGTTGACCATAAATATTTTTTTCACGTACGCCCAGCATATTGATATTCGGACCATTCAAAACCAAAATTTTTTTCATCAGCTTTCTCTCCTTGCCAACTCCAGTAATGCCTGTAACGCTGCTTCCCGCTCACCGTTATTATCTATGATATGATCGTGATACCTGCGGTATAGTTCGATTCGTTCCGCATACAAGTCAAAAACTTTCTGCCGCCCTGCTGCTAATAAAGGGCGGCTTTCTGTATCTATGTCCTGTACAATTTTTTCTGGCAGCCTGTCTATAAAAACGATAATGCCGCCGTTTTTTAATACCTCGATATTCTCTGAGCGTTTGACTACACCGCCGCCGGCAGCGATCACACACCCTTCCAATTCTGACAGATGCCTGACTGCCCTGGTTTCAGCATCGCGGAAGCACGCTTCGCTGACTGCGAACAGCTCCTTGATAGTCTTGCCTTCCAGCTTTTCAAGCACATTATCAGCATCATAAAAAGGACGCTTCAGATGCTGCGCCAACAATCTGCCCAAAGTTGATTTCCCGCAGCCCGGCATTCCGATCAAGACGATATTTTTCATAGCTGTTTTTCCATCTCAGCGGCAACTTTTAAAATGACATCGTTTGAAATTTCTCTTTGCAGCCAGATCTCCTCTGCTGCTACAGCCTGAGCTACCAGCATAAGCATCCCGTTCACAGCCTTTTTACCCAGCTGCTCTGCCTGCTGCAAAAACAAAGTTTTAGCGGGATTATAAATCAGATCGACCGCTGTTTCAAAATGCTCGACAGTTTCCAGACCTACCGGCGATACATCGGTCTTGGGATACATCCCAACAGGAGTGCAATTGATCAGTAAATCACCGGTATAACGCTCTAAATGTACGTAGTTGACGAATTGCGTCGGTACACTACTGCACAAGGTTTTCATATACGGAGCTATGCTTTGAGTATTACGGGAAACTAAAAATATCTTAGAAACACCGTGATCGATTAAATATTGAAGTACAGCTCTTGAAGCGCCGCCCGTACCTAAAACAGCCGCGCTTTTGCCCTGTACTTCGATGCCGTTATTTTCCAGCAAACGCCCAAAACCTGCATAATCGGTATTATAGCCGCGAATTGCACCGTTATGAAAATGGATCGTATTAACGGCTCCAATAGCCTGCGCTTCCATACTTAAAGTAGTCAAAGCAGCCATTACATTGATCTTGTGCGGAATGGTTACATTGACTCCGCAGTATTTACCACGCAATTCATGCACGCTCGCATATAATTCTTCAGGAGGTATCTCCAGCAGATCATATGTTCCTTCGACACCCAATTCTTTAAAGATCAGCTGATGTATCTGCGGTGATAAACTGTGTCCCAAACGCGCTCCAATCAAGCCAAAATGAACCATAACACAAACCTCCTATCTACCATCGGCAGGATAATTGCCTAATATCTTACAATATGCGCAGCTGTCGGAAAGCTGTTCTAATGCCTGACGTACTCTTTCTTCACGCAGGTTGCCTACCAGGTCGATGTGGAAGAAATATTCCCATGATTTACCTTCGATCGGCCGGGATTCCAAATTCATCATATTTAAACCGCTGTGATAAAAATGTCCTAAAGTCCTGTATAATGACCCCGGTTCATGTTTTACTGCCACTACTACCGTAATTTTATTAGCATTAGGCGCCTGTTCCGCTTCGTTAGAAATGACGATAAACCGGGTATAATTATTGGAATTATAGTTGATATTGGCGGCAAGAATCTGCAGCCCATACATTTCCGCAGCCTGCTTACCAGCCACCGCCGCCAAATGCTTATCCTGCTTTTCCCTCACTGTTTCTGCACTTTTAGATGTGCTGAAATAAGGCACTAACTCCATCTGCGGATACTGATGAAAAAACTCTTTACTTTGTGCAAAGCCCTGCGGATGTGAATAAACAGTAGTAACATCTTCGAGCTTAGCACCTTGAACGCCCAAGAGATTGTGCTCTATTTTCACGCACTGCTCACCAACAATAGAACAATCGTGATGCCGCAGCAGATCATAAACTTCGGTAATACCTCCGGTCGAAGAATTTTCGATCGGCAAAACACCGTATTTGATCTCACCGTTTTTGACCGCCTGCACTACATCCTCAAACAAAGCATAATGATGTCTGTTTATATGCTGTCCTGCAAAATATCTCTCCAAAGCCTGATGACTGTAAGACCCCGGCATTCCAAAACAGCCAACCTCCATGACCTCCTCCTGCGGCAGAACTCGCGGCTCTGCCAGCAGTACATGCTCCAAAGCCTTGCTCTGCTCCATGATGGTCGTCATCATCGCTGTAACAGCCGGTGCATACTCTTTATGCTGTAAACGCATACAGGCCTTTGAGAGCACCTGAGCTTCCCGAGCCGCATCAAGCACCGGCAGCCCCTGCTGTTTTTTATAGGCCGCAACTTCCAGCACTGCCTCCATCCGTTCTTCCAACGCCGCAACCAGCTGGGCGTCGATCTTGTCGATACGGCGGCGGATCGCCTCTAAATCCAATTTTTCCATGCTCACACCTCACCGTCAATATCCGCAGTCAACAGCATATCTAAAACAGTCCAGGCCGTAACACCTTCCACGACAGGTACTGCCCGCTGCACGATACAGGGATCATGACGACCTTTAATTTCCAATACCGTATTCGTATGCTCAGCCACATTTATCGTTTTCTGCGGCAGGGAAATAGAAGGCGTTGGTTTGAACCCTACCTTGAATACAACAGGCATGCCATTGGTAATCCCACCCAAAATACCGCCGTTATTATTAGTTTCAGTTCGCACAGAATCTCCATCATAATACAGCGGATCATTAGCCTGTGAACCGGTGCTGCGGCAGAAACCGAAGCCCATACCAAACTCCAGCCCCTTTACCGCCGGAATAGAAAACAGCACATGTGCCAGACGGCTTTCCAGTGAATCAAAAAATGGTTCGCCCAAACCAGCCGGCAAATTAAGCGCCATGCACTCAATACTGCCGCCAATAGAATCCTGACGCTCACGCGCTTCCAAAATCAGCGCCTGCATCTCTGCCCCACGTACATCGTCCAATACGGCAAATTCCTTCTGCCGCAGACTCATCAATAATTCAGCCTCTTCTCCCAATGGGTCAAACTTCCTGTCAAAAATCTCACCCACATTATTGATATGTGCCCCTATAACAATGCCATACCGAGCCAGAGCCTGCTTGGCAACAGCTCCCATAAAAACCAGCGGCGCAGTCAGTCGTCCGGAAAAATGCCCGCCGCCACGGTAATCATTGAAGCCTTTATATTTGATTTTACCGGAATAATCAGCATGCCCCGGTCTCATATTATCTTTTAGAATACTGTAATCCTTAGAATGACTATCGCTGTTAGGGATCAGCGCACACAAAGGTGTCCCCGTCGTCCGCCCTTCAAAAACACCACTCTGGATCAAAAAAGCGTCTTTTTCCTGACGCTGGGTCGAAAGCAGATTGCGGCCCGGAGCCCGCCTTTCCATCTCGCGTTTAATAAAATCAATATCAATTCCCAGCCCCGGTGGTAACCCGTCAATCACAAGACCAATAGAAGCACCATGGGATTCGCCGAAAATCGTCATTTTTATTTTTCTGCCATAAACACCGCTCATATACTTTCACCCGTTCCCACAGTTTTGATCATTCCGCCTAAGGCTGTAAAATCCTGCCAAAATTCAGGATATGATTTTTGAACACATTCGCTGCCACTAATAATAACCGCCTTTTTGCAAACCAGACTCGCTACCGCTAAACTCATCGCGATGCGGTGATCGTTCCAGGAATCAACGCAGCCGCCCTGAAGACCTTCCGGCCGCCCCTTGATAATCAGCCCGTCAGACAGTTCTGTAACTGCGGCTCCCAGTTTATTCAATTCACTGGTCATCGCTGCCAGACGGTCACACTCTTTAATACGCAGCCGTCCTGCATTGATGATTTCAGTTGTACCTTCACTGACCGCTGCCAGTACCGTTAAGACAGGAATGATATCAGGACAGTCTGCCGCATCGATAACTACACCATTAGTCGACGCACTCGAGGCCGTATGATTACCTTCGGCATCACAGGTTATTTTTCCTCCCATCCGGTTGATAATATCCGCAACGACCATATCCCCCTGCAACGAGTCCCTGTTTAGTCCAGTACAGGTAATCTGCCTTCCCAGCGTGCCGGCTACAAGCCAGAACGCCGCCTGAGACCAGTCACCTTCCACCATGTTCCTGCCGCAGCGATACTTCTGACCGCCGCCGATATGATATTTATAATAATTTTCGTGTTCGATAACGATTCCGTATTTTGCCAGACACGACAAGGTCAGATCCACATAGCTCTGCGACTCCAGTGCAGAAGTAATTTTCAAAACAGAATCGCCTGCCAGCAGCGGCAAAGCAAACAGCAGACCGCTGATAAACTGCGAGCTGACATTACCGGGAAGCTCGTAATCGCCGTTTTTCAGCACACCGTTCACCGTCAAAGGCAAATACCCGTTAGAGGCAGTTGTATAAGACAGCCCCTGCCTGTCAAAAATATCATAATAAGCCTGCAGCGGACGCGTTACCAGCTTTCCGTGACCAGTAAATGTCAGCGGCTCACCGCACAATGCCCCCAGAGGGATCATAAACCTCAGTGTCGAACCTGATTCTCCGCAATCGACAGTACTTTGCGAAACTCGTACATTACCACTGCCATTAATAGCCAAAGCTGTGCGTCCTGATCTTTCTGAAGGAACTTTTTGAAAACCGATCCCCAATGCAGTCAGACAGCGTAGAGTAGCTTCCATATCGTCAGACATACTGATATTATCAACAATACTGGTTCCCGCCGACAGTCCGGCACAGATAATTTCCCTGTGCCCCATGCTTTTAGATGACGGCACGCAAACACTGCCGTTGAGCTTTGCCGGTGTAATCTTCAATGTCGTCATGCGCTCTCCTATCCAATATAGGCAGGTATATCCTGCCAGTCTATTTTATGCAGGCGTCCGACGCCTATTTTTTCAATAATTACCAGGTTAATTTTTTTACCGCTCTTTTTTTTATCCAAAGCCATTGCCTGTAAAATTTCCTGAGCATCAAATACTGCAGTTACCGGCAAAGCAAACTTTTTCAGTACTCGGCTCAACTCCTCTGCAGTACCTGCTGCCGTAAGTCCCAGCTTCTCCGTTTGACGCGTCATTTGTACCATACCGATGCCAACGCCTTCACCGTGAGTATAAGTAGTAAAACCGCAGCATTTTTCAATAGCATGCCCGATAGTATGCCCAAAATTCAACAGCATACGTTCTCCTGTGTCAAATTCGTCTTTTTCAACGATCCGCGCCTTGATATTACAGCAGGTCTCAATAATACTGTCCGCCTGCTCCAGCAGCTCCTGATCACTTTTAACAGCAGCGATCTGAGCAAACAGACCGGCATCTCGAATACAGCCGTATTTGATCGCTTCAGCCAAACCATCATGCAAAAACCGCAGCGGTAAAGTTTTCAATAAATCCGGATCTATAAATACTGCTTTTGGCTGATAAAAGCTGCCTGCCAGATTTTTGCCTGACGGCAGGTCAATAGCCACCTTGCCTCCTACGCTGCTGTCGATCTGCGCTAAAAGCGAGGTCGGTACCTGAATAAAATCAATGCCGCGCAAAAAGGTAGCTGCCGCAAATCCGCCTAAATCGCCCGGCACACCACCGCCCAAAGTCAGGATCAAATCACTGCGCGTCAAGCCTGCCCGTGCCAGTTCGTCATAAACCTGCCCCAGTACAGTTAAATTTTTACTTTGCTCACCGGCGGCAAAAACTATCCTCGCAACCTCAAACCCGCTGGCAGACAGGCTGCGTTCCAGCCTCTCACCATATAAAGGATCTACGTTGCTGTCGCTGATGATTGCCGCTTTTACCGCCTGAGAAAGCACTCTGGCCTTTGCCCCGATCTGATCCAGCAGCCCGGCTGCGATTTCAATATTATATGTTTTCTCACCTAACGCTACTGTAATCGTACGCATCAGTACAAATCCTTTCTTTTAACCGCAGCTTCCCGCATCATTTCCTGCAGGACCTGCGCGTCGGCAGCTGTCAGCGCTTCGCGCCAGCGTTCCAACTGCTGGCTGAATGCAGCTAATTCCTGCAGAACGTTTTCCCGGTTCGCCAAAAACAAATCGCTCCATAAATACGGATTGATATCTGCGACCCTTGTTCCATCGCGAAAACTGCCGGCAATAAAATATTTCGTATTTTCATTATAAGAAGCACTGTTGATCAGCGCTACCGCTAAAGCATGAGGCAAATTACTGGTATAGGCGATAATGCGGTCATGCTCAACGGCATCAACCTGCACTACCTGCCTGCAGCCGATCGCGCCTGCAAAGCTGCTCAGCCATTCGATCGCCCCACTGCTGTTAAAAGCTGCCGGCACCACGATATAATTGGCACCGTCAAAAATCTCGGCCTGGGACATACCCAAACCGCTGCCTTGACGGCCGGCCATCGGATGCCCCGCAATAAATTCCATCCTTCCGGTAAGCAGTCGCTGCACGTCCTCAGGCAAGCTGCCTTTAATGCCTGTAGCATCGGTTATCAAAACATCACTCTTCAAAAAAGGCACCGCACTTTTTACAAAATCCAGCGTAGCTGCCGGATAAACCGAACAGATCACTACATCTGCCGCCTGCAGTCCTGGACCTGCCCCGCAAAGAGCTTCGTCGATAACAGCCTGTTCCTGAGCCTGCCGCAGCACCTTGCCGTCAGTATCGACACCGATGATCTTCTTTACGCCCAGGCGCCTCAGCGCTTTGGCATAAGAACCGCCGATAAGTCCCATACCTACCACAGCAAAAGTAAGCTGCTGCCAATCCGTGCTTCTAAAACCACTTTCCACTACGTTCACCTCGTTAAACTTTCTCCATTCTACAATCCTACGATAATTTGAACGGCTTCTTGTTTTTTATCAAGCAAACAGCCGTTTTTAACATTATTATACTATATCCTACATCTCTCTGCCGATTATTTGCGCAATGCCCTTCAATTCACCCATCAGGTGTGCAAAGCGTTCCGGCTTCAGTGATTGTGCCCCGTCACACAGTGCATGCTCGGGATCGTTATGTACCTCAATGATCAATCCGTCTGCACCGGCTGCGATAGCAGCTTTGGCCATCGGTTCAACCATCCACCACATGCCGGAAGCATGGCTCGGATCAATGACGATCGGTAAATGGCTTAGTTTTTTTACTGCCGGGATCGCGCTCAGATCCAAAGTATTACGGGTATAAGTTTCAAAGGTACGGATACCGCGTTCACACAAAATAACGTTATCATTACCGCCGGCCATAATATACTCAGCCGACATGATCCATTCTTCTATCGTCGCTGATAAACCACGTTTCAGCAAAATTGGTTTATTTGTCTTGCCAAGCTCCTTCAAAAGCTCGAAATTCTGCATATTCCGGGCCCCTACCTGAATAACATCCACATCTTCCACGAAACGTTCGATTTTATCAGCTGACATGATTTCGGTAACGATCGGCAGGCCAGTTTCCTGTTTAGCGATTTTTAAGAGCTCCAATCCCTTTTCTTTCAATCCCTGGAAAGAATACGGTGAAGTACGCGGCTTGAAAGCTCCGCCCCTCAGCATAGCGGCTCCGCCGAGCTTTACCGACTTAGCAACGGAAATGATCTGCTCTTCGGTCTCTACCGAGCATGGACCGGCCATAACGATGATTTTTTTGCCGCCGATCTTGATCCCGTTGACATCCACTACGCTGTCTTCCGGATGGAACATCCTGTTTGCGCGTTTGAACGGCTCCTGCACACGCATGACCTTTTCTACCCAATCGTTAACGCGCAGCAGATTGATATCTAAAGTACTGGTATCTCCGATAACGCCCAGGATCGTCATATTCACGCCGACGATCTCATTGATCTGGAAGCCGTTATTGATCAGTCCGTTTTTAATCTTCTCACATTCCTGCATCGGTGCGCCTGGTTTCATTACAATAATCATTTTTGTTCTCTCCTTTTAATTTATATGGTTAAATTTAATTATAACCTGTTATAGCTCACGTCCAACGGCTCCTGCTATGATCTTCAAATCCTGCATCAACCTGCCGAAGCGTTCAGGTTTCAGGGATTGAGCTCCGTCACATAACGCATGCTCAGGATCATTATGCACTTCAATGATCAGTCCGTCAGCACCTACGGCTACTGCTGCCTTAGCCAGCGGCTCTACCATCCACCACATACCAGCCGCGTGGCTGGGGTCAACCACCACCGGCAAATGACTGAGTTTTTTTACTGCCGGTATCGCGCTCAGATCCAAAGTGTTGCGGGTATAATTTTCAAAGGTTCGGATACCACGCTCACATAAAATAACATTATCATTACCGCCGGCCATAATGTATTCAGCCGACATCAGCCACTCCTCTATCGTCGCAGACAAACCGCGTTTCAGCAAAATCGGTTTATCTGTCTTGCCCAGCTCCTTCAAAAGCTCGAAATTCTGCATATTGCGGGCGCCTACCTGAATCACATCCACATCTTCTACAAAACGTTCGATCTTATCTGCTGACATAATTTCTGTAATGATCGGCAGCCCGGTAACAGCTTTAGCCTCCTTTAATAAATCCAGTCCGGTTTCCTGCAGTCCCTGGAAAGAGTATGGAGAAGTACGCGGCTTAAAAGCGCCGCCACGCAGGATCGCAGCGCCCATTTGCTTCACATCCTCCGCCACGCCGATAATCTGTTCCCGCGTCTCTACTGAACAAGGGCCTGCCATTACCGTGATCTGTTTGCCTCCCACCTTCACCCCGCATACATCTACGATACTGTCTTCCGGGTGAAACATCCTGTTAGCACGTTTATAAGGCTCCTGCACACGCATAACCTTGTCAATGCAGTCATATACTCTCAGCTGATTCATATCGAAGGCAGCCGTATCACCTACTACACCGAACAGGGTAAAATTAGCACCGCGGCTTTCATGGATCTGAAAACCCTTACTTTCCATCAAGCTTTTTACTCTCAATTCCTCTTCTGCGGGAATCCCCGGTTTCATTACTATAATCATTTATCTCCACTCCTTAAATTCATTTTTATTTACACAAGATAATAAAAAAAATCAGGCCTCGTAAGAGAGCCTGATTAAAAATTCATCTTCTTATTTACAGCAGCATATCTCAGCTACGGTATCGGCATCTGTTTACGGTAATAGAATTATGCAGTTTTGAGCAAGTAAAATAACCAGCGCTAAAATAAAAATAGCCCCGGCTAAAGTCAAAAGCATATTCATTTACCCAATTAGTTCTCAAAACAGATTCCACGATCAACCCACCTAATTTAAATTTCTTGTGTAAAACTTAATTGTTGTTATTTTAGACCTGTATCAAAAAGGTGTCAAGCAAAAGCATAAAATTCAAAAAAATTAATTTTTATGCACTGTCTATTGTAAACAATGTTACAACAAAATCAATGGAGCACACCGTTGATGCCACTTCCCAAAGTCATTACCCCACCTATCAATACTACAAGCAGCGCAATGCGCTTAAATAAATGCTGATTGATACGGAAAAACATTTTTTCTCCCAGCCACCAGCCTAAAAGTACTGCTGGCAACACATACAGCGACAAAGCAATCAAATTTCCACCCTGAAATGTACCCGCAACAAAAAAACTGCCTAAAGTACAAAAACTGCCGATAGCAAAGATCCAGATCATATTGGCGCGCAGCAAATTTTTCTCCATATTCTCACTCAAAAAATATAAAGCGATCGGCGGCCCGCTGATACTGGTAGTCGCACTGAAAAAACCGCTTAAAAAACCAGCAGAAACACGTCCCAGCTTTTTATTTTTGACCTCAGGCACAAAATTTAATTCCATCAAAAGCGTTACAAGCAAAAGCGCTATCCCTAATAAAATCTTTAAATGATTGGCATCAGCCACTTTCAGCAGATACGCTCCGGGAATAATCCCCAACAGACTGCCGGCAGCTGTTATCAAAACTGTCGGCCACTCAAATTCTCCCCAGGTACGCCACATCATGATCACCCGCACAATAACACCGGCGATAATAACAAATACAACTGTCTCTTTCGGCCCCATGACCATCGTTAATACAGGAGCTGCTATCAGCGCAAAGCCAAAACCAGTTACAGTACTGAAAAAAGTAGCAGCAAATAATATCAACGAAGCAACTGTTAAGACAAAATAATCCATGGTTTTTCTCCGCTCTTTTCTGAAATAGATATCTGCATTATAACACAAAAAAGAAGCCCCTACAAAACGGAGCTTCTTTCAGTCATCTTATTTCAGCCATTGACGTATTATTTTTTTCAAAAGCCTTAGTTCAAACGGCTTGGCTATGTGTGCATTCATCCCCGCGGCCAGCGCCATTTTCACGTCTTCCGAAAAAGCATTCGCAGTAATGGCAATAATCGGAATCCGGACCGCATCACTGCGAGAAGCAGCTCTGATTGCTCTTGCCGCTTCATAGCCATTCATAGTTGGCATCTGGATATCCATAAAAATCAAATCATAATATCCTTCAGGCACAGCCAGGAATTTTTCCAACGCTTCTGCACCATCACCAGCGGATTCACAAGTCAAGCCCAACAGCTTCAAAAACTCTAAAGCAATTTCCAGATTGATTGCATTATCCTCAACTACCAGTACCCGTTTACCGCTATAATCAATATCAGCAGCATTTTCGTTATCACCGGCAGGTTGTTCATACTCGACCGCAACTCCGTTCTGACGCTGCACCTTCAGACAAACAGAAGCAGTGATCTTACTGCCCTTACCAACACAGCTCTCAACATCGATCGACCCGTTCATCAGTTTTGCCAGGTTCAAACTGATCGTCATGCCCAGACCAGTTCCCTGTATTTTACTGACCCGAGAATCTTCTGCTCTTATAAACGGCTCAAAAATACGCTCGATAAAACTTTGTTCCATCCCAATGCCGTTATCTTCTACAATAAAATCAAAAACAGCCAGATCATGCGGTAACGGCTTAACAGTAACCGTCAGCTTTACCACACCTTCATCAGGCGTATATTTAACGGCATTGGACAACAGATTAAGTAATATCTGCTGCAGTCTCAACGCGTCACCCAGCACAGTTATATTTTTCAGTGCCTCTGTTTCCACAATCAGCTGATGCCGTTTCTCCTCAACAGCAGGTTTAATGATATCTAATGCTTCCTCAACTTTTTCTTTTAATAAAAATGCTTCCGAGTTCAATTCTGTTTTGCCGCTTTCGATCTTCGACATATCCAGAACCTCATTCAACAGCTCCAGCATATGTTTGCCAGAAGTGACAATTTTTTTCAAATAATCATCTACATGATCTTTATCGTCGCAATGTGCCGCTAAAGCCGCCAGCCCCATAATAGCATTCATCGGCGTTCTGATATCATGCGACATTTTTGAAAAGAATTCACTTTTGGCCTGATTGGCCTGTAAAGCCAGCTGATATGCGTCACTGATGATTTGTTTATTTGCTTCCTCCTGCATCGTGCGTTCATGGATATCGCGCATCGTCAAAAGCAGCCGTTCTTTTAATTTACCAAAATATGAAAGCTTAACTTCTTTATATCTGTACCCGTCTTTAGCGGATGAACGGAAATACAGCATAACAGCCTCTTCCTGCTCCAGGCACTTCAGCAAACTATCAATACTCCAGCTTTTTAAATGCTCACAATCTTCTTCACAAACAAACTCTTTTATAAATACCGGCAGCTGTTCATTAATGCTGCCACGCAGCGGCAAACCGTAATGAGCGCAATAACCGGCAAAACGCATCACATAATCACCACTGTTTAAATCACAGATGCAAACAGCATCATAGTCATGTTCTATCGTAAAATTATAAATAGACTGCAACTCGATTTTTTCAAGCTCCATTCCTTTTTGCTCGCTGATATCCTCAATGATACCAATGACAAAAGTCGGCTGCTGCTGATCATCCCATGACATAACAGTCATTGTTACCCGCACCCAGCACTGCTTGTTCTTGTCACAGAATGTGGAAGATGCAGTTTTAGCCCCATTATGAATAGCTTCGTACATCGCATAGCAATCTGCCTTACTTTCACCGCTCACAAAATCTTCCACAAAGCTTTCCGGAATATTCCTGTATTCCATACTACAGTTAAAATATTTACTGGTTCTTACCGGCATAACTTCCAGACGTTTTTGCGGATAATAATAAAAATGGAAAATTTTTGTTCCTTCCAGAACCTGGCGCAGCAGTTCCTGAGTACCCTTATCTTGCTCCAGCAATTCCTGATTAAGCAGCTCCATCTGCTTTCTGTTATCAATATCCAGAAAAACACTTTGAATAACACGTTCTCCGTCAATATTTTTGATATATTCACCGCTGCCAATGATCCAGCAATAAGTACCATCGGCCCTCAGCGCCCGATATTCAAAAGACTGTTTCCCCTTGCCCAGCAGTATCGCGTTCATGCTCTGATATACTCTATCACAGTCTTCCGGCGCAGCCAGATCTTCTATCCGCCAGGATTTACGCTTCCAGAATTCTTCTTTTTCATAACCAAAAATCCTGATAGCTTCCATATTGGCATTTTGAAAAACAATACTTCCGTCAGCCTGTGGCCTGTATTGAACGATACCGCACAATACGGACTGAAACAGCTCGTCATAATAATCACGTTTACGTACAACTTCTATCAGCTGCCTGCTCTTTTCGATATTGGCCTGTCTTAAGACCTCAACATCGCTGGCATTCTGATGATAACCGCGAATATAATAAGCATTATCGTCTTCTTTATATAACTTGCCGCTGCAGCGAATAAAAATTGTGCCCCACCATGGATGGTTCCAGCGATACTGAACCTCTACCAGCCTTTTGGTCGTCAGCATCTGTTCAATATATTTCTGCACTATTTCCAGATCTTCTGCAAGCACGCCTTGCGCAAAATGTTTATAATTATCTTCCAGCGATAAACTCTTCTGCAGCCCTAAAAGTTCTAACATTTTATCATCGGCATACAGACGCACGTCAGTATTATTTTTGTTTATTTCCAAAAGCCATAAACCAATATTACTGATTTCCAATATTTCCTGCATCCAGCTGGAACTGTAAAAAATATCTTCTTTTAAGCCGCTAGAGTCCATAATAGTTCCTCTTTCTATTTCAAACTTCTTATTGTCTACATTATACCTTACTCTTAAACAATTTCCAATATTTGTTCTTTAAGAAATGTTTTTTAACATCTACAAATAACGCACAAAAAAAAAGACTCTCGCCCAAACGAGAGTCTTTACTTATTTTTCGCTTTGCAGTCCTTTTTCAGTCAGCATAGTCCAGCCTTCTTCCTGCACGATCAGGCCTTCCTTCATCAAATGCCCCAAAGCACGTTTGAAAGCTGCTTTACTGATACCAAATTTTTCCTTAATGATTTCCATCGGTGTAGTATCACAGTAAGGCATTTTACCATTCCGTTTATGTAAAAAATTTAAAATATCTTCCGCATCGGCGATCATAGCATTTTCTTTTTGCTGGCGTAAGGACAGATTTACCCTGCCATCCTCACGAATATAAGTAATGCGAGCCGTGATCTCCTGACCAAAATCCAAACGCCCGCCGGGAACTTCACTGCGATGCAGAAACGCCAAAAAGCGCTGATTAGTAAAAATGAAGAAACCTTCCGGCAGGATATTATAGATAGTACCTGTCACGCTGTCGCCGACCTTGACACCAACAGCAGGTTTGGAAGCCTTCAGCATTTCTTCTTCCACCCGCATACTGACAGCAGGGCGTCCTGTTTTATCGCGATACAGCTTTATCCAGACCAGCTGACCCGGCGACACATGCCCTCGCATTTCGCTGTACGGCAAAAATACACCGCGTTCAGCGCCGATATCCACAAACCCGCCGTCCTTGGTCACACTTAAAACCTTAACGTAACCGATCTGCCCTTCGCGCATTTTCGGTAATTTCTGGCTCGCCGTCAAACGGCCATGCGGATCTTTATACAAATAGACTTTAACTTCATCGCCAACATTGACCGCTTCCGTCTGCTGCAGCTTATGCAGCAGGATATCATCAGAAGTATCGCCCGTACCAGCGTCAAGGAAAGCGCCCATTTCGCCCAGACGTGCCACTTTTAAAGTAACAACGTCACCCGCACGATATTTAAGCTGCTTTGCCATGTCTTTTTCATCAGTCATTTTTGCTCTCCACAAATTCTTCCGACGGAGCATCAGCCCACAGTTGTTCCAGATTATAGAACTCGCGTTCTTCTTCAATAAAGATATGCGCAACACAATTACCATAATCCATCAAAATCCAACGGCCTTCAGCATAGCCTTCTTTGTGAGTAACAAAAATGCCTGCCTCCGCCAATTTATCTTCGATATTGTCAGCAATAGCTTTAACTAGAATATTATTTCCAGCGCTGGCAATAATAAAATAATCAGTTACAGGAGAAATGTTCTCCATATTCAGCAGCAAAATATCCTTTGCTTTTTTATCGCAGGCTGCCGCCGCGATCTTGTGTGCAATTTCTTTAGTAGTAAAATCCATCTTTTCGCCTCCTTTATTCTTGTTCATCTTCATCATCTTTCATATAGGGAATGCCGATTTCGTCCAAAGATTTTTGAACTTCCTCGCGTGATGTAGCCCAATAGCTGATACCTTCTGTATCGTCAAAATTACCATACAGTATACCCGACTTGACCTTTTCGTCACCAAACAGCTTAAAGCTGTTTGCAGCCTTGATCATCGTCAAAGTGTTCATATCGGTCTCCACATGTCTGTCAACAGTCGAAAACAGCGCCGGGATCTTAGTCACCGTATCGATATTGAAAATCTGTGCTGCCGCCGCTTTCATAAACTTCTGCTGCCTTTGCACGCGGCCAATATCACCCAGCTCATCTTTGCGGAAACGCACATATTCGCCTGCCCGCTTACCGTCCAGATGCTGATAGCCATGTTTAATATCAATAACAAGATCGGCGTAAGGATCTTCATAATACATATCCTTTTCCACATATAAATCAACGCCGCCGATCAGATCGATAACATCAATAAACGCACGCCAGTCCACTAAAACATAATAATGGATCGGTACCTGCAGCAGATTGGCTACAGTTTGCTTGGCCATCATCACACCGCCGTAAGCATAGGCTGCATTCAGCTTATCCCAACCAGCCCGGCCCGGAATCTGCACCTTGGTGTCACGCGGCAGCGAAAGCAGCGCAACCTTATTATCGCCGGGGTCAAAGCTGGCCAGCATCATCGCGTCAGTTCGCTTTGGTTCATCCGGAGCAGCATCACTGTCACCGTCATCTATACCCAAAAGCAAAATATTGATGCGCTTGTTCAATTTTTCATTTTGGGTTATCTTGTCGCTTGCACCAACAACATCAACCTTCGGCGGATTGATAAAATTGTCATAGATCCAGACTGTTCCCCAAAAAGCTCCCGTCAGCAGTACCGCCAAAACCAACAGTACAAATACCAGCCTGCCCCAACGTAATTTACGTTTCTTGCGGACAGGCCTGCTCTCTCTATTTTCTTCCACAGACATTGGCATCTCCTACAAATTCAATTTAAGCCTTTTAAACTTAGCCGCCAATTCGTTATACCCCTCTATGCAATGAGGGTGTACCAAAAGGTCATATTCCAGCAAATAACGTATCGTCTGCGCATAAGCTTTTATCATGGCCTGTTCCAGGTCAACCTTAGCCAGCCGGCGCATTTCCTCGATACCTGCAAAATCACGGGTCGGCTCCAGCAGATCAGCCAGATAGACAACCATCGCCATCTTGCTCATGCCTGCCGCACCAGTAGTATGAAAACGGATAGCATCCAAAATTTCCTGATCGGTAACGCCGTATTTTTCCCGGGCGTAATATACGCCCAGTTTGGCATGCAGTAAAATAGGCTGATTCCTTTCGACATCATCCATTGGTAAACCCAAAGCAATTGTATGCATCAAAAGATCACGCGTAGGTATCTCACGCCCGCAATCGTGCAGTAATGCCCCCACGCCAACCTTTTCCTTATCCAGTCCGTAAACAGCTGCCAGTTCAAGAGCAGTATCGTATACAGCCAAAGAATGTTTAAAACGCTTATGAGGCAAAGATGCTTTAAGAAGTTTTTTCATTTCTGTGATATCCAGCATGATAACAACTCCTCTCACTACCATTAAGACTGGTAGAGATGCTCCTCTAAAATATACTTTTCTACACTTTCCGGCACCAGACCCTTAATAGAAAGCCCTCGTCTGACACGTTCACGAATGCCAGTCGAAGAAATATCTACTTCAGGAGTATCCAAAAGTATAATTTTATTCTTAGCAGGCTCGCCAAAAAATTCGCAAACCTTGTCAATAGTCTGCCCATAACCGGGCCTGTCAGCAGCTATAAAAGTCACTTCTGCCAGCAATTCCCTGATGCGGTGCCAGGTGTTCAGCATCGGCACAGCGTCGGCACCAATAATAAAATACAGCTCATATTCTGGATAGCGGGCCTTTAGCTCCATAACCGTATCATAAGTATAGGAAACTCCGCTGCGCTGCAATTCAATATCAGTAACTTCAAAATAAGGATAAGGCTCCGTTGCCAGCTCCGTCATCCGATAACGGTCAGCAGCAGGTGCAAACTCCAGACCAACCTTATGAGGCGCAATAAACGCAGGAACAAAAATTATTTTTTCCAAGCCCAAATGCTCGTAAATAAACTTGGCCGTCTGCAGATGCCCCAAATGAACAGGATCAAAAGTGCCGCCCATAATGCCAAGCTTTTTGCTCTTCACTCGTTTACCCACCTTCCTTATTATCACTATATTATACCAAAAACAGGCAAGCTTGCACAACTATATGTAAATAATAAATCTATAAACGTCCTATCTTAATATTAAGATAGGACGTTTATATCATATATATATTTTTTTATACTCATTTATGGCATAACTATCAGTCATACCTGCAATATAATCGGCAATGGTTCTAACTAGTATTTTTCTTTTATTAATATAGGCAGATGTATTATCATTGATAATTTTATTTATTTCCTTATCAACAACATCTCTATCCCCATTTAAAAAATCAATAACATCTATTGTATCTTTGCGCATCTCCACATATAAACGTCTTAAAGTACTGGTATGTAACAGTCTAGGATTATTATAATATGCTTTAAAAAGTCCACAAACAATCTGCTCAGCCTTATTATCAAATTGCACAACTTCAGTACTGTTTATAACTTTTTTGGAAATAATCTTTTCTAAGTAACGGCATAACACCTTACCATTTTGAGAAAAATCAATTAATTGTTCATTAAAGCGATGTTCATTTATGTAAAATTCATTCTCTTTAAACATTTTAATTTTTTCTTTAGATTCATTAACAACATCATTAATAAAGAAATGTATGATCGATGATACTATTCTACTATGCCGCAGCTCTTCTTCATTAATAAACGCTCTATTTTTTCCCTTAAATTCATTTAATTCATTAAGCACTTTTTCTAAGTCTTCTTTTAAAGCAGCCATTTTCCTTAAATCCAAATAGCCAATCATTTCTTCTGTTGTTAAAATTTTAGCAGCAAATGAATCATCTAAATCATGGCTTCGTTGGGCTATTTCATCTGCAATAGCAACTATTTGTCCCTCTAAGGTAGTTGCAAATGTATATTCTTTATATAATTTTTTAATATCCATATAGGGTGTGAATACATCTAAATCGAAACATTTTTCATCACATAGCTCACGCTTATCGCAAAAATCACAATCTTTAATTTTTCCACCAGTATGTTTCAAAATACCTTCTAAAACCTGATAAGATAAATTTAGCCCTTCATATTCTATATATTTTTCTTCCAAAAGCCCCACTACCCTCAACCCTTGAAAATTATGTTTAAACCCTCCAAACGAATTATGTTCATTATCATCCATTTTTATGAAATCAAAAGGCTTTTTACCTTTTAAAATTTTATCTAAAGTTCTTTCTCCTTGATGCCCAAACGGTGTATGTCCAATATCATGTGCCAGTGCTATAGCTTCCGCCAAATCGACATTCAAGTTCAATTTTATTGCAATAGCTCTAGCTATTTGCGCCACCTCTAAAGTATGTGTCATCCTAGTACGGTAATGATCACCTTTGGCTGATGTAAAAATTTGCGCTTTATCAACTAATCTGCGAAATGCTTTAGCATGTATTATGCGTTCATAATCTCGTTGAAATTCTGATCTTTTTGCATCAGACTCATCAATGTAAACTATTCTTTTACACCATTGATTTTTTTGGCTATATTTATGAAACTTCTTATCTCCATCTATCTGATGATAACACTTATCTTCAGAAACTGGTTTATATAATTCTTTAATTAAAAAAATTATTTGTTCCTTCAATTTTTTAGATTTTTCCACATGTAAGAATGAATTAAACTCAAAGTCTTTTCTTATATCTAACTCACATGTAGAAATAAAATTGTCAATCAATAATTCCGATTCGCTTTTCAATGTTATTAAATAAATTATTTTCCATTTTCCACTCTCATTTTTTATTTTACCCATACCCATATAAATTTTCTTAATAATATGTTGATCCCCAGAAGTATTTTTCCCAAATATAACAAATGCAACAGGGCATTCCAATGAATTATTTTTTTTAGCAGTTTCCGAATCCACTCCATCTTTGATAGTATAAAACCTTTCCTCACCTAGTTTATAACTTTCTTCAAAATATTTTATTGCGTTATCAAGAATATCTGTTATCCTAACAATTATATTTTTATTCTCCACAACGTTACCCTCTTCCCAGAATATATTTTCTTGTAGTTTACATCGGTATATTCAAAAAAACAATACACCTAATAAATATAGACCAAGCTTGTCTCATTGGAATGCTGCAAAAAAGCACTGTCAAAATATAAATTATTCTGACAGTGCTTTTTGATATCAATTTTATTTTTCTGTACTAATTATCACAGCCTGCAATTCTTTATACTTAGGCTCAATAACAAAATTTCCAGCTTCGTCAATAATGCCCCATTGCTCGCCTTTTTTGACCACTGCCAGACCACGGGTATAACTTCCGATATCAGTAATACCCGGCAACTCAGCCACCATATCGCCTTCTCTGCTGATCAGGCGCCATTTACCATTAAACTTGGCCGCAGCCACCTTTTCAGTAAAGAAATTAGCTTCATCAAATTTAGGCCGTACAATCGGTAAACCTTCCTTGCTCACATATCCCCATTTTTCGCCGATTTTATAAGCAGCGATGCCGTTAGAAAACGGTCTGGCATCATTATAAACGCTCTTTGTCACCGGCTGCCCCTGCAAATCGATAAACTGTACTTTATCATCGGTTTTAGCCACGGCAATACCTTCGTTAAACGAAGAAAGCTCATCATATTCAATAGGAATGATCACTTCGCCATTCTTGTTGACATAACCGCTCTTCTCATCCTTCATAACCAAAGTCAAACCGTCGCCACCACCATTATAAGGCCCCACAAAATCATATTTAGTGGTAATTACCAGATCACCTTTAGTATTGATAAAACCACGTTTCTCATTATCAGCAACAGTATCAAACATACTGACATCGTATTTCCCTGGATGCTTTACATAATCATAGTGGTCAGTTATAGAACTCATCGCCATAGAATTTAAAATCGTATTGCCGATAAATCCCAGCGGCGAAAATTTGCTCACCCGCACCTTGACCTGTGCAACGCCATCATGAAAAGACGATACCTCTTTATATTTAGTTACAAAGGCTACCTGCCCCATCTTATCAATAAAAGTCACCTTACCGTCAACAAGCGTTCTGGCCAAGCCTTCGCTAAAAGGCGCAGCCTCTTTATACTTGCCACTGATAACCTCTGCCCCTGCAGAATCAATGTAACTCCAAACCTTGCCTTTTCTTGCAGCCGCTAAACCCTCTGCAAAGCTGCTGACATCGTCAAATTGTACCGGGATCACCAATTTACCGGTCACATCGACAAATCCCCACTGCTTGCCAATTTTTACAGCAGCTAATCCTTCGTTGAAAAGTTTCACATCATCAAACTTATTTTGACCTATTAGTATGCCATTAGCGTCATAATAGCCAAACTTTTTCTCTTTCGAAGCAAAATAACTGCCATCATCATTTTGCCAGATAGTGTCAAACTCCATTGGCAAAATCACCCTGCTGCCGGCATCATAAATAGCGAATTTTTTATTTTCGCCCTTCACCCGCATAATACCTTTGCCTGTAATAACTATCTCACTGAACTCGAACGGTAAAATCACCCTGCCCTGCTGATCGACAACGCCCCAGTTTTTACCGTCTTTCACCTTCACCAGAGCAGCAACATCAGCAGCTAAACAGCTTTGCACCATCATCAACAATGCCATGCACATACCAACTAAAACCCTTACCATACTTTTCAACCCAATTCATCTCCCAATTAAGGTCTCCTGTGATTTAAATCTCTCATAGAAAACATTGCCATTATATTTTTACACATCTCTGGTCAAAGCCGCTTTAACGCTTCTTACCAAAAATCTGCAGCAGCCGTAAAAACAGGTTAATAAAATCAAGATACAAAGTCAAAGCACCCAGCACCGCAAACTTGGCAATACTGCTTTCATCGTCATCTATGCTGTGAGCGATTTTTTTAAGCTTTTGCATATCGTAAGCAGTAAGGCCAACAAAGATAACGATCCCCACATAAGTAAGAATCCACATCATAGTGTCATTTTTCAAAAACATATTGACGACCGAAGCGATGATCAGACCAATCAAAAGCATAAACAAGATACTGCCCATTTTACTTAAATCCTTTTTAGTGACATATCCAAAAAGAGCTGTTGCGCCAAAAGTACCTGCCGTTATCCCAAAAGTCGTTGCAATGGACTCCTGCGTATACATAAGAAAAATTGCCGACAGTGTAACGCCGGTTACAGCTGAATAAACAAAAAACAGAAAGCTGGCCATACTCGCACTCAGCGAATTGATTTTGCTGCTGATGATCATAACCAATACGATCGGTGTAAACAAAAACGCATAAAACGTTATTTGACTGCCAAAGATCAGATTTAACAACGCCGGAGAATGTGCCGTATAATAGGCGACTATCCCCGTTGATAAAAGTCCAAAAAACATCCACCCATAAACCTGGGCAAAAAAGCTTTGTACAATACTTGTACGCTTAACTGATTCCACATATGATTGATTTTCCATAAATTTACCCTCCTTAAAATACTAATTATATAATACTAAAAATACTCCACTTTTCCAAATTTAGTTAATTGCAAAAAAACATACATTGATTAACCAAAGCACTGATTTCTTTCCCAATAATTTTATTGGCAGTAACTGTGCTGTTCGTATGTGTAGTGCCGTTTTCTTTTACTTCGCCTTTATACTTGGAATAACCGGCATTAATATCGCTGATTCCAGACGTGTTGATACTTACCCCTATACTGCCGCTGCTGGCTTTGGAGTCTGAACTGGACGTATTTGTATTTTTGCCGGATGTAATATTGACATCACCTTTTGCAGCAAGACTGACATCTTCGCCGCTGATATCACTGCCTTTGATGTTGATATCTTTTTCAGTAGCAGTGATGTTGACATTGCCGCCCGATTTGACTGTGCTTCCCTGAATAATAGTTGTACTACTGCTGGATTCAGTTTTTGACTTTTGGCTGCCGATGCTGATATTAAGGCTAAAATCATCAGCATTAAAGCCATCTTTTAACCCGTCCTTAGTTTGATTTAAAACGCTGTCTTTTCCGCTTTTGGTCAGGTCGCTTATTTCTTTGCCAACGATCAGCGCTTTTAAGCGATCGTCTTTAACGCTGTCTGCTTTTTTGATGGTATCATGTACGCTTTCTGCTACTGATAACACTGGTGTGCCTAACGACACAGTTAGCCCGCTCTTTTTATATTCGTGTTTTTCCTGGGCGTTATAGGTATTATCGGCGCTTTCGATAGTGACGTTTTGCCCGGTCAGGTTGATGTCTTTGCCTGCCAGCACGTCGCTGGCGCTGATGCTTACGTCTTTACCCGCTTCGACATTGACGCTGCCCTTGATACTGCCTACAGTGCTGCCAGCCTGCTCAACGTTTTGGTTGTCGTACTGGTCTTTGCGTTTTTCTTTGCCGATGGTAAAGCCCAGTCCGCCTCCTGACAGCAGTCCCGATTTTTTGACTTGTTTTTTATAGGTCGAAGACGATGTATCTTCGACTGCTGTAATATTAACGCAACTTCATAAACACAAAATATTTATCAGAAAATAAGCCAACCAAAAAAACTATTATAAATATATACCAAAGTAACTCCTTTATTAAATCACACTTCGAAACTAGTTTCTGCTTTTGCACTTTGCTTTGATAATCAACTAAAAAAATACAAGTAATATATAAAAGATAATGCACCCATAAATATATTACTAAAACTCCCTAAATATGCTGACAAAATATTGAAACTATAATAATCTACTGCCCATAAACAGATTATCATTCCTAAAATGATCGTTAATTTTAATAAAAAAGTTTTTTGTGATTTTTTAATCAAAAATTTAACAGAATAGAATATCCCAACAAGTAAAATCAACATCCAAATATACGGTGGAAAAATATGCAGCAATTTTAATCCTCCAGTTATCAGCATCCCGAAAAACATTGTTCTTACCTATCGCTTTTCACTTACATATTTGAGTTGTAAGTGTTATCTAAACAATAAAAACATTAAAAATATTATTACAAAAAGAAATTCTAAAATTTCTAAGATTTTATTTTTTAAAGGTCTACTTTGATAATCTTTTTCTTTGTAATTCTTATAATACAAAATACTAGTAAAAAATATTATTAACAACGGTATAATACATTTTATCAACAATCGTGATTCATAAAAAATTTTCGTAGTCAAACTGTCAACTGCAAGTAAACAAATCAAGAATCCCAAAATATAAAACAATTTATTATATTTATGCTTACTCATATTTTTATCTTTGATGAATTTATGGCTTATGGCACAAATTCCGATAACTATAATAACTACCCAAAAATACTTTGGTAAAATATAAAACACTTTAATCCCCCATTCCATTCCAATCTTTCATATTAGATGCATATGAATTAACTAAAGTAATATATCCTGTTTCAACAGGAATTGAAATAATTGGAGGCACATTATTCTCTAGCTTGTTTCCAACAATATGGAATACCACAGCCTTTGTTAAATCAATTCCACTATTTAGAAGAAAACTAGCATCATCTATACGATTATTATAATTATCATAAATCTCAAAAGGTACATTCCCATATTCTACTATACCTCTTACAACTTTTATTGGTCCTACAACTTGTCCCGCAACAACTTGCACTCCAGTACTAAACACATCAGGCAAATATTTAACAACATTATAAATACCCAAAAACGCTTTAGCATCTTCTAAATTCTGATGTAATCCTTTAGCTGGATCAACAACAAAACTTACTCCACTATCATCAAACTTGGTTAAAGTAGACAGCGCGTTCATAAACGCCTTTTCCATATCTTCAGCTGCTTTTGGATCATTTTTGATATTATCCAAGCTCATCTTATAATATGCTTCTATAACCTTAACCTTATCTTCCTGATTTTCAGCCTTTCCAAAATCACGAACAAAATTTTCTTGTTGCTCATGTGTCAAATGATTAAACTTTTCTACATCCAACGCACTGGCCACACTATTATGTGAGTTCAATTTTGCTAATTTGGATGCAGCAGACGCCGCTATACTCACAATAAGCTGTTTTACTGTAGGGTCTTTCACATCACGCAAAATATTTTGCAGAGCTTCTGTTGTTGCCACACCAGCTGCTCCAGATAAAAAATCTCCACTGGCAAAATATGACGTTAATGCCCCTGCTGCAATATTCAGCATTGCTTTTTGCTCCAGTGTAAGTTTTAAGGTCATATCACCGATAACTGAATGTGCCATCTGACTAAATAAATTTGCCATTTCACGGCGTTCTTGTACTTCCTGCTCATCAAAAATTTTACCAAGAGAATTCAGTGTATTTTTGGTATCCCTATTCAGGTCTTCAATATTTTGTTTTTGATTTTCTTTGTCCGTTATTTCTATAGTTCCTTCTGCTACGCCTGATTTAGTCGTACTGCTGTCTTCATCTGAGACTTCAACCCCCGTTTCAGGGCCTCCTACAGTATTAGTATGTACCTTTCCATTTTTATCTTTGTTCTGACTGATACTGCCGCTGAATCCATCGCTCTTACTGCTGTATTCAGCCTTGTTATCCACATCTTCCCATGTCAACGTACCGGTTGTAAGCTTGTTTTTATCGGGCGTTGCATCGCTGTCTATTATACCACCTTTAAGGCCGGTGTTTTTATCGACTGTGATATCAAACCCGCCTTCTCCGGCGTAAATACCACTTTGGTCGGTTACACTACTGTATTTGGAATCAGTGTCTGTAGTATCTTTACCAAAAGCAATACCGCTGCCCTGTGGTTTTTTATCTATACCGATATCAATACCAAAGTTTTTATCTTTAGCTGTATAGTTATCAGTATCCTGCTGGCTTTCAACATTCAGATTCCCGCCTATCTCTGCTGTTACTTTATCACCGCTCACCTTACCGCCTTTGATATTCACATCTTCTCCGCTCGTGATAGTGAGGTCTTTATTGGCTGTAATATTAGCATTTGTATGCGTCGTTCCGTCACTATCTACAGTACTGCTGCCTTTGCCATAGTTAATACCGCCGCCAATAATACCACTAACACCAAAGTCTACCGACGCCCCAAAGCTTTTGTTACTGGCGTCAAACTCATTGTTAGTACTGTTTTCTGAAGAAGTAATGTTGATATTTTCTTTGGCGTCTAAAGTTACGTTTTCTCCGCTTACATTGCTACCTTTGATGTTGATATCTTTTTCGGTAGCAGTAACAGTAATATCACCGCCTGCTGCAACATTACTGCCTTTGGCAACAGTAACTTCACTTTCCAGTTTGGATTTAGAAGAAGCCGAACCAATGCCGATGCTGATCTTGAAGGCCGCACTTTCATCTTTGGCATCTATATTATCTAAAGTATTAGAGATATTATTAACATTTTTCTGCAGATCATGCAGCGTATTCAGTTCATATAGAGCTTTTAATTTTTCATCTTTTACTTCTGTGGCACGTTGTATCGGATCAGTTATTTTCTGAACGGCTTCAACCGTTTGTCCACCCAACGACACAGTGATACCTGTCTTTTTATATTCGTGTTTTTCCTGTGCGTTGTAGGTATTGTCGGCGCTTTCGATAGTAACGTTTTGCCCAGTCAGGCTGATGTCTTTGCCTGCCAGCACGTCG